>ERZ827126.2-NODE-2-length-856451-cov-7.671515_pt1 | contig 856451 bp, 773 predicted proteins | sample MGYA00519780_ERZ827126 | MGnify/ENA primary metagenome ERZ827126 (study PRJEB31778, sample SAMEA3449262) | human gut metagenome | biome: human gut; feature: human-associated habitat; material: faeces | place: United Kingdom | collected 2010/2012 ...
TATTTTCTTTTGTGTTGCTGGCAATCTGGCAATATATCTGTCACCAGTGGGAATGGAAGTATTTTCCCAAACAGACGGCTGTATTATTTGCAGCTGGTGAAGAAGCAGCACGCATCCAGAATAAATTATTGAAAACTTATGGAATGGAGCAGTCATTGCAGTCTGTTTGTGACAGCTGTCAACAGACCAACTGGAAGCAGCTTATCGACGCTAACTACTATGTTTTTATTGGCGCGGAACTGCCGATAGCAGACAAAGAAAAAATACTGCGTTATGCACGCAGCACGAAGAAACAAATATTTTTTGTGCCGACATTGTATGAACTGGCATGCAAGAATACAGGCTTTTTATTGGTTGATGACATACCGATGCAGCGTGTAACACGTATGCTGCTGACAGCAGAACAGAGAGTACTGAAACGGATTTTAGATATTGCCGTAGCGGTAACTGCTTTGATTATACTATCGCCAGTCATGCTGATAACAGCAGTTATGATAAAGCTGGACAGTAAAGGGCCGGTGCTTTATTCACAGGAGCGCGTGGGGCTATACGGTAAGACATTTTTTGTACATAAATTCCGCAGCATGAAGCAGGACGCAGAAGCCAAATGTGGGCCGGTGCTGGCTGCGGAAGGGGACCCCAGGATCACAAAACTCGGCGGATTTATGCGGGCTACCAGACTCGATGAGCTGCCGCAGCTGTTCAATGTGCTGAAAGGCGAAATGAGCATCGTCGGCCCCAGGCCGGAACGACCATTCTTCGTCAAGCAGTTTATTGCCCAAAAACCTGAATATGACTATCGCCACAACGTAAAACCAGGCATCACGGGCCTGGCACAGATAGCAGGTAAATACAACACCAGTGCCTATGACAAGCTGATATACGACTTGCTTTATATACAGGACTTCAGCGTCAAAACAGACCTGATGATCATGCTGCAGACATTCAAAGTTCTGCTGACAAAAAGCAGTACCGAAGGAGTACAGGGAAAATGATTGATGATTTAGTTTCCATAATAATGCCTGCCTATAACGCAGAAAAATATATTGCAGAAGCTATCGAAAGCGTATTAAAGCAGACATATACAAATTGGGAACTGATTATTGTAAATGATTGTTCAACGGATGCTACAGAACAGATCATAAAAAAGTATCAAAAGCAGGATTACCGTATCAAACTATATTCTTTGCTCAATAATCAAGGTGTTGCCAATGCTAGAAATACAGCAATACAAAATACAAGAGGCAGATACTTAGCTTTTTTAGACAGTGATGATATGTGGCTGCCGGAAAAGTTGGAAAAACAGTTGGCGTTCATGCAGGCAAATAACTATGTTTTCACTTATCACGATTATAGAACAATTATGGTTAAAGATAATACTCTGGGTAAAATTATTCATGTTCCAATAAAAGTGAATTATGAAAAATTGTTAAAAGGTAATAGTACTGGTAGTTGTTTAAGCACTTGTATAGATAGAAATGTAGTTACAGAAGTTTATATGCCCAATGATAAACATGAAGATTTTATTTGTTGGTTAAATGTTTTAAAAAAATATGGTATTGTCGGTTATGGTATAAGTGAATGTTTAGCTTATTACAGAGTTGGTAAGAAATCGGTAAGTAGCAATAAATTTAAAAGTGCCATGTGGACATGGAAAGTTTATCGAGATTCACAAAAATTGACAATAATGGAATCAATACGGTGTTTTGGATATTATGTAATAGGTGGAATATCCAAGTATTTATAAATATTAAGGAGTTAGCGAATGAAGATTGGATTGATTGGATTTTCCACTAGAAATTATATTCCTTATATTGAGTATTATGAGAATATTTTTAAAAGTAATAATATTTCATATGAATGTATATTTTGGGATAGATTTAATAACGATAATACTAAAAAAAAATCTAACGAATATACAATACATGTGGTTTGTAAACCTGGAATGAATAAATTAAGAAAAATATTTCCAATGTATAAATTCAAGATGGAATTGGAAAGAATAATAGAGAAAGAACAGTATACTCATTTAGTTGTATTAACAACAGTTCCAGGAGTGCTTATTTGGAAAAAGTTGCTAGCAGGTTTTAAAAATAAGTATATATTGGATATCCGTGATTATAGTTATGAAAAATATAGTTGGTATAGAAAAATTGTAGAGCAACTTATAGCCAATTCATATTTCACAGCAATTTCATCAAATGGATTTAAAACGTTTTTGCCCCAAAGTGATAAGATCATTACCTGTCATAACATAGGAAACAAATTTTCAGAAGAAAAAGAAATTGGTGACTTGAAAAACAAAGAAAAAATAATAATTGGTTTTGTTGGTGGGGTCAGATATTTTGACGAAAACTGCAAATTTATTCAGATTTTCGCTAATAATCCAAAATATCAACTATATTATATTGGTAAAAGAAATTTGGATTGCGATCTAGAAGGATACTGTAAAAGAAATAACATAAAAAATGTTGTGTTTAAAGGCGAGTTTAAAAATGAAGATAAGCCTGAGATATACAGGAAAATAGATTTTATAAATGCGATTTATGGAAATAAGAGTTTAGAAGTAACTACAGCTTTACCTAATAGATTATATGATGGAATTTTGTTCAAGAAGCCTATTATTGCGTCTGAAGGTACGTATTTAGGAGATGTTGTTGATGAATATGGATTAGGGATTGTTATAAATATTAATAAACCAACTAAAAACATTATAGAGAAATTTGATAAGTATATCAATAATTTTGATGGAGTAAATTTTGTCAAAAAATGTCAAGAATTTAAAGAAAAGATATTCTTTGAACAGGATAACTTTCTTAAGCATATTAGGTTATTTACAAGCAAGATAAACTAAAATTAATGGAGCAGTCATTAGATGAGAGATTCAATAAGTATTATTGTTCCTGTGTATAATGTTGAAAAATATTTAGAAAAATGTATAGATTCTATTTTAAATCAAAGTTATCAAAATCTAGAAATAATTTTGATTGATGATGGCAGCACAGACAATAGCGGATCAATTTGTGATGAATATAAAAAAAAAGATAAAAGAGTACAGGTTATCCATCAGAAAAACCAAGGTCAGTCAAGTGCACGTAATGCTGGATTAAATATTGCAAAAGGCAGTTATATTGGTTTTGTAGACAGTGATGACTGGATAGAACAAAATATGTATGAAAAATTATATAAAAATATTTGTTTATATAATGCAGATATAGCAACTTGTAGTTACGTCTTGGAATACGAAGATAACAATATTAAAACAACGGAACTTGAAGAGCAGTTACTGGAACTTTTTGAAAAGAAGAATCAGAAAATGCTGTTGAAAAATTTTCTGAATCGTGAACTATATTTTTCAGGACCTTGTGACAAATTGTATCGAATGAGTATATTTGAGAATATTAGATTTCCTGAAAATCAATTTTATGAAGATAATTACATTGCGTTAGAACTTATGTTAAAAGCAGAAAAAATAGCTGTGGGTAATGGTAAATATTACCATTACCGTCAACATATTAATAGCACGACAAAAAGTTATTCAGACAAAAAGTATCATGATGCAATATCAGCAGAAATGCATAATATAAAAATTGTGGAGCGATTTTATCCTGAACTTGTTAAGTTTGCTCATGCACCTTTGTATTTACGATATTTTCAGTTTTTAGATTTACTGATTTTTGATTCCTATAGTAACATTAAAGCAATACAGTTAATTAGAAGTAATATACAAAATAACATTAAAAATATTATTCTTTTAGAAAATCTTAATATAAAAGAGAAAATTGCACTTACTATGATGGCTGTTAATTTGGTTCTTTATAAAATGGTTAGATCATTACAGAAAAAAAGTAGAGGGTATTAATTTGAAGTTTATAGATGTGCTAACGCCGTTAATGAATGATTTTTGGATAACATTAAAGCCAGTAAAAGTTGGTATAACTACTAAAAATATATTTTATTGTAACTGGTGGCAGTATAAAAATTTGTCAAAAATAATGGTATTGTTTGGAAAATGGGGATTGATTTATGAGTTTTAAGATAAGCGTGATTATAGCTACTTTTAATTCTGGAAGAACATTAAGACAAACTCTTGATAGTATAAGGTATCAAACTTACAAAAATGTAGAAACTATCATTATAGATGGATTATCCTCTGACAATACATTGGAGATCATAAACGAATACAGTGATGTAGTAACAAAATGTATTAGTGAAAAAGATAGTGGAATCTATGAAGCTTTCAATAAAGGAATAAACTTGGCAACTGGTGACTACATTGGCTTCATAGGTTCTGATGATTGTTATATTGATTATAGTGTTTTTGATAATATAATCAAGGATCTTAGTGTTGATATTGATATGATTAGTTATCCAATTGTGTGCATAGATGAATACTATAAAAATGAATACATTTTTTTTAATACTCTTGATAAAGAAGATATTTTAACAGGGAAGATGTTGCCGCATCCCGGACTTTTTGTAAAAACAAAAATAATGAAAAAATATATGTTTAATGATAAGAATAAAATTATCTCAGATTATGAGTTTTTATTAAGGTATCTTATAGATGGAGGTGTAGTAAAATTTAGTGATTATCCTGTAGCTTATTTTTCGAATAGTGGAGTAAGCAGTGGCAATTTTAATAGTGAGTCTTGGAAATGTGAAATATCAGAACATTTAACATTATACAAAAGTCTAAAATTAGAACAAAAATATTTGTTTGGATACCTAAATCAAGTCTTTAAATATAAAGAACGGGAGAATACCAAGTATCTAATAATCTTATTAATGAAAAATTTACTAAAGAAGTTTAAACTAGCTGAGATTGTGAAGATATTACTAGGAATAAAGAAAAAACATAAATGCAATTTAAAATATTGTAGATGGTGTGGTAGATATGGTGAATAGTAGATGGATATAATACTCAAGATATACAGTATTTTAAATTTAAAGCAAATAAGAAGATGTTCGATCATAATAGTTGCAATGATCTTGGGCGCTATTTTGGAGGCAATCGGTATAGGAGCAATTTTACCATTAATCTCCATTATGGGAAACCCAGATTTTTTAACAGTTTATCCTAAAGTTACTAAATATGCTGGCATTTTTGGAATAATGACACATATCCAGTTTATTATAACGGCTACATTTTTGCTTTTAATACTATATATTATAAAAAATATTTATTTAGCGTGGCAAAATAAAATACAAATAGATTTTGCCGTTCAGAACCAAATCTATTACTCAGAAGAATTATTAACAGAATATTTGCAAAAACCATATCTTTATCATTTGAACCACAATACAGCTACTTTACTAAGAAACGTTAATTCTGGTGGTGTAATTGTTTTTTCTCTTATCATGGTCTCTATGTTTACTTTATTAACTGAAATAATAACAGCTGTAACTATTTGGCTGATGTTGGTTATGATAGACGCTTTTACTGCAATTATAGTAGCGGGCTTTATCGGAAGCCTTTTATATTTTATTATTAAAGGATTTCGTAAAAAAATTACAGAACAGGGCAAAATTCAAAATGAATATTCTGCTTTATATATAAAATGCATTGATCAAAGTTTAGGTGCCATTAAGGAAACAAAAGTATCGTGTAAAGAAGAATTTTTTCTGGACGCTTTTCGAAAAGCATATTTTGAATATGGTAAAGCCAATGGTAAGTTTCTATTTATGAATCAGCTGCCCAGGATGCTTATTGAGACAATTATTGTCTGTGGTTTGCTGCTCTTGATAATTACAAAGCTTATGTTAGGCAACCAGCCGGAAGAAATAGTTCCACTATTGGGTGTGTTGGCATTAGCAGCTTTCAGGTTAATGCCCAGTGCTAACAGGATAGTTAATTTGTCTAATGGGATCAGATTTCAGATGCCATTATTCAACGAATTATATGAAGATTTGCTGATCATCAAAAATAAAGGAGCGAAGGAGACAGAAACCTGCCTGCAAAAGCCGGAATCAAGAATGGATTTTGAAAATGTGGTTTCTGTAGAAGAACTAAGTTTTGCTTATCCAGAAATAGAAAAACAGGTTTTAAATAATATAAGTTTTAGTATTCCCAAAGGAAAGTTTGTTGGTATAGTTGGACCTTCCGGCGCTGGCAAAACAACCTTTGTTGATATTTTGTTGGGTCTGCTGGCACCAAATAAGGGAAAAATAAGTGTGGACGGTAAGAATATTTATGACGATATACGCACATGGCAGGCCAATTTGGCATATGTTCCCCAAAGCATTTATTTAATAGACGGTACCATCCGAGAAAATATTGCCTTGGGGGTAGATGAAAAAGAAATAAACGATGCTTTGATCAATAAAGTACTGCAGATGGCAGAACTTTATGATTTTGTACAGGAGCTGCCAGCAGGTATTGATACAACCGTAGGCGAACGAGGTGTTAAGCTTAGCGGCGGACAGCGGCAGCGGATTGGCATTGCCAGGGCGTTGTATTATCAGCCACAAGTCCTTGTGCTTGATGAAGCAACATCGGCCTTAGATAACGAAACAGAAAAAAGTATTACTGATACCATTTTAAAACTTAAAGGGCAAATAACAATTATAGCTGTTGCTCACAGATTAACGACGTTGGCGCAGTGTGATTTTAAGGTTAAATTTGAAAATGGTAAGGCTTTTATCATCAAATAAACTTGTGGAGTGAATATGTATGAGAATTTTAGCATTAATACCAGCAAGAGGTGGGTCAAAGGGCATACCTAAGAAGAATTTACGGTTAATGAATGGGAAACCATTGATTGCTTACGCTATAGAGAATGCAAAAAAAGTAAATACATAAAGGATGTTTTTGTTACTACAGACAGTAAGGAGATAGAGGAAGTTTCTAAAGTATATGGTGCGGCGGTTATTAAACGCGATAATGAACTATCGTCTGATCTGGTTACTCTTGATCCTGTAATTTATCATGCAATGCTTGAGGCTGAAAAAGAAACAGGTAAATTTTATGATGCTGTTATAACTTTGCAGCCGACTTCTCCGTTGTTAAATGTTGATACCTTGGATAGTGCAATTGAATATTTTATTTCTGGAAACTTTGAAACAGTTATAAGTGTTGTCAATAAACCGCATCTAGCCTGGGGAGTAAAGGACTCTGAATTGGTTCCCCTTTATTCGGAACGGAAAAATAGACAGGAATTGCCGCCACAATATTTAGAAACCGGTGCTTTTGTCATTTCTAAGAGGAAGGTAGTTGTACCTGAAAGCCGTATAGGAAGCAAAACTTCTGTTTATGAAATTTCAGAAGTTGAAAGTATAGATATTGACGATAGAAACGATTGGTTATTGGCAGAAAATTTACTAAAAAGAAAGAAAATAATTTTTAGGGTAGAAGGCTATCTAAAGTTGGGATTAGGCCATATTTATAATTGCTTAACTCTTGCTTTCAGTATGATGGAACATGATGTTTTACTGGTCATAAGTAAAAACTCAGGAGAAGGTATAGAAAAGATCAAAGCGTCAAATTTGCCTTATAGAATAATAGAATCGGACGCTGAGATCGATGCTTTAATAAATGAATTTAAGCCGGATATTTGGGTGAACGACTGCTTGGATACTGACGAAAAATATATGCGTCATTTAAAATCAATGATACCAAGAGTCATTTCCATTGAGGATTTGGGTTCTGGAATAAAAGAAGCTGATGCTGTAATCAATGCTTTATATGATGATGTGCAGCAGACCAATGTGTATTCTGGCTGGGAATATGTATGCTTACGTGATGAGTTTCAAATTGAGAGTCCTAATATATTTAACCAAGAAGTAAGGAAAGTGTTGATAATGTTTGGCGGTACGGATCCGGCGAACTTGAATAAAACGCTTTACGAAATAATTTTAAAGATTATTGATAAGTACAAGAACATTAAATTTGAGTTTATTACAGGTTTGGGCTATAAAAACAAAGAAAATGGTGTCGTCACAAGAGAAGAAAAGAATATTTTTGTATATCCTGACGTTCCTCGTGTTACTAAATATATGAGAAAAGCAGATTTAGCAATTACGAGTCAGGGTCGTACAATTTTTGAATTAGCAGCAATGAGGATTCCTTCAATCGTTCTTTCTCAAAATGAAAGAGAACAAACTCATTTTTTTGCTCAAATGGAAAATGGATTTTTAAATCTTGGAGTAGGAGCAAAAGTAGATAGCGTACTAATTGAAAATACATTAGAATGGCTTGTTTCAACAGCTATAGTTCGTAAAAATATGTATGAGATCATGGGAAAATATGATTTAAGAAAAGGATTGAAACGAGTTAAAAATATAATTTTAGGTGAGGATTATGAATAATAGTAACATTATAGATAGAATACACAGGAATGAATTTACTTTAATTGCAGAAATAGGAGTCAATTATTATGATGTGGCTGCTAAATTAGGAATTTCATTGATGGAAGCAGCTAAATTCATGATTTTATCTGCAAAGAATGCTGGTATCCATGCTGTTAAGTTTCAAACATATAAAGCAGAAACATTAGCATCAAGGTATTCTCCGTCTTATTGGAATACTGAGGAAGAACCTACAAGATCGCAATATGAGCTGTTTAAAAAGTTTGATGCTTTTGGAGAAAAAGAGTATAGAGGATTAAGCACCTATTGTGAAAGAATTAATATAGAATTTTGTTCTACTCCATTTGATTTTGAATCAGCAGATTATTTATATGACCTGATGCATGTTTATAAAATATCTTCCTCAGACATTAGTAATTTGCCATTTATTGAGTATATTGCTAAAAAAAATAAGCCGATTATTTTATCAGTAGGAGCATCTAATCTTGATGAAATAAAAGAGGCTGTTTCTGTAATACAGGCTAATAATAAAAAAGAGCTTGTTCTGATGCATTGTGTGTTAGAATACCCTACTATATATAGCCATGCTAATCTATTAAAAATAAAAAGTTTACAAAGTGAGTTCCCAGAGTTATTTATTGGCTACTCAGATCACACTAAACCTGATAAGAGTTTTGATGTTATAAAAACAGCATACCTCTTGGGGGCGACTGTTGTTGAGAAACATTTTACTCTTGATAAATTATTGAAAGGGAATGATCATTATCATGCTATGGATGAAAATGATGCCCAAAATATTTTAAAAGCAATAGATTTTGTAAGATTATTAGAAGGATCAGGCGAATTGCAATGTCTGACAAGTGAGTTTCCTGCCAGGGCAAATGCAAGGAGATCGATTGTTGCTGCCATGGACATTCCTAAAGGGGTTCAGCTTATGAGAGAGATGTTAACCTTTAAAAGGCCAGGAAATGGAATTTCTCCAAAAGATATTGATAAAATTATTGGTCATAAAGCTAATATTAATATTGTAAAAGATACTATAATCGTTGAGGATATGATTCGCTTAGATTTAGAATTTAGGGAGGATAAGAGTGATGTGTAAATATAAAGCGGATAAGGCATCATATAGGAATAGGGGGGGATTAGTACAAAAGATAATAAGCTGGATGTATCAAAAGCTATACTTTAATAAGTATGGATATGATAATGTTATTAAAAAAACAGCTGAATTTTGTCTTACCGATAATGCAATATTAGAAATTGGCAGTAATTGTACAATACAAGATTATGCTTTTTTCCAATTGACCAAACCTAAACCACATCTAACAATTGGTGATAATGTAACGATTGGTAGACATAATATGATTACAGTAAAAAGCAGAATGAGTATAGGGAGCAATACTATTATTGGAGGATATGTACAGATAATTGATCACAACCACCAATTTAAAAAAAGTACCATAATTAGATTACAACAGGCAGAGATTCAACATACAACCATAGGAGAGGACTGTTGGATAGGAGCAGGTGCTAAAATTCTATGTGGAGTAACAATAGAAAAGGGAGTAGTTATAGGAGCAAATGCTGTGGTAACTCATGATATACCAGCATATTCTATTGTTGCGGGTGTTCCGGCAAAGATTATAGGAGTTAGAGGTTAGAAATAAATGATGAGTTTTAAGTGCTTAATGTATGAATTGTGTGAAAAATTATTTCCCGTCTGTCGTAGTATTACCGGTGATGGAGTAAGAAAAACTCTTCAAATATTGGCAGAAGTATATGGTAATGAGATAAATATTCACGAAGTTCCTACAGGTACAAAAGTATTTGACTGGACGGTGCCAAAAGAGTGGAATATCAAGAATGCTCATATAGAGAATTCAAAAGGTCAAAGGATAATTGATTTTAAAAACAATAATTTGCATGTAGTGGGCTATTCGTTGCCTGTTGATAAGTTTGTTGATTTGCAGGAACTGAAATCTGTTGTTTATACTCAACCGGATCAACCGGATGCGATTCCTTATGTAACATCTTATTATAAAGAGTGTTATGGATTTTGCATGTCACAAAACCAATTAGATAAGTTGCCGGAGGATACATACCATATTGTTATTGACAGTGAGCTAAAAGAGGGCAGTCTTACATATGGTGAAATAATTATTCCAGGTGATACAGAAGAGGAAGTTTTTTTATCTACCTACATCTGCCATCCATCTATGGCAAATAATGAACTGTCGGGGCCGGTAGTAGCTACATTTTTAGCAAAATGGCTCAATTCGCTGGTAAAAAGAAGATATACATATAGGATCATTTTTATACCGGAAACTATCGGCTCTATTACTTATTTGAGTAAAAATCTGCAGTACTTAAAAGAGCATGTTATTGCAGGGTTTAATCTTTCATGTGTAGGTGATAATAGGACATTTTCATATGTTGAATCACGTTATGGAAAAACATTGGCAGATAAAGCAGCAAAAAATGTTCTAAGTTTTTACTACCCTGATTATAAAACATATTCATTTTTAAAACGCGGTTCAGATGAACGTCAATATAATGCACCGGGAGTGGACTTGCCTGTATGTGCGATTTGTCGATCTAAGTATGGAGAATATCCTGAGTATCATACTTCTAAGGATAATTTAGAACTCATATCACCTGAAGGGTTGCTAGGAGCTTACGAAGTTTATCAGCAATGTATTTTGGCATTGGAAAATAACTACAGCTACAAAATAAATGTTTTATGCGAACCACAGTTGGGAAAAAGAGGACTTTATCCCACAACGAGTCAAAAAGGGACTTATGATGCAGTTAAGGCAATGATAGATTTTATTGCTTATGCTGATGGGAGCAATGATTTAATAGATATCAGTAATATTATTGGCGTACCGGTAAACGAGTTGTTTCCTGTTGTCGAAAAATTATTGGAACATGATTTAATAGAATTTAATTGAGGAGCAATTATGCATGAATATTTAGATAGATTTAAAAAAGCGTTAAAGGATTTATATATTAGGCCAAACGATATACTTTATATAGCTTCGGATATCTCACTGTTTTTATATTACACTAATAAAAATTTAGGGGTAAGAACAGTTGAACAAAGAAATATATTTTTAAATAATCTGATAGACATCTTACAAAAAGCAGTAGGGAATAAAGGAACTTTGCTATTTCCTATTTTCACGTGGAGATTTTGTAAAGGGGAAAAGTTTGATTATAAAAATACTAAAGGGGAGACGGGAACATTTTCAAATTGGATATTAGAAAACAGACCAGATTTTATTCGAACCAAGCATCCAATATATTCGTTTATGGTGTGGGGGAATGATGCTGTATACCTTAGAAACCTCAATAATAAAGATTCTTGGAGTGACGATTCTCCCTTTGCTTATTTACATCAGAAGAATGCAAAACTACTACTTTTGAATGTTTCTTTGCAAAGAAGTTTTACTTTTATGCATTATGTGGAAGAAAAGATACGAGTGCCTTATAGATATATGAAAGAGTTTGTAGGATCATATGTCGATGAAAGTGGACTGGAAGAACAAAGAAAATATTCTATGTATGTTCGAGATTTGCAAATAGAATCTCATGAATATTTACCAGAGACTTTTTTAACGGACAAGGAAGTAAGTGTACAAATAAAATTTGAAAAAATGAATATGCGTTCTATAGAGTTAGCTAAAGCATATAAACTTATTGAAGACGATTTATTAAATAAGGGTGGAGAAAATTGTTATAAATTTCACAATTATAAGATTAATTGGATGAATGGAGCGACACATCATGATCAGATTAGTGACTGATTATCTTGATTATGCGGCAGAGCATTTTCCAGACAAAGAAGCATTTATTGATGAAAATAAAACGCTTACATTTAGTGATCTGCAAATAGAAGCTCAGCGTATAGCAACTCAGCTAGCTAAAAGAAAGGTGTTTAAAAAGTCGGTAGCAGTATTTCTCAATAAAAGTGTGAAGTGCATTTCTGCATTTATGGGTATTGCTTATAGTGGAAGTTTTTATACTCCTATAGATACATCGATGCCAATGTCTCGAGTAGAAAAGATATTAGAAACATTGCAGCCTGAGGTGATTATTACTGATAAAAAGCATAAGGAAGATATAGAGTTATTTTTTCATGATATTGAAATATTAGTATATGAAGATTTGATGACCAGTAATATTGATGGACTTTTGTTAAAACAAGTAACTGAATGTATTATTGATGCGGATGTATTATATGTGCTGTTTACCTCTGGTTCGACAGGTGTTCCTAAAGGTGTAATTATTTCACATAAATCAGTTATTGATTATACTGAATGGGTAACAGAAACTTTTAAAATAGATGATCAACATATTTTTGGAAATCAGGCTCCATTTTATTTTGATAATTCTGTGCTGGATATTTATCAAACGTTAAAAAATGGTGCTTGTATGTATATTATTCCAGAGCAGTTGTTTTCTTTTCCAATTAAACTCTTGGAGTTTTTAGATAACAAAAAAATAAACACTATATTTTGGGTGCCATCGGCATTATGCCTAGTAGCAAATTTAAGAGCATTACATAAGCTTCATGTTAAGAGTTTAAACAAAATACTTTTTGCTGGAGAAGTAATGCCTAATAAACAATTGAATATGTGGAGAAGCGAGTATCCTGAGGCTTTGTTTGCAAATTTATATGGACCAACAGAAATTACGGATGTTTGTACTTATTATATTGTTAATAGAGACTTTAAGGATAGTGATGCATTGCCAATTGGGCATCCGTGTCTTAATACGTCTATTATGGTATTGAATGACAAAAATGAATTAGTAAGAAATGATGCTGTAGGAGAACTGTGCGTGCGTGGCACTTCTTTATCATATGGATATTATAATAACCAAGCAAAGACCTCTGAGGTATTTGTACAAAATCCGCTTAATAAAAATTATAGAGAAATTATATATAGAACTGGTGATTTAGTTAGATATAACGAATATGGTGAATTGATATATGTATCTAGGAAAGATTTTCAAATTAAACATATTGGTCATAGGATAGAATTGGGAGAAATAGAAACTGCTATATCTGCGATACAAGGTATTGAAACAGCTTGTTGCATATATGATGAAAATAGATCTAAGATAGTAATGTTTTATACAGGTGATGTAATAGAAGATATGATTATAAAGACACTGAATAAAACATTGCCAGTTTATATGCTGCCGAATAAAAAAATAAAACTTGATAAAATGCCATTAAATTTAAACGGAAAAATTGATAGAGTTAAACTAAAGGAGCTGTTGTAAAGTGTGCAATGTGGAAAAAGAAGTATTGGAAATTTTACAAGAAATTAATGAAAATATTACTGACGATGTTCAAATAGATTTATTGAGCAATGGTGTTATTGATTCTTTTGACATAGTTAATATAGTGGCAGCTTTGGAAGTTCATTTTAAAATTGAATTTGAAGCAGAAGATATTGTTCCAGAAAATTTTGGGAGTGTGGAGTCTATTGTCAGATTAGTGGATAATTATAAAAGTATTGAATTATATAATGAGAATAAGCAATATATTCCTATAAATAAAGGTAATTATAGTATGGATACCAAAGAGCGCGAAAAAAACTTTGAACAGCATCGTGCTTATGGTTGGGAAGAAGAATATAGAAAATATAGAGAAAATTGGGAACAGTGCGGTAAGTGCAAAGTTGTTTTAGAATATCCTCTATTAGTAGATATTGAGTTGTCTACTATTTGTAATTTACATTGCCCAATGTGTTATACGATTACAGAGGATTTTTCTAAGCATGTTTATAAAGGATTTATGGAATTTAGTTTATTTAAAAAAATTATTGATGAGATTAAAGGAAAGGTGCCAGCTATACGGTTAAGCTTACGTGGCGAACCAACATTACACCCTGATTTTATAAAATGTATTCATTATGCCAAACAAGCAGGTATTAAAGAGATATCTACCTTAACTAATGGAAGTAAATTAGATATAGATTTTTTTGAAAAAATGTTATTAGCGGGAATTGACTGGATCACAATTTCAGTAGATGGGTTAAAAGAAGAATATGAGCAAATTAGGAAACCTTTGAAATTTGAGGATACTTTTAACAAGATTATTGAAATAAAAAAACTTAAAGAAAAATATTGTGTTAATAGGCCTGTAATAAAAATACAAGGAGTTTGGCCGTCTTTAAAACATCATGTAGAAGAATTTTATAATGCATTTGAGCCTTATGTTGATTTAATTGCTTTTAATCCTTTAATTGACTATTTAGATAATGATGAGGAAATTGTTTATGAAGAAAACTTTTCTTGTCCACAATTATATCAACGTATCGTTATTGGAGCAGATGGTAAGGTAATGCCTTGTTCGAATGATGAAATGAATAGTGTGTGTATTGGTGATATAAACAAAGAGTCTGTTTATGATATTTGGCATGGAACAAGAATCAATAAATTAAGAAAAATGCACAACCAGTGCAATGGTTTTCTTAATAGTGAATTATGCAGAATATGTTATTTACCTAGAAAAACAGAAGACAATGAAGTTGCAAATGTAAATGGAAGAGAGTTTATTATAAAAAATTATGTTGGACGAGTACAAGAAGTAGGTAAGTGAAAATTTAGAGAGGAATATAGAAGAAGATGTTTTGTAAATTAAAACAAGTTCTAAAACTAATATTGCCACTCAAAATTCAAAAGTATATTAAGAAAAAAATTTTATTTCTAAATTTATTGAGATACAATTTAGAAATAAAAAAGAGAGCAAAATATGATATTTTTGAGTATCGTAAACTATCTGCGGATATGAATTTATACACAAAAGAGTATGGATATAATAGCTTTTATGGGTTAGCAGATATAGTAAAAAAAATATTAGGTATATCACAGAAAGAAATCTTGAGTGGTGCTATAGAACACGGTATAGTTATTGGAAATGGTTTGACAGAAGTAGACACAAAACCTGACATTATATATGCATTTGGAATAAGAAGGAAATTGTTTTTAGAGCAGATGTTTAAGGAAAAACATATTTATTCTTTAGGACCATATATACAATATGTTGACAGTATGTATTCTCCTAAAGAATTAAAAACAATTAAGGCCCGACTGGGTAAAACGCTATTAGTATTTCATAGTCATTCTACACCGCATATTAGAGCGCAATTTGAAGTGAATGAATTTATACAGGAAATTGATAGAATAAAAAACACAAAAAATTTTCAATCCGTTTTAGTATGTATGTACTGGAAAGATATTTTAAATGGCTTGGATGAAAAGTTTTTAAAAGCTGGATATAAGATTTGTACAGCTGGACACATGTTTGATAAAAATTTTTTGCGTAGGTTAAAATCTATAATACTATTAGCTGATGTTGCAATTGGAAATGATATTGGAACGCATTTAGGTTATTGTATAGCAGTTGGAAGACCATATTATTTATATTTAAAATTACCTGATTATGTTGATTTTGATAATAATGGTGATTTTTTAGAATTTAATAATGATTTTTTTAAACAACTATTGAATAGGGGTGTTGAATGCTTCGGCTGTTATAAAGAATATATATCTGATGATGACATAAAATTTGTTGAGGAGTATTGGGGTAAATGGAAAAAATAAAAAAATATATACCTTTTAATAATATTCCTATAATAATATTATTATGCCTTTTCGATATAATAATAATTGGTATTGATTGTGAATTTAGAAATGCATTAATTATTGTAAAAAGATTTACTGAAATGTTTTTTATTTTGACTTGTTGTTTTATGGTGCTTTCTAAACTCAAAGTTTATATAAATTTTTGTATTACAGCTGTGGGAGTTTTGAGTGCGATCGCCTTTTTGCTGGAATTACATTGTTTAAAATCTTTTGGGTTTAGGGTTAATGAAACAATTGTTCAAGCAATTCTATTAACAAATAGAAGAGAAGCATTAGAATACCTATATGGATATATTGGAATAAAAGAGCTTATTTTGGTTATAATGACTATAGTTGGTCTAATAATTGCCATAAGGTTTTCACTATGTGAAAAACACATCTGTAAACAGAAGGTTTTAACAAATGTAATAGTACTATTGTATCTCTGGGGGGGAGTGCAACTTTCTGTTAGTTTCGTTGAGAGTTATAGAGTAGAAAAAAATATGAAATCTAGTATTGTGAAATATTTCGATGAATATAGTATGATAAGGTGTGTGAATGTTACTAGGTTTGCAATAAAAGACCTTAATATTAGGAAAAATTCGAATAAAATAGCTACTGTTATAAAAAATAATAGTGATATAGATAATGTGGTACTAGTAATGGGGGAGTCGAGTACAAGAAGCCATTTAAGTGTATATGGTTATTATTTAAAGACAACACCTTATTTAGAAGAATGGAACAGTAGTGAGAATCTAATTGCGTTTGATAATGTTATAAGCTCTTTTTGTGGAACAAATCCGTCGTTTGCTAGCATGTTTACATTTAGAAATTATGAAAATAATATGCCGTGGAATAAAAGTGAAAATTTAATATCAATAATGAATGAGTGTCAATATAAAACTTATTGGATATCTAATCAAGAAAAAGTTGATTCATGGGGCAGTGCAATTGCGGCATTTTCAGATTGCGCAAGGGTTAAATATTATACGAACGAATTTGCTTCACCTAGAGATGGAAGAAGCGGTAGATATGATGAGCTGGTTTTAGATTTTTTGAATAGAAGGTTTGAAAAATCTGAAAAAAACTTTTTTGTTTTCCATTTGATGGGAAGCCATGAAATATTTAGTGAAAGATATCCGGAGAAATATAGAATTTTCTCTAGTTATGATATAAAAGATAATGTAATAAATGGAAATAAGGAAATAATGGCTAATTATGATAATAGTATTCTATATACGGATTATGTTTTAAATGAAATTATTAAAAATTTTTCGCAAGAAGATGCTATTATTCTATATATTTCAGATCATGGTGAGGAATTGTTTAATGAAATAAATAATTTCACTCATGCTAACACACAGGAGGGCTTGGAGATACCTTTTATAGTTTGGTGTTCAGAAAGGTTTAAAGAAAAGCATTTTGAAAAATATAAATCAATTCAAAACGCTAAACATAAGCCATTTATGACAGATGACTTAATACACACAATATTAGATTTATGTGATATAGAAAGTAAGGATTATGATAAAAAAAGAAGTTTATTTAATAAAAACTATGAAGAAAAAAGGCAACGTATTATATTGCAAAATTATGTGTCCCCGGTTGATTTTGATAAAATTTATAATCCAAAACAATAGTTGCGCATCATAATTCTGCAATATTTATTAAATGATTAAAAATACATAAAATGTTAAATGTTTTATAAGGGAAATTTTAATGAAAAAAAATTTAATTGTTAGTTTAGTATGTTTTTGGGCAGATATACTTTTATATAAATTTATTACACCAGAACATATATCAAAATATGAAAAAATATTACTAGTAAGGTTAGATGAAATTGGTGATGTTGTTTTAATGACGCCCTTATTACGCGAAATGCGAAGTAACTATCCTGAGGCTGATATAACATTAATAGTAAAACCACAGGTTTATAATTTGGTTGAGTTGTGCCCTTATGTGAATAAAGTTATGACTTTTGATCGTTATGAGGGGCGATTTAGTTTTATTCTTAATATAATAAAAGCATTTCGGTATGCCAAAGTGTTTTTGTGGAAAGAAAAGTATGATTTAGTAATTGTACCAAGATGGGATACTGATTATTATGGAGCGTCTTTTTTAGCATTTTTTTCAGGTGGCATTGAAAGATTAGCATATTCAGAAACCGTAAATGTTGGTAAGCAATTATTAAATAGAGGATATGATAGATTTTTTACGAAGGTATTTCATACTTCTGACATCAAACATGAAGTTTTGAGAAATTTAGATTGGATAAATTTTTTGGGCGGAAAAGTAAAAAACTATTCATTAGAGTTATGGAGTAATAAGGAAGATAGAAAAGTCTGCAACAGTTTTGGTGGAGAATCTAAAAATTGTTTTAGAATTGCTGTTGTAACAAGTGCTGGAGCAAAAAGAAAAGAATGGGACATTAATAACTTTATAGATTTGATCCAAAGAATACGCAGTAAAAAAAATGTAGAAATAGTTCTTTTGGGAGGGGGATATAATACCTATAAATTAGGTGAAATATTAAAAAAATCGTGTAAAGTAGAATATGATTTTATTGGTAAAACAACATTAAGAGAGACTGTTGAAATATTAAAAACTTGTAGTTGCTTCATTGGTTGTGATACCGGGCCTATGCATTTGGCTGCGGCATGTGGGTTATCAGGGGTTACTTTTTTTGCAAATAAAAATAGTATAGTAGAGCAGTATGGACTTGATACTGCTAAAAGGTTTGGACCGTGGAATTCAGATATTGTTACGTTTGAGCCTAAGCTTATGTCAGCTGGCTGTGAAAATGGATGTAAGAAAGAATTTGCTCACTGTATTAATCAGATAGCGGTTGATGATGTATATGAAGAGTTAAAAAATATTTTAAATATTAAATGACAGAACAAAAATGGAGCAATGAATATTATGAAAACAGCACTTATAACCGGTATTACAGGGCAGGATGGTTCGTATTTAGCAGAGTTTTTATTAGAAAAAGGTTATGCAGTACACGGTATTGTGCGGCGTGCTTCTATCAGCAACACTTCTCGTATAGATCATTTGCTGGCTGAAAAACAGATAACACTACATGATGGCGATCTGACTGATTCTTCCAGTCTTATCAGAATAATAAATTTGGTGAAGCCGGATGAAATATATAATTTGGCAGCGCAAAGCCATGTGCAGGTATCATTTGATGTACCTGAATATTCTGGTGATGTGGATGCATTAGGTGTTCTGCGTATCTTGGAAGCGGTACGTATTTTAGGAATGACTGAAACCTGCCGTATTTATCAGGCATCTACAAGCGAGTTATACGGAAAAGTAGAAGAAGTACCGCAGCGTGAAACGACGCCTTTCCATCCATATAGTCCTTATGCAGTAGCCAAACAGTATGGTTTTTGGATCACAAAAGAATATCGGGAAGCGTATGGGATGTTTGCGGTCAATGGTATCCTTTTTAATCACGAATCAGAACGCCGTGGCGAAAATTTTGTAACACGCAAGATAACCCTGGCTGTCAGCCGTATCGCCTGCGGGTTGCAGGATTATCTGGAATTGGGAAATCTTGATTCTTTGCGTGACTGGGGTTATGCCAAAGATTATGTTGAATGTATGTGGTTGATGCTCCAGCATGATATTCCCGAGGATTTCGTTATCGCCACCGGTGAGCAGCATACGGTGCGTGATTTTACGGAAAAAGCCTTTAAAGAAGTAGGTATCAATATTCGCTGGGAAGGCGAGGGCGTTAACGAAAAAGGTTACGATATTGTAAGTGGGAAAATGCTGGTTTGCGTTAATGAGCAGTGGTTCAGGCCTACTGATGTAGATAATCTTTGGGGAGATCCGACAAAAGCAAAAACGGTTTTAGGCTGGGATCCACAAAAAACTTCATATGAAGAATTAATAAAAATTATGGTCAAGCATGACTATGAGTTAGCGAAGCGTGAAGTAGCAATAAAACGAGTAAGATAGGGGCTATAAATAAAATGGATAAAAATGCCAAAATATATGTAGCCGGGCATCGCGGCATGGTAGGAAGCGCTATTGTGCGTGAGCTGGTGCGGCAGGGTTATACAAATATTATTACCAGAACACACAGCGAACTTGACCTGTGCCGCCAAACAGAAGTAGAAAACTTCTTTGCAAGTGAAAAGCCGGAATATGTGTTTTTAGCGGCTGCCAAGGTGGGCGGCATTGCAGCAAACAGCGAAGCACTGGCTGACTTTATGTACGATAATATGATTTTAGAAATGAACGTTATCAACAGCGCCTGGAAAAATGGCTGCAAAAAGCTGGAATTCTTGGGATCGTCCTGTATTTATCCGCGCCTGGCGCCACAGCCTATGTCTGAAAGCTGCCTTTTGACAGGTGAGCTGGAAAAGACCAACGAAGCCTATGCGCTTGCCAAGATCAGCGGCTTAAAATATTGCGAATTTTTGAATCGCCAATATGGTACGAATTATATCAGCGTTATGCCTACTAACTTATATGGTCCTAATGATAATTACCATCCTACTCACAGCCATGTTTTGCCGGCACTTATCCGCCGCTTCCATGAGGCTAAGGTGAGAAATTTGCCGTCTGTTACTTGCTGGGGCGATGGCAACCCGCTGCGGGAATTTTTATATGTGGATGATTTAGCAGATCTATGTGTTTTTCTGATGAATAATTACAGTGGTAACGAAACTGTCAATGCTGGCACGGGTAAGGAAATTACCATTAAAGCTTTGGCAGAACTTATAGCCAGTGTTGTTGGCTATAACGGAGCAATACATTGGGATACCAGTAAACCAAATGGAACGCCACGCAAGCTGCTGGATGTATCAAAAAGCACGGCATTAGGCTGGCAGTATAAAACAGAATTAAGAGAAGGAATCCGTTTGGCGTATGAAGATTTTCTGCATAATCCGATGCGCGCTGAACGATAAAGCTGGAAGTTGAAAACTCAATAACATAATTTTATGGAAGTACAGGTATGATGTATGAATATCATTTTACTTTCCGGTGGTAGCGGCAAAAGGTTATGGCCGCTTTCCAATGATATCCGTTCTAAACAATTTATTAAGATATTTAAAGACGAGGTTGGCAATTATGAATCGATGCTGCAGCGTGTCTATAGACAAATACGAACTATTGACGACGGTGCCGCAGTGACTGTTGCAACATCAAAAACGCAGGTTTCCGCTATCCGGAACCAATTAGGGGATAGTGTGGGGATATCAGTTGAACCCTGCCGCAGGGATACCTTTCCGGCAATAGCTTTAGCAACATTTTATTTACATGATGTCTTGGGGATCAGCGCAGAAGAAGCTGTTGTGGTTTGCCCGGTTGACCCCTATGTAAGTGATGAATACTTTGTTGCATTGAAAGAACTAGGACATTTAGCGGTGCAGGGCGATGCCAAACTTGTTTTAATGGGAGTAGAGCCAACATATCCCAGCGAGAAATATGGGTATATCATTCCCGAAACTAAAGATGAAATAAGCAAAGTACAAACCTTTAAGGAAAAACCGAATGCAGAGATTGCAGCAGAGTACATTGAGCAGGGGGCCTTATGGAATGGTGGCGTTTTTGCTTATCAGCTGAAATATGTTTTGCAAAAAGCGCATGAGCTTCTTGATTTTACAGATTACTATGACTTATATGCCAAATACGAAACCTTAGAAAAAATCAGCTTTGACTATGCGGTAGTAGAACAGGAAAAAAATATCAAGGTCAAACGTTTTAATGGCTCCTGGAAAGACCTTGGTACCTGGAATACGTTGACAGAAGCCATGGAAGAACAGGCTATCGGGCAGGCTATCATGAATGAACAGTGTCAAAATCTGCATGTTCTAAATGAGCTTGATGTGCCGGTTCTTTGCATGGGTCTCAAAGATATGGTGGTTTCTGCCAGTCCGGAAGGGATTCTGGTAGCTAATAAGGAGCAGTCCAGCTATATCAAGTCTTTTGTGGATGCGATAAAACAGCAGGTGATGTTTGCTGAAAAATCATGGGGCAGTTTCCGTGTTTTAGATGTAGGCGAAAACAGCCTGACGATCAAAGTGACCCTAAAAGCAGGCAATAAAATGAATTACCACAGTCATGAACGCAGGGACGAAGTCTGGACGATCATCTCCGGTAGCGGCCGCACGATAGTTGACGGAATGGAGCAGCAGGTAACAGCAGGCGACGTGATAACCATGCAGGCCGGCTGCAGACATACGATCATTGCAGATAGCGAACTTGAGGTAATGGAAGTGCAGCTGGGCAGGGAGATAAGTGTCCATGACAAGCAAAAATTTGAATTGGAAGAATAGAAAAACAGTTTATAAGCTCCGGCCATTTTTATTGCAGTCTGCCTGCAAAGAAGCGCTTTGGGGCGGGCAGAAGTTGAAAGAGCATTTCGGTAAACAGGCTGATTTGGATAACATTGCTGAAAGCTGGGAGTGCTCTACGCATCCGGAAGGACCGAGCACCGTAACTACAGGTGAGCATAAGGGCATGCTGCTGACGGAAGTTTTGCAAAAATACCCGGAGTATCTTGGTACTCATCCTCGCAGTAAAGGCGAACTGCCGATACTGATAAAATTTATTGACGCCAGGCAAAAACTGTCTGTGCAGGTGCACCCGGATGATGAATATGCCAAACTTTATGAGCGTGGACAATTGGGCAAAACAGAAATGTGGTATGTGCTGGAAGCAGATAAAGACGCTGAACTTATTTACGGTTTTTACAGTGATATGGACAGTGTTGCTGTAAGGCAAAGTTTGGCACAGGGGACCATTGAGAAATATTTACAGAAATTAAAAGTACAGCAGGATGATGTGTTTTATATTCCGGCAGGGACCGTGCATGGTATAGGAGCAGGAAACCTTATTGTAGAAGTACAGGAAAGCTCTAATCTTACCTACAGGCTATATGATTATGACCGTGTCGATAAAGCTGGGCAAAAGCGTGAGCTGCATTTGGAAAAAGCTTTGGCTGTTGCTGACCTTAAGGGCAAAGCAGCACCAAGGCAGCCCCTGCGTGTGCTGCGCTATACACCAGGCAGTGCGACGGAATTTTTATGCCGCTGCAAATATTTTCAGGTGGAACGGCTGTTGCTGAATACCGAAGGAAAAAGTAAACTGGCAGAATTGTATACGGGCAGCAGTTCTTTTCAGGCGTTGCTTTGTCTAGACGGCGAAGGCTATATACTGACGGAGGATAAAGAAAAGTTAGCCTATAGTAAAGGTAATTGTATTTTTATTCCTGCAAATACCGGAAAACTGCAGTTATGCGGTAGGAGTCAGTTTTTGAAGATATCATGTTGATTAATTTGAATTTGTTTAAATTATGATTTTGGCAGACACCGCACTTTTCCAGTGCGGTGTTTTGCTATATAATAGAGCGGTAGTAAATATAAAAAATAAAGAGGTACTTATGCGTTTATTGATTACCGGCGGCGTCGGTTTTATTGGCAGCAATTATATAAATTGGCATTTACAGCAGTATCCGGGTGATGAAATTATATGTCTGGACAAGCTGACTTATGCTGCTAATATGGCGGCGCTGGCAGATGTCGTTAAATTAAATAATTTTACTTTCATCCAGGGCGATATTTGTGATGAGCAATTTGTAGAAATGTGTTTTGCGCAGTATAAGTTCGACGCAGTGATAAATTTTGCGGCAGAGAGCCATGTCGATACTTCTATTATTTCTCCAGCTATTTTTACTAAAACTAATGTCGAAGGTACAGGTGTGTTGTTAGATGCCTGTGTTAAATTTGCAGTAGAAAGATTCCATCAGATATCGACAGATGAAGTATATGGGGATAAACCGTTTGATTATGACTGGTGTGGGTTTACAGAAGAGTCTCCATTACAGCCTTCCAGTCCTTATGCTGCTTCAAAGGCAGCAGCTGATTTATTGTGCTTGGCGTATGCCAGGACATATGGTTTATATGTAACTATCAGCCGCAGTAGTAATAATTACGGCAAGTGGCAACACACAGAAAAACTTTTGCCTAAAATCATATCTTTAGCAGAGCATGGTCAAAAGGTACCTGTTTATGGTTCGGGACTAAATAAACGTGACTGGTTATATGTGCTGGATCATTGTGTTGCTGTTGATAAAATCATCAGACATGGAAAAGCAGGTCATATTTATAATGTTGCGGCCGGTACTGAGATGTCTAATCTGACCTTTATAAAATTAGTACTGAAAATTTTAGCCAAAGATGAAAATGCAATTGAATTTACAGAAGATAGAGCAGGGCATGATTTAAGATATCCTATGGATTGTGAAAAAATAAAAAATGAATTGGACTGGACTCCGCAATATGCTTTTAAAGAAGCGTTGGATGAAACTGTGGCCTGGTATAGAAGTAGAATGTTGTAAAGCAGAGCATATGCTCTGCTTTTTTGGTTAAAATTTTAATAGTTAAAATTTGCCACTGCTAACCGAAAAAGGTATAATAATATAATATAGATAATTTTGAGAGGCTGCCCATATGCAGTTTCAATTTTAATATGAGGTGTATTCAGTGACTGCAAAAACTTATGCAATTTTAAATTATGGCTGCCAGATGAACGAAAGTGACGCTGAGCATTATGCTGGGCAGCTGCAGGAGCTTGGTTATAAAGCTGCTGAGGATTTTCATGATGCAGATGTTGTGGTAGTAAATACCTGTTGTGTGCGTGAGAGTGCGGAAAAGCGTATTTTAGGGAAAATTGGTGAATTGAAAGGGGTCAAAGCTAATCATCCGGGGCAGATAGTTTGTGTTGCCGGGTGTATGGCACAAAAAGATGGTGAGAAGCTTATAAAAAAACATCCGCAAATTGATTTGCTGATCGGCACAGCTCATGTCAACGGGTTTAAAGAAATACTTTCTGAGTATTTATCTGAAAAGGGCGAGCGTGTTTATAACAGTTTGGAAGTAAAAGAAAGCGAATTTGAGGGTGAGCGTATTCGTCAAAGCGGTTTTTCAGCCTGGATTCCTATTATGTATGGCTGCAATAATTTTTGTACGTATTGCATTGTTCCTTATGTACGTGGGCGTGAACGCAGCCGCAGTATAGAAAATATTGTAGATGAGGTTAGGCAGGCTGTTGTTAAGGGGTATAAAGAATTTACGCTGTTAGGGCAAAATGTAAATTCTTATGGGAAAGATTTTGGTGTGAAAGACCAGTTTGCTAAATTACTGCGCCGTGTAAATGAAATCCCTGGAGTGGAACGGATTCGCTATATGACGAGTCATCCGCGTGATATGCACGAAGATGTTATCAAAGCAGTTGCCGAATGTGAGCATATTTGCGAAAACTTTCATATCCCGTTTCAATCTGGCAGCAATAAAATTTTGAAAGCAATGAACCGCGGTTATACACGAGAAAAATATTTAGAGCTTGTAGCCATGATCAGACGTTATGTGCCTGAAGCTGCTATTACAACGGATATCATTGTCGGTTTTCCGGGTGAAACAGAAGCTGATTTTAATGATACGTTGAATTTAGTAAAAGAAGTTGGTTTTGATGCTGCGTTCACCTTTATTTATTCCAAGCGTTCTGGAACACCGGCGGCGGCGATGGAAGAACAGGTTCCGTTAGATATAAAAAAAGCTAGGCTGAATTTATTGATGGAAGCCCAGAATATTTCAAGCTTGCAGCGTAATGAAGCCCTGGTTGGCAAAACACTGGAAGTTTTAGCTGAAGGCCCAAGTAATAATAATAATAAAGTATGGAGCGGAAGAACGCGTACAAATAAGCTGGTTTTATGGCCAGTCGAAGGTTGTGATTTTGAGCTGGGGGATAAAGTGCAGGTGCAAATTGAAACTGCGCAGACCTGGCTTTTGAAAGGGAAGGCGGTAGAATGACAACTGCTTATACGCCGATGGTGCAGCAGTACCTTGAAGTAAAGCGTCAGCATGAGGATGAATTGCTGTTTTTCCGTTTAGGCGATTTTTATGAAATGTTTTTTGAGGATGCGCTGACTGCCTCCAGAGAATTAAATATTACTTTGACTGGGCGTGCCGGCGGTATGGAAGAAAAGATACCGATGTGTGGTGTGCCTTACCATTCTGTCGATAATTATATTGCCAAACTGATCAAAAAAGGTTACCGCATCGCAATTTGTGAGCAGGTGGAAGACCCTAAAGCGGCTAAAGGGATAGTTGAACGCAAGGTTGTTAAGATCATTACACCGGGCACTGTCTTGAGTGAACAGCTTTTAGATGATAAGCACAACAGATATTTAGTCTTTCTGCAGGAGGATGGCAGTGAATTATGTCTTGCTGCTGCCGATATTTCTACTGGTGAATGCCAATGGTTCAGTGCTGCTGGTGAAGAGCGTTTAATGGCGATACAGGAACAATTGTTTCGCATTCAACCGGCAGAGTTAGTTGCGTATAGCGGTATTGTAAACTGGGAAAATTTAGCAGCTTGGATCAAAAGTAAAGTTCCAGAGTGTGCTGTTTCTGTATATCAGGAAGAAGAAGGTGCACCGCAGTATTTTGCGCAGCATTTTGGCAGTGATGATGTTGCCGATACTTTAGTACATGATACAGTAGAACATTTACTGCGTTATCTGCATGTGACCGTTAAAGCTGATTTGTCGCATATTAACAGCTTATCGCGCATAGCTAAAGAGCAGTTTATGAATTTGGATGCAACAGCTGTTAGAAATTTAGAACTTATAAAGAATATGCGTGATGGTTCTAAACGAGGTACATTATTAGATGTGCTTGATTTTACCTCTACTTCCATGGGTGCCCGTAAACTCAGGAATTGGATAGAATGTCCTTTGCTTGATTTATCACAGATAAGGTCAAGGCAGGAAGCGGTAGGAGAATTGCTGACAAATGTACAGATGCGCGGTAATCTGCAGGATAAATTAAAAGTAATTTTTGATTTGGAACGAATAGTTTCACGTATCGAAGTTGGCAGTGCTAATGCACGTGATCTGGTTTCATTGCGTTCTTCGCTGGCGGTGCTTCCAGAAATAAAAAGCTTACTAAGATATTGTAACAGTAAACTTTTACAGCAGTTATGCGAAGATGTACATTTGCATCAGGAGCTGTTTACTACTTTGCTGGCAGCAATTGTTGATGAGCCGCCCTTTTCCGTACGTGAAGGGGGCATGATCCGCAGCGGCTTTGATTTAGAGTTAGATGAACTGCATTCAATTGCCAGTGATAACAAAACATGGATGCAGAATTTTGAACTTAAGATTAAAGAAGAAACTGGTATCAAAACCTTAAAGGTTGGTTATAATAAAGTTTTTGGTTATTATATCGAGGTATCTAAAGGTCAAAGTGCAAATGTACCGGATTATTTTGTACGTAAGCAAACACTTGTAAATGCTGAACGGTATATTGTCCCGGAATTAAAAGATTTTGAGAATAAAATTTTAAGCGCTAAAGAAAAAATCGAACAGCTTGAATATTATATTTTTACACAGCTGCGCGAAAAAATAAGGGCTCAGATTGTTCAAATGCAGGAAACTGCTCGTGCTTTGGCCAATATTGATGTTTTAGTATCGTTGGCAGAAGTAGCATTTAAATACAACTATGTGTGTCCGGAATTGAATAATCGCAGTGAAATAAAGATTTATGACGGTCGTCATCCTGTTGTAGAGCGTTTATTGGAACGTGAGATTTTCGTTCCTAATAATACAACCCTCAATAATAATGATGAGCGTATGATTATTATTACAGGACCGAATATGGCAGGTAAATCGACCTATATGCGCCAAGTTGCTCTGCTGGTCTTGATGACACAGATGGGCAGCTTTATTCCCGCACGTCAGGCAACTATTTGCCCGGTAGATAAGATTTTTACTCGTGTAGGTGCTAGTGACGATTTGGCGACTGGTCAAAGTACATTCATGGTAGAAATGAATGAAGTTGCACAGATTCTCAGATACGCAACTAAAGACAGTTTGATTATTTTGGATGAGGTTGGACGTGGTACAAGTACTTTTGACGGTATGAGTATTGCACGTGCTGTCATGGAGTTTATTCATGAGAAAATAAAAGCAAAAACATTATTTGCTACACATTATCATCAGTTGATCGCGTTGGAAGACGTGATGAACGGAGTAAAAAACTATTCTGTGGCAGTTAAAGAACGTGGTAATGATATTGTCTTTTTGCGCAGAATCGTGCCTGGAGGTACTGACCGCAGTTATGGCGTACATGTGGCAAGGCTGGCAGGACTGCCTAAAAAGGTCATTGACAGGGCCCAGGATATTCTGGAAGAATATGATAATTGTGAAACTGCCTGCAGCGTTCAGATAACACCCAGGGCAGAAAAAGAAACAGCACCTATGGGATCATTGTTTGCCAGCAGTCTGCAGCAGCAGATTTTAAAAATGGATGTTATGGCGATGACGCCAATCGAAGCCTTGAATGCTTTGTATAAATTGCAGGATGAAGCAAAAAGGGAAGGCGGTGAATTATGAACGAACAAAAAGTGCAGTTATTAGATCAAAATACAGCGAATCAGATCGCTGCCGGTGAAGTTGTTGAAAAACCTGCTTCTGTAGTAAAGGAGCTTGTAGAAAACTCTTTGGATGCAGGTGCAGATAACATCGAGGTCACTATTTTTGGCGGTGGTACAGAATATATTCGTGTTGTCGATAATGGCAGCGGTATGTCGGAAGAAAATGCAAAATTAGCAGTTTTAAGGCACGCTACAAGCAAAATCAGAGTTGCTGAAGACCTGCTGCATTTGAACACTTTAGGATTTCGCGGTGAAGCGTTGCCGAGTATTGCTTCTGTTAGTAACTTCCAGCTGCTGACACGTCCTGTTACCGAGGAGTTTGCTACTTCAATAAAAATTGAAGGCGGCGATCAGGCAGAATGTATTGCTACTGGCGGGCACACGGGTACGACGATCATTGTTGAGAATTTATTTTTTAATGTTCCGGCCAGGCGTAAATTTTTACGTACTGTACAGACTGAAAGCCGTTATATCAGTGAATTGATCACAAAATTGGCTTTATCACGCCCTGATGTGCGGTTTAAGCTTGTCAGCAATGATAAAGAGGTTTTGAGTACGCCGGGTAACGGAGATTTAGTTGATACTGTTAAGGCACTATATGGTAAAAATGTTAGTGAGGAGCTTTTGACCGTTGATTTTGCTGACAGCGAAGTTAAGGTAAGAGGTTTTATTGGTAAACCTACTTTACTAAAAGGCACGCGTCAATGGCAGACGTTGCTGGTAAACGGACGTATCATTACTAACAGAATGATCGCCAAGGCGATTGATCATGCCTATCAGTCTCAGATTCCGAAAAGCGGTTTCCCTTTTGCTGTTTTGAATATTACCGTCGATACTGAAAGTATTGATGTTAACGTACATCCTCAGAAGAGTGAAATTAAGTTCAGCGATGACAGTACTGTTTATAAAGCGATGTATAAAGCTTTGACTGATGCACTGACGAGACCTATGAGCGCTAAACCTCAGGACCTGACATTATTGGATGATTCTGAACTGCAGGTATTCAAGTCTGCTGAAGCAGTTGTGGCAGCAACAGAACCATCGATAGTTGTTGAAACACCAGCCGCTGAAACTAAAGTGCCTGAGACAGAGTTGCCGACCTTAAAAACAACTGAGACAAATATCAGTACAGCAAAGGCTGAGGTTTACTCGGCTTACAAGTCACAACAGCAAAGCGTTTGGAAAGAACCTGAATACACATACAGGCCTCCAAAAACGGAGCCTGTTTATACGATCAGTGAAACTCGTGATGTTTTTGACAAGCAGGATAACATTGCTTCTAATATTATCGACTTCACTGATACCGATAGTGGTGTTGATACGATTTGGCCATTAGGACAGATTGACAGAACTTTTATTGTTGCCCAATCTGATGATTCTTTGTTTTTGGTTGACCAGCATGCCGCGCATGAGCGCATTTTATACGATAAGCTTGTTGCGTCCCATAATGATATTCCGGCCCAGCAGATGTTGATTCCTTTATATATCGATGTTACTGCCCAGGATGTAAATTTGATAGAGGAACATCGGGAAGAATTTCTGCGTTTGGGTGTCGATATTGAGGCTGCAGGCGAATCTATGCTGCGCGTTTCAAGCTTGCCTTCAGATATTAAGGCTGATGATGCCGAGGACTTTGTGCGTGAAATTACTCAAATGCTGAGTGAATTAAGAACGATTAATCCCAGTGATTTGCGTCAGAATATTTTACATATGACTGCTTGCAAAGCAGCAATTAAAGCCGGTGAGGTGCTGAATATGCGGCAAATGCGACAGCTGATTATTGATCTTTGCAATACAGAGCATCCTTTTACTTGTCCTCACGGCAGACCGTGTATGGTTGAAATAAATTCTGCCGAGTTATACAAGATGTTTAAGCGAACTTAAACATGCAGAAAACGTTTAAATTTGCAGTAACAGTTGGACGCAGTGAAAATGTTGCCTTAGAAAAACTTGCGCAAACATGGGCAGTAAAATTTGGTGTAAAATATGTAGAACGTGGCAGTAGGGGGTCTTTGGGTTTTTTACTAGATCAAGAACGGGTAGAAGCACTTTTAGTAGCAACAAATAAAGGCCCGCAGGTATATACTGCTTATGGAACTTTCTTTTTTCATCCAAGTATGGCCGTTTTGCGGGTACAGCGTTTAAAAAAGCACGAGTCCGATCACTTTAGTGCTGCATTGGCTCTTAAACCGGGAATGAGGGTACTGGATTGTACGATGGGGCTGGCAAGTGATGCTGTTGTTGCCAGTTTTATTACAGGCCGGACAGGAACTGTTTGTGCTGTTGAGGCTTCGCCGTTGTTACATTTTGTAGTCAGCGAAGGCCTGCAGAATTATCAGGCTGAAGATGTTGATTTAAACAACGCCATGCGCAGAATAGAAACGGTATATGCGGAAGCAGATGAGTATTTGTACACTTTGCCAGCCGACAGCTTTGATGTTGTTTATTTTGACCCAATGTTTCGAATACCGATAAATGCTTCTTCAAATATGGAGCCATTGAGGCCTATTTCCTGTGAGAAACCGTTAACAGAAGCGACTGTTAAGGCGGCACTTAGAGTAGCTCCTTGTGTAGTGGTTAAAGAACGCGGACAAAAATTATTGGAAGCTTTAGGGTGTACGGAAATTCTGGGCGGCCGTTATAGCCGTGTAAAATATGGTATTCGAAGGAGGTAACGGCATGAAACCGAGAGTTGCAGTCATTTTAGGTCCTACTGCAACAGGCAAAAGCCATTGCGGGATAGCCTTAGCCAAACGTCTGAATGGCGAGATAATTTCCGGTGATTCCATGCTTGTATATCAAAGAATGGATATTGGTACAGCTAAACCTTCTGCTGAAGAACTGGCGGCAGTACCGCACCATTTAATCGATATTTTGCCGCCGGATGCTGTTTTCAGCGTTGTTGATTTTAAAGAAAAAGCGGAAAAAATAATTGCTGATATCAATAGTCGCGGTAAATTACCTGTAATTGTTGGCGGTACTGGTCTTTATATCAAGGCCCTGCTTGAAAATTATGAATTTAATACTGTTGAAGAATGCAGTGAACTACGCAGTGAATTGGAAGCATTTGCTGAAGAACACGGCAACAGCGCCTTGTATGAAAAACTGCAGGCACTTGACCTGGAGGCCGCTTCAAGATTACATACAAATGATCGCAGAAGAATTATCAGAGCTATTGAAGCAGCACAGAGTGGTGAAAAAATAGCTCATAGGAAGTCGGAGGAATGGCCTTATGAAACTGTTGTTTTTGGTCTGCGAATGGAACGAGAAAGTTTATATGCTCGGATCAATGCCAGAGTTGATAAAATGATGGCAGAGGGTTTGGTAGAGGAAACTAAATCTTTACTCGACAGTGGGCTATCATTGGATGCTCAGTCAATGCGCAGCATTGGTTACAGACAAATAGTCTGGTATCTACAAGGCCAGATGGATAAATTGGCAGCAGTTGAGAAATTGAAACAGGCGACACGTAATTTTGCTAAACGCCAATTTACCTGGTATCGTCAGATGCCGTATATTAAATGGTTTGATTTGGAAAAAGAGCCTGTGTATGAAAAGATTATTGACGAGATGCAGCAAACGCTTGTGGAAAAGTTTAAACTGCGGTAAAATTATAACAATAGATAGAAATTATTTTGGAGGGGAAAGCTATGAATAATAGTGGATCAAAGCCGGCAATGAATTTACAGGACAGTTTTTTAAATCATGTGCGTAAGGAAAACCTTGGCGTCATTATTTACCTGATTAATGGTTTCCAAATCAGAGGTCTGGTAAGAGGTTTTGATAACTTTACTGTTATTATTGAAAATGAAGGCAAACAACAGCTTGTTTATAAGCACGCTATATCGACTATTTCGCCGGCTGCTAATATTACAATTATGCAGCCAGAGAAGCGCGAACAATAATGTTTTGAAAAACAGCGCTTGAGCGTTGTTTTTCTTTTTTGAGGATGAAATATGAACGATAAATTAAATTTGTTTTTTGAATATCTGACAGTTGAATTAGGCGTAGCGTCAAATACAAGATTAGCTTATGAGCGTGATTTGCGTTTGTTTAAAGAAGCTTTAGGATTAAAGGATAATGACGCCTTGGCAACTGTATCGCGTGAGCAGGTTATTCGCTATATGACAGGTTTGAAAAATAAAGGTTTAGCCGCAGCAACGATTGCCAGAAAACTTGCTGCTATAAAATCTTTTTATCGTTTTATGACAGCAGAAGGGTATTTGGAGCTTGATCCTGCGGAAGTTGTGGAAGCTGGAACAAAAGGTATCAAGCTGCCAAAAGTTTTAAATCAGGAAGAGGTTTTGAAGCTTTTGGAACAGCCTGATTTGAGAACGGATGAAGGCTATCGTGACAGAACGATGCTGGAAGTGCTTTATGCAACGGGAATGCGTGTTTCTGAATTATTGGGTTTACCTGTCAGCGGCGTTAATCTGCAAATGAAGTATATCATCGCTTTCGGTAAAGGATCTAAAGAGCGGTTAATACCCATTGGCGGCATAGCAGTTGAATATTTGGATAAATATCTGAATGTGGTAAGGCCCAAACTGCTTCATACTAAAAATCCTAATATAAAGAATTTATTTTTAAGTATGAGCGGAAATGAAATGACAAGGCAGAGGTTTTGGCAAATCATTCGCGGTTATGGGCATCAGGCAGGATTAAATAAGGAGCTTACACCACATATGCTGAGGCATTCCTTTGCAACACATTTACTTGACAATGGTGCTGATCTGCGGTCTGTCCAGGAGCTTTTAGGCCATTCGGATATTTCTACGACACAGATATATACGCATTTGACAAATAAACGCCTGCGCGATATTTATGAAAAAGCGCATCCGCGGGCATAGAGGAGGCTACTATGGCAAGAAGGACTAATAGAAAAAAGGGGTCAGGAGGAGGTTTTGTACTGACTTTGATTTTAGTATTATTAGCTATAGCTGTTGCTGGAGGCATTTATTATGCGGCGAGCAGAGACGGAGAAAAAGATGTGCTTGATAAAGGCTTGACTGGTTCTTCTTCGGTTGATTTGCGGGAAGAGTCCAAAGAAGCGCATAGGGCAGTCGATGATATTTTATTATCGAAGGATAACTGGCAGTTAACTGATAATGGTCGTGAAGATCAGCACGAACGTATGAAAGAAACAGGTGGAGAAGTTGTCTGGAATAAGCGGCAGCTGGCTATTGGAGTTCCGCCAAGTACTGGATTAGAAGGTGCGGCAGCCTGGCTTGGCGAAAAGATTTCCGGTACGAAAATGATTGTTCTCAATCAACGTGAGGCTACTTATAATGGTTGGGAAGCCGTACGTATGGAAATTGCTATTTCAGCTAAAGCAGGAACTGGTAAAATGAATTTTATCACCGATACGGTTTACTTTTATCATAACTTAAATCTGACTAAAGAAGACAAAGATATCAAAGAAGACGAAAGTACGAAGAAAGATGACAAAAAAACTGCTCAGAAATATCATGGAAAATTGGCTGTCATTATTGACGATTGTGGTTACGATCTGGCACCGGTGAGAAAGCTGGTCAATTTGAATGCGCCTTTCAGTTACGCTATTCTTCCCTATAAAGATTTCAGCAGTGACGCTTTGCATGTTATAAAAGGCGGCGGTCAGACTGCGATGCTGCATTTGCCTATGGAACCTATGGACAGAACAGCTATGTCTGAGGGTAAGAGTACAATCTTGACTGATATGACTGCTGAACAGGTGCAGCAATTAACTCGGAAAGCGGTAGATAGTTTACCAGGTATCGAAGGTGTCAATAATCATCAGGGTTCTAAAGCAACAAGTAATGAAGCAACGATGAAAGCTGTACTGAAAGTTTTAAAACAACAAGGCTTGTTTTTTGTAGACAGCAGTACATACTCCAAATCTATAGGTGATCAGGTTGCACGCAGTATGGGTGTTCCTACTGCCCGTAACAATATATTTTTGGACAACAGTTCCGACGAAGATGACATTATTGCTAAAATATGGCAGGCTGTAGAAATGGCGGACAGAAATGGAAGTGCTATTGCCATTTGTCATGCCAGACCGCATACTGCCGCAGCGTGGAGCAAAGTTATCAACGAGGTAAATGCATCTGGTATTCAATTAGTTCCTGTAAGTAGTTTATTGAAGTAGTCGGAGGATTATACATATGTATGTTGAAGAAACGATCAGTAAATATGAAAAATATATTAACCCTGCTCAGGCGAAATTATTTCGGTTTATGGGATTGGCAAGCGTTGAAGGATATGCAGAGGGGTGGACTATAACTGACAGCGAGGGCAAACAATTCATTGATTGTCTTGGCGGCTACGGAATGTTTGCGTTAGGACATCGCAATCCTGATGTCGTAGCTGCTGTAGAAGCAGAACTGCATAAAATGCCAATGAGCGGTAAAGTGCTTTTTAACAGACCTATGGCAGACCTGGCTGAAAAACTGGCTTTAATTACTCCCGGTGCTTTGCAATACAGTTTTTTCGTTAACAGCGGTACAGAAGCTGTTGAGGGATGCCTGAAGGTTGCGCGACTGGCTACAAAAAGGAAAAAGTTTATTGCGGCAAGGAATGCGTTTCACGGAAAAACTTTTGGTTCGTTGACAGCTACTGGCAGAGATTTGTTTAGAGATCCGTTTAAACCGCTGCTGGATAATTTTACACATGTAGAATATGGGGATATAAATGATCTTGCTGAAACGATTGATGAAGAAACAGCTGCCGTTATTTTAGAGCCGATTCAAGGGGAAGGCGGCATCATCGTTCCGCCGGCAGGTTATTTTAAAGCAGTAAGAGAGTTATGTGACCAATACGGTACTTTACTGATTGCGGACGAAGTACAGACTGGTATTGGCAGAACCGGGACCTGGTTTGGGGTTGAACATGAGCAGATAACTCCGGATATCATGGCTACGGCTAAAGCGTTAGGTGGAGGGGTGATGCCGATCGGAGCTATAACTGCTACGGCTGATGCCTGGGCTGGATTAATAGAAGCACCTTTTTTACACACTTCAACTTTTGGCGGTAATCAATTAGCGTGTGCTGCTGCCAATGCTGCTCTGAATTACATTGAAAAAAATGATGTGCTGGATCGCAGTGCTGCGGCGGGGGCATACTTTAAAAAAGGGTTGGAATCAATTCAAAAAGATTATCCTTCGGTCATAGCAGAGGTCCGCGGCCGCGGAATGATGATCGGAATTGAGCTTACAAAAGAAGGCGCCGGTGGAATGCTGATGTCGTTGATGATCGATAAACGAGTTATTATTGCTTATACTCTAAATAATCCTAAAGTTATTCGTATTGAACCGCCTCTGATCATGCCTACAGATGTTATTGATCAGGTTTTGACTATCTTTAGAGAAGCTGTCAGCAGTACGGCTGAAGTGATTGAAGATTTATAAAAGGAGCAGAATTATGCCTTGCGTAGAAACAAAGATTGTGATCAACGGCGATAGTAAGCCTATTTTTGAAATCATAAAAAATATGGAAGCTTACCCCTCTTTTATGCATGATCTGGTGAGTGTAGAAATTTTAGAACGCGGAGAAAATACTACTGTTTCACATTGGGTATCTAATGTTGATGGTCGTAAAATCGTCTGGACTGAACGCGATACCTTTTATCCGGAAGAAATGCGTATCACTTATTGTCAGACCGAGGGTGATTTGAAAAAAATGGAAGGGGAATGGAGACTTGTACCTGTGAGTGAAGGGACAGAAGTTTCCCTGCTGGTAGATTTTGAATTTGGTATTCCGATGATTGCCGGGCTGTTAAATCCTATTTTAAAGAAAAAAGTTCGTGAAAACAGTGAAAATATGTTGACAGCTGTTAAAGCGCAAATTGAAAAATAGTGCAGTAATTGGTATAATATGCTATAAGACTTACGCAGGTCTTATAGATAATGTTCGATAGTTTTTATTTTGAGGAGGAACAAAAAAGTATGAGAACAGCTTTTTTAATGACGGCTCTTACTGTGTTATTGGTACTGGTCGGAGATTATTTCGGCGGTGCCCGCGGTATGATGATGATGCTTATCATCTCCCTCGCCATGAATCTATTTTCGTACTGGAACAGCGATAAACTGGTTTTGGCACAGTATAATGCCAAACAGGTTGATGAAAAAAGTGCGCCTGCTTTATATAAAATGGTGCAGCGTTTGGCGGAAAGAGGCAATTTGCCGATGCCTAAAGTATATATTATTGACAGCCCTGTGCCGAATGCATTTGCAACCGGCCGTAACCCTGAACATGCTGCGGTTGCAGTAACTACCGCTTTGGCCAATGCCTTAGATAAAGATGAGATTGAAGGCGTTTTGGCACATGAATTGAGTCATGTCAAACATGGTGATATTTTAATCGGTACAATAGCTGCATCTATGGCAGGTATTATTACGACGCTATCTCACTGGGGGATGTTCTTTGGTGGTGGCGACAGAGACCGCAATAGCAGCAGCAGTGCTATTGTTGGTTTGGCTATGATGATACTGGCGCCTTTGGCTGCAGGTATTATTCAGATGGCTGTTTCGCGTTCGAGGGAATATATGGCTGATAAATCCGGCGGTGAGTTAAGCGGTAATCCGGATGCTTTGGCTGACGCTTTGCTGAAAATAGAATCGTATGCAAAAAACAGAACGATGCCGGGAGCTACTGAAAATACTGCTCATATGTTTATCATTTGCCCCTTTAGCGCAAAAGATATGCAGCAGTTATTCAGTACACATCCCAGTACCGCAGACCGTGTGGCACGGTTACGCGCGCAGGCCAAAGCTATGCGCAGCAGTGGAGGTGCGAAATAATTGGATAAAAAATTAACTTGGTTAAAACAGCTTTCTGAAACCTGCGGTGTTTCAGGATTTGAAACACCAATTAAAAATTTGCTTCAAAAGCGGCTGCAGGGCAAAGCCAAAGTATCTTATGATAAATTAGGCAGCGCTGTTTTTACTAATGAAGGTCAAGGCAGGGACTTGCCAAAAATTATGCTTGCCAGCCATATGGATGAAATTGGTTTTATGGTTAAGCATATAACAAAAGAAGGTTTTTTAAAATTTACTTGTTTAGGTGGCTGGTGGGAGCAGGTTATGCTGAGCCAGCGCGTTACTGTACACGGCAGCAAGGGTGATCTTGTTGGCGTTATCGGCAGTAAACCTCCACATATACTGACACCGGAAGAACGAACAAAAGTGGTTGCCAAGCGCGATATGTATATTGATATTGGCGCTGTCGACGAAGACATGGCTCGCAATTTAGGAGTTTTCGAAGGCTGCCCAGTGACGCCATATGCTGAATTTGCAGTTATGGGCGATGGTAAAACTCTGCTTGGTAAAGCCTGGGATAATCGCATCGGCTGTGCAGTCATGGCAGACGTTATGGAAAATATCGGCACAAAGCATCCTAATACTGTATATGGTGTAGCAACAGTACAGGAAGAGGTCGGGTTACGTGGTGCTCAAACAAGCGTTAATCTGCTGAGCCCTGACGTTGCTTTCGTTATTGATACATGTGTGGCTGGTGGTACGCCAGGTGTAAGTGATGATGTAACTCCTGCGAAATTGGGAAAGGGTATTGCTATAACAATTTTTGATGCTGGTATGATTCCCAATACAGCATTGCGTGATTTTGCAAAAGAAGTTGCTGAAGAATTGAAGCTGCCAACACAGATCAGTATTTCAGAGGGCGGTGCTACTGATGGCGGTCGTATACATTTACACGATGCCGGTGTTTTGACATTAACATTCAGTATCCCTACCCGTTATATACATAGTCATCAATCCATTATTCATATGGATGATTATCAAGGTGCTGTTCAGCTGATCACAGCAATGATCGAGAAACTGGACAAGAAAAAGTATCAGCAGCTTTTAAAAGGCTAAAATCGTTTTGCGATTTAGTATAAATTAAAATAGTCTAGATAGGAGAGATTCCAATGCAACAAACACTCGTACTCGTAAAACCCGATGGTGTCAAAAAAAATCTGATTGGTGAAATCATCGCTCGTTTTGAACGCCGCGGCTTGAAAGTTTCGGCTTTAAAATTAGTAAAAATCACTGAAGAACAAGCTAAATATCATTATGCTGAACATGAAGGCAAACCTTTCTTTGGTGAATTGGTTGAATTTATTACTTCCGGCCCTGTTGCAGCAATGGTTATTTCCGGTGAGAATGCAATTAAAGCGGTTCGTGGCCAGATGGGTGCTACTAATCCGTTAGATTCTGTTCCTGGTTCTATCCGTGGCGATTACGCGCTGACTATCGGCGAAAATATCGTTCATGGCAGCGACAGTGAAGAATCCGCTGCACGCGAAATCAAAAATTTCTTTAAAGCTGAAGAAATTTATTAATTTAAAATTTTCCGGAAGGATGGTGACAAAATGAAAGCAGCAGTATATACCAGAACTGGTGACAAAGGCACTACCGGACTTTATACAGGCGAACGTGTACCAAAACAAAGCATGAGAGTTGAAGCTTACGGTACAGTTGATGAGATCAGTTCGGTGCTTGGCCTAGCAAGAGCTACAGTCAGACGCGAAGATGTCAGGGAAACGATTTACAAAGTTCAGCAGCTTCTGATGTCACTGATGGCTGATATAGCAAGCTTGAATTTGCCTGAGCCTTATATCAAAGAAGAGCATGTGAAAATGTTTGAAGAAACTATCGATAAATTCGATAATATGCTCCAGCCTTTGAGTCATTTTATCATCCCCGGAGGCACCCCCGGATCAGCTGCTTTGGACATCGCGCGTACAACTACTCGTCGTGCCGAGCGCTGTCTGCTCCGCTTATCTGAAACAGAAGAAGTCAATCAGCAGGTTCTTATCTGTTTGAACAGACTTTCTGATTTATGTTTCATTTTATCAAGAGTTGAAGTAGAAGTAGAAGCTTAAAACAAAATGACCATAGGTTCGGTAAGAACTGTATGGTCATTTTCTTTTGGGTTAAATTACTTTAAAAACGTTTTGAAGTAGTTAAAAATGTAGTATTTTTTATACGAAAGATATATACTTACTATAATTATATTGAAAGATAATGGGAGATTACTATGAATTTTTACCTGTTGTCGATAATTGCTTTTGGTGTGTTTGTAGCAATTCTCTACCTTAAGTCTTCTGAACATCAAAGAATGTTGTATTCGCAGAAATATGTACGTGATAAAGTAAGCGGTACACTGGGATTTGATAAGTTTAAAGAAAAAGCGGATGAAATGCTGCAGCGCAAAAAAGAGCTTTTGGCGCTAATACATTTAGATATTGACCCTTACCATGATATCGTTGATATTTATGGGCGTGAGACAGCAGATAATGTTTTACGCATTTTGGGAACAGAGCTTAACCGACGTGTTGTGAAGGGATATCTTACAACAAGACAGGCCGGAGATAAGTTCTTTTGCCTTGTTCCTTTTACAGATGAAGAAACGCATAATAATTGGTTTGACGGATTATCTGATATGGTAGAAAGCGAAGTCAAGCGTATTTGCAATGTCAGCATCAAACTGCGCGGAGATCTTTATGTATGTCGAGTCGAAGACTCGCTGGAAGATGCAATGGTAAAAACTGTTGCTCAGCTCAACAAAAAAGTTTTTCACAAATGCTGCCGCAGTTTCTTTATAATCAATGATTTTGAATTCACAACTGGTTATAATTCTCTTTCTGAAGAAGTTTGCAGTGCTCTTAATAATAAAGAGTTCACTGTTTATTTTCAGCCGCAATACAATATCTATACTAATGAGATTGTTGGTGCGGAAGCTTTACTGCGCTGGGAGCATCCTACGCGCGGGATAATTCTTCCGGAAGTTTTGATTCCTATCCTTGAAGATAATAACCAGTTATCTAAATTTGAAAATTTTGTTTTTGAAGAAGTCTGCCATTTCTTAGCATTACGCCTTGCCTTGGGGTTACAGGTTTTTCCAATCTCCTGTAATTTTTCATTTGAACATTTTAAAGATGAAAATTTTATTGATTCTTTAAAAGAAGCTGCCGATAAGCATAATGTTCCGCACAAGCTTTTGGTAGTTGAGCTTGCTGAAAGATTATTGGCTGATGATGTGAATTTTGCTGGGATGCAGGTTGACGAGCTGAAAAATCAGGGATTTAAGATTGCTGTTGATAATTTTGGCGCCGGGTATTTGTCTCTGCGTATTTTAAGTGATATCAGCGTTGATATTTTAAAAATAGATAAAAGAATGCTTGCCGCCTGTGATAATGATAAAGATATCAAAATCATCAAAGGGATGGCAGCTATTGCAAAAGAATTGGATATCACGATGATTTGTGAAGGTGTTGAAACTGAGGCACAGGTTGCGATAATGAAAAGTGTTTCCTGCAATATAGCTCAGGGATTCTATTATTGCCAGCCGTTGAGAAGGCCACAGTTTGAAAATCTGCTTAATTTAAGTAAGATTGAAATAGTTAATGCTGAACGTCGCAGCATCAACGGTTACGGACGTACTGTGAAATTACCATCATACAGAGATTTGGGCGATTTATTCCCGCAGATGTATGATTTTGCAATTGAATTGAATCTAAAAGATGGACGCTATTCAAGAATGGCTTTTAATCCTACAGGGAATGTTTTTATTCCGTATACAGGTGATTATAAAAATGATTACAAGCATATCGTTCAGGAATTGCTTTATCCTGAAGATATTGAAAAATTTACGGCTCAGCTTGATTTTGACGTTTTATCTGCAAATTACAATAATACTCCTGATTATTCTGGCTGCGAATGTCGTTTCGTCGGAGCGGATGGTGTAGCTCAATGGTATGAAATCAGGGTGTATTACTGGTTTGGACGCAGCCGTGTATTGATTACCGTAAGGAATGTTAATGACGCCCATGATTATTTAGATGAAGAATATGAAAAAATGCTTTGCAGGTCAGCAGGACTTTGCAAAAGAATGTAGAATATATAGTATTGGAAAAAATCAACAGGTGTGCCGATTGCGGTCGGCGCTTAATAGGGAAGACCGGTGTAAATCCGGCGCAGTCCCGCTACTGTAAAGGGAAGTTCACTGCAATATGCCACTGGGAAACTGGGAAGGCGCAGCTGAATGTTGAACCTGAGCCAGGAGACCTGCCTGTTACGGGTATCTTACACCTACGGGAGATAGGTGGATACTTGCATAGGTTGTTTATTTATGCCCTCTCTCGAGAGGGTATTTTTATTTTGAAGGGAGGCTTAAGGATGTATAAAGAAATGATTTTAGTAACTGGCGGTGCACGAAGCGGCAAAAGTGAATTCGCAGAGCGTTTTGTTTTGCATTATGGATCTAAATGCGCTTATATAGCTACGGCTGAAATCTTTGACGACGAGATGGCTGAACGTGTTCGGCTACATCAGGAACGTCGTTCTCCCCAAAGATGGAATAATTATGAAGCACCTTATGCTGCCGAACAGGTGATGGTTGAGGCAGGTAAGGAAGCGGATGCAATTTTGTTTGACTGTCTTACTTTGTATATGAGTAATTTGATGTATGGCAAGGTTGCAATTGCAGGAACTTTTGAAGAAAAGGTAACATTTGTCAAAGGTGAAATTGTAAAATTACTGGAAGCCGCCAGAAAAACAGAAAAACTGGTAGTATTTGTTACTAATGAAGTTGGCGGTGGTATCGTACCGGATAATGTTATGGCACGTGAGTACAGAGATCTTGCCGGATGGATAAACCAGCAGGTTGCCGATGTATGTGACAGGGTCTTTTATTGTGTCGCCGGTCAAGCTGTTGATCTAAAAAAAATGGCATTTAGTTTTGATGATGAAGGAGCAGAGCAATGGAAAAAATAATGATCCCACCGTTGGATAGCAACGCTGCGGAAGTAATAAAAAATAACTGGGCTAAAATGGATAAGCCGCTGCATAGTTTAGGTAAGCTGGAGGAAATGGTTGAAAAATATGCTGCCATGACTGGGACGGCATTGCCTGATAAAATCAAAAGTGCAATGCTGTTAATGTGCGGCGATCATGGAATTGCCAAATATGGCGTAAGCGCATATCCGCAGGAAGTAACTATGCAGATGATAAACGGTTACATGAGGGAAACTGCCGGCGCTAACGTTATGGCACGTCATGCCGGTGCCGATGTTTTTGTGATCGATGCAGGTACGGCTTTTGACTTGAGTGCAATGCCTAAAGTTCATCAGGAGAAGGTTGCCTGGGGTACAGAAGATTTTACACAGGGACCGGCCATGACAGTGGAGCAGGCCGAAAAAGCATTGAAAGTTGGTATGAAGGTCGCAGATGAATGTATTGATAAAGGTTATAACTTATTAGTAACAGCAGAAATGGGAATCGGGAATACTACATCGACCGCAGCAATCGTTTCTGCATTTCTGGGGTTGCCGCCCGAGCTTACAGTAGGAAGGGGAACTGGTATCAACGATGAACGCATGGCGATAAAAAGAAAGGTCGTCGCTGATGGTCTGGCTAAAAATCAACCACGTTTGGGCGATGCCATGGATATCCTCTGTAAGGTTGGCGGTTATGACCATGCCGGGTTGGCGGGGATGATTTTAGCTGGCGCCAGACGCCGTATTCCTACAATGGTAGACGGTGTAAATGCGACTGCCGCTGCTTTGCTTGCGTACGGACTTGAACCAGCCTGTGCTGATTATATGCTTTGTTCACATCTTTCTGCTGAAATATCACATGCAAAGATGCTGGAGGTTTTGCGACTTACGCCGATAGTTGACGCGGGTATGCGTCTTGGCGAAGGTACAGGAGCGTCTTTGGCGATTGTTATTTTACAGATGGCGATCAATACCTATAAAGAACTGTATAAGCGTGGTGGCATGCATGCGTGATTTTATCACTTGCCTGGAATTTTTGACGCGAGTGCGTTTTTCAAAACGGACAGATTGGCGTGACGAAGATTTTTCGCGCAGTGTGCCGTATTTTCCCCTGGTAGGTTTGGTTATCGGGTCACTTTTGGCAGCCGTAAACTATAGCCTGTTTTATATCGAAACGCCGCTTTTTTTACGGGTAACGCTTTTGCTGCTGGCCGAGATCATTATTACCGGCGGGTTGATGTACGATGGTTTTATGGATACTGCTGACGGCGTTTTTTCTGCCCGCAGCCGCGAGAGAATGCTGGAAATAATGAAAGACAGCCATGTTGGTTCTAATGCTGTATTGGCAATAATTATTTTGCTGCTGCTCAAAATAGCTGCCTATCTTGAACTTAGCGGTGAAACACTGACCTGGGTTTTACTGACGATGTCCGTTGCGACACGAACTTTTATGGTAGTTTTTATTGTCAATTTTCCCTATGCGCGTAAAGAAGGAATAGGGCATATGTTTACCAAGTATGCCAAACCATTTTATACGTATATTGCTTTTGCAGTATGCGCAGGTATTATTGCGGCCTGTGGTTTACAATATCTGGCGGTGGCAGGAATATGTTTTACTGTCACTTTGATAATAGCGCAATATTTAAAAACACAGTTAGGCGGACTTACCGGTGATACATATGGTGCACTGACTGAATGCGGCAATGTGATTTACTTACTGACAGCAGTATTCTTACTAAGATAAGGAAGGTTTAAAGATGGATATAAATAATATTATTGAACAAATAAAACCAATCGATCGTCAAAAAGTAGAGGAAGCACAAAACAGATTTGACAATCTTATCAAACCGGTCGGTTCACTTGCAAAACTGGAAGCTATGGTTTCGCGTTACGCCGGTATTATCGGCAGTGCTGATAAAAAATCTGTTCAATATCCTAAAAAAGCTTTGTTTTTGTGGAGTGCTGACACAGATTCTGTTGCTAAAGCGATGCAGGAGGAGCTGCCTGTTGTTTTGCTGGCACGAGAAGCTAAAGCAGAGGTTTACCCATTGCTGGTCACATCTTGTAATCTTGAGGAAGCGCTTGAAGAAGGCGCTATTCTGACAAAAGAATATATTGTCAGTGATAAACTGCAAATGCTGGCCTTGGGAAGTCTGGAAAAATATACTCTTACAGAACAAACAGAAGCATTTTTACAGCTGGAAGGAATTGAATTTCTGCAAAAGCTTAACGATCCGGTAATAACCGCTATGACTGGTGCTGTTTTACAGGCTGCTGCCTGCAAGGTACCTGTAATGCTGGATGGTATCGCTACATGCCTGGCTGCTGTCGGAGCCTGCAAATTAGCTCCGGTAGTTCTTGAATATTGTATGGCAGGGCATGTGTCGGCAGAACCGGGTATGGAAAAATTATTGAATCGGCTGGAGCTATCGGCACCGCTAAAGTTGGATATTAACAGTGGGGCGGGAGAAGGCGCAGTTTTAGCTTTTACCTTGTTTGATGCAGGCATTAAGGCGTATAATGAAATGGAAACATTTGCTGAAGCAGGAGTACATGCTGAAGTGGAAGAATTTGCGCATTCAGTACAGGTAAAAGGTAAATAATAAGGAGGCAATATGGGCAAAATATATCTTATAAGGCACGGAGAAACAGAAGCTAATAAAACATTTCAATTTCAAGGGCACATAGATAATCCTCTTAACAGCAAGGGTCTGTGTCAGGCTGCAGCATTGGGACAGCATTATGAAAATATTGTATTGGACGAAATTTATTCAAGCTCCATGCAGCGAGCCAGACAGACTGCAGCACCTTTGGCTGAAGCTCATGGACTTACTGTTCAGCCTTTAGATGAACTGAAGGAAGTTTGTTTTGGCGAATGGGAAGGTTTGAGCTATGATGAGATCAAAGAAAAATGGAGTGATCAGTTAGAGCTGTTTTTTAAACAGCCGGCACAGTGCAGAATGCCAGGCGGGGAATCATTCGACGATGTTGCATTGCGGGTTCGTTCTGTCTGTGAAGACCTTTTTAAAAATAACAGCGATAAAAATATAGCAATTGTTTCTCATGGCGGCGTTATAAGAGTACAGCTTTGCCTTTTACTGGGGCTTGATATCAATAAACTGTGGATGTTTGGCGTACATAATGCCAGCACAACCTGTATTGGTAAATGGCAGGACCGCTTTACAATTGAGTATGTAAATGATACACATTATTTAAATGATAATGTAAACTCCGACGGAATAAAATATCCTAAATAATTATAAATTTTAAAATGTACATTTCTTGTTGACTTTTATCTTTTTTTTAGATATACTGCTTATAGTATATCTCAGTGGTCCGGGTAGGGTTCCGAACTTCTTCCATGCTACATACGCAACATGAGGAAGCAGTGGTAACATCTATAAGTCCTTATGGGGTATGTTTAATGTAAGGAGTGATTAACCAATGAAAGAAGACAAAACCTTAGTATGCCGTGAATGCGGCACCGAATTCGTATTCTCTGCTTCCGAGCAGGAATTCTACGAAGAAAAAGGCTTCACAAATGAACCCGGCCGTTGCCCTGGTTGCCGTCAAGCTCGCAAACAACGTATGGGCATCAACAACGAGCGCCCGGCTCGCGAAATGTTCCATGCTACTTGCGCAGAATGCGGTCAAGACACCGAAGTACCGTTCCGTCCTTCCATGGATCGTCCGGTATACTGCCGCGAATGCTTCAATGCTCGCAAAGGCTAATAATTAATGAAGTTAAAAAACCAATTGCTTAGGCAATTGGTTTTTTCTTTAGTAAATAGACAGTTTTATGGTATAATATCAGAATAGGAAAGTTGTGTATCTTAAGGAGGTCCTTTTTATTTTAGAACTAAAAAAAATAACATTGGCTGACAGGCCTTTGTTCGAAAGTTATTTATCACGTCCTGACCAACGGGGTTCTGAATGTGCGTTTACAAATTTATTTGTATGGCAGGACTGTTATGGCATTTACTGGACAGTAGTACATGACTTTCTGGTGATCAAGGTGAAACGCAACGAAGTGGATTTCTTTTTGCAGCCTTTTGGCGGTAAAGATGAAGATCTGCCTAAATTGTTTGCAGAAATTAAAGAATATCATGAAGGCAAGCCTTTTGAGATCCATGGTATTTATGACGATGGCAAAGAGCGGCTGGCAAAAGCTTTTCCAGAGATGGAATTTATTGAAGATCGTGATAATTGGGATTATGTTTATTTGCGTGAAAAACTGGCTAGTTTGTCTGGGCGTAAATATCATGGTAAAAAAAATCATTACAATGCGTTTAAAAAAGAATATCCCGATTATGTTTACGAACCGATCGGACCAGAGAATTACGAAGAGTGCAAGGCTTTTGGTGATGAATGGTGCGAAAAACGTGTTGGCGAAGACGAGAGCCTGCGCTGTGAGCAATGTGCTATCCATGAAGCGATCGATAATTTTGAAGCACTTGGTTTGCGCGGCGGCGCTATCCGTGTCAACGGAAAAATTGAAGCATTCAGCTTCGGTAAAAAAATCAATGACGATACTGCCGTTCTGCATGTAGAAAAAGCAAATCCTGATATCCGCGGTATTTATGCGGCAATCAATAAAGAATTTGCCGAACATGCATGGGGGGATGTAGTTTATTTAAACAGAGAAGAAGATATGGGGCATGAAGGGCTGCGTACTGCTAAGGAATCATATCATCCTGAATTTATGATCAAAAAATATTCGTCTGTTTTTAAATAGGTGTAAATATGGATTTTCGTATTATTAATGACGAAACTTTACCTAAAATAATGGAATTATGGGATTATTGCTTTGAAAAAAACGATACTCCTTTTTTTAAGTGGTATTTTAATGAATACTGCTTAAAAGAAAATATGGTGCTTGGCGGCTTTGATGAAAAATCCGGCAAATTGATGAATATGCTGCATTTGAACCCTTATACTATCAATTTGCGTGGAAGGTATTTGAAATTGCCTTATATTGTCGGCGTTGCAACAGCGCCGGAATACAGGGGCAGACATTTATTTGCTCCGCTTCTGGAAACTGCTTTTTCAGTTTTACGGGCTCAGGGTCAGGCATTTGTTTTATTAATGCCGATCAGTGCCGGTATTTACCGTCCATATCAGTTTGATTACTGTTATTACAGGTATCGTTACGAGATGCCTTTGGCCGCATTGCCCAAAGGCAATAAAGTTTCTGATATGACATTGCACCGAACCGGACTGGAGAAGGCCGAAGTTTTCCAAAAGGTCTATGATACCGTGACTGCAGCTTATCACGGTGTAGTAAAACGTGATTTAAAAAACTGGCTGCATTTACTGGCAGTTCATCAGGGTGAACAGATTAAAGCGGTGCTTGTTAAACGCGGCGAAAAAGTTGCTGGCTATATGTTTTACAGCATTGATGATAAAACATTTGCTGTGCAGGAACTTATGGCAGAAGAAACAGCGGCGCGTGATTCTCTGCTGCAGTTTGCCAGACAGCATGTTACTGAAGCTGAAAATTTCAGCTGGCTGGCAGAAGTCTGGGATAAAACGTATCTGCATTTACAGGATCAGAAATATGCTGGCAGTTTGCAGCCGTTTATGATGGCACGCTGCATTAATGTGCGTCAAGCACTTTTACAGCTGACTGACATAGCTGCAGATGTACAGGGAACATTATCTTTGCTGATAAATGATAAAACCCTGCCTCTTAATAACGGGTTATTGAAACTGGAAATAAATGCCAGTCAGATCAATATTAAGAGTACAGTGGATATGCAGGATATTGAAATGGATGTAGCAGCCTTTACACAGTTATATTTTGGTCAGTTTTCCGTACAGGAACTGGCTGCTGAAAACAGGCTGAAGATACATAATCAGGAAGCGGCTTCATTGTTAGACAGGCTGTTTCCCAAGTGTCATAATTATATTAACGAGTATTTTTAACCGCATCTTATTTTGGAGGCTGAGTTTATGAGTACAATCAGACGTATTTTTGTGGAAAAGAAAGATGCTTTTGCTGTTGAAGCACATGGATTATTATCCGATCTGCGCAATAACTTAGGCATGAAAAATCTGACAGGCATCAGAATCTTAAATCGTTATGACGTGATGGGCGTCAGTGATGAAGAATTTGCTGCTGCAAGAAAAATAGTGTTGTCGGAACCTCCGGTAGATATTGTTACTGACGAAATTTTTGAAGTGCCTGCAGGCTGCTGTGCTTTTGCCGTGGAATATCTTCCCGGACAATATGACCAAAGGGAGGATTTTGCCGAACAGGCTATTCAGCTGATTACGCAAAAAGAACGTCCGATGGTAGCTTCTGCTAAAATTTATATTTTAGAAGGAAATTTGACCGAAGCAGAACTCGCTAAAATCAAAAGCTACTGTATAAATCCTGTTGAAGCCAGGGAAGCAGAGTGGGAGAAACCTGCCACTTTGATCGCAACCTGTGAAGAACCTGCCAGGATCAAGTCGGTTGCCGGTTTTTTGACCAAGAACAGCGATGAAATGGAAGCGCTGCGCCAGGAAATGGGTCTGGCAATGAGCTTGGAAGATATGATGTGGTGTCAGAAATATTTTAATGAAGAACACCGTGAACCTACTATTACCGAAATAAAAGTACTTGATACTTATTGGTCCGATCACTGCCGTCATACGACTTTTATGACGCAGATAGAAGATGTTGAAATTGAAGCTGGCGAGTATAATAAACCTATTCAAGCGGCTTTCGATAAGTATATGGCTACCCGTGATGCTGTTTACGGAGAGGATACCGAGCGCCCGGTAACATTGATGGATATCGCTGTTATCGGTATGAAAAAACTGCGTTCGGAAGGTAAACTTGACGATTTGGACGTTTCTGAAGAGATCAATGCCTGCTCGATCGTTGTTCCGGTAGAAATAGACGGTAAAACAGAAGAATGGCTAGTTATGTTTAAAAATGAAACGCATAATCATCCTACGGAAATTGAGCCATTTGGTGGCGCAGCTACCTGTTTGGGAGGTGCGATCCGCGATCCGCTTTCAGGACGTTCCTATGTTTATCAGGCTATGCGCGTTACCGGTTCTGCTGATCCGCGCGTACCGATCGAAGCAACTCTGCCAGGTAAATTACCTCAAAGAAAAATAACTGTCGGTGCTGCTGCCGGTTACAGTTCTTATGGTAATCAGATAGGTCTGGCAACCGGTCATGTACAGGAATATTATCATGATAAGTTTGTTGCTAAACGAATGGAAATCGGCGCTGTTATTGGCGCTGCTCCGCGTGATACTGTACGTCGTGAACGTCCGTCTGCAGGCGATCTGATCGTATTACTGGGCGGCCGTACCGGACGTGATGGCTGTGGCGGCGCAACCGGTTCGTCTAAAGAACATACTGTAGATTCGCTGCTTTCCTGTGGTGCTGAGGTCCAGAAAGGTAATCCTCCTACAGAACGTAAAATCCAGCGTTTGTTCCGTAACCCTGCTGTTACGGCGATGATTAAGCGCTGTAATGACTTCGGTGCAGGCGGCGTTTCCGTTGCTATTGGTGAACTGACTGACGGTCTGGTCGTAAATCTTGATAAAGTTCCTAAAAAATATGAAGGGCTTGACGGTACGGAACTGGCGATTTCTGAATCGCAGGAACGTATGGCCGTCGTAATTGAAGCCAAAGATCTTGATGATTTTATTAAACATGCTGATAAAGAAAACCTGGAAGCCACAGTTGTAGCTGAGGTTTCTGATAACCCACGTCTGGTTATGTACTGGCGCGGAGAAAAAATCGTTGATTTGGCACGGGCATTCCTCGATACCAATGGTGTAGCGCAGCATACTAATATCACAGTTAAAGCTGCTGAAGGCGAAAATGCTTTTGATAAAGTACCTGAATGTGTTAATAAAGCTGCTTCTCTGGAACAAGCCTGGCTGGGAAATTTAAACCGTTTAAATGTCTGCAGTCAGAAAGGACTTTCCGAACGTTTTGACAGCACTATTGGCCGCGGCACGGTATTGATGCCATTCGGCGGAAAAACACAATTTACGCCGAGCGAAGGTATGGTTTGCCGATTGCCGGTGCTCAATGGCACGACTACTGCCGCTTCTGTCATGGCCTGCGGCTATCATCCTGATGTTGCATGCTGGAGCCCGTTCCACGGCGCAATGTATGCAGTAGTTGAGTCTGTTGTGCGTGCAGTATGCCTGGGTGCTGACCCTGATAAACTGCGTCTGACTTTGCAGGAATATTTCCCCAAGCTTAATAATACTGAAGTTTGGGGACAGCCGTTCAGCGCTCTTTTAGGTGCTTTTACAGCTTTAGACGCGCTTGATTTGCCGGCTATTGGCGGTAAAGACAGTATGTCTGGTACTTTTATGGATAAAACAGTGCCGCCGACACTTGTTTCTTTTGCTGTTGATGTTATCGATGGAGAAAAAGCTGTTTCTGCAGAATTTAAAGCAGCTGGTCATAAAGTGGTATTCTTGTCCTGTCCGCGCGATAATGCTGAAGTTTTGGATTTTGCAGCGCTGCGTAAAAATATGCGTGCTGTACATAAAGCGGTTCTGGCAGGTAAGGTGCTTGCCGCTGCTGCTGTAAAAGAAGGCGGTATTGCCGCTGCCGTTACTACTATGTGCCTTGGCAATCAGCTGGGTTTTGAATTCATTAAACCGTTCCAGGATACTGAGCGTTTATTTACGCTGCAGCCTGGTGGTATGGTGCTGGAAATGGCAGACGGAACCAGTATCGAAGAATTGTTTGACGGTCTGGACTGTATGCTTCTGGGTCATCTGACAGCAGAACAGTTTATCTCCATCAACGATAGCGCTATCAGGCTTGACGCGGCTCAGGAAGAATATCTGGAACCGCTGCAGGAAATTTTCCCCTATAAAATCGAAGAAAAAGCTCAAGGTGAATTAAATCAGCCGTTATATAGAGCTGATTTGCCGCTGACAGCTCCTGTGACCTTAGCAAAACCGCGGGTCTTTATTCCGGTATTCCCGGGACAAAACTGCGAATATGACAGTGCCAGAGCTTTTGAAGAAGCCGGTGCGGTTGCAGACGTATTTATCATTCGAAATCTTACTGCCCAGGCTATTGATGAGTCAGTAGAAAAGATGGTCAGCATGATCAAAAATTCTCAGATCGTTATGCTGCCAGGCGGGTTCAGTGCCGGTGACGAGCCGGACGGCAGCGGTAAGTTTATCGCTACCATGTTCCGTAATCCCAGGATCAAAGAAGCGGTAACTGAATTTCTGAATGAACGTGACGGCTTAATGCTTGGCATCTGCAATGGTTTCCAGGCACTGGTAAAATTAGGTTTGCTGCCTTATGGCGAAATCAGAGATCTGGAAACAGAATCTCCGACACTGACCTTTAATAATATTGGCCGTCATGTATCGCAGATCGTCGACACCCGTATCGTTTCCAATAAATCTCCATGGCTGAGCGAAGTAGAACCCGGTGATATCCATGCGGTAGCAGTATCTCATGGTGAAGGCCGTTTCTATGCGCCTGAATCTGTTATCAAAGAGCTGTTCAAAAACGGACAGGTCGCAACGCAGTATGTAGACCCACAGGGAGTTCCTACTATGGAAATGCCCTATAACCCCAATGGTTCGCTGTATGCAATCGAAGGCATTACCAGTCCCGACGGACGCGTTTTCGGTAAAATGTGCCACAGTGAACGCTTTGTAGATGGTCTGTATCGCAATATTACTGGCAATAAAAATCAGAAAATCTTTGTTTCCGGTGTCAACTACTTTAAATAATAAAATGAAAACGCGCACCTGCAATGCAGATGCGCGTTTTAGTTTGTGGACTTACAATTTAAAAAGCATATCCATCGGGCGGTCTTTAACAGGCTCGATTTTAGCTTTTTTTTCAGGGTGGTCGATCAGATCCAGTTCTTCAGTACGTATTTTACCGCATTTATTTTCAAAATCGTCGATGATCCACTTCAAAATCTGTTCAATCTCTTTGTTGACAGAACGGCCGTTGTGATCAGCAATTACTTTTAATTTTTTCATAATCAGGGGATGAATACGCAGAGTAAAACGAGTTTGGTCCATAATTGCTCCTCCTAAAAATATGACATCAAAGAAACGTCAATCTAACGTCGCTAAGTTTATTATAAAGAAAATATTTTATTTTGACAAGTTGTCACAAAGATTTTTTAGTTGGTGTGGACGATTTGTGATAAAATAATGACAAATGTTAAATATTCGGAGGCAAAAATGAAATTAGACGTAAATAAACAATACAGCGGCTTTGTGATCAGGCAGGCTGCTTATATAGACGAGATTCAGTCAGAAGCATATGTGATGGAGCACACTTACAGCGGTGCCAGACTTTTATATTTAGGTAACAATGATGATAATAAGGTTTTTTCGATCAGCTTCAGGACGCCACCGTATGATGATACAGGTGTGGCGCATATTTTAGAGCATTCAGTGTTGTGCGGTTCGCGCAAGTATCGCTTAAAAGAGCCATTTGTAGAACTGGTTAAAGGTTCAATGAATACTTTTCTGAACGCAATGACTTATCCTGATAAGACTATGTATCCGGTTGCCAGCCGCAACGCCAAAGATTTTCAAAATCTGATGGATGTTTATCTGGACGCTGTTTTTTATCCGCTGATTTATGAAAATCCCTATACCCTGCGCCAGGAGGGCTGGCATTATAATATTGAGGCACCGACGGACGCTTTGAGCTATAACGGGGTCGTCTATAATGAAATGAAGGGCGTATTTTCTTCTGCTGATGCTTTGCTTGACTATGAGGCAATGAAGGCATTGTTCCCCGACACGCCGTACAGCTTTGAATCCGGCGGCCATCCGGATGCTATCCCAGAATTGACTCAGGAAGCTTTCGAGCATTTCCATACCACTTATTACAGCCCTGAAAATTCATTTATTTATCTGTATGGCGATATGGATATCGAAACAACACTGCAGTATCTGAACGACGAATATTTGAGCGGCTTTAAACGCACCGGCGCAGTGAACTCGGAAATACCTCTGCAGAATGCTTTTGCCAGAACGCAGGAAGTTCTTGGCACTTATCCGGTTGGAGCTGACGAAGCTACCGAAGATAAAACTTATCACGAACTGCATATAGTTACTGGTGATGCACGTGATGTTAAAACCTCGATGGCATTAAGAGTATTGGAAAGTGTTCTGCTGGAAGGCAATTCGGCACCGCTGCGTCTGGCGTTGCTGCAATCCGGTGTTGCCAAAGACATCAGCGGCTCTTATGCCGGAAGCTACCGCCAGCCGATCTTTTCGATTAAAGCCGCCGGTTCCAAACCGGAACAGCGCGATAAATTTATCAGTATTATTTATCACACGCTGCAGCAGCTGACGATCAATGGCATCGATAAAGAGCTGTTAGAGGCACATCTCAATTATCTGGAATTTAAGCTGCGGGAAGCTGATTTCGGCGCTTATCCCAAAGGCTTGATTTATGGTATCAGCGTGATGGATTCCTGGCTGTATGACGGAGATCCTTTAGCAGGTCTGCGCTATACTGAGGCTTTACAGCAGCTGCGCGAAGGTATCAAAACACGTTATTATGAGCAGCTGATTGAAAATTATCTGCTGGACAATACCCATAAGGTTATAGTGACTCTGAATCCTGAGCAGGGGAAAGAGGAACGGGAGCAGGAAGTACTGGCAGAAAAAATGGCTGCGCTCAAAGCGTCGATGGATACTGAAACTATTGCCCAAAATATCGAACTGTGCAGCGAACTGCACAAACGCCAGGCTGCAGCTGATACTGCCGAGGCGCTGGAAACGATCCCGCTGTTGGAACGCAGCGATATCAGACGTGAAGTAGAAGTTACAGAAACTGTTTTGAAACAGCTGGGAACAAACGATATCTTATATGTACCGGCTTTTACCAATAAAATAGCTTATCTGAACTGGTATTTTGATCTGACAGGTATTGATAAAGACCTGTTGCCTTACTGTTATCTGCTCAGTGATGTGCTTGGAAAATTTAATACCGACAAGTATACCTATCAGGAGCTGGCCACGGCCTCTAACAAATATACCGGCGGTGTTTCTTTCCAGATGCATGCTTACTCAGCTGCCGACGACGCTAACGATTATACGATCAAGTTCACCGTTCAGGCTAAAGCGCTGACGGCTAATCTGGATAAATTGTTCGACATTCTGCAGGCAGTTGCGCTTGGCAGTAAAATAGACGACGCCAAACGACTGCAGGAAATTTTAGACGAAGTAAAAACAGATTGGGACAGCAGCTTCTTTTCTCGGGGGCAGATTGTAGCCTGTACCCGTCTGGCTTCATATTTTTCAACGGCAGCCCGAGTCAATGAACAGGATCAATTCAGCTATTACGAATTTTTAAAAGAGCTGTCAGCCGACTTTGCTGGCAGGGCAGAGGATACCTTAGCAAAATTAAGGCAGCTGTTGGGTATTTTCTTTGAAAGCAGCAAATATCTTCTGGCTTATTCCTGTGAAGAAAGCGAACGGATGCTGGTTTTAGAGCAGGCTCTGAATTTTGCAGCTTTACTGCCGCAGTCAGCTGTTGCCGGTAAAACACCGCAGTTTTTAGAGGCGCCGGGAGAAAATGAAGGGATCATGACACCCGGCAAGGTACAATATGTTGCTGCCGGCGGTGATTTTCACAAATTTGGCTATCAGTTCCACGGCGCAATGAAGGTACTGGAAACTATCCTGCGTTACGAATATCTGTGGACTAAAATCAGGGTACAGGGCGGCGCTTACGGTGCGACGGCGCGTTTTGACCGTAACGGGACCATGTTTTTTGCTTCCTACCGTGATCCGAAGCTGAAAGAATCGCTGCAGGCATATTATGATATGCCGTCCTGGCTCGAAAAACTGGAGCTCTCGGAACGTGAGCTGACAAAATACATCATCGGCACGATCAGCGGTCTGGATACGCCTCTGACCAACTCCATGCGTTTGGAGCAGGCTGGAGTTTATCATCTAAAACAGGTAGATACGGCAATGCGGCAGCAAATGCGCAGTGAGATCATAGACCTGACGAATGCCGACCTGCAGAAGCTGGCGCCGCTGATCAGGGATACACTAAGCGAGAAGTATTTGTGTGTTGTGGGCAGCAGCCAAAGTATCGAAGCTAATAAAAATATTTTTACTAAAACTCAGCATATTTAAAGCTGGTTCAAAAGTGAAGTCGAACATAGAGCTGCGGCGCTTTGTTCGACTTTTATTTATTTCTATGCTATATTTGTAGTAGAAATCGAGTGAGAAATGGGGCGTTACGATGACTGAAGTTAGCTTGGGCAAAACAGGGATCACTGTCAATAAAAACGGTTTTGGCGCACTGCCGATCCAGAGGATACCGCAGGACGACGCAGTAAAATTGGTGCGCAGGGCGTTTGAACGAGGTATAAATTTTTTTGATACGGCCCGTAGTTATACGGACAGTGAAGCAAAGCTTGGCGTCGCGCTAAAGGGTATCCGCGAGCAGGTATTTATTGCGACTAAAACACCGTCTGTTACAGCAGCAGGATTCTGGAATGACCTGGAAACCAGTCTGCGCCTGCTGCAAACTGATTATATAGATATTTATCAATTTCATAATCCTGCCTTTTGCCCTAAACCGGGTGACGGCAGCGGCTTGTATGAAGCGATGCAGCAGGCCAGGGAACAGGGGAAGATCCGTTTCATCGGCATTACTAACCATCGTTTGGCAGTAGCCGGCGAGGCCATAGAATCTGACTTGTATGCAACGCTGCAGTTTCCTTTCAGTTATCTGACGACTGAGAAGGAACTGGAGCTTGTCCGTGCATGTGCTGCTCACGGCATGGGCTTTATTGCCATGAAGGCACTGGCGGGAGGGCTGATAAATAATTCTGCAGCCGCTTATGCTTATTTGGCGCAATTTGATCATGTACTGCCTATTTGGGGTGTGCAGCGTGAAAATGAACTGGATGAATTTTTGAACTATATCGACTGCCCACCGCTTCTGACAGCAGAGCTGCAGACAGTAATCAATAAAGACCGGCAGGAGCTGATCGGCAGTTTCTGCCGTGGCTGCGGCTATTGTATGCCTTGTCCGGTAGGAATAGAGATCAATTCCTGTGCCAGAATGTCGCTGATGATCAGGAGAGCACCGCAGGCAGCGCAGCTTACTGACAAGGCCCAGGCTATGATGAAAAAGATCGAAGACTGCCTGCACTGCGGTAAATGTAAGGCAAAATGCCCTTATGGCCTGGATACTCCCAGACTGCTGGAAGAAAACTATCAGGATTATCGAGAAATATTAGCGGGAAAGATGATCTGAAGCAAACTGCTTAAAAGCGCAGGCTTAGTGCCTGTGCTTTTTTATATAGTTTTGTCTACAGAAAAAGCAGGGAGTTACAGTAAAGATTTTTTAAGAAAATTTAAAAAAGTAAAAGGAGAAACGCAATTTATGGCGAATACAATCAGGTAACCTAAATTGTGAAAACTTAGAGGAGGCAGAAGAATGCATACTTACAGTATGGAGCTTGGCGGCAGAACGCTTACCATGGAAATCGGTAAGATCGCTAAGCAGGCAAATGGAGCCGTATTGGTTCGTTATGGCGATACCGCAGTAGTTGTTGCGGTAACTGGTACAAAAACACCCAGGGAAGGAGTAGACTTCTTTCCGTTGACTGTAGATTTTGAAGAAAAAATGTACGCTGTCGGTAAAATCCCCGGCGGCTTTATCAAACGTGAAGGTCGTCCCGGCGAGCAGGCCATTTTGACCAGCCGTCTGATCGACCGTCCGATCCGTCCGATGTTCCCTGACGGTTATCATAATGATGTGCAGATAGTAGCTACTGCTGTATCTGTTGACCCTGATAATGCTCCGGATATGCCGGCAATGATCGGCGCTTCCTGCGCTTTATCTATTTCCGATATCCCCTTCGAAGGTCCGATCGCAGGTGTACGCGTTGGTCTTGTCGATGGTGAATTTGTTATCAATCCTACTGTGGAACAGGCTAAGGTCAGCTTGCTGAACTTGGCTGTTGCCGGTACTAAAGACGCTATTTTGATGGTTGAGGCCGGTGCGAAAGAAGTTTCTGAAGAAACAATGCTTGACGCTATCTGGTTTGCCCACGGCGTTATTAAAGAGCTGGTAGCCTTCCAGGAAAAAATCATGGCTGAAGTCGGTAAAACTAAAATGGAAGTTCCTGTTTATGAACCTCCTGCTGAAATCGCTGCCGAGATCGAAGCCTATGGCGCAGATAAACTGAAAGAAGCTTTGATGGATGCTAATAAATTAGAGCGTGAAGAAAACGTTGCTAAGGTAAAAGCTGAAATCGCAGAAGTTTTCATTGAAAAATATCCTGATAATGCAAAAGACGTAGCTTACATCACGCAAAAGCTGGTGAAAAAGATCGTTCGCCGTACTATTTCCGTTGATAAGATCCGTCCTGACGGACGTCAGCTGGATGAAGTACGTCCTGTTACCTGCGAAGTAGGCCTGCTTGCACGTCCGCATGGCAGTGCGCTCTTTACCCGCGGCCAAACTCAGATCCTCAACGTTCTGGCACTCGCTCCGCTGCGTGAAGCACAGATCCTTGACGGTTTGGGAGTAGAAGATACTAAACGTTATATCCATCATTATAATTTCCCGCCGTACAGCGTTGGTGAAACCAAACCCATGCGCAGTCCCGGACGTCGTGAGATCGGTCACGGCGCTTTGGCAGAACGTGCTTTACTGCCGGTCATTCCTTCCGAAGACGAATTCCCGTATGCTATCCGTCTGGTTTCCGAAACTCTGGAATCTAACGGTTCTTCCTCTATGGGCAGCGTCTGCGCCAGCACCCTGTCTTTGATGGATGCAGGCGTACCTATCAAAGCACCTGTAGCAGGCGTAGCCATGGGTCTGGTCAAGGACGGCGAATATTTCACTATCCTCACCGATATCCAGGGTCTGGAAGATGCCTTGGGCGATATGGACTTTAAAGTTGCCGGTACTGATAAAGGTATCACTGCAATCCAGATGGATATCAAAATCGACGGTATCAATAAAGATATCTTCACCCAGGCTTTGGCACAGGCTAAACGCGGCCGCGATCATATCATGGGTATCATGATGGAATGCATTTCCGAACCGCGCAAAGAGCTGTCTCAATATGCTCCGAAAATCACTACGATCAGCGTAGATCCTGAAAAAATCAGCAAAGTAATCGGCCCCGGCGGCAAAATGATCAAAAAGATCGTTGAAGAAACCGGTGCTAAAATCGATATCGACGACAGCGGTAAGGTTTTCATCGCTGCAGTAAACAGCGAGTCTGCTGCTAAAGCTATTGATATGATCCACGGTATCGTTGCTGATGCTGAAGTTGGCAAGGTTTATACCGGTAAAGTTACCCGCCTTATGAATTTCGGCGCTTTTGTCGAGATCCTGCCGGGTAAAGAGGGTCTGGTCCATATTTCCCAACTTTCTACCGAACGTGTAGGCAAGGTTGAAGATGTGGTTTCTGTTGGCGATGAAATCGTTGTCAAAGTAACCGAGATCGACCAAAAAGGTCGCATCAACCTTTCCCGCAAAGCTGTTTTGGCTAACGGTTTGGAAAAATAAGCAAGAAATTTAAGATCCCGCTGATTCCTTCGGCGGGATTTTTTATAAGCGAGGTGTACTATGAAAGTAAGAGGCTTTGAAAAAATCACTAAATATGCTGCGGTCGAGTTTTCGATGCCGGAGCGTAAAACACAGAAATCTGCAGGCTATGATATCTGTCTGCCGGAAGATATAGAACTGCTGCCAGGAAAATTGCAGCTGGTACCGACTGGTATCAAGGCCTATATGCAGGATGACGAATATTTAGGCGTGCATATCCGTTCCAGCATCGCCGTAAAAAAGCATATTTCTCTTGTTAATAATCAGGGCATCATTGATGCCGACTATTATAATAATGCAGATAACGAGGGCCATATCATGCTGGCGTTGCTTAATATGGGGACTGAACCTGTAGCGCTTGCCAAAAATGAGCGTGTGGCCCAAGGCATCTTTTATAAATATCTTGTAGCAGACGGAGATGCCGATATTGACAAAGCTGTTCGCGGCGGCGGTTTTGGCAGTACTACCAAAGCCTAAACGGGTAAAGTAGGACAGCTATAGTTTAATTTAACTTTAGAAAAAACACAGACCAAATGGTCTGTGTTTTTTTGTGTTTAAGATAACCTTCACTTCATCTAAAAGAACAGGAAAAACACATTTTTATGCTATGTTTAGAAAAATAAAAACAAAAAAAGTTGCTTTTGTAAAACAAAACATCATCAAAGCAGGGGGAAGCCATACTTTAGGGGCGACAGTTGCTTAGTGATAAAGGTTATTTATGCTACCCAACTGCTTGTGGGGAGATAATAAGAACTCTTATGATATGCTTGCAGATATATTTGGAACAGAAAAATTTGTACAATTTATGGATTTGGTAATAATTGCTTAGGGAAAGTTTTGGCAGGTTATAATGAAAACTTAACCTTTTCGTAAAAAAATACCACGCATTTAAAGTAATTTTCATTTGCGTGGTATTTTTTATGCCATTTTTAAGCCGCTAAAGGTACTGCTACAGCTGCCTTTGGCGGCTGGCAAAACGTGAAGGCAATAACGAAACCAAGCTGCGGCCTTAAAGAAATCTCTGTATGTCTTGCGGGGGGGTACAAACGTGCTATAATAACAATAAATATTGTTATAACAAATTATTTATATGAAAAATATGAAAATCTTAAAGTATTAAAAAAGCACGGGTTGGATGACAGAGCTGAAACAGGTGCTGAATACATCGGCTTGAGCTTCAATAACAGATATGAAGTAAGACGTATCAGGAAGCAGTATTTTAACAGCAAGGGGAGGCAGAAGAAAATTTATGGGAAAGAAAATGGGAAGGCAAAAAGAATTGAAGCTGGCAATGGTAGTAGGCTGTATTCTTACCAGCAGTAATGCCTGGGCTGCCGATATCACAGGCAATAGCAGCAGCGGCAGCGCAAGTTTGAATAATAGTACGCAAAACAACGGCGGTGTTTACGGCTGGAAGTATGATGATACCAGCGCGGCCACAGGCGGCAGCGTGACGCTTACAAATGCTGATGTCAGTTACAGCAGCGGCAGCAGCGCTTCACCTAAAGGCGTCTTTGGCGGCTATGCGGCAAACGCCGCAGCGCAAAATAATACTGTCAGTATCACAGGTACTGTTGCAAGCGGCGGCTATGCTTTTGCCAACTGCAGCATTTATGGCGGCTATGCCGGGACAGGCGCGGCCGAAGGCAATACTGTAACGCTTACAAATGCTAAAGACACCAGTAGTTACGGCGGCTGGGCAGTTGCCGGCGATGCGGCAAATAACAAGATAATTATCAGCGGCGGTACAGGTACTTCTGCTACCGGTGGGCATAGTAATGCTGGTGCCGCCTCCGGGAACAATGTAAAAGTTACGGACAGTGAGATCGAATACAGGGTCGTCGGCGGTGAAATCTTCACTGGCAGTGCTCCCGGAACTACTGCCACCGGTTCAGCCTCAGGAAACAGTATAGAGCTCGTTAATTCAGTTACTAACACTGTTTACGGAGGCCGTGTCGGCGGAACTTTTGATGTATCTACCGGTGATTCCAGCGCGGTAGCCGAGGGCGACGCCACAAATAATACGGTCACGATCGAGAGCTTAAAAACAAGTGCTGGTTCTGTCAAACTGGAGCAGGTATATGGCGGAACAGTAATTGGCAAAGGCAGTGCGAACGGCAACAAAGTCATACTGGGTAAAACCGGCGCTGGGGCAGTGAGCATGACAGATGTTCAAAGACTGTATGGCGGCGGCAGTAAAATTGGCAGCAGCAGTTTAAAGGGCGGCGACGCCAATAACAACACTATCGAAATAAAAGGCAATGTAACGCTGGGACTTTCTAACACCAGCAGTGGCGGCACAACAATTTACGGCGGTTATGCCGCTGCGGGAGAGGCCAGCGGAAATAAGATCACAGTCGATCAGGGCGCGACCGTCAAAGCGTATTTTATTTATGGGGGCAATTCTTCGAGTAGTTCTGACAGCGGATTATCGCTGACTAAAAACAATCAGGTCATCATCAGCGGCGATGTTACCGTGGGCAACAGCATTGCCGGAGGGTTTGCTAACGGGAAATCCGGCGTGACCGGCAGTGTGGCGCAGGGGAATAAAGTTGAAGTAACGGTCGGTGGCAAAGTCACCGGCGCGATCCGCGGCGGGATCAGTGCATATGGCAGCGCTAACGAAAATACAGTGAATGTTGCGGGCACGGTAACCGGCGCGTTGGTTGGTGGGTGGTCCAATAATTTAGGCAGCGGCGTGGGTACTGCCAATAGTAATACGGTCACTGTCAGCGGCACTGCTGGCGATAATGTCATGGGCGGCTATTCTCTTAAAGGCGGTGCTGATAGCAATAGGCTTGAAATAACAGGTAGTGTCACCGGCTATACTTATGGCGGCTATGCAGGTGGCAGTCGCACTACAGACAATGCCAGCCAGAATACGGTCAGCATCGGCAACGGCGGCACTGTAGGCGACAATATTATCGGTGGCGTTTCAGCTAAAGGCAATGCTGATAACAATACAGTGCAGATCCAAGGCAGCGGCAACCTTGGAGGGTCAGTGTACGGAGGCCAGACAACAGCCGCTGCCGGCTCAGCAAATGGTAATACAGTAGAGCTGGGCACAGGCAGAACTGTAGGCGGCGTTGTTTATGGCGGTTATGCCCAAGGTAACGGCAGTGCTTCCGGCAGTGCCAGCAGTAATAAAGTAACAGTCAGCGGGACAGTAAACAGCACTGCCGCCCAATATACCGGGACGGTATTCGGTGGTTATGCACTTACAGGCGCTGCCGATAACAATGAAGTAACTATCAGCGGCGGTACTATAGCATCCCAGGTCATAGGAGGGTATTCCTCAACAGGAAACTTTAGTTCAGGTTCAGCCAGCAGCAACACAGTAAAGATCATTAACGGCAGCACTGTCAGCAGCGATATCTACGGCGGCTATACTGGTATGGGCAACGCCAACAGTAACAGCATACTTATTGAAAGCGGAACGATCGGCGGCGATATCTACGGCGGCAATACTGGTTATGGCACTGCCAATAACAACAGCATCACGATCAGAGGCGCAGTAAATCTGTCTGGCAGAACCATCTACGGCGGCTCCTCCAGCAGTGGCAATGCGAAAACAGGCAATACGCTTCGCTTTGAAAATACAGGCGGCAATATTAAAGCCATCAAAAACATCGATGTTTTAGGAGTATCGGCACTGGCCGATAACAGCAAAGCCCTGACCATTACTAACGGAGCGGCAGACGATCTGGCAAATACGACCGTCAGGCTTATTGCCGCTGACGACGGACTGCAGGTAGGGAAGCAGATAACTTTGCTTACAGCTAATGCTGGCGTAATAACGAACAGCACAGCATTAGATCAAAGTTCACTGAAAAAAAGCAGTAATAAATTTATCAGCTATGACTTTGAAGAAGTTAAGGGACTGAGTAATCAAATCGCTGTTACAGTAACAGGTAAGGAAGCAGATACAGCTAATGCCCGCGCTTTGGCTGAAAGCCGCATCGCCGGTGTGGCACTGCTAAATCAAAGCAGCGACCTGCTGATAGACCAGGGCTTTGGGGCGGTTAAATTCAATGGCGAAGGCGTTGCAAAAGACACCTATGGCTTTGCCATTATGGGTGGCAGCAGTATTCGTTACAATACAGGCTCCTTTGTTAAAGCCAATGGTTTTAGCCTTATTGCCGGACTGGCGCAAAAGACAACAGTGGATAATGGCGTGTGGCACTTGGGAGCATTTTTTGAAAACGGCCATTCCAACTACAGTACCCATAATGACGGAGTTGACGGAGCTGTACGTGGTGACGGTGACGCTACTTACAACGGCGGCGGCATTTTAGCACGTTTTGATTCGGCCAGCGGTATGTATGGTGAAGCCAGTATGCGTGCAGGCATCATCAAGAATAAATTCGGCGGTTTTGCTTATAACGGAGGAATTGGCAGTTACGAGGACCGCAGCACTTATTACGGAGCATATTTAGGCTTGGGGCAGCAGCGGCAGCTTAGCAAAAATACAAGCCTGGATATTTATGGAAAATACTTTTATATACATCAGCAGGGTTCGGATTTTGAAGTTTTGGGCGAACAGGTGACTACGGCAGCTGTTAAAAGCAGCAGGATGCAGATTGGCGGCAGGCTGACAAAACAGGTAACTGCAGATGTGAGTTATTACGGCGGCGTTGCCTGGGAGTATGAGTTTGACGGCGCGGCGGATATGGCGGTGGCAGGAGCTGATTTAGCGGCGCCGTCACTTAAGGGCAGCAGTGGGATAGTAGAAATGGGTATACGCCTGAAGCCTTCTAAAACTGGTAAGATAACGCTGGATTTAGGAGCGCAGGGCCATTTTGGCAAACGGAGAGGGTTTAGCGGCGGCCTGCAGATAAACTATAGTTTTTAAAGAGTTTTACTCAAACAAGCCGCAGTGGCTTACGGGGTGTCACAAACGTACTATAACGATAGTCGATATTGCTTATGTAAAAAATTTTGCTTCTATTTTCAAAAAATAATAAAGTTTTATTTCAAAACCATTGGATAAAGTCGATATTATTCTTAAAAGTCAGGAAGTGAAAAAGTGTACGATGAAAAAAGCTTACAGGGCATCGGCAATAAAATCAAGCTTCTGCGCACGCTGCATAAGATCAGTCAGCAGGAACTGTCTCAGCAGCTTGGTGTCAGCCAGACACATTTATGCAATATCGAAAACGGGCGGGTAGTTGTAAACCTGCGGCTGCTGATGCGGGCAGCCAATTTGTTTAAGTGTAAGCTGGATGACATCATCAGCGGTACTTTTCCAAACGAAGAGGAAAGGGCTGCAGAAGCTGCTGCAGGAAGCTACAGTTCCGAAGAAGTACGCCTGCTTTTAAAAATGCTGCAGGTAAGTAAAAGCAAATAACCAAGTATATACTGGCAGTTACTGCGGCAATGATGGTGACGCTGCACGTTGCTTTACCTTACGAGCTGCGCAGGCAGGTAACTCTGAAATGATATGCAAAGCGGCGTTGTTATTTTGACCGCTAAGGAAACAGAATATAGTAACTGCAATAATAAAACAAGCCATGCCTTTACAGGCAGGGCTTGTTTTAGCTAAACGCTGTTGTTATGGAGTTACTTTTTTAAAGTAGCTGTTGACGAACATCAGATAAAAGACTATCGAAATCGTCATTGTTGCCAGTTCTGCGAAAGGTACAGAGAGCCAGATACCGTTGATGCCTATCAGTGAAGGCAGGGTAAATAAGGCTGCCAGTACAAATATCAGCGAACGCAGAAGCGAGATGATGCCTGCGATCAGTCCGTTACCTATAGCGGTATAGAAGCCGGCGATAAAGATATTGAAGCCCAGGAAGATAAAGCAGTAGGAGAACATCCTGAAACCGTGTACTGCTAAATCAATGACCTGCTGGTTATCGCCGATGTACCAGGAGATGATGTTGGCGCCGTAAAAACGGGCTAAGGTGAAGACCGCCAGGGAGCCAAAAAGAATGGCTTTTTTACAGTGATCGATGATCTCGCCCAGGCGTTTTTTGTTTTGCGCGCCGTAGGCATAGCTGATAACCGGCTGTGCGCCTGTTGCTATACCAAGATAGATGCTGATGAGGAAGTAGAAGATGTTGATGTTGACGGCCATAGCCGCAACGCCATCCTCGCCGGCAAATTTGATAATAGCGATATTAAAGAAAATCGTTACGATACCCGAGGAAAGCTCGGTGAGCATTTCGCCGGCGCCGTTGAAGCTGGACTTGATAAAGTACCATTTGTTCCAGTGGAATTTGGTAAATTTCAGGTTTGTTTCGTAGAGTTTAAAATAAACCAGACCCATCAGCGTGGAGATGGCGATCGAGGTGATCGTAGAGATCGAGGCGCCGAAAACACGCCAGCCTAAAACAACGATCGTATAATAGTCTAAGACGATGTTGAGGATAAAGCCTGTTAAGGACATTACCAGAGAATAGGCAGGTCTGCCGTCCAGACGGATATAATATTCGAGGAACAGCTTGACCGCCAGGATCGGCGTACCTAAAATCATATATTTAAGGTAAGTTTTACAATCTTCAAACAGCAGCGCTGTAGAACCCAGAGAATAAATAATACGGTCCATATTAAAGTAAGCGACGATTGCAAAAATTGCCGTAAATCCCGTCAGGAACCAGAACATTGAGGTGAAGTAGGTATTGGCTAAGCTGCGTTTGCCTTCGCCCAGCTTAATGCCGACCAGGGCACAGGAGCCGCAGGTAAACATGACGGCCAGACCCCAGATAAGGTTTGAGTAAGGCAAGACGATATTGATAGCGGCCATGGCGTTAGTTGATACGTATTGTGCCAGGAACCAGCTGTCGATCGCTGAATAGAACGATACCAGGACCATTGTAACTACGGACGGGAAAATATATAAGATGAAGTCCGAGAAACTTTGTTTTACATTTATTTTGCTGTACATTTGGGACACCCTTTCCGAAACTTGCGCAAGTTCCTGTATCTATATCCTACCTTAGCGGTAATATTAAAGCAAATGAGGAATATTGAGGAGATTGAAGGAGATTGGAGGAGCTTTGAGGAGTTTGGGAAAAAATTTGTTTCCCGGATTTTAAATCGTGATAGAGGCCTTAAATCGCCTTTAGTTACAAAAAAAGTAAAAAATGTTATATTTTAAAGAAATTTAACGTTTTTGTTTGACAAGTGTATAGCGCAGAGATATAATAAATCCAATAGAATATTATTAGATAGAGGAGCGGAAAGCAAGAGTACTTCGCGGAGAGGGATCGCTGAAACGAAGGAAAGGGTAACCGCCGAAGTATAACGGCAGCCATGCGGTTATGCTGGGCCGTCGGTAAAAAACCGCCGGACTGTCGCCTTACAGGCGGAGGGCTATCTCAACTATGCAGATTATATTTGTATGTAACAATGCTGTTGACCGTTGAGTATTGCTCTCAACGGTTTTTGATTTTTATAAGGAGTGTGAAATTAATGATTAAGGTTTTAGTTAATGGCGCTTTGGGACGTATGGGCAGCGAGGTCGTGAAAACTGTTCTTGAACAGGAGGATATGGAGCTTGTTGCCGCAGTCGATGCTTTCGGCGCCGATAAAATGATTCTGGTCAAAAACGGTAATCAGATGGCAGTAGCTACTGATCTTAAAGCCAAACTGATGGTAGTAAAGCCTGATGTAGTTGTTGATTTTACCCGTCCTGATGTAGTAATGGCATCACTGCGCACAGTGCTGTCGGCAGGAGTTCGTGCAGTCGTTGGTACAACAGGCTTCAGCGAGGCTGATCTGGCAGAGCTGGACGAGTTGGCTAAAGCTAATAATACAGGTATTCTGATCGCGCCTAATTTTGCTTTGGGGGCAATATTGATGATCAAGCTGGCCTGCGAGGCAGCAAAATATTTTCCTAATGTTGAGATCATTGAACGTCACCATGATAAAAAGCTTGACGCTCCTTCAGGGACTGCGGTTATTACAGCCCAGAAAATCGCCGAGGTGCGTCAGGAAATGCACCAGGGACATCCGGAAGAAAAAGAGCTGCTGGCAGGTGCCCGCGGCGCTGATTATAAAGGTATGAAGATCCACAGCGTGCGTTTACCCGGATATGTTGCTTCTCAGGAGGTCATTTTCGGAAGTCAGGGCGAAACTCTCCGCATCAGCAACGAACCGGTCAACCGTGAATGTTATATGCCCGGTGTGATGCTTGGCTGCCGCAAGATGATGGATAAAGTTGGTTTGACTTATGGCTTGGATAAGCTGTTATAATAAAATTTATGGAGGGGAAGCAGATGAAAAAATATAATGTGGCTATTTTAGGCGCTACCGGAGCGGTAGGAGCCGAGTTTTTGAAACTTATCGAGGAAAGAAACTTTCCGTTTTCCGAATTACGCCTGCTGGCTTCTAAACGCAGCGCCGGTAAAGAAATAGCTTTTATGGGTAAAACCTACACTGTTGAAGAAGCTACTTTCGATTCCTTTAAAGGTATAGATATCGCTTTGTTTGCAGGCGGTTCCATTTCTAAAGATTTCGCTCCGCATGCGGTGAAAGCCGGCGCGGTGGTCATTGATAATTCCAGTGCTTTTCGTATGGACCCTGAGGTACCGTTGGTAGTGCCGGAGGTCAATCCGCAGGCTATTTTGAAGCATAAAGGTATTATCGCCAACCCAAACTGTTCTACTATTATTATGGTTATGGCTTTAAAACCTATTTATGACCTGGCAAAAATAAAGCGTGTCATCGTGTCTACTTATCAGGCTGTTTCCGGTGCCGGCAAAGAAGGTATCGACGAGCTCGACGCTCAGGTGCGGGAGCATAGTGAGGGCAGGGAAATGACTGCGAATATCCTTCCTTCCGCCAGCGCTGAGAAGCATTATCCTATTGCTTTTAATCTGATTCCTCAAATAGATGTTTTCTGCGATAATCTTTATACTAAGGAAGAAATGAAGATGGTCAATGAAACGAAAAAAATTATGGAAGATTATGAAATGCGGATCACTGCTACTACGATCCGCGTACCTGTTTACCGCAGTCATTCCGAGTCTGTAAATATCGAGCTGGAAAAAGAAGTCGATCTGGGAGCTATGCGCGAAGCGCTGGCAAAATTCCCGGGCGTTACTGTTCAGGATGATCCTTCTAAGCAGGAATATCCGATGCCGTTATATACTTCTGAAAAAGACGATGTTTATGTAGGACGTCTGCGCAGGGACGAATCCTGTGAGAAGTCTTATAATATGTGGGTCGTCGGCGATCAGATCCGTAAAGGCGCTGCGCTGAATACTTTACAGATCGCCGAAACGATGATCAAAAACGGCTGGATCTAAGATAGGAGAGCGACACAGTTCATGAAAATTTTAGTGCAAAAGTTCGGCGGTACTTCCGTTGCTTCACAGGAAGCGCGCATCGCTGTTAAGGATAAGGTGCAGAAAGCCGTACGCAGCGGTTTTGCTCCGGTTGTAGTTGTTTCTGCGATGGGACGCAAAGGAGAACCTTACGCTACCGATACCCTGATCAAGGTACTGAAGGAAACGAATCTTTCAGTCAACGTGCGCGAACTGGATATGATGATGTGCTGCGGCGAAATCATGGCAGCCTGCGTTATGGCAGCGACGCTGCAGAAATTCGGGATTAATGCTATGGCGCTTACGGGCGGTCAGGCCGGGATTATTACGGATTCTCAGTTTGGTGCGGCACGGATCAAAAATATCAATGTCAGCAATTTGCATCATTTATTGGAATCAGGCGTTATTCCTATTGTCTGCGGGTTTCAGGGCATGACGGAAAATAACGGCAAGTTTACTACTTTGGGCCGCGGCGGCAGTGATACTACGGCTGCTGCAATAGGCGCCGCTTTGCATGCTGAATGTGTCGAGATTTATACTGATGTCGAAGGCATTATGACAGCGGATCCGCGTTTGGTAAAAGAGGCTTCGATATTGAAGCAGATCTCCTACGGCGAAGTTTGTCAAATGGCGCATCAGGGCGCAAAGGTTATCCATCCGCGCGCAGTAGAGATCGCAATGAAGAAAAATATACCGTTGATCGTAAAATCTACGTTCAGCGATGCTCCCGGCACACTCATTACAAATGATTGTGCAGAAACGGAAGAGGATACTTCTATCAATGAGCGCAGGCTGGCCAGCGGTGTAACTCATCTGACCGATCTGGCTCAGTTCCGGGTTGCGCTCAATCCTGAGGATATCGCCAGCGGCCGCAAGCTGTTTGAGGATCTGGCTGATGCCGGTATCAGCGTCGGCTGTTTGAATTTATCCGAGAGCAATGCTATGTTTGCGGTTTTTGCCGATGATGTGGAACATACAAATAAAGTTTTAAATGGTACAGATTTTGAATATACTTTAACCGAGGATTGTGCCAAGGTTTCGGTTGTCGGTTCGGCGATGCGCGGCGTACCCGGTGTTATGGCTAATTTTGTTGCAGCGCTTACCGGCTGCAAAATAAGCATCCTGCAGACTGTGGATTCTGATACGACTATCTCCGCGATAATCAAACAGGAACATCTGATCGATGCTGTGAAGGCGCTTCATAAAGCGTTTAAATTATAAGCGAGGTGTAAGTAATGAAAAATCCTTATTTTGGCAGACTTTTGACCGCTATGGTCACTCCTTTTAATGCTGATGGCAGCGTCAATTATGAAAAGGCGGCTGATCTGGCTGAATGGCTTATCAATAATGGCTCTGACGGCTTGGTCGTAGCAGGCTCTACCGGCGAGGCTGCTACTATGAGTGCGGAGGAAAAACTGGAATTGTTCCGCGTAGTTGTTAATCGTATCAATAAACGCGTGCCTATTATTGCTGGTACAGGTTCTAATAACACTGCTGATTCTGTCAAAATGACGAAAATGGCCGAGGCAATGGGTGTCGATGGCGCTTTGATAGTTGGTCCGTATTACAACAAGCCGACACAGGAAGGGTTTTACCAGCATTTTGCAGCTGTAGCGCAAAGTACAGGATTGCCTATCATTGTTTATAATGTTCCGGGACGTACAGCTTCCAATATCTCTCCGGCAATAGTAGCACGTCTGGCTGCTGATTTTGAGAATATTGTTGCGATCAAAGAAGCTGCAGGCAATGTTGCTCAGGTTGCCGAGCTTTATTCGGTTCTGCCGGAAGAGTTTACGATCTACAGCGGTGACGACGGACTGATTCTTCCGTTTATGTCTGTCGGCGCGACCGGGCTTATTTCTGTGCTCAGCAATATTGGCGGCGGTATCTTGCAGGACGTTATGCAGGCTTATGAAGACGGCCGCGTACGCGAAGCTGCAAAATTGAATGCCAGAATGGTGCCGTTGGCAAACGCTATGTTTATCGAAACCAATCCTATCCCGGTAAAAGCTGCGGTAACGCTCGTTACTGGCATTGATGCAGGTCAGCCGCGTCTGCCGCTGACCCCGATGGAACCGGCAAATAAAGCAAAAATGGTCGCCGTTCTCCAAGAATACGGCCTTGTAAAATAATGGCGAAATTAGTAGTGATAATTCAGTGTGACATCGTGCAGAAAAAATGCGTTGGTTATGCCTGCATGAAATCGTTTTATGAGCGCAGCGGCAGATTTACTGGTTATGATGCCGATACCAAATATATGACGATTACCTGCGGCGGCTGCTGTGGTGCTGGTGTAGCCGGAAAAATCGAAGATTTGAACCGTAAACTTAAACGCTGGGGTGATGATCGCAGGGATGTTGTGGTACATTTAGCATCGTGCGTCGTATCAGACAATTATCACCGTCCGCCTTGTCCACATAGAGACTACATCAAGACGATCGTAGAACGTAAAGGTTACCCTGTTATTTTTGGTTCGTATATTTCCAAAACTGCAGAGAAAAAACGTCAGGACGGCATTTACGAAGCTTTTTAATGCTTGCTGCTACCGTAGTTTTATTATAAAACTACGGTAGTTTTTCTGTGTTTGGGGCAGGATTTTTACCCTTGGTACAGAATTTAATAATTATCGAATTAAATAAGACGCTTAAAGCTGTCAGCTTCAGCAAACAGGATGAGGCCGCGGAGAATTCCGACAAATATGCCGGTCTTGTCGGCAATAATATTTGTGAAGATTGGTTTAGGAGGTAGTTTTTGTGATTAAAAAAATTTTATTTTTGTGTATGACGCTGATGATATTGCTGATGCCTAAAGGACCTGTGGAGGCAGCAGGTATTACTGCTTATGAAAAATTTATCAGCCCGGCCTACTGGACGAAACATAATGCCGACGGTGATAAAGTAGTGCTAAATGCGGCGGGCGTTGAGGCTTTCAATAAAAAGATCATTGCCGCATCGCCGACAGTTTATGATATGGCCGCTTATCCTAAAACCCTGAGCGGTAAAACGGTAACAGCTTATGTCAATACGCATACAGATTTGAGTGATGAACTGTACCGGGAAGGTAAGCTCGTCAGTGATAATTATAAAAATATTCTGCGTTCGCAAACTAATGCGGCGGCAATACCGGCTGAGGTCACTGTGCGTTATGGCGTTACTGTAAGGCGTGCTAATCTGCGTAATCTGCCGACAGGTGAAGGTTTGTTTTTTTATGCCAGTGACCGTAATTTTGATGCTTTGCAGGAAACCGCTTTGGATCCGGGCGAGGCTGTCGCTATTTTGCATACCAGTACTAACGGTTATTTTTATTATGTGCAGGCGTATAATTACCGTGGCTGGCTGTCTAAATTTGATGTTGCCGAAACTGACCGCAGTACCTGGTTGCGTTATGCGGAGCCTAAGAATTTTCTGACCGTAGTTGCTAAGGATTACACATTAAAGGCGGACGGGGCTCAGGTTTTATTTCAGCAGGGCGCCCGTTTGCAGCTGGCGGATAAAAAAGCATCTGCTTATACGGTGAAGGTTCCTGTCAGGACTAAAGAGGGCAAGCTGCAGGAAGAGAAGGTAGTTTTGGCTGCCAATGCTTCTCTGCACGAAGGTTATCTGCCTTATACGACTAATAATATTATCCGCAGCGCTTTTAAATTTTACGATTCTGTATACGGTTGGGGCGGACTGCAGCAAAGCGTCGATTGTTCCAGTTTTATCAGTAATGCTTACCGTACAGTAGGTATTTTTCTGCCGCGCAATGCAGATGAGCAGGAAACAAGCGCTGGTATTCATAAAAAAATGGGCAATATGAGCAGTGCTCAGCGGGCTAATGTCATAAAAGGTTTAACTCCTGGTTCTACACTGCATATGGACGGACACGTGATGTTATATCTCGGTTCCTCCAACGAGATTTCCTATGCTATTCATTCTCTAGGCAGCCATTATACGGGCGGTACGCGTCATAGTGTAATGAAGGTCGTTGTCAGTGATTTGAATCTGCAGAAATCAAATGGCAACACCTATTTGGATGAGTTGACTACCTGTGTAACTTTCAGATAAAAATAAAAAAGTATAAAGGAGCAGTATTATGGATTTAGATCAGGAAACAGCAAAAGAGTTAGTAAAATCAGTGATAGATGGTTTTGAAGAAGAAAGTATAGTCAATGCGGAGTCTGTTACTTTGTTTTTGTGCAGGGAATGTCTGCCGTACTTAACAAAAATGAATATTCCAGCTAATATAGTGCAGGCTGTCAATGGGCTGGCTGAAAAAAATGAAGATTTGACAGCAGCAGGAAGCTTGACTGATCTTGTTATAGCGCAGGATGGAAGGTTGCAGAGAGTTATTGTTGCCGGCTTTGGCAAAGGTGACGAATGCAAGCCGAACAATCTACGTAAAGCTGCCGGCAGTGCTGCCAGGGCTCTAATTGCTGCCAAAATAAAGCATACTGCTGTTGTGGCACCGATTCTTTCTAATCCGGCAAGGGCCCATTACTTAGCTGCTTTGGCAGAGGGGCTGGTTTTGGGAGGGTATCAATTTACGGAATGTAAGGGCAAACCTGAAGCTAAACCGGAACTTGATTTTTCTATTATTTCAGGTATTCCTGATGCTGAACGGGTGCTTGCAGAAGCTGAGGTTGTGGCAGATGCGGTTTGTTATACACGCGATCTGGTCAACCGGCCCGGCAATTTAGTGACTCCAAGCGTTATGGCTGAAGAAGCAGAAGCATTGGCTCTGGAATATGATATGGAATTTGAAATTTTAGACGTAACAATGATGGAAGCGATGGGCATGCATGCTTTACTGGCTGTAGGGCAGGGCTCTATCCATCCTCCGTGTCTGGTTACAATCAAATATAATGGAGCAGGTGCTGCGCCTTATACTGCTTATGTCGGTAAGGGTATTACTTTTGACAGCGGAGGTATTTCGATCAAGCCCAGTGACAATATGGGTGAGATGAAAGACGATATGGCTGGTGCTGGTGCAGTTTTAGGCGCGTTAAGGGCTATTGCCGCACTGAAAATACCCTGCAATGTGATGGGGATCATTGCCTGTGCTGAAAATATGCCTTCCGGCAGCGCTCAGCGTCCCGGAGATGTTGTAAAAGCAGCTAACGGTAAAACGATCGAGGTTATTTCAACAGATGCCGAAGGACGTATGGTCTTGGCGGATGCGGTCTGGTACGCCTGCAAGCAGGGCGCAGCCAAGGTAGTTGATATAGCAACGCTGACTGGCGGCGTTATTGTTGCTTTGGGGACAGAAACAGCTGGTATTGTCGGCAACGATGATGTTTTGATCAGACAGCTTATCGAAGCTGGTAAAAAAGCAGGCGAAAGCTACTGGCAGCTGCCTGCGCTGCCGGAATGCAAGGAAGCGTTGAAAAGTGATGTTGCCGACCTGCTCAACAGTGCCGGACGTGAAGCCAGCTGTATCAGCGGCGGATTGTTTATCGGTGAATTTGTCGAAGCAGGGATACCCTGGGCCCATATTGATATCGGCGGTACTTCTACCGCTGCTAAAACTGCGGGTTTTAAAGTTAAGGGTGGTACCGGATTTGGCGTCAGCACTTTGATTAAGCTGGCGCAGGAAATGTAAAATGTTAGTAGATCTGCATACTCATAGCACAAGTTCAGATGGAACTTATACTCCGGCAAAGCTGGTAGAAGCGGCAGCTGCTGCTAAAATAGGCGTACTGGCTTTGACTGATCATGATTCTGTAAATGGCATTGTTCAGGCAGAAGCCGCTGCTGTAAATATAAAAAACGCTCCCCGCATCATCAGAGGCGTAGAGCTTGGTACTCAGGCCGGTGAAGCCAGCGTACATATTTTAGGATATCATATTGATATCAGTAATGAGCGTTTGCTGACGAAAATGCATGAAATGCGCCATGCGCGCGAACTCAGGCTGCAGAAGATTCTTCAGAAAATAGCTGCTCTGGGCTATTGTGTCGAGGTGGCCGAATGTGATCCTGACAACAGAGCAGTCGGACGTCCCCATGTGGCTAAAGCTTTAGTCGCCAAAGGGTATTTTGCTACGGTGCAGGAAGCCTTTGACGTGCTTTTAAAGAGAGGCAGGCCCGGTTATGAACCGCAGCCTAAATTATCGCCGGAGGAGGCCGTAGAGCTGCTGCACCAGGCAGGAGGCCTAGCGGTGCTCGCGCATCCAAGTGAGTTGGAGGATAAGCCGCTGGTAAACTGTTTGATGAAGAATGTAAAATTTGACGGTATCGAAGTCTATCATCCCTCCGCAGATATAAATGAGCAGAAATACTGGCTGGAGCTGGCGAAGAATTTTGATTTGCTGGTTTCTGGCGGTTCAGATTTTCACGGAGTGAGCGGGCGTTTTCCTGAGCAATTAGGAATTTTTGAAGTTTTATATACAAATGTCAAAAATGTGATAGAATATAAACAATAAATTTAAGTCGGATTTGCGGAGGCCTTTATGAAAGTAGTAGCTTTTGTAGGTCCCAGCGGTACTGGTAAAAGTCATCGAGCAATAGGTATTGCCCATAAAAATAATTGTGATGCTATTATTGATGACGGATTACTTATCAAAGGAACCAAAATATTAGCCGGAACTTCTGCTAAAAATGAAACGAATAGAATACAGGCGGTCAAGCGCGCTATTTTTACTGAAGAAGATCATGCAGAAGCAGTGCGTCAGGCTTTGGCAGGTAATGACGTCCGGCGGCTTCTGATTTTGGCAACTTCCGACAATATGATAGAGAAAATAGTTAAGCGTTTGGAGTTACCTGAGCCTGAAAAGACCGTTTATATTCAGCAGATTGCGTCCAAGCAGGAGATCAAAAAGGCGAAACAGGCCCGGCTGCGCGACGGCAAGCATATTGTTCCGGTACCGACTGTCGAGTTGAAGCCGCATTTTACAGGTTATTTTGCTGATTTACCATATAATTTATTTTCCAAGCAAAGGAAGAAAAGCGGGGAAGACCGTTCGATCGTCAGACCGGCGTTCAGCTACTATGGCAAGCTGTTGATTTCCGATTACGCTATTTATGACATTATCAATCTCATTGCCGAAAAAATGATGGGCATTGATAAAGTAACAGGCATCAAAGTGCGCAGGCGTGCCGAAACGAAAGGCATCAGCATTTATGTCGATGTCGTATTGTATTACGGCGTTAAGATTTTTGAAGTAACAAAATTGTTCCAACACAAAATAAAAGAAAAAGTAGAATATATGACGGCAATGCAGGTCAAAACAATCAATGTTTCCGTCCGCAGCTTGTCGGTAAAAAAACAGGAGGATTTTTATGTTAAACGAACAAAGTAATGAAAGAGTACTTTTTTCGGGGTATGCAAAATTACCGGTAGGAATTACAGCTGCGGAAATGTATAAGGTAATAGGCGTGATTGTGGTTGTAGATATGAAGAGCGGACTTATCGTAAAGGCCGACTGCACACTGGCGACTGAACTGGCACGGCAATATATTGCGCAGTGCCTTATTGGTTACAACCTTTCCAATGGGCACGAAGAGCTGCAGAATATTTTAGAACGTCAATATCAGGGCAGTGCTAAAAAAGCCGTTGCAACGGCTATGCGGATAATTTATGACAAATACCGCAGTTTTAAAAACGGGGAAAGCGCCGAAGGCAGTGACAAATTTATCTGAAGATAATAAAATAACAAAAATGTATAAAAAAATCCCTTCAACAAAAATGTTGAAGGGATTTTTTCACATAACAGGATTAGTAAGTGCATCTGCCTGTTCAAAAATGAAAGCAGGTGAAGGATAATAGAATTGGCAATGCTGGAAACTGATTGCTTCTGTTGAAAAACGTTTTAGTAAAGCATAACTGGCGCGTTCTTCAAAATCGATCAGATTATCCTTGTTGATATCGGCGTCATCGACAATGACCAAAAGATAAGCCGGAACGCTGGGCGCGTCTTCCGGGACCAGGCTGCGGTCAAGCGGGACACCTGGAACGATACGAAGATGGCCGATGACCTGCTGATTTTCGTCAAGCAGCTGGGCACGGAAAGTATCGTTGTAAAGCGTACGTGAAAGTTTGAGAGTATAAGCTCCGGAACTCATAAAACACACATCCTTTTCTCTTATTGGCAAGGGAATTTATTGCCCTCTGAATATTTGATAACGATATATATGATACCATATTCTTTTAATTTTAGCAAAGCGGCAAAAATTTAAGAAAAACAGATAAAGTATATTGTATACAATATAGAGCTTCTTCTAACTTGCAGGATTTTATAGAAATTTATCGAATTAAACTAAGTAAGTAAAGTGGCATAGTCATTTGAAAAATGAGCTTTTATTTTTCATGATACAACTGTGTACACTCAAAAATGAGGAGGGGATCCTATGAAAAAACTTTTAGCTTTTCTGATGGCGATCATGGTCTTTGCTACTATGGCAGCCGGCTGCGGCGGTGGTTCTGACAAAAAGGACGAGAAAAAACCGGCTGCGCAAAAATTCATTAATATTGCTACCGGCGGTACGGCTGGTACATATTTCCCGCTGGGAGGCGCTATCGCTGACATTTTGAATAAAAATGTTCCCGGTGCTAATGCTTCAGCTCAATCCACCGGTGCGTCTGTAGCAAATATCAACTTGTTGCAGCAGGATAAAGTCGATATTGCTTTTGTACAAAACGATATCGCTTATTATGCTGTTAACGGCTCAGAAATGTTTAAAGATAAAAAAGTACCCAGCATCCAAGGGTTGGCGACTTTGTATCCTGAAACCGTACAAATCGTGACTTTGGATAAAACTGGCGTTAAATCTCTGAACGATGTTAAAGGTAAACGCGTTGCAGTAGGTGCCGCAGGTTCCGGTACTGAAGCTAATGCCCGTCAGATCCTCGAAGCTTATGGTATCACTTATGACGATATCAAAGTCCAATACCTCTCTTTCGCAGAAGCTTCCAATGCATTAAAAGACGGCAATGTTGACGTTGCATTCGTAACTGCAGGCCATCCGACCGCAGCTATTCAGGATATCGCGACTCAAAACCATGTAGTTTTACTGCCGGTTGACAGCGATAAAGCTGACGCTTTGATTGCAAAATATCCTTTCTATACCAAACTTACTATTGCAGCCAAAACTTACCCGAATCAAGAAGCCGACGTTCAGGCAATCGCAGTTCGTGCTATGTTGGCAGTAACTGATAAAATGGATGCTGATACCGGCTATGCTATCACCAAAGCTATTTTCAGCAATCTCGATCGTTTGAAAGCAGCTCATTCTGTAGCTAATGCAGTTTCTAAAGCAACCGCATTGGACGGTATGTCCGTTCCTGTTAATCCGGGCGCAGAAAAATACTTGAAAGAAAAATAAGAGTTAAATATTTTATATGATGAACCTGAGAGACCGGTTGCCGGGAACTTCCGGTAATCGGTCTTTTTCTAAAAAAATGATTCTGATATCAGTTACTGTATTAGTTGGTTTGGGAATATTGTTTTGGTATGCCAACCAATTAGTAGTTTCTATTAATCCCGAAGATGGATTGCCAAAACAATGTTTTACTGCAAAAAGAGGAGAAGAATGGAATATTGAATTTACCCATTCGGTCCAGTTGACAACGGTGGAAGAATTTTTTAGAGTTGACGGTGCAGATGATATGGTTATGACACATACTCGGTATCAATCACTGGGAGTAGGACTGCCATATTCACCTGCAGAAGGAATTTTGACTAATACTCCTGACGGTAAGTTTATCTTAAAAATGGATCGGCCTTATAAGACTGTAAAATTAAGGACTGCCGTACAAGCAAAGCCTCGTATTATACATAAAAATAAAGTCTATGATCTTTGCGATCTATATGGACAAGGAACCTTGGTCGAAATCAAGGCAGAAAAACGTTATCAATATTGGTTAAATTAAATTTTGTAAAAGGGGAGGAGAGGGCAGAATGAGTGAACAAGATAAAACAACTATGTCAGCAGAAGAAGTCCTGCAAAAGTTTGACAAAGAGTCTGACAAACGTAATTTAACAGGAATGTGGGACAAATTAATTTCTTTTATCTGTATTGCCTTCGCCGTTTTTCAATTGTATACCGCAACTTTCGGTGTACTTGATGCACACTTACAGAGAGCAATCCATTTGGCATTTGGATTTTCTTTGATTTATCTGCTGTATCCCGGCAGGAAAAACTGGTCCAGATCTGTAATGCATCCGCTTGATGTTATTTTCGCTGTTCTAAGTGTTGCCAGTGCACTTTATATCGTAATTTTTTACGACGAACTTGTTTTAAGAGCCGGTATGAATACTGAATTTGATTTCAGCATCGCTTTTATCGGTACATTGCTTCTGTTTGAAGCAGCTCGCCGTGTTGTCGGCTGGCCGATGCTTACAGTTGCACTGTTTTTTATGTTTTATGCTTTTGCCGGCCCGTATATGCCGGGGATTCTGGCACATCGCGGAGTTGGTGTGCAGGAGATGTTCGATCATCTTTTCTTTACCACAGAAGGTATTTTTGGTACTCCGCTTGGCGTATCTTCAACATTTATTTATCTCTTTATCTTATTTGGTTCCTATTTGGAAGCTACGGGTTTGGGCAAGTTGTTTATCGACCTGGCTAACGCTGTTGCCGGCTGGGCCGCAGGCGGACCTGCCAAGGTTGCCGTATTATCATCTGGTTTGATGGGCACAGTATCAGGCAGCTCTGTTGCTAACGTAGCCGGTACAGGCGCCTTTACGATTCCTATGATGAAGAAATTAGGTTATCGTCCTGCTTTTGCAGGCGCGGTAGAAGCTGCTGCTTCTACTGGCGGACAGCTGATGCCTCCCGTTATGGGTGCGGCTGCATTCTTGATGGCTGAATTTGTCGGTGTCCCTTATATCGAAGTTGTTAAAGCTGCCGTCATTCCGGCGCTGTTATATTACATTGGTGTTTGGATAGGCGTACATTATGAAGCTAAAAAGTTTGGGCTTAAAGGGACGCCGCGTGATCAATTACCTAAGTTTGGTAAACTGTTTATGGAAAAAGGCCATTTGATTTTACCGCTGGCGATCATCGTTTACTTGTTGGTATCCGGTTATACACCGATGCGTGCTGCTTTGTGGGCGATTGGTCTTACTCTGATCTGTTCCTGCCTCAGAAAATCTACACGTATCAGCTTTAGTGATGTAGTCAAAGGCTTGATCGAAGGTTCTAAAGGTGTTCTCGGTGTTTTGATTGCCTGTGCTACAGCCGGAGTCATTATCGGTGTTGTAACCAAAACAGGCGTTGGCCTTAAATTGGCTACGGCACTGCTTGATCTTGCAGGTGGACACTTGTTGCCGGCAATGTTCTTTACAATGATCACGTCTTTGATCCTTGGTATGGGCGTTCCGACTACTGCTAACTATGTTATTACATCTACGATTGCTGCTCCTGCTTTGGTGCAGATGGATGTTCCTGTTTTGGCAGCGCATATGTTTGCCTTCTACTTTGGTATCGTTGCGGACGTAACTCCTCCGGTTGCTTTGGCTGCTTATGCTGGTGCCGGTATCTCCGGTGCCGATCCAATGAAGACAGGTTTTGCAGCAGCAAAATTGGCAATAGCGGCTTTTATCGTTCCGTATATTTTTGTTCTGGCACCTGAACTGCTTATGATTGATGCAACTCCATTTACGATCACTTTTGCCTGTGCAACGGCGATTATCGGCATGTGGGGCGTATCTGTCGCCATGATTGGGTTCTGTCAGTCCAAGCTCAGCTTTTTGCAAAGACTGCTGTTCTTTGTTGGCGGCTTAAATATGATTATTCCTGGCGCTGTTACTGATGCTATTGGCGTAGCAATTCTTGCAGTTGCTTTCTTCTGGCAGCGCATGAATAAAAATAAAGGTCCTATCGAAAACCATGGTGAGGATCTGTAAGAGCTTCAAACAAGCATACCTTTTAAGGTATGCTTGTTTTTTTATGTTCAGTTCACTGAATCTTTACAATAAAAATTTATTGATAATTGATTAAACATTTGTTTTTCTGCATTATTTAATGTATAATATACCGTAGAGTAGGTGTGCGGTTAATAGATTTTATTACTAGAGGTCTAAATACTTGTACGGAAATAAATTAAAAAAATTTTGGAGGTGTATTTTTTTTGAGTAAAATACAAAGTAAATTAAATATTATTCCCTTGGGCGGATTGGGGGAGATCGGTAAGAACATGACGGTATTCCGTTATGGCGACGATATAATTCTCGTTGATGCCGGCTTGATGTTCCCTGAAGATGATATGCTGGGAATCGATCTTGTTATTCCTGATATTACTTATTTAGTGGAGAACAAAGACAAGGTTAAAGCTATCTTCCTGACTCATGGGCACGAAGATCATATAGGCGCTTTGCCGTATGTTATGAAACAGATCGGCGCTCCTGTTTACGGAACTGCTTTGACTTTAGGTATTCTTCAGGGAAGATTGAAAGAAAACGGGGTCAGCTCTGAAGCATGTAAAATTATCAAACCTGGAGATAAAATTCACGCAGGAAATTTCAAAGTGGAATTTATACGTGTCAACCATAGTATTCCAGATGCAGTTGCATTGGCGATCCATACTCCTATTGGTATTATCATTCATACCGGTGATTTCAAATTTGACCAGACTCCGGTAGATGGACAGGTAACTGAATTTAATAAATTTGCAGAGTTCGGTGATCAGGGTGTACTGGCTTTAATGGCTGACAGTACCAATGCCGAACGCCCTGGTTATACACAAAGTGAAAAAATAGTCGGGCAGACTTTTGATGATGAATTCCGTTATGCCAAAAACCGTATTATTGTCGCTACCTTCTCGTCAAACGTACATCGCATCCAGCAGGTAGTTGACAGCGCTGTTCGTTATAAACGTAAAGTAGCAGTTATCGGGCGCAGCATGGTAAATGTAGTAAATATTTCCATGGAATTAGGGTATTTAAAAATACCTGAAGGCGTACTGATCGACATTGATGAGAGCAACAACTATACTCCTGATAAAATAGTTATCATTACTACTGGCAGCCAGGGAGAGCCTATGTCTGCTTTAACAAGAATGGCTATGTCCGATCATAAAAAAGTTGATATTGTTCCCGGAGACACTGTTATTATTTCCGCAACACCTATTCCAGGCAATGAAAAGCTGGTTTCCAGAACAATAGACCACTTGTATAAACTTGGTGCCGATGTTATTTATGAAAAAAGCAATGGCGTACACGTTTCAGGTCATGCCAGTCAGGAAGAAATCAAAATGATGCACAATCTGGTGCGTCCTAAATTTTTCATTCCTGTGCATGGCGAATACAGGCATTTGATCAAGCATGCACAGCTTGCAGGCAGTCTGGGTATGCCGCGCGAGAATATCGTCGTAGGCGAAAACGGTTCGATCATTGAATTGACACGCAATAGTATTGGTATCAATGGCCGCGTTCCTTCCGGAAAAGTACTTGTAGACGGACTCGGCGTAGGTGATGTTGGCAATATCGTTCTGCGTGACCGCAGACAGCTGTCCCAGGATGGTATCATGATAGTTGTCGTTACTATCGATAAGGATACCTGCACTGTAGTTTCCGGTCCGGATATAGTTTCTCGCGGCTTTGTTTATGTGCGTGAAGCAGAGGGCTTGATGGAAACTGCTAAAGAGAAAGTTCAGCAGGCTCTTGATAAATGCGAACAGAGCAATGTTTCTGAATGGTCTGTTATAAAATCTGCTGTCCGCGATTCACTTGGCAGATTTTTATACGAAAAAACACGCAGAAGACCGATGATTTTGCCTATTATAATGGAGATCTAATGTTGTAAATGAGGTGCCTAATTTGAGAAGAACCAAAGCAGAACGTACGGAACAACAGAATAACAGTCGTTTGGAAATAAGCGGCGTTCTTTTGCTTGCGTTAGGATGTTTTGCAGCAGCAGCTTATTTTGGGCTTCCTACAGGAACAATAGGTGCTTTTATAGATAAAGTTATGAACTATACTTTAGGTAAAGGGGCATTTTTGTTTCCGCTCGCCTGCATAGTTCTTGGTATTAGATTTTCTTTTTCTCACAAGGGAATTGGTTTTTCAAAAAAAGGATTAGCCCTAACATTATTGATGCTGTGCCTTTTAGGCACAGCTCATCATGTTTTTGTACCTGTAGGGGAAGAGCTGGTTCCTGAACAGCTTAAAGAAGGTGGCGGTCTATTGGGCGGAGCTTTTCTTTTAGCATTAAGACGTCTGTCAGGAACAGCTGGAGCATTGATAATTTTGATTGCAGGTATCATCTGCAGCGTTTTATTAACGGGGAAATTGTCTTTAAAGGCTTCGGCAGAAACAGCTGGTAGAAAAGCTAAAAATATTGTAACTTATCAAAATTCAGATAATGAAACTACTGCTGAAACTTCTGATTTCAAGAATATGGAAGTTTTGAACACTGTTAATCCTTACAACAGTGATGATTTTGCAGGCTTTACTTCAGGAATCAAAAAAGAAAGCCAGTTTAAACAGATCATTCGAAAAGCTGTTGGCAAAAATGAAAGTAAAGCTGAAGATGAAGAAGCGTTTTTTGATGATGAACAGCCATTTATCGAAGAATTTCCTGTTGCTGAGAAAAATGAGCCTCATATTATTACAAGGCCGATTATAGATTTTAATAAACCAAAGGAAACAGCAGTACAAATGCCAGAGCATGATTTTCTTAATCCTTACAAAAATCAGAATCCTGGCGATATAAAGATCATTGATACTGCTGATAAAAATATTTCTGCTGCCAGCCCGGCTCCTAAAAAGGCTGTCAGTGAAAAAGTAAAAACAGAAACTCTGCCGGCAGCAGAAGCAAGTACATACTTGTTTCCACCTTTGGAGTTACTTAATCCTCCGTATGTTTCTAAAGATAAGCATACCGAAGAGGATATCAGAGAACAATGTGCTATTTTAGAACAGACACTTGAAGATTTCCGTGTTCGCGCCAGCGTCGTCGCTGTTACACGCGGTCCTTCCGTCACCAGATTTGAACTGGAACCTGCTCCTGGCGTTAAAGTAAGTTCAGTAGTAAACTTAGCAGACGATATAGCGCTCAAACTTGCCGCCTCAGGTGTTCGCATTGAGGCGCCTATACCAGGCAAAGCTGCCATCGGTATTGAAGTCCCGAACCGAAAAAATGATCCGGTATTTTTCAGGGAGGTAGTCGACTGCGATTTAGTTCGTAAAACAGAGTCAAAACTTTGTGTAGGCCTTGGCAAGGATATCAGTGGTAATATTATTACGGTAGACCTTTCTAAAATGCCTCATATGCTTGTTGCCGGTTCTACCGGTTCCGGTAAATCTGTATGTATCAACACGATCATTGCCGGTATTTTATACAAAGCCCGTCCTGAAGAAGTCAAAATGATTTTAGTTGACCCTAAGGTTGTTGAACTTTCTAATTATAATGGTATTCCGCATTTACTGACTCCTGTTGTTACTGATTCCAAAAAAGCTGCTTCAGCTTTACATTGGGCTGTTGCCGAGATGGAACGCCGTTACAAGGCTTTTGCTGATAATCATGTGCGGGAAATCAATAGCTATAATGCACAGGCCGCGGAAAAAATGCCCTTTATCGTAATTATTATTGACGAATTAGCAGATTTGATGATGGTGGCTAAAGTAGATGTAGAAGATGCTATTCTGCGTTTGGCTCAAAAAGCCCGCGCAGCTGGTATCCATCTTATTTTGGCAACTCAGCGTCCGTCTGTTGATGTTATCACAGGAATTGTAAAAGCAAACATTCCTTCACGTATTGCTTTTGCTGTTTCTTCACAGACCGATTCCCGTACTATTTTGGATATGGGCGGTGCTGAAAAGCTATTGGGCAAAGGCGATATGCTTTTTTATCCTATCGGTACAAATAAACCTGTACGTGTACAAGGTGCTTTTGTGAGTGATGGAGAATTAAATAAGATTGTTGATTTTATCAAGAAGCAATCCATACCAGTCGAATATTCAGAAGAAGTTACTCAGCAGGTGTTAGAAAGTGATACTAAAGGTTCTAACGCAGCATCTGAAAATGGCAACGATCTGATGAGTGACGAACTTTTTGAAGATGCAGTCCGTTTAGTCATGGATACTGGTCAGGCATCTTCTTCAATGCTGCAGCGTAAATTTAGAATTGGTTATACGCGTGCTGCACGCTTAGTTGATTGTATGGAAGAACTTGGTATCGTAGGTCAGTCTGTTGGCAGCAAACCCCGCGAATTAATTATGTCGCGTCATGAAATAGAAGAACGTTTTTTTACAGCGCAATAAAGTATGATAGAGGAGGGTAAGCTTATGGATAATATAGGAGAAATTCTAAAAAATACCAGACTTGATAAAGGACTTTCTTTAGAGCAGGTAGAAGAAGCTACCAGTATCCGAAAAATCTATCTAGCGGCTATTGAAACAGGTGACTACACTAAAATTCCAGGTGATGTTTTTACTAAAGGAATAATACGCACCTATGGTAATTATCTGGGGCTCAACGGTCCAGAATTAGTTACGCTTTACAAAGCTGCTTGTGCAGGTGTTGATCCAGAAGAAATAAAACCTGCTGAAATCCGTACAACTTCTAAAATAAGCGTTGCTCCTCATCTAAAACCGCAAAAAAATTCTTCGAATATTTTTACTTATCTGCTGTCATTTGTGTTGTTAGTTATAATTGCTGCTGCCGGTTATATTTTCTTATTCAGCAGCAGTGATCAGCCGGAAAATATTGTGACACCAAAACAATCAGCTTTAAGTGATGATACTGCCAAAAGCAATGAAATACCTGAGCAGGAAAAAGCAAAAATAGAAGCAGATGCAAAAAAAGCCAAAGAACGCGCTGAACAAGCGGCTGCTGCTAAAACACAGAAAGCGCCTGCTGACAATAAGCAAGTACAGCAGAAGCAAGCTGTTCCTGATAAAAACAATCTAAATCTCTATATGTTTTGTAATGACAGATGCTGGGTAGAAGTTACTGTAGATGGAGAAAAAGTTTTTGAAGGAACTTTAGTAAGCAATCAGGAAAAAAATTTCTCTGCTGACAAAAAAATTATTGTAAAATATGGCAACATCAAGGCAATGCAGATTGCTGTTAACGGAAAGCCTGCTCCAGCTGAAAAAGTTGATGGAGTTGTCATTAAAGAATATAAGAAATAATATCGGAGGCTATAAATCCTAATGAAAGAATTTTTGCCGATTTCCCAGGAAGATATCAATGCCCGTGGTTGGGAACAAATAGATTTTTTGTTTATCAGCGGCGATGCCTATGTTGATCATCCTTCTTTTGGACCGGCTGTTATTTGTCGTGTATTAGAAGCGCAGGGTTATAAAGTCGCACTGTTGTGTCAGCCAGATTGGCGCAAGCTGAAAAATTTTGAGGTGCTGGGCAAGCCTCGTCTGGCAGTGCTTATTTCAGGTGGAAATCTTGATTCGATGCTTTGCCACTATACTGCGGCTAAAAAACCAAGAAAAAAAGATGCATATACACCTGGCGGAGAGATGGGGAAGCGCCCTGATCATGCTACTGTAGTTTACTCGCAGCAAATAAAACGCTTATGGCCGGAAATGCCGGTTATTATCGGAGGCATTGAAGCCAGTTTGCGCAGATTTGCGCATTTTGATTATTGGGAAAATAAAATTTTGCCTTCCATCTTAGTCGAAAGCAATGCCGACCTTTTGATATATGGTATGGGTGAAAAGCAGATCGTTGAAATTGCTGACTATTTAGCTGGCGGAGCTATTATCGAAGATATCCATTATGTGCGGGGTACAGCTTATTTAGCAGATGATTTGCAAGCGTTAGATGAATTTATTGAATTACCTTCATTAGAAGATATATTAAAAGATAGGGAAGCGTTTGCTAAAGCTTATAACCTACAAAGTAAAGAACTTGATCCATTTTCCGGGAAGATTGTTGTCCAAAAGAACGGCAAAAAATTCGTTGTTCAAAATCAAGTGCCATTTCCTTTGTCACAGGAAGAAATGGATGCTATTTATGATTTGGATTATGTGCGTACTTATCATCCGTCTTACGAAAAATACGGAGGAGTGCCTGCAATAGAAGAGGTACAGTTTAGTGTGATCAGTTGCCGTGGCTGTTTTGGCAGTTGTTCTTTCTGTGCTATTCATTCTCATCAGGGAAGAATAATCCAGACACGCAGTCATGAATCTATCATTCGTGAAGCAAAAAAAATCACTGAATTGCCAAATTTTAAGGGGTATATACATGATGTTGGCGGTCCGACTGCCAATTTCAGACATCCTTCCTGTGCCAAGCAATTAAAAGTAGGAGTTTGTCGCGACAGGCAGTGTCTATTTCCAAAACCATGTCCTAATCTTGATACTGACCACAGCGATTATATAGCACTGCTTCAAAAAGTTCGTGCGCTTTCTGGAATAAAGAAAGTATTCGTTCGTTCCGGTATCCGTTACGATTATTTGCTGGCAGACAAAAATGATCGTTTCTTAGATGAATTATGTCGTTACCATGTCAGCGGGCAATTAAAAGTTGCTCCAGAGCATGTAGCAGAACATGCCTTAGCTAATATGGGCAAGCCTGGTAAATCTGTTTATCTAAAATTTATGCGTGCTTTTAATAAGAAAAATCAAGAAATAGGCCTCAAACAGTTTTTAGTACCTTACTTTATCTCCAGTCATCCCGGCTGTACTCTGCGTGATGCAGTTGAGTTAAGTGAATTTTTGAGGGATATCGGACATCAGCCTGAACAGGTGCAGGATTTTATTCCAACTCCAGGAAGCGCATCGACAGCAATGTATTATTCCGGTATCAATCCTGAAACTGGCAAAAAGGTTTTTGTTGCCCGTAATCCTCATGATAAAGCGATGCAGCGTGCTCTGATGCAATATAAAAATCCTAAAAACCGTCAGTTGGTTAAAGAAGCTTTACAGCAGACTAATCGTGGTGACCTTATTGGTGATGATGAGAAATGTTTACTGAAAATATCTTCTTCCCATAATCCCAAAGCACGACACAGCAAAATTGCATTTAACCATAAAATGAACAAACGGCGATAAAACAGGAGGTTAAAGATGCCTCAAAAAAAAATACTGTTAATCATTGCTCTGATGTTTGCATGTATAGCCTGGTTTATTTTTGATTCTGACAAAAATGAAACAAGTATAGCGGTGCATGGAAAAACTGAATTGTTATTATATTCTAATTTAGATAACAGTTTTCTACAGGCTTTAATCAGCGAGTATAATAATGACCCTGATCGGAATGCTGTGATAAAACTATTACTGCCGGAAGAAAGAGAACAGGGAAAATTACCTGATTTGTATCTCTTAGAGCATAATGAGCTGCAGCTTTTAAGTAAACAGCAGCGTTTGTATGCCATTTTAAGTGAGGCTGGAGATTTATTACCGTCTGTTTTTAAAGATGAACAAAGTCAATGGTTCGGTGTCTTTTATGACCCTGTAGTTTTTTTGGTTAATCAAAGTTATGCCAGAAAATACGGTCAGGAAAATATTTTGAGTTGGCAGGATATCATTAAGCTTCAAAATGTGCGTGTGGCTATGGAAAATCTTTCCGATTCGGCAAATACGCGTAACTTTTTAGCTGCTTTTGCAAGTGTTCGAGGCGAGGAAAAAAGCCTGGCATATTTCAGAGGTCTTAACAGACAAATTCCTCAATATTCCCGCTTTCCTTTCACACCAATTCGCCTGACCACTGTTGGTGATGCAGACTTGGCTATTACTCGGCGCAGCTACGTATTCAAATATTTGGAAAATGATTTTCCTGCATATATCGTCTTTCCCAGTGAAGGGACTCCTGTAAGCTTATATGGGGTAGCCGTTGATGCTGCTTCTAAAAAATATGAGGATGCACAAATGTTCAGAGACTGGCTTTTAATGTCATCGGCACCGCAGAAAGTTGCGTTGGAGCAAAATACAGGTTATATGTTTTTACTATCCAATGGTTTAAATGGTAATCATATTGAGCAGCCTGAAAAATTATGGCTAAATACTGCTTATAATACTCTGGTACAACAGGAGATTTTAACAAATAAATGGCTGCAGTCGGCTAGATTTGCAGTAAAATAGATGGAGGAACAAACGTGAAAATAGGCTTAGTAAGTCTCGGCTGTCCTAAGAATCTCGTTGATTCTGAAACAATGTTGGGATTGATTCATGAACAGCAGATAACAATTACTAACGATCCTGCAGAAGCAGATTTGATTATTATAAATACCTGTGGTTTTATAGAATCTGCCAAAGAAGAATCTATTAATACTATTTTACAAATGGGGGAGTATAAAACAACAGGGACCTGTAAATATTTGATTATTACCGGCTGCTTAGGGCAGCGTTATGCAGAAGAACTTTTAGAAAATATTCCTGAAGCAGATGCCGTTATAGGTACTGAATGCTATGAAGATATTGCTTATGTTATCCAAAGGGTCACTCATGGAGAGCGGTTCATTATGCTGGAGTCTCTGAAAAAAGCAGAACTGGCGCCAATCCCGGCACCGCGTATTTTAACAACTCCTGATTATATGGCATATTTAAAAATTGCCGAAGGCTGTGATAATTGCTGCTCTTACTGTATCATCCCCAAATTACGTGGACCTTATGTCAGCAAACCGTTTGAACAAGTGCTTGGCGAAGCCAAAGCATTAGTTGATAAGGGTGTTAAAGAGCTGATAGTTGTTGCACAGGATACCACCAGATACGGTGAAGATCTTTACGGTAAACTGCGCCTGCCGGAGCTCTTGTCTGAACTTAATAAACTGGAAGGCCTTAAATGGATCCGGGTCATGTATTGTTATCCAAATAATTTTACTGACGATTTGATTGAAGCTTTTGCCAGCTTGGATAAGGTTTGCAAATATGTGGATCTTCCGCTTCAGCATGCCAGCGATAGATTGCTAAGCAGCATGAATCGCTATGATACTAAATCAGAAGTTGAGGCATTGCTGAACAAATTACGGCAGCGTATACCAGGTATTACTATCAGAACTACGTTTATTGTCGGTTTTCCTGGAGAAACAGAAGCTGATTTCCAAGAATTAAAAGCTTTTGTTGAAGCACAGCGTTTCGACAATGCCGGTGTGTTCTCTTATTCCCAAGAAGAGGGAACTGTAGCAGCTGATTTGCCAGAACAGATAGATACGCAAATCAAGGAAGAACGTTTTCATGAATTAATGTCTTTGCAGGCACAAATATCAGAAGATATGCATCATAATATGGAAGATATGATTTTAGAAGTACTTGTTGAAGGTTGCGATGAGGAAAACCCTGATCTTGTTTTTGGTCGTTCATATAAAGAAGCTCCTAATATTGATGGCAGTATTTTTGTCGAAAACGCAGGAAGTGTTCAAGCAGGTGAGTTTATTAAAGTAAAAATTTTACAGGGTTTCACCTACGAAATGGTAGGAGAGAGAATTTAATTTGCCAGCAAGGGGGCAAAACAAATGATCGTTGAAGTTGTAAATACAGGTACTGAGCTGCTGTTGGGAGAAATACTTAATACTAATTTTCAGTACTTATCACGACAATTAAATAAACTAGGCTATGATGTGCTTTATCAGACGACTGTTGGCGATAATGAGACCAGGTTGAGAAGCGTTTTAGAAATTGCTTTAGAGAGAGCGGATATCGTTATTACTACAGGTGGTCTTGGCCCTACAAGAGGCGATATCACTAAAGAAGTTATTGCTGATATGCTGGGACTGGAAATGTATCTGGATTTAGATACATGGGATAGGATTAATAGTTTTTTTGTTAAAAAAGGTCTTTGTATGTCATCTAATAATGATAAACAGGCAATGGTTCCTTTAGGTGCAGAAATTTTAATCAACGAAGTTGGAACTGCGCCGGGTTTGGTATTAGAACATAATGGCAAGCTGATTGTTTTGCTGCCTGGACCTCCGTCAGAATTAAATTACGTATGTGAACAGCGCTTTTTACCGTTACTTATGCAGCGTTATGCTCAACAAGGTATAATCTATTCGCGTATTTTAAAAATGCGTGGCATTGGAGAATCATCTGTTGCAGCGCAGCTTGATGATATTATCACTTCACAAAGTAATCCTACCATTGCCATTTATGCTCGCCGCGGTGAAATTATTGTTCGTATTACAGCTAAAGCGTCCGATGTTGAAGAAGCCAAAGCCTTGATTTCCGGTACAGAAGCACAAATCTATGAACGGTTAAGTAAATTTATTTATGGCGTTGATGATGCTTCTTTAGCAGAATATCTTGGTCAGGAACTATTAAAAAGCGGTAGTACGATTGCCTTTGCGGAATCCTGTACAGGAGGTTTAGCCAGCAGCATGATCACTGATATTCCTGGCAGCAGTGAATATCTTTTGGGCAGTGTTGTGACTTACAGCAATATGGCCAAACAAAAACTGGTCAACGTATCTGCGGAAAATTTAGAAAAATACGGCGCTGTCAGCGAACAGGTTGCCTGTGAGATGGCGTCCGGAGTGAGAGACCTTTTTGGAACAACTTATGGTGTAGGTATCACTGGTATTGCAGGTCCTGGTGGTGCCACAGAAGAAAAACCTGTAGGCTTAGTTTATATGGCTGTAGCTGATGGCAATGACGTACATTGTGTGAAACATCTTTTCGGCGGAACCAGAACTGAAAATAAACTGCGTAGTGCGTTAACGGCTATTTCTATGGTGATAGATAAAATAAAAGCAAGAAGAAATGAGGAAATTTAAACAATGACAACTAATGTACAAGAAATGTTCGGCAGCTTACTGCTGGATAAAAAAATCGTAGCATCTTTAACAGCTATGGGTTTTGAAGAACCGTCTCCGATCCAGGAGCAAACTATTCCTTTAGTACTAGAGGGTAGCGATGTTATAGGTCAGGCACAAACTGGTACTGGTAAAACAGCCGCCTTTGGTATTCCGGTCGTACAAAGTATTACCGATCATCGCCATATTCAAGCTCTGATTATGACTCCAACCCGTGAACTGGCAATCCAGGTTGCAGAAGAGATCGGTAAAATTGGACGTACTTCTAAAATTAAAGCATTACCTGTTTATGGCGGACAGCCTATCGACCGTCAGATCAGAGCTTTACGCAGCGGCGTGCAAATAGTTATTGGTACTCCAGGCCGTTTGATTGATCATATAAACCGTAAAACTATCAAACTTGATCATATTAAATTTTTAGTCCTGGATGAAGCTGATGAAATGTTGGATATGGGCTTTGTAGACGATATGGAAGAAATTATGAAAAATCTTCCTGCAGAACGTCAAACCTTGTTGTTTTCAGCAACTATGCCAAGACCGATCCTAAGCCTCACAAAAAAATATATGAAGGCTCCTAAAAATGTTACGATCAGCAAAGAGGAACTCACAGTTCCGCTTATCGATCAATATTATTTTGAAACTAAGGATAAGATCGAAGGTTTATGTCGTTTGCTTGATGCAGAAATAGATGGTAAGCTGATTATTTTCTGCCGCACTAAAAAAGGTGTTGATGATCTGGCTATTGCATTGGGAAGCCGCGGTTATATGGCTGAAGGTTTACATGGCGATTTAAGCCAAACTCAACGTGATCGTGTTATGAAGAAATTCCGTGACGGAACAGCTGATATTCTTATCGCTACGGACGTCGCTGCCCGCGGCATAGATATTGATAATATTACTCATGTTATCAATTTTGATATTCCTCAGGATCCGGAAAGCTATGTTCATCGTATTGGACGTACCGGCCGTGCAGGTAATACTGGTGTTGCTATGACCTTTATTACGCCGCGTGAATTCCGTCAGTTGAAACTTATCGAACGCACTACTAAAACCAAAATAACACGTCGTCAATTACCGACTACAGCCAATGTTATTGAGCGTCAGCGTGAAATGATCGTTTCCAAAATGCAGAGTGTGCTGGATCAGTCTAACTATCATGATTATATGCCTATTGCAGCAAGCTTATTAAAAGAATATGATGCTGAAGATGTGGTTGCTGCTGCGTTAAAACTGATGCAGGAAGGTAATAAAGCTTTAGAAGCTTCGCCTGAAGATATTCTGGCGAAAGATTTAAGTAATACTGGTGGTCGTCCTGGCATGGTTCGTCTTTTCATGAATATTGGACGCAGCCAAAAAGTTACTGTTCAGGATATAGTTCGAACTATTGCTATTGAAGCTGATATTCCTGCCAAAGAAGTAGGTTTGATCAATATTTATGACAAGTTTACCTTTGTAGAAGTCCCAGAAGATATGGCCGAAAAAGTTTTGGGTGTAATGCACAAAAACACGATTAAAGGCTATAAAATAAATGTCGAGCCGGCACGCGTTCGTCAGTAATTGTAAGAAAAGGAAGAGCAGATATGGTAAAATACCATGTCTGCTCTTTAAGGTGTAAATCATGCGTGAAATTTTAGGTAACAAAAAAGGAATACGGGATTCTGTTTTGAATGAATTAATTGCTTTGTACGATGTACAAGTGCCTTTAGGGCAGCTCATTTCTGCGGAATTAGCTTTAAAATTAGCTGATATTACAGAATTTATAAACAGAGAAATCTCTCTTTATATTTCTAGAAGCGGGCAAATAACTAATATTGTAATCGGTGGTAATGACAGTGTAGAACTGCCAGCAGTAGAAGGTCGCAGAGGTATTGGCAGATTAAGTGGAATCCGTTGTGTCCACACTCATCCAAATGGTAATCCAGTGTTGAGTGGAGTTGATTTTTCAGCGTTAAAAAATAATAAATTCGATGCCATGGTTACAATAGGTGTTACCGCACCTGATTACACGCAGTCCATAATTTCTTTTGGCATGATAGTTGGGCTTGACAAAGAAGAACAGTTTATCTGCGATGAATATGGACCTTTTTCTCTGGAAGAAGCAGAAGCTATTAATTTTCTTAATGTAATCAATACAATAGAGCGGATTTTAGACAAGCAAACAAGTAGTTCCAGTTTAGCAGTAGCAGCAGAGAAAACCATTTTAGTTGGTATGGACTGGGGACAGATAAAAGGCGGTTGGACTGCTGAAGATTCGCTTGAAGAGTTAAAGCAGCTTGCGGATACAGCAGGTGCTGTAGTAGTGAACCGTTTTATTCAACGTCGTGCTAAACCGGATCCGGCATTTTTTATAGGAAAAGGAAAAGTACAGGAGCTGGCCTTGTATGCACAACAGGAAAATATTGATCTGTGCATTTTTGATGATGAACTGACACCGGCGCAGCAACGAAATATAGAACAGGTAATGGGTGTTCGTATTCTTGATAGAACAGCTTTAATTTTGGATATTTTTGCCCAGCGGGCTCGTACTAATGAAGGAAAATTACAAGTAGAATTAGCACAGCTGCAATATAATCTACCGCGAATTATGGGTAAAGGACTTATTTTATCACGTTTAGGCGGCGGTATTGGTACCCGCGGTCCTGGCGAAACAAAATTAGAAGTTGATAGACGGCGTATTCGCGATCGTATAGCTTTTATCAAAGACTCCATAGAAAAAGTTCGCGCTGTCCGGACTTTACATAGGATTAAGCGCGCCAAAAACCAAGTTCCTTCAATAAGTCTTGTTGGTTATACTAATGCAGGTAAATCTACATTACTAAATTTATTAACACAGTCTGATATTTATGCGAAAGATCAATTGTTTGCAACTCTTGATCCTACTACACGTCAGTTAATATTACCAGACAAGCACGAAGCAATACTTACTGATACTGTTGGTTTTATACAACGTTTGCCTCATCAATTAGTTGCAGCATTCAGATCTACTTTAGAAGAAGTTGCTGAGGCAGATTTATTGCTGCATGTCATTGACGTGAGCCATGAATTATATCAGGAACAAAGTGATGCTGTTTATAAGGTTTTAGAACAAATAGGTGCACAAAATAAAACAATACTCACCGTTTACAATAAAATAGATAAACTTCCCTCTGAAAATGCTTTGGCACAGCGTTTAGCACAGCAAGAAAATAGTGTTTGTATATCGGCTAAGAGTGGTATTGGTATCGAAGAACTCCTTGCTCTGATTTCAGAAAATCTGAAATTAAAATCTATAGAAGTCACTCTGCTTATTCCATATACAGAATCTGAAAAAGCTGCTAAACTACATACTATAGGTACTGTTTTAGAACAAGAATATAAAGAAAACGGTACTTTTATGAAGGTACGTCTGGCATCAGAACAGTTAGAGGATTTCGAAAAATTTATAATATGAGGACTATACGTAAATGACTGATTTTAAAAAAATAGAAGAGGAAGCATTATTAGAAGTATTACATGCTGCTGAAAGCTATGAAGAAGCAGCTTTGTATAATACAGAAAAGGTTATGCAAGCTTTTAGAAAGCATATGGTATCAGATTTTTATTTAAAACCAACTACTGGATATGCCTATTCCGATGTTGGCAGAGAAAAATTAGATGAAATATATGCTGATATTTTTAAAACGGAAGCGGCATTGGTACGATCTCAGTTTGTTTCAGGGACTCATGCATTAGCCGTTGCGTTACTCGGAGTTTTGAAAGCAGGCGATGAAGTAATCGCTGCTACAGGAGCTCCATATGACACAATGCAGACTATCATAGGCGTACCTGTAAAAACCCCTGGCTCTCTTACTGACTTAGGCGTAGTCTATAAAGAAATTCCCATGATTGGTTCACAAATTGATCTTGAAAAAATCACAGCTGCAATTACGGATAAAACAAAAATGATACATATTCAACGTTCATGCGGTTACAGTAGTGTGCGTAAAACGTTAAGAATTGAAGAAATAGGAACGATCTGTAAAGCAGTAAAAGCAATAAAGCCTGATATTATTTGTTTTGTTGACAACTGTTATGGTGAATTTATTGAAAAACAAGAACCAACAGAAGTTGGAGCTGATCTAATGGCCGGTTCTCTTATCAAAAACCTTGGAGGCGGTCTTGCACCTACTGGTGGTTATATTGTTGGCCGAAAGGATTTAGTAGAACTTGCGTCATATAGATTAACCGCTCCAGGATTAGGCGGAGAAATGGGGGCTACACTTGGAGATACGGCCAGAGAATTATACCAGGGCTTATTCTTAGCTCCGCATATAGTTTTGCAAGCTGTTAAAACAGCAATTTTTGCTTCTGCAGTATTTTCACGCCTGGGTTATCAGGTTACTCCTTCTGCAAATGATAGACGCAGTGATATAATTCAGACTATTCGTTTGGAAACTAAAGAGCGTTTATGTAATTTTTGTATAGCCATACAAAAAAATTCACCAGTTGATGCACATGTTGTTCCAGTTCCTGCAATAATTCCTGGCTATCAAGATGAAATAATTATGGCAGCGGGGACTTTTGTACAAGGCGCATCAATAGAATTAAGTGCTGATGGCCCTTGCCGTGAACCTTATAATGTATATTTTCAAGGAGGACTTACTTTTGAGCACGGGCGTATTGCAATTATGTCAGCTGCAAAAATGGTAGGGGAGAAATAAAAACTCAAATTTTATATCAATAGAAAAGCAGATAAGAGGATTTTTATTGTTCCTCTTATCTGCTTTTTAATTATCTCAGAAAATAAAGACAGCTATATGACATCATATAGCTGTCTTTATGATATTTATTTGGTGTATTATAGACATTACAGCATTCTGAATACTGCTATTACCTTACCAAGAACCTGAATATTATCAGTACCTGTTATGGGAGTATAGGCATCATTTTCTGGTTGTAGACGAATTGAACGTAATTCACGAAAATAACGCTTAACTGTTGTTTCTTCACCATCAATAAGAGCAACAACTATATCTCCGTTATTAGCAAAATTTTGCTTTCTGGCAACAATGTAATCATGATCAAGTATACCAGCTTTGATCATACTATCTCCAGAAACAGATAACATAAAAACATCTTCTTGACAGCCAAGCAAATCTAGTGGAATGGGATAGGTCTCCTCAACATTTTCAACTGCCAGAATAGGTTGCCCTGCAGTGACTTTGCCAACCAAAGGAACAGGAACGACCGTTTTCTGCCGCCAGCTGCTGTCTTGGGTCAATTCTATAGCGCGTGGTTTGGCTGGATCTCTTTGCAAAAAACCATATTCTTCTAATTTATGCAGATGAGTGTGTACGCTGGCACTTGAAGATAAACCCACTGCCTTACCAATTTCACGTACTGCAGGAGGATATCCCTTAGCATAAACGTGCTCACGAATGAAATCTAAAATAGCTCTTTGCCGATCGGAAAGCATTTCCTCTGTAATAATTCCATCAAAATCGCTGAAACGTGCTCTTCTTGCCATAAAACCAGCCTCCAATTCCAATCATCATATACTCAAAAAATTTCTAAAGATAGTAAGTTCATTTATTTCTATTCTAATTGTTTCTATTATATCAGGAACAGGTAAGAATGTCAAAACATCTGTTTGCAATTGTTCGTTTAATGAAATTATTCTTCAACAACTATCTACAACGAAATTTACCAATCTTCACTTTACGTCCGATAATATATATTATGTAAAACAGTTACGTAAAGATCATAAACCGCAACACGGCCGTCGGCAAGTATTAACGATATTTTTGATACAGCTAAACTCTATAACGTAAATATTTAACATAAATCCACATATATGCGTAAATTTCTCTTTTAAGCTGTTTTAATCGATTGTATTATAACTTCTATTCAATTTGTTTTCACTTGCCTTAAAAACGATTTATGACGATGTATTTTTAGATAAAAACACCTGGATAATATTTTAAGACTTATTATCCAGGTGTTAGAAAGTATTTTTTAATATTTTTCTTTTAACAAAGAACTTTTGAATAAATTATAGCTGTCGTATTCTTTTTGGATCAAATTTGATTTCATCGTTTTATCTTGTGTAAAATAACATAACAGATTAATTCTATTATCTGCATCAAAGTAAACTTTCTTTTGCCCATGTATAGATAAATCTGTCAAATCGGTTTCTTGAAAAATCTCATAACCAGGTCGGTTGATTTTAGATAAAGTTTGTGGCAAATGTAAATCTACATCATAAGTAAATTGAAGCAGGCAGTTTTCTTGATTGATATCAATATCATGTGTAAAATTTTTAATCTGAACAAACTTTTCTAGTTTTGCTTTTTCACGTGGATTCAAAAACGGTTTGTTCATAAATTCTTCGAACATAATTTTAGTAAAAACAGGATTTTCTAAAAACTGCTTTGGGCCTTGGTCATGAGGACGAGCTGGCTTATATTCTGCCGAAATACCTATAACACCTTCGGAATAAGCTTTTAAAATTTTGCTAAAATCAAAGTCATCAATATTATTAGATTCCACATTCATACCTATTTTGGTAGTTTCAATATTAAATAATTTAGAATCTATATACTCCTTCCCCATCTTTTCCAAGCTGCTGACAGGTAATGCAGAGAAGAAGCTGACAGGCATATTTTCCACTTTTTGATTGCTTTGAATGTACAGCCAGTTATGTGGGACTTTGAACTCTTTGTTAAAAATACCATCTTTAATAATAAGTTCAGAATTAGATAATTGTGGTTTAAAGAAATTCAGTTTTTTTGTAAACGCTTTAGAGAATTTCTTATATGCACGTTTATCAACTTTATTGTCTGTAAACACTGTTTCACTTTGTTCTATTGCAGGAAACTCAACATATCCACTGCTTATGTTATATAATTGATCATTTTGTGACAAAATATAAATTTTAGAAATTAAATTGTACTGAGCTGTCATCTGTTTACCATCATCACTGAATTTAACATAAGGATTATATTTTTGTATATTCTGCTGTTCTTTCCGAGTATAAGCAATTGGCAATTTTATTTCATAATTCAACAGCATATCATTGTTGATTTCTAATGCTGGTATTTTGTTAATCTTTGTTATTTTATAGTTTTTATTACCAGGTAAAGATTGTGGATTATCCTGCATAAGTTTCTGCATATATACTTGTAACTCATTTTGCGGTACAGTAAGATAAGCATAAGCAGGATCAGCTAAGATATCTTTTCCAGCTTTAATATCTTCAGCTATCTTCTTTAAATCACTTTCAAATTTATTGGTAGCAAAAGCTGTTTTCGTATATTTTTCAATAGATTGCTGACTTATAGCTGCTATACCATGCATGCCAGACTTATTGCTGCCTGCCGCAAACAGATCTTTACTGACAATAATAGTGTTATCATCTGGAATATCGACACTGAAACCAGCTTCTTCACTGCGATAGTCGAAAGCATAGCAGCTGGAAAGACTGACCAAGATACCGAATGTGATGATTCCTGAACAGATTGTTTTTCTCATATTTATGTCTCCTTTGCATTCATACTGCTAAGTAAAGGGGCATCAAAATCACTGTAAATCAAGCATCTTAATATTCTCTATGAGTTCTTTAGAAGCTGGTTGTTCTGTATTTCTAAGAGTGGATGTATAAACTACAAGACCACCTTTTTTCTTTGTAAAGAAAATTCTGCCGGTATTGTCGAAATCTTTTTTATCTTTTAAATTAAATGATAGATCGAAATTTATATATCCTATTTTAGGAGTAATATTGACATCAAAATCAAACCTACTGTTTTTATAGTAGCGGCTGCTTTCAATATAGTTTTTTAGCTCTGAAAACAACAACTGCATCTCTGCTTTAGTAGCTTCTGGATTTTCTAAATAAGCAGCTGTCTCAAATTCTTTTGTTTCACAGGAAACTGACCATACACTTTCTGTTAGTAAATCCATCCATGAAGCTATATTTTCTTCGGAAACATTATCAGCTATTTTCTCTTTATCTAAGTCATTCGCTTCCAAATTTTGAGTTTTTTCCTTAATTTTTTCCAAAGTTTCCAACGGTAAGGCAAAAGTCAAACAAGCTTTAGGATTATCAGAAAAGTAACTTTGAACATAATACCAATTTTCAGGAAGATCAAATTTAAATTTTCCTATTTTATCAGTGTAAATTAATGTATTAGTATTTGCAGAAGGTTTTGTTATTAACACACCTTTTCGATACTCGTTACGTATTGATTCAGCTGATACTTCAGACTCTTTTTGGCTGTTTAAGACTTTGGTACTGATTACGTATAATCTGTTATTTGCAGAAAGCAAATCAATTGAACATAAATATGAATTTTTATCCTTAATTTCGTTTTCCATATTTTCAGTAAACTGCATATTTAAACTTTTTTTGCCATGGATTTTTTGAGTTTGAATATTAAAAGCAACATCATTGGGCAGCTGTTTAATAAAAGGTTTATCTGAAGGCCAGTAGAGAACAGGATCCAATAATTTAAGACTGGCTTTTTGAGGATCAATACCAGAACGTTCCAATAATTCAATTGCCGTATAATCATCATTAAAAGCATCTGTAGTGAAATTTTCTTCTAATAAATCTGATGCCTGTTTTTGATTCAGGCTATAAACGTAAATAAAGTTACCATTAGGCTGCATTCCACCATAAAAATTTTTACTTACAATGTTTATTTCCTGTTGTGGTATGTTTATTTTAAAGCCAGCTTCAGGATTACGATATTCTTTTGCATAACCGATATTTAGTAATGACAATTGAATTAACAGGGATAGAAATATCAAGAATTTTATCACTTTACCACCTCGTTAATTATTTTGTAATAATTTCAACCATCATACCACTGTCTAAATTGCATGCATTAGCTTCGTCAGTATCAATATGTACTTCATCAGCATTCCCTTCACCAGCACGCACTAAAACATTATTCATAATTAAAGCACGTTCTCCATTTGTTTGGATAGAAACGATATCACCATCTTTTAAACCATATGTTTCTGCTGTTTCAGGATATAAATGGATATGCCGTGCAGCTATAATAACACCTTCTGTAATTTCTACTTCACCTTTAGGTCCTACTAATTTTCCTCCAGCAGATTCTTTAATATCTCCAGAATTTCGAATTGGAGGATTCAGACCTACTTTTCTGGCATCAGTAAAAGATAGCTCCAGTTGTGTATATTTACGCAAAGGACCGATGATCCTTAATTTCATCTCACCTTTAGCAGTTACTAAAGTAATCTGCTCTTCCGAAGAATACTGTCCCGGTTGTCCAATATATTTTTTGGGGTGTAATTCAGACCCTTCACCAAATAAAATGTTCATATGCTCGCGGCATAAATGAGCATGACGTGCAGAAACTCCTAATACTAACGGAAATTGCATTTTATTCACCTCGAAGAAAAATTTTTAATATAAAACTTATCTTATTTATTTTAACATATCATAGAAGTTTTTACCATTCTGAAGTTAAGTAAAATAAAAACAAATATGAATAGAAAATTAAAAATATCCGGCAAATTTTTGCCGGATATTTTATACGGTTATTATTATCAGAGAAAGAAATTTTTAATTAATGTTTTGACAAATATTCATCAATTGCCAAAGCTGCTTTTTTACCGGCTCCCATAGCAGAAATTACTGTTGCCGCACCAGTAACTATATCGCCACCGGCAAAAACACCAGGAATAGATGTAGCACCTTCTTCATTAGTAACAATATTGCCGCGTTTATTAGTTTCCAGTTCAGGTGTTGTTTGTTTGAGTAAAGGATTAGGCCCTTGGCCTATCGCCATAACTACCATATCAACATCAAGAACATATTCTGAACCTTTGATTTCTACAGGAGAGCGCCGTCCTGATGCATCAGGTTCACCAAGTTCCATTTTTATACATTCCATACCATTAACCCAGCCCTTATCATTTCCGAGAATACGGGTAGGATTATTGAGCAGTCTCAGTTCAATGCCTTCCTCTTTAGCATGGCCTATCTCTTCTTTGCGAGCCGGCATTTCGTCTTCGCTGCGGCGATAAACTATATATACCTGTTCAGCGCCAAGACGTTTTGCTGTACGCGCGGCATCCATAGCAACGTTTCCAGCACCGACAACGGCAACATTTTTACCTACATATACAGGAGTTGCAACATTAGGAAATTGGTATGCACGCATTAAATTAACTCTAGTAAGAAATTCATTTGCAGAATAGACTCCATTTAAATTTTCGCCATCTATATGCATGAAATGTGGCAATCCAGCACCTGTACCTACATAAACGGCACTGAATCCTTCTTCATCCATTAATTCTTTGATGGTGAAGGTTCTGCCAATGACGGCATTAGGGATTATTTTTACCCCCAAATCTTTTAAGGCGTCAATTTCGTGTTTTACAATTTCTTTCGGCAAGCGAAATTGTGGAATACCATACATTAAAACTCCACCTGGAGCATGAAGAGCCTCATACATAGTAACATCATAGCCCATTTTCGCAAGATCTCCTGCAGCTGTTAAACCTGAAGGACCACTGCCAACAATTGCTATCTTTTTATCTTTTGATGAATCTATATCAGTTTTGGTGATATCAATTCCCTGCTCACGAGCATAATCTGCAACAAAGCGTTCGAGACGTCCGATAGCAACGGATTCTCCTTTGATACCTAAAACGCATTTACTTTCACACTGATTTTCCTGAGGACAAACGCGTCCGCAAACAGCTGGTAAACTATTTTTACGTTTCAGGATAGTTATAGCTTCATTTAATTTACTTTGAGCAATAGCTTGAATAAAAGCTGGTATTTCTACATTAACCGGACAACCTTCAACGCAGCGCGGTTTAGGACAATTTAAGCAACGCTGTGCTTCATCGATAGCAGTTGCCATATCATAACCAAGCGCTACCTCTTCAAAATTTTTATTTCTTATATCAGCCGGTTGTTCCGGCATAGGATTTCTCATTCCTCCACGCATTTGCAATGACCTCCGCAGCTATATTCAAGCATTTCCTGACCTTTATACATTTGCTGACGCTGAACAAGATTAGCAAAATCTACTAAATGTGCGTCAAATTCCGGGCCGTCAACACATGCAAATTTATTTTCATCCCCTACCCTGACACGACACCCACCGCACATTCCGGTTCCGTCAACCATAATAGTATTTAAACTTGCAGTAGTCGGAGTTCCATAGGGTCGGGTAGTTTCTGCAACATTCTTCATCATAATAACAGGTCCAATAGCCAAGACTAAATCAATTTTTTCACCGGCTTCAAGCATTGCTTTCAGAGGATCTGTAACAAAGCCTTTCTGACCAGCACTTCCATCATCAGTAGTAATAATCAATTCATCACTGACAGCTTCCATTTTTTCTTTAAAAATAATCAGATCTTTATTGCGGGCACCGATAATAGAAATGACTTTATTACCCAATTTATGATAAGCACGAGCAATGGGATAAACCGGTGCAACGCCGATACCGCCACCAACGCAAACAACAGTACCGAATTTACCCATATGTGAAGGCATTCCTAATGGGCCAAGAACATCTAAAATTTCATCACCAACAATAAAAGTTTCACAAAGATGTGTTGTAGTATTGCCTACTGTTTGCACAATCAAAGTTATTGTCCCTTTTTCACGATCAAAATCAGCTATAGTCAAAGGGATACGTTCGCTGTTTTCATCTGTACGAATCATAACAAATTGACCGGGTTGGCATTTATGAGCTATCATTGGCGCTTCAATAATAAATTCATAAACAGCAGGTGCTAAATTGTTTTTTACAAGTATTTTTGCCACTCTCGTCACTCCTAAAGTTTTTTGCTTTATCTAGTTAAGCGATGGCCTCGCATATTGGCCTCCGCATAAATTTTTTCTACATCCATTTCCAACAGTTCGCCATTTTTCATTAAAACTTTACCGTTGACAATAACTGTATCAGCATCAGTTGCGCTTGCAGCATAAACCAGTAAAGAAACACGATCATGGCGTGGATACCAATAAGGCTTCTGCATATCGTAAAGAACAATATCAGCTTTCTGACCTACCTCAATCTCTCCTACATCAGTAAATCCCAAAGCCGAAGCACCTTGTTTAGTTGCCAATTTTAAAGCTTCCTGGGCGGGAATAAGCAATGGATCACCGCTTATTCCTTTATGAAGCATAGCTGCCAGACGGCACTCTTCTAAAAGATCCAAATTATTATTGCTGGAAGTTCCATCAGTACCTAAACCGACTATAATACCACGTTTAAGCATTGCCGGCACTGGAGCAATACCGCTGGCCAGCTTTAGATTGCTCTGCGGATTATGTGCTACACGGACTTTTTTATCAGCCATTATATCCAAGTCTGCTTCACTTACATGCACGCAATGTGCAGCTAAAGTTCCGCAATCAAACATATCTAAACTATTCATTAGTTTTATAGGTGTCATATTGTGCTCTTTTACACAATCACTTACTTCTCCTGCCGTTTCACATAAATGCATATGAATTTCCGCATTCAATTCACCGGCTTTAGCTACAACTTTCTTTAAATATGAGACAGGACAAGTATAGGGAGCATGAGGACCAAACATTACTCTAATACGGCCATCAGCTTTTCCATGCCAGTTTTTAAAAAGCATTTCATTATCCTGCAGTTTTTCATCAGCATCTGGTGTAAGTCCAACCAGACCACGGCTTAAAGAAGCACGAATACCAGTTTCATTCACTGCCTGGGCAACTTTATCCATTGCAAAATACATATCTGCAAAACATGTAGTTCCTGTTTTAAGCATTTCTGCGATTGAAAGCATTGTACCCCAATAGATATCTTCATCATTTAATCCCGCTTCTGCAGGCCAGATTTTATTTTGCAGCCAGTCCATCAATACCATATCGTCTGCGTAACTGCGCAATAAAGTCATAGCAGCATGTGTATGAGTGTTTACCAGACCAGGCACTGCAATCTTATCAGAAGCATTGATTATTTCAGCATTTTCAAAACCTGTTGGCATTTCTTTGCTGATAACACTGATAGTGTCATTATCAATGCCTAAAAAATATTTTTCGTTATCGGGAGCAGAAATTATTTCTACATTTTTTATTAGTAATTTACTCAAGTACTTCATCTCCCTTTTCTATTTGTCGTTTAGAATAATGCTGCTTGTAGAAATCATGCATTATAGCAATGTCTGATTCCGGTAATAATTTAGCACCGCCCATAGTTTCACAAATACAATAAATATGTGCTGCTTTCTCAACTATTTCAGCAGTCATTAAAGCAGTTTCTAAAGAAATTCCCCAGCATACAACTCCATGGTTAGCTAGTAATGCAGCTTTTTTATTTTGTAAAGCTATTAAGGCATTTTCAGCTAATACTTTTGTTCCCGGTAACGCATATTCGGCAACGTCCACACTACCGCCTATTATTTGCACCAGATCTTCAATTAACCCCGGTATCGATCTATGCAGCGCAGCGCAGGCACTGGCATAAACACTATGTGTATGAACTATGGCTTGTGCTGCAGGTATAGCATTATAGATTGCCAGATGCAGAGGTGTTTCTGATGAAGGAATCAAAGCTCCTTTTATTTTATTACCTTGCATATCCACAACAACAATATCTTCAGTATTTAAGCTGTCATAACTACGTCCAGATGGTGTTATTGCACAACGTGAAGTATCTATTTTTATACTTAGGTTTCCCCAAGATCCTGCAATCATTTTTTGCTCGACCATTTTTATGCCTGCAGTAACTATTTGTCTACGAGCAGCATCAATAATGAGATCATCCTGCAAGATTAACACTTCCTTTAGGCCTGGTGCAGATATGTTTCCTGTTCCTGCGTTAACTTATCAATACCTACACCCATAGCTTGTAATTTAAGCGCAGCAATTTCTGTATTCAACTCTTCTGGTAAAACATAAAGTTTATTTTCAAGTTCATTTTTATGTTCCCACAGATATTTCATTGCTAAAAACTGCATCGCAAAAGAAAGATCCATTACTTCTACAGGGTGTCCATCGCCGCAGGCCAGATTTACAAGACGGCCTTCTCCCAATAAATTTATTTTGCGGCCATTTGACATCGTGAAAGTTCTGATATTTTTTCTAACCTCATACGACGGTTCTACAGTTAATTCTTCAAGATGCTTGATGTTTATTTCAACATCGAAATGACCAGCATTGCTAAGAATGGCTCCATCTTTCATAACAGCAAAATGTTCTTTTGTGATAACATCTTTACAGCCGGTAACGGTAACAAAGAAATCGCCATATTTAGCAGCTTCCTGCATAGGCATTACTCTGAACCCATCAAAAACAGCTTCTATCCCTTTAATAGGGTCTATTTCAGTAACTATAACATTAGCGCCTAATCCTTTAGCACGCATTGCTACCCCTTTGCCGCACCAGCCATAACCAGCAACGACTACCGTTTTTCCTGCAACAGAAAGGTTTGTAGTGCGCATAATACCATCCCAAGAAGATTGGCCAGTGCCATAACGATTATCGAAAAGATATTTGCAATAAGCATCATTAACTGCAATCATGGGGAAAGCCAACTTACCGTTATTGGATAAAGCCTTTAAACGATGCACGCCAGTAGTAGTTTCTTCACTGCCGCCAATAAGTTTGGCAACCAAATTTTTGCGTTCACCGTGCAGCATATTAACAAGATCCCCGCCATCATCAATGATAAGATCAGGCTCCACATCTAATGCTTTGCTGAGATACATATCGTATTCTTTATCAGTACAGTTATGGGTTGCAAAAACAGTAACACCGCTATCAGCTAACGCTGCAGCTACATCATCCTGAGTAGACAGCGGATTGCTGCCGGTTACAACTACATTAGCGCCAGCATTTTTGAGTACTTGGGCCAAATATGCAGTTTTCGCTTCTAAATGAATGGTAACTACCATATTCAAACCATTAAAAATTTGATTTTTACTATATTTTTCATTAAGAATATTGAGCAAAGGCATATGCTCCTTTACCCAAGAGATTTTTTGCTTTCCGGATGGTGCTAAAGCTATATCACGAATCATACTTTCCATAGTTAATATTAGTCCTCCTCTTGCAGTATTTTCTGCAATTTTTTTATATTTTCTATATATGGCGCAGATATAACACCATATTCTGTGATAATGCCGGTAATCAGTTCTCCCGGAGTGACGTCAAAAACAGGATTAAAAACATTCACCTGCTGTGGTGCTGTTACCACACTATGAAGCAATCGTACTTCGTCAGCAGAACGTTCTTCAATAGGGATCTGTTTGCCAGTTTCTAAAGTAAAATCAAAAGTACTGATCGGTGCAGCAATATAAAATGGTATCTGATGATATTTTGCAGCCAATGCCACTCCATAAGTGCCGATTTTATTTGCCGTATCACCATTGGCAGCAATTCTATCTGCGCCGACTATAACAGAGTCTATATGTTGAGTTTGCATAACCCAGGCTGCCATATTGTCGGTAATCAAAGTAACAGGAATATTATCTTCTATTAATTCCCAGGCTGTTAAACGCGCCCCCTGTAATAACGGTCGTGTCTCATCTGCGTATACCATCTCCAGCCGTCCATCTAAAAAAGCTTGTCTGACAACCCCCAAGGCAGTTCCCCATCCACAGGTAGCTAAAGCTCCTGCATTACAATGCGTGAGTATTCTGGCTTGCTGCGGCAATAATGCGGCCCCATAGATACCAATCCTTCTATTGACTTCAATATCCTCCTGATAAATTTTACAGGCTAAATTTCCCAATGAAGTTTCAATAGCTTTTAAAGATTGCTGTGCATTTATCATAGCAACAGCATGTTTATATATTTTTTCAACTGCCCAACCAAGATTAACTGCTGTCGGGCGAGTAGAAAGCAAAAAGTTTTTTATTTTTTTGAACTCTATTAAAAGAGTTTCCTGGCTGAAATCAGCATATCTTGATGCAAGCTCCTGCCATCCTAATACCATTCCAAAGGCCGCAGCCGCACCAATAGCAGGTGCTCCTCGTACTTCCAAACGTTTTATTGCTTCTCCTACTCTACGGTAATCTTTACAAAGAATAGTTATAATTTCTGATGGCAGCTTCGTCTGATCTAATAAAAGCAGGCTCTGTCCCTGCCATTCCATAGTTTTAACCATTTTTACAGGCTCCTTATAAAGTAAAACCACCAAATTCAGTCATACACTGCGGGCATCCACACTCCATACTATCAGCTTCATTAGCAGCAATAAAGGCGCTGATAAGCTGTTCCATATTTTTAATACTTTTATCCATAGCTTCAACTACTTCACTGTGAGAAAGAGGTGTCGGGGAAATTCCGGCAGCCATATTAGTAACTATGGAACAATTTGTATAACACATTTCTGCTTCTCTGGCCAGCAAGGATTCCGGCATATTAGTCATACCAACGAGGTCACCGCCCAACATTGCAAACATTTTTATTTCAGCAGCAGTTTCAAAGCGAGGTCCCTCAGTACATACATAGCAACCTTTTTTATGAAAAATAATATCTGTTTTATATAAACAATTAATTACTTTGTCTCGTAATCTTGGACAGTAAGGATTGGTAAAATCAACATGAGCGACACCACGTTCTGGATTGTCGTAAAAAGTATTGATACGGCTTTTCGTAAAATCTAAAACCTGATCACATACAACGAAATGTCCGGGTTCCATATCAGGATTTAAAGATCCAACTGCAGTAGTCGCAAAAATTTCTTCTGTACCGAGACTTTTCAGTGCCCAGATATTTGCACGATAGTTTACTTTATGCGGAGCTGTTTTATGTCCCACACCATGACGGGTAATGAAAATTACCTGATTGCCGCACATTGTTCCAATATTACATAAAGCTGCTCCATAAGGAGTTTGAATCACCTTTTCCTCAAAACATTGTAACGTTTCCGGACTATAGATTCCTGTTCCACCTATGATTGCTATTTTACGCATATTGTCCTCCTTAGTGTTTATTGTTCAGATCATCAATAATCTTTATCAGATCTGGCATTTCTTTCAGAATATACGTTGGATTACCTTCATCAAGCATTTCCTGCCAGTCAAAGCTGGTATAACTAACAGCTGCCGTACCATAACAGCCTGCCGCCTGTCCACTTTGTAAATCAAAAGGACTGTCGCCTATACAAAGGCATTCTTCAGCTTTCAGTTTAAGAGCGCTCAAGGCTTTCTCCATTGGTTCTGGATGTGGTTTATGATGTTGACATATATCACATCCAATAACCGCTTCTATATAGGTTTCCAACCCCATACACTGCAAACCGCGTTTGGCCATTGGTACCTTTTTGGAAGTAACAACAGCCATTTTTATTCCACGCTGCTGCAAAACAGACAATGTTTCTTTAACCCCTGGAAACGGTTTAATAAGCTCATCGTGATATTTTAGATTGAACTCTCTATAAACTGCACATAATGTTTCTACCTGATTTTTATCTACATAATTTTCCATAGCACTGCGTAACGGCAGCCCAAAATATTTCACCAACTCTGCACGTGGCATCTTTTTATTCAAGCAAACTGCAAAGCTGTGTTCAAATGCTTGGATTATCAAATCGATAGTATCGATCAATGTTCCATCTAAATCAAATAAAATACCGCGTATCTTCACAAACTTCTCCTTATATATTTTATATCTTATCATCTTATAATAACATAAAAGCCTTATAAAATAAAGAATTCAAGCATTTTATAAAGAAAAAGACCGCTCTTTAGAAGAGCGGTCAAAAGTTATTGTTTTTTAGGAAATACGACTTGTTTCGGCCCAAGTTCAGCATTTTCCGGAATTAAAACTTCGTTAAAGCTTATTCCGCGAGTATGAGCAGTGTGGCTCCATTCATGATCATGCCTGTGAATATACCCCAGTACAGTAATAGGTATCCAGCTGTAAATAAAGAGCGGATACAATAAAAGGTACATCCATGATTTAAAAGAAGCATGAATTTTAAAAAGTACAATCATAGGAAAAATATACTGACCAATACCTATCAGCGTCCAAACTTCTAACGGTAGAATAGCATATAAGACATTTGTATAGAAAGGATAAAATTGATAGATATAACTGCAAATGACAAAAAAAGTAGAAATAAGTAAGAAATACGGTTGGAATAAATTGATTATTCCATCAAGAACAACGATATTTCTTTCCTTAATGCCTTTTACAAACAATTTACCGATATAACGGTTTGCTACATCAAAATGCCCTTGAGCCCAACGTTTACGTTGATTCCAGGATTGCATAAAAGTAAGAGGCTTTTCATCATAGACGATGGCATCATGTGCCCAAGTAGTAGGTATACCTTCCAACAAAGCTTTCATTGTAAATTCCATATCTTCTGTAAGGCATGTAGCACCCCAGCCATGTCTGCGCAATATATCTGTAGAAATACACATACCAGTGCCGCCAAGACAGCTCGATAAACCGATATTATATTTAGCTAAATGCCATACATGGTTTACGACCCAGAAAGAAATAGAAAATACTCCGGAAATCCAGGTATCATTAGGATTTTTAGAGTCCAAATATCCCTGAATTAATCGTTCACCTTTACATAAACGGCTGTTCATTTCTCTTAAAAAGTTAGGATGAACTAAATTATCTGCATCAAAGACACAAACAGCATCATATTGACGTTCCATTTCAAAAAGCCTTTGGAACATCCAATCCATTGCAAATCCTTTGCCTTTTTCATTATCATTAAAGCGTTCATAAACGATTGCTCCTGCTTGACGGGCAATTTGCGCTGTATTGTCTTTACAGTTATCTGCAACTACAAAAATATCATATAACTGATCAGAATAATTGAGCAGATGCAGATTCTCGACCAATTGACCGATAACTTGCTCTTCATTGTGTGCACAGACGATCATAGCAAAAGTTTTTTGCTCATCATAAATTTTTTCTTCTGGTCTGCGGCCAAAAAGGCCAAAGAAAGAAAGCGTAAAATAATAGATCGTGAAGAATACAATTAAAAGCTGCAACGGAATCATGATCAAGTCAAAATAGGTACTCATCAAAAATCTCCTTGCTTTCTAAAAATATTTACTGCTTGTTTAGCATTTTTGCATAAACACAGTTAATAATCCCAGCTAACGAATAGGTAAACATGGCCGCAAAAGGCCATGCTGAAAGGTTTACATAAAGTAAATATATGCCAACAGCAGCAGCAACAATTACCGGAGGTAAAAACATTGGATTTCCTTTACCTTTAAAATCCGGAAATTTTACATTACTATACATAATACAACCAATTACAAAAGTTAGAATTGCAACAAAATAAGTGGAAAAGGAATAACCAGAAAGAACATACGTTGCTAAAACACAGGCTCCCGCAGGAATCGGCATGCCTTGAAAATATCCCTTTACCTCACCAACATTTACATTAAATCTTGCTAAACGCATAGCACCACAAATTGTAAAAATGGAAGCAATGAGTTTTCCAAGTAAACCTAAATCTGTCATACCATATTGATAAATAAGAATAGCAGGAGCGACACCAAAAGAACCTAAATCACATAAAGAATCCAGTTCTTTACCAAATTCCCCGCCTCCTACTCCTAAAAAGCGAGCAGCTCTTCCATCCATAGAATCTGCAATAACAGCCAATATTATAAATATAGCTGCTCTGGAAAAATTGCCTTCAAATGTATCAAAAATAGATAACACGCCAAATGTTAAACTTAATGCACTAATGCTGTTAGGTATGATACGACGATAATTCATCTTTTAATGAACCCTCCCGATCAGAGAAACTCCTCCAACTACTGAATCACCTTTTTTTACAAGAATTTCAACATTTTTTGGTAAAACGAGTTCAGTGCTTGATCCAAATTTAATCATACCATAACATTCGCCTTGTTTCAAATTATGACCTAAAGTCACCCACGATACAATACGACGCGCCAGTAATCCTGCAACCTGAATAACCAAAACTCTCATCTTATCGTTTTGAACTCCAATAGCATGACGTTCATTTTCAAAAGAGGCAGATTTTTTATATGCCGGCACAAACTGCCCACATGTATAACGCTGGTATTTTATTTCACCATTAACAGGGCTGCGATTGACATGCACATTAAAAACGGAAAGGAAAATAGTAACCTTTATAGCATCTTCATTTAAATATTCTTCATCATAAAAGTCTTCTATTGCCATTACTGTTCCATCTGCAGGAGAATAAATAATAGAGTCATCTGATTGTGTAGGACGATTGGGATTACGGAAAAAATAAATAAAAAATAGCATTAACACTGCAGGAACTACGGCCCATATTAAACTACCCCAATAACCTACAGCAAAAGTAATAATAGCAAAAGCAAATATGAACGGATGACCGTCTTTGACTATATTCATAGAGAGTCCCTCTCTTTCGGCAAGTTTAAGAAAAGAAAAAGAAAACAATAATGTGATGAACCTTTAGTTCATCACATTATTATAATACAGCCATATCTTTTTGTCCATTTTTATTTCATTTGGAACAAATTACTTTAATAACAAATTTAGGTAAAGCAAGCATTCTTGTAAAACGGCTCGGTTGTTTGTAGAGCCTAAAAAGCCATTCCAAAGAATATTTTTGCATCCATAACGGTGCACGTTCCATTTTTCCGGCCAACACATCAAAACTACCGCCTATTCCCATAGTAATATAAGGTTTTAGCTCTTGAAGATGTGTCTGAAGCCATTTTTCCTGTTTAGGGGCTCCCAACGCAATAAATAAAATCTGTGCGCCGCTATTATTAATGGCATCTATTATAGACTTGTTATCACTGTCTTTAAAATAACCATCCCTGCATCCAACTACAGTTACACCAGGATATAAACTTTCTGCTTTTTTCTTTGCAGCTTCAGCTATACCAGGCGACGCGCCAAAGAAAAAAACTCTATAACCTTTCTCAGCAGCCAGATTAAGTAAACGATTAAATAAGTCAAACCCTGCAACTCTCTCCGGCACAGCATATCCTAACTGTCTGCCTGCCCAAACGGTACCGGCGCCATCAGGCAGGACTAAATCGGCAACATTAGTTAAGATATTTTTATATTCTGCATCGTCTTGACACATCATAATAATTTCTGCGTTAGCAGTAACTACAAATGAGTGCTTTTGTTCTTGTATCTTATCATCAAGATATTGAACAGCCGCATCCATACTATATGGGTGCACAGGTACATCCAAAACCTGAATAGCAGTAATTTTTTCCATCAGCAACAACCTTTATTGAATATATAGATCAATAATATTTGCATTTTTATCAATGCATTTGTATTTGTAAACAGGACGACCTACACTGCCTCGATGAAGATCAAGGCTCAATAGTTTCAAGGATTTAAGAAATTCCAAATATTTACGGATTGAAACACGTGAAATACCAACTTTAGCCGAAATTTCTTCTGTAGTAAACATTCCGTCGATTTTAATAATTTCAGACCAAACAGTATTTAAAGTATTCTTGTCCAAACCTTTCGGTAAAGTAACTTCTACATCTGTATCCTGATGAATGATAGTTTTGTCAAGTTCATCCTGTTTAAGGATGGACTGTTCTTCAACCAAGTTATAGCGGCTCTTATAATTATTTAACGCCAGATTAAATCTTTCAAATTCAAAAGGTTTTATAATGTAGTCAAATGCTCCTAACCGCAGTGCTGCTTTAATCTTATCTTTATCATTGGCAGCGGATACAATAATGACATCGACATCATATTCCTGTTCTCTGATTTTTGCCAGCAGCTGCAGACCATCCATTCCTGGCATAAAAATATCAAGAATGACAAGATTGTACTCTTTAGTCTGCATAATTTTCAAAGCTTCATCACTGTTGCGAACGATATCACATAGTTGAAAACCTTTGATTTTGGTCAAATAATGTTCGTGAAGCTTCCCTACCATCGGGTCGTCTTCTACTACTAAAACTTTGATCATGATGTTTTCACCGTCCTTACGATTGGTAATCTTATGGTAAACGTGGTACCTTCGCCTACGGTTGATTCAACCTCGATAGTACCTTTTAAATGGGTAACTGTCTGTTTTATTAAAAAAAGTCCGATACCGCGTCTGGGCCCCTTACTAGAATAACCTTTTTCAAAGATAGTTTCAAGTTTATTTTCAGGAATACCAGGTCCGGAGTCTTCAACCATGACCATTATTTCATTATCAAAGGTTAAAATACTCAGATTTACAATTCTTTCACTGGGATGATCACGCAGAACATCAAAAGCATTTTCAATCAAGTTGCCAATAATAAGAATCAGCTCCTGTACTGTAGGACGAATAAATTCGGTTGTAAGTTCGCTTTCATCTGTTAAAGAAAACTCGATATCTAATTCTCTTGCCCTGCTGATTTTCCCTAAAATAAAACCTGCTAATGTAATATCTTTTAATCTGGTGACTACATAAGCAGCTTCAGCCTGCCGGTTATTGGCAATTTCCATCGTAAACTGTTTTAACTCGTCATAAGCTTTCATATCAATCAAACCCATGATAACATGCATTTTATTCATAAATTCATGTGTCTGAGCTCTTAGTGCATCAGCATAATTACGTACACCAGTCAACTGATTAGCCAATTCTTCTAATTCCGTTTTTTTACGAAATGTTATAATGGCACCACCGATATGTCCATTGTCAAATAACGGAACAAGAGTTGCGATAAATAGAACAGAACCTACCTGTACCGGCATATCCAATGTTGCTCTTCCCTCTTTTAAAACCGTATCCAGCGTTAATCCGTTCATAACTGTTTCAAGCGGTTTGCCTAGAAGTGTGTGTGGATTAGGTATTCCTGCCTGAGCAAACAAAAACTCTGATTCAGTATTAATCAAAGTTATTTCAGCATCTTTATTGATTGCAACAACACCCTCTTTTACAGAATTAAGCAATGCATTGCGTTCTTGTAACAATGTGGCAATATCTTCAGGCTCTAATCCAAATAAAGTAGCTTTTACATGACGTGCTAAAAAAACAGCTCCGCCTATACCTACAAACAAACCAAATAAACTTGCCAGAAAAATCAGCAGAACTGATTCTACTGTCAAATCCTGAATCATTTTAGGTGATACTCCAGCTACAATATAGCCAACAACAGTATTACGGTCATCGCGAATGACCCCTACTGCCTTTTCATTAAAAACTGAAGTATCATACCAGTTTAGATTAGTACTCAGTCCCTGTTCAGCCACTATCTGACGCGCTTCATCTTCAAATCCGTCTATCGAAGTAGGATTGTGAAATACCCGTATATTTTTATTGCGGTCTAAAATAATAATACTGGCTTTACATGACTTGGCCGCCATGTTAACGACATTATTCAGAGTTTCATTGGTATTATTGATATCAGTTTCATATGTCAGCGAACGGATTACAGCCGGCGAATGAGAGAGTAAAGTAGTAATACTGACAGCATTTACACTTATACGTTCATCAACGACACCGGAAACTCTATTAGCTATAAGCAAACTGGCAGGCAATAATGATGCAACTATAACAAACGTTATCAGAAGAACTATTTTTTGTGATAAGGTGAATTTATTTGTTCCGTTTTTATATGTCATACTTTTCACCTCACCAAAAATTCTTTTGCCACTGTTTATAGCATAAACTACTTTTTAAAGTTTTTACAATTAACTTTACTTAAATTATTACATAATTTATATTTTAATATCTAAATTTTAGCAACATCTGAAGGAACTGTCAAAAATTGAATGCCAGGATTTCGTTCTAAAATCCAGTTCAATGACCATTCGTTATTAACAAGAATAACAGGTCTGTCTTTTTGGTCATATACAAGCATACCGCTATCCAGTCCTTTAATATTATCAATAAGTTTTTTATCTTCCGCATAAACCCAACGGGCAACGGTATAAGCAAGCTGATTCATCAAAAGCTGGGCACTGTATTCATTGATAAGCCGATATTCCAATACTTCCAGCTGAAGAACACCAACAACACCAACAATAAAGCTTTCGATGCCGATATCCTTTTGTTCAAAGACCTGAATAGCGCCTTCCTGTGCCAATTGAGTAATTCCTTTGACAAATTGTTTCCGCTTCAGAGAATCCTTTGGCTGCACTCTGGCAAAAATTTCCGGCGGAAAAACAGGGAAATCCTCAAATTGGACTTTCATTTTTTCATCGCTTAAGGAATCACCGATTCCAAAGATACCTGGATCAAAAACGCCTATAATATCACCGGGATAAGCTTTTTCTACGATAGTTCTTTCCTGAGCCAAAAACTGCTGTGGCTGTGAAAGTTTAACCACTTTTCCTCCCTGTTTGTGATAAACAGACATCCCTTTTTCAAAGACGCCGGAACAAATACGCATAAAAGCGATTCTGTCACGATGAGCTGGGTTCATATTAGCCTGAATTTTAAAAACAAATGCAGAAAATTCTTCTGTAGAAGGATCTAAAATTTCACCATTCTGCAAAATTCTTGGCTGTGGCTGTGGAGAAAGCTCTAAAAATTTCTCTAAAAAGCTGCGAACACCAAAATTAGTCATAGCACTGCCAAAAAACAACGGTGTCAGTTCGCCATTATTTACACGCGTCATATCAAATTCATCGCCTGCCAGATCAAGAAGTTCAATATCATTGCACAAATTATCATATAACTCTTGCCCTAATGCCTCAATAATCTGAGGGTCATCAAGAGAACCGGTAGTAGATTTTAAAATTTTAGAACCATGGCTATTATCATCCTCAAAAAGTTCGATCTGCTTTTTGATACGGTCATAAACGCCCTTATAATTACCATCAATGCCAATAGGCCAATTAATTGGGTAAGCATGAATACCAAGAACCTGTTCTAGCTCTGCCATCAAATCAAACGGATTTCTTCCATAACGGTCCAATTTATTAACGAATGTAAAAATTGGCAGTTTCCTGCGATGGCAAACCCAAAACAGCTTTTTAGTCTGCGGTTCAACACCTTTAGCAGCATCAATAAGCATTACAGCACTGTCTGCGGCCATCAGGGTTCTATAAGTATCTTCCGAGAAGTCCTGATGGCCAGGAGTATCAAGAATATTTACGCGGTGCCCAGCATAATCAAACTGTAAAACAGAAGATGTTACGGAAATACCACGCTGTTTTTCAATTTCCATCCAGTCCGAGACTGCATGTTTATTACTTTTTCGCGCTTTTACTGAGCCGGCTAGATGGATAGCCCCTCCATATAGCAACAATTTTTCAGTTAAGGTTGTTTTACCAGCATCAGGATGAGAAATAATGGCAAAAGTGCGCCTTTTCTCAATTTTCTCCAACAATTCCTGCATATTATCCCCCTAATTATTCTTTATTCTGCATCTCATATAAACGATATGCATCTATTATTTGTTTCAAAACATATTCAGGTACCGGTGTTTCTGTTTCTATTTGTCCTTTCATATTGAAACGGAAGGCAATATCGTTAAACTTTTCGCAGCCATAGGTTTCGCAGCTAAAAGTTGTACGCATAAACTCATCTTTAAAAGTACAATCTTTCAAGGAATTCTTTTTGCGTTCGGAATCCCATTCAGTATAAATGCTGAATAATCTCCGCTGTGCTTCTTCTGGGATTTCTTCACTTGTAACAACAGTTTCTTCTAACGGAGTACAGTCAAGATTTTTATATATTGTGCCATCTTCCAAAGTAATACTCACTGTCATCACATAATCTTTTTCAGAAAAAACTGCTGTTTTAATGCGCCATTTGTCTTTCCATCTTTTTATACAATCAGGGCAGATAAAATGCACATCTCTAATACTGTTACTCATAAAATTGTCACGATAATATAATTCTTCAGCAGGAACGAATTTATTATCACAATTACTGCAAACCAAAGGCAGCGTACGAATCATAGGTGTGAACCTCCTTACCCACAGGCAAAAAAATAAGCCTTTACGGGGGTTACCCGTAAAGGCTGGCGATCCGAAATGGTCGGAGCGGCGGGATTCGAACCCACGACCTCTTCCACCCCAAGGAAGCGCTCTACCAAGCTGAGCCACGCCCCGAATCACAATGAGTATTATACCCATCCTGCATATAAAAGTCAAGCAATATTTTAATTTCAGCTATGTTCCTTTTCTCTGGCGCCATTAAGATCTAACTTAAGAATATGAGCAGTACTGCGCTGACCATATTTTTCAAAAGCGTCGGTCATTGCTGCAGCAATTATATCACAGTCTTTTTCTGGATCAACATAGGCCATCAAAGTAGATCCAGCTCCACTAATAATAGCTCCATAAGCACCGTTCGCTTTGGCTGCCTCAAAAACAGCCTCTGTACCTGTAATCAAGGGAATTCTATAAGGCTGATGCAGACGATCTTCTAAGGCAGCATTAAGATATTGATAATTGCCGCTCATCAACGCTCCAACATAAAGTGCAGTACGACTGGCGTTGAAAACAGCATCCTGATGAGGAATGTGCTGTGGTATTGCCTGACGTGCCTTATGCGTGGAAAGAGGCTGGTCAGGTACAACGGCTATAAAACGAAGCTCTTTTTGCGGCAGAAAACGCAGTGAATGTGCCCCTGATCTATCCATATAACTGATTGTAATACCGCCTAAAAGTGCCGGGGCCACATTATCAGGATGTCCTTCGATTTCCGTAGCATAATTTAAAAGCCGCTCTTTAGGTAAAGTTGATCCAGTAAGCAGATTAGCCGCTACAAGTCCGGCAACTATGGCAGTAGAACTGCTGCCCAAACCTCGTGATAAGGGGATTCGGTTCTGCATCGTTACTTTAAGGCCAATTCTAGTACCTCTAACTTCATTCCAAACCTTCAAAAATGACAGAAATGCTAAATTTCTGCCACCGGCCCGCAATCGATCTTCGCCTTCGCCAATAACCTCTAAAGCAAACCCAGGAGTATCTAAAATTTCAAAAGTAAAATCGTTATACAAGTTGCAGGCTAAACCCAGGGAATCATATCCCGGTCCGCAATTAGCTGATGTAGCAGGAACAATAACAGTTATTTTATTTTTCATATCAAAATTACTCCAGGTCGTGATCTTCAACACGAATAACACTGCAAACCTTTTCAACGATCGGCAGAGCTTTCAATGTTTGTACCGCCATTTGTAAATTTAATTCAGAGACATCATAAGTAATAACGACTAATTCCGCAACACCCTTGACTTTACTCTTTTGTACAACATTCTTTAAGCTTACATTCTGCGCTCCAAAAGCAGCAGCAATAGCAGCTAAAACACCTGGCTTATCCTGTACATGTAACCGTATATAACAGGGAGACATCATATTCTCCAAACTGCAGAGATGTTTTTCATCAAAGCAGGTACAATTAATACGTCCGTTCGATTTATGAATAATATTACGTGCAACATCAATTATATCGCCGCAGACCGCACTTGCTGTAGGCATTTTACCAGCTCCACGGCCCATGAACATCGCATCTCCGATAGCATCACCTGTAACAAAAATGGCATTGAATACATCATTTACACCAGCTAAAGGATGAGATACCGGCAGCATCGTCGGACGCACACAAACGCTAATACCATGTTCAGCATTATTTTTAGCAATAGCTAAAAGCTTAATTGCATAACCGAGCTCTTTACCATGTTCAATATCGCATAGATCTAGCCCGTCAATACCTTCTACTAAAACGTCACTTAAATCAATACGCGTATTAAATGCTATTGACGCAAGAATAACAAGTTTTCTGGCTGCATCCAAGCCACCAACATCTGCGGTAGGATCAGATTCTGCATACCCCTTTTCCTGCGCTTCACGCAGAACATCAGCATAATCCATATTTTCCTGCGACATTTTTGTCAGCATATAATTGGTAGTGCCATTAACAATACCCATTACAGAAGTAACTTTATTAGCGGCCAAACAGGATTTTAAGGGTCTGATAATAGGAATACCGCCGCCTACACTTGCTTCAAACATAAAATCCACTTTATTTTCTTCTGCTAATGGAAATAATTCCTTACCGTATTTTGCTAAAACATCTTTATTAGCCGTTACAACATTCTTTTTATGTTCTAAAGCAGCGGCAATGTATTCCTTCGCCGGATGCTCACGGCCTATAAGCTCAACTACGATATCAATTTCAGGATCTTCAACAATATCTTCGATTTTGTCTGTTAACTGATATTTTTCTGATAATTCTTTAGCTTTTTTCATATCACGGACTAAAATTTTAGATACATGGATTGGAACACCGACTTTTTTTTCTATCTCAGCAGTATTTTCTTCTAAAACAGTCAATACACCGCTGCCCACTGTTCCTGCACCTAAAAGCCCGACTTTAATGCACTCTTTCACAATATCCCCTCCAAGGTTAAAAGCGCATCAACGGATATAACTTAAACTTGGCCTAAAACTTCCAAACGTTTCACTCCGTCGATCATACGCAATTTATCTAATAAGGCTTCCAAATCAATTGTAAGGTCTTTTGTTTCAATAGAAATAGTGGTATTTGCAACCCCCTGCAAAGGGATACCCTGGTTAATAGTCATAATGCTGCCGGAATCACTGGCAACAGTGTTTAAAACTCTGGAAAGGACACCAGCTTTATGTTCAAGCAACAAGGATAAGGTAATAATTTTCTCTTTGCTGGCTTCATAAAATGGGAATACATAATCTTTATATTTGTAATAAGCACTGCGGCTTAAGCCCATTCTTTCAACAGCTTCATTAATAGTTTTGATTTCACCGCGTTTTAAAATTTCTTTTACTTTAATAGTTTTTTTGATTGCTTCCGGTAAAATTTCTTCACGCACTAAGTAAAAAGTAGATTTGTCAGACATTGATATCGTCCTCCCTTTTATTAAATGTCCATATGGTTTTTACATGTGTTTTATTATATCATTGTTTCGTGGTAAAAGCCATATGTTTTAAGATTTTCTTATAAAAATAGAAAAACAGCCGTTTTTAGTACATAAATACGGCTGTAATCAATATTATTATTTTTTTTGTAGATCTTTTGCATTACCTTGTTTTATTTTACTTTCTGTACCATTCAAAAGTCTTTTAATATTTTCTGCATGACGTATAACAACAAATCCTCCTGCTACGACAGCAAAAATTACTAACGGCTGAGAGTAACCAAAATAATAAGCAAAAATCGGTGTACAAATGGCAGCTACAACAGACCCCAGCGAAACATAGCGCGTAAGTAAAACCAAAATCAACCAGACTCCAAAGCTGGCAATGCAAACTTTAGGCATAAAATAAAGAATCAGTCCCAAACCGGTAGCAACACCGCGTCCACCCTTAAATTCTAAAAAGATAGAATAATTATGTCCGAGCAAAGCTCCGATACCGGCAGCAACCATTCCTCCCATTGCGTTATTGGTAAAATAAGCCACTAACGCTACAGCAAGAATCCCCTTCATCATATCGCATAAGAGTACAAAAAAAGCTGTTTTCCCACCTACAGTACGAAAAACGTTAGTTGTTCCTATATTTTTACTGCCATATTCTCTGATATCAATACCATGAGCAGCTTTTACTAACCATAACCCGCATGGTATCGAACCAAATACGTGACCTACAATGAAGCAAACAAGCCATACTAAGCCTTCTGCCATTTCTCCCCCACCTTATTCTTCTTCGTTTTTACCGCGAATGATCATTTGCAGCGGTGTTCCTTCAAAACCAAAAGCTTCGCGTAATTTATTTTCTAAATAACGTTGATACGAAAAATGCATGATTTCCGGCTCATTAACAAAAATAACAAATGTCGGCGGTTTGATTTTAACCTGTGTGGCATACAATATTTTTAATCGCTGACCTTTTTCGGTAGGCGGCGGATTGATTGCAATAGCGTCTTCAACAACCTGGTTAAGCACGCTGGTAGAAATACGCATAGCATTCTGCTCCGCTACATAATGAATAACCTCCGGCAGTCTGTGTATACGCTGTTTAGTCATTGCTGAAACAAAGACTACAGGAGCATACTGCATAAATACCAATTCCCTGCGCAGATTTTCTGTATAACGTAAGGTAGACGTATTATCTTTATCGTACAAATCCCATTTATTTACTACTAAAACAATCCCTTTACCAGCCTCATGTGCATATCCGGCAATTTTTTTGTCCTGTTCCGTAACACCGTCGATAGCATCTATAACCATTAAAACGACATCTGAGCGGTCTACAGCCCTTAATGAACGAATTATACTGTATTTCTCAATAGGCTCGTCTATACGTGCTTTACGGCGCATACCTGCCGTATCAATAAAAAGGAATTTCTGACCTTCTCGAATTACGGGAGTATCAATAGCATCGCGTGTGGTTCCAGCAACGTCACTTACGATAGAACGTTCTTCGCCTACTAAAGTATTAAAAATTGAAGATTTGCCAACGTTAGGACGACCAATCAAAGCCACTTTGATTTCATCCTCATTGCCGTCTTCACCATAAGCTGAGGTTTCAGGAAATTTTTCCACAACTGCATCCAGTAAATCACCCAGTCCAAGATGATTTGCAGCTGAAACTGGAATCGGTTCACCTATACCAAGATTATAAAACTCAAAAATTTCCATTTCCTGTTTCGGAGAATCAGCTTTATTGATAGCAAGAACTATTGGTTTCTTCGATTGACGCAGCATTTTAGCTACTTCTGCGTCTTCATGAGTAATACCAGCACGCGCATCACAAACAAACAAAATGACATCTGCTTCAGCAATTGCTATCTGTGCCTGCTGACGAATAGAAACAGCTATTTTATCAGTATTCATAATTTCGATACCGCCGGTATCTACCATCATGAATTCATTATCAAGCCATTCAGTATCCGCATACAATCGGTCACGAGTTACACCAGGAGTATCTTCAACTATTGAAATCCTGCTGTTAGCAAAAATATTAAATAATGTCGACTTACCTACATTTGGCCGACCTACGATAGCGACTATCGGTTTTCCCATAACATTCTCATCCTCACTCTCTAATGGTCGATTCCGTCACGGGAGCTGACGCCCTTATGGAAATAATGTTTTATTTCCTGCATATCCGTAACCAAATCGGCTATATCAATCAATTCTTCAGGCGCACCACGTCCTGTTGTAATGATCTCTGTCTTACCTTTATATTTTTTCAAAAAATCAATAACTTCCTCTAATGGCAGCATTCCTGTTGCCAAAACAATATTCAGTTCATCTAAAATCAGTAAATCTGCAGTATCTTCAATAAGAATTTTTTTTGCTTCTTCCCAGCCTTCACGAACCATTTTAAGGTCAATAGGATCTGGATTATGAAAATTTACGAAAGCATCGCGTCCAACCTGCCTCAGTAAAAAATGTGGAAGGTATTGTGCTGCCATAGCTTCACCATAATCAGGATCATCTTTGAGAAATGACAGCATGACCGTTTTGGCTCCCCTGCCAGCAGCACGCAAAGCCACACCCAATGCCGCAGTAGTTTTTCCTTTCCCTGATCCTGTATAAACCTGCAGTAAACCATAATCTTTCATAATCGGCCTCCTACCTGCTAAGCAGCATAACCAACTCGCGTGCATTAACGGCGCGCTCTACTTTGCCGTCAAAAGCTTTTTTAAAGTCATCAAAGGACATATCATCTAAGAAAAAATTATCCTGATTCAAAACAACAGCAGGCAAAATAATTCTCTTCATGCCTTGGGCAGCATTTAAAATATCTTTACCAACTAATAATCCGGTAACATTGATAGTTTCACCGAAAAATTCGTTATTTACCGGGATAAAACTGTGTTTTGAACCAGTTTTATTATTAAAATTATCCAGCAGTGGCTGCAAAATTTTATAAGCACTGGTACCAACCGGTATCACTGCATTAACACTATGATTGCAAACATCAGTTTTGGCAGCGATCTGCTGCCATTCGTCAATAAAACTACGACTCAGACCAATGCCATTTTCGATTTGTGGAAATCCATCATACCATGATGCATCAGGGAGTTGTTTTTCTGCTAATAAATAAAACTCATCTCCCAGATAAACGAAGGATTTTCCAAATTTTTCGCGGCATTCCTGCTGCCATACAGTAACTTTATCAACTATAGCGGCAGCTTCAGGTTTAGAAAATAAGCGCATCGGTGTCAAATGTTCTCTATGCTTTGTAATACCAACCGGAACTACAGCCATTGTTTCCACCATAGGCGCTAAGGCTTCCAAATCACGATAGGTTTGTTCCAACACTTCTCCATCATTATAACCAGGACAGCAAACAATTTGTGTATGGATGGAAATTCCAGCTTCCACCAGTCTATTGATTTTTGACATCAATTCACCTGCAAAACGGTTATTCATCATTTGGCAGCGTACTTCTGGTCTTGTTGCATGTACGGAAATATAGAGCGGTGACATATGCGTCTTTATGATCTGTTCAAAATCTTCTTCCTTCATATTTGTAAGAGTAATAAAGTTACCATATAAGAAAGATAAACGATAATCGTCATCACGTACATATAATGATTCTCTCATACCAGGAATCATCTGATCTACAAAGCAGAATACACAGTTGTTATAACAAGTAGTAACCCCGTCAAAAACAGCCGCTTCAAATTCCAGTCCCAATTCTTCATCAGTATATTTTTCAATAACTATCTGGCGCTGTCGGCATTCCGAATCTTCAATCGTCAATACAATCTGTTCGTCTGCAACTAAATAGCTTAATTCTATAATATCGTGTACTGACACACCATTAACAGCACACAGTTTTTCACCGGCTTTGATTCCGGCATTTTCGGCTAAACTGTTACGGCGTACGGCACTAATGATTCCCTGCATAGTTTTCCTTTCTAAAAGCACAGTTTGGTATCTTAATATTATACATTATAATTTCAAATTTGACAAAACACACAAAAATCCCGTTCTTATTTGAAGAACGGGATAAACATACTATCTTTTTCTGACGGCACTTATTTTTGAAATATCATAATTACGGCCAAGTAAAAATTCACGTAATTCACCTGTAAAATATATTGGGGCGTTACGCAAAGCTTTCAGATCACTGGAACCTGTAAGCAGCATTACCATTTTTAAATCATTGATGATATCTGTTAATGCCCTTTGAGCTTCTTCAATGTCTTTTTCTATAATATAACGCAGAATATTCCCTGACATCCCCACAACATCAGCACTTAAAGCAAACGCTTTCGCAGCCGTCAGCCCATCCCGTATTCCTCCACTGGCTATAATAATATCATTGCCACCGCAAACAGAAAAAGCCTCAGTAAGAGTTTTAGCGGTGTTTATACCCCACTCAGCTAAAACAGACTTTTGTGAAGTAAACCGTTTTGCTTCTATTGCAGGGAAATTCGTGCCTCCCGCTCCACCGATATCAAACCATGTAAAACCAAAAACAAGCATCTGTTTGATTTGTTCTGCTGCCATACCGCAACCGGTTTCCTTGACAATAACAGGGACTTCGCTATGTTCTAAAATGCGACGCATATTATCCAAAAGACCTTTAAAATTTCTGTCTCCTTCCGGCATCACAAGCTCCTGGGCAGGATTCAAATGAACCTGCAAAGCATCAGCATCAAGCATTTTAACAGCTTCAGCTGCTTCGTCCGGTGTTGCCAGAGCGCTGACGTTAGCAAAAACGACTCCATTAGGATAAACTTCGCGTACTACTTTAAAACTCTGATAGCTGCTTTTACTTTTTACAGCTCCATATTGTGAACCGACCGCTATAGCTGCTCCAACTGACTTTGCTGTTTGCGCAAGCTTTCGGTTGATATCGATAACATTATCCGTACCGCCGGTTATCGCATTTATCAAAAAGGGAACGCTGAGCTTAATACCGCCCAGCGTCGTTGTAATATCAATATCAGCAGGAGCAAGCTCAGGCAAGCAATTATGCAGAAAATGCATATCGGTAAAACCGTTAGGAAGCGGTCCATCTCCAAGTTCCAATGCATATCTGATATGATCCAATTTTCTTTGCTCTCGCGACATATCTACCATCCGTTTAATTAATTGTTCAAACCTTCCAGCTGTTCTTTTAAATCAAGAGTCAGCTCCGGTTTGTCATTGATAAAAGAGCTGTATTCTGCTTTTTCTGCTTCTTTAACAGCTTTAACGATACTTAAGCCGATCTTCTTATGTTTCAAATCAACTTTGATAACTTTTACTTTTACATTTTGACCGATTTCCAAAATATCTTCCGGTTTTTCAACACGGGTTTCAGCAATTTCAGAAACATGGACCAATCCTTCAACTTTATCGGCAAGTTTTACGATAGCGCCAAACGGCAGGAACCTCTCTACAGTACCTTCTACAACCATACCTTCTTTAAAAGCAACTGCTTCAGTCAGCCACGGGTCTTCCTGAGTAGCTTTTATACTGAGAGCTACGCGTCTGTTTTCACGGTCAATTTTTTTCACAAGTACAGTTACTTCATCATCAACTTTAGCAGCATCTTCTGCTTTTACATTACGATCCCAGGATAACTCGGTATTATGAACTAAACCGACCAACCCCTGTCCAACTTCAACAAACAAGCCAAAATCAGCAATTCTTACAACTTTGCCTGTAACTGTCTGTCCTTCTTCAACAGAAGCATAAGCGGCTTCTTCTGCGGCAGTACGAGCTTCTTTAGCAGCTTGTATCCTGGCTTCTTTGGCATCACGCCAAGCCTGGGCTTTTGCTTCTTTTTCACTTCTAAGCAAATCACGACGTGAAACAACTAAACGTTTTTTTGCCGTATCAACTTCAATAACTTCCGCTTCCAATTCTTTACCAATATAATCAGAAAAATCTTCTACGCGGCGTAATTCCACATGAGAAGCAGGCATAAAACCTTCAACGCCTTCGACTGCAACAGCTAAGCCGACAATATTTTTCATTTTGTTTTTAATAATCCGCAGAACTTTTACAGTAGCACGACGTTTTTCACCTTCTGCCAAATCTGCTACATAATTCCATGCAGCATCCTGTTCAGCTTTGATTTTCGAAAGACGGATAAAATCGTCTTTCGAAGTACCGGGAATAACTTTGGCCTCCACTTCATCACCAATTTTAATAGTTTGAGCCAAAATTTCCGGAGCTTCATTAGACCATTGTGAAAAAGCAATAGCGCCTTCTTTCATATAGCCGAAGTCAACATATACCTCATCTTTGCCTATTTGGATGACTGTAGCTTTAACAATCTTACCAGGGTAGACATGTGCGTCCTCCAGGCTTTGTTCCAGCATACTTTCAAAAGATTCCATGTTTTCCATTACACGTATAGCCTCCTTAATTATACGGTCCGGCGTTGATGCGCCTGCCGTTATTCCTATATTTTGACAGTTTTTAAACATCTCCTCGTTTAATTCCGAGGCTGTTTCGATATGGTAAGCACGCTTACAGTGTTCTGCAACAAGCTCATACAAGTGTCTTGTGTTGGCACTGTTTCTGCCGCCTATTACAACAAAGGCGTCTACTTCATCAGCTAACTTCAGAGCAGCCTTTTGTCGTTGAGACGTTGCCAGGCAAATAGTTTTTTCTATTTTATATTCACCGGAACGTTCCTTCTGAAGTGCTGCCAGAATTTCTTCAAACTTTGCCAATTCAAAGGTAGTTTGAATCAAAACGCCATATTTATCTGCTAAAGGTACATTACCTATATCTTTTATACATTCTATAACTATAGCATGTTTTCCTGCCCATTGTACAATACTTTTTACTTCAGGATGATTTTTTTCACCAATAATTACAGGTAAATAACCAGCCTCAGCCAAAGCTTGTCCTTTTTTCTGTGCAGCTTTAACATTTGGACAGGTTGCATCAAGAATAGTCAGATTTTTTGCATGAGCAGCTTCGTAAACGTCAGGGCCAACTCCATGCGAGCGAAAAACGACAGTTTCTCCAGCTTGAAATTCGTCCAGGCTTTCACAGCAAGGCACTCCTTTGGTATTTAAATCTTCGATAAGCTGCGGATTATGTATCAAAGGGCCTAATGTTCCAGATGCTTCATTTGCTTCAGCCAATTTATATGCCATATCTACAGCACGTTTGACGCCGTAACAAAAACCGCAATATTCAGCAATTCTGATTTTCATACTATCACTCCGCTTCTTGTAAGCGTTTTATTTCCAGCATCAAAGCTTCTGTAAGTTCATGCAGCAGTTCTTTGCTGATCGGTACATCCTGAGGGAAAAAAATAGGTTTTCCAAATTTGACGTTTACTTGCGGCCATAATTTCCCCTGCCGTTTGATATCGGTACCTTTTACGCATGTTGGAACAATGACTGCTTTAGCTTTTCCTGCCATCATCAAAGCACCTGGCTCAGCCTTACCTAACGCCCCTGTTTTACTGCGAGTCCCTTCAGGGAAAATAGCTAACACACCACCATCCAGCATCAAGTCAATACCATGTTTTATTGCTGTTCTATCGGCCCCACCACGTTTTACAGGAAATGCGCCCAAAAGTTTATAAATATCACCCAAAACAGGTACAAACAACTCCTGTTTTGCCATAAAGTGCACTTTTCTTGTAGATGCTACACCGATTACAGGCGGATCCAGCAAACTTAAATGATTGCTGGCAATTACCAAAGGACCTGTCGCTGGAATATTTTCTGCACCTTTTACTTCCAGCCGCAAAAATATTTTGAATAAAATTCTTAAAATAATCTTTAAGACTGAATAAAACATAGCTTAATGCTCCTGCACCAAAGTTAAAATTTGAGAAGCAACTTCCTGAATAGACATATTAGAACTATCCAAAAAAATCGCATCTTCTGCACAGCAAAGCGGCGCAATTTTACGTTCACAGTCCTGCTTATCACGAGCCTCAATATCAGACTGCAGCTGCTTCAGATCAACCTGCATTCCTTTGGCAAGCATTTCTTTGTATCGCCGCGATGCCCGCTCCTCAGCAGAAGCCGTCAAAAAAATCTTTAAATCAGCATGCGGAAATACCACTGTTCCGATGTCACGCCCGTCCATCACTACTCCACCTGCTTCTCCCATGCGGCGCTGCTGAGCTACCATAGCTTCGCGTACAGCTCCTACAGCAGATACTTTAGAAACAATTTCTGTTACTTCCGGAGTTCTGATTTCATCTGTTACTTCCAGTCCATCAACAAAAACACGATTCAATTTTGCTTCCTGTTTAAAAGTAATAGTCATTTCAGCAGCAAGTTTACTTACTAATTCAGGTGAAAAATCCTGCTTACTTTGTAAAAACTTCCAAGCTACAGAACGATACATTGCACCTGTATCAATATAAATATAGTCCAATTCTTCAGCCGCCAGTTTAGCAATGGTACTTTTTCCTGCTCCTGCCGGACCGTCGATGGCAACTACTAATTTCTTCTCCATCATTTACCACCCTGCCTATTTATTGATATGCAGCCGCTGTCCCTGCAGCATATCCTGTTGAAAATGCCGCCTGTAAATTATAGCCGCCAGTATAACCGTCTATATCAATGACTTCTCCTGCAAAATACAATCCTTGCCACAACTTGGAACGCAATGTTTTAGGCTCTATTTCTTTTATGGATACGCCCCCAGCTGTTACAATAGCCTCTGCTAAAGGCCTCGTTCCCGTAATCGAAACTGATAACCCTTTTAACACTTCTACTAAACGCTTACGTTCTTCTTTTGATATCTGATTGACAGGCTTTTCTTCATCAAGATAAGCCTGATCTAAAACTACGGGGATCAGACGCTGCGGTAGAAGGTCTTTCATCCCATTCAGCAGCTGCTTCCGGCTGTATTGCTCAAAATCACGCTGAACTCTTGCTTCAAGCTTTTCAAAAGTCAAAGCAGGTTTTAAATCTATCAGCAAATCGATATTAGTTTTATTAGCTTTTAAAAGTGCTGCAACTGTTTTACTGAGTGATAAAATAATTGGACCTGATACACCAAAATGCGTAAATAACATTTCTCCAAATTCCGAAGCAGCCTTACTTCCTGAAGAATAAACAGTAGCCTGTACATTACGCAGGGACAACCCCTGCAAATCAGGAATATAAGGTGAATCACTAGTTAGTGGTACCAGCGAAGGTTTAAGTGGTATTATCGCATGTCCCAATTTTTCGGCAAGTTTAAATCCACTCCCGTCAGATCCGGTTCCTGGATAAGACGCCCCGCCTGCTGCAACAATAACTGCATCTGCTTTAAATACTTTACCGCTTTTAGTTTTGACGCCGATAACTTTTTCAGTATCAGTTAAAACTTCAGTCACACAAATATCAGTAACCAATTCTACACCTAAATCATGCAGAATTTTTAACAATGTATCTACTACATCTTTGGCCTGATCACTTACGGGGAAAACCCGACCACCACGTTCAACCTTAGTTTCCAAACCATTATCATTTAAAAGTTTTACAACATCTTCATTAGTAAACTGACGTAGAGCACTGTTTAAAAAGCGTCCGTTTCCAGGAATATTTTTGATTATTTCCTGCAAGTCACAATCGTTGGTGATATTACAACGACCTTTACCTGTAATTAAAAGTTTCTTTCCAGGTTTAAACATCTTTTCCAAAACTGTTACTTGTGCCCCATGTTCAGCAGCAGCAACTGCTGCCAATAAACCCGCTGCACCTCCGCCTACGACGATAACTTTATTCATTGATCGCAGCCGCCTTGATTAAAGCATTAATTTCGTCTTCATTCAAAATTCTATAACCGCCGCGTTTTAATCCCTGCAGTGTCAGATTACCTAACTTTATACGTTTTAATTGTCTTACAGGAAACCCAATAAAATCACACATTCTGCGCACTTGACGGTTACGGCCTTCATGAATAACGATATCAAAAGTTGTATTACTTTTTTCGTTATCATACCCAATCAGAGTAACAATAGCAGGCGCTGTCATTCCATCCTCTAATTTTACACCGATCCTCAGCAGATCAAGCTTGTCCTGCGGAACCAGTCCCGGAACAGTCACTCTATATGTTTTATTTACTTCATGTTTTGGATGAGTGAGTTTTTGGGCCAGATCGCCATCATTAGTCAGAAGCAGCAGACCTTCTGTATTATAGTCCAACCGGCCTACCGGAAAAACCCGTTCCGGCAAATCTTTGGCAAAATCAGCAACAGTTCTGCGCCCCTGCGGATCCGTCATAGTAGTAACAACTCCGCGAGGTTTATAAAATAAATAATAGGCTTTCTTCTCACGTTTAATCGGTTTACCATCAACTAAAATAAAAGCTTTTTCTCCTACTTTAGTTCCTAATTCTTTAACAATCTTACCATTTACCTTTACACGCCCGGCTAAAATATATTTTTCAGCTTCGCGTCTGGAGGCTACCCCAGCAGAAGCTAAAACTTTCTGCAAACGTTCTTCCATAGATTATAAATCCTCTGTTTCTTCTGTTTTATTAAGCTCTTCATTAAATTCAGCCATTAGTGACATTTGTTCTGGTTCGTTTTCATGTTCTGACAAAATATCAGGAAAATCCGGTAAGTCTTTTAAAGAATTCAGACCAAAAGTAATCAAAAATTTATCTGTAGTTCCATATAAAATAGGATGACCAATAGAATCCTTACGTCCGGCCTCACTAATCAATCCATATTCTAAAAGCGTATTAACGACACCGTCGACCTTAACACCGCGAATAGCTTCCATTTCACTTCTGGTAACAGGCTGTTTAAAAGCAATAATAGCCAATGTTTCCATAGCGGCATTAGATAATTTCATTTCCTGAGAACGCGCCAGCTGTTTTATCAATTCATAATGCTGTTCTTTTGTACATAATTGATAACCTTCTGCCACTTTTCTTAAATACAGACCGCGCTTTTCATCTTCATAATCCCGCTCTAAAAGCGATAAGAGTTCCCATACCTGAGGTTTATCAAGCTGCATTATTTCAGCTAGCTTGGCAACAGATAACGGTTCACCGGCAGCAAACAACAAAGCTTCTAAAGAACCCCTTAAGTAATCGTGAAACATTTATCGTTCCCCCTGTCGCAGGAATATATAGATTGGAGCAAAAGCCACTGTCTGGTTGATAGTTACAACACCAAGCTTTAAAAGTTCCAAAACAGCTAAAAAAGACGCGACTTTCTCACTGCGGGAACCAGTACGTGAAAATACTTTGGCAAATTCTACACCGTTGAGATGTTGAGAAAGCATATGAACAATCTCATTCATTTTATCCTGTACATTAAATTCCTGGCGCTCAATATAAGCCGTATTCTCAGTTTTCACTGAAAGCAGGGTCAGCATAGCACTAATCAACTCTGCTGCCTCATATTGTTTCAAGCTGCGTTCAACAAAACCAGACAAAAGCGGCAGTCGGTAACGGCAGCGTTCTGCCTGAAGCTTTAGTTCAGCTAGATTTGAGGCACAGACCTTAATACGTCTGTATTCTACCAGCATTTCCACCAGCAGTTGACGAGGGTCAGTTTCATCTTCCTCGCCTTCAGCAGTTTGTTTTGGCAAAAGCATACGCGATTTGATTTGCAGCAGCGTGGCAGCCATCAGCAGAAATTCACTGGCAATCTCAATATCAAACTCCGTCATTGCCTGTAAATATTCAATATATTGCTCAGTCACTGCCACAATAGGAATATCATAAATATCAATTTTTTCTTTTTCTATTAAATGTATCAACAGATCCAGTGGACCTTCAAAATCCTGAACCTTGATTGACAGGTTAGCCATATATTACAGCACATTCATGGCGGTCTTAACTTCAGCCATAGTTTTTTCAGCTTCCTTGCGGGCACGCTGTGCTCCATAATCAAGTACTTCTTTAATATATTCAGGTTTCTTTGATAATTCTTCCCGTTTAGTGTGGATATCTGCCAGCAACGCATTCATCTTTTCTGCCAAACGTTTTTTACATTCTACACAGCCAATCTCGCCAGCACGGCATCTTGCCCCAATCTCTTCATATTCCTCAGGATTGAATACCTTATGAAAAGCGTAGACAATACAAACTTCCGGATGTCCCGGGTCAGTCTTTTTTATACGCTGCGGGTCAGTAGTCATCATACGTATACGTTCCCACATTTCTTCCGGTCCAGCGCCGAAAGGAATGGTATTGCCATAGGATTTTGACATTTTACGGCCGTCAATACCCGGTAAAACCTTAGCTTTGGAAAATACTGCCTGTGGCTCGGGGAACACTTCTCTATTATAAAGATAGTTAAAACGGCGTACTATTTCCCGGGTCAGCTCCAAATGAGCAGACTGGTCTTCACCTACAGGAACACAGGTTGCTTTATAAAGCATGATATCCGCTGCCATAAGCACAGGATATCCCAAAAAACCATAGGTATTATTATCCTTGCCCTGAGCAGACCAATTCTGCAGTTTATCCTTATAGGTTGGCACGCGTTCCAGCCACGACAACGGAGTGCTCATACCTAAAAGCAGCGCTAATTCAGCGTGCTCTTTAACATGAGATTGTACAAAAATGACATTTTTTTCAGGGTCAAGACCAGCACTAAGCCAGTCAATCGCCATTTCCATAACATTTTCCTGTAATTTTGAAGTATCGCTATAAGACGAAGTCAGCGCATGCAGATCAACAATGGAGAAAAAACATTCATATTCGTGCTGCAAACGAACCCAATTCTCCAGCGCTCCCATATAATTACCCAAGTGAAAACGGCCAGATGGCTGCATTCCACTGAAAATTCTACCTTTAGTCATCAACATCAAGTCCCTTCATTAATCATAATTCAACAAGCCGTTTTAATTAAAATACTATCCCCAAAATACTGTTTACCAAAGACATATACGTGCTTGCCAAAGGCCTTATGATCATACCAACGATACCGGTAAAGACCAAAGCCAGCAAGATATAAAAGCCATATTGGCCAACCATATTTTCATACTGATAAGCAGTCCGCGGCGGCAGCAGTTCTCCTAAAATCTTTGAACCGTCCAGAGGCGGGATTGGGATAAGATTAAAAAAAGCAAACCAAACATTATAAAGCTGTGTCCAAAGTAAAAAAGAATAAACGCCTTTGGTCATAACACCAAATTTGGTCATTAAAGCAACAATCAATGCTGCAAGAAAGCATAAAAACAAATTTGCCGCAGGGCCTGCAAAAGAAACTTTTAAAATACCTTCGCGGCGATTTCTGAAATTATTGGGATTGATACCTACAGGCTTAGCCCAGCCGAAACCGGCCACAATAAGCATCAAGGCACCAATAGGGTCAAGATGTGCTAAAGGATTAAAAGTTAAACGTCCCATGAACCGCGGTGTAGGATCGCCCATGGCTTCCGCAGTCTGCGCGTGTGCATACTCGTGGATAGTGATAGCTATCAAAAGCGCCGGAATCCTATATAACATTGATGAAAAATCAAAATCTAACATACAAACCTCCATAATCGTCAATAGTAATATTATACAGTATTTTACGTGAAAAGAAAACGGAACCGCTGACAGCGATTCCGTCTTTTTTGTGAATTCTTATTTACCTATAAATTTAGGAGTACGTTTTTCTTTAAAGGCAGTTATTCCTTCTGCACTATCGTCCGTGCCCATACATAAAGGCTGGGCAACTGCTTCCATTTCCAGCACTTCGTCTAAAGTCATCGCAGTATTATTCAGATATTTTTTGATGAGCCCTATCGCTAAAGATGCTGAAGCTGCAAGTCGTTCAGCCATTTGCATAACCGCGTCCTCAAGCTCTGCTGCAGGGAAGATATGATTTACCAACGCCATTTTTTCAGCAGTTGCTGCATCAATCAAATCAGCTGTAAACATCAGCTCTTTAGCTTTATGAACGCCGACAGCTTTCGGCAGGAAATATAAACCGCCACAATCAGGTATCAACCCTACTTTCGCAAAGCTTTGAGCAAATTTAGCTGTATCTACTGCATAAATAAGGTCACAGGCCAGCATCAGATTAACACCGGCACCAGCGGTAACACCATTGACCATGGCAATAATTGGCTTCTCGATTGTAGTAATACGTTTTGCAACTTGCCCTACTTTAGTAATGAAAGCCTTTTTTACAGCAGTGTCTGCAAGAGTCTCCAAAAACGGCAGATCTCCGCCGGCACAAAAAGCTTTTCCATTACCTGTCAGCACAGCACATTTTATTGCCGGGTCTGTTTCTACCTTTGTCAGAGCTTCATGCAACCCGTCAATCAATGCTTCATTCATTGAATTCAAGCTATGCGGTCTGTTCATAGTAATTATAGCAACCTGACCTTTAAGTGAAAATAAAACTGCATCTTCCATACTCGAAAAACCTCCTCTAAATTTTATTACAGGCTGTAGTTAGGAGCTTCTTTCGTAATGATGACATCATGCGGATGGCTTTCTTTCAAACCGGCACCAGTCATACGAATAAATTGAGTTTTTGTAATCATTTCTTCGATATCCTTAGCACCGCAGTAGCCCATACCTGCACGCAAACCACCAACCAACTGGAAGATTGTTTCTGCAGCCAGGCCTTTGAAAGGTACGCGTCCTTCAATTCCTTCTGGTACCAATTTATCGGCGTTCTCCTGGAAATAACGGTCTTTAGAACCGCGTTCCATAGCACCTAAAGAGCCCATCCCACGATATACTTTATAAGAACGGCCTTGATAAATAATAGTTTCGCCAGGGGACTCTTCAGTTCCTGCTAACAAACCGCCAATCATAACAACATTGGCACCTGCGGCGATAGCTTTAGCAATATCACCGGAATATTTGATACCGCCATCGGCAATAATAGGAATACCATATTGACGTGCAACTAATGCGCAATCATTGATAGCAGTAATCTGCGGGACGCCGATACCGGCTACAACACGGGTCGTACAAATAGATCCTGGCCCGATGCCAACTTTAACGGCATCAACGCCACATTTGATTAATGCTTCAGTTGCAGCGCCTGTTGCTACATTTCCGGCAATAATATTCAATTCCGGGAAAGCTTCGCGCAATTGACGCACTGAATTCAGGACTCCGTGCGAATGTCCATGAGCAGTATCAATAACTATAACATCTACCTTAGCATTAACTAAAGCGGAAGCTCGTTCCATCATATCAGCACCAACGCCTACAGCAGCGGCTACACGCAGACGCCCATCACTGTCTTTGCAGGCATTAGGATACATTTTAGCTTTTTCAATATCACTGATTGTGATCAGCCCTTTAAGATAACCTTCGCTATCGACCAACGGCAATTTCTCAATACGGTGTTCGCGCAGTAATTTTTTAGCTTCTTCAAGACTCGTACCAACAGGAGCAGTTACCAAACCTTCACCAATCATACATTCTTTGATCTGTTTATTAAGATTAGTTTCAAAACGCAGGTCACGATTAGTAATAATTCCCTGCAGCTTACCATCAGGATCACAAATAGGAACACCGGAAATATGATAATGCTCCATCATTTTTACGGCATCTGCAAGAATATTATCAGGAGCCAGAAATAAAGGATCAACGATAATACCATGCTCGCTGCGCTTTACTTTGGCAACCTCTCCTGCCTGTTCTTCAATCGTTAAATTTTTGTGGATAACACCTAAACCGCCTTCACGGGCAATGGCAATCGCCATTTTTGATTCTGTAACAGTATCCATACCAGAACTGATCAGAGGAATATTCAATTTAATGTTTTTAGTCAAATAAGTGGAAACATCTACATCACGCGGCAAAACATCAGATTCTGCCGGAACCAAAAGCACATCATCAAAAGTTAAACCTTCTTTTGCAAATTTGTCTGTACGCATTATAAAACTCCCTTCTTCTTTGAAATATTTTTACTATACTAGCACAGTGATTACACAAAATCAAGTAATTTCTGTAATTTTTTTTACAATATCTTGTTTAGGAACCTTAAAAGATACTAAAAATGACCGATTTACTGCAACATTACAGCAATCCGGTCATTTTTTATTTAAGAATTATTTTTACGCAGTTCTTCCAGCAGGAACTCATTTTTAATCCGTATATATGTTCCCTTCATCCCAAGCGATTTCGTTTCGATTAAACCGGCACTTTCGAATTTACGCAGAGCATTAACGATTACAGAACGTGTAATCCCGACACGATCAGCAATTTTAGAAGCTACAAGCAAGCCTTCCATGCCTTTCAGTTCGCCGAGAATATTGACAATAGCTTCCAGTTCGGAATAAGAAAGCGTTGAAAAAGCAATCTGAACCATTGCTTTCTTACGCACTTCTTCTTCTACTTTAGCTGCACGCTCGTGCAGAATCTCAACGCCGATAACAGTCGCAGCATATTCTGCCAGCAGCAGGTCTTCATCGTCGAAAGGTTTATCATATTTAGCTACGATCAAAGTACCAATACGTTCGCCGTTACCGTAAATAGGCACGATAGTAGTTTTTTTCTGATCAAAAAAGCATTTTGTACCTTTAACAAAGGAACATTCCTGATTTTTATGTTCAATATTGGAAACTGTTTCTTTCGCGTCCATAATAAAATCCAGATATTTTTGCGGGAAGTTTTTGACATCCAAAACCTGTTCGCGCATGATATCACATTCGAAATCATCCTGAAGAGCGCTGCCTTTAACGCCGCCCTTACGCCCAACGATATAAATGTTAGCACCAATAACATCACGCAGCAGACGTGCGATAGCGTTATATTCTACTTTTTCCCCTCTTTGCAGCAATTTATTGATTTTTCTTGTTTTCTCCAAAAGTTCCATGATGATTCCTCCCTCAAATTTTAAGCACGCGGATGATTTTTCTGATATACAGAAGTAATACGTTCAGTAGTAATGTGAGTATAAATCTGCGTTGTGGACAGATTAGCATGTCCAAGCAGTTCCTGAACAGCCCTTAAATCAGCACCGTGATCTAAAAGATGTGTGGCAAAAGTATGCCTGATCGTGTGAGGACTGACTTTTTTCTGCATAGCCAGTTGGGTTATATATTTATCTAAGATCCTACGGACACTGCGATCCGTCAGCGGACCTCCCCTGCTATTAACAAAAACCTTGTCATGCGCCTCTGTTTTATTCTTTTCCATCAAAGCTCCGCGTGTAACTTGCAAATACTGCCGTACAACCTGGCAGCAGGTATGCCCTATCGGTACGATACGTTCTTTATTGCCTTTGCCCAGCAGCAAAACATATTGGCTGCCAAGATCTATATTAGTCACCGTAAGTCCCACCAATTCGGAAACACGGCAACCTGTGGCATAGAGTAATTCTAATATCGCCTGATCTCTTAATCCCAGCGTATCTTTATCCGGTAAGGTTAATATCTCATTGATTTCCAGTTCTTCCAAAAATACAGGTAATCTTTTTTCCAGCTTTGGCGTTCTTACCTTAACAAAAGGATTTTGCTCCACATAATTTTCTCGCATTAAAAACTTATAAAAAGAACGCAGCGAAGAAATCCGCCTGGCAATCGTCGTACGCGCATACTTTTCTTTATTGAGCAGCACTAAATAGGCACGAATATCCAAAACTCCGATCTTCTGCCATTGAAAATCTTTCCCCAGCCGTTCTGCTAAAAAATTACTGAATAAACTTATATCAGCGGCATAATTTTTAACAGTCAGCGGCGACGTGTTTTTTTCAACCTGCAGATACCTGAGAAACTTATCAACCATAGGATATTGCGATATTGACTCTGCCATAATAAATCCCTTCTTCTTATGTAGACTTATAGTATCACAAACCAGGAAGCTATTTCAATAACCAAGTACTAAATTTTTTGAATTTTTTATTGAATACACAAAAATGTGTAAAAATCTGAATATAAACAAAAATAGCGGCCAATTTAATGTGCCGCTACTCTTAATATTTTAATTTTTTATGCCTAAAGTCTGCCAGATGCCTTCGTGCTGAACTGATTTTGCATCAAAGTGCAGCCAATTAAAAGTCAACTGCAAAATAGTACTGATGCCAAACGCAGCTATTATAGTACCTAAACCAACCTTCGCTCCCAGCAGCCAGCCAGCCAGCAAAACACTGCCTTCTATAAGGCCTCTGATCATACCAATCGGAACTTTCGGCAGCCGACGTTTTAACCCGATCATCAAAGAATCGCGCGGACCAGAGCCAAGTCCGGCACTGATATAAAAATAAGTGCCCAGACTGATGGAAAACTGCCCTAAAAACATTACGATGATTCCCAGCCAATAATTTTCTATTAAAGGTACAGCATGATAGTACTGAAGAACATCAACACCAAAACCGATCAATACAGCATTAAGAATCGTACCTAATCCAAACCGCTCACCCATAGCAACTGTCACTACTAAAATCAAAAGCCCACTCAAAACATTGATCGTCCCATAGGTCAATCCTGTAACATAGGAAACACCGATACCAAAGGCTTCCCATGGCGCCAAGCCGATATTAGCCTGGATGCCAAGGGTCAAACCAATGGAATACAGTGCCAGACCAAAGTGCAGCCGCAGCAGTTTAAAAAACAAGTTATGTTTGTCTTTCCAGTTCATCACAGCTTACTTGATTATTTGCAGTACATCCTGCAAAGCATTCAATGAGCGCTCTGCAATCAGAGCGTTTTTCTCTTTTTTATTACGTATCTTTTTACCTAAAGACGGCAGCAGTCCAAAATTAACATTCATCGGCTGAAAATCCCTGATTTCAGGATTGCTTATATAATGTGCCAATGCACCGTGAGCTGTTTCTTTAGGGAAGGTAATATCGGGAAGCTCTAAATAAGCCCGAGCGGTATGAATACCAGCCATCAAACCAGAAGCAGCCGATTCTACATAGCCTTCTACACCTGTCATTTGCCCGGCAAAGTAAAATCTCGGAATCGCTTTAAAATTAAACTTATCATTCAATAATTTAGGCGAATTGATATAAGAGTTTTTGTGCATTACACCATACCGGACAAATTCTGCATTTTCCAGCCCCGGAATCATACCAAAAACACGTTTTTGCTCAGGCCATTTTAAATGAGTCTGAAATCCGACCATATTATACAGCGAAGCAGCAGCATTATCCTGACGCAGCTGGACCACGGCGTAGGCCTGTTTACCAGTTCTCTGATCTACCAGTCCAACAGGCTTTAGTGGACCGAAGCGCATGGTATCTTCACCGCGGCGAGCCATTTCTTCAATAGGCATACAGGCTTCAAAAAAAACTTCTTTTTCAAATTCTTTGACCGGAGCCAGCTCTGCTGTTCGTAAAGCTTCCCAAAACGCCAGATATTCTTCTTTGGTTTCAAACGGGCAATTCAAATAATCTGCATCACCTTTATCATAACGTGAGGCACGATATACTTTTTCATAATTCAAGGACTCTGCGGTCACAATAGGCGCAGCGGCATCAAAAAAATGAAAATAATCTGCTTCTACCAGCTTTCTGATATTTTCAGCCAATGCTGCTGATGTCAAAGGCCCGCTGGCAACTACAACATAACCTTCCAACTGCTGCAAATCTGTTACTTCTTCATAAACCACAGTAATTAAAGGGTGATTTTTAATAATTTCCGTAATACCCTGAGCAAAACCTTCCCTGTCGACAGCTAAGGCTCCGCCGGCTGGAATCTGATGTTTATCAGCCTGCTGCATGATCAGAGAATCAAGGCGGCGCATCTCTTCTTTAAGAAGACCGACAGCATTTTCCAAATTATTGGCACGCAGAGAATTGCTGCAAACAAGTTCCGCAAAGTCTGCAGTTTTATGCGCTTCGTCAGACTTTACCGGACGCATTTCATGCAAAATTACAGGAATGCCATATCTAATTATTTGATATGCTGCTTCACAGCCGGCTAAACCTGCGCCGATAACATGAATCGGTTTATTTGCTTTTAGCACTTTTGCGTCCTGCCTTTCCTTTTTTTATATGCAAGCCATTTTCACAGGTTTCATTAGAACAGTACAGTTTCTTATTGCCGTTCTTTTCAATTCGTTCCAGCATCACTTTACCGCATTTCGGACATTTTTCTTCTGTTGGCCTGTCCCATGATGTAAATTTACATTCCGGATAATTGGCACAGCCATAAAAAATACGGCGCGTTTTTGTCTTGCGCTCGATAACTTCACCGCCGCATTCAGGGCACTTAACACCGATCTTATGCAGAATCGGCTTCGTGTTACGGCATTCCGGAAAACCGGGACATGCCAGGAACTTACCAAAACGCCCCTGCTTTATTACCATCATACGTCCGCATTTTTCGCATTTCACATCACTGACTTCTACAGGAGCTTCTACTGCCTCAATTTCTTTGTCGGCTTTTTCCATCAATTTTGAAAACGGCACATAGAATTTTTCCAGTATTTTAGTCTTATCAGCTTTATGCTCAGCAATCTCATCAAGCTCTGTTTCTAATTCAGCAGAAAAAGGAATATCAATAATATCTTTGAAATAATTAGTCAGCATATCGACGATCATGAGCCCCAGCTCGGTAATCATCAGTTTTTTGCCTTCCTTAGCAATATAACCGCGGTCCAGAATAGTCTGGATAGTAGGCGAATAAGTACTCGGCCGTCCAATACCTTTGTCTTCCAGCTCTTTTACCAGGGTCGCCTCAGTAAAGTGCGCCGGTGGTTCGGTGAAGTGCTGTTCAGCCGGTAAAAGTTTATATAATTCTACAGGCGTTTTAGCCTCCAGATAAGGAACGGTTTTATCCTTATCCTCGAGCAGGTCTTTTTTATCGCTTAGCTTTAAAAAGCCTTCAAACTTCAAAACAGAGCCCGTTGCACGCAATTGGTAATCGCCGGCGCCGATCAGCAAAGTAGTAACATCAAAAACAGCCGATGCCATCTGACTTGCAACAGCACGGTTCCAAATCAAAGAATAGAGCTTAAGCTGATCTTTATTCAGATATTTTGCCATTTCCAGCGGTGTACGATGTACACTTGTGGGGCGGATCGCCTCATGTGCATCCTGGGCATTTTTTTTACTTGAATAGCTGTTTGCATGTGAAGGCCTGAATTCTTTGCCAAACTCACTTTCAATATAACTGCGGATATCAGCAGCAGCAACATCAGCAATACGTACTGAGTCGGTTCTCATATAAGTAATCAAACCGACAGAACCTTCTTTGCCCACAGCAACACCTTCGTACAGCTGTTGAGCTACCATCATCGTCTTTTTGGTAGTAAAATTCAGACGTTTAACAGCCTCCTGCTGCAGGCTGCTGGTCGTAAACGGAGGCAACGGATTACGTTTACGCTCTTTTTTTGTTGCTTCTTCAATGATATAAGCAGCTTTAGCCAAAGCTTTTTCTACAATAGCCGCTTCCTCAGCAGTATGTATTTCCAGTTTTTTGCCCAGATGTTTGATAACCTCTGCTTCAAAAATAGGAGCTTTCGCTTTTTCACGCAGTTTAGCATTCAAAGTCCAATATTCTTTAGGAATGAAATCAGCGATTTCTTTTTCACGGTCAGCAATGATTTTTACTGCTACCGATTGTACACGTCCGGCACTCAAGCCTTTTCTTATTTTACGCCATAACAAAGGACTAAGCTGATAGCCTACGATACGATCAATAATACGACGTGCCTGTTGAGCATCAACTTTATCCAAATCAATCGGGCGCGGATTCTTCAAAGCATCTTTTATGGCACCAGAAGTGATTTCATGAAACTCAATCCGACAGTTTGCTTCCGGGTCAACACCAAGGATATGCGCTAAATGCCAGCCAATAGCTTCGCCTTCGCGATCAGGGTCAGTTGCCAGATAAATTTTATCAGCTTTTTTAGCCAAAGTTTTCAATTCTTTAATCAATTCGCCTTTACCGCGAATATTAATATATTTAGGCTCAAAATCATGTTCGATATCAACGCCAAACAAACTTTTTGGCAAATCGCGCAAATGTCCCATTGAAGCGCGGACAGTATAATTGCGCCCTAAAAATTTTTCAATAGTTTTTGACTTAGTAGGTGATTCCACGATTACTAAATTTTTCGTCATAATAATAAGTCCTCCTAAATTCGGTAATACCTGCGCCCATCTGCCAGGCCAAGTTTACCTTGCATTTGCAGATCCAGCAGTTCCCCGCTGATCTCTGCCAGAGAGCGACCGCTTAATTCTACCAGTTCCTCTAACGTAACCGGTTCCTGTGTCATTATATCCATCAATTGTTTAGCCAGTTCTGAAACGGCCTCTGCTCCTTCACTGGCAAACAACGATAAATTCTCTATTTTCTGCTTACTGCCGAAGTTCAATTCCAGATCATTCAAAATATCTTCCGGCCTATCTACAAGCTGTGCTCCAGATTTTATCAGACTATGGCAGCCAATACTGTTAGGCAGATAAATACTTCCTGGAATACAATATACCTCATGCCCTTCATCTGCGGCAAATTCAGCCGTTATCATAGCACCGCTCTTTTTAGCCGCCTCAACTACCAGTATACCTTTCGTCATTCCGTTGATGATTCTGTTGCGCGACGGGAAGTTAGCAGCAAGAGGTTCTGTTCCAGGTGCAAATTCTGTTACCAGCGCCCCATTTGAACATATCTGCTCGAAAAGCGCCGTATTTTCACGCGGATAAACAACATCTATACCGCAGCCAAGTACGGCAATCGTACTTCCCCCAGCCTGTAAAGCACCTTTGTGAGCAGCACTATCAATACCCTTAGCTCCACCGCTTACAATAACCAGCCCCGCTGAAGCAAGATCAGCAGCAAAGTCACCCGCCGCCTTTAACCCATAAGTAGAAGCTCGACGTGAACCAACGATACCGATACTGCAATCAAGCCTGGGCAAATTACCCTTGATATATAAAACCTTCGGCGGTAATGCGATATGCCTTAATGAGACCGGATAGTCCGCATCACCGCTTATCATCAGCCGCACCTGCTGCCGCTCGCAAAAATTCTGCAGCTGTTCAGGTAACGCAAGATTTCTAAATTTTAGGAACTTATCAATGGCCGCCTCTTTATAAACGCGGGCAGCCAAAAGCTCTTGTCTATCAGCAAGATACGCACTACGCGCACTGCCAAACACCGCAACTAAAGCTTCAAGCTTACTGTTGCCCAATCCGACAGCAGCGCTTAAAGCACCCCAATAATAACGCTCCACAGCAATGCCTCCGATAAATTGCAGGCATCCACACGAAAACCGGGTGTCGCAAAATATTATTTTTCCCAAATCCATTTCATTATAGAGTTGATTTAGTCAACGGTCAAGCTTTTACTTATTTTTCAAGTTTTTTTAAAATATAATTGCTTATTTCTTCTGCAGCTCCAGGTTTACCATATTTCAAGCTGCGCTGCTGCTTCTGAAGCAAGCGTACTTGGGAGTCGACATCCGCATATCGGCAGACCATCGTTTTTACTTCCTGAGGTGAACCGGCTACCTGTGCACCGCAATACTGCTCTAAATAAACAGCATTACCTGTTTCCTGACCAGGCAGCGGCTTATAAATAATATAATTGCAGCCCGCAATCAATGTTTCAGCCGCCGTTAAACCACCGGCTTTAGTTACGACAATATCAGCAGCCAGCAATAACTCCGGTACATCATCCGTAAATCCATAAACAGTCAGTGGTATTTCTTTAAAAATTTCCAGGCGGTGCTGCAAAATTTCATTATGTCCTGCGACCGCAATTATTTTCAAACGCTGTGGCAAAAAACCGTGGAAAGCTTTAACTATGCTCTCCATCGGTAACAAGCCTTCGCCGCCGCCCATCAACAGACATACTATATCCTGCTCAGACCAATTAAATTTACGACGCAGCTCCTGACGATCATATGCCTGGTAAAATTGCCGCCGAACCGGTATTCCCGTCGGTAAAACCTCAGCATCAATCCCATCAAACTGTGCACGCAGATTTTCTGATGCTGCAAAATACACATCAACGCCTTCGCAAAGCCACCATTTATGTACAGTATAATCAGTAACCACCGCTCCCAACAGCAAATCCGGCTTGAATTTTTTCTTATAGATAGCCATGATACCTGCCGGTGTAGCATGTGTGGCAATTACAGCATCGGGGTTGGTCCTGACGATAAAATCCTGTGCCAAACTTGCTAAGGTACCATTAATAAAGTTACGCAGCCATAGCGACCCGCTCTGACGGTTTCCCCATTTATAAGCCAGCTCATACAGCCAGGGACAATATGAGAGTACCCATAAATAAAAACGTAAAAAAGCATTGCCGATACTGCCCGGAAAAAAGTCAAAAATACTTCCGTGCACTACCTGCACATTGTCTGCCAGTGCAAAAGACTGTTCCAGAGCTTGAGCAGCCAGCTTATGCCCTGAACCTATCGGAGCCGACAATAATAATATTGTATATTTTTTTTCACAAGATGCCATTTATAAACTCCATTTAAGAAAAATTTATCAAAAAACTTGAACCTGTAGCGCTATTATTGTATCATAAAATGTAATTAGCACAATATCAAGAGCTAATTTATTCTATATAATGATGGAGGTTATCATGAAAAATCGTTTACCAGTTGAACATTTTCATTTTCCGGTAGAAAAAATCAAAGCCGGTTATTACACCGACGCTTATTTTCTGCGTACCGAAGAGATACTGAATGGCGATAATCACCATCCTAGAGTAATGATGCAGCTTTTTACCCGTGAACCGGTAGTTGTTTGCGGCATCGATGAAACTATCGCCCTGATCAAAACCTGCGCACATAATCCTGAAAATATTACGATCCATGCTTTACATGACGGAGATGAGGTTGCCCCCTGGGAAACACTAATGACGATCGAAGGTGATCTGGCAGATTTTGCCCATCTGGAAACTATCTATCTTGGTTTTCTGGCGCGGCAAAGCCGTATAGCTACTAATGTACGCCGTGTTGTCAAAGCAGCAAACGGCAAACCGGTCCTCTTTTTCCCTGCCCGGTATGATACCTATCAAACCCAGGAATCTGACGGCTATGCTGCTATGATTGGCGGTATCAAAGGTTTCTCTACTGATGCCAACGCCTTAGCCAGCAATGGCAAAGGTCTGGGAACTATTCCCCACGCCCTGATCGCAGCATACAACGGCGACACGCTGGCAGCAACCAGCGCCTTTGATAAATATGTAGCGCCTGATATCGCGCGTATTGCCCTGGTCGACTTTGATAATGACTGTGTTGGTACGACTTTACAGGTAGCACGCAAACTTGGCCGCAAATTAGCAGGAGTCCGCTTGGATACCTCCGGCACTATGGTAGATAAAAGCCTGCTCAGCCAAATGGGTATGTTCAAACCGACAGGCGTCTGCAAGGAACTAGTACATAATGTACGCACAGCACTTGATGCAGAAGGTTTCGATTATGTAAAAATTATCGTTTCCGGCGGATTTGACGCCGAACGTATCAAAGAGTTTGAAGCATTAAAGGTTCCTGTAGATACTTATGCAGTAGGATCCAGCCTTTTTGACGGTAATATCAACTTTACAGCGGATATCGTTATGGTAGACGGCAAAGAATGCGCTAAAGCAGGACGAGTACATCTTCCCAACCCACGACTGGAACTTGTTAAGTAATTTTGAAAAAAGTAAAAGCACTGTGAGAATCTCACAGTGCTTTTTTATCAAACAAGATTATTTTTTCCAGATACCAAGCGGAGCTCCTACAGGCCAGAACTGACGGCCATAGAAATTATTAAGGAACCCGGCTCCGGCGCCATATAAGGAAATAAGCGCTACTGCCATTTCAGCATAAGCAGCCATGGTGTGCGGGAAATGACCGCCGATACCAAGTCCGTCTAAAGCTAAACCTAAAAGTAAGATATCAATGAAAACCATATCTACGAATAAGAACAGACTTGCAGAGGACGCAGCAATGGTACCAATGCAGGCAAATATAAAATAGGCCAAAAATGCAAAACCAATAGCTTTAGGATCCACACCGGCAGCAAGACCAGGACCAAAGGTTCCTGCTTTAATCATCCAGCTCATACCTACTGCAGACCAGAAAAAGCCGAAAGCACTGAAAATTGTTGCGCCAAAAATATTGCGATGGCAATAGTCAAAATAACCAGCCAACAGCTGGGCGAAGGATCCGCAGAAAAGAGCCCACGGCAAAACCCAGGATACTCCTTCAACGATACCTAATTTTTGTGCAGAAGCCACCATTGTTACGACGGCCAGACCAAATAGTCCCAAGGGTGTAGGGTCGGCTACTGCGATTTGAACATGCTGCGTTGAATCATTATTAGTACTCATTCATACGCCTCCTTTATTTTGGTTTGGTTGTGAATTATTCCACACGCATATATAATATACTTTAAAACTAACAACATCGTCAATAACTGTTACATAAATTTAGCACTTTTGTATACAAGTGTGATATTGTATATTTTTCAGAAAACTTATCTGTACTATAATCGCACTATTTTAGTATATAATTTATATAAAAGGAAGTGATTTTATGAGTTTAAATGCTACCCCATCTTCTGAACGCGTTCACATCGGTATCTTCGGTAAACGTAACGCCGGCAAATCAAGCCTTATCAACGCGATCACCGGGCAAAATTTAGCAATCGTTTCTGAAGCCAAAGGTACAACCACAGATCCTGTTTATAAAGCTATGGAACTGCTGCCGCTGGGACCAGTAATGATCATTGATACTCCGGGTATCGACGATGAAGGCGTTTTGGGCAGCCTGCGTATTCAAAAAGCATATCAGGTACTCAACAAAACTGATATCGCGCTTGTAATTATTGACGCTGCAGTTGGCCCTTCTGCTGAAGATCTGCGTTTGATAAAACGGATCAATGCCAAAAAAATCCCCCTGCTCATCGTTATCAACAAATGTGAAACCATAAATGAAGATAAAAAAACTGCTTATCAAGCTCTGCTGCCAAACAGGAAACTTTTATTTGTCAGTGCTGAACAGCAGCTCAATATTTTTGAGCTTAAAGAAGCAATCGCCCAAACCGTACCTGCAGATGAAAATAAAGCACAGATAGTTGCTGATCTGCTGTCGCCTTCGGACTTCGTTGTCTTAGTAGTGCCCATCGATTCTGCCGCCCCTAAAGGAAGACTGATCCTGCCGCAGCAGCAAACGATCCGCGATATTTTGGAAGCAGATGCTGCCGCTATTGTAGTTAAAGAAAACGAACTGACCAACACACTGCAAAATTTAGGTAAACGACCCAAACTGGTTATCACCGACAGTCAGGTCTTTAAAAAAGTTGCTGCTGAAACGCCGGCAGATATTCTTCTGACCTCTTTTTCGATCCTGTTTGCACGCTATAAAGGTAATCTGCAGACTGCCGTTCAAGGCGTTACCGCACTTGAAAACCTTGAGGACGGAGATAAAATTCTTGTCGGCGAAGGCTGCACACATCACCGCCAATGCGATGATATCGGCACCGTTAAGCTGCCACGCTGGATCAAAGAATATACCGGTAAAAATCCAGAATTTATTTTTACCAGCGGCACGGAATTTCCCCTAGACTTATCGCCGTATAAAATGATTATCCACTGCGGCGCCTGTATGCTGAACGAACGTGAAATGCAGTACCGCATCAAATGTGCTGCGGACCAAAACATACCTTTCACCAATTACGGTATCACAATCGCCTATATCAACGGTATTTTAAAACGCACCGTTGAACCCTTCCCACAGATTTATAAATTACTGGATAAATAATAAAAAGCTGAAACCTTTTGGTTTCAGCTTTTTATTTAGACTTTAGCGCACTTCTTCAAACATTTCTGCACCCACACCGCAGGTAGGACAGATATAATCTTCGGGCAGGCTTACACCTTCATAAATATAGCCGCAAACCTTGCAGCGAAATTGTTTTAAACCTGCTGCAGACTGAATTTCTGTCGGAGCGATATAAACTCCTCCCAAATCAGCACTTCTGTCAAAATACACCGTATGCAGCATCTGTTCTGCCAACTCACTTAAGGGTTCACCGTAAAATTCTTCGTATAATTTAATGATTTCAGGATTTTCGTGGCTTAACCGCAGCTGCATCGAATCGTCACGTTTATAAAGGCCTTCGATACGCTTGGCACGCAGCGCATCACCTTTATATTCCCTGTCTTTAGGCTGACCGCCCCCACCGATGCATCCGCCCGGACAAGTCATTACTTCGACAAAATGATAGCTTTTTTCGCCGCTTTTGATTTTTTCGATCAATTTACGGACATTAGCAGTACCATAGACGATAGCAACCTTTACTTTCAAGCCGTCAATGTCTACGGAAGCTTCTTTGATACCTTCCAAACCGCGTACGGGCTTCAAATCATATAGTGCTGCCGGAGCAGTTTTTTTCGTTACAAAAGTGTAAGCACTGCGTACTGCAGCTTCCATAACGCCACCGGTATTACCGAAAATCACGCCGGCACCTGACCCCAGTCCCATAAAGTCATCATATGCCTTGTCTTCCAATGCTGTGAAATCAATATTTTCATCTTTGGCCAGCATAGCCAGTTCACGCGTAGTAATAACATAATCCATATCACGCATACCGTTAATACCTAAATGCCTTGCAGCAGCATTCATTTCATCACGGCGGATTTCATATTTTTTAGCTGTACAGGGAGTAACAGCCACATTAACTATTTTTCGGGGATCAAGTCCCATTTTTTTTTGCAAAATAAGTTTTGATTGTTGGCCCCTGCATTCCTATCGGGCTTTTAGCACTGGAAATATGCGGAAGCATTTCCGGATAATAGGTTTCAGCAAATTTGACCCAGGCCGGACAGCAACTGGTAAACTGTGGCAGCGGTTTTTCGCCTTTTGTGATACGTTCCACCAACTCACTGGCTTCTTCCATGATCGTAAGGTCAGCAGCAAAATTAGTATCCAACACATAATCTGCCCCCAGTTTTTTCAGCAGCGCTACCATTTTTCCTTCAACAAAGCTACCGTCTGCCATAGCAAATTCTTCACCTAAAGCAATGCGCACAGAAGGAGAAGTGCTGAAAATAACGATCTTTTCAGGATCGCGCATTGCTGCTGCTACTTCATAAGCCTCAACCTTTTCAGTAATACTGTCTGCCGGGCACACATTAGCGCACTGCCCGCAGTTTATACAGATAGGCACATCTCCGGTCGCCTTGAGATCGTAGGTACCGCAGACACCGATATAATCGGTGCAGACTGCTTTACAGGAACCGCATTTGATACATTTGAATTCCAACCTTTGTACAGCAGGATTATCCGGTTCAATAGCAACACGGATATCTGTAAATTGATGTTTACTCATATAAAAGACCCTCCTCTTTTATCACTGCCTTTATTATAACTGCTCTCAATTATTCTTGCAATAGATACTAAAAGAAAATTATTATCTTAATTGCAGATAAAAAATAACTGCCGTAACGCAGTTATTTTATCTGTCCATATAAATTTATTCAAAAGTATAAAACTCATCGCCACTGCCGCATTAGATATGAGTAAATAAAGCACACTGCTATTTTTTATAACGTTTATAAGCAAAAAACACGATGCCCGTAACAATAACCAACACTGTCAAACGCATACTGTTTTGCTTAAAATTTACAATATCATGCCCAATAACAACTTCTAATGCCGTCGAAGGAAATTTACCGATCAGGTTGGCAATAATATAATCTCTGACGCTGATTTTGCTCAAAGCCCCGATGGCAGTTAAAATTCCCGAAGGAAAATAAGGCAGCGCTCTGGCAAATGCCATCCACTGCAAACCGTTCTTACCGCTGGCTTCGTCGATATTTTTCAGGCTGTTACTTGTAGCAATGATCTTTTCAGCAGTACCTCTGAATAAATAACGCATCAGCAGAAAGCTGATCACAACACCGACAGTTTCCGCCAGCCAGGAAATCAGTATTCCCAGTGGCAGACCGAAAATCAAACCATTAGCCGTCGAAAGAAAAATTGAAGGAAAAATACTGGCCGCATTGATGAACACATCCAGTAAAAAACTGATCACAATTGCCCAGGGCCCAAAAGACCGCAGATATTCAGCCAAAGCATTGACGTTACCGCTGATAGCCAGTTTAAGAGTTTTATCAAAAAAATCCTGAGCAAAAAAATGTATACAGCATCCCAGCAGCACCAAAAAAGCTACTGCAATGATTTTAGTTATGACATCAGGGTCACGATACCATTTAGTTTTATTCTCCATTAAATCTCCTTTAATATTACGAATAAAAAATACGCTGGAACCGTTCGTCAAATTGACTGCTAAGAGCATCTTCGATCTCGCGCAGCATCTGCGGGTTCTTGAACGCTTTTTTCGCTAATTCACGTGCTTCTATCAAAACGCCTATATCTTGCAGTATATCAGCAATATATAAATCAGGCAAGCCGTGCTGACGCAAACCGAATAATTGCCCGGCACCGCGCAGCTCCAGATCTTTTTCTGCCAGAAAGAACCCGTTATCACTGTCGCGCAATACCTGCAGTCGTTCCAGTGTTTCCTTATTGTCATTATCCGTAAGCAGCACACAGTACGACTGATCCTTGCCGCGCCCTACCCTGCCGCGCAGCTGATGCATCTGGGCCAACCCGAATCTGTCAGCATTTTCGATGATCATCAGCGTTGCATTGGGAACATTGACACCAACTTCAATAACTGTCGTCGTAATCAGCACTTTGATTTCTCCTGCGGCAAAGAGGCTCATAATGTCTTCTTTTTCCTGGTTTTTCAAACGTCCGTGCAGCAGAGCGCAGGGAATATTTTTTAAATACGTTGCCTGCAGTTCCGTATAAACTTCTGTTGCCGAGCGCGCTTCTACACCTTCAGATTCATCGATCAGAGCACAGACAACATAAGCCTGATGTCCGGCCTGTACCTGACGCACCAGTCCAGCATATACGGCATTACGCTTCTCACCGGTGTAGCACAAAGTCTCAATCGGTTTACGTCCAACAGGTTTTCCCTGCATCATGGAAGTATCAAGATCACCATAAATAGTTAAAGCTAAGGTTCGCGGGATCGGAGTAGCAGTCATAACTAAAATATCTGGGGCAAACTGTGATTTATTGGATAATTTCGCCCTCTGATCTACACCAAAACGATGCTGTTCATCAGTAACCACCAGCGCTAATCTGGCAAAAACAACATCGTCCTGGATCAGGGCATGCGTGCCAACCAGTACATCAATCTCTCCCAGCTCCAGATTTTCTAAAATTTCCCGACGTTTAGCTTTTTTGACACTGCTTGTCAAAAGCTCGACTCTTAACCCCTGTTTGCCCAAATATTCTGTCAGGGTTTCAAAATGCTGCTGTGCCAAAATTTCTGTCGGCACCATAATACAGCCCTGATATCCGTTTTCAGCCGTTTTAGCCAGCGCCAGAGCCGAAACAACAGTCTTGCCAGATCCTACATCACCCTGCAGCAACCTGTGCATCGGCTTGTTATCCTGCATATCAAGTGATATTTCCTGCCAGGCCTTCTGCTGCGCTTCAGTAAGTTCAAACGGCAGTGAGTTTTTCACCGCTGTAACAAGCTTGCCGTCCACGCCGTGCTTGATGCCCTGCCTCACCTCTTTAATGCGATCGCGATAATAGAGCAGCCCGCATTGCAGTAGAAACAGTTCTTCAAAAATGAATCTTTTTTTAGCTTCTGCCAGTTTAGCAAAACTGCCAGGAAAATGAATATTCTTCAATGCAGTATAACGATCCGGCAGCTGCCTTTCCGTTATAATACTTGCCGGCAATGTTTCCGGCAAATATTGTTCTGCCTTTGCCAGTGCCTGTTTGACTGCTGTGCGTACCGCTACCTGTGTCAAAGAGCCTGTCAGACTATAAACAGGTAAAATTCCTAAAGCATTGATACTTTCATTACTGTCGGCAATTTGAATAAACGCTTCGGAAACAAATTTTGCCGTTGTACCGCGGCGTACTTTACCAATAACAATCAGACGCATACCTGATTTGTATTTACGGGACTGATACCGCTGCGCTGCAAACAGAAAAATATCGGCGTAACTGCCATCGTCCTGAACTGTGATAACAGTATAGCGTTTCCCTCTGCCTGAATATTTATCTGAAACTCGAAACACTTCCCCTGTAAAAAGCTGTTTTTCGTTATCAGTAGTCAGCTCTCCGATACGTTTCACTTTAGAATAATCAAGATAACTGTCCATTCTCGGGAACCGGTTGAGTAGATCACCGACCGTTTCTATATTCAATTTCTGAAATTCTAAAGCTTTTTTTATCCCTATACCTTTTAAACTGGTAACAGGCTCACGCCACCACATAAAATCACTGCCAATCTATAAAATTTACTTGCTTTTACCTACAGTCTATGGTATGATACTTTTGTTAAATTTGTAACTAATGCTCGTAATACGTTAAGGAGGTGGGACTCATGGCATCCATTTGCGAAGTCTGCGGCAAAGGTACTCTCGCTGGCAATAACGTCAGCCATTCCAATAGACATACTAAACGTGCTTGGAAACCGAACATTCAACAAGTAAGGGCTATTGTTAACGAATCTGTAAAACGCGTTAATGTTTGCACTCGTTGCTTGCGTTCCGGTAAAGTTACCCGCGCTATCTAATTTATGATTATTAAAAATAAACCAAATACCTAACGGTATTTGGTTTATTTTTATTTTACCGGTACACCGCATTCCGGACAAAATTTTACAAGCGAACTGATTTTGGCCTTACAGCTGGGACAAAGGATAAAGGCCCGGTATTCACGCAGCTTGTTTTCAAATAAGTCGTAAAAAAGATTGACTTCTTTATCCTGTGGCTTCCAGTTATAAACCTGAATCCTCTTACCATGAACATCAGCAAAAACCTGAGTAGTTTCTTCGTCCATCGCCTGTGCCGAAAAACGCATAACCTTTTTATCATTATGGCATTCAAGAATGCCATTTTCATCATCACGGGAATCAACCGTCACACCCATTTCATTGACTGTAAGCAATAACAGATTCCAAGCGCTTTTATTGTTTATTTCGTAAATACGGTTATCAAAACAACCGCCGGCACCATCAATTCTCATTAGCTGACCTCCAGAAAATTTTAGATAATAAATTAATACTCATATTATAACATAAAATAAACGCCAATCGCAGTCCTTCAAACGAATAAATCGTAACAATTATGTAAAAAATCCCCAAACCTGACGGCTTGGGGATTTATTTTCAACCTTATTATTTTGCGTAGTCAACAGCGCGTGTTTCACGAATGATGACGACTTTGATCTGACCGGGATATTCCATCTCGGCTTCAATCTTTTTAGCAATATCGCGCGCTAACAAAATAGATGTAGCATCATCGATCTGGTCAGGTTTTACCATTATGCGAATTTCGCGTCCTGCTTGGACAGCAAAGCATTTTTCAACGCCTTCAAAAGATTCAGAAATCTCTTCCAATCGAGTTAACCGTTTCAAATAGCTTTCCAATGTTTCGCGTCTCGCGCCAGGTCTTGCGGCAGAAACAGCATCAGCTGCAGCTACCAGAACTGCTTCAACACTCTTAGGCTCTACATCGCCATGATGGGCCATGATAGCATTGAGTACCAATTCAGATTCACGATATTTCTTAGCAATTTCCATGCCGATCTCAACGTGGGAACCTTCCATCTCGTGATCGATAGCTTTACCAATATCATGCAGTAAACCAGCACGTTTGGCTAAAACTACGTCAACGCCCAATTCTGAGGCCATCAAGCCTGCTAGATGAGCAACCTCAACAGAATGATTCAAGACATTTTGACCATAGCTGGTACGATATTTCAAGCGGCCCAGTAATTTTATCAGTTCAGGATGCAAACCATGCACACCTACCGCAAAAGTAGCCTGCTCGCCAGCTTCTTTGATCTTTTGTTCGACCTCTTTTTGTGCTTTTTCAACCATTTCCTCGATACGGGACGGATGGATACGACCGTCGTTGATCAGTTTTTCCAGAGCAACGCGGGCAACCTCACGGCGTACGGGGTCAAAACCGGAAATAATTACCGCCTCCGGCGTATCGTCAATGATCAGGTCAATACCGGTCAAAGTTTCCAGTGTCCGGATATTTCTGCCCTCACGGCCAATGATACGGCCTTTCATTTCATCATTAGGCAGGGCTACTACAGAAACAGTAGTTTCTGCTACGTGGTCGGCCGCACAACGCTGAATCGCCAGAGAAATGATCTCTCTGGCCTTCTTGTCTGCTTCCTCTTTCGCCTGCTGCTCCAAATCTTTAATGAGCATTGCGGTTTCGTGTTTCACTTCTTCTTCAACAGATTGAAGAAGTTCTTTTTTAGCATCTTCGGTAGATAAACCGGACAAACGTTCCAGTTCACCCAATTGTTTTTGATATAATGCATCGACTTTAGCCTGACTGTCACTGAGGAAAGTCTCTCTAACAGCTAAGTGTTCCTCTTTTTTCTCAAAAGACTCTATCTTACGGTCAAGATTTTCTTCTTTTTGCAAAAGACGTCTTTCCTGACGTTGGATATCACTGCGACGCTCTTTATTTTCTCGTTCCATCTCACTGCGCATGCGGTGGATTTCTTCTTTAGCTTCTACTAACGCTTCTTTGCGTTTAGCTTCACCGGTCTGTTCCGCCTCCTGAATGATACGAATAGCGGTTTCTTCAGCAGTAGCAATTTTGTTTTCAGCAACATTTTTACGTACTAAATAACCGATCGCACCACCAACGGCACCAGCACCGATAGTAATACCGATAAGTTCTAAAATGATTTTCACCTCCTTATTAATTTTTAAAAAAAATGAGGCAACAAACTATTGTCGCCTCGTGGATAACATTCATTCATTAATTATTAACACGATTGGATACTATAATTTTAAATGGATTTTATATAAAAGTCAAGTTAGCAGTCATCCATTAATATCACAGAACCATGTATATTATTAATGCTTTTTTGAATATATTTACTTGCAAAGCCACGCGCATACAGGTACCTGCCAATAGCGGCCCGGCCTTCCTGCGTAGCAGGATCATATTTTTTAGGATTACGTTTTAAACAAGACTGCAGAGCCTTCTCCGCCCGTTCCTGTTCCTCAGCTTCAGAAAACTGCGCTAAAATATCGTTTATATAACGTTCGGCCACATTTTTTTTCTGCAGCTCCAGCCGCAGGTGACATCTGCCATAGTATTTTTTAGAAAGCCAGGCTTCAAAAACCCTCTGTCCATAACGTTTTTCATCTAAGAAACCATATTCCAGCAGTTTTTGGATAGTACTCTTGATGATGACAGCATCTGCACCTTTACGTTTCAGCTTCAGTTCCATATCCTTACGGCTGTAATCACGATAGCTCAGAATATCTAAAGCATAATCATACGCTTCCTGCTCAGTCGTTAAGTTCTTGGACGACCGGTTCAGCATCGCTTACACCGCTTTCTGCGCTTACTAATTTGGCAATAGTATGCTCGCGGATCTTGGCTTCGATCTCAGCAGCCATTTCCGGATTTTCTTTGAGAAAATCTTTGACCTTTTCTTTGCCCTGTCCCAAACGAACCTCGCCGTAGGAATACCAGGCGCCGCTTTTATTGATGATGTCAAACTCTGCACCCAGATCTACGATGCAGCCTTCATGGGAAATGCCTTCACCGTACATAATATCAAATTCTGCCTGTTTGAAAGGCGGAGCGATTTTATTTTTAACGATTTTCACGCGGGTACGGTTGCCTATCATATCGTTGCCGTTTTTCAGAGTTTCAATCCGTCGTACATCCATGCGGACAGTGGAATAAAATTTCAACGCTCTGCCGCCGGTAGTTGTTTCTGGATTTCCGAACATAACTCCGACTTTTTCGCGGATCTGATTGATGAAAACAGTAGCACATTTAGACTTGGAAATGATACCGGTCAGCTTACGCAGAGCCTGACTCATCAACCTGGCCTGCAGGCCAACGTGAGAATCACCCATCTCGCCTTCGATCTCTGCACGCGGTACCAAAGCCGCTACGGAGTCGATAACGATGATATCGATAGCGCCGCTGCGTACTAAAGCATCAGCGATCTCCAATGCCTGCTCGCCGTTATCAGGCTGCGAAATCAGCAGATTGTCGACATCGACGCCCAGCTTACGTGCGTATTCAGGGTCCAAAGCATGCTCAGCGTCGATAAACGCCGCATAACCACCGATTTTCTGTGTTTCAGCGATCATATGCAGGGCAACTGTAGTTTTACCGGAAGATTCCGGGCCATAGATCTCGATGACCCTGCCGCGTGGAATGCCGCCTACTCCCAAAGCTATATCTAAAGACAAAGCGCCTGTAGGAATAACCTCTATGTTCATTTTAGCGCTGGCTTCGCCCAATTTCATGATCGAACCTTTACCGAAATCTTTTTCGATTTGGCGCATTGCATTTTCCAACGCTTTTGTTTTTTCAGCGTTCAGTTTTTCCGTACTCATTTGATCAAGCCTCCTGTTTCGTTGCTGTCAATTACTATCTACAAATAGTATACAAACAACTGTTCGAGGTGTCAAGATTTATTTATTTTTTCAGCAACCGGGCAATTTCTTCCCCGCTGAATTTATAGGTTTCGTTGCAGAACTGGCAATGCACCTCTGTTTCCTCATCCTGACTCATGGCCGAGATATCTTCCTGCCCTAAAGTCGCCAATGCTCCCAATATCTTTTCTCTACTGCAGCGGCATTTATAACTAAGCTCTATGCTCTCCTGAATTGTTACATCTAGACCGCGGGCAATAGTTTCGATCATCTTTTCTGGAGTATAACCCAGCTCCAGCAGCTGCGTAACATAAGGAGTTAAACTGATGTTTTCCTCCAGCTGTGCCAGCGTTTCCTCTGCGCAGCCTGGCATTGCCTGAATAAAGTACCCGCCTGAAGCTATGACCTGCCCCTCTTTATTGACCAATACGCCTAACGCCACAGAAGACGGTGTCTGTTCAGACGTGTATAGATAATTAGTAAGGTCACTAGCGATCTCGCCGTCAACCAGTTCGGCATAGCCGGTAAAAGGTTCAGCGTTCTGCAGATAACGGGTCACAATAATATTGCCGGCTCCAATAGCGCCGCCAACATCCAGCTTGCCGTTTTTCAGCGGCAAAAATACATCCGGATCACCTACATAACCACGCACATGCGTGCCTTCTGCATCGGCAACGACTTCGCCGATCGGCCCGTCACCCTTTAAACGCAGGGCAATGCGTTCATTATCTTTCATAGTAGCTGCTAAAAGCAGGGCTCCGTTCATCGCCCTGCCCAAAGCGGCACTAGCCAAATGGGAAGTATGATGCCTGATAGCAGCCTCCTGTACCAGATTAGTAGTACACAGCGCATAAATTCGTACACCTTCAGCCGTGCCTTTAGTCAAAATATCTTTCATTATATATACCTCTTAGAATCTACGATTAACGTACGTTTAAAAATCAGATGTTTTTCAACAGATTGACCATTTCGATAGCAGTCATTGCAGCATCAACACCTTTGTTGCCAGCTTTAGTACCGGCACGTTCAACAGCCTGCTCAATATTTTCGGTAGTCAGAACGCCGAAAGATACCGGAACACCTGTTTCCAGACCAACATGCGCCACGCCTTTAGAAGCTTCGGCACAAACATAGTCAAAATGAGGAGTAGAACCGCGGATAACCGCACCCAAACAGATAACAGCATCATATTTGCCACTCACTGCAAGTTTCTGCGCTGCCAAAGGGATCTCGAATGCTCCTGGGACCCAAACTGCAGTAATATCTTCATTGTCCATCCCATGACGTTCCAGGCAGTCGATAGCGCCGCTCAAAAGCTTGCTGGTGATAAATTCATTAAAACGAGCTACAACAATAGCCACTTTCATACCTTGTGCTGTTAATTGACCTTCTAAAGTTTTCATATTCATTGCCTCCATTTTAAGTTAATTTAATTTTTATATCAGCTGCAGCAGTTGCAGTGTTTATGCTCATGACCTTCGTGCAGCTCATGCCCCATTTTTTCCTCTTTGACTTCCAGATAGAACTCGTTAAAAGGGTTAGCGTCGATAACGATAGGCACTCTTTCGCTTACGGTGATGCCATAGCCGGAAAGCCCCACACGTTTGGCAGGATTATTAGTGATCAGACGAATGCTGGTCAAGCCCAGGTCGGAAAGGATCTGAGCTCCGATACCATAATCACGCAGATCCGGAGCAAAGCCCAGCTTAACATTGGCTTCAACGGTATCATAACCCTGATCCTGCAGCGCATAAGCCCTGATTTTATTCGCCAGACCGATACCACGTCCTTCCTGACGCATATACAGTACTACACCGCACCCTTCTTTTTCTATCATTCGCAGCGCTGTTGCCAGCTGATCGCCGCAATCACAGCGCAGGGAACCGAAAGCGTCGCCGGTCAGACATTCTGAATGTACGCGTACCAAGACATCTTTTTTACCGGACACCTCACCTTTAACGATGGCAACATGGCAAAGATCATCCAGATCATTTTCGTAAGCTACAGCGCGGAAATTGCCGTATTTACTCGGCAGCGCGGCTTCAGCCGCACGATGCACCATTTTTTCGTGCGCCTTGCGGTAAGCGACCAAAGCAGCAACGGTAATAAAAACCAACCCGTGTTCTTTAGCAAATTCTTTCAATTCAGGAGTACGGGCCATATTGCCGTCTTCGCTCATGATCTCGCAGCAGATACCGACTGGCTTCAATCCAGCCAGCTTACACAGATCTACAGTCGCCTCGGTGTGCCCTGTGCGGCGCAGTACGCCGCCTTCACGTGCACGCAGCGGAAAAACATGTCCCGGCCGGCGGAAATCATCAGCCTGCGCGTTATCATCAGCACATTTTTTCATCGTATAAGCGCGTTCGTGCGCCGAAATACCCGTAGTAGTATCGACGTGATCGATAGATACGGAGAACGCAGTTTCGTGATTATCAGTATTTTTAGCTACCATCGCGCCAAATTGCAGCTTATCCATGATCTCCGGAGCTGCCGGCATACAGATCAGACCGCGTGCGTATTTTGCCATAAAGTTTACTGCCTCAGGCGTACACAGCTCGGCAGCCATAATCAGATCACCTTCGTTTTCCCTATCCTCGTCATCAGTTACCAAAACCATTTTACCGGCTTTGATCGCTGCTATCGCTTCTTCAACTGTATTAAATTTGAACTCTTCCATTTTCATAACCTCCTTATTTACATAAAACCGTTTTCGAATAAAGTAGCTTTACTCAAAACGCTGGTTTCATCCTTTTTCTCTGCTTTATTGCCAAACTTCAGCATCTGTTCAACATATTTACCGATAATGTCTGTCTCCAGATTGACCTCGTCGCCAACGGTCTTAAAGCCTAAAGTAGTTTCCTTCGAGGTATGCGGGATCAGCGATACTGAAAAAGTATCCTCGGTGACATCCGTTACCGTCAGACTGATACCATCGATAGCAATAGAACCCTTATGCAGGATGTAACGCATCAACTCCGGCGGCGTTTTTACCGTTACCACATTAGCTATGCCGTCCTGCCGGCATTTCGCGATCACACCGATCCCCTCCACATGACCACTGACGATATGTCCGTCCAGGCCATCCATCAACCGCAGCGTCCTTTCCAGATTGACCCGGTCGCCGCTGCGCAGATCACGCAGATTGCTCAAACGCACAGTTTCCGGCATCACGTCAGCCGTAAACTCACCGCTGCCCAAAACAACTACTGTCAGGCAAACGCCGTTCACTGCAACGCTGTCGCCTATTTTTAAATTATCCAGCACTTTTCTAGCGGCTACAGTCAGATGATAACTGTTCTGCACTCTCTTCAACCCTCGCACAGTGCCAAGCTCTGCAACTAATCCAGTAAACATATCAGCATTTATTCCTTTCCACTCTGCCAGTCAGCAAAATATCTGCTCCCAAAGGCAGTGTTTCTATCTCCTTCAAAACATAACAATCCTCCATCAGTGCAAAACCTTTGCCGCCGACCGGAGTCAACGCCTCTTTGCCGCCGATCAGTTTCGGTGCGATAAACGCATAAATACGATCCACCAAGCCGGCTTCTAAAAAGTCACCGTGCACTGTACTGCCTCCTTCAACCAAAATACTGGTCAGATTACGCCCAGCCAGCTCCTGCAGCAGCAACGCTACAGGCAGCTTGCCATTGACCGCAGGCAGCTGAAGCACTTCTACCTTCGGCAGCGCCTGCAGCGCTTCTGCTTTGGCCTGCTTGGCGCCCGGTAAACAAGTGCCTGTGACCAGCAATGTTTCAGCCTCGCCGTCAAAAATCTTCGCAGTCATGGGTATTTCACAGTTACTGTCCAACACTATCCGCAGCGGGTTTCGCCCCTCTACCAACCTGGTAGTAAGCTCCGGATCATCTGCCAGCACCGTATTCTTACCGACCAGGATACAATCGTGAGCCTTGCGCAAATAGTGCCCATAAGCTCTGGCGTCCTCGCCGGTGATCCATTTCGAATCGCCGGTCCTTGTAGCTATCTTACCGTCTAAAGTCATTGCATATTTCATCGAAACAAAGGGTCTGCCGGTTACGATCCAGTGGAAAAACTTCTCGTTAAGCAGACGTGCCTCTTCTGCGCACACGCCCACAGTAACCTCGATCCCCGCATCACGTAAACGCTTAAAACCGTTGCCGGCAACCTTGGGGTTCGGGTCTTCGACCGCCGCAACCACACGTTTCAGTCCGGCAGCAATAATCGCCTCGCAACAGGGTCCGGTACGTCCAAAATGCGAACAGGGCTCCAGTGTTACATATATCGTTCCGCCACGGGCCAGCTTTTTTGCTTTCTTCAACGCATTGATCTCGGCATGAGGCTGCCCTGCCTTATGATGATAGCCTTCGCCTACAACTTCTCCATCAGCACTGACGATAACTGCACCTACCATAGGATTGGGGCTGGTATCACCTTCAGCCAGACAGGCTAAAGCCAGCGCCTGCCGCATATATAATTCATCGTCCATCAAGTCACCTTCTTCAAGTAAGCTTACGATATGCCCTGAAATTAGAAAAACCACAGGCAAAACCTTTTGGGGTTTTGTCTATGGCTCAGTAAACAAACTCATAGCCGCCTTTTCTCATCCAGACTATACTGTCGGTACCGGAATCACACCGGATCATGCTCACAAAGAAGCTCGCGGACTATAACCGCCGGTAGGGAATCACACCCTGCCCCAAAGGCTACCGTATTTAATTACTTTCTAAATATAGCACAAAATATTCAAAGCGTCAATTTCTTAAAAGCGAACTTCCTGTGAACAAACAGTATGCCTTCTGGCACCAACTATTTTTTTGGAAGCAGGCGGACTTGCTCTTCCCGCCCGCTTCCAAAGATGGAGGAATGAGTGTAAACTCGTCTTATTGTCAGGCAGCAGCCCAAAGGCAAATCTGCCGTAACAGCTCTTGAAAATTAGCTTCCAGCATCGCTATCGCCTCAGCCGACGCATCATCGATATGCAGGCCTACGGTCACTGTAACAGTATGTCCAAGCATCCTGGCCAGTTCTAAGGCGGCTTTGCGTGCCAGCAGGTCTTCCTTATGCCCTGTCAGGCACAGTACCGATGCCGAAGAAGAAACTATATTTTTATCTTTTAAGCTGGGGCGCGGTACGCCTACGGCGACAGCACCGATATGCTGCTTTTCACCGCCGCCGATAACGACCGTCAGATCATCACCACAGCGTACTGCCACAGCTTCCAGCAAATATTCCTGCGCTCCCAAGGAAAAAGACTTTGCCTGCATTTTAGTCCTCCCCTTTCCAGGCCACAAAATGCTTATAATCAATACCAAACTGCATCAGGACCTTACCGATGATATGCTGCATTTGCTTTTCCACCGAATTTGACCCATTGTAAAAAGTCAGCATCGGCGGCACAACGACGCAGCCGTAATCAGCAGCTTCCTTGATATTACGCAGATGCAGCCTGCTTAAAGGCATTTCGCGCGGTACGATAACTACCTTCCTGCCCTCCTTTAGACAAACGTCAGCGGAACGCAGCAGCAGATTATCTGTATAGCCGGCTGCTATCCCGGCGACTGTTTTCATACTGCAGGGTATTACGATCATTCCATCAGTTTTAAACGAGCCGCTGGAAATACTGGCAGCCATATTTTTATTGCTGTGCACAACATCGGCCAGAGCGCATACATCCTGTACGGTAAGATCCGTTTCGCACTCAAAATTTTTAACTGCACCTTCAGTTACAACTAAGTGAACTTCACAATCTGGGAGCAATTTTAAAGCTTTCAACATCTCATAGCCCAAAATGACCCCGCTGGCTCCGGAAATACCAACGATCAGACGCATCTCCAGCCCTCCTTCAGCAGATTATTTATCAAACAAGCCTAACATCGACCAGTACGGAACTTCAATCAGTACAGTCATAACATAGATAACGATAATGAACGGAATACCCAAACGGATCGTTTCCTTCTGTGAATACATACCGTTATCTTCACCCAAACCGACCAGCATGTTCAAATGCTGGAAAGGCAGCACATAGTGAGAAGCAACTGCCGAATAAGCGAGCAGCGCCGGAACAAGCGGCGTAATACCCATCTGGCTGGTAAAGGTGATCATAGCTGGGATAATGATACCCATAACTGCGATAACGCTGCCCAAAAGCATATGTATAATAATTGAAATAGTTGCGATAAACGCTGCCAGGATATATGGATCAGACGGAACTGTACCAGGCAATACTGTCTGAGCTATCCATGCATTCATACCGGTAGCGCCGCCAACACGTCCGATAGCAACAGCAGCAGTCAAAAAAATCAGTACATGCAGAGGAACACCGCTCCAGCTTGCCGGCGTCAGAATTTCGCCAACCAAAGGCAGGCTCATTGCCATTGCGATAAACAAGGTTACCCAACCGATATCGACGCCATGCAGAGTATCAGTCATCCAAAGAATGATCGCTAAAGTTACCCAAAAGGCAGTCCGAAGCTCTTTCCCACTCATTGGACCCATAGCTGCTAATTTAGCACGCATTTCCTCTTTGTTAACCTGTACTTCCTGAGTTGGCTTAAATAGGAACAAAATCATAAAGCAGGTAATAATACTTACGATAATACTGGGTGGTCCCATCAATTTAAACCAGCCAAGCCAACCTAGAGAAACACCGGATGATTGTACTGCCAGCGGACTGATAGTAGCATCGCCAGTCAAAAAGATCAGGGAAACCGGAACAGAAGCGGCAAAAACAGTAAAGCCTATTTTAACTGCATCCACACGAGGAATATTCGCACTTTTAATAACGACCGCCATAACTGACATAATCAGGAAAGCACGCGGCCAGGGATGCGGAATCAAAAGACTGAGGATAAAAGTCAGAATAAAAATCGCCACGATAATACTCTTAAATGAAGTTACATAAGAAATGATAAATTTATAAGCGATACGTTCGCCAAGTCCAGATTCTTTAACTGCACCGGCAATCAAATAAGCGCCTACAATCAAAAACATCATTGGACCAGTCCAGGTCGAAAAAATGAGAGCAGGTTTTTCAACCCCAAAAACTGCGAGGAGCAATAGATAAAGACCGGAAGTATAACCCGGCTGAGTGATTTGAAAGCCCCAGAAAATTACGGTCATAAAAGAAAGCGCCATACATATCTGACCATTTCTTGCAAGTCCTGGGATATCGGCCGTGCCGAACAACAGTGCTACGATAATGCCTAAAATAAACCCTATTCTCGCTTTATTCATTCCCACAAATAAAACCTCCTATCTCTTACAACTTTTGAACATCCACAACCAATAAAATATCTATTTTAATAATTAAGTTTATGTGCAGCAAATTTAATTATTGTAATTTATTAAGTTATGGAGTATCCTTATGCTAATGAGCAAGAGCTTTTTGACAGCTCCTAAAAATCTTTTTCCCCTCCTTCCCTTTCGTCTCCAGCAATTCTCTTTCTTGCTTTTCATCATAGAACCAGCCCGTCTAAAAGGCAATTCAGTTAAATAAACACGTCATTCTTGTTAGGAATTTCCAAAGGTGAAAGCTTGTATTCCATTCTCGAATATGTGTATATAGCAAAATCGAATATAATTTAAATGAAGAAGGTAAAGATTTTAAAACAAATCTCATTTTTTTACTATTTGCTATCGTGTTTTAATTTGCACAGAAGGGCGGATTGAATTTATGAATCTTAATCAATTGAAATACTTTCTGGCCATTGTCAAAACAGGTAGCTTTTCAAATGCTGCCGATGATATGTATATCTCCCAATCGTCAATGTCCAAACAGATAAAAGCCCTGGAAACAGAACTGGGTGTCGATCTCTTCAAACGCGAACATTCCAAGGTCTATCTGACTGAAATAGGTGCGGAATTTGCCAAATATGCTGAAATGACCATCAAACAACACAACGATATGCTGCTTTATTTAGATGAATTTGCTACCAAGAAGTCCAATACTATTCGTTTTGGGTCAATACCTGTAGTATCCTCCTATGGTATCAGCGCTCAGATAGCCCAATTTACAACCAACTATAAACCCGATGTTAACGTCGTTATCGATATGCACGAGACCAACCAGCAGGAAGTTATGAAAGAGCTGTTTGACGGAGCCATCGACATTGCGCTGATACGTACTGATTATCTTGATGAAGTAGATGTCTTTGACTGTATTCCATATAAGAAAGATATTTTTGTTCTGGTCTGCAATCAAAATCATCCTTTAAGTACAAAAGAAGCTGTTTCCCTGAATGACCTGATAAAATACCCACTTTCACTTTTAGATACCTCATCGGTCATTTATACGATCGTTATGAAAGCATTTGAACGCCACGGCATCGAGAAAAAAACAAAATGTCTGACAACAAGGCACAAGATCCTTATGGAGATCCTGCAGACGGCGCCAAATATTTCGCTGCTGCCGCTCAGTCTCGTTGACCTGACACTTTTCCCTCATCTCTGTACCGTTCCTCTAGTTGAAGAACTCACAAGCGATGTGGCGCTGATAAAACTCAAAAAACGTCGCCTCAATAAAATTACCAAGGATTTTTGGATCTATTGGCAAAAATATTTTCAAATGCAATAAATAAAAAACCACTGCTGAGCAGTGGTTTTTTATTGCTGATATTCCTGATATTTACCGCAAAGGAACTTCCAAAATTTTTCTGTCGTCGCATTCAAAGTTTTTTCCTTACGTTTAACGATGTAAACATTACTGTAGATCGGCATCGTCAGAGGGACATATTTCAGCCCTTCAATGCTGTGTCCTTCCTCCAGCATCCGTTTTGTAAAAAAGGTAATACCAACATTATTGGCCACCATCGAAAACACATTCCTATGACGTGTCATCGTTGCCGCCACATTACATTCCTTGTTCACTTTCCGCAGCTTTTCCATTAAAATCCGGTAAATTTCCGATTTAGGAGAAATCAGAATGATTTTTTCATCCCGCAGCATCGAAAAATCAAATTCCTGCAGCTGTGCCAGCTCACTTTCCTGCGAACAAATCAGGCCGATCTCGTCTGTCATAAACAGCCGATGCTCATATTCGGGCAGCTGGTCAAAACCGTCGCGCACAAAAGCAAAATCCACCTTATCGTTTTTTAAAAGCATCAGTACGTCTTTCTGTTCTTCTTCCAGAATATTATAATTAACGACCTGCCTGCGATTTTTATTGACTTTCTGAAACTCAGAAAGCAGCGTTGATATCTTATAGGAACTGACGATTGGAATCGAAGCGAATTTCACTTCTTCGATCGGCGTATCTTCAAAAGCCATCAGCTCCTGGTGCATTTCGTTTTTTGTCTCCAGCAGCTGCAGCGCATAATCATAAAAACACTGGCCTGCTTCCGTCAGAGTAATCTTATTACCAGTCCTGTTAAACAACACTACCCCAAGCTCGGTTTCCAAAGCTTTGATCTGCTTGGACAGCGAAGACTGAGAAATGTATTCTTCCAGTGCTGCCGACCAAAAACTGCCATGCTTGACAATAGCGACAAAATATCTCAACTGATTAAAATTCATTTCTCTCACCTGCTTTCACTCTGCCCAGCCTGAAGCTGCTTATCTACTACGATTATACGGTAAAAGCAGGCTTTTTCGTATTCCAATAGAGCATAACGTCTTGCCTTTATAGAATTAAAAGTTTATTAATGCAAACTATTGGTTATATCTTTCCAATATGTCAAAACAGCTTTGCTATTTAGAATAGCCTTCAAACTCCCACTCGTATTATGATGTTCCTAAGAGGAAATGCTGCTTGAACACCGGTGTCAGTTGGTGCAGCTCTGAAACCGGTCAGCTGAAAACTGTTAGATATTGCAAAAAACAGTCTCCGCAAAAATGATTCTACTTTCTTGCAGGCAGCAGCTTCCCATTCACAGTACAGTATATTTAAGGAGGCTTTATTATGACTACTAAAATCAATGATTTACGTTCCGCACTCGACTATCTGCGTACCATCCCCGGACAGTTGGTGGAAACCAACGTCGAGGCCGATCCACGTGCCGAGATCTCCGGTATTTACCGCTATGTTGGTGCCAAAGGCACCGTTAAACGCCCGACTCGCTTAGGACCTGCCATGATCTTCAATAATGTTAAAGGCCATCCCGGCGCTAAAGTCGCTATCGGCGTACTTTCAAGCCGTGCCCGTGTCGGGCACCTGCTGGGATGTGAACCCGAAAAGCTGGGCTTTCTTTTAAAAGACTCCGTATCCACCCCGATCGCTCCGGTAGTTGTAAGTGCTGACCAGGCACCCTGTCAGGAAGTAGTGCATCTGGCAACAGAAGAGGGCTTTGATATCCGCAAGCTGATCCCAGCCCCTACCAATACTGAAGAAGACGCCGGCCCATATGTAACCATGGGGCTTTGCTACGGCACCGATCCTGAAACCGGCGATACCGATATTACTATCCACCGCCTCTGCCTGCAGGGCAAAGACGAAATATCCATGTATTTCGTTCCAGGCCGTCACTTAGACGTATTCCGTCAAAAATACGAAAAAGCCGGCAAACCGATGCCGATCTCCATCAGTATCGGCGTTGACCCGGCCATCGAGATCGCCGCCTGCTTCGAACCACCTACAACTCCACTCGGCTTCAATGAATTGAGCATAGCCGGCAGTATACGGGGCGAAGGCGTGCAAATGGTACAGTGCAAAACTATCAACGAAAAGGCTATCGCCCGTGCAGAATATGTTATCGAAGGCGAACTGCTGCCTGATGTCCGCGTCCGCGAAGACCAAAACAGCAATACCGGTAAAGCAATGCCGGAATTTCCGGGCTATACCGGCGCTATGAAACCAGCAATCCCGCTGATCAAAGTCAAAGCAGTTACCCACCGCCGCGACCCAATCATGCAATCCTGCATCGGTCCTTCCGAAGAACACGTCAATATGGCAGGTATACCGACTGAAGCATCTATCCTCGGCATGACGGAAAAAGCACTGCCAGGCAATGTCAAAAACGTATATGCCCACTGCTCCGGCGGCGGCAAATATATGGCCGTTATCCAATTCGTCAAAAAAGCTCCGCCTGATGAAGGCCGTCAAAGACAGGCTGCTCTGCTAGCCTTCTCTGCTTTCTCGGAACTGAAACACGTTATCCTGGTAGACGACGATGTTGATCTGTTTGATACCGACGACGTACTGTGGGCTTTGAATACCCGTTTCCAGGGCGATGTCGACGTTATCACTATCCCAGGCGTTCGCTGCCATCCGCTCGATCCTTCCCAATCCCCCGAATTTTCGCCTTCGATCCGCGATGTAGGTATATCCTGCAAAACTATTTTTGACTGCACCGTACCTTTCGGGCTTAAAGAGCACTTCCAGCGCAGCAAATTTAAAGAAGTCGATCCAGCCAAATGGGTTCCTGAATTATTCAAAAAATAATAGTAAAAGAAAAATACCTGAAGCATTTATGCTTCAGGTATTTTTCTTTTGTATACCTAATGCCAGCAGCTTCACTGCCTGCCACTGTTTGTGTCTCTCCGGACTTACTTCCCTGTCCCAAAATTCATACTTCAACTGGAAGAAATACTCCTCATAAAAACAGTTGACAGCCGATTGCCGCGAATAGTCTATTTTTAACGCTGCTAAAACATCCAACAAACCGGCGCCAAAATATGGCAGCAACTCTTTTACTTTCCGTTTATACGTCCTGGTCTCCTCCTGAAAGCGAGCATAACACAAAGCAAACAGCGCCAGCTCCAGCAGCTCCTTAAAAGTAATATCGTCGCCGCTTACGGCAGCCGTCAGTACTGTTTCATAAATCAAACTCCGTACCGCTGCACTGGCGTGAAAAAACAAAAGAAATTCGTTCAGCGCTGTGCTGGCCTGCGGCGGTACATATCCCTCAGCAAGTTCACCACCACGCACATATGGTGCTAAAGCTGTGAAATTATCGCTGCTCACAAAAGTCTGCCCCATTTCCAGCAAAATTTCCTCCGGCGTCAGCTGCAACCCATTCAGCAATCCACACGCCTCACCGTCCTGCAGATGTCGATAGATTTTCAACCCCTGCCGCTCCTCGCAGCCTGTAACCAGGCCATGCGGGCACTTCAACAAACCTTCCATATCAGTATGCCGCCCCCTTTTCGATAATCCTGCGGGCAAGAAACCTGTGCAGATTTATGATTGTCGTATGCTCATAGCCATATTTATCCTCTTCGTCAAAAGTTATCTTCACCATCTCAATCTGATTCCTGCGGCAATAATCGTTCAACTCCCTTTCGGCCTGCTCACGGTCGTTGATCTCTCCATCCGATAATAGAAACAACAATCTCCGCTTCCCCTTCAGCACCTGTTCCTGCAGCAACCGCACCGCCGGCAGCAGATTAGTCCCCCCTCCAGACAACGGTACGATCGAAGTCTGCTCGGCTTTATCAATAAAACTTTTACGTACTTTGGCCCCGCCCTCAAAATCTATTACCAGTGTTCTGATACCGTCAAAATTATTAACTGCCGCTAAAATCTCGATCAGCGCTTCTGCATATTCACGTTCAAATCGGTACGTACTGCCCGAAACATCGCGTATGATCATAATATCTACCGATACCTTACGCCGCAAGTAATACTGATAAACCCTGCTTTCCTCCGCTGTTTTAGAGGCCAGATACGCTTCCTGCTGCTTTTTTAGGTTAACGTCGCCGTCATAAGCACCAATGATCTTCATCGACGTAAACTCTGCTTAAAAATATATTCCAGCTCGCCGATCTCGCGCCTGTATTTCCGTACTGTATCCAAAAAGAACTGTGAAGTGTCGCCCGACCTGCTTACCATACGCCCTACGCCTGCCAGCTTACCTGTCTGTGATGCGGCATTCTGCATTTTTGCTTTCAGTTCACGGATATGCTCTTTCCGTACAATCTCGCATAATTCTTCTTCGCTGAGCACCTTCAGCATCGACATAGAACCGGCAGTTCCTGCCGCAGCAGCTTTCTGCTCCCACACAGGTGTGATTTCTGACGTCATCCGCAATCCCTGCAGCCATTCTGTCAGCAAATCCGTCACCACGATCAAATTCTGCAGCTCCGTCCGTACCGCAGTCAAGGCCAGAGGTACCATAAAATCATAAAAACTACTGTCCCCCTGCGGCTCGATGATACCGTACTTCAAAAACACCTGTAAAGCTTCCAGCTGACCACGCTGAGGCAAATACTTCACAAGCTGCTCCAACTCCACATCCTGTGTCGTCATATTCAGTAGTGTCAGCAGCTTGCCAAACTCAGGCAGCTCACGCGCTAGCTTATACTCACAGAACGTCCTAAACAGACTTCTATAGATGCATCGGTATAAAATATCCTTCTTAAGTCGCTCCAAGTGCCTGTACCCCTCCGTCCCCGTAAACAACGCCGTCTTTTCATACCGCAAAACACTCAGTTCACTTACAACAAACGCATCAGTAAAACTCTCTGACGAAAGTAGCCCATGCAAAGCTGAATGCTGCCATGCCTCCAGCAACCATTCGCAGTTGACAGCCAGCACATACCCGTCCTCACGACTTCCAGTACAGCAGCACAGCTGTCCGCATTCTGTGCCAACAGAGCCTTGATATGCAGCCGCATCAGCATAATATTCTATTTTAAAAGCCAGTTCCGGGCATAATACCGCAAAATTTTCCATAACAGCCACCTTAAATAATTGAAGACTCAAGCTTCTCCTTCACCATCTGCAAATCATAAAAACCCAGGTCTACATCCAGATAATACATAAAGCTCTGCAAAATGATCTCTTTAAAAGTTACGATTCCGATCGCGCTCAAGGCCTGCTCCAGCTCCATGATCCGCCTGTCTGTCAAATCAGTAACGCTTGCCGCCTCACAGCCCAACACCCTTTTTGCCAGATACCTCTTGATGCTTTCAACATTCCGATTATCATAAAAATAAGAATCTATCATCGTCTGCCGCCACTCTGGGCGCCGCAAAAGCTCCAAATTGCACAGAACTACGGCAATAGCCGCATTGCGTACCGACAGTGGATAAGTATTGCTGCGTACCTCGCGCATCAACTCAATAATATAACGCTTTAGGCTTACCGGTACAACATCGTTGGCACGGCACTCCTCCGCTACTATCTGTTCAACTATCAAAAGCTCATCTTCCGCCGTCGGATAATCGAAATAAAATGAAACCAGACGCTGAGCAAAGCTCTGCGGCAGCTTAACGTTGCCGGAATATCTGCTGTCATTCGAGCAGAACACGATCCGAAAATCCTCGTGTGCATAAATCATCTTATCGCCGATCGCCGTTACCGAAGTCCGGTCCAGTATACTGTTGAACATCAGCAAAATCTCCTGTACCGAATGTGTCGCCTCATCGACGATGATAATGCCGCCACTCTCCATACAATCTGCCACAACTCCGTTCTTAACTGCCAGACTGCCGTTTTCCAGCCTCAGTCCCAAAATCAGGCTTGTTTTCGTCTGTTCTGGACTCAGCTGCACATAATAGGCTGGCACATTTTTAGCCAGCGCATACTGCCTGGCCAGGTTCATCGCGATAATACTTTTGCCGCTGCCCGAAGGTCCCACGATATAAAGCGGCCACCTGGTATGCTCAAGCACCGCGTAGCAGCGTGCCAAAAGCTGCGTCCCATCCTCGCCTACTATTTTTGGTATCTGCTGCAGATCAAGCTGTGTTTTCAGCTCTGCCATAATTTTTCACCCCGCAATTATATAAAAAAAGCGGGGGAGCTAACTCCCCCGCCAATCAAGGACTTGTCCAAGCCCCAAGCAGCCATTTATTTCTTTAAAGGTGGAACCGGCGGAATTTGCTGTAAATTAGGAATATCTTCCGGTTTTAGTTTAAATACATCATGTACATGGATTTCTTCGGTGGAACGCCAGGAATAACTGCAGGTATCGCAGACATAAACTTCCCAAACATCGCCAACCGGGGATTTAGTCATAACTCTTACTGTATCAGCATCACAACGCGGACATTTCATAAAAATCTGCCTCCTTTATACCTCAAATTATCATTGATTTTTTTGTGCAGCCATAAAGTCTCTAAAAATAGCTTCCCATTTCGGGGTAGCCGGAGACGGTTTCAACAATTCAACAGAACGCGGATTCGGTTCCGGAGCGACCGGAGTAGTTGCATCGATGATCAGCTTGTCATGCATACCTGCCGGTACCGAAGACGGATCAAGCGGCATACCGGCACAATTCGGGATGATCGCAACATCCTTACTGGGTTTGACGCGGGTAGTAAGCGCCCACATAACCTGCTCCAGGTTAAACGGATCAACAAACTCGTCGACAACGATAATGACCTTGGAATAAGGCATACCATGCGGAGTAGACAGCAGACGGAAAGCAACACCCTTACCGAAGCCGCCGTAACGGACCTTCGTAGAAATGATAACGCCGATACCATGAGTATACATAGCATTGACTGCCTGCACTTCAGGCATAGTAGCTTTCAGCTGTTTGTACAGAGGAACGCTGGTATTAAGAGCCATCAGGTAATCGATCTCAGTCCAGGGCATACCAAGATACAGGTTTTCAAATATCGGATTGGTACGATGTGTGATATGAGTTATCTTGATCTCGCACTGATTCCTGGCGCCGGAATAAGAGCCAGGGAACTCGCCAAACGGACCTTCGCAGGTACGAACGCGCGGCATAATGTAGCCTTCCAGAATAACTTCAGCATGAGCAGGAACATACAAATGCTCAGCAGTATCAGCTTTAGTAATTTCAGTAGGAACACCATCCTGCAAGGCGCCGACGAATTCATATTCATTCTGGTCGTAATTAACAGGAGTGCTTGCCATAAAGCTTACAAGCGGAGTATTGCCCAGAGCGATAGCTACCGGTAAAGGCTCGTTGACTTCTTCTGCCTTAGCAAGCTGGATGGCGATATCATGAAAAGGCAAAGCCTGGATGCCGATACGGTCGATATCTTTGACCTGGATACGGTAAATACCGACATTCTGCTTATCCAGATTATCAGGTTCAGCCGGATCGCCGGTAACAACGGCTGCTTTAGACAGGAAAAAACCACCGTCCTGATCATTGATTCTGTAAAGAGGCAAAACATCAAATAAATTGATATTTTCGCTGATGGTATTTTCCTTACACATTGCTTTTTCACGTGGAAGAATTACTGGCGGTACCGGGAATTTGTCCCAGCGGCGGTTCAATTCATGGAATTGTTCCTTTACAGGAGTGTCTTTAGGCATTCCCATCATCAAAGCATGATTAGCCCAGGAACCGTGAACGTTGGTTACAACAGAATATTTATAACCTTTCACCTTCTCAAACAAAACAGCCGGTTTTTTATCCATATTAGCGCAGGCACGTCCGGCAGCGCCAATATCAGGTTCCGGATCGACCTCATCTTTAACGCGGATCAGCTGCCCCTCTTCTTCTAATGTTTTTAAAAACTCTCTCAAATCTTTGTAAACTTTTGCCATGTTTTTGACCTCCTTTGTCATCGTTTCACTTGGTAAGGTTTACCCCTTGTCTATATACTAGAACTGACTGCTCCTAATAGCAATTCAGTTAGTTCGCAAGGATATGCGTTTTCGGAATTTCCAAAAAACTATCGCTGTCATTCAGTTTAGGAATGGCAGCGACCGGCTGTTCACGCCGCTTTTTACCCGTGACTGCCCTGCTTTCATGCCGCATTTTCCGTCACTCACCAGTGGGCATTGCAGTGCCATCAGCCCCCCCAATTTGCTGTCAACAGAAAAAACAATGGCGATACGGAAATAATATCCATACCGCCATTGTTTTTATGTATTCTGTCGAAGTTTTAACAACTATTATCAGCACATTTTTACAGCCGTTTTAAATTATAAAAATTGAAAGACACAAATGCATTCCCTAATCAAAACTTCCAGATAAAATTGATATTACCGCTGAAGCCCTGCTTTTTGCCGCTCCAGCCCTGAAAGCCAATGTCGACAGCAGGCGCGTTCACATCTTTATTTTGGATGATATAACCCAGCTCCAACATACCGCTGCTGCCTTTGATACTGGGTGCCGGCGTGCTCAGACCTTTGACCGTTGCTTTTTCTTCGCCGTCAAATTCGTATTCATACGCCAAACCTGCATAATAAGTACCACGCTCATCGTTTTCTTTGCTCAGACGAGCTCCCAATCTGGCACGAGTGCTGTTGACTGCGTCAAAGTCATAAACTTCTCCGTTACCAGCACCGCCTAAAATCACACTGTCACCGCTTTGGTGCGTATACAAGAGCTTGGCATAAATATCTGCTTTTACAGTATCGTTCAGTTTACTGACCCTGCCAATACCAACATGAGCTCCGTAGTAACTGCTGCTGCTGTCATAGCCGGCATATACTTTTTTTCCGCCGACACCTATCAGATCGCCGCTGGCGTAATCAGCATCCATACGGCCGTAACGCAAACTGCCTTCATAATATAAACCATTGTTATTATCCTGACGCACTATCATACCAATACCATAATATTTGGTATTACCGTCAGCACGTATGCTGCTGTCAAGCTTGCTGGTGTAATTGCCCCAGCCGCATTCCAGCAGCGGGCCATAGGTCAGTTTGCAGGCGTTATTTTGTATGGCTTTGGCAAACCCCAACGCCAGATTATAACCCCGCATATCACTGTAGGAACCACTTTTATAACGCATATTGCCGCCTCCAGAAGCTCCGAACATTTCCGCGCTGCTGCCAGCTGTCTGTACAGCGTTGGCAATACCGCTGCCGGCCACCGTATCTGCACCACTGTTGACAAACGCGGCACTGGCGATCTGCGTCTCTACCGGAGATTTGCTCTGTTCCGTTGTTTTGGCAGGAGCTTTATCCACTGTAGCAACGATACTATTACCGCTCAGATCAGTTGTAAATTCGTACTCGATGCTGACGCCCTGCTGCAGCCTGCCATAAGTAACGCCGTCAGCTGTTATACCGTTGCTGTTGGTCAGCAGATTGACCTTATCACCGACCTGCAAGGTACTGGTCGAACCTGCCATACCTACGTTGACATTGCTGCCGGAAATATCAGTACCTTTATCATCAGTCAAGGTCAGTATCGTATCTCCATTAATTGTATCCTCCTGTAGATAAAAATTTAAATTCTCAAAATTTGCTATATTTTTCATTTCTAACCCTTTAGTTTGGAGGTTCAATGTATTTCCTGTACGTTTATCCTTAGAAAAAGTTGTATTATCGCCACCATAAATTATTGTATCAGCGCTAAAGACCGGCTTTTCTCCGCTGGCGGCGTTTATTGTGATAACATTATTTATCGCAGTTCCATTGCCGCTTCTACCACCTGCAATAACCTCACTGTTTATCTTACCGCCACTGATAGTTATTTCATTGCCATCTGCCGGCTCACTTGTACAATATCCGCCATAGATCTTACTGTTTATTTCGCCGCCGCTGATTATAACCTTATTACCATTAGCACTGCCATCTGCCGTCTGTCCACCTTTAACGCCTTTACTTATCGTTCCGCCGCTGATTATAACACAGTTTTCTATCGCATCACCTGACCAACTATAGCCACCGACAACGTTATCAATTTTTCCGTCTGTTACAGTTACCCAGTTCTTTTCGGCTGTATTGGCATCATTGACATAGCCACCATAAACATTTTTCATTTCCGTAGTACTGCCGCCGACTGCAACTACATTTTCTTTAACTTTCCCCCATTGAGAGTAAGCTCCATAAATTTTATTTGTGAAACTGCCACCATTGATAATTACTTTATTACCTGTTGCTACATAATCATCGGTACGTTGTGCGCTGTAGGCACCATAAATTTCCTTTGTAAAAGTTCCGCCATTTATTGTAACAATATTATTATTGCTTTTGTTTAGATCACTCTTTCCGCCATAAATCTCTTTACTGAATGTACCTTCTGCTATTGTTACTTTATTACCTTCTGTATATCCATTTTCTGAAACAGCACTGCCACCAAAAACCATACCTGTTATTGTACCACTATCTATAATCACTTCATTACCGGTAGCATTTCCCTCACCATTAGCGGCTCCTCCGTAAACAGCATTTACTGTACCGCTCTTAATGGTCACTTTATTATTTACAGCATTACCCAGCTCTGTATCTCCATTAGCATTCAATATCCCCCCTTGCAGGATATTTGTCACTGTCCCACCATCAACAATAACGTGATTACTGCTAACATCATAATCACTGCCAGCACCGCCATAAGCATTTCCAATCGTACCAGTTATTGTTACTGTATTATTTGCAACAGCTGCCCTATTATCTTTACCACCATAAACTCTTTTTCCACTATTATCTTCAGCAATCACAACTGTAGAACCAGTTGGACTCTTGTCGCCTATATATTCATCATCTTTAGTCCAGCTTTCACCGCTCCAGGTTCCGCCGCTGTTGGCTGCATATACTGGCATCAGATTACAGACTCCTAGTACTGCCCCAGCCAGTAATGTTGCTAAAATCCTTTTACTCAAAAGTTTTTCTTTTCCTGCCATTTTCATCGCTCCTCATAATTTTTCACTTGTTTTTGCAGTCCCCTGCAGTACCTGCCATCCAGTTTCCCAAGCTTATCTAAATAAATTCCAGTAACTGTTGGTTATCCACCGCTGCAGCAAATATACGTTTATAACAGGCAGAATCACAGACAGCAACCTGTTATAAACTCAACCTCATGTTATTTTTATCTTTATCCTGTTATTTTGCCCCCTTAGAAGAACTTACTTATATCCTCGCAGTATTACTGCGGAACTGATATTGAGATTATTTATACAAACTAACACTAAAATTACGATCGTCTTTGCTGTTCTTGCCCAACTGCAGACGGATATTACTGCCAATATACGGAAGGCAGTTTTCATCGTACATACTTCATTCCAGCCTTTCCCAACGTTTGATTTCTCTTTAAAATCTCAGCAAAAGCATTGTTTCTTTTGTTTGAATTCAAAAATATTTGTAATTATTATATCCATAGCAATTATAGCACACTTGTACTCCCCCGCAAGACACTTGCTTTGAGTCTGTGTAATACTTTTTCGAGTCTTGGGGCGCATTACGCCAGCGACTTTAAAACTATCGGCGTCTGCGCCTTTTTAAGTTTCTAATCCGCATACTTTGCCGGTACAGCTCTACCACTGCCAACACAGCTGCCTACCTGCCACCTAAACACTGTTACTAAGTTTTGACATGGCTTTTAAGCTACTCCTCACTTTGCCTTTTATATCCTCCCAAAGGCATAAAAAAACCGCCTGCTAAAGCAGACGATTGGAAAATAATTTCATTTCAATTTATTTGTAATTATATTTAATAAATTGAACATATGTTATAATATCTGTAATAAAAGCAAATAAAATCCACAATCCGGAAGTGATCTCTTATGAAGAAATTTATAACTGTCACCCTCGCATTTATCATTGCTTTATCTATTCCTCTGGCAGCCTACGCTGCAACTTATATTGGTAACCGCAACAGCTGGAAGTTTCATTATCAGGGCTGTCGCTGGGAACGTAAAATGAACGAAAGTAACCGTATTTATTTTTCCAGTCGCCAGGAAGCAATCGATATGGGTATGGCTTCCTGCAAGGTTTGCCGCCCTTAAATATGTTATAGGCAGCAGCTAATTCCCTAAAGTAAGGTTTCTAACCTGCTTTAGGGGTATTTTATTTTACAGAAACATTTTTCCTGCTTTAAAGTAGGAAAAACTTTACTAAAAAATAAAAAACACTGCAAAATTTGCAGTGTTTTTGTTTTTTAGCTTTGTAATTATGCTTTTAAACTGGCAATCGCCGCTTTGGTATCAGCAGCGCCATAAACATACGAACCTGCAACCAGTACAGTCGCACCTGCTTCACGTACCAGTTTGGAGGTTTTATCGTTGATGCCGCCGTCTACCTGTATTTCTATGTTTAGTCCTGCATCGTTGATCATCTTCCGCAGCCGGGCGATTTTTGGTACTGTGGTTTCAATGAAGCTTTGACCGCCAAAACCGGGGTTGACGCTCATCAAAAGCACCATATCCACATCCGGCAGAATCTCTTCCACCAGGCATAGTGGCGAAGCCGGATTCAAAGCCACGCCGGCCTGCATACCTTTGTTTTTGATGTATTGCACACAGCGGTGCAGATGTTTGGTAGCTTCGGCGTGTACTACTACCATATCCGCGCCGGCATCGGCAAAATCGTCGATATATTGCTCGGGATTGTTGACCATCAGGTGACAGTCAAAAAAGAGATCGGTGACCTTACGGATCTTTTTAACGACCGGCGCGCCAAAGGTCAGGTTCGGTACAAAGGCACCGTCCATCACGTCGATATGCACCCAGTCTGCCCCGGCAGTTTCGATTTTTTTGATTTCGTCTGCCAGATAAGCAAAATCGGCAGATAAGATTGAAGGCGCTACTTTGATCATTTTCTTCCGTCCTTTTCCTTTTTGGATTTTATTTCTTCTAAAATAGTCAGGTACGATTCGTAACGCGACTGCGCTATCTCTCCGGCTGCCAGCGCATCTTTGACGCCGCATATCGGTTCGTGCGTATGTGTGCAGGGCGTAAATTTACATCCATCTTCAAAGCCTGCAAATTCGCGGAAACATGCCGCCAGTTTTTTATCGTCCAGTTCTTCTAAATTCAAATTGCCAAAACCGGGAGTGTCTGCCAGATAACCGCCGGCAAAAGGCAGCAGGTGTGCAAAGCGCGTGGTGTGTTTGCCCCGCCCTATTTTTTCGCTGACACTGCCTGTCACCAGCTGCATACCGGGTTCGATAGCGTTGAGAGTCGATGACTTGCCCACGCCGGAAGGTCCGGCAAATACAGTTATTTTACCGTACAGCCGATCTTTCAGCTTGCCAACATTGATTCCCTGCTGCGCAGAGATCGCATAGACCTCGTAGCCAGCCTGTTTATAAACAGCTTCGATCTCGGCCACCAGCCCCGCCGGTGCCAAGTCGATTTTATTAAGGCAGATAACGGACGGGATACCAGCCTGCTCTGCCAGTACCAGCAGCTTATCGGCCAGCAGGTAGCTGAAATCGGGGTTGATACAGGCAAATGCGACGATGATCAGATCGACGTTGGCGATAGTCGGCCGCAGCATAAAATTACGCCGCGGCAGAATCCTGGTAATCATACTTTCGCCGTTATGATTGGTTTCAAATTCAACTATGTCGCCAGTGCAGAGTGAAAACCTGATCTGCTTAAGCTTGCCTTTGACCTTGCAGGTGACAAGCTCGTCGGTACCGCTGTCGACATAGTAATAACCGTTATAGGTTTTGATGATTCTTCCCTGGCCGATACTCACAGATTTTTCTCCTCGACCATTTTATTGTTACAGAAGAACTGCACTTTGCCGCTGCCAGTAACTTCCACTTTTTGGCGTATACGTACGCCGGCTTTCTGCGCGCCCTGATAAACAGTTCGCTGTCCGTTGGCATCGATCAGGATGATCTGCACATCCTGGGTACCGCTGCCCTGGGGCACGACGAATTCGGCATATTTATTGACGCTTTGCGGATGACTGCCAGATGATACCTGCAATACAACTTTACCGTCGGCGGCAAACTTAGAGCCTGCAGGCGGTTCCATACCTACTATGCTGCCCTCACTGCTGCCGCTTTCAACATAACGTACGGTAATATCCATGATACCTAACTCGGTCAGGGCTTTTTTAGCATCATTCAAGCTGCTGCCCATTACGTCCGGCATCGACAGGTCTTTGGGATCGCGGCATACAACCAGATCTACCTTCGATCCCTTCGGTGTCTTGTTTTTAGCCTTTGGGGCCTGTTCCAAAACAGAATCGGCCGGTTTGCCTGCCACAAATTTATAAGTTACAACACCAGTTTCGTAACCCAGGTCACTTAAAAACTTTTTGGCATTGTCCAGCTTTCTTCCAATCAAATCAGGCATTTCCAGCATTTCCAGGCCTTTGCTTACCACCAAAGTGATCTCGCTGCCTTCCTTACGCTTACTGATGCCTTCCGGTTCTTGTTTGATAACGTAGCCCGGAGTCACCTTCTCGTCATATTCTTCGTCCAGTTTTACAGTAAAGCCCGATTTTTCCAAGGTTTTCTGCGCTTCCACTACCGATTTACCAACTACGTTAGGCACATCAACTGTTTTGCGGCTGAACACGTTACCGACCATTAAAAAGACAGCGGATAAGATAGCAACCAGTGCAAACAGCTTGATGTATTTGTTCCGGCGTTCCCGCCTGTTGATAGCGGCAGCTTCCTGCACTATCTCGTCAGTACTTTTGTTGAAGGCCGGCTTCATGATAATGGTTTCTTCAGGAGCGCCTTCCTCGTTATCGCTGGCCCAGTCGTAAATTTTTCCGGTAGGCTCGGCCAGCTCGTTTTTCGAGATCGCCGTAATACCCAGCATTTCGGCATAATCTTCTTCAACGCTTTCCTGCAGCATTTTAGTTTTGATATTATAAAGGTCTTGCCACATTTCTTCGGCGGTCGCATAGCGGTCGGCCGGGTCTTTAGCAAGCGCTTTGTCAATTACTTCCTGCAGCGAATCAGGCAGGTCTGGATCATAGGTTTTCAGCGGCGGCGGCGTTTTTTCGAGGTGCATCATCGCCACAGCAACGGCAGTTTTGCCGTCAAAAGGCACGTGTCCCGTCAGCATTTCATACAAAACGATGCCCAGTGAATAGATGTCGGACTGAGCCGTTACGGGACAGCCGCCAGCCTGTTCTGGCGACAGATAATGCACCGAACCTATCACAGACGATGTATAGACCATCGTCTGACTAGTGACCATACGCGCTATACCGAAATCGGCGATTTTAGGCGTCATGCTTTTATTGATAAGGACATTATGCGGTTTGATGTCGCAGTGAATAATATTGCGGTTATGGGCATGCTGCAAAGCGGCAGCCAGCTCACAGGCAATATGCACGGCCCAGAAAGGTTTGAGCGGGCCCTGCTCCTCTAAAATACTTTTCAATGTTCTACCATCTACGTATTCCATAACGATAAAATACAAACTGTTTTCTTCGCAAACGTCAAAAATATTGACAATTGAAGGGTGGATCAGCCTTGCGGCGGACTGAGCCTCGCGGCGGAACTGTTCGAGCAGGCTTTTATCGTTATTGAACTGAGCGCGCAGTATTTTTACGGCGACTTCCCGGTCCAGCAGCATATCCTGCGCCAGGTAAACCTCCGCCATACCACCGACGCCGACAGGACGCAGGATCTTATAACGGTTATGTAAAATTTTTCCTACCATATCTGTCATGATCTGTTATCCTCCTCGGTCGGGGTCAAGTCTATCAGGATCAGCGAAATATTATCTCTGCCGCCGTTGTCTAAGGCAGCTTCCAGCAGCACTTCGGCAGCTTCGGCCGTCTGATGTGCCTGCAGAATCTCGCTGATCTGTCTGTCATCCACCATATCACTTAAACCGTCACTGCATAAAAGCAGCTTGGTATCTGCTGTCAGCTCCAGAGTAAAGCAATCTACTTCCAGCTCGTCTTCGGCTCCAACAGCGCGCAAAATTATATTTTTCTGTGGATGCTTAAAAGCCTCCTGTGCAGTGATCTCGCCGTTGGCCAATAACTCTGCGACGTAAGAATGATCGCGGGTGACCTGCTGTAAAGTGCCGGCACTCCATGTATAAAGTCTGCTGTCACCTACGTTGACCGCATAAGCTTTACCGTCTGCCGCCAGATATACTGCCACGAGCGTCGTGCCCATATCATGATACTGTATTTCATTTTGAGCCATCTTCCTGATATGCTTATTAGCCTGCTGCACTGTTTCACGCATGGCGGTGCATAACTCGGTGCCAGTAAGCTCCTTAAATTTTTCCGCTTCCTGCTGCAAAACCTGTAAGGCTTCCCTGCTGGCGGTTTCTCCGGCTGCATAGCCGCCCATACCGTCAGCCAGCGCAAAAAGCTCAGGTCCTGTTGTCAACAAAGCGTCTTCGTTGACAGTTCTTACCATGCCCACATGGGTTTTACTGATAACGAACATTGACGAACCTCCTAACTTTATAGCTTATGTCTGTTTTTGTCACTGATAACGCCGCTGCTTTCAGTCCTGCTGCTCTTGGGCAAACCTGGCGCGCAGCTGTCCACAGGCGGCATCGATGTCTTTGCCCATTTCCCTGCGGACGGTGGCATTTATTTTATGTTTCTGCAGCACCTTTAAAAATGCTTCAACCACTTTTTTTGATGGGCGTTCAAAGCCTTTTTCTGGCACTGGATTGGCCGGAATCAAATTGACGCTGGCATGTTTGAACCGCAAATGATTAGCCAGCAGCTCGGCTGCTACAGGGCTGTCATTTTTGCCGGCAATCAGAATATATTCATAAGTCACCTGCCTGCCGGTATAACCGACATAAGCTTCGGCAGCCTGGATGACCTCCTGAAAAGGAAAACCTTTGTTGACCGGCATCAGCTCGGTTCTGAGCTCAGGCTCGGCTGCGTGCAGCGAAATTGCCAGATTGATCGGCAGTCCCAGCTGCGTCAGCTTTTCGATACCTGGGATAATACCGCAGGTAGAAATCGTCATGTTCCGGCAACTCATATACAGCGTATTTTCCTGATGCAGGAACTGCAGTGCGCCGATAACGGCGTCAAAATTAAGCATCGGTTCGCCGCTGCCCATAACGACAATACGGCTGACCTGCTTACCTTCTCTGACCAGCATACTGTTAAAAATATAAACCTGTGCTAAAATTTCAGCGGCGGTCAGATTACGAATGCAGCCGCTGAGGCCGCTGGCACAGAAAGCACACCCCATATCGCAGCCGACCTGGCTGGATACGCAGACGCTGTAACCATAATCATGGCGCATCAGTACGGTCTCGACCGAATTGCCGTCCGGAAATTCGAGCAGCACCTTGCGGGTCAGATCGTCCTGCGATACCTGCTCGCGCAGGATTTTAAGCTGCTGCGGCAGGAGCGTAAAGTTTGCTTCTAAGATCGCGATATCCGCTTTGGAAAGATTGCGCATCTGATCAAAAGCAGTTACGGATTTTTGGTATAACCATTGATAAACCTGAGCCGCGCGGAATTTCTTCAATCCAGCAGCCACCAAAAGTTCCTGTAATTCAATTAAAGATAAGCCAAAAAGCTCTTTTTTCACAGCCTACTCCTTACGCACCAAAGCGCAGATATAGAAACCATCGGTACCATCACGCTGCGGCAGCAGCTGCAATTCGTCCACTGTTTCACCTGTCAGCGGGTGCTGAAAACCGGCATACTGCCAGTTGGGATTATTTTCTAAAAATTCAGCGGGGATGTAATGATTTTCGGCCTGCTCTAAAGTGCAGGTACTATAGACCAGCCTGCCGCCAGGTTTGACATAACGGGCAGCATTGCGCAGAATATCGCGCTGCAGCGGCGGGAAAGTTTTCAGATCAAGCTTATTTTTCTTCCAGCGTGCTTCGGCACGACGGCGCAGTACGCCCAGCCCCGAACAGGGAGCGTCTACCAGCACGCAGTCTGCCATTGACGCCCACTCAGGCTTAAACTCTGCCGCATCCTGCAGCGACGGCTCAATGATCGTAATGCCCAGCCGCCTGCTGTTTTCTTCGATCAGCTTGATTTTATGCTCGTGGATATCAGTAGCGTAGATAACGCCTTTGTTTTGCATCAGCTGCGCTAAATGGGTCGTTTTACCGCCCGGCGCACTGCAAACGTCGATAACTGTCTGCCCGGGCTGAGGTGCTAAAACCGGCGCTACCAGCATCGAGCTTTCGTCCTGCACATAAAACATATCGTTGTATTTACTGAACAAAACACTGAGCGCCGGGATCTTGGTACAGACGATACCATCTTCGCACCATTTGGAAGGTTCGGCCTCAAAGCCATCCTCCTGCAGACTCGCCAGAAGTGTTTTGCGGTCACTCACCAAAGTGTTTACACGCAGTGTCAGAGGCGGTGGCTCGTTATCAAAGCGGCACAAAGCCTGCGCCCCTTCAAAACCGAATTGTTTAAGCCAACGTTTTACCAGCCAGTCCGGATGAAATTCTTTAAGTGCTAAATACTGCCTGGGATCTTTTTCTGCATCCGGATAAACGATACTTTCCTTACTGCGCACCGCTCCGCGCAGCACGCCGTTCACAAATTTTACGATGCCTTCATGCCCGAACTTCTTCGCCAGATTAACGGACTCGTTACAAGCAGCAGAGGCCGGTATGCGTTCCAAAAAATAAATTTGGAAAACACCCAGCCGTAATATATTTAAAATCATCGGTTCGATTTTGCCAAGAGGACGTGATACCAGCTGCTGCAACAGCCAGTCTATAGTGCCTTTGGCCTTCACCGTGCCGTAAACCAGCTCGGTAACGAACCTTCTGTCCTGTTCGCTATGATTTTGTTTGCTCAGCGCCTTGCCGAGCGCTATATTGGCGTAAGCCCCATCTTTGAAAACGCTGTTGATCACCTGAGCCGCTGTTAAGCGGGCATTTGGCAGCATGTTCACGGCAGCGGCTTGTTCTTTAATGTTCGCCATGCTTTTCCTCAACTTCTAAAAAGTCTAATACTGCGGCCTCCACACGTTTGATATCGACGCGGGTATTGAAGCAGGGCCCGAAGGGGCGTTCATTGAGCACGCCGACTACCGGCAGCGGAAACACGTCCTGGATACCGCTGGTCAGATCACGTTCACAGGCCACAGCCACAATAGCTTTCGGTCTGATCTGTTTGACCATTTGCCGGGCCAAAGTTCCGCCTGTGGCTACTGCCATGTGGATACCGTATTTATGGGCCAGCCCCAGCATATCGCCAACGCTGCAGCCACCGCATTGACGGCAGTTTTCGATATTACGGGTGATCTTATGTACGCAGGTATCCAGCTGGATACAGTGCGGGGTCAGGATCATAATGCGGTCGGCAGGAACTTTGACGCGATGCTGCTTGACCAAATGATTACTGACTTCGATAAAAGACTGCTCTATCTTACTGCGCGGGATATCAAAAATTCTGCCTAAAACAACGGCGAAGGGGAATAAGATATTCACAGCCTTCCAGGCCCAGAAGTAAAAGATCTTCATGATGGGCACACCTAAGATAGCCAGTACGATACCGGCAACACCGGCCAGCAATGCTAAAGCAATAGCGATACCGATGCCGCCGAACACCACAGGCAGCTTGGCGTTGATTTGTTCCAAACCAGGCAGAGCTACGCGCCAGGCCATATAAATGACCATCGCGCCAATAACGGCGCTGGCCAGAGTCAGTGAAACAAAGACCCTCTTTTTAGGCTTAAAAACATTTTCAAGTTCAATCATTACTTACCCCTCGATATTACCTAATACAGTGCCGGGCTCTACACCGCGGCCATTGCAGAAAACTTTGGCTTCCATACGTTTTTTCGATTCCGGCTGCACTTCCAGCACTTCCAAGGCACCGCTGCCGCAGGCAACTATAAAACCTTTTTTCGTTACAGCCGTAACTGTCCCTGCTGGTGCCGTCTGCCCCTCTGCCGGAACTGTTTTCCATATTTTCAGGTTTTTGCCGTCCGGCAATCTGGTAAATGCGCCGGGAGCCGGATTAAAGCCCCGCACCAAATCGTGTATTTTAGCGGCCGGATTATTCCAGTCGATTTTTTCCATTGCCCGGTCCAGCAGCTTGGCATAGGTTGCTTCAGTCTCATTTTGTTTTTCAGGCTTTGCCGCACCTGAGGCAAGCTCGTCTAACGTTCGCACCAGAAGCTCAGCCCCTTTGACCTTCAATTCGTCATGCAGCTCTCCCATCGTCATTTCACTGCCTATAGGAACGATAACTTTACTGAGCATATCGCCAGTGTCCATGCCGATATCCATCTGCATAATCGTTACGCCGGATTCTTTTTCACCCTGCAAAATCGCATAATGGATCGGTGCCGCACCGCGATATTTCGGCAGCAGCGAAGCGTGTACATTGACGCATCCTAAAGGCGGCAGTGCCAAAAGCTCCTGATTGAGCAGCTGCCCAAAAGCGGCAACGACGATGATCTCTGGCCGCAACTCACGCAGCTGGGCAATAACCTCAGGTGTTTTGACCTTCGCCGGCTGATACACAGGTAAACCCTGCGATAAAGCGTATTCTTTAACAGGCGTCATCAGCATTTTCTGCCCGCGCCCTTTAGGACGGTCGGGTTGCGTAACAACGGCAGCGATTTCGTGCTTACCTGATTCCACCAAAGCCTGTAAAGTTCCTACGGCAAAATCTGGTGTACCCATAAATACAATTCTCATTTTGATCTCCTTTAGCTTGCCGCCTATTCTATGCCGACAGGCACTGTTTCTTTAGGTGTCAGTACGGTAGCTTTATCAATAAACAGGATACCGTCCAAATGATCCAGCTCGTGCTGTACAGCGATCGCCAGAATGCCGTCGCTGGCAAGCTTCATACGTTTGCCTTTACGGTCAAAAAACTCACATTCGATATATTCGGCGCGTTCTACTTCGCCTTCAAAATTAGGCACCGACAGACAGCCTTCGCCGCCGACAACGGAACCTTCCCTTTTGGTGATAACCGGATTGATAAGCTCGATCAGGCCTTCGCCAACGTCGATAACTACTATTCGTCTGGAAACACCTACCTGAGGCGCTGCCAGGCCTACGCCGTCTGCCGCGTACATGGTTTCCGCCATATCGTTCAGCAAACGGACTGTTTTTTTATCTATACGTTCTACTTCTTTTGCCTTTAACCGCAGCACTGGGTTACCGGCAACAATGATATCTAATTTAGCCACGGTCGGACCTCCTTAATTTTTCGTACCTTATATTATACCATAAAATTCAAACTGCAGGCAATTTCTAAACTACGCTGACAGGGTCGACGTCAAAAAAGACATTGCGGCATTCTTTAAATTCAGAATTCCACAAAGCACGCTTGACCAGCTCCATCTGCGGACATTTTACAAGAATGTTCATGCGGTACAGGTCACGTACCTTGGCAACAATAGCAGGGAACGGCCCCAATACCAACAGTTCCTGTTCAGGATGTTCCAGCTGCAGCGTCTGCAGAAAATTAACGATCCGCTGGGCCAGACTGCTGCCACGCACTTCTTCCTTATCCAATACCGTAATTTTCAAAATTTCGGTATAAGGCGGATATCCCAGCTCCTGCCTGATTTCCAGTTCGCTGGCGGCAAAAGCGTCGTAATCCTGCGTCGCCGCCAGCTTGATAACTGGATTATCCGGGTCATAGGTCTGCAGGACCACATGGCCGGCCCTGTCACCGCGCCCGGCTCTGCCTGCAGCCTGTGTCAGCAGAGCAAAGGTTCGTTCCGAAGCTCTGAAATCAGGCAGATTCAACGTCGAATCTGCCGAAAGGATACCCACCAGTGTTACGTTAGGTATATCATGTCCTTTTGCTACCATCTGCGTACCTAAAAGCACATTATATTCACCGCTGCTGAAAGATTTAAGAATATCCTCATGCGCGAATTTTTTGACAGTCGAATCCTGATCCATCCGCAAAATCCTGATTTCCGGCAGTTCGGCAATTTCTGCTTCTGCTTTCTGGGTGCCAGTACCAAAAAATCTGATTCGGCGACTATGACAGTTAGGACATTCGTCCGGGATCGGGGCGGTATTCCCGCAGTAATGGCAGCGCATTGCTTCACCGGCACTATGATAAACCAGCGCAACAGCACAATGCGGGCATACAATACTTTCACCGCAGTCACGACACATCACAAAGGTTGAAAAACCACGCCTGTTCAGCAGTACTATAGCCTGCTCTCCCTGTACCGCCGTCTGCAGCAATGCATCGTTTAGCGCCGCCGAGAGCACAGATTTATTCCCCCGCTGCAATTCCAGCCTCATATCGGCAATTTCAACATGCGGCAACATACTGCCGTTGGCACGCTGCAGCAAACGCAGATGTGTATATGTTCCCTGGCGCGCTTTATAAAAACTTTCCAAATCAGGTGTCGCACTTCCCAAAACTACCGGAATACCGCTCAGCTGCGCCCTTTTCAGGGCTACTGTCCGCGCATGATAATTGGGCCGCTCGTCCTGCTTGTAACTGCTCTCATGTTCTTCATCAATAATTATCAGGCCCAGATCGCTGAAGGGAGCAAAAACAGCTGAGCGTACACCGATCAGCAGCTTGGCACTGTTAGTACGCATTTTATACCATACATCGGCACGTTCATTCTGTGACAGTTTGCTGTGGGCAACCGCAACTTCATCGCCGAACCAGGCCTGAAAACGTTTAACGATCTGTGCCGTCAATGCTATCTCTGGTACCAGCAGCAGAACCTGCTTGCCTGCTTCCATTGCCTGAGCTGCCACCCGCAGGTAAACCTCTGTCTTACCGCTGCCGGTTATTCCCTGCAGCAAAAAAGTTTCCTGATGCGGCTCTGTTATAGCACTGCCGATAGCCTCAACAGCCTGACGCTGCTCGTCTGTCAAATGCAGACTTTCCTTCAGCTCCGTCCTGTTGGCATAGCTGTTGCGCAAAACACGTTGCTCACTCCGTTCGCTCCAGCCTTTCTCACATAAGATACGCAGTATCGCAGCACTCACCTGCACTGACGCCAGTTCCTCCCCGCTTAGAGGGCGTTCGGCTTCTACCAGCACTTCCAAGGCATGCATCTGTGCACGCAGACGTTTATTATATGCTACCAGAGCCTCACGTCCTGCCTTAGTCACAACAAAGCAGATACGGGTCTTGATTTTCAGTTTATTTTCGTAATCATAAGCGATAAGCTTACCTTCATCGTTATAAACAGCCTGCCGCTTGATGCTGGTTTTACCTGGAATAAACAGCCGCATCGCCTCAGCCGGCGAACACAGATAATATTCGGACAGCCAATTTGACGTTGCCAGCATTTCCGCATCAAACCAGGGGCGCGTATCCAGTGTCGCCAAAATTTCTTTACATTCGTATTCTGCCGGAGCAGCCGCGGCCAACGATGTCACAAACCCCTCCACTGTCTGATACCCAAACGGCACCACAACACGCCAGCCCACATCAACGTGGTCCAGCTGTGGCGGTACGGCATAGGTAAATTGTTTGAACAAGTTTTTTACAGGCAGGTTGATTGCCACATTTATATATTTCATGTAATGCTCCATTACTGTAAACTTTAACTTATTATACTTCTACTATTTAAATGAAAATTCCTTTATTTTTCCTACGGACAACAGTTTTTATACTAAGATAAAGAAAGTCACAGCTCCCGCAGAAGCTGTGACTTTACCAACATTTTAAATTACAAGCCTGCCTGTTCTTTCAAGGAAGAGGCTTTATCCGTACGCTCCCACGGCAGATCAATATCAGTACGTCCCATATGGCCGTAAGCAGCCGTTTGTTTATAGATCGGACGGCGCAGGTCCAAAGCTTTGATGATCGCAGCCGGACTCAGCGAGAAGTTTTTGCGCACCAGGTCAGCGATCTTATCATCGTCGATCTTACCGGTACCAAAGGTATCTACCAAAACAGATACAGGCTGTGCCACGCCGATAGCATAAGCCAGCTGAATCTCACATTTATCAGCCAGTCCGGCGGCAACGATATTTTTAGCAACGTAACGTGCGGCGTAAGCAGCGCTTCGGTCTACCTTTGTGGGGTCTTTACCCGAGAAAGCTCCGCCGCCATGACGTGCCATACCGCCGTAGGTATCGACAATGATCTTACGTCCGGTCAGACCGGAGTCACCCTGCGGGCCGCCGATAACAAAACGGCCGGTAGGATTGATATAGTATTTGGTATCAGCGTCCAGCATTTCTGCAGGTACGATCGGTTTAATAACATGCTCCATAATATCAGCGCGGATCTGCTCCATCGGAATTTCAGGCGCATGCTGAGAAGAAACGACTATAGCGTCGATACGTACGGGCTTACCGTCGTCGTATTCAACTGTAACCTGAGTTTTACCATCAGGACGCAGATACGGTAAGGTACCGTTTTTACGAACTTCCGACAACCGACGGGCCAGCTTATGAGCCAGACAGATAGGCAGCGGCATATATTCTACGGTTTCGTTAGTAGCGTAACCAAACATCATACCCTGGTCGCCGGCGCCTACCTCAGTTTCCTCTGCTTTGCCTTCTTTAGCTTCCAGCGCTTTATCAACACCTAAAGCGATATCGGCAGACTGCTCGTCGATAGAGATCAGCACGCCGCAGGTATTACCGTCAAAACCATATTTAGCACGGTCATAGCCAATATTGACTACAGTTTCACGGGCGATTTTCGGAATATCCACATAACAGTTTGTGGAAATCTCACCGACAACATGGATCTGACCGGTTGCCACCAAAGTTTCACACGCAACACGTCCCATCGGGTCCTGTTCTAAGATAGCGTCTAAAACCGCATCAGAAATCTGATCGGCGATCTTATCCGGATGTCCTTCTGTTACAGACTCAGAAGTAAATAATTTTCTCATAATTAGCCTCCTTTAGATAAAGTACACATCATCAATCTGCCTGCTTACTAAAAAAGCGCTCTCATAATGAGAGCGCTGCGTATTATTGTTCAGCATTCTCATCTCACGAATTATCGCAGGACTTAGCACCGTTTTGCAAGACTTTCACCTTACAATGGTTGCTGCGGTTTCACAGGGCCATTCCCTCCACCAGCTCTTGATGAGTAATATTCAATTACAATGCTTATTATAGCGGAACAACTTTCAAATTGCAACAGATTTTACAAAAATCTTTCATTTTTACATCCCGAGGCCTACAAAAGCTTATTTCTACGCCTTTTGAACGAGTTATACTATTTACGATTTGCGCAAACGCAGAACAGTATTCAAAAGCTCTTCTGCAACTTCTGCTTTGGTCATTTGCTCCAGCTCGCGCACTTCGCCGTCCGGAAACAGGAATTTAACGATATTGGTATCAGAGTTAAATCCTGCCCCCTGCAGAGTGACATCGTTAGCAACGATCATATCCAAATTCTTTTTGCAGATTTTTTCTTTTGCATTAGCAATCAGATTTTGAGTTTCGGCGGCAAAGCCTACCAAAAACTGTTTTTCTTTACGTTCGCCCAGAGCTTTTAGAATATCAGGGTTTTTATCCATTACGACAGTTAAAGCGTCGTCAGTTTTCTTTTTGATTTTCTGTTCGGCAACATCATGGGGTCTGTAATCAGCCACAGCAGCAGCTTTGATCACTATATCCATGTCGTTGTAAGCTACCAGACAGGCGTCCATCATCTGCTGCGTAGTTTCAACCTGCACCGTTTTGACATTAGCAGGCGGATTCAGCACCGACGGCCCCGAAACCAGCGTCACCTCGGCACCGCGGTCAGCAGCGGCCTGCGCGATAGCATAACCCATCTTACCGCTGGAGCGGTTGCCGACATACCGTACCGGGTCGATCGGCTCGCGGGTACCGGCAGCAGTTACCAAAACACGCAGATTTTTCATATCGCCACAACTTCTGGCAAAGAAAGCTTTGACAAATTCCACGATCTCACAAGGCTCAGGCAGACGTCCCGCACCAGAAGTACCACAGGCCAAAAAGCCTGTCGCCGGGGCCATCACAGTTACGCCATGCTTTTTCAGGCAGGTAATATTTTCCTGCGTCAAAGCATTTTCATACATACCTGTATTCATCGCCGGACAGACGATGATCGGTGCCTGAGCGGCCAGTAAAGTTGTAGAAAGCAGATCGTCGGCAAGACCGTGCGCCATTTTCGCAATGATATTGGCAGTAGCCGGAGCTACTACAAAAACATCAGCCCAGTTTGCCAGAGCGATATGCTCAACATTAAATTCCTGGTTGCTGTTCCACATAGAAGTCGCAACAGCGTTGCCGCTGATTTCCTTAAATGTCAGCGGCGTAACAAACTGCCGGGCATGCTCTGTCATAACGACACGCACCTCGGCCCCCTGCTTGCGCAGACGGCTTACCAGATCGACAGCTTTATAAACGGCGATACCGCCAGTAACGCCTAAAACGATTTTCTTTCCTTTTAGCAACAAGGCACTAAGCCCCCTTATCTCAGCGTACTTTACGCTCGTAAGTAATAACGTCGTCAGCGATCTCGCGTAAAGCGGTGCTTACTTCTTTCTGAGGCATATTCTGATTGCCTACCGTCAGTTCACGGGCACGTTTGGCAGCTAAAATCACCAGGGTGTATTTACTGTCAACTTTCTCTGCTAAATAATCGATAGAAGGGTCAACCATACTCATATTTCTCTCTCCTTATGTGCCGCATGGCAAATTTCATTGATAATAAAATAAGTTCTGGCAGCACGGTAACGTTCTGCTTCCATGATCGTCAAAACTTTGCTGGTAGCTTTCTGCGCCACATCATTGACGACTATATAATCATATTCGTTGGCATAAGCCAGTTCACCTGTTGCCGAAGCTAAACGGCGTTTAATAACGTCTTCGCTGTCCGTGCCGCGTTTATAAATGCGCGAGCATAATTCATCAAGTGACGGTGGTACGATAAACACAAATACTCCATCAGGAAAGCGTTTTTTAATCTGCATCGCGCCCTGGATATCAATCTCCAAAATAACATCCTTACCCTGATTCAGCAGTTCCATAACATAAGAACGGGGCGTACCGTAATAATTTCCATAAACCTCGGCATATTCCAGCAGTTCTCCCTCTGCGATCATCTGCTTTACTTCTTCCACAGATTTAAAAAAGTAATTCACGCCGTCAACTTCGCCGTTACGCGCCTGTCTGGTAGTAACTGAAACGGAATAAGCCAAGTCGGGAAGCTTTTCCCTAAGCATCTGACAAATCGTTCCCTTGCCGGCTCCTGAAGGCCCGGACAAAACTAATAATAACCCCTGCGGCTTCACGATTAGCCCACCTTCCGTTTTATTTATTCTTCGTCTTCGTCGTCAGTCTGCACTAAACGGTTGGCGACTGTTTCCGGCTGCACAGCCGATAAAATAATATGACCGCTGTCAGTCACGATAACCGCTCTGGTTCTGCGGCCATAAGTGGCATCAATCAGCATACCTCTGTCGCGCGCTTCCTGAATAATCCTTTTGATAGGAGCAGATTCAGGACTGATGATAGAAATGATCCTGTTGGCAGCTACAATATTGCCAAAGCCAATATTGATCAATTTGATATCCATACTTTCACCCTTTCCCCATTACTCGATATTCTGGATCTGTTCCCTGATTTTTTCTATCTCAGCTTTGATCTCCACAACAACTTGCGCCAAAGTATAATCGTTGGCTTTGGAAGCAATGGTATTTGCCTCGCGGTTGAATTCCTGGATAAGAAAATCGAGCTTGCGACCGACAGGCTGATCTGCATCAATGATCAGCTTGAATTGTTTAATATGGCTTTTCAGTCTGACGATCTCCTCAGTAATACTGGTACGGTCAGCAAAAATAGCGACTTCCTGCAGCAATCGTTCCGGTTCAATGACCTGGTTATGTTTCGCAAGCAGTTCGTTGATCCTGTCGCTCAGGCGAATCTGGTATTCTTCAACTACCTGCGGCGAACGTTCTTCGATTACTGCCAGTTTTTCGGCAATCAGATCGGCACGTTTAATGAAATCACCATAGATATTACTGCCCTCGGTCTCACGCATAGCGACAAGATTACTGATAGCCTGACGCAAAGCCTGTTCCAGCTTCGGCCAAACACTCTCAACGTCAAAAAAACCTTCTTGTGCATTGATCACATCCGGGCAGCGTGACAAATATAAAATTTCCGACTGCTCGTTAAGCTTATAGTCTTCACAGCCGATAGCGGAACCAACATCACGCAAAGCGTTATGATACGCCAGTACCAAAGCTTTATCTACTTTAATCGAAACGTTTTCTGTATTGGTATAAGAAGCATTGATAAAAACATCGATGCGTCCACGATTAACAGATTTTAAAATAGTCTTACGGATTCTGTCTTCTACCGGATTCAAAAAACGCGGTAAGCGAATAGCTACCTCGTTATAACGGTGATTGACCGTTTTCATTTCAATCGTTACTGAAAACTGCTCGTCTTCATATTCACCCCGGCCGAAGCCAGTCATACTTTTCAGCAAGCTAAAACCTCCTAAATTTTATGATGATTCATTTTATTTTAATAACGCAGGATCCACGGCAAATTCTCGTCCGCCGCAATAAGCGTCCTTAATGACCAGTAAATAAGGTTTGTCAACATTGAATTCTGCCTGATCAAAATAAAAATTATACTGCAGCTGGCAGATCTTCTGCTTTACTTCCACAGACTCAGATTTGACATCCGATTTCGTTTTCTGCTCCAAATCGATGTCTGCAGGCTTGATTTTATTTTCCTTCAAGGCATCCAGCTGTTTTTGCAGTGCTGCCGCTTTTTCCTGGATCGTTTCCATCCGATCCAGCTTTTTCTGTACCTCCACATCAACGATAGGCTTATTGACCGCCTTGTCAAGATATCTGCCGTCTAAATAGTCGCTGTGGTATGGTGTGACAAAATTCCCATTTTGCACAAGCTGCACTTCCAAATCTTTTTCATTCAGAATTATCGGTGCGTTGATCACCGCACGTATAACTAGCACGCCATCGTAACGCGCTACCAGTTCTTTAGCATTCTCCACACTGATACCGGCAGCCTCCTGCGTTTTTCCTGCGGTATCCAGAGCCGTCAGCAGATAAGGAGTATAAACTATGATCCTTTCCTCATCACGATAAGGATTGGTTTCAAAACTTTCAGCAATTACCCACGGCTGCAGCATAACTGCGTCATTTTTTTCACCCTGATAGCTTTTACCATAGGCAATAGCCGCTTCTAAATTCTGATCAGTAGCTGGAAGCGCCGCTTCTGCCTGCAGGCAAAAGACAACCAGGCACAGCACCAAAAGCAGATTTTTCATAATCGTATCCCCTTCCGATTATTTGCTAATCGCGAAATCTGTTGTATACTTATTCTTGAACTATTATTATATCTTATTCTGCTTTCACGTGCAAATCAAAATCACTAAAAAACGAAGTAAAAAGGAGCAAATCAATGAATTTAGAAGGTTTGACCTTGCATATTTTAACAAATAAACTAAAAGAAGAGCTTTTAGGCGGCAAGATCTACAAGGTTTTTATGCCCTCATACGAGTCGCTGCTGCTGCTTGTAAAACGCGAACGCGATACTGCGGCATTGCTTGCTGATTTCAGCTGCGGTTCACCGATGCTGTACCTGCCGAATAATTTACCCGAACGTCCCGAAAGTCCTCCGGCTTTTTGTATGCTGCTGCGCAAGCATCTGGAAGAAGGCCGTATAACCAGAATCGAGCAAAGCGGTCTGGATCGTATCATTACCATAGATATTGATACAATCGGTACCGCTAGACAAATAGTTACTAAACAACTGATTTTTGAACTGACCGGCAAAAACAGCAATATCATTTTTGCCGAAAACGGTCTGATTTTCGACAGCTTGAAGCATGTTAATAAAGCAATGAGTTCTTTCCGGCAGATCATGCCTAATCTGCCTTATCTTGCGCCGCCTCAGCAGACCGGCCTTTCTATTTTAACAGCTCCAGCTAATGCAATCATTGAGGCAATGCACGAATTTAAAACTAAAAACAGCTTAGCTGCTTTGATCGCTGCCACTACAGGCATTGGCAAAATAACTGCATCCGAGCTTTTAGCTGCGGCTGGTATAGATAGCAACACAACTGCTTTGACTGCAGAGGAAGAACAACGTCTCGCCAATGCAATCTATTCATTACAGCAATCAGCTAATCAGCAAACATCAGCGCCGGTATATGCTGTCATCAGCCGCACTAATCAGGTCAAGACTATTCTGCCTTTTGCGCCCACGATTTTGGAACCAGGCTGTAATACTAAACAACTGCCAGATATCAACAGCGCACTTAATTATGCAGTCACCCTGACGCCAATTCAATTACCTGAACAGGAAACACTGCAAAAATTAGTCATCGGCGAAAGCCAGCGTCTGGAAAAGAAGCTGCCGGTTTTGGAAAAAGATCTGCTTACCGCTGATAAAGCTGAAGCACAGCGGATGATCGCCGATACCATCATAGCTAATATTTATCAGATCAGCAAGGGACAAAGTTCCTGCCAACTGCTTAATATTTATGACAACGAGCCACTTGAAATCCAATTATCCCCCTTACTTTCACCTACTGAAAACGCACAGGCTTATTATAAACGGTACAATAAATATAAACGTGCACAAAGCGAAGTCCAAAACCAAATTGAAACGACCAGGGAGATGCTCAATTACCTGGCTTCCATTGACGCTTCACTGACTACGGCAACAACCAAGAACGAAATTGCTGAAATAAAACAGGAACTTATCACCGCAGGACTGCTGCAGAATCAGGGCAAAAAACATAAAGGTCAGGAGCCAAAATCGGAGCCGCTGCTCATAAAGCTTTCCAAAGAAACGACCTTATATATCGGTAAAAATAATAAACAAAACGACTACGTGACTTTTACATTAGCACGCGGTAAGGATCTGTGGTTCCATACTAAAAACATTCCCGGATCACATGTCATATTAAAAACAACGCTGCCCCAGGCAACGGCAAGTGATATTGCAGCAGCAGTTCTACTGGCCGCTTATTTCAGCAAAAGCCGCAGTGGCAGCAAAGTACCTGTAGACTGTACCGAGCGGCGTTTTGTCAAGAAACCCAATGGCGCTAAACCTGGGTTTGTGATCTATACCGATCAAACAACCTACTATGCTACGCCTGATGAAGCAGCGGCTCAAAAACTTTTAAGCAAATAATAAAAACACCTGGTTTACCGACCAGGTGTTTTTATTTTACCATGATTATTTTTACAATATCTTTAAAGCCAGCAGCCCTAAATATTCCTTTAACGCCATTGCAGAAAGCTCCAGCGCAAACCCCTGCGGCATAAAGCTAAAAATACTTAGCTGCATTTTTCCGCTCAGCTGATAATCACAGGGAAAAGGCACTATGTCCAAACCTTTATCCGCAAAATTCAGTACACTGCGCGGCATATGAAAAGCAGAGGTCACCAATACGATTTTCTGCCACTGCTGTTCACGGCACAACGCAGCAACATTAACAGCATTTTCAGTTGTATTTCTTGCTTCGGTATCAGTAAAAATCTGTTGTGGCGGTACACTCAGCTCTAGCAGCACTTTTTCTGCCACTGTAGCTTCTGTACCACTGTCGGCAAAAACCTGCCCACCGCTGATAATGATCGGGATATCTAATCGTTTCTGCAAACGCACCCCGGTGATCAGTCTATTCATAGAGACCGCCGACAAGGCCTCTCTACCACTGATATCAGGCACATCCCTGACAGCTCCGCCGCCAAGAACAACTACAACATCAGTTTTACCGATTATTTTTTCCAACGCCGGAGGAACATACTGCTTTTCCAGTCCCTGCATCAGCATTCCGGCAACAGGAAGAATCGAAAACAGATATAAAGTGACCGTTACTGCTGTTAAAGGATAACGAAGTCTGCTGCGTTTCTTAAAACAATAACCGCACAGTAAAAACAGCATTACAATAATACCGCCGGGCGGCAGCAGCCAGCCCGCAATAAACTTATGTACATACAGCATATTACTTACATTCCTTCACCAGCATCTCATACATCTGTCTGAAAATCTCCGGCTGTAAATTGATCTTATTTAAAATCGTATAACGCTTACGGACTTCTTTGGCAAACATCCAGGCTTTGATAAATTCTTCTTCAGTAATATTCAAAGTTTTTGGGCTAACGGAAATATCGTAAGCTTCCAGAAAATCCAGCAGAATATGATGGTCACGTCCCTGAAGACGGCAGGCTACGACACTGCCAAGAGCTACCAAAATACCATGTGGGATATTATGCTCAAACAGCTCATCCATAGCGTGACAGAATAAATGTTCCGACCCGCTGCAAGGACGTGAATTACCAGCTATCTGCATCGCCAGCCCGCTCAAGACCAGTGACTGGGCCAGCATTTGAATCCCGGGAACTGTCGTCAGTGATTTAGCTTCAGAATATAAAAGCGAAGTAAACGCCGTTTCAGAAAGCATATAGGCAAAATCGTTAGGACGATCGCTGTTTTCTTCACAACCCAGCTTCCAATCATACAGTGCCGTATAATTACTGATCGTATCACCGACACCGGCTTTCATCAAAAGCCTCGGCGCGTCAAAAACAATATCAGTATCGATCAATAATCCGTCAGGAATTTTAGAAGTAAAAGAATGTTTGCGGCCGTTTTCTGCAAACAATACGGAAACAGGAGAAGCAACGCCGTCATTGCTAAGTGTAGTCGGTATCGCTATGTAAGCTACGTTGGCGACAAAAGCAGCATACTTGGCCGTATCCAGTGCTGTACCACCGCCCAAACCAATGATCAGGCTGATATTGTTCATTGCTACCTTTTTAGCAACATCAACAGCAAAATCAAAGGAACTCTCCTGAACGGTAATGATTTCAAAATCCAGTAACTGTTTCAATAGAACAACGACTTTTTTCTCTAAAGTCTGTAAAAGTCCGTCTGTCGTTAAAATCAAAGTTTTGGTATGAATAAGTTTAGGCATATATAAACTTAAATTTTTATTGAGGTCCTGAACTGCGTTTTCTTTGACCTGCATAAACAACGGCAAGGAATAATTACTCATCATTTAACCTCCCGGCGTAGTTTTATTAGCATATTATCTATTCCCTATTATATAGCAAAATCATTGTTACTAACAGCATTATTACTAAAACAAAACAATATTTTACAAAACTCTGTCACCTTAACAGGAAAATAAAAAAGCCTGCCGAAAAGGCAGGCTCTGATACTCAAAATTATTTACGGATACCAAGTTTAGCAATGATAGCGCGATAACGTTCGATATCTTTAGCCATCAGATAGTTCAGCAGACCACGACGTTGACCAACCATTTTCAGCAGGCCGCGACGGGAATGATGATCTTTCTTGTGTTCTTTCAGATGCTCGGTCAAATATTTGATGCGTTCGCTCAAAACAGCGATTTGTACTTCCGGAGATCCGGTGTCGCCTTCATGACGTGCATTTTCAAGAATGAGTTGTTGTTTTCTTTCAGCTGTTAACATTGTAATTCCTCCATTTTTTTATAATCCCCAAAGCATAGAGGTCGTTGGAGAAGCGAGCATCCAAGCCTTGGTTAAAGTACTTATGTAGTATACCACACTTGACTTTTAAAGACAACTATTTTTTGTAATATTGGAAATAGTTTTTAATATTTTCGCGGTCTTCAGTAATACGTGCTTTCAGCTCATCGATACTGGCAAACTTTTCTTCACCACGTATATATTTATAAAAGTAAACAGTGATATCCCTGCCATACAGGTCGCCTTTAAAATCAAACAGATTTACCTCCAGACGTGCATGCTCCACATCGCCAAAAGTAGGGTTATTGCCGATATTGGCCATACCGAAATACAGCTTATCGCCTACCTTGACCTTGACCGCATAACCACCAGTTGCCGGCACAGCAGTTTCACTGCGCTGCAGTTCGATATTCGCAGTTGGAAAACCAATTGTCCTGCCGCGCTGCGCCCCATGCGTAACTATACCGGTGAGCGCATAAGCACGCCCCAGCATCTGATTAGCATGCTCCACATGCCCTGCCTGAATCAGACTTCTGATGCCAGTACTGCTGATAACGTTTTTACCGCATTTGACCAGTTGCCTGATAATCACGGTAAAGTGATCGTGCAATCCGGTACGCTGCAAAGTATCTGTTTTACCGCTGCCTAAAAAACCATAGCTGAAATTTTCACCTACTACTAAGCATCGATAATTAAATACAGCCAGTTTTTTCAAAAACTCATCCGGCGATAATCCGGCTAAATCATGATCAAAAGGTACGTTCACCAAAATATCAACGCCTAATTTTTCCAGGTATTTTATTTTTTGCTGCTGCGTAATAATTCGCACTGGCACTAAATCAGGCTTGATCAGGGATAAGGGATGATTGCTGAATGTAAAAACAATCAGCTTCAAACCATGCTTTTGGGCATAATCACGTGCTGTTTTTATAATATCCTGATGACCTAAATGCAGCCCATCAAAAGTTCCCAAAGCAATAACACTGGGACTATATTCAGTTTTCACAGCTTCTAATGAAGTAATGATTTCCATATCTGCCTCAATCTAAATCATTTCCGCATCTGCTTGAAATTGTTTCAATATTTTTTCAGCTTTAACGAGCTCGGACTCTGCACTGCCAATGCCAAGAAAATCACCTGTAATCGTTTTCAAGCGGTATGTACCGTTTGAAATACCTCGCACAGTGGTCTTTACCCCCTGAGTAATCCGCAGCGCCTGCTTATCTGTCAAAACCAATTCCTGTAAATCCTGCACTACTGCTTCGGCAGGAAGCAGATAAGCATACGGTGCAGCGGCAATTTCTTCCAGAGTTTTGGCCTCTGACAGGTAAAAATCTCCTACCTGTTTGCGTAATAAAAAGCTCATTGTGCCGCACATACCAAGTTCTGCCGCAATATCTTCCAGCAAAGTCCTTACATAAGTTCCTTTTGAACATACAATATCAAGTGTTAAAGAAGTACCAGTTTTATGAAGCATCTCTAAAGCATCAATAGTAATGCTCCGTGCTTCCCGTTCAACTTCAATCCCCTGCCGTGCCAGCTGATAAAGCTTCTGACCATCTTTTTTTATAGCAGAGTACATGGGCGGAATCTGTTTTTGTTCACCGATAAATTTTTGCAGAGTTTCTTGAATTTCGGCTTCAGTAACAACACGAACCTCTGAACTGGCAATGATCGTACCACTGTCGTCTCCTGTGTCTGTCTTGATACCGAATTTCAGTTCAGCCCGGTAATTTTTACGGCCTTCGACTGCATATTCCAACAGCCTTGTTGCCGTACCGATAAAAACAGGCAGTACTCCCGCGGCATCAGGATCAAGTGTGCCGCCGTGTCCGATTTTCTTAGTTTGCAAAGTCCTGCGCAGAAAGCCGACCACATCGTGAGACGTCATTCCACAGGGCTTGAGTACATTCAAAATGCCTGATGTCATACTAATTTTTCCTTTAAAGCTTTCAAAAGCTGCTGCTGCGCTTCAGGTAAAGAGGCTTCGATAGTACAGCCTGCCGCGCGCAGATGACCGCCGCCGCCGAAGGTAATAGCGATTTCAGAAACATCAAGGTTACGAGACCGCATACTGACACGGGTAACAGCTTTTTCCACAGCTTTAAACATAATAGCAACTTCGACGCCTTCAATATACCTTGGATAAGAAATGAAGGTATCTGTATCAACATCTTTGTCATACATTTCGTTATTAATAGAAATATATGCAATTTTACCATCAGCATCAAAGGTCAATGTTTCCAGAACCTTTGTCAGCATCTCGATATTAGAGCGCTGCTTAATCTCCATACTGTCAGAAATTTCATTGGGTTTTACCCCTATTTCCAATAAAGCTGCAGCTATCCGCATCGTTTTCGGCATCGTATTAGAATATTTGAAAGAACCGCAGTCCGTATACAGCGCCGTATAGATACACGTTGCCATCTCCAGATCCACTTCAACTCCTAATGTATCAATCAACTCATACATAATTTCACCAGTAGCAGCCGCAGCTGTATCAAGATACAAATAATCGGCATATTCGGTATTAGAAATATGATGGTCAATATTGAGTGTTTTAGGAGCACTGACACACTGTGACACGTTACCGGCTCTATCTAAAGAACTGGCGTCGATCACGACTAACAGATCCGCAGCTATCCGCTCATCATTTTGAAAACGGACAAAGCTTTCGATACCGGGTAAAAATTTATAGACCTTTGAGATTTCATCATCAACAGTTACAATGACATCTTTCCCAAGCTTCTGCAAAGCTTTCATCAAACTCAAAGCAGAGCCCAGCGTATCACCGTCTGGGCTCACATGAGAACATAATACTATTTTATTGGCAGCCTGCAGTAAAGCGGCTGTTTCCTGCAGGGAACAATGCTTACTCATGCGAGGGACCTTCCTCTTCTTTGATTTTCTTCAGCAATCCCTCGATATGTGCACTATACTCCATCGAAGTATCTTTTACTAAAATCAAATTAGGAGCAAAGCGGAGGCGAATCCGCTTTGCTATTTCCGTACGCATAAAGCCAAGTGCTTTATTCAATCCCTGCCAGGCGGCTTCATGATCCTTTTCCGGACCATAAAGACTGACATATACTTTAGCAATGCTCATATCGTCAGTAAGCTCAACACCGGTAATGGTAACAAACTGGATCCGTGGATCTTTGATATCCATCAGCAGCATTTTACTAAGCTCCTGTTTGATTGCTTCCTGTACTTTTTCTACTCTTAATCTAGCCATAGTTCACCTATTCGACGGCGACTTCTTCCATAGTGAAGACTTCGAACACGTCGCCTTCTTTCAAATCGCGGAATTTTTCCAAAGTAACACCGCATTCATAGCCTGCAGCGACTTCCTTCACATCGTCTTTGAAACGTCGTAAAGTGTCGATTTCGTCTTCGTTGATGACGATACCGTCTCTAACTACGCGCACTTTAGAAGTATTGGTGATCTTACCTTCCAGCACATAGCAGCCAGCAATCAGCATTTTCGAAATAGTGATCATCTGACGAACCTCTACACGGCCCTGGATAGTCTCCTGGAATTTCGGTGCCAGCATACCTTTAATAGCAGCTTCAACGTCATTCAAAGCGTCATAAATAACGCGGTAAGTACGAACATCTACCTTCTCTGCTTCCGCTGCTTTACGGGCGTTAGCATCAGGACGAACATTAAAGCCGATAATGAGGGCATTGGCGGCCGAGGCCAGCATAACATCGGACTCGGTAATAGCACCTACACCAGCATGTACAACAACGACTTTAACTTCGTCATTTTTTATATTCTGCAAAGAAGAACGCAAAGCTTCGATAGTACCTTGAACATCGGCTTTAACGACGATATTCAGGTCTTTAATCTCGCCCTCTTGAATACGTTGGAACAAATCATCCAGCGAAACTTTGGAATTCTGCTGAATTTCTTCAATACGTTTTTTCGCAACACGCTTTTCAGCAACACTGCGGGCAATCTTTTCATCAGTAGAATCAAGAATATCACCGGCCAGCGGCACATCGTTCAAGCCTAAAACCTCTACAGGCGTAGAAGGCAGTGCTTTTTTGACTTTTTCACCACGGTCATTGACCATTGCACGCACCTTGCCATAAGCAGTACCGGCAATAATAGTATCACCGATCTGCAAAGTGCCGCGCTGAACTAAAACAGTAGCGACAGGGCCGCGGCCTTTATCAAGCTGCGCTTCAATAATCGTACCATGAGCAGGCAGACTTGGATTAGCTTTCAGATCCTGCATTTCTGCAACCAGCAGAATCATTTCCAACAGTTCGGAAATACCTGTTTTCTGATGTGCGGAAACCGGAACCATGATAGTATCGCCGCCCCAGTCTTCCGGGATCAGCTCATGCTCAGCAAGCTGCTGTTTTACATGATCCGGATTAGCTCCGGGACGATCCATTTTATTAATGGCAACGATAATAGGTACCTTTGCTGCTTTTGCATGGTTAATAGCTTCGAGCGTCTGCGGCATAACACCGTCATCTGCAGCAACTACCAAAATAGCAACATCTGTTACCTGTGCTCCACGCGCACGCATAGCTGTAAAAGCTTCGTGACCGGGAGTATCAAGGAAAACAATCTTTTTGCCCTGATAATTAACCTGATAAGCACCGATATGCTGCGTAATACCGCCAGCTTCTCTTGCTGTAACATTAGCCTTGCGAATAGCGTCAAGCAGAGAAGTTTTACCATGGTCAACGTGACCCATAACAGTGATTACCGGCGGCCTCGGCAAACGTTTAGCCGGATCATCTTCCACTTCCGGAATTTCAGTCGGATCCTCTTCAGGCGGTAACGCGGCAACTTCGACATCAAATTCACTGCCGACCAACAATGCCGTATCAAAGTCGATATCCTGATTGATAGTAACGATCACGCCCAACATGAACAAAGATTTGATAACTTCGCTGACTTCACGTTTCAGCAGGTTGGCAAAATCTTTGACATTGATAGTTTCGCCGATCTCTACATAAGTAGGTTTCTGAACCTCTACTACAGGCTGCTGCACGCGCGGAACATTATTATTGCCGCCCTGGCGTTTATTACTGCGTCCCATATGATTATTACTGCGGTTAGGACGGCTGTCTTTAGTTGCATAAGAACCTTTGATCTGCGGTTTATCTTTACGGGCATTTTTATTAAAAGGTTTATTATTGGCACCAGCAGGACGAGCAGTATTGGCCTGCGGACGCTGTGCACCGGTACCGCCTTGCTGCGGACGTGCATTATTATTGTTATTCATATTTCCCTGTTGCGGGCGCGCATTACCCTGCTGCTGCGGGCGCGCTGCGTTAGCATTATGCTGACCAGGCTGCTGCCCGCGCGGGCCTATATAAATGCCCCCCTGAGGACGCTGCTGCGGTCTGTTTCCCTGCTGCGGGCGTTGTCCCTGTTGATTATTGGGACGATTTTGCGTATTAACGCCCTGGTTAGGACGGTTTTGATTAAACCTCTGACCTTGATTTTGGGTATTAGGACGTTGCCCCTGCTGTTGCTGTGGGCGCTGACCTTGTTGGTTGTTAGGACGATTCTGCTGGCTGATGCCCTGATTAGGACGGTTTTGACCTGCGTTCTGCCCCTGCTGATGATTAACGGCAGCAGGACGCGGACCCTGATTGTTGGGACGTTGTCCCTGATTGTTGGGACGCTGACCCTGTTGTTGCTGCGGACGCTGTGTATTCGCAGCGGAATTCGGTTGAGTTTGCACCTGCTTCGGAGCAGCTTCAGCCTGCTTAACCGGCTCTTTTTTCACTATATGTTGCGGTGCAGGAGCGGCCTTCTTCTCCTGTACAGGCTTCCTGGCCGAGTTTTTCACTACCAAATCTCTAACCGTATCGTCTACAGTGCTTAACGTACTTTTTACCTGAATGTTATTTTTAGCTAAAATATCGATTACTTCCTGGTTTGTTTTACCAAGTTCTTTTGCTATCTCATATACTCTATGCTTACCCATTCATCCACCTCCAAGCGTATTTATGTCATATATTTTTATTTATCATATTCGCAAAGCTGTTATCCAAAACAACTACTGCGGTTCTTTTAGCCTTGCCAATCGCCCAGCCCAGTTCATCTCTGGTCAGGCATTCAACCACGGGTGTATCAGACATCTCTGCCATAAAATACATATCTTTTTTAGAATTTTCAGCAGCATCTGCGGCCACAAGCAATAGCTTAGCTTTACCGTTTTTCAGAGCAGATCTTACAGCATAGTCGCCTGATGCCAGTTTACCTGCTTTCTGTGCCAATCCTAAGGCAAAAGTCACACCATTATTCGCCATCAGGCAAATCCTCCAGCAATTTGGCATAAACTTCTTCGCTGACCGGCTTTTCCAAGGCCCGTTCCAAACGTTTTTCCTTCACTGCTTTTGTGATGCATTCTTTAGATTGGCAAACATAAGCTCCACGACCTGCCTTTTTCCCAGTCAAATCAAGGCTTATCTCACCTTCCGGAGAACGTACTATTCTCAGCAGAGCTTTTTTCTCTTTCATTTCATTACAGCCCACACATTTACGTTGAGGGATCTTTTTAATCTTCGTCTGCTTCATAGGCTACACCAACTTCTTGTGCTCCCTGTTCTGCTTCTTCGGCAGCCTGAGATTCACTTTTGATATCTATCTTCCAGCCTGTCAGCTTCGCTGCCAGACGTGCGTTTTGTCCTTCTTTACCAATTGCCAGAGACAACTGATAGTCAGGCACTATAACGCGGCAGATTTTTTCTTCTTCCAGAACTTCAGTACTGACAACCTTAGCTGGCGATAAGGCATTAGCCACATATTGGTCAGGCTCGGAACTGTATTTGACTATATCGATTTTTTCACCGCGCAGCTCATTAACAATAGTCTGAACACGCATACCTTTATGTCCAACACAGGCGCCGACCGGATCAATATTCTCATCCTTAGTATAAACGGATATCTTAGAACGCATACCAGGTTCACGAGCTACTGACTTAATCTCGACCAATCCGTCGTGAATTTCAGGAACTTCCAGCTCGAACAGTCTTTTCAGCAATCCCGGATGTGTTCGGGAAACCATAATCTGTGGGCCTTTGCTTGTCTTTTTTACTTCCACGATATAGGTTTTCATCCTATCATGATATTGATAAATTTCTCCGGGGATCTGCTCGTTAGGAGTCAAAATAGCCTCGGCCTTACCTAAATCAATATAAACATTTTTATTTTCCATACGTTGAATGATACCGGTTACGATATCATTCTCTCTGCTGGAAAATTTCTCGAAAACCATGCCGCGTTCTGCTTCACGGATACGCTGTACAACAACCTGTTTGGCATTTTGTGCTGCAATACGACCAAAGTTACGTGGAGTCACCTCAGTTTCTACAATATCATCGACTTCATAGCGAGGATCTATTTTACGGGCTTCCTCCAGAGAAATCTCATTAGGATCGTCGCCTACCTCTGCCACAATATGACGCTGTGCATATATGTGAAGTTCACCTGTTACTTTGTTCATATCAACACGGACATTCTGGTTAGAACCAAAATTCTTTTTATAAGCTGTTACAAGAGCTTCTTCGACCGCCTGGAACAGGAGTTCCGGATCAATCCCCTTCTCTTTTCCCAATTCCCCTATTGCCAGAATAAAATCTGCGTTCACGTTTCTTAATCCTCCTATACTTTATAATCTTTAAAAATCAATATGCGGTCTGATCATTGCGATAAGTTTTCGGTCAATGCTGACCGGATTTTTGGCTTCTTTTCCCTTGATAATCGTTTTTATTTCTATTGTCTCATCGCTGTGACTTATTAAAATTCCAACCAGGTCTTTTAAGCCTTCCCACGGAGCAAAAAAGGAAATATCAACTTTACTTCCATAAGCTGCTGTAAAATCTTTATCTTTTTTCAACGGGCGGTCAATGCCTGGTGATGAAACTTCCAGGTAATATTTCTCTTTAATCGGATCTTTTTCATCTAAAACTGTAGTCAGTTTTTCACTTACTAATTGGCAATCGTCGATTTCAACTCCACCCGGTTTATCAATGTAGATACGCAGATACCAATCTTTTTCACGCACATATTCTACATCTACCAAAGTCAGATCGGTACCATCTAAGAGCGGCGTTACCAAATCAGCAATCAAAGCTTCCAGAGCTTCCTTCTGCACAATACTCACCTCCGGTCTATAATTTATCTTAAATAAGCGGAAAGAGCGGGTATAGCACCCACTCTCTCAAAAGAAGTCATAAATTTTCTGCTTATATTATACCACCCTGTAAGATTAATTACAAGTTTTTTGTTAACTTCCCTACAATATATATGGCAAAATTCAAACTTTTATCAAGCCCAGTCACAAATTTCAGTTTTTCAGAAAAACAAATTCCTTTGCGGTGGATTGCTCCTTCTGATATTTATATCCTAAACAGTCAAATTTTTTTGTGTCTTCAATGTGTAAAATATTATGCTCGGCACACCAGCGCACCATTTCACCACGGGCCATCTTCGCTTCAGTAGCTTTAACCTTTACTTTACCGTCCTGCCAAATACCAAAAATACAGCTGACATATTCCACTTCCGGCGTCAAATATTTTTCTATAACTTTACTGTATTCTTTTGATGCCAGGTTAAGAATGCTTTTATCGTTTTGCGTCAGCTCAAAATAAAGCCTGCTTCCCCAAAAGTCATACAGATTTTTACACCCGGCAGCCGGCAGCTTTGCCTGCATCTCCAAACGATAAGGAACAACACCGTCCATTGCTTTTAAAATACCATAAAATCCTGATAAAATATTTAAATGTTCTGCCACATAATCAAGCTGTCCATTTTCAAAAACACGCGGTGCCATATATTGATACTGGATACCGTCATAAGCCAATACTGCCGGGGTAAGATTAGCACGCAGACGCATAGTCTGTAAACGCTTATAGTTTAATGCCGCAATCTCATCGTTACATTGCCACAACTTTTTTAGATCATCATACTGCATCTTTCTCAGCTCTGCCAGTAAAACTTCTGTATCTTTTAAAAAGCGCGGTTCTGCCGCAGAAACAAGGTCATCATTATCAATACGCATTTTTTTTGCTGGGGAAATAATTATCTGCATCGTATCCTCCTGCAAGTATTTATCAAAAAGCGCGTCCTTATACAAGAACGCGCTTTTGATTCTTAACCTTTCAAATAGGCTAAAATTTCTTCAGCATTAGTATCAGGATTAGCATTGGGATATGCTTTTTCGATCATACCTTTTTCATCAACGATATAAGTCGTTCTCACTACTCCCATTGATACCTTGCCATACAATTTCTTTTCCTGCCATACATCATAAGCTTCGATGGCCTGACGTTCAGGATCAGCTAAAAGAATAAAAGGCAGCTCCTGTTTCGCGGCAAAATTAGCATGAGATTTTACGCTGTCTTTACTGATGCCGATAACCTCAATGCCCATTTTTTTATACTCACCGTAATTATTGCGAAAAGAACAGGCCTGACGTGTACACCCCGGTGTAGAATCCTTAGGATAAAAATAGACAACTACTTTTTTCCCTAAAAAATCCTTCAGGCTCACAATATTACCATCTTTGTCCTGCAACGAAAATTCCGGTGCTTTTACTCCTGCTTCTAACATACTAATCGCCTCCTAATGTCAGAATAAATCTATCTGATCTGTTTCAGGCAAATCCCCTAAGGCTCCGTGTTCTGCCAATTTTTCAACTACAGCTTTACCAACCTTGGCTCTTACCCGCAGATCTTCCTGGGAAATAAAAGGATGACCGATTTCTCTGGCTTCGCTGATACTTTGAGCGGCAGTAACACCAATTCCTCCCAAAGCAGCAAGCGGCGGCCTCAATCCCTTTTCAGTGACGGTAAAACGCGTCGGATGGGATTTATACAAATCGATACGTTCCATTTCAAAACCACGAGCCAGCATTTCAATCACCAACTCCAGATACGTCACCGTATCTTTATCTCTGTTACTTGCTTTATAGCCCTGTGCATAAACATCTTTAATATAACGTTTCATATAATCAACGCCTTTGACAACATGATCCATATCAAAGTCCGGTGCACGCACAGTAAAGTATGCCGCATAGAATTCACGTGGATAATGCACTTTACAGTATGCTATACGATAAGCCATCATAACATATGCCACTGCATGCGCCTTCGGAAAAAGATACTGGACCTTATTACAGGATTCAATATACCATTCCGGCACCTTTGCGGCACGCATCGCTTCAAGCATGGGTGCTTCCAGACCGCCTTTAGCTGCCTTGCCTTTACGAACATATTCCATAATTTTAAAGGACATACTGGGATCTACGCCTTTCGCGATCAGATTAGTCATAATATCATCCCGCGTCGAAATCGTTTCCTCACTGGGTTTACCCTCGCGAATCAGATCCTGCGCATTGTTCAGCCATACATCAGTACCATGCGAATAGCCTGATACCCTGACAACCTGACTGAAATTTTTAGGCTGAACATCCTGAATCATCTGCCGTACAAACTGTGTACCACATTCAGGAATACCATAAGTGCCAACGGCACTGCCGATCTGCTCAGGTGTTACGCCGAAAGCCTCAGTCGAACGGAAAATAGACATAGTTTTTTCATCGCCGACGGGTATCTGCTGCGGTGGAATATTTGTCAATTCCTCCAGCATTTTGATAACCGTCGGATCGTCGTGACCAAGTATATCAAGCTTAACCAGACGGTCGTTGATCGAGTGATAATCAAAGTGAGTAGTTACTGTTTCCGAATCTTTTTCATCGGCCGGTCTGTTCATCGGCGAAATATAATGAATATCCATATTGCGCGGTACAACCATGATACCGCCTGGATGCTGGCCAGTAGTTCGTTTAATACCGGCAAAGCCTTCTACAAGACCTGCAACATGTGCCGAATGCACATGCAGATTTTTCGACTCATAATATTTTTTGACATAACCAAAAGCCGTTTTGATAGCAATCGTTGAAATCGTACCAGCGCGGCAAACATTATCGCGTCCGAAAAGTTCTTCTGTATATTTATGTGCTGTCGGCTGATAATCTCCGGAAAAGTTCAAATCAATATCAGGTACTTTATCACCATGGAAACCCATAAACACGGCAAACGGAATATCGTGCCCATCACGGATCATCTCTGTACCGCACTCAGGACATGCTTTAGCAGGCAAGTCAAAACCTGACGCAACTTCTTCTTTCATGAAGAACTCGCTGTGTTTACATTGTGGACAGCGGTAATGCGGTTTCAGCGGATTGACCTCTGTAATATCGATCATAGTCGCTACAAAAGAAGAACCGACAGAACCACGGGACCCAACCAGATAACCATCGTCCAAAGATTTTCTTACGAGCTTATGTGCAATATAATACAGAACTGAGAACCCATGATTGATAATGGAATCGAGCTCCATTTTCAGTCTGTCGCTGACTACCTGAGGCAGATTTTCACCATACCATTCGTGCGCACGCTGATAAGACATTTCCTTGATAGCTTTTTCTGCCCCAGGTATAAATGGTGAATACAGCTGATCACGATCAGGAACAGGTTTGATTTTTTCTACCATCTCCGCAATCTTATTCGGATTGGTTACACACAACTCATAAGCAATTTCTTTACCAAAATACTCAAATTCCTTGAGCATTTCTTCTGTTGTCCTGAAATAAAGAGGTGCTTGCTGATCAGCATCAGAATAATTTTGCCCAGCCTGCAGGATAGCCCGCAGCTGCGCGTCCTCCGGATGCAAAAAATGCACGTCACAGGTAGCGACAGTCAGCTTACCCAGCTTTTTACCAAGTTCATAAATTTTCCTATTATGCTCTTGCAGCTGTTTGACTGTGCAGCGCTCCTGTCTGACTAAAAACATATTATTTCCGGTTGGCTGAATTTCCAGATAATCATAAAAAGAAGCTATTTTCTCTAATTCTTCATCGGGACGACCTGCCAAAATAGCCCTGTACAGTTCACCAGCTTCACAGGCAGAACCCAGAATCAAACCCTCGCGATATTCTTCGATAACCTCACGCGGCAGCATCGGCCGTTTATGCAGATAACGCAAATGACTGATTGTTACCAGTTTATACAGATTACGAAGACCTGTTTCGTTCTTTGCTAAAATGATAATGTGGTTATTTTTGACCTTCTTGATACGGCTTTTCTTGATCGTATCCGTCGGCTCCAGATCGATATCATGGCCGTCGTCGTTCATCAAATAACCTTCCATACCGAAAATCAGCTTGATATCCGCTTTTTCAGCTACATCAAAGCAGAACGGAAAAGCCTGTACAACGCCATGATCTGTGATGGCAAGAGCTTTATGCCCCCATTTTATCGCTGTCTCCACCAAATCTTCCATTGGTGTTACGCCATCCATCTTACTCATTTTTGTATGACAATGCAGCTCGACACGTTTAACTTCAGCGTTATCCATACGTTCTTTTTTAGGAACAGCTATAATACCCTGAGGACTGATGACCATTTCATCAAACAAAAATCTGTCAGGAGCAACATTACCCATAATACGCAGCTGCATCCCCGGTTTGATCTTCTTTTTAAACTGCAGACATTCTTCCAGATTTTCAAAACGCATTCTAACATAAAGTCCACTGGTTTCATCACTCAAATTAAAAGTGAGCATCACATTGCCGGTACGCAGGACTCGCTCAATAAAAGCAGTCAGCTTACCGTCTTTATCAATGCTTTTTACAAAAGTACCTTCTACTACGACTCGATTTTCTTCTTCGATAACGTCGATCATCGGCCTAGGCTTTCCTTTAAATGCTTTACCAAAAATAAGGCCGTCTGCTTTTTTATTCCCTCCATAGAGAAGGTTATAAGCCTTTTCATAAGCATCGTCTTTACGCTCTGCCTCACACGAAGGTACTGCTTCAAATGCGGCAGCTTCTCCTATTTCAACTGCTTCAGGTTCTTCCGGCGGCAAAGGAATTTCTTCACGCTCCGGCTCTACCTGCACAGACTTATTTTCTGTTTCAAGCTTATTTTCTGTTTTAACCGATTCAGCCACAACGGAAGTTTCCAGCAGATTTGTCTGCTGCAGCTCCACTTTTTTTAAATTAAAAGCAGCGGTAAGCTTATTTGCCACCGCTGCAAGTAAAGTTTCTGTCACGGGAGCAACTGCTTTATACTCTATCTGCCACACGGCAGCCTCGATATCCATAAAGATTTTCTCCGGCTGGATTAAACGAGCACGCAATAATTCTGCTTCCGTTAAGGACTGCTCGGCTAAAAAAGCAAAAAATTTATTTTTATCAGGAACAATACAATATTTCGCCTTCATGCTTGCGTCCTTTCTTACCAATCAACCAACGTTCTCTAAAGTAATGATGCCTTCAATACTTTGTAAACCGCGAATAATATCAATATCATCTCTATCTTTACTTATTTTGAGATACAGCTCTAAAACTACCTCATTTTTTCTGGAGTTGTTTTTTACGTTTAAAGTGCGTACCTTCACGCCATTTTCAGTCAAATACGCAGTAATATTCGTTATAATACCGGGTTCATTTTCGGCAACAATCCGAATAAAGCGGCGGGCATTTCTGCTGCTGCCGGCAAAACGTTTTTCCCAGCTGTGAAAAGTTACCAAAGTAACCATCATTACCGCCGTAGAACCAATACTTAAAACATACATCCCAGCACCGGCAGCCAACCCAATGGCCGAAATCATCCACAAGCTGGCAGCTGTTGTTAAACCACGTACGGTAACTCCCTCATGCATTATCGTACCGGCACCAAGAAAACCAATACCGCTGACTACCTGTGCAGCAATACGGGAAGAATCACGATTGCGCGGGAATTCTTCCCCATGCATAGGGTAATCATCATAACCGTACATAGAAACCAGCATAAATAACGCCGCACCGGCACAAACTAAAATATGTGTTCTAAAGCCAGCCGGTCTATCGCCGCTGCCGCGTTCGATGCCGACTATTCCGCCTAAAAAAGCGGCCAATAATAGACGAATAAGCATCTCCCAATCATGAGAACTCATTATCGGCACCTCCTTACTGTCAGTTTAATCTTTTATTTTGAAAAAGCAAGTTCTGCGAGAATATTTTTGATATCTTGTACATAATCGCCATCTAAAGGCAAATATCTGATCTCGCCTGTTTTACGAATTTTAACTTCCAGCTTACCTTCAGTCAATGTTTTCGGCCCAACTACAACGCGCAGCGGATAACCGATCAGATCAGCATCTTTAAATTTAACACCGGGGCGTTCGTTGCGATCATCGATAACTGTTTCCAGACCTACTTTTTTCAACTGCATATAAATTTCTTCAGCTTTCGCTGCAGATGCTTCATCTTTTGTATTAACAGGTACAACCAGCACATGATAGGGTGCTATTTCGATTGGCCAGATGATACCATTATCATCATAATTCTGCTCAATAGCAGCCGCCATCGTTCTGCTGACACCGACACCGTAGCACCCCATTACCATAGGCTGCTCTTTGCCGTTTTCATCAAGATAGGTAGCTTTTAAAGCAGAGCTGTATTTAGTAAACAGCTTAAAGACCTGCCCTACCTCGATGCCGCGGGCTTTGCTCACTGCGCCGCCGCAATGCGGGCACGGATCTCCTTCCTGAATAAGACGGATATCTGCTACATATGTTGGTGTAAAATCACGGCCCGGGTTAACATTGATGAAATGGTACCCTTCTTTATTAGCGCCGCAGCAAACATTATGCATTTGCATAACAGTAGCGTCAACAACTACTATGACTTTTTTATTATCGATGCCAACAGGGCCCATATAACCGCCGACAGTACCAGCAGCAGCTAATTGTTCCTCTGTCGCCATTTCCAGGTCAATAACGCCGCAGGTATTGATAACTTTGATTTCATTGACTTCGTGATCGCCACGTACAAAACAAAGAATCAAACCTTTTTCACTGTTATAAGCAACAGCTTTAACAGAATGGTCAACAGGAAGTTTTAAATAAGCGCACACATCAGCAATAGTTTTACAGTCTGGTGTTACTACCTCTTCTTTAGTCAGCATTGCTTCTTCTTGAGCTTCCAAAGGAAATAGCTCTGCTTTTTCAACATTGGCCGCATAATCGCAGCTGGTGCAGAAAACAATCTCTGCTTCACCACTGTCGGCAATTACCATAAATTCATGGGAACCACTGCCGCCGATAGCCCCGGAATCAGCTTCAACAGGGCGGAAGTTCAGGCCGCAGCGCGTAAAGATATTGGTGTAAGCATCGTACATATCCTGATAAGATTTATCAAGACCAGCTTCGTCACGATCAAAGGAATACGCATCTTTCATAATGAATTCACGGCCGCGCATCAAACCGAAACGCGGGCGGCGTTCATCGCGATATTTATTTTGGATTTGATAAACACTAAGCGGCAGCTGGCGATAAGAACGAACATCACCGCGGATCAAAGTCGTTACCATTTCTTCATGTGTAGGCCCAAGGCAGAAGCAGCGATTATGACGATCCTGCAACCTGAACATTTCCGCACCGTATACATCCCAACGTCCGCTTTCCTGCCAAATCTCAGCCGGCTGTACAATAGGCATCAAAAGCTCCTGTGAACCTTTGGCATCCATTTCCTCACGTACTATTCTTTCTATTTTTTTCAATACACGCCAGGCAAGCGGCAGATAAGTATAAATACCACCGGCAGCTTTACGCATAAAGCCGGCACGCAGCATTAATTGGTGACTAACAACCTCCGCCTCTGCTGGTACCTCACGCAAAGTAGGAGCATACAGTTTGGAAACTCGCATTATTTCATCTTCCTCTCAACCAAAATTTTCTTAATTTCATCAAACAGCTCGTCAACGATTTTATCTTCGCTGACTTTTTTTATGATCTCGCCTTTGCGGAACAGCAGGCCCTCGCCAATACCGCCGGCAATGCCTATATCGGCCTCCCTGGCTTCACCAGGTCCATTAACTACGCAGCCCATAACTGCAACCGTAATTGGTTCTGCTATTTCGTCTAAACGGCGTTCGACCTCTAAAGCAAGCTTTTCCAGATTGATTCTGGTCCTGCCGCAGGTTGGACAGGAAATCAAAGTCGGCCCATATTCTCTAAGCCCCAAAGCTTTCAAAATATTATAAGCAACCTTTACTTCATTAACCGGATCCCCGGTAAGCGAAACACGAATCGTATCGCCAATACCTTCAGCCAATAACGTACCTATACCAACTGCCGATTTTATAATCCCGGAATTAACGGTACCAGCTTCAGTAATCCCCACATGCAGCGGATAATCACATTGAGCAGCTAAAAGCCTGTAAGCCGCAATCGTTAATGGTACGTCATGTGCTTTCAAAGAAATTTTGATATTGCGATAATCAAGTTCTTCTAAAATATGAATATGACGCCAAGCAGCTTCTACTAATGCTTCTGCTGTCGGATGCCCATATTTTTCCAATAAATCCTTCGGCAGTGAACCGGCATTAACACCGATACGAATAGGTATATTTTTTATTCTGGCCGCTGCAACTACCGCTTCTACCTTTTCACGTCCGCCAATATTACCAGGATTTAACCGAAGTCCGTTGACACCGGCATCTATAGCCGCCAAAGCAAGCTTGTAATCAAAATGAATATCAGCTATTACAGGAATCGGGCTCTGCGCAACTATTTCCCGTAAGGCCTGCGCTGCAGGCATATCAGGTACAGCACAACGAATGACATCGCAGCCAACTGCCGCCAGTTCCTTAATTTGTTTCAAAGTCGCTGCAGCATCGTCGGTCCTCGTATTAGTCATCGACTGTACTGAAACAGGAGCATCACCGCCAATAAATACAGATCCCAACTGTAATTGTCTGGTTATTCTGCGCTTCATAAACACACCTCTTTATTTTATCGGCTGATGTCGTTAAACACCGCCAAAACAGTAATACTTAGAATGATCGCTACGCCAACCATTTGAATAGCATTGGTCGCACGCGCTCCTAAAGGCTTGCCACGTACTGCTTCCAAAACTAACAGAACAAAATGCCCGCCGTCCAAAGCCGGCAATGGCAATAAATTGATAACGCCTAAATTAATACTGAGAAAAGCAATAAAGTTCAGTAGCGGAAGCATGCCCTGATTTGCCATCTCCCCTGCCATTTTAGCTACGCCGATAGGACCTGAAACATCTGCCGGCGCCGCCCCGGTAATTATTTTCTGCAGACCGTCAATCATCGCAAATATAATATACTTAGTATAGCCAGCGCCCATGGTAGCCGCTTCAACAACGCCTGGCTGATATTGTTCATATGTAGGAGAAATACCTATCAATGGCCTGCCGTACTGCGCATCATAGGCTGGCGTCATTTGATAATTTTTTACTGCGCCCTGATGCTCTGCCGTAACAGTAATCTCCTTATCAGGATACTTCTGCAAGGTAACTACCAAATCATTCCATGTGGCAATCTTTTCACCATTAATGGCAAGGATACGATCGCCTACCTGCAAGCCTGCCTGCGCAGCCGCCTTATCTTCCATAATCGTGCCCAAAATAGGCTGATCGACTGGCTTTTGAATACCATTGATCATAAAAATACTGAAAAACAAAACTATCGGCAGCAGAAAGTTCATTAACGAACCTGCTAAAATAACCAACATTCTGGCAGGAATAGATTTTGACTTAAAAGAATCATCGCTGTCAGGCTCTTCCGGATCCATACCGGCTATTTTATTATACCCGCCTAAAGGAATAATTCTTAAGCTATATAGGGTCTCACCAACTTTTTTCTGAAAAATGTTGGGTCCGAAACCAATGGCAAACTCGTCCACGCGCATGCCTGTCATTTTTGCCGTAATAAAGTGGCCGAATTCATGTACGGTGATCAAAACACCAAAAACAAAAATAGCCGCTAAAATAGTTGTCATGTCCGAGTTCCCCCTCTCATTACAAGTTTTTTAAAATTTCTCTGGTCAGCCTGCGAGTTTCAGCATCTGTCTGCTCTATATCCTCAATAACAGGCTGCAATATATTCTGATGTCTGACAATAATCTTTTCTATAGTCATCGGAATATCAAGGTATTTAATCTTATTGTCCAAAAATGCGTAAACAGATTCTTCATTAGCCGCATTAAATGCACAAGGTAAGGTACCTCCTGCTTTACCACATTCGACAGCAAGTTTCAGTGCCGGAAATACTTCCAAATCAGGAGCTTCAAACGTCAATTGACCTGCTTTTACTAAATCCAGCTGTCCGAAAGCATTATCAAATCGCTCTGGATATGAAAAAGCGTACTGTATCGGCAAACGCATATCGGGCAGTCCCAACTGAGCCAAAACAGAACCATCCTGATATTCAACCAAAGAATGAATTACGCTCTGCGGATGTACAACTACATCGATTTTTTCATAAGGCATGTCAAAAAGCCAATGCGCCTCAATAACTTCCAACCCTTTATTAGCCAAAGTAGAAGAATCAACAGTTATTTTTCTGCCCATACTCCAATTTGGATGCTTCAAACACTGTTCTAAAGTCACATTTTCAAGCTCAGCTTTACTTTTACCACGAAAAGGACCGCCAGAAGCAGTTATCAGCAACCGCTTAACTTCCTGATGTTTGCCACCTGCCAAAGCTTGAAAAATGGCACTGTGTTCACTGTCGACCGGCAATAAAGTAACATTGTGCTCTGCTACCGCACTCATAACAATACTTCCTGCAGCAACCAGCGTTTCTTTATTAGCCAAAGCGATGTCTTTACCATGCTCAATCGCAGCCAGAGTAGGTCTCAGACCGGCATAACCGACCATTGAAGCTAAAACTGTGTCAACTTCGCTGAACGTAGCCACTTCCAAAAGACCCGCTTCTCCTGCAAGGATTTTCGTCTTGCCGGTATAACGTTTTTTCAACCGCTCTGCAGCGGCCTCATCAGAAAGCGCCGCAATATCAGGCTGAAAAATATTAATCTGTTCTTCCAATAAAACGTCACTTGTATGTGCCGCCAACGCTCTGATTTTTATCTTATCAGGATTAGCTGCAGCAACCTCTAATGTCTGTTTACCAATGGACCCGGTACTGCCAAGCACGGAAACATTTTTCATTTTGAAGCCTCCGAATAATATAATCAGTGTGTTTTAGTCAACAAAACCGAAAACACTAAAACATAATAGCCAAGCGGTATGGCAAACAACAAGCTGTCACAACGATCTAAAACTCCACCATGGCCTGGAAAAATCTTACCAGAGTCTTTAACGCCAAAGGAACGTTTCAAAATCGACTCTACCAAATCTCCCAGCGGCGCAAAAACAGCTACGCATAAACCTAATGCAGCTGCCTGTACTATCTCCATATCTAACACCTTTACTCCCAAATAAACCATTACAGCCAGACAGCCGATAAATCCGGCTGCAGCTCCTTCTACAGATTTATTAGGACTGACATTTGGACACAACTTGCGTTTACCGATCGCACAGCCGACAAAATAAGCAAAAGTATCACTGGCCCATGTTCCAAGCATAATCAGCCAGAAAAAACATTCGCCGCCTTCTAAAACAAATGAACCAATAACCACCGGTTCAAATGGTAACTGCCTTAAAAGACCAAAGTGAAAAAACAGAATGCCGATATATAAAACCGCCATAACCGACAAACCAACATTCTCAACCAAATGACCTTTACAGTGCTTATGCAGGCCTTCCAGTAAAATAGCAATAATAGTTGCGACCAGAAAAAGCGGCAGTGAATATAATGTATAAATAGAATCATCCAAATACATCAAACTTCCTACCAGCACCAAGGTCATAATACCGGACGAAAAATAAAAAACATTATAGCCTTTATTTTTGGCCATATTATAAAATTCCAGCCAGCCGATAGCTGCCAGTACAAATATTGCAGCATTAAAAAGCATACCGCCGCTATGAAGCAGCCATACTACTATCGGAACGCCTACCAAACCTGTCAAAATACGAGTCAACATATCTTTTACACCTGCTTAATTTATTTTGTCACTAACCCGCCAAAGCGTCGTTCGCGTCCCTGATATTCTTTGATTGCCTGCAAGAACATTTCAGGGGTAAAAGCAGGCCAATATGCATCTGTAGTCCAAATTTCCGCATATGCGATTTGCCACAGCATAAAATTACTGATACGATTATCTCCTCCTGGTCTGATCAAAAGATCAGGCGCAGGCAAGCCAGCCGTATAAAGATAATTTTCAAAAGTTTCTGCCTGTATATCTTCTACTTTCAGCAAGCCTTTTTCGGTATCTGCCGCAATACGCTGTATTGCCTGTAAAATTTCGGCCTGCCCACCGTAGTTTATTGCCAAGTTTAAAATAATACCGGTATTGTTTTTAGTTGCTTCCACAGCGTGGTCCATTTTCTGTTTTACAACTTCCGGCAAACCTTCACGTGAGCCCATAAAACGAACCTGAACATTATTTCGATTAAATTCTTCAATCTCACTGGTCAGATAACGGCTTAAAAGCTCCATAATAAAACTGACCTCAGTAACAGGCCGTTTCCAATTTTCTGTTGAAAAAGCATACGCGCTGATAACTTTAACACCAATTTTATCAGCAATTTTAACAATAGTTTTTAAAGTTTCAGCTCCGGCCTGATGCCCAAATGTTCGCACTTTTCCCTGCGCTTTAGCCCAACGGCCATTACCGTCCATAATAATTGCTATATGCTGCGGCACATTAGCCAAATTAATACCATCGATATCGATATTTACGTCGGGGTTTGTATTCTTCTTGATTTTGAACAAGCTGTTAAACACAAGCACACCAACCCTTCCCTGGAATAAATAAAACTGACAGACCCCCTCTAAGAGGGGGCCTTGCAGTCCTAAAAACTTAAAATCAAGGTTGTTTAATAGCACCTACAGGGCAAACACCAGCGCAAGCGCCGCATTCAACACATTCATCACCGATTTCATATTTACCGTCAGCTTCTTTAATAGCACCTACGGGGCAGGTAGAAGCGCAGGAACCGCAACCGATACATTCGTCTTTATTGATTACTAATGCCATTCTCCAGCACCTCCTTTCTATATTTTTTTACTGTTACAAGAGCTACTTTATTGTCAGACAGCAAACTCTGCCTAACCACATATTCAACAGCTATCTTCTCCGCCACAACTTCGTTTTGCCGGCGCGGCGGCTGCGTAGCAGCAACCGTATATCCGATCTCGGCAGCTTCCAGTCTGGCAATAGCTTCTGCCAAAGGCAGTGCCAACACATCAGGTATCAGCATCAGATCTCCATAACTTCCTTTTCTTTATTAGCCATGATATTATCGATTTCCTTGATAATTTTATCAGTCATTTTCTGAATATCATCAGTACCCTTTTTAGCTTCATCTTCAGTGATTTCTTTAGCCTTCTCTGCTTTCTTAACAGCATCGTTCGCGTCACGGCGCAGATTACGCACAATCACACGTGCATCTTCAGATTTTTTATGAACAGTTTTTACAATCTCTTTACGGCGTTCTTCTGTCAGCTGCGGCAGATTCAACCGAATTACAGCACCATCACTGTTAGGGTTTAATCCCAAATCAGATTTCATAATAGCTCTTTCAATATCCTTCAGAAGATTCTTCTCCCAAGGCTGGATAATGATCATTCTCGGTTCAGGTACAGTAACGCTTGCTACCTGGTTAACAGGTGTCGGTGTGCCGTAATAATCTACCATAACCTTTTCCAGCAGAGCCGGAGTAGCACGTCCTGCACGAACAGAAGCAAGATCTACGCGCAGTACGTCAGTAGTTTTGTGCATTTTACTTTCTGCTAATTCAATGATTTCTTTTACTGTTGCCATGATTATTTTCCTCCCACCAGGGTACCGATCTCTTCGCCTAAGGCAGCACGCAAAATGTTACCCGGTTTATCAATATTAAATACTACGATAGGAATTTTATTATCCATGCAAAGACTGATTGCCGTAGAATCCATTACACTCAATTTTCTTTGAATAACTTCGATATAATCAAGTTTTTCAAACATTACCGCATCTTTATTTTTAGCCGGATCGCAATCATAAACACCGTCAACACCCTTTTTAGCCATCAAAATCGCATCGGCTTCTACCTCGGCCGCCCTTAAAGCAGCAGTGGTATCTGTTGAAAAGTAAGGATTACCAGTACCAGCGGCAAAAATAACTACACGCTCTTTTTCCATATGACGTATGGCACGTCTGCGAATATACGTTTCTGCAATCTGACGCATTTCGATCGCTGTTTGCACACGTGTTGGGACTCCCAAAGTCTCCAAAGCATCCTGCAGCGCCAGAGAATTGATAACTGTGGCAAGCATTCCCATATAATCTGCAGTAGCGCGGTCCATACCTTTCGAACTTCCCGATAAACCACGCCAGATGTTGCCACCGCCGTTGACAATAGCGACTTCTAAACCACATTCCGTAACATCTTTGATTTGTGAAGCTATGGACTCAACCGTTTCCGGGTCAATACCGAACCCTTTATCACCAGCTAAAGCTTCACCGCTCAATTTTAAAATGACACGCTTATACTTCGATTTCTCCGCCACTTCCACGACCTCCTATTTTCTGCAACTCTATATCCTATTTCATATTCTACATTTTACCAATATTTCCTCTTTTTTACCTTGAGTTTTTTGTGAACTACAGCCATTCGGGCAAAAAATAAGAGAACACCGAAGTGTTCTCTTATGCGGTTTCTCATTATTTTACGAAAGACATAACTTCTTCTGCAAAGTTTTCTTCTTTTTTCTCAATGCCTTCGCCCAGTTGATAACGGGTGAAACGGCGAATAGAAATATTCTCACCGATTTTAGCAATTGATTCGGTAATCAAATCAGAAATAGTTTTGTCGGGATCTTTAACGAAAGGTTGTTCCATCAAGCATACTTCTTTATAGTATTTCTCGATACGTCCTGCAACCATTTTTTCAATGATTTTTTCAGGTTTGCCTTCGTTGCGCGCCTGTTCAGCCAAAACAGCTTGTTCATGCTCAAGTTCAGCAGTAGGAACTTCTTCGCGTTTGAGGTAAGACGGATTCGTTGCAGCAATATGCATAGCAATGTCTTTTACCAATTCTTTGAAAGCATCAGTTTTAGCAACAAAGTCAGTTTCGCAGTTAACTTCTACCAAAACGCCGATACGTCCGCCGCCATGGATATAAGCTTCAACTAAGCCTTCAGCCGCTACACGGCCCGCTTTTTTAGCAGCAGCAGCCAAACCTTTTTCACGCAGGAAGTCGATTGCTTTTTCAAGATCGCCATCGGTTGCGCTCAAAGCTTTTTTGCAGTCCATCATACCTGCGCCAGTACGTTCACGCAGTTCTTTTACTAATGCAGCAGTAATTTCAGCCATTTATTCGTCCTCCAGTATTTGATTATTATTCAGCGTCTTCAGCTGCAACTTCTTCAGCTTCAGCAGCTTCTTCCATTTGCATACCTTGACGACCTTCCAAAACAGCGTCAGCCATTTTTGCAGTTAAAAGTTTTACTGCACGAATAGCGTCGTCGTTAGCGGGAATCACATGATCGATAACGTCAGGATCGCAGTTAGTGTCAACAGTAGCAACAATAGGAATATTCAGTTTGCGTGCTTCAAGCACAGCAATATTTTCTTTGCGGGGATCAACAATGAAGAGAGCACCCGGCAATTTTTTCATATCTTTGATACCGCCAAGATATTTAGTAAGTTTTTCCATCTCAAGACGAAGACCGATAACTTCTTTTTTCGGCAGTACATCAAAAGTTCCGTCAGCTTCCATAGCTTCCAGCTTACGTAAACGGTTGATACGGGTTTGGATAGTTTTGAAGTTAGTCAGCATACCACCCAACCAACGTTCGTTTACATAGAACATGTTGCAGCGTAAAGCTTCTTCGCGCATAGCTTCTTGAGCTTGTTTTTTAGTACCAACGAACAAAATATTTTCGCCGCGGGCAGCAACATCGCGCAGGAAGTTGTAACATTCTTCAACTTTTTTAACGGTTTTCTGCAGGTCGATGATGTAGATGCCGTTTCTTTCAGTGAATATGTACGGAGCCATCTTAGGGTTCCAGCGACGGGTTTGGTGACCGAAATGAACACCAGCTTCAAGTAATTGTTTCATGGAAATAATAGCCATTTTTATTTGCCTCCTGTTTTTTCCTCCGCAGAAATCGTCTCTAACCCTTACCGCAAGCGGACAGCGGGTGATCATTCTGCGTGTGTATTTTTACACCGTGTGATATTATACCATAGTTACGGCCTCTACACAAGCTTTTATTCATAATGATCAGCAAAATTTGTTTAATACTTTACACTTAACATGTATACAAAATATTTTAATAATTAAACTTGCCAGCTATATACAGATGTGTTAGATTTGATTTGTTTATTGTTTCTATATTTATTATGAAAGGTGGAATGACTTCCATGAGCTTCAACATCGATAAAATGATCTCTCCCTTTATTAAAGCCCTTCCGCCCTCCGGATTGGCAAAATTTTTAGAAATAACAGCCAACAATCCTAACATTGTACCACTCAGCGTAGGTGAACCTGATTTTGATATTCCAGCAAAAGTACGTGCAGCCTGTATCGACAGTCTGAATGCAGGGAAAAGCAATTATACCTCTACACTGGGAATGCTGGAACTGCGCGAAGCAATAGCTACTGATACTTACAGAAACTATGGCGTGCAATACGACCCCAAAACTGAAATTATGGTTACTGTAGGTGTCAGCGAAGCATTAGACGTCGTTATCCGCACCATTATGGTCCCTGATGGCGAAATCATTATTCCCGAGCCCTGTTATGTTGCTAATAAAGCCTGCATCATTTTAGCAGGCGGAAAGCCGGTACCGGTAGAAACCAAACTGGAAAACGGCTTTATTCCCACGGTCACAGATCTGGAAAAAGCAGTGACTGATAAAACTCGCGCTATCCTCCTTGGTTATCCCAACAATCCTACAGGTGCTATTATGAGCAAAGAGCAAATCAAGGCTATTGGCGACTGGGCTGTTAAACATGATATTATGATTATTTCTGATGAACTTTATGCTCACCTGACTTATGGCGGCAAAAAACATACTATGTTCACAGCTTTCCCTGAGTTCAAAGACCGCACAGTAGTTTTAAACGGATTTTCAAAAGCTTATGCCATGACCGGCCTGCGGTTAGGTTATTTTACCGCTCCTGCAGCATTCGTCCAGGCGGCAAACCTGCTCCATCAAAATGTAGTACTCTGTGCCAATATCACAGCTCAATACGGTGCTATAGCTGCTTTAAAATATTGTGAAAACGACATGCTGGCAATGGTTGCCGAATATGAAAAGCGCCGTCAGATCATGATCGACGGCTTTAAGAAAATCGGGCTGCCCCTTTATGAACCAGAAGGTGCCTTTTATGTATTCCCCTGTATTAAACAAACAGGGCTCACGAGTATGGAATTTGTTGAAAAACTGCTTACAGAAGAAGAAGTGCTGGTTATCCCCGGCAGCAGCTTCGGAGCCAGCGGTGAAGGCTTTATCCGCTGTTCTTATGCTTACAGCGAAGATAATCTGCGGGAAGCATTAACACGTCTTGACAGATTTATCCGAAAATATACAAAATAAACACTTATTATAAAAAAACAGACTGCCGTTAAATGGCAGTCTGTTTTTTTATAATAAGCCCACAGGTATATACCAGTTCTTAGCATCAACAGGCAATAAATCGTTTGCCAGGCAAACAACACCGCCGGAGCCAATTCTCAAGGCTTTTTCACCTTCTGCAATCGGTTTCAAAATTTCAAACTTCTTAATTTCTTTTACTGGCTGTGCACTTTTACGAATTGCTAAAGGATATACACATCCATCTGTCTCAATCAAAAGTTCGACTTCTTTGGTATTGAAATCACGAAAATAACTAAGAGGCGGGATCTGACCGCAGTTAATAAAGCTTTTATAAATCTCATTAACAACCCATGTTTCAAAAAAATTAGACGCCATTGCCCCGGCTTCCAACGTTGCTGCACTGCTCCAACGCAGTAAATATGCAGCAAGTCCAGTATCAGTAAAATAAAGCTTTGGTGCTTTGACTGCATATTTTAAGTTAGGATGCGCAAACGGTTCCAAAAAATATACCAGACCCGCTGCTGCCAAAACCTTTAGCCACTGTTTAGCTGTCGGTGGAGTTATCTCTACCTCTTTAGCCAAAGCTGCGTAATTAAGCATACTGCCGGTATAGCTGGCGGCAGCACATAAGAACCTGTAAAATTGCAATTCATCATTCACCTGTGCCAATTCTTTTACATCACGCTGTAGAAAAGTCTGTACATAAGATGAATAATAGCAGTTCCAATCCTGTTCAGAAGCACTATTCAACGCTGGCATACTGCCTTGCCAAATCTGATCAAATAGATCACTCATCGGTAACAAAGGCGACTCCTTCACACGGCTCAGCAAAAATTCATTTTCCGGCACAAAAGGCCCGGCAGGACGATCAATCAATTCACCATAACTCAAACCCAATAAATTAACGATACCGATCCTTCCTGCCAAACTCTCACTGACACCGTGCATCAACTCAAAAGCCTGTGACCCAGTCAGCCAGAAATCACCGTTTTGCCCCTGTTCGTCCACATACATTTTAAGATACGGCAACAGCTTAGGAGCCAGCTGAATCTCATCAATCAAAAGCGGCGGTTTGTAACGCTGCAGAAATAACGCCGGCTCAGTCATTGCCAGGCTGCGTACACTGATATCGTCCATCGTCACATAGGTACGATCGACCGCAGCAAGCCTGCGCAATAAAGTAGTTTTACCCACCTGTCGCGGCCCCGTAACAAGCAGCACCTTAAAACAACTGTTCAGCTTTTCTATTGTCGTTTCTAAATGACGTTTGATATACATCGTATTTTACTTCCTTTAAAACTCAAGTTACCTAAAGTTTTATCTTGAATGTTTGTAATAACCTATTTAGATTGTTTTAACATATCGATACTTGATTTTTCCGGTATAAATAGCAAACAACTTTGCAAAAGTTATTTTTGTAGAAATGTTATTTGCTTCCGCCCAATCATACTGATTTTTTGAAGAAATTGCCCACCGGATTTGCGATGCAAAATACATACGTAAGTAAACGCTCAAATTTTGACCGCGATAATTTTTCCCGACAACTATCCTGCTTGCTTTTTCAGTAAAGTAATATACAGCAATTAGATTATCGGCAACATAAATGCCTACAACATTATTATTCCTGATTTGTTCCTGCCAGTCCTCGTCTTCTATAGATAATTTGTTGTATTTACCCATGTAGTCAACTATCAATTGTTCCACTTCACTTTTGTCATTTAAACTTACTGTACCAATACGCATATTATTTTCGTAAAGTTTCCACTTATTCTCTTCTAAATATTTAAAAGATATAGTATGCAAATTTCCGTAAGATAATCGCACTTGCTCATACTTTTGTTTACATTCATAATTATTTTCGATAAACAACTGGTGCAAAACATTTACAGTGAAATTATTATTTTGTTGTTCATATATATCACAGCAAATTTCTTTATCGGCGTCGGGCAGACTTTTTGTTTTGGCGGTAAGCCTCCAAAAATACATTTTATAATAATTGCCCTGATCAGCAAACAAGAATAAAGTTCCATCAACAACAGCATATTTTATTTTTTCTTCATTAATATAAGCAGATATATTCTTTTTACTAATGAAGTAATTGAGATATCCCCTCACATGTCCTTCCGTTACATACTCATTATAAAGTTGTTCGTATTCCGATAAAGATTTGATCGTTTTCAGCACTTATTTTTCCTTCTTATTGATATAGCCGTAATATTCATGTAAAGAAAAAGACTCGCCATGACCTGGATACACCACTAGCTCCGGCGGCAGAGTATTGATATATGGAAGCGCGACATCTGTAAATTCTTTGGGACTGCCACCAGGAAATTTAGCCGCAGGCACACTTTCATCTAAAAGTATATCGCCTGAAAAAAGTATGTTTTCGTTTAAGAAGATGAAATTACCGCCTTCGCTGTGCCCGGGAACCATCTTGATAAACACAGTATTATGCTGCCATCTAAAGGTAATGCTGTCATTAAAAAGCTCATCTGCGCTGCATGAATAATTGCTGTCAAAAGCAAAATCCGGCTTTTGCAGGTCGGCCTGAAATTCATAATAGGCCTCAAAATATTTGGAGAAATTTTTGGCAGGCCTTTGCAGATTATTATCACATTTTGAGTTTGACAACAGTTTGCAGCCATACAGCTCTTTAAATTTGTTTACGCCGCTGATGTGGTCGTAATGTTCATGGGTAACAAGCAACAGATCAACGATCTTGCCTTCTAATAATACTGCTGTTTTTTCATCATAATATGGATCAATCACTATACAATGCTTTCCCTCTTCTACGATATACATATTTTGTTCTAAAAGAGGGGTAGTACAGGTTATTATTTTCATTTTTGCATCTCGTTCTCATAAATTTTTTGCAGCATTTTTTTATCTATCTTACCGTTAGCATTATGCGGCATATTTTCCAGGAAAAACATTTTATTGGGCAGCATATATTTGGGCAACCTATCCCTAACTCCTAAAAGGATATCTTTGGACGTAAGATTTTGACCCGAGCAATAAATGATGATTAGCTTCCTTTCTAAATCGTAGATGCAGGCACATTCATACACTCTCGAAACTGCGCTTACCGCTGTTTCGATCTCGCCCAATTCTATCCTGTAGCCCTGATGTTTGATTTGAAAATCTTTTCTGGTGATATATACCAGTTCGCCTCTGTCGTTGTATTTGACCAGGTCGCCGGTTTTATAGATCATATCCCGATAATGGGTATTTAGCGGATTCTGTACAAAGACTTCGCCGGTTTTTTCGGGATTATCGTAGTAACCGGATGCCAAAAAAGACCCCCGCACGCACAGTTCGCCTTCTTCATCAGCGCCGGCTAAGGTATCGTCCTCTTTTAGAACAAACACGTCGCAATTTCTGCATGCATGGCCAATGGGGATAGGTTCATCATCTCTAAAGTCCCTGTCGATGATGTAATAGGCCGCTATATCGGTAGTTTCAGTAGGGCCAAATAAATTGGCATACAAAGTATCAGCAGACAGATGCCGACGCCAGTAATTAAGCTGTTTGGTAGGCATTGCTTCTCCGGCAAAAAGGACGGTTTTCAAGAACGGCAGACGGTGCTCATCCAAAGCTTTAAAATTGGCGATCATATTCATAGCCGAAGGTACCCAGTAGATGGTATTGATCCTGGCTTCATTCATAAACTCTATCAGTTTGACAGGGAAAGAAAAAAGCTGTTTGGGAATCACTACAAGTTTAGCTCCCGTATAAATCGTTGAAAACATAGTGGATACAGACATGCTAAAGTAAAACGGCGTCTGGCTGCCGAAAACAGTATTTTCATCGATATGAAAAGTTTCTGCATACCACTGTGTATATTTCATAACGTTTAAATGGGTAAGTACCGTTCCCTTGGGCACGCCGGTAGAGCCGGACGTGAACAACGCGTATATGGGATCAGCATCGATCATTTTTTCGCGCACAGCCTGCAATTTATCTGCATCCGGGCTTGTTTGAACGATTTGTTCATAATCATAAACGTCTTGACCCAACCCCAGCTTTGCCGCCTGCTTTTGGCACTCTTCATCAACTATAACGGCTACGGGCCTCAGGGTAGTAAAGATATTTTTTATGCGTTCGATGGGCATCAGCGCATCAATAACCACGTAAAAATTGCCGCTGTACACTACCCCCAGCATGGCTTCCCAGGCCTCTACAGAGTTATCCATAAAGACAGCCACAGGTTGGCGCATTTTTTCGTATTTACACAAGAAACTGCCGATAGCCTGGGCATTTTTTACAAAATCGGCATAGGTGATCTGCTTTTTAGCATCTGCGCACATAATATTATCTGCAAATTTTGCAGCTGTGCTTTCCAACCAATCTAAAACTGTAATCATTTTCTCCCCCCCGGTTGATTTAAGTTTGCACTAATTACATGGTCGTTTTTATGACAAACTGGTTCATAGATTTACCTGTTGCTGTTATACCAAGCATTTTATGGATGCGCCAGGAAGCTTTATTATCAACAGCAATCCAGCCACCAATACCCTTACTGCGCATATATTCCTTTTGAGCATGATCATCTTGAGGCATCGCTTCATAATATTCTTTAAAAATATATAACATTAATCCTGGGGAATATATCCCCCCCTGGCAATCTTTCCGCGTCGCAATCGCTCCTCCATGAAGCAATCCACTAATGTGAATAGCATAAATTTTCCCGTCTTTGTCATCGATGCAGTGTAAATACCCTAATTTTCTTTGCGTTTTTCTTTCTTTTTTACTGTATCTTTTTTGCACATACTTATCAATCGTTTCCAGATAAATTTCTTCAAATTGTTTCAATTGCTGTTCAGTCGGAATACTTATTTTTTTCCCTTCTGCCGCCAACGAATTCTGTAATGTTTCTAACTTTTTCCAGTACTTTTCTGGCGTTAGTTGGGGACGATCTGTAACTGCATTATATGTATTCAAAAAAATGCAGCCGGCATTTTGAACATATTCTTCAAATTTACACTGAATTTCAGTTTTACGTCCGTCATAATATACATTTTCCACCAAAATATCTTTCTCCAGCGGCGGCAGTATAAGTGGCTTTTGCATATCAACATATAAAAATAAATAATAATAACCGCCTTCATCATCAGCAAAAGCCAATCCTTGTTCAGTTTTTACCTGATAAAAATTTCTGAGCGCGATCAGTCTTTTGATTTCCGCAGGCAACAGATAGCAATTAGTAAAAACTTTTTCTATAAACTTGGCCTTTGCTTCTTTTACCAAAGCATTATATTGCTCATACGATTTGATGGGCAGCAAAATGCCCTGTTTAATAAGCTTCCGATGTTGGTACCATTGTTTGATTTCATGAATAAAATTAAGCATAATTTTACTTTCTAACTCCATTGATGAGCTGCATCATGGCAGCTGCGCTTTCAAAATTTTCCGGCATCATACTGTCTACAGGGATTTCAACAGAAAATTCATCTTCTATACTTGCAATGATCGTTACAATATCAAAAGAATCAATAAACCCATCAGTAATTAAAGTAGTAATATTGCGAAAGTCTACATCAGGCCTGATATCTTCTAAAAGAGTATATAATTTTTCCATTGTTCACAGCTCCTTACTCCATATAAGCTAAAATGTCGCTGATACTTGCCATAGCTTTGATCTGCGCTCCGCTTACAGTTTTTTCAAACTTTTCATCCAGCATCACAATCAACGACAACGCTGCAATAGAATCCCATTCCTCTACGTCTGCCAGCATGGTCTCCTGAGTCAGGCTACCTGCTTCTACATCCAATACTTCTTCAATCAGTGCTAATTTTTCCTGTAAATTCATTTTCTTTTCGCCTCATCTTTTTTATATTTTAAATTTTATATTATTACTCCATGTAAGCCAAAATATCGTTGATGCTTGTCATAGCTTTGATCTGCGCTCCGCTTACAGTTTTTTCAAATTTTTCATCCAGCATAACTATCAAGGACAGGGCCGCTATGGAATCCCATTCCTCTATGTCTGCCAGCATGGTCTCACAGGTCAAACTGCCTGCCTCTACGTCTAATACTTCCTCAATCAATGCTATTTTTTCCTGTAAATCCATATTTGTCTCCTTAATCTTTTATTTATTTTTATATTTTAAATAATATAACCATCAATTGGCGTACCCGCATTACCTGCCGAAAGATACAGATTCTGTCCTGTAAATTTTTTACTCAAATCACTTAACAAAAAAACAACTAAATCAGCAACATCTTCTGGTTCCAAAAAACCTAAAGGATATAATTTATTTAACTGTTCTTGGCTAACAGAACAAAAAAATTGCTCTGTCATAGGTGTTTTTACCATTTCAGGACAAATAGTATTCACCCGTATTTTCCTTTTTGCAAATTCCTGTGATGCTACTATGGATGCGGCATTAATAGCTGCTTTAGCAGTTCCATACCCTAAATAACCTTTTTCAGGGAAAAGTGCAGATCTGGATGAAATTGCTACTATTGACCCACCATCTGATAATACTTGCTTACTGGAAAATTCTTTAAGTAACGAAAAATAAGATATACAAGAAACATTATAAAACTCTCTGATTCTCTCAATATTTTCACCTCTAATAGGTATACATCTTTCAATGCCAGCAGAAAAAATCAGTCCATCAAATTTTCCGCCAATCTTATGCATGCACTCTTTTACAAATTTTTTTATACCTAACACATCATTCATATCATATCTAACAATTAAATGATTACTACCACTCATCATGGAAAGAGTTTCTTGTAATTTTTCTTCATTTCTACCTGTAAGTACAACTTTTCCATTTAATTTACTTATTAAAATAGCTATAGCTCTTCCTATCCCTGAAGAAGCTCCAACAACTAAATATTTTTTATTAAATAAGTCAAGTGACATAACCTAACCCTCCCAGTTTTTTCCCTTATCTACATCTAAAATAACCCCTGATATATATTCGAAAGAATCACTTAATAACCCAACGATTATTGCTGCTACCTTTTCAGGTTTTAATAAATCGGAAAAAGATTCATTTTCATTAGCTAATTCTTCTTGCGATAATACCATTGCTGTTTTTATTCCTATTGGGTTTATAGCGTTTATTCTAATCTTTCTATCCAATAATTCTTTAGCAGCTGTTTTAACCATAGCATTAATTGCACCTTTTGATGCCCCATAAACAGCGTTAGCTTTCTGACCATAAGAAGATACATAGGAAGATACAACTACTATGCTACCACCATCATTAAATAATTTCTTAGATCCTACACATTTTAAAATCGCAGCAAACGAATAATAATTTACATTCATTATTTGATCAATATCACCTTTATTAATGATTCTAAGCGGTAATATTTTAACCATACCAGCGCAATGTGCTATAGAGTCAAATTTTTCTCCGTCAGAAATTACTATTTCTTTAATTGTTGAAACTACTTTATCAAAATCAGCTAAATCAACTACCCTATAACTATGACCACTGCCTTCCATTAAGGAGAGCGTTTTCTGCAATTCGGCTTCCCTTCTGGCAACAATAACTACTTTAGCACCCATGGCGCTGAGTAGGATGGCCACTTCCCGGCCTACGCCGGAGGAAGCACCCGTAACTAAAACTTTTTTACCATTAAAATCAAATTTATCCATTATTCCCCTCACTTATAATCTTCAAAACACAAGCCATCATCATATCTTTCTTTTACTCTAAACACAGGGAAACAATTCTGCGGCTCCACCGTTATGCCTACAATACCCAGAGATAAACCAATACCAAAGCCGCAGGTCAGAAGCTTACCTGTATCCTGCGCCACATCTTTGTTTGCGTAATACTCGCAAATAGCCAATGGTATAGAAGCACAGCCCGTATTGCCATAATCGACGATAGAAAGCGGTATTTTGGCAAGGGGGAATTTTATTTTTCGAGCCAAATTGCTGATGATCAACTTATTGGCCTGATGGCAGGCTAAAATCTCGTATTCATTATAATCGCAGGCAAAACGCTCTTTAAAATCATTGATCATAGTTACTACTTCCTTTAAAGAGAAACGCATCACGTCCATGCCTTCCATGTGAAACATATCCCTGTATGCGCAGGCCTTTTCATAACCGAATTTCTGCACCATGGGCCAAAAGGGATGCCTTTGACCGCTGAACGGAGACGCCAGCATTTTAAAATCGCGCCCTATGGAACGTAACAGGCCATAGACCGGCGCTGCCGTTTCGTCATATTCCAACAAAGTAGCAGAACCGCCATTGCCAAACAGCATGGGGATCTCTGTAGGTACATAGCCATCGGGCAGCTGTTCGCCCGTAGAACCAGCCAGTAATAAAACACTGCGACAACCTGCATTGATGTGCATAGCCGCCAAATGTAAACCATACACATAGGCCGAACAGCCCAACGGCACATCATAACACATACATTCATCGGACAATCCCAATCTATCCTGCAAAATTGTTGCCGTAACAGGTTGAAGATAATCTCGACTGGAAGATGCAAAAATTAATGCGTCTACTTTGCTTCTGTCATAGTTTAATTCAGTCAATATTTTTTCTGCAGCATAACAACACAAATCTGACGCAGTAACACCTAATCTATGGGCTGCAAAGCGGCGCTGAACGCCTGTAGACATAATGAATTTTCTGACATGCTCCTCGCCAAAAAGATCGTTGTAATCAGTAGTATACTCAACATCATCAGGAACACTGGCTGCTACTGCTTTAATCTTTGCATTTCTCAAATTAAAATATGCCATTTTTATCTCTCCATAAGTTAGTATTCTAAATATGCATTGCAATATATTCCATCATCAAATGTTTCATCAGACTTGATTATCGGTAAAACCCTACTGTTATCCAACTGCAACGAAGCAACACCTATACTTAAGCCTACCCCAAATCCTAATGTTAAAATCTTCTTAGTTCCACATAAAGGATGATGTTCAAAATAATCACAAATAGAAAGTGGTATACTTACTCCATTGGTATTTCCATATCTATCTAGAGTAATATTTACCTTTTCTTGAGGGAATTTGATTTTTTTGACAACATTATCAATGATCATTTTATTAGCCTGATGAATCGCTAAAAAGTCAAAATCTTCCGGAATACATCCAAAATCTTTATAAAACTTTTTTGTCGCTTTAGTGGCATCAATTAGTGAAAAAGTAAAAACATCCGTACCACTCATATATCTTCTGAGCAATTTATTAGCATTTTCAGTACCGACTTCATTCGCTAAATCATAATATCTATGTCTGTTTTTGCCAAAAGGACACATCAACGCTTTAAATTTTTCACCTAATGTTTCAAGCCTGATATTGATTTCAGCGTTTTCGTCTTCTGACTTACTGATAATCATTGCCGCTCCTGCATCACCAAACAGAAAACTATCTTTATCACTAATATACGGCGATGTTACAGAATCGCCAATCAATATCAAAACACTTCTGCAGCCGCCATTGATAAAACTTCCCGCAATTTGCAAAGCAAAAGGAAAAGCAGCACAACCATAAGTAACATCATACACTGCTCCACAATTACTTAATCCTAAACGCATTTGAATGATACCCGCAGTTGCAGGAGCTTCATAATCGAAGCTTTGTGACATAAAAACAAGCCCATCTATTTTATTTCTATCTAATCCAAGTTTATCAAAAATCTTATTAGCTGCTGTTACACATAAATCTGATGCTATTATTTTTTTTCTATGTCCCACATATCTTTGATAAATACCTGTTGAAACACAAAATTTTTCAATCTCACCATCAGGATAATATTTTTCATAATCCATTACTTGCTCTGCATCATTAGGAACTGCCACAGCCAAACCGTCTATACGTAAATTCTTAAATGAGAAATTATTCATATCTTTCCCTCTCCTATTTATTTATGTTAAGGAACCATTACTACACGGTTACCGTTACGAGGCTTTACTTCTTTAACAAGATCATCTTCTGTAAAAGGTCTAACTAAAAATCCGTGTATATTCTCATCAAGCGCTTCCCACATAGCTTGATAGGCATCTGATTCTTTAAAACAAATTATTTCACCGTCACCTGCTGAAATACGTTCAAAACGATCATGCTTCAACATATGTTTTTCGAATGGCACCATCGCCGCGGGATAAATCCCCTTACACCCTGCCAGTAACGAATAAGAATCCTTATATGTATTTCCGTCCCTATCAGTAACGAACCCTTCAAACCATTTTTCAAATCTATAGGGAACGTTATATACGCCTTCAACATAATGTGCATATGTAAAGCAATGCGTAGGTTTCGCCCCTAAAAACAAAAATCTGACATTGGGAATTTGGTGTAGCATGTCAAATATACCACCATCATTCATACATCTCTTACCAACTTCATAAAATTCTTCTGCTCTTTCGCCAACCGCAATAACTGACATCAATGGATCAAGAGAACGAACAACACCGGGTTGTTTTCTCACATATTCGTTAAGTGCACCCATGTATTTTGCAGTGCTATCATTTACACTAAAATCTTCATCATTTGCAAAACTAAATGTAAAAGCCGGAAAAACTAAAGTTTTTACCTTTAACGCCAACAATACCTCATATATCGCTCCAAAAAATTCCGTTCGTTTCAATTTGGTATTAGGCATTCCCAAACCAGCTAAATCTGTATGGATAAATAACAAATCACATTGATCTGCCTTGACAAATTTCAATTTTTCATATAAGTCATAAGTGGTAACTGCTTTTTTCCCATTATCATAATAAAATAACGTAATGTCTTTCATAAACTCTTCCTTTCAATATTCAAAATTCCATTTCTCGAGCAGGGTTGCCAAAAGCCCGCTTTCCAGCCTTTACTTTGCGCAAAACAACACTGCCGACACCGACATAGGCATCATCTTCAATAACCGCGTTTGGTGCGGCGGAACAATTTCCGCCCATAAATACACGGTTACCTATTTTTACATGACCCATGATGTTGCACCAGGAAGAGATAGTAGAAAAGTCTCCTACTTCCACATCGTGCCCCAGTCCACAGGCAAGTAAAGTACAAAAATCGCCTATCTTAATATTTACCGTCATGCCGAAGCCGGAATAGATAACGGCTCCTTCACCGATGGTATTGAATCGGCCCAAGGCCACATAGGGATGAATGATACTTTGAAAAACCGCCCCTTTTGCTTTCAGCATCGCAACTATTTTTTCTTTGACTTGTGGACTGGCAATCCCCAGCGCCAAAACATCATTTGCCTGCGGAAGATAATCTTTGATGGTACCGACGACCTGATAGTCACAATCGATGCTATCCAGTGCCTGCAAGTCGTCATCTAAAAATCCTACTATATTCCACTGGACACCTCGTATGGCGTGAATGTCTTTGATAATATTCAGCACTTCCCGCCCGCAGCCACTTGCACCGACGATATACAAGTTTTTCATTTACTCACCTGTCGAAATAAGATTTAAACAATATCCCCAGTTGATTTATCCTGGTTTATTGTAAAGCTGCAATGCCTCGTCAACATTACCCACAAAGCGCAAATTGCTTTTGTCTATCCAGACTGCTTTTTGGCAGATCCTTTTGATATCTGCCGCAGAATGCGACACCAAAAGCACAGTAGTGCCGCTATTCATCATATCTTCCAACCTCTTATGGCACTTGTCCTGAAAAGCCTGGTCGCCTACGGCTAATATCTCGTCAACTACTAATATTTCAGGCTTGACCATGGTAGCGATAGAAAAACCCAAACGGGCAATCATGCCGCTGGAATAGTTTTTTACGGGGACATCTATAAAATCACGTAGTTCACTGAAGTCTATTATTTCATCATATTTTTCCAGCATCAGCTTTTTGCTGTAACCAAGGATCGCGCCATTTAAGAAAATATTTTCACGGCCTGTCAATTCGTAATCAAAGCCTGCCCCTAATTCGATCAACGGCGCGATAGAACCATTTACTTCAACGCTGCCTTTGGTTGGAGTCAAAATACCGCTGATGATTTTGAGCATGGTGCTTTTGCCGCTGCCATTAGCGCCAATCAAAGCACAGGATTCGCCTTTATCCACAGAAAAGCTGATGTTATTCAAGGCCCAAAATTCATCAAAGCTGCAACTTTGAAACTTTATTTTTTTTATAAGTAAATCTTTTAAACTATCCACACGTTCAGACGCCAAATTGAAACACATGGAAACATTATCTGCAACAATAGTTTTTTGCACTTTTACCACCTATATATATAAAATAAAATCATTCTGTTTGCGCTTGAACACATACAAACCTATGACGAGCATACAGAAAGTGAAGGCCAGACAGATCAAGTGCTCTGTCATTGTTGGCCACTGACCATAAACAGTTATCTTGCGGAAAAAATTTATATAATTATAAAGCGGATTAAAGACCAGCAGTTCTCTGAGCCACTCGGGCAATAAACTTTCCGGGTAAAAAATAGGCGTCAGATAGTTAAAAGCCGTTAAAAAAATACTGTATAAATACTGGACATCTCTAAAAAACACTACCAATACAGATAATAAAAGCCCCATGCCTATGCAGAAGACTAAAACCTGCACTAATATAAATGGCAGCAGTATTATAGTTATTGAAAAGGTGACATCGGTAGCAATGATCACTATAAAAAGGGCAATCATAGAAAGCAGCATGCTTGTAAAACTTGATATCACTCTGGACAGGGGAAAGATGTATTTAGGCAGATACACTTTTTTTATAAGGGCCGCGCCGCCTAAAATAGAACCCATCGCCATGCTGGTAGCTTCGGAATAAAATCCGAAAATAAGCTGTCCTGCCAACAGATATACAGGGTACTGGGGTATATCGAAGCGAAACATATTGGAAAAAACGATCGTTAAAATAATCATCATTAGAAGCGGATTTAAAACACTCCATAAATATCCTAAGAAGCTGCGCCGATACCTGATTTTTAGATCACGCTCGACTAATACCTGTAGTAACCAACTATATTTAACTAATCTTTTAGCACTGTCTACTATATGCACAATAAAAAATTCTCCTATGACTGATATCACCTAAATACCTGCAAACTGGTTAGGTCAAATTCAACGCTTCTGCTCAGACCAGAAATATTTTTCCTGCAGCTTCGCCAGTTTTTTGTCATAAATCGAGTACCCTTGCCTCAGCCAAGGGTAAGCTTTGGTCTTTTCCATAAATTTTTTCTCATAATCATCAAAAGAACCTATCACTTTTGCAGGAACGCCGCCCACAATGGAATTTGCAGGAACGTCTTTAGTAACACAGCTACTGGCAGCGATAATAACATTATCGCCAACAGTGACATCGTACATGATCATGCTGTTACTGCCAATCAAGACATTGTTGCCGATAGTTATTTTACCTACACGCCTGATATGCTGATCCATGTTATTTTTGTACAAGATAACATCGCCAAAAATATCGTGGGTAATAAATCTTACGCCGGAAGCTACTTTTACATTGCTGCCGAAAGAGAGCAAATGCGGTTCTACACCGAAATTGTAGATTTGAAAATAACACCCTTCGCCCTGAGCATGAAAATAACCTGTTTTTTTACAATATGCCGCACGCTTGCCCCCATCCCTCAGAAGGAACAACCTTAATAACTGTAAATATCTTCTAAACATTACTTATTCCCCTTAAATTCTTCCATGGTGACCGAGGTTGCCGATGATATGCCTTCCCTGCCGAAAACTTTCATTACCGTCTGGAAGATGATCTTGCAGTCACCATAAAAGGTGATGTTTTTTACATATTCCAAGTCGTAGTGAAATTTTTCTTCCCAGGTGATACCATTACGGCCATTGACTTGTGCCAGGCCAGTTAATCCCGGTTTTACATCATGGCGATGCTTCTGCTCCTCGTTATACCGCTCCAGATATTGCACTAATAAGGGCCTTGGCCCCACTATAGACATATCGCCATTTAAAATATTCAACAGTTCAGGAAGCTCGTCAATAGACGTAGAACGTAAGAATTGGCCGAATCTGGTCAGCCTGATCTCGTCAGGTAATAGATTTCCATTTTCATCTTTTGCATCCGTCATGGTGCGGAATTTTAAAATACCAAAGATCTTCTCATTTTTTCCCGGCCGTAGCTGTTTAAAAAATACCGGTGCCCCCAGTTTTATGCGTATCAAAAAAGCTGTTAAAATCAGCAATGGCGATAAAATGACCAAAGCCAGAAACGATAAAATGATATCTAATATTCTTTTTATAAAATTTTTATACATGGCTTCCTCTTCATTCAAAACAGCTTTTTATGATCTCAATAATCCTGTCCTGCTCCTGCGTCGTCATTTTGATATCACTGGGCAGGCACACGCCCCGCTCAAAAATATCCATGGCCACATCGGCAGAATTTCCGTTTGGAACTGCTTCGGCGCCATTAATACAGTACGTAGCTTTTGCCCTATCGCTGCCTGCCCGGGTAACAAAAGCATTCATTCGATATAGGGGTTGCATGTGCATCGGTTTCCAGATAGGACGCCCTTCAGCGTTCATCGCCGCTAAAGCTTCCAAAATTTCTGTAGGACAGGTTTTTCCTTTTTCGCTTAGATAAAATGTTTCCTTTTCACTACATACTTGTTTGCACATGGCTTCGGAGTCAATAAGCAGACAGCTTAACCAATAGTTTGGCTGGCTGTTGACAGCATCAAATGGATTCATTTTGACAGGCAAATTTTTAAAGCCCTTTTTATAACGCATGTAGATTGCCTTTTTTTGGGAAATATGTTCTTCTAAATAAGGCAGCTGACCCCGTACGACGCCTGCGATAACGTTGCTCATGCGATAGTTATAACCAAGTTCTTCATGCTGGTACCATGGTACATTTTCACGGGCTTGAGTCGACCACTTGCGCACTTTATCGGCTGCTGCTGCGTCATCTGTTAAAAACATTCCACCAGACGAACCGGTGATAATTTTGTTGCCGTTAAAAGAAATAGCGTTATAGTTACCAAAATTTCCCGTCTGCACACCTTTATAAGTCGCGCCCAGTGATTCGGCAGCGTCTTCGATGATAACTGCGCCATGTTTATCACAAACGGCTTTGAGTTCATCCATCTTTCCGGGACTACCGTAAAGATGGGCCAAAACGACAACCTTTACCTCTGGATAAAGTTCAAAAGCCTTTGACAATGCTGCAGGGTCTATATTCCAGGTAGCATATTCGGCATCTATAAAAACAGGTACTCCGCCTTCATACACGACAGGGTTAACTGTGGCGGCAAAAGTCATATCGGAGCAAAAAACCTTATCACCGTTTTGCACCCCGGCCAATTTGACTGCCATATGCAAAGCCGCAGTACCAGAGGCAAGAGCAACGGCATATTTGCAGCCAATTTTTTCGCATAGCATCTGTTCCACTGCGTTGATATTTTCACCAACAGTAGACATCCAGTTGGTTTCATAAGCTTCCTGCATATATTTAAGTTCTTCTCCGTGCATGGTAGGCGAACTGAGCCATACTTTCTTTATCAGCGGAGAAAACTTCTTTAGAACATTTTCTTTCAACAAAAAGCACCTTCTAATCTGTTTGTAATCTGCCCTTACTTTTTTAACGCATCTCTGTTAGGCGTATAAGTAGGCACTATCTCCTGCAATTTTCTTACAACTGCATCACCTTCGGTGATCTGTAAAATATCGACTATCTGCCTTTGTAATTCTGCTTTATCAACGTCTTTTATCTTGGCTATAAATATTTTACTGTGCGTGGTTTTTTCGGTACCATCTTCGGCGCTCAAAAGTTCTTCAAACAGCTTTTCACCGGGTCTTAATCCGGTTATTTTTATTTCTATATCTTTATCGGGTATAAAACCCGATAATTTTATCAAATCTTTGGCAAGATCATAAATTCTTACAGGTTTTCCCATATCAAGTACGAATACCTCTCCACCTTTCGCCATTGCTCCGGCTTGAAGTACCAATTGACTTGCTTCAGGAATAGTCATAAAATAACGTTTCATCTCTGCATCTGTAACAGTTACCGGTCCTCCTTTGGCTATTTGTTTTTTAAACAGTGGTATTACACTGCCCCTGCTGCCAAGTACATTACCAAAACGTACTGCCACAAATCTTGTACTGCTTTCTTTATTCATACTTTGCACAAACATTTCAGCAATTCTTTTGGTACAACCCATAACACTAGTTGGATTCACTGCTTTATCTGTAGATATCATTACAAAGGTTTCAACTTTATGTTTGGCAGCTGTTTCTGCTATTACTTTAGTTCCTAAAATATTGTTTCGCACTGCTTCAGATGGTTGGTATTCCATTAAAGGCACATGTTTGTGGGCTGCGGCGTGAAACACTACTTGAGGTTTAAAATAGTCCATTATAGCGTTAATTCGTTCTTCATCTCTAACATCTGCTATAATGGGCACTTTTTTTAGTTGGGGATATTCTAAATTCATATCCTGCATTATTTCATAAATACTGTTTTCTCCTTTACCAACGAGAAGCAATTTATTAGGATACATTTTAGCAACTTGACGCACAATCTCGCTGCCAATGCTGCCACCAGCACCAGTAATAAGCACTGTTTTCCCTGACAAGTACTTCGCAACAGCTACGTTATCCAGTTCCACCGGATCTCTGCCTAGTAAGTCTTCAACATCAACAGGGCGTAATTGACTTACACTCACACTGCCTTCTACAATTTCATATACCCCAGGTAAAATAGTTAATTTGCAGCTTGTTTTTTTACAAATGTTGATAATTTCTTTGATATTTTTTCCTTTTACTGAAGGCATGGCAATAATAATTTCATCAATTTCATAGTTATCGGCAAGCACTGCTATATCGTCTCTACTTCCTAATACTTTTGTACCAACCATATATTTTCCTATTTTGGTTTTATCGTCATCAATAAAACCAATAACTTGTCTTTTTCCTATATGGTACTGATTTAATTCCCTGAGAAGCAGTGCACCGGCATCACCTGCGCCAACTATCAATACTTTGTCTTTTTTACTTGATATAAATTTATGTTTGGATTTATTAATAAAACAACTGTAGATTCTAAAGAACAATCTACTGCCGCCAACAAATAAAACAAGAATAGAAGCAGTAAAAATATATAAAGAGCGTGGTAACACCAAATCTATATAAATAGAAATCCCATACCAAGACAAAGCTGCAACAATATTTGCAGCAACGATGGCAACAAGTTCTATGCTACCAGCATAACGCCATACTCTACCATATAGTTTAAAAACAAAATATACTACCAAATGCACAGCCACTGCTATAGGTAATTGTGAGATAAGCATTTCAAGATATTTTTGGGCGATTGCAGTATCTTCAAAGCGTATATAAATACTAAAAAATGCAGCACTTATAATACAGATGGTATCTAAAACTACAACTAAAAGTGGCAATAACAAATATCGCAAATTTTCTCATCCCCATATCACTTACATTAAACTTACCAGTATATAGCAATCTTTCACACTTCTAATCAGAAATAATTTTTTCATCAAACAAATTCCATTATCTTCACCTAAAACAGAACTGCAGAAAAAAACTAATTTGTATGTTTATCGTATTTAGGTATTTTAAATTTCATTTGGTTCATTTTTACATTTTATACTTAAAATACTTTTTTGTTTCAAATAATTCAGTTAAAATTATACCATACGAGTCCCCCCCCCGCAAGACATTTACAAATAAATGAATCAAACTTATTCTGGTCTTGCTATTACTTTTGCATCGCTCTCTACACGATCGCGATGCTTAGCTAACGCGATACATGTTTGTAAAAACCCGCAGGACATAAAAAAACAACGTCGCTTTCAGCGACGTTGTTTTAATCTACATTTTTCTAACTAATCCATATATTCTTTTAATATTTTTCCAGCAAATAAATGTCACCGATTTCTTTGATTTCATTTAGATTTTGGAGTTTATCCTTATCTTTTAAACGGCGCAGTTCCAATCCTCGTACCAAAACATATTTTTGACCAGGATCATTTAAAACTCTGGCTAAATCACCACTTTTAGGTTTTACTTCCTCACCCGGTACACCAGTATAATACATAAAACCAGGCCTCAAAAATTTATCAACATAAACCGGTTTCTGCTGATCACATTTCGTATGATAAACTCTGACGATTTCTTTAACACTGAAACGATTGGCAACCATTGGCAACAAAAAGGAAAAGGCAATTACCATTGTCAAAACACCGGTAACCACATGCAGCCAAGCTGAAAAATTAATATCTCGATAACGCCACAACGCCCAAACTATACTTACGCCCAAAATAAAAGTTACGCTGCCCAGCACAATTCCTCCGAAAGCAACTTCAGGCAATTGCTGCCCGCCAATAACCCATCCGGCTGTAAGCAATAAAAACATTATTCCGCTGCCAAAAATCCAGGACCAACGGATACCATAATTTTCTTTTTGCATTCTGGCAATATTCCAGCCAATCACAATCGCCAGCGCTGGAAACATAGGTAAGATATAAGAAACGAGCTTCGTTTGAGAGATAGTAAAAAATATCAGTACGAAAAGCCACCAGATATTCACGAAAAGCATTTTTTCCAGATCATCAGATCTGCTGTCTGTAATTGATGCTTTAATAGATTGCAGTAACAGCCCTGTCCAGGGAAACAAACCTAGGATAATAACAGGGAAATAATACCACCACAAAACCCGGGTCGGATGCTCAGGCGTTGTAAAGCGGGTAAGATTATGAAACCCTAAAAATGTATTAATAAATTCCATTCCATGCACTTGATACATCAAATAATACCACGGTGCCGCAATAAAAAAATACAGCAGTAATCCGCGTAAACAGTGCATTTTAAAAAGCCTCTGCCACTGCCCGGTACAAAGAATATGCAGAAATATTATCGCGCCTGGAAAAACGATCCCGATCGGCCCTTTTGTTACCGTGGCCAGCGCCATACACACATACATCAGCCAATACTGCTTATGCAAGTAGCATAATAAAGATCCGGTCAGGAAAAACAACAGCGTCGTATCTGTTACCGCCGCCTTGCCAAGATAAAAGAACTGTACAGATGTCGCTAAAACGAGCGCCGACCAAAAACCAGTTCTTTCGTTAAACAGCCTGGTAATAGAACAATAAAGCATTATTACAGTCAAAAAGGCCATTAATGCTGCAGGAAAACGCGCTGCAAACTCTCCATCCCCAAACACATGCATTGCACCAGCTACAAGCCAGTAATACATTGGCGGTTTGTCAAACCAATATTCATTATAAATACGCGGCGAAAGATAATCATTAAACTGGATCATCTCACGCGCAGTTTCAGCATATACCGGCTCATCCGGGTCAAGCAGCGGTATACTGCCTAATCCAAAAAAGATATTGAAGGCAACTATAATTGCTAAAACGAGCAAGCTTCCCTTCTCGATCCTATTCATTATTTTCCTACTTTCCCCGTTTTACATAATCATGGTAAGTTTTTTGGATACCTTCTTTTAACTGCATCTGCGGAGTTACAGCAAGTATTTCCTTTAAACGTGCATTAGACAGCGCAGAACGGAAGATATCACCCTGCCGCGTTTCCGCATAACGAACTTCAAGTTTATCAGCAGCAACTTCGGCAAAGGCGCCCAAAAGTTGATTTACCGAAGTTTCATGCTCTGTAGATACATTGATAGTCTGGTATCCCCTGGCTGCCAATCCCGCTTTAATAGCTGCTGCAACATCGCCTGCATAGACAAAGTCACGCGTTTGTTCCCCATTACCATAAACGGTCACAGCTTTTCCTGCTGCCAAAAGTTTACAGAAAATACTGACGACACCACCTTCGCCGCCTTCCCCCTGACGTTCGCCGTAAACATTCGCAAAACGAAAAACAACTGTATTAATACCATAAAGCTCGTAGTAAACACGTAAATAATGCTCTGATGTCATTTTTGTAATACCATAAAACGACATTGGCATCAATGCAAGGTCTTCATTTAAAGGAACATTTTCATTATTGCCATATACTGCCGCACTGGAGGCAAATAAAACTGTTTTCACCTTATACTTGCGGCAATTTTCCAACACATTGATCAAGCCTGCTAAATTGATTTCGCAATCTTCATCAGGATGTTCGATTGAATAAGGTACCATTGTCTGGGCAGCTAAATGCACAACTGCATCAAAATTTTCTTTTTGAAATAACGCTTCTATTTCCTGCGAACGTATATCCGCTACGACAAGTCTCATTCCTTGAGGTACATTTTCTCTGAACCCGCTTGAAAGGTTATCTAAAACTACAACTTCATAATTTTTATCACTATTTAACAGCTCTAATAAATGCGAACCGATAAATCCAGCACCGCCGGTAACTAAAAGCTTCATTGTTGATCTTCGCCCTTCCTGAGATTTTTCATAGATAAAACATTAGAGCCAAAGGCGCGTATTGAAACTACTGCCCCTAATAAAAACGGCAGGTATTCAGCTGTAAACCGCCATAAAACTGCCATAATACCAACAAGACCACCAGGCAGCAGCTCAGAAAATAATACAACGAAGCCCGCCTCTGCGACCCCTGAACCTCCGGGAGTTGGTGAAAAATACAGTACCAGATTCAGCAAAACCATTCGCCCCATAACCTGCAGCCAGTCAAATTTGATATTCATACCCAGAAAAAACATTGGTACAGTAGCATAAATACATAACAGACTGAGCCCCGATTCAATAAAGGCACGCATTACTTTCAAAGGATTTTTACCCATAATAAAAGACGCCTGTTTAAATTCTTTATACCAAATAAAACAATTCCTCCTGAAATCGCGCGAGAAATTGTTCGTTAACCCAATGATCCAAAACTCCGGATATCTGGTCCTCATAAGCAGCACTGCTGCAATCGGCAGCGAAACAAATAAAACAGATACAATAGTAATGACACTGGTCGGCATCCAGTCAACCAAAGCATGATCACTATGCAGAACAAACGGCACCAGCAAAATCAAAAAAGTGATTGACATAATCGTACGCACAAAAACAACGACCGTGGCCTTTGCTACCGGCACGCCCGCCTTGCGCATGAACATGATCTGAGCTACAGCACCGCCGCTGGCTCCGGGGGTAACAAGCGCCAAAAAATAATTGCTTAGAACAACGTTCACCACTTGTCTGGTAGTTAGCTTTTCATCAGTCACAGCAGCCAAAGTCATCAGCCGCAAACCATCAAAAACCAATCCCAATCCCAAAATGCCAAAGGCCGCAGCAATACACCACGGTTCAAACATCGTCAGATATTCTAACGCTCTTATATCAAATGTAAAATAAATAACTGCCGCAGAAATAGCAATAACAAAAACAAACATCCATAGCAACCTGCGGATCAATTTTCTGTGCATATCAAAGCCCACCAAAGTTTATCAAAGTTACTTTCTTCTGCTCCAATAAACATTTATTTTTTTCAGAAAGAAAAGCCTGAAGCTCATCTTCCCAATGATACTGCCAGGAAAAAGTTTTTTCCAAAGACTCTGCATCCATCCCCGGATGAGTCATGATCTCACTTACGCCATCAGGCAGATTCCTAATGATTTCACCTACTAAGAATTCGTTTAAATTACCTCCGGCCAGCATTCCAAAAAAATGCTGTGGATAGACAAAATGGGCCTGTCTGGCTTTCATTTTCGCCAAAGCACTGCAAAAGCTTAAGCCTTCACGGCCGATCAGGCGGCCAGCAGTGCTGTTAAATCCACCGCGCCAAAACCAGCCTTCCTGCGGCATCCTAATTTTTTTAATACCAAATGCACTGCACAAATCCAATACGATGTCGGCGATTCCCGGCAGCACATGCAGATGCTGATGGCTGTCGACGTGAGTTATTTCCAGACCACAGCTTAAGCCGCGTTCTAGTTGTGCTTGCAGTTCGCTGACAACTTCTGCTTTTTTTATTCTGCCAGCATACCACCGTTTGGCAAAAACTGTATAATCAGCAGGCAAAAGCCAATCTTCATCAACAAGTGTTCGCAGCTGCCGTGCTTGTAAAAGCGGTTTACCACCTCCTACTAAAGTAAGATGGATACCTACTCCTAAAGCAGGTGTTGCTTTCGCCTGAAGTACTGCGTCATCAAAAGCAGCGCCGCTGCACATTAAAGACGTACTGGTAATAAAACCGTCCCTGCAGCCTTTTATAATACCAGCATTGATTGCCGGATGCAGTCCGAAATCATCAGCATTAACAATTAATTTTTTCATATATTTCAGCCTCCTGAAAGGCTCTAGATTTTTTTATAATTTGCAAAATGGACTTTTACAAGCCGTTCCAGGGCACCGCGTCCCAATTCTTTCAGCAGCTCGCGCGCACAGTTTGTCGCAGCGTCACTGCCGCCTTTAGGCAATTCATTTCGCCCAACCTGCTCGGCCAGCTCCTGCATTATTTCCAAAAATTTAGCCCGCGCCAATACTGAAGCAGCCGCCACAGCAATATCTGCCTCGGCCCTGTGCTGCTGTACTATATTAACATCAGGAAATTCCTGCTGTAAGCTGGCGCGGATGTCGTTAGACGCTGTAAATTGATCAACCAGCGCATAATTACATTGCGGGCATTGCCGCAGAACATTTCGCAGTACAGCTATGTGACCATTGCTTAACAAATGGTTGAGATTTTTTCCATCTGCACGCATTTGCTGATAACGAAAATTATACATTTCAGGCTTCAAAGCTAAAACCGTGTTGATCGGAGCAGCTTCGACAATCAGCTCTGCCAGCCGCAGAACTTCTTTATCATTGATCAGTTTGCAATCCCTGACTCCCAAACGGACTAGTTTTTCAGCCGTCGTAATATCTACTAATACTGCTGCAACGACTAAGGGTCCGAAAAAATCTCCTTTACCTGATTCGTCACTGCCTGCCCAAATACCTTTAAAATCGGCACAATTTCGTAAAAGTGTATAGTCATTTCCAATAGCCTGTACGATATCCCCTTTATCGGCAGTATCTTTTCCTGTCAAAACTGCTTCCAGCTGGGACCTCAATTCTGAAGCCGTACCGCCCCAAACAAACTTAATCCCCTTTTTACCATTATATACTGATAATACTACTTTACTATCACTGTTTGTTACTGTCAACTGTATACCATACTGCAGCTTTTTTTCAGTAATTGTAAGATTGGCGTCAAAACTTTTGATCTGCTTTTTTAAATTGTCGATATAAGCAGCAAAATCACTGTTCAAGTTGTGCCTCCGCAGCAGCAGCTGCTGCCTGCATAATAGTTTTCAGGCTGTGTCCGCTTTTTAAAGCCAAAACTTTACAATCCTCAAATTCAGGAGCAATATTCACAATTTTCCCATCCATCTGTGCATATTTAATTCTCACTTCACCTTCAGGCAACGACACAATAGTAACCTTCCTGTAATTGATATGGCGATGCACCGCATAATAACGTACTCCCAGCGACGTTGTTTCAGTCAGCAAAATATCAGTCAGCTGATCCAGGTTCTGAGGATCGAGCAGCACAGATAAAGTTTGAGCAGGCCGTCCTTTTTTCATAATGATCGGAGTCAGCCAGCAATCCAAAGCACCCGCCTGCAGTAAGCGTTCCTGCACATAAGGGTACAATTCGCCATTCATATCGTCAATATTACATTCGGCAACAAGTAATTCACCACCGGCTTCAGCTTCCCATTCGCCGATACTGATGCGCAGGACATTGGGTATTTCCAGATCCCAGGTCCCGGCGCCATAAGCAATTTTACTGCCGCTAAAGCCCTGTGGAATATCATTTGTACTGACTGCTAAAACCTTCATCAGTGCAGCACCAGTCGGTGTAGTAAGCTCTTTTTCGATCTTTCCGTGGCTGTGCTGCAGCCCTTGTAACAGCTCTGCCGTCGCAGGAGCCGGCACTGGCATCAGTCCGTGTGCACAATTTACAAAGCCGCTGCCTGTATGGATATTGGAAACAAAAATCTTTTCGATCCCCAAATATTCCAAAGCCAAAACGCAGCCCGCAATATCAATAATCGTGTCGATTGCTCCGACTTCGTGAAAATGCACTTCATCAACAGTTTTTCCGTGAACCTTAGCTTCAGCTTCTGCTAAAGCTGTAAACACCTGTAAAGACTGCATTTTGATTTTATCATGCAAGTCAGAATGTGTAATAATATGGGCTATATCATGCAGATTGCGATGTTCATGGTGGTGATGCACAGGTTCTTCAGACACTTTCACCTGATGGCAATGCTGAGCGCAATCGGAATGATGTTCATGGTTATGCCCTATATCACCATGTTCGTGATGATGGTGACCAGCGTGAGTATGTTCATGCTGATATCCAATTGTGACATCATGTTGATGTTCATCTGGCAGCAAGACATTAAAATAGTTCGCATCAATCCCACATTTATTAACACGTTCGTTGATCAGTTCATACTCTCCCAAGTGCAGCTTTTTCATCTCAGACACCAGATGATCGAACGGTACACCTGCATCGATCAAAGCTCCCAGCAGCATATTGCCGCTGATACCCGCAAATGCTTCTATATAGATTGCTTTCATTACATCACCTCATATGATTGATAATACTTGCCATACGCCCCGCTCCAAAACCGTTATCGATATTAACAACAGCCACACCGGCCGAACAGCTGTTTAGCATGCCCAAAAGTGCCGATAGTCCCTGAAAGTTAGCGCCATAACCGACACTGGTAGGCACCGCTATTACAGGTCGTTCGACCAAGCCGCCGACAACGCTTGCCAAAGCGCCTTCCATTCCGGCAACGACAATAACTACATTAGCATTTCTGATCAAATCAAGTTTATCAAACAGTCGATGAATACCAGCCACGCCTACGTCGTAAACCCTCTCTACCTGATTGCCCATGATCTCAGCAGTCAATGCCGCCTCCTCTGAAATAGGCAGATCGCTTGTACCAGCCGTCACAACGGCGATATAACGCTTATCATCTTTTGGAAGAGGTTTACGCTCTACAAAAATCAAGCGCGAATTTTTATGATAAACCGCATCGGGCAGCACCTTCTGCACCGCTGCAAATTTATCGGCATCAGCACGTGTTCCCAAAATATTATTGTGTACCTGTGCCAGCTTTTCCATGATTGCAGCAACCTGCTCTACTGTTTTACCCTCGCAGTAAACAACCTCGGGAAACCCCTGACGCAGACTGCGGTTATGATCCAGTTTCGCAAAACCTAGGTCAGTATAATCCGCAGCATGCAGCTTTTCCAATGCTGTTTTAGCGTCGATAGTGCCTGCTTTATAACTTTCCAAAAGCGCCAGCAAATTTTCTTCGTAAGTCATATTATAATACTTCCTTAACTATGATTTATGCAAATGTTTCTCTTTCCATTCCTCGCTCAGCAAATATAACAGCGGCACTACAACCAGAGTCAGCAAAGTCGACGTCGTCAGACCGCCAACTAAAACCACGCCCATAGACTGGCGCAGCTCAGCACCGGCACCAAGACCCAAAGCAATTGGCAGCATACCTAAAATAGTCGAAAGCGTTGTCATAAATATCGGACGAATACGCAAAGCGCAAGCTTCACGCAAGGCCTCGCGCAAAGGCATACCCTTAGCCCGTGCCTGATTGGCATAGTCGACCAGCAGGATCGCATTTTTTGTAACCAGACCCAGCAGCATCGTAAAACCGATCAGCGACATCATATTTGCAGTCTGCCCTGCTACCATCAAGCCTAAAACAGCACCGATAATCGCAAACGGCAGTGACATCATAATTACCAAAGGCTGCATAAAGCTTTCAAACTCTGCTGCCAGAACCATATAGATCATAATAATAGCTAAAATAACCGCCTTCGCGATCTCACTAAAGGCTTTTGCCATTGTATCAGCCTGACCGATCATTTTATAACGGTAACCGACCTGCATATTCATATCCGGGATCATCTCCGTCTGGATCTTCTGGATCAAATCGCCCGGAGTAATACCGACTGTATTAGCATAAACAACGATCTGGCGCTGTCTGTCCTCACGGTCAATACGTGTAGGACCGGACGAGAAATACACGTCAGCTACATCGCCCAACCGGACAAACTTCCCTTCCGTATTGGAAACACGCAGATTGGCAACGTCATTGATATCACGACGATGCGCAGCATCCAACTGTACAATTATATCATAGTCGTTATCACCGATAGTAAAACTATTGCTTGTGCTTTTGCCTAAAAAGGCCATTTCCACAACTTTACCAACGGAAGTTGAATCAAGCCCCATTGCGCTCGCACGCAGCGAATCGACCTTAACGATGATCTCCGGTTCTTCTTCCGATGAAGAAATATCAACATCAGTAGAACCTGGAACCTGTCTGATCCTTTCCGCCAGATCCTGAGCATAAGTTGTCAGCAGCTCAAGATCACTGCCGCGCAGACCTACCTGCACCGGTCTGCTGTCACCGCGTCCGCCGCCCTGGTTACTGACGACTGCGACTTTCAATTCTTCGACATTACCAAATTTACGGCGCAGCTCATCCATAATATCGATCATACTGCGATCTCTGTCAGACGAAGGAATAAGCTTGACATCGATATTGCCTTCGTTAACAGGCACGCGCGAACCGCCTAAGCGCATCGCTGCAATCCTGACCTCCGGCATTTGCAGGATTTCTTCTTCCAACGGCAGCGTCAGCTCCTTCATTCGCTCGATACTTGTACCGGCAGGAGCTTTAACACTGACGGAAAATTCACCGGAATCGTATGTCGGCTGATATTCCGTACCAATAAAAGGTAACAGAAAAAGATTAAAAATAAGTGAAGCAACAGAAATCAGAACTATTTTCCAAGGATGCTGGAACGCAAATACCATTAATTCATCATACATCCGGCAAATTACCTGAAACCCGGCCTCAAATTTATCCAGACAAATCTGTACAACTTTGGGACGCGGATGCTTATAAGGTTTGGCATGTTCCTCGCGATAATCCTTCAGCCAATAAGCCGATATCATTGGTGTAAGCGTGTAAGCAGCCATCGTCGAAAAAGCCAGCGCAAAAGCGACAGTTAAGCCGAATTGTTTAAAATACTGACCAACTACCTCACCCATAGAACCGATCGGTACAAAAACCGCCATCAAAGAAAGCGAAGTAGCAAGAATAGCCAGAGATAACTCTTCTGTAGCGTCCTGAGCAGCCTGAATCGGCGACTTACCCATTTCCATATGCCGGAAAATATTTTCAATCAAAACGATAGCATCGTCGATAAGGATGCCGACTGCCAGGCTCAAAGCCATCAGCGACATATTATTCAGCGTAAAGTCCATCGACTTCATCAAAAAGAACGTGGCAATAACGGAGGTCGGTATAGAAAGGCCGCCGATGATCGTAGCCCGAAAATCGCGCAGGAACATATAAGTTATCAAAAGCGCCAGAAAGCCGCCGAAAAGTATAGCATTCCAGACATCGGCAACATTCTCGCGGATATAAGCAGACTGATCGCGTACGACATCGACCTTGATATCCTTAGGCAAATCATTTTCCATCATTTGTTCCATAGAAGCGTTGACACCGTCAACAACATCTACAGTATTGGTCTTAGACTGCTTCCTTACCAAGACCATAACGCTGGGTACTTTATTAGAACGGGAATAGGTGTCTTCGTCTTCCCAGCTGTCAACAACCTTCACAACATCTGAAAGCTGGATCGGGCGACCATCCTGATTGGCAATAACGATGTTTTTAATATCGTCGATATTTTTATATTTGCCTAACGTACGGACTGTTATTTCCATATCGTTATAACGGGCCTTACCGCCAGGAGTATTGATATTTTCACTGTTGACCTTATCTAAGATAGTCTGAAAGGAAATATTATAACTGTTCAGCTTCTCAGGATCGGCAATCAGTTTGATCGCACGCAGGCTGGCGCCGACAACAGATACTTCGGACACGCCTTCGACACGCTGCAGTTCTTCTTTAACAACGTCTTCAACTATCTTACGGGTTTCTTCACGGCTGCGCGAATCAGAAGCAAAAGTAAATGCCGCTATCGACTGTGACGAAATATCAAACCGCTGTACAACCGGCTCATCGATGTCGTCAGGCAAACGCCGGCGTACCGACGCAACCTTTTCACGCACCTCACTGGCCATCTCGCGCGGGTCAACACCCAGCTCAAATTCCAGCGTCGTCTGCGAATAACCTTCGCGTACAGTTGACGACAGGGTTTTAATACCTGCAACCTGGCTGACGCGATCTTCAATAGGTCTGGTGATCAGAGTTTCCATTTCCTCAGGTGAAGCGCCTGTATAGGTAACAGTAACACTTACCAGAGGCAGTTCAACGTCAGGATACAAATCGACACCCAAATTAGGATACGACTTAATGCCGAATACTACTAAAAGCAGTACAAACATCGTCGTAAAAACAGGTCTGCGTATAAATGTGCCTATCATTTTATTTAGCACCCTGTCCTTCTAATTTGATCTTACTGCCTTCACGCAATTTATTCTGACCGCCGGTAACGATCCGGTCGCCATCACTCAAACCATCTAAAACTTCTACCATATTATCATTGACAAAACCTATTGTTAAAACTCTGCGGCTGACGACACCATCATCATCAACAACAAAAACCGTACGCTGATCTTCACGCATTACAATAGCGCTCATAGGAATAACTAGTGCATTCTCTTTCGGCTCGGCTGTAATGACAACATTGGCATAAACACCGCCGCGTAATTTACCGGCACTGTTGTCCACTGTCACCTCAGCAGCAAAGGTCCTTGCCGGCATATCTGCTACCGGCGAGATACGAGTGATCATACCGCTGAATTTATCATCAGGATATGCGGGCACAGTAATATCAGCCAATCCGCCAACAGCAATATTGCTGATCTGACCTTCCGGGATATTTATTTTAGCAGTCAATTCAGAAATATCGGCAATATTAAACAGCGCTGTGCCAACTTTAGCATAATAACCTTCCTGATAATAACGTTTAGAAATAATACCGTCCTGCGGCGCAGTTACACTGGCTCCGCTCAGCTTATCCTGCATATTGTCCCACACGCCCTGAGCTTCCGAAAGCTTGCCCTGCGCATTGTTTCTGGCAAAACGGTAATTATCTACTGTCTGCTCCGAAACAGCGCCCTTTTCATATAATGCCTGATAGCGCTGCAGCTCGCGTTCAGCTCTTTCCAAAGTCGTTTGGGCATCCATCAAAGAACCCTTCGCCGATAACAAATTAGCCGTCTGTTCTGTCTGCTCTAAATGAGCCAGCACAGTGCCAGCTGTGACCTTGTCACCTTCATTAACATAAACCTTCTCTACCCTGCCATCTATTTTAGCTGCCACGTCGGCCTGCCAAACAGGATCAAGGCTGCCCGCAAAACGCATAACAGGAGTAATACTCTGCCGCTGCGGGAAAGATGTGGCCACCGCAATATTCTGCCCTTGCGAAACACGGTTCGCACGCTCGTTGTTAGCCTGGATATTACCATAAATACGATAAGCAATAATTGCTAAAAGAACCAGGGATGCGATAATTGCAATACGAACTTTTGTATTCTGCCAAATCATTTTTTTACTCCTCAATTTATCGAAATAAAGGTATTTTTATTTATAATAACAGATATTTTAATTATACAACTTTTCCATATAGAATAGCAAGAAAATTGCAGGCTGAAGCAGCGCTTTCACAGTCTTTTCAACGGTTATGCCATGCAACATAAAAAGACCCCTGCTGCAGAAAAACAACAAGGGTCTAATAATATAACGTTTACTCTATTTTTTTGCTTCGTCTATTGCCGCCATATTAGCTGCGTCACGTTCTTTTACGCGATCCAGGCCGGTCTTTTCACCAGCGGCACCAGTATTCATTTTCCCTAAGGCGTCCTTCAGCGAATAAACGGTAAATTCAGCCGTCATATCCAGATTTCCCGAAGCATCATTTTCTTTAACGGTATTAACACTGGCTTTGTTCAATTTTGCAAACCTCGTACCGTTTTCTACCTTCTGCAAAAACTCGACCATTTTATAATAGTTGCCGCTGATAGAAATATTGAGCGGTACTTCGTAAGCTCCATTTACCTGTTTTAAATTGCCACTCGGAGGCTTAACACTTTTGAACTGAATTCCGCATTCCTTTGAAAGGTTAGAATATTCCTGTACTAATTCAGGCACAGTTACTATATCAGGCAACAGCTTCTTAGCTTCAGCAAGGTAGCCTTCCTGCTTCGCTGCAAAAGCATTATAATCCTTATTCTGTTCAGCAAATGTCTGATAACTGGCTAAACGCTGCTGCGCCTGTGTCAATTCCTGCTCATTTTTCTGAATGTCTTCACGCAGCGGCTGCATGATATACAGAACTACAAAAACAAGCAGCAGTACCGAACCTAACAATAACAACGAATATTTACTGTTTTCTGACATATTGCTGTCAGGCATTTCTAATTTCACTTCTTCACCCCACTTCTCTGAATTTCCAAAGTAAAATCAATAACGCCAGCAGTACTGCTGTTATTATTGTTGCTTTCATCAGCAGAAATCAGCTGCACATTGGCAATATCAGGCCGTGCCTGTAAAAGACTGATGAATTTAACAATATCGTCCATTTTCATGGCTTTACCGGCAATGCTCATCTGATCTGGCTTATTGCCCTGTTTAACACTTGTCAGCCAGCAGCCGTAGGGTGTAACATTGCCCAGTTCAGCAAGGGAACGGCTCCATACGATGCGGTCTTTAGAAAGATTGCGTACGATAGTATTGCGTTTATTTACTTCCGCATTCTGCTGCTGAGCTTTATCAAAACGCTCCTGCCAGACTTTCATTGAAACGATACCTTCATTCACATCGCTGAGCTTACTTTCAGTATACTTGAACATTGCCAAATGGTAACCCCACAGTAAAATGCTCAGTCCTAAAAATACATAAGCTATAATACGATAAAGTTTCCATGTAGGAAACTCACTTTTGCGCCTGTACTCAGGTAAAAGATTGATTCTAATCATCTGCTTCCCCTCCGTACAAAGCAGCGCCTATTGCAACAGTCAGCGCTCCCAGATATTTTTTCAGTTCTCTCTGATCAAGTTTATCTGCAAAAGTAACTGCTTGACGCAGATCGTTAACGACAACCTTCATTTCCATACCTTCGCTCAAAAATTCGGACAATCCGGCCATATTTGCACCGCCGCCTGCCAAAACCAGATGCGTAAATCTTGCATCCTTTTTATTGATCAAATAATATTCACAGGTTCTGCGTACTTCACGTCCCAGATTTTCAACCTCGTTGAAAAATTCTGCAAATTTAGTTTTATCTGTTTCCAGGCTGCTCAAAAGCAGCTCATCTTCCAGTTTGATCTTTTCAGCAGCCGTCAGGTCAACGCCAGCACCATTAGCAATAGCGGCATTAAACATCTGCCCTCCCTGGGGAATACTGCGCTGCGCAACAGGAGCACCGTTCTGAAAAATAGTCAGCATCGAATATGAACGCCCTATATCAAGCAAAACGAAGTTTTCCAACTGCCTGGGCAAGGTTCTATAAGCAGACAAAACTTCGATATCAATACCAATAGTATGCCAGGCCAGCGCATCACTGATTTCCAGCAGTGAATCAATAACATCCTTAGGTGAAGCAACCAAAAGCACAGGCTGCAGACCTTCATTAGTATATGCCCCAAATTTAGCCGAATCCACATAATAAGTATCAGCTTCATAAGGAACATACTGACTGGAATCCCAAGCTACAGACTGTTTCATTTCTTCGTCAGGCATTTCCGGCATATCGATCTCACGTACAAAAGCATTACGGCCGCCTACAGTAAAAACCGCATGCCTGGCATTAAAATCATATTTTGCCACCAAGCCTTTAATAAAGCTTATCATCGCATCACTGTTACGGACAAATCCGTTATTGATAAGCTCCAGTGGCAGCTCTGCTACAGCAAAACAACTAACTACAGGCTTACTGCCTGTTTCTATCTGCACCATTTTTATACTTCCGGTGCCGATATCGACGCCAACTATTTTTGACGGCTTTGTGTGAAACATTCTTTTTACGATGGCTTGCACATTCACTTGCGCAGACCTCCTTGATTCGTATAAATAAAATCAGTTTTAATACTATATTTTATAAATTATATCATAAATTCATAAACTCATACAAACAAATTCCAGTAAAAATAAATTAAATATGGAGAAAACAAAAGCGCAATATAAGCTCCGATACATAAAAACGGTCCAAACGGAATCGGATCTTTACGCTGCTTGATACCGGAAGCCAGCAGCAGCACCCCGATTATCCCCCCAAAAACAAAAGCCAGCATCAGACAAACGATACTCGCCTTAAACCCAAGCCAAACGCCTAAAACAAAACTGAGCTTAACATCGCCAGCACCCATTCCACCGCGGCTCAGCAAAAATATCAGCAGCATCAGCCCACCGGCAAATAAAGCCCCATATAAAGAATCCCACATGTCCGGTAAAGCATAATAGGCATAAATGATACCTGTCGGCAGCATCAGCATCAAAATTTCATCCAGCAGAATTTGATGATCCAGATCAATAAAAGCCTGCACGATCAGGCAAGCTACAAAAAAGAAAACCAGTATTATTTTTAAGCCAGGCAAATAATACAAGCCGCACAAGGCAAATAAAATACCTGTCAAAAGCTCTACCAGCATATAACGGGCGCTATAAGCAGCATTACAGTAGCGGCACCTGCCGCGCAGCCAAAAATAACTTAGAACAGGTATCATATCCAGAGCCCCTAACCTGTGTCCGCAGCTGCCGCAGGCTGACGGAGGGCTGATAACAGATTTCCCCAGCGGCAGCCTGTAAATACAGACATTCAAAAAACTGCCGATAACTATGCCGATGACAAAATATAAACCAAATAACAAATACACAAAACCACGCTCCAACATAAAATATACTGTAAATTATAGTACTTTCAGTTAATTTCAGCACAAAAAGAACTGTCAAAATATATTACATAAAAGACAAAACCAGACACCATTGCTGTCTCTTGATGCCTAAATCATAGTTTTCAAAGCGTCATTTAAACACCGATTTTTGAATAACAACGATGCTTTTCTTGATATACCACCTTGAATATACCGACAGAAAGTTTAACAATAATAATAAACAAAATCCTCATATCCAATTACATTGATTAATATTTATTATATCACACAAACAGGATGATATTTATTAATTTAAGAAAACATACCTTTAAAAATATATGCTCAGAATAGTGATTACCAGGATAGATAAAGTATTTGCCTTTACAATCACTTACTGCTTAAGCAGGTAAACAAAAGCAGCAGTATTATCAACTACTGCTGCTTGGCATTTATCAACATAATTCCAGATTCATTCTATAAAAGCAGATTTAATTATTTCCATAAACCTGCTCTTTTGTATAATAACCGCTTTCGATCAATATCTTGTCAATATTTTCTTTTGTTACCATTTCACCAGTAATCAAATAAGCCTTAATTTTTTCTCCCTTCTCATTGGCGATTTCTGAATTGGCAGTTACTTTTTCGCCTTTAGCAAGTGCAACAGCCTGATCAACCGCAGCTGACGCCATATTTTTCAAGTCCATATACACTGTTGCATCCTGCGTTCCTGCAACAAGTCTTTTAACCGCCGCCAGTTCTGCATCCATACCAACAATGATAACATGATTTTTTAATCCGAGCTCCTGTACTGCAGCAGCGGCACCGCCAGCCAAACCATCATTCGGACACAAAACTGCATCTAATTTCATGTCATTCGCTATAACAGCTTTTTTTACCATTTCCTTGGCCGTATCAGCGGACCACCCCGGTACATAATCATTCAATATTACATTGACGCCCGTTCCGACCATTGGTTCAATGTATTTATTAGCCCCATTGTATAAAAAGTGAGTATTAAAATCACCTTTATCACCCTTCAAAACAATAAAATTACCCTTATAAACACGCTCTGATAAATGCTTGCCCAGGTTCTGCCCAATTTTATAAGTATCATAACCAATAAAAAGATCCGTTTGAGGATTTAAAATAGCCCTACTATATGAGACAACCTTAACGTTTTTCTTTTTTGCATAATCTACTATATCATCAACCTGACGTAAATCTCTGGGAATCATAATCAATACATTGATGCCGCTGTCAATAAGTTCAAAACAGTCTTCACGCCATGTCTTAGGTGTATCGGTAGTATTAAAACGAACAGTTATATCTGCTCCGAGTTCTTTAGCACGATCTTCCATAAACTGTTTTTCTTTCACCCATCTTGTAGCACCACCAACACCAAAAGAAACTCCCAGCTTGGGTTTCTGAGGCTCGCTGCTGCAGCCCACAGCCAGTATAAAAATTGCCACAGCCCCCATAATACATACGATTTTTTTCAGCATAACTTACCCTCCCTGAAAAGCTCGGCAAATTTACTTTCTTCCATTGGTCTGGCAAAATAATAGCCTTGAGCAATATTACATCCGCATTCACGCATCAGACTGACATTCTCCCCTGTTTCAACGCCTTCTACCACCAGACTGATATTCAGCTTGCGAGCCATTTCTACAACTGAAACAAAAATAATATTACGTTTTTCGTTATCAGCAGCTTCCTCTAAAAAAGCTCTATCTACTTTTAAAGTATCTATCGACAAGTCTTTCAACATATTCAAAGAAGAATAACCGGAACCGAAATCATCCATTGCCACAGCGACACCATATTCACGAACTTTCTCTGTAAAATCATAAATAATACTGAAATTATCAAAAATAGCGCTTTCCGTTAGCTCCAATTCAATCAAATGCGCTGGTACCTGATATTTTTCCATTTTCTGTAAAAGTGTCGGTAAAAATTTTTCGTTTGAAAAATGCAAACGTGAGAAATTTACAGAAATCGGCACACATTCAACCCCTGCATCCAATGAAGTTCGCAAGAAAGCTAATACTTTTTCAAAAACAATCATATCCAAATCTGTAACTAAACCAGTTTTTTCGCTTAAGGGTATAAAATCGCCCGGCGCAATCAGTTTATTATCTCTGGTCCGCCAACGGATCAATGCTTCTGCACCAACCAGCTTACCACTATTGATGTCAACTTTAGGCTGGTAGAAAGCTACAAACTCATCATTTTTAATTGCAAGTTTTAAATCCCGTTTCAGTTCTTCATTATGAGCAGTCATATCATCAAATTTCTTGGAATAATAGACCACGTGCTGATTCAGCACACCTTTAATCGTCTGCGCCGCAACGCTGGCCTTGTCGACCATAAGATTAATATTTTCATCGTAGTCTTTGATAACATAAACGCCAGCCGAAAAATGCAGTATCAGATTTTCTTCTGTGATATTTCTGATCGCTGAAAATAACGCTTCGATTCTTTCTTCATCTGCATCCAGTAAGAAACATACAAAACGGTCACCGGAAATACGTGCCGCAGTTTCGCCTGGCTGCATCCAGACGCTGACTGAACTGTATATTTGCCGCAAAATCTTATCGCCGCAGGCAAACCCGTAAAAATTGTTGATATATTTAAAGTTATCTACATCAAAACTCAGAATATAAAATTGCTTGTTTATTTTGTTGCTTAACGTCTCCTGTACATCAACAAGAAATTTATTATAGGTATTGCCCCCTGTCACATTATCTACAAAAGCAATTTTTTCCAAAACCCGTTTCTGTCGACGCTTGTTCCAGGCAAAATAACAGATACTTACCAAAAAGATAAGTACAAGCGAAACCATAACCATGTAAAAAATCTTCATAACTATATTTCCGTTTTCGGCAATGACATCAGTAGGAACGCTCGTTACCAGATACCAGTCATGTACCTGTTCAATAGGAGTATAAGCAGAGAATGTTTTTTCACCATTGACCGCATTTTCCATAAAACCGCTTTTATTGGCTTTAATGTCATCTTTCATTTTACGAACAGCTTCAACGTTTCCGTATTCGTAAACATCACGAAAATAATTATCCGATTTTAAAGCACAATTAATGTGTTTGGTATGCAGGATAATATAACCTTCACTATTGATAACATACATATACCCTTTAGACGAAAATAACGAAGCCGCAAACAGCTCATTCATCTGTTTATCAGTATAGATTTTCTGAATCGTACCGATGATATTATTATCGTAATACAACGGCACGCTGCCGACAAAAATATATTCGCCGTTGATTCTTGAAATAGTCCGTTCAGAAATATTAGAAATACCATCAATAGCTAATTTAAAATATCGGCGTCCTGAAATATCTATATGCGTGTCGCCATCTACATAAGCAAGTCCATTTTTATTTGCTAAGAACAAACTATCATCAATGCTGTTTTTAGAATAATCCTCTAAAAATTTATTGATATCCGCTTCTTTGGTGATATTCTTATTTTTCAGTCCGTCAGATATTTTATTACTGATAATATCCAGACGATTAAGATCTAAAAGCAGTTTACTGGTAATAACGTTCTTATTTTGCGAAACTATTTCTTCAAGGTTATTTCTGGAATCACTGTCAAGTAAATTTTGAACATATCCCAACAAAAAAACAATAACACCAAATAAAATGATGTTAAATACAAAAACAGATATCAAAAAAGGTTTTTGTAAAATTTTATCAAAATTCATGACAGATCCCATCCGGCTTCGTTAGAAGTATAAAAAAATTAAATATCACTTTTTTCACTATGGTATTACATTGAACAATTACTTATCAATAAATTTCAATATCTTTATTTCTTTTTATTTAGCAACTAAATATTATTTTCATAAATATATTTTTAAGTTTTATTTTAAATATTTTATCACTTTATTTATCTTTTATCAACTTAAAATAATAACCCCGTTCCCTTTTTGGGAACGGGGTTATTATAAAAACGGTTTGATTTATAAATTTGATTTATAAAATAGAAGCTTCATTTACTTCTTCAATATCATTTTTTTCAGCATAGCCTGTCAGGGCCAAAGTCAAAGCACCGTCACCAGTTACATTGCAGGCAGTACCAAAGCTGTCCTGCAGTGCAAAAATCGTCAACATCAAAGCCGTACCAGTAGCATCAAAACCCAGTACACTGATGATAAGGCCTAAAGAAGCCATAACTGTACCACCTGGAACACCGGGAGCACCAATAGCAAAAATACCCAGCAACAGACAGAATAAAATCATCGTACCTAATTCCGGCAAAGCACCATATAAAATCTGCGAAACAGTCATAACAAAAAATACTTCAGTCAAAACACTGCCACATAAATGAATATTGGCAAACAGTGGAATACCAAAATTTACCAAGTCTTTGCGCAGCACTTTTGATTTACGTGCACATTCCAACGCCACTGCTAAAGTAGCCGCCGATGACATTGTACCTACGGCAGTAATATAAGCCGGCCAGTAATGCTTAAGCACTTCCATTGGATTAGCGCCGGCATAAAGACCTGCCAAACCGTACAACAATGCCAGCCAGATATAATGTCCCACCATTACTATCAGCACTACAATCAGGAACACAGGCAGCTGTTTGGTAATCGTACCTTCGTACGACAATGCGCAAAAAGTGCAGGCGATAAAAATCGGCAGCAGAGGAATAACAATATTAGTAACGATAGCCAGAACAATTTTTTGAAATTCTTCCAAAAATTTAGTAATCACAGCAGCCTTAGTCCAGGCAGCTGCCACACCAATCAAAACAGAAAAGACCAAGGCGCTCATTACACTCATGATCGGGTCGATCTTTAGATCAAACAACAGCTTTGGCAGTTCTTTTAAACCATCTACAGAAGAAACAATATTCAGATGGGGAATAATACCATACCCTGAAAACATTGCAAAAAATGCTGCTCCAACCGAAGAAACATAAGCTAAAGTAATAGCAACACGCAGCATTGTCGACGCATGCTGGCCCAAACGCGTGATAGACGGGGCAATGAACCCGATAATAATCAGCGGTACACAGAAAATAATCAATGAACCAAGTAAATTTTTGATGGTTAATATAACCTGCATCAAAGCTTCATTGGCATATAAGCCTACCAGAATACCTGCAATAACACCCAGTAAAAGTCGGGCAGGCAAACTTCCCAGTATGTTTTTCATTAGCGTCACTCTTTTCTTGGATAAAATATTTTACTATATACTAAAATAGCATATACTAATCAATTCCTCAACTGTTTTTCACTTTTTCTCTCAAAATATTATTATTTTCTTAAATAAAAGTACTGAAAATAGTATTTTAGACTTTTTTACTACCGTGGAGCCCACATCATCAGACCCACACCACTGCCAGACAAGATAACCGCCGCCGATCTCAGCCAGACCTGCCAAAATAAAAATCATAATCGAAGTAAACATAACATTTTCCTTTCCAAATACGCAATCCATCTAATATTATAGCCATAAAATAAAAAATTAAAAGTCTGGCTAACTAAAATCCAGACTTTTATCATTTTCACATTTAATATAAATTATTTTTGCTAATAAAAAAATCTAAATCTGCCAGCCGCTGTTTAGAATCAGTTCCAATTTTCTGACCAATCAAGATTGCTAACGACTCTGCAACACATAATGGAACTACATAAGAATTTGTAAAACCAACTCCGTCTATTTTTACCGTTAACAAATAATCAGCATATGGCACTAATGGTGACGTTACTCTGTCTGTAATGAGAATGATTTTACTACCACGCTTTTTAGCCAGCTCTAAAATAGAATAATTAATCTCAGAGTAGCGCGGGAACGAAAACATCACCAAACAATCTTCTTCATTAAGATCAATCAATTTTTCTATAACACTGCTTTCTGCCATATTGCACAAAATCAAATGCGGCACAAAAAACACTGCTTTACGTGTAAAATAATCAGCACAACAAGATGTTCCTCTAAAACCAATAATATATTTATTCCGACTTTTTATAATACACTCAGCGATACTATTCACTAATTTGTCATCTAAATTAAGCATCGTCGAAGATAAATTATCAATAGCCTTATAAAAAACATCGTTTACTACGTTATCACTATTTATTTTATCTTTGGTATTAGTAAATTTCTGGCTTGGCGATAAATTCAAATTATAATGTTCAAGCATCCGTTCTTTCATAGTATTTTTAAAATCAGCAAACCCAGCAAATCCAAGTAATCTAATAAACCTAATAATAGAAGTATCACTTACACCTAACTTTAAAGATATATCAGTCACTGTACTAAGACCAATGTTATTAATATTATCAAGAATATAATCTGCTATAACTTTTTCTGTTTTAGTTAAATTCATAGACTGGATCTTACTAATCAAATTATCCATAACAACATTCCTTTAAATATTAAGTATTATGTTAATATTATACACCATAAAATAAAAAGAAGCAGGGATAAATTTCCCTGCTTCTTTTTATTTTATTCAAGTTCTCTTACAAAAGTCTGTATTCTATCCATTGCTTCCTTTAAATTCTCCATAGAATTAGAATAAGACAATCTTACTTTACCCTTAATATTAAATGCTTCCCCTGGAACCAATGCCACCAGAACAGCTTCTAATAGAATATTAGCAAAATCAACGGCATCTTTTATTTCACGGCCACGATATTTTTTGCCAAAATAACAACTGAAATCCGGCAATAGATAAAAAGCTCCTCTAGGTTTCGCACAGCTTATCCCCGGCATTTCGGCCAAACGCTGCAATAAATAAATTCTTCGTTTATCGAACTCTGCAACCATTACTTCCAAATCATGCTGCGGTCCACTCAAAGCAGCAACAGCAGCCTTCTGAGATATAGCACTGGTAGCTGAAGTTGTTTGACTTTGAATTTTCTTTATTGCATCTATAATAGTTTTATTGGCAGCTACATATCCAATACGCCAGCCAGTCATTGCATAAGCCTTAGAAAAGCCATTTACAGTTAAAGTCCTGTTCCAAACATCTTTAGAAATAGAAGCTATTGAAAAGTGCTTTGCATCGTCATAAATAAGCTTTTCATAAATTTCATCTGTAATAATATAAAAATCATATTTACAAGCTAAATCAGCTAATTTACGCAAAGTACCTTCGCTATAAACAGCTCCAGTTGGATTATTAGGAGTACAAATAACAATAGCTTTTGTCTTCGTAGTTACAGCCTTCTCTAAAGCCTCAATATCCAAATCAAAAGTTTCTGCTTCTACATCTACAAAAACTGGTTTCGCTCCTGCAAACTTAATCATCTCAGTATAACTAACCCAGCAAGGAACTGGCAAAAGCACTTCATCTCCAGGATCTACTAAAGCCATGATCGAATTAAAAATTGCCTGCTTAGCTCCTACAGTCGCGCAAATTTCATCTGTGGTATATTCTAAATTATTATCTTCATGTAATTTTTTAGAAATCAAACGGCGTAATTCTATAATACCGTTACCAGCAGTATACTTACTGAAGTTATCAACTATTGCCTTGATAGCTCCGCATTTAATATAATCAGGAGTCCCAAAATCAGGTTCACCCACATTTAAAGAAATAATATCTTTTCCCTCTGCTCTCAACTCAGCTACTTTCGCAATCAATGCAGAAGTTGGCGAACCTGAAAAAGTATTCATTCTTTCTGCTAACATTATAATTCCTCCTATCCTAAACTAAAGTTTTATTAAAATCTTCACCAGTCCAAATATTTTCATTTTTGGCAACCAGCATCGTTCCTAAAACATCACCCGATACATTTACTGTAGTATGTGACATATCAATAAGTCTGTACATTCCAGCAATAGGCCCCATTAAATCCATTGGCAAACCTAAAAGATTTAAAAAAATCGCACCTGTTACAATACCACCACCGGGGATACCTGGTGCCGCGATAGACATAATAGTCGAAATAATAATAACCATTAAAATCTGATCAATAGTGAGCTGCAAACCATAGATCTCAGCTACAAAAAACGCCAGTATCGTTTTATATAAAGCGGCTCCAGTCAAATTTATCGTGGCTCCCAAAGGTATAGAAAATGAAGCAATAGACATCGGTACCTTTAACCTTTCTGTAGTAACATTTAGAGTTATAGGTATCGTACCTGCGCTGGAATTAGTAGCAATAGTATTTACCCAGATCGGTATCATTGATTTACACATTTCCAGATAATTTACTTTAGTATATAACCAGACGATACCACTAAAGAAAAACCAAATCAAAAGACAGCCAACCCAATCTGTAAAAACAAACTTAGCCAGAACCCCAAAAAGCTTAGGTCCAAATACAGCCGTAGTATTCGCCATCAGTGCTAATACACCAATAGGAGAATATAACATAACTATATCCAGCATTTTATAAATAATACTTGCACATTGATCAAAAATTTTAGTAACCCCAGCTACCTTCTCACCTAAAGACACCAGTGCCACACCTACAAGAACAGTAAAAAAAATCATTTGCATAATCTGATTTTTAGCCATACTGTCAACAATATTAACTGGTACCATATCAAACAAAAAATTTACAAATGATGGGGTTTTCACTTTTGAAGTATCAAATGCCTGCATATTATCAAGTGTAAATCCCACACCTGGATGAGTTATATTAACCATAACAATACCAACAATACAAGCAATAACTGTCATAAGGAAATAGACAATGACTACTTTACTGCCAATTCTTTTCAACCGCTGCACATCACCAATAGCAGCAATTCCGCTTGTAACGCTAAAAAAGATAACCGGAACAATTAACATTTTAATCATATTCATAAATAGATCTCCGGCAGGTTTTACCCAAATAGAAAAATCATGGAAAAACAGTCCGGCTATAATACCTATGATAAAACAAACGCCTACTCTATGCGGCAAATATTTTTTATTTAACAAAAACGTACTCATACTATCCCCTCGTTTCCCAAACAACTTGCTTTATTAATAGTAATCGTCAATTATTTCAATCTTTTTTGTCTCGATAGCTTTAGCTACCCACTCACGCTTAGCAGTTCCATTCCCAGCGGCAACCACTTTAGCTTCATCAGTTTCTTGCAGTTTTTGCGCTGCTGCAAGTACCGCAGAAGCATCCTTCAAGGGAATAATTATTACACCATCATCATCCATAACAACTATATCTCCTGGGTTTACGCTAATACCACCACAAGAAATTGGTACATTTATTTCTCCCGGTCCTTCTTTATAAGGACCACCTGGTGTAGAACCTGTCGCATAAATAGGTAATGGTATTTCCTTTGCGGATTTTACATCCCTTATCGGACCATCTAATACTAAACCATTAAGTTTTTTATAAGCAGCATATGTAAACATAATCTCTCCCATCAACGACCTGTTATCTACACCGCCCTCATTAGAAACAACAATCACATCACCTTCTCTAGCCATATCCAAAGCTGCGTGTATAAGAAGGTTATCTCCCCCACGAGATTTGACAGTAAGGGCAATTCCTGCCCATACCGTTCCATGCGGACTGGAAAACAACTTAATTCTTGGATGCATAGCACAAGAACGTCCCATCGTATCAGCAATATTAGCTGTAGGTATCTTGGCAAACGCTTTAACTAATTCCAATCCACTGTTGTCCTTTTTTAAATAAATTCTTCCGCCAACTGTCATTTGCTACACCTCACTTGATATTATATTAGTCACTTTCTTGTTTATTTAACAACATTTTAACTTCAAAAAGAATATTATTCAACATATTTCTGTAAATATTTAATAATATTTTATTTTTCTACCTAAAAAGTAAAATTTGTAACAAATTTCTAGCCATTTCATTTATTATTTCTATTATGTATTCAAACTTTAATTATTTCTATAAATTCAGTGTTCTCAAATCAACTATAAATATTACAGATGCAATTATCGAAAAGCCTTTCATTATAACAAAAACAAAAAACCATTTCTGAAAATATCAGAAATGGTTTTAATTCATCTTATTTTGTTGGTGATCTGGGAGGGATTCGAACCCCCGACCCACGGCTTAGAAGGCCGTTGCTCTATCCTACTGAGCTACCAGACCAAAAATTGGAGCGGGCGATGGGAATCGAACCCACAACATCAGCTTGGAAGGCTGAGGTTTTACCACTAAACTACACCCGCAATTTACTAAGCAATGCTCTATGTATTTGGTCGGAGCGGCAGGATTCGAACCTGCGACCCCCTGCTCCCAAGGCAGGTGCTCTACCAAGCTGAGCCACGCCCCGAATACAAAGGATATTATATAGATTTTTGATCCTAAAGTCAAGTCTTTTCGTATTTTACCTGACAGATTCTTCAAATAAAGTTTTCTGCAATCAAAAAGGCAGTCATAAAAACTGCCTTTTTGGGTCTAACCATTTACTAAAACTTAAGCTTCTTCAGCCACTTCTTCAGCAATAGAGTCCTTTTCTTTTTGTTTTGCCAGATGTGCGGTATAACGTTTTGTTTCGGCTACGATAACTCCAGTAAGGCCCAGAAGCGCGATCAAATTAGGAATAGCCATCAAACCGTTAACTATATCTGCTAAAACCCAGATTGCTTCCAGTTTCAAGAATGCACCGCAGGCAATCAGGCAAATAAAAATAATACGGTACGGTAAAATTGCTTTAACACCCAGCAAATATTCGATGCAGCGTTCACCATAGTAATTCCAGCCTAAGATCGTAGTAAAGGCAAACAGTACCAGGCCAACCATCAACAGATATTTGCCCCACACCGGGAAGCCCATCGTAAAGGCGGCCTGAGTCAAAGCTGCACCATTCAAATCACCAGTCCAGACATTAGTAACAACCAGCGTCAACCCAGTCAGTGTACAAATAATGATCGTATCAATAAAAGTACCGGTCATAGAAATCAGCCCCTGTTCGGCGGGCCATTTTGTTTTAGCAGCAGCAGCAACGATCGGGGCACTGCCAAGACCGGATTCGTTAGAGAAAACACCGCGGGCAATACCATTACGCATTGCCATCATAACAGTTGCGCCCAAAAAGCCGCCAGCGGCAGCCGTAGGACTAAAAGCATTAGTAAGCACTGTGGAAATAGCTGCAGGCACCTGATCGGCAAATGTAAGTAAAATACCTACGGTAGTAACGACATATAACAAGGCCATAAAAGGAACGATTTTACCTGCTACGCTGGCGATAGATTTAAGACCGCCAATAGTAACGACAGCAACCAGCACAGTCAGCGCAATCGCAGTATAAATAACAGGAATGCCAACAGACAACTGCGTGATCTCAACTATAGCGTTGACCTGAGCAAAAGTACCGATACCAAAATAAGCACACAACACACCGGACACGGCAAAGAAAACAGCCAGCGGTTTATAAGATTTACCTAAACCGTTTTCAATATAATACATCGGTCCGCCGGCAATATTGCCATTAGCGTCAACTGTACGGTATTTTACCGCCAAAAGACCTTCGGCATATTTGGTAGCCATACCAAAAAATGCCGCCAGCCACATCCAGAACAAGGCACCGGGACCACCTGCTTTGATAGCAGTAGCAACACCGACTATATTACCTGTACCGACAGTAGCTGCTAAAGCTGTACACAATGCTTTAAAGCTGTTGACGTCGCCGTCACCATCATTTTTAGCCGAAAAAATCAATTTTAAAGCCATTGGCAGTTTAAGCACCTGCAATAAATTCAAACGCAGGGTCAACCAGATACCGGTACCAACCAATAATACCAATAACGGCGGTCCCCACACAAAACTGTCGATCTCATTCAAAAGCTCCAACATAAAATTCTCCCTCTTCCCCTTATTGTGAAATGAAAAACTAAAAGCCCACCGGAATAACGACAACTCCGGTGGGCAAAAAAACGATATAAGTACTCCCCTGCCTAAAAGGCAGCGGAACTACTGCTATTGCTCTGTCCATTGGCCTGAGAGATAAGAACATCAACGATATTCGTGCACCTTCGGCGCCCATTCAAGGGACTCTCCAGAGTTGTGTCCGCATACGGTTCCGCCTGATTTCCAGGCACCTGAGAGTTTAGCTCCTTCGGTAGACGCATCGTCTTCTCCCATATGTTTCATCCACGCATTATTCACTTGTGATGTTAGTTATTATAGCAGATAGTTTAAAAAAAGCAAGTACTTTTGTATTGTATACATGTATTCAATTGACCAAAGTATCGAAATAGCCTGCCTCTATCAGCTTAGCCAAAGCCAGCTCGCCGCCCTGCGGTTTAAAATCAGCTGATAAAACAGGTGCCGCCAGGCCCTCTGCACCAAGCGACATGCCGACAGCACGGGTATTATAGCCTCCGGCGACTGCTTCCACAAAATGGGGCAGACAGAACCCGCCCAAAACGCCCGCGATCAGCAGAACTACGAATACTTTGAGACAACGATCACTCAATTTACCGTATGTCATACTGTATCACCGTCCTTTACTATCTTCATTATACAAAAATATTCACTTCTGTGAACATTTTGAAAACTACAATACTGCTTTCATTATCTACAAAATTATTTTTTCTGTGGTTTACTTGTGTCTTACAGTTTTAAAGCTAAAATAATCTGCTAAGATAAATAAAAAGGAGGTATACTATGAAAAATCCTAACGGTTACGGGGGCATCAGCAAACTGCCCGGCAACCGCCGCAAACCCTATCGTGTACGACTGACAGCAGGCTGGCAGTATCAAACAGATGGCAAACCACTGCAAAAATATCACACACTTGGTTACTATACCAGCAGACGCGCTGCCCTAATCGCACTTGCCGACTACAACAAACGCCCTTACGACTTAAATCTGCAGCATATCACTTTAGGCGAGCTTTACAACCAGTGGTATGACAAACATACCGTCCGTCTTTCACGTTCCTCACGCTGCAGTTTTACGGCAGCCTGGAAAAAATGTACTGATATTGCCAACGAACCAATCAAAAAAGTAAAAAAAGCACAAATGCAGGCAGTCCTGGATAATAATCAGCACCTTTCCCCCAGTGTGCAAACACGCTTAAAAACTATTTTCAACGGTATTTTTCGCCTCGCACTTGAAAATGATCTTATCAACGTAGACTATTCACGTTATCTGGAAAAGAACGCTACTGCCAAACAAACATCCCGCAGTATTTTTACTCACAGTGAAATCAAATGTTTATGGAAAAATCTTGAACTGACACTGCCGCTTGCTGACGGCAGCCGCCATCATTACAATGACGTCAGGCTGGTCGATACGGTACTGATCATGCTTTACAGCGGTATACGCATCGGCGAGCTGCTGGAAATACAAACGGTACATATCGACCTCAAAAAGCAGATTATTGACCTGCACGGTACTAAAACAAAAGCAGCACACCGTATCCTGCCACTGCATAAAGATATCGTGCCGCTTGTCGCCGCCCGTATGCACGGTAAATATCTGATCGAAACAGAAAATGGACAGCCAATAATCTACGATACCTACAAAAAACGTTTTTTTAACCTGTTAATGTCAACATTAAAAATGCAGCATAAGCCCCATGACTGTCGTCATACCTTTATCAGCGGTATGGACTCATGCGGGATCAGCGCCGGCAGCGTTATTTTAAAACGCATAGTTGGTCACGCCAATGCCGATGTCACCGAAAGCTACACTCACAAAAATATCCGGCAGCTTTTAACTGCAATCAACAAACTAAAATATTGATTCGTGTCTTACCAGAGTCTTACAAAACGTTATAAATTTAATAAATAACCCCTGCGTTTAATAAACGCTCAGACTGCTGATACTAACTTAATGGAAATTATTAATCCTCTTGAATTTTACTAAAAACAGAAAATGTTTAGTTTTATACTATAAAAATAGATATATACTGACAGCCTTAAAAGGTGTCAGTCTGCACAGTTACATCAAGTGGGTAACTGTGCAGACTTCGCTTTTAGCGAAGTTTAAGTCCCAGAAACAACAGTAATACTGCCACCGCTATCAGAAGAAACGATAGGAACAGGTTCACTAATAGGCTCTTTAAGTAATCCATATTTATCAAGTTCCTCTCTCGTAATATTGGGGTCCATTACAAAGTTAATAAAGTTTTCAGGAGTTTTAAACTCTTTACGTACTTTCGCTGGAAGTTCGTAAAATCCTGCTTTTGCTTCTAAAATTTTTATTTGAGCCTGCATAAAGTCAATATCAGGACAATCCATTGCTTCGGGCTTAAGCGTAGAAATAGGCAATACACCGTCATTTACATATCGGGCTATAATGTTATTTACATCAGCTTCACCTTTTTGAGATTGGACGGCTTTAGACGGACAATAGGTCATATGACCAGACGTAGGGACACGGGCGGAGTATTGGTTTTTAATTTGAAATTCAGTCATTGCTCTCAACTCCTTCCCCGGTTTCGCCCCCCTGCTCGCTCTCCGGCGCGGGGGCGACCGGGACAGAGTTGAGCACGGCACGGGCGGCGAGAATCTGTTTCGGTAAGGGTAAGTTTTCAAAACGACCTAAGATAAGGTCATAAGTACCAAGTTGAGATAGTACAAAGTCATCAGGGTACAAACCTAATACAGTATTTTCAGCATTTACAGCTTGAGCAAACACTCGAACAGCCTCGGATTCGCTAGGTAGAAATACAGGCGTGCCAAAAGAGTTGGCGGGACGGTCAAGTACAGCGTAGATATTGAGTAAGATTTTGTTTTGTTGTTTTTTGTTAGTCATTTTTTTACACTTCCTTTTTTAATCATATTCTAACGGACGTATTAAGTTACTAATTTGATATTCTTTTATAATCTGAGATACAGATAAACGAGTATAGTCAACTGGACCGTCTTTTTTTGTTAGCTCTCGGCTTAATTTTAATAGCTGGTAGTCGTCAGGGGCTACAGCTTCATAATACGAATCATAGTAACGAGGTGGTTTGCATTCTCGACCACGAGCAATTACTCTGTCAAGCGGATATACTTCATCTACATATTTTTCAATCCAGCCTTTGCCAACACCTGGGCGGCGTGACATAACGAGGAATTCAGACCTGCAATGTGCAGGTCTGTCATTCTTAACGTTGCCTGAAGCCTTTTTAAGTGTGTATCTAGCGACATAAGCTGCACTCTCAAAAGTAACAGCGCCAGTAGTACTAAAACCAGCAGTCCACAATTTAGACAGAGCATCAGATACAAAGTATTTAGTCCCATTTTTATTCACCTGCCATAATTTTTTATCAGTAAAATCAAAGTTAAATAACAAAGCGTGGTAATGTGGACGACCATTTTTTGAACCATATTCACCACAAGCGAAATAACGAATACCTTCGCCGAATTTTTTTCGTAGACGTTTAAAGAATTTTTGTAAATGCTCTAAATGTAAATTTTTATCATACATCACACTCCTATCATCATAAGTTAATGTTATAAAACAATTGCGGTCATACAAAGAAGCTTCGTGAGTACAGCGGATTGCCCATTTTCGACTATATTCAAGGCGACAGCCTATACACTGACCGCAAGGAACTGTTACGGGTTTATATAGGGGGTCAGATGACCCCCTGAACACTACAGAGGGCTTGCCTGATTTAGTAAGATGACCATAGTCAAGCCAAGCAGTAAGAGGTGAATAGCAAGGCATAGAATCACATCCTTATACCTCCACGCATATGATATGATCCTAGATTCTTTTTGTGAACCTTCGATGCAGTACGCCTGAAAAGGCGTTTGCTACGGCGTTTGGATACCTTAAAGCGTTTCATTTTATCATCTCCTTATACATTGAAATTAATACCGAAATAAGTTGCGATAGCAGTAAGAACAGCAGTTACAAGATACTTAATAGCATTTTTATACATTGTTTTCATCTCCTTAATAATTTAATAATCGTGATAATTACGCCCAATAAGCGACCAAAGAGACTGACCGAAACGACCTGCATAATACTCAGGCTCACTAGTATCCTCAAAACGACTAGCATTCTTATACCTAAGACCACCTATCTTATAACGCTGATCACTCTCACGGTTTTCATAACCATATTTCTCAGCACGATTAGCGGCATCATAAGCATTAGTATCAGCATTTTTTAAGGCAGCAGCTGCATTAGCAGCAAGATTAGACACCTGAGCAGCAGTTATTTGTTTGCTGTTTTCAATATCCTGACCAAGTTTTTCAATAGTTTTAAAAATTTGAGCAACATTTGCAGCAGATGTGGCTTTCTGAATGGCTATTGTTTCTTCGTTAAACTTTACCTCTGAAAAATATTTGTCTGCAGAAGCATTATTATTTTTTATTGTGCTTTTACCAATTTCGGAAGCAAGTTCAAGTTCTTTACGTTTCATACGTTGGGACTGATAAGCGGACGCCGCTTCGGGGATTGAATCGGCAATGTTTCCCATAACTGCCATATTTCCTGAAGGGGTAGATGCTCCATTATTAGCGGACAGTATTGGATTTAAACCAGCGGCTCTAAGATCATCAACTTCCCGTTGATGTGCAGTATTCGACATATATTCCTGCCAATTACGATTTTCACGAGCCATAGCGGCATTTGCTGAATTAGCGTTTTTTTGTCCCATTATGCCACCTACAGCGCCGACTAGACTGGGGGCTAAGTCAGATAACCAAGACATTGTAAAACCTCCTTAAAAGTGATCTATTAAGCCAGGAACGCCATACATAGGCATAGGACGTACACAGCGGGTATGGAAATAGCAATCAACTATAAATTGAGGTTCATTTGTTACGGCTATAGCACGTTCAAGCGGAACTTTTGTCTGTATGAACTCTGCATTTAATGCGGGACGGTTCTCGAATTTTTGGGCTAAGTGCCAGAAGTCAAGGGGCTGGGCATAGGTTGAACGGAATTTACCTGTAATTAAAGATGGTTTATAACGATATTCTGCGTAGCGTTCTTGATATCCAAATACATCTTCATCTGCGGCTGTTCCATCTACATAAATTTCTTTGTTTAATATAGCTTGTTCTCCTAAGTGAGAAAGGGCAGGCCAGAAATGGTCCCAACGAGTTTTTCTAAACCACATACGGTTAATACCTTGCTGATAGGTCAAGTCTGCTCTAATTGAAGCGATACCGATAATATAACCGTGTTCGGTGAAGGATTTTGATACACCGCCATTATGAAGGGTAGCTTGTCCATATGCGGCAAGATTACCTTGAGGTGTTGAACCGTCACTAGAAGAAGTTTGAGCAACAGGATTTATATTGATTCGAGTAGATCCACCGCCGAGGAATTCAGGACGTTGTAAGCGAGCATCTGGGCTGATAACTCCAAAGTGGGAACGAAGTATTTCAGTATAACGAGTACCGCCACGGGCATCACGTTCTAATAAACGTTGAATCTGGAAAGCCTGTCGCAGAGAATTAATTGTTGCGGCAGATGCTGTTGATAGGTCAGCATAAGCATTTTTAGACAATACATCACTTAAATTGCCAGCCCAGACTGTAGTTTCATTAGTACCAGCACGACCAAAACCAGCTATAGCTTTATGTCCACCACCAGTAGCAATAGTTACAGCATTTGCTCCAGTTACATAATCTGTAATCTCTGGCTGACCGCCAGGATTCATTTCGATACCAGCAAGCAAAGGGGACGGAGAACCTAAAAAGTAACCATTAGCGGGAGTAGGATCAATAATTGAAGCTTGTCCACCGATAGGCAAATCAACAGTTTTACCTTTTTGAAGCCAAGGTAGCGCAGATGTAAAGTAGTCGTGTTGCTTGCAACGAGTGAGGATTATATAATCGTTGGGGTCGTCTGGGCCGTCGCCTTTATTTACAGGCACGGAATCCATTAAATTTTGGTCACGATACCACTCATTGAATATAAGGTTATAAGCTCTAAACGGAAGGGATACGATATCTTTTAAAGTGACATTGATAGGCAAGCCCATATAGTCATAAATTGATTGAACCTGCGGGGTTATTGGGTTTACAGTAGGCATAATATAATCTGTGGAATCATCTGGATTATCCTGCTCACCGTTAAAGCGTTGCCAATTTTCCCAGACTAAACGATTAGGGACAAAGAACCATTGAATGTCAAGATACATATTGTCCATAATAGGAGCGATCGGAGTAGCTAAACGGGTAAATAATGTTGGAGAGATACTAAAGGTGTCGCCTGGTAAGATTTCATCAACATAAACAGGAACTAAATCACCTGTATTCATAGTTGTTTTATAGCCGTTATCACGCTGGAAAGCACTTCGGGGAATGTTTACCTGTGGAACTTGACTAAATGAGTAATTGTTCGTTGATTTCATTTTGTTCCAACCCTTCTTGTTTTAAAACATTTTATTAAAAACAGAAAAGGTTTCACTTTGGTGGAATTGGTAGTAGTAATTGCTATTTTAGGTATTTTAGCAGGGTTGGCGATTCCACGTTTTATGGACGCTACAATATCAGCTCGAGGTGCTAAGGTTGCTGCAGATTTGCGTATTATTGAAACTGCGCTTACTTTGCAGTACGCTGAGAAAGGTACAGAAGCTAAAAATATACAAGAACTGGTTAATAATAATTATTTAGCCAGTGTACCTACTCCGATTACAGCGGGTAGTAAATTTAAAATTGGAGATTATATATTTGCTGCTAAAACATCTTCAGGTGGATATGAAATAAAAAATGATACTAATGGTCATCCTAGAGCTACGTTTGATGGTAATACTGTAGAGAAATATATAAAGGGAACTGCAGACAATGCTTCGAAAAATTAATATTAGATAAAAATAAACGGATAGGCTTAATCTTATCCGTTTATTTTTATCTAATATTTTATCCAATAGCATATTTTACTATTAATTGTATTATAAATATATGTTATAATAAATAATAAAAGTTGCGAAGGTAAAAAATGAAAAAGCTAAAAGGTTTTACTTTAATTGAATTAGTAATAGTAATAGCCATACTTGGCATTTTAGCGGGTATTGCTATCCCTCGTTTTACAGATGCTGTTGAAACTGCCCGGGGAGCCAAGTTATTGGCTGATCTACGTTCAATTGAAAGCGCAGGAACTGTTTATTATACAAAAAATGGTAAATATCCTACTGTAAGTACAGAAAGCGTATTAGGAAAGGATAAAGACTTTATTGAAAAATATTTTGGCAGCTGGCCAATTTCTACTGGCGGCTATGCTATTGTACAAGGTTATAATGGTATTAATTACCGCTATAATCTAAGTAACGGCGATATTCCTTATGAATATGCCTATAACAGCCAAGCTGCTGCGGATAAAATTTATGAAGGGCGTGCTACTATCGGACAGAAAACTTTAGAGCAGTATTTAGGCGGTGAAGCAGGTCGCGGCAGTGGTCCAGTATCCATCGTTAGTGCTTCTTCTCTAAGTAGCAATGAAGCTGAAAGTGCCAGAGATCATTTGCTAGATGCTTTAGGAAACACAGGTATTATAATCGGAGCTATTGATTCGACCAGTGCCAATGGTGCAAAAGTACAAGCTATTGTCAATTATCTAACTAATCAAGGAATAAGCTTGAGTGGTTGTGATTGGGCCATTAGAGGCAGTGAAAGTAATTACAGTATATATGTGTTTCCTAAACTAACAGGTACTGGTAAAGTTAACGCAACTGTATATAATATTAAAGACAGTAATGTTACTTCTTCCTCACAGACAGTTGTTAATGTAAAAAGCGATAAAGGCACATTAAAAATCGATAAGTAAATATAAAAACTGCTGTCTAATTTTAAAATTATTAGACAGCAGTTTTTATATTTGTTTACTTGAATTTATAAGTAAAAAGATATATTCTAGTATTTTCCTAAAATATACTGTTCGATAAACATTGAGTATGGAACACCGCTAGTGCCAGTACCGAATCCATTAATAAAAGATACTGTTATTTTTCTCTTATTTTCACTGCTGCCTACACCACTGCTTGCTTTCTCTATACCGTATGAACAATTATTTAGTGCTATTCTATTACCGCTAACTGCATAGTAATAATCGCCTTGAGGAGCTGTTGGCACTGCATATAAAAAACCTTTAGCAACAATATCTTGAAAAACTTTTGCACCGTTAGCTTTTTGATCATCCGTAAGGCCATCAATGGTATTACCTGCCGCCATATATTGTTCAACAGCGCTTTGCAAAGTACGCATGTCGGCCGCCGCTCTGGCGGTTCTGGTTTTAGCCTGCGAATCAAGGAAATGAGGAATCGCAAGTCCTGCCAATATCCCAATAACAGCAATGACTATCACAAGTTCAACTAAAGTGAAACCTTTATTATATTTGCACATAACTTCTCCTTCTAGTATTAAAATAAATAGGCAGATAGGCTGTAATTTCCTATCTGCCTATTTAAAATTAGTTATTTTTTCTAGTCATTAAAGTTTTTAAATCTATATTTGTGCCAGCGTTAATGGTAACAGTTTTAGGAGTAGTATCATTACTAGGTGTTACGGTATAAGATATTACAGTATCTTTGATTTCACCAGCTTGATTAGTTTCAGCCACTTTAAAAGCACCAATCGGTGGAATCGGTTCAACTGCTAAATATCCATTATCTACTAATTCTTCCATAGTAGCAAATTGACCTTTTTCTGCATAATACATAGATTCTGCACTTTCGATAGTTCGTAAATCAGCAACTAATCTTGAACCACGAGCATTAGTTGTAGCATCCATAAAACGTGGAATCGCCAACCCTGCTAAAATACCTAAAATAGCAATTACTACTACCAATTCCACCAAAGTGAAACCTTTTCTGTTTTTAGTAATCAGTTAGTTTGTTCAGAAGTAAATATATTTATAATAAAAATACTTATGTATTAGCGCCATTAGGGATCTTTCACCTTGTAGTTTAATTTAATGCACAACTTATAATTTACTAATTAATAGAGAAGCTGTTTAGTGTGATCTTTATTTAAGTGAAAAATAACATTTTAAAAACACCTGAAATTTTATAAAATTGGTCAAAAAAAAAACGACTGACAAATGTCAGTCGTTTTTAAACATTGAAAATTATTATTAACTTTCAGGTGTAGTAACCTGTTGATCTCCGCCTAAAAGAACTGTTAACGTATAACTGGAACCACTAACACCTGTAAGATTGGTAGCACCGGTTAATGTAATTGTTCCTGATGCACCATCTGCTCCTGCAGTATAAGTATATGCCGCACCATCACCAGCAACACCTTCTGTAGTACCGCCACCTTTTTTTAATACTTGGGCGATAATAAATTTACCAGTTGGAACACCAGGCCAGTTACCTTGGACTAAATCAGCAAAATCGTTTTGTGCAGTTGGGTATTTAGCATTTTTGGCATAATAAATCATTTCTGCCGATTGGATGGTACGCATATCAGCTACGATTTTTGCGCCGCGGGCAGATGCAGTAGCATCAAGAAAACGCGGAACTGCGATACCGGCAAGGATACCGATAATGGCAATTACTACTACCAGTTCTACCAAAGTGAAACCTTTTTGGTTTTTAATAAAATTTTTCATTGGATTTCATCCCTTCTTAATATAGCGTTGCTACCATTATTTGCATAATAATATAGCCGCTATTTTATTTATATTTTAATAATAACTCTTTTTTAAACTTTTATCAAGTATTTTTATCACAAAACTTTTATTTTATTTATAAGCTTCCTACTTTTGTAACTATTTCAAACATCGGCAGTAAAAGAGCTACTGCCAACGTACCGATAATGACGCCTAAAATAACTATCAGGATAGGGTCCATGATAGTCTGCAGTCTTCCGATAGTATCATCCACCTCGGCGCCGTAGAAGTCGGCGACCTTATCAAGCATGGTATCCAGAGCGCCGGTTTCTTCGCCAATATTTACTAAGCTGATAACGATTGGCGGAAACATACCGCTGGCTTCCATAGGATCTGCCAAAGTACGGCCTCGCCTTAAGCTGCCGCGGGCCTGATTAAGTACCCTTTCAGCCTGCAGACTTCCTGTAGCCTTGCTGACAATGGTCATAGCGTTTAAGATCGGCACGCCGCTGCGTGACAAGCTGGCAAAAGTACGGGCAAAACGGGTAATGATGATTTTGTTATATAAGTCTCCGAAAATAGGTACTTTCAAATAAACACCATCACGCCACAGGCGAAAACTTTCTTTAGTACCGGCCCATTTATAAAGCAGAAACAGGCCGATCAGTGCGGCAATAACCAAATACCAGTAATGGCCAAGGAAATTGCTGATGCCGATAACGACACGGGTGACAAATGGAAGTTCGATTTTAAGCTGTTCAAACAAGCCGACAAAAACCGGCATAACGAACATCATAATAATAGCAACCACAATAGCAGCTACCGATAAAACTATTGCCGGATAAATCATAGCTGATTTAAATTTGGCATTCATTCGATAATCTTTTTCAAACTGTGCTGCCAAACGATCCATAACGATTTCTAAAATACCGCCGGCCTCGCCTGCTGCTACCATGTTAGTCATCAGCTCGGGAAAGACTTTAGGGAACTCGGCCATAGCTGCCGACAATGCTTTACCTTCACGGACACTGGTAGTTATCTGCCCTAAAACAGTACGCAGACGCTCTTTAGCAGATTGCTGAGTTAGTATCTCCAGCCCTGTTAAAAGCGGTACACCGGCTCCCAGCAGAGTTGCAAACTGGCGGGCAAAAATCGAGATGTCATAAAGATTGATACTTTCCTCAAAAAGTACTCCCGAAAACAGCCCTTTCTTTTTAGAAGCTTCAATGCCAGCCGCATACATGTCCTGTTTACGGATAAAGGCGGCTACGGCAGCTTCGTTAGGGGCGTTGACTGTGCCATAAACTACGGCACCATCACGTTTACGTGCTTTATATTTAAATTGCTCCAAACTGCGGTTCCTCCTTTAGCTTTATAGTCCATGCATATAGCGTTCTAATGATAATGGGTCATAACAGCGTTCTTCCGCTATGCTGCGATCGATCTTATTTTGACGTACCAGCTGCGCCAGATAGGCATCCATACAAATCATCCCGAATTTGGAACCGGTCTGGATATATGACGGGATCTGATGTGTTTTGCCTTCGCGGATCAAGTTCCGCAGCGCCGGTGTGGCAACTAATATTTCAAAAGCAGCCAGACGTCCGGTTTGTTCGCGATTCATCAGCAGCTGCTGGGCAACGATGCCCTGCAGGTTGCCAGCCAGCTGAATGCGAATCTGCTGCTGCTGGTGTTCGGGAAAGACGTCGATGATACGATTCACTGTCGATGCCGCATCCTGAGTATGCAGAGTTGCCAAAACAAGATGTCCGGTTTCGGCAGCAGTGATAGCGGTGGCGATAGTTTCAGTATCACGCATCTCGCCTACCAGAATAACGTCAGGATCTTCACGTAATGCTGCCCTAAGGCCATTGGCAAAGCTTTTGGTATCACTGCCGACTTCGCGCTGGTTGATAATGCTGTTGATATGGTTATGCTTATATTCGATCGGGTCTTCCAGAGTGATGACATGATCTTTACGGTGTTTGTTGATTTTATTGATAACAGCCGCCAGTGTCGTTGATTTACCGCTGCCGGTAGGCCCTGTCACCAGTACCAGACCACGCGGCAGCATGGCAAGGTCGCTGATAACGTCAGGCAGGCGCAGGTCCTCAAAGCTGGGTATATTATTGGAAATCAAACGCAGCGCTGCTGCCACACAGTTACTCTGCTTAAAAACATTAACACGGAAACGACATACATTTTCAATTTCATAAGAAAAATCAGCTTCGCCGTTATCAAGAAACTGCGTGCGGCGCCGATCGTCCATCAGCTCCATGGCCATATTATAGGTATCCTCACGGCGCAGAGGTTCTTCACCCGCCTGCCGCAGCACGCCATTGACACGGAACATTGGCGGCAAGCCTACCGTTAAATGGATATCCGAAGCGTTGACATCAAAAGCGTCACGCATTAACTCTTTGATCACTTTGTCATCTCCTTACGCATACGCTACGCGCAGCAATTCTGAAGCAGTTGTCTCTCCATCCAATACTTTGCGGATACCGTCTTCTTTCATAGAAGTAACGCCATAAGAACGTCCGGCAGCAAAAATTTCCGTATCGGGAGCATTTTTCAAAATCAGTTCCTTCATTTCAGGAATGATAGGCAGAACTTCATGGATCGCCATACGTCCGGCATAACCGGTAAAATTACATTTACCGCAGCCGGCACCTTTATAGAGTTTTACTTCTTCATCAAGTGCAATACCCATATAGGCCCTTTCTGCCGCGTCAGGAGCATAGGTTTCTTTGCAATGCGGACAGATACGGCGCACCAGCCGTTGAGCTACGACACCTCGCAAAGCGGAAGCTACAAGGAAAGGTTCTACACCCATATCGATTAGTCGCGTGATCGCGCCTGCAGCATCGTTGGTATGCAGGGTACTGAAAACCAAATGACCTGTCAATGCGGCGTGAATGCTGATGCGAGCCGTTTCAACGTCACGAATCTCACCGACCATGATTATATTCGGGTCTTGACGCAAAATACTGCGCAGTCCGTTGGCAAAGGTAAGGCCCGCTTTATTATTGACAGCTACCTGATTGACGCCTTCGATACGGTATTCGACCGGATCTTCAACAGTAATGATGTTTTTATTAGGATTGTTGATATTGGTGAGCGTAGAGTACAGAGTTGTCGATTTGCCGCTGCCGGTAGGACCTGTGACAAGTACGATGCCATAGGAAGAGTTGAACAGACTGCTATACAGCTCCATATTCTTCGCTGTGAAAGCCAGATCATTGATATCAATAGAAGCCGCCGTTTTATCAAGAATACGCATAACAACCTTTTCACCTAAAATAGTCGGCAAGGTCGAAATACGCAGATCAATATCACGTCCACCCTGTTCAATATTGATACGACCATCCTGCGGCAGGCGTTTTTCGGCAATATCCATTTCCGCCATGATCTTGATACGCGAAATAATAGCACTGTGACTGTTTTTCGGCAGTGTTACCGCATTACGTAAAACGCCGTCAACACGAAAACGCACCCTCGTATCATCCTCCTGGGGTTCGATATGGATATCACTGGCCTTATCTCGGACAGCCTGCTCAATGACGGAGTTGACGATTTTTATTATCGGCGCGTCCTCACTGCTGTCTTCAACTCTGCGAATGACAGGAGCAAAAGAATCTTCTTTCAATTTGTTGAGGCTGCCGCCTACGCGGCCGCTGACACCATAAAAATTATTAATGGCGTTAATGATATCCTGCTGTTCGGACAACACGATAGAAATGTCACAGCCACTGACCATGCGCACATCATCAATCGCATAGAAATTTGTCGGATCGTTCATCGCTATCGTCAGACGGTTGCCGTCTTTTTTCAGCGGCACTAAAGTGTAGCGCTCTGCCAGAAAGATTGGTACTGCCGCAACAGCTTCCGGCATAATTTCGATATCACTCAAAAACATATATGGTATGGAAAGCTGTTTTTCTAAAGTTTTAAGCATTTTACGCTCAGTCAAAAAATTCAGACTGATCAGAGTCTCACCAAGTCTTTTGCCATTTGTTTTTTGTTCAGCCAAGGCTTGATCCAGCTGGGACTGCGTTATTTCTCCCGAGGTAACAAGAATCTCGCCCAAGCGTCTTTTCTGAGTTGCCACGTTGTTCTCCTCCATTTTAAATATTGCCAATAACACGGTTATCTTAGTTTTTTTATTGCTTTCAAAACAAATAATACCCCTATATTATTTTATATTTAATTATACTACGCTATGTATTCTAAAACAAACTTATTTTAATAAAAAGAATAAGAATATTTATTTGCTTTTTTTCATCTTGTGGTATAATAAGTATATTAAGATTTTATAATTATCAGTTTAATTTATATTGGAGGAATTATTATGCGAAAACAGCAAGAGAAAACTGATCGTTTGTCACTTATCATTCTGGCAGCCTTCCTGGTTTTGAGCACCTCGCATTTCATGTGCCGCTTTGATGCCAGTGGTTATATAGAAGGCCTGTTCGAAAAAGCATGGGCCGGACAAGTACAGTCAGCAGCTCAGGTTCAGCCTGCTGCAGCAGTTGTACCTGCCGCAGATGCTTTAGCTGCGGCACCAAAAGTACAAACTATAGCCCGTAATCCTTTTATGGCTCCGGCAGCAATGCTCAACAAGCCAACTGTGCATCCCGGTGCAGTTATCGGAGGCGGTGCACCTGTTTATGCAGCTCAGCCTGTTTTACGCGGCATCATCAATAACGGCGTCAAACAGCTGGCCATTATCGAATTTAACAACACCAGTAATTATTACAAAGATGGTCAAAGCTTCGGCGATTATACTGTTGCCGCTATCGGCATCGATTCTGTTGACCTGAGCCATCCGCAAAATCCGCTTCATTTGACCCTAGGGAGGAATAACTAATGCATTCTTGGAAAAAATCGCTGCGAAGCACTACTCTCGCCGCACTTTTGGCCTTCAGCAGCACTACTGTTGCTTTGGCCGCACCTAACGTTACCCTAAATGTGCACGACGGCGAAGTTCGCGACGTTTTGACTGCTATTTCCGCTCTTTCGGATGCCAGTATCGTTACTGACGAATCTGTTAAAGGTAAAATTACTATTGCCTTAGATAATGTGCCGTTCAACACTGCTATCAAGCTTATCACCAGTGCCAAAGGACTGGCATATCGCATGGTCGACGGCGTTATTTTGGTTTCCACCCAGGAAAATCTGAACAAGTTCAACGGCAGCGTCAATGTTTTTAAGCTGAATTATGCCAAAGCAGAAGATGTTAAAAATGCTTTGAATGATATTCTGGAAAGTGAAAAAAAATCAGTATCGACCCTATCACCAATTCTATTCTGTTCAGCGGCAGCAGCACAGATGAAGAGCGTGTACGCTCGGCAATCAAAGCGATGGACGTTGCTACCAAACAGATCACTTTGGAAGCCAAGATCATTTCTATCAACAAAGAAGACAGTAAAAACCTGGGCATCAACTGGAATTGGGATAAGATACCACAGAACAGTGAGGACAGTAATAACAGCAGCAATAACGATGATGATGAAGATTTCGGCGGCGTAGTTCACTTTGGCGCCAGCTATGAATTCCGTTTTAACGCGACACTCAACGCACTGTTTGCTAATGGCAAGGCCAAAATTTTAGCGACTCCGCGAATCATCACCGTTCCCGGTAAAGAAGCAAGTATCTTTATCGGTGACCATATTCCTGTTTTGACTGAGAAAATCGAAAACGGTATTACCGTCAACACTACCGAATATGTAGATGCCGGTATCAAGCTCACCTATACTCCGCTCGTTAGCGAAGACGATATGATCACCTCAGCCGTACATACCGAAGTCAGCACTCCGACACTGGTTTCTGAAATCAAAAATTATAAGATCACCAGCCGTACTGCCGATACTTATGTAAGAATGCGCAATGGTGAAACACTGATCATCGGCGGCCTGATCAATGAAGAAGAGCAGAAAAATATTCAGAAGATCCCCTTCCTCTCCAATATTCCTATTTTAGGTGAACTGTTCAAAAACCGCAGCACAACTAAAAATAAAACTGAGGTTATGATGATCCTGACGCCGCATATTACAGAAGCAGGCGCGTCCCCGGCTATTTATGATACTCAGTCCCTGGAAAATGAATTTAAGGATTTCGATGATAACAAATTCCTGAAAGATATCAAAAAATCCGAGCGTTCTCAGGCTGAAGCTAAAATCAAAGCCCAGCAGAAAGAACTGGCAAAGGAAATGAAGGAACTGCAAAAAGAGTTTGGCGACGATAAGGCCAAGGCTCCGCAGTCAGGTTCGATGCGTGACCGCGTCAACCAAATCTTAAACGAAGATAAATAAAAAGTAAGAGCTATCGCAGTAAAAGCGATAGCTCTTTTTGTCTGTCTTTTTATATATTTTTATACCTGTCAGCTATTGTTTTGAATTTACGTACCTCTGCTTCAATATCATCTGCTGCCAAAATCCCGCTGACAATAGCTGCGCCGTTGACACCGGTTTGCAGTACCTGTTCAAAATTGGTGCTGTTGACGCCTCCGATACCGACAAGAGGTGCCGTAACAGCCTGTCTGATACTTTGCAGTCCGTCAAGACCTAAATAACCGGCATCATTTTTGGTAGTGGTGCCAAACACCGCACCGCAGCCCAAATAGTCAGCACCATCCGCAAGCGCTTGCCTGGCTTCTTCAGGGTTATGAGCCGATGCGCCAATAACTGCCTGCTCGCCTAACAGTCTGCGCACTACAGTAACCGGCAAATCGCTTTGCCCCACGTGCACACCGTCTGCCTGAACAGCCAACGCGATATCAAGCCTGTCGTTGATCAGCAGAGGTACATGATAAACAGCACACATTTTTTTCAGCAGCAGCGCCCGTTCAAGCAGCACACGACTGTCAGCATTTTTATCGCGATATTGCAGCAGGGTCACGCCGCCTTTAAGTGCGGCTTCAATGCAGGCAGCGAAATCACGTCCCTGCAAAAATCCGGTATCTGTTACCAAATATACACTGTAATCTATTTTCAGCTTCATTTTCTCCATCTCACTGCTTCCGTTCCGGGTCCAAATGCAGCACGTTCCATTTTGTCGTAACGTGATAAACACCGTCAAACAGCCTTGTTTTAAACATTCCCGGTCCGTCTTTTGTTTCCATAAACCCTGCGGCCAGTTCTGCCGCCTGCCCCATTATGACTATACCTAAAGCGGCTGCCAGCAATGGGTCTTTTGTTACTGCAGCGCAGCAGGCACATAACGTCGTTGTCATACAGCCGGCTCCTGTGATCTGCATCAGCAGCTCATGTCCGCCAGTCAGAACTAAAGCCTGTTTCCCGTTGCTGACATAATCAGTAACGCCTGTAACAGCAAAAACACAGTTATATTTTTCCGCAGCGTCCTTCGCTACCCTTAACCCATCAGTCACATTGCCATTTGAATCTACGCCTCTGCCTTCAGCTTTTTCTTCCAATAATGCCAGACATTCAGCGTAATTACCGCGCACGATAGTTACCAGCCCTTCGTTTAAAAGCTTCAGCGCAAAAACTAAACGCAGCTTGGACGCCATAACTCCTACAGGATCTAAAACTACTGCGATGCCTTTATTTTTAGCTGCTGCAGCCGCTGTTTCCATTGCCTGCATTTTTGCTTTGGCAATAGTTCCCAGATTCAATACCAATGCATCAGCATTAGAAGTTATTTCAGCTACTTCCTCTGCTTCATCGGCCATTACCGGCGAAGCACCTGCACACAAAGTGATATTGGCGCAGTCTCCCGCCGTCACATAATTAGTCAAATGATGGATAACAGGCCTTTTTTCACGTACAGCATCAACGATCAAGCCAAATTGCCCTTTGATGACCAAACTCATTTTAACCAGCCTGCCTTTCTGTACAAATCAACAAAATGATGTGTCGGGCCACAGCCGCCGCCGATCGGCAAACTGTATTCTATCGCTTCTGTTACATAAGCCTTCGAAGCCGCAACGGCATCCGCCAGGCTCAGACCCTGGGCAAGGTTTGCCGCCAGCGAACTGGATAATGTGCAGCCGGTACCATGTGTATTTTTTGTGTCGATGCGATCTCCCATAAACCAGCGTTCTGTACTGCCATCAAACAGCAGGTCATCAGCGCTGCCGTTCAAATGACCGCCTTTGACCAAAACAGCTTTAGCACCTAACTCTAAAATACGTTCGGCAACAGGTCGCATTTCTTCCTTCATCGTCACCTTCATACCGCTGATAACTTCTGCTTCCGGCAAATTAGGTGTTACCAGCGTTGACAGTGGCAGCAGCTCTTGGACCAGTGTCGCACAGGCTTCCGGTGCCAGCAGCGGATAACCGCTTTTAGAAATCATTACCGGGTCCAGCACCACGATCTGCGGTTTATAATAACGCAATCTATCGGCAATCGTTTTGATGATTTCCGGCCTTGATACCATACCTATTTTTACCGCATCAACGCGTATATCGTCAAATACCGCATCGATCTGCGCCTCGATCACCCCAGCATCTATATCCTGCACCATCGTCACACCCTGTGTGTTTTGCGCTGTTACAGCAGTAATAACGCTCATACCAAAGGTGCCATGTGCGGCAAAGGTTTTCAAATCGGCCTGTATTCCGGCTCCGCCGCTGGAATCACTGCCTGCTATCGTTAATAAATGTTTCATTTCTTCTCCTATCTGCAGACTGTCTTACTAAAATCTTCAGATTCAGTACCGCAAGCAAAACGGGCACGGGCCTAAGAGTAAGCACCATGCCCGTTTAAATTATAAAATTAAAGAACGCTTTTTACTTTAGCAACCAGATTCTCAACAGTAAAACCATATTTTTCCATCATTACATCGCCAGGTGCCGACGCGCCAAAACGATTGATACCCAAAACATTGTCTTCACTGCCGGTATAACGGCTCCATCCTAAAGTAACGCCGGCTTCAACAGCAATCTTCGGCAAACCTTCAGGCAAAACGGAAGCTTTATAATCTGCGCTCTGCATTTCGAAAGCATCCCAGCTGGGCATCGAAACTACACTGACAGCAGTTCCTTCCTTAGCCAAAACAGCCTGCGCCTCCAAAGCCAAATGCACCTCGCTGCCGGTAGCAATAAGCACCGCTTTTGTTTCTCCCTGTCCCGGGTTCAGCACATAAGCGCCTTTATAAGCATTTTCGTGGACGATTGCCGCATATTCGTGTAATACAGGCAATTTCTGACGGCTCAAAAGCAATGCCGTCGGTTTATGTAGATTCATACAAGCCATTTGCCAGGCAGCAGCCGTTTCCAAAGCATCTGCCGGACGGAATACAGACAGCCCCGGAATCATCCGCAGGCTCATAGTTTGTTCGATCGGCTGATGAGTAGGGCCATCTTCACCCAAAGCAATACTGTCGTGCGTCAGAACAAAAATGGAACGTAATCCCATCAAAGCAGCCATACGGATCGCCGGACGCATAAAGTCGGCAAAAACAAGGAACGTACCGCCGAACGGAATAAAACCGCCATGCAAAGCAATGCCATTAAGAACTGTTCCCATAGCATGTTCGCGCACGCCGAAATGAATATTACGGCCGCTGCGGTCTGTTTTTGAGAAATAACCGACATTTTTCATCACAGTTTTATTAGAAGGCCCCAGGTCGGCACTGCCGCCAACCAGATTCGGCAGCTGCATGACAAGTTTCTGCAGGATATCGCCGGAAGCTTCGCGGGTAGCAGTTTTAGCAACATCTTTAAAGATCGCTTCCAAATCATGCAGATTTACCAGGGCATTGCCGCTGATACGTTCTTCAAGTTCCGTTCCCAATTCAGGATAAACGACCTTATAATCAGCCATCAATGCTTCCCAGGCTTTTTGATCGCCTTCACAATCTTCGATTTTATTTTTGAAGTACTGGCTGACAGTCAAAGGCACATAGAACGGTTGACCAACAGGCCAGCCGGCTTTTTCTTTAGTCAGTGCCAAAGCTTCAGCACCCAAAGGCTCACCGTGGCAGGAAGCACTGTCCTGTTTCGGGCTGCCATAACCGATATGAGTACGCACAATGATCAGACTGGGATGCTCGGTATCTGCCTGCGCTTCTTTAACGGCAGCTTCCATAGCTTCAATATCTTCTGAATCAGCTACACGCAGCACCTGCCAGCCATAAGCCTTAAAGCGGGCTTCCACATCTTCAGTGAAAGCGATATCGGTAGAACCTTCGATAGTAATTTTATTATCGTCATAAAGGTAGATCAATTTCCCCAGGCCCAAAGTTCCTGCCAAAGAAGCAGCTTCGCTGGCAACGCCTTCCATCAGGTCGCCGTCGGAAGTGAGTCCATAGGTATAGTGATCGATAACAGTAAATTCAGGCTTATTATATTTTGCTGCCAGCATAGCCTCGGCAACAGCAAAACCGACGCCCATTGCAAAACCATGTCCCAACGGGCCTGTAGACGCATCAACACCTGCTGTATGACCATATTCAGGATGCCCCGGAGTTTTGCTGCCCCATTGACGGAAGTTTTTTAATTCCTCCATCGAAACATCGTAGCCGGCCAGATGCAGCATCGCATACAGTAAAGCGCTGCCATGCCCTGGCGACAAAACAAAACGGTCACGATTGAACCAGTTAGGATCTTTCGGATTGTAGCGCATAAAACGGTCCCACAAAGTATACATCAACGGTGCCGTGCCCAAAGGAAAACCAGGGTGTCCCGATTTAGCCTTTTCTACCTGGTCAGCCGCCAAAAAGCGTAAAGTATTAACAGATGCATGATCAATAGCCTGCATTTACTGAACCCTCCCAATAACTCATAGTAATATATTAATTATAGCATAAGTTGAAGAAATAAACATCGTGTATTTTCCTGTGTTTTTTATCTTTACCGGCTTTTATAAACTTATTCCTTATTTTATTCTGCCATTTCATCATAATTATAAAACCTACTTTGTCTTTATAAGTGTGATTTTCAGCTGAAATAAAATTTTTTTAGGGCTAGTAATAAGCAGCATAATAGTGTATACTAATACCCGTATTGCACCCGCTATTATCGTATGCTTTATTTATATAGTGTCACTATTGCTTTGTACCTTTGCAGTTTAATTACAGTTTCCCTGTGGCAGGACATCTCCGACTGCGGTATATCACTTCAATCTGTATACCTTGACGTCGTTAGATATATTTTTAATTATTATTTTATTTCTCGGAGGTGTCTTGATGTTAATGTTTTTAGGTTTTATCGTTTTGATAGCCTGTCTGGTGATCGGCGTTCGACGCGGTGGTATCGGCCTGGCTACTATTTCCGGTATCGGTCTTGTTTTCTTTATTTTTGTTATGGGCCTGAAACCCGGTAAACCGCCGGTCGACGTTATGCTGACAATTATGGCGGTAGTCACCTGTTCAGCATTTTTGCAGGCTTCCAAAGGGCTTGATGTAATGCTGAAATACGCTGAAAAATTTTTGCGCAGCAACCCCAAATATATTACGATCCTTGCTCCGCTCACAACCTGGCTGCTTGCCGTTTTATGCGGCACCGGACATGTAGTTTACGCTATGTTCCCTATTATTTATGATATCGCTATCAAACAAAATATCCGCCCGGAACGGCCGATGTCTGTTGCTTCCATTGCTTCACAAATGGGTGTCTGCGCTTCGCCTGCTTCGGTAGCTGTTGTTTCGGTAGTTGCCATCCTCGGCGCTACAGATCACCCTTTCGGAGTTATGCAGATTCTTTCTATTTCCATTCCTGCTACCTTCATCGGTGTTGTGATCGCCGGCCTTTGGAGCATCAACCGCGGCAAAGATCTTGATAAAGACAGTGAATTCCAGGAAAAAATCGCTGATCCTGAACAAAAAGAATTTATTTACGGCGGCCTGCAGGAACAAAGCCTTTTAAATATCATCCTGCCCAAAAGTGCCTATCAGGCAGCATTAGTTTTTCTTCTGGGTATCGTTGTGATTGCTATCTTTGGCAGCTTCCCACAATTATTGCCGCACTTTCCCAACGCCAAAGGCGTTTTGAAGCCGTTTTCCATGACACCGACAATCCAGCTGATGATGCTTTCTATTGCCGCTGTCATTATGATCCTGTGCAATGTTAAAACTTCGGAAGTCGCTTCCGGTTCTGTTTTTAAATCAGGTATGACCGCCATTGTTTCAGTTTACGGCGTAGCCTGGATGGCCGATACCTATTTCGGTGCCTATCTGCCCGTAATGAAAAAATCCTTAAGTGACATCGTACTTACTTATCCCTGGATGTATGCGATCGTTCTGTTTTTGGTTTCCAAGCTGATCAATTCACAGGCAGCGGCCGTGACCGTCATCGTACCGATGGCATTAAGCGTTGGCGTCGATCCCTTAGTAATAGTAGGTTTTATGCCGGCAGCTTACGGTTATTTTGTTCTGCCGACTTATCCTTCCGATCTGGCCTGCATCGGCTTTGACCGTTCGGGAACAACACATATCGGTAAATTTATCATCAATCACAGCTTCCTGGTGCCGGGGCTTATTGGCGTAGGCAGTGCCTGCTTTGCCGGGTATATGCTCGTACATATGGTATACTGATCTAATAAGCTTTTGACCCAATCTGTAACAACAAAAGAGTTTATCTCAATAATTGAGATAAACTCTTTTTATTTACTCACACCAACAGCAACGCACAAGCATAAAAAAGCGGTTTGCCATTTTAGCAAACCGCTTTCAGCTTAGTTTTGCAGAAACTACATAAATTATTGAGCTTCCTTAGCTTCGGCAATGATCTTTTCTGCCATTTTCATCGGTACGTCCTCATAATGGTCAAACTTCATTTCAAAAGTACCCAAGCCCTGAGTCAGAGCACGCAGGTCAACCGCATATTCGGAAATCTCGGCATAAGGAACCTGCGCTTTTACGCAGCCCATACCGTCTTCCAAACTCTGCATACCCAAAATACGTCCGCGTTTAGAGTTCAAATCGCCAATAACATCGCCCATCATTGATTCGGCGCAATAAACATCCAAATTATAAACAGGCTCCATTAAAACAGGTTTCGCCTGTTCCATAGCTTTTTTGAACGCCATATTGGAAGCGATCTTAAACGCCATTTCTGAAGAATCGACAGTATGATAAGAACCGTCAAGCAGCGTAATGCGAACATCGACTACCGGATACCCGGCCAAAATACCGTGTTCCATGGACTCACGCATACCTTTTTCAACAGCCGGAATATATTGCCGCGGCACAGCACCGCCGAAAATCTTGTCAACAAACTCAAAGCCTTCTCCTGGCGGCAAGGGTTCCATCTTGATCACAACGTGACCATACTGGCCATGTCCACCGGATTGTTTCTTATGCTTGCCTTCAACCTCCGCCGTTCCGCGGATAGTTTCTCTGTATTCAACGATAGGCGCACGCAAATCGGCTTCCACACCGAATTTACGTTTCATACGCTCCATAATGATCTCGATATGCTGATCGCCCATGCCACTGACCAGAGTTTCCTTCGTCACACTGTTCTTAGTAACAATGATAGTCGGGTCCTCGTCCATCAAACGGTTCAAAGCAGTGGCGATCTTCTCTTCCTCGCCTTTCTTTTTAGCGTAAATGGCACGAGTATACATCGGCAGCGGGAATGCGATCGGCGCAAACAAAACAGGTGAGTTCTTGTCGCTGAGCGTATCGCCGGTAGACGTAAACTGCAGTTTAGTAGTAACGCCAATATCACCGGCAACAACTTCCTTCATCGGGATCTGAGTTTTACCACGCATCGTAAAAATACCGCCAATACGTTCTTCTTTTTCACGGCTGGCATTATAAACCATGCTGTCACTCTTGATCGTGCCCGAGAATACTCTAAAGAAGCTCAAACGGCCAACAAAAGGATCAGACGTAGTTTTGAAAACCAAAGCTGCCATAGGTGCGTTGGCATCGCGGATCTCTTCTTCTTCAGTTTCCGGATTCGTAACAACAAAGTCATTCAGAATAGCCGGATAGGTAAAATCGATAATCGCGTTCATAACGCGTCCCAAGCCAATATCTTTATATGCGCTTCCGCAAAGGACAGGGAAAATAATCGCTTGACGAATGCCTTTGATCAGGCAATCCATAATTTCCTCATCGCTGATAGTTTCGCCTTCCAGATAACGCATCATGCAGTCATCATCAGCCTCAACAGCAGCTTCGACCATTTTTTCATGCGCTTCTTTGGCATACTCCAGCATATCTTCAGGAATGTCCATTTCGATGGAATCGTTGCCGTTAGCTTTATAAGCCTTCATTTTGTAGAGGTCGATAACGCCGCAGAAATCGGCTTCCTTACCGAGAGGTAATTGCAGCGGCAATACACGTTTACCGATCTTAGCACGCAGGTTGTCAAGGATACTATCAAAATCAGCATTTTCACGATCCATCTTATTAACGAAAATGATACGCGGCAAATGTGCTTCTTCTGCCAACTTCCAGCACTGCTCAGTGCCAACCTGCACGCCCGAAGTAGCGCATACAACGATCAAAGCGCTGTCAACGGCACGGAAAGCGCCTTTGACCTCGGCTACAAAGTCGGCAAAGCCTGGTGTATCAATAAAATTGATTTTGGTATCACGCCATTCAACAGGCGCCAAAGTTGCATTGACAGATACGCCGCGTTTTATTTCTTCCGGCTCATAGTCAGTGGTGGTAGCCCCGTCTTCTACCTTGCACATTCTGGAAATTGCTCCCGAACGATACAGTAAGGCTTCGGTAACAGACGTCGTTCCAGCCCCACCGTGACCCACAATGGCCACGTTTCTGATCCTATCTCCAGTATACTCTTTCATGATTACTCCCCCTTGTCCTACAAAATTTGATGTTATTACAATTCGCTGGTTGCAAGGGCTTTTCCTGCATTTTAGCTGAAATTTAAGAATTTACCGTTTTTAAAACAACAAAGTGTAACGCAAGTAACAATAACCGCAGCTTCTCTGTTATAAACCATCTATAGAACTTTTCCAACTACCAAAATACAAAAAACGCAGACTGTCAGAAACAGTCTGCGTTCAAATCACTTATTAAGTTTTATTTCAGCATTTCCAATACACATAAAGCGCTTAGAGTTTTAGAATCGAAGATATCTCCTTCAATCACCATTTCCCTGACCTGCTGCGGCGTTAATTTTACGACATCGATAAACTCATCTTCATCAGTATGCTGGTTGTGTTTTTCCAAACCGCGCGCAGCATACAGGTGAATAACTTCATCAGTGAAGCCAGGGGTAGTAACGATAGAAGTCAGCCTTTGCCATTCCTTCGCACTATAACCGGTTTCTTCCGACAGTTCCCGCTCAGCACATACGTCCGGTTCTTCACCCGGGTCAAGTTTCCCTGCCGGGATCTCATACATTACTGTTCCCACAGGATAACGGTATTGTTTTACAAAAATAATACTGCCATCGTCTAAAATAGGAACAATAGCTACAGCCCCCGGATGATGGATCAGTTCACGTGTCGTTTCTCTTCCGTTCGGCAAGATTACCGAATCAATATTCACCTGCAGCAGGCGTCCTGAAAATCCCACTTTACTGCAGATAAAGGTTTCATCTAAATTTGCCTGATGAAATTTTTTCATAGCTCTCACCTTGCCTGTTTATTTTTAGCAGCCGCTGCTAAAAGCTCTTTAGCATTAGCGTAGGCTACTTCGCTGACATTATCGCCGACTGTCATCCTCATCAGTTCCTGGATACGGCCTTCTTCATCCAGTACAGTCAACCCTGTTGAAGTTCGTCCGCCTGTACTTTCCTTGCGGATCAGAAGATGCCTGTCAGCAAAAGAAGCTATCTGTGGCAAATGCGTGATACACAGTACCTGTCCTACCTTGGCAATAACGGCGATCTTTTCGGCCATTTTCTGTGCGGTAACGCCGCCGACGCCTGTATCGATCTCGTCAAAAACCATTGTCGGTACACCGCTGGCATTTAGGAGCACCGTTTTAATAGCCAGCGCCACACGTGACAGCTCGCCGCCGGAAGCGACTTTTAACAAGGGTCTGATCGGTTCTCCCAGGTTAGCTGTAAACAGGAAGGTCAATTCATCCTTACCTGTTTTAGTCAGGGTGTCTTTAGCAGTTACCTCGATCTCAAACCTGCCTTCCGGCATTGCCAGATCATGGATATGTGCCGTAACTTTAGATGCCAGCCGCCCGGCATATTTAGCGCGCAGCTGCGATAAGCTTTGCGCCTGCTGTTCCAATTCACCTTTTTGCTGCGCCAGCAGCTGTTTTGTTTTAGCAATGTTGCTTTCCAGCTGCGCCAATTCATCGGCCTGCTGCTGTGCCTGCCCTAAGTATGCAGTGATCGCTTCATAGCTATCGCCGTATTTTTTCTGCAGACGATACCACAGATCCAAGCGTTCCTCTACATAAGCTGCTCTTTCAGCGTCATATTCCTCGCTGCTTAGATAATCGCTCAGCTCACGCCGGCATTCATCCAATGCGATCCAGCTGCTTTCCAGGCTTTCACACGCATTATGCAGCCGTTCATCATAACGCACAACTGCCGCCAGCTGATCTTTAGCTGCCGCCAAATTATCAAGAATACCTCTTTCGCTGTCAAGATATTCATGAGCACTGTTGACTGCTGTCATGATCTTGCCGCTGTTCTGCAGACGTTTTACCTCTTCCTGTAAGGCTTCAAGTTCGCCTGCTTCCAATGCGGACTCAGTAATTTCTTTGATTTCCCATTCCAGACGGTCTAAAATGCGTTCCCGCTCACTGCCTGTTTGCTCCAGCTGTGTCAGCTTCGCCTGCGTAGCCAGATAAGCTGTATACAGCTCCCGATACGTTTTACGCACAGGAGCAATCTCTTCCCGTCCATACAAATCGACCAATGCCAACGGTGCATCAGACTTTAAAAGCGCCTGGTTTTCATGCTGGCCATGAATATCGACCAAAAGTTCGCTGAAGCTTTTGAGTACTGCCAATGGTACCTGCACGCCGTTAACTGTAGCCTGGCTTTTGCCGTTGGCTAAAATACGCCGCCTCAAAAACAGTTCGTCCTCTTCGTCTATCCCCTGCTCTGCCAGCAAAGACTTAACTGCTTCTATCCCGCTGATATCGAATACCGCCTGCACCCAAAAGGAATCAGCTCCGCTGCGGATATAGTCCGCCGAAGCCCGATTACCCAGCACGACGCCAAAAGCATCGATCAGAATAGACTTACCTGCACCGGTCTCACCTGTAAAAATATTGAAACCAGGGGCAAAATCTATTTTCGCATCTTCAATTAAAGCAAAATTATGCACATGCAAAGATTGCAGCATCGTTAAACGACCTCGTCCTATCAGCGATTATTAAAGCGTTCCATAAAGGTTACAGTGTTATCTTTTGAATCGACAGCAACAAAAATAGTATCATCACCAGCAACAGTCCCCAAAACCTCCGGCCATTTCATATAATCAATAGCATAAGCTACCGATTGTGCAGTACCGGGAAGACTGCGGACAACTACCAGATTTTCAGAGGCACGCATGCCTATGATAGAATCCTGGAAAGTACGTTCCAGACGTCCGGGAGTCAGCAGCATATTATGCTCTTTAGGAAAAGCATAATGATAATTGCCTTCGGCATCCGGAACTTTAATGAGCATCAGCTCTTTGATGTCACGGGAAACAGTAGCCTGAGTTACCTCGATACCGTCGTGGCGTAAAGCAGCCGCCAAATCTTCCTGAGTTTCGATTTTGCTGTGTTCGATGATTTCTTTGATCTTGCCGTGTCTGATACCTTTCACGTCTCTCACCTCATATCTGTATTTGTAAGCGGTTGGGTATTTTAAAGCATTTCCGTATTACGGATCAGCTTTTCCTGCCAGGTTTCATAATAACTGCGGCCATTGAGCCTGATAAAAGTTACTTTGTCAGGGCTTTTGGCAATTCTTACTGTATCATTTTCCGCTATCGATGCTACTATTTCTCCATCCGCCGAAAGCAACAGTTCTTCATAGGGCGGAATAGCATTCAGTTCTATGACCCTGTCCATCGGAATCAAAAGCGGTCTTGTATAAAGCGCATGAGCGCAGATAGGTGTAATAATAGTAACATCGAGGCTGGGATGTACAAGCGGCCCCCCTGCCGATAACGAATACGCAGTAGAGCCTGTAGCCGTTGCCATGATGATACCGTCAGCAGCATAATTGCCCGAACGTTTGCCATTGACCTTCAGACTGAGATGCGCCAGCTTTGAAAAATGCCCCTTGGCCACTACCATATCGTTTAAGGCGTGAGCGTCAATCAAAACCTTACCGTCACGCCAAACACAGGCCTGCAGCTGACTGCGCTCTTCCAGCACATATTCTCCGGCCGTCAGCTTGGATAAGGCTTCCGGCAGTTCTTTGAGTTCTATTTCCGCTAAAAAGCCTAATTTCCCAAAATTGACACCAAATACAGGGATTTTCAGCGGCGCCAAAAATCTCGTCATCTGCAGCAGCGTACCATCGCCGCCTAAAGATACCGCCATATGCATCTGCTTCAGGCTTGCCCTGTCGCAAACGTCGTAGCTGGGCCTGTCCTGATAATCCAGACGCTGCGGCAGTACCGCCTCGATCTCAGCCTTATCGCACAAATCCAACACTTTCGGCAAACTGTTTTTGACATTTTCTTTTTTCATATTGGGGAATATCCCCAACCGTAATTTATTCATAAAAGCCTCGCTGTTTCTACTCCTGGGTCTGTGGTTTATCCAAATCACCATGTGATTTGGATACAAGCTCGTCAATCATAGTTTCGCTTACCGCATTGTCATCACCCAGTGTCAGATGCAGTAAGTACTCAATATTGCCTTCAGGCCCTTTGATAGGAGAAAAATCCAGTCCGGCAATACCAAAACCTTCTTCTTTAGCAAAAGCTACTACTTTTTTAATAACGTCGGCATGTACCTTAGGGTCGCGTACGACACCTTTTTTTCCGACGTTTTCTTTGCCGGCCTCAAACTGCGGCTTAACAAGCGCAATAACAAAGCCAGTTGGCTTAAGCAGTTTATGTACCGCCGGCAGCACCTTATCCAAAGAAATAAATGCCACGTCGATAGTTGCTGCGTCTACCAGTTCTCCCAAGCTTTCAGCTTCAAGATAGCGCACGTTAGTGCGTTCCATATTTACGACACGCTCATCACTGCGCAGCTTCCAGGCCAGCTGACCATAGCCTACATCAACGGCGTACACTTTAACAGCGCCATTCTGCAGGGCACAGTCGGAAAATCCGCCTGTGGAAGCGCCGATATCCGCAACTGTTTTACCTTCTACGCTGATGGGGAATATCTGCAATGCCTTTTCCAATTTCAGCCCACCGCGGCTCACATATTTAAGTTTTTCGCCCAGCAGGCGTATCGCTGCCTCTTCGGGAACCTGTGTCCCCGGTTTATCTATTTTCTGTTCATTGACCAGCACCTGACCTGCCATAATGGCAGCCTGAGCCCTTGCCCGGCTTTCAAAAAATCCTCTGGCTGTCAGCAGTGCGTCTAATCGTTCTTTTTTCACTTTGCTTCTCCGGCACCTTTCACCAAAGCAGTAATTTTTTCTTTTATACTTTCTGTATCTAAACCCAGATCCCGGAACAAATATTTTTTGTCACCATGCGGCACAAACTCGTCAGGGAGTCCCAAATTTAAGACCTGCACCTTTTGCATCAGACCGGCTTTATTAAGCAGCTCTAAAACTGCAGAGCCAACACCGCCAGCCAGCACTCCTTCTTCCAGAGTGACCAGTTTTCCATATTTTTCGGCCGCTTGAACGATCAATTCTTTATCAAGAGGTTTGGCAAAACGCAGATTGATCACACCAGCCTGAATACCGTTTGCCGCCAAAGCATCAGCAGTCTGCAAAGCTGTTTGCACCATGCTGCCGATTGCCAGCAGGCAAACATCGGTACCTTCCCGCAAAAGCTCACCTTTACCAATAGGAAGTTCTTTCAGTTCGTCTTCACAGGCAACGCCAATACCGCTGCCGCGCGGATAACGGATCGCGATCGGTCCGTTGAATTGTAATGCCGTGTTCAGCATCTGACGAAGTTCGTTTTCGTCCTTAGGTGCCATAATCGTCATCCTGGGCATCGAACGCAGATAAGCATAATCAAAAACACCATGATGTGTAAAACCGTCGTCACCGACGATACCGGCACGGTCAAGGCACATCGTTACATGCAGATCCTGCATGCAGATATCGTGCAGCACCGAATCATACGCTCTTTGTAAAAATGTAGAATACACCGCAACAACAGGCTTCATTCCAGCAGCCGCCATACCGGCAGCCGCAGTAACAGCATGCTGCTCAGCGATACCTACGTCCAAAAAGCGCTGCGGATAGCATTCGGCAAATTTGTTAAGACCGGTGCCGTCAGGCATAGCCGCTGTGATAGCAACAATATCCGCATCTTGTTCAGCTAGTTCGACCAAAGTTTTACCAAACATTTCCGTGTAAGCGATCGGAGCCTGTGGATCGGTGATTTTTTTACCTGTTGCAATCTCAAACGGACCCGTGCCATGAAATTTATTCGGACTTTTTTCTGCAGGTTCATAGCCTTTACCTTTTTTAGTGATCACATGCACTAAAACAGGACCATCGACATGCTTTGCCGCTTCCAAAACCTCCAGCAGCTTATTCAAATCATGGCCGTCAATCGGGCCAAGATATTTAAAGCCCAACTCTTCAAAAACAGAGCTTGGTACCATCAGGTACTTTACACTGCCTTTAACACGTTCGATAGCATTTAAAACATCAGTGCCGAAGTCCAGGCTTTTCAGCCAGCCTTCAACATCGTGTTTGATTTTGTTATAGGTTTCACCTGTGCGCAGATCGCACAAATACTGTGACATCGCGCCGACATTTTTAGAAATAGACATTTCGTTGTCGTTTAAAATAACGATCATTTTTTTATGCAGATCGCCGGCATTATTCAAAGCTTCAAAAGACATACCGCCAGTCATCGAACCATCACCGATAACGGCAATAACATTATTATCTTCACCTTTAAGATCACGTGCTACAGCCATCCCCAAAGCAGCTGAGATGGATGTGCTGGAATGTCCTGTACCAAAAGCATCGTGCTCGCTTTCTTTACGCTTCGGGAATCCTGACAGTCCTTTATATTGCCGCAGCGTCGGAAACTGGTCCTTACGCCCCGTCAGTATTTTATGGATGTATGACTGATGGCCTACGTCCCAGATAATTTTATCCTTCGGTGTCGTAAATACTTTATGCAAAGCCAAAGTCAGTTCTACCACACCTAAATTAGGAGCTAAATGGCCGCCGTTTTTAGAAACGACATCAATGATCAGCTGCCTGATCTCGCCTGCTAAAAGCTTCATTTCATCCAGAGTCAGCATTTTCAGATCTGCGGGAGAATTTATTTTTTGCAATAATTGCTCATTTTGCATTCAGCAATCCGCCTTTCTTCTCAATAACAAATAACTTAGCTTTTACGCCCGCACATCATTTTTGTAATCTCACGCAGAGCTTCGGCATTTTCTCCAAACATTTCCAGACAGCCCAGAGCCTCGTCAACAGTTTTCTGAGCCAGCGCTTTGGCGCCTTCCAGAGTATATAAGGTCACATAAGTGGACTTATGCTTTTTCTCATCACTATGCGCTGCCTTGCCCATCTGAGCAGCATCACCCTCGACATCAAGGATATCGTCTGTGATCTGGAAAGCAAGCCCCAGAAGATCGGCAAATTTTGTCAAAGCCAGCAGCTCATCACTGGCAGCACCAGACAATCGCGCACCACTGCGAACTGCCGCAATGAAAAGTGCTCCTGTTTTGCCTGCATGCAGCTTACGCAGTTCTTCTTCACTGATCTGCCTGCCTTCGGAATCAAGATCAATGACCTGACCGCCGACCATACCGAAGTTTCCGGCACACATTGCCACTTCGCGCACAGTTTCGACCAAAACTTCCGCCGGTACGTTTTTTTGTTCCAGCATCACTTCAAAGGCAAGGGTCAGTAAAGCGTCACCAGCCAAAAGCGCCAGCGCTTCCCCAAAAACCTTGTGGTTGGTCAAACGGCCGCGACGATATTCATCATCATCCATACAAGGCAGATCATCATGGATCAGCGAATAGGTGTGGATCATTTCTAAACCACAGGCTACCGGCAGAAAATTATAACCGCTGACACCCAAAGCATCGGCTGTTGCCATTAAAATTATGGGACGGATACGCTTGCCACCTGCCAGCAGGCTGTAAGCCATTGCTTCATCGACACGCGAGATGCCCTTTTTTTCCAAACGTTTTTCCAGAAAAGTATTGACCAGCTTCTGCCTGTCTTCGTAATACTTATTAAAATCCATGTCAATCCTCCAGCTCTGCGAATGTTTCCAGTTCATATTCGTTATCGTCGTCAGCAGCAACGACGATTTTTTCTACTTCCTGCTGCACCGTATTGAGTTTAGTCATGCATACCTTACTCAAAGCAACGCCCTGCTGAAACGCTGACAGCGCTTCTTCCAGCGGCAGTTCTCCACTTTCCAGCAGCTGTACCTGCTGTTCCAGCTCGGCCAACGCTTCTTCAAACTTTATGTTTTTGGCGATTTTTTTCATCGTCATTGTTTTTCACGCCTTTCTACCTGTTGCACAACCGATATCACATCACCGTCAGCAACCTGAGTCCTGAGTTTTTCTCCCCAGCGCACATCTGCGATACTGCGCAAAGCCCTGCCTGAGTCTGTCTTGGTTATCGAATAACCTCTGGCAAGTACCGTCAGCGGTGATAAAGCATCAAGCCGCGCTGCCAGCAGTCCAAACTTGTGCTGCCGTTTCTGCAGAATACTTTCCATCCTGCCCTGCAGCTGCCGCATCGCCATATCCGTACGCTGCTGCAATGGCTCCAGCCAGCGTTCCGGCTTGGCTAAAGCCCATGATCCCTGCAGACGCTGCAGTTTATGCTGCGCCTGTTCCAGTTGATGCACAAGCACTCGCTCGCCGCGTGCTGTCAGTTCCTCAACATAGCGCAGATACGAATCAGCATCTGCAACAACCAGCTCTGCAGCCTGTGAAGGAGTAGCTGCCCTGCTGTCAGCAGCAAAATCTGACAATGTAAAATCAGTTTCGTGCCCTACTGCTGAAACTACTGGTATTTCAGACGCAGCAATAGCATGCACAACAGGCTCTTCATTAAAAGCCCACAATTCTTCTATGGAACCGCCGCCGCGTCCCACGATCAGGACGTCAGCCAAACGGTGTTTATTCATAAACCGGATCGCCCTGACAATTTCAGCAGCAGAACCATCTCCCTGCACCTTGACAGGAAACAGCAACAGCTTGATGCCGCGATTGCGCCGCCGCGCGACAGTAATCATATCACGTACAGCAGCACCGGAAGGCGATGTTATCATTCCAACTGTTTTAGGGTTCAGCGGCAGTTCACGTTTACGTTCACTGTCAAACAACCCCTCCTCAGTAAGTTTTTTCTTTAATTCTTCATAAGCCAGCATCAGATCTCCAGCACCTAACGGCAGCAGCAGGTCTGTATAAAGCTGATAAACGCCATCGCGCTCGTACACTCCGACACGCCCGATAGCAACAACAGTATCACCGTTTTGCGGTTCAAATCGCAGACTGCGCGCCTGATTGCGAAACATAACTGCTTTCAGTACGCCGCCGGCATCTTTCAAGGTAAAATAACAATGCCCTGAAGAATAACGTTTAAAATTAGAGATTTCACCCTGGATCTGGATATTAGTAAAAGTACGATCGCCCTCCAGCAGGCCTTTGATCATCAAATTCAATTCACTTACGGAATAAATTACTTCATTCATAACTGCTTTCTCCCTGCCTGAACGCATAAGCAGCGCAGCCGGCAGCATTATCGGGGCTAAACCGGCTTTCGGGTATCCAGACCCTGATCCTGCGTTTAGCAAGTTTTTCTATCATATGACGGCGGATATAAGCATTAGAAACCACACCGCCTACCAGCAAAACATCAAAAATTTCTTTCTGCGCCGCCACGTTACGGATCATCCTGACAAAGGTTTCTGCCAGGGCATATTGCACACCTGCCGCCAAAGCTGCAGAATCAGCGCCAGCCTCGATTTTACGCAAAGCAGCAGTAGCAGGCCCGGATAAACTGACGTCACCCTGACGTACTGCTACCGGCAATTCGATGCAATCGGTCGCAGTTGCCGCCAGTTGTTCTAAAGCGGCTCCTGCCGGAAACTGCAGCCCCAACGCAACACCTACTCTGTCAACAAACTGACCAGCATGCAGATCTTTGCTGCCGCCTGCCTGTGTCAGTGCATAAGTGCTGTCAGTTTGTTTTTCCGCTAATAATAAGTCAGTAGTACCGCCGGAAGCATGTAAAAGCAGAAAACGGTCGGCATCAGGCCCCTGCGCTGACCACAATCCGGCTTCCAAATGATTTTCCTGATGGCTGATCTGCCATAACGGAATTTCGTTTACAGCCGCTAAAGAGCGCGCCAGGCCCAACCCAACCAAAAATGCTGGCATATACGAATCTTCCAAGGGCCGCGGGCGGGCAGAAACACCGATACCGATGACTTTCAGCGGCTTTTTTAAAACCTCTTCCAGCAAAATCGGCAGGTTACGCGTATGCTGAAACACCATCTCCGACTGCTGCAGACCTCTGCAGCCCGGTTTCACTTGTAAAATCCTGCGGGCCTCACCTACCAGTCCGCCTTCTCTGCCGATCAGTGCGACCGACGTTGTATAGCAGCTGGTATCAATGCCCAGATAGACCTCATTTTTAGACATCACTGCGAACCATTTTACCTAGAACTCCGTTGATAAACCGCGGAGTATCATCTGTTCCATAAATTTTCGCTATTTCCACAGCTTCGTTGATTGCCACATTAGGCACCAGCTTTTCTGCTGCAAAAAACATTTCATAAACGGCGACCCGCAAAATATTACGGTCGACAGCCGGCATACGCTCCAAGGTCCAGTCAATAGCATACTCACTGATCCTGGCATCTATCGCTTCACTATTAGCCAAAACACCATTTAAAACATCTTGTGCATACTCTTTGGCTTTTTCAGCACTTTTATCAGACCGTTCTTCAACAGCAGCATTCAACGCTGCCTCACAGTCGACCTGAGCAAAATCTATCTGAAACAAACTTTGTAAAACCAATTCCCTTGCAATCCTGCGAATCATATTAGCCCTCTCTTGTCTGAAATTTATTTATGATAGCCTGGCGGCAGCAGTCTGTCCAGCCATTCCATCAGGTCTTCTTTTTTGTCCAGCTTATTGCCGAGGAAGAACCCGGCAGTAATACATATGAACAGAAAAATCGTCTGCAGAAAGCCTAAGATCAAAAACATTACGCCGATAAACAGACCAAATATAGACCCCAGCAGCCGGCCACGGTAATTCTTCCAAAGATCACTGAAAATTTCGTTAAGCATGCCGTCTACCTCCTCAGCCTTTCGCTTTGATCTGCTTGAAGAACAGATCTATGTCCTTGATCTCCATACCCAAGACCTTTTTGATCGTATCACGTACATTATATTTAATTTCATCTGTAGTTTCAGGAATATTTATACCAGGCTCTATCGACGCATTGATGCGAATGCTGATATGTTCTTCGCCCATTTTTGCCTCGACCTTAACGCCATAAACACCATAAACCTCTTTAGCGATCTCCGCTACATAATCTTCAATAGCGCTTTTACCGACAGATACTTTACCGGAATCGGCACTGCTGATCGTCAGCGAAGTCATTCCAGTCGCGCCAATACCTGCAATAAGCAGGCGGATACTTACCAGCAGAATGATGATCCCGCCCACCGCATACTCCCAGTTGCCGGGAATAGTAGCAAAGAAAGCAGTGATAGCAGTCTGGCCGATAACGCCCAAGCTGCAAAGCACTACCAAAACGGCCACTACTGCCATCAAAAAAGTGTATAAAGTTAAAATTATTCTATCAGGTATTCCCAAAATAACTCACTCCTCACCAAAGAAATTTTCATGGGCGGCGTCCATTTTTTCCAGGCTCTCTTCCAATTCGCTCTTGGGTCGGCGCGCCACGCCCTGTATATGCACATCGACGAATTTGACTTCATAACCGGTCATGTTCTCGATTGCTTCTTTAACCTTTTCCTGTATTTCCAAAGCTATTTCAGGGATACATGAACCATATTCAACATTAACATAAACTGCGGCTGTCACAACATGCCCATCGACGGTGATCCGTACACCCTTGGCAAAACTTTTCTTACCTAAAAATTCATTCAGGCCTTCGGCAAAACTGCCGCTCATACCAATAACACCGTTGACTTCCTGCGCAGCCAGTCCTGCAACGATACTGATTACTTCGTCGGCAACTTTCACATCACCGATTTCGTCAGGCAGCTGTTCTTCTGCCTCAGCTGCATCGTCTGCATTCACAAACTCCCCTGTACCGGTTTCCAATTCTTTATCTTCAGAATCTGATTTCAACTACCATGCCACCTCCTGTCTGTGCGGCAACAGAATATACTTACCCTATTTTGCTTTTAATTATACCATAACTACTGCGTGAATACTATGTATAAATGCATAAAAAAACAGCGGCGAAAGTAAATTCACCGCTGTTTAAACAGTCGCTTTTAATTATGCACGTTCGATATATTCGCCGGTTCTGGTATCGATACGAAGAACATCGCCTTCGTTGATGAACAGAGGAACTTTTACAACATAACCGGTATCCATTTTAGCCGGTTTGCTGCCGCCGGTAGCGGTATCGCCGCGGATGCCGGGATCGGTTTCAACTACGGTCAGTTCAACAGTATTCGGCAGGTCAACACCGAGAATACGGCCTTCGTAAACCATGATTTTAACATCCATATTTTCTTTCAGGAAGTTCAAAGCATTACCCAACTGCTCTTTTGTCAATTCGGTCTGCTCATAGTTTTCGTTATCCATAAAAACATATTGTCCGTCAGATTCATATAAATATTGCATTTCACGACGGTCAACACGTGCTTTCGGCAGACGTTCGCCTGCATTAAAGGTACGTTCAACAACAGAACCAGTACACATGTTACGCATTTTAGCGCGGACAAAAGCTGCACCCTTACCAGGCTTTACATGCTGGAACTCAACGACTTGCCAGGCATCGCCGTCAATAGTAACAGTCACATTAGTTTTAAATTCGTTAGTAGAAATCATAAATAGTCCTCCTATATAAAAAATTAAACAATTTCCATCAGCTGTTTTTTAACCCCGGTCAGCACTTTTGCGCCTTCGTCGGTCAACACAACCGTGTCTTCTATACGTACACCGCCCTTGCCGGGGATGTAAATACCAGGTTCAACAGTAAATGTCATACCGGGCTGCAAAATTACATTCTGACCGCGTTTGTTGATATTCGGCATTTCATGGATCTCAAGACCGATACCATGTCCCAGCCCATGCACATAGTTTTCGCCATACCCCCGGGAAGTTATATAATCCCTGACAACAGCGTCCAGCTCTGCACCGGTAATACCGGGTTTAGCATTTTTCAAACCGCGCCACTGGGCTTCTTCAACAATGGTATAAATTTCTTTATGCCATGAGTTGGCCATCCCCAAGACAACGGTACGGGTCATATCAGAATGATAGCCGTCATAAACGGCACCGAAATCAAAAGTAATAAAGTCGCCGATCTCCACTTCTTTATCGGAAGCGATACCATGCGGCAGCGCAGAACGTTCACCCGAAGCTACGATAGTTTCAAAAGCGAGTTTTTCTGCTCCCAGGCTGCGCATATAGTATTCCAGGCGGCCAGCCAGAGTTTTTTCAGTCATGCCGGGCTGTAATTCATCCAGCAACCGCAAATACGCCTCGTCGGCAATTTTTACAGCGCGCCACATCAATTCCAGCTCGCGTTTATCTTTGACCATACGGATATATTTCAGGTCAATGACCTTCAGTTCTTTGCCGCATAGAAGCTCCTGCAAAGTATTGAAGTCATTATAAGTGAAATAATCGCCGTCAAAACCAACTGTTTTAGCATCCTGCGCCAATTCGGCAACTGTATGCCAGATGTTTTCCGCATATTCGACGATATGGCAGCATTTGGCTTCTGCCCTTGCTTGATACAAGTATCTGCCATCAGTGACAAGGACAGCCCGACGGTCATCGGCATAAAGAATGCTCGAATCACCTCTGAAGCCGGTCAAATAGCGAATTGTATTAACGTCTTTAATAACGACGCAATCCAAATGTTCTTTTTCCAGAAAATCAAAGATTTTACCGATACGCGGCATAAATCCTTACCTCACTTTTTTTATAAAATAATACGATACCCAAATATTTTATCACACTTTTGACAATTTGCCTACAAAGCTTCATTAAAACTTTCAAGAATTTCTACTGAAAACGGCATATTTTCAACAATTTCTAAAACATCATTATAGGTATCAGGCGTACCACGCAAAAGAATGATGCCTTCCTGATGATCAATCGTGCTGACTAAGGCCAGATGCTCATAGCCCTCCATGATCCAGTTTACGTCTGCTATACGCTCAGGCGCCACCTTCGCGTAGATGGTACTTCGGTCTTCTAACATATTACCTTCCTCCGCAGCAGCGAATCAGGCATCAAAGCCCTGTCGCTGACGATAGAAAATTTTTGTTGAGCATGCGGTGCACAGTCGATACTTTCTCCGTCTGCATTACGCATATCCTCTAAAGTTAGCGGGAACAGTTCCCCGTCCGGCATCAGCAGTTCCAATACCTCGCCGTTTTTCACATTGTTGCGCTGTTCGATATAAGCGCGTTTAGCATCAGCATCATATTCAAGCACGATACCGACAAAATCATGTGTCTGTTCATAACTGGATGTCGTATAGACCTGTCCGTCACTGCCTGGTTTGCCAAAAGCAAACCCTTTCGTATACGGCCGGTGAGAAACTTTTTCCAACTCCTGACGCCATTCATCCGTGACCTGATATTTTTTGGGATCGTTCCAGTAAGCGTCGATCGCTTTACGGTATACGCTGACCACAGTCGCTACATAATGGATACTTTTCATACGCCCTTCGATTTTCAGGCTGCAAATGCCCGCCTCTATCAAATCAGGGATATGATCGATCAGACACAGATCCTTTGAATTCATTACATAAGTACCGCGTTCATCCTCTTCAATATCAAAGCCTTCATCAGAACGGTTCTTTTCGATAAGGCTGTATTCCCAGCGGCAGGCCTGCGCACAGGCACCACGGTTGCCGTCGCGTCCAGTCAGATAACTGCTGAGCAGACAGCGACCGGAATATGAGATACACATTGCTCCATGCACAAAGGCTTCCAGCTCAACATCAGTCCTTGTACCGATTTCCCGGATTTCCTCCAGTGACAGCTCGCGTGCCAGTACGACACGTTCAGCTCCCAGTGCCTTCCATGCCTGCACTGCTGCCCAGTTACTTGTATTAGCCTGCGTACTTACATGCAACGGCATTTCCGGTACAGTCTGACGTGCCACGTTCCAAACACCCAGATCTGAAATAAGCAAAGCGTCAACTCCGGCCTGCTGCAATTCCAGCAGATAGTCCGGCAGTCTGGCCAAATCTTCGTTATGGGCAAAAATATTAACCGTCACATAGACCTTTTTGCCAAGTCCGTGCGCGTAAGCAGCCGCTTCTGCAATTTCTTCAATACTGAAATTATTGGCAAAAGCCCGCAGCCCAAACATCTTACCGCCCAAATAAACGGCATCAGCGCCATAACGCAAAGCTATTTTACATTTTTCCATATTTCCTGCCGGCGCCAAAAGCTCCGGCTTATTTTTCATTCTCGTCATATTACTTCCTTATTGTGGTCCATGAATATCTTCGATTGCCTTCAAATGCTCGGCATAAGTTTTCGTAAAACGGTGATGTCCGTCTTTTTCAGCAACAAAGTATAAATACTCCGTTTTTTCAGGATTTAAAACAGCCTTGATCGCACTCATCCCAGGACTGGAAATCGGTCCCGGCGGCAAACCTGGATTTTGATAAGTGTTATAAGGGTTTTGGATCCTGGTATCTGCAATTGTAATTTCTTCTTTTTGAGTCCCCAAAATATACTGAATAGTAGTATCTGACTGAATCGGCATATAAATCTCTAAGCGACGCAGAAAAACTCCGGCAATTCGCGGCTGTTCTTCTTTAAAAACAGCTTCCATCTCTACCAGGGCAGCCATATTTACCAGATCTCTGATCGACATTTTCTGTTTTTCTGCTTCTTCCGGAATATTTTCTTTGTTCATCTGCGTATTGAATTCCTTGACCATCATGGCCAGCATATCTTTTTCATTCATACCGATGTCAAACATATAGGTAGAGGGAAAAATAAATCCTTCCGCCTTATAAATAACATTAGGATCACTGGTTTCCATATAGGGATATGGAGTATAATTACGCGCGGCTTCGATGAACTTTTCAGCAGAACCAAGACCTTCAGCCTCAATTTTTTTCGCAGTTTTAACTACGGTAAAGCCTTCTGGAACCGTAAACCTCACCCGCTGCACCTGTCCCTTTGACAGAACTTCAACGATCTCACTGTTAGACATCCCGGCTGTTATTTCATAACGCCCGGCCTGCAGATCGCGTTCCAATCCACGGAATTTGGCTTCCAGTCTAAAAGCTTCCGGAGTTTTCACCAATTTCTGCTTATGCAGAAGATTTGCGATATCCGCAGTAGTCATTCCCGGCTCAACCGTAATCAGATACGGGCTTCCAGTCGCCAGATCTTTATTGCTGCCAGTGTAGTTCAATACCCAGTAAGCACCTACTACAACTACCAGAAAGATGCCTAAAAAAAATGGCAGTACCTTCCTCATTTTTCCATTCCCTTCACACCAGAGATAATAAAGCTCAAAAAGTGCCGGACAGTATGTCCGGCACTAGCAGTTGTTATTCTTCGTCCCAGTCTTCCATGAGTTTTTCGTAAGCAGCTTTTACTTCATCAAACTCTTCGTCTGTAGGAGCTAAATAAACTTCTTCGCCGTTTTCATCAAACTCAATACGGGCGATAATCACATTTTCTTCTTCGTCTTCCTCATGTTCATGGCAGTGACAATCTTCATCTTCACATTCGCAGTCTTCCAAATTGATCTGCGCTAAAATAGCGAAATTTTTCTTGCCTACAGGTACTACCATTTCTTCACGAAAATATAATTCGTTGCCTTCGTCGTCAGTAATAACTACGATTTGTTCTTCTTCCATAGCTTCCATATTTTCTTTATTTTCTGTTTGGTCCATTACGACACCTCGTTTCTAAATTATATACATTTTATATCATTTACAGTAATGCTGTCAATTTATCATTTTTCACCAAGCTGTGCAGCTAAAAAACCTTTATCCAGATCAAATCCAAGCTTACCGTTATCTTTAACTATGATATTAGTATCAAAGCTGCCGACAGCGGTAGCGATCTTGATATTGGAAAAAGCAAATTTTCCCTGCTGTCTGGTGATCGAACCTTTGATGGAACGGAACGGCAGCATCATGTACTTGCCTTCCTCGATGCGGAAGCTGCCCGCACCTGTGGCACTGCCTGCATCAGCAGTTCCTATCGCCAGCATTTTAAATGACAGCGGACCGTCGACCTGCGTTTCCGTAACTACGGAGCTGTCGAGGTCTATACCCTGTACTTCCAGTTTAAAGTCTTTGGTTTTTGTATCAATCTGACCATTGACATTGACCTGACCAGCATAAACATTACCGATAGCATCACCGATATTAAGCTTTCCGTCTTTATACAGAAACTTGCCGCTGAGCGCGGTAATATAAAGCGGATCGTAGGCCAGCTTATCAAGTCCAAAGGTGCCTTCAGCCTCAGGTTTGTCGATAGTACCCTTGACCTTGCCCAAAGCGGTAACAGCATCCTTCAAGCCCAGGCCCGGGCTCAAAGCTTCTATCACAAAGCTCGGCGCATTAACAGTCAAAGCATATGTCTGTTTTGCCTCCGGCTTTTCAGCATAATAAACATTGCCGTCTATGACCACCGTCTGTCCGGCAACCTCCAGATTCAGTCCGGCAAACTTCAAAGCCTCGGTATCAGCCGAAAACTTGCCGCTGCCTTTCGTTACAGGATAATTGATCAAAGAACCTTTCAAACCGTCGATCGTACCGTCGATATTCAAAGTCCATTTATCATCGGCTTTATCAGCCCTGATTTTTACATCAGGCAGATTGCCTTCAGTGATCACCACATCAGCAGCCTGCGGCAAAACATTCAGGATATTCTGCAGCGGCATTTTCTTTACCTCTGCCACAACTGCCGTCGTGCCTGAATCATTTTGGATGTCAGCGATAATATCGCTTTTACCGTCTTTAACACGCAGACCGTATTTGATTTTTGGATATTGTTTAAAATTTCCCTGGAACTGTACTTTATCAAAATCCAGCGGCTTGTTCTCCAGCAGCAGATTCACCTTCGCGTCCTTGATTTCCATCAAACCGCGGAACTGCGTTGCTGCAGCCGCCTTTTTTACAGTCAGCAGCTCATTGTTCTTCTGCTCTTCTTCAACCTGAAAATTGATATAATTGACAATGTTCAAACCGTCTTTTTTATTATAAGACACAAAAAAACTGGGCTTATCGATCACCACATCACCAACAGAAGCTCCGGTACCGCCTTTCAGCAAAGCGTCAAATAAATTGACAGATACCGTAGCCAGAGGTATTTCGGCAATCGTTTTGCCATCCGGCCCTACCCAGACGACATTTTTGAAAATAACATCACCCGACCAGTTAGCCTGAATCTCTTCGGCTTTTAAAGTCCCCTGCAGCGCAGTCTGCTCTGCCAGAAGCTTTTTAGTGAGCTCTTCGGCAGCACGGCCTCCGAACTGGAACAGCAGCACGAAAGCAACCAGAACCAGCGCAACAAAGCCGATAAATATTTTTTTCGCCATACTTTCATTCCGTCCTTTTACTTTGTGGACTATCCAGATAATTTTGCAGAATCACCACAGCCGCCATCATGTCGATAACTTTTTTGCGTTTGCTGCGGCGCAGGTCGGCATCTATCAAAACTTTTTCAGCGGCAACTGTCGAAAGACGCTCGTCCCATAAGACGATTTTAAGCTGCGGGAACCTTTCGCCGATCACTCTGGCAAAATCCTCGCAGCTCTGCGCACGTTCGCCTACACTGCCGTTCATATTCTTAGGATAACCTACCACCATCGTATCTACTTCATATTCAGCGATAAGCTCGCCGATACGCTGCAGATCACGTTCTTCACTGGTACGACGGATTGTTTCCACCCCGTTGGCGATCATCCCCATCAGATCACTGGCGGCTACGCCGATAGTCCGCGTGCCGACATCCAGAGACATACTTCTCATGTAAGCAGCTCTCCCCGTCTTATTTTGTGTTTTTTTCCAAATATTTTACTACCAGTTCTTCAATAAGCTCATAACGTTCAAAACGACGCAGCTTCGTGCGTGCGTCATCATGACTGGTAATATATGTAGGATCGCCGCTGAGCAGATAACCTACGAGCTGGTCAATAGGATTATAGCCTTTTTCTTCTAGCGCTTTGCACACCTCGCTGATTGTTTGCGAGACGTCTTTATTTTCATTGTTGCGCTTGAACATCATTGTTTCCTGCGATACCTGAGTCATCGTTGATCCCTCCTTGATACAAAATTCCCTTGTTGAACAACCGTTTGATATAGATACACTATTATTGTAGCATACCTTGAGACAAAAAAATATAAAATAACTGTGAACTTGTATAAATAAAGGCCGAGAATACTCTCGGCCTTTAAGTTTTTTTACACAATTTATTATTTTACCTGTGTTTCGATAACGCCCCAGGCTGTTTCCAACGCTTCACCTAATTTAGAAGCATCTTTACCGCCTGCCTGTGCCATATCAGGACGTCCGCCGCCGCCGCCGCCGCAGATCCTGGCAACCTCTTTGACAATGTTGCCGGCATGGATACCTTTAGCGACAGCATCTTTCGTAGCCATAGTCAGAATACTGATCTTGCCGTCGGCAAATACTGAAGCCAGCACAACGACGCCGCCGACCTTATCACGCATCTGGTCACCCAGATTACGCAGTGCTTCGATATCATCGACACTGACCTGCTGCACTAAAGCTTTGATACCTTTGATGTCGCGAATCTGACTGTCAACGTCACTGACCTGAGCTTTAGCGATCTTATCGGCCAGCTCGGCAGCTTTTTGCTCAACAGCTTTCAGTTCGCCCTGCAGAGCTGTCAAACGTGCAGGCACATCAGTTACACGGCATTTCAAGCTTGCAGCCAGGCCTTTTACCATAGCTTCCATTTCGTTGACATGAGCCACAGCACCATGCCCTGTCACAGCTTCGATACGGCGAACGCCAGCACCGGTGCTGGACTCGGAAATTATTTTAAACATACCGATCTGAGCGGTATTAGTCACATGAACGCCGCCGCAGAATTCCATAGAGAAACCCGGTACAGTAACGACACGCACGATATCGCCATATTTTTCGCCAAACAGCGCCATCGCACCACGTTTTTTAGCTTCTTCAATCGGCAGTTCTTCAATGGTCACACCCTTGGCTGCCAAAATCTCTTCATTAACAATAGCTTCGACGCGGCTCAGTTCTTCTTCTGTTACCGGCGAGAAATGCGAAAAGTCGAAACGCAGACGGTCCGGACCTACATAACTGCCTGCCTGATTGACATGACCGCCTAAGACAGATTTCAAAGCTGCGTGCAGCAAATGCGTTGCCGTATGATTACGGGCAATATCGCTTTTGCGGCAGCTGTTTACTTCGTAAGTTACCGCATCGCCCACATTGACTGTACCTTCAACTACACGCCCAATCTGGATCGTAGCGCCGTCCGGCAGTTTTTTGGTATTTTCAACTTCAATCACACCTGTAGGAGCAGTGATACGGCCCAAATCACCTAACTGGCCGCCGCCTTCAGCATGAAAGGCAGTAACGTCAAGAATAACGGCAACGTCTTTACCATCTTCTGCATTTTCGATCGGCTGTGCGTCATGCGCAGGGTACAGCATAACGATTTTACCTGTATCTGCAGCTTCATCAACCTTTAAGGAAGCAATATCAATACCGCGGGTATTATAAATAACCGGACGGCCTGCTTTATCATCACGGGCTTCACGCGCCATTTTACGCTGAACCTCCAGCGCAGCGTCAAAACCAGCTTTATCCATCGTCATTCCGTTTTCTTCCAAGATTTCAGCAGTCAGTTCCCACGGAAAGCCAAAGGTATCGTTCAGTTTAAAAGCTGTAGCTCCATCCAGTATCGTAGCGCCTGCCGCCTCTAATTTAGCTATCTCGTCACTCAGCAGTTCACTGCCCTGACGCAGAGTACGCAGGAAGCTTGTTTCTTCCATTTCGATAACTTTTTGGATATATTCGCGTTTTTCGACCAGGTTTGGATAAACATGACCGTACATTTCAATAACCACATCCACAGCACCGGCCAAAAACATTTTGTCGATGCCGATCAAACGTCCGTGACGTACAGCACGGCGCAGAATGCGACGTAAAACATAACCGCGGCCTTCATTGGAAGGCAGGATACCGTCGGCGATCATAAAAGTCATACTGCGGGCATGGTCGGCAATTACCTTCAAAGAAATATCGGTTTTTCTTTCTCTGCCATATTCTACAACCGCTACTTCAGATGCATATTCAATGATCGGGAAAATCAGATCCGTTTCAAAATTAGACGGTTTGCCCTGCAGCACGGAAGCCAAACGTTCGAGACCGGCACCGGTATCAATATTTTTGTTAGCCAGCGGCGTATAAGTACCATCTTCATTTTGATTATATTGAGTGAATACCAGATTCCAGATTTCCAGGAAACGGTCACAATCGCAGCCTACAGCACAAGTCGGTTTGCCGCAGCCGCGTTCTTCACCCAGATCGACATGAATCTCGGAGCAGGGACCGCAGGGGCCGCTGCCGATCTCCCAAAAATTCTCTTCCAACCGTACGATGCGTTCTTCAGGCAATCCAACGACATTATGCCAGATATCAAAAGCTTCATCATCTTCGGTATGGATAGTAATCCACAGCTTATCAGCAGGAATCCCCAACTCTTTGGTAACAAATTCCCAGCTCCAGGGAATGATCTCTTTTTTAAAATAATCGCCGAAAGAGAAATTACCAAGCATTTCAAAATAAGTATGGTGGCGGGCAGTACGGCCGACATTCTCAATATCGCCTGTACGCACGCATTTTTGGCAGGTCGCAATACGAGGAGAAGGCGGTTTCATTTTACCTGTAAAAAAAGGTTTGAAAGGAGCCATACCGGCGCCAATCAAAAGCAGCGTCGGATCATCCTGAGGAATGAGTGACGCGCTGGGCAGGATCAAATGTCCTCTATCTTCGAAGAATTTTAAAAATTTCTCACGAATTTCATTACCAGTCATGTACTTCATAATCGTTTTATCGCTCCTTTAAAGTCGAAACATCATAATAAAAAATTATATAAAAATTAACGGCTAAAGTCAATTAAACTGACAAAGTATACACTATTTTCCTGACACTAAACTTTTCTTTATATAAAAAAGCCGTAAGCAAAAACTTACGGCTCCACGCCAAGTATTTCAGGAGGACACCCAAAACTTTCGGCACTATCAATTATAGATATGTTTTTACACAAAGTCAATATTCTTTTTCATTTTTCTCGTTTAATGTAATTTTCTGTTTTTGGTTATTGTGAAAACAGCCTGGCTATTTTTCCCCGGTAATTCGGATTATTTCCGTTACCCAGCGAGCGCAGTCGTACAAATCACACTCACGCAGGCACTCTTCTGTAGTATGTACCTTGTTCATACCTGTAGCTAGAAGTACGCAGGGCAAACCATAGCCGCAGAGGAAATTGCCGTCACTGCAGCCACCTGTTTTCGTCAGTTCAAAAGGCAGCTGCAGATTATCGGCTGCCTGCTTAGCCAGCAATACCGCCGTATGGTCTTCCGCTACATGAACAGCAGGACAGCCTTCTACCGGATCAACCTCTAAAATACCGCCGCCGGCTTCAACCACTTCTCTGATACACCTGATCGTTTCATTCTTCAGCCGCTCCAGCTTATCAGGGTCCATACAGCGCATATCGATCACGAATTTAGCCTGCTCCGCAACGATGTTTGTTGCAGCACCGCCTTCGATCTGTCCTATATTTAATGTAGTTTCTTCATCAAGACGTCCGTAAGCAGGCAGCGCCGTCAAAGCTTTCGCCGCCAGCATAATGGCATTGATACCTTTTTCAGGCTCGATACCTGCATGAGCCGACTTACCTTTGACTGTAAAATAAATATCGAACAGCCGCGGCGCAGAGTTCGTAACGATACCGGGCGCACCACCGATATCCAGGCAATAACCGAGATCAGCCCTGATATCCTTCGGGTCAAGATTGACCACTCCCAGACAACCGATCTCTTCGGCAATCGTAAAACACAGCTGGATATCGCCATGCGGGATATTCTGCTCCTGCACGGCCCGCACTGCTTCCAGCACAGCCGCTATACCAACTTTATCATCACCGCCTAAAGTAGTAGTTCCGTCAGAATAAAGGACTCCGTCCCTGAGCACGACCTTCGTTCCCGTTGTCGGCGGCACAGAATCCATATGTGCTTCAAAAAACAGTCCGGCTGCACCCTCTACATTGCCCGGTAAAAATGCCCACACATTGCCTGTTGTCCCGCCGATCTTCCTGCCGGCATCGTCCACTTTTACTTCCAGTCCCATTGCCTGCAGCTTCTGTACCAGCAGATCGGCTTCGGCCTTTTCGTCCTTACTAGGACAGGGCACACTGACCAGTTCTATAAATTCATTTAAAATACGTGTTTCATTAATCATCATTATTACCTCACAATTTACAGGATATTATCTATTATAGCACCGACCTGCTCCGGCAGCTACTTTTATAAATTGCCAAATAAAAAAGAGCAGGGAATCTATCCTTGCTCCTGATCAAGATATTTTTTTATGATATCTGCGGCTTCTTCCGGCATAATATCATTACATAAGTCAGTGTCATTCAAAATCGCCTGCAGGCTTCTGCTCTGCTGATAATCAAAATACTGCCATTTTAAACTGCGGCTGCTCCACATTTCCAAACCTTCTTTTAAATCACCATAACGCAGTAGAAAGAACCATTTATGATCACGGGAAGTTACTTTTTTATAAAACATATTCTCCCTCCGTTCCCCTCTGTCCTTATTATAGCACAAGAGTACCCCCCCACAAGACATACAAGAACTTTTTATCTTCGCCTGACGCAACGTTTTTGCTCAAACGTTTTGATAATCGTCCAGTTCCCAAAAATATCTCCTTTATCTGATAAATAGCTTGGCAAATAACAAAAATGTGGTACAATAATAGCGATAAATCCCGCAGACCGGACCGCTCACTCTTTTCATCCTGGCCGATACTGCAGAAGGAGCAAAAAATGAATCGTAAAGAAAAATTCAAACAGGCTAATCGGGAAGCAAATGCCACCTGGTTAGCCCTTCTTATTGTCATCGTCTTTTGGTGCGTCGCAGGCTTTGGTCTTGCTGACGTTAAGGTAGAATTTTTCCAGACGCCCCTGTGGGTCTGGGCAGGCTGCATCGGCACCTGGCTGTTTGCCATCGTCGTTTCTGTAGTTCTTGCCAATTGCATCTTTAAAGATATGGACTTGGACGACAAGGAGGATGAAATCAATGGGTAATTTCTTCCACCTCTGGCCTGTTCTTTTATTCCTTGCCTTTATGCTTGGCGTCAGCTTTTGGGTGCAGCGAGCTTCCCGCGGCGACCGCCAGCAGAACTTTGCTAAAGATTATTTTATCGGCGGCCGCAGTCTGGGCGGTTTTGTCCTGGCTATGACTACCGTTGCAACCTACAGCTCAGTCAGCACCTTTGTCGGTGGTCCCGGTATGGCCTGGGCCATCGGTTATGGCTGGCTTTATATGGCGATCGTACAAGTCGTAGTCATCTTCCTCGTTTTAGGTATTTTCGGCAAAAAGATCGCTATGGTTTCACGCAAAATTGACGCTGTTACAGTAGTCGATGTTATCCGCAGCCGCTATCAATCCGATTTGCTTGCCAATATTTCCGCGCTGGTGATCGTTGCCTTCTTCTGTGCGACGATGGTCGCCCAGTTCGTGGGAGCTGCCAAGCTCTTTGAAGCTGTTACAGGCTTCTCCTATGTCACTGGACTGACATTATTTGGCCTGATCGTTGTCTTTTATACTACTGTTGGCGGCTTCAAAGGCGTTGCCATTACTGACGCTATCTGTGCCGTCGCTATGATCATCGGCCTTTTTATCCTGTTCTTCTCAATGCTGGAAACAGGAGGCGGTTATGAAAAAATCATGACCCATATCCAAACCAATCATCCCGATATGCTGGAACCGCTTTCCCGCGGCAAAATGCCGATCTCGCTCTATATCAGCCAGTGGCTGCTTGTTGGTGTCTGTACACTGGCACTACCGCAATCAGTAGTCCGCGGCATCAGTTACAAAAACACCAAAGCCCTGCATAACGCTATGATTATCGGCACCGTCGTTATCGGCGCCATGACTCTGATCGCTACCTGGATCGGCGTCCTTTCCAAGGGCGTGCTTACCGATACCCTGCAGGCTTACGGCGGCAGCGTCGATAACATCACCCCGCTTACTATCATTGGCACCATGGACCCCTTCTGGGCCGGCATCACCATCATCGGTCCTATCGCAGCAACTATTTCTACCGTGTCTTCCCTGCTGCTGGCCTCCTCTTCCGCTATCATCAAAGACGTATATATGCACGAATGCTCCAAACGCCATAAAACAGTTTCCAATAATACGATACGTCTGTTCAGCATGGGTGCTACCGTTATCCTTGGCCTTGGAGTTTACTTTATTGCCATTGCCCCGCCCAGCGTTATCTGGAAAATAAATATGTTCGCTTTCGGAGGCCTGGAAACAGCATTCTTCTGGGTCCTGATCTTCGGGCTGTTCTGGAAAAAAGCCAACCGCACCGGCGCCGTTTTCGCTATGGCTGGCGGCGTACTCGCCTACTGCACTACTATGGCGCTGCAAATCAAATTCTTTGATCTGCACCAGATAGTTATCGGCATCGGAGCTTCGTTGATTTTCTTCCTTATCGGCAACGCCCTTGGCAAAGAACACGACGAACATATTCTGCGTATTTTCTTTCCCGAAAAGTATCGCGATTAAAAATGTTATAAAAAAGCTTCGCAGCATAAAATTACCCGCTGCGAAGCTTTTTTTGTATTTTATTTATGCAGCTCTGCTGCCTCGTCCCGGTAAGCCTCCGGCTTCCAGCCGTCAGCAAGCAATTTTACCAGCAGCTTGCCGGTATTGGCAGCATCGTCATAAGCAGTATGCCACAAACCGCCTGTATCAACGTTTTGTTCTTCTGTTGCCTTCTTCAACCCGGTCGTATACGTATCGCCTTTCAGCAGCTTATAAGCTGCCGCCAGATCAAGATAGTCTTCAGGTAAAACAGGATTTTCCAATTTATGCCGTCTGCAGCCTTCCGCCACCACCTTATAATCCTCATCACCCCAGGCCACAAAATAAGTCTGCCCCGGTACATATAAAGCTTTGATCTGTTCAAGCATCTCTCCAAATTCTATTGCTGATTCCATATCCTTTTCAGTGATCATACAAAAATCCATTCCCTCTTTAGCCTGCTTCGGATAAAAATGCGGATGGACAAAATTTTGGATCTTACCTGTGACCGCAAGGGAAATTCCATCTATTTTCACCGCTCCGATCTCAATTATTTCTGAAAAAAATCCTCGTGGACGTCCCATTCTTTTGGTATATTGAGTAAACTCAAAATCTGCCACAAAAAAGTCCCTGCTCATCAATCTGCCACCATCTTTTCTAAATATTTACATTAATTATAACACCATCTGCCATTAATGCACTATCTGCTGAATTTTCCGAATTATAAAATTTTGCCTAATTACTTAAACTTTCCCTAAAATAATGCTAAAATATAAAAGTTCATACTTTTATAAACAACAGGAGTGTTATAGATGCAGCAACATCAATTAAAAGGCAGCCTGATGCTGTTTTTCTGCGCCCTGATCTGGGGACTGGCCTTTGTCGCACAAAGTGTCGGAGCCGACCACGTAGGCGCATTTACCTTCAATGGCCTCCGCTCATTGATCGGCGCAGTTTTTCTGATCCCCTGCGTCGCCTTTTTTGACCGGCTTGCAGGCAGACCTTTTTCTATTTGGGGTACTGATAACAAAACAGAACAGCAGGACCTTATTACCGGCGGCATCGTCTGCGGTATCGTGCTGACTATCGCCAGTACTCTGCAGCAGATCGGTATCGGTCATACCACTGTCGGCAAAGCCGGTTTTATTACTACGCTCTATATCGTTATCGTGCCCCTTTTCGGGCTTATTGTACACAAAACCGTTACCAAACTGCAATGGCTCAGCGTTTTTATTGCCGCTGTCGGTATGTATTTTATCTGTATTACCGAAAATTTCAGCGTCAATTACGGCGATATGATCATTTTGGCCTGCGCCTGCTTTTTCGCACTGCATATCATCACTATCGAACGTTTTTCCGTATTGGTAGACGGTGTGCGGATGTCGCTGCTGCAATTTGCCGTCTGCGGTATTTTAAGTCTGCCTGCCATCTTCTTTTATGAAACGCCGTCCTGGGAAGCGCTTGACCAGGCCTGGCTGCCTATCTTATACGCCGGCATCATGTCCTGCGGCATCGCCTATACCCTGCAGATCCTTGGTCAAAAATACGTCAATGTTATTTTAGCTTCCATCATTTTAAGTATGGAATCCGTCTTTTCGGTTTTCGCAGGCTGGCTGCTACTGGGCGAACAGCTTTCCCTGCGTGAAATAGGAGGCTGCGTACTGGTCTTTGCCGCGATCCTGCTGGCACAGATGCCTCCCAAACAACAATAAAATAAAAACTTGCAGCATAAACAAAACCCGTTTCTATACAAAATATAGAAGCGGGTTTTTATCTTAACCACTGCAAAATATACGCCTGCTGCTTTAACCAACGCTGCCGCATCTGATAATCAGGTAAAACACTGGCTACACGCTGCCAAAAACGGCGGCTGTGATTCATATTGCCAATATGGCTCAGCTCATGCACCACAACATAATCTAAAACTGCCAGCGGATAAAATACCAGCCGCCACGAAAAATTCAAATTTCCCTTTATACTGCACGAACCCCAGCGTTTCGCCGCTGAAGACAGCTTCACACTCTGATAAACAACACCCATCAACTCCGCATAATGTGCTGTCCGTTCCTGCAAAACTGCTAAAGCCTGCTGCCGCAGCCATTTTTCCAGTGCCTGCTGCGGTTTGGACTGTGGACACAACAGCACTGTACCGTTTACCTGCACCTGCCCAACCTCCGTCAGACGCAGCGTATATCTGTTATCCAATACAGACAACTGCATCCCATCGGTCAATATCAGCTGCCGCTTCTTCTGCACTGCGGCATAATGCTGCTGTTTCTGCTCTATCCACCCGGTCTTTGCCTGCACAAAATGTTCTATATCGCTCAAACGGGCCTGCAACGGTGCCCGCACCCTGCACTTGCCCTCGCTGTCGATCACAATAGCAATCGTCCTGCGTTTACTTCGTATCAACTCATAAGCTACTGTCATTCCTGTCTCCATATCTTTATGCTGTTTTTAAAATTCTGCCTAACCGCACACACGCACGATCATTTCCTTATTTTTCAAACCCGCCAGCCATTCGTGCGGAATACTGTCATAACCATAGTACAAACCTGCCAGACTGCCGGCAACGGCAGCAACTGTATCGGCATCCTCACCCAAATTTACAGCCCACAACAGACATTCGCGGTATGAATTCGTATTGGCCAGACACCACAACGCCGCTTCCAGCGTATCTACAACATAACCGTTGCTCTCGATTTCATCTGCCGGCAATTCATACACACTGCGGTCAATAATACGGCTGTAATAATGCAGCTCACGGTTATCATCTGCATCAGCCACCTGCCGCAGATCATCTACAGCCCTGATAACACCCCGCACAAGTAAAGTTGCCAGCTTAAAACGCTCCCGGTGCTGAATGATCTCACCGGCAACAGCACAATACAAAAAACATCCCAAAGTGCAGCAAATATGCGCATGGGTCAGCGCCGAAACATTACGAATGATTTCATATCGTCCTGCTGCCGGCTGTGCCTGCAAATAAAACTCTACCGGCAAAATCCGCATCAGCGAACCATTACCGCAGTTCCATTCGTTACGCGGTGCGCAGCACTCCAGAGGTACTCCGTTCAAATAATTCATCAGCGCCTGCTTCGTTGTTGCGCCAATATCAAAGGCCACGCCTTCAGGCGTCAGATAGCCATATTCCAGCCACTTGGCAAAACGCCGCAGCAAATCATGATAATCAAGCCGCCAGTCATTTTCGCGCAGGCTTGCTAAAGTGCACAGAGTCAGACTGGTATCGTCCGACCACAGACCCTGCCTCATCTCAAGTACCGGGCTGAACTTCAGACTTTCGCGTGTTTTTCCCTGCGCCGGCTGCCCCAACGCATCGCCCACCGCCAAGCCTAAAACGCCGTTTAAAATATAATCAGTCATATTCTTCCTCGGTCAGCTCAAAACGGTATTGCTGCTCCACCTCGGGATACTTTTCACGATCCACCTCGGAAGCAAACATCGCGTAAGGCCGCACATAATAAGCAAAATCATCATACAAAGCCTGATAAACAACGCACTGCTCACCTGTTTCAGTATGCTGTGCCACAACTAACACCTTATAGTCCTTCCCTTTAAAATGCCGATAGACCCTGCCTGCCAAAATCTTACGCATAACAATTACCTCATTCAATATTTAAAATTCATTCTCACAGCTGTTTTTAAAACTCACGTTCCAGCCCTTCATGCGCCAGCTCCATATTCTCTATCGCATTTTCATTACTTTCGGCGTTAAACCCCGGAACACAATGTTTAACAGGCCAGGCGTTAACAAGCTGCCAGCGTGCCATTACTTTTTGGCAATCGTCCAAAAGCTCGATCGTCACATTTTTCCGCTCAAACTCTCCACGCTCAACACTTTCAAACCAATCCGTTAAATACCGCGAAACAGATGTGCCCCATCTCAGTGTTGCGTTACCATACTTTTTTAAGCCCGGCATTTTCACAGGCGTGCCTGCCTGATGATCACCTGCCCGGTATTCTATGGGCTCGTCAGCCATCTCAGGTGCTGAAACTTCTGAAAAATACCCTACTGCTTTACCATCTATCAAAACATTAAAATTATATTTTTTAAAAGGATAGCTTGTTGCCATTTGCTCTCACTCCTTTATAATTGCCGCCCGATATTCTCATGCAGCCTGTATCTATATTTTACCCTATTTCATCTTCAAGTTACCAGCGAAATAATTATGAACTTCAAATAAAAAACAGCCTGCAGCAGTTATCATAAGCTACAGACTGTCTAAAGTACAGTTCTTTAATATTTTTATCGGCTCAGCTACATAAAATCTAAAATCGTTACCGGCAACAACTGCATCCCGAAGGCTGGTAAAATGACCAGCAGAACATCGGCAACCAGTAAAATCACCGTGCTCCAGAACAACAGCTTACTTAAAATATGTTCATCCCGTTCTTCTTCAGTAAGATTGCGCAGAATAACATTTTCGACGAGAAAGCTGGCAGCGCCATAATAAAGCCCTATCACCGCCAAGCTCATAACTGCCGTTCCCAGCTCACCGCTTACTTTGATCCTCATAAATTTCATCCCCTATCTTGTGTATGTTTTTTACTTTGCCAACCGTTTTTTTACCTGCTGCATTTTTACTTTCAAATCAGTAAAATTAAAACTGCTGAGCTGCGTCCACAAGTCATTTTTACCCTGAATGGAAACAGTCGTATATTTTAGTACCGGAAAAACACCAAATAATCTGTATGTCGTATCTTCGATATCGATACTCTCAATATCCTTATACAAATATACTCCGGCTCTTGTTAATACCCCGCCAAAAATTTCCAGCCCGTTTTCATAAATATCTACTCTGTAGCTGCCGGCCTGCCAAAAAAATACAGCAGCCGTCCCCACTGCGCAAGTTGCTAAAATCAGCGGCATCATACTTATTCCACCGTCAATTACCGCCATAACCGCCATCAGCAGAAGAAATCCTATCACCCCTGTCGACATCAGCCTGTTCGACTTCACCACATCAAGCAGCCCCCGCAGTCCAGTACTGTTTGCATCCATCCAAACACCTCACCTATAGTTTTGCTTAACAATATAGCATATATTATTTGCAAAGTCACCATCCAGATTAAAAGTTAACAATCAGCTAAATCTAAACAGCCCGGCGCCTATCCTTTGAAAAATAATAAAACATTGCCAGCAATGACTATCTGTGTTATAATCTAACTTGATATTGATGAGCCGATATCTTTTGCTCCGCCTGGAGCACAAAGCACCTGTGTTTTCACGCAGGTGCTTTTGACTTTTATGCTTCAGCATATCCGCAACTTTGACAGCAATGCCGTAATAAATAATAAAAAACAAACCCTATAACTTCTGACGAAGTTATAGGGTTACTTTTCAATCTGGTGGAACTAACTGGACTCGAACCAGTGACCCCCTCGATGTCAACGAGGTACTCTAACCAACTGAGCTATAGTTCCGCAACGATGTTATTTTAGCGCAGAATCACCTTTTTGTCAAGCTGTGACAGCGTAAAAATCAATGTCCCCAGGCTGTCCGGCAGTTTATTCCCGTATCGTAACTTTAGTACCGACCTCGACATAGGGCAGAAGCTCCAGCAGCTCGCCGTTACGCATCCGCACACAACCTTCAGAAACCATCGTACCAATGGATTCCGGCGCATGTGTACCATGAATACCAATCCCGTCCCAGCCTGTTACCATAGAAATGAAATTGGGCCCGTAAGCCCCTTTAATCTCACCTTTGCCGTCGCCGAAATCATGCGTCCAGTACGATGCGTCTAAAATCTCGTCCACCTCAAAATTACCTGTCGGCGTAGTCATATCGCCGGCACGCTGCTTTTGACCCGGTTTTGCCCCAACAGCAACGCCCCATTGCTTAATTACTTCGTTATCCTTCAGCACATACAGCTTGTAATCACTTTTATCTATCAATATCGTATAAGCAGGTTTAACAGCTTCCGGCTGCTTTTGCTCCTCTTTAGGAGGCTCTGCAGCAGGAGTTTCCGGCTTGACCTCCTGCCCTGGCTGCTCAGCAGTCTGCGCCGACTGCTGCTGAGATGTCTGCTGCGGCACCTGCTGTTCTTTACTCAGCCCGTCTAGATACCATATAGCAGCCGAAACCAGCACACCGATCAAAATTATTACAGCGGCGATCTGTTTCTGCTGACGCTGCCGGCGCCTGACACTTTCTTCCTTAAACTGGTCTTTATAAGATTTGCTCACAGTAACATCTCCTTTATGTTTTTATGGTATAACCGCCGCCAGTTTTTGTCAATCGCTGCAAAAATATTTACTAGCAGGTGCAGCCGTGTTAAAATATAAACAACTATTAACCTTTGATGACGGAGGCCCATATGGAAAACCTGACTGTAAACTTTCAGCTGCCTGCCGCTGCAGTTTTTGTCCCGCTAATGCTGGACGACGGACACGGCGATTATAACCGCAGCTACGAACAATACGAAAACAACGACATAGATTATGCAGATTATTCGACCGACCACCGCGATAACAACTATCGTAACTTTGAAAAGAAAAAACGTAAAAAGACACAAAAAGAAATCGTCGCCGATATTTTAAAACGCTGGGATTAAGCACAACAAAACCACTCAACTATAAAAGCTGAGTGGTTTTTATATTGCCAGCTTAACCTGTTACCTGCTTTATAACAACATGCAAAAGCAGCTTGTAATTTCTGCCAGCTGCTTTCACAAGCCTGCACCCCTCACTTATACATTGCTAATATTCCCCTATAACAATGCAAAGTTATCAAAACGTCCATCTGGCGCCGATGTTCCACTGCCAGTCTTTAGTAAAATCACTGCCTGAGCTGCGTTCCACATCCAGATAAACATGACTGTTTTTACCTGCGGCAAAAGCGGCGCCAACACCATATTCAAACCAGGTATCGTTAAAGGTATCGCCAACCTTAACTCCATCCCTGCCGTCATACATCGTTACATCATAACCGCCGCCGAACTCATGCAGCAGATTGGCCTTAGCATAAACGACGCTTTTGCTGCCGACCTCTTTGCCGATATTGAATCCGATACGTCCGACAGCGCTTTTGATCCCGCTCTGGCTTACTTCGATACCATTACTGGTAGTATAACTGTCACCGCCCAGATAACCTAAAGTAAACTGGGCCTGCGGCTCGATATACCAGCCGTTGTGCAAGACATTTTTCCGGCCGTATTCAGCACTCAGCGATACGCCGGTATTGTTAAAATCACCGGTGATCTTATTATTTTTCGTATCGTACACCTTAAAATCATTCTCCAGATTACTGACTTTAAACACCACATCCAAATAATGCCCTTTACTGCCGATTTCCGTATTATAGAAACTGATCGCCTTGCTGCTGTTGTCGCCGCTGCCACGATTGTAGCTGCTGTCGCCGTCAACATAGCTTACCGCCGCCCCCTGATAACGTATCTTGTCGTCAGTATTTTTAGTTATGGTATCGTAACCCAGCTCGTAAGAAGTATACTTGTTTTCAAAATCAAATTTTCCGTCACGGCCGATTTTTGTTCCCCGCAGCCGGAACCAGGCCCCCTGGGCTTCTTCGCCATTATGCCGCAGCTCACCCATACGCTGCAGCAGCTTGTCGTTTTCTGTCCGCCACGTGTGATAGTTCAGCGCATTGGCTGCAAGGATCGTATCCGTACTGGTAGTAGGCTGATCAATATTCGTTACCTGCTTCAAATACCAGTCCTTAGTATAATTACCACTCGTATCGGCAGTATCCTGATGATCCAGCTCATAACGCTTCCAGTACAGCGTCCCCTCACCATCTACAGCGGCAAAACTGCCGTTATGGTTATTGACAGTCGCCAGCACCGTACCGACGCCTTCTTCCCCTACAGGCGTATAACCATTGACCTCGTACAAATCAATATACTGCGTCCCGGTCAACGTATCGGTAACATACAGCTTGTCGCTGTTCAACGAATTCTGACTAGCATCGATATCCATTTTGATAACGCCGTTCTCACCGCTGAGATTATCTACCGTCAAAGTGCTGAAAGTATTACTGTCGTGAGTCATATCCACTATCGAATTATCGTTATGCAAATGCGTCAGGTTAGAATCACCAGTCACCTTCCAATAGGAAGCCTCCTCCAGCGAAATATTAGTTTCAGCTGTACTGGCAGTGCTTACCCAGCCCTCGATAAACGATCCGCTATTAGCAGTAAGATCAACTATGCCGCCACTGTTATTAAGGATATTGCCGTAAATATTATATTTGCCCGCATTACCTACCACGCTGCCGTTATTATAAGTATAAATAGCATAGCTCGCAGTATCGCCCTCAGTCGCACTGATAACAGCTCCATTTAATACAGCCTCGCTGCCAGTGCCTTGCGCCAACACACCTGCTGCCCATTGGCTTCCATCATCCGCACTGACGTTAATAACAAGATCCTTAGCTGCCTCAAACTTCCCTTTATTAAATACAAATACTCCCAACGCCACGCCATCCCTGCTGTTAGCAATGATAGAAGCATTTTCCCCCAAAGTAACCTTAGCGTCGTTAAAACCAACCTCGACTCCTCTGGTATCCTTTCCGCCTGTAACAAATAACCTCAACCCATCACCAACAGAAATAGTAGCTCCGTCATAAGAATCGATACCATAAGTCCAGCCAGTTCCCGCATTGATAACATTCAACTCTAAATTATCGCCAACTTCAATAATACCTGAATCCATTGTCGCATTATCACCGGCATACATACCCTTCATCACATTAGGCTGATTATTGGAATCCAGACCGCTGACATTACCGGAAACAGTGATTTTAGAATCATCACCGATTTTTACAACTCCGGAAGCATATGTCTTAATACCATAAACATCCAGATTATGTACCGTTCCTGAAGTATCAATAAAATTCATCTCGATCTGCTTCAGGTCAATCGTGCTGTTATAGCCAAAAATACCAATAGAATCGTAGCCACTGTTTGTAGAGTTGGCAAAACCATTAATATCCAGCTTGATAGCACCGCTATTATAAATAAAATCATTACCACTGGCATAAATGCCCTTCGTAACATGGCTAATGCTGCTTGAGTCGATAGACGCTATTCCCCCAAGCGCCTCCAACTCACTTACTGTCGAAAATGGCTGATCGACACCTTCAGCAGCCCACACCACATTATTTAATGACATTGCTAAAACGCTTGCCAAGACTGCTTTTTTAATTACATCTTTTTTCCTTTTCATAGTTTAACCCTCTCCTTTACAATTGCTCTTGGTTTTTCATTCGCTTATGCAAATCAACTAAAACCATAGATACTTCGCTTATAGTATAACAAATTAACTGCTTTAACAAGTTATTCTCATCAGTTTATCACTTTATTTCTGAATTATCACAGCAATTTTTGTGTGATACAGATGCTTTATCCGTTCTTCACCTTTAATGCTTTTCGTTTTTAACAAAATTATTACCACTAAAAGATTGTAAATATAACTGTTAAGTTATAATAAGTTACGCATAATAAAATAATTAAAAAAAGCACAGACCAATATAGTCTGTGCTTTTATAATCTTCTCAAATCTAAATACTGCAATAAAGAAACGATATCTTTATCAAAAAAAATCAATCAAAACTCAAACCTTACTCCTGCATTTACCTGCCATTTTTTCTGGATATCGGCACCAAAGCTGCGTTCGATATCGCCGTATAAATGACTGCTGTTGCCCAGCTTGATATTACCACCCAAACCAAGTTCAAACCAGGTATCGCCATAATCATGCGATTCACTCAATGTTTCCCCATTGCCCGCCAGCATCCTGACATCACGGTTACCGCCAAACTCATGCAGCATATTAACTTTCAGATATACATCGTTGCCTGACGCATCTTTTTTGCCTGCTACTACGCCCAAACGTCCAATGCAGCTGTTTACACCGCCCATATAAACATTATTGCCACGATCAGTCGTGTAGCTGCTGCTGCCTAAACGCCCTATGATAAGCTGGGCCTGCGGTTCGATAAAAGTCCCCTGTGCTTTATTCAGCTCTATGGTTTTTCCGTATTCCACACTCAGGCTATACGCACGGCTCTTTGCCTTGGCCTTATCCGGATAATCGCCATAGGACCTGATGTCCGTATCAAACTGGCCGAAGCGAGCCACTACATCTGTATAGCTGCTGTTATCGCCATGCCAGGTTCCATAAATACTGCCTGCAAAAAGCTTGTCTTTACCGCTGCCATAACTGTAACTCGTATGCCCGCTGCCATTTTCAACTGCAAAGCCATAAATGCTTTTGGCATTGGCTGCCTTATCATAACCAAGCTGATACATATTAAAGCTGCCGTCAAAATTACCGCTACCAAATTTCCCACCGCTGTATCGTGCCCAGATACCGTCATCGTCACTTTCATTAGTATGGAACCGCAGCTCACCAAAACGTTTCCGCAGGCTGTCGTTAGTATTGCGCCACAAGGCATAACTGCTATCAACCGCATCCAGCAAAACCTGCGAGTCATTATTCACTGCTTTAGCTATTTTCGTTAAATACCATTGATCTTTGGTTCCCTGCGAGCCATCTGTCAACGTAACATTTTCACCATTTTCAAGTGTCGGTGTCACATCCCACAAGCCGCCGGCATTAAGGTTTTTGCCTACAAAATTTACATTTTGGCTGGCATCAGTTATTAAAAGTAAATTCTTAGCACCGGTAACCATATGCCCATTAATCAAACTGGCATCTTTGACCTGTATATAAGTAGTTCCAGCTGCTGCGTTAGTGATATTCACCTTATCGCCGGTTTCAGCTGCAAGGTCGGTATCCATTATAAAGTTACCGCCGGTGCCGCTGTAATCAGTAATAGCTAATTCTGTTGCAGCTGTATCGTCAAAAGTCATATCTACTGTCGCGCCATTGTTTACCATAAGACTAGCAACTGAATTGCCGAAATCAAATTTTGATACTCGCCAAAGCGCACTATTATCCAAGTTCACGACAGCATTGCCACTATTTTGCGAAAAAATAAAACCTTCTAAAACAGAATCTGCTCTATCTAAAGTCAGGTTCAGATTACCATTGTCTACAGTAATGCCGCCTTTTATGACCACCTGCTTGCCGCCGGACTGATTGATATTGATCATACCATTATCTTTTATACCAATGGCCTTATTATGCTCATAAGTATCCTTGGTATTATCCTTATTGATAAAAACATCATTTTCAAAGTTTACATTTGCACCATCTTTTGCAACAACTGCATTGCCTGCAGTTCCTGTTGCAAAAGATATATCTGCCACACCTTTTATCTCAGCCGATGAACCTGCCCGCTGAACCCACAACCCACCTTTGGAATTTGTACCTGACACATTTATTTTCAATGAATCCTCCATTTCAATTTTTCCGCCCGAAGAAACCATAATACCGATATTAGACCCGGTATCGCCGCTCACTTTGACAGACAAAGCCCCTTCAAACAAGGCACTGCTGTTTTGCTGGATCAGTATCCCATTATTCCCAGTCTGCATATTTCCGCCAACTGTTTCGATAGATACTCTATCCTTAGCATGGAACAGACTATTATTTCCAGTCGTATATATTCCAAAAACCTTATTATGAGTTGCGCTGGCATAAATATCCACCGCATGGTCAAAATTCACAACGCCGGCAGCTACACAGGTTATTGCAGCATGAGTAGCATTTGCATCTAAGTCCGTACTCGTGCAGGTCAGTTTAGTATAGTTATTTTTAAAATTTATCGTACTGCCAGTATTAGCTCCGTTAGCCAATATCCCGTCTACACGATCCCCATCTGCTGTAGATCCCGAAAAAAATATATTGTTACCGGTAAAATCTAAATTAGCACCGGCATAAACGTAGGCGATATAATGGTCTTCGTCGATTTTTTTACCACTACCAAGTATATTCAGGTTCCCCTCCGCATTGATTGTGATATTTTCGTTTTGAAGTACACGAATCCCCGCTCCATCATTCAAGCCCTCATTTATAGTATGGTTATCTGCAAAGCTTAGCTTTGTACCTGAAGCTACATTTTGTCCATCCACCATAGAAGCCTCTGCTATCGGGAGCGCGGATGTCCCCCCCAGATATACACACGATATTGTCAGCAACGATATCATTACCTTTTTGCTTAAAACTTTATTATTCATCTTCTGTCTCTTACCTTTCATCTCTTTTCTTTAGGATTAGGCCTTTGTTTATAACAGGAATAACTGCAGTAATACTGCCGTTTTCTTCCTACCAGCGCTGTGTAAACGTGATGAGTTTTATTGCAGCCAAATTCACGACCGCAGAGCGGACAGGTAACAGTTAATCCTCTAAATACTGTTTTATTATCCTTGTATACCGCATTCTTATAAATCTCGCTATACATCTGAAGCAGCTCCTTTAAAATTACTCGCTGCAGCGTACGAGCTTATATCTTTTGACTTTTTCTTTCTTTTTACCCAACTCATCGTAATTTTCAGGATCAACGAGTTCATCCAGTGTGCAGTCAAAGATCCTTTTTAGCTTTAATAATGCCTTTAAACTCAGCATCACTCTGCCATTTTCGGCGTTGCTTAAATGTGTTTGCGATATACCCAGCTGCTCGGCTAACTTCGTCTGATGTATACGCCGCTTGATCCTTCTGATTTTTATTGCTTCACCAATTTTTAATAAATCCAAGCCTTCCATTTTCCACCTCTTCCACTATATATATTTCTTCTTTTGCAAAAGTTATTTTGCTGTTTTCTGCAATTTTTTCAATTATTTAATATTTTCTTTTATTATACAAATATTACCATATTCGTCCCCCCCGCAAGACATTTTTGTTCGTTTTTTTTTAAATTGTTCAATGGTCTTGCAACTGGTAATTTTTAGGTGTATAATACAAAAACACCGGATAGACTATCTATCCGGTGTTTTTTATAATTTAATTGATTCGCTTTATTGCAATTTTGCTTTTAATGTTTCGATTTCACGGCTTTGCGCTTCTAATTTCATCAATAACAGCTGGATTTTTTCTTCCTGAGCTTTTAAGGAAGTATCGACTTCACGGCGTGTGTAAATAATATCACGTTTTGGTACTTCGCCTTTTTTAGTGCGGTCTAAAGCAAAGTTTACACCAATATTACCCATTTTTTTACCGCCCTGGGTTATACCCATCCCCAGCGAAAACATTACTTGTTCATTTGGGGCATAAAATCCGCCGACGGCCAAAGCGTTTTTGCCATCATATGACCCCATTGCCATCGCCAGTTCACCTTTGTTACCATCCTGGAAGCGTGGGTGCAGACCTGCCCTTGCCGCTGATAATGCGCCAACGCTGTCTATTTCTTCTCCAAACCGGCTGATATCGTTACTGAGTCCCTGGATATCCTGTTTTACCTGATATAACTGGCTGCCGTTTACAGCGTCTGTTGAGGTCGCATCGACACGTCCGGGAGCAACATTACTGATCGTTTTGTTATTGGCATTGATACCGTTGCTATCGATGTAGGTTTCGTTGCCGACCTTATATTCTTTGGCTTCGATGCTGTTTAAGCTTATATCATCTTTTAAAGATACTTTATAATCGTTGTTGCCCAGTTTATCTATCTGGATATTTTCACCGGCGCTTAAATCTACACTGCCAACAGTTCCAAGAGTATCCATGACTGATTTTAACTGTTCTTCAGTTGCAGCACGACCAGTTGTTGCAAAATCAGCGCTGTTCAAAGTCGTATTGGTAAGACCTGTTATTTCACCGATTTTATTGCCGTTATCAGTGCTCCCTTCTATAGTGACATTACCAACTTGGACTTTGTCTTCTAAACTTACTTTATATTTTACAGGATCACCTTCCTGAGCAACATTTTCTACCTTCACACCGCTGTTGCTGTCGCCTTCAACAGTAACTTTATTGGCTGCGATCTGGTCATTGATATCACCAAATTTGACCTCCAGATTATCAACCCTGTTATTCAGGTTAGTGATAGAGGTATTATTACTGATGTCCAGAGTTTCTCCAAGCTTAGCGTTAGGCGCAATAGTTATTTTAGCTCCTTCTGCAGTAGTTTCAACGCTGACATCGATTTTATCTTTGGCTCCGATAAATTTGATATCTGTTTTGTTTTCGCCGCCAAGTCTGATATCTGTTTTAGTACCAATTTCGTTACTTACAGTAAATCCTCCCTGCAGCTTTGTGATATTTTCGTTGTTAGTTGTCTGGTCTGTATTAAGTTCATCTACCAGATTTTTTACACTTTTAAGCTGCGCTACATTGACTGCGTCAGTATCTTCTGTACCTGCCGCCAAATTGGTGATCTGGCGTGTATTAGCGGCATGGAACTTACCGTTCTCATCTGTATACGCCGCCGAACCTACGCTTATTGCGCCATCACTGCTGCGCCATGCCGAAAGGGCATTATTTTTTTCTTCTAAAGCATTTAAAAAATCCTTATTTTGGCTTAACCATGCATTTTTTTGTTTAGTAGCTTCTAAAATACGATTTGACAGATCAGCTTTTTTGGCCAAGGCAGCCTCATAAGCTTTTTGTTTTTCCGCATCCGTACTGCCTTTTGTATTGCGCAGGATATCGTCGTTCTTTTGCGCTTCATCATAAAGGCTATAATAGTTTTTCATAACCTCTGTATATTCGTTATTTTTTTCAGACCATTTATTATTGAATTGATTTACAACATCAGCTTTACCAATAGATGCGGCAAGCTCCATCTCTGTTGCAGGCTGACCAGCAGCAGTCGCTACAAAACCAATTTTCCCAGCAGCCGTATCGGCAACTGCATCAGGGCCAAGCGCAACACCGCCGTTTGCCAAAACCGATGCATTATCGCCCAGCGCGCTGCCACGCCATGCTACATAAGCCCTGTCACCCAGGGCAACACCATAAGCTTCTGCAGAAGCGCTGTCCCCCACAGCAACGCCGCCTCTGGCAAACGCATTATTGCCAATAGCTGTGCCGCTGTAGGAAGAAAATAATTCCCCAGGCAGATTTTTGTAAAAATCACCGGCAGTTGCGTTATAGCCTATGGCAACGCCGTTAGCACTTTGCGTATTATTGCCAACAGAAGTGCCTTTGTTCGTTGCATATGCATTAACACCGACAGCAGCCGAGTTACTAGTGGCATAACTGGCAGCGCCCAAACTCGTAGAGCTGATAACAGACGTTGCATTATAACCGACCGCAGTACTGTATCCATGCGACGCAAATGCACCCATACCCGCTCGCTGCCAAAGCGCCATAATTATTTTTATCTAAGGCGTTAGGCCCTGCGCCTTCTCCATTCTCATTATTATTTTGAGACTTTTGGCTGGCCTTCTTATAATCAATAATTCCTTTTTGGGACAAATCTTCAAGGGTAGGTTCTGTACCTACGCCAAAATATTTCATTTTGCTAGAATTATTAATATCTTCTAATGTCGAAATAACAGCATATAATTGAGAGCCATTTACACCATCTGTACTATGTGCATTAATGCGTCCAGCACCTACGTTAGTCAATGTTCGTTCCTCACCACTTTTACCAACGGAAACAGTACCAACTGGCGTTGTTCCTGCAAATTGTTTTAACATTCCGTTTATTTGCATAGTAGAAGTGGAAATAGCTGTCGCAGATTCGCTGTTGCTCCCAAGATTTACACTATTGGCAGCAGTAGTACTTACATTATTTCCTAACACAAAAGTATTATTCGTGGATACTTCATTATTGTTGCCAATGACATAAGATTCTGCTCCTGAAAGTGTTGTTTTTCCATAGTTGCCAATACCAAAAACACCAGATTTTTTTGCTGTTTCAGATAATTTATTATAAGAACCAACAGCTAAACCGTATTGTGCATCATTTATTATCCCATGTCCTAAGCCAAGTCCAAACTGTTTTGTTACACGAGAATTGGAGCCTACAGCAACAACATTATTAGCCATTACTGCATTATTCATATAATTACCTAAAATTATATTTTTATCACCACCAGCATTATTACCGGCCTGTGTACCCATAATAATAGAATTGCTCAATACAGTTCCATCTGTACCATCTGCATTTTTACCTGCATTGGAGCCGGCAACAGTTCCCATAATAATATTGCCTGAACCTTTCATCCCAAGACCTGCTCGAGTACCTAATGCGACATTGCTGGATCCATGAATATCCATTAAAGCACTATTCCCCAGTGCCAGATTCCCACCACTTGCATAATAAGGACTTATCACAATGGGAGCATTTACCAAATCCGTTGAATTTCTCAAGGCATTTAGCCCCATAGCAATATTCAAGCTTGTTGTTGTATTATTGTTTGCCCAGCGACCCACAGATATGTTTTCTTCACCTGATATATTTTGGCCTGCTTCTGCTCCTAAAGCAAAATTAAAAAGGCCATTAGAACCCTTACCTGCTAAATATCCTACTGATATAGAAGAATAACCAGCTGCTGTAGAACCAGATCCAATAGCAATTGCACCATTTCCATTCATGGCCCCATTAGAATTATTCCCCATTATCACTTTGGCATCTTCACCTATAGCAATTGCACTTTTAGATGTTTTCTCAACAGATGCCTGCTTGCCTATAGCGATAGAAGATTCTTGGGCAGAAGAACTACCTATCCCAATTGCAATTGAATTATTATCAGAATCTCCTTCAGGAATAGACGCAATAGCACCGGTACTATATACAGACTGCATCAAAGCTAAGGCAATGCAAAGGCTCAATTTTTTATTTATTTTTTTCATGAAAAATCAGCTTCCTTCCAACAATGGAAGTATTTATCTTCAGCCTTTCTGTAAAACTTTCATTATTTCTATGGCTTTAGACAAATCTTCCAGTCTAAAGTTATTTTCTTCGACTATAGTTTTTATTTTTTGGCATTCGTTTTTTTCTGCTTCGTTTTCAGAGAGTGTTTTTTCTTCAAAAAAATATTCTATCGGACATTCAAACAATTCTTTTATTTTTATTAAGTGCAACAAAGTCACACCAACTCTGCCATTTTCGATATTGCTTAAATGTGTTTGCGATATACACAGTTTTTTAGCCAGCACCTTTTGTGATATTTTATTTTCAATGCGCAAAAGCTTTATTCTGTGTCCAATTTTTTGAAGCTCTTTTTCCATTATCAAACACCTCCGAAAACAAATAGTAACAAACATTTTTGCCGGCAAAATTATTTTCTTGGGTTTGGCCGTTTATTAAAACAAGAATAACTGCAATAATATTGCCTTTTTCTGGCAAGAAAAGCCGTATAAACATGATATGTTTTGTTACAGCTGAATTCACGGCCACAAATAGGGCATTTCATCATTAATGATTCAATGCCTGATCTACGTGATGTCATTTCACTGTCATGGCAGAATTTTGAATTCATAGAATCGCATTCCTTCTTTATTTTTATAATTTTTATGAATAAATTTCACTGCAGTAAAAGGAAAGTAGACTTTCTAGGGTTACTTTAACTCCAAAAAAAATATAAATTTAATCATATAATAAATTTTATATATAACAAATTTCTTATATTATGATATCATGTATATATTCTCAGCGCAATTTTGTTTATATTACAAATATTTTATTTTTCTTCAAACTAAATTTTATGTTATAGCTAATTATTCAAAAATAGCTAATATTATGAATTATTTTAAATTTATTAAGCATAATAAAAATGTCGTTTCTCGGAAAATTTTAATAAATATAAAAATCCCGGATAGTAATATGTCCGGGATTTTTATATTTATATTATGCTGTTCGCGATCAAAGGAATTTAGGCGGCAAGGTTTCAAAGCCAACCCTGTCTGCCACTTTATCTATGGATTGCAGGCCAGGCAGAACAAACATTTTTGATGTGCCCTGAACAAGCAGTCTGCCGTTTTCATCTTTTAACGTACCTTCGGCAAGCCCGATCGTCCTCCCCATTCTTATCAGTCTGCCTTCCGCAATTATTTTGCCACAAGCAGCAGCGGCAAGGTTATTCACCTGCAGGTCAAGCGTAGTTATGCCGTCCTCTTCGCCGATGCAGCAGTAAAGAGCCCAAAAGGTAGCCGTGTCAAGAATTGACGAAAAGACGCCGCCATGTACTGAAGCAAAGGGATTATTTAGGCTGTCATTGATCTGCGTTTCGACACGGCAGTAGCCATAGTCAAGCTCACAGATCTTCATGCCCAGCAGTTTAAGATACGGGGCTCTGTTGGCAATCGCCATAATTGCTTTGGCGTATTCAGGATTCACTTTTCGCATTGCATTTCACCTGCTCTTTCAATTTTTGCAGCTATCACTCTTTCAGATTTTATATTACACTAATTTTTCATCTTAATAAAGCTTTTATTCTTCACTGCCTGACAATTATGATAGAGATCCTTTGCTAACGATAAGGCCTGCAGCAAAAAAATACCGGACAGATATCTGTCCGGTATTGCATTTTAATTTTATTATGCAGTTTTACTTATTTCAAAGCTGCTGCACAGCGTGCGCACACAGTCGGATGCTCAGCATCTTTACCTACGGTATCGCTATAGATCCAGCAGCGTTCGCATTTCTCGCCTTCCGCAGCCTGAACAGTTACTTTCAGGTCTTCACGTCCGGTCGCTTCTACGCCGCCGGCCAAACCTTCCACCAGTTTAGCCTGCGATACGATCAGCAGTGTCGCCAGATCACCTTCAACGGATCTGAGTATCGCCAGCGCTTCGCCTGTAGCATGCAGCTCGACTTTAGCGTCCAGAGAATGACCGATAGTTTTAGCGCGGCGGGCACCTTCCAGAACTCTGGTGATCTCGCTGCGGATCTCGATGAAGTTATCCCATTTGCTTTCCAGGGCTTCGTCGATATATTCTTCCTTGCATTCGGGCCACGGCATCATGAATACGGATTCAGGCATGGAAGCAGGTTTTTTCATGAACTGCCATACTTCTTCCATCGTGAAGCTGAGTACGGGCGCGATCATTACGACCAGATCCAGCATGATCTCGTACATTGCAGTCTGAGCGCTGCGGCGTTCAAAGGAATCGGCCTTGTATGCATACAGGCGGTCTTTGAGGATATCCAGATAGTAGCTGCTCATCTCGACGCTGCAGAAATTATGGATAGCATGATAGAGCACATGGAAGTCGTAGCTTTCATAAGCTGCGGAAACCTCTTTTTTCAAGAGCTGCATATGCATCAAAGCCCAACGATCCAGCTCCAGCATATCCTTAAATTCAACTTTATCGGTTTCATAATTGAAATCGTTGGTGTTGCCCAGGATATAGCGAATGGTGTTGCGGATCTTGCGGTAAACCTCAGAGAGCTGTTTCAGTATCTCTTTGGAGATACGAATATCAGCCTTGTAATCGGAGGAAGCTGCCCACAAACGAATGATATCGGCGCCATATTGGGCGATAACTTCCTGCGGGGCAACAGTATTGCCTACAGATTTAGACATTTTGCGGCCTTCGCCGTCAACAACGTAACCATGCGTCAGAACTGCGCGGTAAGGCGCTTTGCCTTCGGTAGCAACGGAAGTGAGCAGTGAAGACTGGAACCAGCCGCGATGCTGATCGCTGCCTTCCAGATACATATCTGCAGGCCATGCCAGTTCGGGCCGGGTTTTGCAGACTGCTGCATGGGAAGAACCGCTGTCGAACCAGACATCCATGATATCAGATTCTTTGCGGAAATGAGTGCCGCCGCATTTGGGGCATTTGGTGCCCTGCGGCAGGATCTCCTCAGCAGAATGAGCCCACCAGGCATCAGAGCCTTCTTTAGCAAACAGGTCGGCAACAGCATTGATAGTATCGTCGTTGACCAGGTGTTCGTTGCAGTCTTCACAGTAGAAGATCGGGATCGGTACGCCCCAGACACGCTGACGGGAAATGCACCAGTCGTGACGGTCGGCGACCATATTATGGATACGTGCTTCGCCCCAGGACGGGATCCACTGCACGTCATTGGCAATAGCATTCAGGGCTTCTTCACGGAAGCCGTCAACAGATGCGAACCACTGCTCGGTCGCACGGTAGATGATGGGGTTCTTGCAGCGCCAGCAGTGTGCATACTGATGGCGGATGTTTTCTTTGCCAAACAGGCGGTTCAGCCCGGCCAGATATTTGATGATGGGTACGTTGGCATCAAAAACGAACATGCCTGCAAAATCCGCACCGGCTTCTGCTGTCAGTTTACCTGAGCCGTCAACAGGGCAGATGATCGGCAGATTGTAGCGAACGCCGGTCTCAAAGTCGTCGGCGCCATGTCCGGGAGCGGTATGTACACAGCCTGTGCCGGCTTCCAGCGTAACATAATCAGCCAAAACGACTAAGGATTTGCGGTCAATAGTTTCAAACGGATGTCTGCATTCAGCATATTCCATATCTTTACCTTTACAGGTGCCGATGATATTGCTGAGGTCTTTTTTGCAGACCTTGCCAACGGCTTCCAGCATCTCTTTGGCCATAAACAGGATTTCGCCTTCGCATTCTACCCAGGCATATTCAAAGTCCGGATGCAGCGCGATCGCTACGTTGGCAGGCATGGTCCACGGAGTAGTGGTCCAGATAACGATATAGGCCGGTTTGCCCTGAGCTGCTTCTGGCAGCATGCCGTTGTCTTTGACGAGCGGCATTTTTACGAAGATCGCCGGCGACTTTTCTTCACCGTATTCGATTTCAGCTTCTGCCAGAGCGGTTTCGCAGTGCGGACACCAGTAAACAGCTTTTTTACCTTTATAGATATAGCCTTTTTTTGCCATCTCGCCGAAAACATGGATCTGTACAGCTTCATAATCGTGGGTCATGGTGATATAAGGATGATCCCAATCTCCAAGAACGCCCAGACGTTTGAAGTCGGTACGCTGCTCGTCGATCCATTTTAAAGCGTAGTCGTGACATTCTTTACGCAGTACCAGTGTATCAAGCTCATGGCGGTTCAGTCCCAGATTTTTGATAGCGGCGTGCTCGATCGGCATACCATGGGTATCCCAGCCGGGAACATACGGGGTATCAAATCCCTGCGCATATTTATATTTCATAATGATGTCTTTCAAAATCTTGTTTAAAGCCGTACCCATATGGATCTTGCCGTTAGCGTACGGCGGACCGTCGTGCAGGACAAATTTTTTATGGCCCGCATGCAGTTCCTGTTTCTTTTCATAGATTTTGTTTTCTTCCCAGTATTTCAAAAATTCGGGTTCGCGTTCCGGTAAACCGGCACGCATCGGAAATTCAGTTTCCGGTAAATTAAGGGTCTTGCTGTAATCCATGTGTACACCTCCAAAAAAATAAAGCCCCGCTCCCAAAAAGGGACGAGACTATAAACCCGTGGTACCACCCTCATGACAGACTTAAGCTGCCTGCCACTCGAAACACCATAACGTGTGTTACCCGTCCGGGCTTACTGTTTTCAGCCCAGAAGCTCTGAAGTGATCTTCCCCTGCCATCTTTCCGGTCGGGCTCGCACTGTCCCCGACTCGCTTGACTGTGCCCGGCAGGCTACTGTCTTCGTCATCGCTGCTGCTTTTATTAAAACAAAGTCATTATACACCATTATACAAGTTATAGTCAATGGTATTTGCCATATTTAAACTCAAAGATGCCATAACCGCTGTCAGTATGCAGATGTGAGGTATCGTTGAGCCTGAACACAGCATGTTCGCGCCATTTGTTGATGCCCAGGACCGTCACGCTGGACGGCAGGATATCGACAGAAAAATTTAAAACGTTGACGGCAGCTATATCAAGCCCCAGCCAATGGAAAATGATGTTTTGGATCGTGCCTTTATGGGCTACGATCAGAAGATTTTCCCGCTCCAGATCAGCGCATTTTATCAGGCCCTGCACATTACGGTCATAAAATTCCTGCCGCGTTTCGCCGCCCGGATAGTTGCGGTAATGCAGTTCCTTTAAGGTCGGAGGCTGCTGATACAAAGCTTTGGCAGCCGTTTCAGTCAAGCCTGCCGCCTGTCCATTATTTTTTTCGCGCAAAAATTCATACGGTTCCAGCTTACTGATTCCCAGCCTGGCGGCGATGATCCGGGCTGATTCTTCCGCCCGCTTCAAATCGCTGGTCAGGATTCGCAGATCACGGCTTTGCCCTGCAAAATCTTTGGCTAATTTGGACGCAACGGCCTGCAGCTGAACCTTTCCCGCAGCCGTAAGCTCCGAATCGGTCCAACCGCCTGTCAAATGCTCTGTATGATGAGTTGCTTCACCGTGGCGTACCAAAATAATCATGCTGCCGACCTCGCTTATTTTTCAGTATCTTCGCTAAAGTTTTTCAAAAGCTCCATTTGGCCTTCCAAAATGCTCATCATATGCTGACGATGCACAGCGGCCTTTTTGACCTGATCTTCAAAGATACCTTTTGCGAGAGCAGCTTTATTTTCTGCTTCAAAAATCATTTTTCTTACTTTTTCGTCGGTGTCAGCCAAAAGCGTTCTGGAACGTTCTTCGGCATCGGCGATCATCGTTCTGTAGCGTTCGTCGGCTTCGCTGGTCAGCTTTTGTGCTTCGGCACGTGCCTGTGCCAAAACATCGCTGGCCTCGTCTTTTGCCTGCGACGACATTTTTTTGCACAGATCCTCTGTAGTTACTTTCATTTTAGCGACTTCTACTTCGGCGGCACTGCGCATTTTGTCTACAAAATTCTGAGTCTCATTTTTCATCTGCTTCAGCTCGGCCTCAGCTTCGCCGCGCAGTCTGGCAATTTCCGCCAGCGTGTCGTTACGCAATTTTGTAGTTTCACTTTCAGCTTCGCTGCGCAGTTTTTCAGCATAAGCTTCTGCTTCTGTCCTGGCCTGAGTCGCCGCGATTTCAGCGTCCATTTTTGCTTTAGCAGCAGCAGCCTGGCATTCAGAAGTGATCTCTTTGCATTTCATGGCAGTTTCCTGCTCCAGCAGGGCAGCCTTTTGCTCGCTGTTCTTTTTCACTTCGTCGGCAGTTTCCTGTGCGATGACCAAAGTGTTCTGCATGGTGGATTCCATTTGCTGATAGTATTCCAGTTTGGCGCTGACGCGTTCCACAGCATCTTTAAGCTCTACGTTGTCCTGATACAGGCGTTCAAAATCCTTGGCAACTTTGGCAAAAAACTCATCGACCTCTTCGGTGTCATATCCGCGGAAGCCTTTGGAAAAGTTCTTATTGTTTAAATCTAACGGTGTCAACATATCGTGATACCCTCCCCATTAAATATATCTTTTCAGCGTGATGCTTAAACGACCTTTTTTGGTAGTGCCCCTGATCTCGGCTACTTCTACCCTGCCGCGGCTGCGGAAAGAAATGATATCGCCTTCGCTGACCGGCTGGGCTGCGTTCTTGGCCTCTTTCCAGTTTACTTTAACATTCTGGCCTTTGATCTCGTCAGCCATACGTGACCGGGATACGCCATATCCTGCAGCAGCAACGGCATCCAGCCTTAAAGCTGCAACTGTAGCGCTGATGACCTTGACCTTTTCTTCCTTCTGCAACAGGTCAGCTTCTGTGATCTCGGTCAGTGAAACCGGGGCAGAACCTATCTGCGTCAGATTGTTCATAATGTAAGTAGTAAAAGATTTATCGGCTACGAACTGTGCTCCTTCAGGGATAAAAATAATATCGCCCAAAATCTCGCGTTTACAGCCCATCCCCATAAAAGCTCCCAAAATATCGCGGTGACTGAGTTCATAATAGCGTTTGTCCCATTCGACTTTAAAGCAGACCATGCCAAAATCCGGCTGACCAAAAAAGTCTTCGGCAACAAAAGCAACTTTCATACGCTCGGCATTTTTAAAACCGCCGCTGGTTTCCAGCTTCACATTTTCAAAATTGGCCGCAACGATCTCGGCCACATTACAGCCATGCGGATCAAGAAAATCGCTGACGCGGAATTTTCGGCTTCTATGAGCCCCTTCCGCCAGATCAAGCAGCTTGGCTGCCAGTTCTTCATCGCCGCCGGCCCGAAAATATCTTAAAATCTTTTCTCTATCTGCCATTGGTTATTTACCCTTCAATTTCTCACTGCGTTCCAGCACGGCCAGTACAGCATCATACATCGCAGCACGCACTCCGCGGTTTTCCAGAGCATGGATACCGGCAATGGTAGTTCCGCCTGGCGAAGTTACCTGATCGCGCAGCTGCGCCGGATGCAATGCTGTTTCCAGCACCATTTTGCCGCTGCCGGCAAATGTCTGGGCGGCCAGCTTGATCGCCAGCGCCCGCGGCAGGCCTGCATTAACGCCAGCATCTGCCAGAGCGTCGATCAGCATAAAGACATAGCCCGGACCACAGCCTGATACCGCCGTGATCGCTTCGATAGCACTTTCAGCCACTACTTCGACCTCGCCGCAGGAACCAAAAATAGTTTTAGCGGCGTCGATCATCTCGGAGCTGACCTTGCTGTCAGGCGCAATCGCCGTCATCCCCGCACCTACTGCCAGCGGTGTATTGGGCATCACTCTGATGACCGCATGTCCCGGCACTACCTGATGCAGCTTCGCCAGATCGACACTGCCCATGATCGAAAGCACCGTTGCCTGCGGCGGCATTGCTGCAGCAAGCTCAGCAGTGATCGCCGCATCAACAACCTGCGGTTTTACTGCCAGAATGATCAGCCCTGCATCTTTTACCACAGCTTTATTATCACCAGATGCTTTAATGCCGTAGGTTTTCTGTAAATATTCACAGCGTGCCGCTGACGGCTCGCCGACAAAGATCTCACCCGGGTCAGCCAGTCCGGCTCCCAGAATACCTTTGATGATAGCTTCAGTCATAGCGCCGCCGCCGATAAAAGCCAGCGGGCCGGTTTGAGCTGTTATTTTTTCCACGGTTGACCACCCTTTTCATCATAAATGTTGACGCTGGCGTCGATATCTACGTTTTTCGGGGCACAGACCAGAATATTACGGCCGATTTTTTTCATACTGCCGCCTAAAGCGTAAATAGTCCCGCTGATAAAGTCGGTCATTCTTTTGGTCACCAGGCCTTCAGTACCTTCAAAGTTCACTACTACAGGCTGGTTGTTGCGCAGATAATCGGCAACCTTTTGCGAATCGTCAAAATTAGCCGGTTCCAGCACCACTACCTTGACCTGCTTTTGAGCAAGCGGCATGGAAATGGTTTTGCCTTCAGGCGAATTTTGGACGTTCTTTTTGCTGAAGAAGGATTTTTTCTCAGCCGGCACTTCACTTCTGGCTTCGCTTTTTTCCAAAGCGGCAGACTCGGCGGGAAGTGCTGCCCTGCTGACGGCAGGCGTACTGCGGGGAATCCGTTTAGGAGCTGTTTCAGCCTTTTTTACAGGTTCCTCTTCCTCTAAAAGTTCATCATCTTCCTCTTCATATAAACCTAAGGTTTCAGAGATACGATCAAAAAATTTCATACATTTCACCATACCTTCATGCTCATTTATTTTTACTGTAATCGCGCTTACCAAATAAGGCCGTACCCACACGCACGATGTTGGCGCCTTCTTCAACAGCTACTGTAAAGTCGTGAGTCATACCCATCGACAGCAGCTCGATTCCAGGCCGCTGCGCCCGCAGCTCGCAAAAACAGCGATAACCTTCTTTAAAAACAGGGCGTGTTTCCTCTATATCGCCGCACAGTGGCGCAATAACCATCAAACCGCGTACACACAGATTTTTATAGTCGTCCAGCTGCGGCAATATCGCCAGATAATCTTCAATCAAAAAGCCTGTCTTCTGCTCCTCGCGGGCGATGTTGAGCTGCAGCAAAATATCCTGCTGCTTATGCTGCTGTCCAGCCGCCTTGTCCAGCGCAGCCAAAAGATGCTCGCTGTCAGCTGATTCGATCAGATCGAACAAGGTGACGGCCTGCTTGGCTTTATTGGTCTGTAAATGGCCGATCAGATGCCAGAAGCCGCGGTCAGGCACAATAGTGCGTTTTTCCTTCGCTTCCTGCACCCGGTTTTCGCCGATATTAGTCACACCAAGCGCCAGCGATTCCAGCACCACGTCTACGGGATGATTTTTAGTTACGGCGACCAGTGTTACCTTATCGCCGGTCAGTTTAGTTTCAGTTCGCCGGCTCAAAGCTTCGGCGATCTGGGTCTGTACTTTGTGCAGATTGTCTTTTAACAAAATAAAGACCTCCTAAAAGTTTTATATTCGCCACAAAAACTATTATTCCTTTTTTATCTTCGGCAAATGCTTACGCCCATGCGCCCGGTTTTACCCAACTCGGCACGATAGGAAAAAAACAGTTCCCGATTATCGCAGGTACATGTCGCGGCACAGTGGATATTACCTCGCTCCAGTCCTGCTGCTTCTAATTCTAATCTATTCATCAGCCATAAGTCCAGCTGATATTTACCATTTGGTTTAAGCGTAAAACACTCACGGTATTTTGCACCCGCCGTCAGAACTTTATCGTCTACTTCGTAACAGCAGCTGCCAATCGACGGTCCGATCGCCGCCAGCATTTTTTCCGGGTTGCAGCCATAATGACGGCACATCATCTGCACCGTTTTGAGGGCGATCTCCTCCACACTGCCGCGCCAGCCTGCATGCGCCAGTCCCACAGCCCCGGTTTCTGTATCAGCCAGCAAAACCGGTACGCAATCTGCATAAAACAGCAGCAGCGGCACATTTTGCAAATCGGTGATCAAAGCATCAGTGTCAGCAATAGTATCGGCAAAATCCACAGCGCCGCTGCCGATAAGGCCTTCTGTCACACAAACGACCTTACTGCCGTGCACCTGGGCACAGGTAGTAAACCTTGCCGCATCCACACCCAACGCCGCCGCAAACTGCCTGCGGTTTGCGTTTACAAGCTCTGCTTCATCGCCCACATGCAGCGCCAGGTTGAATCCGTCCGGCACAATACTGCTTGCTCCATGCAGACGGCAGCTGCAGCCGTTGCTGAATCCTGCTTCTGTCAGCGCCGTAAATTCACCCAGCCAGATCGGCCCGTTATTTCTTAATCTGAAACTCATACCTGTGCCTCCCCGCAAACACCGCAGCGGCGGCATAAGTCAAAACACATCGGTGTAAATTCTTCCCGCTGCGCCTTCCGCCACTCGCTGATCAAATAAGCTTCGGTAAAGCCCATATCCAAATGCTGCCAGGGTAAAGGCCTGCCGATCTCGTAAGCAGCAGCAGCAAGTTCCTCTATATCCAGTCCCTGCTCTTTCAGCACCTGCTTCAGCGGCATTTCTCTGCGGAAGGCTTCTAATAAAGCGGCGCCGATCCTGCGATCACCCCTTGCCAAAACTGCCTGCAGAACAGTTTCCTTCAAGGATTCTGTCTGCACCTGGATATGTTTCGCTTTTTTAAAAGCGGTTTCCAGCATTTTAAAACGGCGTTTCAAGGTTTTGACATCGCACAGCGGCGACCATTGAAACGGTGTAAACGGCTTGGGGATGAAACCATTCACGGAAATTATCAGATCGCCTTTATTAAGGGCGGCATCCATCTTTTCTCGTACCCGACCGATCATCGCTATCATTTCTTCGATATCACTGTCAGCTTCCCCCGGCAGGCCCAGCATATAATACAGCTTGATATTTTTCATACCTGCTGCCGCTGCCAGTTCTATGGCATTAAAAACATGTTCTTCGGTAATGCCTTTATTGATGATATTACGCATTTTCACGCTGCCTGCTTCCGGAGCCACAGTCATCGTCCTCTGACCGCTGGCAGCCAAAGCCTGCGTCAGCTCTACATCTAAAGTGTCGGCCCGCAGAGAGGCTACCGTAAAAGGTACCTGCTCATCTACCAGTGTCTGTGTCAGTTCTTTGATGTACGGATAATCAGATACCGCGGCCCCCATCAGCCCGACTTTTTTAGTCTGTGGCGGACGGTTGCGTATTTTAGCAAGCAGCAGCTCAAGATCGCGCGCCCGCGGTTTGCGGAAGCAATAACCTGCCATGCAGAAACGGCAATGCCGCCCGCAGCCTCGTGCTACTTCGACGATATACATATTTTCAAATTCAGTCGCATCTGTCATAATTGCCGATGTCTGCGGATAATTATCCAGTTCACGTACCCACTGACGTTTTACGCTGGCAGGCACCTGCGTTGACACCTGCATACCGCAGAACATACCGCCAGCATCGTACTGCGGCTCATAAAACCGCGGCACATAGATGCCGCTCAGCTGCGCCAGCTCCAACAGTGTATCTTCCTTAGACAGGCCTTTGTCCCTGGCTTCATAAACAGCGTCCAGCAGTTTATTGACAGTTTCTTCACCTTCACCGATCACGAAAGCATCGGCAACCCCTGCTAAAGGCTCAGGATTGAAGGTCGCGCAGGGACCGCCGATGATCACCAGCGGTTCTTTGGCGCCGCGTGCTGCCGCTTCAGGCTTCACATTGCTCTGCGCCAGCATAGTCAGTAAATTGGTATAATCCATTTCAAATGACATCATCACGCAGATAACTTCAAAATCTGCAAGCGGCCTCTGTGTTTCCAGTGATAAAAGCGGCGTTTTCGTGCGTTTATGCTCTGCTAAGAGCTTGCTGTCAGGCAGAAAGAAACGTTCGCAGGCTGAATCGCCGCGGCTGTTGATGAGCTGATACAGGATATGCAGTCCCAGATTCGACATCCCCAGATGATAAGTATTGGGGTAAATAAAGGCCACCGGCCTCCGCGCGCCAGGCGCAAATACCTGTACCCCGCTCTCGCGGGCAACTATTTCTTTCAACGCATTTTTAAGCTCCCAGGTCAACTTGTCTACCTCGTTTATACTCTCTCAGTGTGCTGTTAGTCCTTCAACCGTTTTTCAAACATTTCGATCACCGTTTTCAACACCTTCAGGCGGGCATAATATTTATTATTGCCTTCCACTATCGTCCACGGTGCATAATCAGTACTTGTGCGCACCAGCATTTCGTTCACAGCCGCTTCATAGGCATCCCATTTCTCACGGTTGCGCCAGTCTTCGTCAGTGATCTTCCATTCCTTGTTCGGATTTTGCTCCCGCTCCTTAAAGCGTTTATACTGCTCGTCTTTATCTATCTGCAGCCAGAATTTGCCTATCACCGTACCGTATTCCGCCCATTGGGCTTCCATCTCGTTGATCTCGGCATAGGCCCGCCCCCATTCATCCTGCGTTGCAAAGCCTTCGATACGTTCTACCATGACCCTGCCGTACCAGGTACGGTCAAAAATGGCGATCTCTCCCTGTTTGGGAAAGCGTGTCCAAAAACGCCATAGATAGTTAAAAGATTTCTCTACCACGTTGGGAGCCGCTACCGGGTTCACCGAATACCCCAGCGGATCGAGAGCTGCCGTCAGCCGACGGATCGCTCCGCCTTTACCGCCAGCATCCCAGCCTTCAAAGCCAAAGACCGAAGGAATGCCCTTTTTATACATTTCATACTGCAAAACACTCAGTTTGGACTGGTATTTATCCAGTTTCTCTTTATATTCCGCTTTTGCGACCTCTTTGGACAGATCGACCTTCGATAAGACGTCGTAGATCTCGGTACGCGGCAACACCAGCTGCTGCCCGGCCTTCTGTCTGCGGGCTTCCGCTTCGGCCAGCGCCAGTTCCAGCCGCTGTACGATCACATCAAATATCGAGACCTCGGCAAAACGCGTATCGTCGCCGGCGATCAGATACCAGTGGGCATTAGGCCGGTCGCTGTCGATAAACATTTTTTCGTAGATTTCCAGATACCGCTGATAATCAACAAAATCATCGTCGCTTTCGCTGACCTTGTTCCAGCCTTTGCCATAGGTTTTTTCGGCCTTCTGCACATTAGCCTTCAGCTGTTTTTCGGAAACGTGCACAAAAAATTTCAGCAGCACATAATTATCATCAGTCAGCTGCTTTTCAAAAGCATTGATATGCCTGTAGCTCGTATTTATTCTTTTAACTTGCTCCGCATCGCGGTCAAAGGTATATTCATTTTTCAGATAGTACCAGCTGCGGTAATACACAGCCATATTGCCTTTGGCCGGCAGCTGCCGCCAGAAAGGCTCAAAAAAAGGTTGGTCCGGTTCTTCGTCCGCCATTTTGGAAGCCGAATAAACTCTGAACCCGCGGGCATCCATCTGCTGCATCATATGGTTGATGATGACGCTGCGCTGTGCCCCGCGCCAGCCTTCAAACAAAATTATTACAGGAATACCTGCAGCGCGGCAAGCACGCTGCAGTTCTCCCAGCTTGGTTTCAAAATAACTCATTTTTTCATTATAGGCATCTTTTTTCAGGCTTTGTTTTAAATCGATCTTTTCTAACACCAATATCACCTTATTCTCTATAGATTATCAGTCAAAAGCAGTTAAAAATTCAGTCATGCAGGCAGCAACACCTTTCTTTACCGCCCTGCTCTGGCTCGCGCCGCCGATCTTCCAAAAAGCTACGGCCGACGAGGAGCCAACTTCCTCCACGATCCTGTTGAACAGATACTTCTCAGTTTTTACATCCACACATTTCAGCTTCATGGTAATGACTGAACTATAAGTCTGACTGCCGACGATAACCATAAAGCCGGTTTCCTTGTTGCGCGGCGGTTCCATCTCCATGTAGATCACACGGTCGACGCCAAGCTCTTTACCAACGGCAACGAGCTCTGCCAATACCGGCGCATCAGCATTTTCAAACGGATGGTTCTGCATCGCCTTAGCAACAGCCTTGGCGCTGGCAACGGTATTCACGCCGCCTTTTTTAGCAGGCGGATATTTCTCTTTCAGCGCGTCTTTGATAGCATTAGCCGCTACCTTACGCCCCTTTTCATCCATGCCAGACTGGTCGATATACGGCAGCACCGCCACCGAATAAGGCACTGTCGAAGCAGTTATTTTTTTCTCTGCGTCTTTGTCAGCCCTGCCTGTATCGGCTACGCCGGCAGTGACGGCATCGATCGAGGAACTTTCCTGTGCCTGCAGCGGGGCGGCGCCTAAAAGCAGCGCTCCCGACAGCAGTACAGCAGCAAGTTTTTTATTCATTAACTAACAACACTTCTTTCGTTAGAAAAATAATCTTGCCCAATTATCAAAAACTATCATCGTACGGTTTCAGCGACCGCGGTTTGTCCAGTATCTGCGCCATCACAAAGCCATAGCGTACATCTTCCGCTAGCGTCCGGCTGCTGCGCAGGCTTTTAAAGGCAGGCTGGGGCTGCTGCGGCTCAAAACGTTTATACAAGGGTTCCGCCGCCGCAGCAGCTGCTGCCGGTACAGGTTCCTGATAGGTCTTTTCCGCCGCAGGCTGCTTTTTGGGTGCCCTGTCTTCCGGAAACTCCACATACCACGGTACAGCTTCTTCGTCCTCATCTTCATAGCCGCGGCTCTGCCATTCCTCCGGCAGCTGCGTCTGCCTGTCGGCAGGCTGCTGCGGCGGCGGAGCAGGACGTTTCTTGCGGTTGCGGACATCGAAAAAGATAAAAAACAACAGTACGATGAGCGGATAAAACAGCATCAAATTGTCCATACATTCGCCTCATCTCAATACAATAACCGGCTCATAAGTCGGCTTATTTCGGGTTGCTGCCTTTTTCGCCGCTGTTTTCAGGGCTGGAACCGGCAATCATTTTCCGCATATCAGTATCAGCATTGATATTGTTCATACGGTAGTAATCCATCACGCCTAAACGGCCGTTTTCCAAAGCATCTGCCAACGCAGTCGGTACCTTGGCCTGAGCTTCGACGACCTTCGCCTGCATTTCCTGGGTATAGGCTTTCATTTCCTGTTCTTTAGCAACTGCCATTGCGCGGCGTTCTTCGGCGCGGGCCTGGGCGATCCGTTTATCGGCTTCGGCCTGGTCAGTCATCAAAGCGGCGCCAATGTTACGGCCTACGTCGACATCGGCAATATCAATAGACAGGATCTCAAAAGCAGTACCTGCGTCAAGGCCTTTAGCCAAAACGGTACGCGAAATGAAATCAGGGTTTTCCAGTACATCGCTGTGTTTAACTGCAGAACCAACGTTAGTGACGATACCTTCGCCGACACGGGCGATGATAGTCGCTTCACCGGCGCCGCCGACCAGACGGTCAATATTGGCGCGTACGGTAACGCGGGCTTTGACCTTCAGTTCGATGCCGTCTTTAGCAACTGCCGAAACTACCGGCGTTTCAATTACTTCGGGGTTAACGCTCATCTGCACTGCTTCCAGCACATTACGTCCGGCAAGGTCAATAGCGCAGGAACGCTCAAAAGACAGCGGGATCTGAGCTCTGTGAGCAGCGATCAGCGCATCGATGACACGGTCAACGTTACCGCCGGCCAGATAATGCGCTTCCAGCTGATTGACATTGACGTCCAGACCTGCCTTATTGGCTTTGATAAGCGGCAGCACGATCTGGGAAGCCGGCACGCGGCGGAACCGCATACCCACTAAATTGAAAATACCAACGTTGACGCCGGCAGCAATAGCCGAGATCCACAGCGCCAGCGGCACAAAATTCAAAAATACGGCGATACCGGCAATGATCAGGATAAACATGAACCCGCCGTTAAACAAAAAATCAAACATCACAACACTTCCTTTACTAGTTAGTTTTTACTTCCTGAACAAACAGTTTATTGCCTTCCACTTTCACGATCTCTACCAATGCGCCCGGCATGATATAATCGCCAAAGCTCACCACGTCGACACGTTCGCCGTCGATGATGACAGTTCCCGCAGGGCGCAGCGGTGCTACGACCTCTCCACGTTTACCAAGATATTGCGAGTGATCCTCGGCACCTGTATAACCGTGGCGGTTCTCTTGTTTCTCCCATAAAACAAAGGGATTCCACTTGCTTTCGGCGGGCAGATAAACAAACAGCAGGGCAACTACTGCGCCCAGTGCCAGTACAACACCAAGCAAAATATACGCGGCCTCAGCGCCGCCGCCCAGCAGATAATATGAGCCTGCCAGCAGCGAGATCAAACCCGTAACGCCAAAAAAGCCAAACCCCGGCACCACTGCTTCGATTCCCAAAAGCACGATCCCGACGCCCAGTAAAATATATTCGATTGGCATAGGCTTTTACCTCCCTTCGTATCGTTATATTATACCAAAAAACTTACCTAACAGGCAAATTTCACTATTCTTTTACAAAAGTAAAACCCCGCCGGCCGGCGGGGTTTGCTCTTGATGCTGCTGTTTGATTGTTCATATTCTCTGCCGCAGCAGCCTATTCCAGCTTGATACCGTCGCCTTCAACTGATACCGACGCCTGTTCGATCGTATTGCGGCGGCGTTTATCAAGATTACGGTATTCTTCCTGCTGCATTTTTTCGGCCTTAATATTCGTCAGGGTCCCCGTATATTTACTGTCGGAGGACGGGACGTAATTATCTGCCGGAGGCTCCGGTTCAGGGCTTTTTTCCTTAATGACAAGCTTCCCTGTGACATTCAGCGCATAACCGTCCTGCGTTGAAAACAGCATATCTTTCAAATCATATTCGCCGATCTCTGTTTTCCCGTCAGCCAGTAATTTGGTAACGTCGATAATAATCCCCTGCTCTGCCAGCTTATCGGCAAGCGCCTGTACCAGGCCGGTGTAGTCGCTGCCTGTATATTCTGTTTCAATATCGCCGACGTTGATATCCAGCGGCTTCAGCAAGCCTTTAAGCAGCGGGGTCATACGGTCGCCATAGGTCAGCCACAAGGCTTTATCGCTATCTGTCATCCCTGCCAGGAAGGCCGCATTAAAGGCTTCGATGCTTTCATATTCCGAATCGTCGCCATATTTTTTATAACCGCTATCAGTTTTATAGTAGCTATTACTTATCACACTGTCACCAGTGCCAATAATAACACCGTAATTCTGCGAATAACCGGTCACTTCTCCCAAATTATAGACATTCGTTATCGTTCCACTTTTGCTATTACCTGCGATACCGGCAATATACTGGCTGCTGCCCATCCCGATTATCGCACCTTCGTTATAGCAATTTCTGATATCACTGTTATTATATCCGGCAATTCCTCCCAAATAATGAGACGCAGCTATTTCACCGCTATTCCAACAATTTTCAATAGTACCAGTTTTACTATAACCTGCTATCCCACCTACATATTGAGCACGAACGCTGCCAACATTCCCCGTATTATACGCATTACTGATAACACTGACGCTATAGCCGGCAATACCGCCTATATATTTTGCCCCTGATACCCCAGATGCTACAGCACCTGTGTTAAAAACATTATTCAATTCTCCCTGTGAGCTGCCGGCAATACCGCCTACATACTGACTTCCGCCCGTTACATTGCCTTTATTATACACATGTTCTACGATGCTTTCCCCATAATTATAGCCAATGATACCGCCTACGCCATAACCGCCGGCCTCAACATCACCAGTATTATAACTTTCGCCATTGACAGTACCTTTATTGGAACCGCTGATACCGCCCACCTGAGAAAAACCTTTACTGTCAACTGCTGTGCCTGTAACAGTGGCCGTATTATATGAGCCGGTAATGACGGACCCGCTGTTATTACGACCGGTTATACCGCCAATAAGGTTTTGCGCCGTGACCGACCCGCTATTATAACAGCCGCTGATACTGCCGCCTTCGTTAGACCCGGCAACACCGCCGGCATATATCGTTCCGCCAGTTATGGACGCATTGTTAAAGCTGTCTTTGATCGAGCCTGTATTATAGCCGGTCACTCCGCCTACAGACATTCCGTCCGCTGTGACTGCACCCGCAGCAAGATTCTGAGCGTTTTCAAGCACCCCCTCGTTGCTTCCGGCAACGCCGCCGACGGTATTATCACCAATTACCGTACCGCTGTTCTCCGCATTTTTCACAACACCGCCGGCATTATTTTCACCTACGATACCGCCAACGCAGCTGACACCCATAACATTAGTGCTATATATATGCCCTTTAATATTTCCGCTGTTTTTAACATTTTCGATCAGACCGTCGTTGTCACCGCTGATACCGCCAACTTCACTGCCGCCGCCATCCTTTAATTCGACCAGACCTGTATTTTCGGCCCCTGTGATCGAACTGCCGGAACTATTGATACCTGTTATCCCGCCAATACCTCCCATACTCTCAGAAGTAATATCGCCGTTATTTTTGACATCGAGCAAAATGCCGGTATTGCCCCAGACAGTATCGCCGTTATAGCCGGTAATACCGCCGCTTCTGCCATCTATTTTCAGTGTGCCGTTATTGACGGCATTACGGATCACGCCGCCGTTAGTACCAACGATACCGCCAACACCGCCGCTACTGCATACCAGTTCGGCAGAATTGACAATATTATAAATCGTGCCCCAGTTCAATCCGGCAATACTGCCGAAATTCGATGTTCCTTCAATATGGCCGCCAGCCATATTTACATTGCCGACACTGCCGCCTTTGCCAATGCCTTCAAACAAGCCGATATAACCATCATATTGGTTTCCGATCTGCCTGATATAAAGATTCTGGATACTGTGACATATACCGTCAAAAGCGCCGCTGAAACTGCCTGTTACACCATTTCCTGTGCGGTTCAGCCGTCCTATCGGGTCAAATCCACGGCCGCTGTTCCAGTTTTTAGTATCACCTGCATCGATATCGCCGGCCAGCATGTAATTGCCCACCACATAACTGCTGCCATTTATAGTCCCGGTATTTCTGTCGATGGCCTGCAGTTCATACACATCATGCACCAGCATAGCGTCGTTGATACTTTTGGCGCTGCCTTTCAGATCGGTAACTGAAGCTGCGCTCAGAACGTCGCTGGCTTTATCACCGCCGCCTTTACCGTAATCGCTGACCTGATGCGTATTCCCCTTGCCATCGCCTACGTCGATCGTTGTTTTGTCGGTCACCTCGTAGCCGATATTGATATTTTCCCCGGCTCGCAGCGTGATTTTACTTTTATCAGCTACTTCCAGGCTGTCAGCGCCGATGATCGAAAGGTTATTCCCTTCTAAGACCAGTTTACCCGCCTTCAGCTTGCCAAGATTGATGATATCCGCTTTGACATTGGCCGCACCGCCGGCATCAAGCGGTGACAGACTGCCGTTAAAGCTGTTTAAAGCTGCTTTTTCAAGACTGCGGGTCGATGCCGTCAGCTGTCCTACGTTGACCTGTGCCGTTTTACCGAACAGTATCCCATTGGGATTGACCAAAAACACATTCACCCCGGCGCCGTTGAGCTTGCCGAAAATCTCACTTTTACGGCCGCCGCTGACATAATTCAAAACAGCCTGCATATTTTTAAAATTCACAATTTCATCAGCCGCGATATTAAAACTGTTCCAATCGATCGCCACATTGCCGCTGCCGGTTATATCCATCACCTTGCCCCCGGCAGTAATAGTGCCGTTATTGGTCACTACCTGTCCGCCGCTCGGCAGCGCATAGCTCCAGTTTGTTTGGCATAAACAGCATCCCGCCGCCTAATAACCCGGCAAATATTTTTTTATATAAAAGCTTTGTCCCTCTTTTCATCTTTAACTGCCTCCCTTAGCCCTATTTAAAAAAGTTTATATGCCAAAAACCACAGCCTGCCGTTTTTATCCTCAGCTTCACTCTGGAATTTCTCCCCGTCAAGTTTCCTTGCATAATCCAGCCGTAGAAAATAATCATTGGGCTTCGCATATTCTACACCTACGCCCCAACCGGCCAGATTACGATGCTGACCGCAGCTTTTAGCCAGGTCCACTTCGCCCCAGTCTGTAAAAGCAGCAAGACTTAAATATGGCACGGGAGTAGAATATCGCAGCTCGGCCGTGGCCTGATAACCGCTGTCACCGCTGGCTTCTCCCTGAGGGTAAGCACGTACTCCGTTGGCTCCGCCCAGACTGAACTGCTCACTGCCGTCAAGATCGCGGCTGGCCAGCTGACCGTGAAAATTCAGATGCAGGTCGAAAACAGATTCCAGATGCTGGATATGATTGATATCCGTAGTGAATTTAGAAAAACGCCCTTCCGTCTCAGGCGCGCTGGCGTCATCATAGCTTAGCTGTCCCAGATAATACAAAGCGCTGTAACCGGTAGCACTGGCACTGCCGCGCCTGCTGCCTACAATGCCGCCGTGCAGTGTATTACTGTGTTTTCGGGTGCTGCCCAGCTCGCCAAAGCTTCTCATTTCATCTTTCAACTGCCGGTTATCATAACCATAAATAACGCTCAGATGCCTGCTGCTGGTGTTGATCAGCGGTGTCGACGCATACAGGCTCAGCGTTTTTGCCCGCCCTACCGCATCAAGCAGAGCGAAGTAATCGCCCAAGGTATAATCCATTTGGCTGTAACTGATGCCAAGCCTTGTACCCCGGCTTCCAAGAGGCATTTCATAACCAAAATTATAATTATGCAGATCTTCATTGCTCAGCATCCCGCCTGCAAAAATTTTATCGCCGATCCGGCCGGGATTATTAAGCGTTGTCTGAAAACCATAACGGTACCGGCCGCTGTATTTGCCGCCGTAGTTATCGCTGTACACAATATGTTCGGCAGTTTTTCCGTCATGCAGAGCGATTGTCAGATCCGTACTGCCGATCGCTTCACCGGCACTCAAAATACCGGCAGCGCTGATACCCGGCAAATCATTGAAATTATTAAGTACAGACTCGATCCTCGCAGTCCTGATATAACCATCCCGTTCCAGTGCAGCAGCCAAAGCAACGGCTGCAGCATCGGCCAGGCGCGAATCATTTTCGATAATTACTTTGCCTAAAGTCCCCAGAAAAATCCTGATCTCAACTGTCCCGTCTTGAATATTTTGCTGTGGAAGCACAGCTGTTGCCACCGTATAGCCCTGCTGCCTGCAATAATCAGTTACTGCAGCAGCCGCCTGTTCCAGTTCCGTAACAGTCACTTCCTGTCCCAAATACCCCTGCGTTGCCTCAGTCAATGCTGCCGGGTCTATTTCCTGCTGGCCTGTAAAGACAAATTGCCGCAGCAGTAATTTCTGCGGCAGCGTTTCTTCAGCTGCCTTCTGCTGCTCTGGCTGCTGCAGATCAGTTTGCTGCAGATCAGTTTGCTGCTGCCTAGCGCCGCGGTTCTGTTCCAAGGCCCTGACATCATCACTGCTGCCCGGCAATGAAGGTGCCGCCCATGCAGATGCGGTGATCCCCAAAGTTAAAACTACAGTTATTCCTTTTCCCATCAAATCCAACAATTTTTCTCGCTCCTCTTCCCGCTTAGCTGTAAATTTTTACTTTTCAAGCCCGGCCGCCTTTACCTGCTGCGGTGTCACCTTACGTCTTTTTACCGGCTTGTAGTTTCTGCAGAAAGCCCTTAACTTCTGCAGATGAATATTCTCTGACCTCCATTACTGTTCTTGGCGGTTCCGTAAATTCCAGCTGCAGCAAATCATCTAATGTGCACTCCAGCGCATTAGCGGCACGCAGTAAAACACGGAAATTAACTGCGACCCTGCAGCACTCAATATTGCTCAGATGCGTTTGACTGATAACCAAAGCCCGGGCCAGTTCACCCTGGCTGATACCGCGGCATGTCCTGAGCAGCTTGATATTAGCGCCGATTATTTTCAAACAGCGTTCATCGTACATATTGCCAGCCTCACATCTTAATGTAATCAGATCATATTTTTTAAAATTATCAGTCTTTTATCTGCTATTACTTGCAAAACATTTACCGAACAATATTTTCTATAATTATAGCACTGTTGTACCCCCCCACAAGACATGCAAGAACTTTTTTACGCCGCCGTCCGGTTCCGTTATTGCTCTTACGTTTTGATAATCGCCAAAATCACCTCCAGCAAACAGTGCTGCTGCCCGTCCGCACAACACTTTCACACTACTGTCCTGGCAGATATGGTATAATGAAAGCCATTAAACAACTATGCTATTTTTTATTAGGCAGCTTCGCCTGTCCTGACACAGAAAGGTACAGCTATGCATTATGTGCAAGTAAAAGGCATCCTCTCAGCTAAAAATGGTATGAACCTGTATCGCGGCTGCTCACACGGCTGCATTTACTGTGATTCACGCAGCAGCTGTTATCAAATGCCGCATGCTTTTGAAGATATCGAAGTCAAACAAAACGCTCTTGTACTGCTGGAAGAAGCCCTGCGGCGCAAGCGCAAAAAATGTATGATCGGCACCGGGTCGATGACAGATCCTTATATTCCTCTGGAAACCGAACTCGGCAGCGTGCGGCAGGCTATGGAGCTTGTTTATAAATATGGCTGCGGTTTTACAGTGCTGACTAAATCGGACCGGATCCTGAGGGATCTTGATCTGCTGCAAAAAATAAACGCGTCTGCAAAATGCGTAGTCCAAATGACTCTGACCACCTATGACGAAGAATTGTGCAAAAAAATAGAGCCGTATGTAAGTACGACCCGTGAGCGTTTCGAAGCTTTAAAGCAATTACGTGACGCAGGTATCCCGACTGTAGTCTGGCTTGCTCCCATTCTGCCTTTTATCAACGATACCGAAGCTAATCTCCGCGGTATTTTAGATTACTGTATCGAAGCCGGCGTTTACGGCATTATTTGTTTCGGTATGGGGCTGACGCTGCGCGACGGCAACCGCGAATACTTTTACCAGCAGTTGGACAGACACTTTCCCGGACTGAAAAACGCTATATCGACACCTACGGTAATCAGTACGTTATCGACAGCCCCAACAGTAAACAGCTGATGCAGCTGCTGCGGCAAAAATGCCGTCAGCATGGTATCATTCAGGATAATCAGCAGTTATTTGCCTATCTGAGCACTTTTACAAGCAATCAGGCAGACCTGCAGCAAAGTTTATTTGAATAAACTTTCACCAGTATGTATCGGCCGTTATTTAAGGTTTGGTCTAACACCAGCCTGTCACTTCTATCTGCTGCAATCTAAACTTGGGTTCAAAATGCTTCAAGCCTGAAAAGCCGCAGCGGCCGCAGCAAAAATAAAGCTCAGCAGTATTATTGTACAAACAAAAAGCATAATAAAAAATCAAGCCGATAATGGCTTGATTTTTTATTATCACTATTTAAATCAAATGCTTTACTAAACTAAAAATCTTACCTCTTATGCTTAAAATCGCAGTGCACCATAACGGCTTTCCAGCTTCTGCAGGTGTTCGGTAAGAACTCCCGGCTCAATATAAGCATATTCCAATATCTGCAGCGCATTCGGTGCATAGTCCCTGATAGAAGCGAAATAAGGCTCCCATTCGATAGTTCCCAGTCCTACAGGCTGATGGCTGTCGCCGCTGCCATCGTTATCATGCACATGCACCGCCAACAGCTTTTTCTGCAGCCGTTTCACAGTTTCAGTAATATTCCAGCCATTAACGTGGGCGTGTCCCGTATCCAAAAGTGCCAGAGCCTGCGGATAACGTTCAAACAGCGCCAGATATTCTTCAAAATCAAAAAGCAGTGATCCGCAGGGACGCAGACCCACATTTTCTATAACAACTTGAACACCGTAGCTTTGTGCCAGGCTGATCACTTCAGTCAAGCGCTGATAGACCAGTTCTTTAACTGCGGCGGCCTCACCATGGTAGCCTTCATTGGTATGCACAACTACAAATTCTGCTTTGATCTTTTGGGCATAGGTAAAGGTTTGAGCGTAGGCTTTTAAATAATATTCATCACCGCTGTCTGCCAGATTTACAGCAACACAGGGACCGTGGATAGAAAACGTTCTTTTTTCCTTATTATTCTGCGCCAGCGGCAGCAATACCGTATCCCAATAATGGTCGGTCCCGAATTCATAAAAAAATTCTATATTATAGGTCAACGGCAAACCGCTGAGATATTTTTTATTGAAGCCGGCAAACGCCAGATCACTAACTGCCCATTGCATCAGTAAAAACCTCCCCTTTTTCTATATAGCCAATATTCCTGCCGCTTGTCACATCAAACAGGCTCACATCGTCCCAGCTGAAACAGATACCGCCGGAACTGTGTACATCCGCATTACGGTCACTTACTGTAACGCTGACAGTCTCACCGCTCTCAAGCTGTAATTCAACAGTACGCTGATTACCTGTATTTTCAACATAAGTTATACTTCCATGCACAGCAGCGTCCTCGCTTAAACGGCAATGCTCAGGCCTGATGCCCAGCAGCAGGTCTCTGCGCTGACCGATCACCTGACGCCACAGCTCCGGTACCGGCAGTACGGCCTTGCCGATACAAATACAATCACGGTCAAAACGTGCTTTGAGGATATTCATTGACGGGGCGCCAATAAAACCGGCAACAAACGTATTAGCCGGGTGGCGGTAGATCGTATCCGGAGCGGCTATCTGCTGCAATTCGCCATCTTTCAGTACAACGATACGGTCGGCGACAGTCATTGCCTCTACCTGATCATGCGTTACATAGATCATTGTCGGTTTATAGATCTCATGAATACGTACCAGCTCTGTCCTGGCCTGCTGACGCAGCTGCGCGTCCAAATTGGACAGTGGTTCATCCAGTAAAAAGTAGGGTGATTGCTTTACAAGGGCACGGCATAAGGCCACTCTCTGTTTCTGCCCGCCTGAAAGCTGTTTGGGTTTATAGTTTTCATAGCCTCTTAAATTAAGTATTTCTAAGGCTTCATCGGCTCTTTTTTTGATTTCCGCTTCCGGAAGCTTTTGGATATGCAGGCCAAAGGTGATATTATCCCAGACAGAAAGATGCGGAAACAGCGCATAGCTTTGAAAAACCATGGCAATATTACGTTCACCGGGAGCAATATCATTAACTACCCTGCCGCCCATTTTCAGCTGACCGCTGGTAATGTCTTCCAAACCAGCGATCATTCGCAGCGTAGTAGTTTTGCCGCAGCCGGAAGGCCCCAGCAAAATCAGGCGCTCGCCTTCTTTTATTTCCAGATTCAAAGACTTGACGATTTTAGCATCGCCGTAAGATTTACAGACATTTTCAAATACAATACTGTTCATATATTATCCTTTGACCCCCGATTGCATAAAGGTATTGAGTATAAATTTTTGGCAGACGAGATATAGTGCCAGCGGCGGCAAACTGGTCAGAGTAGCGACAGCCATAGCTATACCCCACTCACTGCCACCTTCAGCGCTGATAAACATTTGCAGTGCCAGCGGCAGGGTATAAGTTTCTTTGTCCTGCAGCACCAGCAGCGGCCAAAAGTATTCGTTCCATGAGTTGATAAAAAACAGGATACCGACTGCTATTATCGACGGTTTGATCAGCGGCAGCACAACCTTGCGCAGTACCTGCAGCGGGCCGGCATTATCTAAAACAGCGGCTTCCAGTAATGGTTTGGGTATGCCGCGCATCGTCTGACGCATCAGGAACACACCCATACCATCAACAAACTGCGGCAGCATAACACCCCAGGGAGTATTCAGCAAATCCAGCCTGCTCATCAGCAAATAATTGGGCATTATCAGTACCGTTATCGGAATAAAGAAGGTCAGCAGCATGCTGTTAAAAACAGTTTCTTTATATTTAAAGTCATAATAGATAAAGGCAAAAGCTGCCAAAACACTGGTCAGCACTTTGAATACTGTTACGAACGCAGCAATGAAAAAGGTATTATAGATATAAGTAAACAGCGTAAAATTGCCTAATACTGTCAGATAGTTATTCAATGTCGGCGGCAGCGGCAATGGATTGAGCGTTGCCTGGAAAATCTGGTCCATATCTTTGAGCGATGTGGAGACCATAAAAACTATCGGCCACAGCTGAATAAATACTGCCACAAGCAAAGGCAGATGCCAGCAAAGATCTTGATGTGTTTTAGTTTTCATAATAAACTTTTTTCTCCAGATATTTATTTTTCAGATACAGGAACGCCATATAACAGAACATGGTGATAATGGCGAAAGCTGCTGATTTTCCGGTTTGGAAGAAAATAAAACCATACTGGTAGACGATATATACCAAATTGGAACTGCCCTGATCCGGTCCGCCCTGCGTCAGCATATTGACAGGCACAAGTACATACTGCAGACCGAAAACTACGGTGATCGTGAAAACATAAATCGCAGTCGAAGAAGTCATCGGTATGATAATACGTCTAAAGATCGTCCAGTTCGAAGCGTTTTCCAGCTTGGCTGCTTCGATCATTTCCCTTGGTACGGCAACCATCGCTGCCAGCATCACGATCAGGTTATAGCCAAACACCTTCCAGCCAATGATAGTACAGATAGAAAAGATCACGAGCAGATTTTCCTTAAACCAGCGCGGCGATTCCATATCAAACCACGCAAGCACTATACTGAGCGGGCCGGCTAAAGGATTATAGATCCACAGGAACAGAATGCTTGCCACCGCCAGGGATAAAGTTGCCGGCAGAAATAAAACAGAGCGATAAAACATTTTCCCCCGCTGAAGCAGGTGCCCGAGGATAAACGAATAAAGATAGGGCAAGACAAAGTTGAACAGCAGCATAATAAGTACAAAAACTATCGTATTCCCAATGATTTTGTACAGCTCTCTGCTGCCTAAAATATCACTGTAATTGCTCAGTCCCACATATTTCATCGTCGGGCTGATCATATTCCAGCTGAAAAAGCTAAGATACAGATTCTGCAGCAGCGGCCAGTAAAAGAAAACAATAAACAGCAGTGCCGCCGGCAGTAAGAACCAAAAAGCAGGCCATTTGGCTTTATTCATGACAACTCTCCTTTGGTAAAAATCAGGATGCTGCGGCAAGCAGCATCCTGATTGGTTCAAGCGTTTGTATTACAGTAAGTTATTGATCTTTTCTGCAGTTTCGTGCAGCGCCTGAGCAGCAGTTTCTTTGCCGCTCAGTATAATATCGCGGGCGTCAATCAGGAGCTGTTCAGCCTGTAAGCCGTTAGCGCCTGGGAAGCTGGCCCATTTTACCAGATTAGGCATCGTGGACAAGGCTACCTGGATATTTTTGTTTTCTTCGATCATTTTTTTGAAACCGTTGGGGTCTTCTGCTACGCCTTTACGAGGTGGCAGATAACCTGTACCGGTGCTCCATTTAGCCAGCGCTTCAGGTGATTCGATATATTTGATGAATTCCCAGGCTGCTTTTTGTTTATCGGCATCTTTTGAGAACAGCATCAGAAAGTTACCACCTGCCGGCACTTTCAACTCTTTGCCTTCAAACTGCGGGAAAGGAGCTGCCATAACTTTGAACTTGGCGCTTTTTTCAAAATTGGCACGTTTGCCGATAGTAGTGCAGACCATCCCCAGCTTACCGGACAGATAAGCCTGGAAACCCTCTTCATTAGTAGCATGCAGGCCATTGCCGTCTTTGACCATATCAGCCAGCAGCTGATACGCTTCTGCCGCTTCGGGAGTATCGAAACCGGCTTTGACTTTGCCGCCTTCATTTTTCAGCATTGAACCGCCGTTAGATTCAATAATGGCCTGCTGAGTCCAGTTATCAGCATATTCCTGCATAAAAAAGCCCATATTACCGGTCTTTTCTTTGATCTGTTTTGCCGCGCTCACTACCTCTTTCCAGGTTTTAGGCGGATTATTGGGATCAAGTCCTGCTGCAGTAAAGATTTCAGGATTATAGAACAGGACCGGCACACTGATAGAATAAGGAATACCGATCTGTTTGCCGTCATCAGTCTGAGCTAATGCCAAAACATTGGGCAGATAATTCTCTTTCAAGAAATTTTTGTCTTCAGGAGCCTGCTTTTCGATCATCGGCTGCAGGTCAGTGTACTTAAGATTTTCAGCGGCATAGTTCAAATAAGACCAGCCCATCTGTACAACGTCAGGATTTTTACCGGAAGCGATAGCAGCCTGCAGATTTTGTGTCAGGCCTTTATACATATCGGGGTTATATTTTTCGACAACCTGGATATTGGGATGCTTGGCATTAAAATCTGCGACCAGTTCTTTAACAGTTGCACCGCCGAAGCTTTCGGAGGCTACATGCCAATATTCGATCTGCACCTTTTTGTCAACGCTGCCTTTAGACTGATTATCACTGCTGCCGCAGCCGGTAAAGACCATCGCGCTGGCAGCTGCTAAAAGCAGTGCCGCAAGTTTCTTTTTCATCATCATTTTTACCCTCCACTTTTTTAGTTCCGAGCTCTGTTATGTATGATAACGAATTTTGATTAAATCTAAACGTTGTTTTTGTTAAAGATTTGTAAAGTTTATTGCAAAAATATGTTCAGAATAAATAAAAAGGACAGTAAAACTTTATCTAAGTTTTACTGTCCTTTATCTCTTTAAAACTTCAATATATTAAACCCCCGACTGTATAACAGCCGGGGAAATTATATCTTAACTAAAGCATTTCCATGTCAATCAGCCAAATCATCAATCTAAATATTACTTAGCTCCCGGTCTGTTCTTAAAGCAGGAGTACCTGCAGTAATAGTAGCGTTTTCTTTTTATCAAAGCCGTGTAAACATGATGGGCTTTATTACAGACGAATTCTTTGCCGCAAACCGGGCAGATCATCACCAGAGAACCGACGATGCTTTTAGCTTTTGTTTCAATTGTGTTCATTGTTTCTTTTTCTTTCATAGCAGATCACCCCAAACTCAGAATATTTTTTGGTCTGAGTTTATTTCAATGGAATTTTCACTGTATCACTCCCTTACAGGCTTTTGTGCTTTATATTCATCGGGGTACCAATTATTGAGCGCCATTTTACGGCGTTGTTTTTACTTACTGTAAAGGACACCCGTCAGTTAAACTTTTTTAAAGTAAACTATCTTTGTCAGATATTTTTTCAACATCCTCTTATTACAAAATTTTATAATTTGTAAATTTTAATTCACATTATTGAAAAAAGTTTGTCTTTTTAAATTTTTATTTTTCTTTATAGATATTTTTATGTATAATAACATATTTGTTTTGAGTATGCAAGATATCTTTATTTACATAATTAATTTCAGATTTAACTTATTGTTATATTTTGCTATTCTTGTTAACTATAAGGAATGTTTGTGATTTATAGATACAAGTGAATGGAATTATTAAAAATACTGTATGTATCGTCATTGTTGCGCTTCTTTAACCTGCGAAAATATTAAATTTGAACAACTGCAGATAAATAAAAAACACCTGTATTCACAGGTGTTTTTTATTTATTAATTTTTAGCTGTTTATTCTTTGCCTGCACAAAAGTAGGCAAACGGGCAGTTTTTACAATATTTAGTTTTCACAGTAAATTCACTTTCTCTGCGTTTCGAAAAAATATCTCTGCATAATTCGGCAACTTCCTGCAGCCTATCACTGCAATCCTGCAGCTGCCAGCAGGAATTATTTTGTAAAAAATGCAGTTCGGCCAGTGCTGCCGGGCGCTGCCATAATTCTGACGCTGCCTTTTGATACAGTGCCAGCTGATAAATATAACCCGGCGCAGGTTCGCCTGCTGCCGGCGGCACGCCTGTTTTATAGTCGACGATCGTCAGAGTCCCGTCACTGTTAAAAACAGTACAGTCAATATAACCGCTGAACACAGCAGTAATCCCATATTCCTGCAGCAGCGGCAACTCAAAGCTGATCTCAGCCTTACGTTCAGCTTCCTGCAGCCTTTGATAAAGCGGTCCATTAATATACTGCATATACATATCGTATGTCCTTGCAGCACTTCCCTGTACCTTATATGCCTGCAGCGCTGTCCTGAAAGCCGGTTCCTGTTCGTAACCGTTCGTCAGTAATTCCAAAGCCTTATGGATAACGGTACCCTGCAGTGCCGCCGGCAGATAACCGCTTGCATCAGCTGCATTTACAGCTTCATACCCCGGCATCTGCAAAATATACTGGTAATAATAACAGCGGGGGCAATCAAGATACGTCTGCAGCGCTGTTGCTGACAAGCTGCGCTGCCACTCCAACCCATATTCCGGCAGCGGTTTGATCCGCTGCAGCAACTCATCTGTTACAAGTACCTGTTCCAAATCTGCTGCTGATTTAACGGCAGTTCCTTTTTTACCAGCTTCATATTCCTTTAACAGGAACTGGTCATAGTCCTGTAAAATATTACGCAGGCTGCTGAACCAGTTCTCACTTCTGCTTTTACTGCTGCTATCATAAGTACCTGACAGTATCAGCCTGTCCTGCGCCCTTGTCATTGCAACATATAACTGCCTCTGTTTTTCAGCGCTATCCAACTGCTTTTCTATGTCTTTGATTGCCAGCATGACGCTTGTATCCTGCAATTCGCCGCCCATAGCCACTTTAATTCCTAAACCTGCGTCTGCATTAAATCGCAGCATATCCGTATCGCCTTTGCTCCTGGCATCAAGCGCGGGTACAAAAACTACAGGGAATTCCAGACCTTTGGATTTATGGATCGTCATAATCGTCACAGAAGCGCAGCCCGTCATATCTGCAGCAGCTGCTTCTCTTGCTCCAGCCTGACGCAGCTGCTGCAGCCTCAGCAGATAGTCGGCCAGTGTCCCATGCTTTTCTATGGTATAGGACTCAGCCAAAGCAATCAGTTTTTTTATATTGGCAAGCTTTTCCAGTCCAAATTCCTGCGCTGCCAGAAGCGGTTCCAGTTGTAAGACATCAACAATCGTATGCAGCAATTCCGGCAATGGCATCGTCTCAGCATATTGCCGCAGCAGCCTCAGTTTCCCTACAGCATTCAGCAGCCGGCAGCGCTTCTGATAATCGATCAACGGCCATGCATCCTGCTGCAGCAGCTGCCATAAGGTAACTGTCTGCCCCTCCTGCCTGTTCAGCTCCAGAAAAAGTGCTGTCAAGCTTTCATCATCAACAGCAAAATACGGCGACCTCAACACACCAGCAAGCTCTAAACTGCGGCTGCTGTCTTCCAAAAATATCAGTAAATTGATCAGATCAATAATTTCCCGGCGTTCGTAAAAGCCTTTGCCGTCAACGATAGTATACGGTATCCCCGCCTGCTGCAGCGCAGAGGCAAAACTTTTAGCCGCTGTTAATGCGCCAAGTAATATCACCATATCTTCGTAGGCTATCTGTTTTTCGGTATGCAGCTGCAGTATCCGTTCTGCTATAACGGCAGCCTCCGCTTCCCTGCGGCAGGCTTTGCTTTCTTTATCGTATGCTATTGCCAGCATTTCCGGCAAAATATCAGTCGCACGATTAGCATTCAGAGCTTCAAAATAAACGTCCTGCTGTCTGTCTTCACCTAATAATGCCGCAAAGGCCAAATTGCATAAATCAAGCACTTTATCGACTGTACGGAAGTTATCATCTAAAACGATATTACTGCCGCCAGCGCCCGCTATATCGCGTCTCACACGGGCAAATACGCTTACGTCAGCGCCGCGAAAACGATAAATTGATTGCTTGGCATCACCTACTACGAACAGCTTATGTCCCAGCAGCATGTCTTTATCACCGCCGCACAGCAAATAAACCAGTTCTCTTTGGCGTTCGTTAGTATCCTGAAATTCGTCGACCATAATATACTGATAGCGGCTGCTGTTTTTACTGCAAACCTGACGGTTATTTTTTAAAAGCTCCAAGGCCCTGCTTTCCAAGTCGTCGAAGCCCAGCATATTATTAAGCTCCTGCTGTTCACGCAGATAAGCACTGCAAGCCACCAGAGCCTGCTGCCAGCAGGGTATCAATTCCAGTGCAGCTGCGTCTGCCGCCAGCAAATGCAGCTGCTGCAGAATTTCTTTAGCCGCTTTGACAACTGCTTTATCACTGCTTGTTGCAGCCAGAGTACCAACATAGCTGTCTAAAAGAGTCATATTTTCAGACTTGCTGCTGTCTGCTGCCGCCTTTAAAAGTTCCGGAAGGTGTTCGCGCAGCAATTCCAGCTTTTGCCTATGAGCTGAGGCTTTCACCTTCATTTTGTCTTCTGCCAGTTCCAATAGCAGCTCCTGCAGTTGTCCCTGTAATACGTTCTTCTCGTTCATCTTTGCCTGATATGGCTGTAACAAATCACCAAAGTTCAAAATCGCATCCATTTTAGGTATGGCAAGCAATAGCTGTTTTACAACATCAGCTGCGGTATATTCATCAGCCAGACGTAAAATATCACTGTCACCGCGGCGCAGTCCCTGTTTTACAAACTGCTGCACAGTGCGCAGTAAAAATTCATCCATTTCTACTTCTTCAGCTACCTGAAAAGCAGGATCAAGACCTGCTTCCACGGGATTTTCTTTCAACAGACTGTTACAAAAACCATGTATAGTATTGATACGCGCCTGTTCCAGCAGTTCCAGCTGCTGCTGCCAGAAAGATGCATGCAAAGCATCCTCCTGCTCCAATTCCGCCAAACGTCTGCGAACCCTTTCTTTCATTTCACCCGCGGCTTTGCGCGTAAAGGTAATAGCCAGAATATCGGCAGCACTTACCTGTTTGCCGCCCTGCCTGAGGCTCTGTCGAAGAATGTTGACAAAACGTTCTACGAGAACACGTGTTTTACCACTGCCGGCGCCGGCAGACACAGATACATTTCTATCCAGCGTCTCTATCGCTTCCTGCTGGGCTTTAGTAAAATCAAACATTTTCTTCACCGCCTTCTGCTGCCAGTTCGCCGTAGGCCCGGCAAATATCCTTCCCAGGACAATACTCAGGGCAGTTTTTACGCGGCGCCGGCGGGAAATTCCCCTGCTGCAAGGTATTGATATATCCTCTGACAGTCGTACGGCAAAAATCTGAAAAAGCCAGCCATTGATCTTCTGCATCACTGAACGGTTTATTATTTGTTGTAAAAGGCGTTTTTCCTAAAGTCTGCATGGCAAAACCGCCTTTGCGTTTCGCTTCCTTTAGTGAATAGTAACCGCCGCCAAGCACTTTACTCTGAGGCTCTAAGGCTGCAAGCGCCATAAGATATACCGGAATCTGCAAATCCAGTCCTTCTGTCAGCTCACTGCCCGACGGAGTTTGGCTGCGTTTATAATCCGTAACAAAAATACCATTACCGTCACTGTCGATACGGTCGATACGTCCGTTCAAATAAATTTTTCCGCCGTTGACCTCCAGCACCAACGGAGCACTGCCGTTACGCCCAAAATCCCATTCTATTTTTACCGGTACAAAAGGTTCCCATTTTTTCTGGTATACAAGCTCCCGCTGCAGCCAGCGGCGCAGCAGCAAATTCAGCTTCCGACGCTGCGAAGGCCAGAAATCTGTAACGGCAATCTTTTTCCCAGTAATATATTCATCACAAACTGACGTCATAATGTCATCAAGCTGACTTATAAGCTCAGTCGGCGGATATTTGGTAAGCTTTTCGTGCAAATGTCCCGCCATAAATCGTGCTAAAACATCATGCAGCAGGCTGCCTTCAACAGCAGGCTCCACCGTTTCTGTAAGTTCTTCATATTGCTGCTGTTTCCAGACATAGCTTAGTAAAAACCTGTATGGGCATTGAGCATAGGTTTCTAAATGCGACGCACTGAATAAACCGCCAACAGCTTCATTAATAGCCCGCTGCAGCTGTACGTCTTCAAAAACTCCCTTATAAACACTATCGCCTTGCTCACGAATTCTTTCGATACTGCTGCGCAGTGTCCAATCTGCTCCCAACCGCTCCAACAACCAATTATGGCAGGTATCTTTTTGGGTAATCCTCAGCAGCAGCTCCTGCTCAGACAAAGCCTCCTGCCAGCCTATACGTCCAGCTCTGCTTCTGGTTATACACCCGGCTGCATATAATCGTTCCACATCTTCAATATATGCGGAAGCGCCAGCTGTATCGTCGCTGTACCAGCTCAAAGTCAGAGTTTCTGTTGCCATTGCTGCCACTGCGGCAAAAAAGAATTTATCCTCAGCATAAGCACACGCAGTATTATCTAATTCCACACCAACACCGCTCAATTCGGCCCGTTCTCTGTCATTGTAGATCCAGTTTTCATTTTTACTGCGCGGAAACTCACCTTCGCGCAGTCCCATAATGTAAACATGCTTGAACAGCAGCCCCTGCAGATTAGCAGCTTCTCCGAATAAAATACCTTCACTGTCGGCCGCTGTTAAAATGATTTGCCGTTCGGAACAGGCAGAAATCAGCAGCTGGCTGTATTCCTCCGCTTTTAAAGGCACACTTTCCAAACCGCCATTCTGATAATCTTCACTCAGTGTATCCAAAACTTCGGATAATTGCCGTACTGTCTCTACTATATTTTTAACCTCAAGCAGATCTGCCCTGCCATTTTTATAATTTTCGCCAGCCTTAACAGGCAGCGCCAAAGCTTCTAATATTGTTTTAAATGTTTCTCCATAAGCAGCCGCCGTATCTCGCCGCTGCACCTTGTCCAGCAGCAACTCAAGTTCGCCTAAATCAGCTGACCACTGCTTATTTTCATTGGCATCAGCCTTATCACGAACTGCCTTACGCAGTTGCCGCAGATCATTATATAAATATTCCTGTTTCAATCTGTTGAGCTGCTCTCCGTCAAAGCTATAGACCAGCTTTACAACGCCGCATTTTAACAGACGCCAGTAAGCAGCGATAGCTTCACTGCCGCCGGCAGCTACGTTCAAAAGTAAACGTAAAAATTCACAGACAGGCTGAGCACTCAGAGAAGCGATCTTAGGTAAAGTAACAGGTATACCATATTCATCACAAACAGCTCTGATACCGCTGTAAGTCTTAAAATCACGTACAGCAACCAAAAAATCATTATAAGCGGTGCCATGCTGCAGCTTAGCTTTTATAGAACGCAGCACTGCCCGCAGTTCACCTTCACTATCTCCTGATTCAATAAAATTTATACTGTCAGCAACAGCCATCGTCTGGCAGCTTCCGGCACCTAACTTAGCCGTTAAATGCTGCAGATCAGGCTTTCGTGCTGAATCTTCCAGCTGCAGATCATGCAGCTGAGCAAAACCGCTTAAATAACCAAAGCTCCGCGCTACAGCAGCAAATATTTCCGGTCGTTTAGGCTCGTACATCAAACCGATACTGATCCGGCAATGCCGTGACAAAGATTTTATAAGCAAACGCTGCAAAGCATCAAAATGATAAAATTCGCTGAAATATAACTGCTGCCAAGGCAGCTTGGCCTGCGGTCTTTCTAAAACCGCTATTGATAACCGGTATAAGCCCTCTACGTCATACCAGTTTTTTTGTTTCAGCTTATTACGATAAAGGTTATAAAGTGCCGCTACTTCACGGTCCTTCATCACATAAGCAGGATTGCGCTGTTCCCATTCCAGCAGCGCCGTAGTAATTTCTTCCTGTGTCGACCCACTGCGGGAAAGCTGGCCCAAAAGCCCGGTAACAGCTTTAACGAAACCTTCTTTATCTGCCAGTTTACTAAAATAGTCCAGGCCCTGCAATTTAGCCAGCTGGTGCAGCAAATCACCCACAAGCAGTTCCTGTGTCCTCCGGGAAATCATTTCCAATTTTACTTCCGGCGGCAAATCCAGCAGCTGCCTGTTTAAAGCTACGATACGGTTGGGCAGATATTCAAAATTAACTGTCTGCGCCCCGCCTGACCGTCGGGCATGATTCACAAGCAACCGGCTGGGAAGCACCAGCAGAGCTTCATCATAGCTATAATTTTTTTCTGCCTCTGCCGCAAAAAAGTCCCTGGCCGTAGCACCTAACGGTACTGTATATAAATCGATCATTTTTCTTCTCCGCTCAATAAAATTATATATTTATTGTACCACAAAACAGCAGTTTCCAGTATTAAACACAGACAAAAAGCAACGGCTGCAAGAGCCGTTGCTTTTAAACGCCTAACTTATTTTCATTTACCGTTTTTCCAGACAGAGGGAGCGTAAATTTATAGTGAAATTTATGCATGCCCTGCCGTTCATAGAAACAATGCGCCTTTTTCCGCAGCATATTACTGCTTAGTTCAAGCTGAATACAGCCATTGTCCCGGGCCAGCTTTTCAGCATAAGCAAAAAACTGCTGTCCTAATTGCCTGCAGCGATAGGACTGCTCCACATCAAATTCTAAAATCTCTGCGATTTTAGCGGCATGATGCAGCTGTCCTTCTACGCGCAAATGTAAAAATGCAACGGTTCTGCCCTCAATTTCACCAATCATGAGAAAATGTTCCGGCAGCTTCAATAAACTGCCGAAGATATTTTCAAATTCCATCAGCGGCAAATCCTGCTCCTCTAATTCACAAATCAGAGCGTACACAGCTCTTACATCCTGTAATTCAGCCTTTCTTATCAGCACCCGCATCACTTCCATCATAAAATTCTTTTTGCAGCAACGCAGCAAAATCTTCAGCCGGCTGCGGTTTACCAAAATAATACCCCTGAATATAATCACAGCCAACACTTTTCAAAAATTCAAACTGCGCTGCAGTCTCTACTCCTTCGGCAGTCACTTCTATTTGCAGAGAATGAGCCAGATAAATGATATTTGAAATAATTTTTTCACTGCGGTCATCCCCAATATCGTCGACAAAGCTTTTGTCCAGCTTCAAAACGTCGATAGCTACATTTTTAAGCATCATCATTGAAGAATAACCGGTTCCAAAATCATCCATCAAGACTTTGATGCCAACTTTATGCAATGCTTCGATAACATTATTCATAATACTGATATTTTCAAAAAAGGCACTTTCCGTCAGCTCCAGCTTTATATAAGCAGCAGACAAACCGCTTCCATTCAAAACACCGATATATTCGTCAACAATATGCGGATCATACAGGCACATCCGCGACATATTGACTGATATTGGCACAGGTATAAGCCCCTGTTTAAGCCAACGCATCTGCTGACGACAGACGAGTTCGAACATATAACGGTCAACCTTATTGATAAATCCATTACGTTCAAAAAGCGGCACAAATTGATAGGGCGGAACAATAATACCGTCACTTCTGCGCCAGCGTACTAAAGCTTCTGCACCTATAAGTTTCTGCTCTTTGGTACTGTACTTGGGCTGATAGTAAGCAATAAATTCGCCTTCAGCCAAAGCTTTTTCCATCTGACTTTCAATTTCTTTTTCGTGCAAAAGCTTATCACGTACGGCTCCGTCATAAAAAGCCCAGGCTGTGTCACCTTTATTTTTTATTGTCTGCCGGGCAATATAAGCTCTGTCTGCCATACTGACGATATCATCAGTTTCACCGTCAACCTCGTATATACCCATAGAAAGGGATAGTTTATAGACCTGTCCGCTTTTTGTAATATAGTTATTCAAATGCAGACATAAATCGTTGATACGCCAAAGCAGTTCTTCTCTCGTATCAAATCGCAGCAAAAAAATAAATGTATCGGCAACACCATGCGCTAATATTTCGCCTTCATTCAGGCTTGCTTTTACTTCCTGCCAAATATAACGCAAAAGGTCATTGCCTTCTCCATAGCCAAACATATCGTTGAAATATTTAAAACCGTCGATATCCATACTTACGATTGCTGTCTTTTTATCTGTTTCAGGTAACAACAGTTCTGCTTCTTTAAAAAACTTGGCAAAAGAATAACCACCAGTAACTTCATCAACATAAGCAATATCCATCAGTTCCTTTTGATTGCGGGTATGGATACGCATAATGTGCCAGATAAACAATAAAAAAATCGCAATCAACAAAATACCCAGTAAATAAGTTTTATTCAGCACCATATTGATTTTATCTTCGATAACACTGGCTGGAGTTACCGTCAGCAGCATCCAGTTATTAACACCTATCGGCGAACAGTACATATATTTCTGACTGCCGTTATAAAATTCAATATAACCGCCTTTTTTACTGTTGATCATCTGCCAGAGTTTTTCAGCACTGTCTTTATTATTTACCGGATCTGCCGTCAGCAGGGCCGCATAAACATTTTTAAAGTTTTTAAAGCTTTCTGAATGCTGCGAATCTACTACAACATCACCATTTTCCTGTACCACATAAGAATATCCAGCACCGCCAAAAAACGATACTTCAATAGTTTTTCTAAATGTATCCAGGCTGTAAGTAGCGAACAAAACTCCAATCCTCTTATCGCTTCCATCTTCAAAAATCGGTACCGCATAAACTGCGATCCTGCCGCCATCCGTATAATCATCCAGATTACGTGAAACAGCCGTGTGCCCGAGAATCGCCTTACTAAAATACTCTCGCTCTGAGATATTCAATTCAACACCATCTGTTGTATAAGCACGTCCATCCGTCAATGCTACGCCAATTCGTTTAAAACTGTTGCGCTCAGCGGCTTCCTCCAAATAAGCGGCGGCCGCCTGCGGATCATTTACAAAAATCCGACTGACATCGTGCGAAAGTTCAGCTAAAAGATTTTGTTTATTTTTGATTTCATTATGCAGCATCAAAGCTCCCTGATTAGAAAGTTCTTTCAGTGAGTTGATATTTTCTTCTTTGTAACTCTCTTCGATACTTCTGCTATAGGAAAAAACAGCCGTCAGCAAAATTATAATGGCAATCAGACCCAGCAAAAGCGTGCCATAAAGTTTTTTATATTTGCCCATCGCTGCCTTCCTCCGATTTCTGAATCATTTTTTGTCAGATTATTTTAATAGTTTGTCCGTTTTCCGGCTCTTCCAAATATATCTCGCCTATATGCAGCTTGCCGTTCACTATATCAAAAGCATCTGTTTTGATTGTCCCCATCTTGGTTTCAATGACAACATTTTTAAACTCCAGATGTTTATTTTGATTGGAAAACTCGCCGCTGATACTGTCAAAAGGAATAATATAGTACGATCCTTTTCCTGATTTAAAGCTGCCATAGGTCAACGCAGTTTTAGAATCTCCCTTGGATCGAATCTTAAAATCCAGTTCGACCTTGCATTTTATTTTACCGTTGCGTGCGGCAATGCTTCCCAACAATTCGTGTCCCAGCGCATCAATATTGTAATATTTTGTATCCAGATGATAATCTCCAAAAGCTTCAACTGTGCCTCCAAAAACATTTCCTTTTACATTAGTAAATTTCAGCAGAGCATCTTCGTAATGCAAATCGCCTCTGACCTTAGAAAAATGCAGTCCGGGAATATTCAGTTCTTTAAAATCCAAATGACCATCTATAACAGGATTCGGAAGTTCTCCAGTAACTGAAGCGGTAATAGAAACCGTATCTTTGATATCCGCTATTCCCAACGAAGCAGGCAGAACATTATAAAGCTCCAAATGCAGGTCGTAATGAGGAATCTGCTGCGCTAAATTGATGTTTCCCTTTATTTCCACCCCATCGCCAACCATAGTGCCACCAAATTTTCCAGTTACAAAATCAATCGTAAGCTTTTTCTGCGTATCAATATCAATTATTGCATTAACTTCATTCAGTACAAAATAACGGTTACGATAACCGGCAGTTAAGGTACAGTTATTAAAAACAACACGCATTTTCAGCCGCTTATTTTCTAAATCCAGATTCAATTCATGCCTGTCTCCAGGATGTCTGTCCTGTACTATGATCTTTTCCTGCGCTATATGTTCAAGTTCAGCTGCTGTTTCGTTTCCTGACAAAACAGCTTCCTTTTGTTCAGCCCGATCAATAACTCTTTTGGCCTGTGCCTGCTCAAAAATATCCAACTGCATCTTTCTGTTGAATCTTACGGCAAACAAAGCGTTGTCCAATTCCAGTTCCTTAATAGTAGATGTACTGATACTTCTGGTAATAATATCCCATGGCCGCACCTTGAAACGTCCCTGCGGCACATGTACGATAGGCTGACCGTCAATGTCAAGCCAGACAAGATTCTGAAATTCTACCCGCCCCCAAATGTCGGCATCAATACTGCCAAGCGTCACCGAGCCTTTGAGCACTTTTTGAGCAGACATAGTTTTATTAAAAATAAGCATAGCCTGATCACTCGCTATTTTACACAAAGTAAAATAAATAACTGTCACAAGCGCCCACAGTCCCAAAGCGATATAAATATATTTCTTTTTTATCTGCATATTATCACTATCCTTTGAGCGGACTGTTTCAGCTACGCTTAAACACTCTGTGTTTTCGTCATAATCTTCAAAATTTCCTGATCAGTAGTAGACATTCCCTCTTTAGCCAGCTGCCCCACATTTTTTATAGTGTTCTCAACACCTTTGCTGACGATACCATCGCCTCCGTAAAATTGCTGCCCTTCTTTATACATATGATAACCTAATATACCTGCATCGATAGCCGTAGCTATTTTAGCAGCGCACGAAGCTTTAGCGCCGTCGCAGATAATACCGGAAGTTATTGCCAGAGAATTGACGATCGTGTGAGAAACTTCATCAACACCGCCTCCATACAGATACGCAATACCGGCACCACTGGCACAGCCGGCACTGACTGCACCGCAGTAAGCCGACAGCCTGCCGATACCTGACTTCAAATGGATCGTGATCAGATTAGATACCAGCAAGGCCCTATAACGTTTCTCGTCAGAAACACCCAACTCCTTAGCATGCTCTATAACTGGTATGGAGGCAGTAATCCCCTGATTACCGCTGCCGGAATTGATCACGACTGGCATCTCGCAGCCGTTCATTCTGGCGTCAGAACCGGCAGCTGCTTTGGCTTTAGCTCTTATTTTTACGTCATCCGTTCCATAAGTCTTTAAAAGGACCTTACCGATATTAGCTCCATAATCGCCAGCCAAGCCTTCCTCTGAAATATTAACATTACATTCGATCTGAAGATCAAGAATATCCTTAACATCTTCTATTCTTGCAGTATCAGCAAATTCAATAATCTCCTGTACATTCATAAATCCACGATCTGTAAAGCCCAAACTGTCTTCGACTGCAATATCTTTCTGCAGCACATATTTATCATCTTCTCTTATTTCCACTATATTTGTATGAAACTCACAGATGCGTACATAAGCAGAATGGCCATTACCATAAACAGTGATCATTATATCAAAGATTTTTTTACTATCAGAAAAATTAACTGTTATTGGTGTGCTTTCTAAAAATTTATGAATTACGGCAACTGCTTCTGTACTCACTTCCGAAATAACTTTAAGCTCCTTCGCGGCATCTCCTGCCACAATACCTGCTGCCGCTGCCACTTCAATACCGCGCAGTCCCCCTGTATTAGGTACAATAACACTTTTTACATTCTTGATGATATTACCGCTGACCTCAATTTCTACACGTTCAGGCAAACAGCCTAAATGCTCTCTGGCAATAGCTCCGGCATAAGCAATAGCAATAGGCTCAGTACACCCCATCGCCGGAATCAATTCCTCTTTCAGCACATTGATATAATCCTGGTATTTTTGCCTTGTTATCATCTGCTTACCCCTCTGTATTTATGATTTATTCTTAATTATTCTATACATCTGACCTGTGACTCTTTATAAAATCATAATAAAAGTCCCCAAAAGTAATAAGGACAGAACCGATAATTGTTTTTACAGTAAATTGTTCATGTAAAAATACCGCTGCCATCACCAAAGTGATGACTATACTGAATTTATCCACCGGAACTACTTTCGAAGCAGCGCCAAGCTACAGCGCTTTAAAATAACATAACTCTAAAAGCAATGTGAAACGATGGTTCTAATCCATTAGTTCAGTCTTCGACCAATCTTTCAATTTCTTTCTCAAGCAATAAAAATGCTTTGGAAACTACATAACCATCAGCAATCGCATGATTCATTCTCACCGTCACAGGCATCAGCAATCTGCCATTTTCACTGTGATATTTTCCCCAGTTTATAATCGGAGGGAAATGCAGATGTCCGTCAGGCAGTTCTACATGCAGTGCTTCATATGACAACCAGGGAATATAGGAAGCATCAAAATAGTTTAATTTACTGCCGTCCAGACCATAACTGCGGGTCTGTTTAGCCTTTTCCATATCAGCGCAGCATCTGTCATAAAAAGCCTGGTAATCTTCGCTGAACTCTGTATAAACTACTGTAAAAGTCTCCGTATCCTCGTGGAAAACATAATGCGAAGTGTTGATTTTATCAAATACGACTAACTTATCTTCCTGATACAAATACCGCATTTTGTAGTCATCTCTGGTATTCAGCGCCTTGGTCAGGACATACAGAAAATTGATATAAAATTTAGTTCCAGTTTGTTTTGAATATGCAACAAGTTCACTAACATCGATCTTGGATGTAATCATAACCGAACATTTACAGTCCATCGTAAAATGCCTGTAAATATCCTTACGATAATACTTTTCCATATCTAAAACTTTATAATCCATAATTACCACCTTTTACACAACACAAATCAACTTTGGCCGTTTAACAAGTTTGCATAAATTAAGTATTCAAATAATTCCAAAGAATCTTTTTTCCAATTTATTGTTGACATCGCAATCGCCAAAACGCCACAGCGCTTGCAGCAGCTACATTAAGTGAGTCCACATTGTACTCCATAGGGATCTTCACAACATAATCGCACGCATCAATCGCAGCCTGAGATAAGCCGTAGCCCTCTGTACCAAAAACCAAAGCCAGCCTGCCCTCTGCCATCAGCGCCTGATCATCTATACTGACAGCATGCTCACACAAAGCCATTGCAGCTGTTTTAAAGCCCCATTCTCCCAGCTCTTTGACATTGTTTTCTATATAAGTCCAAGGTATCTGAAATACCGTTCCCATACTGACACGTACTGCTTTTCTGCATAAAGGATCACAGCAGGAGCGCATCACAAGTACCGCATCAACACCTAACGCCGCTGCCGATCGGAATATTCCTCCTATGTTGGCTGCATCCGTGATATTATCCAATACCGCCACCCGCCTGGCTTGAAAACATATCTGCTGTACTGAAGGCAGCCTGGGCCTACGCATAGCACACAGGATACCGCGGGTCAGCTTATATCCTGTCAGTCCAGCCAGCACATCCCTGTCCCCGGTATAGACTGTAACATCCTCATACCGAGCAAGAATATTTTGGGCCTGTCCCGTGATATGTCTGCGCTCCATCAACAAGGAAATCGGCTCACAGCCAGCAGCAAGCGCCAACTCTATGACTTTGCCGCTTTCAGCGATAAAGATGCCCTTTTCCGGTTCCAGCTTATGGCGCAGCTGCTTTTCAGTCAATTTTGTGAATACTTCCAGTTCAGGAGCAGAAATGTCATTTATTTCTATAATATTTGCCATTATGCCACTCTTTCTTAGAAAAGCATCTCTCCCGGGTTATAGCCGCTTGGCAGCTCTTCTTCAACTAAAAAATTAAATTCTTCATCACGCAGGACCGGCAAAAATACGGCATAGGGGATCTCTAAAAATTCAGACGTATAACTGCTGGCCCCGAACCATTTACCCTCTTTGGCACCTAAATTCAAATCTCTGGCAAACTTGGTATCATTAGAGCAATCATGTACAACCAAATTCCATTTCTCTTTTGCTGCGGCTGCCATAAATCTGAGTGTCAGTTCGCGACTCCAGATTGGTGATATATATCCATGGCGGGCAATATACATTTTTTCACCCCAATAATTCTCAATATTATTGGGATTCAAATGCAGCTCCGCACAATTAATAAAATCTAATCCCGTGTCCAAAACAGCCTGTTTTTTCAAAAAGAATTTTTCAAAAAACTCATTGGTCATAGGCGTTTCAATGCCGACTTTTTTGATATACTTTTTTGCTCTGCCAATATTTTCAATGACCTTATCAGCACAACCGGAAGCTCCTAAATTAAATCTAAGCTCATTCAGGCCAGCCTCCCCCAATGCTTTAAGCGTTGTTTCCGTAGCCAGAGTGCCGTTAGTATATAGATGCTGATAAATACCAGCCTTGTTAAATTTTTGAATAATATTATAATATTTCTCGATTTCCATAAAAGGTTCTAAATATACATAGGCAACCCCTGTAGGTTTTTTATGGATTTCCAACAACAGATCAATGTCATTTTCATAAAACTTGGTCCCGCCAATGACCCAAATCCCCTCGCCTACCGGTTCAATAGCATCCAGCTCGCCATAATTATAGCAAAACCTGCACTGCAGATTGCATTTATTGGTTTTTCTGATAGCTGTCAGCCCGCTGCCCAACAGACATGAACGGCACCCATCAGGAAATTTTTCATCTGGTCCCACAAAAAGTGTTCTGTCCTTTAATGTTTTCAAACCGGGAATTTGTTCCATAAGCTCTTCTTTTCTTTTTATAACAACTGCCTCAATCTGTGCGAATGTGGCATAAACAATTTCCTGCTGTTTAACCAGAAGCTGTTCCCCTGCAGGCAATTGTGCAAAAAATTCAAACCATGACAAAGCATCCTTCTTAGAAATCTTCATATCTGTTACTGCTCCTTGTCTACAATACAATCTACTTAATCAATCCATTGCTCTCCGTTCTGCGTAAATTGCAGTGCCTGGCAACCGGGCTCCATAATTTTATTTTTTTACTATTGTCATCAATACAACAGTCTCTACATGGCACGAGATGAGCGAATGAATGTCAAACGCACATTTTCGACACCCCTCGTCCGAGGGAATATATCCACGGTATTTTATCGTTTTGTGGGAATATGTCTACTGATTACTCTAAAATGGCTTCACCTTCATACCCCATTAATTATAACAGATAAAAGCAAATACAATTTTAATACTTTATGAATAAATTCTGTTTCAGTATAGCACATAATAAAATACCTCTCAATCAGATTTCATAATCTGAATTGAGAGGATATGCTTATATATCTTTTAACTGAAGTATCTTAACTTCTATTTGTTTTATGGTGCTTTCAAACTCTGCATCACTTTTTCCTGTAGGGTCTTCTAATCCCCAATCCTCACGGTGCTTGCAAGGCAAAAATGGACACTGAACATTGCAGCCCATTGTTATTACAATATCGACCGTAGGAATATCTTCAAGCAATTTGGAATGTTGCGTTTTCTCCATATCAATGCCATACAGTTCCTTCATAAGCCTTACGGCATCTTGATTTATTTGTGGTTTTGTTTCTGTTCCTGCACTATAAAAATCAAATTCATCGCCTGCAAGGTGCTTTCCAAGCGCCTCTGCAATTTGACTTCGGCAAGAATTGTGTACGCATATAAATGCTACCTTTGGTTTATCCATTAAACATCCTCCGTTATAGTTCTAACAATCGATCTCCCTTAATTTCTTCACTGTTCCATTTTATAACTGCAAAATTGCCGTTAGCGTGTGATGCTACTTTGTTAATCCATTCAATTTCATTGCTTGCTTTTGCTTTTAGCATTTGATTTTTGGTATCAGTAGCATAAAGTGAAGAATTGATAACCCACCATTTACTATGGATACCTGCACGGTGCAAATCTTCCTCTAAACGCATTGCTTCAAATACAGGGGTAGTTTCAGCAAGGGTAACAATAACGACTTCTGTCTCATTGGCATTACGAAGCTGTGGCAATAATTTTTTAACCGACTCCGGTGTATCACCCATTGTACGCTGAACCTCTTTGTGATAGCTTTGAGTGGAATCAAGAAGCAACAAGGTGTGACCTGTTGGTGCAGTATCAATAACAACCACTTCTTTTTCTGCTCTTTCCACAATATCGGCAAAGGCACGGAAGACAGCAATTTCTTGTGTACAAGGAGAGCGTAAATCTTCCTCTATATAGGCAATATCGTCTTCATTCATATTGTTTTCTCTTGCTTTTTTCAGAACAGTTTCCTTGTATTTTTCTAAAACTTCAAGTTCATCAATATGACTCATGGAAATATTGGACTGCTCTTTAATAACATTGGTAAGGTGTGCAGCAGGGTCGGTAGTGGTTAAATGTACTTTAACGCCTTTGTGTGCCAATCCAAGCGCAATCGCCGCCGCAACCGTTGTTTTACCAACGCCGCCTTTACCCATTGTGAAAACAACTTTTTTACCTGTGGTATAAATATCTTCCACAACATCCTTCAATTGAGGAACTTTATCACTGTTAAGCCTTTCATCTTTCATCATGAAGTGATCATCAGTAAGCAAGGAACGAATATTGTCAAGCCCCATGATGTTATAAGCCCTCAAAGGAATTTGAAGGGTCGTTGTTAATTTTAAGGAATCTGGCATTTGAGAAAGAGCTTTTTGCTGTTTCTCATAGAGTTTTTGAGATACTTCATCATCATAAAAAGTTAAAATTCCATTGATAATTAAAACTTGGTTCTCAATTCCGAGTTCACGAAGTTCGCTTGATGCTCTGGCAGCTTCTTTCAGCGGTGCTTCATCTGGTCTTGAAATCAACATTAAGGTAGTCATATTTTGATTGGCAAGTGTAGAAACAGCCTGCTTATAAATTTCTTTTCTGCTTTCAAGTCCCGAAAGCTGACCTAAGCAGGAAGCCCCGTGGGTGCTTTCACTGATAAAATTACTCCATGCAGACGGAAGTTGAAGCATACGCAGGGTATGCCCTGTTGGGGCGGTATCAAAAATGATATGGTCATAATCCTTTGCCACGGTATCATCGGTTATAAAGTTGGAAAATTCATTAAAAGCGGCAATTTCAACCGTACAAGAACCTGAAAGTTGTTCTTCCATATTTTTAAGAACTGCATCGGGCAATTTTCCACGATAAGGTGCAATTACGCTTTCTCGATATTCAGCTGCTGATTGAATTGGGTCGAGGTTTGCTACAACCAAATTAGGCACTGCTTTGATTTTGACACCTTTTCCATTAAGTTGAGTTTCAAAAACATCTTGTAAGTTAGAAGCAGGGTCTGTGCTAATAAGCAAGACTTTCTTGCCATTATCAGCAAGAGTTACAGCTGTAGAGCAAGCAACAGAGGTTTTTCCAACGCCACCTTTTCCGGTATAGAAAAGGTATTTTGTTTTTACTTGTTCTAAAGGATTAAATTGTTTCATTAACAGCATCCTCCTTTACAATTGCATCCGCCATTTTTCTTAGGAGCAGAAGTTTTTTGTTCACCAAGATAACTGCGTGGTACTTGTAAAAGAGAGATTATTTCATCATTTGTTGGATAAGCTTTTGTTTTGACAATAGCACCATCAACAACGGTAATAGGAAGAACTTCAACTCCTTTTTCAGTGATAAGTCTATTGACTTCCTTGTTGTTTACAAATGCCATTGGCGCACTTGTGAGGTTGTATCTTGTAATTTCAACCCCATTTTTTTGAAGGCTGCTGATAACGGTAGATAAGCGAAGTAATTCTGGGTCAACGGATACACCGCACAGACCAGTCGAACAGCACATTGCAGGCTCATAAATAAACATTTTTTTCATAATAAAACACTCCATTCTAATTTTTTGTTATATTTTTATTTATAGATTTTGGAAACCATTTTGTTGTTTTGTTTGCTATTTTTACAAGGGTTAGCATTACGGGTACTTCAACAAGCACACCTACTACGGTTGCCAGAGCGGCAGGTGATGTTGTTCCAAAAAGTGCAATCGCAACGGCAACAGACAGCTCAAAAAAGTTAGATGCTCCGATCATTCCAGCAGGAGCTGCAACATCGTGTGGCAATTTCAAAACCCTACTTGCAAAGTATGCAATGAAGAAAATGAGAAAAGTCTGTATAATCAGTGGTATTGCAATCAGTAAGATATGCAAAGGGTTTTCAAGGATAACATTGCCTTGGAATGAAAATAACAGTATCAAAGTTAATAGCAATCCGATGGTTGTAATGCCATCAAATTTCTTTACAAAAGTTCCTTCAAAATATTCTTTGCTTTTTGCTTTGGTCACAATCACACGGGTTATTATTCCTCCTGCAAGTGGAACTACTACAAAAAGCACAACGGATAAAATCAAGGTGTTCCAAGGAACCGTAACATTGGATACTCCAAGCAGGAATTTTACAATCGGAATAAATGCCACCAGAATAATTAAATCATTTGTTGCAACCTGAACAACGGTATATGCTGGATTTCCTTTTGTTAAGTGACTCCATACAAAAACCATTGCAGTACAAGGAGCAGCTCCTAAAAGTACAGCACCTGCAAGATATTCTTTTGCTAAGTCTGGTGTGATAAAACCTTTGAATATAACAAAGAAAAATAAGCTTGCAATGCCATACATGGTAAATGGCTTGATCAGCCAGTTTACAATCCATGTAACAAACAATCCTTTGGGATTTTTGCTGACATTTTTGACACTTTGAAAGTCAACCTTCATCATCATTGGGTAAATCATAACCCATATCAGTATGACAATGGGAATTGAAACATTGGCATATTCAAATTTACCGAAGAATGCAGGTATTTGTGGTGAAAATTTTCCTATTAGTATGCCAAGTGCCATGCAAATAGCTACCCATAACGTTAAGTACTTTTGAAAGAACCCAATACCTTCTGCTTTTTTCTCACTCATTGTAAATCCTCCTTACAATCCTTTTTACAAGAACACATATCAGTTGATTTGCATTTATTGTATTTTTCACTGTCTGATTCAAAAGTTTTAAGTTCTTTCGTTTTTTGAATTAGATAATTATATAGTTCCTTGTTTTCTGTAATAAAAGTATCGCTTACTTTGTAGTATGCCCATTGAGCAGTTTTATAACTGTCAAGAATTCCTGCTCTTTTTAATGCAGTTAGGTGTCTTGACGCATTAGACTGAGTAAGCTCTAAGCATTCTTCTATTTCGCAAACGCACATATCACCTTTGATAATTTGAGCAAAGATACGCAACCTTGTTTCTTCTGCCAATGCTTTCAATATATCAATCATTTGATTACCCCCGTATATTCATATATGCACTTGTACTCATATACTATGCTGTTATAACGCCATTTGTTACAAAATGGCGTTAAGTTTTATAATAATTTGATTTTAATGCAATTACTAAAGCAAAGAAGTGCATTACCCTCTGACTTTTTGAAGAATTTTAACCACTTCATCAGTCTTAAGCACCTTGCCATAAGCTACAACCTTACCATCAACAACAAGGGCAGGTGTACTCATAACACCATAAGCTGCAATCTGACCAAAATCAGTGATATGGTCGATTGTGGTATCCATACCAAGGGATTTTAGAGCTTCCAAAGTATTCGCTTCAAGCTGATTGCATTTTGCACAGCCAGAACCGAGAATTTTCACGCTTGCTCCACTTGTTTTTGATTCTTCTGCTGCTTTTACAGTTTCTGCATTGCAGTTTCCTCCACAGCAACAGCTTTCTTTCTTTTCTTCTTTCTTTTTACCAAATAAACTCATAATAAATACCTCCAAAATAAATTTAATTAAAATCCTAAATAGAACATATAGAAACCGATTAGTAATATAATCATTCCCATAATTACTTTAAGTAAAATGCTGAACCTGCCATATTTTTTGTTAGTTGTTATCTTTTGCACTAATCCTACCGATGTACCTGCAACTATTGCAAGGATACCATGACCTACAGAGTAAATCAATAGTAAGAGAATCCCCCAAACAATGTTGCCTTTTCCTGCTACGATAGCAAGCAGTGCAATCAGAACAGGCGTTGAACAGGGCGATGAGAAAACACCCCCAAGTATTCCTGCGATAAACGCACCCACATAACCTCTTTTTGTGTTTTTTGAAATTAAATAGCTTGAGGGGATAATCTCAAATACACCCCAAGTTTGAAGTGCCATGAGTACCATTAACACGCCAAGGATTATGTACCACCAACCGGCACTTGTTCCCATAAGTTTACCTGCAAGAGAAGCAATGACGCCAAGTATGGTAAATGTAACAGCGGAGCCAAGCGCAAAAGTTAACGCTAGCCTAAATGCTCTTTTCGTGTTCTTTTGACCTGTACCTCCCACATAGCCTATCACAAGAGGAATACTGGACAAGGAGCAGGGCGTAAAGGAAGTTAAAATTCCTGCAAGGAGTGCAAGAACCGGCGCTAACCAAAGACTGCTCTGAATAAGGGATGATAATTGTTCTAACCACTCATTTATCATTACTCAACCCCCATTTCAGCAAATATCTTTCGCATTTGTTCCTCGGTTATACCTCCTTGATGGACTGTAAAAATATGCTCGTTTGTATTTTTATCAGAATACATTGTAAATTCTATTTCTTTTTGTATCGCTTCGCTTGGAACATATGGTGTTCCATCTGCGTTAAAGAAAACTTGAGTAGGAATTACAGAAACAGGGAAATCGCTAACACCATCTGTATATTTCCAAACATCCATAAACTGAACAGCTGCTTTTCCTTGCCATTCTTTATTCAAGGTTTCCAGAACAGGTGCCATTTGTTTACATGGAATACAAGAATCAGACCCAAAATCAATGACAGTAGGTATTCCATATGCTTTAATTGATTCAAGGTCAGTTTTTGTAATTTTCAGTGGATAATTAACTGCATCTTCCTCGGTTTGCGATTGAGAAGCAGTGTTTTCTTGTGCTGTTTGGTCATTGTTCTTTGCTGATTTAAAAATAAATATTCCCACAATTACAACGACAATGGCTACTACAATTGCAATTTTAAGAAACAAAGATTTTTTATTTGAAGCCACCTTATCCACAGCACCCACCTCCACTACAGCCACAACCGCAATCATCTTCTTTGTATGAGCCACCATTAGGCGGTGTCCAACCTGTATCATCACCGACATAAGTGATTGCCCCAACAGGACAATGATTACCACAGCCGTGGCAATGATCAACGCAGTCATTTGGTCTTACAACAATCGGAGAAGATGACTTCTCTTTATTGTATACAGTGTGCGGGCAGTTATTAACACACGTTCCGCATTCTTCACATAAAATATAATCAATTACTGGGTATCAGTTCTTAGCCATTTTTTTCTTCCTCCTGATTTTTATATAAATAAGAATTGTAGAGCATTAAATAAATAGCCGACTAAAATAATGCCTACCGTGCATATAACAATAAAGGCTGCCAATAGCTTTGGTTTTACGGCTTTGCGAAGCATAATCATTGATGGTAATGACAATGTTGTTACCGCCATCATAAATGATAATACTGTTCCAAGCTGTGCGCCCTTGAATAGTAATGCTTCAGCAATAGGAATTGTGCCGAAAATATCAGCATACATAGGAATTCCAAGTAATGTGGTAAGGACAACACCAAAAGGATTGTTAGAGCCGAGAACCATTTCAATCCAAGACTCTGGAATCCAGTTATGAATAACTGCGCCGATACCAACACCCACAAGGATATATGGGAAGACTTTTTTGAATGTGGAAACAACTTGGTCTTTTGCAAATATCAAACGGTCTTTTTGTGTTTGTGCCGTATTTTCAATGTCTACGCTGGATGCGTTTTTAATAAAGTCCTCTACATATTTCTCCATATGCAATTTTTCAATCAGTGTACCGCCTACTACTGCAATAACTAAGCCCAAAATAACGTACAAAACTGCAACCTTCCAACCGAAAATACTCATCAAAAGTACGAGAGAGCCAAGGTCTACCATAGGGGAAGAAATTAAAAACGAGAATGTTACGCCAAGTGGTAACCCTGCACTTGTAAAGCCAATAAAAATCGGAATAGAGGAACAGGAACAAAACGGTGTTACCGTTCCGAGCAAAGCGGCAATAATATTTGCCCATACTCCGTGAAACCGTGCCATAATTTTTTTGCTTCGTTCCGGTGGAAAATAGCTTTGAATATATGAAATAAGAAAAATCAAAAAGCATAAGAGTATTGTGATTTTTGTTACATCATAAAGAAAAAATAGAACGCTGCCACCGATTCTGCTTGTTACATCAAGTCCGAACAAAGACAGCATATTGCCGATTACTTCATTCAACCATTTCATTCCAAGCACTTGGTCTTGTAAAAATGTACCGATTCCTTTTAGTATTTCCATAGAAAAACCTCCTTAATTATATTTACATATTTATATGTATCAATTTAAAAATTTAAGATATAGGCAATCCGAAGATTGCCTTTTTTATTTTTATGCACATTCACTATTATTTATTACATCTATTTTCGGCATTGCATTTTTTATAATCAGCAAAATCTGCATCCTTTATTGAATACTTATCTGCAAGACATCTTAACCTATGACATCCTTCTAACGATAAAGAATAATGCATCCATTTGCCGTCTTTGCAGCTATCAACCATTCCGCTATCACACAATATTTTCATGTGGTGAGATAATGTTGGCTGAGTAATCTGCAATTCTTCCAGAAGAACGCATCCACATTTTTCTCCGCCCTGCAGTGCTCTCAATACAGCAAGCCTATTTTCATCTGCCAAAGCTTTTATAAGTCGTACATCAGCTTTATAATCCATTGTTCATCACACTCCTTATTTACAACTGACCCAATTATATCGCTCACATTCACAGTTGTCAATGCGTAAATGTGTATTTTGTATGTTTAGACAAAAAACTCATCGTTTTAAATATCTGATTTTTATAAAATATACATATACCCCCTACATTTTCTGTAAGGGGCTGTCTGGCAGTATTATCTCATCTTTCCACATCCACACTCGTCCCAGACTTAAATTCAACCGTGAATTTATCCTCATAAACCGTTATCTTCTCCACCATTCTTCTGATCATGTTTTCATCATATTCTTCAATCTGCTCCGTCTGCCCAGCAAGGAACTGCTGCATTTCCACAATTCGCTGTTTCTGTCCTTCTCGCTCGGCATTGTCCGCCATGACCTCTTGCTTCTTCTCACGCAGGCTGTCTATCTCATCGGCAAGGTCATCGTAATCCTGTCCTGCATTGGCTCGTTTCAGAAGCTCCTGCTGCAACTCTTCCAGCTTGGCATCAAGGCTTTCCATCGAAGTCTCATCTTCCAAAGCAAGCACCATCGCTATATTTTTCTCCAAAGCGGCAAGCATATCCTCCTTGACACCAAGAGCCATGTTGATTGCCCTTACCACAGCATTCTGTAATTCCTCTTCCTTCACGGTTGGTGCATCACAGCAGCCGGGACCACGCTCCACTCGGTTTACGCATCGCCATACCGTAGAGCGTTTTCCATGATTGTTCCAAGCAACCCTTCGGTAAATTTCCCCGCATTTCGAGCAGTAGACAATACTGGAAAGTGCATATTTGCTGCTGTAGACTCGTTTCTTTCGGTTCACACCGCTGTGAAGATTGGACCTTCTGAGCATTTCTTCCTGCACCTGCATATAAAGGTCACGGGGGATAATCGGTTTGTGACTGTTTTCTACATAATACTGTGGAACGATGCCGTTATTCTTCACTCGCTTTTTGGTAAGGACATCCACGGTGTAGGTTTTTTGCAGAAGGGCATCCCCAATATACTTCTCGTTTTTCAGAATTTTCTTCACTGATTCAGGACGCCACTTTGGTTTTCCTGCACCCGTTAGAATACCATCCTTCATCAAGCCGTCTCCGATTTGTTTTAGGCTTGCGCCCTGTAGATATTCTCGGTAAATTCGTTTGACGATTTCTGCCTCGGTAGGCTCAATGATAAGGTGTCCATCTTCATCTTTGGTATATCCCATAAAGCGATTATGGTTGACCTGCACCTCTCCCTTCTGAAATCGGAACTGCATCCCCATCTTTACATTCTGGCTTAAGGATTCCGACTCCTGCTGTGCAAGACTGGCCATAATGGTCAGCAGAACCTCTCCTTTAGAATCCATTGTGTTGATGTTTTCCTTTTCAAAAAACACAGGAATATTCTTTTCCTTCAGCTGTCTTATGTAGCGAAGGCAGTCCAAGGTATTACGAGCAAATCGGCTGATGGACTTGGTAATAATCATATCAATATGGCCTTCCATGCACTCGGAAATCATGCGGTTAAACTCCTCACGCTTTTTGGTATTGGTGCCTGAGATACCATCATCTGCAAATATTCCGGCAAATTCCCATTCCACATTTTTCTGTATAAAATTAGAATAATGTTCCACCTGTGCATCATAACTTGTAGCCTGCTCATCGCTGTCGGTACTGACACGGCAGTACGCTGCGACCCTGAGCTTCGGCTTTGCTTCTTTATTTACTGTGTTTCCCACACGTCTTCGTGCCGGGATAACTGTGATACTCTTATTCAACTATCGCCACCTCGCTTTCAATTAAGCTGTAGGCATATTCTGCCTGTTCAAATGGATCTGCAAATTTTCTCTCAACAGACGGCATGGTAAACCTTGTATCTGCCATTGGTTTTGGTGCAGCCTGCAGTTCTCTGACCCTGCCCAAGGAAGATGCCCTTGCTATTCGGATTTCCTCCGCCTTATCAAATCGCTCCCTGTCGATAATGGCAAGATAATATTCGTCCCCAAGATAATGCTTGTTTCTTAACATTCTGCCTGCACTGCCATGAAAAATATCAAGACCCGCATTCTCTGATGCAGTCTTTAATCCAAGTCCTGCAATGTAACCGTCAAACAGCTTTCTGACTGCTTCCGCCTGTTTTTCATCGACTTCTGCTTTTCCATTCACAATTTTGTATCCGTAGGGTATATGTGCCATTATCCCACCAGCCTTTCCTTTAATTTCAGTCCGCACTTTAATTCAAAGACGATTTCTTCCCTTGAAAGCACGATAATCCCTTCCACATGGGAAAGGAATATCTCATCCGAATATTCCGTCAGCATCTCGCTGCCGAGTACAAATTTCATAAGTTTTTCTAAGGCTTCAATCTTTGTCCTGTCACCACTGACCGTGTTTATCATCTGTTTATTTCCTTCCTGCAATTGCTTCTCTTCCAAAATTAAAGCCGTAATCTTTTTGCTGAAAAGAGCCGGCTCTAACAGTCCGCTTGCCATTACACTTGTCAGCACCTGCCTTTGCTCCATGTTCTTTTCTAGCTTTGTTTCATATTCCTGTATCTGCAGGAGCCTGTTCTTATCATCAAATCCCTGCAGGCTGTGAAGCAATGGCTTTAATATACGCTGATGGGCAAATACCAGTTTATTCATCATGGTAAGGAACGCCGCCTTTATGCCATCATCCGTAATGTACTTCATGGAGCAGGAATACCTGTCCTCGATATGATGGGTGCAGCACCAAGCAATGTAACTTCCGCTCGGCTTATAATGGCTTCTTCTTTTAAAGACTCCGCCGCACTGTCCGCATTTGATTCTGCCTGAGAAGCCATAACGATTCTGATAGCGTTCGGTTCTCTCACCATTTCCTTTTTCCTTGCCACGCTGATTTAGAACCTCGTTTGCCTTTTCAAAAATCTCGTGGCTTACAATCGGCTCATGATGGTTCTCACACAGATATTGATTCAACTCACCATCATTTGTATGGCGGCTAAATTGGCTGTCGGTGTAGGTCTTTTGGAAAATCACATCACCCGTGAATTTTTCGTTGCGAATAACCGCATTGATTGCTCCGGGAGTCCATTTTCCACCTTTTTTGCTTGTTACACCGCTGTCATTCAGTTCCTTTGCAATAACATGAGTGCTTTTCCCGCCAAGCGTATCTTCAAATATATTTTTGACAATCTCTGCCTGTTCCGGCACAACAATCATTTCTCCACCTATATTTTCATAGCCATAAGGCGGATAGGAAATAATGTAGGTACCATTCTGGAAGCGTTTCTGTATAGACCATTTGTTATTTTCAGAAATGGATACCGATTCGCTTTCCGCAAGACTGCTTAATATGGAAAGCATCAATTCACTTTCCATCGTATCCGTGTTAATATTTTCTTTCTCGAAAATCACGGTCACATTTAGCGCCATCAGCTTTCTTACCAGTTCCAAACAGTCTGTTGTATTTCTGCTGAATCGGCTGATGGACTTTGTAATGACCAAGTCCACAAGACCTTTTTCGCAGGAATCAATCAGGGAATTCAGACCGTCACGACACTCCTTTTTGGTGCCAGTAATACCTTCATCAAAAAATACCCCTGCGTACTCCCACTCGCTATTGGATTTGATATAATCCTCATAATGTGCTTTCTGCGTATCAAGGCTGATAAGCTGTTCATCGCTTGCCGTGGACACTCTGCAATAGGCAGCAACACGGGTTTTCGTCTTAACCGATAAGGCATTATTTTCTTCAATTTTTGTTATCCTTTTCATCAACTCACCTCGCTTTCGGTATGGACATATTCCCGTACTAATCGATATATATCAAGTCTTTTATGGTATAATTTCAGCTAAATATGGAGAGAAAGCTTGGCGGTTTCTTTCGCTGATTTTGTTGAATTCATCCACAGAAATCAGGCCCTTATCAAGCAATGCTTTTGTCATTTTCTGTGCCATACAATATTTATAATCACCGCACAGCTGTTCCTCCGTCATGCGTGATTTCATAAGGACAGGTAAACTGTCCGGCTCTGTAATTTTCGTTACTGTTTTATTCTCATCATTCATTAGAAAAGCACCTCCTACCTTATAGCCTTGGCAAGAAGTGCAATCTGACGATTTCTAATCTTTTTTATAGAAGCTGCATTCGTACCCATCTGCCCGGAGCAGAAGTCCTGAAATCCAAGGCGGGGTCCTTCCCATCTGCTCGCACACGGCATCAATGGGGACTCCCATGCTGCACTCAATAATCAGTTCATCATGAACATGACCGCAGATAAAACAATGAGATAAGGTGCGCATGGCATAGGCAAGAATGTCACGGCTGATTGCCTGCACGATATTTTCCACGAACTTGGGACCGTAGCTTTCGATGCGTTCCCATTTCTTCGTACCGCCCACACCTTCATAGGTCACTGCCTCGCCGCCGAAACGGTTCTCTCCCATATGCGGCTTCACATAGGAAAGCCGTCTGCCGCTTGGCAGCTGAATGAACAGCATACCGCTCTGATAGAAAAAGCGGATGCCGTGTGTTTCTGTGGTTACTCTGTTCTTGACCGTATCCTTTACGCATCTGTCAACATCCCACCAGAAACGCACAATGTTAGGATTGGCTGACCTCCACGAATCCACAAGCGGCTGGAGTTCTTCCTCTTCAAGTCCCATATCCAAAGCACCCATTGCTTTCAATGCACCGACCGAACCGCCGTAGCCGAGAGCCAATTCTGCGATTTTACCCTTCTGGCGGAGATGCCCGTTCTCGCCGTGCTTTTCTACAGGTACACCGAACATGGCAGATGCTGATGCACAATAGATGTCCCCGTTATTCTGAAAGACCTCGCTTCGCCAGCTTTCCTTGGCGAGGTACGAAAGCACCCTTGCTTCAATGGCAGAGAAGTCCGCCACCACAAATTTCATCCCGGTCCTCGGCACAAAGGCTGTGCGGATGAGCTGCGACAGAGTATCCGGGATATCATCATATAAAAACTCCATCGCAGCATAATTGCCAGATTCCACAAGACCACGAGCCTGTTTCAAATCCGGCATATGGTTTCGGGGAAGATTCTGCAGCTGTATCATTCTGCCTGCCCATCGCCCGGAACGGTTGGCTCCGTAAAACTGAAACATTCCTCTCGCCCTGCCGTCCTCACAGACTGCATTCTGCATTGCCTGATACTTCTTTACAGAGGACTTGGCTAACTGCTGGCGCAGGAGCAGAACCTCTGCCAGTTCCTTGGGTGCCGTTTTGACCGCCTGTGCTACTTCCTTTTTGCCAAGGCTGTCCATCTCCAGACCGTTATCCGCAAGCCACTGCTTCATCTGCACCACGGAGTTGGGGTTATCAAGGTCGGTTAGTCCCTGCATTTTCTCTGCCAGCTCCGCTTTGGATTTTGCATCAAAAGCAATAGCGTTCTCCACCACGTCCATATCAAGTGCAATGCCACGGTCATTGATTTCCTGGTCGAGATGGTATTCCTCCCACACAAAATCCGGCACAGGATATTTTTTCAGCCTGTCCTGTATGGACATCTCAACCTCGACATCCCGCTTGTTATAGAACTTGAACAGATTCCACTTTTTCATATCATGCTCCGGCAGATTGCGTGTCCTGCCGCCGTTGACCTTGGTTGGCTTGCAGGGAACACAGAAGTAGCGAATGAGGTCTTTGCCTTCCTTCAGCTTCTGTTCTTCCAGCCCAAGCACTGTGCCGGTCCCGGCAAGGGAAAGCGGCAGTCCCATATATGCCGACCAAACACAAGAGCATTTCCATGCCGCCGGGTCAAGATAATCTCCCACGGTATCCTCATTGATACTGTAACTGCAAAAGCACTGCGGATAGTTTCTTTGCAGCCATACCGAAAGACAGACCCTCTCGAAAGCCGCATTGAATGCCCATTTTGTCACGGTATCATCTGCCAGTGCCGTAATAATGTCCATCGGCAGTTCTTCTCCCTGTGCCAGATCATAAACGATGACCTCACCGCCGTTTACAGATACACCAAACAGCAGGATTTCAAAGTTAGATGACTGGGCATATTTATAGACCCCGCACTTCTGCAAATCCGCATCGCTGTAACTCTCAATATCAATCGAGAGCGTTTGTATTTTTCCCATATTGTCACCGTCCTTACGATAAGCAAGGCGGCGAAGAATCGACCTCCGCCGCCCGCTGTTTACTGATTATTCCTCTGTATCTTCTTTGACTGCTGCCTTTTTCTTTTCCCTGTGCTGCTTCCACTTCTTAAAGCACCAGTGCAAAAACTCCATGACCCAGTACACCAAACTGCCGATACCGAATCCGTACAGCACCGCAAAAATCACAATCACATCAAACTGCTTTGCAAATTCATATAATTCCATCTGTTTACCTCACATTTTCATAATATCTGCAGGAGACAGTTTCCCATCGCCTGCATTGATTGTCACTGTATCTGCTTAAGAAAGAAAATCGTCCTCTGCATCGGTTGCAAAATCATCCTCTGCACGGCTCTTGCCGCCAAGCGGCTCTCCGTCCTTAATCTTTTGGAGATTATTAAGACCACAGGCAATGCCCTTATTGCCGTTGGAGTTGAATGCATAGAAGTTGATGCTGGCACGGCCATACACACCGCTGTATACCTCACTGCGGTCGATGATAGGCTGGCGGTCTGCATCTACGATGCCCGGAGTAGCTGCACTGTTTGCATTGATGAAGTAGCTGTTTGCATAGGCTTCATCATCAGGACGTTCCAAATCGCCATCCCTCATTGGTGTCTTAAGTACGGAAAGAGCAGGCACAGTTTTGCCACTTCCCTTAAGCTTAGATTGACCCTCCTCATAAGCAGATTGAATAGCCGCTTTAATTTTATTGACGGTTACTGTATCGTCCTTAGGAATGATAAGGCTCACGCTGAATTTCGGTGCGCCGCCGTTGATGGATTTCGCATCCCATACATTTGCATAAGACCAGCGTGTTTTTACTCCTGTGATTACCTTTGTAGGGTTCGTATAATTTTTTGACATATCATTTGTCCTCCTTAAAATCGTTTGCTGCTGTATTCATAGCCGGACGCTTGTCCGACATCGGTACTAAGGTTGGCTTGCCCTGTGGCTTTTCAATAAAGCCGGAGAGCAGTTCTTCAAATCTTGTCTTGCCGAGCAGTTTGGTCATTGCCGTAATACCCAGAACCTTATGTTCATATGGGTCATATCCGGCATCCTTAACCGTATCCACCACAGCGGTTTCATTGACATATTTCCTGTTGGAGCGTCCTTCGACAATCTTCCAGTCTTTCCACCCCTTGCCGCTGACTGCCTGCTGCAAAGCGTATTCCTTGATATCGCCTGCCCAAGATACCAGTGCATCAACTTTTGAAAGAATGGCCTCTATCTCATCATCTTCAAGGGTGGAAGGCATCTCAAAATCGTAACGCGCAAGTTCAAGGTTGTATTCGGCTCTCTTGCGGCAGGTGGCTTTTACCTTACAGAACTGACAGTGGTCTCCGGCTTTGTATTCACCCTCACCCTTTGCCGCCAGCTGTGCTGTTGGACTCAGCACTTCATCCGCCCATTTCAGAAGTTCTTCTTTGGAAATGGTGTATGTGCTGACACTATCCCGCCTTGGCTGGAAGATAGTCATGGTCACCGAATCAATATCATAGATACCGTCAAACAGTTGTAAGGCTCCCAGTGCATAGCACATCATCTGAGGATTCTTTTCTGCATCCACCAAAATTCCGACACCATACTTAAAATCAATGACGGTCAGCGTTTCATCTGCAACAATCACGCAGTCCCCGGTGCCGAAGCCCTGCGGCACCCATTTGGAAAAATCAAGATGCTGTTCAATTAGAACAATAGGGTCTTTGCATTTTTCTTTTGCCACAGCAAGCTGCTCCATCACATACTGGACATACATATCCGAGCAGTCCGCCATTTCTTCATCGAAGAAAGTAAGATTTTCTGTTGGATCTTTCGATTTCTGCCCCAGTGCTGTTTTCAGTTTGTGTTCGCAAAGACTGTGAGCATCGGTGCCCTGCATTGCAAACTCGCTTGTGGTGTCACCGACCTTAGCACACTGCAATGCCGATGGCGGACACTCCAGCCACCTGTGACTGGAGGATGCTGATAAGACTGCGTGGTCCAGACCGGTCTCTCTTTCACCTACAGTACAATTCACCTTCTGTTTATTGGGCATTCCCAAGTACCTCCACTTCAGCAAGCAGTGCCTTATATTCTGCTGGATTTATCCCGGACAGCTTTTCTGCACCATGCTTTGTAAGGATTGCTTTGACTTCTGCCGTATAGCCTTTGCGGGATTTATCCGCACACACGGCTCTGACATCTTCCAACGTGAGTGCTTTTTCTTCCGGCACTTCAGCTTTTGGCTCCTCGTTGGTTTTCTTCTTAACAGCAGTCTTTTTTACAGGCTGCATTGCGTCCTTTCCACTGCTGAACAAATCAGCCAGTTCTTCGGAAATACGTACCAAGGTTTCGCCGCACTTTTTGAGTTCATCCACGAGCATGGATAATTCGCTTACTTTACTCACGATGTCGCACCTCCTTCCTTAACCGTACAAATGGAAACTTCTTTCACGTTGTCACCGGGTACAAGAATTGTGAGTTTCTGTTTTCTTCCGAGGAAGAAGCATAGAATACGTTCTCGTACACTAATACTACGGCAAGAAAGAATACCATCTGATTTTGCCTTCTTGGATACACTGATTTTCAAATTGTGTTCCATCTTTATCACCTCTTTCCGAGAGTGTTTTTTGACCCTCTACCTAATAGCCTTGAGAAAGTAATGAATCTGACGGTTTTGAAAAAATATAAATAAAAAAAATAAACCCACCAAGAAAATTCATCCTCAGTGGGCATCAAATTATCTATTCTATTTCCTAACTAAAGCATATAGTAAAACCGCTCCAACTCCGTAGGCTACATTCCTCTGATTCTTAATTGCCTGCATTTTTTTCTTCTCCTCGGACGCGTACGTTTTCAAGGATGCGTTGGCACCCTGCAATAAGTCCGTCTGCATCTGTGAGGTTTTCTTCAATACAGTCAGCTCGCTCTGCAGCATTATCGACTGCTGCTTCGCCTTGTTCAATTCCGTCTTGGATATTTCGAGTTCGGTCTTCAGCAGACTCAATTCCTTCTGTGATTTCTCGTTCAGTTGTTTCAGCTGAGCCAAGTTGCTCTCTAACTGATTCAACTCCTGCTCCGTTATCCTGTACTCCGCTGCATAAGAAAAGGCAGGCAAGAATACTAACGATAATAAGAACAATAATGCTGTAAAATACATATTTTTTCTTTTCATCCGACATTTCCACCACCTCAAAACTACTATTTTTAGCCATTTTCCACCATTTGCGGTTATTACCTCACCAAGCGTATTTAATCTTTGTAGGGCAAATACCTGACAGAGCCTTATTTAAAGCCGCTGTAAGCCATTTGTACGAGCCATTTTCTTTAGACTTTCAAATATTTTTTTGCCACCAGGCTGCTTTGCCGCGAATTACTTGACCACCTAGTTTTAGTTCGTCCGTAAGCGGTGCATCCAGTAAATACCACAAATCCCATCGTTCACAAGTTGTTGATGGACCATAGTCATCTTCTTCAGCTGCCTCACAGTGGGTTTTAACATGAGCATAATCAATAGGCAGATCCAGTTCTTCACATAAAACCGCCACAACCTTTGCCACCCCATCGATTTGGTCTTGCGTAGGTGGATAATCGCCAAAGTCTGTATTGTAACCACTATGTGCTTCTGCCCCATAACAGCCTGCCATGCAGATACCAATGGCTCTGCTGTTTCTGTGCCAAGTATGTGCCAAAAGCTCCGTTAAATCCTCTGTGCTGGCATAAATACTTCCATCGGCATCTACGTTAATATGGTAATCATCAAAAAACTGATGGTACCTTCCTGCGCTCCAATGTACATAAATTTTATCAATATAGCCTTTAGCAGCTTGAGCCATTTCTCTTAACTCATCTAAGGTTATTTTTCTCATGCTTCTCATCCTCCTCAAACTTGTCCGGTATTCCATTATTGTTCATATCAATAAAACAGCCTGCTATGAAGGTCATAAACCCTATCATAGCAGGCCCAATCATTTCTTTAATTACCGCCAATAAATCACTCATAACAATCTGCCCATTATGCCATTGGTACAGCCAGGCAATATAATACGTAGCAACCAAAACCACAACAAGCAGAAAATAACCTACAATCACAGTCTTTATTGGCCTGCTCATAGCATTTATTTTCACCTTTACAGTACTAAGAACATTGCCTAAGATTACTTTTGCATTATCAAACACACTTATTCCCCCTTGTAATTTGGCAGTGCTTTTATTTCAGCCATCAGATCGTCTATTACTCCATTGGCACCAAGGTTTTCATAGCTTTCATAACAGGAAACTATGCTGTCCTTAGCGTAAATGGGAATCCACTTCTTTTCAGTTACATAATGGTTATAAACCTGAATGATTCTGTCTCTAAGCAGTGCCTGAAGTCCGGTCTGGATAGCATCCTGACGTTTCTTTCTGGCTCTAAGCTCTGTAAAGATATAGGTTAAAAGCATACCCATCCCGGCACTTAAAATACTTGTTAATATTTCCTTCCCCATCTAATTACCCCCTTATCAGCCTGACTACATCAATCGCCCTGCCTGTATATCTGCAATTTTCTGCGCCAAAATAGATGCTTTCTGTCGGTATGTATTTAAAGACCACCGAATTAAAGCCTTTCTTAACTAGCTGGCTCTGGCCGGCATGACTTATAAATACCTGTGTTTTCCAAAAGTCAGAAATAAGAGTTTCAAAGCTTAGCGTCAAAACACCATCATTAATAGCCGCCTTCACATCTTTTATCGTCCAGCTATATTTCCAATCAAGCTCATGGATATAATCCATGGTATAGTGAGCAAAACAGCTAAAATTGTTGGTATCGCTGGGCAGCTCATTCATACCTTTCAGCAAAAATACTTTTATAAAAACATTACTGCCACTTTTATCAATCTGCATAAAGCACCGCTGAGATAGATTAGTCAAAAACTCACTAGGCAGCATATCCAGTACCTGCAGTATTTCCCTAAAGTTATAAAGCACATAGGTATTATCCGTAATGCCATTATTAAGAACTACCGTAGAACTTCCCTCTCGTAAAAGCTCCGTATCAATAATATTCAGTCTGTCATTGTGATAAAAATTAAGTACTTTACCTTCAATATTCAGTTTTATCGTTTCCGCATCATTCTTTCGGTTAACCGCATTCGGAAAAACAAATAAATTCTTAATCGGCATAACTTGCCCCTTTCCACTTTTCGTATTCAGCCTTAAACCAGCTAAAAAGTTCTTTATTGATATAGCATTCAATATCCCTGCTCTTACTTTTAAGGCAGCCGCCACCGCACATAAAATAAACCGGGCAGTATTTGCATTCCGGAAAATTATCATCCAGAACTCTTTGCTGCTCGGCTTTCCAGTTTTTAGTCAACTTTTCATCTCTTATATAAAGGCAGGTAACACTTTCTCCCTTGGTGTTATATTTTTGCAGATTCTTATTAACGCAGTAAGTTTCTCCATAGTCAAAATTTGCTTGGTACCGTTTTAATAATCCTGTAAACATTCCTTCATAGCGAAAGTTAAGAACACCGTATTTAAATCGCTGTTCCATAAAACTACCGACCATATTCTTGTACTGTTTTAAGATGTAATCTGCATCTCCAAGGCTTAATGCGTATTTATCATTGGCATCGTTAGTAGCATGAGCAAAATGAGGGAAAAAAGATAACTGCCTGCCAATAATTCTTTCCTTAGCGGCAAAAGATGTAATAATTGATCTTAAATCGGTATGCCCATGATGGAGCGTAGTAGAAACAGCTAATTTTGGATAATCAATAAGCTTAGTAAAGGGGTCAAATCCTCGCTCAGAGTTTTTCCCTCCATCAAAGCTGATACATACTAAAAAATCATGCTTTTTAAAAAATGGCAAATACGCCTCTAAGTTAACGCCATTTGTGCATATAGCAAACTTTGCTTTTGGCAGAGCCGCTACAACCTGCTTTATTTCATCCATGTATAAAGTCGGTTCGCCGCCCATAAATTTGACGGTAAGGTTATCCTGCTTTTTTAACTGCTCCAAAAGATTCGCTGAAAGTCCCGTTTCACGCTCATCTTCTTCTCTGTGGCAGTAGGCACAATTTAGATTGCACTTACTGCCCATATAAATAGTTGCCTGCATTTTAACCCTCCAGGATGAGGTTGTATTCATTCCAAACCTCATACCACTTTCTGCCAAGCTTAAGCTTAAATATACCTGTATGCCCCATAGGATAAAGTCTAAAATTACCTCTGCCATTTTCAAGCTGTACTCTGCGGTTGTTTATAACTCCGCAGCTGCTGTCTATCGTAACATCGTCATCATCAATATCGCGGGTAAGTTCTTCTCCTTCAAAATTACCAGAGTATTTTATAATCTCAAACTCCACATAATCCTTATCCTTCACTAAAGCAATCGGTATTGTAAAATCACCGCTTTGCGGCATTCCTTTCCTGTTGGCCATAAGAATTCTTTCACCAATCTTTAAAGCATAACTGTCCCACAAATGCATCCTAGGGTGATCGCCTGTTACCAAATCATCAGAATTAAAACTTATTACCTCATACTCCTCATCGGCTTCTATTTCAGTATTTTCAGGTCTGCCTTCAAAAACACGGATAATAATATCCCGCTCCGCACCACCAATTACTCCGGTATCAAGCTGCAGTACATCTGCTGTTCCGTAGAGCTGCAAAAGCTCTGCAAAATCAAGTTTTACGCTGACTCCCAGCCTGTTAAGGTCTAAAAACTTAAAATCCGACTTACTCATCTTGCGATAATTTTTAACCTTACCAGGACTAGCGACCAGAGTATAACTGTTATAAGGTCGCAGAGTTTCAATCGTATCCTTGCCATAGCCTGCCGGATATTTAGAAGTTACTTCTGCGGTGACACATAGCTCCTTGATGGTTATTTTTAGTTTATGCTCTGAATCAGACCTCTCGTTAAAACATATCTTAAGCATCGTTATCCTCCAATTTAAAACAGTAATTTCCTGCAAATATAGAATCACAGCCTTCCGCTTTAATTTCATAGGTTATGTATTTTCCCACTGTTTTTTCGGACTTATCTTTCACCATCCGCATATTGGGCTGGGCCATATAAAAAGATGTTTTTTCGGCTTCTGCAACTTTCTTATTTCCATAAACGGTTTTTAAAATAGCTCCCTTAGACACAATAAGCTTCGGATTTTTACCGAAGGTATATGCCACGCTCACCGATTTGTTTTGAATCTCTTTCACTGCAAAAGCTCGATGAAGCTGGTTCAGCACTTTATCTCCCGGTTTCAATTCTTTAATATCCACAGGTCCTTTATCTGTTAAAATCAAGCCTTGTATAATCATTTTCATCAACCTCCATCATCTCCGCAGTCACAATTACTGCAGTTACAGTTACAATTGCAATTCGTACATTCCGTCTGGCAATACTGACAACGTACCGACTGGCAGCCCTGACAGGTTTGACACCCCTGGCAACTTTGACAGTAAGTGCTTTGGCAATAGCTGGTTTGGCAGGTCTGACAGCAATTCGCCTGGCAGCAGTTGCCTGAAAAACTTGTTTCCAGATTATTTACCGCCGTTCTTAAAAGCATAATATTTGCACTTATCACCTTGGTATATGTCAAGCCACTTAAATTTATAGCGGATGATTTATTGGCATTAGCCGCCATGGCAGTCAATGCTGCTGCCAATTCTGATATGTGCAGTTTTTTTACCGTAATATTACTGTTTAAGGTTGTATCTGTATAAGCCATTTAAGCACTTCACCCCCCATCATCACCGCAGTCACAATTACATTGCATGGACTGACAACTATAGCTTTGACAGCTTTGGCAGGATAAGCTTTGACAACTCTGGCTTTGGCACACGGCACTCTGGCAGGTGGCGCTCTGACAGGTCTGGCAATAAGTACAGTTGCCGCAATTATCAACATTCGCCGCATAGCTTTGCAGCCTATCAATAGCTGTTCTTAGTTCGGTAATATGCACCGGTCTTATTTTTGAGGTATATGAAACTGTTGTCTCCGTAAAGGTTGTTTTAGAAATAGCTCCATTAACCGCCATTTACTTCACCCGCCATCAGCCTGCCGTACTCTTCAAAAACTGAAAGCACCGGCAAAAAGACCGCTTGTTTTAGTCTGCAATAACCCTCCTGCCTTGCCTTAGTTCCTACTAGTTTACATCCCCCTCGGCAAAAGGCTGCTGCCGGACAAGCATTGCATTCTTTTAGGTTTAATTTAGTGTTATCTGATGCCATAACCTTATTTAGGTAAGTAAAATAGTCATCTTCAATAGTACACACCCTGCTGCTGGTGTTATGGCAGGGATACAAATTTCCTTCCAAATCCAAGTTCATAACATCATACCCATTACCGCAGAAGCAGTAGTTTTTATGCAGTCTGCCATCTTCCTCAGCATAGAATCGTTTCAACATACCAAACATTCTATCCACATAAGCAAGATTGGTATAATCCTTCAGTTCTGTTTTACTGCCGCTTAATCTTTTCTCCAGATAAAATTTGCCAAGCTCCAGCATTTCCTGCTCAACTCTTGCGTAATCTACAGCTAATAGTTCTTGCGGCAAATCCCCTGTGTTAAAAATTTCATCAATATTAATGCCCACATGATACCCATGAATTTTATAGTAATCATCGGATATGCTCTGAAAATCCTCTAATATTTGCAATGGATACGCTTTGCTGCTTAAAACAGCGGATAAGCCAAGCTGCTCTATGCAAAGCAAAAGCTTTCTTTTTTCTTTACCTGCAAATACATCATATCCACGGGTTTCCAGCACATTTCTTCCGTCCCATGAAATAGTTACAGGCATTTTATTGGCATTAAAAAAGGTCACCATGTCCTCGGTGACCGCCTTCCCATTTGTAATAACTGAAAACCAACAGTATTCATTTGTTTTTTCTACTACCGTCTTAATGTTTGCAAAATATAATAACGGTTCTCCGCCGTAAAACTGGATATGCAGTTTCTGTCCTTTTGGCAGTTCATCAGCACATTCTTTCAAGAAGTCATATATGACAGGATTAATTTTCTCTGTCAGCTGCCGATTTACCAAAGGATGCTGCAAACAATAACGGCAGTTCATATTACAACTATTACCCAACATTAAAAACACTGTATGTATTTTTCGCTTTAAAAATCTCCCCATCACTGCCTCCTGACCATTATCTTTACTCGTCTTACATTTTGAAAGCTGTCGCTTGCTACGATTCTTCCTACAACACTATCTTCCTTATCGCCTTCAGTAAAGGCTCTGCCAACTCCGGGTATTTCTGATGGAACAACCTTCATTCCAGCAATAGCAGTACCATAAAACTTAACGTGCACTCTTCCTGCTAAAGCTACAGGGATATAGTTTTGAATTACTTTACCAATATCCACATTGCCATTTTCATCTGTTTCTCCACCAATTATTTGGGCATATTCATCACTATGGACGCCAACCACCATAATCGACTTATCTGTTGCCTTTTCGTAGCATTCTTTGCCACCATCAGCCAAAGCAATAATATCTCCCGTTTCTGTTTCTCCTCCTCTGGGGAAAAATTCAGCATAGTCGTTATAATAGGCGTTTACTACTTTAGCTGCCGTTAAAGTTCCGGCTATAGTCACATTGCCGCTAGTATCTTGAACAACATAATTGCTATCATTGGTGAGCTGACTTGTTTTATTTGGAATAGTAGGTTTATTTAAAAGATCACTATAACTGCCTGTCGAAGCAACCGTGGAAAGTTTAGTAATGCCCCCTGTCATTTCGGTTTTCGTAGCATAGGTACTTACAATATTATTTCCATACCCGTCCTGTACCGCTTTAGTGGCACTTACTGCATTAGCAGTTTTATCTAATTTTTCTGCAATAAGATTTGTTATGGTAGTCGCAAAATTGGGGTCATTTCCTAAGGCAGCAGCTAGTTCCTTGAGGGTATCCAAAGTTCCGGGAGCAGATGCTACGAGTGCAGCAATTGCTGTCTGGACAAAAGAAGTACTCGCAATAATCTGTGAGCTGTTTCCCTGAGCCGCCGTAGGCACTTTAGGTGATCCCGTAAAAGAAGGGGAAGCAAGATCCGCTTTTAAAGGCAACTCCACGGTTTCCAGTTTTTCTAAACTTGAAGCTGCATTTTCAGCACTCTGTCTGGCTGACGTTTCGCTGTTTGCTGAGTTCTTTTCAGATATAGCCGCAGCGTTAGCACTATCACTGCTCGCCTTAGCAGATGAGTCAGCATTTAAAGCACTATTAGAAGAGGCTATCGCTGACTTTGATGCGTTATTAGCATATTCTTTAGATAAGGATGACCAGCTTTTAGCTGATTTTACATCTGTTATGCCGTCCGGATCTGCATCGCTTTCTGCCCACTGCCTGGCCACATCTGCCCAGTTCTTAGCAGAACGTGTTTCGCTTCCTGTCGGTGGCTCGTTGCTTTCTGCCCAGGCTTCAGCAAGATTTTTACTTTCTTTAGCACTTTCAGCATACTCAAAAGCTTTATCTGCGTATTCTTTGGCAACCTCTGCACCATATTCGCCTACCTCAAGTGCCTTACCTTCTGCATTATTAAACGCACTGACCTCTATTTCAATCGACATTATGAGCCACCCCCTTAATCATAAAATACGCTGACCAGATAAGCGTTGTAATCTTTTGAGTGTTTCTGTTAATAATGGCAATATCATAGACATAGGTATCCGGAGCCAGACTATTTAACTCTCCTAAGGTAATTGGCAGGTCAATATAGGTTTTCCCTGCATTATAGACATCCTTCTGAAATACCACATCCGTTGAATTTGAAGTTGCTTTAATGGAAAAGCGGAATTTATCATCAGATGTGAGCATGTAGTCTTTAAACTTAAACCTTATGGTATAAGTATCATACTGGGATACCTCAACATTAAAATTACTATCTATTGAAATCAAAACACATCACCGCCTTCACATATCATCGCCGCAGTCACAATTGCAGTTGTAATAATTTGTACCCTTTATAAATTCCAATGTCTGACTGCGATTAATTAAATGCTGGATTACTTCTCTTAATGTGTACGTCCCAGCAGGAAGTCCCCGGTGCTGCTTTACTCTTACATAGCCGGAACTTAAATTACCTCCTCCGGAACTTTCTGAAGCGTCATAACTGACTGCAGTTCCTGAAAGCTTTACATCCCGTTCCGATTGGGTACTTGTCGTTACTGACAATTCCAACATATCCTGCAGCCGTTCATCCACCACTGTTCCTGTACCGTTATAGCTCACATAAATGATTTTCCCTGCATCCGCTGCATTAAAAAGAAGTGTTCCTGTATTCCAGTCTGCAGCTCCATGAGCTGTTGTATTGTAGTCCGGCCAGTATTGACTTTGAGAGGGAGTTGCAGCAACCTCTGTAAGTATTACCCCTCCGCTGAAAGCTACAGCAAGAGTGCTGGGGTCTGTTTTCTGTGGTACTTCGTTAAGCCTTACCGTATAAGGACTTTGATTAGGCACTTGATGCTGCTCTCCATTTATTCTTTTTACATTCAGCACATTTAAAAATGGGTCTAATCTGTAATCTTTTATAGCCACTGTTTACCTCCTTAAAGTGCAGTCAGTTGTTTAATGGCTGATGCCTGCGACTGTTCTATATTCTTTGCACTCCGTTCAATGTCTGACAAATATTTTTCTAAAGCAAAAATCGGCTCTCCAAGCTCTACATCTGCAGCAATACCACCTGATGCAGATATGGTATATTTGACTTTGGTTATAGGATACTCATGGGTAGCACCTGAAAGCGTCCTTATTTGAGCCTTGCCTGTAGTAGTCATATGCCTTACATTAAAAGTTCCATCAACCAACGGATATTCTAAACGTACTCCTGTCAGCTTGGCTGATTTAATCGGGTCTTTATACTGCCTAATCTGATTTTCTCCCCATCTAACCGCATCTGCTACTTCATAAGCGGAAGGAAGCGTCCAAATTTCATCTCTCCTGCCATACTCGGCAATACTTGCATCATCTTTAACCACGCACAGCCACTGCTCACCCTCGTCATCAATATTACCGCCTTTGATTCGTGCCCAATTAACAATTTTCTCCACATTCCAGGAGGGTACATATTTATTAAGATGTTTACCGACTGTAAGCCTTGCTTCTTCATTAATACCTGTTTCTCTTGGCATAAAATACAAGCTTCGGTATTCATCTATCCCGTAAACATAATTCACAGCAAAATCTGCCAGGTCAGACAACGCCTCTTTAACCGTAACTCCGTCAAAAACCAGCTTTGTTATGGTATACCCGGCATCTGCTATCTTGCTAGCGTTATAAATAGTTCCATGTGTTTTTTCAGCTTTTATGGCAATATCTCTTACAATTGCCCCTGGGTCCATATTTTCATAGGTTTCAAAAAGCACCAGTTTTTCCAATCGATTATAGTAGCCATGGGCCGTAAATTTATATTCCGTTTCCGTTGAACCTTCCACTGGTCTTGTGATGATATAACCGGAATACCAGGGCAGTTCATCTCCAAATAAATGAATGTCTATTCTTTGCATATAATTAAGCTCACTGTTAGAAGGCAATACCTTAAAGAGAAGTTCACAGGACCCGCAGCCGGTAGAACCTATTTCAAATGTTACCTTGCTTAAGGAGTTTTTCTCACTGCCGCTGCCAAAAAAGGCTGTCCTTGTACCGTCAGCAGCATATGCAATAACCGTATACTGACCGGAATAATACTTCTTAGTTTCGCCTCTGCCGGCTTCCGCTACATTTCCTTTGGTACTGCCAGCAAAGATAAACCGACCGAAGATACTTTTGCCAAAAGTAAAATTCATATAAACCACCTATTGGTATAAGTAATTTCAATACGGCCTGCTCCTCCTGTATAGAAAAAGCTGTTTTTCCCTGGTATAGCCTCTAAAAATTGTCCGTTAAAGGTATTTATGCTGTTGGCCGTATTTCTCCATACCGTTCCATCCTTACTGTTTATAACTGTAAAAGCAGGAGCAATGAGCAGTGCGTCCGAAAGCTTAAACTGTTCTTTCGTTTCTTTATGCCATATCGTAACATCCGCCATTTTATTTTTAGGTATAAATTTAAAGGTAAGAGGTGTTGCAACACTTCCTAAATTATGGAGTACCATTTCCGCTTGATAAGCTTCGGACGGGAAGTCATAAGTTACAAGGCTTTCCTGTCCCTCATACCTAAAGGGATCTGCTAATAAAAGACTTACCGTGATATGACTCCATCTTTGCTTAAAGCCCTTCTCATATTCATGGGTTATTTTACTGATGCCTGCAACATTAAAACAGCGGTCAGACCTGCCGCAGTAAAGCTTATAATCCTTTTGAGCAAAATAGCGATAGGCCCTGTTTAATTGTTCATCATGAGAAAATTCATCCGCGGCAAGCATAGAAAATTTCACTTTAATAGCATGGCCTTTAATCATGCCGTCCCCTATAGCATCACCGCCATGTGAAAAGGTTCTGTCTTCTATTTTGCTGTTAAAATCATAACTTCCGGCATCAGATAGTGACCAGGCTGACGGAAGCACATATTCATGACCATCTTTTAAGATTTTAAGCTTATCTCCGTTATCTTCACGTTCCGGAAAATTCATCTCATACACCCCTTAATCCAGCAGCGACCATATTGGTCAGGCCTTCAAACAAATCATCCACATCAGCTGCATCATTAATATCGCCATAAATATTTTGCGTAACTGTACTGTTTCTGCTGCTTCCTGCTTCTACAATACCTTCAGCGATATTGTTAAATACAGCCCTGTTTAGAGGCAATGCTACCTCACTATCTGCTCCTTCACCAATAATGCCTAAAGTTGGTCCCGTAAAATATCCACCCTTAGCATAAGCGCCTACCTCAATATTACTGCCGGAGGTCTTTGCTCCGCCGCTTATTCCTGAAATGGCTGCTATAGATGCTCCCATTGCGGCTGCTGTTGTAAGTGATGTAGTAACCATACCCAAAGCTCTGGCCGCTGAACCGGGATGCACTGTTTCATAAGCTACTGCGGCAGGTGCCCATACAGCAAGTTCTGCTGCTGCCTGCGCTGTGCTGGCAGCCTGTTCTTTTTTCTGCAAATTCTGCCCCATAACATGGGATACAATCATCCCCGCAGCCTGCTTGGCAAAATACTGGGCAATAACCTTAATCATGCTCTTGCCCAAATCAGCAAAGGCTTCTTTGGCACTTTTTGCATTCGTTAAAATACTAGTAAAAGCATCTTCCAAACCGCTCAAAGCCGTGCTGTAAAGTCCCGCTGCAACTTGTGCCATCGTCATATGAGCCGCTAAAAAAGCCTCTTTATAGGTATCTAGCATTGTTTTCTGTGCTTCCATATCATTTAAACGAATAGCGGCTTCTTCAGTTAAAACCTCCTGCAGCCTGGCAAGATCATTCGTCTTATATGCCTCATCAATATTAGCCTGAATATCTTTGCACTGAGCATGATACTCTGCCCTCGTATCCTCATAAACTTTATCTTCAGCAAGCTTATCCTTAAGCATTTGTTTATGAAAGTCCAGCTCCCCTGTTTCAGTTTCCGTAAAAGCTATGTTTCGTTCTTTTAGAACTGCGATAAAGACGTCCTTTTCAGTCTGGTTAAGGCCAATAAAGGTGTTGGATAATTTAGTCCAGCGTTCTTCAATACCGCTTACCGTCTTTTCATGTTCTAACTGCATCTGCATAAGTTCTGCAGCCGCTGCATCTGAATTAAATACAGTGCCTGCTTTTAAGGATTCAAAAGATGCATCGTGAATACTGTTTTGTATTTCCTGTGCTTTTTTAGCTTCTTCACAGAGAGAATTAATGTGCTTTTGAGCATATAACTCACTAAGACGCTGTTTATCTCTTTCGTAGTTTTCATTGGCAGACTTAGACTTTTCAAGTTCAGCTGTTTCTTCCTTATACCAACGGTCTACAAGCTGAGATTTGGTATTAAAAGTACGTGCCCATTCGTCTTCAATCGTTTTAGATGTACTGGCAGCTTTATCTGAAAGATTATCTTCTCTTGAATCTGTGCCTCTTCCTCCGCCGGAATCAACGGAACCGACTGACGGAATTTCGCCGCTACCACTGCCTTTAAAATTGCTGAAATCCGGCATTTTCCATTCTTTTTTTGGTGTGCTTACTGCACTTTTACTTCCATCTTCTTCATTTTCTCTGCCAACACTATTTAGAGCTGCATTGGTTTCAAATATTTTAGAAATAAGACCGGATAGCCAGCTGACTGCATTCGAAACAAAATTAGAAATAGTGGATAGACCACTTGATGCCCAGGCGGGTAAAACACTATCCGCCATATTTCCTAAAACAGATGCTATGGCATTTAAGGCTGAGCCGATGGCATTCACCATCCATTCAAAAACACTGCAAATGCCTTCAATTACGCTGCTTACCGCAGTAAAGAGAAGTGCTGCCCCATTAATCAAACAGCCAAAATATAAAAGAACTCCTTCAATAACAACTGCTACTATTGCACCAAAAGCTACAAATAGCGGTTTTAGAGCATTTAAAACACTGCTTAGCAAACTTCCTACAGCAGAAAAAGCTGACTGCAAAGCACTTCCTGCTTTAGTTAAAAGCTCCGTCTTTACACCCATAAGTCCAAATACATCGGCTGCACTCATGCCGCTTGACCACAAGGCATATAAACCTGAAGCAATTACGGTAATTGCTGCTATAAAAGGAGCCGCAGCTGTTACTGCAGCACCGATTCCTGCTACAAAAGGTGCTGCCATCGCAAGTGCCGCAGCTCCGGCGGCATACATGGCAGGAATCGCTACTGCGGTTAAAGCTGTACCAAAGGCCACAATTGCCACTTGTACTTCCGGTGGTATACAGTTCATAATAGCTTCTCTGATGCCTCCATTTTGCAGGTTTTCTGCAAAGCGGCTCAGCCACTCACCAATAGAGCTGAACAGTTCATGCAAATTAAGTGCTTCGGCTATAGCAAGACCAGCCTGCGAAGCGACCTGCCCTAAGCCATCCATAAGGTTAGACCAAGTGCCTAGTATAGTACCGCTTTGCTGCTCCATCATGCCGCCATAACGGCCTTCCATGCCTCCGACAAGTGCATCCAGTGCCATTTGGCTGTCCACCATACTCTTAGTAACCATATCCTGTGCAGTTGCCACATCTGTACCAAGCTTATCCGCCAAAAGCTGCCAGGCAGGAATACCAAGTTCTGTAATCTGCATCATTTCCTGGCTGGCAAGTTTTCCCTTAGCAGCAATCTGACCTAAAGCAATCGTCAGGCGATTAACACCGTCCTGCCCTGCACCAACTCCTGCGGCTGCATCACCTACGGCAGTCAGAGTTGGAATAATCTGTTCTGCCGTAAAGCCAAAAGCCAGAAACTTCTGACTTGCTTTTGTAACATCGTTAAATTCAAAAGGTGTATGTGCCGCAAAGCTCTGCAGTTCTTTTACAAAGGCACCTGCACGTTCAGCACTGCCCAGCATATTAGTCATGGCAACCTGAACGTTTTGGAGTTCACCACCTGCTTTAACAGCATATACACCTAAAGCACTCAAAGCTGCACCAAGGCCTTCTAAAACAGTAACCGCCTTACCGGATAAATTCATGCCTTCAGAGCCAAAAGCGGATTTAAGCTGTCTTTTTGTTGCTGCTATCTCTTTTCTTAAATCAGAAGAATCTGCCCCTATTTTTACTAATAACTCTGCTACCGTTGACACTCGTCCGCCTCCTTCCTTTTAGCATAAAACTCCCTAAAGAAGTTATCCCGTTCTAATTCTTTCTCACCTGTTGTTTTCTTAGGCAAAAATGGTTTCATAAGCTTTTCCGGGGTTATTCCCTTAGTCTGCGTGGCCATAAGATTTGCCGTAAAGTATGAAGCTGTCCAAAGATTGGTCATTCTTCTTTTTTCATACCCTTCAGCTAGTTTCACTAGTTCCATCGGTGTAAGTTCATAAAATTCCTTTGGCTTTAAGGCGAGAGGTCCATAAGCCACACTCTCTGCCCACTTCAGCCACGCAAAAAAAGAAGGGACTATCTGCCCTTCCTTGCGTTTTTTCTTTCTGCTGTTAATTCCTCACTTGCCGAATCCGTCATTTCTTCCGGAAACAGTTTGTAATATACGGCCTTACCTAAAATGCCGGACCCTGCAATACATTTAACCACGGGAATCTGAATATCTGTTTCAAGTTCTATGCCCTCCTCCACTAATTCCTGCATTTTCTCGGCATACCACTGCGGTGTACGCATTTTATGATGACGAAGTGCCACACTTAAAATGATAGTGAGCATTCCTAAATCAAGACTTTGGTTTTTGATGATGTCCCCGGCAGGCTTTCCCGTCATGCGTTCAATATCTATCAGCCTGCCGATATTTAAAAACATATACTCATTTTCGCCAAACAACGGAAACTCAACCTTCTTCATTTACCGTACCTCCAGTTTTTAGATCAGATAATGGACCAGCCCCGGAAAGCGTTCCTTTTAAGGTAGCTACATCATCGTGGGGCGTAGAAAGACTGCACTCTGTTAAAGAGGCCCACCCCATCAGATAGCTTTGATCTGGATATTCAAACTTAATATTTACCTGCTTATTATTTAAAAAAGCAGCTTCAAGAAATTTTGCTCCGGTATCTCCGGCAAGATAAACACTTTCTAAGTCAATAGACCAGCTTCTAAGTCCAGGAAGCGTTGCTTTCCAGCCACCGCTTGTTTTATCCGAAGCATCTATTTCATCTGCCTTGCGGGATAAATCACCGCTTCTCTGACCACCTACTAAGGTCCAGGTAGGTGCTGCTTCTGTAGTTCCTGTATTTACATACAAAAGATAATCTTTACCTGCCGTTGCCTTACTGGTACTGACAGGCTCAGCAAATACTGTATATGCCATTAATCTTCACTCCTTCTCATGTTCTGTACTAATACTACTAAACTGATCACTCCATTGTAGCCTGTTTCTTCCTCCGGATAAGCCTCAAAGAAATCCACCTGCTGCCGAATGGCTGTAAATTCATCTTCACTTAAATCTATCTGCTTGGTCTGCAAAAGGCTAATTACCCGGTTAGCAATACTGTTTATTTCAAACTTGCCTTTATAGGTAGACCAGATATTAAGCTGCACCGTTACTTCCACTATATCCTCGTACTTTGTGCCTGCCTCTTTACAATTAAATGCACCAAGCGTCATAAAAGGCGGTTTTGCCGTTTCCGGCACATAATCATAAACAGGCACTTTTTCATGTGCTCTTAGATACGCAATAAGAGCTTTCTGCAGTGCATTTAATGGTATACGTTTCACTTATTAAGCACCTTCTTCATACTGGACACTATCTTAGGTTCTTCTGCTTCAAAGCTTGGCTCGATAAAAGGCCTGCCTTTTCTGGCTGGTATTTTGGCACTTTTTCTAAGCACCAACGCACTGCCCCCAGGGATTGTTAAAGCTTTTTTATTCTTTGCCCTTAGCGTATAACTTTTAGATCCAAACTCCACAATATGAGCATAGGGTGTTTTTGCTCTGACCATGCCCTCCGGCTTTCTTCTGTCAAAGCCGGTTTTAATAGATTTTTTTAGTTTACCACTGCGCTGAGCGACTCTTTGCTTTGCACCTCTCGCCACTGCTTTTGTGCCGTTTTGCAATGCATTTTCTACAGCAAGGCGAGTTTTCCCATCCCAAGCAGAAATACTCCCCAAAGCCTTTGTTAAATCATTACTTGTTACTTTCGCATAAAACTTCATTACACACCTTTTTCATATTCAACAATTTCTATATAGGTGCTGTCTTTATAGAACCTAGTCACAGATACAATCTCATATTCCTTGCCCTGCCACAAAAGATGCCAGCCTTTTTGAATTTCACTATATGTGCGTGTTATTAAAGTAACGCTGTTTATGGCACTAGGAGAATCAAATGCCTTCTTTTCTGCATATCGATTATTTTTCACCTCTGCCCACAACGCTATTTCTTTCTCATATTCAGTACTATAACCACCGTAACCATCACTGGTAAGCAGCGGCTTTAAAACCTCAATACGTTGGTTCAATTTAGCAATCCGCACTAAAATCCATCCCTTCTGTCACCAAAAAGCAGCGAACGCAAAGTCAGCATCAGCTGCTTATAGTCCGCTTCTTCCCGATGTTCATAAAAGTAGGCGGCAGTATACAGGATTGCCATTTTGCAGTTTTTGGACTTTATAAGAGTTTCTTCATCTCCCCTTACTATATCCATACACAGCTTTTCAGCTGATTCCAGAAGCTGAGTAATGAGTGCGTCCTCATCACCGGAATCAACTCTCAGGTACATTTTCATTTCATCAAGATTCACAACCATTGTATACACCACCTGCTTTTACTTATTTAAGCATTTAGCTGCATAATCTGCACGGCTTCGCCAAGTACCAGCTTACCGTCCACACGCTCCTTTGCTACATAGGCAATCATGCCATTGCCGGCAAACAGCTCTCTTAACTCCGCAATAGAACGAGTTCCACGATCACCGATGTTATAGTAGCTCATATCCCCAAAAGCAATAGCGGCAGCAGGTGCATAGGCAGAAGTAAATATGCTGTATCCCAAAAGCTTATCCGGCTCGCCTGCCTGATAAGAAGGCTGCCACATATAATTACCGTTGTTATCTTTCAGCTTACGCAAGGAAAGCAAAGTACGGTCATTCATAATAAACTTGGCATTCTTACGATAGGGACGTTTTAAAGCATAAATCAAATCCAGTACATCATCGGACTTAATTGCCGCTGTCAAAGTTTGAGCAACCGTACCACCGCCGCTTTCTGCAAAAAGTCCTAATGGCTTGCCGGTTCCGTCACCATTTAAAAAGGCATCTTCTTCCGCATTGGCCATCGCTCTGCCAAACTGGTCAATGATATATCCTTCAAGGTTAAAGGCATTGTCGTAGAGCAATTCTTCCGTGATTTTAATGGCCACATGAAGTTTGTGTGCATCGAGCAAAGTCTGTGCAAATTTAGCATCTCCAAAGGTTAATGCCCCACCCTCTTCAATCCATGCTGCCGCAGGTTTCGCAGCCGCAATGTTAATCTTGTGCTGACCACTGGTAGTGATTTTAGTCCCCAGCTTACGCATAATATTTTCTTCTTCCAAGGTGTCAATGATACGTTTATCGTATTCCTCCGGCACTAAATAACCGCCGTCTGCATCCACCCCTTCCTGCAAAAGGTTGGTTACCTGCTTAAAATTACTGCGCATTGCTTTGATTAAATCCTTGGCATAACCATTTCTTGCACGGACAGGTTTGAGTTTTTCTTCCTGACCACCAAATCCCGGTTTACCTGTAATAGGTACATTCACTGCTTTAGCAAGCTCTTTATCCAAAAGCTCCTGCTTTTCTAGGCGCTTAATTTCTTTACCCAAACCATCAATATCCGCCATCATATTGTTATAGGTATTTTCATCCTCAGCAGTAATCGTCCCTTTATCAGTGCGGTGACTTTCCAAAAAGGACTTGGTGGTTTCCCATGCTTTAGCTCGTTTTTCTCTTAATTCGTTAATATTCATACTGTTAATTCCTCCCTTAAATGTGGTTTTTTAATAAGTTTAATTCTTTCAGGCATTCCTCTGCCAACCGCTCCTTAATTTGCGGTTTTAGTGCTTTAATAGTGCATTTAGCCGCAAGCTTGTCCCGTAGTGAATTTGTTACTGCCACGGCAGAACACATCATAGAAACAGCCGGCTGCTCCATATCCACTTCGTCTGTTCGCTTTAAAATTCCGTCTGCAAAGCCAAGTTCAATCGCCTTATTAGCATTCATCCAGCTTTCCGCATCCATCAGATGCGCAAGCTTAACTCTCGGCAGACCGGTTTTAATTTCATAGGCATTGATAATAGATTCTTTAACCTCTGAAAGCATAGCAATGGCCTTTTGAAACTCAGCCTTATCGCCAAAAGCAATGGTAGCCGGATTATGAATCATAAGCATGGATACCGGACTTACTAACACCTTAGAACCTGCCATGGCAATAACAGATGCCGCACTGGCTGCTAAGCCGTCAATTTTAACGGTAACCTGCCCTTTATACTCCATCAGCATATTGTAGATTTGGGCTGCCGCAATACAATCACCGCCCGGACTATTAATCCAGATGGTAATATCACCGCTGTCAGCTAACAGTTCTTCCTTAAAAATCTTCGGAGTGACATCATCATCAAACCAGCTTTCTTCAGCTATTGTTCCGTTCAAAAACAGAATTCTTTCCTGTTTTTCACTAGTTTCGTCTTGGTTCTGCACTATTTTGTTTTTCCAGTTCCAAAATTTCTTCATGTGTACCTTCCTCCTTCCCCTTAGTATCCACTTTAGCCGCAAAAATTCCTGCATCTGCAAGTTTGGTCATATTCCCGTTAATTAAATACAAATCACCGCCTTCAGCAGCAGAAATACGGTCTAAATTCTCTAATTGACGGATGTCATTGGCACTCATCCAGCCATTCTGTCTGGCAGTGGCATAGCCATTCATGCGGCTTTCGTAATCGCCCCTTAAAAGACCATCCACATTAAATTTAATGAAATACTGCTCCTTCTCCGATTTAGATAAAAGAGACCGCACCATTGCCTGCTCCCATCTGACAAGCCAAGGCTCTAATGTATATTTAACAAATTCCAAACTCTGCTGCTCTATATTAGAAAAGCTCGATTTTTCAAGATCACCAACCATATGCGGCGGTACCCTAAAAATTCGAGCTATCTCATTGATTTGAAATTTTCTTGTTTCTAAAAACTGTGCCTGTTCCGGCGATATGCCGATAGGTGTATACTTCATGCCCTCTTCTAAAACTGCTATACGGTGAGCATTGCCGCTTCCTTGATAGACTGCATTCCAGCTTTCTCTTACTCTGGCAGGGTCTTTAACAATACCCGGATGCTCTAAAATTCCTCCCGGTGTCGCACCGTTAGCAAAGAACTTAGCACCATATTCCTCGCAGGCAATTGCCATGCCCACTGCGTTCTTGGCCATGGCAATAGGCGAATAGCCAACCAGTCCATCAAAACCAAGTCCCGGAATGTGCAGCACTTCGCTAGGTGAAAGCATAACTTCATTCGTGTTAGCTCTATGGGCATCTTCTAAACTGCGTAAATACTTATAGTAAAGGTTTCCGTTATCATCTCTATGAACGCTCATCCGGTTTGGCAGTAAAGGATAGATGGCAATGACCTCACCCTTGCCGTTCCTGATAATCTGCGCATAAGCATTGCCCCAAAGAAGCAGGTGCGTCATAAGAGTTTCCCTAAATACAAAAGATGTCATTTCCGGATTTGGCTCGTCATGCAAAAGGAAATACAGCTTATTATTAAGTGCCTTGTCTTTTCCTCCACTGTCCGTATACTTGTATAAATGAAGCGGCAAACCTGCTACGGCTTCCGCAAGTACTCTGACGCAGGAATAAACTGCTGTCATCTGCATGGAAGAACGCTCCGTTACCGTTTTTCCGGCTGTACTTCCTCCAAATAAAAAATTATAGGCACTCCCTACAGTTACATTTTTAGGCTTATCCCTAGATTTAAATAATTTTACAAAGCTTTTAAAAATTTCAATCACCTCTTGATTGCTGACATAAAAAAAGCACTCGTGCAATTTTCCACAAGTGCTTTTGAATTTCTAAATTTCTTTTCTAAAGCTCAGTTGCTATTATATCCCCATTTTTTTGATAAGAGTGTTTCTTTCCACCAATTTTCACGTTCAAAAACATAATTATCATCCATACGAGCATTATAATTTTCGAGTATGGAATACTGAAAATACTTCTGGACATAATCTATACCTTCTGCTTGCACTAACTCAACTAACTCTTTGTTTCCTCCATGCCCATTAGCTACATAGTCAGACCACCTTTGTAATAACATACCCCACTGTGCAGTGGCTGAACCAACATATAATTTACCAGTTTTCTTATCAGTAATAAGATATACGGCTTTTTGATTTGCAAGAGCTGGAATCCACCCAGGTAGTTTTCGATTAATTATATTCTTTAATTGCCTGTATGATAGCCTTACATTTTCATATCCGGGAAAATCTTCTCCTGTAAATTTATCATTTAAAATTTCTATAACTTCCAGTTCATCAGCAATACTCGTAAACTTTTTTCCCATCCCTAAAGCTGAGTTATGGTATTTAACCTTAACTCTCCCAAAATATTTACTATATTTATTTTCAACATCAGCTAGATAGCCAATGCCATCCGTAACATCCAATAATTTAGTAATTGTTTTTATGCTCGTCAAAAGCCAAACATCTCCATATAAACGCACCAAGCAAATAGCTAATGTTCCTACATGAGGAAAATATCTTCTTTCTTTATGCCATAAAAACCAGTCAACATTTATCTTATCAGGGTTGTCTTTATAAAGTTCCAATGGGTCATTATCTTCTGTTGGGATATTAAACTTTATTCTCGTTTTATCCTGGGTTTTCTCATCCAAATGCAACAAATCATTAAGCAATATTTTCTGCATATATTTGCCACCCCAATCATCACAATTTGACTATATTATACCACGCAACCTATACGAACAAAATCCCTCTCTCGTCATAAACGGATGCCCCGTTATCATTTCCACAGCGAATTGCCCTGTCTAATGCCATTATTGTGGCTATTGCACCGTCAATCTTCTCTGTGGATTTTTCTTTATCTGCCTTGATGTTTCCGGCAGGATCTGTACGAATAAAAATATTATCCATCATCCACCTTAGAACCGGATGCCCGCTATGTGCTAATCTCTGCTCCAGTGTCAGCTTCATAAGTTCTTTGGTCGGAGGACTCATATCTTTGAATCCCTGTCCAAATGGAACTACCGTATATCCCATGCCTTCCAAATTCTGCACCATCTGCACTGCGCCCCATCTGTCAAATGCTATCTCACGAATATTGAACCGTTCACCTAACTTTTCTATAAACTGTTCAATATAGCCGTAATGCACCACATTTCCTTCCGTGGTTTGCAAATATCCCTGCCGTTCCCATATATCATAAGGGACGTGGTCACGTTTTACTCTTAAATCCAAGGTTTCTTCCGGCAGCCAGAAATATGGAAGAATGCTGTATTTATCCTCCTCATCTTCAGGCGGAAACACCAGTACAAAAGCTGTAATATCCGTAGTGCTGGATAGGTCAAGGCCACCATAGCAAACACGTCCCTCCAAATCCTCTTCATTTACAACAAATGAACATTTATCCCACTTATCCATGGGCATCCAGCGTATTGCCTGCTTAACCCACTGATTAAGACGAAGCTGACGAAAAGCATTTTCTTCTCCGGGATTTTGCCTAGCAGATTCACAAGCTGCTTTAACCTTATCAATACCAACCGTAATGTCTAAAGATGGATTTGCCTTCTTCCACACCTTGGGGTCAGTCCAGTCATCGGTTTCCTTAGCACCATATATTACCGGATAAAAAGTGCTGTCATGCTTGCGTCCCTCCAAAATATCCATCGCTTTCTGATGCGTTTCATAACAGATAGAATGTGTATCTGTTCCGGCCGTTGTAATAAGAAAATATAATGGCTGCATACGTGCATCACCGGAGCCTTTGGTCATAACATCAAAAAGCTTACGATTTGGTTGGGTATGGAGTTCATCAAAAACAACACCATGAATATTAAAACCGTGCTTGGAATAGGCTTCTGCTGACAACACCTGATAAAAACTGTTTGTCGGTTGATACATTATTCTTTTTTGTGATGCAAGTATCTTTACTCTTTTATTTAACGCAGGACACATACGCACCATATCGGCAGCCACTTCAAAAACAATGGATGCTTGTTGGCGGTCAGCTGCACAACCATATACTTCAGCACGCTCCTCGCCATCACCGCAAGTAAGAAGCAATGCCACCGCAGCTGCAAGTTCACTCTTACCCTGTTTCTTGGGAATTTCTATATAAGCGGTATTAAACTGTCGATATCCGTTAGCCTTAAGCGTACCAAAAATATCACGGATAATCTGCTCCTGCCAGTCTATCAGTTCAAAAGGCTTGCCTGCCCAAGTACCCTTAGTATGACTAAGACACTCAATAAAATTCACAGCATAATCAGCTGCGTCTTTATCATACACCGAGCCTTTAGTTTTAAATTTAGTAGCTTTATACCTCTTCAACTTTCGCAATATACCACCTCCAATTCGGGCATAAAAATTGACCTGCCATAAGCACGCCTCGCTAACAAGATACAGAGCCATGCGGCTCCGTTCTTGGATTTTTCAGTTGTTTTTTCGCTTAGAAAAGTTCTTCAATTTTTTCGAGTTCAGTTTTTAACCTAACTACATCCTGCGCAATGCAAGTTCTGCGAAAACTATTTTTGCAATGTTTGCCCTCGTGGGTAAGTTTCTCGATTTCAGCTCTGCGTTTTGTAATTACCTCAATTCCATTGCCTTCTTCTGCATCCTTGTAATCTCTTTCAAATCTTGTCATTTTCGTATCCTCCGTCCATATGGTTTTCCCTTTCGGTATGTACATATTCGCTCTAAGTGTGTGTAATAGCAAGTCAATAGCGGTAAGTATACAATATCTCTCTACTCTTCTCCAGTTAAGATAAATCTAACGTATTCTTTGCGGTGTTCCTCTATAAAGACTACTAAGTCGTAGTAACCAATTTCGTTTGCAATGTACTGAACCATATTGATGTCAAACATATTAGTTCGTCCCGTATCCCTAATGGCAATAATTTGGCGTTTAATTACCGGTTTCATCATTTTGACACCTTCTTTACCAAATCTTCACCATAAATCACATTAAGACTGCTTCCGTTATCCCAATTTACTAAAATACTGCCAGTATCATCCACGCCGGTTACCGTCCCTTCTGTGCCAAGTGGCGGAGCCTGGGCATCGTCCATCTTTAAAAGCTCCACCCTTGTTCCATTGGGATACTGTTTACGCATAAGCTCCACAATTTTCTTACTCGGAAATCTCATTCTCATCTGCCTCCTTTTTCAGCCCGCTTTTAAATGCACTGCTGCCAGTCAGATTCTTCAGCAGAATTTTTCGGTCTGCCTTGTACTCGGCACCCACAAACCCCAACCGGAGGAGCAGGCATCGGAATGCGTACTTTTCATTCTCCACCGCTTTTTCCATGTTGGAGATACGTTTCCGCTCTCGGCTCATTTTGCACAGGGCGGCAATAAAATCCGTGTAGGCTTTGGCAGTATCGGTATCCAAGCCATCTGTAAACCATGGAAAGGAAATCTGCTCCTGCGTGATTTTAATTGGCAACTCACTGATTCCCAGTGCCTTTTTTATTAGCCGTCCCTTAGCTTCTAAGAGGTTGGTGAGGTTGCCAACCAGTACCTTGTCCAACGGCATGGCCACTGTAAGTCCCACAATTTCATTCTGTGGCTCTGTTTCCGGTAATTGGTAGACAGGTTGGCAGTCCGTCAAAGGCTCCTCACAACCCATTTTTGGCTTAGTTTTATCATTTTCATAACTTTCACAATGAAAACCTCTCTGATCAAGTTTCTCTAGCACACATTCTATTTCCTCACTGTTCGCCATATCATCAAAGGTAAGATTTCCCTCACGGGTCACGGTAAAATAATCCACCCTATATGCGTAGGTGGGGGTTCTCATGTAAACTGCCTTTGCGCCTGTGATTTCTTCCAAAGCCTTTACAAATGGTTTTCTGTCGGTAAGATTGTAAATAACTTTCATAATGTAGTTCCTCCTTTTGTTTTGGTACTACATATATCACTTTAAAGGCACATAATAGCAAGCAAATAATGTGAAAGATATTGTACACTTAGTCGTTTTCATCCAACTCTTTATATGGCAAGGTCCTGCCGTCACGGAATACGGATACAGTATCTGCAGAGCCGACCTGCTCAATGTAGCGTTTTACGATAACATCGCAGTATTTCTCGTCCATTTCAATCGTGTGGCAGATTCTGCCCAGCTGTTCGCAGGCAATCAGGGTACTGCCGCTGCCACCAAAGGGATCAAGAATAATACAGTTGCTCATGCTGGAATTCTTAATCGGATAGGCAATCAGCGGAATCGGCTTCATGGTCGGATGGTCACCGTTTTTCTTCGGCTTATCAAACTCCCATATGGTAGTCTGCTTTCTGTCGGAGTACCATTGATGCTTGCCTTTCTTTTTCCAACCGTAAAGGCATGGCTCATGCTGCCACTGATATGGACTCCTACCAAGCACTAGGCTCTGTTTTTTCCAGATACAAGTTCCCGACAAGTAAAAGCCTGCTTCCGAGAATGACTTTCTAAAATTTAAGCCTTCGGTATCTGCATGGAACACGTAAATGCTGCCATCTTCTGCCATTACCCTTTCCATGTTTGTAAAAGCATCTAACAGGAACTGGTAAAACTTATCATTCTCCATATTGTCGTTTTTAATCTTTCCTGCACCGCCTTCATAGTTAACGTTGTAAGGCGGATCCGTTACAACAAGATTAGCTTTCTTCCCATCCATAAGAGTTACATAGGTTTCCTCCTTGGTGCTGTCCCCACAGACTAGGCGATGCTTTCCAAGCAACCATACATCACCGTCTTTAGAAACCGGCGGCTTTTTAAGCTCCCCGTCCACATCAAAATCGTCCTCCTGCGTATCACCATCATCTCCTGCAAACAGTTCAGCTATGTCTTTTTCGTCAAATCCTGTTAAGGCAACATCAAAATCTGCACCTTGCAGGCTCTCTATCTCCACTCTGAGCAGTTCTTCATCCCATCCTGCATCCATGGCCATACGGTTGTCCGCCAAAATATAGGCTTTCTTTTGAGACGGAGTAAGATAGTCCACAAATACGCAGGGTACTTCTTTTATGCCTTCCTCCTTGGCTGCTAAAATTCGTCCATGACCAGCTATCACGTTATGTTCCCGGTCGATAATGACAGGATTAATAAAGCCAAATTCCCTTAACGATGAACGTAGTTTCAGAATCTGTTGTGGATTATGCGTTCTAGCGTTGTTAACATAAGGTACTAATTTTTCTATAGTTACTAACTGCATTTCCGTTGTTGTTTTTTCCATTAAGCACTGTTCCTTCCAAAATCTTGCTAAGGACCTTTTCAGCACCCTTGATATTGTCAGCGAGAGCCTGTCCCTTTAAAGTTCTGACCTGCTTTTTAGTAAGCTTTGGTCTATAAAATTTCAGTTTATGTAAAAAAGCCGTAAGCTCCATCATCATTTTCTCCTTGCCCGCAAAAGCAGCTCCATGGTATCTGTCGTGCTATCCTCAAAAACCTCTGTGCAGTTTTGCTTAACAATGTCGTAAATTTCATACCAGATAAGATTGGCACTTTTCTGGTATTGCTGTGACATCTGCACAAATGGCGAGGTCATAACCCCGCCAGTCGTTGGATGTTTCCCCAATAAACCATATGTACTTGTTGCCTCTTCGCATTGAATATATCTTGCCATAGCCTGTGAATAGGTTTCTATAAGCCGTGGATTCACTAATCTTTCACAGTTGCGCTCTTTCAGCCACAGCCAGGTTTCTTTGTATATTTCATCAGCGCCTAAGGGAACTCCATTTTTCTGCCTAGCCGATAAATAGTCACTTGGCTTTGGCATATCCATTCCCTCTAAGACCGCTCCTTCCGGTAAATCTACTGCCTCTAATTCCGCTGTTTTAAGTACAGGAATATCATTGGCTAGAACCTTGACTGTTTTCCCATTTTGTATTTTCTCTGCGGCTGCAGTCGGCTTATCACCTGCTCTGACTCTTCTGCCACCACGGTTCGTACCGTCCCTTGCCATTATTCACACTCCTCAATCTATATCTTAGGGTTAATCCCCTGTTTGAACTGCTCTTTTTGTGCGTGAAGCCCCCCGCCCGTTCCTCCCATACAAGGGTTTTGAGATTTGACCTTCCCCTCCCTGCACCTTCATCAGTGCCAACGGTCACCATTTTGTGCATGAATCCTTGCATGGCACTCTTTACACAAAGCTATAAGGTTCTTTCTATCATGCGTCCCGCCTTTTGCTAACGGAAGTTTATGGTGTATCTCCTCAGTCGCAACGTACTTGCCCTTTGCTAAGCACTCTTCACACAAAGGATGCTCCGCAGCATAGCTGTCACGGATTCGCTTCCAAGCGCGTCCATATCTACGGCGTACAGCAGGATTCCTGTCGTACTTCTCATAGCGTTTATTTTCTTCTTTCTGGTGCTTCCCACAAAACCGTCCGTCTGTTAAACTAGGGCAGCCGGGATAAGAACACGGTCTTTTAGGTTTTCTTGGCATTTTCGCACTTCCTTCTAGTTGTTTAGCCTGTTTACATCACAAACATTTTATAAGGCATAAGAAAAGCCCTGCAGGATTGTTCCCACAAGGCTCTCATTTATTCTTCACTTTTCACGATACTAGTATATCATGTTCAGACTATAAATGTGTCCGCGAAATTACCTCTTACTTGCCATACAGTAAAACAGCCAGTTTTGCCAGTGCCCTATTTTTCCGGTTATATGCAGTAGAACGCTCAACATTAAGCTGACTGCATATTTCATAAACTGCACCTGTCTGACCGCCCTCATCGCGATAGAAGGTTTCCAGTACGTAGCGTTCCTCACTGCTCAGTTCTTCCCACGCCGGCTTGAACCATTCCATATACTCCACCGCCTGCCGGTAACGCTCCTGCAAAATGTCGATTTCCTCGATGTTCTTTAAGATGCGTTCTTCTCCTGCCTGCGGATTGTGTGTCCTTGGCATTCCATCAAACTGGGGACTGCGGATACTGCCCATATCATCACGAGTATTTTTGATTTCATTGCTGGTATTTGCAATGATAAATGCCATGCTGTCATAATCCTTCAGGGCATCCACTGCCGCAGAACGCTTGTCTAAATACTTCCAAATAACGCTCATATCCTTACCTCCGAAATTTTGTATTCCACTCGGATTGGCTTGGATTTTCATAGGTTGACTCTGATTTTCATAGGTTGGCTTTTACGGCCTCAATCAAGGCCGACTGGGAAGTATCCTTATTCTTCAGTGCTTTCATAATCCTCTCGTCAATGGTGCCTTTTGCTATGATGTGGGTAATAACCACTGTTTCTGCCGACTGACCCTGCCTCCAAAGTCTGGCATTAGTCTGCTGATATAACTCCAAAGACCATGTGATGCCAAACCATACCAAGGCAGAGCCGCCCTGCTGTAAATTCAAACCGTGACCTGCTGATGCCGGATGAATAAGACCAACGGCAAATTCTCCCTTATTCCACCTCTCAATACTGCCGGGAGAAGATATCCTTGCATATTCCATTTTTAGCCTGTCCAGTAGTTTCGTGATACGCTCCACATCATGCTTGTACCAATATGCCACGAGAATTGGCTTGCCGTTTGCCGCTTCGATAATATCCTCCAATGCATCCAGCTTTCTTTGGTGTATTTCCAAGATGCTCTCATCATCGGAATAAACTGCTCCATTTGCCATTTGGGACAGCTTGCCTGTCAGCGATGCGGCATTGGCTGCTGTTATCTCTCCATCCGGCAGCTGAAGGATGAGGTCTTTTTTCAGTTCCTCATATTTTTTCTTTTCCAATTCCGACAATTCCACCTCCAGCTGTGTGCTGATCAGTTTCGGCATTTTCAGATGGTCGGTGGATTTCATAGAAATTGTAATATCCGAAATCTTATCATAAATCTGCTGTTCGGCATTGGGCAGTGGCTTGTAGCTGTAAACAATCTGACCATTCCTCTTGTCTGGGGAGAAGTAGGCGTTTCGGTACTGACCGATAAATCTGCCAAGCCTTGCACCCATATCCAGCAGTTTGAACTCTGCGAATAAATCCATCAGACCGTTGCTGCTTGGTGTACCTGTCAGACCCACCATTCTTTTTACCTTTGGTCTTGCCTTCATCAATGCCTTGAACCGCTTGGACTGGTAATTCTTGAAAGAGGATAGCTCATCCACAACCACCATATCAAAATCAAACGGTACACCGCTTTTCTCAATCAGCCACTGCACATTCTCACGGTTGATGATATAAATATCCGCCTGTGCTTTCAGTGCTGACAGCCGTTCTGCTTCCGTACCCACTGCCACTGAATATTTCAGCAGGTGCAGATGCTCCCACTTTCCAATTTCAGCACCCCATGTAGAAGTGGCAACTCGTAAGGGACAAATGCACAGCACTTTGTGTACTTCAAAGCTGTCAAACATCAAATCGTTAATGGCAGTCAGCGTGATGCTCGTCTTGCCAAGTCCCATCGACAGAAGAATGGCAGCAATCGGATGACTCTTGATATATTCAACCGAATATTTCTGATAATCATGTGGCTCGTATTTCATCCAAAATCCCTCCAATCTGGTTCACATCATCCAGTACATACACGCTGTACCCAAGTTTTTGTAACATTCCATATCTTGACAGCTGCAATGGCCTTGGCTTTTCTCCCGGTGCTTTTACTTCCACAAAGGCAAACCTGCCAATGGGAAGAAGCACTAAGCGGTCTGGCATACCATCAAAACCCGGAGATACGAATTTCGGACAGATACCGCCCTGCTTTTTTACCGCCGTTACAAGTTTCTGTTCAATAGTCTTTTCTCGCATATTTCCTCCTTCTTTATGGACAAGTGGACAAAAAGGACAACTGGTTCTATATAATCCTTACGTGCGTATAGACATATGCCTATATTCATATTTCATATATTTTAATCTATATATAATACTTGTCCTACTTGTCCTAAAGTGTTAACCAAGCCTTATTTTAAGCCATTTTCAGATGGGACAACTTTTTCATAAATTCTCTGCCGGCCATATAGAACTATATTTTTTCGTTTGCCGCTTTTTTCCCACCCCTCGATTTTCATCATAATGGCCGCTATCGCATAGGAGTCGGATGTCTTAATGCCAGACAGATTATTGCCGAAACATTCACACCATATTTCTGCATTGCTTACCTGCGTTCTTTCCACAGTGCCAATTTTCGTCCCGCCGAAATCATCGCCGCTTAAAAAGTTCTTTCGTTCAAACAGACTCATGGCATCCCAATTATCCGGGAGCAGTGTATTTAGGTAATTCTCCACGAGTCCCTGTCTTTCATCGGTTTCCATGGCCTGTTTTTGCTGCTGCTCTGCAATTACAGCCTCTCTGCCTTCAAGGAACAGGTTCTCGCCCTGCTTATACAGATAGAGAGCTTCTGCCCATATCTGTGCTACATCATCGGCTGTTAACTGCCACGATTTTTTAGCAGAATCACCGCATACATTCACCGGCCAAAAACGGCGGTTGCCCGTAATATCACGGAGGAATCCATTCTCCGCATTGGTTGAGCCAACCACAATGCACTGTCGCGGATGGCTTTCCACCACTCTGCCATAAGATGGCCGATAAATATCATCAGTACGGCTTAGGAAGGATTTAATGGTTTCAATATCCACCTTTTTCATTCCTGCCATTTCTCCCAGCTCCAGAATCAAAAATCCCTGCAATTTTTCTGCACCAGCTTTATCCTTCATATCCGTAAGCGTAAGACTGTCGGAAAACCAGCTGCCAGCCAATTTGGAAAAGAAGGTGGATTTGCCGATGCCCTGTGCGCCCACCAAGATTAAGGCACTATCGAACTTAATTCCCGGATGATAGGTCCTTGCCACAGCTGCAATCAGCGTTTTTCTCATAGCCGCTTTCGTATAGGAATTGTCCTCTGCACCGAAATAGTCAATCAGCAGATTTTCCACTCTCGTCACATGATCCCATTCCGGCAGCTTTTCAAAATACTCCCTTGCGGGATGGAAATGCCTGTCCTCTACAGTTTTCGTAAAAGCCACATCGTGATTGCGGGAAGAAAACGGAACATACCGAATATCAATGAGTGCTTTCATCTGTGCGGTATCGGCATCCCTCCAGAACCTGTTGTCCATAGGACGCTCCCACGGCACTGTGCCTATGATTTCAATTCGTCCCGCCATTTCGTTATATGCAATATTTGCAAAGTCAGGGTCATTATTTAGAATCAGCATCAGATTCCACACACTGTTTTCCAGCAGATTGCTTCTTGGCATATAGCGCAGTCTTGCTCTCCAGTCGGCTTCATCTGTAAAATCCTCATCAATCTGTGTCTGTCTTTCTTCCAGCGCACGGAGTTTGACCTTTTCCTGTTTCATGGCAAACTCGCACATTTTTTTCACAGATTTATTATCATCATCGCCAAACTTATGCAGGCGGACAAGGTCAAAGGCACTGCACAGCTTTCCTCCTGCTGGGTCAGTCGCATGATGGCTGTAAGTAAATTTGTCATCGTAAACCACAACACCCGCAGACCCTTCGCCCGGAAGATAATCATATCGTTCGGAACTGTCAGCTGTCGGTGCATAGACATCAGCCAAAAATTCATCAATAGCTGTGCTGATTGGGAAATACACACGATTGAATAATCCAATTACACCGTCCTTTTCCAGCGGGTCTTTTTGCTGCTGCGCTTTATGGTCTGCTGCCTTGCTTTCCTTCGGTGTGGTAGGAAGTAGAGAGCAGTCCCTCCAATTGGGATGCTTTTCAAAAATCTCATCCGGGTCAAGCCAGTCCCCATCAATCTCACCAAACAGATACTCCCCGTTGGAGGGACAGGTCGGCCAGTACATCAGCTGATGGGGAGAGAACGAACAGGGGTCAAGCATCGCAAGAAAGCCATTGTCCTGTGCATAATATCTCGCTGCCGCATTGAACTCATCGGGTGTCATATCACGGCTGACCGGGATAATCATTCTCGCTCTCGGCTTGTCCGCTGTATGGCTGTGAGTTGTATAGTAGCAGCCCTTATTGTCGATTTTGGCATTGATATCCTTTAGAAAATCCTGTTCAATACTGTCGAGGTCATATACCAGCATGGAACGGCAGACCACCTTGTTTACCTGTCTGCGGTTGCCACTTAAATGACCTGCCACAAACCCGCCCTTATCCTTGATATCATCACGCTGACCCTTCGGCAGCTTCGGATATTCCTCCGCCGTCTCTGAGGTATAAATCGGATTACGCAGCCGGTCACACAGTTCATCAAATTTTATGGTTTTATTCGACCAGAACTTTGCCGTCCTGCTGTTGCCATAAGCAATCTTCAAATCACGCATCTTTGCTTACCTCCTTTAAATCACTGCCGAAATATCGCAGTCTGTAATTTTTTCTCTTGGCTCTCCTGATTTCAGCATCCATCCCGGCCGATATGGTTTCTCCGAACACCCACACCTCGCTGCAGTGGCTCATCAGCACATTTCCAAAATGCAGCCCCAGCTCACGTTCCGTTAAATCGTTATCGTTAAGAAACTGCGGAAACAGCAAATGCGGAGCAATAGGGATATACCCCTGCTCCACAGCATAGCGGCTGTACTTTCGTGCATTTGCAATATTCCCGGCAACATCTCCCGAAAACGGGGAGCATACATACACCATCGGTCTGTATGCCCTTGCCGCCTTCGTTTCTTTTTCGATATTGGATAAGGCACCGTAGGTGGTCGGATCAGGATAACCTTCGCTGTTATACCTATTAATCGACATCACTGCTCTCCTGTTCCATTGTTGGCAAAATCCCATCCGCTTTTAATAATTCATAGACAAACAATCTGCCTTTTTGTGTCCAGTAGGTATGTGGCTTAGTATGAATCGTTCCGTCATTAGCAGAATAGCTATGTGTCTTGGTGTTTGTATAACCTTTTTCTGCGTATTTCTGATATAACAGCCAAATCTCGCCCTGTTTAAACTGCACACCTTTTTCATGGAGATAACGATTCATCCAAATAGCAGACTTTCCATAATCTTTCGCTACCGTAGAAGTGGAAATAAGGTCTTTGCAGTTAAGTACCACATCGTAATAGCTTGCCTTTGGCTTCATTTCCGCAATCTGCTGTTTTTGGACGGCAGTAGTTTGTTCAAGCAGTCGGTTCTTTTCTCGCTCTTCCTTTAATGCAGTAAATGCTGCAATCGCAAGGTCAGGATTTGCAATTAGTTCATCTGTCGCATACACACCATGTTTTCTTATAGTTGGAAGAATCTCGCTTGTTACCCAACGTTTAAACCTTCTTGCATTCGGCATCTTGCTAGAAAGAATAAGGCTGTAAAGGCCAGACTCATTTATCAGAACCGGAGCCTGTTCACGTCCGATGGAGTCACGAATCGTTACCCCATCGGTTTTATCCTCTTCATCCACATGGTCTAGCAAAGCTTTCCTTGTATTGCTATAGCCAAGAATTTCAGCTACGTCCTTTCCCACAAAATAAGGAACTCCATTAATGTCTGCTGTTCTCACCGAGCCAAACTCAGCATTTTGAAAAATCTGTATTCCGTTCATTGAAATACCTCCCATTCATATTTGGAGGATTAGTCCTCCTACCTCATAGCCACGGCAGAAGGTCAAATCTGACGATTTTTAAAAATACCTTGAAGTTTTTTCTCGGCTCGCTTTAATTTCTGAGTAATGTTGTTTTCGCTGACACCGATTGAACTGGCATATTTGCGGATGGACATGCCGTCAATGCGTACTGCAATGAACATATCTGCCCAATCCTGCTTTTTGCCAAGAGTGGTGCGTATCCATTGGCAGACAGATTCGTACTCATCTTGGAGATTGCGTTCTATCTCCTGAGAGTTATCAGCGAAAGTATCCATGACATCAGTTTCATCTTCAGCCTGATCATCTTTACGATATGGAGTCTTTGGTTTGCCAAGGTGCCTATGGTAGCGGCGCCAATGATTGTATTCCTTGTTGTTTATGAGGTCGAACATTTCCTGTAGAGTCTCGCAGCGTTTCACCTCTGCTTTCTTTTCCGGCTTTGCCTGTGTAAGACGCTGCTCATAGTCGATATCCAGCATGACGCTGTAATCTCCATCTGGAATTTCAATTGTGGTGTAGTTCTTGTGACCGTTTTTGATGTTGTCTTCATATAAAACTCGTATTTTCATTTTGCATTCCTTTCCGTCCCAGTAATGGGTGGCGGAATGCAAAAGAGCCTGCGGATAAGATGACCACAAACTTCGCTTGTCCTAAAAAAAGCGCACGAAATCACGGTGGGTGCATCTTCATTCCAAACACAGTCTTTATCACTGTGTTCTGAACTCTTATGCATCCCGCCGTCCTGATGCGCATCTCGGACATTGAGATTTTATTTCAGGAGGTTTGTCCTCCTGTTATGGTAATGATAATACTTTTGCTTTTTTTGCCCGTTGAATAAACTTCAACAGCAAAATGCCTTAATAACGAACAATCTTTATTTCTTAACTTTGAAAATCCACATTTTTGCAAGATCATTTTCATGCAAATAGTGCTTTTGAGACAAAAAAATAAGGAACAGTGCATATTTTCATATACACTGTTCCTTATTTAAGAATAAATGTCGCTTTTACTTTGACCTGCCCCCATTTTATGTACCACGGGGAACTGTAGTTTTTCCATCATATTGCTAATGATGATGCATATTCGAGAGGAGTTTTGTTGCCAAGAGAACTATGAGGTCTTTCTTGGTTGTACTCAACTCGCCATGCTTTGATAACGTTTCTTGCTTCTGCAACACTTCTAAACCAATGCTAGTTCAGACATTCATCACGCAACTTACCATTGAAACTTTCTATGTAACCATTTTGAGTTGGTTTCCCCGGGTCTGTAAAAACATGGTTGACATCATGGTCATAAGCCCATTGATTCAATGCATTGCTAATAAATTCAGGACCATTATCTGTAAGTATTTCTTTAGGATATCCTCTGAAAAGGGCTACCTTATCCAAATACATAGCAACTGCTGCCCCGCCCATAGAGCTTTCTACTTCTAAAGTAAGAGATTCTCTTGTTACTTCGTCTATTAAAGCAAATACACGAAAATTGCGACTGAACCTTGTAACATCGATAACAAAGTCCATAGACCATCTGTCATTAGCCAAGCTAAGGTGTTCACGGCTTGGCATGCCACGCTTTTCATAGCGCTTTTTCTTGCTCCGTTTGTGGATAGATAGATTGGCTTCTTTGTAAAGTCTGTAAGCTTTCTTGTGATTGATATAGATACCGGATTTTCGCATAAGCATAATATTGATTCTACGATAGCCAAATCTTTTCCACCGGGCAGCTAAGGTGACCATTTCTTCCTTAATTTCTTCATCAACAGAATTCTCTTTAAGAGAATATCTTCTTGTGTTTCTAGGAAGGTCTAATAGCCTGCAGGCTCTACGTTCACTAATACCATGTTTGCTAATTATAGCGTCAGCAACTAGACGTTTGTCGGCAGGCTTTATTAGTTTTTTGAGACAATATCCTTTAAAACCTTATTGTCTAGGGAAAGATCGGCGACCATTTCTTTGAGTCGACGATTTTCCGCTTCGAGTTCTTTAAGTCGTTTTACATCACTGACTTCCATGCCAGAATATTTCTTCTGCCAGCTGTAGAAAGTTGCCTGAGAAATGTTGTACTCACGAGAAATATCCGTGGCACTTTTGCCGGCTTCATGTTCTTTAATTAATTTTACAATTTGCTCATCCGTAAACCTTTTTTTCATGATTCGTTCTCCTTGTGATTTTATTATATCATGGAGAACTATAGTTGCTAATGGTTCATTTTATGGGGAGCACGTCAACTTAACTACAAATAAAATATCCGATGAACTAACTTCATCAAAAAAATTTAAAAAAATTAAACCGGACAAACAATCCGGTCTAATCAGTAAATATTGTTTTATAATGGTGGCTGGTGAATAAGATAGTCTAAACTTTGTTCTTTAAGTTCATCATAAACATCCCCGTAATCAGTAGCCCATTTAAGATGCAATAACATATCATAAGTTTCATTATCAGTACCAATTTTACCAAGCGAAGTCATGTTTAAAGTTAGATCTGCTAATTGTAGCATTCGGTCACTAACCCTATACGGAATATGAATTCCAAGACAAGCAGAAATAACATTTAACTTAGTGAGGTTTTCGCCTTTTTTCATATTACTGATTGTTCTGATATCCAAGCCAGTTACACTTTTTAACAATCTACCAGAGTAATTGCAAATATGTTTACCCATAAGCTTTGTTAATGCTCCCCCAAACTCTAATTCCCCTATAGCTTTCAGCATTTCTATAGATATTTCGTTTACCAGTCCGTATTGCGTAAGTAATTCTTCACTTATCTCATCATAATAATTGAATGTCAGATCAGCTTTTGCTGGGGGAAGTTTCACATAGTGCAATTTCCCATCCTTTTCATCCACAATGAATTGAAGGAAACATTCTTCCTCATGGGATTTTGCATATTCTGTTAATTCAAGTTGCCCATCATCAGTTCGTTGAATATATTGAGAAGATGCTAGGCAAACCTTATTATCCACATAGGCAAAACAATCAGTTTTTACTGTGCTTGCTACTGCTTTACTTTCAGCATACCAGTTGGTCAGCGTTTTACTTCTTACCGTTGAAACGGTCTTTTTTCCAATATAATCATTTTCCGTAAGAACAACTCCAACATTTGGTGAATCCCATTCTGATTCTTTATCCTTTGACTGAGCGGGCATTTCTTCGCCCCTCACATTTAGGTATGGATCTTGTCCCCCACTTAACAGGAAGAAACGGAGATATTCCTCACTATACAGTGGTAATCTAAGTTCAACATACTCGTTTTGGAGAACGAGCTTAAAAAACTCTCTAGCTTTAATCTTATTTACCGAATTTTTAAGTTCTGTGAATATACCATAATTATCAAGAGTACTACTATTAACTTTTCTCTCTAACAGTTCACGAAGAAGATTAAATTTACAACCAAGTCGCCTAACAACACGATTAATTCTGGCATATTCGTCTGCCTTCATATAATCTGCAATATACTGCCTGAAAGTTTTTTCAGGAACCAAATCTGCTTTCCCACTCTCTACAGCATGTACAAATCGTTCAGCATAGCGTTGTTCTTCTTGAGATAACATGGAAAAAGATCTATGTAGTTCTTTTAATGCTGCAGCCACAATTTCAGGATCGGTATCGCCCTGTATCAATGTGACATACTTATCAAAATTTGAATTCATATAGTTAGCATCAATTTTTCCAGTATCATATTCAGTGATATGAATATCCACCTCATAAGGAACATCTCCGCCTCGGCCTCCACCGCCGCCTCTTGAAAGTTCTTTGTATCTGGCAAGGAGAGTCAAATATGTCATCTCATCAAGTGCTACTTCAATAGCATCCTCAACCTGATTCTCGTCTGGATAAAATTTTCTAGACCATACAAATCCCTGAATTAATGCAGCTTCCAGGTGTGTTACAAACAGCTTGAAATCCTTGGCAAATTTCGCTACTGCAGCTGAATCCTCTGGTAGCTTTTCAAAGCTCACAATATTAGCATTTTTGAAAAGCTGCTCAATACCCAAATACAGGGTATTCATATGTCTGAGGTTGTTTGGGAGCTTGTCTACAAAAAGCCCAGTAGGAACATCTCCGGAATAAGCTTTTACCGCTGCTTCAATGTTCTTCTCCATAGTGTTAGGACGTCGGTAGTATTTTATGATTCCAAAAGGTTTCTCCGCCATATCATAAATACGATTGGTTCTAGAAAATGCCTGGATAAGATTCTCATATTCCATGACTTTATCTAGATATAATGTGTTCACCCACTTAGAATCAAAGCCAGTTAACATTTGATTTACAACAATCAAAATATCAATTTGCTCATCTTTGCCCAAGCGTTCATAAGGCTTTTTATGTGACATACGCAAACTAACGTCTTTACGAAATTTATCGTATGAAGCGATGGAAAAAGATTGAGAGAACTTACTGTTATAGGCTTCCAATATTTCTACAATGCCATCTTCCTTTTCAAGTGAGCCGCCACCTTCGTTATCAATAGATGGATCGAACACAGCCGTAATCATTAGTTCTGGCATTTCCTTTACCATCAGACGATAGTACTCCACTGCTTCTGGAATACTGCTGGTCGCAAAAATAGCATGAAATTGTCTGTCACGACTGTAAAGGGACCATTTCTTTTTTATATCAGTAATAATTCCCAACTTATATTCAGGTGTTTGATACTGCTCGTTGGGAATGTAATCCTCTATACCACTAATCCATTTACCATTAACAAGCTCTCCGTACATTTTCACCTGTGATGAATCCATATATTTGAGAAATATTTTCTTCTTTTTGGGGTCGCTCATGGCTTCCTGCTGAGAAGATGCTTTTGCTTTTTCCAATGCAATTTGTTCCCTCAAATCATTGTCATCATAGATACGAACAAGGTATGGATCAAATCCTAGTACATTCTTGTCTCTTATTCCATCCCCTAAAGTATATCTATGAATTTCATCTCCAAAAATAGTGGGGGTGGTACTGTCTTTCTTTGCATTTAAATCCTGTATTGGTGTTCCAGTGAAACCAAAAATAATAGCATTCTTAAAAATATTCTTGATGTTAATCAGCATATCTCCGAATGTAGAACGATGACATTCATCAATAATGATAACCATGCGTTTACGCTGTATTGCTTTTAGGTCTGCATCATTCAATCCAGAGTCCTCGGCAGCAATATTACTGAGTTTTTGAATAGACGTAACAATTAGCGTATTATCAAGATCATCACTTTTCAACTTAGAGGTCAGAATAGTCGTATTTTCAGTTGCCTGTACTGATTCACTTTCAGATGCAAAAGAACGGTATTCTTTTAAAGATTGAATACCTAGTTCTTTACGGTCAACCAAGAATACTACCTTCTCTGCATCATGGTTGCTGGCAATTAACTGCGCCGCCTTAAAGCTGGTCATAGTTTTACCACTTCCCGTTGTATGCCAAATATGACCTCCCAGCTGCTTACCGTCATCCCAGTGGCTTTTCTTATCTGCCACAATATTAGCAATTCCGACGGCAGCATAATACTGATAGCTACGCATTACCTTAAGAATTCCATCATCAGTATCTGCAATCGTATAGAACCCGATTAACATATGTGCCATAGGTATAGATAAAAACCTATGCACAAAAGTATGCCAATCATTGATGGGATTATTATTAAAGTCAGCCCAATGGAAGTAGAATGCCTTGTTAAAAACACCGCCTTCACCTGGGTTGGCAAAATACACAGATTCTTTGGGCTGCATGGCTACAAAAATCTGTATCATAGAAAAAATTCCACGGAATACACCTTCGTGAGAATATTTCTGTATCTGGTTATACGCTTCGCTGACCGGTATACCACTGCGTTTTAACTCCAGATGGATTACTGGCATACCATTAATAAGCAACATCAAATCTCCTCTCCTATTGTTGAGGATAGGAGACTTTGTCTTGAATTGTGGTTGCTGTACAATTTGGTATCGGCTTTGACCTAAAGCTATCTCTTGACGGTCATAGATTTTCAAACTTACTTCTTTTCCAAGATGTAGTTGATCTTCTGGGTTATCGCGAGTGATTGAAATACTTCTACCATTGATAAATTCATTCAGTAAAACTGGTGACTGTAAAGCCTTTACCTGGTTTATAATCTGATCCATTTCACCTGAGGTCAGAGGGCAATCATTCAAACGTGTATTCTGCTTGTTATTATTGAAAAGAATGTCTGCCCAGTTTTGAATCAAATCTTCTTCAGTAGGAAATCGTATAACATTCGGCTCCCAGCCATATTCAATCAGGGCTTTAATGACCGCATCTTCAAAGTCTTTTTCTTCTGTATATATAATTTCAGACATGTAACTCACCTCCTATTTACACAAACATTTTTTCTAAGCAACCGGCCTTGATATTTTTTAGCTTAGTTAACTTTTTATCTTGAAGAGAAATAAGAACATCCAATCCAGCAAGATATTGTCCAATACGTCGTTGTTCATCTAATTTAGGAAAAGGAATCGGCATTTCAAAGAATGTGGTGTCTTTGATAGAAAACCTATCCGAGCGAGCACCTGTATCCCCATTAAACCGCATGAAAGAATACCAGTGACTGCTCTTAAAAAATTGCTCAAGAAAACTATTGTCCACCTCTTTTGGCCTAAATACAGTATATAGAGGTGATATAACTCCACATCTTCCTAATTTGTTACGCCCAATCGGTCCTACAGGCGCCGTTGTTGAAATACGTGGATTATAAACAAAGTCCTCTGGACGCACTACATAATAGCCGTTTATTTTATCCTGCTTAGCAATATCATGATCAAAAAAGTCCCTTTGACTAATAATTCCGTATTCCGCAGAGTTTGTTAAAGTTTCTGTATATTCCATATATACATTCTTTTCCGTAACCTTATCAGAAATAGTTCCCAATTTCCGATACCTCCACGCTCCATCAAATTCAGAAAATCGTACTTCTGGCACCTTGTTACCATTTTTAGGGAACATTTTTTCCAACATAGCTTTTTTCATAATTAGTAACTTATCATACTCTTTCTGGTGAAGTGTAATAAGCCTGTCAATATTCATAAAATATTCTACAATCTTTTTTTCTTCATCCACTTTTGGAAAAACGACATCTCCCTTTAATGCATTTGCATCTGATACTTTCATGTCGTTTTTTGCACCTTTGTTTACTAAAGGATGCATGTATTGGTTCATTCTTGCATATTGTTCGAAATAAACTTGGATGAAATCGGGATAAACATTTTCTTTTGGATGATAAACGGCATAAAGAGTAGATACAATTCCAGCAGGTCCTTTGTTTGTTTTGATAATACCAAAAGGATTTGCTTTCAGTGGAGATTTGGTATATACGACATCACCTGTGTTAACTACTCCATAATTAGCTGTTGAAACTCCTGCAAATGATCTGCCGTGAAATTCTATTTGATTTATGATACCAAAATCACCAGATACAGATAAGACATCTTCTTTACCAAAAATCCCTTCGGTATTTTTTTCATTGGAAACATTAAGGTAGTGTTCTAATTTATTCCTTTCCCATGTATCCTTATATCCAGAAAATCTTAGACTGGGTAACAATTTTTCTTTATCCATCCTTAAACCTCCAGACTCTTTCTAAACTCTGCTAATCCTTCCATATCAGATACACTTCCGGTAAGATCACCAAGCGTCTTATACAAGGTTTTTCTAGTATCAGTTATACCTTCTTCAATATCTGCAAATGTAGTTGCATATTTATTTTGGAGCGCAATAATTTTGGTAATCATCTGATTAATCATGTCTTCTGGCAACTCAAATATTCCACTTACAAGTGGTTCAATCCATTTCAAATCCAAAAGTCGCAATGCAGTATCTTCATCCATATGCTCAATGGTATCTTTTATTTTTAGATGTAGTTCATCCTTTTTTATTCGAAGTTCACGCTTGCTTTGTGTTTCTTCATCCATTAGCATAAGCACTTGCTTCATCTTTGCCTCAAAAGAATTCTCAGGAAAATCGTATTCCATTTGTAATTGCGCGATACGACTGTTAACGGCGGGTTTGCCATAAGTGCCGTCCTTATTTGCATTCATCTCACCCCACGCAACTATATTGGTTGTGGCAATGTAATCCAACTTATCGTTCTTTTTTGAAAGTAGTAGATATTTTTGAAGTGCTGCAATTTCTGGACTATCTACATCCTTTAGTGCCTCTGCTACAAAAATTCTGACTTCCTTCGCGACAAAAGAGTCCTTTTCTTCAGTTACTGTACTTCCTTCTAGTTCGTCATCTTCCAACGACTCTAAAACTTCAGTATAAATAGATGCAATTTCACGCAAACGATTTTCAAGCACGATAATCTCATTCAGTTCATCTGCGTGTATTTCTTGCTGCACCAATTCAAAAGGAAGAATACGGCCTTTCCAGCCTTCCTGTACTTCTGGTACTTCATCGTCGTCATCTGATTTCTTTTTAATAACCATATTGGGGTCAACTTGAAAAATCGCTTCAAACCCTTCACCCTGTATCATTTCTAAATCAGCCGCTATGACGTCCCAATTTTCCGATAAGATTTGGTAGGCTTTATATTTGTCCAAGAGTTTGACCCTTGAAATGCGATTAAAAATCTCTTCACACACCTCATCCTTTTTCCCTTGTGCGTTTACATCCAAAATATCTTCGATGAGAGAATCATACAAGGATTTATAAAAACCATCAAAACTCGCAGAGAAAGCCTGTTTGTATTCTTGGATGGAAGGAACCTCTAGAGTGACAGCTTTGATGTCCTCGTGAGGAACCATTAAATAACCCTCCGACATCTCTTTGAATAGTGCTTCAAAAAGACCAGGGAATGTATCCCAATACTCTTTAAGTAATGTGGCTTCGTGCATCGGAATACCACCAAACATAGTCGCCCTAATATCCCAAGTTTCTGGATCATCTGAAGAATCCACGTATCTAGGAATATTTAGGTTATATTCATTTTCACGTATTTTCTTTTTGGTCACAAGAGCTGCATATTTTTTAATAGGCTGTCTGAGTCTCACAGCATCTGCAATTTTTTTAATATCACAGGCACGAAGTTTGTTATTTTTTCCTGCTTTTTCAAATCCTTTTGAAGCGTCAATAATCAACACATCAGAATCCTTACGTGTTCTTTTCAACACCATAACAATCGTAGGAATAGAAGTTCCAAAAAATATGTTTGCAGGCAAACCTATGATAGCCTCTATGTGATTTCGTTCGATAAGCGTTTCTCTGATTTTACCTTCTTCACCGCCACGGAATAATACCCCATGCGGTAAAACAATGGTCATAATTCCGTCATCCTCTAAATGATATAGCTCATGCAGCAAGAATGCATAGTCTGCTTTTGCTTTTGGAGCTACGCCAAACTCTTTATACCGAGGGTCATATTCTTTATCTTTCGGGTCCCATTTCTGAGAATAAGGCGGATTTGAAACTACTGCATCCACCTTGACCAGACGATAAGTTTGCTCTCTGTTTTGGTCATTTTCAAAGTAGGGCCAGTCATCCTCTAATGAATCGCCATTTCGTACATTAATGTTTGCGGGACTAATACCACGCATAACCAAATTCATTCGAGTAAGGTTATATGTATTTTCCTTCAATTCTTGCGCATAGTAATCAACCTTGTTCTCGCCAGGAATAAATCGACTAATTGAAGTACCTATATTGATTAGGAGAGATCCTGAGCCAGATGTTGGATCATAGATTTTAATGTGCTCTTTATCCTTTAAATGCTCTGCTATAATTTCAGACATCAAAACTGACACCTCATGCGGTGTGTAAAATTCTCCAGCTTTTTTCCCTGCATTTGCTGCAAACATACTGATGAGATATTCATAAATAAATCCTAAAATGTCATAATCCTGTTTTCCATCCATAGGAATTCGTCTAATAAGCTTTAACAAACCCTTTACTGACTTGGTCTGTTTTTGAGCTGTATCACCTAATTTGGAAAGCCCAGACTGCAATGTCTTAAATATATTTTCAAAAATCTTCTTATAGGTTTCTTCTATGTTTAAGTCAAATGCATTTAAAGCATCGCGAACATTGGCGATATTGAAATCATCACCCTTTTCAAGCCATGTGGAAAAAAGATTGGTATATGAGATAAAATAACCAATATTCTGGCGAATGTGCTTTGTCAGTTGAACATCCTCCTCACTAACCTTTTTAATATCGACATCTTTATATCCTTCATCTTTCAAGAACTGAATTTCACGTTCTGAAAGGTACTTATAAAACATAAAACCGAGGATGTAATCCTTATATTCATTTGCTTCTATCTTGGAACGCATTTGATTTGCTGACTGCCAAATTGTAGAAGCCAATTGCTGTTTATTCATTGTCGGTGTCCTCCCTTTTTTCGTAGATAAGCCTAATGTCATAACCTAATCCTTCCATCATTTGAATAAAAGTTTTATTTACAACACCATCATCTTTCTTTACGATACGATTTACATACTGTACGGTTTTTCCTATTTTTTCAGCTAAAGCAGCTTGTGTTGTATCAGCTTCAACACATTTTATTTTAATATCTTTTTCAATATTGTTTTTTATCATATAACCGTCCTCCGTTCTGTAAATTAAACAAATCCATTTAATATTATGGCATAAATAAGATGATTTTGTCAATATATTTGGTTTATATTTTAATAAATAGGTCTTCAATAAAACCCAAATAAAGATTCAACTAAGAATTAATGTTAAGGTTTTATTGATTTAGCACATTGAATTCAACATTTAAGTCAACCCAACCCCATTTTTACAGTAATTTTATCCACTCGCCACATTTTTGACAGTAATTTCGTCAACTCAGTAGGCAAATAGTAATAATGTCCACTCAACCCTTTATTTTTATGGTTTTGGATATGTTCTTACAATAAAAAATTCCGTGACCTTGAACCCAGCTTGAATATGAGTTCAAAATCACGGAAATCCCTTTATATCAAGCACTTTTACACTTTTATTTCTCAACCCTTGACATCAACGCGACTGTCTCAACGTGAGAAACTTAGGCTATTTCCAAATATATCTACAAGTACTATAAATCAGCTATTTTCTTATGCCTACAACCATTTTATCAACTCTACCATCTGATTTTTGACTAGGCTATTTTGCGATTTTTACAATAGTCTTATTTTTGCTCCAACCCAAAGCCTCTGCGATTTGTTTCTTTTCATCTTCTTTTTGAAGTTCTTCACTACACTTCTCACAGGCATTAAGCTGCTCAAAAGAACAAGCTCCAAATGCAGCATGACTCACATCTTCAATTCTATGTAAACTTTTGCAAACATCACAATACACATAAATCGCATCATCCAATAATGGAACAAGTTCCCCCTGCTTATAATCAGCATTTAGCTTTAAGTACATCATATATAATCCCTACCTTTCTTCTTTTGGTAGTACTATATATCACTCATAAGGCACATAATAGCAAGTCATTTATTGTACAAATATGATGCAGATTATCCGTCTACTTTTTCTTAGAACTATACTTATTTGCACTACGATGCTTTGTCCCATCTTCGTCAACAGTAACGTTGCTTCTCTGCGTTTTCCTTTTCTGCACTGCATCAAAAACTTCCTTAGAGATGATTGCAGGGTTATTATCGCTGACCAAATAATATGTACCTTTCCCATCAGATTTCAAAAGTTCCGCTTCTCCGATATACTTTCTTTTGGTTAGCATCAACTCAACTGTCCGTTTGTTCCACTTATCCTTTCCAGTTGGCGATTTGATACCTAGATTTTCTAGTTCTTTCAGAATGCCTATTACGCTTTTGCCACCCAAATACAAATTGAAAATCTTCTGAACAACAGCTACCTGTTCCTCATTAACAATTAATTTACCACTCTCATCGCTATCATATCCATAGCATTTTCTATCTGCTAATTTTGAAGTTCCTTGTTCTACCTTCTTCTTAATGCCCCATTTGATATTTTCACTTCTGCTTTCATTTTCTGCCTGTGCCAACGCCTCCACGATTGAAATCATAAGCTGGCTGTCGGTTTCAGAGGAATCAAGACTTTCTTGTTCAAAAATAACACGAACGTCAGATTCTCTTAATACTTTCAATGCTTCAAGTGTATCAACAGTATCTCTACCAAACCGACTAAGACTTTTGGTTATTACTATATTGATTTTCTGCTGCCTGCCATCTTCAATCATACGAGCAAAGTCTTTTCTTGGCGATTTTGATTTGCTTGAGACAATATCAATATAGACATCAACCAACCTCCATGTATCCACCGTAGCCACAAGCCGAGTAAGTCCAGAAATCTGAGCGGTAAGACTATTCAATTGTTCCATGTCATTTGTGCTAACCCTGCAATAAATCCCAACCTTCTTTTCAATCTTTGAACGTACAGCCGGGATATAGCTTACCCTCTTTTCCATATCCGCCTCCTGTAGCTAATCAACATTAAGCGTATTTTCACATATGATGAATAGCCTATTTTTCTTCAAACCACACATATACTCTAGTGAAAAATCAATTTACAATCATTCCGTCAACTTGCCATCACATCTTAACAATCCTATCTCCACAACCTACCCGTTTTCAAGCTGTCAACTCGACCCTACGGCATTTTAGCCGTGGATATGTTTAGTTCCTCGATTACAACCAAAAATTCGAGAGCTGAAGTTTAACCTTCAACCCTCGGAAATCCCCTTATTTCAAGCCCTTTTCACACATTACTTCTGAACCCTTGACATCAACGCTACGCACTCCACATGATGCGTCATCGGGAACATATCTACCGGCTGGGCAACTTCAACCTGATAACCGTTCTGTTCCAGATAAGCCAAATCGCGGGCAAGCGAAGCCGGATTACAGGAAACATAAACTATACGCTGTGGCATGACCTGCGCAATAGCAGCCAGCACTTTTTCTTCGCAGCCAGCACGAGGCGGATCAAGCAGCACAACTTCGGGACGCACACCCTGTTCTACCAGTTCCTGCATTTTAACAGCAGCATCCCCTAAAATAAATTCTGCATTATCACAGCGATTATCTTCAGCATTACGTTTTGCATCTTCAATAGCAGAAGCTATAATCTCAATTCCATAAACTTTTTGGGCATGTTTTGCCAAATACAGAGAAATTGTACCGGTTCCGCAGTAACAGTCAACAACGGTTTCACCACCGCTCAAAGCCGCAAATTCAATCGCTTTGTTATAAAGCTTTTCAGCCTGGACACTGTTTACCTGAAAAAACGACTGCGCAGAAATATTGAATTTTAAAGTTCCCAAACGGTCTTTGATCGTCGTTTTACCATATAATAAGCGTGTTTTATTACCCATCACGATATTGGTCTGTTTTTTGTTGATATTCTGCACTACACTTTTCAAGCCCGGAACAGCATCACGCAGCATTTTGACCAGCTCTTTGCCATGTGGAATATCGTAACCGGCAGTAATGATAACTGCCATAACCTCACCAGTGTTAACACCAACCCTGCCCATAACATGGCGGACTACGCCCTTACCTGTTTTTTCATCATAAGCAGAGATTTCATACTGCCGCATCCATTGACGGACAACAGCAATAATGTCATTGTTACGCTGCTTCTGGATCAGACAGTTTTCAACGCCGACTACTTTATGTGTAGCCGCAGCATAACATCCGATTTCCAAAATTCCATTTTCAAATGCAACCGGGAACTGCATTTTGTTACGATAATGCCATGGATCTTCTTCACCGATGATCGGCAGAACTTTGACTTCCTGTAAATGCCCGATCCGAAAAAGCGCATCGCGAACCTGCTGTTCTTTAGCCTTTAATTGCCCCGTATAGTTTAAATGCTGCAGCTGACAACCGCCGCAGGCTTCATAAACAGGACATAATGGTTCTACCCGCTCAGGTGATGCTTCCTGAATTGCCGTTACTTTCCCTGACGCATAATTTTTCTTCACCTGTTCCAGCTCTACTTCTACTGTCTCATCTGCTAAGGCGCCATGAGCAAAGACCGTAAATCCATCAGTCTTGCCCACACCTTCACCGCTGCTTCCTAATCCTGTTACTTTCAAAGTTATTTTATCACGCACTAAAAATTTATTATCAACGCTCATAAAATTCTCCTAAATTAAATTTTCAACAACTAAATTATACCACAAATCTATACAGTTTCTTCATTTTACAGTTTAAATAAAATGGCAGAAAAGCGAACTTTTTCACCTTCTGCCAAAATAATCAGCTATTATTTAGTTGCATCTACCCAACTACCTCCAGTTACCTTTTCCAGCATTTCAGCACTGATCGGCAAAGCTGAATGAGGTGTCCCTGCAGCAATAAAAGTAATGTCATACTCTTTCAAACTATTATCCAGATAAACTGAAACCTGCTGACGCAAGGCAAACGGACATACTCCTCCGGGCGCAAAACCTGTGATTTGCATTACAGTTTCCGCATCTGCCATTTTGATTTTTTTCGCTTCGATGGCACGGCCCCATTTTTTTGTGTCTATTTTCTTATCGCCGCAGGCAACAATCAAAATCGGCTTGCCATCAGCTAAAAAACACAAGGTTTTGGCTATCTGTCCCGGCGTTGTGCCCAAAGCCTGAGCCGCCAATTCCGCAGTATGTGTTGATCCCGGCAATATTTTTATTTCCAGTTCCGGATAAGCCTGCAGGCTTTCCTGTACTCTTTTCAAACTTGTTTCATATTCTTCTGCATGCTCTTCCATTTCCATCATCCATCCCTCACATTTCTTTTGCAATTCTGCCACAACTAACAGCTTTATTTTTATACTTTCTGTGCTATAATATATCCATACATGAAGTCATACAGGCATCTGTTGTAATTTTAACACAGACAAGTCTCTCTGACAAATCAAAGTACCTGTTAAAGGAGGTTTATCCATGGATATCATTACTAAAGATACCGGCATCATCGATGCTGTTCAACAACATCCTGAAATTTTGGAAGTGTTTGCTAAATATGGTCTGGGCTGTGTTGGCTGCATGGCAGCTCATTACGAAACCATCGGCCAGGGAGCAGGCGCTCACGGCATTGATGTTGAAGCGCTTATTGCCGACATCAACAAGGCTGTTGCTGCTGCAAAATGATCTTCTTAATAAAAAACAGTCTGACGTTGAAACGTCAGACTGTTTTTTTATTACCACTTGTACAATGATCTCAATAAAGCTATCTCAGCTTTATACCCAGGCAATTCATTCGGCGTTTCTAAATAAAAGGGTAAGTCTTTCAGCTGAGGATGATTAGTGACAGCGCTGAGCGCTTCCAATCCAATGTTCCCCTGACCTATTTTTGCATGCCGGTCCTTATGGCTGCCCAAAATATTCAGGCTGTCATTGATATGAACAGCTAAAAGACGTTTCAAACCAATAATTTTATCAAATTCCTCCAAAACACTTTCCAAATCATTAACTATATCATAGCCGCCGTCAAAAACATGACAGGTATCCAGACATACCCCCAGTTTTCCCTGCAGCTCCACTCTGTCGATAATCGAACGCAGTTCCGTAAAGTTTCGCCCAACTTCACTGCCTTTACCAGCCATAGTCTCCAGCAGCACCATTGTCTGCTGCTGAGGACGCAGGATTTCATTCAGCAATTCTGCTATCATGATTATTCCCTGCTCTGCTCCCTGTTTTACATGACTGCCAGGATGGAAATTATATCTTGTACCAGGCAGCAGCTCCAGCAACTGCAAATCCTCAGTCATTACCATCCGTGCAAAATCCCTTATTTTAGAATCTGCCGAACAGGCATTGAGTGTATAAGGCGCATGTGCCAGGAGCGGCGCAAAAGAATTCTCCCGCATCAGCGCCAGTAAAGCCCTGATATCCTCTGTATCGATCGCTTTGGCTCTGCCTCCGCGTGGATTACGTGTAAAAAACTGAAAGGTGTTGGCACCAAGAGCCAGTGCTTCCTTTCCCATATGCAAATAGCCTTTTGCCGACGATAAATGACAACCAATATTGAGCATAGATCCTCCTAGATTTACAAAGCTTTTAAAAATACGTTATAATTATAACATATCAAGCCTGCTGAAAGGAAAAGTTTGACCATGCAAGCATTGCGAGAGCACCTGCTGAGCCTGCAGGACACCAAATATCAGAAATTTCACAGTGCCCTTTGTCCCGGTATCGATAACATCATCGGCATCCGTATCCCTGTATTGAGAAAACTGGCAAATGAAATCCTCCGGGATGGAGATTACCCTACTTATCTGCAGAAAGCCTTATACGAACCTTTTGTCTACAGTGAAGAAGCAACCTTATGCGGTATGATTTTAGGTTTACTGAAAATTGATTTTACTGAACTGCTGGAAAATCTCAATATTTTTGTTCCCCGCATCGACAATTGGGCTGTTTGTGATGTTACCTGCGGCGGTTTGAAAGTTTTCAAAAAAAATCAGGCTCAGGGCCGCGAATTTCTGCAGCAATATCTTGCTTCTCCCAGAGAATATGAACTGCGGTTTGCTGTTGTAATGCTGATGAATTATTACAATGATGACACATATATCGACAATACACTGAAAGAACTGAACAATGTACGACACGAAGGTTATTACGTAAAAATGGCCGTAGCTTGGGCTTTATCGCTGTGCTTTGTCAAGCAGCGAGCTAAAACAATGGAACTTTTTCAAAATAATGAACTTGATGACTTTACTTACAACAAAGCCCTTCAGAAATGTCGTGAATCCTTCCGTGTCAGCGATGCAGATAAAGCCCTGCTGCAAAATATGAAGCGTAAATAAATAATAAAACTCCCGTCTTTATTCAAGACGGGAGTTTTATTATTTTGCCATACTCAGCAGCATCGCTACTGCTAAAATACTCATGGGTATCAAAATCGCCAACTGACCGATTTCATTGGAATAGTTGAAGAAAAAGAATACAGAAAGCCGAGGCAACAGCTCCTAATTGCCAAACAACAGACCAAAAATCAAAGGAAATGCATTAACAGGCCTTAATTCCGTTATTGATGGTATAGGTATAATAACAAAACCTTTAAAGACCAGCGCCGTAACGGCAAATACTGCCTCAGCAAAGCTGCAACTGTCAGTTTTTCTGTTTTATTTCTCTTCGCCCATCATTCCGCCTACTTTTGCACCAGTTTAACCAGCACTTCCACACATTTTAGCAGGGAAGGCACCGGCAAATATTCAAAACGCCCGTGGAAATTATGCCCGCCGGTAAAGATATTGGGACATGGCAGCCCCATTTCTGCAAGCCTTGCACCGTCAGTACCACCTCGTACAGGTACTAGATGCGGCTCGATTCCAGCTGCACGCATTGCATTTTCAGCCCGTTCAATTATTTCATAAACAGGCATAATATATTCCTTCATATTACAATAGACATCTTCCATTTTACAAACAACGCTGCCCGCGCCGTATTCAGCATTCAGACAATCCACCATATGCAGCAGCAGTTTTTTACGATCTTCCAGCTTCTTCCTGTCATGATCGCGCAAAATCATTTCCAGCTCAACTTTATCCGTACCGCCATTGATACGCAGACTGTGATAAAACCCTTCATACAGCTCAGTATATTCAGGACGCTCGCCGGCAGGCAGCAGCATCTGCCACTTGGCTGCCATCGTCACAGCGTTGCGCATCTTATTTTTAGCAGAACCAGGATGTACCGAAACTCCATAAAATGTCACCGTGACATTGCAGGCATTAAAGGTTTCATAATTCAATTCACCAACAGCGCCGCCGTCAACTGTGTAGGCAAAATCAGCACTAAAATCTGTCAGAGGAAAATGCTCCGTTCCCCGTCCTATTTCTTCGTCAGGGGTAAACGCCAAAAGTATCTTGCCATGCTTGATTTCCGGATGTGCGAGTAAATACTCACAGGCTGAAACAATAGCGCATACTCCAGCCTTGTCGTCGGCTCCCAGCAAAGTCGTACCGTCCGAGGTTATAATTTCCTGTCCCAGATAATTTTTTAATTCTGGAAAGTCCTTCGGGCTCAATTTAACCCCTTTGCCAAGGTCCAGCTCACTGCCGTCATAGGCAGAATGCACCTGCATTTTGATATTCGCTCCCGATGCTTCATTACTGGTATCCATATGAGCAAGCAACCCGATAACAGGCAGTTTTTCATTCGTATTAGCCGGCAATGCAGCCAGTACGTAACCATATTCTGTAAGTGCTACGTCATCCAAACCCAAACCTGAAAGTTCAGACTTCAGTAGTTTTGCCAGCTTTAACTGCTTTGCCGTACTGGGCGAAGTTTCTGATTTATCATCAGAAGCCGTATCCAAAGCGACGTAGCTTCGAAAACGTTCAATAATCTTATCTTTACTGAGTTCAATCATTTTTATATACCCCTAAGATCTGCCGTGCAGATAGTCTAACAACTGTCGCGCAATCCTGCCGTTGCGCCCGGTGTGACTCATTTCCCACTTTACCGCAGCAGCACGCAGATCTTCTTTTGGAATATCCAGCCCTTCGGCTTCAGCTTTATTTTCCAACAAACGGAAATACTGCTCCTGATCCATCGAATCAAAAAATAATTTTATACCGAAACGGTCAGCCAGAGAAATTTTTTCGTTAATACTGTCGCGGCTATGCAGCTCGCTCATATTCTGATCCTGCCACACTTCCTTGATAATATTACGGCGATTGGAAGTAGCATAGAACAACACATTATCAGGTTTTACTTCAAGCCCACCATCTAAAATGGATTTTAACGCTTTGTATTCCACTTCAAATTCTTCAAAAGACAAATCATCTAAAACAACGATAATTTTTTTGCCCCAACGGCTCAATTCCTGCATCACCTTTGGCAATCCGGCAAAGTCATGGCGTTTTACTTCAACCATCCGCAGACCTTTTTCAAAAAATGCATTGCCGAGAGCTTTGATAGATGATGATTTGCCAGTACCACGATCGCCAAAAAGCAATACATTATTAGCAGGCTTTCCCTCTAAAAAAGCTTCCGTATTGCGTATCAATTCTTCTTTCTGATAATCATAACCATACAGCTTATCAAAAGTCATATCAGAATAGTTTTTAGTACCAGACAGGCATTCCAGTTCGCCATTCCAGGCAAAGGCACCGTTGTCCAGCATTGCGCCATAACCATAGTCATTATAATAACTGCATAAAATTTCTACAGCTTGCCGCCCGTTTGCATCACCTTCAGCATGCAGTAAAATTTTTTCCAGCTTACTGCGTCCCGGCAAAGGCCTGAACACTGTCGGCGTATAGTTTCCCAGCAGTGGATGGTTTTTATAACGATTAAAAACGTCATCGACGAACTCGCGCATAATTACAATATCATGCGCTGCAGCTCTTGCCAGTCCTTCACCAATTTTACCGTCATTTTTTTCGGCAACAGCAGAAAACACATTCTGCTCATGCACGATTGCCGACAGCAAATACTCCAAAGGAATAATCCCTGTCAGGCCTTTTTCTTCAGCAGCAACCAGCAGCAAACCTTCCAGTTCCGGCGCAAAAAATTCTTTAGGCCTGCGCAGAGCATTTACGATCGGGTCGGATAACAGAGCTCGGTAGATCACCAGGTTACTTAAATTAGCGCAGCAATTCATCTCATTCATCTCCGTCTGTCAAAGATTTTAGAAGGTTCTGAATACTTTTTTTATAAACAGGGTGTATTTTATCTGCAGCAATTTCTGACAGCGGCTGCAGTACAAAAAGTCTGTTTTGCATATCAGGATGCGGCAGTACCAGTTTTTCACTATAATAGATCAGATCATCATACAAAAGTAAATCTAAATCTATATTTCTTTCACCCCAATGCCGTAATCGCACCCGACCCATTTCCAGTTCAGTATCCAAAAGCAGCTTCAGCAACTTTTCTGGTGCTAAATCAGTTTTCACACAAGCAACAGCGTTAATAAATTCAGGTTGATCTGTCACACCATAAGGTTCAGTTTTAAAAAAGCTTGATACAGACCTTATTTGCAGTCCTTTGACCAACAGCATTTTTAAAGCCTGTCTGAGATTAGCTTCCTTATCACCTAAATTACTGCCTAAAGCTATATATGCGATGGACATAAAATTGCCTCCAGCATCCTTATAGCCCGCAGATTTTCCTGTACATCATGCACTCGTACCATTTGAGCTCCTGCATACACAGCCTGACAACTGGCAGCAATCGTACCTTCCAGGCGTTCTTCTGCTGGAATTCCGCCGAGTACACTTCCAATAGTACTTTTGCGTGAAGCAGCAAGCAATACAGGATAGCCTAAACCTGTCAGTGATTTCAGCCCCTGCATCAATTGCAGATTTTGTTCAATATTTTTAGCAAAACCAATGCCGGGATCAAAAATTATTTTTTCTTTTGCCACGCCACGGTTTTCCAGGATTTTAGCCCGTTGCAGCAAATAAGCTGCAACCTCTGTTACTACATTTTTATACTCGCAGTTTTGCTGCATATTTTTAGGCGTGCCTCGCATGTGCATTAAAATAATCGGTACTTTACTGCCGACAACTAAGTCAGACATAGCAGCATCACCTTCCATCGCAGTAACATCGTTAATGATATCTGCGCCGGCTGCTAAAGCCGCCTCTGCCGTCGAGGCACGATAAGTATCGATAGAAATAACACAAGCCGGATAACGCTCTTTCAATGCCTTGATAACAGGAACAATGCGCTTTTGTTCCTCGTCTGCAGTTACGGCATCACTGCCAGGACGGGCAGATTCCCCGCCAATGTCTAAAACAGCCGCCCCTTGTCTAAGCATTTCTCCTGCCTTTTCCACTACCTGTTCCAACTGCGGCACACGCGAACCTGCGTAAAACGAGTCTGGTGTAATATTTAAAATACCCATCACCAACATTTTATCATAATTCAGTGTCCTGCCGTCAGATAAAATAGTTTGAGGAATCGGCGCATCTAATATAGCCATCAATTCACTTTTTATTCCTGCCATACCAAAATAAGGCATCTGCGTTAATTTTTCCAGCAGCCTAGCATAATGTTTATATGTTCCCAGAAGAATTACATCTACCCGTTCTTCAGCACAAACTACACACCCGGCTGGAATTGCACAATCTCCACCACAAGCCAGCATTTCCTGTTTAATAATATTGGCAGCAGGAGTACGGATATCCAAAATTTTTAAGGGAACAATTTCACTTTTATGCAAAAAAATCGCTTCACTGGCAGGATGAATACCCAATTGACTGAATTCATTGGCCAGTGTTTGCGGTTCCAGCTTCAGAATCATATCCCCACGTCCTTCCAACCCTTTTCGACACAAGCAAAAGCGTTATGATTATGGATACTTTCAATGCTTTCCACAGTTGCTTTATACCATATTATGCGTTTATCGGCTTCCAGACGCAAAGCAATTTCGCGGACCGCGTCTTCAACAAAACGCGGATTATCATAGGCCTGCTCAGTTACAAACTTTTCATCAGGACGTTTCAAAAGACCGTAAACAGGCGCGCTTGCTCCTGCATCAGCAATAGCAGCCAGTTCTTCAAGCCAAACCATTTCAGCAGATCTAATTTCCAATTTAGCCAAAGCTCTTTGGTTATGAGCGCCATAAGCGCTGATCTCTTTCGAGCATGGGCACAAGGTTTGAATAGGAATCTCCGCAGAAATGCGCAATGAAAACTGCTCATCCTTTTCAGCCGTATAAACACAATCGATATCCAGAGGTGCTCTCTGCCCACTGACAGGAGCCGTTTTATAAATAAAATATGGAAAATTTAATTGCAGAAAAGCCTTTTCTGCCTGCAGCCGGTCCTTCAAATGGTCAAGAATATTTTCTAAAGAACCTAAGGTCACTGGTCCTAGCGTTTGCAGGCACTCTACAAAACGACTCATATGCGTTCCGCGCAGATCATGAGGAAGATCAACCGCCAGGCTTACTGTAGCGACCGTGTTCTGCGTTCCCTTTTCTTTATCTTTCAATGCTATCGGCCAGCGCAGATTTTTGATGCCAACATGCTTCAACGGTATATTACGACGATCTAATTCACCCTGTACATCCTTCATTATAGATCACCTCGGTAAATACAGCCGCTGGTTTTAGTTTCCCAGACTTCAACTTCATAAAGCTTATAGTTGGGCCCCTGCAGCATTTTTTGTAAACGTTGCCACACCCAAACAGAAATATTTTCTGCTGAAGGCTGCTTTAAAATATCATTAAGACAGGCATGATCCAATTTACTTAAAACCTCTTCCTTGACAATATTCTTAAGACGGATAAAGTCGATTACCATGCCTTCCTTATCAGGAGTTCCTTCTACTTTCACGACTAATTTATAAGTATGCCCATGCAGTCTTTCGCATTTACCATTATATTCTGGTAAATAATGAGCCGCATCAAATTCAAACTCTTTTAAAACAAACATAGCCCACCTCCAAAATAATTAAACTGTCAAGCCGGCAAAATCATCCTGCTGCCGCAAAGCTTCATAAGCAACGATAGCAACTGAATTTGATAAGTTAAGCGATCTTGCTTCAGCAATCATCGGGATACGCACACAGCAGTCTTCGTATTCCATACGCAGTTTCTCAGGTAATCCTGCCGTTTCCTTACCAAAAATCAACAGGCTATCCTTTTCGTAGCATACTTCAGTATACCGCTTATGTGCTTTTGTTGTCAGCAAAAACTTAGCATTATCCTTATACTTTTCCAGCACTTCATAAACGCTGTCATAGTAGTGCACATCTACCAGGTCCCAATAATCCAATCCAGCACGTTTTAAATATTTATCTTCGACCGAAAATCCTAACGGCCGCACTAAATGCAAATGACAACCTGTCGCTGCACATAAACGTGCAATATTTCCCGTATTACCCGGAATTTCTGGTTCTACTAAAACGATATGCATAAAATGTTCACCTCTTCAAATTTTAGAAACGCAAAATGCACAGTCACCTGACTGTGCACTTACATTATTTATTTTTCTTCAACAGTTCATCAACAAGTTCACGCATTTTATGCTGATCTTCTGTCGTATTTACTTCCTCTTTCACCTTGTTATCTTTTTTATCATGCTCATTTTTATATTTTTCAGATTTTGTTTCTACAGCTTCTATTCCCAGCATTCTCTGCCATACTCCCATAATTTTTTCACTATAATTAGGGCTCATGGCCCAGGTACCGTTCAACTTATACCAGGTATCACACAATCCACGCTCTAATCTGATAGCATGAGCCAAATCATAACGCGGATCAACGATCTTCGTCGAAGGATGCTTCTGCGTAGTATAGGCTAATAAATGCTGAATATGTGCACGTACACCAATTTCAGGAGTCTTAAAATGTGCCCCTTTTACACCGCCGCCTGTAGTACCAAGTCCACAGAAATTATTCTGTTCCGGCTTCACATCGCCGCCAAAACGGAAAAAACCTGTTTCTACAAGAGCCTGGGCAAAAGCAAGATCTTGGCGCACTCCTTCGCGACTGGCTTCCTGCCAGTATAAATCAACAATTTCTTCTGCACTGCAGGTCAATTTTAAATCCGGATTATTTTGTTTTAGCAAAGCCACAGCCTGAGATTTACTGGCGACCGCTTCTCCAAAAATACCAATTTCCTGATAACCGACCGGCAAGGCAGGACTTACAACCGTCTTAGGCAAAGTTCCTTGAGCGGTGGCAGAACTGCCTGCTTTATCATTATTTCTGTTGATTATTGGAGTCTCGTTTTTTTGCTGCTTAGTTTTATTTTTTTCTTTAGACTTCTTTTTCGCTTCTTTTTCTTTCTCTTTAGCCGCCTTTTTAGCTTCTTTCGCAGTCAACTGCGGCGCTGCCGCAATAGTACGCACCTGTACCTTAGATTGATTAGGCGTTGTAATACGCCGCGATTCGGTCGGGGTATTCTGTATCAATACCTGCTTCTGACTGCGTGGTTGCGGTACAGATGATACTACAGGCTGAGTTTCATTGGTTTTATTCTCTTTCTTCCTCGCTTCTGCCTGAAGCGGCATCACCGCAGCACAGCAAAAAGCCAAAGAAATAGCTATTAATTGTTGTTTTTTTAAGTTCACGTCACTTCTCCTGCTTATTATATATTGATAGTTAAATTTTACCCCATTTCTACTGATACTGTAAAGTTTTATTCAGCTTCTTCACAAAAAATACGCATCTTCTATGTTATAATATAAATAAAGAATTTTTTAAGGAGTTGATAAATTATGCCCACTACTTTTAAGTTCATCAATCATGCTTGTTTCACTCTGACACATGAAGGACATACTATTATTTTTGATCCTTATCTCGATGGCAGCACCCAGGATATCAATGATCTTAAAGTTGAATATATTTTTGTTTCTCATGGCCATTTCGACCATCTTGGCAGTGCAATAGAGCTTGCTAAAGCGTGCAATGCAACAATTATTTCCACGGCTGAGGTTTGCGGAGTTGTTAGTGAAGCCGGCGTGGAAAACCATGCTATGCATTTGGGTGGGACGCACGAATTTCCTTTTGGTAAAGTGCGCCTTACTTTAGCATTCCATGGCAGCGGCATTCCTGGTGGACATGCCTGCGGTTTTATTGTCGATTTCTATGGTACTAAACTTTATTTTGCCGGCGATACCGCTTTATTTGGCGATATGCAGCTTTTACAACGATTGGATGCCTTTAATTACGCAGTTCTCCCCATTGGTGATAATTTCACAATGGGACCAAAAGACGCAGCTATTGCAGCCGAATTTTTACAAGCTGAATATGTAATTCCAATCCATTATAATACATGGCCTTTGATTGCTCAGGATCCAGTTAAATTTAAAGAAGCTGTCGAAAAAAGCACTAAATCTAAAGTTTTAATTGTAGCACCAGGTGAAAGTATTGAATTAAAATAATTTAGATATAATTAAATATAAAAATAACCTTGCCTATGGCAAGGTTATTTTTATATTCATTCTAAATACATCGCTGCAAAATAAGGTTCCAAAACATCCTCACGACGCTGCAGTGAAAAATTAACACCAATAGTTATTTCACCTCCAGCTGCTACAATCCCTTTTATTCTGCAATTAGTACCAATCCTTAAATTATTTTTCACTATCAGTAACGCCCGTTCCATTTGCACATTATCACCAATAATCAGATTATCACCAACTACTATCGTTACTCTTCCCAACAAATGTAAATTGTTTTCTATAGTAATATTCTTTTCGGAAATCAGGAAAGCATCCCCCTTTAATGCTTCCACTATACAAGGTAACCTTGCCCCATATAAATCATCACTATAATAAATTCCCTTACCAAACCCCAACTGGCGATATTCGTCATCGGTCAAAAAACTATAGTGGCTCCATTTTTTATAAGCGCCTATGTCCAATGTCTCTAAAATATCACCTGCTTCACCAACACAGATTAAATCATTATACTTATTGAAATCACCATTTATCTTACGACCAGCAGTTAAAGTATTTTCGTAAAACTCCTGTCCGCGTCCTAACGGCGGCTGTAAACAAACCTCTGCCAATCTTATTTGCATATCATCTGCTATTGAAATAACACTCACTTTACGCCCTGGCAGACTTTCAGCTCTTTCTAAAACAACTTCTGTCTGCATTACTTTTTGACCAGGATATAACATTTGCTCTTCAAGCCTAAAGCTTCCTGTCAGATTACTACTCTGCTCTTTTCTCAGCACACAACTCATAACATCACCAGTTGCAGCCTGCAGCTGATTATGTAAAACAATTTTGCTTTCAGCCTCAATTTCTTCGCGCAACGAATAATATAATGCCTGAACAGCTCCGCTCAACACAACACATGCCAACAATACAACAATGCTTACACTGCCTCTGCTATATCTGTTTATTTTCATCCTTCAATGACTCCATTACCTAAAAGCAGTACCTTACTGCTGGTTATCCTTCTTCCGCTTTTAGTATCCTGGATTTTTATGGTCAGCATCAATTCTCTGTAATTCAAACGTTCTGCCCGAAACTCTTCGATCTTTACAGATGCTAAAGACAAAACATTAACGCCTTTCAAAGAATTACTTTTAGTTTGACGATATAAAATATTACCACTCAGATAAAATGTTATCTGACGACTGCCAAAAACATCCTGACAAATTATTTTACTGCTGCCTTTATACCCTGTATTACTGATTGTTACTGTTGCTGCATGTAAAAACAATTCTCTCTCAGGTAATGAGAAACTGTAATTTGCAGCCCGCCGCAGCATAATGTCAGACTGTATACGCTGCCAGCCCTGCAGCAGCTGTCGCACCCCGCCTGCAAACAGCAGGCTCGTCGTTATAATAAATATTAAAGCCAAATTTAATTCGACTAATAAAAATCCTTTATTCCGACAATGCATAACGCACCTTATTAACAAGCACCTTTTGATTTCTGCATTCTCTGACTGTAATTATTTCCTGTTTAATTTGCAAGTTATCAATAAATTCCTTACGTTCAATAAACAGCCCCTGCTCTGCCGCTAAAGCATCTGCCGCCTCCACGTTCCTTACTTCCAACAATTCAAATGCCAGTTCCAGCCGATTATATTGCTGCATTGCTAAAACGCAAGCCTTATAACCTGTCAATAATGAACAGCAGGTAATACTGACAAGCAGTAAAACCAGCATCACCTCAATCAACATAAATCCCTGCTTATTTAATTTCACTTACAACGACCCTTCCAGTTACAGGCTGTACTTCAAACTTTTTTACCAGCTGTGGCTGCCGTCTATTTTTTATTAAAACCGAAAAATAAACCTGCGGTGCACCTTCTGCAGAAAAGCGTATTATTGAAGTATTAGGACTGTAAAAATACAGACTTCCCTGCCCGATTTCCTGAAGCCTTACTTTTTTTACAATTTTACCTTCGCGATAAACATAATAACACTGTTGGTCTAAATCAACAGTCAACTTATTCTGTAAGCCCGCTCCCCAAAGAGCTGCCTGCTGCAACGCAGTTACTTCCGCCGCCAGTCGCTGACAAAACCCTTCCATCTCCAAACGGTTGTCTACTTTAATAATACCCTCTGCACAAGGAATCAATAATGCCATAACTAAGCCATAAAAGCTGATATAAAGCAGTATTTCAACAAGTGTAAATCCAGAATTATTACGACTGCTTACTGCCATCTGAAACAACTTCTTTTCCTTCGGCATCATTACCTTTAAGGATGTAATTCAGTCCATTATCAGCAATGGCATAAGAAAAAACAGTATTAGTAGCATCTTGAAAACCTTTATTTCTGGCAATGTATTCACTCACCAAATCTTCTAATTTTTCTGGGCATTTACCCTTTTCCATTTTATATAACTGAATCGCACTGTCCACTGTTAAAAGATCATTTTTCAGTTTGGCATTTTTAGCTTTTTTATTAGCTGAATCAATAGACGGCAGAAGCATTCCAGCCAACACACCCAACATAGCCGTTACAGCCACCAGTTCAATCAAAGTGAAACCTTTTCTTCCACATAAATTTTTATAAAAATTCATCATAACACTTCCATCATTCGTATTCAGGTATTTCCGTTAAAAAAGTCAGTAAAGGTGACGCTACTGTAAAAATCATAGCACCAATCACTAACGATATAATAATTAAAAGTACAGGTTCCAATAAAACTTTAAAATTTTTTAAACTTGCGGTAAAATCCTGCTCCAGTAATAATGCTGCTTCCTTAAGCATCGTTGCTAAAGCCCCTGAACTTTCTCCGACGATTAAAAATTCTATGGTCAGTGAACTAAAAAGCGGAGAAGCTAATGCTGCTGCCTTGGTAATATCGCTGCCGCGAACTATCGCTTCTGAAAAAAGCATTGCTTTTGCAGTCATTTTTTTATCCGCACTTCCAGCAGCAGCAGTTTTTATCGACACCGGCAACGAAATTCCACTATTAAGAAGCAACGACAGTATTTTGCAAAATCGTATTTCCAAAAACGTCTGTCGATAACCTGCGATAAGAGGCAGGCAGAAGCACCATTTCAGCAGACTATACCTTCGCTGCCATAAATAATATAAAATAAATAAACTTAAAGACGCTGCTGCCTGCCAATATTTAACAGCAATTTCACGTACAAACATCATTACCTGTAAAGGCAACGTTGGAACAAGGTCAAAAGACTGATATAAGTCGGCAAACAATGGTAGTAATTTAACTACAAATAAGCAACCAGTTACTATAGCTAATGATAATACCAAACATGGATATAAGCAGATATTCTTTAAAAATCTGTTTATTTCTTCCTTCTGCCCAAAATAAACAGCCAGTTCAGACAACATCTCCTGTAAGATGCCCCCTTGTTCTCCTGCCTCAATTACTGACACAGTAACAGGTCTAAAAATATGTACGTGTTTTTTCATCGCAGCAGACAACGCTTTTCCAGCTTGTAAATCAGCAATCAATAAACAGCAGACATTTGTTAAAGAAACCGGGCAGCGTGTTTTTAAAAGTTCCAATGCTCTGCACAACGGAATACCGCTGCCAATCATGGCTGCCAATTGCTGAAAAAAACGGCTGCGTTCTTTGTCATTAACTTTACCACTATTAAACAAACGGCTTATTTTAACAGTGAAACTTTGTACTTCTTCTATCCCAGTAATATAATCATAATTTTCGTGTAAAAATGCTGCTACTTCCTGTTTACTGTCAGCTAAATAACTTCCCTGGTAAAGTTTTCCTGCCATACTGCGTGCTCGCCAGCGGTACAACTGCATTGTTACACCTCCATTATTTTCAGGTATTCTTTATTCTTCCACTATACTCCCTCTCATTCTAATGATATTTGTGAAAAAATAGTGAACGAGAAAATAAAAAAGACGTCTTTCCAAGGAAAAACGTCTTTTTTATTAACTATTATTTTTACCAATTCAGATATTTAAGCTATCTTACTTTCTCCAACAGCTCCAGATATTTTCCCTTTACCAAATCTGGTTCAAAGACATATAGTAAATGTTTAAGCTGTTCTCTGCTTGTACGCGGCTGCTGAGAAGCCCAATAGCCCACTGTTAACTGTACCAGTCTGCGTACTCTGATCTTATTTTTTTCACTTTTAGCAGCAGATAAACCAAACTGCAGCCACTCTCCGTATACAGTCATTTCTTCCTGCATAGTCAGTCTCGCCACAGCAGTTATCAAATCCCGCTGAGTACGCAGCACCAAACTGCCTATTTGTTCCCGTTGCTGCTGACTGCGCCTGCTGGAAACAGCCTGATCAAGTAAAACCAGCATAAAATTCTGCCACGGAGCATATAATTTAAACGCGTTAGCAAAACCATCCCAGCCTGCATACATTTGAAAATGTAAGGCAATATTCATCAGCGTACTACGCGTTAAGGCAAAATCTTTTTCACGCACCAGAAAAACAAATAATCCGTCCATTAACTGCCTGGTCTCATTTTCCCATTTTCTCCGGGCAATCTGTGCAATCAGCTGTGTCCATTCACGCACAAAATACTGTAATTCTCCTGCAGTTAATGATTTATTATTGGTCAATAACAAACTCATCCAACGCAGCATTGGTAATGCATTAACATAACGTCTGTCCGAAGCCGTAAAAAATAGCGTCAGCAAAAATTCTACCATTTTAGAACCGGCATAGACAGTACTCTCTGCACTGTAACGTACAACAGCTTTGGATACAATAGCAGAAAATCTGGCTTCATCACGCATTCTAGCAGCCATAACTGCCATATCCTGCAGCATCTGCAGCAATTCCTGTTCCAAATCAGCATCTGTTTCTGTTAATTCATTGCTTACAATAACCACTATATTCGCACACTGTATCGTTACCTCCGGCAGTCCATCTTTCATTGCCAGGCAGCCAAGCATACCCAATTTACGTATGCCTTCTGCACGCAGATGCGAATTTGTCACTAAAACAGGCTGAAAAACAGCTACTATCTCTTTTGCTAAAATTTCATGTTTAGCACGCATGAAATAGATGCAGGAATTCTTTAATTTCTCCAAACAGGCTTCGCAGGCTATTCCCTGTTCTGCCAAAAGCTTAAAACGGCGTACTATTCGCTCAATCGTCAATGACATCTGTTCCTTGACGCTTTGCGACATAACCGCCTCAGACTGCATATCTAACGCATCCAGAAGACAACTGAGCAGATCCTGTGCCAGAACACTTTTCTCATCTGAGGACAGGTCTTTTTTCTGTGTCTGTTTTTCCAGCTTAGTTACATTATCTAAAAGATTTTTAAACGTAGGACCATGAACTATCCTGGTTGATTCTTCAGCCATCTCTACCTCTATCCTCTATTAAATATTGATAGCACCTTCATAAACGATACCGCTTACAGTATCCACAGTTACTTCCATATCGTCTTTAAGCAGGTTAAGCGCATTTTCAGCGCCAACAACTACAGGAATACTACAATTAATTGCTATGATGGCCACTGAAGATGTCAGTCCACCCTCTTCTGCAATAATAGCAGCTGCTTTAGACGCATAAGCTGCCGCTTCATCCGGCAATACTCCAACTACTAAAACATCACCAGGTTTAAACTTTTCTTTAAAATCTGTCAATGTAACAGCAGTGCATATTTTACCTGTAACCGAACGTTTACCTATACCAACACCGCTTACTAATTTATTTCCCACATTAACCACCTTAATCAAATTCGTTGAACCTGGTTTACCGACAGGAACTCCAGCTGTAATGACAACCGAGTCACCGTCTTTGACATAACCGTGTTCACGTGCACATTTCAATGATATCTCAATCATTTCATCAGTATTATCACTGGAAGGCCCCAAAAGCGGCCTTACTCCCCAGTAAAACTGCATCGCCCTTACCCTTGCAGGTATCCGTGAAACGCCTACAACATAACACTTAGGCCTGTATTTAGCAATCATTCGAGCCGTAAAACCAGATTCAGTAACCGTAACAATAGCGTCTGCATCCAGTTCCTGTGCAATCTGCACTGTAGCATGACTTATAGCCTCAGTAGAATGTATTTTATCACTAATACCTTTTCCTTTAAAAATAGCGGCATAATCCAATGCCTCTTCTGTTCGCAATGCTATCTTGGCCATCGTCTGAACTGCTTCCAGCGGATACGAACCTGAAGCAGTTTCACCGCTCAGCATAATAACATCAGTTCCATCAAAAATAGCATTAGCGATGTCACTGGCCTCTGCACGGGTTGCACGATAACTGTTGACCATGCTTTCCAGCATCTGCGTAGCTGTAATCACAGGCTTACCAGCCTTATTACAGCGCCTGATAATTTCTTTCTGCACCAAAGGAACATATTCAGCGGGAATCTCTACTCCCAAATCACCACGCGCAACCATCACGCCATCAGAAACTTCTATGATTTCATCAATATGCGTAAAACCTGCCTGATTCTCAATTTTGGAAATAATCCCCATCCCCGATCCTGCGGCTTCTAAAACCTTACGAATCGCAAGAACATCCTCTGCCTTTTGTACAAAAGACGCTGCAATATAATCCATATCATGTTCTATTGCAAAAGTAATATCTTTTATATCCTGCTCAGACAAAAAAGGCAGTTTTAATTCCACACCCGGACAGGCGACTCTTTTACGTGAGCCCAGCTGTCCACCATGCACTACTTTCGTATAGATTTCAGTTCCGTTGATGCGTTCTACCTCTAAAGAAAGTAATCCATCAGCCAATAAAATAGCATCGCCTACTTTTAATTCGTCAGGTAAACCTGAATAATTAACTGAAGCAATCTGTTCATTACCGATCTGCTCCTTCGTTGTCAGACAAAAAGATTCGCCCTCCTGCAACGTAATTTTATCATGTTCAAAAATACCCAGGCGCATCTCAGGCCCCCGGGTATCGGCAATCATAGCGATCGGTTTATTGACTTGTTCAGCCGCCTCTCTAACAAGCCCCAATCTTTGGGCATGTTCAGAATGGCTTCCATGTGAAAAATTAAAGCGGGCCATATCCATTCCCGCTTTCAGCATAGAAACTAAAAGCGGGATATTATCAGTACTGGGACCAACGGTGCAAATGATTTTTGTTTTCTTCATTGCCCGGCCTCCTTAGAATTACAACTGAAACTTGTTTTCGCAAATGACCTCATACGCATCTTCAGCTTCGGAAAGCGGCACACTGATTTCATATACGCCACCGTGCTTGGAATTCGTAGTTTTAGTCTGCGTCAAAAAACCGTTCGCAGCTAATACTTCTTTGATCCTGGCAGCCGCTTCAGCGGTCTGCGCAATGTATACTACCTTCCACACAGGTTTTTCCTCCAAGTTTAAAGCTTAAGCCTCTTTAACAGCTTTGATTTTAGCGATCAGCTTGGGCAAAATTTCACGTGCATCGCCTACGATACCATATTGAGCAACCTTGAAAATTGGTGCATTGGCATCTTTATTAATGGCAATAACAATATCAGAAGCAGACATACCAGCTAAATGCTGTATAGCACCGGAAATACCAAACGCAAAATAAATTTTAGGCGTTACAGTTTTGCCAGATTGACCAACCTGATGTGCATGATCTACCCAACCTTCATCGACAACAGCGCGAGACCCCCCAACACTGCCATGTTCAAATAAAGCAGCCAATTCTTCGAGCATTTTGAAATTATCACAGCTGCCTAATCCACGACCGCCTGAACAAATAATCTCCGCATCTTCTATTTTAATAGCGCCACTGGCCCCCAAAATCTCTTTGCGAACCAACTCCACCTTAGATGTAACAGCATTTTTTACAGTATAATTTACAATTTCGCCGCTTCTAGATGCATCGACATCCTTTGCCTTAAAGACCTTAGGACGTACAGTGCCCATCTGCGGACGATGCTCATCACAGATTATCGTAGCCAGAATATTACCGCCCAAAGCAGGACGTGTCCATTCTACCAGTTCTCCATTGATATCCAATGCCGTACAATCAGCACAAAGACCTGTGCCTAAACGTGCGGCGATACGAGGAGCAAGATCTCGGCCATCTACAGTAGCTCCGCATAAAACAGCATTTGGTTTATAGGTTTCAACCAATTCACAAAAAGCATTAGTATAAATATCAGTATTATACTCTGCATACTCAGGTCCGCTGACAACATAAACAATATCAGCGCCGGCTGCAAATAGTTTCTGCGGCAAGCTGCCAGCTTCTTTACAAATCAAAACAGCGCAGCATTTCTGATCTGCTTTAGCCGCTAATTCGGCGCCGACACCAAGCAATTCATAAACAACACCAACAGGCTCTCCGTCTTCTAATTCAACATTGACCCATAAATCTTTACCTTCTTTATTCTTTACCTCACGGACAATCTCTTCACGTTCAATTGCCTCAACAGGGCATTCCCCTATGCAGGCGCCACAGGCGATACAGGTGTCCTGATCGATATTAGCCTTACCGTCAACCATATTGAGCGCGCCAACCGGGCATACTGCTATACAGGATTCACAGCCGATACATTTTTCTCTATCTACACAAATAGCCATCTTCATTCACCTCAATGAGTAATAATTTTCGCTTGTACCAATTTTTCGATCAGCATATCAACAGCTTTGTCTGTATCTTCTTCATTGATTATTTCGCTTTCGATCTGTGGTACGGACGGGGTGAAGATTTTCAAAACTTTAGTCGGAGAACCTGATAACCCTATCACTTTCGGATCAATCTCCAACTCAGCCGCACCCATTACGGGAATCTCTGCTTTTCTTGCTTTCATTTTTCCTTTGATACTGGCAAAACGAGGTTCTTTTTCAGATTTAGTAACAGTAACTACAGCCGGCAATGTAACAGCCAAAGTCTGACAGCTGCTTTCATTCTCTCGTTCAACAAGCAGTCTTCCATCTGCTCCCAACGCTACTTTTAAAGCCCCGGTAACCTGTGGAATGCCAAGATGTTCGGCCATTTCAGGTCCAACTTGAGCAGTATCACCATCAATTGCCTGTTTACCGCATAAAACCAAATCGCACTCTCCTACCTTACGTACAGCAGCTGCTAAAGCAACACTTGTAGCCAGAGTATCAGAACCAGCCAAAGCCCTGTCACTGATTAAAACAGCGTCGTCAGCGCCCATCGCAATGGCCTCTTTCAAAATATCCGTTGCCTGCGGCGGTCCCATCGAAACGACGGTGACCTTCGCTCCGCTGGTGTCCTTAAGGATCAAGGCAGTTTCCAATGCCTGACGGTCAAAAGGATTCATAATATTTTCAACACCATCGCGAATAAGTGTGTTGGTTTCAGGATTAATTTTGACCTCTGCCGTATCAGGAACTTGTTTGATACATACTACGATATTCATGTGAGCCCTCCTCTATATTTATGCCAAAGGTTTTAACTACATATTTATTATTGTAACATTCTTTACTTGACTGTGGCAAGCAAAACCCTGTTTTTCAACAAGGTTTCACCCCTTTAAATACCAATTTTCTCCCAATAAATCATCTAAAGCCTGGTAAACACCGGCATTCTTCCCATCCACCCAAAAACAGCGCTCTACTTTGATCATCTTTCCTGAATCTATCAGATGCAGATAGACAGGTGTATCACCCGAAAAACTTTCAAAAATCTGTTTTAAGCCTTTTTGGACAATACCATTTTCATCCTTTTTCATGATCTTTATATGTAAATCAGGAGGCACTTCCTGCAGAGGTTTAATCTTTAACGCCTGAATTTTTCGTTCACGTTCATCGATACTGAGTTTTCCTTCCACGCTGATTGCATTCTCCTGATAAAGCAGCCTGGCAGCGTCACGGTAAACTTTTGGAAAAACCACAATCTCCATCTTTCCGTTAAAATCTTCTAATGTTAAAATCGCCATACTGTCACCCTGACGCGTATTTCTTATCCGGCAATCCGAAATTATACCGGCAACACTGAAATATTTACCGTCAAGCACTTCACTGGCATCTGATATTTTACGCAATGGAGTGTAATAATACAAGGAACCGACATAAGCGTCTAAAGGATTACCGGTTACATAAAAACCGATCAGTTCCTTCTCATATTGCAAAATCGTGCGTTTGGGAATTTCTTCCAATTCAGGTATTCTTAGCTCATTAACATCAGCAAAACTGTCATCACCAAATAGTCCCATCTGTCCGCTCTGATAATCTTTTTGATAATTACTGCCCATGTCCATAGCCTGTTCTGCAACGGCTAACAACTCGGAACGTTTATAACCAAAGGAATCCATCGCGCCACATTTTATTAAATTTTCCAACATTCGTTTATTAACAGCTCTATTATCCACCCGTTTACAGAAATCCATCAAAGATTTAAAAGGTCCCTCTTTACGTGCCTGTAAAATGCTGCCGATCGCATTTTCACCTACATTTTTCACACCTGCTAAACCAAAACGGATAACCCTGTCTTTATTTACAGAAAAGCTTCGGCCACTTTCATTAACATCCGGCGGTAAAATCTTCAGCCCCATACTGCGGCACACACTTATATACCAGCTCAGCTTTTCGCTGTCACTGATGACACTTGTCAAAAAAGCTGCCATAAATTCTGCAGGCCAGTGTGCTTTAAGATAAGCGGTCTGATAAGCAACTAATGCGTACGCGGCAGAGTGCGATTTATTGAACCCATAACCGGCAAAATGCTGTAGGAGAGCAAAAATTTCACTGCTCAGCTGCGGGCTGATACCATGTTTTTGTTGAGCTCCATCAATAAAGGCTTCACGCATAGAATCCAGTTCCTTAGCCTTTTTCTTGCCCATAGCCCGCCGCAGAATATCTGCCTGCCCGAGGCTGAAGCCTGCCAGAACGGAAGTGATCTGCATAACCTGTTCCTGATAAAGAATAACGCCAAAAGTATCTTTTAAAACCGGTTCCAATAAAGGATGCAGCATCTCTGCAGTTTTTTCACCATGACGTCCTGCAATAAAATCTTCTACCATTCCCGTTCCTAATGGTCCAGGACGATACAATGCAACTAGAGGAATAAGATCTTCAAAACTTTCCGGTCCCAAATCCATAACCAGTTTCGTCATTCCGCCTGATTCAAGCTGAAATACCCCTTGAGTATCGCCCTTTCTCAGCATGCTGCACGTTGCTTCATCATCAAGAGGAATTTTATCAATATCAAGTTTATCACCAGTAGTTTCATAAATAAACTTGATTGCATCACCAATTACTGTCAAAGTACGCAACCCTAAAAGATCCATCTTTAAAAGTCCGAGGCTTTCAATCTTATCTTTATCATATTCAGTTGTAATAAAATTTTCATTTGACAACTGCAGCGGCACATACTTTTTCAAATCATCCGGGGCAATAACAACTCCCGCCGCATGAGTACCTGAATTACGCGGCATGCCTTCCACGCTTTGAGCAAGATCAATCAGGCGTTTGATGTTCGCATCGTTTTCATATAAACTTCTCAGCTCATTACTGGCCTCCAGCGCTCTCTCTAATGTAATACCCAAATCACGCGGAATAAGTTTTGCTACATTATCCACCATGCTGTAAGGCATTTCCAACGCTCTGCCAACATCACGAACCGCCGCGCGAGCCTGTAAGGTACCAAAAGTTATGATCTGGGCAACCTTCTCCTGTCCATAACGATTAATAATGTAATCCAGAACCTGCTGCCTTTTTTCATAACAGAAATCTGTATCTATATCAGGCATACTTACACGTTCAGGATTTAAGAAACGTTCAAACAGCAAATCATATTTCAGCGGATCAATATTAGTAATCCCTAAAAGATAAGCGACAATACTGCCTGCCGCACTTCCGCGGCCAGGTCCTACAGGTATGTCATTTCTGCGGCTGTAACTTATAAAATCCCAAACAATCAGAAAGTAACAGTCATAGCCCATTTTATTGATAATACCTAATTCATATTCCAGCCTATCTAAAACCTGCTGCGTCGGCTCAGGATACCTCCCCGGCATCCCATCTAAACACAGTTTACGCAAATATTCCTCTGCCGATAATCCATTTGGAATAGGGAATTCCGGCAGCAATAAATGACCAAAACTCAATTCCACGTTGCAGCGCTCTGCTATCTTCGCTGTATTTTCTAAAGCTTCAGGACAATCACCGAACTTTTCGCGCATCTCAGCTTCACTTTTTAAATAAAATTGATCATTAGGAAATTTCATTCTTTTAGGATCATCTACAGTACTTGTTGTCTGAATACACAGCAATACATCCTGTGCATCTGCATCTTCGCGCTTCACATAATGAGAATCATTAGTAGCCACTAAACCAAGATCATATTTTTTTGCCAGGCGTTTCAGTTCAGTATTAACAGTATGTTCTTCTTCAATGTCATGATCCTGAATTTCCAGAAAAAAATTGTCTTTCCCGAAAATGTCCAGATAATCCTTTAAACTGTTTTCAGCTCCTTCTAAATTGCCTCGCAGTATTTGCACAGGAATCTCACCGGCAATGCATGCGCTCATGCAGATAATACCTTTACTGTATTGTCTTAGAATATCTTTATCAATTCTAGGTTTATAGTAAAACCCTTCTAAATGTCCAAGTGAAACCAGCTTCATCAGATTGTGATAACCTTCGTCATTCTCTGCCAGTAAAATCAAATGGTACATCCCATCACGGTTAGTTTTTTCAAATCGTGATCCATTTGTCAAATATACTTCACAGCCTATAACAGGCTTGATTCCCTGCTTCATTGCCTCCTGATAAAAATCAACGACACCATACATTACACCATGATCTGTTATCGCCAGGCTCTTCATTCCGATTTCTTTAGCATAAGCAACCAGATCACTTATTTTTGCGGCACCGTCAAGCAGGCTGTATTGAGTATGGACATGCAGATGTGTAAAATTTACGCTCACAACAGTCCTCCTTCCGAAAAAGCATCGATTTTTTTATTAATTTTATACCATATATTATACCACAACAGATATAGGCAAACACCAGTTGCTTTAAGGATGCACTGCTACTCAAGCAAAAGCATCACCTGCCAATAGCGGCAAAGTGATGCTGAACATCAAACTCTCCTATCTTTATTTTTATATAAACTCCATAATACTCCCGGTACTAAAAACAACAAATTAAAAGCCAAGCTTGGGAATAAGGCATTTGCCGAATCTGGGAAAATAAACGGCCAAAGGCAGGCTACCATTATACCAGCAATCATTGCGGCAAAGCCAGCCTCTTTTGGCACTAAGCCTTTAAAAAACACAATAAATGTCAATGGTAAAAATATTCCTGCCCCCCGCAATGCCATTGACAGATAATTCCAATGCAAAACCAGTGAATCAAGATAATGAAAAACGAATATTACTGCGCCAAATGTAACTGCCAACACTGAAAATCTACTAATCCACAATAATCTTTTTACATCACGAAGACCGAATAAATCATTAAAAATATCTCGTGAAATCATCGTCCCAATTCCTAATGCAAGACCAGAAATAGAACCAAGCGAAGACAGCAGCAATGCTGCAATACCAATGCCCCCCAGCCATTCAGGCAAATATATACATAGATAAAACGGCAGTGCATCAATAGCGTTAATCTCCGGATGCATCGCATGCATATACATACCTATCATCACTGACGGTAACCCGACAGGAATAACAATCAATGCAGCTATGACACAGCCTGCTGCTGCCGTTGCACTATCCTTGGCCGAAAACAGCGCCTGTACATAGGTCTGTGTAGAAATAACCCCAATCACCATAGAAAATAAACTAAAAAGACTGTCTTCAATGCCCTTACCAAAAAGGCTGAGCCATGGAAACGCAGGAAAACTTTCACGAATTCCCGTCAATCCTCCCAAATCATTATAAGAAAGAATGCCTCCTACAAAAACAGTTGCAAAAACCAGTAATATTTTAAAAATACCAGCCATTCCAGAACTGTTGATACCGCCAAAAAAAACCAGTGCCGCAACAATAACAATTATTATTGACGCAGCAGCCACCAGGCTTACATGAAAAAGGCCCACTATTAAATGTATTGACGTAAGCATGCTTGCAACAATACTGAAAAATATACCTGCCGTAGCCGATAAACTCGCTATCGGACCAGCTTTCTTCCCGAAGTTTACAACTAAAAACTCAGAAATCGTCATCAGACCGCTATTACGCAGCGGACGGGCATAAAACAGTCCCATGATGATAAACCCAATGCCAGATCCTAAAGTAAACCACCAAGCGGTTAGTCCCAGCTGAAAGCCTAACTGTGCTGTGCCTATGGTAGCAGCACCGCCAACAATAGTTCCTATAATACTGCCTGCGACCATACCAATCCCGGCACTGCGTCCGCCTAAGGCATAGTCATCAGCAGATTTTATTTTACGACCGGCATATATACCTGGCAAAATCGTTAAAACCAGTGTTATAACTATACTCACAAGTTGTACTGTTGTTAACTGCATACCTTCCACACCCTTGTTAAAATATTGTTTTATAAATCTTAATTCGCTGTTAAATATTTAAATCCTGCCGTAAATCTGGTAATTCATTATACTATTCTGATATGGAAACTATACCTTTGTTTACATTTTTCTTCATTTTTTATACTTTATCAACTTTTTCTTGCTTTTTGCTTTTTTGCAAAGTACAATTATCTCATCGAATAGTATCAAGGTACTTTTATCGTACTGTTTTCCAGTACTGCAGCTTCGAGAAGTCAAAGCTTTTAATTCGACTTTTTCTCTCCAGTACAATACCTTGTTGTTCTTCGTAATTATTAATTTATTTATGAGGGGGATTTATCATGAAATTTACTAAGAAAAAACTGGCTCTGGCCATAGGCGGTGCCCTTATAACCATGTCAGTTTTAGTCAGCGGCTGCAGTACAGGCAGCGACAAGAAAGCAGACACTATTAAAATAGGCGTTGTTGCTGAGCTGACAGGTAATAACGCTACTTATGGAACATCCATTACAAATGGAATCAAACTTGCCGTACAGCAGCTAAATGATACCGGTGGTCTGCTTGGCAAAAAAATTGAACTGGTCGTTGCCGATAATAAATCTGAACCTGCAGAAGCTGCTAATGCAATGAGTAAACTGGTCAATCAGGATAAAGCTCCCGTTGTTATGGGATTATTTGCCAGTTCCAGTGCCATAGCTGCCTCTAACGTAAGTGAAGCCGCTAAGGTTCCTTTTCTTGCAGTTGGAGCCACTAATCCAAAAGTAACCTTAGATGAAAAAACAGGTAAGGTAAAACCAAATACCTTCAGAGTTTGCTTCATCGATCCGTTTCAGGGTACTGTCGGTGCTAATTTTATTTTAAATGAACTGAAGCTCCAAAAAGCTGCTGTTTACATTGATAACAGCAGTGACTATGCCAAAGGTCTGGCTGAATTTTTCAAAAAAGCTTATACAGAAAAAGGCGGTACAGTTGTCATTGAAGAATCATATCTGCAAAAAGATTCGGACTTTAAAGCTGTTTTGACAAAAATATCTGCGGCAAAGCCTGAAGTAATTTATGTACCTGGTTATTATGAAGAAGTAGGTAAAATATGCAAGCAAGCCCGTGAACTAGGTATTACAGTTCCTATTATCGGCGGTGACGGCTGGGATAGTCCTAAATTAGTCGAAATAGCAGGTGCATCATCTCTTAACAATACCTATTTCACAAACCATTACAGCCCGGATTCTACCAATGAAGCTTCCAAAGCTTTCGTAGATACTTATGCTAAAACTTATAAGCAAAAACCTGACGCGCCCGCAGTGCTTGGCTATGATGGAGCCATGCTTTTAGCCGACAGCATCAAACGCGCAGGTGTCTATGAATCAGCAAAAGTAGCAGAAGCATTAGCTGCTACCAAAGATTTTCAGGCAGTAACAGGCAAAACCTCTTTAGACGCTTCCCACGATGCAGTAAAAAGTGCTGTTATAGTTGGATTTAAAGATGGCAAACAGGTTTACCGCGCAACAGTTAATCCTTAAACATTGTTTTATAACCTCCTAAAAACAGACTCTTACGAGTCTGTTTTTTTATTTGTTCATACTTTCCTTTGCCATCCCTGCAGGCTTAGAGTATAATATATAAATCAATAAATCTACTTTCAAAAGGAGTATCTTATGCCGGAACGCAATCAAATAATTGACGACCTGCGCGGTATCTGTATGCTTGGAGTCATCGGTATCCACGTTGGTTCTTTTGTCCTAGAAGCACCTTATCCCAATAGTTTCTTATATATGCTGCTGGAAATACTTTCACGCTATAGTGTTCCCGCGTTCTTTTTTATCTCCGGTTATGGTTTATTCTGCCAATACCGACCAGAAACTACTATAGCTTATCTGCCTTTTTTAAAAAAACGGCTGCAAAGTGTCGGACTTCCCTATGTTATCTGGTCACTGTTTTATCTGCTTTACTTTTCTGCTGTTATGCCAGGATGTATAAACTGGCAGCCAACAAATATCCTTTTTCTTCTCTTTTATGGTTTATCCTGCTACCACTTATATTTTATGGTCATACTGCTATGGTTTTATTTTACTTTCCCATTATGGCATAAATTATTTTCTTTTTTCCAAAACAGCAGTCTTAAAATTGGTTTTATGCTGCTGTTCTTACTGCAGATCGTCTTCAACTACTGGACCTGTCATCCCAATCTTAAAAGTACTGACTTACCAGTATTTTTACAAAACCTTTTTAACTATCGTCTAAATTACCTGCCTCTGCATTATTTATTTATTTTCATGTCAGGCGGCCTGGCAGCAGTTTATTATAATACTTTTATAAAATTTATTATCAGACATTTCACAAAAGTAAGTGTCTTCTACATCTTTACGCTCTTGTTTATCGGGGGCAGTTATTACTATTATTATTTTTATCATAATTCCAGTCTGATCATTCTGGTAAACACTCTTCAGCAATTAAGTCTGCAGGGGTTCCTTTACACAATAGGTTCTCTGATTTTTTTCTGTGCAGTCTTTGCCAAAACAAGTCTTTCGAATCCTATCAGAAAGTTTATTCATCTCTTATCAGTAAACTCGCTTATTGTTTATCTCATCCATCCCTTTTGGATGGATATCATCAGCAGGCTTTGTCACGTTGGCGGAATTGTTATGACCAGCAAAAAAATTCTTTTGATCTACTGTCTTCTTGTCACTTTATCTGTACTCTCAAGTATTATCATAACTAAATTAGGAGGTAAACTTCCTTGGTTAGGTTTATTATTAACAGGAAAACGAACTACCTCTACAAAAAAAGCATCTTGAAAATTCAAGATGCTTTTTACTTTCATTTCATTCTAAGTTCACAAACAATTTACAAAAATCAGATTCTTTTGTATAATTGTTTTTACTATAATTATTATTTTATCATATGCTGTGTATGCAGAGTGAAAGGACTTTTATTACTATGGAACGTGAAAATTTCTCATCCCGACTTGGCTTTATCCTTATTTCTGCAGGCTGTGCTATCGGCCTTGGTAACGTATGGCGTTTTCCATTTATTACAGGCATGTACGGAGGCGCCTCTTTCGTACTTATCTATCTATTTTTCCTGCTCATTCTAGGATTGCCTATCATGGTAGCAGAATTTTCAGTAGGCCGTGCCAGCTGCCGTAGCGCTGCACTTTCATTTGATGTTTTAGAACCCAAAGGAACTAAATGGCACCTTTATAAATACGGAGCTATTGCCGGCAACTATATCCTAATGATGTTCTACACAACAGTTGCTGGTTGGATGCTGTATTATTTTTATAAAATGGCTGTTGGTGACTTCGCAGGGCTTGATGCTAAGGGTGTAGGCGCTCTTTTTGGTGGCCTGCTTGGTGATCCGCTAACTATGACTTTCAATATGGTCCTGACAGTCCTGGTTTGTTTTGGTGTTTGTCTTTTAGGTTTACAGGCCGGTGTAGAAAAAATCACAAAAACAATGATGTTATGCCTGCTCATCCTCATGTTAGCCTTAGCTGCAAACTCCATGTTCTTACCAGGAGCGGAAGCTGGTCTTAAATATTACCTCTATCCTGATTTCAATAAAGTCTTTGAAAAAGGTGTTTCCGAAGTTATTTTCGCCGCTATGGGACAGGCTTTCTTTACACTCAGCCTTGGTATAGGTGCTCTGGCTATCTTCGGAAGCTATATTGCCAAAGAACGTTCTCTAACAGGCGAGGCAGTATTTATCACTATTTTGGATACAGCCGTAGCACTTATTTCAGGCTTGATCATTTTTCCAGCCTGCTTTAGTTTTGGTGTTAATCCGGACAGCGGACCTAACCTCCTTTTTGTAACTTTACCTAACGTTTTTAACGCAATGCCATGGGGTCAATTTTGGGGAGCATTATTCTTCCTCTTCATGATATTTGCCTCTTATTCTACTGTTATTGCAGTCTTTGAAAATATAACTGCCTGCATCCGCGATCTTACTGGCTGGAGCCGCAGTAAAACTATTTATATCAATATAGTGCTGATAACAATGCTTTCTATGCCCTGTATACTTGGTTTCAATGTCTGGAGCCATATCCAGCCTTTAGGTCCTGGAAGCTGTATCCTTGATTTAGAAGATTTCTTTATCAGCAACAATCTACTGCCATTAGGCAGCCTCGTTTATCTGCTATTTTGCACACAGCGTTATGGCTGGGGCTGGAACAATTTTATCAAAGAAGCTGATACCGGCAACGGTCTTAAATTTCCTAAATGGATGCGGTTTTATGTCACTTATATTTTGCCTCTGATCGTTCTTGGAATTTTTATCAACGGTTATTTCGCTCTATTTAAATAGCCGCTTCAAAAAACGAAATCTATTTCTGAGTACTATCAAGCATTTTTATGAAAAAAGATCTCATTTTTGTATCAGTACAATACTATTCACAGATAAATGAAAAATCCCCTGTGCAAAGCACAGGGGATTTTATTTACTCATCAAATGCCAATTTTCTTATTTTTCAAGAACATCCACATCGGACCAGCCAGAAAAATCGAAGTATAGGCACCACTGGCAAAACCTACCAGCATAGCGAAAGAAAAATTATGTATAGTCTCTCCGCCAAAAAGGAAGATTGACACTATAGCAAACAATGATGTTGCCACAGTATAAATTGTCCTCGTCATACACTGCCAAATGCTGTTATCGACCATCTCGCCCAGGCTTTCACTGCGTCGATGTATTTTCAGATTTTCACGAATACGGTCAAAAATAACGATCGTACCGTTAACAGAATAACCGACTACCGTCAGCAGTGCTGCAACAAACGAAGAATCCATTTCCATTTGGAACAATGAGAAATAACTCAATACTACCAAAACATCAATAATAAGTGCTATAATTGCCGCTATTGCAAATTTAAACTCAAACCTAAAGGTAATATAAGCAATCATCAATACCCAGGAAAGAACTATTGCCATAGCCGCCTGCTGTACCAGTTCTGAACCGATTGTAGCGCCAACCTGCTCAACACGCTGTATCTGATAATTGCCAAGCTTGCTTTGCAGATCATTCATCGTAGCTCTTAATTCAGTATCCTCCACAACACCAGTACGAATCAATACACTGTTGGCTTCAGTTTTGCCATCACTGTTTTCCAGTTGGATGATACTATTGCCCATATCATGTTCTTTCAGGACATCCCGAACCTGTGCCACATTGACCGGATTTTCAAAAGTCAAATCAACAATACTGCCGCCTGTAAAATCAATTCCAAGATTGAAACCACGGGTAACAATAGAACCAAAGCCGATCAACAGAAAAATAATGGTGATGGAAAAGAAAATTTTATAATTCTTTACGATCGAAAACATTATTTATTCACCTCCTTCGGAGCAGAAACGCCAAAGAAAGCGGGATTTTTAGTGAAATTGCTTGAAATCAAAAAGCGCAGCAAAAATTTAGTCACAGTAATAGCCGAGAACATACTCAAAATAACACCAATAGCCAATGTTACTGCAAAGCCTTTAATCGGTCCAGTACCAAGATAGAAAAGAATAACGGCAGCCATTAAAGTCGTTACATTAGAGTCAAAAATAGTTACAAACGCACGATTAAATCCTGCATCCATTGCTGAACGTAAAGTTTTACCATTGCGAATTTCTTCTTTAAATCGTTCAAAAATCAAGACATTAGCATCTACTGCCATGCCAATAGACAGGATGATACCAGCTATACCAGGCAGAGTCAGCGTCGCATTCAGATACCGCATCACTAAAAGCAGCATCATTACATAAAGCAGTAATGCAATACAAGCTACAATACCTGACAAACGGTAAAACAGAATCATAAATACAAAAACACCGATAACACCGATTCCAAAAGCTTTAATACTTTTTTCTTTAGAATCCTGACCTAATGTAGGTCCAACAGTCCGATTTTCCATAACCTCAATTTTCACAGGCAAAGAACCGCTACGCAGTAAAATAGCCAAATGCTCAGCCTCTTCCATAGTACGTGATCCTGAGATTTGAGCTCTGCCGCCAGTTATAGCTTCCTGTACTACAGGATTTGTAAGCACTTCACCATCTAACACAATAGCGATCGGTTTACCTATGTTACGTGCGGTAAGATCAGCAAACTTTTTGCCGCCTTCATCACTGAACTCCAAACCGACAACAGACTGGTTGCCCTGAGAAATTTGCGCTTTAGCATCCTTTAAGTCTTTACCTGTCAGAACAGTTTTCCCGCTGACATCTTTAAATTCCAAAAGTGCGGTACGTCCGAGCATCGCAATCGCTTTATCAGGATCTTTAACTCCAGGAAGCTCAACAATAATACGATCCTTACCCTGACGCTGTATAACCGGTTCAGTCAATCCAAGTTCATTGACACGGCGTTCAATAATTTTCACTGAACGATTAACTGCATCATCATCAACCTTTAACTCAGGTGTATCAACAGCCTGAAGCACAACATGTGTACCACCCTGCAGATCAAGTCCCTGTTTAATGGAATTTGACAAAGGCGAAATATAAACACAGAAACCCCCGATTATCGCCAACGAGATAATCAAGAATTTGCCTAATTCATTCCATCTCAAAATTAGCTGCCCCCTTTAGTAAGTTCATCAAAACTTTTATAAACAAGCTACTCACAAAGAGTAACGTTTGTTTCAGTAACCAGATACTGCACCGGTTTATCATAATAATCTACTGGTATTTTACTGCATAACAGGGCATTATAAGTCACACCCATCAGCACAGCTTTATCAACCTGTGCCAAGAAGCGGTCATAATAACCTGCACCCATGCCTATTCGGTTCCCATTTTTAGCAAACCCAACTCCAGGCACCAATACCAAAGCTATTTCATGTGGATTTATCACAACATCTGTACCACTAACACTGCGGATTCCGTAACGGTCAAGTGATAACTGGCCAAAACCTTCAAACCGCACCGCACAAATCTCTGTTTCTGAAATTATCTGCGGAACACAAACCGTTTTACCAGCGAGTCTAGCCTGCTCTAAAACAATGTCTATATTCGGTTCGTTTCCGAATGCCAGATAACCAAAAATGACGTCAGCCTGACGATATTGTGGCGAAAGCATAATATTTGCACAGATTTCTTTGCTCCAGCGGTCAACCTGATCCCTAGAAAGCTGATTGCGCAAAGATTTTAACTCCTTGCGCAATTGTTGTTTCTTCATTATTTTTCTGCCATTTCCTGCTTAACGGGATCTTGAAAAGCACTGATAGCGGAACGTGCAAAATCAACTTCCACGTCTTCAGCCAGCTTCAAGGTAACCTTTTTTTCACTGATAGCGGTAATCACACCAAACATACCGCCAATAGTCACTACTTTATCGCCTTTTTTCAAAGAATCAAGCATTCTCTGACGTTTTTGTTGTTCTTGTTTCTGAGGACGATACAGCATAAAATAAAAGATACCGCCCATTAAGATAAACGGCCAGATCGCATTGATCATCGCCATAGTATCTCCACCTTGCATGGGAACACCTCCTTCATAATTCTCCCCTATCTGGGATTATATTCGCCATAAAAACGAAAAATCCTGTTTTAGCCTCGATAATTTTCTAAAAATCTTTCGCGCAGCTCAGGGAAAGTATCACTGGCAATAGCAGAACGAATCTGCTTTGTAAAATCAAGCAGAAAATGTAGATTGTGAATCGTAAGCAGCCTCAGAGCAAACAACTCTTCTGCCTTAAATAGATGCCTGATATAGGCCCGTGAAAAATTACGGCAAGTATAACAGCCGCAGCGTTCATCAATAGGACGAAAATCCTCAGCATATGCTGCATTCCGTACAACCAGCCGTCCTTCTGGGATCATTGCTGTACCGTTACGCGCTACCCTTGTTGGAAATACACAGTCAAACATATCGACACCCAGGTTTACTGCCTCTACTATACAGTCTGGGGTTCCAACTCCCATTAGATAACGAGCTTTATTCTTTGGCATATGCTCAGTTGTTTGGTTTAAAATGTCATACATCAGCGGCTTAGGTTCACCAACACTCAGTCCACCGATTCCATAACCAGCAAAATCCATTTCCGTCAGCTGATCAGCACTCATTTTTCGAAGTTCCGGATACATTCCACCCTGAACAATGCCAAACATAGATTGGTCTTCACGGGTATGTATATCTAAACAGCGTTTGGCCCAACGCGTAGTTCTCAGAGTTGATTCTTTTGCATAATCAAAATCAGCCGGATAAGGAATGCATTCATCAAAAGCCATTGCGATATCGGCGCCTAATGCTTCCTGTACTTCTGTGGCTATCTCTGGCGACAGAAATTTTTTTGAACCGTCAATATGCGACCTGAATGTCACACCTTCTTCTTTGATTTTTCTCATGGCTCCCAAACTGAAAACCTGAAATCCACCGCTGTCTGTCAGCATCCCCCGGTCATAACGCATAAAATTATGCAAACCTCCGGCTTTCTTGACCAATTCGTGGCCAGGCCGTAAAAACAAATGATAAGTGTTAGACAAAATAACCTGACTGCCCATAGCATATAATTCTTCTGGCGCTAATGTTTTTACGGTCGCCTGTGTTCCAACAGGCATAAACATCGGCGTATCAAAAGTTCCGTGCGGAGTATGTAATTTACCTAATCGCGCGCCGCTCCGACTGCACTCTTTTATTAATTCATATGTAACTGCGTGCATAAATTCTCCTAAAAATTATTTATTCAAATCAGTAATAAACATAGCGTCACCAAAAGAAAAGAAACGATAATGTTCGCGTACAGCTTCAGCATAAGTCGACATCATAATCTCACGTGTTGACAGGGCTGATACCAACATCAAAAGCGTGCTCTGCGGCAAATGAAAATTAGTTATCAATGAATTTACCAGTCGAAAGCGATATCCAGGATAAATAAAGATATTTGTCCAGTTCCCGCCAGCTTTAATCACACCACTTTCACCCGCAGCTTCTAAAGTACGTACCGCAGTAGTTCCTACAGCAACGATACGCCGACCTTCAGCTTTAGCCTTATTAATAGCTTCAGCCGCTTCAGGTGAAACAGAGTAAAACTCTCTGTGCATCACATGATCTTTGATGTCATCAACACTGACAGGGCGAAAAGTGCCAAGACCAACATGCAGTGTTACAAAAACCTCTTCGCAGCCAATATCCCTAATCTTTTGCAAAAGTTCTTTGGTAAAATGCAATCCGGCAGTTGGTGCTGCAGCACTGCCATTCTCTCTTGAATAGACTGTTTGATAACGTTCCTTATCTTCCAGTGGTGCCGTAATATACGGAGGCAGCGGCGTTTCACCCAAACGATCCAAAATCTCTTCGAATACGCCATTATAATAAAAACGCGCTATTCTTCCGCCAAAATCCGTATCAGCAATAATATCACAGGACAAATCATCACTAAATTTTATTTTTGCCCCAACGCGCAGTTTGCGACCAGGTTTAACCAAAACTTCCCAATCCGTACTGTTTAAACGAGTCAGCAAAAATACCTCAACTCTTGCACCAGTATCCTTCACGCCATGCAGACGTGCCGGAATAACACGTGTATCATTAAAAACCAGTAAATCATCATGCCGCAAATATTCACATAAATCATAAAAATATCTGTGTTCTATTGTTCCCGTATTTTTATCTACAACAAGCAATCTTGAGTGATCGCGCGGTTCCAACGGATACTGCGCAATCAATTCCTGCGGCAATTCATAAGTAAAATCTTTTACCTGCATCTTAATCTCCGGTTTCAGTAAATTTTTTCAACCCTGGTATCTGTATAATAATGAGTTAAAATTTCTTTATAATAGTCCCTGCTGCGTGGCGGCGCACTATTTGCCATCCCACGTGCTCCCCACTGGGAAAGCCCCAGTCCGGACCCCTGCCCACGGCCTTTAAAAGTTACCATCTCACCTTTTTCACCGCTGACAAAATGCAGATCCTTTAAAATATCTTTAAAACTAATACTACGTTCGCTGACTTTTATCGGGACTTCCTTCCTGCCGATTTCTATTCCATAAGGATTTTCAATAGGAATCTCAATAGAATTTGGTACAGGACGGTTGACTTCCACTTCAAAAAAAGTACTGTTGAGCCCTAATATTTCCTGCACCTGCTGTCCTGTAAAAAGAAATGTCCCGCCGCTGCCGCTGAACAGCATTTCCTGCACCCGTCCGCTGGCAGTGCGATCATTTCCAAACATTTTGCTACTGCCTTCCAGCGGTGATAAACGTATGCTTTCAAGTTTGCCGACAGCATATCCACGCGTCGATAAACGTCGTTCGATCTCACTTGCAGGCAAAGCTTTTTCCCAGTTATACATAGGTGCATCCCAGTCGTAATCCTTCACACTGCGCAGATAAGGTACATATCTGCCCCACACATCGCGGCTGTTTTCCGTCTGCCCGCCACCACTTTGGTGATAAACAGCTTCAATTGGCTGCCCGTTATAAGTGACTACCATTCCCGCTGTGACATCGACCAGTTTATTAATAGCCTGCTTTTCTGTTGTCAGTCCATAATAATCCTGCCCTTCTTCACTGGCTTTCAGATCATAACCTAAACGACTGCGGTTTCCAAGCCTGTTATAAGCCAGCGACCTTGCTGCTACAGCCTGGGCCTTAATTGCCTCATCAGGGAAAATCACAGGTATTTCTTCGCCCACAACACTATATAAATACTGCTCTAACGGCAGTACATTGACCACATCTAAAGTCTTTCCGTCAGCGGAAATACGTACCTCAAAGCTGCCACGGTAAGCTTTTTTATTTACTTCAATGGGCTTGCCATTTTCTTTTACCACAAAACGTAACGTTTTGGCGCCAAACTTCTGCGCACCCAAATTGACAGTACCACCCTCAGCATTTACAAAATACCTATCCGGTTTCAAAACCATTTCCTCTCCGGTATCCGGTACTCTTACCATCAGTTCATCCTCACAGCTAAGCTCAGCTGCAAACTGACCATGTACGACAGCAACAGCAATATCAGGCGATGAAGCCATTACTATGCCACAATTGATACAGAATACCCATGCGACAAGCAGCAGCAGTTTTTTCATGAGGACGCCCCCTTCTCTAAAACTAGTCTAACTTTACCTTAGGCTTCTTCTCATAACGGTCCCTTTCACTGAATACGCAGCCACAGTATGGCTGACGATATAACTCCAGCTCTAGGCTTATATCAACACCACGCTGATAACCTTTGCGAAAATCCTCATAGTAAAACGGGATATCAAATTCCTTCCCAGCTTCTTCAGCCATTTGTATGATCAGTTCATGCTTCTGATACGGACTGACTAATAAAGTCGTTGAGAAAGCATCATAACCATTTTCTTTGGCATACTGAGCTGCATAACGCATACGCACTCTGTAGCAGTAAGCGCAGCGTATTACAGGTTCATCCAGCATCCCTTGCACACAAGTTTCCAGAGGGTAGCTTTTATCTACAATCAGCTTATAACGTTTTTTCTCGCATAACTCTCGTAAAGCATTTAATCGCCGTTTAAATTCCTTATATGGATGGATATTTGGATTAAAATACAAAATATCAAAAGCCTTGCCGTCAACCAACAGCTTCTCTGCAGGATAGCATGCACAAGGTCCGCAGCAGGCGTGCAATAGCAGTTTCATCACATCATCCCTTTTCCGGGAAAGGCACTCCCAAATAACGATACGTTTCACGTGTGGCAATCCGCCCCCGCGGTGTACGCTGAAGCAGCCCCAGTTGCATAAGATATGGCTCAATTACATCCTCAATAGTATCTGTTTCCTCACTTACTGCAGCCGCAATGGTTTCAATACCAACAGGTCCACCGCAAAATGTTTTAACAATCGTTTGAAGAATGCGTCGATCATTGCGGTCAAGACCATAACGATCAACCTCTAAGCGTGCTAAAGCTTCATCTGCCATTTGTCCAGTAATAACCGCAGCACCTGACACCTGTGCAAAATCGCGCACGCGCTTTAACAAACGATTCGCTACACGCGGAGTTCCGCGACTGCGGCGTGCAATTTCCTCTGCTCCGTCAGCAGCGATCTCAACACCTAAAATCTCAGCAGCACGTGTAATAATAAACTGTAATTCATCAGGCTTATAAAATTCCAACCGGCACTGTACACCAAACCGATCACGTAAAGGAGCCGCAATGGCTCCTAAACGTGTCGTAGCACCAATAAGCGTAAATTTTGGCAAATCTAACCGCACGCTGCGCGCACTCGGGCCTTTACCGATAATGATATCCAAAGCATAATCTTCCATTGCTGAGTACAAGATTTCTTCCACTGTTTTGGATAAGCGGTGAATCTCGTCAATAAAAAGCACGTCATTATCACCTAAATTAGTCAAAATCGCTGCCAGATCACCCTGTCGTTCAATAGCAGGGCCTGACGTAACACGAATATTAACATTCAATTCATTGGCAATAATATTTGCTAATGTGGTTTTCCCCAGACCAGGCGGCCCAAATAAAAGCACATGATCTAGCGCTTCTTTCCTGTCGGCAGCAGCCTTGATGAATACTTCCATATTATGTTTTACCTGATTCTGCCCGATATATTCGGCCAGGCGGCGAGGACGCAGGCTGTATTGCCATACATCGGCGTCCTGCTCCTGTCCGGTAATAATTCTTTCTTCCGGCTGCATTATTTCCTCCCGGCAAACAATTTGAGAGCCTGCTTAATAATTACCTCACTGCTAAGTTCTGCATAATTCGGAATCTGTTTTAAAGCAGGCATGATTTCCGAATTAGAGTATCCTAAAGCACACAATGCTTCAATAGCTTCATCCACAGCAGCACTACCGCCGCCAAATGCAGTATCGGCAAAACCGCTGTCGCTGTCACCGCCTATACCGCCTACTTTATCTTTTAATTCTAAAAGTAACCGTTCAGCGGTCTTTTTACCAATCCCTGGCAACTTTGTTAAAACCTTAAGGTCACGGCTTTGCACTGCCAGATAAAAATCATCCGGCTTAACGGCAGACAAAATGCCTAATGCAACCTTAGGACCAACACCGCTAACCCCAAGAAGAAGTAAAAATAAATTATAGTATTCCTGATTCAGAAAGCCAAACAGTAAAATAGCATCCTCGCGCACAGCCATATAAGTGTGCACTCTAGCTTCCATTCCTACAGCAAGTTGTCCCAAATGAGCCGCAGGCATAAAGACCCTGTAGCCAACACCGCTGTTAGTTTCCAACAAACAATATTCATTTGCCAGATAGGCCACCTTTCCTTTAATTGATCCAATCATTTACTTCAACTCCTGCCATCGTCTTGTCGCTGCCGTATGCAATCCGCAAATCGCCACTGCCAAAGCATCAGCGACATCGTCTGGTTTAGGTTTTGTACGAATATTCAAGAGCTTCTGCACCATAAAAGTCACCTGCTCTTTGTTAGCGCCGCCATAACCTACAACAGCCTGCTTGATCTGCATCGGTGTAAATTCCGTGATCTGGATACCGCGGTTAGCTGCTGTCAAAAGTGCCACACCGCGAGCCTGACCAACGCTTATTGCTGTCGTTACATTGCGGTTAAAAAACAATTGTTCCACACTCATCACATCCGGACGATATTCATCCAATAAGACGCTCAGTTCATCGTAGATTTTTTTCAACCTGAGTTCAGGCAGCATATCCTTATCCGTAAACACAGCTCCATAATGGATAGGAGTCAGTTTATTCCCTACCATTTCCACCAGGCCAAAGCCGCAGATAGCAGTACCAGGGTCAATTCCAATTGCCAGCATCTCTTCGTGCTCCCTCCTGATTATGATAGAAAGCAGGCAGGCCTTGGTGAGCCTGCCTGTCGCACAATTTATTCTTCGTCTTCTTCCGGCAGGTCTGCGTTTGTATAAACATCCTGCACATCGTCTAAGTCCTCCAATGCCTCAAGCATTTTCCTGACTTTAACAACGTCTTCGTCAGACAGTTCTGCCATTGTGTCAGGGAGCATTGCGATCTCAGACATCATGACTTCGATATTATTATCAGCAAGAGCTTTTTCAACAGCATCAAAATCCTCAGGCTCGGTAACTATCTCAAAACCTTCTTCCTCAGCTTTAACATCTTCAGCACCTGCCTCTAACGCTATCAACATCAAATCATCTTCCGTATAGCCGGCTTCACTGTCGATACTAAAAACGCCTTTGCGTTTAAACATCCAATTTACACAACCAGTCTCGCCCATGTTCCCACCGTATTTAGAAAATACGTGACGAACATCGGCAGCAGTACGGTTACGGTTATCAGTCAAAGTGCTTACCATTACAGCAACACCAGCAGGACCATAACCTTCGTAAGTAATTTCCTCATAATTGGAAGCATCTGCAGCACCCTGCCCTTTTTGGATAGCGCGCTGAATGTTATCTTTAGGAACATTATTGGCCTTAGCTTTTGATAAAGCCAATTTCAATTTCATATTGCCGGTAGGGTCAGGGCCACCCATTCTTACCGCAATCGTAATCTCGCGGCCGATTTTGGTAGTAATCTGACCGCGTGCTGCGTCAGCTTTACCCTTTTTGTGTTTGATGTTTGCCCATTTCGAATGTCCGGACATTGTCATATTCCCCCTAAATCTTTAAACCTTACAAATCGCAAGATATTTTTACCATAATATTATACTATAGAGCCATTATTTATTCAAACTATTTTCGATGCCACTATTTAACATTAAGATATATAAAACGCAGCCGAAGTCATCCCCGGCTGCGTTTTCAATTGACCACTATGCTTACAGCACAATATTTTTCGCATTAGCTAAAGTATCTCTTGCTTCAGCTATCAATCTTTCCATCACTTCAGCACAAGGCAGAATGTCGTTTAAAACGTTCAGACTTTGCCCCACTAAAACAGCTCCGTGGACAATATCGCCTTCCACCGCACCCAAACGGTTAGTTCCCGTAGCAAAATCGTTTAATTCCTGCTGCGGCGCACCGCTGCATTCTTTTTCCAAATATTCTTTGGTAAACTCATTTTTCAGGCAACGCACAGCATTATTGCGCGAAAAACCAGTTACAGCAGAATCAGTATCAGTAGCCTTAATAATGGCTTCTTTAGCTTTAGGATGGGTAGGACATTCGTCCGTCAGAATAAAACGTGATCCCATCTGTACACCGTCAGCCCCCATCATAAGCGCTGCCGCAATTCCACGTCCATCTGAAATACCACCTGCTACTAAAACCGGTACTTTTTTGATTAGCGGCAGTACGTTTGTCATTAAAGCCATAGTAGTTTGCTGACCTATATGCCCGCCACCCTCCATACCTTCGATGACCATGGCATCAACACCTGCTTCTTCAACACGCTTTGCCAATTTGACACTTGGAACTACAGGAATAACTTTAATTTCTGCAGCATGAAATTTTTCGATATGAGGAACAGGATTGCCAGCGCCCAAAGTTACAAAGGCAACTTTTTCTTCACAAACCACATCAATAATCTCTGCAATATTAGGAGCCATCAGCATGATATTGACGCCGAAAGGTTTAGCGGTCAAATCTTTGGCTTTTCGGATTTCATCGCGGGTCCACTCTACAGTGCGGCCACCTGTAGCAATAATACCAGCGCCGCCGGCATTGGAAACAGCAGCTGCCAGATTTGCATCTGAAGTCCAGGCCATGCCACCCTGAATGATAGGATACTTGATTCCTAAAAGCTCAGTGATCTTTGTTTTCATATATCACACCTCTTAACTTAAATTTTATTATGTAAACCTGTTGCTTTTATATTATATAATAATCTTCTGTTCCTTGGCTACCTAAAAAGTCCCTTATCCTGTAAAAAAACGGTGAAATCATGGCTTACACAATTATCTGTTAAATTGACATTTTTCGTAAAATACCGTAAAATTTTTTTAATATCCTTATACTTGGATAGACAGACAGATAAAAGAGACATTTAAGGGAAAGAGGTTATTAAAATTATGCGTAGTGAAGAAGTAAAGCTTGGTTCAACCAGAGCAGCTCACCGCTCTTTATTTTATGCGATGGGTTACACCGAAGAAGACTTAAAAAAACCGCTTATCGGCGTAGTTAACGCCCAAAACGAAATAATCCCCGGACATATGCACCTCGACCAGATTGCCAAAGCTGTTAAACATGGTATTTTAGCTGCTGGCGGAACTCCGATCGAATTCCCTGCAATCGGTATCTGCGATGGCATTGCCATGGGCCATAACGGTATGAAATATCCTCTCGCCAGCCGCGAACTTGTAGCCGACAGTATTGAAGCTGTAGCTAACGGTCACGCGTTCGACGGTCTTGTACTCATTCCTAACTGTGATAAAATCGTGCCGGGTATGCTTATGGCAGCCGCACGTCTTAATATTCCCGCAATCGTTGTCAGCGGCGGGCCTATGCTTCCCGGACGTCTTAACGGAACCGACATCAGTGTTTCCACTGTTTTTGAAGCCGCCGGTCGTTTTGAAGCAGGAAAAATCGACAAAACAGAACTCAGCATCATCGAACATGCCGCATGCCCAGGCTGCGGCAGCTGTTCTGGTCTGTTCACTGCTAACACTATGAACTGCCTTACTGAAGTACTTGGTATGGGCTTACCCGGTAACGGTACTATACCAGCAGCTTACCAGGGTGCCCGTATCGCTCTTGCCAAACGTGCAGGTGCTAAAATCATGGACCTTGTTGCTCAAAACCTGTGTCCGCGTGATATTATGACAATGGACGCTTTCGAAAATGCCATAACTGTTGATATGGCAATCGGAGGTTCTTCCAATACTGCCTTACATTTACCCGCGATTGCCCACGAAGCAGACTTAGAATTACCATTAGAATTATTTGATGAAATAAGCAAAAAAACTCCTTATCTGACTAAACTTAGCCCTGGTGGCAGCCATCATATCATTGACCTTAATGAAGCTGGCGGAATCAATGCCGTGATGCATGAACTCAGTAAACTCGACCTGATTCATAAGGAAGCAAAATCAGTAACAGGTCAGACTATGGGCGAAAATTTTGCTGATGCTGTTATCACCCGTCCTGATGTTATTCACAGCGTTGAGAATCCTTATCGCAAAACAGGCGGCATTGCTGTACTCAAAGGCAATATCGCCCCCGACTGCAGCGTAGTCAAAGAAAGTGCCGTCGCCGAAGAAATGCTTGTACATTCTGGCCCTGCTAAAGTCTACGATTCAGAAGATGAAGCTATTGCGGCAATCTGCGGTAAACAAATAGAAAAGGGAGATGTCGTAGTCATTCGTTATGAGGGACCCAAAGGCGGACCAGGTATGCGCGAAATGCTCAATCCCACATCAGTACTGGCCGGTATGGGACTTGATAAAGATGTGGCACTCCTTACGGATGGGCGTTTTTCCGGTGCAACCCGCGGGGCCTGCATCGGTCATATTTCCCCTGAAGCACGTGAAGGCGGTAATATTGCACTTATACAAAACGGTGATATCATCGAAATCGATATTCCCAACCGCACACTTAATGTTAAAGTTTCTAACGAAGAACTGTCCAGACGTCGTGAAGCGTGGATATGCCCGCCTCCTAAAGTAACCAGCGGTTACTTAGCTCGCTATGCAGCCTTGGTTTCTTCAGCAGCAACAGGCGCTGTACTTAAAGTCCCTGATCAAAAATAAAATTTATATAGTAAAAATATTAATAAACCCCTGTCGTTTTAAAACGACAGGGGTTTATTAATATTTTTTTAGTTATTCCTAAACCGACATTTCTTCTTAAAATTATACAGTGCTTTCTTATTACATATGCTCAGTTATTTAATAACTATCTGGCAATTCAAACATTTCATATATCATTAACTCTATTACTTCCACCATCGTAAAATCTCCCTATTCTACAATAATAACAGAAAGAAGATGATAGTTATGGACACTTTAACCTTTAATAGCAACACTTATAGCGGTACCTACACTCCTGGTAATAACGGAGTTCCATGCACATTTACGGTGGTGGTTGGAACACTGTCGCCTACTGTAGGCGACAATTTGACGTTAGCTAGAATAAATAATCGAAATGTTTATATTCAAGATAGCGCAAACAACAACCAGTACATTGTAACCCTTGCCTAAATTCCTCTGTATTATAAAATAAAAAGAATACCATATGGTATTCTTTTTATTTTACTTTTGATTCTCATCCGAATTATTTTTATCACTATAAATTCTAAAGGCACTACGAAACACCAGAAAGAAACATAATAAAAGCGTTACTATATCCCCGCTGTCAGAGATATTGAAATTTAAACGCCGTAACACGAAAATATAAAGAAAAATTACAAAAATTATAGTATAATCCTGCTGCTTCATTATCTTCACCCCAATATATTATACCCCGCTGATTTTATTATACCATCTCCTGATATTAGTGCTGTATTTTATTATTTACAAAATAAAATACAGCACAAAAAAATAATGCAAAACACTGCCAGTCATCACAAATAAATGCCATACTGAATGCATAAATTTATGTTTTTTATCAGCATAGAAAAAAATTCCGATTGTATAAGCTAATCCACCACTTACTAACAACATTAGACCATCTGCAGGCAACATTTTCCACAAATACGGCAAAGCAATAATAACAGACCATCCCATAAGCACATACATCAGCAACGACAGTTTTTCCCACCTGCTGAAACTTATCGCATTGAGAGTGATCCCTACAACTGTCAGCAGTAAATTTATCCCCAATAACTTCCAACCTAACTCAGGCGGTAATAAAACAATACAAATAGGTACATAACTACCTAAAATCAAAAGAAAAATCGAACAATGATCAAGCACCTGAAAAATCTTTTTCGCGGTACTGTTTGTTATAGCATGATATATTGTAGACATCAGATAAAGAAAAATCAGGCAAAAACCATATATCGCCGCACTGACAATACCGCTGACACTGCTGTTATAGGATGCATAAACGATCAAAACAACAGTACCAAGAACAGCCAACAGTGCGCCGATGCCATGTGAAACGGCATTAGCTATTTCCTCACCTAAAGACTGCCTGTTTAAACTGCTCATATAATCAACCTCCAGTCTTACGTAGTAAATTATAGCACTATCCGTTTAAAAAAGTGTGACAATAAAGTTAACCTCTTACTTTATTGTCAAAATATTTTCTAAAAGCAACTATTATCAACATTTTCCAAAATATAATCGAAACAATTAGTAAAAAGCATTTTAGATTCGATATAAGGAGTAATAACGCTTCTAAACAAGCCATTCCCTCTAAAAACAATTATTTTAAACTTTTTTTCAAGTTTTTTAGCATTGCTTAATTCATATTTCTTTAATATGATTAATTCAGAAAGTAAAATTAAACTTCAAGAAAATCATTGGAATTCTTATGAAGCTATTTTTTTACAAGAAAGGACTGATTTTTATGACTACAAGAAAAATAAAAAAATTAACTACAGGACAACGTACAATTGATGGCGCAGGCGTACATCTGGTCCGTGTACTTGGCCACGATACAGTAATGGACTATGACCCGTTTTTAATGCTGGATTCTTTTGACTCACATAATCCTACCGACTACATTAAGGGTTTTCCAATCCATCCTCATAGAGGTATTGAAACTATTTCTTATCTTGTTCAAGGCGAAATGACACACCAGGATAGTTTAGGCAATAAAGGAACAATCCGCAGCGGCGAAAGCCAATGGATGACTGCCGGCAGTGGTATCATGCACCAGGAAATGCCCCAGGCCAGCAAACATATGCTTGGCGTACAGCTTTGGCTGAACCTGCCCCAAAAAGAAAAAATGACTGATCCAACCTATTTTGACATTACCGGAAATATGATAGGCAGTAAAAAAACAGATAATGCTATAATACATGTGCTTGCAGGTGAATATGACTCTATAAAAGGTGTTGAACCACCTCATATCAAGGCAACTATCTATGATGTAGAACTACAGGCAGGCAAGTCAATCACACTGCCAACTAAAACTGAGGATAATGTTTTTATCTTTTTGATTGAAGGCAATGCTATAATAGACGGCACCAATATTCCAGAAAAAACTGCAGTGCTCTTTAGTGAGGGCGATGAAATATCTGTCAGTGCTGAATCAGATAAACAATTACGTTTTATGTTCTGTTCTGCTAAGCCTTTAAAAGAACCTGTATCTTGGGGTGGACCAATTGTAATGAATACGCGCGAAGAGCTAAATGAGGCTTTTAAAGAACTTGACAAAGGAACTTTTATCAAACATAATGCAGCCCATCTTGATTAATCAGTAATACTATCCAAGAGCTGTTAAATATTAAAAAATACACAAAAAAGCCGCAACCAAAGGTTGCGGCTTACTTTTTATTTGGTGGGCCCAGCTGGGTTCGAACCAGCGACCAACCGGTTATGAGCCGGTGGCTCTACCACTGAGCTATAGGCCCATAGTACCATGCGTTGTCTCAATGGTCAACAGTAATATTCTAAACAAATTTGGTCGAGTTGTCAAGCTAAACCGATTATTCCAAGAAGTCTTTTAACCGTTTACTGCGGCTTGGATGACGCAGCTTACGTAAAGCTTTGGCCTCGATTTGACGAATACGTTCTCTGGTTACACCAAAATGCTGCCCTACTTCTTCCAGGGTACGTGAACGCCCGTCTTCCAAACCAAAACGCAGTTCTAAAACCTTCTTTTCACGCACAGTCAGTGTTTCCAAGACTTCTTCCAACTGCTCACGCAATAAAGTGAACGAAGCAGCATCAGCTGGTGCCGGTGCATCATGATCTTCAATAAAATCCCCCAAATGCGAATCTTCTTCTTCACCGATAGGAGTTTCCAATGATACCGGTTCCTGTGCGATTTTCATAATCTCACGAACACGATCAACAGTAGTATCCATTTCCTTTGCAATCTCTTCCGGCATAGGTTCCCGCCCAAGTTCCTGCAGCAGTTGACGTGATACGCGAATCAATTTATTGATTGTTTCAACCATATGCACAGGTATACGAATGGTGCGGGCCTGGTCAGCAATAGCGCGTGTAATAGCCTGACGAATCCACCAAGTGGCATAAGTACTGAATTTAAAGCCTTTATTATAATCAAATTTTTCTACTGCTTTGATAAGCCCAAGGTTACCTTCCTGAATAAGGTCTAAAAAGAGCATTCCCCGGCCAACATAACGTTTTGCAATGCTGACAACCAAACGAAGATTAGCTTCCGATAAACATCGTTTTGCGGCTTCTCCTTCTTCAAAAACTTCTTCCAAAAGTTTTCCGTAATCTTCTTCCAACGTCATATAGCTATCAAAAACAGCAGCATCATTTTCTTCTGGTAAGCGGCGCTTGATCTCGTCAAGTAAAGTCTTGATCTCAAACAGCGCATGTACTTCTTTATCACTGGTCTGACGATCGACTACCATTTTATCACAGTCTGGGATCATCACATTGTGTTCCTGCATCATACGTTGTAAATGCAAACGCTCATCTTTAGTAAACTCAACAATAAGATCCTGATATTCAGACAATGTACAGGGAGTACCCGCTGCAGCCGCCCTCGCAATAATTCCAAGCACTTTTTCAACATTGCGCAGTTCACAGCTTTTATGTTCCTGTTCCAAATGCTTCTTGATTTTTTTGATCAGAGTAGCAGTTTTTTCTTTACCGCTGTAAGCAGGAACCAAAGCTGCAGGCAATGACGAATTCATCAGCCTTTCGGCCTGTTTTCCCTTATCCATACGTTTAGCAAGCTTGATTTCATCTTCACCGATCAAAAGCGGTACACGGCCGATCTCCTTAAGATACATCCTGACCGGATCATCAATGCTTACCCCTTCAGGCACACTGAGATTAGCCAGCTCTGCTTCATTGATTTCTTCCGTATCATCATCGTTGACCGGCAGTACATCATCATCGCTGTTTTCGTCGACTACGTCGATGCCTTTTTGGGCAATCAACTCATACATACTGTCCATATCGTCCGGAGTCATATCTTCTACGTTTTGCATAGAATCCATAATTTCACGATAAGTGAGAACACCGCCGTGAGATTTGCCTTTAAGTAATAATTCCTCTACCTGGTCGGCAGAAATTTTAGTATTAGCCATGGTGTTCCCTCCTTTCGTTGCTTAATATCTGCTGTTGTTTTTTAATATAATTTTTTGATTTCATTTTTAATTTTCTGGCTTTCCGCAAGTTCCTGCAAAAAGCGGTCATCCCCCAAACGTTCATATTCGTCGGCGCGCAGACGGTGCTCTTCATAGCTTCGTTCCAAAGCGCCCCTGCGCATCTGCCGCAGGCAATCATCTACTAGTTTTTCACCGTTTTCTTCCGCAAGATCTTTTGTCATAATCTGCGCCAGCTCCGTGGCCGCTTCATTTGACAGTTCTGTAAAAAGCTTATCAGCAGCACTCTGATTGCCAGCATCAAGCTGCTTCAGCAATCCTTCATAGATTTCTCCGCGAAATTTTGACATAAAACCGACACTATCAATTTTATCTCTGTAAACAAGCGCCAAATCGGTATTTTTTAAAATAACGTAAAGCAAAAGCTGCTCTGCTAAATCTTCAGCTGAAAGTACGTTGGGCTGTACCTGCCATTTAGACACGGCTTCCCTACGATCATTTTTACGGCTTAGCTTACGATATTCACTCATGATGAGCCCTTCGTCAATTGTCAAACGTTGGGCCAGCGTTTTGATATGCTGTGCAACCTCAATTTCATTTTTGCACTCTAGTAGGAATGGTAGTATATTCGACACAGCTTCAACTTTTCCTGCTAAATTTGAAACATTATTTTGAGAAATGACATACTGCATCTGAAATTCTATACCTGAAACAGCTGTTTCAATCAGCCGTAGATAAGCATCTTTACCGTGCTTACGCACAAATTCATCAGGATCTTTCCCATCAGGCACTATGAGCACTCTGACTTTAAGCCCGGCTTCTTTAGCAATGCTTACTGCCCTTACAGTGGCCCGTTGTCCAGCTGCGTCGCTGTCATACGAAAAAACTACTTCATCAGCGGCACGAGCTAAAAGTTTAGCCTGCTCCTGCGCAAAAGCCGTCCCCATTGAAGCAACAGCCCAATCGATACCAGCAGCATGTAAACTGATTGCATCCATATAACCTTCAACAATCACGGCCTGCCTGCGTTTCTTTATTTCCTTTAAAGCCACATTCATCCCGAACAGAAGAGTTCTTTTGTTAAACCACTCTGTTTCACCAGTATTCATGTATTTTGCCATCTGTTGAGAATTTTGCTCTAAAATACGACCGCCGAAACCAACTACATGACCACGTGGATCCTGAATAGGTATCATCACTCTGCCACGGAACTTATCCATCGGCCCACGGTCATAGTTTACCGCCAGCCCGGCCTGCACCAACAGTCCAGCACTACATCCACGTTTTCCAAGTGCTGAAAGCAATGCGTTATAGTTCGGCAGTGCCACCCCGATTGAAAACCGCTCGATAATCTCAGGTGTAATGCCGCGTCCTGTGAGATACTCCTGTGCTTTAATTCCATAATCAGTCTTCGTCAAACAGGCCTGAAAAAAACGCGTCGCCAGTTCATTAGCGGCAATAACCTGTTTTGCCTGTTTCTCACGTTCCAGTTCAGCTTTAGTCTTTTCCTTTTCAGGAACAGCAATACCCAATTTATTTGCCAGAAGCTTTAAAGCCTCTGGGAACGTGCAATTTTCCATTTTCATCACAAAGGTAAAAACATCACCGCCAACATGACAGCCATAACAATAAAAAAAGTTCTTGTCCGGCGTTACGGAAAAGGACGGTGTTTTTTCTCCGTGGAAAGGGCAGCAGCCCCAAAAACTGCCGCCGCGCTTTTTTAGCGGTACATATTCAGAAATTATCTCGACGATATTAGCTTGGGAGCGAACCTGCTCTTTAAAATCATCAAACATACCACTCATAATTATTGCTCCTGTCACCTCGAATACCATCTGATTTATTATATTCAATATTTAACAAAAAAATCCTCTTTTTAACGGTAGATAATTTTAGCATTACGACAAGTTTATATTATGGGAATGTAATGTTTATTAAATAGCTGCACAGCTCCTGCATCTGTCAGTCCACCCACAAAATCGACTACAGTCTGCTTCAATCCGAAACGATCTGCCAGTTCCCCATATTCTCTTGGCAACAGCTGCGGAGACTCCATATATAAATCCATAAGAGTCCTAACAACGTGTTCTGCCTTGTTATGTTCAACCGTCAGCTGGGGCGAACAGTAAATATAATCAAACATAAAATTGCGAAATTCTTCAACAGCTTCTTCATAATATTTATCAATAATAATTTGCGGCTGATTCAGTGATAATTCCACAATATTATGAACAAGCACATCCAATATCTGGCTTGGTTCTGTTCCTAAGCGCATAGCGACGATACCTGGCAATTTTTCAGGACCGATGATGCCAACTTTGCATCCATCATCGAAATCATGGCACAGATAAGCGATACGATCACAACGCCGCACCACTTGCCCTTCAAGCGTCTTTGGCATCGTACTGCCTGTATGGTTCACAATAGCATCACGAACTTCACGGGTCAGATTCAGCCCTTTCCCCTTCCGCCCATACAATTCTACGACACGAAGGCTCTGTTCATTATGTTTAAAATGTCCAGTATAAGAATTAATTGCCCGCTCCCCTGCATGTCCAAAAGGAGTGTGCCCAAGATCATGCCCTAAAGCAGCAGCTTCTGTAAGATCCTCGTTTAATCTCAATGCTCTGGCAATAGTCCTGGCAATCTGCGACACTTCCATGCTATGAGTAAGACGCGTACGGTAATGATCACCCGGACATAAATATACCTGTGTTTTATGTTTTAACTTACGAAAAGGAGTACTGTGGATGATCCGGTCCCGATCACGCTGGAAAGCCGTGCGCAGATCATCGGCAGCCTCCTCACTATCACGTACTGCCTGCGAACTTTTAGCCGCCCAGGGTGCCAGTGTTTCCTGTTCTATATTCTCGCTTATTTCTCTAACTGATAACATTATTCTTCACCTTTATTTCACTTTCAAGCATTGTCACCAGGCACATTAAGTAATATAATTACTCATGTGAGGTGAACTGAATGAAAAAAATTTTTATCTTTGTTTTACTGTTGCTCTTAGTTCCTGCAATTTGTCTGGCAGAGCCGCAGGTAACCAGTGATAAACAAACTTTTAACCCTTTTACAGGAGTTTATGATCTGCAGGGCAACGTCCATGTTGAAATTGGTGACAGAATCATCACCGGCGATGCCGCACAGGTAAGTATGTATAAACTTGAGGTACATGGACAAGGTAATATTACCCTGCGCGAAGGAGATATTACCTTCGATTGTGATACAGTCGATGTATACGGTAAAGAAAAAACTGCCTACGTAGCAGGTAATATGAACTTTACTCAAGGTGATATGATCATCAGCGCCGATACCGGCAGCTTTAACTGGAGCACAAAAAATGCTGTTTTTAACGGTAATGTAATCGTCAACGGTGAACCTAAAAATGGCGAAGTCATTTACAATGTCCGTGAAAAAGTTTTTGTAAATTAGTTTTACAGTTTAAATAACCCTCGCTTAGGCGAGGGTTATTTTTATTTAGCGGCGGTCTTTATTTTTCTGCACATACTCTAAGATCATACCTGCTGTTTCTTCGATTGCACGGTTAGATACATTGATAATAGTACAATGCAGACGACGCATAATACCTTTTGCATATTCAAGCTCTTCATTAATCCGTTTAACATCAGCATAAGCGGCACCATCTGTCAGTCCCATAGTTTTCAAACGTTCGCTGCGGATCTCATTAAGTTTAAACGGATCAATAAGCAGGCCAATGATTTTATGCGGAGGAACTTTAAATAATTCTTCAGGAGGCATGATTTCCGGTACCAGCGGTACATTGGCAACTTTTATTTGTTTGTGTGCCAAGTACATGCTGAGCGGAGTTTTAGAAGTTCTTGAAACACCTATGATAACAACATCTGCTTTGGCCAGTCCCAAAGGATTTTTGCCATCATCATATTTAACAGCAAATTCTACGGCTTCGACACGTTTAAAGTATTCATGATCTAAAGCATGGATCAATCCGGCCTGGTTTTTAGGCAGCAGTCCGGAAGTTTTTTCAATAGCCTTAAGCATCGGTCCTAAAACATCAACAACCTCTACATCATGCTCCATTGCTTTATGCGCAATATGTTCACGCAATTCAGGTGAAACTACGGTATAACAGATAATACCATTATTTTCCTTAGCCTCTTCAATAACCTTTTCAACCTGCGCCTTATCTTTAACATAAGGAACACGGATCACATCAAATTTTTCCTGTACAAATTGGCTGGTAGTAGCCTTTACAACAGACTCAGCGGTTTCACCAATAGAATCAGAAACTGCATAGATAATCGGTAATTTAGCTATGATAATTGCCTCCTTTGCCCTCTGCCAGATCCACTAACAGACGGGTAAAATTCGTTTTAGTGATACGTCCCACTACTTCGTAACTGCGCTTATCCTCGCCCACACATCTAATAACAGGCAGACAATCAATCTCATTATCAATAATTTTACGTGCTGCCGAAGCTACAGAATCTTCCTGTTTGACTACAATAAGTTTAGACAGTGGTGTCATCACCATTACAACAGGAATTTCACGCAGATCGCTGCCATTATTGATAGCAGCTTTAAGCAAGTCTTTACGCGATACCACCCCTACCAAAAGACCAGCCTCATCAAGAACAAATACTGTCCCTACATCCTCCAGGAACATAGTTACAACAGCTTCATAGGCGCTTTTATCCTGATTGACTGCTACAGGCACAGACTGCAGATCACGTACAAGGATGCCGGAAATTTCTTCCATCAACATTCCCAGCGTATTCTTGCCGGTAAAATAATAACCAACTTTAGGACGCGCATCTAAAATACCGCCCATAACTAAAATCGCCAGATCTGATCGTAAAGCCGCACGAGTTACATTCAGACGTTCAGCAATATGTTCGCCCGTGATCGGCCCATCCTGGCGCACGATCTCGGCAATACGTTTTTGTCTGTTACTTAAAGAAATTGTCCTCACACCCTTCCGAACTTACATTAATTTTTCCTATATTTATATAGTATACGCTATTTTATGCAAAATCCCTGCTTCCGGTCATAAATATTTTTAAAAGTATACAAAAATAACAGGGCCAAAATTTCGGCCCTGTTATTTTCATATATTTTCATAACTGCTCATGTTCCATTCTCTGGATCATAATACACAGCAGCAAAAAATAACGGTCTGTCATTTTAAAATAATTTTTTTGTGTTATTTCTTTGATTTTCCCCAACCGATAACGTAGAGTATTAATATGTATATGCTGTCTTTCAGCTGCATCCTCTAAACTGTTTTCCCGCAAAGCCGCTGAAAGTGTATCCAAAAGGCTCGATTGATAGCGTCTGTCATATTCCTGCAGTTTATCAAGCACCGTCGTCTTAATAAAATTATACTCCGAAGTATTGCGGCAGTGCATCAGCAAACTGAACGGCAGCCATTCTTCAGCCTTACGTACTCCTGAAATATGCAATTTATATAAAAGTCTGATAACGTTTACCGACATCTCATAATGCTCTTTAATTCGCTCCAGTTCTGTAAATTCAGGAGATATTACAGCTGCAGCTATTTTATTCTGTTCCTTATTATATTTTTTGAATATATTAATGCTCGTAAGAGCCTCTTTACTGCTGCATAACAAGATATAAAATTTTTCCTCTTCAATTAAAAATCTATCAATCAAATAATTGCTTATATTATGGCTTCCTTTAGAAAATAAAATCAAATTATATGCTTTTTGCTGCACAAATCCCAGATTAGCAAGCTTTTCAGCAATAACTTCTCCACTTTTGATTTCACCATTTTTTATTTCTTTCCAAAAACGTTCCACTGTTTTCTGCAGCGTTTCATAATGGTCCCACAGCTTGATGGCTAAAAAAGAAGCTCCCTGTTGCCCAATCAACCGTTCTTTTTCCGTTAACTGCCCCTCAGCAACAATAATAAACCTCCCAATAAGCTGACTACGGGCATAGCATTCGAAAATATGCAGCTCATTGATAAAAAAGCCCGCATCAGTATATATTCTTTCATTAAAACCAGTTTTAATTTTTTCTGTCCAATCAAGAAAATCCTGTTTACGAGTACCTCGTCTGCTCCAGGAAGCAAGTATCTTCCCTTCATGATTCAGGCAAAAACAATTCTTGTGAAGCTGATTTCCCAAAACATTCACCAGCGAAGCCAGATCATCTGAATTCAGTGAAGTATGAATAAGTTTTTGATAGTTTTTTTCTACTTCAATCAACATATTGGTTTGATAATTCTGGATTTCAGAAGTGATTGTCTGCACCAGTTCTCTAAACTTGACTGCAGTTTTCACTTCAAATACCGGCAGCCGGTACTGATCTGCCAACTGCAGTATTTTCAGCGGGATCTTATTGATAAAACGACCTGTTTTGATACCTATCGCTGATATTCGCGGAGCAAGCTTTTTAAAACCATCTTCCTGCAGGTCAGGACTTTTACTGAAGGCATACCAGGTAGTTAAAACAAACTCACCTCCTGTTACCCATTCGTGCAAATCAGGCCCTTCCATAATTGTTACATGTGTTATCTGATTGTTTAAGTTCCCATGCTTATTAACCAATGTCACACGTTCGGCAAAATCTTTGATTTCCAATAATTCATTTAAGGTCACCATTTTCTTGGACATTATCTCACCTTCTTTTCTAATGCCATATATTTCTTTTTCTCCAGAATATCCTGATTACGATTTTACTATTTAGTTATTTTTTTAGCAAATCCAAAGATTTCAAAAACTGTTATACTAAAAAGCTAAACTTTACCCATCGTAAAACCTTCTTGATTTTAAACCAGCGCCTTATTTTTCATTCCGGTAAAAAAATCTTGAGGCAACTATAAAAGCAGCCTCAAGATTATCAAATCTTCCATTAATCATTCACATAAAACTAAGTATTACAAAAGTTCCACTGATGATAACGCCGGAAACAATTGTCCAAATAACGCAATATCCCATAATATCACGCGCCGATAATCCCGCAACTCCTAAAAGCGGCAATGCCCAAAACGGTTGAATCTGATTAGTCCAGCCATCTCCCCAAGCAAAAGCCATAATTGTCTGCGGAATGTTCGCCCCCAATGCCTCAGCAGCCTTCATCATGATTGGTCCCTGGATAGCCCATTGCCCGCCTCCGGAAGGAATGAAAATATTTACCAGCCCTGCCGATAAAAATGTATAAAGAGGGAAGGTATGTGCTGTAGAAATTTCCACAAACCACATGGAAATCATATCAACCAGACCAGAAGCAGTCATCATCCCCGACATACCAGCATAAAGCGGAAATTGCAAAATAATACCGCGGCTGGCACCGATTCCCTGTGCCACAGCCTTTAAAAAGCCGTTAGGACTGCTGTGCAGATATAAACCCAATGTTAAAAAAATCAAAATGACCAAATTCAAATTCAGGTCAAAACCAATCTTAGAAAAATTAGCTCCCAGATAAATCAATGGGAACAAACCAAACAAAGCGTTGAGCCAATAAGCATTTTCCAATCTTTCGGCAAATGTCATATCTTTTTTAGCAATTCTTATCTCTGGTTTTTCTTGTTCTTTTTCACTGTATTCCACTATTTCATTAGCAGGAGGTTTCATATTAAAATACACGATAAACAGCATAATTACGATGATAGCCGTCATTACCAGATTCCAGGAAGAATACAGCGTATCACCAACCGGTGTTAGTGGCAGTCCGAGCTTCTCCATAAAATTGCCTGGTGTTGCTGAAACAAGCGGAATCGAAGAAGACGGCCCGCGAATAATCTCACCGCCATAAGCCGCAGCTACCAACAGCGGAAAATGCAGGCCTTTAACCTTTTTGCCTACCTCTTTCGCAAGAACTGCACCTATAACAAGCCCAAATCCCCAGTTTATATAGCAAGACGCAATAGATACTAATGCAGTCAACCCAAGAGCCTGCTGTGGAGTTTTAGGAATACCTGTTACCTTGTTCAAAATCTTTTTAGCCAAAGGTGTCAATGCCAGTACATAACCTGTCAATAAAACTAAAACCATCTGCATCCCAAAAACAAACATCGATGAGTACCCTCTGCCCCAATATTCTATCATTTGCAGAGCACTCTTGTTCATTAAAAACATTCCGCCGCAAAATACAACAAATGTTAAGAGAATAGCCAAAATAAAAGCATCCGGAAGATAATTCTGCACCATCTTCAGACAGAACTTTGTTACAGTCTTCATAAAAATCCGCCTCCTTTTCCCATTTTCTTTTTCATTTACACCAGCTCTAAAACCGTAGCTGATCCTAGCCCTCCAGCAATACATAAAGTAGCCAAGCCATATCTGACCTGTCTTTTCTGCATTTCATGCAATAAAGTTACTAAAATCCTTGCTCCAGAGCAACCAATAGGATGCCCCAGAGCAATTGCACCGCCATTTACATTGACCCTGGTCAGATCAATTTCCAGCTCCTGTATGACCGCTAATGATTGTGCTGCAAATGCTTCATTGATTTCTATCAGTCCAATATCTTCGATCCTTAGCCCTGCCCTTTTCAGCGCCAACCTTGTTGCAGGCACAGGCCCCATTCCCATATATGCCGGCGAAACACCTATTGAAGCCTGGCTGATTATTTTAGCCATAGGCTTTAACCCTGCCTTTGCAGCCGCACTTTCTTCAGCAATCAGCAACATGGCTCCACCGTCATTTCGTCCTGATGCATTGCCTGCCGTTACGCTGCCGTCCTTTTTAAAAGCAGGCTTCAATTCTGCAAGTTTTTCTATCGTTGACAAACGTGGATGCTCATCAGCAGCAAACATCAAAATCTCTTTTTTCTTTTTTACTGGCAAAGGTTCAATCTCATCATCAAAGCGTCCGCTTTTTATTGCAGCCTGAGCTTTTTCCTGACTTTCGCAGGCAAAATAATCTTGTGCCGTTCTGCTGATAACATATTTTTCAGCAATATTCTCTGCAGTCATACCCATTGTCAGGACTCCATACTGGTCAGCAGGCTGTGACCGTGGCTGACTTTCGGTATTAGGATCCAGCAAAATCCCGTTACCTACTGCATAACCCCTCCGTGCCTCTCTGAGATAATATTGGGCATTACTCATACTTTCGACACCACCAGCTAAAACGAAGTCAGCATAGCCGCACATAATCTCCTGTGCCGCATTCTGGACAGCCTGCATACCAGAACCACATTGTCTGTGTACTGTATAAGCCTGTACTTCAAGCGGAAATTTTGTCATCAATGCAGCTAATCTTGCAATATTAGGCTGGTCGCTGCTCTGCTTTGCCTGCCCTAAAATTACTGCATCCAGAAGTCTGATATCTAAATGACTACGTTCACATATTTTCTGCAACAAAAAGGCAGCAATTTCCTCCGGCTGTATGTCCTTCATTGCTCCGTTCAGTTTTCCTATAGGCGTCCTGATTCCATCTATGACTACCGGCTGCAGCATATCTATACCTCCCTTATACTAATTTTTTCAGCCAGCTCATAATGAGCAGATGTCATTGCTGCAATTTCTTCCAATGTAACATCAGAAGTATGTTCCAGTAAAAACATCATTCCGTCCTTAAACTTAAATACAGCATATTCTGTGACTAAAGTATTAACTACCTTCCGCCCAGTCAGCGGCACAGTACAATCCTTTACCAGTTTATGCCTGCCATTTTTTGCCGTATGAGATGTCGCAACGATCACCTCTTTTACTCCAACGACCAGATCCATTGCTCCCCCTGGTCCTAAAACACCTTTGCCCGGCAAAGCCCAATTTGCCAGGTCTCCCGCTTCATTGATCTGTATGGCTCCGATAACTGTAGCATCCATACGCCCACTTCTGATCATTGCAAAAGATGTAGCACTATCAAAATAACAGCATCCGGGCGTTTCAGTAACCGGTGTACGACTGGCATTAATGAGATTAGGAATTATTGCCTCCCCGCTAAGTTGTTTAGGCCCAACACCCAGCATTCCATTTTCCGTCTGAATGTAAATATGTTTATCTGCTGGTAAATAATCAACCGCCATTGTGGGAATACCTACACCTAAATTGACAAAACCACCGTCAGGCAGCATTTCCGCAACTCTTTTAGCAATTCTTACTTTTGTTTCCGCTTCTGACATGTTTCTCATTTAACTGCACCCCGATTCTGCGTTACCAAAACATCCACATAAATATAAGGTGTTACAATCTCTTCCGGCGAAAGCATACCGGTTTCTACAATCTCATCAACCTCCACAATCGTCAAAGCGGCTGCTGTTGCCATAAGCGGATTAAAATTTCTTGCTGTTTTTTCATAAACTAAATTCCCCATAGCATCCGCTTTTCTGGCATGTAACAAGGCTACGTCTGCTTTCAAAGGATACGCCAAAACATAGGCTTCGCCGTCAATAACTTTTGTTTCACAATGCGCAGTCAGCTCTGTGCCAGCTCCAACCTTTGTATAAAACCCGCCAATTCCGCAGCCTCCTGCACGGATACTTTCTGCAAATGTGCCCTGTGGCATCATCTCTAAATTTAACTTTCCATCAAAATATAATTCTGCAGCTTCAGTATTATAGGTAAAATAGGTACCTATAGCTTTTTTCAGCATCCTATTCCTTACCCACCTTCCCAAGCCTACATTAGGAGTACCAAGATCATTGGCAATAACAGTCAAATCATGTATGTCTGTATCTGCCAGTAAATCAATCAGCCTCTTTGGATTACCGACATTTCCAAAACCTCCGATCATAACAACATCACCTGACCTGACAAGCTTAACAGCTTCCACAGCTTCTACAATCTTTGCTATGATAATCACCTCCATATTTAGTTCTTTGATTTCAGTATACAAAGCTAAAGACGAGCCTAATATGTAGAAACCTACAAAAATAATCTGATTTTTTTGCATTTTTGCACAAAAATAGCCCTTATAACAGTTAGATAACTGTTATAAGGGCTATAAAAAATAACAGGACCGAATATTCGGTCCTGTTAAGTTAATTATTCATTATTGAAGCAGTTCGCGTACCATTTGATTGATACGTTTACCGTCGGCTCGGCCCTTAGCCTTCGCCATAACAGCAGGCATTACTTTACCAATCGCTTTCGGTCCTTCGGCACCAGTCTCGGAGATAGCTTCAGCAACCATAACACGCAATTCTTCATCGCTAAGCGGTTCAGGCAGATATTTTTTGAGAATCTCAATTTCTGCTTTAGCCTGCTCGGCTAATTCACTGCGTTCGGCTTTTTCGAATTCTACCAAAGAATCCTGCCGCATCTTGACCTCTTTCAGCAAGATAGCCAGAACCTCATCATCATTCAGTTCCTTCTTCTCATTGATTTCGACATTTTTAATATTAGCACGCACCATACGAATAACCGATAAACGCAGCTTACCTGCTTCACGATCCTTCATGGCCTGTTTCATATCTTCTGTCAATTGGTCTTTAATAGACATACAGCACGCCCCCATTATCTGGTTTTACGTTTTCTGGCTGCTTCGGATTTTTTCTTACGTTGAACGCTCGGTTTTTCATAATGTTCGCGCTTTCTAACTTCAGAAAGAATTCCGGCCTTTTGGGTTGCTCTTTTAAATCTGCGCAGCGCACTGTCCAATGTTTCGTTTTTGCCAACTTTAATTTCTGCCATCTGATCTCCCTCCCTCCACACACTTAGGGAAGTGTATATATGCATTTCATGCGTTTTTTGCACTATTGCTGACTATCGTCAGACCGCAATTACCGCACAATATTACCAGTAAATTATATCTTATGATAGGCCTTTTGTCAAGGTATCAGCAGGGTGGCCACCCCAATGCTTTACCGCCTAAAAGATGGATATGCAAATGCTTAACGGTCTGCCCTCCATCATCACCGGTATTGGCAACGATGCGAAACCCTTTTTCATTAACACCAAGTTTCTCAGCCAGTTCCTTAACTTTCCCAAACATATACAGGAGCAGCTCCGGTTCTGCAGTAATAATATTTTCAGTATGAGCTTTCGGTATCATTAAAACGTGTACCGGAGCAGCAGGAGCCACATCACGGATTACGATCATTTTGTCATCTTCATAAACTCTTTCAGACGGGATCTCTCCGGCAATGATTCGGCAAAAGATACAGTCGTTCATTTCTTTCCCCCCTTAGTGATCCTAATTTTTATAATATTCGTCAGAAAATTTAAAAGTCCTTTTTCTATTTACTCTGTTCACAATTTATTTTCAAACTGTAACTAACAAAGTAAAAAAATCTTTAATAAAACGCTTGACTTATAGTCAACTCCAGCCATTATACTGAACTTAAAGTATTTTTAATCATTTATCTAAGAAAGGAGAGTTTACAGTGAAAAAATTTTTATCAACATTACTTTATACCGCTGCCGCAACTTTATTATTCAGCGCTTGTGGAATGACTGCCAATACAGTTTCTTCTCCTGTTGAACCAACTGTTAAAAGTAATGAAAAAACAGCAGTAAATAATAAAGCTCTTGTTTATTTCAGCAAGGATATCAGCCCTGTAAGTCTGATCAAACTATATGATAAAATCAACCAGGATATACATGGTAAAGTAGCTATCAAAATCCATACAGGAGAAAAGAACGGTCCCAATATACTCCCACGGGAAATAGTGATGGCTTTGCAGCAGCATGTACCTGACAGTAATTTAGTCGAAACCAACACTTTCTATAAAGGTGACCGCTATACCACCGCCGGCCACCGCGAAACATTAAAAGTTAACGGCTGGGATTTTTGTACTGTAGACATTATGGACGAGGAAGGAGCAGTAATGCTGCCAGTAAAAGGAGGCAAACATTTTCAGGAAATGTCGATCGCTAAAAATATGCTTAATTATGATTCCATGATCGTTTTGACGCATTTTAAAGGACACACTATGGGAGGATTTGGCGGTTCAATGAAAAATATAGCAATTGGCAACGCAGATGGCAGGATCGGCAAAGCCATGCTGCATACCTCTGACCCATCCAACCCCTGGGAATATAGCCAAGAGCGTTTTATGGAAAATATGGCTGAATCAGCAAAGGCTACAACAGATTTTTTTGGTAAACAAATCATTTATATCAATGTATTGCGCAATATGTCTGTTGACTGCGACTGTGCCGGGCTTGCTGCGGCACCGCCAACAACTCCTGATATCGGCATCCTTGCTTCTACAGATATTCTTGCCGTCGATCAGGCTTCTATCGACCTTGTTTTTGCTTTACCAGATGCTGCTAAGCATGATCTCCAGGAACGGATCGAATCACGTCGCGGTCTGCGGCAGCTCAGTTACATGAAAGAACTTTCCATGGGTAATGATCAATATGAATTAATTACCATTGAATAAAAGAAAAGCTGCCGTTAAACGGCAGCTTTTTTATTATTCCTTCAGCAATTCTCCGATTAAAAAACTCGTCTCAGCCTTCAATAATCTCACTTTTCTTATCTTGCCACATAGTTCAGCTTCCGACCGAACATAGACCCGTAAATAATTACTGGTCAAACCTTCTATATAGCCATCCTCAACAGTCTGTTCAAACAATACCTCCACAGCACTGCCAACAAAACGTTCTAAAAATTTCTGCTGCTGCTTATGATCAAGCTCAGCAAGTTGTGCACAACGTCTTTGCTTAACAGTTTCAGGAATTTGATTGGGCATTTTTTCGGCCGGAGTTCCCTTCCGTTTGGAATAAGGGAAAATATGCATTTTACTGAACCCGCAGTTTTCTGCAAAAACCAGTGTAGATGCAAACTCCTCTTCCGTCTCACCCGGGAATCCGGCAATAATATCAGTAGTAATGGCAATATCAGGAATACGTTTACGGATATCGGCCAAAAGTTCGGTAAAACGTCGAGTGTCATACGGCCTGTGCATTCTGGCTAAAGTTGTATCACAGCCTGCCTGCAAAGGTAAATGCAGCTGTCGGCACAACCGTTTATCTTTTTCCATAAGATTAAGCAGCCTCGCTTCGACCTCCACTGATTCCAATGACCCCAACCGCAGTCTCTGCAGACCCTCTACACTTAAAGCTGCCTCAACAGCATCAAATAAAGTCAGTTTTCCATCATGTTCTTTACCATAGCAGCCAAGGTGAATACCGATAAGCACTATTTCTTTATAACCAGAAGCTACAAGCTTTTTAACTTCTTCCATGATGCTTGTCAGACTACGCGAACGCAACGGTCCGCGGGCAAAAGGAATAATACAATAAGTACAAAATTGATTGCAGCCTTCCTGTATTTTTAAAAAAGCTCTGGTCTTATCACTAACATCACCTGCACTCAGTTCTTCAAACTCAGTGTTGGCACTCAGCTTACGCACGCTGTCTATTGTATCAACAGACTGAAAAGCAGCAGCTTCTTCTACCAACCGTACGATATCTGCTCTATCCTGATTCCCGATAATAAGATCAACACCAGGAATTGTCTTCACTTCTTCTGCCGCCGTCTGTGGATAACAGCCAGTCACAACCACGAAAGCAGTTGGGTTTCTGCGCACAGCACGATTGATCATCTGCCGCGATTTACGCTGCCCCGTATTGGTAACAACACAAGTATTGATCACATAAATATCAGCTTCGCAATTAAAACCAACTACAGTATAACCATGACTGCGAAATATCGCTTCCATGCTGGCAGTATCGGCCTGATTGACTTTACAGCCTAAAGTGTAAAATGCTATTCTTTTCATCAATCAGCCTCCTAAATCACCAGTTTCATAAAATATTGCGGCCGCAGCTACTAATGCAGCTGTTTCTGCACGTAATATGCGCTTGCCTAAACTTACTACCAATGCCCCAGCTGTCCGGGCCTGCTGTAATTCCGTCTCGGAAATACCGCCCTCCGGGCCTATGATCAGCAGCAGATCCTTCAAAGCCTGCTCCTTTTGCAGCGCAGCCTTCAAACCAAGCTTATCCTCACATTCATAAGCTATCAGTTTACAGTCACAGGGATTATCAGCAAGCATCTGTTCCATCGTCTGTACTGGCTGCACCATTGGTATAATATCACGCTTACTCTGTTTCGCAGCCGCTTCAGCAATTTTCTGCCAGCGCTCAGCTTTCTTAACAGCTTTATCACCTTCCAGGCGTACGACCGAATGCTCCATAGCTACTGGTATAATCTCACTGACTCCCAGTTCTACAGCCTTCTGGATAATAAAATCCATTTTTTCACCTTTAGCCAACCCTTGTGCCAGTACGATTCGCACTGAAGGCTCATGACTTTCCGCCAGTACCTCCAGACATTTGACTGTCACAACACTTTCATTAGCATCAGCAATTTCAGCAAGAGCCGTGACACCATCATCACTTACAATCTGTACTCTGGACCCGCATTGCATCCGCAGTACAGTATAAATATGCCTGGCATCAACACCCATTATTGTCATCGTATCACTGTATGGCTGCGGTATAAAAAATCTATGCACCGTCAGTCCTCCTTACGCATCTGCATAACAACCCAGCCGCCTTTGGCATCAACAGCTTCGACACACAAACCGACTTTGGAGGCAGCTGCTGATACATCATTCTGCCGTTCTTCAATAATACCGCTGGCAAGGAATATTCCTCCGGATTTTAACTTACCGGGAATATCCTGCAGAAGCATAATAATAATATCGGCAATAATATTAGCAATGATAATATCAGCCTTACCTTCTGTACCATGCAGCAAATCACCCTGTTGCACACTGATTTTTTCTGTCAGTTCATTACCGGCAATATTTTCAATAGCTACTCGTACCGCAGTAGCATCAATATCCACCGCTTTAACTGTTTTAGCACCAAGTTTAGCAGCAGCAATAGCCAGAATTCCAGAGCCAGTACCAACATCAAATACTTCCATATCAGTACGCAGAACTTTTTCCAAACGTTCCATACACATACAGGTCGTATGATGTGTTCCTGTACCAAACGCCATACCTGGATCGATTTCAATAATATGTTCACCAGCTTTAGATGTATATTTTTCCCAGGTAGGCTTAATCACCAATGTTCTGCCAATATGCGTAACATGGAAATACTGTTTCCATTCGTTAGCCCAATCCTGCTCGGAAACAGTACGAAAACGCGTATTACCAAAGCGACATTTACCAATACGCGTTTCCAAATTTGTTAAGTCCTCATCAATCTGTGTAAGACGTGGCTGCAGCTCTTCATCCTCCGGATAATAAGCAGTTATCGTAACCACTTCTGTGTTTTCCTGCTCAGGAATATCGCATAATTCCCAAGTACCTGAATTACGCAAAGTGTTTATCAAAACCGGGTCCTCAATAACAACACCATTGTTTGCACCTGCAGCACGCATAATTTCGGCAACCAGATCAGCTGCCTCATGTGTAGTTTGTATACTTACCTCTATCCATTGTGACAAAGCGCTCACTCCTTAAATAACTATCATATATATTAAACACAAAGCTTATTCTAAAATATTTTACCATATGAAAGTGTTTTTCTACCAGTTTGAGAAGATATTTCAATGCCAAGTGCTCACATTATATCATATTTTTTGGCATAAAAAAATAAACTGCGGTGTCCAAACCGCAGTTTATACAAGTCATTATTTAAATAAGTCTTTAATCTTATTCAAAAAGCCTTTTTCTTCAGGATTAATGTTATCTTTACTGATCTCGGCAAATTTACGCAAAGCATCTTTCTGTTTTTCATTCAGCTTCTGCGGCACAACAACTTTGATCCTGACTAACTGGTCGCCGCGTGTACTGTTACGCAAACTGGGAATGCCTTTGCCCTTCAAACGCAGTACCTTTCCAGGCTGAGTTCCTTCCGGAACCTTCATCACAACCTGTCCATCCAGCGTAGGAACCTTAATCTCATCACCCAAAGTTGCCTGTACAATATTGATCGGCACTTCGCAGTAAACAGTAGTACCATCGCGCTCAAAAAACTTATGCGGTTTAACATACAAATATACATACAAATCACCGCTTGGTCCGCCTTTAACCCCTGCTTCGCCTTCTCCGGCTACCCGCAGGCGGGAACCGTTGTCAACACCTGCAGGGATCTTGACTTTAAGTTTTTTATTCTTTTTAACAGTGCCCTGTCCGCGACATTCCTTACATGGTTCGCTGATGATCTTGCCTTCACCATGACATTTAGGACATGGCCGTACATTGGTCATCTGTCCGAACATAGTGTTTTGAGTAAAACGGATCTCGCCACTTCCGTGACATTCAGGGCAAGTTTCAACTTTAGAACCAGGTTCCGCACCATTCCCATGACAATGCGGACATTGTTCGTCACGATATAAACTGATCTCACGTTCTAAACCAAACGCAGCTTCTTCAAAAGTGATTTCCAGGTCAAAGCGTAAATCAGCACCGCGCTGAGGACCGGCATTAGAACCACGCGAGCCGCGGCCCTGCCCGCCGAAGAACATATCAAAAATATCTTCCATGCCTCCGCCGCCAAAACCGCCGAAACCTTCAAAGCCCCCAAATCCACCAGCACCGCCGGCACCGCCGTTTTCAAAAGCAGCATGTCCAAACTGGTCATATTGGGCACGTTTCTGCTCATCGCTGAGTACACTGTAAGCCTCGGATGCTTCTTTAAATTTCTCAGCCGCTTCCGGATTATCTTTATTCACATCAGGATGATACTGACGTGCCAGTTTGCGGTATGCTTTTTTAATTTCATCTGCTGTAGCGGTTTTAGACACGCCTAGCACGTCATAATAATCTTTTTTACTCAAAGTTTACACCATCCTAAGCCGATTATTTTTTGTCTTCGTCAACCACTTCGGCGTCAACAACATCGTCATCAGCTTTTTTTGCGCCCTCGGCTGTTTCAGTACCTTCAGCACCTTTAGCAGCTTCAGTTTGTTTGTACAGCTCTGCGGAAAGTTCATAAAGAGGTTTGGTCAAAGCTTCAGTATCTGCTTTGATTTTTTCCATATCTTCGCCTTTCAGAGTCTCTTTTAAAGTATCAAGCGCTGCCTGTACTTTTCCAATCAATTCTTCAGAGCCTTTGCCTTCCATATCTTTAATGGTCTTTTCGGCTTGATAGCACAGGGAGTCAGCATTATTACGTACTTCAACGCCTTCTTTACGTTTTTTATCAGCTTCAGCATTAGCCTCTGCTTCTTTTACCAGACGGTCGATTTCGTCTTTTTCCAAAGTACCTGAAGACGTAATAGTGATTTTTTGTTCTTTACCAGTACCAAGATCCTTAGCGCTTACATTTACGATACCATTAGCATCGATATCGAAAGCAACTTCGATCTTCGGTACTCCACGAGGAGCAGCCGGGATGCCGGAAAGCTCAAAACGTCCCAGAGTTTTATTATCGGCAGCCATTTCACGTTCACCCTGCAGTACATGGATATCAACTGAAGGCTGATTATCAGCAGCAGTAGAGAAGACCTGCTTACGGGAAGTCGGGATGGTAGTATTACGTTCAATGATCTTTGTGAACACACCACCCAAAGTTTCTATACCCAAAGACAACGGAGTTACGTCAAGTAAAAGCACGTCTTTTACTTCACCTGCCAAAACGCCGGCCTGAATGGCAGCACCAACGGCAACACATTCGTCAGGGTTTACACCACGGTAAGGCTCTTTACCGATAAATTTTTTCAAAGCTTCCTGTACAGCAGGAATACGGGAAGAACCGCCTACCAAGATAACTTTATTGATATCAGAAGCAGACAGGCCGGCGTCAGCCATAGCCTTGCGGGTCGGCTCCATTGTGCGTTCAACGAGATCAGCAGTCAATTCGTCAAATTTTGCACGAGTCAGATCCATATCCAAATGCTTCGGACCTTCAGCACCGGCAGTAATAAACGGCAGGTTGATATTAGTAGTCAAAACACCGGATAATTCGATTTTTGCTTTTTCAGCGGCTTCACGCAAACGCTGCATAGCCATACGGTCATTACTCAGATCAATGCCTTCATTTTTCTTAAATTCAGCAACCATCCAGTCAACGATTTTCTGGTCAAAATCATCGCCGCCTAAATGAGTATCACCGTTAGTAGCTTTTACTTCAAAAACACCGTCACCTACATCAAGGATAGATACGTCGAAAGTACCGCCGCCAAGGTCATAAACCATAACGGTATGGTCGTCGCTTTTATCAATACCATACGCCAAAGATGCAGCAGTAGGCTCGTTGATGATACGGAGAACTTCCAAGCCTGCGATACGGCCGGCATCTTTAGTTGCCTGACGTTGACTGTCAGAGAAGTAAGCAGGAACAGTAATAACTGCCTGAGTTACTTTTTCACCTAAATATTTTTCAGCATCTTCTTTCAACTTTTGCAGAATCATCGCGGAAATTTCTTCCGGAGAATATTTTTTATCGTCGATTTCTACTTTATAGTCAGTACCCATATGACGTTTAATAGAACTAATAGTTCTGTCAGTGTTGGATACTGCCTGACGTTTTGCCAGCTGACCAACTAAACGTTCGCCGTTTTTGGAAAAACCAACTACGGACGGAGTTAAACGGCTGCCTTCCTGATTAGTGATAACGGTAGGTTCGCCGCCTTCCATTACTGCTACTACAGAGTTAGTAGTACCTAAGTCAATACCAATTACTTTAGACATGATTTATTCCTCCTCGGGTTTATATGTTAATTTTAATTTATATGGCAACTATTCGTTGCTGATAACTTTAACTTTGCTGTGCCGGATAACTTTATCACGTAATTTATAGCCCTTTTCCAGAACCATCTCTACAGTGTCATCATCCATATCGGGATTTTGCCCCCTCATCACAGCCTCATGCATCTCAGGATCAAATTTTTCGCCCTGTGCTTTTATTTCTTCTACGCCCAAATCTTTAAAAGTCTGCTCGAACTGACGCCTAATCATTTCAATACCTGAATAAATTCCGGCGGCATCATCAGATTTTCTGGCGGCGTCTTCAGCACGTTCAAAATTATCCAACACCTTTAAAAATTTTCCGACAACATCAGCGGTAACAAAAGTTGCCAGCTGTTCACGTTCGGACGTATTGCGTCGGCGGAAATTATCAAAATCTGCCTGCAGCCTTAAAATACGGTTCTGCAGTTCTTCGATCTTAACATCCTTTTCATCCTGTTCAGGAGTTTTTTCTTCAGCAGCTCCCTCACTCTTTTTCCCGGCAGTCTCATCGACTCCATTAGCAGCATCGGCTGTATTCGTTTGAGCTTCCTGCTGAGGTGTTTCTTCGGCAGTTGTTTGCTTTGAGCTTTCCTTCAAATCTTCTGTTTGCAAAACACTTCCTCCTTATAGTCTTTTTACTTATCTAAAATTGTTTTCAGATATTTATGCAGGTAATCCATTACAGAAATGACCTTACCGTATTCCATACGGGTTGGACCTAATACTGCCATCGTACCTACGATCTGACCATTCAGACGATAAGTAGCCTGAACCATACTGCAATCCTGAATACCGGTAAATTTATTTTCAGAACCTATCGTTACCTTAAGGCCTGAATCTTCACCACCCTGCAAAAGATCCTTCAGGACCTTTTCTTCTTCTAATATACCAAGCAGGTTTCTGACTCTTTCCACATCACGGAATTCCGGTTGATTAAGCAGTTGCTTTGTTCCGCCTAAAAATACCTTCTGTTCCTGCCTGCGCCCCGTCATTTTACGTACAGCCTGCAGTAATGATGAAAAAATGAGTTTATCCTCGACCACATCTGTATGGACATTCTGCAAAATCTCCACAGAAATATCGCTAAGATTGCGATCTTCCAGCAATTTGCTCATTTTACCAGCCAGATAATCCATCTCTTCAGAAGACATACCTAAAGGAATATCAACAACATTCGTATCTATACTGCCATCATCGGCAACGATACATAAAATAGCATGCTGACTGTCAAGCGGTAAAAATTTTAAATAACAGAAATTTGCAATCGTCTGCTGGTTAGTCAAAACCATGGAAACATTCTGTGTCATACGTGACAAGATCTTGGCTGTCGACTGGAAAATATCATCAATGTTACGACGACGTTCATTATACCAGCCATCTATTAATGCCATATCATTATCTGTCAATGTCCCCGGTTCAATCAGGGCATCTACATAAAAACGATAAGCCTGAGCAGATGGAATACGTCCCGCTGAAGTATGCGGCTGTTCCAAATAACCCAGAAGCTCAAGGTCTGACATCTCATTACGGATCGTTGCCGGGCTGAGCCCTAAGTCATACTTGCGGGCAATAGTACGTGAACCAACCGGCTCAGCTGATGAAATGTAGTCTTCTATGATAATTTGCAGGATCTTTTTCTTTCTTTCGTTTAACACGATCCCACCTCCAACTCGATTGTTAGCACTCATCTCATTAGAGTGCTAACATCTTGGTATTAGAATAGCACTGACCTTAACAGTTGTCAACCAATTTTTCTTACTTCACAAAGATTTCAAAAATTTCATTGCTAAAGCGCATCCCTTGCTCCGTCAGCCTCATCCGCCTATGCTCAATATCACAGAATACTAAATTTCCTCTAATAAATTTTGCTAATTCAACCCCAAATTCTAACATTACATCACAGCCAAAACGTTGTTCAGTTTCTATTAAATCTATCCCTACCGTCGTCCGTAAACCCATAAATAAATATTCTGACAGCTGCATTTCTTTTGTCAGATCTTCAAAGCCTCCACAACTTTTGCCACTTTGAATACTTTCAATATAATCAGTTACAGAATCTGTTGCCGTAAAACGTTGACTGCCATTAAAGCTGCAGGCGGAACTGCCAAAAGACAAATACGGCAGATAATGCCAGTAAACAAGGTTATGCCTTGACTCCTGACCTGACACTGCATAATTTGAAATCTCATATCTATGCAGTCCCTGTGCTTCCAGGTACTCCTGTACCAATTCATACATTGCCAGCTGACAATCTTCGTCCGGCAACTCAACTTTTCCTTTGTCCAGCATACCTGCCAAAGGCGTATTTTTTTCAATCGTCAAACCATATACCGACAAATGCTGCAACCCTGCCGCTGTTAAATTCTGCAGACTGGTCTTCAGCGTTTGAAGGGACTGCTCCGGCAAGCCATAAATAAGGTCAGCACTGACTCGTGTAAAACCAGCCTTCTCTGCCATTGTAATAGCGTCTAAAGCCTCGTTGGCCGTATGTATCCTGCCAACAGCCCGAAGTTCGGCATCGTTAAGACTTTGAACACCAAAGCTTATACGATCAAATCCCAAATCTTTAAAAAAACGCAGCTTATCCAAATCGGCAGTACCGGGATTAACTTCAATCGTTGCCTCTGCCGGCTGCAGCCAGCATCCATTTTTTTGCAAAGCTTCTACCAGTTTCGCCAAAAGCTTTTCCGAAAGCAACGAGGGAGTCCCGCCGCCAAAATACAGCGTGGCCTGATCTGCAATAGTCACTTCATTGCTGCGCATCATTATTTCACTGCAGACAGCATCAACATACTTTTCCATAGTTTCTGTATCAGCACCTGCATATGAAGCAAAGTCACAATATAAACATTTTTGCAAGCAAAAAGGGGTATGTATATATACCCCCTGGATTTGTTCCCATTTTTGCATTTTAATCCATCTTCAAAATCGCCATAAAAGCTTCTTGCGGCAGCTCTACACTGCCGACCTGCTTCATGCGTTTCTTACCTTCTTTTTGTTTTTCCAACAATTTGCGCTTGCGGCTGATATCACCGCCATAACACTTAGCCAATACGTCTTTGCGCATCGCTCTTACATTTTCGCGGGCAATAACTTTATTACCTATGGCAGCCTGTACAGGTATCTCAAACATCTGACGCGGAATAAGACTGCGCAGTTTTTCTACCAGCTGACGTCCCCTGGAAACAGCTTTTTCACGGTGTACTATAGCTGACAGGGCATCCACCGGTTCTCCATTCAGCAAAATATCTACCTTTACCAAGCTAGAAGCACGATAACCGGCCAGCTCATAGTCCAAAGAAGCATAACCTCTGGTTACTGACTTCAACCGATCAAAATAATCATAAATTATCTCACTAAGCGGAAGTGCATAGTGAATCATAACACGTGTTTCATCTAAATAGGTCATATTTTCATACTCACCGCGTTTTTCCTGAGAAAGCTCCATTACTGCACCAACATAGTCTTTAGGTACAATAATTGTAGCGTTAACGTAAGGTTCTTCTACATGGTCGATCACTGTTGGATCAGGGAAATTAGACGGATTATCAACCAATTCCACATCACCATTGGTGCGAAATACCTGGTAAATAACGTTTGGAGCCGTTGTAATCAGCGTTAGATTATATTCACGCTCCAGACGTTCCTTGATAACATCCATATGCAGCAGACCTAAAAAACCACAGCGAAAACCAAATCCAAGCGCTACTGATGTTTCCGGTTCAAAAACCAGTGAGGCATCGTTGAGCTGTAGTTTTTCAAGCGCATCCCGTAAATTATCATAATCTGAGTTTTCTACCGGATACAGACCACAGAAAACCATCGGCGTAGCTTTACGATAACCAGGCAGTGCTTCGGCTGCCGGATTATTGGCATCAGTAACTGTATCCCCGACACGTGCGTCTTTAACATTTTTGATTGCTGCAGCAAAAAATCCAACCTGCCCAACCTCCAATGAATCAACATTAACAAGATTAGGTTTAAAAACACCAACCTCTGTTACTTCAAATTCAGCATTGGTAGCCATCATTTTAATTTTCATACCAGGTTTTATACGTCCGTCAATAACACGCACATATAAAACGACACCCTTATACGCATCAAATTTAGAATCAAATACCAAAGCTTTTAAAGGGCTGTCACTTATACCGGAAGGTGCCGGTACTTTAGCAACAATAGCTTCAAGTACATCTTCAATACCCAAACCTGTCTTCGCACTCGTCAAAACGGCCTCTGATGCATCGATCCCGATAACCTCTTCTATCTCATGCTTGACTCGGTCAGGATCAGCACTGGGAAGATCGACTTTATTAATAACCGGGATAATTTCCAAATCATTATCTAAAGCCAAATAGACATTAGCCAAAGTCTGAGCTTCAATCCCCTGCGTAGCATCAATAACAAGCAAAGCACCTTCGCATGCAGCTAAAGCTCTCGATACCTCATATGTAAAATCAACATGCCCTGGAGTATCAATGAAATTAAGCATGTACTCTTCGCCATTCTTAGCCTTATAGCTGCTGCGCACGGCCTGCGCTTTGATTGTGATACCGCGTTCACGTTCAAGGTCCATTGAATCGAGGATCTGTGCTTCCATCTCGCGTTTAGTTAAAGTACCAGTATATTCTATCAATCTGTCTGCCAAAGTAGATTTACCGTGATCGATATGGGCAATTATAGAAAAATTACGGATCTTATTCTGGTCCATCATATTCTCCTTCATATATAATCTTGCTAAAGCGGAACATCCGCCGTAAATTCACTGCAAAATATTATATCATTTTTGCCGGTAATTAAGCAAATACTAACTCTTATTAGTAAAGCACTTATAAATAAAAGCTGCTGTAACAAAAAATATTTATGTTAAAGATTATGAAAGTATATATAATGGTATTTTTAGTCACTTCACAAATAATTTACAGCAAATCAAAGCATCAACCTGTTACAATATAAGTAATAATAAAAGAATTATTACAAGAAAGGAAGTTATATTATGGATACCTTAACCGCTATTGCAACCCGCCGCTCTACCAGAGTCTACAAACCAGAACAAATAAGCGATTCCCAGCTGCAAACAGTTTTAGCCGCCGGCTGGGCTTCTCCTGTTGGTCATGGAGCATATGACGAACTATATATTTCTGTTGTGCAAAATCCCAAAATTCTCGAAAACTTTGCAGAATACTGCGGTCAAGCTTTCGGAAACCCCAAATACAATCCGTTTTACGGCGCCCCTACTTTAATCGTCATTTCAGCTAAGCCTAAAGATGACGGCCAGATGGTTTACATAGCTGATGTTGGCTGTATTCTTGAAAATATGCAATTGGCTGCTACTGATATCGGCCTTGGTTCAGTTTATCTTTGGGCTCTTTTAAATCGTATTCCGCAAAGTCCTCAATTTGTAGCCAGCCTTGAACTGCCGGAAGGCTTCAAACCTGTTTCAGCTTTGGCCTTGGGTTATCCGGCCAAACCGCTTGAAAAACGTTCTTTTGCCGACATTAAACCCGAGCGTATCGCTACCAAAATTATCAAATAAAGTCTTTTGTGGAATAATTTGCAGAAATCCCTTGCAGAATTAACTCCTTCGTGGTAGAATACTTTAGTAAACGTATTTAATTGTAGGAGGTGAATTCGTTGCCGAACATTAAATCTTCCATTCGTAGTGTAAAAACCGACGCAGAACGTCGTGCAAAAAATGCTCCGATCAAGGCTGCTATCCGCAATGCAGCTCGTAAAGTAGTTGCTGTAACCGAGACCGGCTCTCCAGAAGAAGCAAAAGCAACTTTTGCAACTGCAACCGGTTTGATTGATAAAGCTTCTCGTAAAGGTATTATCCATAAGAATGCTGCAAACCGCAAAAAATCAAGACTTGCTAAAAAAGTCAATGCTATGGACTAATCTCTACAGCGATTAAAGCCTGCTCTTTTGAGCAGGCTTTTTATTTTCTCCAAAACACGCTTTATCTCATCTTAATTAAAGCTTTCGTTATTTTATTTTTGCTTTAGTTTATATATTTCATTCATATCTTAAAAGTGCTATAATATTATAAATACACCCTAACAGACAGGAATGATACATATGGCTGACTATAGCACTGATAATTTAAAACAATCTCAACAATTCTTACAGGCATATGATAAGTTATATTCTTTTAAAAATACTTTTTATGATCTTCTTGCCAGTTTAGAAAAAACACTTGGTCTCACAGAATATTTATCTCATATTTCTGTGATTCAACTGAGCAACGAAAAACATTTTCAGGCTGCTTTCCACTATCCAAATGAAGCCCTTTCCCAACAGCAGTCTTTGTTAAGCCATAAAGCTCACCTTATCGCAAAAAAGTTAAAGCTCAAGAGTGAAATCAACTGCAAAGATTTCAGTCACATATTAACAGAATGCGGTTACAACGATAATATAAGACCAACCACAGTTTATCCGCTGCGATTTGACGATTATCTCTATGGTTTTGCAGCTTTAGAATTAAACGAAAAAGCAATCAATTTTCAGCAATTCAGCACTGACAGTTTAACTGCTGTTGTAAATATATTATGCGCATATTTTGTAAAAAAGCATGCCTTTGAACAAACTGCATTACAGCAGAAAGTCTATACTTCAATTATTAATGGCATGAATAACCTCATCTACGTAACTGATATCCACACTAATAAAATTCTCTTCATGAACCAAACGATGAAAGACCGTTTTGCCTTAAAAGCACCTGAAGGTAAAATATGCTGGCAGGTATTGCAGCAGAATATGTCCCAACGCTGTAACTTCTGCCCTGTTTCCAAATTACTGCGTGATCCGTCTTCTAATAAGACTATTCACTGGGAAGAAGTCAATTCTAAAACCGGACGTATTTACGAAAACCATGACAGCCTTATTAATTGGTTTGACGGCTCAATCGTACATCTGCAGCAATCTATAGATATAACAGATTCCAAAAAAGCTTTCCATGATGCCTGTTTTGATGAACTGACCAATACACTGACCAGACGTGCAGGCAAAGAGCTTCTGGAAAAATTGATTAAAGCAGCTCATCAGAATTGCCATGGTTTTATAACCTGTATGTTTGATATAAACTCACTCAAACAGGTCAATGACAATTATGGACACAGTGAAGGCGATAAGCTTATTATCACTATATGCCAGACTTTAAAAAAATACCTGGGCAGCGGCGATATATTTTTCCGGCTCAGCGGCGATGAATTTATTGTCGTTTTTACAGAACATTCGCTGCAAAATGTTAAGGAAATACTGCAAAAAGTCCTAATTGAACTAAAAAATTCAGCACAAAAAAATGCTCTGCCCTATGAACCATCTTTCACCTATGGCCTTTTAGAAGTTCAGTCTACAAGCAATTACTCTCTTACTGATATTTTAAATCGTGTCGACGAAAAAATGTATGAGCAGAAACGTTCTTACCATATACTTAAACGCCAGCAGGACGCTGGCCTGCAAAAACAGTCTGACCCGTCTGAAAAAAACAGTTTTTCTTATCAGGCAGAATATCTCTACGATGCTTTAGTTAACAGCACCGACGATTATCTCTACGTCTGTGACGTCCAAAGTGATGTTTTCCATTATCCCAAAACCATGGTTGAAGAATTTGCTCTGCCTGGCGAATACATCAAAAATGCTGCCGCCATCTGGGGTGCCAAGGTTCATCCAGATGATCAAAGCGCTTTTTTAGCATCCAACCAGGAAATTTTAGACGGACGCGCCAACATTCACTATGTTGAATATCGTGCTCAAAACAAAGAAGGTAAATGGATTTGGGTGCGCTGCCGCGGACAGATGCAATATAACGAGCAGGGTGAAGCAATTCTCTTTGCCGGTTTTATCAAAAAGCTTGGCGAAAATTATAAACAGCAGCTGCCTTAACGTAAAAAAAGCTCATTCCAAAAAGGAATGAGCTTTTAATATTTTATAGATGAGTGCGTGCTATCTGCCTAACCAAGAACGAGTACTTTTTTTAACAGCTTCCTTATCAACTTCCACATGATTTGGAGCGTACATCAGCAAATTTTCGCTGACCTTAGAAACAGTTGCGCCAATAATGTAACTTACACCGTTCAAATAGTCAAAAATACGGTTTTTCATTGCAGAATCAACAGCATCGAAAGATACCATCAGTGTCGCACCGCTCATTAAAGAATCAGCATACTCGCGTACGTCGCTGAATTGACGCGGAGAGCGCACCAAAATATCCATATGACCGCCTTTAACTAAGTACGGACCGCTATAAACTTGATCTTCTTCTACATCGCTATGCCAAAGCTTACGTGCAGCATTTTTTAAATCCATCTTTTACGCCTCCAAACGTCCTTGTTGTCAGATATGCTAACTGCCTACTTCTACATAAATTCTCAAAATCCTTCTTTTTTTAGAAAAATTTTTATTTTTGTATTATTATGCTTTGTTACGGGAACGCTGACGACCACGCTCAACACGATCAAGAATCTTTTTACGCATCCGAATATTCTTCGGAGTAACTTCAACCAGTTCATCATCGTTGATATGCTCCAAAGCCTGCTCTAAAGAGAAAGTCTTAGGCGGAATCAGACGAATAGTATCATCGCTGCCGCTGGCACGCATATTGCTGACATGTTTCTTTTTACAGGGATTGACATCCATATCATCATCACGGCTGTTTTCACCAATGATCTGCCCTTCATAGACCTGTTCGCCAGGAATGATGAACATATTCCCGCGTTCCTGCGCGTTGCCTATACCGTAGGATGTAGTTTCGCCGTTTTCAAAAGCAACCAGGCTGCCTCTTGTACGTCCGGGGATCTCGCCTTTATAATCAGCATAACCTGCGAACACATGATTCATAACACCGTTACCTTTAGTATCTGTCAGGAACTGGTTACGGAAACCAATAAGTCCGCGGGCGGGGATCACAAATTCCATACGCAGGTAGCCGGCCATCTCTGTCATGTTAGTCAGTTCAGCCTTACGCAGTCCCAGCCCTTCCATAACAGCTCCCATAAATTCCTGCGGAACGTCAATTGTTAAAGCTTCCATAGGCTCCTGTAAAGTACCGGTTTCATCATGATGCATGATTACTTTAGGTTTGCCGACCTGCAGCTCATAACCTTCACGGCGCATAGTTTCGATCAATACAGACAAATGCAGTTCACCACGTCCGGAAACAATAAATGCATCTGGACTTTCGGTTTCTTCTAAACGCATCGAAACATTAGTTTTGATTTCTTTAAACAAACGGTCACGAAGATGACGACTGGTAACATATTCACCTTCACGACCTGCAAAAGGACTGTTATTAACAGAGAATACCATCGACAGCGTAGGCTCATCAATACTGATGCCTTTTAATTTTTCAGGACTTTCTGCATCAGCGATAGTATCGCCGATATTGGCATCTGCCAAACCGATCAAAGCAACGATGTCGCCGGCTCCAACTTCCTGCGTCTCAGCACGTTTCAAGCCTTCATAGGTATACAGACGGCCGATCTTCGCTTTACGCTCGCCCTCTTCATCCATCAAAGTAATAGTTTCACCGTTATGGATAGTACCGCGGATCACACGACCGACAACGATACGTCCTACATAATCATCATAATCCAAGGTATTGACCAGCATTTGCAAAGGTGCGTCTACTTCAACATCCGGAGCGGGAATATTTTCCAAAATCACTTTGAACAAAGCTTCTAAATTGTCGCTTTCTTCTTCCATAGTTAATTTAGCAATACCATTACGGGCAGAAGTCAATACTACCGGGAATTCCAGTTGATCATCATCAGCACCAAGCTCAATGAAAAGGTCTAAAACTTCATCAATAACCTCTTCAACACGTTGGTCAGGACGGTCAATTTTATTGATAACTACAATTGGTTTCAGATGCTGTTCCAGCGCTTTGCGCAAAACATACTTAGTCTGCGGCATAGGCCCTTCATAAGCATCAACCAGCAATAATACGCCATCGACCATAGTAAGCACGCGTTCAACTTCACCGCCGAAATCAGCATGGCCGGGGGTATCAAGAATATTGATTTTAGTATCTTTGTGCATAACAGCTGTATTTTTAGCTAAAATAGTAATACCGCGTTCACGTTCCAAAGCGTTGGAATCCATTACACGTTCTTCGACATGCTCGTTAGCACGGAAAATACCGCTTTGTTTGAGCATTGCGTCTACGAGGGTAGTCTTGCCATGGTCAACGTGGGCAATAATGGCAATATTGCGTAAATCATTTCTTAACATAAATCCTATCTTCCTCTCTTTTGAGCAGACGGCATACCGCCTGTAAATCCAAACCGAGCTATGCCATATACAACAAAAGCCTGCGGTCAAATAAAACTACTCTAAAATTAATGAAGGATGCTTGTCAATAAGCATCCTTCACTATGACTAATTAATTATATTCTTTTTAACTTACTATGTCAACAAAAACCGCTATTTTACTATACCGGGGAGCCATGTAGCTATCTCTGGGAAGAAACACAGCAGCAAAATTTCCAGCGCCATAATAATGCCAAAAGGAATAACACCTTTGATGATCTGTGTCATTTTACTATCTGGGCTGATGCCCTGCAAAACAAACAGATTCATTCCAACCGGCGGCGTGATAAGAGCCAGCTCCAGATTGATCAACATCACAACATTGAACCAGATCGGATCGAAGCCCAATTTCATGATAATAGGATACAAAATCGGCAAAGTGATAAAAATAATGGAGATAGATTCCAAAATACATCCCAAAACCAACAGCAGAATATTAATTGCGATAAAGACTATCCACCGGCTGGTTTCCATTTCGGCAACCAGGCTCGTCAAAGCCTGCGGAACCTGCAGAATAGTTAAAACGAAACCAAATAAAGTTGCGCCGATCATAATCGCGAAAATCATCGAAGTCGTTTTGACTGTATCCAGCAAAATTTCCGGCATATCCTTCAGACCAAGCGTACGGTAAATAACAAAAGTAATAAACAAACTGTAAACCGTACCTATAGCAGCAGCTTCAGTAGGAGTAAACGCTCCCGTATAAATACCGCCAACGACAAGCACCGGCAGCAGCAGTCCCCAAAAAGAACTTCTTAGCGCCTGAAAACGTTCCTCCCAGCTGGCCGCTTCCTGCAAAGGCAGCTTTCTTGAGCTGTAAACAACCACAGCAATAAACAGCAGTGTCAAAATAACCCCCGGTACAACGCCGGACATAAACAACTGACCTACCGATTCACCAGTAATAGCGCCATACAAAATCATTGGTATCGATGGCGGGATCAGAATGCCTAAGGTACCACCTGCTGCAACAGCTCCTAGAACTAACGTTCTTTCATAACCACGGGACAGCATCTCAGGAATGGCAATAGCACCAATAGTAACGGCGCAGGCAACAGACGAGCCTGTAATCGCAGCAAAAATTGCACAGGCAAAAACTGTAGCTACACCTAACCCCCCAGGCAAATGACGCAGCCATTTATTGCCCAGCTCAAATAAATCGTTGCCTACTTTGCCTGTTAAAAGAATCTGGCTCATTAAAATATATAACGGGACAGCCGTTAACACGAAATCATCCAAAGATTTGTAAGCCAAAATCGGTATCTGGGCCAAAGAAGATCCTCCGCCCATAAAAGCAAACATACCGAAAAGTCCCGCCGTTCCCAGTGAGAAGGCTACCGGCAGTCCCAAAACCAAAAGTCCCAGTAAGATAACGGTAAAAATAACAAGCATCTTATTCCGCCTCCTTACTGAATTCACCGCTGCTGATTTTTTGAATATCTATAAGCAGGGTACGTACAAACTGTAATAGCAACAGCCCCATACCGATCGGCAGCGACATCTGAGGAATCCACATAGGAGTTCGCAGAGTACTTGGTGAAGTATTATCCATCTCATATGAAAGCAATGCCATATCCAAAGACTGCATTACAAATACGGCACAGAAAAAAATACCAACAATAGTTGTAAAAAGTTCGATATAACAACGGGTACGTACTGATAAATGGCTTAAAACAATATCGACATGGATGTGCTTGCCAGCAGCATAAGTAACGGACATCCCTAAAAAACCTGCTACTAAAACACAATATACAGAAAGTTCTATTGACCATTCTGTCGGCGCATTGAACAAACCTCGCATCACAACTTCATAAAAGACCATCAACGCCGGCAGCAGCAATAGAATGCCGGCAATGACGCCAACTGCTTTAGTAATAGCGTTCAAAAATTTTTCATAGACCTCGAGCGCGCTTTTCAAGTCTTTTTCCTCTCATTCTTTTCCAAAATAAAAACCGCTGCCGCTTATGGCAGCGGTCAATTAAGAATTTATCTATTGTTTACTGCATATTTCGATCAATTCCTTACCAAGATCCCCAGTATGTTTAACAAAAATATCCCAAACTGGTTTAGTAGCAGACTGCCATGCCGGCAGCTCAGCCTCAGGAACAACGTAAACCTGCATACCTTTTTCTTTTAATTTCTCTAAAGCAGCCATATCCTCTGCTTTAGCATTTTTACGCAGTTCGTCACGCACTTCATTTGCAGCGTCGGTTACTATTTTTTGCTGTTCCGGAGTCAGTTTTTGAAAAGATTTTTCATTCATCGCCAGAATAAACTCAGGATAAGCATGATTAGTAATAGTCAGATATTTGGTAACTTCAAACATTTTACGGTCATACATAGCTGTAGTTCCAGAAGTTTGTCCATCAACAACACCGCGCTGAATGGCCATATAAACTTCACCTGATCCCATAGTTACAGGAGAAGCACCAAGTGCTTTAATCGTTTCTGAAGGCAGCTCACCATAACCACGCAGCTTCAGTCCTGCAAAATCCTCAGGTTTAGTAATTTCCTTTTTGCTGTTAGCGAACTGCACAAAGCCATAATCAGCCCAGATCACAGGACGCACACCCTTCTTCTTCAATTCACCTGCTAATTTATCACCCAAGCCTCCGTCGATGGCATGATCGACTTTTTCATAACTTGGGAACAGAAACGGTACGTCAAAAACTTCCATTGCCGGAATAACAGTTGACCACATTGCTGTGGAATTAAGCCCCATATCAATGCCACCAGACATAATTGCGTCATTCATACTTTTATCGTTGAACAGCTGTCCGGAAGGATAGATGTTCAGTGTAATAGTGCCGTTGGATTTTTCAGTAAGCTTTTTATTAAAAGCCTCCATTCCCTGGGCCAGCGGATGCGCCGTTGGCAAATTGTGAGCCAGTTTCAAAGTCACCTTTTCGCTGCCGGCAGATTTTTTATCTCCGCCCCCACCGCAGCCGGCCGTTACTGCCAATGCCATAATCATAGCGGCAGCCAAAGTAGTTTTAAACATTTGCGACATTTTCATTACTCTCACCTCATAATTTTTTATTTATAGAGTTTCTCCAGCTTCATATAATCATCAAGACCGATAAACCTGTTAAAATCAGTAAAATGCATCATTTTATCTTCATAGGCCTTAGTCGTCCCCGTTTGATGCAGCACTGTCATTGCTTCTTTAAAAGCCTGCGTAATGACGTATAAGGCACTGCAGGGCCAGAACACTATTTTAAATCCTATATTTTCCAAATCTTTTGCAGTCAGGTTCGGTGTCCTGCCGCCTTCGATCATATTAGCTATCAGTATGGTATCTGGAAAAGCTTTCGTAACAGCTTCTAATTCTCTTATATCCTGCGGCGCTTCTATAAACAAAGCTTCAGCGCCGTTATCTAAATACAATTTGCCGCGTTCAACAGCATCCTCCAGTCCATTCACAGCCCTCGCATCAGTTCTGGCAATCAGTAAAAAATCCTCATCAGTTCTGGCATCAGCAGCCGCCCGCAGTTTTTTCGCATGCTCAGATGCATCTATGACCTGCTTACCGACCATATGTCCACAACGTTTAGGCCATACCTGATCTTCAAAAAGCACTGCAGCTGCTCCGGCTTTTTCATATTCCTGCATCGTCCTCCGTACGCTTAACGCATTTCCGTAACCAGTATCACCATCGGCAAATACCGGTAATTCTGTGGCATCCACAATACATTTCACAGCCTGCACCATTTCAGTCATCGAAAGGTAACCTACATCCGGCTGCCCTAATCTGGAGGCAGCGATACTATAACCTCCCATAACCAGTGCATCAAACCCTACTTCTGCCGCAATTTTTGCCGTCAAAGCATCATAAACACCCGGCAAAACCAAAATCTCTGACCTCAGCAGACGTTCACGCAACATTTTACGCTGCTTGTTCATAAATTCCCCTCCCTTGCTGCCCAACAAATTCAACAAAAAAGCCCCTACCGGCATAGCCGATAGGGGCGTTAAGTACGCGGTACCACCCTAAATTATACTCTGAGGCCTTTAACGCAGCCCTGCGCTTTTCCCTACATTCGCCCTCAGAAAAAGAGTTCCTGGGTGAGAGGACTTATTTCCACGCTTACCGGCTCGCATCTACCGCCGGCTTTCTGAAAGCCTTCCACTGTCCATTCCCAGTCATAACCTGTAACCTTATGATTTGTCGAAACATTGAAATAAGTATAACAACACCTTAACACTATGTCAATATATTTTTAAAATTATTTTATATTTCTGTTTTTTCTTGTACAAATGTATTGTTTTTATACTACTTTGGCATAATGCAAAAAAATACAGCCGCTTTCAAAAAGCGGCTGTATTTTTTATTGATCATTCTAAATAAAAACTACCATCTCAATCAATGATCCTTCTGCCCCCATAAAAACGTTCATCCCAATAAGGACCAAACGCTTCACCTTCAATTACGCCATTTTTAGTACCGGCATAAATGAATTTACCATCTCCGCTGTAAATACCGCAGAAGGTCGCTCCTGGGCCATCAGTGCTATAAAATACCAGATCTCCCGGAAGCAGATCATCTTTTCCGATTCTCCTGCCTACGTCATATTGCTCATCAACAGTTCGCGGCAACGCGATACCACTTTCACCAAAAACATACTGCACATAACCGGAACCATCAAATCCTTCTGACGGAAAACTGCCGCCCATTTTAAAAGGGGTTCCAACTAAAAGATACGCATTTTCAATAATATTTCCACGCAGGCTGCTGTATTCTTCAGCATAAGCCAACTGAGGCTGCATTGTATTCCAAACTGCTCCAACCGGCAAGGATAACGATATACCTAAAGCAGTACAAACAGCCAATCTTCTGCACAAACTAACATAATTCATATTTTTCAAAAACTCCTTTACTGAAAACCCTACAGCGATGACAGCATGTCATCCACATATTTTCTGATTTTTTCCATCTTTTTGCGTATACCAGCTGCTTTATCACCGTCACGAGCAACGATCTGCTCAATTTTAGTACGATACTGCAAATAAGAACTCTCAAACTGACGCAAATACTCTCTAAGTGCCGCCACTTCAGGAACTGTCGTCACGATATTCGAAGTCGTAACATTCCATTCAGTACCATTTATCGTGACACTATCCCCATATTGCGGGATATAAGCAGCTGTACCCAAACGGCGCTGCAGCTCGTCAGCGAAATTGCTGGCAGCATCAAATTCACCATGTGTAACGAAAAATGCTTTCGGCGGCTGTTTCATTTTACCGTACCATTCAAGCAGCTGTTCCTTGTCCGCATGTGCCGAAAACCCTTTCATATTGTAGATTTTGGCATTTACCTTAATATCTTCGCCCATAATCTTAACCTGCTTGGAACCTTCTATCAACCGACGTCCCATTGTTCCCTCAGCCTGATAGCCGGCAATAATGACAGAGCAGTTTTCATGCCAGAGATTATGCTTCAAATGATGCAGTATACGTCCTGCGTCTGCCATACCACTGGCAGAAACGATAATTTTAGGCCCTGGCATTTCGTTAATCATCCGTGATTCCTGCGCAGTTGCCGTGAAACGCAGATTTGGAATCGCTAAAAGCCTGTTACCGTGCATTTCATACAAAGCCCGCGCTTCTTCGTCATATTCCTGAGGATTAGTAAGCGTGATAGCAGTAGCTTTGCTCGCCATCGGACTGTCGATAATGATTGGTACCTGAGGGATACGACCTTCCTGCAGAAGCTTCTGGAAATAATAAAGAAGTACCTGTGTACGTCCTACAGCAAAGGCAGGAATAACTACATTACCACCTTTAGCCACAGTGTCATTAATGATCTCAGACAGCTCCGCTTCTTTGTCATAGGCTTTATGCACACGATTGCCATAAGTAGATTCGGTGATTATAAAGTCTGCTCCGGAAATTTCTTCCGGATCCTCGATAATCGGCTGATTAGGCTGTCCAATATCTCCGGTAAAAACGAGCTTAGTTGTTTTGCCATCTTCATTAACAAAAACTTCAACAATCGCCGAACCTAAAATATGCCCGGCAACTTTAAATTTAACCTGCACCCCCGGAAGAACCTCAAGCATTTCACCAAACTCGTGCGTATGAAAATGCTGCAAAGCTTTATACGCATCATCAACAGTATACAAAGGTTCTACTACAGATTTACCTGCACGCAAACCTTTCCGGTTGGCAAACTCTGCATCAGATTCCTGAATATGAGCACTGTCAGGCAACAGAATCGTGCACAGCTCTAAAGTGGTTTTCGTACAATGTACAGGACCCTTATATCCTTGTTTTATCAGCTTTGGTATCAACCCGCTGTGGTCGATATGAGCATGGGTCAGCACAACTGTGTCAATAGCATTAGGCGCAAAAACAAAATCCTTTTCATTAAAAGCAGTAATCATTTTAGAACCTTGAAACATACCGCAGTCCAACAGCATTTTTTTACTGCCTATTTCAAGTAAATAACAAGAGCCTGTAACCATTCTTGTGGCACCTAAAAAGGTGATTTTCATAACGGTCCCTCCCTGCTTAAATTCTTAATTAATATATTCTGCATTCAAAAAATATTCCCTGCCCATTAACGAATAAGTTCACTGCCTTGTCACAAAGCACCTTCAATTACTGCCGCTGCAATTACTGCAATTCCCACATCTGTCATTTGTTTCCTGTCCAAAATATGTCAGCAGATATTTACGCAGGCAGCCTCTGGTAAAACAATAGCTTTCTATATCACGCAGCCTTTGGTAAGCATTTGTCAGCCACAGCTTTTTGTCTTCCGCACTGCTTTCTCTCTGCTCACAGCTATATTCCAGCAGCTGCCGCTGCTGCATTATGTCACGCCGTTCAAAAAGCAGTACGCATTTTGCCGGCAAGCCGTCACGTCCAGCCCTTCCTGCTTCCTGATAATAGCCTTCTACATCAAGCGGCAAAGTATAATGCAAGACAAACCTTACATCAGGTTTATCTATACCCATCCCAAACGCATTAGTCGCCACCATCACCTGCAATTCATTTTTAATGAAAGCGTTCTGGTTCCGCTGCCGTTCTTCCATTGTTAAACCAGCATGATAACGTCCTGCTGGATAGCCCCAGGCATTGAGGTCATTACATACTTCTTCCGTCTGCTTCTGCGTTGCACAATAAATAATACCGCAGCCGTTTTGCTCCGGCAGCCAGCTACGCAAAAAACGTCTTTTCACCATTGGTTTTTCCACAATAAATGAAAGATTGCTTCTGTCAAAACCGGTCACCAGTTCTAACGGCTGCTCTAATCCCAGGCATTTACTTATCTCACGTCTTACAACCGGCGTGGCAGTAGCTGTAAAAGCCGCAACAACAGGAGCCTTCGGCAGGCCGTCTAAAAACGGCTTTATTGCCAGATAAGCCGGTCGGAAGGATTCACCCCATCGTACTACGCAGTGTGCTTCATCAACAACGACCAACGCTATTTGCAGCTCACTTGCAAAAGCCTTAAACTGCTCATTCTGCAGGCGTTCAGGTGAAACGTACAGCAATTTACATTTATTATTACGGGCAGCATAAACGGCGGCACCGTACTCCTGCTTACTCATCCCGCTGCTCAAATAAGCCGCTTCTACACCATGTTCCGCTAAACTGCGTACCTGATCCTTCATCAAGGAAATCAACGGTGAAACAACCAGTGTCAATCCCTCCAGCATCAACGCCGGTAACTGATAACATAAGCTTTTTCCAGCTCCGGTCGGCATAACAGCTACAACAGGACGTCCGTTCAAAATTTGCTCTATCAGCTCTGACTGCCCGCTTCTGAACTCACTGTAACCAAAATATTTTTGCAAAATCATTTCTTTTGTCTGCACGGCTGCTCCTTAAACACAACAAGCCTGTGTGCCAGTCGCACTACAGGCTTGTCTGCAATTTTATTTTATAAATTCTTTTCCTTGTATGGACACAATTCTACCAATACGCATTCACTGCATAAAGGTTTCCTTGCCTTGCAAATCTTACGGCCATGCCAGATCAACCAATGATGAGCATCGCTCCACTTATTCTTCGGAATGGCTTTCTGCAGCTCTTTCTCCACTGCCAGCGGATCATCGCCCTTAGCTAAACCCAACCGGTGCGAAACTCTGAAAACATGGGTATCAACCGCAATCGCCGGAACCTTATAAACAATACTGGCGACAACATTAGCCGTTTTTTTACCCACACCCGGCAGCTTCATCAGCTCCTCGACAGTGTCAGGAATAACGCTGTTATATTCTTCCGTCAGCATTTTACAGGTTGCCAGCAGATTTTTAGCCTTCGATCGGAACAGTCCACAGTCACGAATCTCTTCTTCCAGCTGTTCCTGAGAAAGTGCGCCCATTTTTTCAGGAGTATTATATTTCGGGAAAATACGTGCTGTAATCTTATTGACACGTTCGTCCGTACATTGCGCTGACATAATTACCGCTACTAACAATTCAAAAGGCGTCGAATAGTTCAGCGCTGTTTCCGTACCCATATAAGTTTCTTCCAGCAGCGCTAAAATTGCCTCACGTTGTTGTTTACGCATTAGTTGGTCAGACTCCTTACCGGTGCAGGAATACGACCACCGCGGGCAATAAAGGCATCGGCCTTAAATTTGCTCACGGCAATGATGGGAGCATATCCCAGCAAACCGCCAAATTCTACCTGTTCTCCGACAGTTTTACCCGGAACCGGTATCAGACGTACAGCAGTAGTTTTATTGTTGATCATTCCAATTGCCGCTTCATCAGCAATGATTGCTGAAATAGTTTCAGCAGTCACATCACCTGGAATGGCTATCATATCAAGCCCTACGGAACAAACACAGGTCATGGCCTCTAATTTCTCCAAAGTCAGGCTGCCGCGTTCAACAGCCGCGATCATTCCCGCGTCTTCACTGACAGGAATAAATGCACCGCTCAAACCGCCGACATAACTTGAAGCCATCAATCCACCCTTTTTAACGGCGTCATTAAGCATAGCTAAAGTAGCAGTAGTACCAGGGCAGCCACAGCTCTCCAAGCCTATTTCTTCCAGAATATGAGCAACGCTGTCGCCGATTGCCGGTGTCGGAGCCAGCGACAAATCAATAATACCAAACTGCGTATCCAGACGACGGGCGGCTTCCTGTGCAACCAACTGGCCGACACGAGTAATTTTGAACGCAGTTTTCTTGATCGTTTCTGCTACAGCGCCAATGTCCTGTCCGCGCACTGCCTCCAACGCATGTTTTACCACACCGGGTCCGCTGACACCTACATTTATGACAGTTTCAGGCTCTGTAACACCATGGAAAGCGCCGGCCATAAAAGGATTATCAGGCACTGCATTACAGAAAACAACCAATTTTGCACAGCCAATAGCATCACGGTCTGCAGTACGTTCTGCTGCCATTTTGATTACACGGCCCATTTCCGCAACTGCATCCATATTAATCCCGCATTTAGTAGAACCGACACTGACAGAGGAACAGACAATATCAGTTACTGCCAAAGCTTCGGGAATAGAACAAATAAGATTTCTATCACCTTTGGTATAACCTTTATCAACCAAGGCAGAAAAACCGCCGATAAAATTAACGCCTACTGCTTTGCCTGCCTCATCAAGCGCTTTAGCCAGCGGAACATAATCATTGCTGTCGCAGCTTTCACCAACCATCGAAACAGGAGTTACAGAAATACGTTTATTAATGATCGGAACACCGAGCTCCATTTCCAGTTCCTCGCCGACCTGAACAAGCTTTTCAGCTTTCCTGGTGATCTTATCATATACCTTCTGCGCCGTTACTTTTATATCAGGATGACCGCAGTCGCGCAAACTGATTCCCATAGTGATCGTACGCACATCCAGATTGTTCTGCGTGATCATCTGGTTAGTTTCCAAGATATCTTTAATCGTGAACATAGACAGCCTCCTAGATACGGTGCATCGCCGTAAATATTTCTTCGCTTTGTACTCTGATCTCAACGCCGATATCTCTGCCTAAAGCAGTAAAGATATCCTTAAGATCCTGTAATTTTACAGCAGCACCCGTCATATCAGCAATCAAAACCATATTGAAGAAACCCTCCATAATATTTTGATTGATATTGAGGATATTTACGCCATGCTCAGCGAGAATATTACTTACTTTAGCAATAATGCCGACCTTGTCTTTGCCAACGATAGTTAATACGATACGCATACTGTTGTCATCCTTTCCCATAAAACAAATAATAACTACCATGTCTAACACGGTAGTTATTATTGTACCATATTTTCAGCAAAGTTGTGTGTATACATTGCAAATTATAATTCAAAAAAATCTTTACATTGTAATTTTACAGCGCCGTCACCGGTTCTTACTTTTTTTAGTCTCCTGCATCGCTTTGATCATAGGTTTGATCCCGCCGCTCTGCAGAATGTTCATAATATAAGGCGACATCGGAACAGCTGCAGCTGTTGCTCCCGTAGTCAGGTTTTTGATTATTCCAGCCTCAATATCAACCTCTACTTCATCACCCTCTGCAATAATTTTCGTGATCTCGCTGCAGGTAATAACAGGTACGCCTAAATTAATAGCATTACGGAAAAATATCCTGCCAAAAGATTCTGCCAGTACAGCTCCAGCACCAACTGCTTTCAATGTTATTGCCGCATGCTCACGCGATGAACCGCAGCCAAAATTAGTTCCGGCCACAATGATATCTCCCGGATCGAAGTTTTTTACAAAGCTCTCATCAGCGCCGTACATCGCATATTTTTTTATATCTTCTACATCCGTATATTCTACAAAACGACCCGGATAAATCTGATCTGTATCAATATTTTTCCCAAAAACAAATGCTTTGCCCCTGACTTTCGTTTTCATTACCATCACCGTCCATTCCCGCAGTCGCCGGTTTTCAAATATACAGCCGGATCAGTAATTTTCCCCTCTAATGCCGAAGCTGCCACAGCAGCAGGAGAGGCCAGAAATATCCTGCCATCTACATGTCCCATTCTACCGGGGAAATTACGGTTAGTAGAACTTATGCAAACCTCTCCTCCTGCAAGCATCCCCTGGTGTACTCCCAAACAGGCGGCACAGCCCGGAGCCGTTATCGTGGCTCCTGCCTGCATCAAAGTTTGGATATACCCAAGCTCCATTGCATCTTCCATTACCTTTTTAGAAGCAGGCACGACTATCATCCTCGTTGTTTTAGGAATATGCCTGCCTTGTAAGATCTGTGCTGCTACAGCCAGATCCTGCAGACGACCGCCAGTACACGAACCCAAATAAGCTTCGTCAACAGGAGTGCCGGCATATTTTTCCAATTCAAAAACATTATCAACACTTGATGGTGCCGCTACCTGAGCCCTTATTTTACTTACGTCATACGTAAGCTCCGCAGCATATTGAAAATCAGTATCTGTTTCATAAATTTTATAAGGTCTTGCCACACAGTTGTGCAAATATTCCATAGTGACAGCATCAGGCTGGATATAGCTGGTTTTACAACCCATCTCCGTTGACATATTACACATACACATTCTTTCGGAAATACTCAACCCATTTACAACAGGTCCTGCAAATTCTACCGCTTTATAAACACCGTAATCTGCACCCAGATCACCTATGATATGCAGAATGATATCCTTGGCAAAAACACCCGGCTGCAGCTTACCAACCAGATTGATCCTGAAAATCTCCGGTACCATGAACCACAGCTTGCCAGTAATCATAATCGTCGCCAGATCAGTAGCGCCAACACCGGTCCCAAAAGCGCCAAAAGCTCCGTGAGTCGTCGTATGCGAATCAGTGACAACTACTATCTCTCCAGGATGTACCCAACCTTTATCGGCCAAAACCTGATGGCAGACACCCTGATCTATATCCATCAATTTTTCGATACCCTGTTCAAAACAGAACTTTCTGAACTGCTTATGATTTTCAGCCTGTGTTATCGTAGCACAGGGAGCGTAATGATCAAAAAACATCACGATCTTATCAGTATCAAAAACCTTTTCACCGCCCATTTCATAAAAGGAACGTACAGTCTGCAAATATAAATCGTTGATTCCTGCAATATCCACGTCGCAATTAACTATCTCGCCTGTTGCGACCTGATGTTTACCAGCTTTTTCTGCCAATAATTTTTCAATAGCATGCATAAGCTACACTTCTTTCTTTTCTTTTATTAGCACCGCAACAAATTCAAGCCGGATATTTGGCTAAAAATTGCAGCATCGCCTCTAAAACTACCTCCGGCTGTTCTTCCGGTACAAAATGCCCGCACTCATTTACAGCAACCCCTTCTACATTAGCCGCCCTTTCCTGCCAGCCGCTCATAACATCCCACAGCTTACCGACAACACCGTCCTTACCCCACAAAGCCAAAACAGGAACCTGAATGATCTGTTCACGATCTGCTTTATCCATCTCCATATCTATAGTAGCACTGGCACGGTAATCTTCGCAAATACCATGGAAAGTCATCGGATCGCGCAGACAGCGTACATATTCGTCTAAAATCTCCTTAGGGAACCTGCTTTTAGCGGCCGGCCCGATCTTCAAATTCAAATTATAATTAACAAAATACTCAGGATCTGCCGCCAGCACTCTTTCAGGGAACCCTTTGCCCTGAATATAAAAGAACCAGTGCCAATATTTAGTCGCAAACTCCTGACTGGTATCACGGTACATATCATAAGTCGGCAAAATATCCATCATCGTACAAGACAGCAGCCGTTCCGGATGATCCATCACCATCCTGTGCAGTACTCTTGCCCCGCGATCATGACCGACACCATGGAATTTTTCAAAACCCAGCTTGCTCATAACTGTAAACTGATCGTCTCCCATAGCCCGCTTGGAATAATTAGCATGATCCGGAAGTCCTTCAGGCTTGCTGCTGTCGCCATATCCACGCAGATCTGTAATAACTACCGTATAACGCCCGGTTAGACCCGGCGTCAAAAACCGCCAGATCAAATGTGTCTCAGGATGCCCGTGCAGCAGTAAAATAGCTTCACTGCCCTTGCCGCCAACTAAAGTGTTGATCTTAATACCGTCACCTACATCGATAAGTTGCTGTTTGAATTCCGGAAAATACTTTTGGTCAATATTCATCTGCCCCACCTCCGTAAATTTTCACACCACATTTAGCATTCTATTTCTCTGCTTTCATTATCCGCTACGATAACAATAAAGTAAAATACAAATTTTAAATATAAATATAGTTTTTAACTATTAAACAATGCTATAATAAAACGAATTATAAGCTACAATAAGGAGTACTAACTATGACACTGACACAGATGCGTTATTTTTATGAAGTCTGTAAATGGCGCAGTATCACTAAAGCTGCCGCCAGTCTGCATATCTCTCAGCCAACTGTTTCCATCGCCATGGCCGATCTGGAAAAAGAAAGCGGGCTGAACCTTTTTCGGCGCGAAGGCAAAAAACTTTCGCTTACAGAAGACGGCAGCCTGCTGTTAAGTAAAATCACTCCTATTTTGGCTAACCTACAGCAGCTTGACCGCGATATCAAAGATATGGCACAGAATAAAAACCTCATCCGCCTGGCAGTACCTTTACAAATCGGCGTACAGCTGCTGCCAACTCTTTTCCGCGATTTCAAAAATCTGTACCCTGAAATAGAGCTGGAAGTAGTAGAAGCAGGCGGCATAGATTCACTGCGTATGATAGAAAATGAAGAACTTGATTTAGCCGTCACCAATTATGACGACAGCTTTTCACCCAATCTGCATTACCGTAAGCTTTTTAAAAGCGAAGCCTGCTTCTGCACCTATCCTGACCATCCGCTGGCGCAGAAAAAATATGTCGATACCAAAGATATTGCCAACGAACCTCTGGTACTGCTTAACGGTGGTTTTTTCGTCAATCGCCTCATCTATCAAAATTTTCAGCAGGCTTTAACAGCGCCTAAGGTAATTCTGCATTCATCGCAGCTTCATACGGTCAAAAACCTCATTTCCAGCCAAATAGCCTCCTCTTTTCTAATGCGTCAAGCCATTACGGCCTCTGACAATATCATTCCACTTTCACTTAAAAAGCCGCTTTTTATAAATTCCGGCATCGTCACCAAACGCGGCCGGCAAATCTACGGCGACGAACAAAAACTCATTGAATTTATCTACGATAATCAGCCGTTAGGCTAAATTTTTCTCTTCTCTGTAAAATCCACCATAGTAGTAATAATATCAAGTATCATATGGTTAAAGTAAGTGTGCACATATACTTGATATCAAAAAAGAAAAGAGGAATAAAAATGTATATTGATTATCAAATTTTATCTGTAGTAGAAGACATGTCAGCTAATCCCCAAAGTAAATTCGACGGAATGAATTGCACCCCAATCGCTCTTGGCCGGTATGATGATTCCAGTAAAATCTTATGTCTTTCTGCTACGCAAACTAACTTCCCCCATTTATCCAACGACAAAAAATACAACATTATTGCCAGAAACAAAGAAAATCAAAAGACTGAAAGTTTCTCCGGAACATATAATAACGACTGGAGCTTCAGCATCTTCCAGTATAACGGTACCGCAGTATAAAAAACGCTCAAAGAAGCAGGCATGAGATAACTTTTATCTCATGCCTGCTTCTCATTATTTCTAAAAACATCTTTTGTTTTTTTATGAATTTAAACTTGTCCGCAGCTGTACCGCCTCTGCCAGATGGGCGGCCGTTATGATATCACTGCCGTCCAGATCGGCTATCGTACGCGCTACTTTAATGATCCGATCGTGGCTGCGGGCGCTGAGCCCCAACGCCGTAAAAAACTTCGCCAGCAGCTTTTCTGCAGCAGCTTCCATCTGGCAGTGCTTGTTCAGCTCACGCCTCCCCATCTGCGCATTGCAGTACAAATTAGTACCCTGTAAACGCAGCAGCTGCAGCTGACGCGCTTTGATCACCCTTTCACGAATCACGGCCGAGCTTTCACCGGCTTCCCTGCTTTGCAGATCAGCGTATTCCAGCCGCGGCACATACACCTGTAAATCAATACGGTCTAATAAAGGCCCCGACAGTTTACGGTGATAACGCCCGATCTCAAACTGCTTACACGAACATTCCCGCTTTTTATCACCCAGATAGCCACAGGGACACGGGTTCTGCGCTGTGCACATAATAAAATTAGCAGGAAAAGTAAGCGATGCCTGTACGCGGCTGATCGTCACATAACCATCTTCCAGCGGCTGACGCAGCACCTCCAAAGCAGTACGCGAAAATTCAGGAAACTCATCTAAAAATAAAACACCATGATGGCTCAATGTCACTTCTCCAGGCCGCGGCACACTGCCGCCACCTATAAGCGCGCTTGAAGAAATCGTATGATGCGGACTGCGAAATGGACGTTCCAGCATCACCCGTTCCTGCCGCTGCAGCAAACCTGCAATACTGTAGATTTTTGTTACCTCCAGCGCCTCAGCCTCTGTCAGCGGCGGTAAAATAGTTGGCAGCCGACGTGCCAGCATAGTTTTACCGCTGCCGGGAGATCCTACCATCAAAATATTATGTCCACCTGCCGCTGCTATTTCCAGTGCTCTTTTTACTACCTGCTGCCCGCGCACTTCCGCAAAATCCACATCATAGACACTGGTTGCTGCCGCGCAGATAGCTTCCTTATCCAGTACATCCAGAACCTTTTCACCCCGCAGATGCTCTACCAATTCAAGCAGCGATGCAGGTATCAGCACATCAATACCGTCAACAAGCCGTCCTTCAGCGCAGTTGCCTGCAGGGATCACAATGTTTTTCCTGCCAATGTCACGTGCATGCAGAATCATTGGCAATACGCCTGCAATCTGCCTGATTGTCCCATCCAGTGCCAGTTCGCCCACAAAAATAGTATCATCAACCTGCTCCTGCTGTAAAACACCGCTGCTGACTAAAATACCAACAGCAATAGGAAGATCAAGACCGGAACCATCCTTTTTCAAATCAGCCGGAGCCAGATTTACAGTAATCCTGGTCATCGGAAAGATCAGACCCGAATTTTTCAGTGCAGCCCGTACCCGTTCCCGAGATTCTTTGACTGACGTATCAGGCAAACCCACAATATCAAAGCTCGGCAGCCCGTTAGAAATATCCACTTCGACAATGATCTGTTCACCATTGATACCGCAGGTTGTTTCTCCATAAACTTTAGCGTACATAAAAACGCCTCCTCTTATTTTAAAAACAGTGCGGTAAATGGTGTAATCTTGCCACATTGCCCTCAACTAAAATTTCGATCACATCAAAACTGAGCATTTGCTGATGCCTGTTTTCCTGCTGCAAATAAAAAAGCGCCGCACTCCTGATTTTCTGCTGCTTGGCGTATGTAACCGCCAGACGGGGCAGCCCAAAATTCAGGTTGCGGCGTGTTTTTACTTCTACAAAACTAAGCTCGCCGCCTTTAGCGGCAATAATATCGATCTCGCCATAACGGCAGCGGTAATTACGACGGCAGATAACGTAACCTTTACGTTCTAAATAAGCGCAGGCAGCGTCCTCACCTTTTTTCCCCAGCCTTTGCCGCGCTTCCGTCACTTCTCTGACACCGGCGAAAACAGCCTGTTACCTTCCTGTTCAGCAGGAGGCAGATGCATACTTTTAATGGGCTCATAACTGCGGCGATGCCACTTAGTCGCTCCAAACTCAGCAATTGCCTGCATATGCTCCCTGCTGCCATAACCCTTGTTACCGGCAAAACCATACTGAGGATATTGTTCAGCCAGTTCTACCATCATCCGGTCACGAGTGACCTTGGCAATAATAGAAGCAGCAGCTATCGAAGCACTCAGCGCGTCACCGTGAATCAAGGAAACTGTTTCAATACCGGCCGATACGATCGGCATTGCATCTACCAGCGCCACCTGCGGCTTAATCGTAAGATGTTCCAGAACCTCAATCATTCCCTGCTTCGTAGCCTGATAAATATTCAGCTCGTCGATATTGCTGATACTGACTACATTTACAGAAACAGACAGTGCTTTGGCAAGTACTTCGTCATAAAGCTGCTCGCGCTTTACTGCCGAAAGCTGCTTGGAATCATTAAGTCCGCTGATAAATACCTCCTGCGGTAAAATAACAGCCGCTATCACCAACGGCCCTGCCAAAGGTCCCCGTCCTGCTTCGTCGATCCCGGCAATATACTGTGCCCCCTGATCGTAATATTTACGTTCATAGGCCAGCATCTCCGTAAAACGCTGCTGCTCTAAACGCAGCTTTTCCTGCCTTTTATGATAAGCGACAACCAGCTTCTGCACACCGCTGCGCTCATCGGCAGCAAGTTCTGCCACCTGATACGGGTCAGGCTCTCCCGCCAAAATCTCCTTTACCTCGCTGATCTTCATTATTCCCACCCCTAATTAAAAAGGCCGCGTTGCAGCGGCCTTAATTATTTTCACTCGGTTCATCTAAAGTAAAACGCCCTAAGCGTCCTGTACGAAAATCACGCAATACCAGCTGGATAACCTTATCAATGTCAAGCACACCGCCGGCCTTCAGGCAGCCGCGCGCGACAGCTATTTTAGCCATTACCTCACGCACAGGCTCAGCTTCTGAAAAATCAATAGCGTACTTTACACGCAGATCCTCCGGATAGATATGCATCAAACGTTCAAGCAACAGCTCTACTGCTGTTTCCCTGTCATAAACATCCTCTTTGATCGCTCCCGTTACTGCCAGACAAAAGCCTACTTCCGGATCTTCAAATTTCGGCCACAAAACACCTGGGGTATCCAAAAGCTCCAGACCTTTGGCGATAGTCACCCATTGCTGACCTCGAGTCACACCAGGTCTGTCCGCTGCCACAACTTTATTTTTACCGACCAAACGATTGATCAAAGTAGACTTACCTACATTCGGCACACCCACGATCATAACACGGATCGAACGATTGCGTACACCTTTTCTCAGCCACTTATCCGTGACAGGCTTGGCCACCTGCTGGATCGCAGCCACCATCTGTTTTACGCCCTTACCGGTGCTGCAATCTACCTTACAGACAGGCAAACCGCTGTTTTTAAAAGTCTGCAGCCATTTTTCAGTCTTTTCCGGATCAGCCATATCGATCTTATTCAAAGCAACGACCTTGGGTTTATCCCCCAGCATCTGGATCAGCATCGGATTGCTGCTGGAACGTGGGATCCGCGCATCCAGCATTTCAACCACAACATCAACCAGCTTTAACTGCTGTTCCATCATCCGTTTCGCCTTCGTCATATGACCGGGAAACCATTGTATCTTAAAATCCATAATTATCTCCTCGACCGCCTATCAAGGCAGCATACGCCATCTTTCAACAGGCCAGAAAGCAACAACTGCTTCGCCTTTTACAAGCTTCAGCGGCACGAAATCAACATCGGCAAAACGGCTGTCTTCAGAATTATTACGGTTATCTCCTAAAACGAAGATATGCCCCTGAGGCACAACAGATTTTCTGTAATTAGACTTATTCGGGCCCTTCGGATCATCCTTGTAAATATAATTTTCTTCGATCACACTGCCGTTGACCAGAACCTTACCGTCACGCATCTCAATGGTATCACCGCCGGTCGCGATAACGCGTTTGATAAAATCGCGGCTTTCATCCTTCGGATAACGGAAAACGACGATCTCACCCTTTTTCGGCTCGGTAAAGAAATATTTATACTTGCTGACGATCAGGCGCTCGTGGCTTTCCAACGTCGGATACATCGACGTACCCTCGACCATATAAGGCTCTACCACAAACGTACGGATACAAAAAGCCAGCGCTACGGCTACAATGATCGAAACCAGCCAGTCGCTGATAGTATCCTGCCAAGATGTTCCTGATTTTTTAGTACTCATATATACTCCCTCTTATTCCAACGCATCAACTGAATCGGTGCGGTCTCTTTTATTTTTGCAAACGTACTCACAACGTTCGCAACACCGTTTCTACGTTAACAAACATTAGTGGATTTGTCAATCGCCAAAGGCAAATTGTCGAAAAAATTTTACATTAATATAGTGTTTTTTCTTGCCCAAAACAGTCGCTTGCGGTAAAATACATAAGTATTAGCTTTTCCAAAATCATCATTAAATAGGCAGGATATAACCCGCCTGTGTAGAATATTATAATGTTACTATTATAACAAAATTACAAGTTTCCAAGATGTAAGGAGAGATCACCATGGTCAAAATCGCTGTTATCGGCAGCTGTTCCATCGACCTCACAGTAGAAGCAGGCAAACGGCCTGCAGCCGGCGAAACAATAATCGGCAGCAGGCTCATAGTTTCACCAGGAGGCAAAGGCGCTAATCAGGCCGTTGCCGCCGCACGTTTAGGAGCCCAGGTACACATGATAGGCTGCGTAGGCGACGATGCTTACGGCACTATGATCATCAACAACCTGAAAACCAACAACGTCGATACCGGTTATGTCAGCGTCCTGCCCGGACAGAACAGCGGTACTGCCCATATCACCCTTGCCGAAGGCGACAACAGTATTATCGTCATCAAAGGCGCCAATGATCTGGTCATGCCCAAACATATCGATACTGCCTGGAACGTCATTGCCGCCGCAGACCTGGTCATGCTCCAGCACGAAATACCGCTGCCCACCATCGATTACATCATCGGCAAATGTGCAGCGGCAGGAATCAGCGTACTTTTAAATCCGGCTCCCGTGCAGCCCGTTCCTTCTGAATGGCTGGATAAAGTCACCTATGTGACCCCCAATGAACACGAAGCCGAAGCCCTTTATCCCGGTAAGACCAGCGAAGAAATCCTGCTGATGCAGGAAGAACGCTTCTTTATGACACTTGGCAAAGCAGGCGTTGCTTATGCTAAAAACGGCAAAGTACACACTGTTCCCGCATTCGTCGTTAATGCCCAGGATACCACAGGCGCAGGCGATACCTTCAACAGTGCTTTTGCCGTCGCAAGATGCGAAGGACGCAGCCTAGATGACAGTATCCGGTTTGCCAACGCCGCAGCGGCCCTCTCCGTTCAGAAGCTGGGCGCACAAGGCGGTATGCCCTATCTTAAAGATGTAGAAAGGATGCTTGGAGAATGCAAAAAATAGGAATACTCAACAGCGACATCGCCAAAGTCCTGGCTGACTTAGGCCATACTGACACTATCGTTATCGGCGACTGCGGCCTTCCGGTTCCGGCCGGTGTCCCCAAAATCGATCTGGCTCTGAAACCAGGTACTCCTTCCTTTTTAGATGTCCTTACAGAAGTGCTGAAATATATGGAAGTCGAAAAAATACATATCGCTTCCGAAATGGAAAGTAAAAATCCTGCTACAAGGCAGAAAATACAGGAGCTTTTTGAAGGTAAGGAACAGATCCTTAGCGACCACGAAGCCTTCAAAGCCGCTACCAAAACTGCTAAAGCAGTGATCCGCACCGGCGAGATCACCCCCTACGCCAACATTATCCTGCACGCAGGCGTTATTTTCTAAAATCGATTTTACAGCAAAGGAGTTTTGCGACTAATGGAAATCACCATGAAGGGTATTTCAAAAGCCTTCGGCTCCAACGAAGTACTCAAAGGCGTCGACCTGACCTTAAAATCAGGAGAGATCCACGCTCTGATGGGTGAAAACGGCGCCGGTAAATCCACCCTTATGAACATCCTTACGGGTATCCATAAAGCCGACAGCGGCACGATCTGCGTAGACGGACGGGAAATAAGCTTCAAAAACGCACTCGAAGCCGAAAAATGCGGCATCGCTTTCATCCACCAGGAACTTAATATCTGGCCCAATCTCTCTATTCTCGAAAATCTGTTTTTGATGCAGAACGTAACCAACAGTTTCGGAATGCTTGACTTCAAAAAAATGCGCAGGCTGGCCGAAGAAAAATGCAGTCAAATGGGTATTACACTGCCTTTTGACGCAGAAGCAGGCGAATGCAGCGTTGGTCAGCAGCAAATGACAGAAATCATGCGTAACCTGATGCTTGATGCCAAAGTCGTCATCATGGATGAACCTACGGCCGCCCTGACAGAACGTGAAACAGAAAAACTGTTTGCCGTAATGCACGCGCTTAAAGACAAAGGCGTTGCAATCGTCTACATCTCGCATCGAATGGAAGAAGTATTCGCCCACTGCGATACCATCACCGTAATGCGCGACGGCTACGCTATCAGCAGCAAACCCACCCGCGAAACCAATATGGAACAGGTGGTCCGCGACATGGTCGGCCGTTCTATTACCGAATATTACCCCGGACGCACAAACGAACCCGGCGAAATAGTCCTGGAAGTCAAAAACTTCTGTCAAGAAGGACTGTTCAACAATATCTCCTTCAAACTGCGTAAAGGCGAGATCCTCGGCGTAGCAGGGCTGATGGGAGCAGGCAGGACCGAGATCATGCGGGCCCTGTTCGGCGTTGATTCCTGCAAGCACGGTGAAGTTTACCTGCATGGGAAAAAAGTCTGTATCAAAAAACCGGAAGACGCCATCAAAGCAGGCATCGGCTTCATCACCGAAAACCGTAAAAGTGAGGGCCTGATCCTCGACTTCTCCATCTCCAGAAATATTGCGCTGCCCAGTGTCGATACCTTTGCTAAACGCAGCGTGATCAACGCCAAAAACGAAACAGCCTTCTCCGAAGCGCTTTCTAAAAAACTGGGTGTCAAAACCGCATCGATCGACCTGGAAGCAGGCGCACTATCAGGCGGCAACCAGCAAAAGGTCGTCATTGCCAAATGGATCGGTATGAATCCATCAATCATTATTATGGATGAACCGACACGCGGTATCGATGTCGGCGCCAAGCGCGACATCTACGATCTAATGAACGAACTGACCTCTCAGGGCGTCGCCATCATCATGGTCTCCTCCGAACTGCCGGAAGTTATCGGCATGAGCGACCGCATCCTCGTTATCCACGAAGGTAAGATCGCCGGAGAGCTGGACCACGAAGAAGCGACACAAGAAAAAATAATCACCCTTGCCACAGGAGGACAGTAAATAATGAATATTAAAGAACGTATCCGTAAAATGGGCCCCTTTATTGCCCTTGTCGTAACCTTTATCGTCATAGCCGCCTTAAACGACAGTTTTGTCGATCCCAATAACCTGAAAAACCTGCTGCGTCAGGTTTCCATCAACGCCCTTATTTCTTTCGGTATGACCTTTGTCATCCTGACAGGCGGCATCGACCTGTCTGTCGGCAGCCTGCTGGCACTTTCAAGCGCCCTGATGGGCAGCCTGATCGTCAGCGGCATGAACCCGATGCTGGCGATCCTTGCTGCCTGCTTCATAGGCATGGGCCTTGGTGCTGTCAACGGCTTAGTCATTGCTTACGGCAAAGTAGCACCCTTTATCGCTACGCTCGCCACCATGACCATTTATCGCGGTCTGACACTGGTATATACCAATGGTAACCCTATCAGCGGTCTCAGTGACGACACTATGTTCCACGACTTCGGTCAGGGCTTTTTCATGGGATTGCCAGTACCTGCAATCATCATGCTGCTGGCATTTGCCGTTTCCTGGTTCATCCTTAGGAAAACCCCTTTGGGCCGTAAAATCTACGCAGTCGGCGGCAACGAAAAAGTTTCCTTCATCGCCGGCATCAAAATAGAACGTGTCAAAATCTTTGTTTATGCAATCACCGGTTTCTTCTGCGCTCTGGCAGGCGCAGTCCTCACCTCACGTCTCAATTCGGCCCAGCCGACTGCCGGCACCGGTTATGAACTTGACGCCATCGCCGCCGTAGTTTTAGGCGGAACAAGTCTTTCCGGCGGCAAAGGTTATATCACAGGTACACTGGTCGGCGTGCTTATCATCGGCACACTCAACAACGGCCTCAATATTCTCGACGTATCCAGCTTCTATCAACAAGTTGTCAAAGGTATTGTAATTTTACTGGCGGTACTTATGGACCGCCAAAAAGCTTAGGAGGCACTCACCAATGAAAAAAATCTGGACTCTTTTAGTAGCTGCCATCACAGTACTGGCAGTGCTCACTTCCGGCTGCGGCAGCAGTGACAAAGCTGCAAAACCCGCTGACGGAAAAAAAACAACTACCATCGGCTTCTCCATCTCCACACTCAACAACCCCTTCTTCGTATCCGTACGTAAAGGCGTTGAAGAAGAAGCAAAAAAACTCGGAGTCAATGTTAAAATCGTCGATGCGCAAAACGATCCCGCAAAACAGGCCAATGATATTTCTGACCTGATCCAGCAAAAAGTAGACGTACTGCTCATCAACCCGGTCGACTCCGCAGCAGTATCAACTTCTGTGGCAGCTGCCAACAAAGCCAGCATCCCCGTTCTGGCGCTCGACCGCAGCGCCGATAAAGGCACAGTAGCCTCCTTCATCGCTTCTGACAACGTCAAAGGCGGCGAAATGGCAGCCGAATACATCATCCAAAAACTTGGTGAAAAAGTAAAAGTAGCCGAGCTCGAAGGCATCCCCGGCGCATCTGCGACCCGCGAACGCGGCGAAGGCTTCCATAAAGTAGCCGACCAAAAACTTACAGTTGTTGCCAAACAATCTGCTGATTTTGACCGCAGCAAAGGCCTGACTGTCGCTGAAAATATGCTGCAGGCCAACCCTGATATCCAGGCTATTTTCGCTCAAAATGACGAAATGGCACTGGGCGCTATCGAAGCAGCCAAAAGTGCTAACAAAAAAATCTTTATCGTTGGCTTTGACGGCACCCAAGACGGCCTGAAAGCAGTAGAAGCAGGCACTATGGCCGCAACTATCGCTCAACAGCCCGAACTGATGGGCCAGCAGGGTCTGGACGCTGCTGTAAAAGTAGCCAAAGGCGAAAAAGTTGAAGCTAAAATAGGCGTACCGCTCAAACTTGTAGACAAAAAATAATTACTGCCCTTTGACAATTTGGACAAACATAAAAACCCCGGCGCAATGCGCCGGGGTTTTGTTTTATCCTGCACAGGCTTCTGAAATAAACGCCTTCCTTTTAAAAGCTGAACTTCAAATCAACCAACCTTTATCCATTCCCCTTAGACTCAGTGTCTGTTCCTATCAGCAGTTCATCAATCGTACAGCCAAGCAGCTTACGCAAACTCAAAAGCAAACGTAAACTTGGCGACAGGCGACCATTTTCCACATTACATAAATGCGACTGCGATACACCTATCTGTTTTGCCAAATCAGACTGGCTGATATCAGCACGCAGCCTGCGAATCTTGATTTCCATCCCCATTTTTCTGTAATCTATTTTTTCCATATTCTTCCTCCGCTCTCAGCAGCTGTAAGAAGTATCGTCAGCATCAAATTATTTTTCTGCTGCCATACTGCCTGCCAACTACTCAACTTACTGCCTTAGAAGCTGTAACGGAAGCCTACGTTGGCTCCCCAGTTTTTAGTTATGTCACCGCCAAAACTGCGTTCCACATCACCGTACAGCTCACAGTTTTTACCTAAAGTTATATTGCCTCCGATGCCTACTTCGAGCCAGGTATCGCCGTAATCAAAATCATTACTCAAAGCAGCACCGTTCCTATCTTGCATACTTGCACTGCCGTCCCCATAAAATTCATGCAGTACAGAAACTTTAGTATAAATGCAGCCTTGTTCCAGTTGCTTGCCGACAGCTATCCCTAATCGTCCAACTAAAGAATCAATACCTTCATTAGCAACAGCAATATTTTTAGATGTACCATAACTGTTGCCATTGATATGCCCATAAGTGAACTGTGCCTGGGGCTCAAAAAACATTCCGTTTTTCTGCGCAATCCGTTTGTTATATTCAACACTCAACGAAGTTGCATCAGTTTCATAATCGCCGCTGTCAGGATACTGAATGAAGGTATTGATATCGCCATAGATACGACCGTGTTTCAATATAATATCCCAAGCAGCACCATCATTTTGCTGTAAGGTACCATACAGACTCAAAGCTCCGATTTTATTCTCACCGCTGCTGCCGCTGCCTTTAACATTACCCTGCGTATATTCATACGCCGCACCGACTTTCCAGTTTCCCGCCTTTATATCATAACCAACCTGATAAGTATGATATTTATCACTGAAACCGTTTCCATCCAACTTACCCCCAAAGATGCGTGCCCATGCTCCCTGCTCAGCATTCTGATGCAGTGCACCCAAGCGGCTGTGCAGATTACCATTGCCGTTGACCCAGGCATAATATAAAGGTGCATTTGCCCCTGCTACCGCCAGTGCGTCACCAACAACCCTGCTGTCCAAATCTCTGACGTACCAGTTCTTCTGTCCGCCTGCCACAGCAGAATCAAGTACCGGCGTATATTCGTAAATACCGCCGCCATAAGTAGTTTCACCCACAAAGTCAGCATCACCGGTAACAGTAATAAAAGTATTTTCAGGCTTCAGCTCTTTCCCCACCAGCGAACTGATATTATTTATCGTTATCCCATGAATGCCTTTATCAGAAGCAGCAACGGTTATTTTGTCACTGTCAGTCCCGTCGTTATCAACAATAAAACTGCCGCCTGTACCAGTAAGCTTTTGAATAGCAAGAGTACTAAACGCACCCCGGTCACCGCTCAGATCGATTTTGCCGCCAGCAGCCGCATTCAGATCGGTAACGCTCGAAGTTCCTGTAAGCCGCCAAGCTGCACCGTCCGTAACAGCAAGCTTAATAACTCCGTCATCATACAAACTTGTGCTGCCGTTAAAAACAGAGCCGGCAGTATTCAAGTTAACATTGACCACCCCTTTAATATCACTTTCAATGTCACCGAAAATAACAACCTCATTAGCACCGGCTGCTGAACCCTGATTGATAGTTACAATACCTTCAGCGCTGGTATCGCTGTTGCCCGCGGCAGAGATAGCCGTACCTCCTGCCGCATTGATGTATACTCCTTTTTGGAAATCGATCGAGCTATCTTCAGTAACCGAGCTATCATAAAAATAAGTGCTGACACCGTAAACGTAGCCTGTACCGGTCGCAGTTATTACGGCAGTATCTTCAAAAACTACCTTGCCGCCATTTAAAGCAGAAACCGTTTCTGTGTAGTCAGTACTTTGAGCCGCCAGTTCAGTTTGTTCTTTAAAAGTAATAACGCCCTCGGCATCAGCTACAACAGCCCTGGCATTCCCACCGCCAGCAGTAATTTTTATAAGATTTGCACCGCCGGTTTCACCAAGCGTTATCCGGCCTTTGCCTTCCGTATCGTCAATATATTTATGCGCCAGCAGACCCAAAGCGGCGCCGGTATCTGAACTGACTGTCAACTGTAGGGCTTTGCCGGTAACAGCGGCATTTGTCGTTACTTCAATACCGGTCACAGAAGCATCCAAATCATTATGCAGTGTAATATCTGCTCTGTTAAAATCTATCTTTCCGTGCTCATAACCATAAATACCAGTCACACCATTATTCTCTTCTCCCGATTTTCTGGCCTGACGGTCAATATCGATCAGCAGGTCTTCCTTCACGCTTACAACCGCGTAATTATCGGCCTGGATGCCATAGAGCCCACTGCCGCCCTGCACAGCATTTGGTGTATAAGCTGTCATATCGGAAGCATAAGTTCCTGTCACAACGGTCAGGTTGTTGTAAGACTGCTTAGAAGACATGTCTGCTCCTGAAGGTTTATTCCCGGTATCAGTCTGAGTGGCCCAGACGCCGCGTACAGTTTCGTTCGACTGGCCGTTGCTGCCGCTGATCACGATCTCCGCATTTTCGATCTCGGTTGTACCGATATAATTGCCATAACTGCCCTTAGTCAAAACACCTGTTGTATTTACCGTAGCTTTGTCACCTGCGGCAAGCCCCAGATTGATTTTGACATTCTTGGCTTTAAGGGAATTGGCAGCTTTATTTGCTTTGCTGTAATAACCTTCCACATCAATGCCGGCAACGACCTTGGGTACAGAACTTGTGCCGGATGTGGCAGCACTGCTGACACTGATATTCATCTCGCCAGTAACAGTATTCTTATGCTGACCGGCCGTACTTTCAAAGCCAATAACACTGCTTTTGCTGCCTACGATAGCAATATCAGCGTCTTTCAGCGTCAATGATGCTGTGCCGCTGCCATCATTAGCAATCCCGCAAATACTGCTGCTCCTGACGCTGGAACCAGTTTCAACAATTTTCACAACGGCTTTATCAGTTACTGTCAGACCGGCAGATCTACTAACACCGATCGTTACATTGCTGTTTCCGTCAAGACTTTCATTGGTCACGCTGACATTTTCGTACTCGCCGCCTAAATCAGTACCATATTGGCTATTATAGTCTTGCGCCCAGGCCGCGTTGTCCCCCCCCCGAATATGCAAACGTACAATACTCCTGCTGTAAACAACGATTGCAGTACTTTCCCAGCTAATGCTTTATTGCTGTTGACCTGCTTCAAACAGCTTTTTACTTTCTTCCGGCATTTCTGCATACATCTATCTCCTCTTTTTCACGAAATACTATAAAGAAATCCCCCACTTGGATGATGAGGGATATTCTTTATAGATTTTTCAAGCTGCCATCCTGATTTTAGAAGCTGTAACGGAAGCCGACATTGACGCCCCAGTTTTTAGTTACGTCGCCGCCGCTGATACGTTCTACATCCAGATACATACTGGAATCCTTATTAAATTTGTGGTTGACGCCGATACCATATTCGATGGCGGTACCGCCGATGCTGTCACTGTAGCTGGCGCTTCTGCCGTCAGCGCTGACATGTGTATTGATGTCGCCGTCGAAGTCGTGCAGTACTGCCGCTTTCAGATAAACGCTGCTGTATGCCGCAAAGGTTTTGCCCAGCAGGAAGCCGCCGCGCAGAACAATGCTGTTCATGCTGTCGTTAGTAACGCTCATAGTATTGTCGCGAGTGGTTACGGTATAATCATCGCCGCCCAAATGTACGTAGCTTGCACGCACCATAGGTTCAACGAACCAGCCGTCATTCAAATCCTGACGATAGCCGTATTCAACAGCAAAGCTTATAGCTGTACTGCCAAAATCACCGTCCAGTTTTTGGGCAATAGTGCCGCCGTAAGCGCTGGTTTCACTGTCAACTTTACCAACTTTGGCAATGATGTCTACATGATGACCTTTATCGCCAGTCCATGTGCCATATAAAGCGCCTGCCGCGGTTTTGATTTCACCGTCGCCATTAGTCAGGCTGGTATCACCTTTAGCATATTGTCCTGCCAGGCCGATACGCCAGTTACTGCCGATCTCACGGTCATAACCTGCCGCAAAGCCGTTATATTGATAATCGTTATCGCCCTGCAGTCCATCTACTTTGATTTTGCCGCCGACATATTTAGCCCAAACGCCGTCGTTATCGTCTGCAGAATTACGGACGTCTCCCAGACGTTCCATCAAAGTTTCATCAGCGCCGAACAGAGTCACTGCCGCTCCGGCTGCGATCTTGCTGGCATCCTGAGCCGCCATTTGGGCAGAGGATTGAGTTGCAGCCCTGGTAGTGACCTGTGTCAGGTTCAAACCATCATCGATAACCTCTGCTTTCCCCTCATATTCATAAGCCCAGACGCCGTTATCATATTTCATTTCTTTGATGTTGTAGGTGCCGCCTTTATCTGTATTTTCGATAAGTACGACATCTTGGTCCAAATGTCCCTTAGTATCAGCGCCGGCAGCATTGTTATAGCCGTTGCGCATCCCCTGGTCAAAAACAGTGATATTATAGGTACCGCTGCCGGTTACAGTATTAGTGGAAGTAATTTTGTCGTTGCCTGCCGACTGACCGTAAACGCCGTTGGCATTGGTACGCATAAAGAGCTCGTTAGTACCGGAAGCATCCAGCTCATTAGTAGTGATAGTACGGTAATCAGCAGTATTGTATTTCTCTGCCTGATTATTTTCGTCATAGAAGTAGACCGTACTGCCAGCAAGAGTAGTCTTATCCTCTACAGTCAAGGCTGCAAGATTATCTGTCAGGTTCATGGCAGTACCGCTGATATCGAGAGAACCAAGACTATTCTCCTTCGTCTGTACGTCTGTATCAGATTTCAGATTCAAAGTGCCGTTTGTGAAGTCAGCAGTGCCGTTAAAGGTAACGGTTCCCGTACCGGCATCAAAAGTAGTTACCCCACCTTCAATGTCTGCCGCATGGTCATCTGCATGCTTACCACCGCTGACAGTAATAGCAGCATTATCTGCAGCATAATACATTGTGCTGCCGTTTGCCAAAATACCATTGGCGCCTTCGAGGATCTTAGTTCCTTCAGTAGTAGTACCACCTACCTCGGCACTGATATCCATAGCCCCGGCACTATGAACAGCAATAACCGCACCTTCAGCAGCTTTGATGCCTGTAGCAGTATTAGAATCTGCCCAGTCGGTACTTGCCTCTATAGTCACGGTGCCTCCAACTTCAGCCACCATACTGCCGCCTGTCAGTTCCAGCCCAACAGCCATAACTGTAGTGGCTGTACTGGAGCCCGAATACGTATATTCAATATCCCCCTCTTCTGTTCTGTCTCGATCACCAACTGCTGTTGCAGTGATTTTTAAATCATTTTGAACTTGGTACACATTAACTGAATTTGCAGACACAACTGCTTGGGCAGTAACAGTACTAGAACCTTCTTGCGCATCTGCGCTGATAGTCAGTCCACTATCAGAAAGTACGTTCAAAGAACCGCCGCTGGTAACAAGTCCCCAGGCTTTAGCTTCAGTACCGTTTATACTTTGACGCACTTCACCGACAGGAGTGATGCCTTTGCCGCCAGCACCGCCGTTAGAATCCGCATTAGCCGCTCCGTTTTGATATCCCGCTTGAGTTTTATCAGTTTCTGTTACTACAGCCCCGTTAGTTCCGTCAGTACCAGCATTATTAACTACAGCCGTACGTTCACCCGGGTCACCGGTAGAATCGCCTTCGAGATAAGCATCTGCAATACTAAATTTACCTACGCCTTTACCGGCCGTAGCTTCAGCGGTAATAGAACTTGTTTTTAAGACGCCTGCTGTATCAGTCAGGCTCACAGCAGTCGCAAAAGCGCTGTGACCAGTACCGCTCGTCCCTGCAGCACCGGCTGTACCACCTGCACCGCCGGTTCCGCCTTTACCTGCGTCACCGCCTTTACCCGCGTCACCTGCAATACCTACAGTGCCGTCTGCACCTTTATCACCGCCAGCACCGGTAGCACCATCATTACCACTGTCTATATGGACTCCGCTAGCGTCCTGTCCGCCAGTGCCGCCTTGTCCGCCGGCTCCGCCAACTCCGCCTTCACCAGCAGTACCTGCAGTACCAGCCGCACCACCAGTGCCGCCAGTTCCGCCCTGTCCGCCAGTGCCGCCTTGTCCGCCATCGCCGCCTGCTCCGCCGATGCCTGCTTTAGCGCCATCGCCGCCAGTTGCAGTTACAGTTATAGTACCTATCGTAATATTCAGGTCAGTATTGGCAGTGCCAACCAGACCCTGGGCATCAGCAAGTCCGCCTTGGCCGCCGTTACCACCTTGGCCGCCGTTACCACCTTGGCCGCCAGTTCCGCCTGCTCCGCCGGTTCCGCCTGCTCCACCGGTTCCACCGTTACCAGCATTGCCACCGTCACCACCTACGCCGCCAGCGCCACCTGCACCGCCTGCTCCACCGACAGTAGCAGCAACATCAAAACCAAGATACTTCTCCCTATAATTAACGCCGTTGCCGCCAGTCTGGCCTTTACCGCCGTCGCCGCCGGCGCCGCCTTTAGCTCCATCACCGCCTACGCCGCCATTACCGCCGTCACCGCCGGTTTGACCTAACCCGCCAACACCGCCTGTTCCGCCTTTGCCGCCTTCACCGCCGGCAGTTCCATTTCCTCCCGTGGCATTGACATTTAAATCATTCAATGTTACAGAGCCGCCGCTGATAGTATTCAAATGCAGGCCGTAAGCAGTGGCGCTGCCGCCATTACCGCCATTAGCTCCAGCGCCGCCGGTTCCCCCTGCCAGACCAGTATTGCCTGCTAAGCCATTACTGCCTGCTGAGCCAGCATCAGCGTTACCGCCATTCTTACCATTAACACCAGCTGTGCCAGCGTTGCCAGCCTCACCAGCTGTGCCAGCAGTAGATGTCCAGCCTGTCTGATCGTTCTCATCCATAACTTTTGTAACCGTACCATTATCTGCATGCGTGGTCTTATCTAAACCATTAGCGGCTTTACCCGGCGTGGTATTCTCATCAGTGCCATTGACGCCATCTGCACCTTTATCGGCCTTTTTCGTCGTAAGTTCCGCACCATCGGCACCGCTGCCGCCCTTGCCTCCGTAACCTCCATGTCCTCCGGCTTCGCCTGTAGCATTAACAGTTAAAGAAGTACCTGAAATCTGAATATTCTTGCTGGCGCTGCCGTTTACAATAATACTTTCAGCAGTATCTGTAATACCTGCCGCAACACCGATAGCTTTAGCGCCGCCGCCATTACCGCCTGCAGCCCCGGCACCGCCGGTACCGCCAATGGCTGCATTGCCAGTCAGTCCCTGTTCGCCTTCGTGCTGATATCTTTCATCCACTCTCAAACCGCTGGCACCGCCGATAACATTTATCTCAGCAGAACCAACTGCGATAACAGCATTAGACATGCCGTTTTGATTGACAAGCCCTGCGCCATAACCAAAACCGCCGGCCTGACCCTGTGTTGCATGCTGTGCCAGATCGGCAGCTTGCCCTATACCGTCTTCCCCAACAACAGCCCGGACTGTCATATCGCTCAGAGAAATAGTTTTACCTGTCATATCACCGCTGGCGAAGATTTTTTCGTTATCGGTATAAGCAGAGTGATATTGGGATACATAAACATTTGATCCTTCATAGTCTTTACGGGCGTTAGCTATGCTACCGCCACTCTCATTTTGGTCTGCGTAAATTTCCAGACTGATAGGATTATTTATGGCGCCAAAACCGCCGTCGGCCGCCCATACCTGGCTCGGCACAGCCACCCATGCCATTCCCATTACAGCCAGCGTTACTGCTGCTGCCAGCTGTTTTTTATTACTTGTTTTCATATACACCAAAATCAACTCCTTAAAATTTGTTGAACAATATATTTCTTCGGCTGACGCCGCAGGAACCAAAGCTTTTGCCTGACTTCAATACGCTGTTTTTAAATCAATATTTTAAAACAAAAGTCATATTTAACTTGTTTTATATTGTATTTTTTAACTATTTTATATAATTCTTTAGTTATTTTATCACAGATGTCCCCCCGACAAGACACGAGAAGGCTCTTTTTTAAATTTTTTTCTGCGCCGCGTTATTACGCTCCGCGGCACTTGCGCTGCAGCGCAAGTGCGTGTACGTACTTCACCAGCAGCCCGGCGAAAACATCGAAAAAAAAATAGCCTGCCAAAGCAGACTATTTTTTGATCATTATAGACACTTCAAATTCCAGCACCTGCTGCAACCGTGTCAGTACGGCCACAGTTGTGCTGACCTCGCCGCGTTCGATACAGCCATAGTGCTTGGCCGATAAGCCTACTGCTTCAGCGATCTGTTCCTGGGTCAGCTTTTTATTTAGCCGCGCTGTTTTCAGCTGCCGGCCTATATATTTTTGCATGCTATCCCTCCCGCCATTATTTTAAGCAGTAAAGGCATAAAATTAACACCTGATTGTATAGGGTGTTAATTTTCATCGAAAAAGTTTAGACTGTTTGTTGTTGCGCGCGACGTTTTACAGTATAGCCGGGTATCATAAAATTATAGAGAGAACTGATCGTTATAAAAAATTTACCTGAACAGGCAGAGAGATTGAAAGCATTGATAACCGCCGCCCAGGCTGGTGATAAAGCAGCACTGCTGCAGTTATGCGCGGATTTTAAGCCGCTTTTAAAAAGCGAGGCCCGCCGTGAGATGTTTTACAGGTCGCTGGGAAAAGACGCAGAAGGTATCGCCGTTCTGGCCTTTATCGAGCTGGTTTTGCAGTATAAGGGCGCTGATTTTGAAAACTGGCCCGGACTGGCACGCTGTAAGGTGCATTTTGCTGTTTTTGACGCGATGCAGAAGCAGGGCCGAATTTGGGAAAACGAATCCCAGACAGATACGGACAGCGAAGCCGGAATCGCCCTGCTGGAGACAGGCTGTGCAGCAGGTGAGCGTCTGGACGAGCTGGCACGTTTTTTACTTTCACTGGAACTGCAGGAAGCGCTGCGGCAGTTAAGTGCAGAACAGAGGAAAATACTGACGCTGCTGTTTTTAGATGACCTGAAGCCGACCGAGGTGGCAGGACGTCTGGGCTGCACTGTACGCAACGTCACTAAGCACCGGCTAAAAGCACTTGATAAAATGCGGCAGCTTTTGGCGCATTAAGGATCAGGCAAATAAAAAACAGACATTCACGAAACGTGAATGTCTGTTTTTTTATTTAGACAACTGCAAATTGCTCAATTATTAAGGCAATGCTATTGATATTTCAGCCGCTACTTTTCAATAACTATTAAGTAAGATGCGCATTTTTACTTACCTATATGGTAATGCTGTTTTTATCCATTATGGTAGAATTTATCTTGATTAAAATACAAAAAGACCCTTTCAGCTGAACTGAAAGGGTCTCTTGATTTACGATCTGTAATTTGATACCGATTATCTGCGTTCGCGAATACGAGCAGCTTTACCGGTAAGGCTGCGCAGATAGTAGAGTTTTGCTCTGCGAACGATACCACGACGGGAAACTTCGATTTTCTCCAAACGTGGGCTGTGGATCGGGAATGTTCTTTCAACGCCTACGCCGTAAGAAATACGACGAACGGTGAACATTTCACGAACGCCGGCGCCGCTGCGTGCAATTACTACACCTTCGTACATCTGTACGCGTTCACGAGTACCTTCGACTACTTTTACATAAACTTTTACGGTGTCGCCTGCACGGAAGTCAGGGATGTCGGAACGAAGCTGTTCTTGTTCCAATACTTCAATAATATTCATAATTTCCTCCTCGAATCATAGACGTTCATGTGCGAACACACCACAGCGGACCGTCCGTTTTACACAAATGACATTATATCATACTGTTCAATTAGTTGCAATTATTTTTTAAGCATTTTGACAGTTATTTTTCCCACCAGGCCTCACCGGCCAGCCGGTCTAAAATAATCGCAGCCGCAGAGCGCACACACAGGTGATTATAGTCGCAGGGACCATAAACAGGTTCAAGTACATAATCAAAACTGTTCATTGTTTCCTGTTCCATACCAAAGCCGGTGCCAAAAAGCAGCAGCAGAGGTTTATCACCGCTGTGCAGCAACTTTCGTACAAAGCCATAGGTCACTGTATTAGGATAGGTGCGGGCATCGGTAGTAATCGTAACCGGCGCCTGCCCCTCTATTTCAGTAACCGCGGCAATAGCCGACTCAATGCTGGACGTATAGGTTACACGTTCCAGCGCGTTGCTGCGGTCAGGATTATAGGTTTTGCCGTAACCATGCTGCCAATAGTCAGTTATCCTTTTGATGATTTCAGCCTGTACCTCCAGCGGATGGATCAAAAAATATTTTTTGACATCATAGGTGCGAGCGGTACGCGAAATATCGTGGATATCGAAGTTAGTGACGGCAGTAGCAATGACCTGCATATTTTTATTGTAAATAGGATAATGCACCAGCCCCAGATAAAGGTTAGCCATTATTATCACCTGCGAGTTCCTGTTTGATTTCGTTAAGCAGCAACACATCCTCTTTGCCAAGCTCTGCAAGCAGATCAGGCCTGTGCAGATAAGTCGCTTTAAGGGCTTCTTTACGGCGCCAGCGATTGATCAGAGCGTGATTGCCGTTACGCAGCACTTCCGGTACTTCCAGTCCTTCAAATTCCACCGGCCGGGTGTACTGAGGATATTCCAGCAGTCCCGTACTGAAAGAGTCTTCAACGGCACTGGCCATTTTTCCAAGCACGCCCGGTATAAAGCGCGCTACAGCGTCCATAACTATCAGTGCCGGCAGTTCGCCGCCGGTAAGTACATAGTCGCCAATGGAAAGTTTTTCATCGACCCAGTTGAAGATCCGTTCATCGAAGCCTTCATAATGACCGCAGACCAGAATGAGATCCTGGCCGCTGCGGGCATATTCTTCAACGATATCCTGCTTTAATGTGCGCCCGCCCGGGCACATGGCAATAACCCGCGCTGCAGGCAGCTGCTGTTTGGCCATGCGGATAGCCGCTACCATCGGCTCTGGCTTCAAAACCATGCCGGCACCGCCGCCAAAGGGCGTATCGTCCACTGTACGGTGCCTGTCAGTTGCAAAATCGCGCGGATTGATGCAGCTGACTTCTACAAGTCCCGCATCGACGGCGCGTTTGATAATGCTGTGACCGGCAGCTTGTTCAATTTGTTCAGGAAATAAGGTAATAAAGAGAAATCTCACGGTGCATCTGTCCATTCAGGTAATTCGACCACGATCTTACGGTCTGTAATATTTATTTCCTTAACGTGCTTTTTGAGGGCCGGGACGAGGATATCCTTGCCTTCCGGTACAGCAATAACGTAAACGTCGTTGCTGCCGGTGCTGAGCACGTCTTTCAATGTGCCGAGCTGTGTTCCTGCCGTATCGAATACGGGCAGTCCGATCAGGTCGGCTACATAATATTCGCCTTCTTCAAGCTGAGGCAGATCTTCACTGTTGATTAAAACCTTTTTGCCGCGCAGCAGTTCGGCATCGTTCATTGTTTCCACACCCCTGCATTTCATCAGTACCATACGTTTATGGAACCGGGCAGAGGTGATCTGAAGCGAACGGCCGTCTTCGAGCAGCAAAGAGGAAAGCTCTAAAAATTGTTCAGGATGATCTGTCTGCGGCAGAATACGAATATCGCCCCGCACACCGTGCGGAGCGATAATAGTGCCAATAACTACTTGTTTTTCCATATCATTCGCGGAAAGCAATGATCTTGCCATCCTCAGTGAGGATCTCGGCGCCCATCAGAGCGTCGATATCAGTGCCTATGGTGATCTCGACAGTACGTTCAAGTGTACCGTGACCGATCTCCGCACCGATCTCCAAAGCTTCAGCGCGTTTAAGTTTATCTTCGGCTTCTGCTTTAGCGGCATTGATCTTGTTTCTTTCCATTTCAATCTGCTCACGCAGTGAAGGAAGTACGCTCAGGTCGCTGGCGGCCTGAGAAAGAGCTTTTTTGGCTTGGAATTCGAAGTGCTCGATATCCAGATTAATCGTTTTTATGGTGTTTTGGACATCTCCAATAATTTTCAACTTGAGATCTTCTGTTACTTTTGCTTTTATTGCAACCGGAACACGTACAAACATTTTATCCATATCGTTTACCATCCTTATACGTCTTAGACAATCTCTACGACAACTTTTACATTCTCACGGGTTGCAACAGCTTTCATGACAGTTCTGATTGCTTTAGCAATGCGGCCCTGTTTTCCAATAACTTTACCCATATCTTCAGGAGCAACATGGAGGCGAAGCACCGTTGATGTTCCGGTGGTTTCCTCCTCCACGACTACTGCAGACGGATTACTCACTAGAGACTTGGCCATGACTTCTACCAATTCTTTCATGCAAATCACGCCTCATTTCTTATTTTGCTTTAGATTCAGCATATTTTTTCATGATGCCGTCTTTGCTGAAAAGGTTTTTAACGGTATCAGTAGGTTGTGCACCTTTAGCCATCCAGGAAAGAGCTTTCTCTTCGTCGATCTTTACGGTAGCGGGTTGTACAGTGGAATCATAGAAACCGATGCTTTCGATGATGCGGCCGTCACGCGGAGAGCGGGAGTCAGCAACAACGATACGGTAAAAAGGAGCTTTTTTAGAGCCCATACGTTTTAAACGGATTTTAACTGCCATGTCTATTTCACCTCCTTAAACCAGATGTTGATTTAAATTTATTTGTTCATAAAAGGCATTTTGAAACCGCCTTTTGAAGCAAACTTAGCCATACCCTGCATCTTTTTCATCATCTTTTTACTTTCTTCAAAGTTTTTGAGAAGCTTGTTGACATCCTGCACGCGCATACCGCAGCCTGCGGCGATACGTTTACGGCGGCTGCCGTTGATGATATCGGGATGACGGCGTTCTTTCGGGGTCATGGAACGGATGATGGCTTCAACGCGGTCGAATTCTTTTTCGTCAACGTTGGCTTCTTTCAGCTTTTGGCTGATGCCGCTCATACCGGGGATAAGCCCCAAAATAGTTTCCAGCGAGCCCATTTTTTTGACCTGCTGCATTTGTTCCAGGAACTGCTCGAGCGTGAATTCGTCTTTGCGCAGTTTCTTTTCCATTTCCAAAGCTTTGGCAAGGTCGGTCGTGGACTGGATCTTTTCGATCAGAGACAGGATATCGCCCATGCCCAGGATACGGGATGCCATACGGTCGGGATGGAAAGGTTCCAAAGCGTCAAGCTTTTCACCCATACCGACAAATTTGACCGGGCGTCCGGTAACAGCTTTTACTGACAATACAGCACCGCCTCTGGCGTCGCCGTCGAGCTTGGTAACGATAAGTCCGTCTATGCCCAGCTCGCCGTTGAAGCTTTCGGCTACAGTGACTGCGTCCTGGCCTGTCATCGCATCGACAACCAGCAATATTTCATGCGGATTGACGGCAGCTTTGATATTGCGCAGTTCTTCCATCAGTTCTTCGTTGATATGTAAGCGGCCCGCGGTATCGATGATTACCGTGTCGCAAGCCAGTGAGAATGCTTTATCCATTGCCTTGCGCGCTATCTCGACCGGAGATACCTGATCGCCAAGAGCAAAGACAGGCAGTGAGAGCTGTTCGCCCAGAACCTGTAATTGTTTGATAGCCGCAGGACGGTAAACGTCGCCCGCTACAAGCAACGGCTTTTTGCCTTTTTTCCGCAGCAGGCTGCCAAGCTTGCCGGCGGTAGTAGTTTTACCAGCGCCCTGCAGACCTACCAGCATAATGACTGTAGGCGGTTTGTCCGCTACGGTGAGCTTACTTTGTGTGCCGCCCAAAAGCTGGGTCAGTTCGTCGTTGACGATCTTGATGATCTGCTGACCGGGAGTCAGGCTTTGCTGAACTGTTTCGCCCAGCGCGCGTTCTTTGATATTGGCAACAAAATCTTTAACGACTTTAAAGTTGACGTCGGCTTCAAGCAGAGCCATCCGCACTTCGCGCAGAGGCGCTTTAAGATCGTCTTCTGTTATTTTGCCGCTGCCGCGGAACATTTTTATCGCATTTTGCAGTCTTTCAGATAAATTTTCAAAAGCCATTTTTACCTACTTTCGCCGCTCAATTCGTCTAAAATGCGGCGTACTTGTTGAAGTTCTGCCGAGCCACCGCTTTGGGCAAGGTGGTCAGCCAGCAGCCGGCTCATTTCTTCCAGCAGCTTTTTATCGTGATCATCGCGGGCCAGCAGCGCCAGTTTGCTTTCATAGCGTTCCAGAGTATGCTCTACCCGTTTGATAAGGTCATGTATCGCTTGTCTTGATACTTCAAGTTCATCGGCTATCTCAGCCAGCGAAAGGTCGTCGCAGAAATACAGCTCCAGACATTTTTGCTGTTTTTCGGTGAGCAGGCAGCCGTAGGCATCGAACAAACGTCCTAACCGTACTCTTTGCTCCAAACTGTTTTCCTGCATTTCAATCACCAAAATCTTTACATATTTTATCCGACTTTGGTATTATATCGAAAATCGCAGAGGCTGTCAAGCATTTTTACTTGTCACCATCAAACAAGGCGTCGACAAATTTATCGGCTTCAAAGGGCCGGAAATCCATAATGCCTTCGCCGACACCGATCCACTTAACAGGCAAGCCAAGTTCTTCTTTGATAGCAATAACGACACCGCCTTTAGCCGTACCATCGAGCTTGGTCAGCACAACACCGGTGACGTTGGCGGTTTCCATAAAGACTTTGGCCTGATTGATAGCGTTCTGCCCTGTCGTTGCATCAAGCACGAGAAAGGTTTCATGCGGAGCTTCTGGTATCTCGCGTTTGATGATGCGGTGTACTTTCTCCAGTTCGTTCATCAGATTGGTTTTATTATGAAGCCGTCCGGCAGTGTCAATAAAAAGTACGTCGACATTGCGGGCAATAGCGGCTTTGACAGCGTCAAAAACCACGGCAGCCGGGTCAGCGCCTTCTTCGTGACGGATAACTTCACAGCCGGCACGCTCACCCCAAATCTGCAGCTGTTCGGCAGCGGCGGCACGGAAGGTATCGCCGGCAGCCAGCATGACTTTGTATTTGAACAGATGAAAATAGTTGGCCAGCTTGCCGATAGTAGTGGTTTTACCAACACCATTGACGCCCACGACAAGAATAACCGTAGGTTTGGCACCGATACGGGTACGCTGTCCTTCGTCCTGCAGCATTTCGGCAATATATTTTTTGAGGAACGGCATAACCTGCTCCGTCCCCTCGATTTCTTTCTTTTTAGCAGCCTGACGAACAGCATCGATAAGCTTTTCTGTGGTTTTGACACCAACATCACCGCTCAGAAGGATCATTTCCAGTTCTTCCAGAAAGTCTTCATCGACTTTAGCCGACATACCTACAAGTTCTTCGATACGGTCAGTAAAGTTGCGGCGGGTCTTGCTGAGTCCGTCTTTCAGTCGTTCTAAAAATCCCATGTTCTCACTCCTTTTCGCTCAATTTGACAGATAGTAATTTAGAAACACCGGATTCCTCCATGGTAACGCCGTGCAGAACATGCGCGGCTTCCATAGTGCCTTTGCGGTGTGTGATAACAATAAACTGCGTGCTTTCGGCATAGGCTGCCAGGAATTTCGCAAAGCGGTCAACGTTAGCTTCGTCAAGCGCCGCATCTATTTCGTCAAGGATACAGAAGGGCGAAGGCTGATAGCTGAGCAGAGCGAACAGCAGGGCGATAACCGTCAGGGCCCGCTCGCCGCCTGATAGCAGGAAGAGGCTCTGCAGTTTTTTACCGGGAGGCTGCACTTCGATATCGATGCCGCTGCCTAAAACATCATTAGGGTCAGTAAGTTTTAAAGCAGCAGTACCGCCGCCGAATAAACGCACATAACAGTCGGAAAAATATTCGTTTATTTTTCCGAAGGCCTCTTTGAAGCGTTTGGCCATACCGGAGTTGATTTCGCTGATAACTGCTTCCAGATTGGCTTTGGCCTCTGAAAGATCGCTGTATTGACGCTGTAAAAATTCATAGCGCTCGCTGACAGCTTCATATTGTTCGATTGCCGCAGGATTTACCGGGCCTAAGGTTTCAATTTCACGCTCCAGACGCAGTTCACGCCGACGTAAAGCCGCATCGCTTTCATCCAGCAGATCACCGCTGGCACGTGCTTCGTCCAGAGTAATACGGTATTCAGTCGCCAGCTGTTCCAGAGCATGGTCATAGTCGCTGTTTTGACGTACCATTTCCATCGCTGCCTGATTGCGCCTGGTTTCAGCAACAGTAAGTTCTTTTTTCAAAGAATCCAGCCTCTCGCCTGCCACTGCCTGCTTTTCAGTAATGGCAATACGTTTGGCCCCGAATTCATCTTTACCGCCGACAACGGTCTGTAATTCGGCCAGTAATGCGGTACTGCTGGCAGCCAGCTGTTCAGTGCTGGTTTTGCTGGCCGTTATCACGTCAAGCAAATGCTTTTGCTCGTCTTCATTAGCAGCGAGTTCCTGCTGCATACGCCCCATATCGGCATCAAGCTGCTGCATCCGCTCGGCCATCATCGTAGTCCGTGCGGCAGTCGATTCCAGTTCGACCCTGGCATCCTGCAGACGATTGCGGATAGATGCCAGCGCGCTGTGGTCTGCGGCCGTTTGTTTCTGCAGATCATCCAGCAGCTGTTTGCCCTGTGCGTCTTCGGCTTCCAGAGCCGTTAGCTGCGGGCGCAGGTCGGTAAGCTGCTGGCGAGCTGCCATATATTCCTGAGAAACCTGATTACGGTCATCCAGCAGAAGCTCCAGCCGTTCCGCAGCCTGACGCTGCTCTGCGCTTAAACGCTCCAGAGCTACGCCCAGTTCAGCTTTGCGGATTTCCTTCTGCTGCAGGTCCTGGCGCAGTTCCACCAGTTTGTTGTTATAAACTTTTAAGGTACCTTCGTGTTCTTCAAGCAGCTCCTGATATCCCAACAGCTCACGGCGCAAGACACCTGCCTTTTTTTCCTGTTCGTCGATCTCTTTGCCGCGCGACAGAAAGCCGGCTTCCTTCTGCTGCCTGCTGCCGCCGGTCAGCGAACCGCCGGCATTGACGACATCTCCCGCCAAAGTAACGACTCTGGTACGAAAGCTGCTTTTTTTGGCGGCTGCCAAAGCGGCATCCATATTGTCCGCTACCAGCACCCGACCCAGCAAAAATTTAAAGATCGGCGCCAGTTTTATATCATAGCCGATCAGATCGGCAGCAAATCCCCGAATACCCGGCAGTTTTGCCAGTGCCTCTTCTTCACTGCGGCGTTCATAATATTTGATAGTATCAAGCGGCAGGAAGGTCGCCCGGCCGGCCTGACGCTGTTTAAGATATGAGATAGCCTTTTTGGCGGCTTCCGAACTGCCCATAACAAGGTTCTGCGCCGCTCCTCCTAATGCAGTTTCTATTGCAACTACATATTCAGGCTGCACTTCGATCAGTTCGGCGGCAACACCGATAACGTCACTGCGCCAGGGTTCCTGCGACTGCAGCACTGTTTTGATCCCATAGCCAAAGCCTTCATAGCTTTTCTGCATATTCTGCAGCAGGTTCAAACGGCTTTCCAGCGCTGTGATCCTGTTTTGACAGTCTTTATGCTGCGACAGAACTTTATTCAGCGCTTCGGTTTCTTCGGCAGCTTTCGCGCTCACTTCCCTGCCACCGCGTTTAATAAGCTCCAAAGAGTTTTCTACATTGCTCTGCTCATCGTTCATATTACGGTAACGGGTCTGCAGTTCTTCGCCTGCGGTTTCTGCTTCGGCGATGCTCTTTTTAAGGGCGTCACGCTTACGCATCCGCTGTTCCTGCTCCTGCTCCAGTCTACGGATCTCATTCCGCAGATTGACCATTGTACGCATATTATCGAAAGCAGCTGTTTTCATATCTTCCATTGCCGCTTCAGCTTCTCTGATACGTGTTTCTTTTTCTGCCTGTTCTCCGGTCAGCCTGCTTACCAAAAGCTGTGCGGCAGCCTGCTGCGCTTCTAAACGGTCATAATCCACGACCATCGTTTTGAGCTGAGTATCCAAAGCTGCGATCTGTTCCTGCAGCTTTTTGCCCTGCTCTTCCAAACGCAGTCCTGATTTTTCGCTTTGCCGAACACGCTCTGCCAACACAGCTTCCTGACCACGCAGTTTTTCCAGAGCTGTTTCTTTTTCTTTGATATCGTCCTGAATACGGTTATAGGCTTCACTGAGCTTATCCAGCTCCATTTGTAAGGCACTGCATTCAGCTTCCTGTGTGCTGACGGCAGTAGCGCGTTCCAGTACTTTATTTTCAAGTTCGGCATCCTGTGTGTTCAGCTTCTGCCGAATATTTTCAATATTTTCTATCTTGTGCACAAATTGGGTCAGTTTGCAGGCACGCAGTTCTTTATCCAGCAGATTGAATTTGCGTGTTTGTTCTGCAGCAAGACGCAGAGGCTCGACCTGACCTTCGACTTCGGCTTTGATGTCGTTGATGCGGGTCAGGTTGGCAGCGGTATCGTCCAGACGCCGCATAGCTTCTTTTTTACGCATCCTGAACTTGGCAATACCAGCGGCTTCTTCAAACAAAGCGCGGCGTTCTTCAGGACGGCTGTTCAGTATTTCATCGATCTTATTCTGACCGATAATGGACATAGAACCACGTCCCAGACCAGTATCTGCCAAAAGGTCAAGAATGTCTTTTAAACGGCAGTTCTTTTTATTGATGGAGTATTCGCTGTCACCGCTGCGAAAAACGCGGCGGGTAATGCTTACTTCATCAAAATCAAGGCTAAGGCGATGGTCGCTGTTGTCAAAAACCAGCGTCACTTCGGCAACACCCAAAGGCCTGCGCTTGCCGCTGCCGGAAAAAATAACATCTTCCATTTTGCTGCCGCGCAGATATTTGGCGCTTTGCTCGCCCAGTACCCAGCGGATCGCATCAGAAATGTTGCTCTTGCCGCTGCCGTTGGGTCCAACGATTGCCGTAATGCCCGAACCGAAGCTTAATTCAATTTTATCTGCAAAGGATTTGAATCCATAAGTCGAAAATGACTTTAAATGCACAAAATCACCCAATCTGCAATATTCTATCAGTATATTTTACCATAGATGAAGGTTTCATACAATTATATGACTCAACGCACTTTTTTAATCAAATGCTGCCGTTATGCTTGAGAAGCAAAAAGTATTTTTTGAAACACTTTTGCTGTATTTCAGGCCGTTTTGTAAAATATTTTTACATTTTTTTATCCTGATGCTAAAAATAACGATTTAATTATGATATAATATGAACACTTGGCAAGACAGCAGAAATGCTGCCAAGTGCCAGAATAACCCCGGGTCCTGGCGCCCGGACAAAATTTATCAGCAGTGAGGGGATTTTACATGAAACTTTCAGCACGTATCCAAAGTTTGACTTCTTCACCTATCAGAAAGCTGTCGCCGTATGCAGATGCAGCTAAAGCGAAGGGTAAAAAAATCTACCATCTGAATATCGGACAGCCCGATATCAAAACTCCTGACCAGTTTATGGAAAGCATCCGCACTTATGACGAGCAGGTAATTGCTTATGGCAATTCCAAAGGCGAAGGTTTTCTGATCGAAGCGATACGCAAATACTATGCCGAAAAAGGTATGGATTTTGCTGCCGATGATATTTTTATTACCAACGGCGGCAGCGAAGCTTTGATTTTTGCTGTCATGGCCTTATGTGATCCAGGAGACGAGATCATGGTATTCGAGCCGTTTTATGCTAACTATACTACTTTTGCCAGAGAGTTCGGCGCTAAAATCAACGCTGTACAGACAAATGTGACTGACGGTTACCATCTGCCTGACGCTGCTGCTATCGAAGCGCAGATCACGCCCAGAACAAAAGCTGTTTTACTGACTAATCCCGGTAATCCGACCGGTGTTGTTTATACACAGGAAGAAATGGATATGATTTCAGCAATAGTCCGCAAATATGACCTGGCTTTGATCGCTGACGAGGTATACCGTGAATTTGTTTATGACGGCGCTTACCGAAGCTTTGGCACAATGCCCGAGCTTGCCGACAACCTGATCATCATTGATTCGGTTTCTAAACGCTACAGTGCCTGCGGCGCCCGTATTGGCTGCATAATCAGCAAAAACAAAGAGCTTGCCAAGCAGATTATCAAATGCTGCCAGGGCCGTCTGTGCAGCCCGATTCTGGAACAGGTCGGCGCAGCCGCTTTATATACTACTCCCGTCAGCTATCTGGAGGAAGTGAATCAAGAGTACAAAAAACGCCGCGATACGATCGTTGCCGCCCTTAAAGAGCTGCCTGGCGTAGTTGCTTCCGATCCGAAGGGAGCCTTTTATATTATGGTGCAGCTGCCCGTAGACGATGCTGAAAAGTTTGCTATCTGGACTTTAGAAAATTTTGCTATTGATAACGAAACTGTTATGTTCGCTCCCGGCAACGGTTTCTACAGCGACCCTGAGTTGGGGGTTAATGAGGCTAGGCTGGCCTATGTTCTCAATTGTGATGATTTGAAAAAGGCAATTTATATCCTTGGTGAAGCACTGAAGGCATATCCAGGAAAAACTAACTGATAACTAAAGTAAAAGCCTTGAATACAAAAAGTATTCAAGGCTTTTTTATTTTTTAACGGCCGGTATTGATAACCTGCCACGCTTCCAAAAGCTTAGTCAGGCTCCAGCGGGCATTGGCCGGGCTGGTAGAAGGCAGGGAATGCACAGTAATCCCCTGCAGATCGAGCTGTCTGGTATATTTTTTAAAGGCGGCGGCAGCTTTGCCTCCATTACAGCAGATAGTATGTATCTGCGGATGATTCTGCAAAAATCCGGCCAGATCGTTAGGCTGCTCGCAGGTAATATCTGAATCAAGACTGCCTTCACGTTCGCAGTAACCCAGTACGTCCCAAAGAGCTATACGGTTATCTAAAAGCATCTGCTTTTTATCCGCATAATCCAAAGGAACCTCAGCATAGCCTAAAAGCATCGTCACCAACGGCCAAAAACGATTCTGCGGATGTCCGTAATACTGCTGCATCTGCAAGGAACGAACACCGGGCATGGAACCGAGAATGAGCAGCCTGCTGTCTATGTCAGCGACCGGGTCAAAGCTCTGACATTCACTCATCGTCCAACCTCCAGCTTATCATAATACGTTCTGCATCAGGCCTGGCCTTGATATTTACAGGAACCGGTCCTGCAAGCTGCTGCCAGCGCCGCAGATTATTGTTTTTCAGCCCGCGCAGCTTTGATTCCAGCTTGCTCGGGCAGGTTATTACTATGTTTCCCGCGCCTTGGCAAAACAGCCTCTGCAGCTGCGGAGTCAGTTCGGCATAGAGCAAAAAGCTTTGCACAAGTTCACCAAAAGATGGGTGGAACGGTCCAGCAACAATATTACCTTCACTGCACAACTCTTCATCGGCCTGCAAGCCAACACGAATGACTTTGATCCCCGCCAGGTTTAATTTGCTGTATACATAAGCACTTTGCTCAACTGCTGCTTCCAGTGTCAGAGGCTCAAATTCACCACGTTCGTAAATATGCTCAAGCGGCGTGCCTTTTATTACCAGCAAGGGATAAATACGGGCAAAAGAAGGACCGAGCCTGAGCACCTGCTCAACCGTAGCTTTGACGCTGTCAAAGCTTTGGCCAGGCATACCTACCATTAACTGCAGACCGATCTCAAAGCCATACTGTTTCAGCAAAGAAACAGCCTTATAAACATCGGTAGCCTGATGTCCCCGCTCTGCCGCTGCCAGAACATTATCGTCCAGCGACTGCACACCCAGTTCTACCGTTTTTACGCCGTGTGCCTGCAGCAGCTCTAACCGGGCGGCATCAATATAATCTGGTCGGGTAGATAAGCGAACACTGCCAATAACACCTTCCGCCAAAAGTTTATCTACAGGTCGGAAAAGTTCTGTCTGCAAGTCGGCCGGCAAACCTGTAAACGAGCCGCCGTAAAAAGCCGCTTCGTTGGAAGGGCCCGGTTTGATCCATTGCAGATAGCGTTCGAGCTGCTGCTCTACGTCTCTCGACGACGCAGTCTGCTGACCGCTGATAGTTTTTTGATTACAGAACACGCACTGGTGCGGACAGCCCGCATGCGGTATAAACACAGGTATGATTGCCACTGCCCTGCCTCCTTGCATTAAACGTTTATTATAATGCGGCTTATTAGTGCGCCTGCATTTTTATCAACATGCTTGATAATTGCATTATACCCGTATCACCGCTCCCGGTCAATGCCCGCCATCCGCCCTGGTGTCATTCACAAAATTTTACTTGCCTTTTTTAGAAAATGTTGTTATAATTCAAATAGTCCGATTTCGGACTTTATTAAAAAAGGAGGGCGCTTATGCATAAAGAGCTGCAACGGATACGCCACGGCTACTACGACCTTTGGTTCGGCACAAACGCCGTCTATGAACGCTGGGCCAAATCACACGGACTCAATAACAATTTACTGCTGACCCTGTATTTGCTGAAGGAATTTCCAAATGACTGTACCCAGCATCTGATCTGCGAAAAACTGATGCTGCCCAAACAGACGGTCAACAGTATTCTGTCCGGATTAGAAGACAAAGGCTTCGTCGAAAAAATAATCAGCCCTACTGATAAACGCGTCAAGCTGTTGGTTTTTACCAGTCAGGGTGCTGCTTATGCCGACGGGCTTTTACAAAAAATGGATGATTTTGAAGAACGGGCGCTGCGTAATATGACTGACGCCCAGCGCAACGCACTGCTGGAAGGCGGCTTTGCCTGGATGAAGGCTTTACGTGACGCCATAGATGATTAGGAGGATATCATGGGATTTGTATATTTAGGTTTAGCTATTGTTTTGGAATTACTAGGCACAACATTTTTGAAATACACACTGGGCTTTACTAAGCTGTCACCTTCGCTGGTAGTAGTTGCAGCTTACACAGGCGCTTTTTATTTTCTGTCCCGTTCACTGCAGTTTATTGATTTGAACATTGCGTATGCAACCTGGGCAGGTATCGGTGTCGTTGCCGCAGCCATCATTTCAATGCTGGTCTTTCACGAAAGCATCAACGCCATCGGCGCCGTCGGTATGGCTTTGGTCGTCAGCGGCGTAGTTCTGCTGAACCTGTATGGACCTTCACACTGAGCTGAACAGCAGACAAAGAAAACCCTTGCCGGTAAACCGGCAAGGGTTTATTTTATTTAGGAAAGCCTGTCAAAGGCGCGCCCATTTTTTCAAGAGCGCTTTTAGCAGCCTGCTGTTCCGCTTCCTTTTTCGTCCTGCCTTCGCCTGAACCGATATGTTTACCGTTAACGGAAACAATGGTGGCAAAATGTTTGTTGTGTTCAGGACCTTTGGAACCGATCAACTCGTAGACGATATCAACATCGCCATCCTGCTGCGCAACTTCCTGCAGCCTTGTTTTAAAATCACTGCAAATACCGTGCGTACAGATAAAATCCAGCTCGGCTTTCATTAACCCCAGTAAAAATACACGGGCTGCTTCCATACCCTGGTCTAAATAATAAGCCCCAAGTACAGATTCAAAAGCGTCGGCCAGGATAGAAGCGCGTTCGCGTCCTCCCGACAAACCTTCTCCCTTTCCTAAAAGCAGGTAATCACCAAGATTTATTTTACGGGCATATTCAGCCAGCGATGCTTCGCAGACGATATGGGCCCTGAGCTTGGTAAGTTCTCCTTCGTTAAGGTTGGGGAAAGTGCAGTACATATATGTACTGACGATAACGCTGAGCACGGAGTCGCCTAAAAATTCTACGCGTTCGTTATGTTCCGGACGCGGTAATTCTTTAGATTCGTGAGCGTATGATGTATGCGTCAGAGCGCTGTTTAGAAGTTCCAGCTTGTGCATTTCGATGCCAAGGCTTTGACAGAACTTCAGCAGCTGCTCTTTGCGCGTGTCTTGCATTTAAATCACTCTATTCTCAATTAAGCTTGATATTTTTTGAAGAGAATGGTGGCATTATGGCCGCCAAAGCCGAAGTTATTGGACAGAGCCGCTCTTACTTCTGCTTTACGGGCTACGTTAGGAACATAGTCGAGGTCCAGACCTTCTTCTAAATCAGGGTCTTCATAGTTGATCGTCGGAGGAATAATACCATTCTCAATGGTCATGACGGTAGCAATTGCTTCTACGCCGCCTGCAGCGCCCAGCAAATGTCCTGTCATGGATTTGTTGGAGCTGATAGTCATTTTATAAGCATGATCGCCAAAAACCTTTTTGGCAGCTAAAGTCTCATTCAAATCATTACGATGGGTAGAAGTACCATGAGCGTTGATGTAATCAACGTCTTCCGGTTTCATACCAGCATCGTCGATAGCCTGCTGCATGCACAGGGCAGGCATTTCACCGCTCGGATCAGGAGCAGTGATGTGATAAGCGTCGGCATTCATGCCAAAGCCTACTACTTCAGCATAGATATGAGCTCCACGTGCCAAAGCATGTTCCAGCTCTTCCATAACTACTACGCCGGCACCTTCACCCATAACAAAACCGTCGCGTTTTTTATCGAACGGACAGGAGGCCTTTTCAGGATGTTCGTTGTTGGTGGAAAGAGCTTTCATGTTACCGAAGCCTGCTATAGCAACAGGAGAAACAGCAGCTTCTGTGCCGCCTGCGATCATAATATCGGCATCGCCATATTGAATAGTGCGCAGAGCGTCGCCGATACAGTTAGTGCCGGTAGCACAAGCTGTGATGATAGCGGTATTAGGGCCTTTAAAGCCTAAAGCAATAGAAATCTGGCCGGCAGGCATATTCGGGATCTCCATCGGAATGAAGAACGGACTGATTTTACCTGGACCTTTTTCGCCATATTTTAAAGACTGCTCGAGGAAGGTATGGATGCCGCCAATGCCGCTGCCAACGCAAACGCCGGCACGAACGGGATCAATTTTTTCCAGATCGAGTTCAGCATCTTCCACTGCCAGTTTAGCAGCCGCTACAGCAAACTGGGTCACACGATCCATACGTTTGCCTTCTTTTTTATCGCCATAGTTAGCGAAATCAAAATCTTTAACTTCGCCTGCAATTTTAGTGGTGAAGCCAGGATCAGAAGCATCAAACTGGGTAATGAGACCGATACCGGATTTACCAGCGATCAGATTGCCCCAAAATTCATCTTTGCCGATGCCGATTGGAGTAATCGGGCCAACACCGGTAATAACGACTCGTCTTTTCAAAATAAATCACCTCAAATTAAATTTTTGCTATTTCTTCTTTCAGTCTTCTGAAAATTTCTTTCACGGGTAAAATTTCTTTGATCTTCCACATATTGGCACCTGTAAAAACAAGGCCGGTTTCAACATCGCCCTGCTGAGCTCTGGTGAGCGCGCGGATGATGCAGAAGCTGCGGGAGCATTGTTTAAGGCAGTTATCACAGGTGCGGGGACGCGGCTGCGTACCTTCCAGAACCTGTTTGGCAAAAGGATTAAGGATCGCCCTGCCTTTATAGCCAACGGGACTGTCGATCTGTACAACGTCCTCTTTGGTCATTTTGAGATATAATTCTTTCAGCGCCGGAGCACCGTTGGATTCTTCGCTGGCGGCAAAACGACTGCCCATCTGCACACCGCTGGCCCCTAATTTAAGAAGCTCCGCTACAGCTGCACCGTCAGTAGCTCCGCCAGCGGCGATAACCGGAATATTGACCGCCTTGACAATGTCAGGCAGAATATCTTTGATGGACTGTTGAGTCCCAAGATGTCCTCCCGCCTCTGTTCCTTCCACTACAATAGCGGCTGCACCGAGCTTTTCAGATATTTTAGCTAGTTTGACAGAGGAAACGATGGGCACTACGGCTACGTTATGTTCACGCCCCACGGCGAAAATATCTCTTGAAAAACCGGCACCGGCAACGATCAGGTCAATTTTTTCTTCGGCAGCAGTGGTAATTAGCCCAAGAAATTCGCGGGCCGCAACCATGGCATTGATGCCGATGATGCCTTTCCCGCCGGTAAGCTTTCTGGCCAGCCGGATCTCTTTACGCAGCTCGTCAAACGCCATGCCGGACGCTGCGATGAGTCCTATTCCGCCTTCCTGCGCAACGGCTGCCGCCAAACGCGCGGTAGACAGTCTGATAGCCATTCCGCCTTGTATGATCGGTACTTCGGCTGTCAAATCACCTATTTTAAGTACTGGTAGTTTCAACAAATATCCCCCATTTCAGGACTACTGCAACTGTCAGGGAAAGCTCCTAAGAGCTTTCCCTTGAGCTGCTAAAAGATTATTTTTCTTCATCCAACATTTTGACTGCATCAGCCACGGTGCGGATTTTTTCAGCTTTTTCGTCAGGGATTTCAACTTCAAATTCCTCTTCGAAAGCCATGATTAATTCAACGATGTCGAGGGAGTCAGCGCCCAGATCATCGATGAAGGATGATTCCATCTTTACTTCATCAGCGTCAACGCTCAATTGCTCGACAGTAATGTCTCTTACTTTTTCGAAAGTGCTCATTTACGATTCACCTCCTTCCAAAGGTCTTTTTTTAAGAATTGCATAATTACATTACCATACCACCGTCAACATGTAAAGTCTGACCGGTTATGTAAGCAGCATCGTCACTTACAAGGAACAATACTGCCTTGGCAATATCTTCAGGTTCGCCAAGACGCGCCAGCGGGATACCGGCTTCCATATCGGCTACTACTTTTTCTGGTAAAACGCTGGTCATATCAGTTTTGATAAAACCAGGTGCAACACCGTTAACAGTGATGCCACGGGCTGCAACTTCTTTAGCTACAGATTTGGTGAAACCGATGCAGCCTGCTTTTGCTGCAGCATAGTTGGCCTGACCGGCATTGCCCATTACACCTACGACAGAGGTGATGTTGACGATACGGCCCGCTCTTTGTTTCATCATGTATTTGACAGCTGCTTTAGTGCAGTTGAAAACACCTTTGAGGTTAGTGTTCAGCACTGCGTCCCAATCTTCTTCCTTCATACGCATCAGTAGATTGTCACGAGTGATGCCTGCATTATTGACTAAAATGTCGATACGGCCGAATTCTTTGATAACGGCATCGATCATTTCAGTGCAGACTTCAAGCTGAGCAACGTCACCCTGCAGCAGCAGAACTTTGCGTCCCATAGCTTCGATTTCAGCAGCCACTGCTTCAGCAGCAGCTTTGTTACCGGCATAATTGACAGCGACATCAGCTCCTGCAGCAGCCAGCGCCACTGCGATAGCTTTACCGATACCGCGGGAAGCACCTGTAACCAGTGCGATTTTACCTTCTAACTGCATTTTAACGAACCTCCTTAAAATAAGCAAGTGTTTTTTCAAGGCTTGCTTCATCTTCGACGTTCAAAGCAGCCATACCCTTGGCAATTTTTTTAGTAAAACCGGACAGAACCTTGCCTGGGCCGACTTCGACAAAAGTATCGACGCCGCCTGCGATCATATGGTTGACAGAGGTTTCCCAAAGTACAGGCATAGCAGCCTGACGGATCAGAGATTCTTTGATTTCTTCTCCTTTGGTAACTTCAGTTGCAGTTACATTAGCGACGACAGGAATCTTAGCGTCGTGGAAGGTAATAGTTTCAAAAACTTCAGCCAGACGTTTGGAAGCCGGCTGCATAAGAGTACTGTGGAAAGGTGCGCTTACGGGAAGAAGAACAGCGCGTTTGGCGCCGGCTTCTTTCAACGCCGCCAAAGCTTTATCCACTGCGCCTACAGAGCCTGCAATAACGACCTGGCCAGGGCAGTTGAAGTTTACTGCCTGTACAGCTTCACCGCATTCAGCTTCAACAGTACGGCAGATATCAATGATTTTATCGCTTTCAAGACCTAAGACAGCGGCCATGCTGCCTTCGCCAACAGGAACAGCTTCCTGCATGAACTGGCCACGTTTACGAACGATACGGACAGCATCAGCAAAGTCCAAAGCACCTGCCAAAACCAAAGCAGAATATTCACCCAGGCTATGGCCAGCAGCAACTTCGCAGCTCAGTCCGTTTTCTTTCAGCACCTCAGCACAGGCTACGCTGGCAGTCAGGATAGCCGGTTGAGTATTAAAGGTCAGACGCAGCTGATCTTCCGGACCATTAAAACACATATCGCTGATGGAGAAACCCAAAGCTTCGTCAGCAGCTTCAAAAACCTTGCGAGCGCAAGTATAGTTATCATAAAGATCTTTACACATACCTACAGTTTGGGAACCTTGTCCCGGGAATACAAATGCAATTTTGCTCATTGGGAAAACCTCTCTTTCGTCTTTTGCTCAATTGTTCTTGCAGGTTTATTTACTCCATTTAAGCACAATGGAAGACCATGTGAGGCCAGCACCGAAACCAACCAACAGTACTGTACCGCCTTTTTTAAGTACGCCCTGCTCCTGCGCCTCGCACAGGGCAATGGGAATGGAAGCAGCGGAAGTATTGCCGTATTTATCGACATTTACCCAAACTTTTTCCATTGGCATTTTCAAACGTTTAGCAGCACTGTTAATAATGCGGATATTAGCCTGATGCGGAACCAGAAGATCGACATCAGCCGGTTCAAGACCTGCTTTAGCTAAAGCTCGTTTAGCCGTTTTGCCCATGATCTGGATTGCAAATTTAAATACTTCATTGCCGTTCATATGGATAAAATGCTCTCTTGCATCTACTGTTTCGTGAGAAGCCGGTCTGCGGCTGCCTCCAGCCGGCTGGAACAGATATTTGCCGCCGCTGCCGTCGCTGCCGAGATCGATACCCAAAACACCAAGACCATCCTCGACTTCACCAATGACCGCCGCTCCTGCACCGTCACCAAAAAGAACGCAGGTATTGCGGTCTTCCCAGTTCATAATGCGGCTTAAAGTTTCAGCACCGATGATGAGCGCTTTTTTGTACAAACCGGATTTTACCATCTGGCTTGCTACGCCCAGACTGTAAACAAAGCCGGAGCAGCCTGCGGACAGATCGAATGCGGCTGCGTTTTTAGCGCCGATACGGTCCTGTACCAGACAAGCGGTAGAGGGAAAAGCATGGTCAGCAGAAGCAGTTGCCACGATGACCAGTTCGATTTCTTCAGGGCTTACGCCTGCGTCAGCCAAAGCACGTTCTGCCGCAATAACGGACATATCGGATGTAGCTTCGCCTTCAGCGGCAATATGCCTGTTTTTAATGCCTGTACGTTCAACGATCCACTCGTCGCTGGTTTCTACTATTTTTTCAAGATCATGGTTGGTCAGCACCTTTTCAGGCACATAGCAGCCCAGACCTAAAATACCAACTGCTTTTTCCATTTATATTTCCTCGTTTCCTTTTCTTGATTTCACGATATTGCCGGCGATATGTTCAACTACATCACGCTCAGCAAAATCTATAGCCACGCCGATTGCATTTTTGATAGCCTTTGCTTTACTGCTGCCATGGCAGATAATAAAAGGTGCCTTGACACCCAAAAGCAGCGCACCGCCGTATTCAGCCGGATCAAGCCGCTTGGCAAGCCCCTTCATAGCCGGTTTGATCAAAAGTCCGCCCAGCTTGGCCAGAAAACCGCCATTCAAAATAGCTTCTTTCATTAACTTCATTATAGCACTTGCAAGACCTTCTGCAAACTTCAGGACTACATTGCCGACAAACCCGTCGCAGACGACTACGTCAACAGTGCCTTTGTTAATGTCACGGCCTTCTACATTACCGACAAAGTTGATATGTTCTTCAGCCTTGAGCAGAGGATAAGTAGCAAGAGCCTGCTCGTTACCTTTTGTTTCTTCTTCACCGATATTCAAAAGCCCGACGCGCGGATTTTTTATTTTCAGCATCAACTCAGCATAAACGCTGCCCATGATAGCACTTTGCACCATATGTTCGGGTTTGGCGTCGACTTTAGCACCGCTGTCTAAAACTACTGTCGTCCCGGTAAGACTTGGGATAGGAGTCGCGATAGCCGGACGTTCGATGCCCCTGATGCGTCCCAGTCCAAACAATGCTGCGGCTACTGCCGCCCCTGTGCTTCCGGATGATACCAGCGCATCACACTCTTTATCACGCAGCAGCTTCGTAGCAACGACGATAGACGCATCTTTTTTAGTTTTTACTGCTATACCTGGATGTTCATCCATATTAATAACTTCGCTGGAATGATGTACTGTGATTTTTCGTTCATCAGCAGCATTATATTCCTCCAGCAGTTTTTTTATAATTTCGGAGTCGCCTACGAGAACGACTTCGCAGTCATACGCTCTGACAGCCTGGACAGCTCCCAAAACCAGTTCTTGAGGTCCATAGTCAGTTCCCATCACATCAACCGCAATTTTCACTATTTCTCGATCCTTTCGTTGGGCAGTGATACAATAATGAATTTAGCACGAAACACTTCTTCGTTATTGTTGCGAACTTTGACCCAGATAACATATTTATCATGCTCACGGCGGATCACCTCCGCCTTAGCGACTAAGGTTGCACCGGCATAGACCGGTACTTTATACTTAACATTACCAACCCCTGTCAAGGCCGCATCTGCATCGACTACAGCCAGAGCCAGGGTATTGGCCATCGCAAACATATAGTAACCGCGTGCGACGCCTGTTTTTTCCAGCACCATTTCCGGCGTTATTTTCAGCATCGAAATACCGATCTTATTCAATTCCAGATCAATAAGATCGCCGACAATATCTTTTTTGTCGATGGCTTTCAATTTTGTCTGCGCATTTTCGGCCATCTGACGTGTACGTTCACGTACTTCCGGAATATTCATCCGCAGGCGATCCAAACGGATTGTCTGGATACTGACTTCAAGTGCTTTAGCAAGCTGCTCGTCTGTCAAAAATGGATTGCGTTCCAACATCTTGGACAGATTTTCCTGCCGTATTATTTTTTTGGAAGAATTCATTTTATCACCCGACTTTAGTACCAACTATTAATATCTAGAGGTATTATAAAAGCTCACAATAAAAAAAGCAAGTAAAAATTTTAATTCCATGCTTAATTTTCCTAATAATTCACAAGTTAGTCACAATCAAATGCCCGACGGTTTTCAAACAGCTTTTTTACTCTGCCTGTAGCACTTTAGTACCAGCCAATAAAAAGCAAAAATCCCCGTACCGTTAAGGTACGGGGATTTAAAGCTGCAAGATTATTGTTCTTTAACGATAACTTGTTTGCCGTTGTAATAACCACATTCGGGACAAACGCGATGCGGCATTTTCATCTCATGACATTGCGGACATTCGACTAAGCCAGGAACTGTAAGTTTCCAGTTCGCACGACGGGAATCGCGGCGAGCTTTGGACATTTTTCTCTTTGGTACTGCCATCTTTGATACACCTCCTCAAGCTAATGAATGTGAATTTAATTTTTGATGAATTGCTTTAATGCCGCCAACCTGGGATCGACTGTGGTAGTATCACAGCCGCAGTCGCCTTTATTTCTATCGGCGCCGCAGACCGGACACAAGCCCTGACAATCGATCCTGCACAAAGCTTGAAGGGGCTCTGCCAGCAGGAGACTTTCACGAATCGGTTCCGTCAGATCGACGATATCAGATTCATAAATAAAAGCATCATTTTCGATATTCTCAGCACTTGCCGGATAGAATTTTTCCAATACTTCAGCCGTACTCTTACCTGTAAAGGCTTTAAGGCAGCGTCCGCAGGTCCTGTTGACCATGGCTTCAACCATAGCTTCCAAAAGCAAAACATCACCGGCATTGGATATCGTGCCTTTTACGGTCACCGTTCCTGTCAGCGGAAGATCCGCTTCGGTAATGTTCAATTCTGCTGGTTTCAGTTCATAGGAAAAGTCTTTTTTACCGACCAGTCTTTTCTTGATTTCTGCGACATTTATCTTTATCATATTTCACCAATCGTATCAATTATAGCTATGCTCTAAATCTTTGTCAAGAAAAAAGCGTAACTTTTATTATAATTTAATGATGCGGCGGCAGATATTCAGTGTATCACGGGCAATGACCAGTTCTTCATTCGTGGGAATCACAAAGATCTTGACCCGCGCCCTTTTGATACTGATTTCCATCTGTTTACCGCGCAGCTTGTTAAGTTCCGGATCAATACGCGTACCAAGATATTCCAGACCATTACAGATCTTATCACGCATAAACGGAGAGTTTTCACCCAGACCTGCTGTAAAGATGATGGCATCAACGCCACCCATGGCAGCAACATAGCCGCCAATATATTTTTTGACCTTATAAGCGAAAATGTCTATAGCAAGCTGACTGCGTTCATCACCGCGGTTAGCGGCACTTTCCAGATCACGGAAATCACTGGATAGCCCTGAGATACCTAAAATACCGCTGCGACGGTTCAGATAATCGTCGATCTGCTGTGCATTCATATTTTCTTTTTCCATCAAAAAAGGAATGATAGCAGGGTCGATCTCGCCGGAACGTGTACCCATGACAAGTCCTTCCAACGGTGTGTACCCCATGCTGGTATCGATGGATTTACCATATTTGATCGCAGCAATGCTGGCGCCATTACCCAAATGACAGGTAATAAAACGCAGGTCGCTCATATGCTCGCCCATCATTTCGGCCGCCTGCTGGGCTACATATTTATGGGAAGTTCCATGGAAGCCATAGCGGCGCAGTCCGTATTTGACATACATTTCGTAAGGCAGGCCATACAAATAGGCAACTTTTGGCATAGTCTGATGGAACGCCGTATCAAAAACAGCTACCTGAGGAGTATTATACATCAGGCGCATACAGGCTTTGATACCATACAGGTTCGGCGGATTGTGCAGCGGCGCAATCTCAGCGCAGGCCTCGATCCCGTTCAAAACATCATCGCTGATCAGTACCGAATCGGTAAAGCGTTCGCCGCCGTGCACTACACGGTGGCCAACAGCATCGATTTCATCCATACTGTCAATAACGCCATATTCTTCATTAGTCAGAGCATCCAGCGCCATCTGGATGCCAACGGAATGGTCAGGTATCTCGGCGCTGATATCTACTGTGTATTTGCCCGTAGGCGTGTGTTTGAGAACAGAACCTTCCATACCGATCCGTTCGATCAGACCTTTGGCCAGCACCTGCTCGCCGTTCATATTAAGAAGCTGATATTTAATTGAGGAGCTACCGCAGTTGACAACGAAAATAATCACAGTTTTCCTCCATTTGTGCAAAATTTAGCTTGCGCTCATAGCACGTTTTATTATATCATATAGTATACACTATTTAAATGATAATCGCTAGTATAAACATTATAAATGAGGGAGAATATGAATGAGCAAAGCAATAGGAATCGTAGCAGAATATAATCCTTTCCACAACGGCCACGCCCATCATCTGCGCGAAGCAAAGCGGATAGCCGGCAACAGGCCTGTCATTGCCGCTATGAGCGGCAGCCTTGTACAGCGCGGCTTGCCTGCCCTGACTGACAAATGGACCCGTGCCAGAATGGCCGTTTTAGGCGGCGTTGACCTTGTTTTAGAGCTGCCGACAGTTTTCACCTGCCGCAGTGCGGAATTTTTTGCTGCAGGAGCTGTAAAATTACTGGCTGCTACCGGGATGGTATCGCATCTTGCTTTTGGTGCGGAAGCAGCCAATTCGCAGCAGCTGATGCTGACCGCAGAATTTTTGAACGAGCCTGTTTTTCAGGACGCACTGCATCATTATCTGGATGAAGGGCACAGTTATGCCAAGTCTTTAGAGCTTACGCTGGCGGAAGACCCTTCCATGCTGACGATTGCTGAACATCCTAACAATATCCTGGCTTTAGAATATTGCCGCCAGCTTCTGCACGGCGGTTACGAGATCGAACCTGTCGTCGTTAAACGCCGCGGCAGCGGCTATAAAGATAAAACCATCAACGGGCCTATTGCCGGCGCAACAGCCATTCGTGAGCATTATCGCGGCTATGGCATCGATGAAGCGCTGCTCAGCACAGTTCCGGCAACTACAGCCCAGCTGCTGCGTGAGGCAGATCTTCAGCACCGAATGGATATCAGTGATAAAATTCTGAACCATCTGCTTTTATACAAGCTGCGTTCTTTGACACCGGCCCAAATAGCCGCAGCCTGCCAATGCAGCGAAGGATTGGAAAACCGTCTGGCAGAAGCTGCTTCCTGCACTACGTTCCAAGACGTAGTCAGCGCCACAGTTACCAAACGTTATCCCGCTTCACGTGTCAGAAGACTGCTGATGCAGCTTTTACTGCAGCAGTATCGCGCTATGTTCGATAATGCCAAAGACCCAGCTTACATCCGTGTTCTGGCCTTTAACGACTGCGGCCGCGAACTGTTGAAAGAAATGCAGGATTCTGCTCAGCTGCCTGTAATTATCAAACTGGGCCGCAACGTCTTGGAAAAATACGGAGAGAAAGTCGAGCAGCAGCTTTCCGTTGATATTGCGGCAACTAATCTGCTGACACTTTTGCAAAAGAACCACCAACCACAATATAACAACGATTATACTGTCTCTCCGATTTATATTCAAAAATAATAAAGCAACAAAACAAAAAGCCTTCCGCTTGAGCGGAAGGCTTACTTTTTTTCAAAAGCTTATTCTTCGTCTTCTTCCTCTTCCATCGCCAGAAGTTCCATATCACGCTGAGGGCGTGAAGACATAACGCTTTCACGTTCAGCATTAACGGAAGCGCGGTTATCGTTTACAGCCTGTAAAGCGGACTGCAGACTACCGCTCAAATAGCCAAGCATATCATCGGCATATTGCAGCACATCGTGTTTTACACGCTCAACATAAGCATCAGCTTCGTCTTTCATTTCCTGCTGATTACGCAAAGCAGTACTCTTTACATCTTCAGCAAAGGCTTCTGCCTGTTTGGAAATTTCTTCCTGACGCATTAGTCTTTCAGATTCGGATTTTGCCAATTCTAAAATACGGTCAGCTTCGGTTTTAGCCTGCAAAACAATATTGTCAGCTTCTTCATGAGCTTTGGTGACGATTGCTTTTTGTTCTTCAAGCAGTCTGGTAGCGCTTTTGACTTCTTTGGGAATCGCTTCCTTCAAATCATCCAGGATACCCGCCAAATCGCTCTCTTCGATAATGATCTTATCAGTAAGAGGTATACGGTTAGCCTCAGAAATAAGGTTATACATTTCATCAAAAATTCTGTCCAAAGTCGCACTTGTACTTCTATCAATCATCATCAAACTCAACCTCTTTCTAATATTATTCTTTGCTTATAACAAGGCTTTTGATCCGATCTTCCACACATTCAGGAACAAGACCATGGATACAACCGCCAAAGGTTGCCAATTCTCTTATTCCAGAGGAACTTAGGAAAGAGTAATTAGCATTAGTCATAATAAAGACTGTTTCTAAGTTATTGTCTATTTTTTTTATGAGCAGAGCGCGCTGAAATTCATATTCAAAATCAGAAAACGCACGTAAGCCCCTTACAATAAAAGGAGCTTTTTCCTGCCTGCAGAATTCATTTAAAAGACCGGAAAAACAGGTTACTCTGGCATTAGGGATATGTTTTGTCGCATCCCTGAGCATTTCTACCCTTTCCTCCATGGTGAACATTGCTTTATCTTTACCCGGATTATGAAAAACGCTGATAATGATCTCGTCAAACATTTGGCTCGCCCGTTCAAAAATATCGAGGTGGCCATTAGTAACCGGGTCAAAACTACCCGGACAGATCGCTCTACGCACTGTTTAACCTCCTAGAAGCTGCAACGCAGTCTGGTCATAAATTCAATTATCTTGTTCCTTATTCGACGTACGTTTCTGTATTCCTGCTATTTTTTTACAAATTTATTTTATTATTTTACAACATTTTATTATACTTTGGCAAATCTTATAAACGAAAGTAAAGTTTCACCATAGGGTTCCTGACGCACAAGCTCAAAGCACGCTGCCAGCACGCCTATTTCATCGTGCTTCGAATGTTCGATGATCAGATAGCCTCCGTCTTCAAGTACTTGAAAGTGTTCCATTTTCTGCAGAACTTTCTGAACCCAGCCTTTATTATAGGGAGGATCGCAGAATGCAAAATCAAATTTTAGTCCCTGATGATGCAGATGTTCGATAATATTTACCGCGCTGCCTTTGAGAACCTGAACATCAGCCTCCGCCCGGCATTTAACGATGTTGCTTTGTACCAGGCGCAGCGATTCCCGGCTTTCATCGACAAAAGTAACCGCAGCAGCGCCGCGGCTCCACGACTCCAACCCCAGATTACCTGTTCCGGCAAACATATCCAACACACGTGCGCCAATAATTTTAGTGCCAATAATATTAAACAGAGATTCTTTGACCCTGTCAGCCGTGGGACGTACGTCCATATTCTTTGGCACAGTCAATTTCAGCCCCCGTGCCTTTCCCGTAATTATCCGCATTCAAAAAACTCCGTATCTGTAATATAATAAATATAACAAGAACGGCAAAGGAGACAGCCTATGAACAAGAAAAAATTTATTCTGCTCGCATTACTGCTGCTCTGCGCCTATTTTTATGAATTATTCGGCGGTATGCCTGCAACTGTCCCATTTGCGCCTCAGCCTGTAAAAGCCGATACTTCGCTGCTGCTGGCTCCGTTAGACAGCCGCCCTCCCTGCAGCGCTATGGTCAGAAAACTGGGAGCACTGGCTTCTATCAACGTAATTACACCGCCGCAAGAACTTCTTGACAATTATAACACACCTGCTGATAAAGAAAAACTGTTTGCCTGGCTGAAAAATGAAATGCCGCAGCATCCAGCCGCAATTTTATCAGCTGATCTTTTAGTACACGGCAGTCTGCTGGGCTCACGCGTACCTTTGGGAACAATTAACGATGAAGAAAAGTTTTTGACTTTCGTAAACAAACAGCATGCTCTCAATCCACAAATCGATATGGCGTTTTTTTCCGTCATTCCAAGATTGCTGGTCAGCGATCAGCTTATACCGGACAGCTGGTATCAATGGCATCTGATGCGTTATGCAACATTAAAGGATATGGCAGAAACATTCGGCGATCCTTACTTTACCAGGCAGCTGCTGGCGATCGATGCACGCATACCGGATGATATTAAAACGAAGTACAGCCGTCTGTATGCCGATAACGACAGTTTTAACAAAAAACTGGTCCAGCTGGCACGCGCAGACGGTCTGACTTTGGCTATAGGGCAGGACGACGCCCAGCCATTCGGGCTTCCTAATCGTAATGCTAATCATGCGCTGGCATATATGAAACATGCAGCTTTAGGTTCCAGCGGGCTTATTACAAGCGGAGCTGATGAAATATCAGTTTTACTGCTGACCAGATATTATAATAAACTGTATAATTACAAACCGCGCATTTTTGTAGAGTATTCCTCGCCTAAAGTCGCAGCTAAAATCATGCCCTATATGCCCTGTTCTGTTGACGCAAGCATCCGGGACAAAATAAATTTTATCGGCGGTCAGCTTACAGATGATGCTGCTGTCGCCGACTTTATTTTATTCGTACACTGCGGCGACGATGACAATCAGCCTAATAAAGCTATGCTGCAAAAACTTAAAACCCTGCTTATATCAGACCGCCACATTGCGCTGGTTGATCTTACGGCCAACTATACTGAAAACGAACTTTTAATACCTAAGCTTTTGGAGGCTAAAGTACCGCTCAGCAGGCTGGCAGCTTTTTCAGGCTGGAATACTTTAAGTAATTCACTGGGAACCGCGCTTAGTCAAGCAACATTATTTACCGGCCAGCTGCACCGATTACCGCAATCAGAACATCCGTCACTGTATGCCCAAAATCTAAACTTCACAGTTGAACGTTTACTTGATGATTATGCCTATCAGAAATTAATGCATGCACAGTTAACTACATTACTGAAACTGAAAGGCTATAAGCCAACTGATTTGGGAGAAAACAAGTTTTTTGCAGAAACGCTTATTCGTGGCTTTTTACAGCGTCAAAAGATTCAGCTTCTATATGGAGACCTTGGCCGTACACCTTTTTATCGCAATAACGACAGCAATTATTATTTAACAGGTATCGACATCAATGTAAACCTGCCCTGGGCACGTATTTTCGAAATCAATCTTGATACAAACTGCAGTTTTGGGGAAAACCACAGACAGTGAAACAGCTTTGCCAACATTTAGTAAATAAATAAAAGCAGAATGTCGGCTTTTTTCTTTGACAAGAGCATGATATCATAATTGATAAACAAGAAGTCACCATTAATAGCTACAACAATATAGCTTAACTTTTAAAATAAAGAAGGGTTTATTTTATGATTTCTCTTTCAAGACTGATCATTTATGTTTTTATATTATGGTTTTGCTATATGGCGTATCTGGTAAAATTCAGATAACTATTTGAAAAGAAACACTATGGGAAATTTTTTCACTGCTCCAGCAAAAATCACTTTAAATAATTCCTTTAAAACAAAATAAAAAAGCCGCAGATACGCTCTGCGGCTAACTTTTTAAGTGGTCGGGGCGGCGAGATTCGAACTCACGGCCTCTTGTACCCGAAACAAGCGCGCTACCAAACTGCGCCACGCCCCGACTTAAGTTACATCACTTACTGCAACGTAAATATTATATAAAATAACAAATAGTTTGTCAATGATATTTTTTATATTTTTAAAATAAAAAGCTTCCCTGCTGCCAGAGAAGCTTTTCAGACATCAGCCTTGTGTAACTACACGAATATTAGTAACGTTGAATGCTTCTGCGATAGCAGGCAGGCATTCGCGTTCGATATTAGTACGGTGCAGCTCATTATCGGCGACCAGCATGATCCTCGGTCCGCTCAAATTGATATTATGCACATTACTGATCAAGCGTTTGAAACTGTCTTCTCCCAAGCTCTCTTTCAATTTGGCAAGGCCTTCCATCAGATACGGCTTTTCTTTAGCCATACGCTGTTCCAGCGGAGTAAACGGCACTGTAACTACACGCGCATCTTTAGCCAGTACAAAATTTTCCTCATGCTCGCCTGGTACTACTAAGTCATCTCTCATGGTTTTCCCTCCTTCACTGCCTAATTGTTACAGAATTATTATAAATTATTGACGATTTGCAGTCAAGCCGGCAGGATTATTATAACTTAAAGCGAATATATATAAAATATTTTGAATTTATGATGGGAGTTGTTAATATGTCTTTTTTTGAAGAGTTTAAAAAATTTGCTATGCGCGGAAATGTTATCGATCTGGCAGTCGGCGTTGTTATCGGCGGCGCCTTCGGCAAAATAACATCGTCTTTAGTAGATAATATTATTATGCCCCCTTTGAGTCTCTTATTTGGCAAAGTGGATTTTTCCGGACTATTCATCAGCCTGAACGGACAGCATTACGATACTTTAAAGGCTGCTCAGGATGCACATGCCCCTATTTTAGCCTACGGTCTTTTTATAAATACTATCGTTAATTTCCTGATCATTGCTTTTGCTATTTTTGTACTGATCAAACAAATCAACAGGCTTACGCCTCCGCCGGCTCCGGCTCCAGAACCGCGTTTATGCCCCTTCTGCAAAACTGCAATCGCTGACGATGCGACCCGTTGCCCGCACTGTACTTCGCAATTATAAAAACAATTCATTTTTGTGCATCAAAGGCGCTTCTTTCAGGAAGCGTCTTTTCTTATTTGCGAAACCAGCCCATTCGTTGTATAATGTTTAGAAGATTTGCTTCTTCACTTTATCACGAGGAAGTTTTCAGTAATATTAGGAGGTTATTTCATGTCCGTTTATGACGTATTAAAGGAACGTGGTTTTTTAAAGCAACTCTCCCACGAAGATGAGATCAAAGAGCTGCTGGAAAAGGAAAAAATCACTTTTTATATTGGTTTCGACCCCACAGCCGACAGCCTGCATGTAGGTCATTTTATTGCTTTGATGGTTATGAGCCATATGCAGCGTGCCGGACATCGTCCAATCTGTCTTTTAGGAGGCGGGACCGGTATGGTTGGCGACCCCAGCGGCAAAGACGATATGCGTAAAATGCTGACTCCTGAATTTATCTCTCATAACATAGCCTGCTTTAAAAAACAGATGGCACGCTTTATCGATTTTTCTGAAGGCCAGGCTATTATGGTCAACAACGCCGACTGGCTGCTTGAACTAAATTATATCGAACTGCTGCGCGATGTCGGTGTACATTTCTCAGTAAACCGTATGCTGACAGCGGAATGCTTTAAAAAACGTTTGGAAAAAGGCCTGTCTTTCTTCGAATTCAACTATATGATCATGCAGTCTTATGACTTCCTGCAGCTGTTTAAAAAACACGGCTGTATCATGCAGCTCGGCGGTGATGACCAATGGTCCAATATGCTGGCCGGCGTTGAACTGATTCGCCGCAAAGAACAGAAACCAGCATACTGCATGACCTGTAAATTACTTACTACCAGCGATGGACGCAAAATGGGCAAAACAGAAAAAGGAGCCCTGTGGCTCGATCCAGAAAAGACTTCACCATATGATTTCTACCAATACTGGCGTAATATCGACGACAGCGACGTTGAAAACTGCCTGTCACTGCTTACCTTCCTGCCTATGGAAGAAGTACGCCGCTTAAGCTCCCTGCAGGATGCTGAGATCAACGAAGCAAAAAAAGTTCTGGCTTATGAGGTAACAAAGCTGGTACACGGAGAAGCTGAAGCTGAAAAAGCACAACAGGCTGCTGAAGCACTGTTTGGAGGAGGCGGCGCACTTACCGATGTCCCGACTATTGAAATCACTGCTGCTGATGCAGAAGGTAAAATAATTGATGTTTTAACCGCAGGTAAAATATTCAGCAGTAAACGTGAAGCCCGGCAAATGATCCAGCAAGGCGGACTTTATATTGGCGAAAATACAGTGTCCGATCCTGAGGCAAGCTTTGCGCCTTCAATGTTTGATGCAGAAAAAAGCCTGCTTATCCGTAAGGGTAAAAAGAAGTATTTCCGCCTCATCATCCAGTAATTTAAAGGCTGCCTGAGGGCAGCCTTTACTTAATAGTAGAATTATCAGAATTTTATATCTATTCACGATGGGAGACTTTTTATGAAACAGAACCTGACGTTTTGGGAAATCTTACCAGTAGGGTTGATGCTCTTTTCGTCCTTTTTCGGTGCCGGCAATCTAATCTTTCCACCGGCATTAGGCCAAGCCGCAGGCGACCATTTCTGGTCAGCTGCGATTGGCTTCTGCGTTACCGGCGTAGGTATGCCGCTTTTGGGTATTATTGCTATGGCACTAACTAAAAACGATAACCCCAATGCCCTGGCAGATCCTGTTCATCCGAACTTTGCCAAAATCATAGTTATGCTGGCAGTACTGACGATCGGCCCGTTGTTCGCGATTCCTCGTACAGGTGCGGTGTCTTATGACGTCGGTATCAGACCTTTTGTCCCTGAAGACTACTATACCGCAGGTTTGGCTATTTATTCGCTTTTCTTTTTCATCGTAACCTATGTCTTATCTATAAATCCATCTAAACTGGTAGACTGGCTTGGAAAAGTTTTAACGCCAATGCTGCTATTAAGTCTGGCTGTACTTATCATCAACGTTCTGCTTGCTCCAATGGGTCCTATGCAGCCGGCAACAGGCAGTTATATAAACCTTCCTTTTCTCAGCGGCTTTCAGGATGGTTATAACACAATGGATCTTCTGGCGACGCTTCTCTTCGGCGCAACCGTCATCAATGCCATTAAACTCAAGGGTATCACCGATGACCGTCTGCTGACAAAAATCTGTGTCTACTCCGGTTTGATCGCAGCATTTTTCCTAGCTCTTATTTATGTAGCATTGGCTTATACCGGCGCTACCAGCGTCAGCATTCTTGGAATTTCTCCTAACGGCGGTGTAGCTTTAGCTGATATCGCCAACTATTATCTTGGTGCGGCCGGCAATGTTGTTTTATGTCTAATGATCTTTTTTGCCTGTCTGACCACAAGTATTGGCCTGACAGCTTCTGCAGCCTCTTATTTTACCAAAGTAACACACGAACAGGTCCAATACCAGAGGTTTGTAGTGGCGATCTGTGTTTTCAGCTTTGCTGTTTCCAATGTTGGTCTGACTAATATCATCTCTTTTTCGATACCTATTCTCTGCGCCCTTTATCCGATTATTATTGCTTTAGTTCTGCTGGGAGTAACCTCTAAGCTTTTCCATGGCGATAAGCGAGTTTATCGCTGCTGCCTGTTCTTTACAACTATTTTTGCCCTGCTGGATGGACTAAAGGCAGCAGGTATCAAACTTTCAGCCTTAGAAACCATACTTGGCAACACAATCCCCCTTTATGCCGACGGCTTCGGCTGGATCGTACCTTCAGTCTGTGGCGCTTTATTAGGATTGCTTTGGAAACTTCTGGTTCCAGCACAAACTAAATAATCCATTTTCAAATTTATGCGCAGTTTTTTTAACTGCGCATTTTTATTTCACAAATAAAACAGCATCTATCAAGCAGGAAAAGAGTTATAATAAAGAAAAGGAGTGTGATATTATGACACAGACGAACGGCTTTTTTACTACCTCAGACCAGGCGCATCTTTATTATGAAGTTCATGGTAAAGGCCAGCCACTTTTTCTTGTACATGGCTGGCAGTGTTCTTCCAGATTTTGGCAGCACAATATTCCAGAACTTTCCAAGCACTTTCAGGTAATAGTTATGGATAACCGCGGGCACGGCAAATCCTCCAAAGGTCTGCAGGGCCAAATCGTTGCCCGTTACGCACAGGATATCCGCGAACTTTCTGAATTTCTGGGTCTGAAAAATTTTATCCTCATGGGCTGGTCTTTAGGCGGACCTACAGTGCTTTCCTATTGGCAGCAATATAAAACCGACAGTAATCTGATCGGTCTGGGGCTGATAGATATGACGCCATTCCCTTTCAGTCCTGAGGAATGGAACAGTCAGGGTTTGCGCAACTACAATATCGAAGGGTTCAATGCACAGGTCAACCGATTGATCAACGAACGGGAAGAATATTTTGAATTTTTTGCAAACGCAATTTTTAAAGACGGCAAACGACCAGCCGGCACAGACTGGGTAATTGAAGAATTCCGCAAGCTGCCGCCCTGGCTCTCAGCAGCCATCTACAGCGACTATATTGCAACAGATTTCACTAACGTTCTGCCAACAATAACTGTTCCCACGCTGGTCGTCAACGCCGACGGACCCGTTTTTGCCTGGGGAATCAAGCAGGGCACTTACCTGACGTCTCTAATCCCCAATGGTAAATTTGTAGCTTTTACAGAAAGCGGTCATATGCTCTTTTATGAAGAAGCAGAAAAATTCAATCAAACAGTCAGTGATTTTATCAAAGACTGTCTGCCTCAGAATGTTTAACTAAAAAAACAAAAGGCTCCCGAAAATTCGGGAGCCTTTAACTTTTTAAAATCGGCGCAAGTGCTTCAGCAATGCTGCGCATCCCGCTTTGATCTCCGCATACGTAATTTCAAAATCACCAGTATACCAGGGATCAGCAATGTCACGCGGCAACTCGGTAAAATCCAGCAGACGATGCACCTTTTCCTGCGGGTCACTGCCTATGATCCGCAGAATATTACTGATATTGGCACGATCCATACCCAAAATAAGATCATATTTTTCATAATCTTCTTTGGTAAGCTGCACAGCATATTTACCCGCCGCACTGATATGATCCTGCGCCAGTTTTTTACGTGTTCCCTGATGCACAGGATTACCTATTTCTTCCCTGCTTGTACCTGCCGATGCAATCACAAACCTGTCCGCAAGCCCTTCTTTTTTGATCATGTCCTTCAGCAAAAATTCTGCCATTGGCGAACGACAGATATTACCGTGACAAACAAACATGATACGATGAGTTCGTTCCATAAAACCTCCTCAAGTTCTGCAAAACAATGTATTGACAACCATAACCTCTACTAATCATATTCATCATCAAAAAGTTTCCGAGTTCTATCACATTAAGAATTTACAAAGTACTAAAACCAAAAAGGGTAAAGATTGGGAAGAGGAACTGTTTTATCACATTAAGAATTTACAAAGTACTAAAACTGCCGCTTCTCCGTTTCCGGACAAAGTAGGTTTTATCACATTAAGAATTTACAAAGTACTAAAACCGTCTGTAACCCTTTAACTGTTAGCTTCATGTTTTATCACATTAAGAATTTACAAAGTACTAAAACACGCCGCAAAGCTGACTTACAGCGCGTTATGTTTTATCACATTAAGAATTTACAAAGTACTAAAACTCCTAATTTAGTTACTGCTACAGGTGCTGTGTTTTATCACATTAAGAATTTACAAAGTACTAAAACCACATTTACATCAGTAAATTTAGTATACAGGTTTTATCACATTAAGAATTTACAAAGTACTAAAACAACAGTTTTAGCGTTATTTTCATAGCCATAGTTTTATCACATTAAGAATTTACAAAGTACTAAAACCTATATTAATACTTTTTTACCCCGCCCTATTGTTTTATCACATTAAGAATTTACAAAGTACTAAAACAATAATTTTTGTAAAGCTATTTCGGCGTCAGTTTTATCACATTAAGAATTTACAAAGTACTAAAACACTCAAAGAGGTGATATTTTGGCTCGAAATGTTTTATCACATTAAGAATTTACAAAGTACTAAAACTTTGGTTTTGTTCTTTCATGGTTGCCCAAGTTTTATCACATTAAGAATTTACAAAGTACTAAAACTAGATAGATATAAACAAGGTATTCTCCAAGTTTTATCACATTAAGAATTTACAAAGTACTAAAACTATTCCGTTACGGCGTGGTTCAGAAGCAATGTTTTATCACATTAAGAATTTACAAAGTACTAAAACAAATTGGTTCAAAGGCTTTATTTGCCGCGTGTTTTATCACATTAAGAATTTACAAAGTACTAAAACCAACTTGCGCACTTAATTCGCCGTCTTTGGTTTTATCACATTAAGAATTTACAAAGTACTAAAACATGCTGCAAAGAAAATAGCTGAAAAATGTGTTTTATCACATTAAGAATTTACAAAGTACTAAAACCGGGCGAATTGCCATATTGTAGATGTGATTGTTTTATCACATTAAGAATTTACAAAGTACTAAAACTTGCTTCGTCGTTGGCGTGTGTGACGTCGAGTTTTATCACATTAAGAATTTACAAAGTACTAAAACAAGAAACTGGAGTAATAACCTCACTAACATGTTTTATCACATTAAGAATTTACAAAGTACTAAAACTATAGGCTTCCGTTATACTACTGTGCGTCGTTTTATCACATTAAGAATTTACAAAGTACTAAAACTTCTTGGAGGGATTCTAAATGAAACGACGTGTTTTATCACATTAAGAATTTACAAAGTACTAAAACAGTTCAGGACGAAAAGGATGAAACTGATATGTTTTATCACATTAAGAATTTACAAAGTACTAAAACAAGTTAACGAACCATTACCAGTGAAGACTGTTTTATCACATTAAGAATTTACAAAGTACTAAAACGTCACCTACGCCAGTTACATCAAGTAAGTGTTTTATCACATTAAGAATTTACAAAGTACTAAAACGTCATAAATGGAATAAAGTCTCAGCGGAAGTTTTATCACATTAAGAATTTACAAAGTACTAAAACCCGATTGGCGACTCCCATTAAACCCATCATGTTTTATCACATTAAGAATTTACAAAGTACTAAAACGACAGCTTATGATCCCGTAGAAGAACATGATGTTTTATCACATTAAGAATTTACAAAGTACTAAAACAAGGAGCTGATTATATGTCATGGCTCTCTAGTTTTATCACATTAAGAATTTACAAAGTACTAAAACTTGCTTCGTCGTTTGCGTGAGTTACGTCGAGTTTTATCACATTAAGAATTTACAAAGTACTAAAACCTCAACAACGGTTATATGCCCTTATACATTCCTAATATGACAGTTTTAAACAAAAAAAACATAGACAAATCCGACCAAAATCGAAATTGCTATGGTTTAAAATACAACATTATTTTTTGCCATTCCTAAAGGAATGTGATTTCGACATAAAGTCTTGTTTTAGTAGGATTTGTAAATTCTTAATGCAATAAATGTGATACTTTTATTATAACCTGTTTTATAGTTTTGTCAATCTTATTTCCGAAATAACTTGTCGATATCACCAAATTTTTCATTATACTCTGTTTCGTTGAATACAGCTTTTAATAACTCATCCAGCAACTGCTCCTTGCTTTTTCCATTATAAAATTTATCAGAAATTAACAGTTCCATTTCATCGTAATCATCAAAACCCAATATACTCCCAGCTTTTATAATATGATACGCATAGATATCCCTTACATATTCAAGTATTTCTTTAGAATTAGTATAGATCAGTACATTTTCGATATTATCAACATTTATTAAGCTATGAAACAAAGCTTTTATTTCACTATCATCTAATCCATATTCAGGCAATTCAAATAACAATAGCTTTGGTTTTTCTGTTACCAGCTTGCTTATTAAATCAAGAAAAAATTTCTTCGCTTGATATTGACTATGCTCCTTGAACAAAATTTCTTCGTTTTCTACATAACAGTTTAACGTTAACATCTTAGCAAAGTTAAAAATATTCTGCTCCTGGCAACACATTTTCATTCCATAAGCTGTTAATGTATTATTGATTTTCGCTAATATCTCAGTTTCCATGGTTTCGCTTACACTTTGAAACACATCTTCTTGATCACGATACTTTTGTTCTAAAAATTGTCCTAAAACGCTTTTTTTAACTATTTTAGTCTCAGCTTCTAAATCTATCACCGGTTTTATTCTGTAAACAATATAATCTGTTGGCATTAGTTTATCGTTATTTAAGCTTATTTGGATATTGCTTTGCAAATACTTCTCCGAAAAATCTTTTTTGCCAAAATAACGTTCCAGTAAATCAAACATAACTACCGGTGTATAATAATCAGAATGAGTAATAAAAATAGTATGTTTCTGCAAATTTAAATATACAGCTTGCTTTAATTTATAACCTTCCAGTAAAAGCATCCCATCCATAAATAACCTCTCAAAATTTCAGCAATCTTGCTGTAGTTATTTTTTTATCCAAAGCTTTTTTAGTACCAACCAAATGCTGAATAGACTGATATTGTTTTTCTGTTACCATCAACACCATAATAGAACCATCGGATGGTAAGTGTTTTGTTAAATAGTCCATATGCCATTTTACAGTGTCGCGATTAGGGCATATCTTACAATAAACAGAGTACTGCAGCATTTGATAGCCGGATTGGATAAGCAATTTTCTGAATCTAGTATACCGTCTTACGGCTATAGCATCATCAACTGGCAAATCAAAAAATAATAATATCCTCATGAATCTATAATCACTCATTCTCTTTCACAAATCTTACATTCGGCATTTTTATCAAATTCTCCTCACCCGTTTTCATGAAATTGATGATGCTATCAATATAAATATTCATTGACTGAGCTACGCAATATTTTTTGTTATCATAAATGATTTTTCCTGTTAACGCTTCAATTAATCCCAAGCGTTTCTCTCGTGCAAAAGGCTGTGATGGTTCATAGATATTACTGTAGACCCACTGATCAATCAATGGACGATAAGGTTCGATAAAATCATCAACTAAATTAAAATGATTATATGGATTGCGATGTTTGATCCCAAGCGTTGGCAATAACCCTTTTGCCACAACAGAACGAGCCAGCATAGATCGAATAATAGCATATCCGTAATTTAACGCAATGTTTATTGAATCAGCAGCATTTCGTTCGCGAATAAATAATTCACCAAAAAGCGATCTAAAATAAACTTTAGCAGCCACCCCCTCTCTATTGGTAACATCATCCAAATCTACCTGTTCTTCAAAAGCCAGTAAATATTCTATCGCCTGCATATCTGCAGAAAAACATTCTAAAACTTCTGCCTGATTAGCAATTTTACCTTTGATGATAGTTTGCCACAACAACCCTCGCCAGCCATCATCCAGATTCAACTGCAATTCCTGCTGCCTAAATGCCGAAAAATTGCCGGCTATAGGATTTATCATAAGTTCAGGTAAACCATTTTTTTCACAAACTATCACACAAACATTATTCTGACTCAACTTACATAATAACTGCACGGTCATATACATCTTATAATTGTTAAAAATCACCGTATCAATATCGGCAATGGGCACAACATACTGCTCAACACCGTTTTCCACTTTCAGGTTATTCAAATATAGCGAAACTTTATGACTATCTTCGATATACAGCGTTCTCCAACCCATAGTTGCACCTACAACTTTATTTCCGTTTGTAATATCTCTTTACTAGCCGGATAAATATTACCTAAAACATCAACATGATATTTTTTCATATTTTTGATCTTACTCCCGATGGTGATCATTCTTTTTCCTTGTGTTGCAGCAGGAGATGGTTTATCAATATACTTAACCTCTATCACATTACTAGTATCATTATTCAAACAGCTAAATTGCCACCAATACTTTACTCCTTCTTTCTCATAGCTAAAGACTTCACCATGATAAAGTGAAAATAAAAATATAGCCTGTTTCGTGATTTTTTTATTTTGTTTTGATTGCAGATATTTTTCCATATCTATTTTGTATACCCCGGAAGAAAATTTCAACATATCATAAGGCACATTTACAAATTTATACTGTTCACCTTCTTGATAAATATCCACTCGAAAAGACTTAATTTGCAAATAAACCGACTTATTTTTACCTTGCTGCCGACTGTTGATTCTGTGCACACCTAAACGCCCATCCAAAAACTTTACATCAAAAATCTCCGGTCCATTATCCTTTTTTGCAAATTTCTTGATGGGCCCGTGTTCTTTAAAATATTCAGCAAAAGGATTTTTAGCGTCATTATAAAAATCGACTATTTCTCTAAATTTTTTAAATGTTTCTTGGTCGTTACGGTACATTAACAAGCTTTCCGGCTTTTCTAAAATACGCTTCTTTAATTTATCACCGCAGCTTCCCAGCCCAACTGTATAAATGTTTTTATATTTAGTTACAACATATATCTCCTCTTTGCCTTTTGCGTTCAAACAAGTCCTTGTAGATTTTATCTGTTGATCATATAATTGCCTGTTAGGCTTCCTATCAACTTTATGAGAATACTTTTGCGGTCGCAATTCTATTTGCTTGATAAATTGAATATATTTATTAGCAGAGAAATCGGCTTCGCTAACAAACTCACCTGTAACAGTGTTGACCACCATTCCATTGTCAAATATGATAGTCTTTTTTTCATCTAAAAAACTATCTGACATTTTAATTATACTATTAATTTTTTTTATTAAATCAGTATTAAACAATCCGGCAACGATCAATGCATCCTGTGCATGATGAGCATAAGTTGCATCTCTATCTTTATCTAGCTTGGCTTTTTTACGAAAATCAAACGTAAACGAGCCATTAACCACTTTTACTTTGGTATTTATTTCGTTAGCGTTAAAATAATTTTGCAGCATATTCAATACTTCTCTGCAAGCATATCTTGTATCAACTAAATTTCGGTTTATAAAACCGCGCAATTCCTTTTCAGGTGCTTCTTCATACAATAAGTTAGCCTTTTTCCTTGCTGAATAACTATTATTCTTTAAAACCATTGCTTTGTAATCAGCATAAGTAATAGCGCCTGCGCCACTGTTTAAATATTGAAACGGTGTGCGCTGGCCTTTTTTCTGATTCTCACTTACCAATACAGCCACTTTATTGTTCCGCGAGTTATCAAAAGATAAAGATCTTGGAATTATATGATCTACTTCCAACATATTCTCATATACTTGCGTTAACGATACCGATTTTCCGGAATAGGCACATTTCATATCCTGCTCTTTTAATAAACCTATGATCTCAAATTGACGTGGTGTGATTTTTTTACCTAAGGTCAATTCTCTAATAGCATTACCACGTTCTTCATTTATTCTTTGTATTTTTTGTTTGTTCTGCTTCTCCTCAGCGCTGTTTTTTTCTCTGGCCATTTCGATTATTATATGGCTGAATTCCTGTCCATATTTTCTTCGCACCAATTTTCTGGCTGCATTAATTACCTTTACACTTTCAGCCACAGCACGCTTAGTAATAGGAGAAACTATCCAATCGCTACCATCAAATTTTATTTCTTCACCAATATAGTCATTTTTATTGACCTCTGTCATCCCAGCATCATAAAAAATCTGCATTTGATTTTTATCAGTTGCCCATAAATCACCCATAATCAAATCCATAGCTTTTTTAGATAAGGAATGATATTCAGTAAAGCCTGATACTTTTGACAGTTCCTGTGCAATCTCTTTTTCGATACCGTAATTCATCAGTGCAATTTTTCTTTCTTCTACCGATTTTAAACGAGTTAAAATTTCGCTGATATTATCACATAAATCAAGATTACCCTCTGCATAATCTGCTTTATCAAAAGCTTGATATATTTTCAAGATGCTTTTATATTGTTTGAATTCCGTAAATAACGGCTTATTATTTTTATCTATCCTATATCCCGTGATCTCATTTTCATCTTTAACAACTTTTTTAGCAATTATTTTTAAAGTAATATTTTTGCCTTTATCAATAAATTCTTTAACAAAATATTTTTTTTCATCTTCTGTTAGCTTTCTTTCGCCAACTTTTAAATTATTTAAATCATTAAGCAAATTAAATAGGCAAGCAGTGTATGCCCCTTTAGCTATACGTTTCTCATCGGGGAAATAAGTGCATCTTCCACGCATCAGATCTATCAAGTCTATTTTTATCACATTACCATTTTCATCATAACGATAACGTCCATAAGGAGTAGGACTTTTCTCACTACCAGGACCTTCATAGTACTCTCTTTTTGATTTATAAATTTCTAAAATCGCATCTGCATTTTTTTCTATTTCATCATAAAACTTACTTTGAACAGCTAAAAGCTGCTCTAATTCTCTTAGGTAATCTTTATTACGAAATCTATTTTCTATTCCACGTACTTTTCCATTATCAGTCAAATATCTTTCATATTGTATTTCACAAACATACTTTTTAGCCAAACAGGCTTCCTGTTCAGCAAGTATTTCTTCTGTACTTTTACCGTTGTTATTTTTCCCCTCGATATCTTCTGCAGTTAAAAAATGCGTACCGCGCCTTTTAGTTAAATGCATGACAGCTAAAAACAGTTCTTCCCTGCTTAACAGTTCCTGCAAGCCACGGCTTCTTATTTCATAAATATTCCCTTGAGGTTCAGGAAAATTTATTGCTAATGTATTGGATAATAAAATTCTCATCCGCTGCAAACGATGATGCATCCTTCGTATACGTCGACGACTGCTGCGCATTGTTCTCCTGGTTAAATTTTCTTCTGCACTGCCTTCTGGAAACAATCTTACACCACTGTCTATAACATTATAGTTCTCATCAATAATTCCCCAGCCAACAGACGCTACACCAATATCCAAACCTAATTTCAATTCCATATCAATTCTACTCCTAGCTTGAATTAATTATCTAAATATTTAATAAATTCTACGACTGATTTAAAATTCCTCCTCAAAAATTAGTGACTTATTATTTATGTTTTATTTGCTCTTCAGTTTTTCCAAATACTCCACAATTATTGCCCAAAAAATATCTATTATTAAAAGCAAATAAATGCCATTCAAAAAAAGAGTGGTATGCCAAAGGTCTATTAGGTCTTATTACTGCCATCGCCTTAATGTCACTGTATTTTACTTCATTCAAGCCGTTGATTGATATGCCATCATCTGTCCTTCTATTATTTTTATACCCTTCCAGTTACATAAATCTTTTATTATCTCCTTTATATCCTCTCGTAATTCATTGCAAATCATCTTTCTCATATATTTTGTGATAAAAACTATATGCTACTTGCATACCCACTTACTATGTGCTAAACATTCTGCCATAAGTTACTACCTCTTTCCTGTTATTTTGTAGGCTTGAACACTCTACATTATAACTTTGGTAATACCTTTGATTAAGCTTTCCCCCCGCATAGCGAGTGTTTTTTTATTTCTACCTTCGGTCTCAACAGTCTTAAGACATAATAAAAACTGGCGCCTTCAAGCGCCAGTTTCCAAAACCATATTTTATTATTCAATCTTCCACTATTCCCTGCTGTAAGCTCCGTCCCAAACGATACGACGATAATTTTCTTTATCAGTATCGCCTTCGGTATTGAAGCACAACACCACCGAATTTTCGTCCAGCTGCAAGGCCTGTTTCAGATCACTTAAGCGCTCGTCGCGCATGGCTTCTGCCACCAGTCCCACGGTAGCCGCACCGCTTTCACCTGCACTGACTTTCGTATCACCCGCCAGCGGATTTCCCAAAATACGCATTCCCTGAGCAGCGGTATAATCAGGACAGCTAATAAAACCATCGCTCAAATTTCCAATTATTTCCCAAGCAATACTGTTTGGCTCTCCACAGGCCAGTCCAGCCATAATCGTCTCAAGACGTCCTGTTACACTATGCAAACTGCCGTCATTTGCCGCGGCTGTCTGATAAAGGCAATCGGCCCCTTTGGGTTCAACTATAAAAGTCAGCGGGCAGGAACTGCCATAAATATCAGCAAAAAATCCCTGTACAGAACCTGCCAAAGAGCCGACCCCGGCCTGCAAAAAGATATGCGTAGGCTTGACCGGCAGCTGCTCATACGCTTCCAAAGCCATTGTCATATAGCCCTGCATGATCCACAGAGGTATCCTTGTATACCCATCCCAAGCGGTATCCTGTACAATGATCCAGCCGTTTTTCTGTGCCAGCTCACTGGTATATCGTACTGTATCGTCATAGTTCATATCTGTGATTTCGGCCTGCGCACCTTCGGCACGAATATTGGCCAGACGTTCTGCCGCAGAGCCCTGAGGCATATAAACTATCGCCTGCTGCTTCAATCTGTTGGCTGTCCAGGCAACACCACGCCCATGATTACCGTCAGTAGTTGTAATAAATGTTTTGCTCCCCAACAAACTGCGCACCTCATCTGAGACCAGACGCATATAAGGTAAATCATCTATATCTTCACCTAATTCATTAGCGATATAACTACCAATAGCAAAACTGCCGCCCAGAACTTTAAAAGCATTGAGTCCAAAGCGATAGGATTCATCTTTGACAAAAAGGTTTTTGATACCCAAATGCTGCGCCAGACTGGTAAGTTCTATCAGCGGTGTTGGACTATACTCTTTGAAACTGCTGTGAAAACTCCGCACTCGACGTGCCTGCTGCTCAGTAAAAGCTTCCGTTTTCGCTGCAATTTTCCGGTTGCGCTCACGCAGCACCCACTTAAACCTTGCTTTTTCCATAGTTTCCTCCCTGCACATCAGTTAATATTATAAAAAATGCCGCGACAGAAGTTACCATCACGACATTCTCATCATTTAACCAATATCAAATTCTGCCGCTCCGGCAGCCTATAATATGCAAACACAAATAGCGGTATTTATTCACCGAGAAGCCTTTATAATTATGTCGACTTCCTCCGTAAAATTCTGCATTCCTGTTCACCGCAGCACCTTCAGCTTACAGCAAACGATACCTGATCTAGAACATTATGTCGCCGGGTTCATAATCAACGGTCGTTTTGACAAAGGCCAATTCGTTGCAATACGGATATTGCGGGCAATATACACATTCTTTCCAAACCTTCTGCGGGAGCTTTTCTTTCGCCGTTTCGATATAATCACATTTTGCAAAAAATCCCGGCTGATAAGTAAGGGTAAAGAACATCTTCACTCCGCGTTCAATGCCTTCAGCTTCCAGCAGTTCAACCATTTTTCGTCCAATTCCCTGTGTTTTACGTTCAGGATCAACAGCTAAAGAACGAATCTCAGCCAGACGATCCCAAACAAAGTGCAGTGCGCCGCAGCCAATCACATGATTGTTCTCAACGGCCACCACGTAATCGCGCAGATTTTCATAGATGGAATTACGCGAACGCGGCAGCATCAGGCCTTCGGCAGCATAATCATTGAGCAGTTTATGAAGCTTCTCTACATCATCAAAAGTAGCAGAGCGATAAATAACCATGGGCGCACTCCTTTCATTTTGTATTTTCTCAATATTACCATTATTGAGCCGTAAACACAATATATTTTTATAAGCGTTTTTTTAGCAAGTCGGCAGCCGCTGTCAAAGCAATAAGCATAGCCGACGGTCTTGGCGGACAGCCTGGCACAGCTATGTCTACCGGCAATACTTTATCCAATGCACCGACAATAGCATAGGTAGACCCATACGTTCCTCCGCTGGCAGCACAGGCACCACAGGCCATTACCAGCTTCGGTTCTTCCATTGCTTCATAAGTCATTTGCACTGCCTGCGCCAAATTACGTGTTACCACGCCTGTAACCATTATCATATCAGCATGTCGCGGTGAAGCCACAAAAGCAATACCAAAACGATGCAGATCATACAGCGGATTACTCAAAGCACCCATTTCAAAATCGCAGGCATTACAGCTGCCGGCATCCAAATGCCGTACATGCAGTGAACGCCCCAGCTTGGCCCTGATCTCTCGTTCTATGGTCATCTGTACATCTGTCAATATCTCCGGCAAAGTATCAATATCAGTATGCAGCAGCGCACCTGCAGCACACGCTTCTACACATTTACCGCAAAAAAGGCAGCGTTTATAATCCAATACTGGTTTGCCATCACACAGCGCAACAGCACCAGTCGGGCAAATAGCCGCACATTTTGCACAGCCATTACAGTCAGTTCCACAAGTCAGTTGTCCCCGCATTCTTGGAGCACCGCTGGTCGTTACATCTTCTGTTGTTATCTTATTCGCCAAAATCCCCTGTAACAATTTAAGCATTATTGTTCCTCCCTAACGATCCAGACAGGCATAGCATAATTCAAAGCTTTTATTGATCAGCGGAAAATCCGGAATAATATCTCCCTGCACAGCTATGGTAAGCGCCGGCCAGTTAGGATAGGAAGCTGAACGGATAAATAATCTTTCGATACATCCGTCTGCATCCAGCATCAGCCAATGCAGATTACTGCCACGTGCTGATTCGCTGATCCCCCAGCTGCCAGTCAGAGTTTTATACGCCAGTTCACCGCAATGCAGCTGCGAATCGTCTTGCTGCAACAGCTTCAATGCTTTTCTAATCAAAGTGATCGATTCGGCAACCTCACCCATCCGTACCTGCAGTCTGGCATAGACATCGCCGTCGGTTTTCGTAATTACATTAAAAGGCAATTCGGCATATAAACCATATGGCAGATCCCTGCGGCAATCACAGTCCACACCCGAAGCTCTGGCTCCAACTCCGACCAGCGCCAGGTCAAGCGCTACATTTTTACTGATAATACCAGTAGTTTTAGCACGATTCAAAAATCCGTCCTGCTCGGCAATGATCTGCACAATATCGTTGTATTCATTTTCAACTTTAGTTAAAGCAACTGTTAGTTCAGTGCATAAAGACTCAGTTAAATCATATTTTACACCGCCCGGAACTATCAGGCCACGCAGAAAACGATTGCCGGCTATCGCCTCATTACAGCGCAGCAGTATTTCCTTCAAGCGGCTGCCCATACTGATAACAGGCGCAAATCCGACTCCGGCACACATATTACCTGTATCGCCGATGTGATTATAAAGACGTTCCAACTCTGCAGCTATTGTACGGATAAGCCAGGCTCGTCTGGGTACATTCTGACCGGACAGCTTTTCCAGTGCCTGACAATACGACAAGGTATTGGCCACAGAACAGGCACCGCAAATCCGTTCTACAATCAGCAGTGCTTCCTCTGGAGTTTTACCTTCTACTGCTTTTTCGATTCCCCGATGAGTAAAAAACAACTTGGCATCTAACTGCAGAATAGCTTCACCGGCCTGGCTGAATCGAAAATGCCCCGGTTCAATGATACCTGCATGAATAGGACCGACAGGTACTTCGAACAGCCCCTCTCCGTGCGAAACAGCCATTTCATACTTTCGCTCTCCACGCACATCGGCATCAATATCAACACATTTGCGCAGCGGATGAAAATCTTCAGGATAAGTTTCATGCAAAACCAACGGCCGCAGATCCGGATGATCATCCGGTATAAACCCGAACATATCATGCAGTTCACGTTCATACCAGGCAGCAGCCGGTAAAACAGGTGTTAATGCTGGATAATGAAGATCACTGCCTGCATCAAATTCAGCCTTTAAGATATCTATATCATGCTTTTCTTTATTTTCAAACAGACAGTAAACAGCATACCCGCCGCCGAAGCTGGTTTCATCGGCCCCGAACATTGCTGTCAGCGGATGCCTGCCACCGCGTGAACAAATATTAGCAGCCCCCCGCAGGCCTTCTGGTTTAACCTTCATCAAAATTGACCGCCTCCTACTATCCGTATCGCCTGAGCCAGCAGTTTTTCCAAATAAGGTATTTCACCGATTCCGGCACCTATAATGACGCTGCCTAAAAGCAGCGCTGCCAGAAACGGCGTATCCGCATGCTCAAGCAAGTCTCCGACAGGCTTTCGTTTAGCTTTATCACACAGCATTCGTAAGGCATGGTACAAAATACCGATCAGTATCCCGGCAAGCAGAACAATGATCACTATACCCAACAGATAGTGCCCGCTTAAAAACAAACTGTATAAAATATAAAATTTACTAAAAAACAAACCCAACGGCGGCATACCTAAAATTCCAATAATACCCAGAAGCCAAAACGTCGCAGTATGAGGTACATCACCGATCATTCCATGAATACGCATCATATTTTTAGTCTGATATTCCTGCACTATAGTACCAGCTATATAGAACAATACAAATTTGATCAGTGCATGATTAAACATATGCACTAAGGTCGCGCCAATAGAAAGCTGGCTGAAAACACCGATACCCGCTATCATCAGACCTATATTTTCCATTGAGGAATAAGCCAGCATACGCTTGATGTCGCGCTGCACTACTACAAACGGTACAGCTACAGCAATGGTCAGTGCCGCAAATGCCAGGCACAGCGTACTGATAAATTCTACACCTACAGTCGATATCACAACTACTATGTTACGCAGCAATACATAAATAGCGCAGGTACATAAAGCTCCGGATAAAAGGCCGCTGGTCAGAGACGGAGCTTCTGAATAAGCATCAGGCAGCCATGTATGCATCGGAGCCATACCGATTTTAGTACCATAACCAATAAAAATAAATAAAAAAGCCAGCTTTGTCAGCGACGGGTTAAGAAGTTCTGCATGTTCGGTCAGCCACAGCCAGCTCAAAGCCTTTTCAGCCCCAAGTGCCGAAATCTGCGCATAATACAGGATCATTGTTCCCAAAAGTGCCAGACAAATACCAACAGTACAAACCATCACATATTTCCAGGTCGCTTCCAGAGCACTGCGGGTAAATTTAAATGATACCAGAAAAGCAGACACCAACGTTGTCGCCTCGATAGCGACCCACATCAATCCCAGATTTTTTACCATCAGTACCAGAAACATAGTCCAAACAAACATCTGGAACAAAGCATAATAACGGCCAATCAAACCAGGCGTACGGCTAAGATAGCCACGGCTGTGCTCGCGCAGCAGATATGACTTGGAAACCCATGCTGCCGCTACATATAAAGCTGTAATGATCAGTATTACCCAGACATTAAGCGCGTCCAGATAAACATATTCACTGTTAAAAGGCTGTGTTGGCGTAAAACTCTGTGCTAAAAGAATAACTGCAACGCCTACAGCAGCAGCAGTCAAGCGATTAAGCCAGTGCAGCAAACTGCCGCTGCCTAAAACGCCGCTGATAGCTAAAGCCGCACAAACCACCGGCAAAGCAAAAATTATATAAATCAGCTCCAGCATCCCGTCACCCCTTCAGCTTTCTTAACACATTGGTATCTGTCGTCATAAACGACAAACGCAGCCGGTTAGTCAGTATTACCAGTACCATGACAGCAATCAGCACGTCCAAAAAGATACCCATTTCTATAACCAGAGGCAGACCTTCCGTCATCGCCATCCCTAAAAGGTAAATACCATTTTCCATTGTTATCAAGCCTACCATCTGCATAATAGCTCGGCTGCGCATAACGATCAACGTCAGACCAGTCAAAATCATTACGATGGAAAGCGCCAGAATATCGCGACCTTCCACTCCGGGCAGCATTTTATCAACAATAAGATAACTCAGAACCAGAAAAACTGCACTTGCGGAAGTTGAATAATTAACATTGATCTCTGAAATGAGCTCACGCTCATCAGCCAGCTTACTGACAAGCCGCAGCATTGCATAAGGCACTAAAAGGACTTTTACGATAATTGTCAGCAATCCCGGAGCATAAATATGAATACCCTCGCCATGCGCAATACCGGAAATAAAGCAGGCAAGAGCAATAACAGCCGATTGAACACTAAGGCAGATGATTGCCCGGCGCAGGTCCATAATACGGGTCTGCAAAAAGACAACGAACAATAAGACGATTACCAAAAAATTCATCATACCCCTCCTTACTGCGCTACAATTGCCAGCAGCAGTAAAATACCGGCTGCGGCCAGATATACGCGAACTTTGAACAGACGCATTTTATTCTTCAGAGTTTCCATAACACTTGCCGCTGTCGCTGCCAAGAGCACTTTCACTGCCAACGGCAGTGAAAGCGGCAGATACAACAACGCAAACAAGACCAAAAATACTAATGTTTTCAGCATGCTTGCCAAATGGATCACTGCCAGCAACCGTCCGGAATATTCAAGGAGCATACACTCGTGAATCATTGTCAGTTCCAAATGCGTATCAGGATTATCGACAGGAATTCTTCCATTCTCAGCCAGCAGCAGGCAAAAGAAAGCAATACATGTCAGCACGCTGGCTACGCTTAAATAAACCGCCTGAAAATCAAGCGCCATTCCCGCTAAAGTTGTGCTGCCACTGCGCAGCGCATTCACCAGTACAGCCAGCAAAATTACAGGTTCTGCTAAAACAGAAATATAAATTTCACGGGATCCACCCATGCCGCCAAACGCCGTAGCCGTATCCAGAGACGATAAAGTCATAAAAAAGCGCCCCAGCGTTAGAACACCAATAAAAACAAAAACATCTCCAAAACTGAATTGAATTCCAAAAAAGTTAGGCAGCATCGCCGCTGCCACTACTACACTGGCAAAATATACCAGCGGCGCAATAATAAAAACCAGACTGGTATAAGGCGTAAGTATTGTAGGCTTCTGCCACCATTTATAAAGATCGAAATATTCCTGGAAAATACTGGAACCGATACGATTCTGCAGCAAGGATTTCACTTTTTTTATGATACCGGCAACTAAAGGAGCGCTGCACAAAAGCAGCAACACTTGTGCCAGCATCCAGCCCAAATCATAAATATGCATAGCCATTTACATCGCCCCCCAAATCAAAACCAAAAGCATAGCCACCATTACATAACTGATATACAGACGTACGCTGCCCTGCTGAATACGACGCAGAAAAGAAGCAGACCAGACCATATAGTGCTGAATCGGTACATATAGCTTTTCTGTAAACTGATCCGGGATCGATAATTTATATTCCAGCTGCCGCCCAAAATACGGATTGCCCTTTTTCAAATAGGTTGCCGTTCGCTTTGGCTTCAACAAAAAATCAAAAGCCCGGCGGAGCGGCTTGGAAAAACCAGTAGCTGAATATTGCTGGCGCGCTGTAGGATAAGTACCGCAGTTCCAAGTAACTTCACGATGAACAAAGCTTTTATCGCCGCAGGTCATAAGGGCCACAGCCAGTAAAACAACCGACAATACTGTCAATAGCAGTAACGGTGCATAAACTGCATAACTTCCGCTGCCAAACCACCAAACCTTCTGCATATCTGCAAAACTGCGCCAAAGAGTTTGCTGGTTCTGCACTGCCGTTTGCAGCACAGCGACTACCGGCCCCGGGACAATACCAAGCAGCAATACCAATATTGCCGCCAACCCCATTCCCAAACGCATCGACCAATCGCTTTCGTGAGCACGTTCTACGAGCCTGCTTCGATTCCGTCCCAAAAAAACTACTCCATAAAGACGCACAAAGCAACCAACTGCTAAAGCACTTGCTAAACCGAACAGAACAAAAGCCAGTGCTCCTAAAAGCCGCAGCCCCTGTCCTTCACTGCTGCCGGCCAAAGTAACAAAACTCTGCAGTGCGAGCCACTCCCCCACAAAACCACCTGTCAGAGGCAGGGCAGACAAGCCCATCGAACCTACCAGTGTAAAAACCGCAGTCCATGGCATCAATTTACCCAAGCCACCCATTTTTTCAATATCCTTACTATCGGTAGCATGCATTACAGCCCCTGCCGACATAAACAACAGTGATTTCATCACCGAGTGGTTCAAGGAATGTACAACAGCGGCCAAAAAACCAATTAATGCATAGTCATGCCGTGGCGTTGTCATAAGTACCATCCCACAACCAAAAGCTCCGAAAATAATCCCCATATTTTCTACAGATGAATATGCTAAGATCCTTTTGATGTCTTTTTCCATCTGTGCATATAAAGCACCCAAAACTGCTGATAGCAGACCTACCACCAGCACAAAAGCCCCCCACCAGAATTCCATCGGGCCAAGAAACTGAAAAACAAAACGTCCGAAACCATATAAGGCTATTTTCAGCATAACGCCGCTCATCAGCGCCGAAACATGACTTGGTGCAGCAGGATGCGCATTAGGCAGCCACACATGCAGCGGCAATAACCCCGCTTTTAATGCAAAACCGGCAAAAGCAGTGATAAACGCCGCATTACGAACATTATCACTCAACACTCCCTGACCGAGCACAGCAAAATCTAAAGACCCTGCCTGACTGCCTATCATCAAAAAAGCAATCATGATTGCCGCTGTTCCGATATGGGTCATAACCAAATATTGATACGCTGCATTATGTGCAGCTTTTTTTTCAGCTTCGTGGTTGACCAGCAGAAAGCTTACTACGGCCATCAGCTCCCAAGCCAGTAAAAAACTGAAAACATCAGCAGCCAGTAAAACCAGCACCATAGAAAGCAAAAATGCATTCCAGAGTCCGCCCAAAAGTCTCAGCCTTTTACCCAGATAGCTTTTAGCATAACCCCAAGCATAAATGCTCGTCACTGTTCCTGCCAAGCCCGTAATCAATAAAAAAACTGCGCTCCACCGATCAGCATTGAAAGTAAAAAATGCCCAGCTGCCGCTCAGCAGGCTCCCACTTCCCTGCATCAGATAAGCCGCAGACTGATACAGCAGAGCTCCGCTGCCAAATACTGCTGCCAAAACCGCACAGTAATGTGCCGCCATCTCCATTTTTTTAGGAAACAGTGCCGTAGCGGCACCCATACCATACACAGCAAGAGTTATATATATAAGTTCCATTCCCATCTACCTCACATTCAAAACTCATAAAAGCTCATAAAAAAACGTATATATTATACCACATTCTTCATAATTTAGCACTCATAAATATTAACAAACCCTTGTAAAATCTACGTTAATACAAAAAAATCCTATTTGCATACGCAAATAGGATTTTTGTAGATTTTATAAAATTTTCTGTATACGACTATAAACCCGCAAAGCATTGCTGTAAAAAAATGCTTCCTGATGTTCTTCCGGGATCAGTTGACGCATTATCGCTATATAATCAGGAATATTGATTAACGGCCAATCACTGCCATACATCAATTTGTCCCAGCGGTTCATATAACGCAGCCACATACCCAAATAATCAAAATAACCCTGATTCTGCCTATAAAAATGCGGCCCCGGTATTCCTTCCAGTAAACCGGACAGATCTACAGCTACATTATCATTTTTCGTAGCCACCTCAGTTGCGTCAAGCAGCCATGGATTTCCGCAGTGACAGATAACAAACTGCACGTCCGGGAAATCAGCAGCTACCTCATCCACCGTCAACGGGTGGGCATAACGCAGTTTAGCAGCAGGCGTTGCTGTATCGCCTGTATGCACTGCCACAGGCACATTATAATGCCGGGCCAATTCAAACAGCGGATAATGACGTTCATCATAAATAAATACAGGCCGGTAACCTGGATAAAACTTTATGCCCAGACAATGAGGATCACTCAGATAGTGCTCAAATTCCTGAGCTGTTTTTTCAGCATTTGCCAGTGTAATATCTTCACTTTTGACGCCTAAACAATACCCCATTGAAAGAGGCTGGTTATAATTTTTCTCATCAAAAGGACCACTTAGATTAATCAGTCTCGGTGTACTGCCGCCGTAACGACTGGGCGCATCTTCAGAATTACCCATCGCCACAGCAAAAACAATATTATTCTCTTGGCATATCTGCTGCCAACAAGCCGCAGTATTTTCATGTCCTGCATTTTCTGCGACCTCATAAAACTTGTCTATATCATAATAATGCATATGCGCGTCAATGATTTTCATAAAATGCACCTTCTTTCATACAATTCCATTATAACACCTTTGACGATAGCCGATGCAGTTTTATTATTTACGAAAAAACAGCCCTTATTTATAAAGGGCTGTTAAAAAATCATTTATCAGGCTCTTAATTTAGCTTTATATTCTTCTCCTACTTTATCAACTACATTTTTAATTACCGTATCTATCTCCGTATCAGTCAAGGTACGATCACCGGCCTGGAAAGTAAGATTAAAGGCCATGGATTTACAGCCGTCTGCTACCTGCTTACCGGTATACACATCAAACACCTTTGCATCAGTCAAAAGCTCGCCTGCATTAGCGCGAATCACGCCTTCAAGCTCGCGCATACTTACTTCCAACGGTACAACGACAGCTATATCACGCGAAGTACCGGGGAATTTAGGCAGATGTTTATATTTAGGCACCTTAACAGCAGCAGCGACCAAAGGTTCGATTGCCAGCTCCAGAACATAGGTTTCACTGCTCAGTTCAAAGTTAGCAGCAACCGTGGGATGCACTTCACCGAAATAACCAATCAGCTCTCCCTGATATTCGATTGCACAGCTCTTTCCCGGATGCAGATATGGCTGTGTTGCCAGTATCAGCTTGTAATCAGTGACCTGTAATTTGCTCAAAAGCCCTTCTACGACACCTTTCATATCATAAAAGTCTACATTATCTTTTCCCTCAGTCCAGTTTAACAAATTACGTTTACCGCTCATTGCAGCGCACAATACACGCTTTTCAACCGGGAACTCTGTCAAAGGCAGCGCTTTCGGCAGATAAGTGCGCCCGACTTCAAAAATTTTGACACTTTCACTTTGACGTGCCAAATTATAAGCAACTGTACTTAAAATGCTTGGTACTAAAGTAGTGCGCATAACTTTGAATTCATCGCTGATCGGATTCATTACTTCAATAAACCGACGGCGTTCATCATCTGCAGGTAATTCCAGCTTGTCAAAAGAACATGGATGGATAAAACTGTAAGTCATAACCTCACTCAGTCCGACCGAAGCCAAATAATCCTCCACACTGTCGCGTACGTCCTCAATCACATCCTGACGCCCCTGTACCAAAGGCAGAGCAGGCATATGTGAGGCAATCTTGTCATACGAATGCATACGCGCGATCTCTTCACTGATATCAGCATCACAGGTCACATCATAACGCCAGCTGGGCGCTGTAACGATCAGATCTTCTCCTTCCTCATGTACTTCGAACTGAAGCTTCTGCAGAATAGAAATCATTTCCCCTGTCTCTATCTCTACACCAATGCGGGTATTGATAGCAGACGGATTAACTTTAACAACAGCCGGCTGCGCCTCAGTCGGATAAGCTTCTACGATACCGCAGACAGTCTCGCAGGCACCCATCTGTTCCAGCAAATGTGCTGCACGATTAAGCGCATTATGAGTCAGCACGGTATCAACACCCCGCTCGAAGCGCCCTGACGCTTCGCTGCGTAATCCCAATGCTTTCGAAGTACGGCGAATCGAAGGTCCGTTAAAAGTAGCGGCTTCTAACATAACATTTACGGTATCGGCAGTAACTTCTGTTTCCAAACCACCCATAACACCGCCCAGGCCTACCGCATGTTCAGTATCAGCAATAGTGATCATGCTGGAATCAAGACTCCGCTCCTGATTATCCAGCGTCACCAGCTTCTCACCTTCAGCAGCACGCCGAACGATCAGCGTATGTCCACTGACCCTGTCATAATCATAGGCATGCATCGGTTGCCCTAATTCAAGCATTACATAGTTAGTCACGTCGACAACATTACTGATGGGGCGCATACCGCAGGCACGCAGATGTTTCTGCATCCACTCCGGCGACTGACCGATTTTAATATTTTTCAATATCCGCACAGCAAAACGACTGCACAGATCTGCCGCCTGCACATCTACTTTCGCCATTTCGGCAGCATTGCCACCGGCAGTTTCCTGTACGCTCATATCTGGCATTCTGAATTCCGTACCCAAAACAGCAGCAGCTTCACGTGCCAGACCAATGATATTTGTACAATCACCGCGGTTGGCTGTCAGGTCAATATCCAACACCACGTCATCCAGTCCCAAAATCTTTTTTATATCCACGCCAATCGGTGTATCCGGCGGCAGGATGAAAATACCATTGCGCTGTTCCGCCAGCAAAAGCTTAGCATCAATGCCCAGCTCTTCAGCGCTGCACAACATTCCAAAAGAATCAAGTCCGCGCATTTTTGCTTTTTTAAGCTTCATCCCACTGGGAAGCTGCGACCCAACAACTGCAACCGGTACGATATCGTCTTGATGGACATTTTGCGCACCAGTCAGAATCTGTACGATCTCACCGCTGCCGTAATCCATCATACAAATCCACAAATGATCAGAATTAGGATGCCGCTCAATCTGTGTTACTTTGCCGGTAACAACGCCTTCCAACCCCGCTCCCAGATAGTTCACACTTTCAACTTCCAAACCTACGCGTGTCAGTTTTTCAGCCAACTCTTCAGGAGTGACATTAATATCAACATATTTTTTTAACCAGTCAATAGATGCTAACATAATCTTCCTCCTTATTTGAACTGGCGGATAAACCGCAAATCATTTTCAAAGAATAAGCGCAGATCGTCAATGCCGTATTTAAGCATAGCGATGCGTTCAACACCCATTCCAAAAGCATAACCATTAATTTTATCCGGATCGTAACCGCTCATCCGCAGCACATTGGGATGAACCATACCTGAACCCAAAATCTCGAGCCAGCCTGAATTCTTGCAGACGCGGCAGCCTTTGCCGCCACAGATAACGCAGGAAATATCTACTTCGGCACTTGGTTCCGTAAAGGGGAAATAACTGGGACGCAAGCGTATCTCCACACTGCCGCCGAACATCTCTTTACAAAAGGTTTCCAGCGTCCCCTTTAAATCAGCAAGGCTGATATTTTCACCAAGTACCAAACCTTCTACCTGATGAAACATCGGAGAATGAGTAGCATCATAATCGTTGCGGTAAACTGTTCCAGGGGCGATCATCCTGATCGGTGTGTCAGGCTCACAGGCCTGCATTGTACGAGCCTGCACCGGTGAAGTCTGGGTACGCAGCAAAAATTTTTCAGTAATATAAAATGTATCCTGCATATCCCGTGCCGGATGATCCTGCGGCAGGTTCAAAGCTTCAAAGTTATAATAATCGCTTTCTATCTCAGGTCCTTCCATGACATCAAACCCCATCCGCATAAAAATCTTTTTGATCTCGCGCAGTGTCAGTGTCACCGGATGCAGATGCCCGCAGTTTTGTGTGCGTCCAGGCAAAGTAATGTCCACTTTTTCATTTGCCAGCCTTGCTTTTAAGGACTCTGCTTCTAAAACCTCGGTTTTGGCATTGATAGCCGTTTCCAAGGCGCTTTTTACTTCGTTGACGATTTGTCCGATTTTCGGTCTTTCCTCTGCCGGCAGTGCGCCCATACCGCGCAGAATTTCTGTCATCGGGCCTTTTTTACCCAAATATTTGATGCGCAAATCTTTGAGTTCGTCTGGAGTCGTTACTGCTCCCAGCTCTGCCAGCGCTTGTTCCTTAAGTGCCTGCAATTCTTCTCTCATATTCTTCCTCCTATAAAAAAATAAAACTCCCGCCCCTGGTAAGGGGCGAAAGTTATGCTTCCGCGGTACCACCCTAATTTGTACTCTGCTGTCTTAACGCGACTGACGTTGCGCCTACAAACCAAAGCCTTCAGCGCAAACACTCACGAGTGAACTTCCGCTTTAGTGTATCGCAAGGCTTGCAGCCGTGGCCTCGCTCTCTGTGTCGCACGTCTGGCGTACTCTCTCGGTCATAGTGTCGAAAAAATGGGGCGTATTCAATTAACGTTACTTATTTTATCACAACTTGCCTTTACCTGCAAGCCGTTGCCGCAGACATTCAAACATAACGATTCCAGCTGCCACAGCAGCATTCAACGATTCGGCCTGCCCTTCCATCGGGATAAAAACTTTTTTTACGGCTGCTTCCAGCAAGCCGTCTGAAACACCCTCTGCTTCGCTGCCGACAACAACTGCTACCGGGCCCTGTAAATCTGTTTGATATAAACTGTCTGCATTTTCCAGGCAAGTTACCGCTATTTCATAACCGTTCTTACGTGCCCAGCTGATAAAGTCTGCTTCGCATATACCTTCAGCTACCGGTATATGCAGCAGTGATCCCATTGTAGAACGTACTGCTTTCGGTGCAAAAATATCAGTACAGCCAGCCAGTAGTACTACGCCGCTGATACCTGCCGCATCAGCAGTACGAATCATCGTTCCCAGATTACCAGGATCGCCGATGCGGTCTAATACGAGCACAACACCACCGGCTGCAGCCAATTCCTCTAAGGCCGCACTTTGTCTGGCAACAACGGCAGTCAGAGCCTGCGGCGTTTCTGTGTCGGCAATTTTTTTCATTACAGGTTCGGTAACCTCATACAATTCAACCCCTTCTGCCGCAGCCGCTGCTATAATAGCAGCCTGCCTTGCCGAAGCAGTTTTAGTTCCTTTAAGCACAAAAAGCTGTTTCACTATGCCACAGTTTACAGCTTCCTCCACCGATCGCATTCCCTCCACTAAAAAAGCCTGCTGTTCTGTCCGATATTTTTTTTGTTTCAGCTCTGCGGCAGCTTTAACGATTGGATTACTTACGCTGCTCAGTTCTTTCATCAGACCACTTCCTCCAGTGCTTTAATATTGCTATGCTCACCGATAATGATCATTTCATCGCCAAGGTTAAGTACCATTTTGGGATCGGGATTGACCAGAGTTTCACTGCCGTGCTTAATCGCCACGATATTGACATTATAGCGGCTGCGCAGATTGGATTCGATCAGGTTTTTCCCTGCCAGACTTGGCGGCACAGTGATACTCATCAAGCTGATGGTATCAGACAGTTCGATATAATCGACGATACTGTTGGAAATAAGGTTATGCGCTACACGCTGTCCCATATCACGTTCCGAATAAACGATCTTATCAGCGCCGATTTTTTTGAGCATTTTTCCATGAACCTGATTGATAGCTTTAACGACAACCACAGGAACACCAATTTCCTTAAGCAGTAAGGTCGTAAGCATATTCGCTTCCAAATCCCCGATCGCCACGACTGCCACATCAAAATTCTGAGCGCCCAAAGAACGCAGCGTACGTTCATCAGAAGAATCTGCCGTTACAACATGAGTCAGCTCATGTGCCAGACGCTGAACATTATCTTCATCAGTATCAACACCCATGACCTGATAACCAAGTTCATTAAGTGTCAATGCTACGCTCGTACCAAAACGCCCTAACCCGAAAACAGCATATTGTTTTTCACGTTGTTTTTTAATCATTATCGTTACCGCCTTTAACCAATCATAATATTTTCCGAAGGATATCTGATCTTATCATCTTTAGAATGAAGGAAGGATAAAACAAAGGTCAGCACGCCGATACGTCCGGCATACATAGTCAAAACCAGAATCAGTTTGCCCCAGTCGTTCCAGTCTGGCGTAATCCCAACTCCCAGACCAACAGTCGCAAATGCAGAAACCACTTCAAATAAAACGTAATCCGCCCGATGCAGCCCACCATCGCAGATCAGGAGCAGAAAATACGCTCCAAGCATCCACAACAGGCAAACTGTAAAAACATTATAAGCTTTATCGACTGTTTCCGAAGCTATCCTCCTGTCAAACAGCACCGTATCACGCCTGCCATGCAGAAGTCCCCACGTCGATACCAGCAGAACGAGCACAGTTGTCGTTTTCATACCACCGCCAGTAGACGTCGGCGAAGCACCGATCCCCATTAAAAGAACCATAAAAAACAGAGAACTGGCCCGCATATCAGTCAAATCGATCGTATTAAACCCGGCAGTGCGGCAGGTAACCGCCTGAAAAGCAGCCGCCATCCATTTGTCCAATTCGTTGGGCATGCCGCCAAGAGTAGCCGGATTCGTATATTCCAAAGCCAAGATCACCAGCGTACCGCCAAAAGTCAGGATCGCGCTGGCCGTCAGCACTATTTTACTGTGCAAACGCAGCTTCTTCCATTTCCGGTTACGACGCAGATCATCCAAAACCGTAAAACCAATACCACCGATGGTTATCAGCGCCATAATACACAAATTCAGAGTTATATCGTTATAATGCCCTGTCAGACTGGCATAATCTCCAAACAAGTCAAACCCGGCATTGCAAAAAGCCGATATAGCATGCCAGTAACCCCAGGCAATACCTGTAAGCCCCATGTCCAAAGCAGAATAAAAATGCCAGGCCAGAATAGTCCCAAAAATAAATTCGATCGTCAAAGCGTATTTAACAACATTTAACGACAACCGTACTACCCCGGAAGGTTCATTCAGATTAAGCGATTCCTGAATAAACAGCCTTTCTCTCAGATTGATCCTTTTACCAACCGCCACGCTCAGTAAGGTGGTCAGAGTCATAATGCCCAACCCACCGATCTGGATGAGAACGATCATCACTAATTTTCCAAACCAGGAAAAATAATGCCCTGTATCTACAACAACAAGTCCTGTTACGCATGAAGTAGAGGTCGCTGTAAACAAAGCGTCGATAAAACGCATACTGCTGCCGTCAGCACTGGCCATTGGCAGCATCAACAGCAGTGAACCGCATAAGATAAGCATGGCAAAAGTAAACGCCACCATCTGGCTGCCATTCAAACTGCGATTAAGCAGCTTTAACCATTTGTGCAATAAATTGATCAAAAACAACAAATTTTTCACCATCCTGACAAAAGCCGCTAAATATTACTTATTGAATATAAATCAAGTTTACTCTCATTACTTTATGCTTGTCAATTTTACTTGCTTACTAAAAGACCGCTTTATTTAATTACAAATCAAATGTGCAGAAATGTAAAAAACAGCGTCATCAAAATAATACTGAGCACAATAGTTATGGAATTAGCAAAACCGGCCAGTTCCACATTACCGCCCATTCTGGCAATAAAGATCGGGCCGATAGCCGTAGAAGGCGCCAAAAAAACCAGCGTCAGTACTTCCTTGACCTCTGCACTCAGCGGCACATGATAAAAACACAGCCATGCCAGGGCAATTCCAAAAACATAACGGTACAGCACTACCTCTCGCACTTGCTTCAGCTTATCTAAATCCAACGTCATTTCAAACATCATTCCGATCATCAGCATCGATAAAAAAGTATTGGCACCGCCGATAAGACCAGTAAGAGTATAAACAGGCTGAGGTAAATGCAGCTGTAGTACCGCACAGACCAACATCAGCATATAAACAACAAAAGGCACAGATCCCAGCAGTTTAGCAGCTATACTGCGCAGATTCACAGGCTCGTATTTTCCACCCGTATGCACCAGCCCACTGGTCAGAGCATAAGTTCCGCCAGTACACATAATCGAATTACCCACATCAAACATACAAGTAGCTACTACAGCGAAAGGGCCCAAAAAGCTTTGTGCAAACGGTAAAGTAAAACAGCCGATATTATAACCGGCCAGATTAAATACGTAAAAAATCTTTGCCGCATTCGTCTGATAACGCGTCAATATAAATCCCCAGGCAATCATCAGCAAATTTCCACAAAAACCGATCAGAGTCAATATAAACAGCGTATAATCCATTTTAAAAGCTGCAAAGCTGGTAATAACGGCACATGGCAGAGTAATATTTAAGACTATTTTGGCAATAAGTTCATAGTCATGCGGTTTAAAAAAGCCGCGCTTCTTTAAGAAATAACCTAAGGCAATAACGGCTACAAATGCCAGTGCCTTAGTAAAAACCTGTTCCATATGGTTCCCTCATTTTCATCAAAAGAGATCTTGTCTTTATCTACTGCTTCATAAAAAACTCACCTTAAATTATACTGCTGACGTAAAAATTAAGCAAAATTCTTTTTATCTTAAAAATATTCCTTAAACAAAACTTTGCTTTTACCATTTTGTTTGCTATAATAGTTCACAGAATATACACAAAGGGGGATATCAATGTTTAAAAAATCTAAAATAATAGTAGGTGCGGCTCTTTTAGCCGTATCAGTACTGAGCTTTACTCTGCCACAGCAGGCTGAAGCCATCAACCTTGGCAGTATTGCCGGCAAAGCCGTAGGCGCCGCCAAGGAACAGCAGGAAATCAACAAGGCACTGAATTATTATGATAACGAAGGCCGCCATGAGCTGTTCGAAGCCCTGAAACAGGAAGACGGTGTCAACAGCGATTATAACGCCAATGCCATGCTTGCCCGCATTATGCAGCGTATGACCCCGGCCATCGCCAAAAGCGACGCAACCATCAATAGTAAACCATATAATTATTTCGTTAATAATCAGGAATTTTTCAATGCTTACTGTGCATTAGGGCACAATATGTCCGTAAATATCGGCGCTTTCTGGTTCCTGGACTATAATGAAGATAAACTGGCTGCCGTTATCGCCCATGAGCTTGTACACGGTCAGAAAGAACATCCAATCAAAGGCGCAAAGAAAAAGATGTCCGTTGACTTCGTGATGAAAACTGTAGGCTCTGAAATCGGCGGTGCTAACGGTCTGGCAGCACAAGTAGTAGCAGTCCATGCCAAAAACACCGGCGTTACCAAACCCAACGAATGGGAAGCTGACAATATCGCCTTCACTTATATGGCTGATGCCGGTTATAATGTAGGCGCTCCTGCAGCTGTTTGGCAGGCAGTTATCGAAAGCTCCAGCGACAGCTCTAAAAAAGATGTTCTCAGCGACATACTCAACCCGTCTACTCATCCGAAAGACAGCGACCGCCGCAATAATTATTCCAAAAAGCTTACCGAATACAGCAACGGCAAGGTTACTGTTGACGCTAACAGCGGCGAAGTGAAAATTAACGGAAAGACCTTTATGACCCCGGCTGCTGCAGGCAATATGAGCGGTATGCAGCGTTCTTACTTCGTAGCAGGCAATCTTGCAGCGATCTATCATGCAGGTCAGAATACTCAAAATGCCTATGCTGAGGGCGGCACTGTAAAAATCGCAGGCAAAGGTATTATTACTCCTGTTGCCGGTGATATCAGCGCTGGTGAATTAGTTACTATCCTTAATAACATTAAATAACAACTTAAAATAAAACAGTGTAAGTCCTAAGACTTACACTGTTTTTTATTGCCGCAGCAGCAATTCAATTCATTTGTACTGTAAGCAGTAATTCTTACAGAGCAGCTTTAGCAGCTTCTACCAGTTTGGTGAAAGCAGCTGCATCATAAATAGCCATATCAGCCAAAACTTTACGGTTCATTTCAATACCAGCTTTAGCCAGACCATTCATGAAACGGCTGTAGCTCATGCCGTTAGCACGGGTAGCAGCGTTGATACGAGCGATCCACAAACGACGGAATTCGCGTTTTTTAGCACGACGGTCACGACGAGCATAGCTCAAAGCTTTCATAACAGTTTCATTAGCTTTTTTGAACAGCAAATGTTTAGAACCGCGATAGCCTTTAGCCAGTTTTAAGATTTTTTTATGACGACGATGAGCAGTAACGCCCACTTTAATTCTTGCCATTATAGTCAGCCTCCCTTATCTATTATGCGTACGGCAGCATTTTTGCTACGCGTTCATGATCAGTTTTGTGAACAAGTGCAGCCTTACGCAAGTTTCTCTTGCGGGAAGGAGATTTATGTTCAAGAATATGGCTTTTAAAAGCTTTAGCACGTTTGAATTCACCGGTACCAGTCTTTTTAAAACGTTTAGCAGCAGCTCTGCGGGTTTTCATTTTAGGCATTGTTAAGTCCTCCTTATTTGGTAGCTTTAGGCGCAACAATCATAATCATGTTTCTGCCTTCTAATTTAGGTGCACGCTCAATGACAGCCATGTCTTTGAGCTGTTCAGCCATTTTTTTGAGCAACACTTCGCCAAGCTCAGGATGCGATAATTCGCGGCCACGGAACATGATGGTGACTTTTACTTTGTCGCCGTCTTCCAGGAATCGCACTGCATTTTTGAATTTGACGCCGAAGTCATGATCCTCAATACCGGGGCGCAATTTGACTTCTTTGATATCAAAGGTCTTTTGCTTTTTACGAGCTTCTTTATCTCGTTTTTGCTGCTCGTAACGATACTTGCCGTAATCCATAATCCGGCACACCGGAGGTTTCGCTGTAGGAGCGATCTCCACTAAATCAAGATGTCTTTCCTGCGCCAGCTGCAAAGCATCACGACCGGACATAATACCCAGCTGTTCGCCTTCACCGGCAATAACGCGCACTTCCCGTGCCCGAATTTCTTCATTGATACGCAAGCTTTCTTTGCTAATAACCGTTCACCTCCAAAATTAAATAAAAAACGCGAGCAGATAATACTGCCCGCGCTGAAAATCATATCCGACCCTGTCGAGCTTTTGCTGCAAGGTGAGAAGCGAGCGGCTTCTGCTTTGTTACTTGGATATAATATCATAATGTTAACTTTGTGTCAACATATTTATTAACCTTTTCTTGCTCCCAGCTGTCCGTCAAGATAAAACAATCCGGAAATATTATCGCCGATCATTTCCAGCTTTTCAACAATCTCAGAAGCATTGGCTTCTTCTTCTACCTGCTCATCGATAAACCATTTAAGACAACTTTGAGCCGCGTAATCTTTTTCTTTCAAAGCTACTTCATACATATCATAAATACGGGAAGTAACATATTTTTCATGCTCTAAAACTTTTTTGAACAAATTCAGAGGGGTACCGTAATCAGCCGCCGGCATATCAATCTGCAGAAGCTGAGGCTGCACACCGCAGTCCTGCATAAATTTTACAAAGCGCAAAGCGTGTTCACGTTCTTCTTCATATTGCAGATAAAGCCATTTAGCCATACCTTTATAATTTTTAGCTTCCATATCCAGGCTCATCGCAAGATACATATATGCAGAATACAATTCAGCCTGGACTTGTTCATTAAAAACCTTATAAACTTTTTTATTCATGATAACATCCTCCTTAACAGCTTAAAATGCCGTTTTTACTGGGTATATTATAACACTTTTCATTCGTTTTTTCAATAATTATTATCTATTTCCGTTGCCACTTATCTAGCACGACATTCATATCTGATTATTTTTTATCGGCAATTTCTTCTTGCAGCATGGCAATAAAATCTTCCTGCTTCATAGCTCCGATATCTCCTTCGCCGCGGCGGCGCACAGCAACTGTACCGTCTTCAACTTCTTTATCACCGATAACAAGCATATACGGAACTTTTTGCAGCTGTGCTTCACGAATCTTATAACCGATTTTTTCGTTACGATCGTCAAGATAAACGCGCAGCCCCAATTTAAACATTTCATCACTCAATTTTTTAGCATACTCATAATGCTTGTCGGTAATCGGCATTACACGCACCTGGCAGGGAGCAAGCCAGGCAGGAAAAGCACCGGCATAGTTCTCAATCAGGATACCGATAAAACGCTCTATAGAACCATAAACCACACGATGGATCATAACTGGACGATGCTTCAAACCATCTTCGCCGGTATAGGTCAAATCAAATTTTTCTGGCAGCAGCATATCCAGCTGAATAGTGCCGCACTGCCATGTACGACCGATAGAATCTGTCAGATGAAAGTCGATCTTAGGGCCATAGAAAGCTCCGTCGCCTTCATTGATCACATATTCAAGTCCAAAATCTTCCATTGCGCTCTTCAAAGCATTAGTTGTAGTTTCCCAGGTTTCGGCATCACCCATTGAATCTTCCGGGCGGGTCGAAAGCTCGGCATGATATTTCAGCCCAAAGGTTGCATAAACCTCGTCAAATAAACGAATAACATTTTGGATCTCGTCTTTGATCTGGCTCGGCATCATAAAAATATGAGCATCATCCTGCGTAAAGCAGCGCACACGGAACAAGCCATGCAAAGCACCGGACAATTCATGACGATGTACCAGTCCAAGCTCGCCGGCACGGATCGGTAATTCCCTGTAGCTATGCGGATGAGTTTTATAGACCAGCATACCACCGGGGCAATTCATGGGTTTGATAGCGTAATCTTCGTTGTCGATCTCAGTAACATACATATTTTCACGGTAATGGTCCCAGTGTCCAGAAGTCTCCCATAACTTACGGGACAAGATCATCGGAGTTTTGATTTCCTGATAACCATAACGTCTGTGCACTTCACGCCAATAATTGATCAGCTCGTTGCGGATTACCATGCCATTGGGATGGAAAAACGGGAATCCAGGACCTTCTTCCATGATACTGAACAGATCCAGCTCTTTGCCAAGTTTTCGATGATCACGTCTGGCAGCTTCTTCAAGCATATGCAGATAAGCGTCCAGTTCTTCCTTACTAGGAAAAGCGGTGCCGTAGATACGCTGCAGCATTTTATTTTTTTCATCACCACGCCAGTAAGCGCCGGCAATACTTTGCAGTTTAAAAGCTTTTACCCTGCCGGTCGACGGACAATGCGGCCCTGCGCATAAGTCTGTGAAATCCCCCTGCGTATAAGTGCTGATAACTGCATCTTCAGGCAGATCATTGATCAGTTCGACCTTATATTTTTCATCTTTGTCCGCAAACATTTTCAACGCTTCACTGCGCGGCAATTCACTGCGTACAAGCGGAAGATTGGCCTTAACGATCTTAGCCATTTCTTTTTCAATAGCAATCAGATCTTCCGGGACAAAAACATGCTCGCTGTCTAAATCATAATAAAAACCATTAGCAATAGCAGGTCCGATAGCAAATTTAGTATCGGGGAACAAGTGCTGAATTGCCTGGGCCATGATATGTGCCGCCGTATGGCGAATCGCATGCAGTCCTTCAGAGCTTTCAGGAACAACAAATTCAACTGACGAATCATGCTCCAATTTATCTGTCAAATCTTTATTCACACCGTCTACCACAGCCAAAAGCGCCTGTTTGCCAAGTTTCTGCGACAAACCTTTTGCTACTTCCAGCAATGTCGTTCCGGCAGCAACTTCTTTTACACTGCCATCTTTTAAGGTTACTTTAACATTTGCCATTTTACTAGCCTCCTAAAAATAAATAAACTCCGTTCCCTGGAAAGGGACGGAGTTGACCGCGGTTCCACCCTAATTGACCTGCCGCTGGCAAGTCCACTCGGTACCGTTAACGCCGGCATACGACACTGCATACTAACTGCCAGAGCAGAGGTTCCGCAATGTGGTTTGAAGGTGGTAAGGTCTATCATTTTTCCAAAGCGCTTACAGCCAGGGCGCCTCTCTCTGCAGGAAAGATATGTTAGCCTCTTCCTTCGCATAACCGATTGATTATGTGACTATGTTTAATTATAAACTTAACAATAATTATTGTCAATAATTTTGATTTGTAAAATTCTTGTAGCCAAATTTATATCGTTACCTTATAATTATATTAAGATTAGTAATAGTTTTAGGAGATGCCCCGATGAAGATCTGGAATAATCCATTCAGAAAAATACTGCTGTTTTCCCTGCTGCTTCTATCTTTTAGTTCGGCTCAGGCAGAGGAAAACCAAAAAGAAACTCTGTTGTTTTTACCTTTGGATAACCGTCCTGTCTGTTCCTCTTATGTTGCCAAAACAATGGAAGCAGCGGGCTACAAAGTGCTGCTTCCGCCTGATAAATATCTGGCTTCATATAATCGAAACGGCAGTCCTGATGAATTATGGAAATGGCTCGTCAGCCGTGCGCCTCAGGCAGACGCTGCCGTCATTTCCACAGACAGTCTGATCTACGGCGGTCTGGTTGCATCACGTACTCATCACGAACCGCAGGCAGTTTTAGAGCAGCGTCTGCAGCGACTCGAAACACTGCGTGATCAGTTCCCAGTACGGCTTTATGCTTTCTCTACCTTGATGAGAACTCCGCGCGCCAGTTTTGGCGCTGTTGAGCCTCCATATTATTCGAAAATCGGTCCGGCTATTTTTCGTTATTCCGAGCTTTGTGACTCCGAAGATTTGATTGGACTCAGCCTCAAAGATGCTTTAACGAAAAAAACTTTGTCTACCAACATGCCTAAAGCAGATTTGCAGGACTGGCTGGAACGACGCCAAAAAAATCTCAATATCAACAGCAAGCTGACGGAAATGACCCGCAGCAACCGTTTTCACTTTCTCGCAATCGGCAAGGACGATAATGCTCCGTTATCGCATACACATATGGAAGCACGCAAGCTCACTCAGGAAACCTATGATCTTACGCAGCGAACTTTTCAGATAATCCCCGGTGTCGACCAGCTCGGGCTGCTGCTGCTGACCAGAGCCGGAAACGAACTGAAGCGTTATCAGCCACGTGTTTACGCCTATTATGCAGATGGCTGGGGACCGCGAACGCTGCCGCAATATTCTGATATGACCTTGGGTCAATCAGTGCCACAGCAGATTTTAGCAGTAGACGGACGTACTGCTACCAGTGCCGCTAACGCAGACGTTGTTTTGGCACTAAACACGCCCTTTGACGGCATAATGATGGATTCTACCGCTCCTTCCAATCAGTTTTTCTCTTCACCGCAAAACCGTACCTATATCAAACAGCTCAAGCAGCTTATGGATAACGGCTACCGGGTATCTTTGGCCGACGTAGCGTATTCTAACGGAGCTGATAATGGCTTTATGAACGAACTGGCCAAACAGGGGCAGTTGGAACGGCTGACAGCCTATAATGGCTGGAATACTGCGGACAATACCGTTGGATTTGCCATTTGTCAGGGTATACTGACTCCGCAGATGTCAAAACCGGATGCTGAAAAACTGATGCGTATCAGAGTTATAGACGACTGGTATTATCAGGCCAATGCCCGACGCAGTGCTACTGCATTTTTGGAAAGCAAAAATCAAAAAAATGCAGTTTACCTTCTCGGCCCTTATCAGAAACCAGTTCACGATCTGGCTTTAGGCGTTTGCCGAGATTTATCAGGACGTTATAAATTTACAGAAAAAAGTAATTTTGATATTTCTTTCCCCTGGAACAGACTTTTTGAAATTGATGTAGAACTGAAAAAAGATAAAAAGAAATAACTGTCTTAAAATACCGTTGACCAACTTAGTCCAACGGTATTTTTTTATATTATCTGCCTATTTACTTAAATATTTATCGTTTTTCAATAAATTATTTACTTTTAATAAAGAATTGCTATATTATTTACTTAAGGAGGTTTTTATGGACAATATTGATACTGCAATTCTATACTGTTTAAAGGAAAACGGGCGCGTCACCGCTTCTGAGATAAGTAAAAAAGTAAAACTGTCAATTCCTGCTGTTGCCGAAAGAATACGTAAACTCGAACAAAATTCGATTATTCAAAAGTATATAATCAAGCTCGACCGCTGGCAGACCGGGCAAAAACTTTTAGCTTTTATTTTTGTAAATATTGATAAAACCGAGCATATCAATGCTTTCCGCAGTCAGATAACCGTTCTTCCGGGTGTACTTGAATGTCATCATCTTGCCGGAGCTTACGACTATTTGCTTAAAGTAAGCGTCAGCGATACCGATGCTCTGGAAAGCTTTCTTACTAATAAGCTAAAAAAAATCACCGGCGTCAGCAGTTCTAATACCTTTATTACTCTGGCAACGCTAAAGGAAGAGTTAAATTGCTGAACTCTTTTATACGCGGTCTGCGCCTTGGTATAATTTTACAGCTGTCAATCGGTCCGGTTTGTCTTTTTATTCTGCAAACAGCTATTACCCGGGGAATAACCGAAGCGTTGAAAGCCGTACTGGCAGTAGTTTTGGTTGACGCTTTCTATATCCTGCTGGCATTATATGGTTTAGGAACTTGCCTGAAAAATTATCCGGGCATACAAAAAAAACTACGTTATTGCGGTGCTGCAGTGCTTCTCTACTTTGCAGTTACTGCTTTAGCTGATGTTTTTCATCCACAGATTTCAACTGCCACTATTATGCTGCCACAAATCAGCAGTTTTTACGCTGCAGGACTGCTTACGCTCAGCAATCCCCTGACGATTATTTTCTGGTTAGGTATGCTTTCAGCACAAGTTTCCCAGTACCGGCTCAACAGACAGCAACTTCTTTCTTTCACCTGTGACTGTATAAGTGCAACGTTCTTATTTCTCTGTCTGCTTGCTTTTTTAGGTAACAGCAGCGCACCTCTATTGTCACCTTCACTACAGCAATTAATCAACATCTGCATCGGATGTCTTCTGATTTTTTTTGCATACCGATCAGCAACTTGTAGATAAACATTTAATAAATTTAATCTAAACATCTCTCTTTCTTTAACTTTGAGCTGAACACCAGAATTCCACAATACAGAAAAGCCATCTGCAAATACACAGATGGCTTTTGCTGTTTTCCTGAAGCATTAAAAACTGTAGTTTATACCAATTTGATAGTTACGCCCAGGTTCGGCATACCACTCATCAAATCCAAGAAATCCGCCGCTCTCATTGTCCCAATTGGAATAAAACTGATTAAAAATATTATTGACCTTCACATAAAGCCTGGTATTTTTCTGCAGTTTATAGTTCAATGAAGCATTCCATACCCAGTAATTATTATTGGCAAAACGATTTTCACCACGGCCGTTAGCCTGATCAAAAACTCCGCGCCCCTGCAGCAGCACACTATACTTATCATATTCGTACATCAAATCAAGCAACAGTTCACCGTGAGGTATCATCGTACTTACAGGGCTTGAATTTTTACGTTCTGTATCCACTTTCGTCTGTGTATAAGCCACCAGAGAACGCCACTTTTCTGAAAACCGTTTCGATGCGGAAACAGTAAATCCTGTTGCTTTCTCATGCGCAATATTGGCATATCGACGAAGATATTTTGGCAAACTTATATCTACTGCAATGACATCAGCTGCATCACGATGAAAAACATTAATTTTTAATGACGAAGACTCATCCGGTACATAAGTTAATCCCGCTTCATAAACCCTACCTTCTTCTGGCTTCAGCGCCTCGTCACCATAATCAGGAGAAAATATCTGCAGCTGCTTGGGCGGCGCAAAATATTCTGTATAGGCCAAAGTATATAATACCTTTTCAGAGGGCTGATATTCCAACGACAAAGCAGGAGAAAGCTTGCTCCCTGCATAAGAATTCCAATCCTGACGCAGACTGCCGACAGCTTTGACGCTGTCAGCCAGCTGCCAGACATCCTGCAGATAAACAGCTTTACTGATCACAGTTCCGTCACTATATTTTGCTGCCAGATCCTGATAATCAAGGACCTGATCCTTGTAATATTCCACACCACCGGTCAAAGTATGTTTGGGGTGCCACTGTTTACTGTAACGGTCAAAAAAACCTTCCGTCCGTAAATCAAGCAGCCATGGTCGTTCAACATTTAAACTTCTATCATAGGCGGCATTGCTGCTGCGTCTGTAAATACCCACAATATTATTTTCTGTATCCGAAAATTTACGCTCATATTCCAGAGTTAGATTATCTTCTGTCTTGCGGGCATCGGTCATAAAAATATTTTTAACTAACTTTGGCGGCTTAGTTTCATCAGGTTCCGTATTCTTATAATTGAAGATCTTTGATTTATACCTGCCGCTGAAAACCCTGTAGCTTAAAGTCAGATCAGCAGTTTCACCCCAGGCTTTGGTCAATTTGATACCAGCATTTTCAACATTTTCGTATGAAGGTATACTCTCCCTTGCACTACTGTAATCGCCCATAATACTTTTTCGGGCATAAACCGACCAGCTCCATTCACCGCTTTTGCCTAAATGTAAAATATTCTCTTGCTCACGTCCATAACTGCCCGTTTCCAGATTGATACTGGTTTTAACACCTTCAACAGCTTTTTTTGTAGTTATCTTGATCACACCGCCTTTAGCAGCATTACCGTAAACGCTTCCGGCTGCTGACGGCAAAACCTCTACACTTTCCAGCATTCCCGCCGGCAGTACACCGAAATCAAAATCATTATAACTGCTGCCGTTCCAGTTAGAACGCACACCGTCAATAATTACCAAATAACGGTCAGAACCATTCAGCAAAACCTTACTATAGGCATTCATACCACCGCTGGCGCCCCTTGCCATCAAAGTAACACCCGGCAGTTGCTGAATCACATCCAAAGCATTATCATAATTGCCGTTTTCCAGCTTCTTTTCATCAACTTTATAGTAACCTGGTTTACCTGCACTATTGTCATAACGCGCGGCCGTAACTATCATCGGCTCTAAATAAAATTCCGCTTCACCCGCTGCAGCCGCGGTTTTCATTGAGAAAAGCATCAGGTAAAATATAGCCAAGAAACACAAATATTTTTGCTGCAAAGCAACCTCTCCTTGATAAAAGTTTCTTTTGTTATGACTTCAGCAAATACTATCAGCTAATGCAGAAACTTTTCAATACTTTTATACAATTGTTCCACATCGAACGGCTTGGGAATAAAAGCATTCATTCCCGCAGCCAGCGCTTTCTCACGATCTTCCTGCAGCGTATTGGCGGTCATAGCGATAACTGGTATTTCCTGTGCGTCGTCCCTGCTCAAAGACCTGATCTCTGCAGCAGCTTCAAGCCCGCCCTTTACCGGCATCTGCAGATCCATTAAAATCAGGTCATAAGTGCCTGGCAAAGTTTCCTGAAACCTGTCTACAGCCTGCTGTCCGTTTACAACGCGTTCAACATGTACCCCCTGCATTTCCAACATCGTTACGGCAATCTCGGCATTAAGATCATTATCTTCTGCCAACAAAATATTTTTACCCGCTAAATAACTATGTATTCTGACTTCGTTATTATTCTCCAGGATTTCATCAAACTGTTTTTCGTAAACAGGCAGCTTGATAGTAAAGAAAAATTCAGAACCTTTTTCAACCTCACTGCGTACACTTAAAATACCGCCCATCAATTCTACCAAATTGCGGCTGATAGCCAGCCCCAACCCAGTTCCCTGCTGATTGCTGCGGCTTTTTCGGAAGACCTGCTCAAACGATCCAAAAATACGTTCCAGATCTGTTTCAGGAATACCAATGCCTGTATCACAAACACTGAAACGCAGCTCAGAAACCCCTTCTTCAGCAGTACTTTCCAGAACCGTTACCGTTATCTCGCCATTGTTTTCTGTAAATTTATGGGCATTGGAGAGCAAATTAATAAGAACCTGCTTTAAATGCAGCTCATCTCCAACAAAATTTTTATGTGTAAAACAGCATTTAAACTGTAATTTGATTTTCCTCTCTTCCGCCATCACCAGAAAAATATTGCTCAGCTGCCGCAGCAGATTATCCATAGAAAAAGGCCTGCTTTCGATCTGGATCTTGCCGCTTTCTATTTTTGACATATCAAGGATATCATTGACGATCGATAATAAAAATTTAGCAGAAGAATCAATTTTGGAAATATTTTTCTGCGTCACAGGATCCCCTTCACCGGAAAGCCGCATCAGATTAGCCAATCCGATGATTGCATTCAAAGGAGTTCTTATTTCATGTGACATCCTGGAAAGGAACTCTGAACGCACCTTGCTGATATTTTCTACTTTTTTCATTTTAAAATAAATGACCTGATTTTTCATTTTAAACCAAAAATACATAAAAACAATCGTTACCACAAGTAAAATAAACCCAATTATGATCAGAGAAAATATGACCGGATTAGAATAAACCAAAGCCTTGAAAGACATTTCTTTCTTGCCAGACATCAAGGTATTATTGGATAAAACCTGCGCAGTCTGCTCATTGGTCAGGTTGACCAGACTTTTATTCAAAATAGAATACAGCTGTATATCATTACTGCTGCTGACCCCCAAAGACAAATATATCTCAGGACTCTCTATAACAGGAATGATATTAGTATAATAATCACTCATATACAGATCTTCCAAAACAACGACAGGTATTCTGCTATAAGAAGCTTCTCCCGAATCTACTGCATTCAGACATTCTTCATATGTATCAAAATGCGCAACGTCTGTATGTTTGATATTACGCGATGCACAGCTGCCGTTTATGACTGCAGCAATATTTTTATCATTTGGGAAAGGTGTATACTTATTACGCATGATGATAGAATTAAGCATCATATAATTTTTGGTGATATTTAAACCATCAGGATTAAAGGCGTCATTTTCATTGATATAATAACCAAGGATATCTGCCTGACCGCTTTTGACCAATTCCAAAGTCTGCCCATAGGAAGCAGCCGTTATATACTCAAACTCCGCTCCGATCTGAGCAGCAATCAATGCAAAAATTTCAGGAACGATACCTTTAGGTTCACCATCCTTAATATAATAAAAAGGATAATTGTTTTTTACTACAGCTACCTTAAATGGGCCATTTTTATGTATAAACGTACTTTCCTGTTCTGAGAATACAGCAGTGTTACTGTAATTAACAGGAAAATATTTTTGAAACAGGGCTTCGCCAAAATTCGGATTGACTGCATAAATCTTTTTTATAGCTTCATTCAGCTGCGCACTTGTTTCCGGATCGTCCTTCCTGGCAACGATATAACAAGGTTCAGAATTAAAACGCAATGCTACATTATAATCAGCCAGCTTGTTAAAAAGATCGCTTACTAAAAGCAGATCCACTTCACCATTATCCAAAGAACTTTCAAATTCATCAGAAGTACCGTAATATTTGATATCGCTTTTTATATCATTGAATTCTAAAACATTATTTAAGCGCTTTATTTTATCAGTAGCCTTGGCAAAAACACCAATCGTTTTCCCTTCCAGACTTTTGATATCAAATCCCTTGATATTCTGGTCATTTTTGTTATAAATCAGCAAACTGTAGCTATAACCCATCAGATGTTCAGGATAATACAGGTTTTCACCAAATCCAGGTGACTTTAACACAGCACCCATAAGATCATATTTATTATGTTCCATATTTTTTATTGACTGGCTAATGGAATCTCCAATAAACTCATATTCCCAACCTGTATATTTAGCGATTTCAACTAACCATTCATAGACAACACCGCCACGTGTGCCATCTGCGTATGTCTCACATATACCGCGTGTTTCAGGGAATGCCACCTTTAAAACTTTTTTAGCCTGTGTTTCTGCAGCATTCGCAGTCACACAGGCACAAATAGACATTATTATCGCTAACCAAACAAAAGTACTTTTAAGAAGCTTCATATGAAAATTGTTACCTTATCTTTCCTGTCAATCAAGCTTGTTTATTATATTTTAATATTTATATTCATTTTAACAAAATTATATCTTTTGAGCAATTAAATATAAGTTTTATTATTAATTTTACAATAAAAACAAAACACCCTCCATCAAATAATTATTGGTGGAGGGTGTTTAAATTATTTCCGCGGCAAAAAGATTTTTATAGTAGTCCCTTTGTCCAGTTCACTTTCCAGCTCAATGCGACCTTTATGGAACATCACCCCATGCTTGACTATGGAAAGTCCCAAACCTGTGCCGCCGGTTTCTTTAAAGTGACTTTTATCAACCCTGTAAAAGCGTTCAAAAACCCGCTCTTTATCAGCACTGCCGATACCGCAGCCGGTATCCTTAAATGTCAGTACTGCTTCACCGGGAATTACGGCTACTGTAATCTCAACGCTGCCGTTTTCACGATTATACTTGATCCCGTTGTCAATAAGGTTATAAATAACCTCGCTCAAAACTGCAGGTACTCCTTCTACCTCAGCTTCACAGCCACTGACGCTTATTGCGACATTTTTTCCGGCAGCCTGTTCCTGCAGACGCTGAACTGTACCTTCAGCCAGCTTTTTCAATTCGATAATTTCCAGGTTGTTCATATTATTCGCCGACTCGTCTAAACGCGACAGTTTCATAATATTATCGATAAGCACAATCAGATGCCCGGCCTCACTGTAGATTTTTTCCAGAAAGCGCTGCTTATCTCCTTCCTGAACTAACCCGTTTTTCATAATCTCAGCATAACCCAAAATCGACTGCAGCGGTGTTTTCAGTTCATGCGAAACATTTGCAGAAAACTCACGCCGCAGTGTTTCTGCTGCACGCTTTTCAGTAACATCAAAAATCAGCAATACGCTGCCTTTACCGCCAACACTGCTGCCGCATAGCTGATAAAAGCGCCCGTCCTTCTGATACAGACTTTCACCGCTGCCGCCCACAGCTACCTTCTGCAGCAGCTCCTGCACTTCCTGGCCTCGCTCCAAAGTCAGAATATTTTTACCAACGACTTCATGATCCTGCAAACCAAATAATTTGGCGGCACTGTCGTTGATCGATAAAATATTCTGCCGGTCATTCAAAAGGATCAGACCCTCATTCATACTCTGAGTAATAGCCGCCAGTTCATTCTGCTTCTGCCGCAGCTGCTTTAAGCCTTCTGAAACCTGCCTCTGCTGCTGGGCGATCCGTGTTAAAAACGGTGCCAGTTCATCATAAGTATCATTTTCCAGTGGGTTTTCCAGATCCACCTGATCCAGCGGTAAAACCATTTTATCAGTAATCCGCCGTGCCAGAAGCATAGCCACCAAAGCCACCACCAGCACTACCGCGATCATATAGGGAATACTGCCGGCCACCGTCGCAAAAACAGAGTCTGTCGTTCTTGCAACACGCAGTATATCACCATTATCCAGCCGCAGCGCAAAATAAAAAGTTTTTTCTGACAGAGTATCGCTCATACGCTCGGCCAAACCAATTCCACTTGCTAACGCTTCCTGTACTTCCTCACGATCTTTATGATTGAGCATTTTTTCGGCTGCCACATGATTGTCATAGATGACCCTGCCGTCAGGAGCAATCAGAGTAACACGAGTCAGCTTACCGCTTTCCATCGTCAATGCCTGCAGATAGCTTTTCCCGCTCTGTTCCAGACCCATTTTTATAAAAGTTGCTTCCTGTCTCAAATCACGCTGCATTGTGGTCATCGACCCCTGGTACATAATAACCGCAATCAGCACGGAAGCAATGATAACAGCCGCCGTTGACAAAAACAGCAGACCGCTGAAAATTTTATTTCTCATAGCCAGCTCCTATACGATAACCGACGCCGCGTACAGTTTCTACCAATGCTCCTGCTTCGCCCAGTTTCAGCCGCAGCGTACGCACATGAACATCGACAGTACGTGTCTCGCCGGCAAAATCATAACCCCAGATATCAGTTAAAAGCTGTTCGCGCGTAAAAACCTGTCCCGGCCGCTCTAACAGCTTATGTAAAAGCTCAAATTCCTTAAATGTCAGAACTACCTCCTGACCACCGGCCATCACGCGGTGTTTGTCGATCTCCATTACCAACTCGCCGGCAGTAAGCCTGCTCTGCTTATCCTCCTGCTTATAACGCCGCAGTACGGCTTTGACCCGCGACACCATTTCCATCATGCCGAAAGGTTTGGCTATATAATCATCAGCCCCATTATCAAGACCATGAACTTTGTCGAATTCTGAGCCTTTGGCTGTTGCCATGATCACCGGCACCTGTGCGGTCCGTTTATCGCTGCGCAGCCGCTTCAGCAGACTAAGGCCATCTTCACCCGGGAGCATGATGTCCAGCAGAATCAGAGTCGGCTTGCCGCATTCCAGCGCTTTGAACAACTCATCACCGCTGCCTACGCCCAGAGCTTTAAAACCAACTGACTGCAATGTATAAACTTCTAATTCACGAATATTAGGATCGTCCTCCACGCAAAAGATCATGCACAGTATCCTCCTCATGTGCTCCTGTAATCATAAACAGCACCCATTGGGAAATGTTTACCGCATGGTCGCCGATTTTTTCAAAATACTTGGCGATCATCAGGTAATCAATAGCCTGCTCTCCGCTATCCTGCGTGCTGCGTATGACCTGGATCAATTCTTTTTTTGCCCTGCTGAACAATTCGTCAACGACATCATCGTCACGCTCTACCTGCTGAGCCAGGCGCAGATCGCCCTTCACAAAAGCGTCCAGACTGGTACTGACCATCTTTTTCGCCGCTGTCGCCATTTGCTGCAAAAGCGTTGTATCGTAATCCCTGCCAAATTCAGCCTTGCCTAAAATCTCAGCAATATTGCCCGCCTGTTCGCCGATACGGCTCAAATCCGTAATCATTTTCAGCGCCGCTGAAATCTGGCGCAAATCAGAAGCGACAGGCTGCTGCTTCAAAAGCAGATTTATACAAATATTCTCTACTTCCCGCTCTTTTTCCTCTGTGCGTTTGCCTAAAATAATAATTTCTCTGTTCAAAGCATCATTATCTTCCTGCAAAGCCTGCATCACATGCTCCAAAGCATTCTCGCACAAAGTGCCCATTACGATCAGTTCTGTGTTCAAAAGCTCCATCTGAGCCGCAAATCTGCTCCTTACCATCAGCCAAACCTCCCTGTAATATAATCTTCAGTCTTTTTCTCCTGCGGGTTCGAGAACAAACTATCAGTATCGTTGAACTCTACCACTTCACCCAAAAGAAAAAAGGCTGTTTTATCAGAAATACGCACCGCCTGCTGCATATTATGCGTTACAATCACGATAGTATAATTTTGCTTCAATTCCAATGCCAAATCTTCTATTTTCAGGGTCGAAATCGGGTCCAGTGCCGAAGTAGGCTCGTCCATTAACAAAACCTCCGGCTGTACCGCCAGCGCGCGGGCAATGCAGAGCCGCTGCTGCTGACCACCCGAAAAACTCAAAGCGCTTTTATCAAGCCTGTCCTTGACTTCATCCCAGATTGCCGCCTTACGCAAAGCCTCCTCCACCATATCATCCAGCTTAGCTTTGCCTTTGACGCCATGTGTTCGCGGTCCGAAAGCAATATTATCATACACACTCATCGGAAAAGGATTCGGCTTTTGAAAAACCATGCCCACACGTTTACGCAGCAAATTAACATCGTCATTGGCATAAATGTCATCATTGTCCAGCAAAACCCTGCCTGTAATACGGCAGCCTTCGATAAGATCGTTCATTCTATTCAAAGATTTCAGCAGTGTTGATTTGCCACAGCCAGAAGGACCTATAAATGCAGTAATCTCTTTTTCCGGTATCCGCATATTGATATTTTTTAGCGCATGGAATTCACTGTAATATAAATCCAAAGTTTCAATAGCTATTTTCGTATCCATATTATTTTCCCTTCATCAATTGTTTTGCCAGTCTGCTCGACAGAGCGTTGATAGCAATAACGATCAAAACTAAAATTACAGCCGTCGCATAAGCCTGTTTCATGTACAAGCCCTCGCTGGCCAGCACATACATATGTACTGCCAGAGTTCGTCCTGACGACAGCACCCCGTCAGGAAGTGCCGCCACCGTACCGGCTGTATAAATAAGCGCTGCCGTTTCGCCTACGATCCTGCCAATGGAAAGAATAACGCCCGCCAGAATACCGGGAACCGCTGAAGGCAGAACTACGGCAAAAACGGTCCGCAGCTTGCCTGCCCCTAAGCCATAACTGCCTTCACGGTAGCTGTCAGGGATCGCTTTTAATGCTTCTTCTGTCGTGCGCATGATAAGAGGTAAAATCATGATCGCAACAGTACAGGCGCCGGCAAGTAAGGAATAGCCCCATTTCAAATAGGTAACGAAGAACAGCATACCAAACAAACCATATACAATCGAAGGGATACCGGCAAGAGTATCAGCAGTTACACGCACCAAGCTTACCAGCCTGTTGCCGCGGCTGGCATATTCGACCAGATAGACCGCCGCAAATATACCAAGCGGAGTTGCAATAGCCAGCGCCATTACTACCATCAGCACTGTATCAACCAAAGCAGGAAACAAAGAAACATTTTCTGAATTATACTGCAAAGCAAACAAACCTGTTTCTATATTTGGCAGCCCCTGCCACAAAATATACCCCAGTAAAAAACTCAACACCATGAAAGTAATCAGCGCTGCAGCAATCACACAGCCCAGTAAAAACAACGACAGCGGATCGCGTCCGCATTCATGCAGCTTACGGTTAAGCTGCGCTTTTAAACCCGTCATTGCTGCACCACCTTACCTTTCAGGTACGAAAAAGTCAAATTAATAATCAGGATAAATACAAACAGAACAACAGCCGTTGCAATCAACGCATCACGGTGCAGATCCGCAGCATATCCCATTTCAATGACAATATTTGTTGTCATCGTGCGCACGCCCTCTAAAATACCTATAGGCATTCTGGCCTGATTGCCTGCGACCATAATTACAGCCATCGTCTCTCCGACGGCCCGTCCCATTCCCAGAATGATCGCCGCCATAATCCCCGACTTGGCAGCCGGCACGACTGTAAAAAATACACTGCGGACATGCCCTGCTCCTAAAGCCAGAGCCCCTTCATAATAACTGTCAGGCACCGCACGCAGCGCGGCTTCAGCGACGCTGATCAGTGTCGGCAAAATCATCATGCCTAAAAGCAGTGAAGCCGTAAGCATACTGCTGCCGGTACCGCCGATATGTTCACGGATAAACGGGACCATCACTACCAGTCCGAAAAAACCATAGACAACTGAAGGAATACCAGCCAGCAATTCTACAGAAGGCTTCAGCACATTGTATATTTTCTCAGGACAGAAACGCGCCATAAAGACAGCCGTCAAAATCCCGACCGGAACTCCAACGACGATCGCTCCCAGCGTAACGTACAAGCTGCCCAGGATCATCGGCAGAATGCCGTAGACATCGTTGGCAGGACGCCATCTTTCTCCTAAGAAAAAATCTGCAGCGCCGATCTTACTGATAGTTGGCAGCCCGTTGGCAAACAAAAACAGACAAATCATAGCTACTGTAGCGATAGAGGCACACGCCGCCAGCAGAAAAACAAACTTCATTATTTCTTCTTTACGCTTCTCCATACTCCCTCACATTATACAGGCGGCTGCCCCTAGAGGCAGCCGTTAGTTTACAGTGTTCAGTTTTATCTGCTTACAGTTTATTCCATTCAGTAATCTTGCCGGTAAAGATCGCTTCGACCTGTTCTTTTTTCAGATCGCCGACTTTGTTATCTTTATTTACGATTACCGCAATACCGTCAGTAGCGATAACAGTTGCTTTTAAGCCCTGTTCCAGCTCGCTCTTCTTCAAGTCGCGTGAAGCCATACCAATGTCACATATACCGCTGACAGCAGATTTAACGCCGGTAGTGGAATCACTGCTCTGGATCTCGATATTAGCAGCCGGATTGATTTTCATATACGCTTCTTTCAGTTTCTCCATTGCCGGAGTTATGGAAGACGAACCTGCTACAACTACTTTACCTGCCGGTTTGGTTCCTTTATAAGGCGCAGCTTTGTCATCGCCGATGCAGCCGGCCTTAGCTACTACCTCCTGGCCTTCTTTTGACATAATGAAAGCAATGAAATCCTGGGCAACTTCGCTCAAACCATCTTTCGTACAGATATTGAACGGACGGGCGATTTTATAAGAACCGCTTTTTACATTGGCTGCACTTGCTTCTGCACCATCGATTTTCAGCGCTTTTACTGTATCATTTAAAGAGCCCAGTGAAATGTAGCCGATAGCGTCTTTATTACCGGCGACAGTAGTCATCATGACCGAAGTATTATTGGTAATGGCAGCATTATCAGTAGTATGGTCGATTTTTTTGCCGTCAGCATCCTTCTTCTCAATACCGAACAATTCTATAAAGGCACCGCGTGTACCGCTTCCATCCTCACGGGAGATAACAACGATCTTACTGCCTGCTGCCGCATTATCAGCCTTCTTTTCCGATTCACTGCTGCCGCAGCCGGTAAAAATCATCGTACTCATTGCTGCTAATAAAATACCTGCTGCTTTTTTGTTCATTTTCATCACTATAGCCTCCAAAATTTTTATGATTTATTTTTAGTTTTCTGACTATGGCTATAGCATATCCCAGCAAAGTAAAATCCGTTAGCGCAGTTTTGTAAAATCAATGTAAAGTTTGTAAAACGAACTGTTTTACAAAAAACAGCCTCCAACAAGTAATAAAACTTGTTGGAGGCTGTTAAAGATTATTTTTAAAGCGGAAGCTTGACTGAAATCGCTTCGCCAGCTCTGAACAGTATGGCATCTAACGCCTTCTGTGCAACTGATCCGCTGCCGATAAAGAAATAGTCAGTAGAATCTTCAGCTTTTATCAAATATTTTTTATTATAAAGTTCTTTATCATTCTTTAAATCCACGATCCGCAAAACCAGCCCGGTTTCCACATTTTTATCAAAATATATAAAATTAAAATATGTTTCTTTTGTAATGGGCTGCAGCTCGGTATAAACAAAATAATCTGCCCCGCAGCCATCAACCTACGCCGTCAATTCTGCAAATGAAGCTTTTTCAAATGACTTTTCTTTGAAGTTTTCACCATAAGGTTCAGCATCGATTTCAAGATAAATTCCTTCGATTTTCTTCTGCAGCTTTTCCAATGCTATTTGGGTAAGCTTTTCATCATAACGTGTTCCGGCGATATTGTTAAACACCAAAAGCACGCTGCTTTTCTGTCGCAAGCTTTTAGCCGCTTTAGCTTCGCAGGCCGCAGTAAAAAATACAAATATCATTAAAAAGACCCCAATAAGCCTTTTATCAAAATATTTTTTCATTATAGAACCTATTTTTTATCAGCAGCTACCGCAACAGGTTTTTCTTCCGGCAATCTGACAGTTAAAACAGAAGTGATCTGTTCGTTGATCTTATTCAGGGCTTTCATGGCAACCGATTTATTACCTATGCCGCCGATCATTGTGCTGTCGGAAGCTTTCTCAGTAAACTTGCCATTATATAAATATTTACCATTTACCAAATCAATGATTTTCAATGGTACAGTAGTCGTTATATCTTTACCAACTGTAAAGAACGTCACTTTGTCTCTTGCTATAAACGGCTGCACTTCAATAAAAACGACATAATCAACATCTTCACCTTCAAAAGCATCAACTATATCGGCTCTTTCAGCCGTAGTAATATCAACAATACCAACTTTGTTTAACTTTTCGATATATGGTTCACCATTGATATAAATATATTTATCATCATTGATGCATTTTTCCAAATTGCCTAAAACCACTCCATCTACTTCGTCATTATAAGTAGTTTCGGCATTATTTACATAAAGCACAGCTACTTTAGGCATATTTTCCATTCTTTTGGCTTTTTCTGCCTGATATACCGGGTCGCTCTCCACCCTGATTTTTTCCATTCTTTCACGCATAGACACAGGAGCGTCAGCAGGTTCTGCAGCAAGTGCCGTAGCTGTGCTGAGTGCAAAGATCATAGTTAATAAATACAAAATTACTTTCTTCACCATTATCCCACCATTCTTATTTTTATGGACTTCCATAAATTCTTTACTGTATCTGATAATTTATCACCTCTTAATTCTACAGGTAAAACTTCACCCAATTATTATTCTTACAGCAAAAACACTATGCAAATACACTTTAAAGTTTTGCTTGTATTTTTATAAATAAATCATAACACACATACATATATCCAGCAATACTGTTAAAATAAAATTACAAAAAATAATCTTATCACACATTTTTCAAACAAAGCCATCTATGTTATAAAATCACAAAGCGGCAACACAATAAATATGTTGCCGCTTTTGCAGACAAACCTGAATACCTTGTTACGAATCATTAATCTTCTTTTTGAAGTTCTTCCTGTACATAATTAGGCAGAGCAAAAGCACCGAGATGTACCCCGGGATTATAATAACGATTTTGCAGCCCAAATTCAGACCAGCGTTTAAAGTCAGCATCTTTCACTGGATCAAGACCTTTAGAAGCAAACCCGAACAACCAGTGTCCAGAAGAATAGGTAGGCATATAAAATTGATAAACTGTTGCTATGGGAAATACCGAAGCAAGTTTTTTATGCGCCCGACGCATTTCATACGCATATTCTTTATAGTAAGGTGATTCGTGCTGATTGATCAAGATCCCCTTACCATTCAGCGCCCGGTAACAATTGCGGTAAAACTCGGTCGTAAAAAGACCTTCGCCAGGTCCAAGCGGATCTGTAGAATCGACGAGTATCAAATCATATGCCCCCTCAGGCGCGTCTTGTACGAATTTTAACCCATCGCCAAAAATCAGATTGATCCGCGGATCATTATCCAGCGCACAAGCAGTCTGCGGAAAATATTTCTGGCACAGACGTACGACACGTTCATCGATTTCGACCATATCTACCTGCTCCACTGTTTTAAAGCGGCAGACCTCACGTGCAGTACCACCGTCACCGCCGCCAATGATCAAGACCTTTTTGATGTCCGGATTAACTGCCATCGGCACATTACTGATCATTTCATGATAAATAAATTCGTCCTTTTCGGTAATCATAATCAGCCCGTCTAAAGTAAAAAATTTACCAAAGGTTTCCGAATCAAAAAAGTCTATTTTCTGAAAGGGAGTCTGCTCGCTATATAATTGCTCTTTGACCAAAATCGAAAGTTTGGCGTCGGGAGCGTGAAATTCAGAAAACCATAAATCCAGCATACTTACTCCTCCTTAAAGATTGATGCGGTCCATATTTTTGCCGTAGAAGATCTCGTCCATTTCATGACGCAGCTTGGCCTCAATCCGTTTTACTTCGCCTGGATGCAGCTGTTCTTTGCTAAGCCCGAACAGATAGTTATCAAGGTCGAAATCTTTGAGCTTACACTTGGTATGGAAAATATTTTCCTGATACACGTTCACGTCTATCATCTGGTAATGTTCCTTTACCAGCTCAGGGATATAATCTTGAATTGAAGTGATATTGTGATCTATAAACAGTTTATGTCCTGTAATATCACGCGTAAAACCACGCACACGGTAATCGATAGTCATAATGTCGGTATCGAAACTGTGGATCAGATAATTAAGCGCTTTCAGCGGTGAGATCTCACCGCAGGTAGATACGTCGATATCGGCCCGAAAGGTACTGATACCACCGATAGGGTTATATTCGGGATAGGTATGCACCGTGATATGGCTTTTATCTAGATGGGCTAAAACTGTTTCCGGTAAAGGGCCCGGAGCGGAACTGTTATCTTCAGCACCAACGCTGTGCAGACAGCCTTCGGCAATGAGGATAGTGACACTGGCGCCCTGCGGCTCATAATCCTGCTTGGCGATGTTCAGAATGTTTGCTCCGATAATGTTGGAAACATTTGTTAAAATTTCTGTAAGACGGTCAGCATTATACTGCTCGTCGATATACTGCAGGTAAGCCTCCCTGTCTGCTACCGTCTTAGTGTAGCAAATGTCGTACATATTAAAGCTCAGGCTTTTCGTCAGATTATTGAAACCATGTAGCTTTAATCTCTTTACCTCTTTCTCCAATTCAACAAATCAGCTCCTTGTCACCAAATTTATTGCAAGTTTGCAATATGGATTATATTTATTATATAGGCAAACTCTGGCAAAAACAATAAAATAAAAAAATACTTCCTACGTTACGTAGGAAGTATCAAAATCCAGTTTAGCGCATATTGATGAATTGTAAATCTACGCCGAAGTCGCCTGCTTTCAGCGTTTGGATAACAGCCTGCAGATCGTCTTTTTTAGCTCCGCTGACGCGTACCTGATCGTCCTGCATCTGAGCATTGACTTTCAATTTAGTCGCTTTGATCGCGGCTACGATCGCTTTGGCTTTTTCCTTCGGTATACCCTGCAGGATAGTAAGTGTCTGGCGAACTGTGCCTTTGGATGCCGGCTCTACCTTACCCAGCTCCAGGCAGCGCAGCGGGATATCGCGTTTAGCCATACGGGCACGCAGCATATCGATAATAGCGCTCAGCTTATATTCGTCTTCAGCTGCCAATTTGATACATTTTTCTTCTAATTCGATGCTGGCATCACTGCCGCGGAAATCATAACGCTGGGCGATCTCCTTTTTCGTTTGATTGACCGCATTGTCCATTTCCTGCATATCGACCTGCGATACAACGTCAAAAGAACTGTCTTTAGCCATGATGTCACTCCATTCGTTGATTTGTTAATAATAACATTATATCAAAAAATCGGGAGCTTGTCATTTCGTCAGCGTCACCGTATCGATCAGCTTACCGTCCTGCTTCAGGCTGGTCACTGTCAGCTTACCGTCATTAACAGTCAGCTTCATATAATTAGGCTGGTCAAGCACGCCGTCAAAAGCGACCTCCTGCGGCTTGGAACGCGAACCGGCCCAGGTTTTATCACCACTGCGGCCCGAAGAAATATAGATCGTTCCCTGTGATGCCACATTACCGTTTTTAAACGGAGCAGAACGGCCGTAGGTATGATTATGAGCAGAAAAAACTACATCGACATTGCCACGGTCAATAACTGGTAAAAGTGCCGAGCCCAGTTCATTGGGTCTGCCGTCCTGATAGCGGAACAGATTACGGTGCACCAACACGATTTTCCATTTATTATCACTGGCGGCCAGATCGCGCTCCAGCCAGCTCACCTGACTTGCGATCAGTTCAGGCTGCCACTCGTTTAATTCCTCCTGCTGCGTATCGATTACAGAAAAATGCACATCGCCGTAATCATAGCTGTAAGCCTGCTTCTGCAAACCCTCCGGCCCATTCAGGGGCAGATCGAACAAATTAAGATATAAATCGCCGCGGTAAGGTTTCCATTGCAGCGAATAATTTTCATGGTTGCCACTGATAGGAGCAACCGGAATCTGCGGCAACAGCCCGGACACTCCACGGAACCAACTGCGCCACTGGCTGTATTGCTCGCCGTTATCTACAAGATCGCCCATATTGATGAAAAAGGCGGCTTCCGGATCGTGACTGTAAGCATAAGCGGCAGTCTTACGCCAGACATTATAATCAAGGCTTTGCGAATCGCCGAAGATCAAAGCCGTAAAAGCGCCGCCGGTATCTGTTTTCAACGTTTGCCATGCAGAAAATTCTTTGCCGCCGCCAGCCCTGTATTCATAAACAGTTCCCGGCTCCAAAGCTGTCAGCGTCACACTTTGCTGATAAACCGTCCCTGAATCTGTTGCAAATTCTTTGCCCTGCGCCCACACCCTGTGAAGCTCATTTTCGCCCTGCAGCTTATATTCCACCCAGGCATCGCTTTCCGGCGCCTGCGTCTGCCACATAATAGTCCGCGAGGTTTTACTGTCGGCAGTAATCACCTGCCGCAGCTGCTGCGGCTCGTAACGCGCAGGCTGTTCGGCGCCGCAATATTGACGTTCATAAAAAAAGATACCGCTCCCGACCACGGCAAGCATCAATGCCAGCAGGCCAGTTTTTGAAAAAGCTTTACTCCATCTCATTTTTTCCCCTCTCTCCCGCTACCATACTGTTTTATGCCAAGCTATACCGCTCCCAAAAGACCGTAATTACCTGCCGCATAAAAAGCAGTTCCGTAAAAAATGTTGATATCATTGCGGAAAAGGACGACAACAGCGCCCTCTTCTTTTTCCTTGTTTAAATTATATAAGTCTGGTCTGCGCTCCAGTCAAGAAAACATTTTGTGAAAAATAATAGGACCCGCCGATAATATTTTCCGGCGGATCCAAAACGTATATGCTTTATCAGTCGATGATATTTTGCTTGTAATCGTGATAACAGCTTCTCAGCTTCTCCATTGTTTTTACCATTTCCAGCTTTAACTTGGAGGCGGCATCAAAATCGCCGCGGCTAAAAGCATCGCGGATCATAGTAAAGATACACGGAGCCTCGACAGAATCTTTAGCCAACATAACACGCAGCGCTGCGATCTTCTCCCACAGCTCATCGTCACATTTATTATAGAAGCCAGTGTCATGCAGACATTTCATTGCCACGATCTCAGCATGGAATTCGGGGATGATCCTGTTTAAGAGCTCGGTCTGCCAGCGAACCAAGGCACCTTTGGCAAAAGAATCGATAAATTCTGCGCGCAGGATATTGCCGCTGGTAAGAGCAGCTTTCTTTTCGGGATATTTATTAAAGCCGCACATATTTTCCCACACAGTTGCAGGCGGTTTACCAAACAGACGGCTGCGTTCTTCCTCGCTGAAGTCTTCAAAAACATCATCTTCGCTGCGGTATTCGCGGTCTTTTTCCAGATAGAAGCCTTCAACGCCGGCCTTTTTGGACAATTCGGCTTCCAGTTCCTTCAAATTTTTGCCTGATTCCACACAAGCCTTGATTCCATCCCACATTGCCAGATAGAAAGCAGCGATAGCAATATAGGTATTAGTATAAGGATTAGGCGAACGCATTTCTATACGGGTTGCCATCGGACTGTCGATATCGCGGATCAAACCTGCCAGAATCGTACGGTTACGGGAAGGGACCTGCGGACTGATACCCAAAGAGGTAACGATACAGACAGGGGCTTCAAAACCTGGCTTCAAGCGGTTCAATGAATCGATCGTAGCTGAAATAAAAGGATTGATGACCTCATAGTTCTTCAAAAGGCCCATCATTGAACCGTAACCGATAGCGGACAGAAAATCCGCTTTCATATCGCCGGGCGCAAACAGATTGACCATTTTACCATTTTTGAGTTTTGCGGCAATACCGACATGGGTATGTTCGCCGCTTCCTGCAACGCCGGGGATCGGTTTAGCCTGGAAGGAAACTTCCAGACCGTTCATCCGAAAAACCTCTTTAACGATAATGCGGGCCAGCAGTTCGTTATCAGCAGTTTGCAGACCGACGTTAAATTTCCAGTCTACTTCCAGCTGTTCCATAACATGCGTCATATGACCTGCGCCGTCGATCTGTCCACGTACGCCGCCGCATTCTTTATGGCCCATTTCCGGTTCCAGACCATAAGCTTCCATCATTTCTATAGTCTGTTCTAAAGCGGTACGCACGTTACCGCGGGTACGCTGCCAGTATTGCTCCTGCATCATCTGCGAAGAAGAAAGGGCTTCGATCGGTGCGTCTTCACGCGGAGATTTGACCCAGAATTCCAGCTCGGTAGCACAGGTAAAGACCAGTTTTTCGATCTGAGACAGGTCAACATGCTCAAGACCTGCTATCTGCGGATGTTTTTTGAACATTTCCAGCATTTGTGCTTCCACATAATCCAGGCTGTTTTGCAGGATCGAACGGGAATCAACAAAGATTTCGTTGTGGATCAGGAAACAGGGTATGCGCAGGGTTCCGACCATTTTACCTGTCTGAGCATCAAAATGCTCGTAATTATAATCAATATACCAGTTGACACTTTTGTCGACCTTCATATCGACGCGGGCGTTATTTAAAGTAGCAATGCCCGGCAAAACAACGGAAGAACCGTCAGTCTGAGCAGCCATGCCTTCCAGGAAGCTGTTGATATCTTCGATAAATAAATTGATGGGCACTTTTTCGTCGGTATCGTTACCGGCAAAGTCCACACCCATAAAAGAAACAAATTTGATTTCCGGGTGCATTTCCAGCAAAGCCTTCAGTTCCTCCGGGGTTTGCTGTTCAGGGTTAATGTAATACAACATTTCTTTGTTCATCATAGTAATCACTTGCGGCACTGTGCCGCGCTCCTTTCCCAATGCTGAAGCTGAAATACAAATATAAAAAGGACCTTCCTATTTTTAAGCAATAAAATAGAAAGATCCCCATTGATCTATCGCCATCATTATAACAAACAACAGTCAGGCTTGTCCAGTGTTTAAAACAAACTTTAAGCACTTTTTTAACCAAACACCAAATATCACTTGCTCAAAAGCCGGATCAATATTTCTTCCAGCTTTTCAAACTGCCGGCCGCCATAGCGGATTTCAATATTGAGCTGTGATAGTTCCAAAAGTGCCCGTTCCAGTTCACCCAAGCCAAAGCGGCGGCTCTGCTCCGCCATTTTTTTTACAGCAAAAGGCGCGGCTTTTAACTCTGAAGCGATCTCGGCCTGCGAGGCCCTTCCTTCCAGAAGTTCTTTGACGCGTCCAAGACGTCGCAATTGGAACGAAACCAGGCCGCATAGAGCCAGCACAGTATTACCGTGCTTACGTTCTTCACCCAAAAGCTCCAAAGTCTGCCCCAGCTTCTTTTCGGCAATGGCGTTCAGCAGCGCAAAGCGCGAAACTTCAGGCAACGCAGCGAAAGTCTGCTCGATATCATCTTTGGTCCAAATCTTACGTTCACCGGCGTAAACCGATAGTTTTTCGATTTCCTGTTCCAGCAGCAGCAGCGGTGCATTGTCAGTTACCGACAGATATTCCATGATCGTTTGTGACGCTTCATAATCAAAACAGCAGCCGCGCAGCGCAGCCTGTTCGTCCAGCCAGGGCTTCAGCTGATAGGATTTGAGAGACTTGCATTCCACCATCGCAGCAGTTTTAAGCAGGCTTTTATAAAGTTTACCGCGTTTATCGATTTTTTCGCCTAACAGCAGTACCTGACAATGTTCAGGCACATCCGCCAGCAGTTCTGCCAGCTCTTCCTGCTGCTGTTTGCGTTTTTCGCCGCCATCCTTACCTCCCCACAGCTTTTCATCTTTAATGATAACCAGACTGCGTCCTGAGAAAAAAGGGTAGGTATTGACAGCAGCAGATATTTCCTTTATATCCGTATCACACTCAAAAACAGTTATTTCCCTGTCTTCCGGCGCGGCGTCGCCAAAAACAGCCCGCGGTAAAGCAGCGGCTATTTTATCTTTATAATAGCCTTCTTCGCCGAACACTGCGATTACACCAGCTACCTGTGTGCCAGCACTTAATTGCTGCATAATTTTTTCTGCAGTGATTTCCATGTTTGTACTCCTTCAAGCCACTAAAAAAATTCCTTCTGATACCGATAACTATAACATTTTACCTGGCTGCCGTCAAAAGTGATTTTAAGCGCTCCGTCCTGATCTGTACGCCGCACATGAGCCCCGCAGGCTGCCAGACGCTGCAGCGTTTCACTGCCAGGATGGCCGTAGCTGTTGGCCGCACCGACTGAGATAACCGCCAGCTGCGGGCTGACTGCCGCTAAAAACGGCATTGAAGAAGAAGCATTACTGCCATGGTGACTGACCTTCAATACCTGACCAGGCTGAATCTGCCCCGCTGCCAGCAGTTCCTCCGTTTCTGTTGCATCACCTGTAAAAACAATGCTGCCGTCAGCAGATACAACCCTCACGATCAGCGAGCTTTCATTTGCATCGCTGTCAGCGCTGCCGACAGGCGCGCTGATGATCTGTATTGCAGTATTGCCCAGGGAATAATTTGTGCCGCTCTCGGCATATATAAGCTGCGCTTTGGTATTCTTCAGCAGTGCCTGTATATCTGCTGAAGGCTGTTCCTGAGGCAGAATGAGCCTGCGTATAGGTATATTTTTAGCTACTGCGGCCGCTCCTCCTGCGTGGTCGTGGTGTCCGTGGCTTAAAAGCAGCATATCCAGACTGCGAATCCCCAGGTAACGCAGATAGGGCAGAACGATACGGCTACCCGTATCATAGTCACCACGCAGACCACCGGTATCAATCAGCAGCGTCTGACGCTGCGGTGTTACGACCAGTGCCGCATCCCCCTGTCCCACGTCGATAAAATGTACGGTCAGAGGCTGCGGCCTGAATTTATCATAAAGCCCGATCCCCACCAGCATACAGCAGCATAAACCGATCAGCAATCGTCTTTCGCAAGCAGTGAAATCATCCCAGTCGCTGCTGCCGAAAAGCAGCAACAACAGTAAATAATAGACAGCGCCGCATAAAAGCGGCCAGCTGCCAACAGTGACAGTTGCCCAGCCGCCGGATGCCAGCCAGTGAATGATATTCAGCAAGGGGTGCAGTAAAAGCCCTGCCAGTAAAAACAACAGCTTTCCCAACCCAAATACCGGCAGGAGGGCATATCCCGCCAGTGTCAGCAGTAGTGCCAGTTCCAGCAGCGGTACTAGAAGCAGATTAGCTGCCAGCCCACTCAGTGAAAGCTGATGAAAATAATGGATCAAAAACGGCAAAGCCGCCAGCTGTGCTGTTAAAGATACTGCCAGGATCTCGGCAATCCCCACAGGTAAGTAACGGGTACACAGTCCGCTCAGTACCGGGTAGAAATACAGCAGCCCCGCTGTTGTGGTAAATGATAACTGAAAACCTGCGTCCCAAAGCCAGCGCGGTTCATAGCAGAGCAACAGTATGACCACAGCACAGAAAATATTACTGCGCTGCGGCAGCCTGCCGCTAACGCCGGCTCCAAATAGTGCCAGCGACATAAGCAAAGCCCTCAGTACAGGCGGTTTGAACCCGCACAAAGCCGCATAAAAAAATAAAATTCCTGCCAGCAGCGCCATAGTACAGTGGTTACGGCGCCGCAGCAGTACAAGCAGAAAGCCTGTCACCACTGCTATATGCGTACCAGATACAGCCAGCAGATGCGCCAATCCCACAGCAGCAAAATCTTCCCGCGTCTGCGCACTGATACCGTCGTAACCCCCTAAAGTCATACCGGCTAAAACAGCTCCGGCCTGTCCCGGTACAGTATGCTGCAGATTTGAACGCAGCCCTGCAGCCAGTCCGCCGATATACTGCCTGATACTTTGTCCGTCCCCGGACAAATACAGCTCACTGCCTTTTATAGACATTCGCCCCTGTAAATCCTGCAATTCGTTCCACAGCCCGCTATCCCAACCACCCGGATTGGCGAAATCAGTCAGTGGTTTAAGCGTTCCCTGTACAATAACGCCACCGGTTATTTTCTCGCTAAGATCCTGCCCTTGGACGAACACACGTACTTTACCCGATACTGCGATTGCTGTATCGGGTAAAGAGCTGCCAAGTTCCGCACTATTTGTCTGCACCGCTTGACAGGCAAGCACCAGACTGGTTCCCTGCGGCGTTACTTTTACACTGCCAGCTTCCACTCTGCCGAAAAGCCGTACTTCCTGACCGGTAAAAGTCTGCAAAGGCAGCTGCGGCTGACGCATGGCCCCGCTGCCGCTGGCAGCGCCACAACAAAAACACAAACCAATACCTGCCGCGGCCAACAACTTTACTCCAGCCTTTTGGCGGCCGCACCAGGCAAGCAGCAGCAGAAAAAGTGCCGCCAGTATCAATGCTGGTATCAACGGCAACAGCTTACTGAGCCCTGCGTGGCAGCCAAGCAGAAATGCCAGTGTGGCGGCGACAATGATCTGTTCCAGCTGACGCTGCATCACAGCTCCAGATAAGGCTGCATTTTGCTAAACTTGGCCTTACCGATCCCTTTGACCTTCATAACATCCTCGATACTGGCAAACCCATGCGCCGCCCGATACTCAAGTATACGCTGCGCGGTAATATCACCGACCCCAGGCAACGCTGTCAGTTCGGCAGCCGTAGCCGTATTCAAATGTACCTTGCCGCCGGCTTTTGCTGTTCCCCTGCCACTCTCAGCAGCAGTCTTTACCGAGACCAAAGTATTTGCGCCTGCTGCCTCAGAAGCTGCACCTGCATTTACCGGCGCAGTCTGCTCACGCAATTGCCTGGCACTTAACCGCGGCACATTTACCTGCATACCATCTTTCAGCAGCTTTGCCAAATTAACTTTATCGGGATTAGCTTCCAGTGTCATTCCTCCGGCAGCGGCGATAGCCGCAGTAGCTCTGCTCCCTGCGGGGATTTCATATAAACCCGGCTTTGCTACCGCACCGCTTACATATACCTTGACTCCCCGAGTCTGTACCGCACTGATACCAGCTGCCGGTACAGGCACAACAGCAGCAGTATCCTGCGGGCTGCTTCCCAGCAGACTGCCGCCGGCACATAAAACTACGGCAGCCCCCAAAGCTGCTACTTTTCCTCTCAGCCCTCGTTCCATCATCGCTATCCAGCCCCTTTAAAACGCAAAAAAGCAGAGTTCCTGAGGTCAACAATAAATTCGTTATACCTTAGGAACTCTGCCATAGCGTCTTTATGATTTGATCTTACTGATCCAGCTATTTAATTTTTTTCTGCGATTTAAGGTCTGGCAACAATATTGACCAAACGTCCGGGTACGCAGACAATCTTCACGATCTTGCCGACATCGACCATAGCAGCGATATGTTCATCCGCCAAAGCCAGTTTTTCCAGTTCTTCCCTGCCGGCTTCTGCAGGTACAACCAGACGGCCTTTGACCTTACCGTTGACTTGCAGCACGATCTCGACATTATCGACCTTCATGGCCTCTGCCTCGGCTTTAGGCCAGCTTTGTGCATGCACGCTGCTGTCAGCGTCGATGACGCCATGCCACAATTCTTCGGTTACGTGCGGTACGAAAGGAGCAAGCAACCGCAGCAAAGCGGAAACGGTTTCATAAACCAGACCGGCATTGTAATTTTTCTGAGCTTCCTTATAAACATATAAAGCATTGACCAACTCCATCATCGCACTGATCGCAGTATTGAAATTAAACCGCTGCTCGATATCGTCGGTAACTTTTTTGATCGTATTATGCAGCACGCGGCGCAGCTCTTTATCAGCTTCATCCAGTTTTGAAGTATCATAGCCGGTGACCTTTTGGGCCAGCTCGCCCTGGAAGTGGCTGACGATACGCCAGACACGGTTGATAAAGCGGAAGGAACCCTCCACGCCCTGATCGCTCCATTCCAACTCTCTTTCAGGCGGAGCGGCAAACATAATAAACAGACGAGCAGTATCGGCACCGTATTTGGAAATGATCTCTTCCGGAGAAACGACATTACCTAAAGATTTACTCATTTTCGCACCGTCTTTAATGACCATGCCCTGAGTCAGCAGGTTGGTAAATGGTTCGTCGTATTTTACAAGGCCTGCGTCACGCAATACCTTCATAAAGAAACGTGAATACAGCAAATGCAGGATCGCATGCTCGATACCCCCGATGTACTGATCGACCGGAGCCCAGTAATCAACAGCTTCTTTACTGAATGGAGCATTATCGTTTTTCGGATCGGTATACCGCAGATAATACCAGGAAGAACACAGGAAAGTGTCCATAGTATCGGTCTCGCGGCGGGCCGGCTTACCGCATTTGGGACAGGTGCAGTTAACAAAGCTTTCACTGGTTGCCAGCGGTGAAACGCTGCCCGCATCAAACTTGACGTCTTCCGGTAAACGTACCGGCAGCTCTGCTTCCGGCACAAGAACTTCGCCGCAGTCAGGACAGTAAATAATCGGAATCGGAGCCCCCCAATAACGCTGACGGCTGATGAGCCAGTCGCGCAGACGGTAGTTGACATGACGGGAACCAAAGCCTTGTTCTTCCGCATAATCCATAATAGCTTTGATTGCAGCATGCATCTCCATGCCGCTGAACTTGCCGGAATTTACCAGCACGCCCTCTTTTTCTTCATAGGCGGCAGTCATATCTTCAACTTTTAATTCCTGGTCTTTAGGAGTAACGACAACGATCTTATCCAGACCGTATTTATCGGCAAACATCCAGTCGCGCTGATCACCTGTAGGTACACCCATAACAGCTCCGGTGCCATAATCGTACAGGACATAGTTGGTGACCCAGATCTCTACCTGGCGGCCATTGAAAGGATTGACAGCATATTTCCCGGTAAAGATACCTTCTTTTTCCGACTCGCTGGAAGTACGTTCAATATCGGACTGGTTGCGCACACGGGCGCAGAAAGCCCTGATCTCGTCTGCCTTCGGATTATCCCGGCACAACTGCTCTACCATTGGATGCTCGGCAGCCAGGACCACGAAGGTAACGCCAAATGCCGTATCCGGACGGGTAGTGTAAACAGGTAGCTTAGCATTGATGCAGGGCACGTCAAAGCTGAATTCCAGACCTTCACTGCGCCCGATCCAGTTTTTCTGCATCGTCTTAACGCGTTCCGGCCAGCCGTTCAAAAGTTTCAGATCATCCAAAAGTTCTTCCGCATAATCGGTAATTTTGAAGAACCATTGTTCCAGATCTTTTTTAACGACCTCATGGTCACAGCGCCAGCAGCGTCCGTCGATAACCTGCTCATTAGCCAAAACAGTGTTGCATTCACCACACCAGTTGACAGCAGATTTTTTCTTGACGGCCAAACCGCGCTTATAAAACAGCTCAAAGAACCACTGGGTCCATTTATAGTAATCTTCCTTACAGGTGGCAACTTCGCGGTCCCAATCATAGGACAGTCCCAGTTCCTTCTGCTGACGGGTCATGTTGGCGATATTTTCCATCGTCCATTTAGCAGGGTGGATACCATGTTTGATCGCGGCATTCTCAGCCGGCATACCAAAAGAATCCCAGCCCATCGGATGCAGCACGTTAAAACCGTTCATACTGCGGAAGCGGGCAACTACGTCGCCGATGGAATAATTGCGTACGTGCCCCATATGCAGGTTGCCCGAAGGATACGGGAACATTTCCAGCACATAAGACTTGGGTTTGCCTGCATCAATATCAGTTTTAAATGCCTTGTTATCTTCCCAATATTTCTGCCATTTGCTTTCTATGGCATGGGGAGTATACTTTTCTTCGATCATTCTTCTCATAACCTCCTAAAATTTGCTTACCACCGCAGCGCGGCAAATAAAAAAGTCCCCGGCTGTTAGGCCAGGGACGAAATAGCTTTCGCGGTACCACCCTGATTGCCGAAAAAAATCTCGGCCACTCGAAACTGTAACGCCAGTTATGCGTCCGCGCTTTTGACGCGGCTCCTCCGCGGCGAGTTCACCTTGCTCCCGTATTGACTCGCAGCTGCCGTCAACTTTCTGCAACAGGGATCTGTGGTTACTACTCCGCTTCACCGAATTTGTTCATTCTGCAAATACTTTAACCATTATATCACAAATCCGCGGAGTTTCAAGTCTTTTCTTCCCCATCTGCCTAGTACGCACTACAGGCGGCTTTTAATGCTCTGCGCTCATCTGGAGCCTGCTTACTCTCCCTCCAGCTTAATAGTATGACGCTGCTGCAACAACAGCCAAAATGCCAGTGTGATCACCAGTACGATGATACCTGACAATGCAAACATATTGGCATAGCCCAATATCCCGGTAATAAACCCCAGCCCCATAGCGCCGACGACGATGCCGACTTCAATAAAAGCAGTAAAAAAACCCAGTGCCGGTCCACGTTCTTCCGGCCGGGTAACATCAACGACCAGTGCAGTAAGCGCCGGCACTAAAGCGCCATATCCCAGTCCGAATAATATTGCGATCAGCCCAAGCGTCCAAACGTTATCCATAATAAAGAAACACATAGCCGCCAGTGCAACCAAAAGTGAAAACGGCAAAATTACCAGACGCCTGTCGACATGATCGGACAGCTTACCGGCAAAGACCCTGCTGCCCATCGTCGCCAAAGCATAGACTACGAAAAAAATACCATAATCACTTATATTCCGCTGCTGCGCATAAATCGGTAAAAAAGTAAGAATCGCGCCATAGACCAGTGATGCACCCAAAAGGCACAGCGAAGACATAAAAATTACCCGCCGCCTGAAAATCGGCAGCAGATCCAGTTTTTGTTCCTGCTCATAAACAGGATTCGTTTCCTTGAGCGGCAGTAACACGAAAAAGCATACTAATGCCGTAACAAAAGTCACGTTGAACAAAAAAGGATAACTTTGTGTATGCTGAAGGATCCAAATGCCTGCTGCTGGAAAAACAGCCATAGAAACCACACTGCAGGTCTGATAAATCCCCAGCACCTCGCCGCGCCTGTCTACCGGCGCATAATCGGCTATATAGGCAGCTGATGCCGCCAGATACATCGCCAGACAAACACCATGCGCAAGCCTGAGTACGACCAGCGGCACCACGCCGGTAACTCTGCCGAACAGCAGAAACAACAGTGCAAAAGAAATCGCACCCAGAAGCATCATACGCTTACGACCCCATTCGTTGGCCAGTTTACCCAAATACGGCCGTATAATAAAGGACGACAGGCCGAAAGCGCCACCAACCAGCCCGATATCGGCAGGTGTACCGCCCAACATCTCCACATACTGCGGCAATACCGGAATATACAAATAAAAAGCTCCGTAATACAAAAAATTAGCTAGGCAAAACAAAATAAAATTCACTGACCACATACTGAAATCCTGCTGCTTTGTCATAGTTGCCCCTCCCCTGCGTTTTGATACTTTCATTGTATAAAAATGCTGAAAGCGGCAACAGCAACCAGGGATAGAAAGGAAAAAGATTCTCGCATCCTAATTCAGACTTCATATCTATATTAAACGGATTAATCAGACTTTGGTAGTAGACACAGGCATTTATTCTCGCGCCGAGGTCAACCCTGTCAGCAATTCCTTGCATTCCTTCTTAAAATAAGCTAACATTAAGTTAACATTAAGCAGCAAAAATGGAGCATAATTCATGAAAATTTACGCTATCGGCGACCTGCACCTTTCCGGAAAGCCTCCGTCCAAGCCTATGGAAATCTTCGGTGAACACTGGACAGACCACGCCGCCAAGGTTGCAGCCAACTGGCATCAACTTATCCGCAGCGACGATACCGTCATCATCTGCGGCGACACCTCATGGGCCATGGATCTGCAAGACGCGCTGACCGACCTGAACTGGATCGCCGCCCTGCCCGGGCGCAAAATCATTCTGCGCGGCAACCATGACTACTGGTGGGCATCTTTAAAAAAGATGCAGACTGCGACAGAAAATAATTTCAGCTTTCTGCAAAACAACTTTTTTACCTGCGGCACGACTGCCATCTGCGGCAGTCGTGGCTGGCTCCTGCCTTCATCTGACAATTTTAACGCGGACGATGCCGCTATCTACCGCCGTGAAGGACTGCGCCTGGAGGCTTCACTGAAAGCTGCCAGACAAGCCGGCTACAGCGATATCATAGCCGCACTGCATTATCCGCCTCTTTATGACGCTGCAAATGAATCTGTTTTTGCCGAACTGCTGGAACGTTACGGCGTCAGGCACTGCGTTTTCGGCCATATCCACGGCAGCGATGCAAGCATGGTTTTTGAAGGTATCCGCAACGGCATCACCTATAAGCTTGTCAGCTGTGACACGCAGGGTTTTACACCGCAGCTGGTAAAATAAACAGCGAAGAAGGCGTTCCTATGCCCAAAAATATTTCCGCAGCAACACTGATGGTTTTATCCGCCTGCATCATTTGGGGCGCACAGCCGATGTTCGTCACTTTTGTCGTCCGCGAGTTCGACCCGATCCCTCTGGTCAGTATCCGTTATTTTACAGTAGGCGTAGTGCTGCTGGCAGCGCTGGCTTACAGCGGCGAAAAACTGCTGCCACCACGCAAGGCCTGGCTGCCGCTGTTTTTGATGGGCGTCCTCAGCGTTGGCGGCAACAATGTTGCGCAATTCACAGGCCTGCAATACTCGACCGTAGCCAACCTTACTATTATTGCCTCGCTGACGCCTGCCGTGACCGCACTCTTAAGTCTGGTGCTGCTGCATGAACGGCTGCACAAGCTGCAATGGCTCGGTATCGCCGCCAGTATCATCGGCGCCGTTTACCTGATCAGCAAAGGTTCGCTTTCAACGATTATCAACCTGAACTTTAATTTCGGTGATATCCTGTTCTGCGTCAGTATGGTTGCCTGGGCTTTTTATACCATTCTTGTCGCGCAGGTCAGTAAATATGTATCTGCCTACAGCGCTGTAGCCTGGGCCGGGCTGCTGGGCTCTCTGACTACGGCTGCTTACAGTATCCTGACCGGGCAGTTTGCACTGCCCTATGACCTTTCCGCTTTAGCCTGGGGTTCCTATTTTTACGTTATTTTTATCGGCAGCCTGGTCGGTATGCTGTTCTGGAACAAAGGCATCCGCGTTATCGGCCCCAGTCAGGCCGCCGTGTTTATGAATCTGATGCCGTTAGTAGGCATCATCTGCGGCATCGCCTTTCTCGAAGAAAGCTTCTATACTTCCGAAGCAGTTGGCGGCGCTCTTATCATCGCCGGTGTGTATCTGACTACGCAGTACCGCCTGCTGGCCTATAAACTGGCCAGATATCTGGTCAAACGCCGGCGGCAGAAATCATTGAACGACTGTTAAGCTTTTAAGTTACGGGCAGATGCCCGGCACTTTATAAATCATCATCGAAAGGTCTGTCAGCACTGCCATGCAAACGAACAAGCTTACCGCCTCGGCACTTTTGATCTGTACTTGCGTCATCTGGGGTATTCAACCTATGTTCGCCAAATTCGTCGTCAGGGAAATGTCGCCCATACCTATGGTCAGCATTCGCTACACTATCGTAGCCCTGACGCTGTTTGCTATGCTTGCCTGGCGCGGCGAAAAGCTGCTGCCGCCACGCAGGACCTGGCCGGCCTTATTTACCATGGGCATCCTCGGCGTCTGCATCAATAACGTTACCCAATTTACCGGGCTGCAATATTCGACAGTCACCAACTTTACCATTATCGCCACACTCACGCCCATCGTGACGGCTCTGCTCAGCTTTGTGCTGATCCATGAACGTCTGCACCGCCTGCAATGGCTCGGCATCTGCAGCAGCCTGTGCGGCGCGCTGTACCTGCTCAGCAACGGTTCGCTTGCGGCCATATTGACGCTGAGCTTTAATATCGGCGACGTACTCTTTTTTACCAGTCAGGTAGCCTGGGCACTGTATTCTATCATCGTCGTGCGTATCATCGACGATGTTTCCCCCTTTGCCATCGTCGCCTGGTCGGGTCTGTTAGGTTCGCTTACCACGGCAGCTGGTGCTGCTTATCTTGGCCATTTCGAACTGCCCTCGCTGCTTTCACCGCTGGCTCTTGGCTCATATCTGTTCGTTATTTTTGCCGGCGGGCTGATCGCCATGATCTTCTGGAACAAAGGCACAGGCATCGTCGGTCCCAGTCAGGCAGCCGTATTTATGAATATCATGCCGCTGGTCGGCATCGTCTGCGGGGTGCTGTTTCTTGACGAACAACTTCTCATCTCCCAGGCTATTGGCGGCGTACTTATCCTCGGTGGCGTCTATCTGACCACACAATACCGTACCGTCGCCTATCGACTGGCAAAATATTTTACGAGTCGCCAGCGTAAACGACAGCCGCTGCGCTGACATATCGATGATGAGCGACCTAAGCACAAACAGATCAAAATATCTCTAACAGTCAAGCTTCTTCTGCTCGCGTCTGCAACGGCGGCGAGCCTTTTTATTTTAACAGGTACTATGTCATCCCCGACTTTATTGACACAGGCTGCGAACAGTGCTATGCTAAAAATGTTTACGGCATATGTCGCAAACTCATAACAATTACAGTAAGGGAGCGGTATAACAATGAAAATCGCAGTTACTTATCAGGACGGCGACATCTTTCAACACTTCGGACACACCGAATTCTTTAAAATTTACGACATCGAAAACACTGACATCGTCAAAACAGAAATCGTCAGCACCAACGGCAGCGGCCATGGCGCGCTGGCACAATTTCTGCACGAACACAGCGTCGATACTCTGATCTGCGGCGGTATCGGCGGCGGCGCCCAAATGGCATTGTCACAAGCAGGCATCAAGCTTTATGGCGGCGTTACCGGCAAGGCCGATGATGCAGTAAATGCTTTGCTCAATAATAAACTGAACTATGACCCGGCAGTAAAATGCGACCACCACGAACAGGAACACGGCGGCGCAGGCCATACCTGCAGCGCACACGGCTGCGGTAGTCATAGCGGCCACGGACATTAAGCACCTTACCCTGCATGATTTACCTGAACAGCAAAATTCAGTACACTACTTACTCACTGCTGCAGCAGTGAGTTTTTCTTTTTCCGGACAGACTAAAAAGGAAATCCATCTGCACCACAGCCTTTACGCACCCGCTGCTGCTCAAGCTCACTCGTCGACAGCCCTACATAAATTTTCTTCTAAATCACCTGCCTGTAACTTCTTACTAGCCAGTATTTTCTCCATCGCAGACTAAATACATAGTCCAAATTCCAAAAATCAGACTGCTTACACAAATGATTCTGCTAACCACTGTTTTGTAATCATTTCCCTGCTTCGGGGCAAAAGAAAACTGCCCCTGTTATATCAAGGGCAGTTTAAAAATATTTTTAAATTTTGTTTCGCGTACTACTGCTTACGTACGTTAGCAAGTAATACCTGTCTTTATATTCTGCTTACTGTGTTAGTATTGAGATAAATAGTATATTAAAACTCTAAACTGAATTTACTTTGTAGATAGTACGTTAGCAGAATATACCACGATGCTGTAACGTAAATACAAAACATTTATTTTTTTATCTTGTATCTTTTCTTGTTTATTTCTTTATTCTTTTATGAACAGGCGAAACAGTGACGATTTTAGCGGGGATAGAAACTAAAAAACTTATCAAAAAGAATAAAATTAGACAAGATTTTTTTGATAAAATAAATCGCCCACTTAACTTACATTTATTGTTTCTTTTTTCTTTTATATTATATTTATAGTATAATAAACATATAACTTATATTTTATGAGGTATCTGTCCATGAATAAAATTATACAAAATTTAATTGCTTTTCGAGAAGAACGTAACTGGAAACAATTTCATACCCCTGAAAATCTTGCAAAAAGTATTTCTATTGAAGCAGGAGAACTTCTTGAATGTTATCAATGGTCTTATGAAAATATTGATCGAAATAAAGTAAAAGAAGAACTTGCTGATGTTATGATTTATTGTTTATATCTGGCAGAATATTACAAATTTGACATCCAAGAAATTATTTCTGAAAAAATAACCAAAAATGAAGAAAAATATACTATTTCTGACTCCAAAAATAACTGTAAAAAATACACTGATTTTTGAGGTACATTTATGATAATTTATAATTCAAATAAAAACACTTTTATGAAATATGTAGAAAAAGGCATCATTAGTAATATTGTCTATGATGCATTTAGAAAAAAACTTGGTGAAGTAAGTATATCCGAACAATTATCCTGGAGAAATTCTTTACGTCATATGTATAATGTCTTAAACACACCTACTATACCAGATGATTCTGGAATTGCCATAGAATATAGGCTTCCATATACTTCTAAACGAGTTGACTTTATAATATCCGGTAAAAATACTGATAACAGCGAACACGCTATGATTGTTGAGTTAAAACAATGGCAGGAAGCTAAAACTGTCAAAGGTAAAAACTCCATTGTAAAAACTTATGTTGGGAATGCGGAACGAGAAGTAACTCATCCATCATATCAAGCATGGTCCTACTCCAAAACATTACAAGAATATAATAAAATCGTCCAGGAGGAAAATATAACACTGCACCCCTGCGCCTTTTTGCATAATTATCTTATAGTAGGGAAAGATCCCATTATAGACGAGGAATTCTTCGAGATCATCAGAGAAGCGCCAATTTTCACACAGGCAGATGCCAAAAAATTACGGTCTTTTATTGCAAAATATATAAAAAAGAGTGATGATAATTCTATTATTTTTCGCATAGACGGCGGCAAAATAAAACCTTCAAAATCTTTGCAGGACTCCTTAGCCAGTATGCTTAGCGGTAATCAAGAATTTATCATGATCGAATCACAAAAAATAATTTATGAAGATATTATGTATACAGTAAATCACCTTAAAAATGATACTCAAGGGAAAAAAGTATTTATTATAAAAGGAGGACCCGGCACTGGAAAAAGTGTTTTAGCCATAAATCTTCTATCTGATATTATCAGTGAGGGTAAACTTGCTGTTTATGTAACTAAAAATAGCGCTCCTCGAAATGTTTATTTTGAAAAATTACGCCAGGGTAATTATCGTAAAAATTATGTTCATGAATTATTTAAGGGATCCGGCAGTTTTACTGATTCTGAAACAAATGATTTTGAAGTGTTGCTAGTTGATGAAGCCCACAGATTAAATGAAAAATCTGGCTTATATTCAAATATTGGAGAAAACCAGATCAAAGAAATAATTAACGCCGCACGGCTTTCTGTTTTCTTCATCGACGAAGATCAAAGAGTCACATCAAAGGATATCGGAACAATTGAACAAATAAAATACTTTGCAAAACAGCAACATGCCAAAATTATAGAAGCAGAACTCGATTCACAATTCAGATGCAACGGATCAGACGGTTATATAGCTTGGCTTAGTGATGTTTTGGAAATTCGCCGTACAGCTAATGATATTTTTAATAACGATGACTATACTTTTAAAATTTTTGACGATCCAAATGAAATGCGGGATGCTATAATCAAGGAAAACAAGTACCACAACAAGGCACGCCTATTAGCAGGATATTGTTGGAATTGGGAATCAAAAAACCATCCATCAAAATATGATATCATTTTTCCTGAACATCACTTCAAAGCTCAATGGAATTTTAGTAATACTACAACTTGGGCTATTGACACAGATTCAGTAGAACAAATCGGCTGTATACATACTTCACAAGGTTTAGAATTTGATTATATAGGTGTTATTATAGGCGATGACTTACGATTTGAAAATGGTCACATTATCACAGATTTTTCAAAACGTGCTCGCACAGATCAGTCATTGAAAGGCTTTGTAACAAAATGTAGAAAAGGTGATAAAGTTGCCTTGAAATTTGCTGATACAATTATCCGAAACACCTATAAAACTTTACTCAGCCGTGGCATGAAAGGTTGTTTTGTATATTGTACAGATCAAGCCTTATCAAATTACTTTAAAGAACGGTTGAAGCGTAATAACGATATTTACAATGAAATAACTTATACTGTACAGGAAGCCGCTGAAACAGCAGAAAATTTACTCATTTATAAAACAAAAAAATAATAATGTCAATAGAATAAGTAAATAAAGGCCAGTGCCATTTAGACACTGGCCTTTATTCTCTATAACTATAAAATACTATAATCAATCTTATAATATTCTTACAATTTTAGTACTCTTTGTTTTCTTAAAAATATCATTATTAATTTTTTCTATCCCTTCATCCATGTTATAATACCTTTAACTAACCACAAACGAGGTGAACTTTATGGCAAAATTCATTCCATTCGTCAAGCTGTCGAAAAAGACGCAGCAGGAGATCAACAAAAGCCGTCGCAAAAACTGGGGCAACATTGACCCGGTAACCAAACGTCCCGCAAATTCCAAAGCGTACAACCGCAAAAAAGCTCGGGCCTGGAAAGATACTTTTCCAACGTCTGAGCTTTTTTATTATCTTGTTAAGTTTTAAAACAAAATTTATTTATATTGTTGACTAAAAAAGTTGCATCCTTTCAAAGTCGTAGTATAATAGGCATTATAATAAATTTAAAGTTTTTGAGGGGATGCACTTATGCAAACAAAAAAATTAAAATACCTGCTGCTGTTTGCCGTTATCGCAATAGCCGCCGCAGTGGCATGGTACTTTGCCTACTGGGTCAAAACGCCGCAGTATTCGCTGGGCCTTATTGGCAGCGCAGTACAAAAGCACGATTTTGCGGCTTTTGAAAAGCACGTCGATATGGAAACACTTTACAGCAGTGCTTATGACGATGTCGTTGTTGCCTCTTTTGGTAACGAACGCCTGTCAAGCCCGATTCTGGCTGCGTTAGTACAGAATATCAAAGGTGTTGCCGTCCCGATCCTGATCGACCAGACCAGACAATACGTCAACGGCGGTACTATGGAAGAAGCAGATCCAAGTGATGCTGACTCGCCGATGCTGCAAAACAACGGCACTGATATTGTCAATAATCTGAAAAACAAGACAGGCGTCAATTCTATGCAGTATCAGGGTGTGGAAAAGATTCAGAAAAATGGCAGTGTCGCTGTCGTAACCATCAAAGTTTTCGACAGCGAATTAGACAAACATTTTTTAGTAGAACTTGCTATGCAGCAGCTTACTGACGATACCTGGCAGATAACCAAGATCAACAATCTGAAAACTTTGATCAATGAACGTGATCAGGCCTTACAAAACAAACTGGCTGAACTTAACGCTCCTGTACAAAAGCAGATCGGCGACGCTGTTGCCGTTTCTCCGCAAAAAATCTTTATAACTTCGGCTCCTTATTCCGGCGTTATACGCCTGTTAGAAGCAGATATTCAGCTGACTAACAACGCGATGAGGGAGTTGCAGTATTTTACCGGTGTTCTGGAGCTTTACAACGCTGATAATGAATTATTTTACAGTGGTAATTTTGCCAGCAGCAAAGACCTTGCCGCCAAACAGACCGCAGTTTATAAATTCAACTGGGAGCTGAACCCTTTTCTGACTGATGATGCCAAGGTTATGAACAGCGATTTCAGCAAAGTGACTTGGAAGGCTTCTCTAAGCAGTCTGTCCTTTGCCGACGGCTCTACAATCGAACTTTTAACGCAGCTGCCTGTTAAAGCAGCAACTAAATAAAAACCTGAAAGCCGTAACGCCGATCCAACAGCGTTACGGCTTTTTTATTACCACTGACAGCAGGCTTTCGCTTTGCTGCGGATCAAAGCACCGCCATCTTGCAAAGTTCCGTCGGCAGATGCCAGCTTCCACAGATCCCATCTTTCAAAAGTCGTTGCCGGCCCATAATCATCAAGGTCAGCCGCTTCTGCATGAGTCATAACATAATTATCGTCGATCGGCAAATCCAGTCCCCGGCACAAAACCGCTACTACCCGCGCCAAGGTTTCTAACTGTTGCCGTGTAGGCGGCACGCTGCCAAAGTCCACACCGCCATCGGCATAAGCCACCGCGTCGGCGCAGCAGCAGATGCTTACCGCAACTGCGCCGCTGTTACGATGCCAGGTATGCTCTTTATATTCTGTCAGTTTCCCGCAGCTGCTCCACACTGTACCATCACCTGTGATATTCAAGTGATAGTCGTCATAAGTATTGTTATAATGCCCCGCCGTCCAGTGCAAATAAATCCTTCTGATCTCACCCTTTGCGTTTTCAGCCAGCGCCGCCAATTCCTGCAATGTTATTTCACGCATTTTCTATCCCTCCGTCTCAGGCTGCCTGCGCCTGCTGCTCATCATAAAACTTCTCAACAGTTATATCACAGGTTTTGCCATTGCTTTTTATAATAATATCGCCGCATAAAGCCGTATTGAAAACATCGGCCTGTAAATTGTACAGTCTTTGTACCACTTCCGGGCTGGGATGCTTATATTTATTACCTTCGCCGCTGCTGATGACCGCTATTTTCGGTTTGACAGCAGCTAAAAATTCATTGATCGATGATGTTTTACTGCCGTGATGCGCCACTTTTAAAACCTGCGCCTGCAGTGCCTCAGGGTCAGTTTGCAGCAGATCACGTTCTACTTCGGCCTGAATATCCCCGGTCAGCAGCATTGCAAAATCTTTATACTCCAACCGCAGCACCAGACTGTTGTTATTGGTGTCAGAAGGAGTCCCCTTATACAGCGTCTGCGGACTCAGGACCTTCAGCTTCACCATTTCATTGACCGGAACTTCCTGACCGCCGCGCAGTACTTCAAAAGGAATCTGTTCCTTTTCTATCTGCAAACGAAAGTCGTTATACATTTTAGTTTTATAATTCTGACCGCTGTCATAAACATGTTTTACCGGAAACCTGTTCAGCACCGCTTTCATACCGCCGATATGGTCGGCATGCGGATGTGTAGCGATCAGCATATCGATCTGCTCGACATGATTTTCTTCCAGCTTGGTCAGCAGCCTGGCAGCTTCGCTGCGGTCGCCGCTGTCGATCAGGATATTTTTCCCCTGCATTTGTACCAGGATACTGTCTCCCTGTCCAATATCCAAAGCTGTAACGGCAAGGATATCGTCAGCAGTTTTCACAGCTTCCTGTGTTTTTGCCTCCGCTTTTGGCGGCATTTCTTCGGGTACTGCAGTATCCATCGTCTGTAACTGCTCCAGCAAAACCGGCACATAACTTTTTATCAACTCGCTGTCTTTAGTAACAACGCCGGCTGCAAGCACCAGCGCAGCCAAAAGTATCGCTAAAAATGAAGTCTTCTTCATATGTTCCGCTCCTTAATTTAAATGCAGATCGTGATGCAGCGGCTTAAAAATACTCATTTTACCACCGCGCTCCAGCACTGCTGTTGCAAAACCTGCGTCATAATCTGGCAGCTCCGGCATTTTGCTTTGCTGCAGCTGTTCATTGCCGGGCAGCAGCAATCTTAAAGCATAATCTATTTTTACCGCTCCCAGCCACATCAGATACTCTATCTCGACATCGTGGAAGCCGTCCATATCGGTCCTCAGTGCAGCACACAGCTGTTCCACCTGCAATAGCTGTTCCATATTCATTCCCCTGGTTCCACGCTCGCGCCAATATTCTATAATCTTTCCTAGCCCACGACCTAAAATAAGCTGCTGATGCTGTTTCACCTCAAAAAGCAGCCGGCGGCGCAGATACACGACCTGATCCAGCCCTACTGCCAAAGTACGGTTGGCAAGCTCCAACTTGCTCATGTGTGAATTATCCCACAAAGGTTGGCTTGCACCGGATGCATCCAGCATCAGTAATGGAACAGGCGATTTCAACATACTTTCACTGCCCAGATTATCATAAACGCCGCCATCAGTCAGATAGAGCTTGGCCGGATTTTCCGGTTTCTGCGTTCCCGTACCGTAAAGATCCCTGAATTCTCTTGCCTCTACATCCAGTTCCAAAGGTGCGAAGCCTACCGGATAAGCAGCCGAAGCCGCAACGGCAAAAGCAATGGGGATATCGTCGATATCACTGCTGCGCCCCAGCAGATAACCGTAAATATCACTACTTTTAAACCTGAATCTTTTTAAGGTATTGATACAGGTAGCATTGCAGCTCCATTCTGTCGCTGCCTCTGCCTGCTTCATTTTTCTGCCTTCAAACAGTTCTTCGTCTAACACCTGTGGAAAAGCTTTACTCATCTTCGGCCTTAAAGCAGCCGCCAGAGCCAACTGCTGCAGCTTGGGCAGATATGGCAGCAGATAAGCGAGCCAGGATGCTTTTGTCATGATACGCCTGCGGAAATTGCACTGCCCCAGATTGATCAGTTTCGTTGTCACCCGCCTGTCAAAATCAAGCAAACTGCTGAAATCACCTTCTGCCAAAGCGCTGATGACAGCACCTGCAGCAATACTGCCGCCGGACACAGAGGTTATTTCGCTGACATGCTTTTCAAGTCCCAGCTCTACTAATCTGCGGTAAGCCCCCAGACAGTAAAACGTAGCTCTGAAACCGCCGCCGCTGAACCCCAGATTGATCTTATTATCTATTTCCACTTCATTTTCCCTCCTTTGAAAAAAGCCGCCCATAACAGGCGGCTTTCTTAATCTTCCAGCCATACCGGCCTTCTGGCAAAACCAACATGATAAACTATGTACTGCATCACCACCTGATGCTCACCGATATTCAGCAAATAGAAATTCTTCTCCTGTCCGATGATCCGTCCGCGCGGAGAATCTGACAGACAGCGGTTCAGCAGCTGACGCTGCTTTTCAATGTCTTCCTCATTTACTGTTTTTTCTGGATCGGTATTGCCGATAACAACACGTTTTACATAGCCCACCGCACTTACATCAAATGGTTTCGTCATCATAGTTACCTGCCTTTACACCTCATCAGGCAACGTCATTATCAGCTGTATAATGTTCTTGCCCCTGTGCTCCTGCTGCCGCAGTTTTCTGGATACTTGTGGGGTTGATCGCCGTATTGAGGATATCCAAAACACGGGACAGACCTTCCGGCATCTCGCCCTGAGTAGCGCGGACCTGCACATGATATTTTGCGGAATTATCACTCTTACGGGTATTTTCCTTATGACTGGAGATAGAGCCCTTAACTTTGGCTTTCATGCTGAAAGGACCGATCTGCAAACCCATCTCTGCTTCCAGCTCGCCTTTTTTATCGTCGATTTCCGACTGAGTTTCCGAAGATTTTACTTCCATATCGAAGGTAATATCTACCAGATCGATCGACAGAGACGGAACTTTGACCATCGCCAAAAGCGGGATATTCATTTCCACTTTTTCAGAAGCAGGACCATTGCCGTCATCGCCGTTAGCGCTGCGGGTAAAGCTGAACCCTACGGTACGTACGACCTGTTTATCACCTTCCTTAACCAGGCCGACCTCTTCAATAAAGCGAGCCGTTGCGCCGGCCAGCATCGTCTGTGCGTCACAGGCAGCCTGCAGCGGGCCGCCGATCAAAGACTCCATTGGCAAACCGCCGAATTCTTCTGCCATTTTTACTAATGCCATAATTAACTACATCCTTTCTGTTTGTGCTTTATCAGGGTAGTATTTTCACCATCTGATCATTGATTTTCATAACTGCTTCAGGAGGATCGTTAGACTCAAACAGCAATTCTACATCGACAAAATTATCGGTATCCGTTTTGTTGGAAGACAAAATATTTGCCAGCAGACCGCTGTCATTGCTTTTACCATCATCCCAGCTGCTCAGCTTTACCTTAAACTTCAGCTTCATCTCCTTCAGCTTCAGGGAATTCATCGGTACCAGCGCAATTTTCGGCACCTGCACCAGTACATATTCTAGTTCGCCTGTGTCAGGATTGATACGAGGATATTGGATATCAAAAGTCAGCGGTTTCTGCGACTCGTCAAAATAACGTTTCATAACATTCAAGTGCTGATTTTCGATCATGCTGTGCGCTTTTAAAATTGATTCCTGCATCGCTCCCAACAAATTCTCAAAGTATTGCTTTTTCGCCATCACGGCTCCTCCTCATAATCAAAATTTACGGCTGTAAAGATCGGTCACCTTAACCTGCAGTGCTCTTGCCAAAGCGTCAAGAACCGGAACAGTCGGATGCCGTTCGCCTAATTCGATCGCACTGATCATACTTGTACTGATACCTGATAATTTAGATAAATGCTTTTGCGTCATACGTTTCTCAGTGCGGACCTGGAAACAGATAATAACAAATCATAAGCCAGCCCCCCTTTCTAGGTGCCTTTTTCTTTAGCTCCTCCCCGCAGCTTCAAAAAGTTTTCCATACCGGCTTTGGCAAAATAACCGCTGATGATAACAGAAAACGGCCCGTCAACATAATCTATCAGCCTGTCCGGTATTTCTCTGTATATTAACCAAGTGCCGGCCGAAAACATTATGATGCCGACAAATAACCAGGTCACCGTTCCGACAACCTTTTTGGAGAAGCTCAGTTTTTCATCATCAAGTTCCATAGCTTTCACCTCCCTGGCTTTACATTACTATTATCTTTATCCACAATGGTGGAATATTATAAGAAATACTTTATTATTTTAATGTTTTGCGAATTTTTAAATTGTGAAACATTTTTATTTTTGCTTTTTGTCCTCCCATAAGTCCTCGCAGCTGTATCCCAGTACTTAGAAAGGGCAATAAAAAAGCCCCGCTTACAAAATGTAAACGGGGCTTTCGCCTTTTTCTGTATTTTTACAGGCCTCAGCATGTAAAAAACATGTATCAATATTCACTTTATTACTTTTAATTTTTTTAGATTACTTAAAGCGTTTTAAACGCAGGGCATTGCTTACTACCGAAACCGAGCTCAGCGACATTGCGGCCGCAGCGATCATCGGGTCAAGCAGAGGTCCGCCGAAAATGTGCAGCACTCCTGCGGCTACAGGTATACCAATAATATTGTAGCCAAAAGCCCAGAACAGATTTTCTTTAACGTTGCGGATCGTAGCCTTACTTAAACGCAGGGTAGTACTGATATTACGAATATCTCCGTTGACCAGCACGACCTGCGCCGATTCTATCGCCACATCAGTCCCGCCGCCAACGGCAATGCCCAGATCAGCCTGCGCCAAAGCCGGTGCGTCGTTGATACCGTCGCCAACCATGGCGACGATCTCCCCACCCTGCTGGAAGCTTTTGATCAGCTCGGCCTTATGACCAGGCATCAGCTCAGCTACTACTTCGTCCACGCCAGCCTGCTGCGCAATATAAGCAGCAGCGCGTTTATTATCGCCGGTCAGGATAACGGTACGGATATTCAGCTCGTGCAGCTTCTGCATTGCTTCCTGGGTTTCTTCCTTCAACGTATCGGCGATAGCAAAAATACCGCATAAATTACGGCCGATCGTCAGATAAACGATCGTTTTACCAACTGACGCTAATTTTTCGCCAAGTTCTATGGCATTCGGCGGAATCATTGCCACAGGCTGTACAAAGGACAAATTTCCCAACCGTACGTTGGTATTTTCACAACGGGCAGCGATACCGCCGCCTACCGTAGTTCTAAAATCTGTACAGGTCGGCAGTTCCATCCCTGCGGCCCGTTCTTTGACAGCTACTGCCAGCGGATGAGCTGAACCTTGTTCAATTGCCGCCGCCAGCCTTGTTATCGCTTCTTCTTTGGCTCCATTCCAGCCGATAACGTCTGTTACTATCGGTTTGCCCTTCGTAATCGTACCGGTTTTATCAAAAACCGCCATTGTTACATTATGAGCTGTTTCTAAAGCTTCTGCATTTTTGAACAGTACGCCTTTTTCAGCACCCTTACCTACAGCGACCATGATTGCCGCCGGTGTCGCCAGTCCTAAAGCGCAGGGGCAGGCAATAACAAGTACGGCAACAAAGACCTGCATGGCAAATTTACTGCCGGCGCCGGCAAACCACCAGCTCAAGCCGGCAACTAAAGCTATCACCAGCACTACCGGCACAAAAACCGCCGCAATTTTATCAGCCGTTTTGGCAATCGGCGCTTTCGAGCCCTGAGCCGCTTCGACCATCTGCATGATCTGCGACAGCATCGTATCCTTACCGACTTTTTCGGCCTTAAAACGCAGATACCCGTCGGTAACTACTGTAGCCGCAAAAACATTTTCGCCGACACTTTTACCTACAGGCATACTTTCACCGGTCAGCATCGATTCGTCAATACTGGCGTGCCCGTCTGTGATCACCCCGTCGACCGGTATCTGATTGCCTGGGTGGACGATAACTATATCACCTGTCAGTATCGCTTCGCGCGGAATCTCTACCTCTTCGCCGTCCTTCCAGATAAAGCCTGTCTTCGGCGCCAGGTTAAGCAGGCTGCTGATAGCGTGTCCAGCTTCACCTTTCGCGCGCAGTTCTAAAAACTTACCACACAAAACAAAGGTCAAAATAGCGCCGGCAGATTCAAAATAAAGACTATGCACAGCATGAGGATTTATTTTTGCTAGAACTTCGTAGGTTGAATAGCTGCTGTAAATAAACGCAGCACCCGTACCTAAAGCAACCAGTGTATCCATTGACGGAACACCGTTTTTCAAGCTGATGATACCATTTTTGAAAAACGGACCGCCGGCATACAATATCGGCAGCGTTAATAACAACTGCACAAAAGCATAGACATCGCTCATCTGATCCGGATCTATCGGTACCGGTAAAAATTTACCAGGAACCATCGGCGCCATCGCCAAATATAACAGCGGCACAAAAAAGAAAGCCGCCACTTTCAAACGTTTCTTTAAATCAAGGGCATCCTGTTCCGCCCTCTGTTCAGCTGTCGATTCTTCGCCCGGCGCATCATGTACGACACCAAAGCTCATTCTGGTCACAGCTGCTTCCAGCTGCTCTATCGTCGCCTGATTTTCATCATAACGCACCAACGCCGACTGAGTCGCCAGATTGACTTCCGCTCTGTCGACACCTGGAACCTTCTTTAAAGAACGTTCCACGCCATTAGAACAGGCAGCACAATGCATTCCTGAAATTTTAATAGTTACTGTTTTCATAAGCTTTATTTTTCAACAGTGAAACCAGCTTCTTTTACTGCCATTTCCAACTGCTCCACTGTAGCCGGGGCTTCATATTCTACAACTGCCATGCACTGCTCCAGGTCTACTGCTGCGTGTTTTACGCCCGGTACATCCTCCAATGCCATTTTTACGCCGGCAACACAACCTGCGCACGACATACCAAAAATATACATACTCGCTTTTTCCATAATTTATGCCTCCATTTCGGAATTTGATCCAGTGCTGCCAGTAAAATCGACAGCTTAAATTTTAAGGTTAGCAAAAACTGCCCCTCTACATCTTATAACTCAATCTTAACAACCTGTACAGGCTTTGTCAAATAATAACTCTGCCTTACAGAAGCTTGAAATTATACGCAGCAGGCAGCAATTCATTCCTTAAATCTATTATAACATATGAGTCATTATTCATATATCTTTTTCTGAAAAACCTTTGTGAATTATTTTTCTGCCTGCCGCAGTATTACCACATTTACCTGCTTTTTCTAACTGTCCTGCTTTATTTTTCAACTTCTGTCTATTTTACACAAACCAGTTTTGTTTTATACTATATTTTGTAGATTTAACTGAAGAGGGTGTTTTTTATGCGTAATGACAATATTACAAGGCTGACGCTGGCAGGTATGTTTGCAGCTTTGGCTTTCGTTTGTTTTACTTATCTGCGGATCGAGATCCCCATGGGTGGCGGTATGACCGGCAAAATTTATATCGGTCATGCTTTTATCCTCCTGTCTGCTCTGATTCTGGGGGCAAAATACGGAGCGCTTACAGGTGCAATAGGTCTGTCCCTTGCAGACATTTTAGCCGGTTATACCACATCAGCACCGCCGACTTTTTTAGCCAAATTTCTATTGGGACTGGCGGTAGCCTTTATTGCTCATAAAGTTTTTAACCTGGCTGCGGCAGATGACAAAAAAGCGACTAAGATCGTAACTATAGCGGCTGTTTTCGGCTGCCTGGTCAATGTTATCACCGAACCGCTGATTCGCTATGGCTTTAAAGTCTTCGTTTTAGGACTTCCGCACCAGATAGCCTATCTATCTGCAATCAACTGTGCTGTTTCCATGGCGGTAAGCGCTGTGCCATCTGTTATTTTAGCAGTTTTCCTGTATAAAGCAGTGCAGCATAGTATCCTGAAAAGCTATAAATTTGTTTAACCTTACATTCACAATACCCCTAAAAAATGAAGGCCGCTGCTTGTTAAAAGCAGCGGCCTTCATTTTTAATAATCATTGTTTTATTTTAATCTATCATTTACAACAATAACAGCAGTCTTGCAAGGGAAACTAACGAAATACAGCCTGCGACAACTTTTTTCATGCAGGAAATCTTCTTCTCCCTGCTCTGAGCAGGCTCACATAAAGCTGCTTTTTCTTTAGCTGAAGCATCGATAAACGCTTTAGCATAATATCCATCCAACTCAAGCAGACTGTATTCCCCATTCTCAAATTGAACGGCCAGCTGATACACAGATGCTTTAGGAGGTTTTAACACTGCCCCCATGAGCTCCTGACCATATTCTTCTGTCATCCCCTCAAGTGCACAATCAGACTTTCCTGCAAAAGCATCTTTGATAGCTTCATCAGTTACAAATTCCCACGTATGAATTGTTTCTTTGCTGATGATAATTCCTTCATCAGGTTCTTTAAAATGCATCTTCGTTACGATCATACAAACTGGATTTAAGAAAACAGCACTGCCAGACAGATGCCCCAGGATCACTTTATTTTTAGCCATAAAATTTTCATCCTTCTTTACGACAGATTTTTACTATCATTACAGACTTGGCAATTTACACTTTTTCCCCTTCTTCCTGTTATTGATCCGTAATTTTCTCTGCTATTGCTGCTGTTTATTTCTAGCTTTGCGGCAAAGCTCCTGCCTGCCTCCCTTCACTTTTACACGAAATTTACGACAAAAGGCACAGTACTTTATCAGTACTGTGCCTTTATCTGCAAGATAACCAAACTACGCCTGTCTTAATATTTTTTATCTGATTTTTACACCGCTCTGATTATTTCTCAGCTCTGTTAATAGCGCAGAGGATACCCAAAAGCGCAGCTACGTTGATATTACTGTCGATACCAACACCAAAGATATGTCCATTACCGGGAATCTTCAGTTCTATGTAACAAATACCCTTCGCGTCAGAACCGCGGGAAATAGCATGTTCGTGATAATTAACAAATTCATAGCCCTCTACGCCGATTCCTGCCAGCGCCTGGAAGAATGAATCTATCGGGCCGTTGCCGACACCGGCAACTTCTTTCATATCACCACAAACATCGATTTTACCTTCAAAACGAGTATGTGTAGTGCCATCCAACTCCCGTTGTTCCAGGAAGCTGTGGGAAGCCAGTTTGTATTTACCATCAAACTCTACATATTCACGGTTAAACAAGTCAACGATCTGTTCTTCCTTCAATTCATCACCAAAAGCATCGGAAGCAGCCTTCACGATATTGCCAAATTCAGGATGCATTTCCTTCGGCAGCCTGTAACCGACAGCATGCTGCAGCACAAAAGCTGCGCCGCCTTTACCGGATTGGCTGTTGATACGGATAACAGGTTCGTATTCACGGCTCAGATCAGCAGGATTGATCGGAAGATACGGTACTTCCCAATAAGGAGTATCGCTTTCCGCCATATATTCGTAACCCTTACGTATAGCATCCTGATGCGAACCGGAGAACGCGGTAAACGCCAATTCACCCGCATAAGGCTGGCGCTCGGGCACCTTCATCTTGGTACAGGCCTCATAAATTTTTTTGACCGCCAGAATATTGGAAAAATCAAGCTCCGGATCAACGCCCTGAGTATACATATTCAAAGCAACTGTCACAATATCAAGATTGCCAGTGCGCTCGCCGTTGCCAAACAATGTTCCTTCGATGCGGTCTGCTCCGCCCAGCAGGGCAAGTTCAGCCGCAGCAACACCTGTCCCGCGGTCATTATGCGGATGAATGCTGATAATAGCAGCTTCCCTGTTTTTCATCTTAGTACAGAAATATTCGATCTGATCCGCATATGTGTTCGGCGTTGACATTTCCACTGTTGAAGGCAGATTCAGAATGATCGGGTTCTCATTCGTTGCCCCCAGGGTTTCCATTACCGACTCGCATATTTCAATAGCAAAATCGATCTCAGTACCGGTAAAGCTTTCAGGAGAATATTCATACCGAATATTCATACCGCTGCTGGCAATTTCTTCCTCAGTCAGCTGACGGATAAGTTTTGCACCCTCCACTGCGATCTTGATAATGCCTGGCATATCTTCTTTAAATACGACCTTCCTCTGTAAGGTAGAGGTAGAGTTATAAAAATGTACGATAACGTTTTTAGCGCCTTTAACTGCTTCAAAAGTTTTTTTGATCAGTTCCGGACGCGCCTGTACCAGTACCTGAATCGTTACATCATCGGGAATATGATGCCCTTCGATCAAAGTGCGCAGGATCTCATATTCGGTTTCAGATGCAGACGGAAAACCAACTTCTATTTCTTTAAAGCCAATATCTACCAGAGTCTTGAACATCAGCAGCTTTTCTTCCAGCTGCATCGGCGTAACCAAAGCCTGATTCCCGTCGCGCAGGTCAACACTGCACCAAATCGGCGCCTTGGTAATAGTTTTATTCGGCCATTGGCGATTCGGCCACTGGAGCGGCTGAAAAGGAATATACTGTTTACTTGCTTGTTTCATAAATATTTGCCTCCAATCTGTTTATGCCGGCGCAGCGGCCCAACTTCGGAAGCGGAAATAAAAAATCCCCGCTCCCTACGATAAATGCATAGGGGCGAGGAACTGTTATCCACGCGGTACCACCCTAATTCAGCTGCCAAGCAGCCCTCTCAGCCTCAAACAAGGCCCAGGCTCTTAACGTTGCCACACGTTCTGCTCTACATATCAAGCAGACAACTCCGGGATGAGTTATACATAAAACTTTTGCCATCGACTTGCACCAACCGTCGACTCTCTGAGGCCTGCCAGTTTTATCTTGTTCCCTTCACAGTCTTTGAGGTGAAAATTTTTGAATTGTTAAAAGTTATTATACCTACTTGCCTGATACTTGTCAAGAGAAAATATACGACTCTAAAACGTCATCTTCATTAAAATGATTACATAAACTAAATAAAAAGCATACTTTTACTGCATATTATAACAACAGTATTTATTTTTTTAATCCTGTTTAGTTAATTCAAAGGAGTCTTTTCATATTGACAAAAAGAAAACCCGCACAAATTGTGCGGGTTTTGAACTTCTGTTCCCAATGATTAACGTTTCGAGAACTGGCTTGCTTTACGCGCTTTTTTAAGACCGTATTTACGACGTTCTTTTTCGCGCGGATCGCGAGTCAGGAAGCCAGCTTTTTTCAAAGCCGGACGATATTCAGCGTCAACGTCGAGCAAAGCACGAGCGATACCATGACGGATCGCACCTGCCTGACCGGAAATACCGCCGCCAATAACATTTACGAGTACGTCGTATTTGCCTTTGGTTTCAGTAATTTCAAGCGGTTGGTTAACGATGAGTTCCAATGTTTTCAGACCAAAATAATTGGTCAGCTCACGGCCGTTAATAACGATTTTACCTTCACCCGGAACCAGGCGAACGCGAGCAACTGAAGATTTGCGACGACCAGTCGCACTATAAGTAACTACTGCCATTTACGTTTCCTCCTCCGGATTATCTTACGTTGATTTCTAAAGTTTCAGGTTTTTGAGCTGCATGCGGGTGTTCAGGACCAGCATATACATGCAGTTTAGTGTAGATCTGGCTGCCAAGGCGATTTTTAGGAATCATACCTTTAACTGCGAGTTCTACCATTTTTACCGGGTTCTTAGCGAGCATATCGCCAGCTTTTGTGTAGCTGTCGCCGCCAAGGTAACCGGAATGACGGAAGTAAACTTTTTGAACCAGTTTTTTACCGGTCAAAACTACTTTGTCAGCATTGATTACGATTACATGATCTCCGGTATCCATATGCGGAGTAAAAGTCGGTTTGTGTTTGCCACGAAGGATTTTTGCAACTTCGGCTGCCATGCGGCCAAGAGTTTTATCAGCTGCGTCAACAACGAACCATTTACGTTCGATATTGGACGGATTAGCCATAAAAGATTTCATCCTTATGTCCCTCCCTAAAGTATTTCCTGTTCGATGTAATTTTATCGTTTCTCTCCGGGGCTAGTGGAGATAGGCGTAAAATCACGTATGTATATTGTAACCATCTTGACATTTTTTGTCAAGTAAAATCAGGATTATTTTCTGATTTTTTCAATATCTGCCAGAAAATGCGGTATATAACCAACATAATCTAAATAAAGTCCCTGAGGAGGCGCCGGGGCAACCTTAAAATGACGCTTGCCTGCTGCAAATTCACTTTTAAATGCAGCAATACTTTTAGTGCCTTTGCCGACTTCTACCAGATGCCAGACGATATTACGCACCATATGATATAAAAATCCATTACCTTCAATGCAGAATTCCAGTTCTCCCTGCTCTTTTGGCAGCCATTCAGCGCGGTAAATCGTTTTAACAGGCGAACTTTGCACACTGCCGGCCGAACGGAAAAACGAAAAATCATGTGTTCCCAAAAGCAGCTGTGCTGCCTCCTGCATCGCTTCAAGCCGCAGATATTCCCGCATTTGCCAGACATAGTTACGCAGGAAAGGGTCCGCATGTTTATTCTGCACTATGCGATAACAATAACGTTTCCAACAAGCGCTGTATCTGGCATGAAAACCTTCGTCAGCTTCCTCAGCCTGCCAAAGCACGATATCCTTCGGCAGGATTCCTGCACAGGCCTTTAAAAGATTCTCCAATGGAATACTACCGCTGGTTGTCAGCGACACTACCTGCCCCCGTGCATGCACACCCGTATCAGTACGTCCAGAACCGGCTGTAACGATTTTTTCGCCGCAGAGCAAGGATAGTTTCTCTTCAAGCACCTGCTGCACTGTAAGAGCATTAGTCTGCTTCTGAAAACCATGGTAATTAGTGCCGTCATAAGCCACTGTTAATTTCAGAGTACGCATAACGCGTTCCCCCAGCGAATAAACGCCATCAGACCAATCAAAACAAACACTGTCGCTAATGCCGCATAGTCACGTCCATAATAAACGAGCTCGTGCATACGGCTGCGTCCTTCTCCACCGCGATAACAACGTGCTTCCATTGCTACCGCCAGATCATCGGCACGTCTGAACGCACTGATAAAAAGAGGTATCAAAAGCGGCAGCATATTTTTGGCTCTCTGCATCAGATTGCCGCTGGAAAAATCAGCCCCGCGTGCGGTCTGTGCCTTCATAATCCTGTCTGTTTCCTCAAGCAGCGTAGGTATAAACCGTAAGGCGATCGTCATCATCATTGCCAGCTCATGCGCTGGTACGCCAAAACGTTTAAATGGGCGCAGCAGAGCCTCTATCCCGTCAGTCAAAACTATTGGTGAAGTCGTAAATGTCAGTATCGAAGAAATCAGCAGCAGCAGAATCAGACGCATCGACATTTTCAGGCCCATTTCCAGACCTTCCTGCGTTACTTTAAAAAATTTCCAGGAAAAAATTACATTTTCACCCTGCCCTGTAAACATATGGATTACCATTGTCAGAACAATGATGATCCACAGCGGCTTTATTGATTTTAGAACCAGCATCAGCGGCAGACGTGATAAAAGAATAATCAAAAATACGAAACCCCAAAGTATTCCATAAGATACGGCTCCTGAGGCCAGAAAAATAGCGACAATGAAAAATAATGTTATCAGTATCTTCGTCCGCGGGTCCAACTTATGAATCAGAGAATTTCCCGGGTAATATTGTCCAAGCGCAATGTCAGTCAGCATTTATTTCAACCCCTTTGCTGTTTTGATCTGCGCTTCCAGTGCTTCCGCAGTCATGGTATCCGCCTGGATTTCCATCCCGCGTGCACGCAGTTCATCACTGAGTTTAAAAAGCTGCGGTACGTCCATGCTTACCGCCAAAAGTTCATTTTTATGATTTTGATAAATTTCAGCAGGACTTCCGTCTAAAATGACGCGTCCACCGGAAATAACCAGCAGCCGGTTACTGTAACGGGCTGCTTCTTCCATACTGTGCGTAACTAAAATCACAGCCATCCGGCGTTTTTTATACAAAGCCATGATTTCTGCAAAAACAGCATCACGTGAACGCGGATCAAGTCCGGCAGAAGGTTCGTCTAAAATCAGATAATCAGGATCCATTGCTATTACCCCGGCAATCGCCACGCGGCGCATTTGTCCTCCGGAAAGCTGAAACGGAGACCGGCTGGCAAAGGTTTCAAAATCCAAACCCACAAATCTCATCGCGTCTTGGACCTGCTGCTTAACCTCATTCTCCTGCATCCCCTTATTCCGCGGTCCAAATGCAATATCCTCAAAAACAGTTTCAGCAAAAATCTGATGTTCAGGATATTGGAAAACCATACCAACCTGGTGTCTTGCTTTTTTTACGGCTTCACCTTTGCCGCTGATATCCAGTCCATCAATCGTTACTTTACCTGCCGACGGTTTTAAAAGACCATTCAGATGCTGCACTAAAGTCGATTTTCCGCTGCCGGTATGCCCGATCACAGCAACAAACTCCCCTTTGTCCACAGTCAGCGAAACACCTTGCAGCGCTTTGCGTTCGTAGGGTGTTTTGTCCATATATGTAAATTCTACGTTTTCTAATGTTATCGGCATATGCTTTCAGCCAACTCCTCATTTGTAATAATTCCCTGCTGTAAATTCAGACCGCTTTGCCGCAAATCATCGGCAATTTTAGCAGCTAAAGGCGCTTCTAAGCCTAAAGCATATAACTCTCGTACATGACTGAACACCTCTTTCGGCGTCCCCTGCATTTTGAGCTTGCCCTCTCCCATAACAATGATTCGGTCAGCCTGCAGCGCCTCTTCCATATAATGAGTTATATAAACCACGGTAATGCCTTTTTCCCGGTTCAATTTTTTGACAGTAGTTACTATTTCTTTGCGTCCCTGTGGATCGAGCATAGCCGTCGGTTCATCTAAAACAATACACTTGGGTTCCAATGCTAAAACACCTGCGATCGCCACGCGCTGTTTTTGACCGCCGGAAAGCAGATGCGGAGCATGCTTGGCATAATCACTCATACCTACTGCCGCCAGCGCAGCATCCACTCTTGTTCTTATTTCTGCCGTCGGCACCCCTATATTTTCCGGTCCAAAGGCAACGTCTTCCTCGACAATTGCCGCCACGATCTGATTATCAGGATTTTGAAACACCATCCCCACATGCTGGCGAATATCCCAAAGATTTTCTTCTACCGTAGTATCCATACCCTCGATCAGGCACACACCTTCACTTGGCCTCTGCAAAGCGTTAAAATGACGCGCTAAAGTACTTTTACCACTGCCATTGGCACCAATAACAGCAACAAATTCACCTTGTCTTATTTCTAAATTGATCCCATCCAAAGCCTTTATTTCTTTATTTTCACTGTCTGTATAAACATGTGTTAAATTTTTTACTTCAATTATAGTTTGCATGGCAAACCTCCGCTTAATTCAGTACCTTTATATTATATTATTCCAGCCCAGGTACGTCAACCGCTTCCAGCACACTTGGTTAACTTTACAAAAATAAGACCCGGAACAGTCCGGATCTTATTTTCAAACTTTCTTATTCTCGAATTTGCAGCTGCAACATTTGAAACAAGGCTATTTTTACTTTACCGCAGCTTCCATAAATTAATACTGATATCCATATGTATAAAAAGAATTTCTCAGAAGTATCTTTCAATTCTATAGCAAAGCAAATTTTTCGCTTTCAAAAATTGCTTTCATACGGCACAGACAAAAAGGATGCCCTGCAGGATCAAACATCACACGCCATTCTTCAGAAAACTGTTCAGCTGCCATTGTTGCTCCGCAGTTAATCGCATGCTGAACCGCTTCTTCCAAATCATTGACTGCAAAGTCCAAATGCGCCATCTGCTGCTGTACTCCCGGTTCTTCCGGCCACACAGGCGGACAGTACTCTGGATTTCGCTGAAAAAGTATTCCCGGATAAGCTCCCTGGGACATTCCAGGTACTCCTATACAGGCCCAGTTCTCATCATAAAAAGGGATTTCCCAATTTAGCAGCTCTGCATAGAATTTAGCCAACGCATAAGGGTTTATGCAATCCAGTGTGAAAGAATACATTTTGATTTTCAATTCTTTCTCCATTTTTAATCCTTCCAATAAAAGATGATTTTCTTATTATTTATCAGCTTTCATCCAGCTGCGCATCAGCTGTACTTCACGCCAGCCTAAATATGCGGCCAGGACAGCAGCCGCAAAATCCGCTGTCATACCTGCATACATAACGCCGTTAATGCCATAAAACAAAGGTAGTATGACAATCAGAGGCAGTAAAAAAATAATCTGCCTGGTCAGGGAAAGAATGATACCTTTAGTTGCTTTACCAATGGACGTAAAAAAATTGGAAGAAATCGGCTGGATACAATCTAAAAAGGTGAAGAACAAATAAATTCTGAAATATTCCTCCGCAAATTGATAATAAGCTTCTGATCCTTCACCGAAGAAACCAATGATCTGCCGCGGGAAAAGCTGAAAACAGGCAAAAGCAATAATGGATACTACCGTTCCTATCAGCAGCGTTAAGCGGTAAGCTTCTATAACACGTCCGTATTTTTTTGCGCCGTAATTAAAACTGACTATTGGCTGCAGCCCCTGTGACAACCCAATAATGATTGAAAAATAAATCATATTTACTTTCGTAATGATCCCTGAACAGGCCAGAGGTATCTCACTGCCGTATATTGAATCTGCGCCATAATGAGTCAAAGTATTGTTTAATGTTATTTGCACTACCATAATCGCAAATTGATTAAAACAGCTGGCAGCGCCAAGTGCCGAGATCAAACGGGAACGTTCCCAGTTTGGCAGCAAATCGTTTTTAGACAACGGCAAAGTCTTGAACTTTCTTAAATATCCAGCGACCATAAGCCCCGACACAACTTGCCCGATAACAGTTGCAGATGCTGATCCGGCAATACCCCAATCCATTACAAAAACAAACAGCGGATTGAGAATCAGATTGATAAAAGCGCCGGTCAGCATACAAATCATTGAATACTTAGGACTGCCGTCAGCGCGCACTAAAGTGCTGCCCCCCGTCCCCAAAATCAAAAACGGGAAACCCAGACAATTGATTCCCGCAAAAATAAGCGCATACTTTAAAACAATATCTGTTGCTCCAAAAGCGATCATCAAAGGTTTTAAAAATACCAGTACAAATACCGCTAGCACCACACCACTTCCAACAAGCAGCGTTATGGCATTACCAATATATTTAGCCGCTTCCTCGCGTTTACCTGCCCCAAGTTTCAAATTGAAATTAGACGCACCGCCAACGCCAAAAAGCAGCCCTAACGCAGTACATACCGTAGTTAACGGCAAAGCGACATTAGTAGCCGCATTACCGTACATCCCAACGCTGCGCCCAATAAAAAACTGATCAACAATATTATATAAGGCTCCTACCAGCATAGCTATAATACTTGGTAAAGCAAAATCATGTAAAAGTCTGCTTATTTTTTCACTTCCAAGTGGATTTTCTTCATTTACCTTCATAAATTATTCCTCACATATTTCTAACTTTTTCTCATATAATTATTATACATCTTTTTTATCCTGTATTGCTAATGCCACTTGTGAATTAACTGTGTCCCTTTGGGAATTTCCCACTAACAATAATAAAAAAACCAGGAACAAAAGTTCCTGGTTTTCATGCTTATTCTTAAACAAGCTCGATAATTGCCATTTCAGCAGCGTCACCGCGACGAGGACCTACTCTGTAAATACGAGTAAAGCCGCCTTGTCTTTCTGCATATTTCGGAGCGATTTCATCAAAAAGCTTTCTGGTAGCTTCTTCATCGACGAGAACTGCAAGAACTTGACGACGGGCATGCAAGTCGCCTTGTTTTGCCAAAGTAATCAATTTGGCTACATGGCTGCTAACTTCCTTAGCTTTAGTCACAGTAGTTTCAATTCTCTCGTGTTTGATGAAGGAGCTCAAAATGCTGCGAAACAAAGCTTTACGGTTGCTGGAATTACGGCCCAGTTTTCTGTATGTCATTCGTTTCCGACCCCCTTCTTATTCTTCGTCACTATTGCGTAAAGCCAGTCCCAAATCGGCTAATTTTTTCTTAACCTCATCGAGGGATTTACGACCTAAGTTACGTACTTTCATCATGTCTTCTTCGGTCTTTTGAACCAGTTCATCAACAGTATTGATGCCTGCACGTCTCAAGCAGTTGTTGGAACGTACGGACAAATCAAGATCGTCGATGGAAACGGAACCAGGACCTGCTTGGACAGGCTCCTCGACCGGAGCGGTCTCAGAACTGCCAACTACGGTGACCATACTGCTGGAAGCAGCGGTACCGGTTTGGAACAACTTCAGGTAATCAATCATGATACTGGATGCCATGCTGATTGCTTCGTCCGGCTCAACGCTTCCGTCTGTCCAAACTTCCAAAGTCAGCTTGTCATAATTGGTAACGTTACCAACACGAGTATCGGTAACACCAAATTTTACTCTCGTAATCGGAGAATAAATGGAATCCACAGGAATCATACCAATCGGTTGATCAGGGCGTTTGTTCTTATCAGCAGGAACATAGCCCAGCCCCTTGTCGATGGCAATCTCCATATTGAGTTTCGCATCTTTGTCCAAGGTAGCAATATGCAGCTCAGGATTCAAAATCTCTACGTCGGCATCAACAAGGATGTCTGCTGCAGTAACTTCTTGCTCACCGCTGCATTCGATACGTAAAGTTTTTGGTTCTTCACTGCTTACTTTAAGGCAAAGAGCCTTGATGTTGAGGATAATATCCGCAACATCTTCTCTTACGCCTGGAATTGTAGAGAATTCGTGCAGCACGCCGTCAATTTTAACAGCTGTAACCGCAGCACCGGGTAAAGAAGAAAGCAATACTCTGCGAAGGCTGTTGCCCAGCGTGATACCGTAGCCTCTTTCCAACGGTTCCCATACAAATTTGCCATAACGGCCGTCATCGCTGATCTCAGCGGTGACCATTTTAGGTTTTTCTATTTCGATCATGCGGAAAGCCTCCTTCTCGTGCGTATTACCACAATACGCCTAATGTTGGGTGGCAGATGTTCAACTAATTATTTAGAGTACAACTCAACGATGAGATGTTCTTCGATAGGAACATCGATTTCCTCACGGGTCGGGAAACGATCAACTTTACCGCTCAAGCTTTGAGCATCGAGAACGAGCCAAGCAGGAGTAGTTTTGGAAGCCAGGGTTTCAGCCATACCTTTGAAGTATTCTTTACCACGGCTGTTTTCCATAACGCTGATAACGTCGCCGGCTTTTACCAAAGCGGAAGCGATATCAAGACGTTTGCCGTTAACAGCGATATGACCATGAGTTACCAATTGACGAGCTTGGCTACGGCTATCGGCCAGGCCAAGACGGTAAACTACATTGTCCATTCTTCTTTCCAGAAGAACGAGCAGGTTTTCACCTGTAATACCTTTTTGTTTTTCGGCTTTAACGAAGGTATTATGGAATTGACGTTCTAACATACCGTAAATACGGCGTGCTTTTTGTTTTTCACGTAACTGAATACCGTACTCAGATACTTTTTTGCGTGCTTGACCATGCTGACCAGGAGCATAGGAGCGAACAGCAAAAGCGCATTTGTCGCTGTAGCATCTGTCACCTTTAAGAAACAGTTTTGCGCCTTCACGACGGCATTGACGGCATACAGCCTCAGTATATCTTGCCATTTAGCGGGTACACCTCCAATAAATTAAACTCTTCTACGTTTCGGCGGACGGCAGCCGTTGTGAGGAATCGGAGTAACGTCTTTAATGGAGTTAACTTCGAGACCTGCAGCCTGAAGAGCACGAATAGCTGCTTCACGACCAGCGCCGGGGCCTTTAACGAATACTTCAACTTGTTTCAAGCCATGTTCCATTGCAGCTTTAGTTGCTTCTTCAGCAGCCATCTGAGCAGCAAACGGAGTGCTTTTACGGGAACCGCGGAAGCCTAAGCCGCCGGCAGATGCCCAGCTGAGTACATTACCGTTCATATCGGCAATAGTAACGATAGTATTATTGAAAGTGGAACGAATATGAGCTACGCCACTTTCGATATTTTTACTTACTTTCTTTTTGTTGCGAACAACTTTTTTACCAGCCACTCGTTTATCCCTCCCTCACTGATTATTTCTTCTTACCTGCAATAGTACGTTTCGGACCTTTGCGAGTACGAGCATTGTTTTTGGTATTTTGACCACGAACGGGCAAGCCCATACGATGTCTGCGGCCGCGATAGCTACCAATTTCAATCAGGCGTTTTATATTGAGGGATTCCTCACGGCGGAGGTCACCTTCTACTTTATAATCACCATCGATAGTTTCACGAAGTTTTGCAACTTCTTCCTCTGTCAGATCGCGAACGCGGGTATCAGGATTGATACCGGTTTTGCTCAGGATCTCACGAGACAGGGTAAGACCGATGCCATAAATGTACGGCAGTGCGTATTCAATACGTTTGTCTCTAGGTAAATCGACACCAGCAATACGTGCCATTAACGCTGCACCTCCTTCTTAGCCTTGTTTTTGTTTATGTTTCGGGTTTTCGCAAATTACCATTACATGGCCTTTGCGTTTAATGACTTTGCATTTTTCACATATTGGTTTAACAGACGGTCTGACTTTCATATTTTAAACCTCCTCTTGCCTGTCTTTGGTTATTTGAACCGATAAGTAATTCTTCCACGACTTAAATCGTACGGAGTAAGCTCGACAGTAACCCTATCGCCAGGCAAAATTTTGATGAAGTTCATACGTATCTTACCGGATATGTGTGCCAGAATCACATGACCGTTTTCCAATTTAACTTGGAACATGGCGTTCGGTAGGGATTCTAAGATTGTGCCTTCAACTTCAATTACGTCTTGTTTGGACACAGCGTTTTACCTCCTTACTTCAGCGCCCCGAGACTAGCTTTAACATCAGCGTAAACTTTGCCGATTTCCTGCAGGCCATCGATTTCATGATATACGCCTTGTTTTTTGTAGTACTCGATCAACGGTTCCGTTTGCGAATGATATGCATGCAAACGATTTTTTACAGTTTCTTCTTTATCGTCGTCACGTTGATACAACGCGCCGCCGCATTTATCGCACATACCTTCCACCTTACTGGGATTGTATTCTACATGATATGTAGCGCCGCAGGCCTTGCAGATACGTCTGCCGGTGACCCTGCCTACAAGCTCAGCGTCAGGAACTACGATATTAACCACACCGGTCAATTTAATGCCCAGATCAGTTAAAATGCCGTCGAGGGCAACAGCCTGCTCTTCGGTTCTTGGAAATCCATCCAAGATAAAGCCATTGGCACATTCAGGTTTGGCTAAGCCTTCCCGAACAATACCGATGGTAACGACGTCGGGCACGAGGCCACCGGCGTCCATGTATCTTTTTGCCTCTTTACCTAATTCTGTGCCTTGCTTAACAGCTGCACGGAACATATCACCAGTAGAGATATGCGGAATTTTGTATTCAGCAATGAGTTTTTCTGCTTGAGTGCCTTTACCGGCACCCGGAGGTCCCATCAAAAGAATATACATTCTAATCTTCCTCCTATTTCATAAAGCCCTGGTAATGACGCATCAAAACCAAAGACTCTACTTGTTTCATTGTATCCAATGCAACACCGACTACGATCAAAAGGGCCGTACCACCGAAATAGATACCCTCTATACCGGTGATCCAACCAACAACATTCGGCATCAGAGCAATCAATGCGAGAAAGATTGCGCCGGCCAGAGTGATTCTGGACATGATTTTATCCAAGTAATCAGTTGTCGGTTTGCCAGGACGCAGTCCGGGAATAAAACCGCCATATTTTTTGATATTATCCGACATTTCAGCTATATTCACGCTTACTGCGGTATAGAAGTAAGTGAAGAATAAAATCATCAATACATACAAAGTAGTTTGAAGAGGAGTACCCCATGCAAACCAGCCTGCAACAGTTTTTACCCAAGGAATGTCTACAAACTGGCCAATCGTAACCGGAAACATCAGCACGGAGGATGCAAAGATGATCGGAATTACGCCTGCCTGGTTGACCTTTAAAGGAATGTAGCTGGTGTGACCACCGTACATTTTACGGCCAACAACACGTTTTGCATATTGAACCGGGATTTTGCGAATACCTTGAGAGATCGCTACAACAAAGACAATCATCGCCAAAGCTATCACCGCGAACAAAATCACGTTCAGAATGTTAACCGTGCCGGCTTGCAGATATTGGAAAATAACATGCATTCCATCAGGAAGTCTGGAAACGATACCAGCAAAGATGATCAGCGAGATACCGTTACCGATACCTTTAGACGTAATCTGTTCACCGATCCACATCAAAAATACCGTACCAGCAGTTAAACTGATTGCAATCAACAGAATCGACATGATCCCGGGGTTATTGATTGCTGATCTCAGACCATAAGCCATACCTAAAGCCTGGATAAAACCAAGCAGAACTGTACCGCCGCGAGTCAGCTGAGTAACCTTTTTCTGACCTTCCACACCTTCTTTGGACCATTGTTCTAATGTAGGAACAACGACCTTTAATAATTGAAGGATAATGGACGCATTGATATATGGAGTAATACTCATAGCAAAAATTGAGAATTTGCTCAAGGCGCCGCCGGAGAACATATCAAGCAGGCCAAACAAATTACCGCTTTGGAAAAGCTGCTCGATCATGGCTACGTTAACGCCAGGAACAGGGATATGTGTTCCAGCCCGAAAAACGATGAACATGGCGAGAGTAAATACAACTTTTTGCCTGAGTTCCGTAATTCTGAAAATATTAGCGAGGGCTGCGAACACTTAGATCACCTCTACTTTTCCGCCGGCAGCAATAATTTTTTCTTCAGCAGATTTGCTGAAACCCATAGCTTGAACCGTGAGCTTTTTAGTAAGCTCGCCGTTGCCGAGGATACGAACACCATCACGAATGTTTTTGATCATTCCGTGTTCGATCAGCATTACAGGTTCAACTACTGTGCCGTCTTCAAAGCAATTGAGACTACCAACATTGATTTCGACATAATTCATGCCAAATCTATTATAGAATCCACGTTTAGGCAAACGCAGATACAAAGGTTTTTGACCACCTTCAAAACCAGGACGTTTTACGCCGCCGGAGCGGGATTTTTGTCCTTTTTGACCTTTGCCAGATGTTTTACCAAGTCCGGAACCGAGACCACGGCCAACGCGAACGGAGGCTCTTTTAGATCCCGGAGCGGGAGATAATTCATGCAAATTCATCTGTAGCACACCTCCTTGTTTTAAGCTTCAACTTTTTCAACTTTCACAAGATGTTCAACTTTGTGAATCATACCGCGAATAGTCGGGGTGTCGTTTTTAACAACAGTAGAATTGATTTTTCCTAAGCCCAGAGCCTTTACGGTTGCGCGTTGATCCTGCGGGTAACCGATCAAGCTACGGGTCAGCGTGATTTTAACTTGTTCCATCATGCTACCTCCTTAGCCAAGTAATTCTTGTACGGTTTTTCCGCGCAGAGCTGCAACAGCTTCAGCACTTTTCAGGGATTTTAAACCTTCCAAAGTTGCACGAACAACATTGTTAGGGTTATTAGAACCTTGACATTTGGTCAAGATATCACGTACGCCTGCCAATTCAAGTACGGCACGAACAGGGCCGCCGGCAATAACGCCGGTACCTTCTGCAGCCGGTTTCAAGAACACACGGCCTGCGCCGAACACACCAATGATTTCATGAGGAATGGAAGTGCCAACCATAGGAACAGTAATCAGGTTCTTTTTAGCATCTTCAACGCCTTTGCGGATAGCTTCCGGAACTTCGGCAGCTTTACCAAGGCCCATACCAACATGACCGTTTTCGTCACCAACTACAACGAGTGCGGAGAAGGAGAAACGACGTCCGCCTTTAACAACCTTTGCAACGCGGTTGATGAATACGACTTTCTCTTTTAAGTCGCTTTCTTGTTTTTCGAAATTCGCCACTTTTATTCCTCCTTCTATTAGAATTGCAGTCCAGCTTCACGAGCCGCGTCTGCCAGTGCAGCAACACGACCGGTGTACAGGTAACCGCCACGATCAAATACAACTTCTTTAATTCCTTTAGCCAAAGCTTTTTCAGCAATAGCCTTGCCAACTGCTTTAGCAGCTTCAGTATTGCCGCCGTAGTTAGCTTTCAAGTCTTTCTCAACAGTGCTGGCAGCAACAATCGTTTCGCCTGTTACATCGTTAATCACTTGTGCATAAATATTGGACAAGGAACGATATACATTCAAACGAGGTTTTTCTGCCGTACCGATAATATATTGACGAGAACGGAGATGACGTTTTTGACGTTTCTCATTTTTATCAACTCTGTTAAGCAAGAGTTTCACTCCCTTCTTTTAGAAATTACTTCTTGCCTTTAGCGCCAGCTTTACCCATCTTACGACGAACGTATTCGCCTTCATAACGAATACCTTTGCCTTTATAGGGTTCAGGCGGACGCAGAGTGCGGATTTCAGCTGCAACTGCGCCGACTTTTTCTTTGTCTGCGCCGCTGACAACGATTTTGTTAGGAGCCGGAACTTCAAAAGTAATACCTGCAGGCGGCTCTTTTACTACCGGATGAGAGAACCCGAGAGTAAAGTTGATGTTATTGCCTTGTTTAGCGGCACGATAGCCGACACCGGCAATTTCTAAAGATTTGCTGAAACCGGTGGTTACACCGACAACCATGTTGTTGATCAGAGTACGGGAAAGACCGTGCATGGAACGATGAGTTTTTTCATCACTCGGACGTTCAACAGTCAGTACGCCGTTTTCCAGAGTCAATTTCATATCTTTATTGATTTGGCGAGATAATTCGCCTTTGGGACCTTTAACGGTAACCAAATTATTTTCAATAGTAACTGTAACGTTAGCGGGTACAGTAATTGGTTGTTTACCAATTCTAGACACTTATGAGCACCTCCTATCTTTCAAGTATTACCAGACGTATGCCAGCACTTCTCCACCGAGACCAGCCTTACGGGCAGCTTTATCGGTCATCAGGCCTTGAGAAGTGGAGATCACTGCGATACCGAGACCACCGAGGACTCTGGGCAGCTGATCTTTTTGAGAGTATACTCTCAAGCCGGGCTTAGAAATACGTTTGATACCGGAAATAACTTTTTCCTTATTAGCACCGTATTTCAGGCTGACGCGGATAACATTTTGTTTGCTATCGGCAATTACTTCAAAATCTTTAATGAAACCTTCAGCTTTCAAAATCTCAGCAATAGCTACTTTGATTTTGGAGCCGGGGATTTCAACTTTATCGTGATGAACCGAGTTTGCGTTACGAATACGGGTAAGCATATCGGCAATCGGGTCAGTCATTACCATACTTAAATACCCTCCTTCCTAATTTGCTGTTTTACCAGCTAGCTTTGGTTACTCCCGGAATAGCGCCTTGGTAGCTGTATTCACGGAAGCAGATACGGCAGAGACCGAATTTACGCATATAGCCATGTGGTCTGCCGCAAACCTTGCAGCGATTATAACGGCGAACTTCAAATTTCGGCTCATTTTTCCATTTTTCAATCAGGGCTTTTTTAGCCAAGGTATTCCCTCCTCACTTATGCGCTGAACGGCATTCCGAGGAGTCTGAGTAATTCTCTGGCTTCCTCGTCAGTCTTAGCGGTAGTAACAATGATGATATCCATTCCACGGACTTTATCGATCTTATCATATTCAATTTCCGGGAAAATCAATTGTTCTTTCATGCCCAATGCGTAGTTGCCACGGCCGTCAAAAGCGGTGGGATTTACGCCGCGAAAATCGCGTACACGCGGAAGAGCAATGTTCATCAACTTATCAAGGAAGTAATACATGCGGTCACCGCGCAGGGTAACTTTGGTACCGATCGGCATCCCTTGACGCAATTTAAAAGCTGCAATGGATTTTTTAGCTTTAGTGATGACTGGTCTTTGACCAGCGATCAAAGTCAGATCTGCAACAGCAGAATCTAATGCCTTGCTGTTAGCTACAGCTTCACCGATACCCATATTGATGACAACTTTTTCGATTTTAGGGATTTCCATAACATTTTTATAGTTGAATTTATCCATCATGCCTTTAACAGCTTCGGACAAATACTTTTCTTGCAATCTTGTTTTTGCCATTCAAAATTTCCTCCTTTCCCGGAATCTTATTTATCAATTACTTCGCCGCATTTTTTGCAGGTTCTTACGAAGCTGCCGGAAACTGCGGTCTTTTTAATACGAGTAGCTTTTTTACAAGCCGGGCATACTAACATTACTTTGGAAGAAGCAATAGCAGCTTCTTTAGTAATGATGCCGCCTTGGGGATTAGCCTGAGACGGTTTTGTATGGCGTTTTACTTTATTTACGCCTTCAACGACTACTTTAGCTTTTTTAGGCAGAGCTTCAATGATCTTTCCTTCTTTGCCTTTATCTTTGCCGGACAAAACCAAAACGGTATCGCCTTTTTTTACATGCATTTTGATTGCTGCAGTCATTTCAGGAACACCTCCTTATGTGCATTATCAGATTTCTTACAGCACTTCCGGTGCCAGAGAAATGATTTTCATGAAATCTTTATCGCGAAGTTCACGAGCAACAGGCCCGAAAATACGGGTGCCGCGCGGGCTCTTATCATCTTTAATTACAACTGCTGCGTTTTCGTCGAAGCGGATATAAGAACCGTCCGGACGACGAACGCCCTTTGCAGAACGAACAACAACTGCTTTTACTACGTCACCTTTTTTTACAACGCCACCGGGTGATGCATCTTTAACAGCGCATACGATAACGTCACCAATGTTAGCATATTTACGGTAAGAACCGCCCAATACGCGAATGCACATAACTTTCTTAGCGCCAGTATTGTCACCAACATTAAGAATGGTTTGTTGTTGTATCATGGTTTTCCCTCCCTTGCCAATTTATCCGATCGGCAATATCTTATTTTGCACGCTCTAAAATTTCAATAACACGCCAGCATTTATCTTTGGAAAGCGGACGAGTTTGCATAATTTGAACTACGTCGCCAATATGCGCTTCGTTATTTTCATCATGAGCTTTGAATTTGATAGTATGTTTTACACCTTTTTTGTAAAGCGGATGTTGAACAAAACGCTCAATAGCAACTACAACAGTTTTCTGCATTTTGTCGCTTACTACTTTACCGATACGGGTAACACGTGCGTTTCTTTCTTCGGTCACGACTGTTTCCTCCTTCTTCATACTTCAAACACACTCAGGCATTTAACTCGCGTTGACGCTGAATGGTCTTGATGCGGGCAATAGACTTTTTGACTTCGCGAATTTTCATCGGATTCTCACATTGTCCGGTTGCCATTTGAAAACGCAGGTTGAAGAGTTCTTCTTTCAAACCAGCCAATTTGCTGTCTAACTCGGAAGCAGACATTTCACGAATTTCTGTTGTTTTCATTAAGCTTCACCACCCTTTTCTTGTGCGGCAGCTTCGGCTTCTTGCTGTGCGCGGGTCACAAATTTACATTTAATAGGCAATTTGTGGCTAGCAAGACGCATAGCTTCTTTAGCGATCTCTTCGCTAACTCCGTTCATTTCGAACATAACACGACCGGGTTTAACTACTGCTACCCAATATTCAGGTGAACCTTTACCACTACCCATACGAGTTTCAGCCGGTTTTGCAGTGATCGGTTTGTCCGGGAAAATTTGAATCCATACTTGACCGCCACGTTTAATATAACGTGTCATTGCGATACGAGCTGCTTCGATTTGACGATTGGTGATCCATGCGGGTTCCAATGCTACCAAGCCATACTCGCCATGAGCGATTTTGTTACCGCGCATTGCACGACCAGTCATACGGCCTCTATGTTGTTTACGATGTTTAACTCTCTTCGGTAATAACATTAGTTTATGCCTCCTTCACCGGAGCAGCTTGCGCTACTTCTTTGCTTTCAGGAAGGACTTCACCTTTGTAAATCCATACCTTTACGCCGATACGGCCATAAGTGGTATGAGCTTCTGCTGTGCCATAATCAATATCAGCACGCAGAGTATGCAGAGGAATGCTGCCTTCACGATAGCTTTCGCTGCGAGCGATTTCAGCACCGCCCAGACGACCGCCAACCTGAACTTTAATACCTTTAGCGCCCATGCGCATGGTACGGCCAACACATTGTTTCATTGCACGGCGGAAAGCGATACGGCGTTCCAATTGAGATGCAATGTTCTCTGCAACCAAAGTTGCGTCCATATCCGGGGTTTTTACCTCAACGATGTTGATATCAATTACGCTGTCGGTCATTTTTTTCAAGTCGTTTTTCAGCAATTCAATGTTGCTGCCCTGACGACCGATTACCATACCAGGTTTAGCAGTATGGATAGAGATGCGGGCTCTATTCGAAGCGCGTTCGATTTCTACTTTAGAGATACCGGACAAGAACAGTTTTTCTTTAATGAATTCACGAATTTTAATATCTTCTAATAAGAATTTCTCATAGTCTTTGTCAGCATACCATTTGGAATCCCAATCTTTGATAATACCTACGCGGAGACCATGCGGATTAACTTTTTGACCCACTATCTTTTCCCTCCTTTTTCCGGGATATTATTTTTCTTTAACAGCAACTGTTACGTGGCTAGAACGTTTTAAGATTTTGAACGCTTGCCCACGGGAACGCGGATGGATTCTTTTCATGGTCGGACCTTGATCTATAAAGCAGGAAGATACGATCAGATTATCCACATTCATATCATAGTTATGTTCAGCGTTTGCAACTGCACTGCGCAGTACCTTTTCGATAACCTCAGAACCAACCTTAGGGGTATGTTTGAGGATCGCGAATGCTTCACCCACAGCTTTGCCGCGGATAAGATCAATCACGATACGCAACTTGCGCGGCGCGATGCGAACATATCTTGCAATAGCTTTTGCTTCCATGTTATTTTGCCCCCTTTCCCCTTATTTTAAAGATGTACTCTTATCGGCATGGCCTTTATAAGTACGCGTAGGAGCAAATTCTCCTAGTTTGTGGCCTACCATATCTTCAGTGATAAATACAGGCACATGTTTACGTCCATCATGGACAGCAATAGTATGGCCCAAGAAATCCGGAAGAATAGTGGAGCTGCGAGACCATGTTTTTACGACTTTTTTATCGTTAGAAGCGTTCAGCGCTTCAATCTTCTTTTGAAGACTTGCATGGACATACGGTCCTTTTTTGATTGATCTGGACACTAGGTTAGCCTCCTTTCTCTATCCTTATAATTATTTCGTTCTACGTTTTACGATTAATTTGCTAGAAGCTTTTTTCTCTTTGCGGGTACGAGTACCAAATGCACATTTACCCCAAGGAGTAACAGGACGTTTACGGCCAACAGGAGAATGACCTTCACCACCACCATGCGGATGGTCATTCGGGTTCATTACAACACCGCGGTTAGCCGGGCGAATACCGAGCCAACGAGAACGGCCTGCTTTACCGATGCAGATATTTTCAGCGTCGATATTGCCAACTTGGCCAATAGTGGCGCGGCAGTTGATATGCACTTTACGGATCTCACCGGAAGGGAGACGAAGCAGAGCATAATCGCCTTCTTTAGCCATCAACTGAGCAGAAGTACCAGCACCGCGGGCAATTTGACCGCCTTTGCCAATTTTAAGCTCAACATTGTGAACCATAGTACCAAGCGGCATATTTTTCAAAGGCAGGCAGTTGCCGATTTTGATATCAGCATCAGGTCCGCTTTCGATAACATCGCCTACTTTAAGGTCTAAAGGAGCGAGGATATAACGTTTTTCGCCATCAGCATAGTTTACTAAAGCGATACGTGCATTACGGTTAGGATCGTATTCGATGGTGGCAACACGAGCCGGAACACCGTCTTTATTGCGTTTAAAATCGATGATACGATATTGTCTTTTATTACCGCCGCCTTGATGACGAACAGTCATTTTGCCAGTGTTATTACGACCTGCATGTTTTTGCAGTTTTTCAACCAGCGGACGGTAAGGCTTATCAGTTGTAATCTCTTCGAAGGTAGACACTGTAATGAAGCGCCTCGAAGGAGAATACGGATTAAAGCTTTTAATAGCCATTTAATTTGCCTCCTTATTACGTCAAATTACATTCCTTCGAAAAGGGGAATCGTATTGCCTTCAGCAAGTTTCACGATTGCTTTCTTATAATCGGAACGTTTGCCAACGTATTTACCCATGCGTTTGGTTTTGCCAAATACGCGTACAGTATTTACGTTTAACACTTTTACTTTGAAAATTTGTTCAACTGCCTGGCGGATTTCCACTTTGTTGGCAGTCAAAGGAACTTGGAAAGTGTATTTGTTGTCTTGAAGCATTACGGAAGTTTTTTCAGTAATGATCGGACGGAGTAAAATATCGCGAGGGTTAGCAGCCATTATGCGAGCACCTCCTCAATTTTAGCTACAGCGTCTTTTGCTAAGAACACTTTATTGTTATGAAGCAGATCAAAGCAGTTCAGGCAACCGTTGGAAAGTGCAGTGACTTTCGAAATGTTGCGTGAAGACAGCTCAACATTTTCATTAGAACCGTCAGTGATGAGTAAAGCCTTTTTATCAGCTGCATCAAAAGCAGACAGCATAGTTACAACATTTTTAGTTTTAGGAGCATCAAAGCTCAAGCCCTCAACAACGATAAGTTCACCGGCAGCAACTTTTGCAGACAATGCACAACGAATTGCCAAACGACGAGCTTTACGGGGCATTTTTTTCGCATAACTGCGAGGTTGGGGACCAAAAGTGGTACCACCACCTACCCAAATCGGAGAACGGGTAGAACCGCTGCGAGCGCGGCCGGTGCCTTTTTGTCTCCACGGTTTACGACCGCCGCCGCGAACCATACCGCGGGTTTTGGTAGCAGAAGTGCCTTGACGTTCAGCAGCCTGTTGCATAACAATTGCTTGATGTACAACAGCTTCATTAAACTCAACGCCAAACACGAGATCATTCAATTCTATTTCTTCACCGGTAGCTTGACCGGAGATGTTATATACTGATAACTTCGGCATTAGAAGCATCCTCCTTTCTTTCGCTTACGCTCTTATTTATTAGGTTTTACTGTTTCTTTGATTACAACAAAAGAACCAGCGGCACCAGGAATGGAGCCTTTGACCAAAATAAGATTACGTTCAACATCAACTTTAGCAACAGTCAAACGTTGAACAGTTACTTGTGCATTACCCATACGGCCAGGCAATTTTTTGCCTTTGATAACTCTACCGCCAGGACCGGAATGCATAGGACCCATGGAACCAGGTTCACGATGGGATTTGGAACCGTGCTTCATAGGACCACGAGCGAAATTGTGGCGCTTAATAGTGCCTGCAAAGCCTTTACCGCGGGAAATACCGGTTGCATCAATCAGTTCTCCAGCAGCAAAAATGTCAGCAGTGATTTGTTGGCCGACTGTATATTCAGAAGGAGCAGACAACCGCAATTCTTTGACAAATTTAACCGGAGTTACGCCGGCTTTGTCAAAATGGCCTTTCATTGGTCTGGTCATATGTTTTTCTTTAACTTCACCAAAGCCAAGTTGAACAGCATTATAACCGTCTGTTTCTTCGGTTTTATTTTGAACAACAACACAAGGTCCTGCTTCTACAACAGTAACAGGGATCAATCTGCCGTCAGCTTCAAAAATTTGGGTCATACCAATTTTCTTGCCTAAGATTCCTTTAGCCATTATTGCACCTCCTCCTTACAGTTTAATCTCGATATCTACGCCGGCAGGAAGGTCAAGACGCATTAAAGCATCAACGGTCTTCGCAGTCGGTTCCAGAATGTCTACAAGTCTTTTGTGGGTACGCATCTCGAATTGTTCACGAGAATCCTTGTTTACATGAGGGGAACGCAGAATCGTATAGATATTTTTTTCAGTAGGAAGCGGAATAGGGCCGGAAACCTGAGCTCCGGTACGTTTCGCAGTTTCTACAATTTTTGCAGCACTTTGATCAAGCGCTTTGTGATCATACGCTTTTAAGCGTATTCTGATTTTCTGTGATTTTGACATTAATTTTTTTCCTCCTAATCGCCCAGTTTCTAAGAACGGACATACTCCGTGAAAATCTCCCTGTCTAGCAGGCAAGCAACCTCTCACATCATCGCAGGGCCATGCAAATAAACATAAGTAAATGAGGGGCTTTTATTAGCCCCTCATTCGGGATCTAATTAAAGATTATTCGTTGATAGCAGCAACAACGCCGGCGCCAACAGTACGGCCGCCTTCGCGAATTGCAAAACGCAGACCAGGCTCGATTGCGATCGGAGTGATCAGCTCTACGTCCATGGTTACGTTATCGCCAGGCATTACCATCTCAATACCTTCCGGTAATTCAGTTACGCCGGTTACGTCTGTTGTTCTGAAATAGAACTGCGGACGATAGCCGTTGAAGAACGGTGTATGACGGCCGCCTTCTTCTTTCGTCAGTACATATACTTCTGCTTTGAATTTTGTGTGCGGATGGATGCTGCCGGGTTTTGCAAGTACTTGACCGCGTTCGATATCTTTACGGTCTACACCACGCAGCAGGCAGCCGATGTTGTCTCCTGCTACTGCTTCGTCCAGTAATTTACGGAACATTTCTACGCCCGTTACTACTGTTGCTTTTTTCTCTTCTGTCATTCCTACGATCTCAATATTGTCGCCTACTTTGATGATACCACGTTCTACACGGCCTGTTGCTACTGTGCCACGGCCGGTAATTGTGAATACGTCTTCTACAGGCATCAGGAACGGTTTGTCAGTTGCGCGTTCCGGAATAGGAATGTATGCGTCTACTGCGTCCATCAGTTCCATGATTTTTGCTTCGTATGCTGCGTCGCCTTCAAGTGCTTTCAGTGCAGACCCTACTACTACAGGAATGTCGTCGCCGGGGAAGTCGTAGCTGGAGAGCAGTTCACGTACTTCCATTTCTACTAATTCGATCAGTTCCGGATCGTCTACCATATCTGCTTTATTCAGGAACACTACCATTGCAGGTACGCCTACTTGACGAGCAAGAAGGATGTGCTCACGAGTTTGCGGCATCGGGCCGTCTGCTGCGGATACTACGAGGATCGCTCCGTCCATTTGTGCTGCGCCGGTGATCATGTTTTTTACATAGTCGGCATGGCCCGGGCAGTCTACGTGTGCGTAGTGGCGGGTTGCTGTTTCATATTCTACGTGGGAAGTGTTGATGGTGATTCCGCGTTCTCTTTCTTCAGGTGCTTTATCGATCATGGAGTAATCCATGAATTCTGCGCCGCCTTTAGAAGCCAATACTTTGGTGATTGCTGCGGTCAGGGTTGTTTTACCATGGTCTACGTGACCGATGGTGCCGATATTAGCATGCGGTTTTGTTCTTTCATATTTTTGCTTTGCCATTTATTTTTCCTCCCTTAAATTAGGTTTTACTTTATATTAGGCTTGAGTGCCTTTGTTTTTGGCAATGATAGCCTCGGCAATGTTTCTCGGTACATCTTCGTAATGGTCAACTTCCATAGAGTAGTTGCCTCGGCCTTGAGTTTTAGAACGCAGGTCGGTAGCATAACCAAACATTTCGGAAAGCGGAACAAATGCGTTGATAACTTGAGCGCCATTGCGAGCTTCCATACCTTCGATACGACCACGGCGAGAGTTCAAATCGCCGATAACATCGCCCATGTAGTCCTCAGGAACAGTAACTTCTACTTTCATATAAGGTTCAAGGATAACCGGGTCGGCTTTAGTAGCGCCAGAACGGAAGCCCATAGAACCTGCAATTTTGAAGGCCATTTCAGAAGAATCGACTTCATGGTAAGAACCATCATAAACGGTAACTTTGATATCAACCATTGGGTAACCGGCAACTACGCCGTTTTCCATAGCTTCCTTAACACCGTTTTCGATCGGTCCGATGTATTCTTTCGGAATAGCACCGCCAACAACTTTGTTCTCAAACAAGAAGCCTTCACCTGCTTCACGAGGTGAAATTTCCAACCAGCAGTGACCATATTGGCCTTTACCACCGGACTGACGTACAAATTTACCTTCGGACTTAACAGATTTGCGGATAGTTTCACGATAAGCAACCTGCGGATTACCAACAGTACAGCCTACTTTGAATTCACGCAGCAAACGGTCAACAATAATGTCCAAATGCAACTCGCCCATGCCAGAAATGATGGTTTGTGCTGTTTCCGGATCAGTATGAACACGGAAAGTCGGATCTTCTTCTGCCAGTTTTTGAAGGGCAATGCCCATCTTTTCCTGGTCAGCTTTAGTTTTAGGTTCAACCGCAACGGAGATTACAGGATCAGGGAATACCATGGATTCCAGAATGATCGGAGCTTTTTCGTCGCAGAGAGTATCGCCGGTAGTGGTATCTTTCAAACCTACTGCTGCTGCAATATCACCGGAATAAACCATGTCGATTTCCTCACGATGGTTGGCATGCATTTGCAGGATACGGCCAATACGCTCTCTCTTACCTTTGGTAGAGTTGTAAACGTAAGAACCGGAGCCGAGAGTACCGGAGTACACACGGAAGAAAGCAAGTTTACCAACAAACGGGTCAGTCATAATTTTGAAAGCCAGTGCAGAGAACGGCTCGCTGTCGCACGACGGACGTTCGTCTTCTTCGCCGGTTTCAGGATTTACGCCTTTGATATGAGGAATATCAGTAGGAGCAGGCATGAACGCTACAACAGCATCCAGCAAAGGCTGTACGCCTTTGTTTTTGTAAGAAGAACCGCAGCAGACAGGAGTCATTTTGCAAGCAATAGTTTGTTTGCGGATACCAGCCATAACTTCTTCTTCCGTCAGCTCTTCGCCTTCCAGATATTTCATCATCAGCTCGTCATCGCTTTCAGCTACAGCTTCCATTAAAGCTTGACGGTATTCGTTGGCTTTTTCAACCATATCGGCAGGAATATCAACAAATTCTTCTTCTTTACCCAGAGCGTCGCTGTAAACGATAGCTTTCATTTTGATCAGATCGACCATACCCTGGAAGGTATCTTCGAAACCAATCGGTAATTGGATAGGTACAGCATTGGCATTCAAACGATCTTTCATCATTTGTACTACATTGTAGAAGTCAGCGCCGGTAATATCCATTTTATTTACATACGCCATACGCGGTACGCCATATTTGTCAGCCTGACGCCATACTGTTTCAGACTGAGGTTCAACGCCGCCTTTAGCGCAGAATACTGCAACAGAACCATCAAGTACACGCAGAGAACGTTCAACTTCTACAGTGAAGTCAACGTGACCTGGCGTATCAATGATGTTGATGCGGTGTCCATCCCATTGACAGGTGGTAGCAGCAGAAGTAATGGTAATACCACGTTCCTGCTCTTGAACCATCCAGTCCATGGTAGCGCCGCCATCATGGGTCTCACCGATTTTATGAACCCTACCGGTGTAGAACAGAATACGTTCAGTCGTAGTAGTTTTACCAGCATCAATATGAGCCATGATGCCGATGTTTCTTGTTTTTTCAAGCGGAAATTGTCTGCCCACTTTTTTATCCTCCTCGTTATAGGGATCGGGCCATTACCAGCGGTAATGTGCAAACGCTTTGTTTGCTTCAGCCATCTTGTGGGTATCTTCGCGTTTTTTCACAGCAGCGCCGGTAGCGTTTGCTGCGTCCATGATCTCACCAGCAACACGTTCGCACATGGTTCTTTCACCACGCAAACGGGAGTAGTTGACCAGCCAGCGAATACCAAGGGTGGTCTTACGGTCTGCACGGACTTCAACCGGAACCTGGTAGTTAGCACCACCAACGCGGCGAGCACGTACTTCTAAAAGCGGCATAACGTTTTTCATAGCTGCATCGAATACTTCGAGAGGATCCTTACCAGTTTTAGCACGAACCAGATCGAAAGCATCATATACAATGCGTTCAGCAACACCTTTTTTACCGTCAAGCATAATCTTATTAATAAATCTTGTCAAAAGTTTTGAACCGTATACAGGATCCGGCAAAACGTCTCTTTTTGTTACAGGGCCTTTTCTCGGCATGTGTTTCCCTCCTTATGGATTATCAATTCGTTGTGTAGACTTGATTACTTTTTAGCTGCTTTAGCACGTTTAGCACCGTATTTAGAACGGGCTTGATTGCGGTTAGCAACGCCTGCAGTGTCAAGTGCACCACGAATGATATGGTAACGCACACCAGGAAGATCTCTAACTCTTCCGCCTCTAATCAGGACAACGCTATGTTCCTGCAGATTGTGGCCGATACCAGGGATGTAAGCAGTAACTTCGATACCGTTAGTCAAACGTACACGAGCTACTTTACGAAGAGCAGAGTTAGGCTTTTTCGGGGTTGTAGTATAAACCCTAGTGCAAACTCCACGTTTTTGCGGGCATTCTTTCAATGCCGGGGCAGTGGATTTTACAGTCAAAACTTCTCTTCCTTTGCGAACCAATTGATTAATTGTAGGCATATCGGCACCTCCTTCCGAATAAATAGATTTTAATGATTATAAAAATCCTTCAGCAAAGCTTCCAGATCCCTATCAACCTTTGAGTATCGCGGCTGTCGCTGCACCGACATGGATTCCGCAGGCTTTACCAAGTTCTTGCATTGTCGCTACTTTTTCTACATTCACCCGAGCTTCAGCGCAGGCATCAAGCAGCGGCTGCACAACCCGGACATCTGCGTCATCAGCTATATAAACCGTCTTTGCAGTGCCTTTTTGAATCGCTTTAGCGGTTTGCTTGTTCCCGACAACTCGCTTCGTTGCTTGCTTTAACAACTCTACTGTCATCACAAACCCTCCTTGTAAAAGCGCATAGCTATCCCGAGATACTTACATATTGTAACACTGCCACTTGGCTGTGTCAATACTTTTTCTTGATTTTTTTACAAGCGCAAACCCGCATTAAACCGGGTTTCTTGTATTACACGGATCCTAGTGTTTCTTTTGCGTAACTTTGTAATATGTTTTACAAAAAAAAGTCTGATTTTGTAATGTTTTTAGATCTCAATTTCCATTTTCAGAGGATATTTTATACATATTATTTCATCATTTTTTACAAATTTAACTACACTTTATTACCATCTCTTAAATATAAAAGAAAAACCTCAAATTTTACTAAATTTGAGGTCAATTCAACTAAGATCCACCTACATTTTTACAGCCTAAGATATAATATCAATCCACAACACTTGTTTTCACCATACTATTCACTAAAAAACGGCTTTCATATATTATTACGGTTTCTATGATTTATATTATTTCCTGCTTACTTCCACTTCAAACATCCGCTTCCACGGTAAAGTGAAATTATAACTGCTTACTTTAGCGCCCAAAACAGGTTCCGCTATCTCTAAAATGTCTTTAGTAATAACGGCTTCGGCCTCTTGCACCTGCTGCGTATTAAGTCCACTATTAGGCCAGTAATTAGGCCAAATTAATTCTACATAAGTTTTATTACGCACATTAGCCTGATAAGCCCAATCATCGAGATATCTTATTTCCAGCAAAGATTGAAGATCAGCCGTATCCATACTTTTTGACAGTAATCCTTGTCCCAAAGCAAATCCCAAAGTATTTCCAGCAGTATTCCAACCACCGTAAGCAGCAAGCTTTTCTGCCACTTCTTCTTCAAACAGTTTTCTGACCAAGGCGTTGTCTGCACCGTTTCCATAAGCAATATCAGCAACTGCAACTGCTTTTCCCTGCTTTAAATACCTCTTGACATCAGCAACAAATTTCTCTGTATGTTCCGTTATTGTACCTGTATTTTTCGGGTTAGAAGCTTCTACTGTTACCCCATCAAAAGGAGTATTAACAGCTAATACCAAATCCGCACGTGCTAAATTAGCAGTAGGCCAGCCGCCAGCAGCATGTATATGTTCTGCGGCACTGAATGCTATTTCATCATCTTCATAAGCAGGTATAGTCTCTCCGCCTTTTCCTTCGGCGAAATCTACATAAACCATCGGAATTTCATAACTTACCCTGCTGGCAGCACGGCTTAATAAAAGCAAACCCAGCTGATCAGCCCCAGAGAAAAAACGAATTTTCTCTTTAGGAAGTTCCCTTACAAGAATATCCATTTTACGTGCTTCTTTATGAGCCTGTGAGTATGGCGCAGTATCATCACGCCCAATCAAGAGATAGTCAAAATTGCCACTTTCCACACCATGCAGTAAAAGCTCTGTAGTAGCTATATTAAAACTGCGTCGCCGTGCTCTGTCTTCTTGAACAGCCTGGGGTATTTCTACTTTCAAACCACTCAGTTCTTTGCGTTCTTTTCTGCTTATTTCTTTTAAATCCAGTTTATCTTCCAACACACCCATTCTAAAAAGCTTTGGTCCCCATTCGGCATAATAGGCAGGTTCAACAGGAGCACTGCTGGCTTTGGGAGAACGCATTATCGTCGTAAATACATAAACCAAAGGATCTCCGCCCAAAGACTTCAAATTTAATAACCTCTCAGCCCGCGACGTTAAAATATCCTGAGGCAGTTGATGTGTCCTTGAATCAACCAGCCCGCCATAGATCAGAGCATCAGAAGAAATAACGATCGCGTTGGCGGTTGCCGAACGTGCAGCCAGCCATTCATATAACTTATCAGGATTACCGCTATGATCATTGCCGGCGATATACTCCAAAGGCGGCGTTTCCACATTCCATCCGGCTGCTTTCATGGTTTCTACTGCATAGTCCAAACAAACCGGCCTGTTGTCCAGCGGAACAAATAAGAGAGTATTCCTTCCCATACTTGCTTCTGTAACTGAAAATGGTAAAAAGTATATTACCAATAATGTTAAAATAAAATAAATTTTTTTCATACAGATAATCCTTCCCAAACTTTTTCAATAAAAAATCCCTCCCATGTAATTTCTACACAGAAGGGCTTTTTCCTGCTAACAACGTGTTAAACTGAACCGACTCAGGAAATCCTTAGTACGCTGATTCTGAGGTGCAGTAAAAATAACATTTGGGCTGCCGTCTTCAGCAATCACACCCTGATCGATAAAAATAACTCGGCTGGAAACATCGCGGGCAAATGCCATTTCATGTGTAACGATAACCATCGTCAACCCTTCTTCCGCCAGTTCCCGCATAACTGCTAAAACTTCGCCAACCATCTCAGGATCAAGAGCAGAAGTTGGTTCATCCATCAACAATATTTCCGGCTCCAAAGCCAAAGCTCTGGCAATAGCCACACGCTGCTTCTGACCTCCGGAAAGCTGATGCGGCTTTGCATTGATATAGCTTGCCATACCAACATGTTCCAGATATTTCATGGCAATTGCTTTTGCTTCTTCAGACTTTTTCCCCAGTACCTTAACCTGACCTACAACACAATTTTCCAAAACAGTCATATTGTTAAACAAATTAAACTGTTGAAAAACCATGCCTACTTTAGTACGGTATAAGGGAAGATTCTTAAAACATTCCAAAACATTTTCACCGCGGTAACTGATAACTCCGTCAGTTGGTTGTTCCAAATAATTGACGCAGCGGATTAATGTTGATTTACCACTGCCTGAAGGTCCGATAACACAAACTACATCACCCTTGTGCACATCAAAATCAATACCTTTTAATATCTCACGTTCTCCAAAATTCTTTTTCAACCCTTGGACGGATAACAACAATTCTTTACTTTGTTCAGCAGTCATTAATAATTACCGTCCTTTCTCTTTTTACCGGCCACATTAACAGGAAAATGACCACATGGATCCTGCATGGGATCAAAAGACACCAGTTGATAATCCTTAGGTCCATCCATTTTCCCTTCCCACCAGCGCAAAAGTCTTGAAGCGGTAAAAGTCATAATAAAATAAATAACGCAGGTAATGAAGAATATTTCAAAGTACCTGTAATATACGCCTGCTGCCGATTTTGAAGCAAAATACAGCTCTGTGACAGAAATTACATTCAAAACCGATGTATCCTTAATATTGATGATCAGATTATTACCGATCTGAGGCATGATATTACGCAGGGCCTGCGGCAGAATTACACAGCGCATCGTCTGAAAATGATCCATGCCGATAGCCACAGCAGCTTCGCGCTGACCCGGATCGATCGATTCAATACCGCCGCGTACAGTTTCCGCCATATATGCGCCCGTATTGATAGACACAACTAAAAAACCGGCAAACATTGGTGACATATCAATGTTAAACATACTCATAGCACCATAATATACTACCATAGCCTGTACGATCATCGGCGTACCGCGGAAAAGTTCTACATAAGCATTCAAGACCAATTGAGTCACTTTTACAAGAGCCTTTTTGGCAGCACTTGCCTTTGGATCCTCGGGAATAGTCTGGATAATACCTACAACAAGACCGATTACGCAACCGATCAGAGTGCCGACAATAGCCAAAAGTAAGGTCACACAAGCGCCTTTTAACAGAACATCACCATATTGATGCAGTAAAAAAGTCACCCATCCAAAAAATGACTCGGGCATTGTTGTCATAAGTTCCTCCACCTAACATAATTAATTGATAAAACACTGTTATTTATTATAGCACAGATATCCCTTAATTCGCAAAAGAATAATATGGTAAAAAAGGAAAATAAGGGACGGCATAATTGCCGTCCCTTTAGGCATAACCGGTAACTATTATTGAGCTAAAGGTTGTTTTTTAATAGCTTCGTCCATCATTTTATCAAAATCAGCAGCAGTCATTTTTTCCAAAACAGCATCCATTGCCTTAACAAGCTCTGTATTTCCTTTTTTCACAGCGATACCAATTTCAACATCTTCACGAGAAGTTTTGAAGCCTTTTCCTTCTTCAAAGTTCAAGACAGTCAATTCCGGATTAGCAAAAGCGGCAGCTTTTGCAGTAGGGATATCAGTAACGATCAGATTGCATTTTCCGGAAGTCAATGCAACAATCATACCAGGTACAGTATCAATAGCCGGCAATTTTTTTACATCGGGAACTTGATCAATCTGGTCATACCAGATTGTATTAAGCTGAGAAGTTGCTACGGAACCTTTTAAATCAGCGACGCTTTGAGCCTTAGCCTGCTCGGAATCTTTTTTTACCAGAGCAACTACCGTTGCATAATAATATGGTTTTGTAAAATCTACAGTTTCTTTACGTTTAGAAGTAATAGACATGCCTGCAATAGCAGCGTCAATCTTACCGCTGACAACTGCGGGAGCCAGACCATCCCATTCGATTTTATGGATTTCCAGATCAGCACCCATAGAATCAGCCAGCTTCTTAGCCATCATTACGTCATAACCATAAGCATACTCATTGCTGCCTGCAATTTTTACAGCACCGCCGTCAGCTTTGGTCTGAGACCAGTTGTAAGGAGCATAAGCACATTCCATGCCAACCTTCAATACTTTTTTGTCAGATTTTTTCTCTCCGCCGCAACCAGCAGTAAAAGCAACTGCAGCCATCAGCATAGTACATACAGCAGCTGTAACTAATTTTTTCAAATTCATTCTTCTAACACGCCTTTCCATCAAATAAATTATGTGTTAATTTTACAGTTCTATGCGCAAGAAGTCAATATAAATCAGCATGTATACAATGCACATAACATTTTATCAGCTTTATAGAACTTATTTCACATAGTTGTTCATATTATTATCTTTCAAAATAACGTCATGAGCACCGCCTTCAACCAGCGAAGTTGAAGAAACCAAGGTCATTTTTGCGTTTTTCTTAAGATCGTCCAAGTTAAGAGCGCCGCAGTTACACATAGTAGAACGCACCTTGCTCAAAGTAAGCGTTACATTATCTTTTAACGTACCGGCATAAGGAACATAAGAATCAACACCTTCTTCAAAAGAAAGCTTAGATGCACCGCCCATATCATAACGCTGCCAGTTACGGGCACGATTCGATCCTTCACCCCAGTATTCTTTCATATAATTACCGTTGATATTTACTTTATTCGTCGGGCTCTCATCAAACCGGGCAAAATAACGGCCAAGCATTAAAAAGTCAGCACCCATTGCCAATGCCAGAGTCATATGATAATCATAAACAATACCGCCGTCAGAACAGATAGGAACATAAATTCCCGTTTCTTTATAATATTCGTCACGAGCTTTAGCAACTTCTATCAAAGCCGTTGCCTGACCGCGACCTATACCCTTTTGTTCGCGGGTAATACAGATAGAACCGCCGCCGATACCAACCTTCACAAAATCAGCACCGGCCTCGGCCAAATAGCGGAAGCCTTCTGCATCTACAACGTTGCCAGCGCCCACTTTTACTGTATCTCCATAATGCTCGCGAACCCAATCCAAAGTCAATTTCTGCCATTCAGAATAACCCTCTGAAGAATCAATGCAAAGCACATCGGCACCGGCATTAACCAAAGCCGGTACACGTTCAGCATAGTCACGGGTATTAATGCCAGCCCCTACTACGTGACGTTTTTTACTGTCCAAAAGCTCTAAAGGATACTCTTTATGAGTAGCATAATCTTTACGGAAAACCATATACAATAAACGGCCTTCATCATCAATAATAGGCAATGTATTCAGTTTATTATCCCAAATGATATCATTTGCTTCCTGCAGCGAAGTCTCTTTGCCGCCAACAATCATTTCATTGATTGGCGTCATAAAAGTGCTGACCTTCGTATTCAAATCCATACGGCTGACACGATAATCACGACTGGTAACAATGCCTTCCAATTTGCCGTTCACAGTGCCGTCAGAAGTAACCGCTACCGTAGAATGACCTGTTTTTTCTTTCAGAGCAACGATATCTGCCAAAGTGCTGTCTGGTCGGATATTAGAATCACTGCTGACAAAACCGGCACGATGTGTTTTTACACGCGCCACCATAGCAGCTTCATTTTCAATAGTCTGGGAACCATAAATAAAGGATATACCACCCTCTTTGGAAAGCGCTATCGCCATTTTATCATCAGAAACAGACTGCATGATAGCAGAAACAAGAGGAATATTCAATGTAATCGCTGATTCTTCACCTTTTTTAAATTTTACTAAAGGAGTACGTAAATCAACGTTCGTCGGTACACATTCTTTTGAGGAATAACCAGGAACAAGCAGGTATTCACTAAAAGTATGAGCGGGTTCATCATAATAAAATGCCATTGTATTCATCTTCCTTTTCTCTAAATTTTATCTGGAGCTTGTAGGCTTTTTAAGCTGATTTAAGTTATACAAAACGTCCCAGTGCCAAAGCATTGGGACGTCATTATTATTTTTTTAATGCGCGCCAGGCAATATCCTTACGATAATGGGCATCAGCAAAGCTGATTTTTCCCGCAACTTCATAAGCCTTATCTTTCGCCTCACGGATATTTTTCCCAACGGCTGTGACACCAAGCACACGACCGCCAGCAGTAACTATTTGGCCATCAGCACATTTAGTTCCTGCATGGAAAACAACAACGTCTTCCCTTGCAGCAGTCTCTTCCAAGCCACTGATAGGCAAGCCTTGTTTATAGCTTCCAGGGTAACCACCTGAAGCCATAACAACACATACAGCAGCTTTGTCATACCAGCCGATATCAGCCTGAGCTAAAGTACCTGTAGCGCAGCACAGCATTATTTCTGCCAAATCACCATCAAGAAGCGGCATAATAACCTGTGTTTCAGGATCTCCAAAACGGCAGTTAAATTCAACTACTTTAATGTCGTCGCCGTTAATCATCAAACCTGCATATAAACAACCCTGATACGGTCTTCCCTCTGCCTTCATTGCTGCAATAGTCGGCTTTAAAACCTTTTCCACAGCCTTCAGCCGCAGAATATCAGTCATAACAGGAGCAGGAGCATATGTTCCCATACCACCAGTATTTGGCCCTTCATCATTATCGTTTATCCTTTTATGGTCCTGTGCTGCAATCATGGAAACGATAGTATCACCGTCAGTAAACGCCAGTAAGGATGCCTCTTCGCCTTCCATAAACTCTTCTAAAACCACACGTGCGCCGGCACCGCCAAATTTAAGGTCTCCCATCATATCGTCAACAGCAGCAAATGCTTCTGCTTCAGTCATAGCAACAACTACGCCTTTACCTGCTGCCAAACCATCCGCCTTAACAACAATCGGAGCGCCTTTTTCTTTGATATAAGCCTTGGCTGTTTCTATATCCTCGCATACTTTAAAAAAAGCTGTAGGGATCCCGTATTTTTCCATCAGCTGTTTAGAAAAAGCTTTAGAACCTTCCAGCTCTGCAGCCGCCTTACTGGGTCCAAACAATGCCAGACCTCTTGCCTTAAAAACATCGGCAATACCTTCAACAAGACATGCTTCCGGACCAACAACTGTTAAATCAATACAGTTAGCCTCAGCATAATCAGCAAGTTTTTCTAATTCCTGCAATGGTAAATCAATACATTCACATTTATCAAGCAAAGCGATACCAGGATTTCCCGGTGCCGCATAAATCGTTTCCACCTGAGGGCTTTGCGCCAACTTCCAGGCCAGAGCATGTTCACGTCCGCCGCCGCCGATTAATAATAAACGCATTATTTCATCAACCTTTTCATCTTATTTACCTTCAACCAACTGCTTGGTCAGGTATTCACAGATCATAGCATCATATTCGGAAGTATGGTTAAAGGCTTCTTTGGCCAATGTTTTGCGTGTTTTGATGTCTGCGTCCCCATACTGCTGCAGCATAGCAATCAGGCTGGTATAACGGGCTGGGTTAGTAACAATAATTACATCACGGAAATTTTTAGCAGAGGCACGCACCATTGCCGGACCGCCAATATCAATATTTTCTATCGCTTCTGCCTCTGTAACGTTTGGTTTAGCAATTGTTTCTTTAAAGGGATACAAATTGACAACCACTAGATCTATCGGTTTTATATCATGTTTTTCCAAAGCTGCCATATGCTCGGGATTACTGCGTACAGCCAAAATACCACCGTGGATCTTAGGATTCAAAGTTTTAACACGACCATCCATAATTTCAGGGAAACCAGTCACATCGCTGACATAAGTTACAGGTATTCCGGCTTCTCTGATAGCAGTCATCGTTCCGCCGGTTGAAATAATCTCTACTCCAATGTCATGTAGAAATTGGGCCAACTTCACAATACCGGTTTTATCAGATACACTCAATAACGCTCTTTTGATTCTCATTATTTATCACCTCATCTCAAGGATGCACGATAACGCGCCTTCCCTGTATTTCCAGCTTGCCTAACGCCCACAAACGTAAAGCCTCCGGCATCGCCTTATGTTCTTCAACTAAAATTCGTGCTGCTAAAGATTCCTCTGTATCGTCATTTAAAACAGGCACAGGTTTCTGTAATATAATCGGACCACTATCTGTTCCTTCATCGACAAAATGTACAGTACAGCCAGCAATCTTCACACCGTATTCTAAAGCCTGCCCCTGGGCATCAAGGCCTGGAAAGCTTGGCAAAAGTGCCGGATGGATATTTATGATTTTCTGTGTCCATTTATTAACAAAATTCCCGCTCAATATCCGCATAAAACCGGCTAAAACAACAAGTTCTGCACCATGAGCGCGCAAAGCTGCATCAATCTTGCCTTCAAACTCTTCCTTAGAAACACATTCTTTACGTGGAATTGCTACAGCAGCTATTCCAGCTTTCTCTGCACGTTCCAAAGCATATGCATCAGCCTTATCACTGATAACAACAGCAATTTCCAAAGGTAAATAGCCGTCGGCTATCCTGTCCAATACGGATTGCAGATTGCTGCCGCGACCGCTGACCAAGACGCCAATTTTACGGCTACTCACTGAAAACGCCGCCTTTCATAATTGCTTTTTTATTACCGGCAACAACATTTCCTAATTCATAGAAAGGTTCACCTGCAGAAGTAAGATGACTACGCACGGCATCCGCTTCTTCAGGAGCAACTACTAAAACCATACCTACCCCCATATTGAACGTACGGTACATTTCTGCCCAGGGCACATTGCCCCACTCCTGCAATTTTTTGAAAACCACAGGTATTTCCCAAGCTGCGGCATTGATTTCCGCATCACATTTTTCTGGCAGGATACGTGGAATATTATCGTAGAAACCGCCACCAGTAATATGCACCATACCGTGAAGATCAAATTTTTCGATCAGAGGCAGACAGGATTTAGGATAGAGCCGTGTTGGTGTCAGCAGTTTTTCACCTAAACTGCAGCCAAATTCCGGAATCTCAGTACTCATATCATAATTCATCACTTCGAAACAAATTTTACGAACCAAAGAAAAACCATTGGAATGCACGCCACTGGAAGGCAATCCTAAAAGTACATCACCAGGAGCAACTTTATCCCCGGTAATCATTTTACTTTTTTCAACAACACCTACACAAAAACCCGCAATATCATATTCGCCTTGGGAATAAAAACCCGCCATTTCAGCAGTTTCACCGCCAATCAACGCGCAACCCGATTCTTGACAGGCTTTTGCGACACCCTGCACTATATTTGCAACTTTCTCCGCATCAACTTTATCGACAGCAATATAATCAAGGAAAAACAGAGGTTCAGCACCTTGCACTAAAATATCATTAACACACATTGCAACGGCATCTTGACCGATAGTATTATGCTTATCGGCCATAAACGCCAATTTTAACTTAGTGCCAACTCCATCAGTCCCGGAAACAAGAATCGGTTCCTGATATTTTCCAGAATTCAGTGCAAACAAACCGCCAAACCCGCCCAAATCTCCGATAACCTCAGGACGATAAGTCGCACGAACACTTTCTTTCATTAATTCAACAGCACGATTACCAGCATCAATATCAACACCCGCATCGGCATAAGTCATTTGTTTTTTGCTTTGCTCGCTCATGGGGACCTCCTAATTATTTGTTCTCAAAAATATATTTCGAACCTTGACGGATAGTTTCTTCCGCATTATCGGGATAACCTGCATTGAAGCAAGCATAACACATAGCTTCAGGATCCATACTGCTCAAAGAACGTTTTAATCCTTCCAGCGAAATATAGTGTAGAGAATCAGCGCCGATATACTGGCAGATTTCATCTTCTGTATGCGTAGAAGCAATCAATTCCTTTCGCACAGAAGTATCAATGCCATAATAGCAGGGGTCCGTTACAGGAGGGGAACTGATGCAGACATGCACTTCTTTTGCACCGGCATCCTTAAGTAATTTGACGATCTTACCACTGGTAGTACCGCGAACGATAGAATCATCAACCATAACAACGGACTTGCCTGCAACAACACTCTTTACTGGATTTAATTTTAAGCGAACAGCATTTAAACGCTGCTTTTGCGTTGGCTGAATAAAAGTACGGCCAACATAACGATTTTTCGTTAATCCTTCCATAAAAGGTACACCTGACTCTAAGCTATAACCAACAGCTGCCGCAGTACCGGAGTCAGGTACAGAAATAACAATATCCGGATGGATCTCTTTAGTTTCTTTTGCCAGCTCACGCCCCATATTGATTCGTGCCTGATAAACACATTGTTTATCAATAACGCTGTCCGTACGGGCAAAATAAACATATTCAAAAATACAGTGCGCACATTTAGACGGCATCTCTTTGGACCACATCATACTCTTAGGTTCGGCATAGTCATCTTCAAAAACCAGCATTTCACCCGGTTTGACATCACGAATAAATTCTGCGCCAACCAAATCAAAAGCACATGATTCAGAAGCCACTACCCAACCGCCATCAAGCTTACCCAAACATAATGGCCTGAATCCGTAAGGATCACGCACTGCAATCAATTTATGATCAGTCATGATCAAAATAGCAAAAGCACCTTTGATTTCATTAACTGCTTCAGCAACACGGTCTTCAACTTTCTCTTTCCGCGAGCGGGCAATCAGGCTCAAAACAACCTCTGTGTCAACAGTAGTCTGAAAAACCACACCATCTCTGGTCAAGCGAGACCGCAATTCGGCAGCATTAGTCAAATTACCGTTATGCGATAAAGCCAAGTTACCGCCGTCAAAATAAACGCGCAGCGGTTGAGTATTGTATGCCATACTGGAACCAGTTGTTGAATAGCGTACATGTCCGATAGCTATGTGTCCAGTAAGATCACCGACACCGTCTTTATAAACGTCAGCTACCAGACCCATGCCTTTTTTGACCTGCATATTGCTGCCATCAGTAGTAACAATACCGGTACTTTCCTGCCCACGATGCTGCAATGCATACAATCCCCAATAAGTATTGAGTGCAACATCGTCTTTATGCGAATAAATACCAAAAACACCGCATTCTTCATGTAATTTGTCTAATTCAAAGTCAATACCAGGCACAGTTAATTCTCCTTTTTCAACCATTTCTTACTTACCCTCAGCACGCATTTTTGCGAGCTTCTCACCTTTGGCTTTTACTTCTTCCTGCATCTGCAAACGATTTTCTGCTAATTTAGTAACCAGTTCAGGGTATTTTACAGACAGTATCTGTACTGCAAACAAAGCAGCATTTTTAGCGCCATTAATAGCCATCGTCGCTACAGGAATACCTGCAGGCATTTGCACAAAGCTTAAAAGCGCATCCATACCATTCAAAGGTGTGGCATTGATGGGAATACCGATTACAGGCACTGTAGTGTAAGCAGCAATAACACCGCCTAAATGGGCAGCAGCACCGGCAGCGGCAATAATAGCCTCTACGCCGCGATTGCGTGCGCCAGCAGCAAATTCATGTACCACATCCGGAGTACGGTGTGCCGAAGCAACTATCACCTCTACCTCTACTCCAAATTCTTTCAGAGTTTTTTCTGCCGGCTCAAGAATAGGCCAGTCAGAATTACTTCCCATAATAATAGCAACTTTCATGCTTCTGCCTCCTAAAGTATCTGTGAGAAAAAATAAAACCCAAGTCGAAATCTTTCAACTGCTATATGCGCAACTAAAAATCCTTCTCGGGTCATCTCTACCATCTTATTTATTATTATAATTTTACCAATAGCTTCCCTATGTGTCAATTATAATGTGAACTTTTTAACAAAAAATCATCCTATCGTTCGCTTTTTTCAAAAATTAATGAAATTCTGTTGTTTAATTTGATAAAAACCTCTACTCCTTTATGATAAGGAGTAGAGGTTTTACTTAAAAGTCTGTAATTTTACTGTTGGTCGCTATTAGTAGTGTTATATTTGATTTTGATATCACGATAACGATTCATACCGGTACCAGCCGGAATAAGTTTACCAATGATAACATTTTCTTTAAGTCCTAAAAGCGGATCAACTTTGCCTTTGATTGCGGCATCTGTCAGCACGCGTGTAGTTTCCTGGAAGGATGCAGCAGACAGGAAAGAATCAGTAGCCAGAGATGCTTTGGTAATACCAAGCAGCACCGGACGTCCTTCTGCAGGCTGTAAGCCTTTTTCCAGCATTTCCGCATTCTGTGCTTCAAATTCTGCAACATCGATATATTCACCCGGCAGCATATAAGTATCGCCAGCTTCTTCGATGCGGATTTTACGCATCATTTGGCGAACCATAACTTCGATATGCTTATCGTTAATCTCAACACCCTGAGATTTATAAACTCCCAATACCTGTTGAACCAGATAACGCTGAGTAGCACGCACACCACTGATACGCAAAATATCATGCGGATTGAGTGACCCTTCAGTCAGACGATCTCCGACAGCAATTACCATGCCCTCGGTAACAGCGAGTTTAGACCCATAAGGAATAGTATAAATCTGCTCCCCATCTTCACTGGTAACAGTTACTTTACGGATGCCGTTTTCTTCACCAATGTGTACAGTACCAGCATTTTCAGTAAGTAAACCAGGATGTTTCGGTTTACGGGCTTCAAACAGCTCTTCAACACGGGGTAAGCCCTGAGTGATATCGTCACCTGCTACGCCACCGGTGTGGAACGTACGCATAGTGAGCTGAGTACCAGGTTCACCAATGGATTGAGCAGCAATAGTACCAACAGCTTCGCCAACTTCAACTTTTCTACCTGTAGCCAGATTACGGCCATAACATTTACGGCAAACGCCGACTTTGGCTTTGCAATTGAGTACGGAACGGATTTTTACTTTTTCACGCAACGAAGAAATCTGATCCGCCATATCTTCAGTAACATAATCATTGATATGGTAACAGATATTACCATCATTATCCAAAATATCTTCAGCAAGATAACGTCCTACGATACGGTCGCGCAAAGATTCAATAACAGTTTGTTTATTTTTACCTTCGGTAATCGATTCAATCTCAATACCTTCGATTGCATTATTGCGAACTTTAACATCGCGGACAGTACCATTAGCCAAAATAGCGTCGATAATTGCTTCGTCATAAGTCGCACCGGCTTCGATCAGCACTGTACCATCAGCTGCCACAACATCTTCAGCAACTTCTCGGCCATCAAAATGATGCATCATTGCTTCTTTCAATACAGCATTAGATTGTTCATCGCTGATATTAATCTGAATTGTCTCGGTTTCTTCTCCGCTCATATCGTCAGTAGCATATAAAACTACTTCCATGACCTTTGCTGCAGCTAATTTGTTATACAAATCTTCTGTCACAATCGTATCAGCTTCGACAATTAACTCACCTGTAGCAGGATCAGTAATACCAGCTGCCAAATTACGTCCAATAACAATCTCGCGCAGTTTATTCTGACTGGAACCCAAGGTTGCTTTGCAAAGACGTCCGCGCTCTTTTACAAGATTGATACCAACGATATCACAGTCATCTTCACGTACGATCACATCCTGAGCAACGTCAACCAAACGACGGGTCAGATAACCGGAGTCAGCAGTACGCAATGCTGTATCAGCCAAACCTTTACGAGCACCATGAGTTGAAATAAAGTATTCCAAAACAGTCAGGCCTTCACGGAAATTAGCCTTGATCGGTCGGTCAATGATACGACCGGAAGGATCTGCCATCAAACCACGCATACCAGCCAGCTGACGGATCTGCTGCGTATTACCGCGGGCACCAGAATTAGCCATCATATACACAGAGTTAAACGGATCCATTGTGGACGACATAAGCTTATTGGTTACATCATCAGTAGCCTTGCCCCAAAGTTCGATAACCTTGCGATAACGTTCGTCCTCACTCATCAAACCACGACGGAACATACGCTCAGTTTTATCGATTTCTTTTTCCGTAGCAGCCAAAATCTCTGCCTTTTCAGGCGGAATTTTGATATCGGAAACAGCAATGGAAATACCTGCTTTACAAGCATTGTCATAACCCATTTTCTTAACAACGTCAAGGATTTCAGCCGTACGCAAATTGCCATACAATTTATGTGCCTTAGCAACAAGACGTCCCAATTCTTTTTTATCAAGCAGTTTATTCAAATGCCATACTTTAACTTTTTTACCGGCTTCGTTTACTTCATCTTCTAAATGGAAGTATCGCATTTCAACCGGCAGTTCTTCATTAAGTATCGCATTGCCGACAGTAGTCGTTACCAGACTTACCCCTTCGCTGGAAGGTTCTTCATAAATATCCTTGTTCGGGATATAAATCTTAATACGTGCCTGCAGTTCAACTTCACCGTGGAAATAAGCCAGCAAAGCTTCATTAAAGCTGCTGAAACGCATCCCTTCGCCTTTAGCGCCTTCTTTGATGATTGTCAGGTAATATGAACCTAAAACCATATCCTGCGAAGGTACAGCAACAGGTTTTCCGTCTTTCGGGGCCAGAATATTATTAACCGAGAGCATCAGCATCCTGGCCTCGGACTGTGCTTCAGCAGACAGCGGCAGATGGACTGCCATTTGGTCACCGTCAAAGTCGGCATTGTATGCAGTGCATACCAGAGGATGCAGTTTGATTGCACGCCCTTCAGACAAGATCGGCTCAAAAGCCTGGATACCAAGCCTATGCAAAGTCGGTGCACGGTTCAAAAGCACAGGATGTTCTTTGATTACATCTTCCAAAACATCCCAAACAGCAGTAGTAGCACGTTCTACCATGCGTTTTGCACTTTTGATATTAGTAGCCTGACCGCTGTTAACCAAGCGTTTCATGACAAAAGGCTTAAACAATTCCAGCGCCATTTCTTTAGGCAGACCACATTGATGCATTTTCAATTCAGGCCCTACTACAATAACAGAACGACCGGAATAGTCAACACGTTTACCTAACAGGTTCTGACGGAAACGACCTTGTTTACCTTTCAGCATATCAGAAAGAGATTTTAAAGGACGATTACCAGGACCTGTTACTGGACGGCCACGGCGTCCGTTGTCAATCAAAGCATCAACAGCTTCCTGAAGCATACGTTTTTCATTACGTACGATGATATCAGGAGCATTGAGTTCAAGCAATCTTTTTAACCGATTATTACGGTTGATGACACGACGATACAAATCATTAAGGTCAGAAGTCGCAAAACGTCCGCCGTCTAATTGTACCATCGGACGCAGTTCCGGAGGAATTACAGGAACAACATCCAAAATCATCCATTCAGGGCGATTGCCTGATTTAAGGAAAGCTTCACAGACTTCTAAACGGCGTACGGCACGAATTTTTCTTTGTCCGCTTACCTCTTTCAATTCAGCACGCAGTTCCGCAGTTAATGCAGATAAATCGATCTCTTCCAGCAGTGCTTTGATAGCAGTAGCGCCCATACCAACTTTAAAACCGCTGCCATATTTGTCGCGGGCTTCGATATATTCGCCTTCGCTCAATAACTGTTTTTTTACCAAAGGAGTATCACCGGCATCAAGTACGATGTAATTAGCAAAATACAGTACTTTTTCCAGCGACCTGGGCGAAATATCAAGAATCAATCCCATCCGGCTCGGGATACCCTTAAAGTACCAGATATGAGAAACAGGTGCAGCCAGTTCGATATGACCCATACGGTCACGACGAACTTTGGAGCGGGTAACTTCAACGCCGCACTTATCGCAGACGATACCTTTATAACGAATTCTTTTGTATTTACCGCAATGGCATTCCCAGTCTTTGGTAGGTCCAAATATTCTTTCGCAGAACAAACCGTCGCGTTCCGGTTTCAAAGTTCTGTAGTTAATAGTTTCCGGTTTCTTTACTTCGCCATAGGACCAAGTTCTGATTTGTTCCGGTGAAGCCAGACCGATACGCATAGACTCAAAATTATTTACATCCAACAAGAATCGATCGCTCCCTTCTATTCAATATCGTCGGAGTTATTTACATCTCCGTCCAACTCATCTTTAGCTTCCATGTTAAAGTTGCCAATATCTGCAACTAAATCAAATTCCGCATCTTCAACGCTATTTTCATCAACAGTATATTCATCTGTTTCAACAGCAGCAACAGCCGGAATCTCGCCGTCGATGTTCAAATCGAGGTCACGTGCAGTTTCAGTGACATCATCATCACTGTCGCGCATGGAAATCTCTTCTTCGTCTTCATTGAGCACCTTAATATCGAGACCGATACTTTGCAGCTCTTTGATAAGAACTTTAAAGGATTCTGGCACACCAGGTTCAGGAACGTTCTCACCCTTAACAATAGCTTCATAAGTTTTTACACGGCCCACAACATCGTCAGATTTGACTGTGAGAATTTCCTGCAGAGTATAAGCGGCACCATAAGCTTCCAGGGCCCAAACCTCCATCTCACCAAAACGTTGCCCGCCAAACTGAGCTTTACCACCAAGAGGCTGTTGGGTAACCAAAGAGTACGGACCGGTAGAACGGGCATGTATCTTGTCGTCAACCAAGTGATGCAACTTCAGCATATATACGCAGCCAACTGTAACCTTGTTATCAAAAGGTTCACCTGTACGACCGTCATACAACCTTGTTTTACCACTCGGATCTACTCCAGCCAAATCAAGAGTAGCATTCATATCTTCTTCATGAGCACCGTCAAAAACAGGTACGGACATCTTCATTGCTTTGATGCTTTCTTCACCGAACTTATCGATTTCTACAGTTTCAGGCATTCCATATTTTTCAACATCATAACCGGCTTTCTCAAAACGATCAGCCAAACCTTCAGCACCGGCTTCAATCTGCATGCCTAGAGCGCGTGCAGCCCAGCCTAAATGAGTTTCCAAAATCTGTCCGATATTCATACGGGAAGGTACGCCCAAAGGATTCAATACGATTTGAACCGGCTCTCCGCTTGGCAGAAACGGCATATCTTCACGCGGCATGATGCGGGAAACTACACCCTTATTACCATGGCGGCCTGCCATCTTATCGCCTTCAGAAATCTTACGTTTTTGCGCGATATGCACACGAACTTGTTCATTTACACCAGGCGGCAGCTCATCGCCGTTTTCACGGGTAAATACTTTAACGCTGACAATTTTACCAGCTTCGCCATGTGGCACACGCAGCGAGCTATCACGAACTTCGCGGGCTTTTTCACCAAAGATGGCTCTCAGCAAACGTTCTTCTGCAGTCAGCTCAGTTTCGCCTTTCGGCGTAACCTTACCAACAAGGATATCGCCAGGACGTACTTCTGCTCCGATACGGATAATCCCGCGTTCATCAAGATCTTTCAATGCTTCTTCGGAAACGTTGGGAATATCACGGGTAATTTCTTCCTGGCCAAGCTTAGTATCACGGGCATCACAATCATATTCTTCGATATGGATAGATGTAAAGATATCCGCTTTGACCAGATCTTCGCTCAGCAAAATAGCATCCTCGTAGTTATAGCCTTCCCACGGCATATAAGCAACAATTACATTGTGTCCAAGCGCCAATTCACCATGATCAGTCGCCGGTCCATCTGCCAGCACCTGCTTCTCAACTACTTTATCGCCTTTATTGACGATAGGACGCTGATTGACACAAGTTCCCTGATTAGAACGCTTAAATTTTAAAAGTTCATAAACATCAACACTGCCATCTTCTGCACGTACACGGATTTCATTGCCAACAACACGCTCAACAATACCCGCACGTTTAGCAAGTACGCATACGCCAGAGTCAACGGCGACCTTATATTCCATACCGGTACCAACAACAGGCGACTGCGTACACAAAAGCGGCACAGCCTGACGCTGCATATTAGCACCCATCAATGCGCGGTTCGCATCGTCGTTTTCCAAGAACGGTATCAGCGCCGTAGCGATAGATACAACCTGTTTCGGAGAAACGTCCATATAGTCAACCTGATTCGGAGGCAAAGACAAAACTTCATTCAGATAACGTGCCGTAACACGTTCACCCAAGAAATAACCGTTTTCATCAAGCGGTTCATTGGCCTGGGCACAAATATATTCGTCCTCTTCATCAGCCGTCAGATAAACGATTTCGTCAGTAACACGTCCCTCTTCTTTATCAACCTTACGATATGGAGTTTCCATAAAACCATATTTATTGATAATAGCAAAGGTAGACAAAGAACCTATAAGTCCGATATTAGGACCTTCAGGCGTTTCGATAGGACACATACGACCATAATGTGAATGATGTACGTCACGCACTTCATAACCGGCGCGTTCGCGGCTCAAACCACCAGGGCCAAGTGCAGACAGACGCCTTTTATGTGTTAACTCAGCTAACGGGTTATTCTGATCCATAAACTGAGACAACTGACTGCTGCCAAAGAATTCTTTAATTGCCGCAACAACAGGACGAATATTAATCAAAGCCTGCGGCGTGATTACATCTACGTCTTGGATAGTCATGCGCTCTTTAACAACACGTTCCATACGGGCTAAACCGATTCGGAATTGATTTTGTAATAATTCTCCGACACTACGTACACGACGGTTACCCAAATGGTCAATATCGTCGCCTGTACCTAAACCATCCATCAGGTTGAGCAGATAACCAAAAGATGCCAAAACGTCTTCTACGGTTACAGTACGGTGTTTTTCGGGAATATCAGCAGTACAGATTAATTTCAGTACTTGTTCTTTTACGCGGATGAAAACCTCTTTCAATCCTACGCCGCTGAAAATTTCACTTTGCTCGATGATATCAATAGCTTTATCATCAATTCTAGTACCTGCCGGCAGAATAATTTCTCCGGTAGAAGTATCAACAAGCGGTGCGTCAAGAACCTTATCCAGCAAACGACGGCGCCAGCCCAATTTTTTATTGAGTTTATAACGACCTACACTGGCAAGATCATAGCGCTTATTATCAAAAAATGTAGCTTCAATCAACTGCGTAGAATTTTCCAAAGTAGGCGGTTCGCCTGGACGCAGTTTCTTATAAATCTCAATTAAAGCTTCTTCGCGATTGGTAGTTGCATCACGTTCCAAAGTTGCCAAAACGGAAGGATGCTCACCGAACAATGCCAAAATCTCAGCATTGCTGGATAAACCCAAAGCACGCAGTAAAACCGTAGCAGGTAATTTCCTGGTGCGATCTACACGAGCATAAATAACATCATTAACATCTGTTTCAAATTCAATCCAGGCACCACGGTTTGGAATAACAGTAGTACCATACATTTTTTTACCACTGGGATCCATGGATACATTGTAGTATACGCCTGGAGAACGAACCAACTGGCTGACAATAACACGTTCAGCACCGTTGATAATAAAAGTACCGGTTTCAGTCATCAGTGGAAAATCACCCATGAAAACTTTAGATTCTTTGATCTCGCCGGTGTCTTTGTAAAGCAAGCGAACGTTTACGTTTAATGGTGCCGAGTAAGAAGCATCACGCTCTTTACATTCTTCAACGCTATATTTAGGATCCCCTAACGTAAAGCCCTCAAACGAAAGTTCTAAATTACCTGTAAAATCCTTGATCGGAGAAATGTCATGAAAAATTTCGCAAAGACCTTCTCGCATGAACCACTCATACGATTTTCTTTGGATGTCAATCAAATGAGGCATTGGTAATACTTCATTGATTCTGGCATAACTGTACCGAGTCCTATCGCCTACGGGAACCGGTTTAAACATGTAATCCCTCACCCCTTCATATTTTGTCAGGCAGGCCAAACTCAGCCCGTTTCACGAATGACAAAAAAAGCAAGGTTCCAGATTGTCTCAAGGACCTTGCGTATTGTCTTCGATGAACGAACTTCATCTTTACCGTATGAGCAGTACACGATTCCCAACCACTGAGCCATCGTGACCGTTATCAAAATACCTGCAATTCATTTATTTACTGTAGTTTATTATGATATCACAAAGTTTTTCTATTGTCAATAGTAAGTAATAAAATAAAAAAATAAGCTTCCTGCAAAACAGGAAGCTTATTAAAGTTCTAATTGAAATTATTTCAATTCTACGGAAGCGCCAGCTTCTTCAAGTTTAGCTTTCAAAGCGTCAGCGTCAGCTTTGGAGATTTTTTCTTTAACAGCTTTAGGAGCGCCGTCAACGATTTCTTTTGCTTCTTTCAGGCCAAGACCAGTTGCTTCACGAACAACTTTGATAACGTTGATTTTGCCAGCGCCAGCGGAAGTCAAAACTACGTCAAATTCAGTTTTTTCTTCAGCAGCAGCAGCGCCGCCAGCAGCAGGAGCAGCAGCTACAGCTACAGGAGCAGCAGCGGATACGCCGAATTTTTCTTCCAGAGCTTTTACCAATTCGGAAAGTTCGAGTACGGTCATAGATTCAATAGCTTCGATGATTTGTTCTTTGTTCATTATATATACCTCCATAAATTCAAATGTTTTATTTTTTGTTTTAACTTGCTTGGTTAGACACACTGCTTATGCGGACTCTTTTTGCTGACGAACAGCCTCGAGTGCATAAACAACGTTGCGGATAGTACCTTGCAGTACATTGACAAAACCGCTGATTGGAGCATTCATGCTGCCCAGCATTTTTGCAATGAGGACTTCTTTCGGCGGAAGTTCTGCCAAAGCTTTAATTGCAGCTTCGTCGATAACTTGACCGTCGAGTACACCAGCTTTGATAGTCAGAGCTTTGTTTTCTTTTGCGAAATCGCAAATAATTTTTGCTACAGCAACGGGATCTTCAGGAGCAACTGCAATTGCAGTGTTTTTCTCCAATACAGGCTCTAAACCTTCGATGCCGGCTTCATTTGCAGCAATACGCAGCATTGTATTTTTTACAACGCCATATTTGACGCCAGCTTCGCGCATTTTGCGGCGAAATGCTGTATCCTGAGCTACGGTCAAACCGCAAAAATCAACCAGAATAGTGCACTTGGAAGCTGTCAGCAATTCTTTGATCTCAGCAACTTTAGCTGCTTTTTCAGGTCTAATAACTGCCATGCATCACACCTCCTTCTTAAAAAATGATTTTATAAAATCAAAAAGACCTCTCGGCCTAAGCCGGAGGTCGCGAAGGTCTATCTTCATCGTCTCCAGCCTCGGCAGGTGTATTTCTACTTATGCGTTACCGCACCTGCTGTCTATGGCCCGATTATCTTCTGATTTATAAAGTTGTTACTACATCAAAAATCTTATTTGTCGCTGTTAGCTTTCAAAACGTCAATTTTTACGCCAGGGCCCATAGTGGTAGATACAGTTATAGATTTAATATACTGACCTTTTGCACCAGACGGTTTTACTTTGATCAGAGTATCGACCAAAGTGATGTAGTTTTCCAACAGTTGTTGTTCGGTAAAAGAAGCCTTACCAATAGGAGCTTGAACATTACCAGCTTTATCAGTACGATATTCGATTTTACCGGCTTTAATTTCGTTGATAGCACGTGTTACATCCATAGTAACTGTACCAACCTTCGGGTTAGGCATCAAGCCTTTAGGACCGAGGATTTTACCCAAACGGCCTACAACACCCATCATATCAGGAGTTGCAACGCAGACTTCGAAATCAGTCCAGCCGCCTTGGATTTTAGCAACCAATTCTTCGCCGCCTACATAGTCAGCACCAGCTGCTTCTGCTTCCTGAACTTTAGCGCCTTTAGCAAATACTAAAACAGATTTAGATTTGCCAGTGCCATGAGGAAGAACTAGAGCACCACGAACTTGTTGGTCAGCGTATTTAGGATTTACGCCTAATTTGAAAGCAACTTCTACAGTGCTGTCAAATTTAGTAACAGAAGTTTTTTTAACTAATTCTACTGCTTCTTTAGGAGCATAGAATTTGTCGGCTTCGATAAGTTTCAAAGCGTCTTGATATTTTTTACCAAATTTTGCCATTAAACTTTCCTCCTTGTGGTACAAACGGATAATTCCTCCCACATAAATAGTCGACTATAAATCAGTCAACGATGGTTATACCCATGCTGCGCGCAGTACCTTCTACCATTCTCATAGCAGCTTCGATATCAGCAGCATTCAGGTCAGCCATTTTAGCTTCAGCGATTTCGCGAACTTTATCGCGGCTCAATTGAGCAACTTTCTTTTTGTTTGGTTCGCCGGAACCTTTTTCCAGACCAGCAGCTTTTTTCAGCAAAACCGGTGCCGGAGGAGTTTTTGTAATGAAAGTAAAGGAACGATCTTCAAATACGGTAATTTCTACCGGAATGATCAAACCTGCTTGTTGAGCAGTACGTTCATTGAACTCCTTAACAAAAGCCATGATGTTTACACCAGCTTGGCCAAGTGCAGGGCCTACAGGAGGAGCCGGAGTAGCTTTACCAGCCGGTACCTGTAATTTTACCATTTTTACGACTTTTTTCGGCATTTATTACACCTCCTTATTATTCAGCTTCTTCAACCTGAGTAAAATCAATCTCAACAGGTGTTTCGCGTCCGAACATGCTAACCAGAACTTTCAGTTTACCACGTTCTTCATTGATTTCAGAAACGCTGCCGACACAGCCGGCAAACGGACCAGTTTTCAAACGAACCATCTGTTGTAATTGTAAATCAATTTTGGGGCGGCTTTCTTCTACGCCCATGGAGCGCATGATCTGTTTGACTTCTTCATCAGTCAAAGGAATCGGTTTAGTACCGGAACCGACAAAGCCGGTCACACCCGGTGTATTACGCACAGCATACCAAGAGCGATCATTTACAATCATCTCTACAAGCACATAACCAGGAAAAACCTTTCTCTGGACGCTGCGTTTTTTACCGTCTTTTACTTCAACCTCATTTTCCATAGGTATCACAATACGGAAAATTTCATTTTCCATACCCAAGGAATGAACTTTACGTTCCAGATTTGCGCTTACCTTATTCTCATAACCGGAATAAGTGTGGATTACATACCAACGTTTTTCTGATTCCATATTAATGATAGGGAAGCTTCCCTTTCCTCCTTACGCAGCCTTATTGCAAAATCAAGCGAAAAACAACATTGAAGAAGGAATCAATGACCCAAATCAATGCTGCACAAATAACAACCGCAATCAAAACCACTGCAGTATTAGCAATAAGCTCTTGTTTGGTAGGCCAGGTTACTTTTTTCAGTTCTACTTTAGTTTCACGCATAAAGCGTGTAATACCGCCTGCGTTCTTCACACCCGTAGTTTCCGGAACGGCCATTTTTTCACATCCTTGCTTGAATACCTGATACTAAATCACACGTTAACAAAAATTATTTAGTTTCTTTATGTAAAGTGTGTTTTTTGCAGAACTTGCAATATTTATTCAGTTCGATACGATCAGGATCGTTCTTTTTGTTTTTGTTGGTTTGATAGTTGCGTTGTTTGCACTCAGTGCAAGCCATGGTAACTAAACTGCGCATATTTAACACCTCTCTTACTCATAGATTACCAATCACAAAATTTCACTAATATAGAGTACCACAGTTAACACTCTATGTCAACAAACTTTCAAAAATATGCTAAGACCGGTCTATGTCGGACCGGTCTTAGCAGAAAACCAAGTTATCGCTCTCTTACTTATTCGTTGATAGCAGCAACAACGCCGGCGCCAACAGTACGGCCGCCTTCGCGAATTGCAAAACGCAGACCAGGCTCGATTGCGATCGGAGTGATCAGCTCTACGTCCATGGTTACGTTATCGCCAGGCATTACCATCTCAATACCTTCCGGTAATTCAGTTACGCCGGTTACGTCTGTTGTTCTGAAATAGAACTGCGGACGATAGCCGTTGAAGAACGGTGTATGACGGCCGCCTTCTTCTTTCGTCAGTACATATACTTCTGCTTTGAATTTTGTGTGCGGATGGATGCTGCCGGGTTTTGCAAGTACTTGACCGCGTTCGATATCTTTACGGTCTACACCACGCAGCAGGCAGCCGATGTTGTCTCCTGCTACTGCTTCGTCCAGTAATTTACGGAACATTTCTACGCCCGTTACTACTGTTGCTTTTTTCTCTTCTGTCATTCCTACGATCTCAATATTGTCGCCTACTTTGATGATACCACGTTCTACACGGCCTGTTGCTACTGTGCCACGGCCGGTAATTGTGAATACGTCTTCTACAGGCATCAGGAACGGTTTGTCAGTTGCGCGTTCCGGAATAGGAATGTATGCGTCTACTGCGTCCATCAGTTCCATGATTTTTGCTTCGTATGCTGCGTCGCCTTCAAGTGCTTTCAGTGCAGACCCTACTACTACAGGAATGTCGTCGCCGGGGAAGTCGTAGCTGGAGAGCAGTTCACGTACTTCCATTTCTACTAATTCGATCAGTTCCGGATCGTCTACCATATCTGCTTTATTCAGGAACACTACCATTGCAGGTACGCCTACTTGACGAGCAAGAAGGATGTGCTCACGAGTTTGCGGCATCGGGCCGTCTGCTGCGGATACTACGAGGATCGCTCCGTCCATTTGTGCTGCGCCGGTGATCATGTTTTTTACATAGTCGGCATGGCCCGGGCAGTCTACGTGTGCGTAGTGGCGGGTTGCTGTTTCATATTCTACGTGGGAAGTGTTGATGGTGATTCCGCGTTCTCTTTCTTCAGGTGCTTTATCGATCATGGAGTAATCCATGAATTCTGCGCCGCCTTTAGAAGCCAATACTTTGGTGATTGCTGCGGTCAGGGTTGTTTTACCATGGTCTACGTGACCGATGGTGCCGATATTAGCATGCGGTTTTGTTCTTTCATATTTTTGCTTTGCCATTCATTTTTCCTCCGAATCTCTTTTGTTTTTTATAAAATAGGCTTTGACGCCATTTTACCATATTCGCTGTCTGCCTGTAAACTCCTGCTTGGTTTTATGACTATAATAAAAAAAACCCCATCACTGAGGTTTTATTTTTTATTGGTGGCGGCGCACGGATTTGAACCGCGGACACTCCGGGTATGAACCGAATGCTCTAGCCAACTGAGCTACGCCGCCATATTTATTTGGAGCTGATGACCAGGATTGAACTGGTGACCTTATCCTTACCAAGGATACGCTCTGCCGACTGAGCTACATCAGCATCGCAACCAAATAATCAAAATGGTTGCGGGGGCTGGACTTGAACCAACGACCTTCGGGTTATGAGCCCGACGAGCTACCAACTGCTCCACCCCGCGATGAAAACTAATTAAGAAAGTGGTGGAGAGGGTTGGATTCGAACCAACGAAGCGAAACGCGGCAGATTTACAGTCTGCTCCCTTTAGCCACTCGGGAACCTCTCCATTTGGAGCTGGCAATAGGACTTGAACCCACAACCTGCTGATTACAAGTCAGCTGCTCTACCAGTTGAGCTATGCCAGCACTTAATTAGTGACAAGGAAGATTATATATTAACATAATCATTTTGTCAACTACTTTTCAATTAATTCAGTAACTTTTTTTACAAAACTCTTTAAAAGTAAAAGTATGTTAAAGCAGCTACAGCAAGTATGATACGATAATATGCAAAAGATGTCAAGTTATATTTATGAAGAAATTTTAAAAACCACAGCACGGACCAGTAAGCAACCACAAAAGCAACCACAAAACCAATCGCCAACATCTGCAGATCATCTACTGTTAAAATACTGATATTTTTTAAAAGATCATAAAGACAGGCTACAAACATCAAAGGTACAGCAATCAAAAAAGTATAATTTGCTGCAGTCTCACGTTTTAAACCTACTAAAAGTCCACCCGCCAAAGTACTTCCCGACCGGGAAAAACCAGGCCACAACGAAAGCAACTGAAACGCCCCAACAAGCGCCGCCTGTTTTAAAGAGATCTTATCTAAATCATCCAATAATTCTGCTTGGTTATCTTTAGTCTTATATTCAGCATACATCATTAATAAAGCACCCAATACCAATCCTATCGCTACTGTAAATGGAGAAAAAAGATATTCTTTAATATATTTATATGCAAAAAAAGCCACGCCCATTACAGGCACAATACCAGCGGCTACATGCCAGACGCTCAGCCCTTTATCAGCCTGCCAGCCTTCTTTTGTAAAAAATCTAGCAAAACGTTCTTTATAAATAAAAATAACTGACAAAATCGCCCCCAGCTGTACGAAAACGTCAAAAATATCTGCCGCCGGACCATCAAAACCCAGCATATGTCCTACTATAATCATATGACCTGTTGATGACACCGGCAAAAACTCCGTTACCCCTTCTACAAAGCCTACTATTACCGCTATAAGATTCTGATCCATTATAATTATCTATCCTTCCATAATTACCTTGCCACATAAATTTTACTAACTTCTACATTATACAGGTTATTATCGCTACCGCCAAGTTTAATTATATAAATTTACCTGAAATTTATCTGAATAATAAAGAAAAGGACAGCGGCGTCCATTTCCGCTGTCCTCTGAATGTTGCTGTAAACTAAAGTTCTTTTGTTTTACTTATTGGGTCAGTCACCAAAACATAAGCCCATTTGACGTCCTGTGCGAATTATATCGCTGTCTACTGGTACTAACCGTGGCTCGGAGGCAACCTTCTCAATAGGCTCCGTAACGATCTTATCGTTTTGCAGTGATACCATAACGTTATATTCCTTGCGCATGCAAGCCTCGGCCGCTGCTACACCATAACGCGTAGAAAGAACTCTGTCGAAAGGTGTAGGCGTGCCGCCTCTTTGTAAATAACCTAATACAGTACACCGCGATTCGATACCCGTTTTTTCCTCTATCTCGCGAACCAGTTTTTCTCCTGCTCCGCCAAGACGGATGGGCTCGAAGCTGCCCTTGACCATGCGCGCGATCGACATTTCCCCGCCCACAGGTCGTGCCCCTTCAGCTACAACAATAATACTGAATTGTTTCCCAGCAGCCTGGCGGGCCCTGATTTTTCCGATAACCGAGTTGATACTGTAAGGGATCTCCGGTATCAAAATAACATCTGCTCCGCCGGCTATGCCGGAATGCAATGCGATCCAGCCAGCATAACGTCCCATAACTTCTAGCGCCATAACACGATGATGGGATTCTGCCGTTGTATGGATCCTATCCAAAGCTTCTGTAGCCATCGCCATTGCTGTGTCAAAACCAAAAGTACGTTCTGTACACGGAAGGTCGTTATCGATCGTTTTAGGTACCCCCACGACCTTTATTCCGCATTCTTTAGCCAGCCTTGCAGCTATATTTAAGCTGCCGTCTCCGCCGATAACCACTAAAGCTTCAATACCATGTTTTTCAAGATTAGCCAATACTTCCGCGCGTTTATCATAATAAACCAATTCCCCGTTTTCTTCTACTGCAAATTTAAAGGGATTGTCGCGGTTAGTTGTTCCAAGAATTGTTCCGCCCCGCGGCAGAATACCTGAAACATCTTTGTAATCCATCAGTCCCATCCGGCCTGTCACGAGGCCGTTAAAACCATTTTCTATGCCAAATATTTCATATCCATTATTAAGAGCTGTTTTCACTACAGCCCTGATGACTGCATTTAACCCGGGACAATCGCCGCCGCCAGTCAAAACTGCCAGTCTTTTCTTTGCTTGGCTCATTGCTTACCTCGCTTTTTAATCAACGTTCCAAACCGTAAAACCTTCCGAACTGATACGGATCGATTCCGTTCCATCAAATTTATCATAACAGAGTTTTCCTTCTTCAAGGTAACCCGGCCAAGCTGTTACAATCACAAATTTCTCACTAAGTTTATGCAGCAAAGCATCGACATCAATATGAAACACCGGTACGAACAGTGTTTGCAGACGATCCAACAAAATAACTTCGCTGTCATATCCTTCCAATATGTCTGCCATCATCTCAGGTGCTTTTGCCTGACGTTCTCCAGGAGGAACCTCCAAAAATTTTTCAGTAATTAAAAGGCGGCAATCGATGTAATCCCACTTTTTCTCTTCAGCAGCTTCACGCAATACTTTACTTTTACCGCTGCCCGGTTTACCTGTTACGATAACTACTTTTACATCGTGATCTTTAACGCCTTCTACAATTTTTACAAATTCTTCTACTTGGCTCATGTCCATTACCTCCCAATTACGCTCAGCGTAAAATTTGCCCTTCACTTTCTAGTTATTGCTATATTCGCTGTTTATTTACGAAATCCTTTAAAAAAATAACATCATTCAGAAAAATCTAAATGATGTTGCTTTTTTGTTTCACATTTATCAATTTATTAATCACGTTTACGATGACTGAACCGTTCGCTGGGATCAATAGCTAAAAGCCCACTATAAACCTCACTCAGATCAGTGTTATCATTACGATTTGTAATGTACTTTTCTAATTTGCGTTTCACTCTCTGCAAAGCATTATCAATTGATTTGATGTGCCTATCCAGTTCAACGGCAATTTCCTGATAAGATTTGCCATCCAGATAACTCATCAAAACCTTCCACTCAAGGTCACTGAGAATATTATTCATCTTATTCTCAATATCAGCAAACTCTTCCCTGCTGATAATCATATCTTCAGGATTAGCAACTTTAACACCGGAAATAATATCCAACAACGTTCTATCAGAATCCTCTTCATAAATAGGCTTATTCAAAGAAACATATGAATTAAGAGGAATATGCTTCTGCCTGGTAGCTGTTTTTATAGCAGTAATAATCTGTCGAGTAACGCACAATTCAGCAAAAGCTCTGAAAGATGACAGTTTATCGCCGCGAAAATCACGGATAGCTTTATAAAGGCCTATCATTCCTTCCTGAATGATATCCTCGCGTTCGGCGCCTATTAAAAAATAGCTTCTGGCTTTAGCCCGCACAAAATTACGGTATTTATGCAAAAGATATTCCTGGGCAAGTGCGTTATCTTCTTGTTTAGCCTTTAAGACGACATCTTCATCCGCCATGTTTTCAAAAGCAGCATAGGGATTATATGGCGTTTCCGTACTCATTGGCACAACCTCCGTTTCCTAGGAATTTCCTGCATCTGTCAGCTTTTTCATTATACTCCATAGTTATGTCAGCGTCAATTTTTAGGTATTGCGCCGCAGCTTTTCAAAATGATCCAGAATATGCTCCTGCAGCCTGCCGCCAAGTTCATTACGTCCCAAACCCCTAGCAAGTCGTTCGCTGCGCTGCGCGATCTGTTTTTTTGTAAGCAGATATTCTTCACGAAATTCACGCGCCGAAATCCTATAGGCCCCACTCCCTAAAACATTCAGCTGTTCTGCATAATCACTGGTCACAACAAAAACACTGCTTCCGCTCTTAACAAGATCATATACGCGTCGTTCAATCCATGAATCAGCGGTTTCACCTTCATTCGTGAAAACAATCTCCAAAGCTCCGTTTTTTTCGAATGATGCAACTCCCTGTACTTCCTGGGCATCAAAAACAACAATTCCTGAATATCCTTTAAAAGCTATATACTCGGCTAATTTTTCTTTTAAAAGTTCACGGGCATGCTCAAGGTTCTCTTCACGGAATTTACGAAAATCCTGCCAACTGTTGATAACATTGTAACCGTCCACTACAAGCCATTCTTTCATACTTTAAACGCCCGCCTGCACCCGGCGCTGACGTACGACCTCGTACAGCAAAACGGCACCTGCCGCCGAAGCATTCAGCGAAGAAACTCCCCCCTGCATCGGCAGACTGACAATGATATCACACTTCTCTTTTACAAGGCGTCCCAGTCCTTTTCCTTCAGCACCAACTACAATGACCATCGGGCCAGTCAAATTACTTTTGTAATAATCCTCACCGTTCATATCCGCACCGGCAATCCAAAAACCAAGTTTTTTCAATTCTTCAATCGTCTGCGGAATATTACCAATTTGAACTACTGGGACATATTCAACAGCACCGGCAGAAATTTTCGCTACCACAGCATTTAGCGGACAGCTGCGACGCTTGGGAAGCAGCACACCATGCACACCAGCAGCATCCGCCGTTCTAATCAGCGCTCCCACATTCTGCGGGTCCTGCAGCTCATCAAGCAGCAGCAAAAAAGGAGTTTCATCTTTCTCTTTTGCCAATGCCAAAACCTCTTCTAAACTGTGAAAGCGAATAGGTGCAGCTAAGGCAACAAACCCCTGATGCCGCAAGCCATCTGCCAGTTTATCCAATCTTTCAGCTTTACAAAATTCCAAAACTACGCCCGCAGTCTTCGCCAGGCCAATAATCTCACTGACACTGCCGCCTTTGATTCCGTCCTGCACCAACAGTTTATTAATAGATCTGCCGCTGCGCAAGGCTTCTGTTACAGAATTGCGTCCGGCAAGAATTTCTTCAGACATAGCTCCTCCTAATTATCACTGTTGTTTTTGTTTTGCCGCTAAAATAGCGTCCAAACGTCCGCAGCTCATTGCACCTTCTCTGCATATACCTTCACTTACGCAAGTAGGACCGGCATTTTCAAATAATACCGGTGCGGCTTTTTTACATTCAGCCAGCATTTTTTCTGCAAGCTGCCTGATCTCCCACTGGGCACGATTACAGCAGCGCAGGCTAAAGAAATTCATCAAAGACCTGACATTAAATGTTGCCACAATTTTAGTTTCAGCCGCATTAGGAAGTACATAACGGGCATCCTCTGCCGGGATTCCAAATTCATCAGTAAATTCATTATACCTAGCCTGAATATCAGCCATAAGCTGTTCAAACTTAGCTTTTGCCTCAGGCCTTGAGGAAATAGTAGGAGGCATAATAGTTTCAAAATCATGCTCTTTTACATAACGCTGCGATTGCTGTGAATAAGAAGCGATACGGTGACGCACCAGCTGGTGCGTCAATACTCTGGAAACGCCTTCTATAGCGAAAGTAAATGTAACATGTTCCAATGTCGAAAAATGTCCCATTTCCACAAGTTTACGCACTAATTTTGCTGCCTGTTCATCAGACATTTTTTCTTCAAGCAGGGCGGCACCAACGGGAGAATAGCACAGACGTGCGCTCATAGCAACTGTCTTTTCCGGTTCCGGTGTGTGTCTGAGTAATTTTACTTCCATGTTAATTCACCCTTTCTTCTGCATAGCCTCAGAAATAATTATAAAAGAACGCTCTAATATCTCCTCCAGTCGTTCTTCCCTGTCGCCCAAAAATAACCAGCCCAACAGCGCTTCAAATGCTGTTCCCATACGATATTCATGTACGGAGGCGCTTTTAGGCACTATCGATTTAGTATTACGGCCGCGCCTGGCAATATAGGCTTCTTCTTCCGTCAAATCCGACAGCAATGCCTCCATTGCCTTCGCCTGCATAACCGCCGATACCATTTTTGAACCCAAATCATGTATAACACGAACCTGCCCTGAGGTTGGCAGCAGCCTCAACCTTACATAAAGAGAAAAAACAACATCACCGATATATGCCAAAAGTATCGGATTAAGTTGTTTCGGTTCTCCGTAAGTCAGCCCGGCAGCCGTACAGGCTGCCAAAGCATGAGCTTTTATTTGCTGATATTGTTCAAACTTCACTGTTTTTTCCAACGTACGCCTTGAGGCGTATCCTCCAGAACAATTCCTATCTCGCTTAATTTATTACGTAAAGCATCTGCCTGTGCATAGTCCTTATTGCTCCTGGCTTCCTGACGCATAGCAATAAGCATTTCCATCAGTGGTTCTTCCAAACCGCAACTTTCAGCTTCAACAGCACCTTGGGTTGATTCCAGTACTCCAATAATAGAACACATTTCAGCGAAAACACTTTGCAATATAGACACAAGCTTTCCATCTGGTTTACTGCCGACGCTGACGATACTTTGATGATAAATATTAATTTCCTTTGCCAAAGCAAACATATGACTGATTGCCAAAGCAGTATTAAAATCATCATGCATGGCTTCCATAAACTCGTTGCGCAGTTCCAAAACTTTTCTTCGCAGCTTCAGGCTTTCCTCTGTCGGGCCAGCATTCATCAAAGCCATTAAGGTCTGCAGATTTTCCTGAGCCGTTTTCAACCTTGACAAGCTGCGCTGCGCTTCCGCCAACCTCTCATCACTAAAGTCCAATGGACTGCGGTAATGAGTGGAAAGAATAAAAAAGCGCAGTGTTTCCGGCTCATAATGCTCGAGGATATCAATGACCATAAAGAAATTACCTAATGATTTAGACATTTTCTCTTCATTAACAGTGATAAACCCGTTATGCAGCCAGTATTTAACAAAGGGATGGCAACCTGTACAGCCTTCAGATTGTGCAATCTCATTTTCATGATGCGGAAAAATCAAATCACTGCCGCCGCCATGAAAATCAAAGGTTTCCCCCAAATATTTCATACTCATTGTTGAGCATTCGATATGCCAGCCAGGACGTCCTTCACCCCAGGGACTGCTCCAGGAAGGCTCTCCCGGTTTAGCAGCCTTCCACAAGGCAAAATCCATTGGATTATGCTTTTTATCGTTGACATCAACGCGCGCACCTGCCATCATATCTTCCAGATTACGCCCGGAAAGTTCACCGTAATGCTCAAATTTTTCAACGCTATAATAAACATCGCCGTCCATTTCGTAGGCATAATCACGATCAATAAGAGCTTTTACAGTTTCAATGATTTCCTCCATATGCTCAGAAACACGCGGATATACATGTGCACGACGCACATTGAGCTTATCCATTACCTCAAAATAAGCATCTATATAACGTCCGCAGACATCACTCCATAAAACGCCTTCTTTATTGGCAGTGTTGATTATTTTGTCATCGACATCAGTAAAATTCTGTACATGCAGAACATCATAGCCCTCATGCTCCAAAAAACGGCGGATAACATCCCATGTTACAAATGGACGCGCATTACCAATATGCGGATGGTTATAAGGCGTAACACCGCAGACATAAATATTAGCTTTACCCGGATGTACCGGTACAAACTCTTCTTTTTGTTTCGTCAATGTATTGTAAACTCTAATCGTCATTCTAAGCTCTCCTCTACAGAGTAATACCTGCCTTAGCAAGGCTCGCCCTAATTCTGGCTTCTGTACGTTCCAAACCAAGCAACGGCACCATTTCAGCCAGTTCCGGGCCATGCTGATTTCCTGTTAAAGCAACACGGATCGGCATAAATACAGCTTTGCCACCCAGCTTGGTAGCTTTTTGGATAGCTTTGAAAGCAGCTTTTACAGCAGGTCCATCTAAAACTTCCAGCTTAGGCAATTCTTCGAACAGCATATTCATTACTGTTGGTACTGATTCTTCCTGCAGAACTGCAGCAGCCTCTGCATTTTCAAATTCAAATTCATCACTGAAATACATAGCGACACATTCAGGGATCTGCGCAGCAAAAGCAACATGCTCTTTGGCTGTAGCAACTACACGTTTAAGCCATTCCAGCTTTTCGCCACACTCATCACCTGTCATATAGCCGGCAGCAACCATATGCGGCTTAGCTGCGGCAAAAAAAGCTTCCTCATCCAACTGCCGCATATAGTGCTGATTGATCCAGTTCAGTTTATCGATTTCAAAAACAGCGGGATTTTTAGCGACATGCTCCATCGAAAAGGCCTGAATCAACTCTTCCATACTGAAAATCTCCTGTTCGCTGTTCGGAGCCCAGCCCAGTAATGCCAGGAAATTATCAATGCCTTCCGGCAGATACCCCAACTGACGATACTGATCAACAGAAGTAGCACCATGGCGTTTAGACATTTTTGTGCGATCCTTACCTAAAATCAATGAAATATGACCGAATGTAGGCTGTGTAAAGCCCAGCGCATCATAAATAAGGCATTGGCGCGGAGTATTTGACAAATGCTCTTCAGCACGAATAACATGAGAAATTTTCATCAACGCATCGTCAATTACTACAGCATAATTATAAGTAGGAATGCCGTCAGATTTTACGATAACAAAATCTCCGATTCCGTTAGAGTCAAAAACGACATCGCCGCGAACCATGTCGCGGACAAGGATCTGCTGATCGGCAGGCACCCGAAAACGTACGGTTGGTTTGCGTCCTTCAGCTTTGTACTGTTCTATTTGTTCAGAAGTAAGATTACGGCATTTACCCATATAGCGAGGCATTTGCCCTTTAGCAGATAAAGCCTGCCTTTCGGCTTCCAGTTCTTCATCTGTGCAGTAACAATAGTAGGCCTTACCTTCAGCCAGCAGCTGATCAGTATATTTTTTATACAGTTCAAGACGCTCTGTTTGACGATAAGGACCGTATTCCCCACCTACATCAATACCTTCGTCCCAATTCAAGCCTAACCATTTTAAGGCAGCCTTGATATTCTCTTCAGATTCGCGGCTGGAACGCTCAAGGTCAGTATCCTCGATACGCAAAACAAGCTTGCCGCCCATTTTACGAGCAAACAGCCAGTTAAATAACGCACTGCGAGCGCCGCCGATATGGAACGGTCCAGTCGGACTCGGTGCAAATCTTACTCTGATTTCATTAGACATTAGAATGATCCCTCCAAAAATACTTATCTTGAATATTATACCACAAGGGCATATATGAGTGCTAAGTTCGGAAAGACCTCACTAAGTACTCAAACAATACCACAAGGGCATGTATTAATAACTCGTTTCAGCAAAGCGAATTTGCATGATCATCTGATAATACTTACAACAGCCTCTGACGCCATCCCTTCGCCCCGTCCAACAAAACCTAATTTCTCTGTTGTCGTTGCTTTTACATTGACAGCACTTCTTGCAATCCGCATTTCCCTGGCAATATTAGCCGCCATCTGTTCAATATAGGGAGCCAGCTTAGGCCGCTGTGCCATAATAGTCACATCGGCATTATTTATCTGCCAGCCATGCTTTTGCAGTAAACCAACCACCTGCCTCAACAGCAGCATACTATCGGCATCTTTAAATTTCATATCCGTATCCGGAAAATGCCTGCCAATATCACCAAGACCCGCTGCGCCAAGCAAAGCATCCATCAATGCATGAAGGGCCACATCGGCGTCAGAATGTCCTAACAACCCTGATTCATAAGGAATCTCAACTCCGCATAAAATCAATTTACGGTCAGCAGCAAGCTTATGTACATCGTACCCGCAGCCTACACGAAACTGCGGCCAGTTATTATTTTTTTCTATCATCTTACAAGACCTCTGCTTTTACATAAATTTTCTGCCAGGATCAAATCTTCCGGCGTTGTAATCTTAATATTCTCATAGCTTCCTTCAGCAACAGCAACAGCTATTCCCAAACGTTCTACCAGTGAAGCGTCATCCGTTACATTACCATGCTGTTTCTGCAAAAGCTCGTATGCCTGCTTTAAAATACTGATTTTAAAAATCTGCGGTGTCTGCACAGCACGCAGAGTACTGCGCACAGGCGTATACTGCACAAGATTATTTTCATCCACAACCTTAATCGTATCCTTAACAGGCACAGCAGCAATAGCCGCACCGCTATCGGCAGCAGCGTTTAACACTCTTTTAAAAACCTCTTTGCCGGCAAAAGGACGAGCACCGTCATGCACAGCTATATAACCATCACTCTCCGTAACTGCAGACAGAGCATTAGCAACAGAATCCTGTCGTTCCTTTCCGCCGGCAACAACACAGAAGGGCAACAGCGGATAATACTCCTTGCTGTATTCCTCCAGCATCAATTCTGCTTCCTTGACCTCCTGTGGCCGTACAACAGCGATCACTCTGCTCACACAGTCTGTATCAGCCAGCATTCTCATACACTGTACCAGAAGCGGCAATCCGCCCACATCGGCAAAAGCTTTATTTTTACCTAACCCCAAGCGGCTTCCCAACCCTGCAGCCGGAACAATCGCTATGATTTTTTCCATAAACGCCCCCGCTATTTCAGTTTCGCGAAAATCATTCTACCTGCTGAAGTCTGCAGGACAGAAGTTACTACAACAGCAGTATTTTCACCTACCAGTTTTTTACCGCCTTCAACAACGATCATTGTACCATCTTCAAGATAAGCAACGCCCTGATTATTTTCTTTGCCATCTTTAACGACAAAAACATTCATCTCTTCCCCCGGAAGAACCACCGGCTTAATGGCGTTAGCCAGATCATTGATATTAAGCACACTGACTCCTTGGATCTCGGCAACTTTATTAAGATTGAAATCATTAGTTATAATAACAGCTTCTGTCTGTTTAGCCAATTTCACCAATTTAGCATCTACTTCATTCAAATCTTCAAAATCAGTATCTTCTACAAGCAATTGTTCTTTATTTTTCTGCTGTATCTCCTGAATAAGATCCAAACCTCGGCGGCCTTTGGCCCGTTTCAGATTATCAGACGAATCTGCCAGCTTCTGCAATTCTTCCAACACAAAGTTGGGAACGATCAAACGACCTTCCAGAAAACCTGTTTTCAGAATATCAATAATACGACCGTCGATAATGACACTGGTATCCAGTAATTTATTTTTACTGTACAATCTGTCACTCAGCGCCAACGATTTAACTGCAGCCGGTTTTACCGCACCTTTTAAGCTAGGAATACTGCGGTTAAAAAAGCCTACGATATCCTTATGCTTACGTAAAGCAACTTTCGCCCCAATAATAGAAAGCACCAGACTAAAGATCAAAGGAATATAGGGACCAATAATCGGCAAATGCGAAAAAGGCCCACCCAAAAGGTTAGCCAAAATCAAACCAATACCAATACCAAGCGTCATAACAAGAATATCACTGGTCGGCACCTTGGATAAAACGATCGCCATACGTTCCGTATAGCCCATAATATGATAAATAAGCACCGGTGCAACAGCTACACCAAGACCACCAAAAACAAAGATGCCCACAGCACCTGAAACAATAGTTGCCAAAGCTATGCCAAAAAAGCCGTTGTCATAAAGATCGTAACCAAAAAAATCCGAAATATAAGGCAGTAAATATTCAGTAAGTATGAGTCCGGTAAGCGCAAACACAACGACAATGGTCAGCTTCAAAATCCTGTTTAACATCTTTACACCTCCTTTCTTTAAATAATATGGATAATATAATATTTTACTACAATTTTCGTATTAAAAACAGCTAAAAAAATAAAATACGTCGGAAAATCCGACGTATTTCACTAAAAAAACTTATTCAGCCAGTTTTCAATATCCTGCTGTTCAGCATTTTTTACAAGCATCACTTCGCTGATCAAAATCTGTCTGGCTGTACCCAATAATCTACGCTCGCCGGTAGATAATTTTTTTTCATTCTCCTGCACCTGCAATGTTCTTATTACATCGGCAACTTCAAAAACATTACCGCTTTTCATTTTTTCCAAATACATATTAAAGCGTCTGTTCCATGTAATAGCTTTATTGTAATTATCAGGACGTTCTTCCAAAACTTTTTCAACGGCATCGATATCATCATTTTCGATAACATGCCTCAAGCCAACACGTTCCACACTGTCGACCGGAACCATGACCTTCATCTCTCCAAGAAGCATTGCCAGGATCAGATAGTCGACACTTTGACCGTCACGTTCACGCTTTTCTATTGTTTTTACTACTCCGGCGCCGTGCATCGGATATACGACTTTGTCTCCTACTGCAAACATCTTCTGCCCTCCTAAGGAACACGCTATTTTTATATGTATTTATTTTAACACCTCCTGTTATTTTTGTCAAAATTTTATTATTTTATCATAGCTCCATATTTGTGTCAATCATTTTTTATATAAATTTTCTGATTTTATTTTAAAATAAACAAAAAAGAGCGGAGAAACCTCCGCTCTTTTAAGCAAAAACCTTATCCAGCGCTTCTTCCAAAGTTTTAACCTGCACAATACCATTGCAGGGTTCATCCAATGACAGCTTGCCCATTGGCAAAACAAATCTTTTAAAGCCAAGATTCATAGCATCCTTGATACGCCTTTCCGGCGAACCTATTCGTCGCACTTCTCCTGTAAGCCCCACTTCACCCATGACTAATACGCCATGCGGAATCGGCCGATTACGATAGCTGGATACCAGCGCAGCAGCCACAGCCAGATCTGCAGCTGGCTCAGTGACTCTCATCCCGCCAACTACATTGACGTAAGCATCGTAAGCGCCAAAATCCATTCCTAAGCGCCGTTCCAAAATCGCCAAAAGCATAGTGACCCGATTATAATCAAATCCAACAGCAGTGCGTCGGGGCATCCCATACGGTGTTTTGGCAACCAAAGCCTGCACTTCAACTAAAATAGGCCTGTTACCTTCCAGGCAGGCACAAACAACTGAACCGGAAGCATCGTTACTGCGTTCTTCCAGGAATAATCCTGCTGGATTACTTATTTCCTGCAGCCCACTGGCTTCCATAGAAAAAATACCGCTTTCATTTGTAGAGCCAAAACGATTTTTCAAGGCACGCAGCACCCGAAAAGAATAGGATCTATCCCCTTCAAACTGCAGCACCACGTCGACCATATGTTCAAGCAATCGTGGGCCAGCAATATTCCCGTCTTTAGTCACATGACCGATAATAAGCACGGCAATGCCGCTGGTTTTTGCAAAACGCAGCAATTTCGCCGTACACTCGCGCACCTGTCCGACACTGCCGGCTGCAGTAGGCAGCTCGCTGTTGTACATAGTCTGAATAGAATCAATTACCAACAATGCCGGCTGCACTTCCTGTGCCTGCAGTAAAATAATATTCAAATCGGTAGCCGTCATCACCAGCAGGTTTTCACCGCTGCTGCCTAAACGTCTCGCCCGCATTGCTGTTTGCGCTTCTGATTCTTCACCAGAAACATACAAAACTTTTATATTATTCCGGCTAAACTTCATGCCGGCATCCAAAAGCATAGTCGACTTGCCAATGCCCGGGTCTCCGCCCAACAAAACCAGGCTGCCGGGAACAATCCCTCCCCCAAGCACACGATCAAATTCACGGATACCTGTCTGCAGACGGCTGAGGGACTGTTCCGCCACCTGATGCAACGGTTTGGGCTTAGCGGTTTCGCCTACAGGCAGGTAACTCTGTCCAGGACGTTCAGGCACGTCCATTTCTTCGACAAAGCTGTCCCATTGACCACATTCCGGACACTTTCCCAACCATTTAGCCGTTACATAACCACACGACTGACAAACGAAACGTATTTTCGGTTTTGCCATTACGGACGTTCCTCTCCAGCTGCAACCAAGGCTTCTTCCTTGTGCGCTTCTTCTTTATCAAAATAGATTTTACCAGCCTCATCAGTACGGGTCAAAATAGTATCACCGCGTTTTAATTCTGAAGCCAGATACAAATCGGAAACAGGATCCTCAACCAGTTTCCTTAAAGCCCTGCGCAGAGGCCGTGCACCATAACGCGTATCCTTGCCAGCTTTTAAAAGCTCGGCCTTAGCCTCATCAGTAACCTTGATATCAAGGCCATTTTCCTGCAAACGACCTGAAAGTTCTTTGAGCATCTGTTCGACAATTTGCCGCAGTTCTGCTTCACCAAGCGGATCAAAGACCAGAATTTCATCAATTCTATTTAAAAATTCAGGACGGAAGATTCTTTTTACTTCTTCCAATACAGCACTTTTGCGTCCGTCGTTTACCTGTTTCTCACCAGTCGCAAATCCCAACGGCTTGCTGTCCAGTAAAGCTCTGGCACCAGCGTTGCTGGTCATAATGATAACAGCATTTTTAAAATCAACAGTCCGTCCCTGCCCGTCAGTCAAGCGGCCGTCTTCCATAATCTGCAGCAGCAAGTTGAAAACATCAGGATGCGCTTTTTCAATTTCATCCAGCAAAATTACCGAATAGGGCCGCCGGCGCACAACATCTGTCAGCTGACCGCCTTCTTCATAACCAACATAACCAGGAGGAGCACCTACCAACCGAGAAGTAGTATGCTTTTCCATATATTCAGACATATCAAATCTAATCAAAGCACGTTCATCGCCAAAAAGGTTCTCTGCCAGCGCTTTAGCCAGCTCTGTTTTACCTACCCCGGTAGGTCCTAAGAACAGGAACGATCCTACAGGGCGGTTTTTATCCTTAAACCCGGCTCTGGCTCTACGGATAGCTTTTGCAACAGCGTCAACAGCCGCATTTTGACCGACCACACGCTCATGTAGCGCCTCCTCCAAATGAATAAGTCTTTTAGATTCACCTTCGGTAAGCTTACGCAGTGGAATATTTGTCCAGGAAGCAACTACTTCGGCAACATCTTCTTCACTTACCGTCAATTTACTGCTTGATCCACTGCGCTGCGACTGACGCTCATCATCAAGCTGTTCCTGCAGCTTGCGTTCTGCGTCACGCAATTCAGCAGCACGTTCATACATTTGCTGAGTAATAGCCGATTCTTTTTCAATGCGCACTTTTTCAAGCTGTTGTTCAATTTCCCGCTGCGGCAAGGAAATCTTATAGCTTTGCAGCCGTACCCTCGAACAGGCTTCATCCATTAAATCGATAGCTTTGTCCGGGAGATTACGGTCAGTGATATAACGATCAGACAGACGCACTGCCGCCATAATAGCCTCATCTGTGATTTGAATACGATGAAAGGCTTCATATTTATCGCGCAGTCCCTTCAAAATCTCAATTGAATCATTAACATCAGGAGCACCTACAACGATAGGTTGAAAACGACGTTCCAGTGCCGCATCTTTCTCAATATTTTTCCGGTATTCGTTTAAAGTAGTGGCTCCTATAGCCTGCATTTCACCTCTGGCCAAAGCCGGTTTTATAATATTGGCAGCATCGATAGCGCCCTCTGCGGCACCTGCTCCGATGATAGTATGCAGTTCGTCAATAAAAAGAATAATATTTTTATTTTCTTTTACTGCTTCCAGTAATTCTTTCAAACGTTCCTCAAATTCACCGCGGTATTTGGTTCCCGCCACCAGATACCCTATCTCCAGCGAGAACACAATTTTCTCACGCAGTATCTCCGGAACATTACCGTCAACAATTCGCTGGGCCAGGCCCTCGGCAATAGCCGTTTTACCAACGCCGGCCTCTCCAATCAACACCGGATTATTTTTTGTACGCCGACACAGAATCTGAATAATGCGTTCAACCTCTTTTTCGCGGCCAACAACGGGATCAATTTTTCCATCTGAAGCCAGCTGATTGAGATTGCGGCCGAATTCCGACAGCATTTCCAACACATTACTCTTTGTTTCCACATCGCTGTCGCCAGCATTATAATTGCCATCTGTCAATGGCTGATTATCATAAACAGCCTTAATGACCTTCATGACCTGTTCTGCCGTAACGTTAAAGCGCCGCAATACCTGAGCAGCCACGCCTTCTCCTTCACGCAGCAAGCCCAACAGCAAATGCTCGGACCCTACATAGTGCAGCTTAAAAGCTGCTGCTGCTTCACCAGCAAGCTCTAAGGCCCGTTTGGCACGCGGGGTATAACTGATCATCAGCTCAGTGCTGCCAGCGGGCTCCATCCAGCTTTCCAGCTCTTTTATGACCGCCTGATTATCAATGCCAAGTTTTTCTAGAATCTTCTTGGCAAAACAATTTTCAACATTCAGCAACGCCAGCAAGATATGTTCTGTTCCAACATGATCATGACCCTTATCCAATGCAAAACGCATCGCGTCTTCCAAAATACCTTTGGCACGTTCAGTAAAACGATTCATGATCTGTTCTTCTCTAGCCTTTGGTTTCAACAGCCCATCTAAAAACTCTTTGGCATTGAAAGCAGTTCCCGACAAAAAATTAGACGGAGCCAATTCTTCAACACAATCCGAGCACAGCCATTTGTCGATTTGTTTATCGTTGACCACGCATACCACGTGGACCACAGCTTCTTTTAATCCGCATTTCTGACATAACATATCCATTCACCTCACTCACGTTCTGTCATTTTAGTAATAGCCGTCTCCAAAACAGCTCTTTTTTTAGCTTCATCAGCATCCAGAATTTCCATCATATACTGCAACAGTGATTTTTCACGCCTGCTGATCAAACGGTTAGCAGCCCAGTGCTCAATCAAATCATGCACTGTCGGCTCACAGTTCTCTTCCTGCAATTCATGAGGCATCACCCTTACAATACGGACAAAGCCGCCGCTGCCGCGTCTGGATTCGACCATAAACCCCCGTTCAGGAGTAAAACGCGTGCTCAGCACATAACTGATCTGCGACGGTGCGCACGACAGTTTATCGGCAAGTTCATTACGCTGTACTAAAACAGCATCCTCTCTGTCCTCTAAAAGCTGTCTGATGATGAAATTTTCTATTGCATCTGCAAGATTTCTCATCTTAATTACCTTCCTTTTATCGTTTCAGCATTAAAGTCAAACTTTTCTGCCGGCATCTATAATTAGATTAATTCTATTATATTTGACCTTTCGACTTTTGGCAAGTAAATTATTCGTGAACATCTTTTCAGCAGAAAAAAAACAAGCAGACGCATAAAACTCGTCTGCTTGATCAATTTTTTTATTTTTGCAGCTTTCTGGCAAATTCATAACCAAGCTGCCTTGCTGCTTCCAGGTCTTCTGGCTGTGCCTTCCATTTACAGGTAAAACCCGGTTCCAACTCAAAACCAGCCGCTGTCAGCAAAGCTTCCATATCTTTCTGAGCTCCGCCGGCCCAGCCATATGTACCGAAAACAGCTGCTTTTTTACCTGTTGGGTTTAAGCCTTTAAGGTATACAAGCAGACTGCCCATAGTGGGCAGCATTCCGCTGTTCAGTGTTGAAGAGCCGATGATCATACCACCTGCTTCAAATAAATCCGCAACAGCAGTACTATTCGGAGTTTCGTTCATACGCAGCAGCACAGCATCACTACCGGCACTGACAACACCCTCCAGCACAGCACGAGCCATTTGCTCCGTAGCGCCCCACATCGTATCATAGGCAATAACTACACTGCTGCCGCTCACGCCTTTGCCCCAGGCAGCATATTTGGCAATAATTTCCTGAATATGACTGCGCCAGATAATACCATGGGCTGTAGCTATCATCTTTAAATCAAGTGCCGCTGCTTTCGCCAGCGCTTTATCAATTAATTTCGCATATGGCCAGAGTATATTGGCAAAATATTTTTTTGCTTCATAAAAAAGTATTCCCAGATCCACTTCATCATCAAAACGTTTAGCAGCCGCATAATGCTGGCCAAAAGCATCATTAGAAAACAAAATCCCATCATCTGCACAATAAGTTGCCATACTGTCAGGCCAGTGCAGCATTGGTAAAGTCACAAAAGTCAATTCACGTTTGCCTAATGATAATTTATCGCCATCCTTCACGACCTGAAAATCATATAAATCACCATAATGACGAATTGCTTCCGCCTTCCCTTGAGCTGTAATAAAAAACTTAGCATTCGGAGCCGCTTTGACCAGCGCCGGCAATGCCCCTGCATGATCCGGTTCCACATGGTTCACTATTACGTAATCAATTTTTCCAGGGTCGACAACACGTTCAATCTTTGTCAATAATTCTTCAGCAAACATCGCTTTCACTGTATCGATCAAACAGATTTTTTCATCCATGATCAAATATGAATTATATGAAGCACCGCGTTCCGTCTTATATCCGTGAAAATCACGCACAGCCCAGTCAACAACACCCACATCATAAATTTTAGGAGCTATTTCCAATGGCATCATTTTTTACACTTCCTTTCTGAAAAACTGCTTCTTTATTTATTATATAAGCAAATCACAGCAAAGTAAAAATTTCTTTTAACAAAAAACAGTAAATTCTACTTACAAAATTCTATGCCTGATATTATTTTCACAAGGCCCGTTCAATAACACTGTGCTGACCTTTATCAATAAACAACCCTATTTGGTGGAAACTGCTCAAACTACTGCGATGTCCAATACTGACTACGGTAGTATCCGGCATTAAAGTTTCAACAAGCTTATACATCACAGCTTCTGTCTCCTCATCTAAAGCAGAAGTAGCTTCATCTAAAAACAGCCATGACGGTTGATAGATCAGTGCCCTTACAAAAGCCAGCCTCTGCTGTTCACCGCCGCTAAGCACATGTGACCAGTCTGCTTCGACATACAGGTCTTTTGCCAGGTAGCCAATCCGACATTGCTCCAGCAACATCACCAACTCTTCATCTGTTTTATGGCAACTGCCTGGATAAAGCAACGCTTCTTTCAATGTTCCCAATGGTAAATAAGGTTTTTGCGGAATAAACATCAGTTTCTCGGCAGCAGGCAGTTCCAATTTACCATGCACATATGGCCAGATACCAGCCACAGCACGCAGCAATGTACTTTTACCGCTGCCACTTGCGCCTTTGATCAGGATATTTTTATTTCGGCCGGGTACTAAAGTAAAATTGACATTTTTCAACAAGATCCTGTCATCTGGTAATTCAACCTGCAAGGACGCAACTACGATAGTATCGTTGCGACTTTCCATTCGTTCTAGATCAATCTGCGGTTTTTCCTGTTTTACCTCGTGCATATGTACCCCAAAACCCGTAAGACGCTCTACAACTGCCCGCCATTCAGCCAAAGAGGCATACATATCTACAAAATATGATAATGATTCCTGCACCCTGCCAAAGGCACTGGCAATCTGGATCAGGCCGCCTAATGTTATTTCCTTACTTAAGTAACGCGGCATAGCCACTACGAAAGGGAAAATAATTGCAATCTGTGAATAGCCGGAATTAAGCCAGACCAACTGTTTTTGTTTTTCTACTATCTTCCAGAAATTATCCAGCAGCAGTTTAAAACGCTTCTTAAATACGCCGCCTTCCTGTTTCTCACCGCTGTAAAACGCTACACTTTCAGCATTTTCCCTCATTCGCATCATACTGAAACGAAAATCCGCTTCATAACGTTGCTGAACAAAATTCAGCCCTACCAGTTTTTTACCAATCAAATGAGTAAGCCCTGTGCCAACAATGGAATAAACCAAGGCTACCCAAACCAGATAGCCTTCAATATGCCACACTTGCCCCGCCAAAGTAAATTCCAGTGAACCTGACAGTTCATATAAAATAAAGACGAAAGACACAAAAGTACAAAAAGCCTTTAAAACACCGATACTGAACTTTAACGTCATCTCAACAAACAAACGCACATCCTCACTAATACGCTGATCAGGGTTATCAGTATCAGAACCGAACATCTGCAGACGATAGTAGGTCTTATTTTTCAACCATTCATCAATATACCTGTTAGTCAGCCAACGACGCCAATTAAGCACCAGTACCTGCTGCAAGTAAAAGGCATAAACTGCCAGAATAATGTAGATAACAGCCAGCCAGCCGAAATGTATCAGCTCATCAAAAATAAGTTCGGTCTGGTAATTTTGCAGTGCATTATAAAAGGAATTGTTCCATTTATTCAACAGCACCAGCATATACACTACGCCTAAAGTTAGTGCTATGATTGCCGTCAACAGCAAATAAGCCTTTCCCTTTTCTTCTGACTGCCAATAACTTTTGGTCAGATACCAGACATCTCTGAGAAATTTACTTTTATTTTTTAATTCATTCATCTGCTTTTACCTCTAAACACTCTTTATCAGAAATTTTCAATTACCTTTTTAAAATACCACATAAATAAAAAAAATCCTGCAAAAAAATAATGCCCCGTCTTTAAGACGGGGCATTATATATTTACAAAACACCTAAATTTATTCTTCGCTGTGTTTTTTTCTGTTGAAAATACGTTCAACGACAACGAATAATACCGGGATCATAAAGATACCGATCATCGTAGCAAAGGTCATACCGCCAACAACAGCATTACCCATAGAAACACGGGCACCGGCACCTGGACCTGTTGCAATCGCCAAAGGCACGCAACCAAGAATGAACGCGAAGGATGTCATCAGAATCGGACGTAAACGCAGTCTGGCAGCATCAAGCGCCGCTTTAACTACAGGTTCGCCATTTTCCATGTTCATCTTTGCATATTCTACGATCAGAATCGCATTTTTAGCATTCAGACCAATCAGCATGATCAAACCGATCTGCATATAAACGTCGTTCTGCAAACCGCGCAGATACTGAGCGCCAAAACAGCCAAGGGCAGCAACAGGCACTGACAGCATAACTGCCAACGGGATAGTCCAGCTTTCATACAAAGCTGCCAGACACAAAAATACGAAGATCAGAGAAATAATGAAAATCTGTGTTGATCTGTTTCCTGCTTCCAGTTCGTCACGGCTCTGATCTACCCATTCATAGGTATAAGTAGTCGGCAAAATTTCTGCAGCAGTTTCTTCCAGTGCAGTCATAGCCTGACCTGTACTATATCCTGTAGCAGGGTTACCAGCTATTTTAATAGCTCGTACACCGTTGAAGCGGGTTACAGTAGCAGAACTTGTTTTACCTTCGTCAGTAACCAAGGTATTAAGAGGCACCATATCGCCGTTATTGCTGCGTACAAAGAAATAACGCATATCATCAACATTCGTACGATATTTTGCATCCGCCTGCATAACTACTTTCCAAGTACGGCCAAAAGCATTGAAGTCATTGATCTCACTGCCGCCGAGGAAAGTCTGTAAAGCTGTAAATACGCTTGCTACAGGTACATTTAGAGACTCTGCTTTTTCACGGTCTACGTTAAACTGATAAACCGGCGTATTAGTATTAAAGGTGGTATAAGCCATACCAATTTCAGGACGTTGATTGGCTTTAGCAAGAAATTCGTTAGCAACTTCCTGCATCCGCTCCATATCGTCACCGCCCAGATTCATCAGGTACATACTCAAACTGCCTGTGCTGGACGCACCCGGTAATGCAGGCGGATCAAACGCCATAACGCTTACCTGCGGCATTTGGGCACCGATGCCATAAATCTGCGGCACTATATCCTGAGCACTGTTATCACGTTTGTCATAATCTTCCATCGCCGCAACGATCAGACCGGCACTGGACTTAGGGGCGCCAGTAAGGATATCAAAGCCAGATACTTCCATAACATATTTAACTCCCGGCAGCGACTTGATCTTATCACCCAGTTCCATCATAGCCTGAATACCACGATTACTTGATGCACCCTCCGGCAAATTAAATGACGTTACAGAATAACCCTGATCTTCACTTGGCACAAATCCGGTAGGAGTAACCTTAGCTACCCAGCCCAATAAAATAACCATAACCAGCAAAACTGCCATTGAGATTTTTGCATGACGGATACATTTTTCAACATTTTTAACATATTTACTTAAAGTATTGGCAAACCAGACATTGAACTTATGGATAAATTTACCAATAGGTCCTTTGACTTCGTCTTTATCATGCGGTTTCAACAGCAATGCACACAACGCTGGAGTCAGAGACAATGCTACGATAGCTGACAGCGCCATAGAAACAGAAATCGTTAAAGCGAACTGTTTATAAAGCTGACCAACAGTACCGCCGGTAAATGCAACCGGGATAAATACTGCTGCCAAAACGAACGCAATCGCCACAACAGGACCGGAAACTTCTTTCATCGCCCGATAAGTAGCTTCTTTTGGAGTCATTCCATTATCCTGGATGTGATGCTCAACTGCCTCAACAACAACGATCGCGTCATCAACAACGAGGCCGATAGCAAGAATCATCGCAAACATTGTTAAAGTATTGATCGAAAATCCCATCAGCACGAACGCACCGAAGGTACCAACCAAAGAAACAGGAATCGCCAGCAGCGGAATAAGCGTTGCACGCCAGCTGCCCAGGAAAATAAATACAACAAGAATAACCAGCGCCAAAGCTTCAAAGAAAGTATGAGCTACTTTTTCCAGCGCTTCGCGTACGAACTGGGTATTATCCTGAACAATAGTCAGCTCCATACCTTCCGGAAAACGCGTTTCAGCATCGGCCAATACGGCTTTGATGTTATTGACGGTTTCCAAAGCGTTAGCGTCGCTTGTTAAGTAAACAGGGAAAACAACAGAAGAACCGCCGTTCAGATAACCAGCAACGTTATCACTGCGGGCACCAGCTTCAATTTTCGCAATTTCTTTAAGCTTCAGGTTATTGCCGTTTTGAGAACGGACAATAATATTACCAAACTCTTCCGGAGTCGACAAACGCCCCTGGGCATTAGCAGAATATTGGAATTCCTGCTGCTCCGCTGTAGGACGCGTACCAATAGAACCAACAGGAGCCTGAATGTTCTGACTCTTGATTGCATTGGAAACATCATCTGCGGTCACACCCAACTGAGCCATTTTATCTGGCTGCAGCCATAGGCGCATTGCGTATTCCTGACCAAAAATATCAATACTGGAAACACCCTTAACGCGTTTGCAGGCATCAAGGAAGTTTGTCATCGCATAAGAGGTAAGAAACATCGTATCAAACGTTCCATCAGGTGAGTGCAACGCAAAATACATGATGGTCTCGGCAGATTTCTTGGCTGTCGTAATACCGTAAGCACTTACCTCTGACGGCATGGAGGACGAAGCCTGAGAAACACGGTTCTGTACCTCTACAGAACCGATATCTGCATTTTTATCAAGATTGAAATATACGTCAAGTGTGTATTCGCCTACGCTGGTACTAGTAGAGTTCATGTACAGCATATTTTCTACACCATTAACTTTTTGTTCGATCGCCTGCGCAACAGATTCCTCAACAACCTCCGCACTAGCACCCACATAGTTCGTAGAAACGGCAATGTGTGGCTTGGTGATATCCGGGTATTGAGCAATTGGCAGGCTGAATCCGGCAATAGTACCAAGTAAGGTAATAAGTATTGCCAGCACTATCGCAAAGACCGGACGGTCTATAAAAAAGCGTGCCACAACTAGTTACCTCCTTAGGATTCTTTCAAAGATACAGCAGTATCCAATTCTGCCTCGGTCATCGGTTCAGGTTTTACCTCAGAACCCTGTTTAATTTTGTTGATGCCTTCAACAACAACCGTTTCGTTGCCTTCCAGACCACTTTCAACCAGCCACAAACGACCGATACGTGGACCTAATGTAACTTCGCGCATGGATACTTTATTATCATCGCCAAGTACATAAACAAATTTCTTATACATAAGCTCGGTTACAGCACGCTGCGGAATCAGCTTAGCGTCATGTACAGTACCGCTGTTGGCCTGCAGATGAGCAAACATGCCAGGCAGCAGGATCTTAGCAGGATTTGGGAATTCAGCTTTCAGCGACAAAGTACCTGTCCCCTGCGTAATGCTGCGGTTGACCTGATCGACACGGCCTTTTTCAGAATAAGTGCTGCCATCGCTCAAAACGATCGTCAGATTTTCCAACGACGCTCCACCTGCATCATTATGAGCGCTCAGAAGTTTTAAATATTCGTTTTCTGCCAGACTGAATTCTACAAATACCGGATCTGTATTAGAAATAGTAGCAAGAACAGTCTGACCGGCAGTAACATAGTTGCCTACAGAAAGATCATTGGTATCTATACGTCCGTCAAAAGGCGCAACGACATTAGTTTCTCCCAGATCAATATTGGCATTTTCCAGCAAAGCCTGCTGTGCATCAACAGCAGCCTGCGCCTGTTCGGCCTCAGCGACCCTGTTATCAAGCTCCTGCTTGGAAACAGCGTTCTGCTCATATAGCTTTTTATAACGCTCCAGATCACGGCTGGTACGAATCAAAGTTGCCTGGGCACTGGCAAGTCCGGCCTGTGCATTCAGAACTTTTGCCTGATATGTACGCTGATCAATAGTAAACAAGGTCTGTCCCGCAGTTATTTTTTCACCGCCCAGGAAATACTTTCCTGTGATCTGTCCACTGACCTGCGCCATCAAATTGACTTCTTTCTGCGCCTGCACAAAACCTGTATAGTCATAAACGATCGGCGTATCGCGTTTGATAACTTCCATCGTTTTAACCAACGTTGCCTGTGGTGCCTGCTGCTCTTTGCTGCAGCCAGCCAAAGCCATCACGGTAAATGCCGCTACCGCAACAGCCAAGGCCTTTTTCCTTCGGCCTTTATCAAAAAAACTCAGCATAAATATATCCTCCTCACGTATTCAAAAAAACGGCTGCGCCCTGTAAAAGGGCGCACGGCTCCGCTATTTTCAAGAATACTCTTATTATAGTTTATCGTAATTATAAACGCAACCGCTATTTTAACCGATTAAAGCCTTTTTTCTTAATTTTTCGTATTTTTTCTCTGTTTTTCACTATTTGCTGACTGACCAGTCAGTTCTCTTTAAAATAATTCCGGTTTCAGTAAAAACTTTTTCAGATCGCTTGCAGCCACCGTTGCTTCCAACCACTCGCCGGTTTCACTTCGCTGACAAAACACAAAATTAGTCCCGTTATAATACCAGCTTTCAGTAATACCTTTACTGAAATCCACCTTATCTTTCTTTGTCAGCAACCTTAAAACAGGAAGTAAATCGGCATCACGTAAATTCAAAACATCACCAAGTGCCAATTGTGCTCCAGTTTGTACATCAATATTTAATGGTATCTTAGCAAAAATTTCTTTTTCACCTTCATCCAGTACACCAAAAAACACCATACTGATAAACTTTTCACTGACGAAGGTCAATGTATAATCAAGTTCGCAGCCTCCAGTTGCCAGATTCTGCAAATAAGGACCAGCAATAATCGCAAAATCTCCATTGAGCTTATTTTGCACCTCAGGCGCCGCAATCGCAGTAAAAACAGGATAAGTTACGCTGCTGCTGTCATGCACCGCCTGCCTCGGTAAAATCCGCCAGTTTTTTTCATTATAGCTGCGATGGAATTTGTCGTCTTTATTTTTGCCGCCGCTGTAAAAAGTTTTACTTTTTAATTTCCAGCCACTGCTGCCATCATATGACCACACCCCGGCCAGCTTCCCAAGCAGGTCTTCCCTGTTTAACCCACTGATGTTCTGCAGCGACAACAGTTCCAAAATCCCGTCCTGCTCCATATCTACAGCAACCAGCGAATGTATTTTCCCGACATACGGGCGTCGATACCCCTTTAATAAGGTACCGTTAACGTCATAAAGCCCACGCTGTTCATAAAACTCTTTCTCTTTGGGAAGCAGTTCATAATTAGTGCTGCCGTCTGCAAAAGCAATTTTACTGCGAAAATCCGGCACAAATTCCGCAGTTGCCGCTACACCTGCATTATCGCTGCCAGTAAAAATCTCCTTCACCGCCTTAGGATCAGCAAAGTCAATGATACGATATTCTATACTGCCATCGTCGCCTCCCTGTCCAACAGACAAAATCAGCTGTTCGCCTCTGCCCGTAAACCTTGCTTTTTCTAAACTGCAGTCGTAACCGCCATTAATACTTGGTACATATGCCGTCAGCAATTCAGAGTCACTGCCTTTTAAAAGCAATAAAAAATCATTCCTGTAACTGCTGCCGCGAGTCATCTGACCGCCATACAGTTCCACAGTTTCCAGACTGCCGTTACCGTCAACATCCAGCTGCAACAGCGCCAGCGGTTCCTGCTCAGCCTGCTGTGCCGAAGCACTGTTCATACTGACCAGAAGTCCAGCTGCAAACATGGCTGCCGACATCATTTTTTTCAAATTTATGATATTTCCCATGCGGGCCTCCGTTCTAAAAAATACTTTCATCTTTATACATTATACCAATTCCTTTACCTTACTGAAAGTTTTTTCTATTTTTGTCTATAGATATTTAAATATTTATTTAAAAATTCTTCTTTTTTTCTGCAAAAAATACTGCAAAAAACTTGGAGATATTGTAAAATTATGAAAGACATTATTTTATCTGCACTACATTTTTGTACTTAACGTACAATATAAGGAAGGGAAATAAATGAAAAAAATTTTGATTTTGTTTACAGCAGTTTGTTTTATGTTCTTGATGGCAGGCTGCGGCGGTGAGGACAAAAAAGCCGCTGACCCCAAAGCAAAAACAGCAGTATCTCTGGGTATGCTTCGCCTTACCAGTTCTGCACCGCTTTTTATCGCTTTAGATAAAGGCTACTTTGCCGAAGAAAACCTTGAAATAGATCAACAGTGGTTTGACGCAGCTCATCCTATTGCTGTGGCTACAGCTTCCTCTAAAGTAGACGTCGGCGCTACCGGTATCACTGCCAGTCTCTTCAATATGGCTGCCAGCGGTCAACAACTTGCTATCGTTGCCGATAAAGGCCGTGAACAAAAAGGCTTTTCTTCCTCAGCACTTTTAGTCACCTCCGATAACTACAACAATGGAATTACCAAGCTCGAAGATATCAAAGGCAAACGCATCGGCATTACTCAAAAAGGTTCTACCTTCCATTATATGCTTGGGCGGATGCTGGAAACCAAAGGATTGACTCTTGAAGATGTGGAGATCGTACCGCTTGGCAAATTGAGTGCTGTTATGGCCGCTCTTGAAAGCAAACAAATCGACGGAGCCATACTCAACGAACCCAATATCACCAAAGTGCAGACTGCAGGCTATGGTAAACTTGTCACCCAAGTCGGTGACGTTATCCCCTATCAAACCTCTGCCCTTTTCTTTTCTCCCAAATTCCTGAAAAATGAAGATGCAGCAGTACGTTTCTTAAGAGCATACAAAAAAGCCTGCAATTACTACTATGACGCAGCTATTGACAATAAAGACCCCAAAAAGCTGGACGAAGTCGTAGGCATTATCGCCAAATATGTTAAAGCTCCTGAAGCCGACATCAAGCTCGGCCTGCCTTATATCGATCGTGACGGCAAACTGCTGGACAGCGATATCCAGACTCAGATAGACTGGTATACTTCTCATGGCATGATCGAGGGCAAGCTTGATCCACAAGCCGTCACCAATACCAGCCTGCTCAGCAAGGCTATGCAAAAATAATTTCTCAACAAAGTTTTCCTTATTTTTATACTTTATCAAACAACACCGGAGGCAGTAGTTTAAATGAAATTAGTTATCGACAATGTCAGCAAAAATTTCATCGATCCTCAAGGCAAACAGCTGTCTGTACTTGAAAACGTCAGCCTGACTGTACACAGCGAGGAATTTGTAGCTTTGGTAGGGCCTTCCGGCTGCGGTAAATCGACTCTGCTCAATCTTACAGCAGGGTTGCTGTCACCAAGCGATGGGAGTATTTATTTCACAGATCTGACGGAAGGCCATACTCCTGCTATGGGCATCGTCTTCCAGGAAACAGGCCTGTTTCCCTGGCGCAGCGTTTATGAAAATATTGCCTTTGGACTTGAAGCCACAGGCGTACCAAAGACAGCACAGAAAGAACGGATCCAGCACTATATCAATTTAGTTGGACTCGGCGGTTTTGAAAAAGCCTTTCCGCACCAGTTATCCGGCGGTATGCGGCAAAGAGTCGGTATCGCCAGGGCGCTTGTCATAAATCCTGACCTCCTTTTAATGGATGAACCATTTTCTGCTTTGGACGCACAGACTCGCACGATCATGCAGGAAGAGCTTGTTACTCTCTGGGAAAAGACCAGACTCAGCACCTTATATGTTACTCACAATATTCAGGAAGCGGTAATGCTGGCTGACAGAGTCGTGCTTTTATCAAGACGCCCCGGTAAAGTCAGAAAAATCCTGACCATTGCAATTCCGCGAGCTGACAGGGAAAAAACTGAAAATACCGCTCAGATAGCCGAATTTATCCGCATCATCTGGGAACATATAAGCAGTGATGCCCGTGCGGCTCTGATGGAGGTGGAAGCTAATGGCTGAATATAAAATCCACAACCGTATGACTCACTGGCAGAAAACTTATCCGGCCTGGATATCTTTCGCTGCGATAGCCTTCTTACTGGCAGTATGGGAAATAATCTGCAGTACAGGTCTGATTTCCTCATTGTTTCTACCGGCACCAAGCGCAATCCTTACTGCACTCGGCAAGCTTATTACAAGCGGCGAAATCAGCCGCAGTCTGACAGCCAGTCTTTACCGCATTCTGCTGGGCTTTGCTTTAGGCAGCATCATCGGTTTGCTGGTAGGGCTCGTCACCGGCACCTCTGCGCTGATGGACCGAATAGGAACACCGATTGTCAATGCCCTTTATCCGATCCCAAAAATCGCTTTACTGCCGCTTTTTATTCTCTGGCTTGGAATCGGTGAATTATCTAAAGTCACTATCATTGCTTTGGGCGTTTTCTTTCCCGTTGCGATGAATACCTATTCAGGTGTCAAAAACGTCGACACATTGCTGATCAAGGTAGCTGTCAGCTTTAATGCCAGCTGGTGGCTGACGATGAAAAGCGTAGTTCTGCCGAGCGCATTGCCGGTAATCTTTGCCGGGCTGCGTCTGGCAGCGGGCACTTCACTGCTGCTGCTTGTAGCTGCCGAAATGATCGCGGCACAAGAAGGTATCGGCGCTTTGATCCTGCATTATGGAGATCTGATGATCACCGACCGTTTAATGGCCGGCGTTATCGTTCTTTCACTCCTGGGACTCATTTTCAATTTAGGTCTGCAATGGCTGGAACATAAAATAGTACCCTGGAAGACCCAAAGCAAATAAACATAAACCCCGCTGCGATTAATCGCAGCGGGGTTTATTTATCCAATTACATACATTCTCTGATAGCTTTCGCCATCCGTTTTACACCTTCGATGATTTTCTCTTCCGGCATATTGGAAAAATTGATACGCATATTACGGTCAGTTTTACCATTAGGGTAGAAGGCATCACCGGTAACGCCGGCAACCTTCATCTCGATACATTTGTGGAAAACCTTATCAGCACTGCAGCCCTGCGGGAAAGTCAGCCACAGGAACAACCCGCCTTCAGGATGTGTCCATTCCGTACCTGCCGGAAATTCTTCCGCCATAGTTTTTAAAATCAGATCGCGGCGTTTTTTATAAAGGGCTTTGATCTCTTCAACATGCTTATCCAAATCATAATTTTCCATATAAGCGTCAGCTATCCCCTGGTCAAAATTAGAGGTATGCAGATCGGCGCTTTGTTTGATTTTTACATATTCACTGACAACGTCCTTAGAGGCAGCGACCCAGCCTAAACGCAGTCCCGGACAGAAAATCTTGGAAAAAGTGCCGAGGAACATAACCAGACCTTTGGTATCCATAGATTTTAAGGACGGTAATATCTCCCCTTCATAACGCAGCTCGCCATAAGGGTTGTCTTCCAGCACAGGCAGATTATGTTTGTTGATCACTTCCATAAACTTTTTGCGGCGTTCCAAACTCCAGGTACGACCGGTCGGATTTTGGAAATCGGGGATAACATAAATAAATTTACAACGGTCGGTAGTGCTTAAGATTTTGTCCAATTCTTCCGGAATCAGACCAACATTATCAGTTGGCACTTCTACAAAAGTAGGCTCATAGGCATTAAAGGCATTAAGTGCACCCAAATAAGAAGGACTTTCACATAAAACAACATCACCGGAATCAAGGAACAATTTACCTGCAAAATCGAGACACTGCTGTGAACCGGTAGTGATCAAAATCTCATCCGGATCAACCTCAGTATGATATTTATCTTTCATTCTGGCAGCAATTTTAGCCCTCAGAGTCGGACGCCCTTCGGTCGTGGCATACTGCAGCAGCTGCTGACCTTCTTTTTCCACCAGGTCATGTGATACTTTAGCTATTTCTTTCACCGGAAACAGTTCCGGTGCCGGTAAACCGCCGGCAAACGAAATAATATCCGGCTGTGCCGTCAATTTTAACAGTTCACGGATTTCAGACGATTGCATACGTTCCATACGTTTAGCAAATTTCATAAGTTCTTCCCCTCCAACATTATTAGTTTGTACAATAATAGTAGCTACTTTGTACGTTTATAATTAAAAATTCTATCACTCTTACTGGAGCAAGTCAACGTATAAAATCAAAACGCAACAACTTTCTCGATTATTTGTTTACATTTGTCTTTTTAAAGCGCACCTTTTGCATCAGAGAATAAAAAAGAGCGGCTTTTAGCCGCCCTTTTATTATTCTTAGTACATACCACGATATTTCATAGCTTCTGCCAAATGACCCAAAGCTACAATATAAGCCGCTGTACGCATATTAACTTTATGCTCCTTGGCAGTATCGTAAACTTTCTTGAAAGCATCTATCATCAGACTTTCCTGTTTTTCGATAACTTCTTCTTCAGTCCAGAAATAACGATACAGGTTTTGTACCCATTCGAAATAACTTACAGTTACACCGCCGCCATTAGCGAGGATATCAGGTACAACGAGAATACCTTTTTTGTCAAGAATCTTATCTGCATCAGGAGTTGTCGGTCCGTTAGCACCTTCAACGATTACCTTGGCCTGTACCTTGGCTGCGTTGGCTTTAGTCAGCTGCAGTTCCATTGCACACGGAGCAAGGATCGTAACATCCATAGCCAGCAGTTCTTCATTGCTGATGGGTTTTGAACCTTTATAACCCACAACGCTGCCTGTTTTCTGCAGATGTTTTTCAACATCATAAGGATTCATACCTTTGGGATTATGGATGGCACCGTTGATATCACTTAAAGCAACGATCTTTACACCCATATCATGGATCAGTTTAGCAGTCCAGCTGCCAACATTACCAAATCCCTGCACAGCGCAGGTAGCCTGCTTCGGCTTAATACCCAAAGCTTTGATAGCCTCGCCGGCAGCTACCATAACGCCGCGTCCGGTAGCTGCGTTTCTGCCTAAAGAACCACCCAGACAGATCGGTTTGCCGGTAACGAAACCCGGTTCAAACTGGCCTTTAATCTTGCTGAATTCATCCATCATCCAGCCCATGATTTTAGCATTGGTATTCATATCAGGTGCCGGGATATCCATTTTCTCGCCGATGATCGGAGCGATCCTGTCAATAAAGCCGCGAGTCAAGCCTTCCAGTTCTCTTTCAGAAAGTTTAGAAGGATCAACAACTATGCCGCCTTTGCCGCCGCCGTAAGGTAAACCTGCAACTGCGCATTTGCAGGTCATCCAGAAAGCCAGAGTCTTTACTTCGTCCATGTTGACTCCGGGATGATAACGAACGCCGCCTTTAGCCGGCCCCATAATGGTGCTGTGCTGACTGCGATAACCGGTAAATACTTTTGTAGTTCCATCGTCCATACGAACAGGAATGGAAACCTCCAGAGTACGTTCAGGAGTTGCGATAATGTCCGCAGCACTCGGGTCAAGTTTCATGACCTCAATTGCTTTGTTCAGAGGAATTTTTGCCATTTCAAACAGATTCATAATGATGCCTCCTTTAAATATTTTTTAATTTAAGCATAATTTTATTACATTTCTAGTTATCCCTACATTCCAAAATACATAGTTGAATTTTGTATAATGTATCCCCTCAGCTTTATTATAACTCTAAGCACAAGCGGCAGTCTAGCTATTTTTATACGCACAAAGAAAATTTTTTGAAAATTTTAGCAATTTATACACTTTCTGCAAATTTATGCATTTTTAATATTTTCCACATCACAAACGAGGAAATTCCTCGTAAAGCTTCCCAAAATCCAAACCGCAAACGACCTTATTTTTGTATTGTTCCCGTAAATCTTCCATGCCATTTCGCAAATGCTTCGAACTGATACCATATTCTATTGAAAGATAGGCTTCCACAAAAGCTGCCAGATGGTCGCAGCATTTTAACACAGTACCATCAACGGCCCTATATCCCTTACCGTTCTCATTATATTTTAGCCCAATCTCTTCCGGCCTGCAGGTAATCTTCTCACCGTCAACAACAGCCCGGTTACTGAATTCATCTTCAGTAAAGTACAGGATATCCTCATGCCAGCTATGCGGTAGCAGCGGCAGCAATTTTTCTGCAACCTGACGTTTTTCAATATCCTTGATCAGATCGTCCAGCCCCTGGATTGAGCGTTTGATCGGCGAAATAATGTCGCGGGTCAGCACCTCAGGCAGGTCGTGGAATAATCCACACAGAAAATCATTGACGATACGCTCATCTGAAGCCTGCATTTTTACAGCACAGAAATATGCCAGAGCAGCTACGATCAGCACATGGCCCATTACTGAAGTTTCCGGCACACGCGGAGACTGCGCCCAGCGTTTCTGAAAACGCAGCTGACCTACCAGATCAACAAACTTGCTGGTTTTACCTTTCAGCGACAATTTCTGCACTCCTGCAAGATCATAGTGATCCTCGATCTCACTTTCTATAGCCGCTTTCGTTTCCTCAACACCGTAAATGCCCTGATTGAAATGATAAATAATACCAAATTCCCACTGAGTAGCCAGATAATGTGCAGCACGCAGAAGTTTCTTTTCCATATAATTTTCCTGTGGTTCATCAAAATGTCTCTGCATTTTAGCCATAAAAACAGGATCCAGATCAGGTATCCGCTGCCGCAGTTCCTCATAAACCCAACTATTGAGTTTTTTACCATGCACACGCATCAATTCATGGAACACCGGCGGCTTGATATCAGTCAGCACGATCCGATGCAGAAATTCAAAAATACCGCCTTCGATCAGTACTCGCCAGTTCAGTTTTGCCTGATGATCCTGCTCCTCATACTTTGCAAGCACATACAAAATCATCATTTTATGCGCTTGCTTATCCAGCTCCGTGAAGCCGTTAGGACGGATGTGATCGTTCCAGCGCTGAATGTGCGCCGCTTCATATAAAAATTCTACAAAAACCTTATTCAGCATTTACTTCCAATCCTTTCATTATTTATAAAGCAGATACGGCCGCACCTGCTCAGCAAACTCCTGTGCTTCCCTGTCCCAACGCGGCAGCAGGCGCTCTAATGGCACCCCCACGCGCAAAGCCGTTTCGCCCAGGGCAATATCTATTTTATAGCCTTTACCGCCATAGCGGGCCGGGTAAACAACCTTGTCAGGATACAATTCTTCAATGCAGCGCAGGATATTCGCCCCGGTAAGCGCGGCACGATATATCTCCACATCAGTAATATAAATTTCCACACCCTGGCACAGCTCTTTTGCAAACGCTCCGTAAGCTGGAATAAAAGCCGCCGGTCTGAAATACACGCCTGGCAGCTGCAAACTGTTCAATTTATCCGCAACCGCATCTTTTTCAGCAAAGGGAGCACCTACATAATAAAATGGTTTTGTTGTTCCGATACCAACCGAAAGGTTAGTATCCCCCAAAATACCCGTAGTCACGTAATATAAAGCCGTAGCAGCTGTAGGTATCTGCGGCGAAGTGCCTACCCACGGCAGCCCCGTATCCTGCCAGTACATTTTCCGCTGCCAGCCCTTCATCGGAATCACCGTCAAATCAAGGCCAAGCTTCTGCGTATCGTTGATATATATGGCATATTCCCCGATAGTCAGTCCATGACGCAGAGGCACCGGATAAAGGCCGATAAAGCTTGCCTGTTCTTGACGCAGCAGCGGCCCCTCCATCAATCCCCCAATCGGGTTGGGACGGTCGAAAACAACAAACTTTTTACCGGCTTTAGCACATTCTTCCATAGCATAGGCCATCGTTGAAACATAAGTATAATGCCGGGCACCCACATCCTGAATATCAACAGTCATCACATCGATCGAATCCAGCATTGCCGGCGTTGGCCGTCTTGTCGCTCCATACAGACTGTATACCTTCACACCTTTGTATTCAGCGCCGTCCACATCGTCTCCGGCAGCCACGGCGCCGAACAAACCATGCTCCGGCACAAAAATCCCTGTCAGATCAGTATGCGCCAGTAAAATATCCTCACTGCTGCGCAGCTTACTGTCAACACCGGTCTGATTTGTAATCAGACCCACACGCTTCCCTGCAAACAGCTGCTCATACTCGCCGATGCGTTCGATCCCTAACGTTACCGTCGGTCCATGCACAGATTTTTTATCCTGATCACGCCTGCCGGCATCAGCGCAGCCGGTTATTAAAACAACTACCAACAAAATCAATGCCAGTATCAATCGTTTCATTAATAAAAAGCCTCCAAATTTTGGAATTTTTCCGCAAAAAATCATCAAAAACTGTCATTATTGCGTATGAGTATCAATATTCTCTGTTTTTTAGCAAAATACCTCTAAATTTTACAAAAAATTATTGAATTTTTGGGTCAAATCTGTATATAATAAGTTGTTATCTGCATAAGGATAAAATCTGCATTACGAAAGGTTGTGACAAGCAAAAAATGAAAGAAATGGTCCGTTTACAGGGAATCACAAAAAAATTTGGTAATAACGTCATTATCCCCTCTCTCGATCTGACAATTTACGATGGAGAATTTATTACGTTGCTCGGTCCTTCCGGCTGCGGCAAAACCACTTTGCTGCGCATGATCGCCGGCCTGGAAACTCCTACCGAGGGCAGTATCTATCTGGACGACGAAAACGTCACTGCCTTGCCGCCCTATAAACGTGATGTGAATATGGTATTTCAACATTACGCGTTATTCCCTCACATGACTGTTGAGGAAAACATAAAATTCGGCCTGATGATGAAAAAAGTTCCTGCCGATGAACAAAAGGAACGTGTTGCTCAGGTCCTTTATCTTACCCAGCTCGAAGAGTTCCGCAACCGCCGTCCCCAGCAAATGTCCGGCGGACAGCAGCAGCGTGTCGCAATTGCCCGCGCTTTGGTCAACAATCCCAAGGTCCTCTTACTGGACGAGCCTTTGGGCGCGCTGGATTACCAGCTGCGCAAAAATCTGCAGCTGGAACTGAAAAACCTTCAGCGCGGTCTGGGTCTGACCTTCATCTATGTAACGCACGATCAGGAAGAGGCATTGACCATGTCTGACCGCATAGTCGTAATGAATAAAGGCGTTATCGAACAGGACGACAATCCTGATAATATTTATCATTATCCTTCCACAAAATTTGTTGCCAAATTCATCGGCGAAAGTAATTTCTTCGATACTGAAACTGAAACTTTGGCCCTGCGGCCGGAAAAACTGAACCTCTGCGAAGAAGCTGAAAGCGAAGACAAAGCCGCAGCGCACCCCGAGCCTGCTTTTTACGGCACCGTCGTCGATGTTGTCTTCTACGGCACTATCGACAAAGTCTTTGTCCGTCTTGACAACTCGAACCAGACCGTAGTCGCATATCAGTACTTTGACGACGTCAAACGCTGGACGCCCGACGAACGCGTCGGCATCTGGTGGTACGAAAGAGACGAGGTGAAAGTACAGCGATGATGAAAAACGGTAAACTGCTGGTAGCGCCGGCCCTGCTCTGGCTCAGCATCTTTTTCGTCATACCGCTGCTGATCGTCGTTGCAGTGTCCTTTGCCGGACGCACACCGTATGGACAGGTCATCTTTTCTTTTACCATTGATAACTACCTGCGGTTTTTGGAACCCTTATACCTTAAAATTTTTGCAGATACCCTGGTCGTAGCTATCGTAACTACGCTTGCCACGATCCTGATGGGGTACCCGCTGGCCTATACCATAGCCCAGCTGCCTAAAAAATGGCAGCAGCCAGGTCTGATACTGGTTATGATCCCTTTCTGGATCAATTTTCTGATCCGTTCCTATGCCTGGGTCATTATCCTGCGTTCACAGGGCGTAGTCAATACGCTGCTGTTGAATCTGGGCCTTATCGACCAGCCGCTGCAGATGCTTTACAATGATATGGCCGTTATGCTTGGTATGGTATATGCACTGCTGCCCTTTATGGTGCTGCCGATCTATGTATCTATCGAACAGCTGGATACCCGGCTTTTAGAAGCAGCATCCGATCTGGGTGCCAAACCGCTGACAGCCTTTCGTAAAGTTACTCTGCCCCTGACCATGCCCGGTATTGCTGCGGGTACAATTCTGGTCTTCATTTCTTCGCTGGGGATGTTCGTTGTTCCCGACGTTATGGGCGGTGCTAAATCGGCGCTCATCGGCAATCTCATCCAAAACCAGTTCCTGTCAGCCCGTGACTGGCCCTTTGGCTCGGCGCTCTCCATAGTGCTGGCCGTACTGAGTCTGGTGCTGATCATCCTGTACTACAAAGCTCTGCAGGCACAGGAAGGAGGTGACGGCGATGCAAAAGACGTGGCGTAGCCATCTGATGGTAGCCTATTCTTTGGCTATTCTGGCATTCCTTTATCTGCCGCTGCTGATCCTGGCCATGTATTCTTTCAACGAATCAAGGATCAACGCCGTCTGGACAGGCTTCACCTTCAACTGGTATGAAGCTCTTTTCCAAAACCGCCGCGTTTTAGAGGCACTCACCAACAGCCTTTTTATTGCTGTGATCTCTACAATAGCCTCGACTACGCTGGGCACGATAGCCGCTATCGCGCTCAATCGTTACCAATACAAGTACAAACCGGTCATCAACGGCCTCTTATACCTGCCGATCCTGATCCCGGAAATCGTTATGGGTCTTTCCCTGCTGGTACTATTTGCTCAGGCACAGGTACCGCTTGGTAAAACTACCCTTATCCTTGCACACATCACCTTCTGTGTTTCCTTCGTTGTCATCACTGTCAACGCCAGACTGGAAGGTATGCGGCATGAACTGGAACAGGCAGCAATGGACCTGTATGCGACTCCGTGGAAGACCTTCCGCTACGTCACATTACCGCTGGCACTGCCAGGTATCGTGGCCGGCGCTCTGATAGCCTTTACGCTATCTATCGACGACTTTATTATCAGCTTCTTTGTGGCAGGTCCCAATTCTACTACGCTGCCGCTTTACATCTACGCTATGGTCAAACGCGGCATCTCACCCGAGATCAACGCCCTGTCCACACTGCTGATGTTCGCAACGATCACGCTGGTCGTGATCGCTCAGATCCTGCAGCCGCAGCACACATCTGATAAAAACTCCGATTGATATCACAACTAACTGTGATACAATATAAACAACAAATAAAATGATGAAAGGGTGATCCGACAATGAAAAAACTTTTTGTTTTCCTCATCGCTGTTTTAACGTTGGCTCTCATGGGCTGCGGCGGTGACGCTCCCAAAAAGGACGCAGCAGCTCCCGCCGGCGGCGACAAGCAAGTGCTGAACCTGTTCAGCTGGGCCGACAATTTCGATCCGGAGGTCATTGCCGAATTTGAAAAGCAAAACAACTGTAAAGTAAATTACGACGTTTTTGCCAATAATGAAGAACTGCTGGCCAAGATCCAGGCTGGCGGCGCGCAATACGACCTCATCCAGCCCTCCGATTACATGGTAGCAACTATGCTGAAACTGAACCTTCTGGAAGAGCTGGATCTTGATAAAATACCCAATGCCAAAAATATCGTCAGCAGCTTGAAGGCTCCTGTTTACGATCCCACCGGCAAGCATTCCCTTGTTTACACCTGGGGCATTACCGGCATCGTCTACAACAAAAATTTTATCAAAGAAACTCCCACCTCATGGGAAGACCTGTGGAACCCGGATTATAAAGGCCGCGTGATTCTGCTTAACGACAACCGCGAAGTTATCGGTATGGCGCTGAAGAAAAACGGCTATTCCAACAATTCCACTGACCAGGCTCAGGTAGAAAAAGCTTTTAATGACCTGAAAACGCTGGCTCCAAACGTACTGGCTTTCGACACCGATACTATCAAGCAGAAATTTATCGCAGAAGAAGCCTGGATCGGTACTATGTGGTCAGGTGATGCTTCCTACACCTACAAAGACAATAAAAACATCGGCTTTGTGATCCCCAAGGAAGGCGCTACCATCTGGGCAGACACCTTTGCTATTCCCAAAGGCGCTAAAAACAAAGCTTTAGCTGAAAAATTCATCAACTTCATTTACGAACCCAAGATCAGCGCTAAAAACTACGAATATATCGGCTATAACGACCCTAACGAAAAAGCAATGGAATTCCACAGTGAAGAATTCCGCAACGATCCCATGCTCAAGGTCGGTATGGATAACATCGACAAAGGCGAATGGCTCATCGATATCGGCGAAGCCCTGCCTATGTATGACCGTTATTGGACTGAACTCAAAACCGCTAAATAAACACGTAGCGACCTCTGTTTATTTAACTCTGCTTTAAGATCAGGCTGTCTCCCATGAGGCAGCCTTTTTTATAACACATTAAAGGGGAAGTGTTTAGCTTTATGAAAAAACTTACATATTTACTGACCGCTCTCTACTTTGCCGTTCTGCTGGGCGGCTGCGGATCAGACAACTCAGCTAAAGATGCCGGAGCGCCCCAGGTCCTGAACCTTTACGGGTGGGCAGATTATTTTGATCCCGATGTTATATCTGATTTTGAAAAGCAAAACAACTGCAAAATCACCTATGACGTTTTTTCTAACAATGAAGAACTGCTGGCTAAAATGCAGGCAGGCGGAGCCCAGTTTGATATCATCATGCCTTCCGACTATATGGTAACTACCATGCGCAAGCTGGATATGCTGGAAAAACTGGATCTTGCCAAGATCCCCAATGCAAAATACATCAGTGCTGACCTGCGCAAGCTGCCCTTTGACCCGACCGGCGAATATACCCTGCCTTATACCACCGGCATCACCGGTATCATCTATAACAAAAAATATGTCAAAGAAACTCCTGCCAAATGGGACGATCTGTGGAACACGGAATATAAAGGACATGTACTGCTTTTGAATGACTGCCGCGAAGTTTTCAGTGTAGCCCTGAAAAAACATGGCTGGTCTAATAACAGCACTGACCCGGCTCAGGCAGAAGCAGCCTTCAAAGACTTGAAGCAGCTCAACAGCAGCGTTATTGCCTACGATACCGAAAACCTGAAACAAAAGTTTATTGCTGAAGAAGGCTGGATCGGCATTATGTGGTCAGGCGACGCCGCCTTTACCTACAGAGAAAATAATAATGTCGGTTTTGTTGTCCCAGATCAGGGCTCACTGATCTGGTCAGATAACTTCGCCATACCCAAGGGCTGTAAAAATAAAGAACTGGCCGAGAAATTTATGAACTATATGTACGACCCCAAGGTCAGCGCTAAAAACTGGGAATTTATGAACTGCGCCAATCCTAATGACGAAGCACTCAAATATCATTCCCAAGCCTACCTTGATGACCCCATGCTGAAAATTGGCAAAGAAAGCATCCCCAAAGGCGAATGGCTGACCGATATCGGCGACAGTATCACTATGTACGACCGTTACTGGACTGAGCTGAAAGCTGGTCAATAATAACAAAACAGGTTCACCGCTAAAGCGGTGAACCTGTTTTTATTAACCTGCATCTCAGCCAATCAGCTGCAGCAGTTCATCGATATTCTTTTTACCAAAGCTGATCTTATCATTATAAATCAGACAAGGCACACTCATAATTTTATATTGCTCGCGCAGCTCCGGGAACAAATTGATATCAAATACATCTATCTCGATCCCGTCATTTTCAACTGCCAGCCTGCCGGCTGCCATTACCAGCTCGGGGCACATCGTACAGGACAATGAAATGACTACCTGCAGCTTTTTACTTCCGCTCAGTGCTTTGACCGCAGCCAACTGTTCCTCACTGATAGCCTGACCCGGCCCGGCCGCATTATACAGTGTCACGATAAATGAATTAAACTCATGACCTCCCGGCACACCGTGAAAACGGAATCCTAAAGACGTTCCATCCGCACGGCAGACCTCGATATATGGCAGCCCGTTTGCAGCCTCCCCGGCTTCTTCCCAGCGCAGATGAGCGCTTAAGGGCGTCAGCTCGTTTAAAAAGCCGCGTATTTCTGCCGCCGCCCGGCTGTTATCCAATGCGGCCCGCAGTAATAAATCATCTGTAAATTTTGCAAAAACAGGCGTCAGCTGCGTTTTAATAGCTTCCGAAATAAACGCGCCGTCATCGGCAGCAGCTGCTTCCGTCTGCTTAACTGCCGGCTCCGCGATTTGCTTTTTAGTTACTGCAAAACGCGGCAGCTTCAACTTATCGTGCAGCTGTGCAGCATATTTCTCAAGCGAAGTAGCCGCTTTGGCGCCGTCAGACACCGCTGTGACCACCTGCCGCAGATTTTTGATGCACAAGTCACCGGCGCCATAAACGCCGTCCAGATTAGTCTTTTGATCCATATCGGTGACCAGATAACCTTCACAGTCAGTTTCCAGACCGTTCAACAGCGGGCCGCCTACAGGAACATACCCGGCAAAAACAAATACGCCGAAGGTCGCGTCACTGGTCTCATAACGTGTACGTTCACCGGTCTTGCAGTTTTCATAAACAGCATAACGCAGTACGTCTCCTCCGCCGACTTCCAGCATGGCAGTATTATACAGTACTGTTATCTGCTCGTGCCGTTTCGCTTCATCGGCGATCGACCCGGCACAGGTAAAATCATCACCGCGCACCAGCACTGTCACATGCCGCGCATAACGGGTCAGAAAAATCGCTTCTTCGGCAGCAGCAAAACCACCGCCCACAACAAATACATCCAGACCAGTAAAAAATTCGCCATCACAGGTAGCACAATATGCTACGCCGCGCCCGCGGTATTCTGACTCGCCTGTAAAACCCACCTGCCGTGGCACGGCTCCCATAGCCATGATCACACCCAGCGACTTAAAGGTTCCCTTATCGGTATGCACCTCTTTGATATCGCAGTCCAGCTTACTTTCCAAAGCCTCTGCCAGTAAAAACTCCGCCCCGAAGCTTTCTGCCTGCAGACGCATCTGCTCAGTAAGCTCTTTACCCGTAGTTTTTAAAACGCCCGGATAATTTACCACCTCGGAAGTAATCGTGATCAGACCGCCGATCTTCTCTTTTTCGATAACCAGCGTCTTATACTTGGCCCGAGCCATATAAACGGCAGCGGCAAGGCCCGCAGGCCCGCCGCCGATGATGATGACATCATACATCCGGTCCATGATCAGATGATCCCTACCAGATCAAGGCTGGGTTTCAAAGTGCTTGCGCCAGGCTGCCATTTGGCAGGGCAGACCTGATCGCCATGTTCGGCAACAAACTGCGAAGCCTGCACACGGCGCAGCAGCTCATCAGCATTACGTCCGACATTGCCGGCAATAACTTCATAAGCTACGATCCTGCCTTCCGGATTAACGATAAAGCTGCCTCTTTCGGCCAGGCCGTCAGCTTCGATCATCACATCGAAATCTCTTGCCAAAGCCCCGGTCGGGTCAGCCAACATCGGATACTGTATTTTTTTGATCGTATCCGATGCATCATGCCATGCCTTATGGACAAAATGAGTATCGCAGGATACGGAATAAATCTCGCAGCCGATTTTTTTGAATTCTTCGTATTTATTCGCCAGATCCTCTAACTCAGTCGGGCACACAAAAGTAAAATCAGCCGGATAGAAAAAGAACACCGACCATTTCCCTAAAATATCTTTTTTAGTAACCTCTTTAAAATCGTTGCCTGCATAGGCCTGAACCTTAAAATCGTTAACTTCCTTGTTGATCAATGACATAATAACTGCCTCCTTATATAAACATAAATTCAGTCGTTTTAGTTAGCACTCGCTAACGCACTTTTAATATAACATATGTCATTTAAAAACGCAAGAGAAATTTATTTGAAATTAATAATTATTATTGTAATCGTTTTGTACCCTCATAAACCAAAATGCTTTTAAAAGACTCTGTACCGTATAAATTACTGCTAACAATATAAGCAGAAAATAACAAAGCAAATCAGCGATATGAAAATCAATTCATATCGCTGATTTTTTACATTACTAAAATTAGTACTGCCATATAACAGTGCCTCAAGTCCTCACTTAGAACGTGAACCTTAGCCCGGCGTTGACGCTCCACTTTTTGTTGATGTCGCCGCCGAAGCCGCGTGTCACTTCACCGTAGAAGTTGCCCGTTTTGCTGATCCTGACGTTACCGCCCAGCCCCAGCTCGAACCAGGTATCGCCGTAATCGTTGTGCTTCGTTAATATATCGTTCGTGCCCCCTGCGTCCGAGGTCAGCTGCAGGTCGCGCTCGCCTGCAAATTCGTGCAGCAGGTCGGCTTTCAGGTAGATATCGCTGCCGTTTTCTATCTTCTGTCCCATGACGAAGCCGATACGCACGAGGGCGCTGTTCATGCCTTCGATACGGCCATTGACGCCTCTGTCGGTGGTGTAGTCGATGCTGCCCAGCCTGCCAAGGGTGAATTGGGCATTAGGCTCGATGAACAGCCCTCTCTCCAGCTCAAAGCATTTGCCGTATTCGACGCTGACGCTGTAGGCGTGCTGCTTGTATTCGGCTTTGTCAGGGTAGTCGCCGTAGGATTCCAAATCAGTCGATACGCTGCCGTAGCGGGCCGTGACATTGGTATAGGCGCCGTTGTCACCTGTCCAGACCCCGTACAGGCTGAAGGTCTGCAGCTTGTCTTTACCGCTGCCCGGGCTGTAGCTGCCTGTGCCGTCGCCGTAGTCTACCGCCAGGCCGTAGATGCTTTGGGCGTTTACTGACTTGTCGTAACCCAGCTGGTACAGGTTGTAGCGGCCTTCATAATTATCGCCGCTGAACCTGCCCGCCTGCGTACGGGCCCAGATGCCGTCCGCCTGCTGGCTGCCGCTTGCTAAGGCTCCCAGACGGCTGCGCAGGCTGTCGTTGGTGTTGCGCCACAGGGCGTAGCTGTTGTCGGCTGCCTCCAAAAGTACCCGGGTGTCGTTATTGGCAGTTTTGGCTACTTTTGTCAGATACCAGTTGTTGGCCGACTGCCCCAGCGTGTCGCCTTTGGCCAGGGTCGGGTCGATGTCCCACAGGCCGCCGGCATTGAATCCTTTGCCTTCAAAGGTCAGTTTGCCGCTGTTATCGGTGATCAACAGCGGCTGGTGCGCTCCTGTGACCTGAATGCCGTTCAGCTTGCTCAGGTCCCTGATCTGTACGTACTGGGTACCCCCATCTGAGTCTTTGATGATCAATTTATCACTGTTGGTTTCGCCCGCTAGGTCGGTATCCATGATAAAGGTGTTGCCGCTGCCGCTCAGTTTGTCGATGGTCAGGGTCTCGTAGTCAGGAGGGATAAAGGCTCTGTTCCTGCCGAAGCTGTGGTCCGTCATATCAATACTGGCGTTAGTGGCTGACAGGGTGCCGTTGATGGCAAAACTGCCGCCGCTGACTGCTGACAGTTCCAGACTGCCGCCTGTCATCGTGAGACCGCTGACGATGCCGCCGCTGGCGAGCTGCATCATGCCGCCGCTAACTTCGGTTGCCAAAGCCGTGCCGCCTGCCAGTACCAGCTGCGCTCCGCCATTGTTTAAGATCGTGCCGCTCATCTGCGCGCCGCTGATAACGCCCATGGTGACGTTAGTACCGCCGCTGCCAAGCGTCATATTATCGTAGCCGGCAGTGATATTATCTATGACCTGTACGCCGCCGCTGTAGGTGATATTGGATATTATGCCGCCGCTGTTTTGGTACACTGTGCCGCTGCTGTTCAAGACCGTATCCAGTGACGTGCCGCCGCTGGAGATAATCTGCCTACCGCCGTTCAGGGCGCTGACTGTACCCGCGCCGCCGTCTCGAATCTCCTGCTCGCCGCCGTTCATGGTGCTGACTGTACCGCTGCCGCCGCTGGCGATATTCTGCCCTCCACCGTTCATATTGCTGACTGTGCCACTGCAGCGGCTGGCGATATTCTGCCCGCCGCCGCTCATATTCACGACTATGCCGCTGCCAAAGTAAGAAATCCTCTGCAAACCGCCGCTCATGGTGCTTACTATTCCCATGCCATAGCCATCTCTTCCGCCGATAGACTGACTACCACCGTTCATAGTAATTAATATTGCCACTCCTTCGTTATCGACAGTCTGTTCACCATCAAACATTACAGTCGTAATGCCTGTACCGCCATTGACATTTTGTCCTCCACCGTTTAGTGTGCTTACAATACCCATGCCATTCCCAATATACTGATAACCGCTATCTATGGTATCTACCGTGCCAAGACCTTCTCCGCTAATAAACTGCGAACCACCAGACATGCACTTTACCGTGCCACTGCCGCTGAAGATAAACTGCTCACCGGAATCGGCCAAGGTGCTAACTGTGCCCGTGCCGCCAGCAGAAATAATCTGCACGCAACTATTGGAGTATCCACTCATCACATCTACCGTACCGCTCTGCCCGGCAGTTATCGTCTGCGTATCGCCGTCGCCCATGGAAGCTACGCTGGCATTGCCGTCATAATCCGTCGCTGCTTCGGCCCGGGCGAACATGGCCCGGTCCACCATGTCTGCCAGCTGCGGCAGCACGGCGTAGTCCAAAGGCTCGGCCTCGCTGCGCGCCGGCTGCGGCGCAGCACCCAGCTTCTGCTCTGCCGCCACCAGCACTGCCAGCGGGGCTACTGTGTTCACCAGGTTCATGCCCATGACTACTGTCGCCAGAATCTGTTCCGCTTTCTTTTTGCAGCTGCCGGCATGCTGTACTTCTGTTTCAAGATCTAAGGATACAAACCTCCCCCCCGAATGTACACTCAAAGTGTTCTGCTTCTCCATCAACTCAGGTTTGCTTAAATTTTTATACTTTTTCATTTGCTTTCCTTCTTTCCATATACTCGGCACCAGTGTTTAGTTACTACCGATATTTTCTCCGCAGCCAGTTCCAGTTCGCTAAGAGCTGTGAACTGCTGCTCCAAAAGTGCAGCCACGTCTGCCGATGCTTCCGGCTGCTTATCGATGTAGAATTTTTTGCGGCCGTTTTCGCTGTCTATCACCGGCACTGCACGGTGTTTTAAATTCAGCACCAGCAGTTTATCGGCTACCGCCCGGCTCAGCAGCTTTATGTCGTGGGCCGGGTCGAAGACGTGCTGCAGGACATAGACTGCTATGGCGCAGTCTGCCTTTAGTCCGCCACGCTCTGCCAGGGCGCAGAACATTTCGTAGGAGATGACGCTGAAGCGGTCGCTGTTTACATACTCTGCCGCCATACGGCGCATGTCGGGCGAGATATCGACTCCCAGCACCCGGCAGTCGTACTGCTCAAGCAGGGCTTTGGACAGCCTGCCTATGCCGCAGCCAAAGTCCAACACTGTTTTGCCGCTTAAATCGCCCAGTCCACCGGCAAACAGAGTTTTCATGTATTCTGTTTCCCGCTCCCAACGCTGGCGGTAGTCACCGCCCTGCTGTTCTTCTGTCAGGATGATGTTTTTTGCCTGTTCCAGGTCCTGTACTTTGAACATGTCTTTGTAGTAGTAAAGGCTCATTTTTTTATCAGCTCCTGTTTCTTTTTTGTTGCCGCTGCTTTAGCTTTACCTTTGCCTGCTTCTGCTGCCAGCGGGTCCAGCCTGTGGTCTGCCATCAGCCGGTCGATGACTTTGTTCACCGCTTCCGGCGTGATGTAACGGCTGCATTCATACTGCCGTTCCGTTCCTTTCAGGCGCGGGCACCATTCAAAGTCTTTATGGTCGAAGACTATCTGCGTATCGTTCCAGCAGCCGTTGCAGACGTGGTAGTTGATGACCCGGTAGGGTGTGGCAAATTCGTTCAGCGGCAGGGTGAAGCCGCTGATGAGTACGACAGGTATGCCAACGCCGTTGGCCAGCCAGCTGAGGCCGCTGGACAGGCCGACAAAGAAGTCGGCCTGTGCCAAAAGGTCGATACGTTCCTGCAGGGGCAGCTTGCCGGTAAAGTCTTCCGCCCCGTAGGGGATGATGTTGAAGCGGCTGTTCATGCCGTAGACGTTTTCGCGGTCGATGCACAGTACCCGGTAGCCTTTGGCCTGCAGGTGTTTGACGACGCTGAGCCAGCCGCCGCCGTTGTTCCAGTATTTGGCCTGGCTGCTGGACTGGGCGGCGATGCAGACGTAGGGTTCTTGGATCCTGCGCTTTTTGTCCTGGAGCAGCAGCTTTACGCTGAGCTGGGGCGGTTCGCCGCCTTCGTCCAGTCCCAGGATCATGGCCGCGTTTTGGTGCAGGCCCCGGATGCGGAAGTCTGACGGCTGATGTACCCGGTCGTCGCAGGGGAAGAAGATGCCCATGTAGTAGCTGGCGTACAGTCCTTCCGGCCGTTCTTCCGGCTGGACGAAGTTTATTTCCGGGTAGGACGGTTTGAACAGTTCGGCCAGTTCTGCGGCCATGGCGCAGTAAAGCTGGCAGCCGTGTTTTTGCCGGAAGGCTTCCGCGTAGGGGAACCAGGCCAGGATGTCTCCCAGTATCCCGACGGGGAATTTGAGCAGTACTTTTTTGCCGCGCAGGTCCAGGTCGTGGGCAAAGATCAGTTGATCTTTTTCGTATACTTCGATGCGGAAATCGATAAAATACTTTTTGCTGCTGGTGACCAAAACGCCGCTGGCCGGGGCGTCGTAGACGGTGAGGCAGGCTTTGCGGTCGATGAATTTTACCCGGTATTCGCCCTGGGGCACGGTGACGCGCACGCCGTAGTTGAAGTCGAACCTGATGCCTGCGCTGCCGCTTTCCTGCTGCACTTCGCCGGCGTCGAACATCATATAGGGTCTGGGCGCTGCAGATGCAGGCTTTTCGATGCCGGCGGCCGGGGCCTTGCCCTGCCCTTTGCCCATTATGGCCGCAAGCTCTGCTTCGCCTGCTGATTTTATTTCTGTCATAGTCACATCTCCCTGTTCTTTTTGTTTTTATCAGTTTAACTTTTCCACCCCTGTATAAAACATTGCCGTTTATTTGCCGCAGGCCGGAGCCGTTACGGCTGGCCGCTTTTTTTCACCAGCGTCAGCAGCAGCTCCATATCGCTCTGGGTATACCGCTTATCCTGCTCAGTCCCGCCGACTGCTACGTTGGCCGCCTGCCGGGGGTCAAAAAAACATTCCAGCCGGCAGTCAAAAAGGTTGGCCAGGCGCAGCAGCTGTTTCAGGCCGAACTTGACGCGGCCGCATTCCATATTGCTCAGATGGGTCTGACTGATGCCCAGCGTTTGCGCTACATCCTGCTGGCGCAGCTTGCGCATCGTGCGCAGGAACTTGACATTGGCTCCGATTTTTTCCAGACAATCTGCATCGTACATCGTTTACCTCCGCCTTTCTCATTATTTTTAAGGTAAAATTTTACTGCTTTTCAGATAGATTCTTTGTTTTTCTTTTGATTTTCTTTTCTTAAAACGGTGTTTTTATTTCCCAGAGCAATAATTGTTATCATTATAGCACGTATGTACCCCCCCACAAGACATACAAACGGATATTTATCAGAGACTTCCGTTTTTCCCCTCCCCGGCACTTATACAACAACCATCAGCGGGCAATGCTCCGCACGTGGTCATTGTCCTCCTGCTTCCCACCTGCGCCGCTGGCGACCTTTAAAGATAATGCCCGCTTTAAAGCGGGCAGCGGACCTTTCTCTAACTGAGCTCCAGACCGGCAATAAAAATACTACCCGTTTTACGGACGGTGTTATTTGCCAGACATTTGCCAACCGGCCAAATTAGTACTGATAAAAAGCCGATATATTTTTTTACGTCTTAGATGGACATAAAAAAACCTCCTCTTTCGAGGAGGTTTTTTTGTTTTAAACAAAGGCCAAATTTCCATTAGTGTCAGCGAAGACATTTTTCATAAAACCGTCAACTATACATATTTTCGCCGTTTTATTATTTTGTACCGACCGGCGGCTCTGCTGCCAGCCACTGCTGCTTACGGTCACCGGCTGCAAACAGATGCGAATCAAACCACATATAGAAGAATTTTTCAGCCGGCACAACAACGTAGCCATCCTGTAAATGATCAGCCGTATCATAAGGATCAGCCATAATCAGTACGTCACTGCTGGTTATGTCATCCGTGCCCATTGTGTCATAGCCGATAATAACACGCCAATGCCCGCCCCAGTCTACATTTTCTACCATAATAGGTACATTGCGTTTAAGATGCTCGACTACAAATGCTTTGAATTCCTGTGTATTCTGCGGTGTTTTATCTTTATCAGCTGACGAAGTTACCTGCCAGCCTTTTTTCTTAAAATATTTGACCATACCTTTAGTATTAGTCCCGGTATAGGACTTTGTCCCCATAATCTTGCCGATCGCCAGTTCATCTTCCTCGCTGCGTCCCTGAAAATGTTCGACCACCATCAATGCAGCGGCAGGGCCGCAGGTATATTCGGTAGTTTGCTGGTAGGTACGGAACTTCGGCAGCAACACAAGCGAATCAGTAGGCTGCATATTATAAAAATCGAGCTGCTGAAAATAAGGCGATTTAGGCACATTGGCCAGTCCATTGTAGGACGACGCCCCGGCACTTTTGGTATCATAATTTGACGGATATGGTATCTGATTTTCATTACTCATGCCCAGCATCAGCAACGCTGATGCTGCAACAAGCAGTGCGGCAAACAATTTCTTTTGTGGCATTAGCTTCCCTTCTTTCTAGTGACGTTTCTGCCAGCCTCTGACTGCTTCCTCTAAAGCAGACCTTTCGTTAGGCAGATTGGTGCTTTGCACTCTCTGTAATAAATATCGCATAGCGTCCCTGATCTTGCTTTTATCTTCTAACAGCACAAGCACATCATGGCCGCTGATCGCCAGATCCTTAGTATGAACAGGCATTTTACTGCGGGCCAGTTCCAGCACCGCCGTTCCCAAAGCGCGTCCTTCCTCCATCAGTTTGGTATTCTTACCGGCGTGAGTAGCACCCATATCTGCTAAAAATACTGCTACCAGCTGTTCAAAAGCAGCAGTCATTTCATGACTATCTTTAAAATTACCGCCGGCCGCCTCGCTGCGCAGCCAACGCAGCAATGTACGTTCACCCGTTACCAGCATCGGTGCGAAGCGCATATGCCTTGACACCAGCCATACTACTCTTTGCACAAAAGGAGCCGGATAACGCAGCCGACTTAAAATAACTTCTGCCATAACGGCGCTTTCAGCTTCGTGACCATGATCACTGGGCTGACCTTCTTTATTAAGCCTGCGGATACCAGGAAGACCTTTAGCTACATCGTGCAAAAGCAGGGCCCAGCGTATTGCCAGCTGACGCGGACTGTTATCAACAGCAGCCAGAGTATGCTCCCATACATCATAGCAGTGAAAACGCTGGTTCTGCGGCAATCCCGCCAAATGCTCCAGCTCCGGCAAAACATCTATTTCCCGATAAGTTCCCTGTTCACGCACACGGCAGCGTCCGGCCGCCAGCCCTGTCGCCATCATCAGCATCAGTCCCTTGCCGGCCCATTTGCCGAGCAGCAGCTTATCCAGCTCTGTCCGCACACGTTCCAATGATAGCCCGGCACTGCGGCTAACAGGAAAGCTGTAGCTCTGCGGCAGGTAATACGGCGTCTGCGGCTGTCCAAATGCCGGGCCGGCGCCCTGCCGCTGTACATAATCAAAGCCCAGCTGACCTACAAAGCGGCAGGCTCTGTACATACGCAAAGCATCTTCCTGATAACGGGCTGGCGCATCACCGACAGTACGCAGTATTTTCTGCTGCAGGTCCTGCCTGCCGCCGTGATAATCGTATACATTACCGGACTGATCCAAAGCCATGGCATTGACGGTAAAATCGCGCCGCGACAAATCAGCCTCCAGGTCGTCACAATACCAGACCTGCTCCGGTTTATGCGCATCACCGCCGTAGGCTTCGCCGCGGAAGGTAGCAATTTCTACCATTTGGGAGTCCCGATGCACAACAACGACACCGAAGTTCTGTCCCAGTTCGCCAACAACAGTAAACCCGGCCGGTTCTAAAATGCTGATAACAGACTCGGGGCGGGCCGATGTTGCAACGTCAAAATCGCCGGGTGCCTTTCCCAGCAGCAGATCGCGTACGGCACCGCCTACAACATAGGCTGCAAAGCCCTGCTCTGTAAGCAGCGTCAATATTCTGTTGATAATGGGCGGCAATAAAAATCGCCTGTTTTCAGCAGTCATAATCTCACTTTTTTTAGTTAATTTATTTTATCATAAAGTTTCAAATCATAGCAACTTTTTCCAAGGCAAAATTTAATCATTCTGGTCAATACCGCCATTAGGAAGCGGATAATCGACGGCAATACCAAAATACTCCCACAGCACTCCCTTTAAGTCGTATTCAGTATTTATGGTATATCGGTATTTGACACGTCCACCCAGATAAAACTTTAAAAGATTTCCCCGGATCGTGATATTGCAGTCTTCGCGAAAAACAGAGATCGCTTTGCATTTATTGAGCGGCGAATCCGGATGAAGGTCTGTATAAATGCAGGCGGGAATAAAATCCATATCCAGCTGCTGTTCTTCTGTAAAGCCAAACAGCCTTTTCCATGGTTTACGCCGTTCCTTCTGCCACAGCAGCCAGCCAAAGAACGGATCGCGGCTGAATTTATATTCGCTGATACCGTCATTCTGCACTTTGCCCTCTGCCATTTCGAGCGGACAGCGCGGACTTTCACTGTTGACGCCAACATCAGTCAGATAACGTTTATCTTCCAGTTCGATGCACATTACCCGATGCCGGCGGATCTGGTATTCCTCCAGCCGGTCGATAAAACGGGCAGTATAACTTGTGACTTTATAGCCCAGGGATTCCAGCAGCCAATTATACAGGCCGTTCAGCTCAAAGCAAATGCCGCCGCGGTTTTTCATAATGATTTTGGCAAACATATCATCATGCTCGAGCGAAGTCAGCCTGCCGCTCAAAATATCCAGATTCTCATAGGGCACATATTTCAAATGCGCGTCCTGCAGCAGCTTCAGCGTCGCCAGGTCAGGCGGCGGTACGACCTGCGGCAGATGCAGTTTACGCAGATATTGACATAATTGCCAATGGTTCATCAATGCGGTTTGCTTTTTCATTCCCATCACTCCATCCGCAATTATTCTCTTTCTTTTATTGTACCGCAAAAATATGTGTTCCTGCAGAAAATTTTACAACGCTGCGCCTTAACCTGAAGTTAATAAAATATGGCTAAAAGATCATAAATAGGTTACAATAAAGTTAGAATAAATCTTGTCGGTGAGGCGATAAAATGAGTAGCAAGCGTTATGCGCAAGTTGATAAGGAATATTGTGTATCCTGCGGCACCTGCACTAAGGCCTGTCCGCTTCAGGCGATCAGCGTGCCCGATGGTATCAGCGCAGTTGTAGAACTGGCTCGCTGCATCGGCTGCGGTCTGTGCGCCCGTGAATGTCCGGCATCTGTGATCAAGGTGGTGACTGCTGATGTCTAAACGCAATCACTGGTATGATTATCTTTGGGTCCTGACGGCGCTGTATCTGGCTCTGGGTTTTTTTAATATTCTTTTCGCCTGGCTGGGACTGCTGTGCTTTTTCATTCCGCTTATCATGGCTTCTACATTCGGCACTAAATCATATTGCAATAAATACTGCGGCCGCGGGCAGCTATTCGAGCTGATCGGCAACAGTTGGAAGCTTTCACCAAAACGCGATATCCCCTCCTGGATGCGCTCACATACCTTCCGTTATGGCTTCTTGCTGTTTTTTACAACGATGTTTGTCAATATGCTGGTTTCTACCTACCTGGTCTTTACCCATGCTATCTATTTTCATAAGACAGTCAGCCTGCTGTGGACTTTTGACGTACCATGGCACTGGGCTTACAGCGGCGGTGCGCAGCCATGGGTCGCGCAATTTGCTTTTGGATTTTACAGCATCATGCTGACCTCCAGCATTCTCGGTATCATCACGCTGCTGCTGTTCAAGCCGCGTTCCTGGTGCGTTTATTGCCCTATGGGCACGATAACGCAGCTCATCTGCCGCTGGAAACATCGTAAATAAACAACAGCTAAAAAGCAGTACATATTTTCAAACGTGTACTGCTTTTATTATGCCAATTTCCGGGCAATCAGCACATCCATGCAATGCTGATATATTTTCTGTTAATAACATTATTCTCGCCTCTTTCTTTCAGTATAACAAACCTCATGGCGAACTCAATAACTTGTTTTTTGAAAACCAGTTCTTATCCAAACTCCAGTTTAAGTACTGTTTAACATTAAATATTTCTAATATATTTAATTATATAATACCGCTATTGACAAATATTCACTTATAGAATACGATGAAACCATACTGAAAGTTCAGCCTGTAAAATACAGGTATGTCCTGCAGATAAATCTATTAAGAAAAGAGGAATTTTTTATGTTTACATATGGTACATCGGATATTGCGCAGACCGGGAGGTTTGCATAATCTAATATTTTGCCGAACCTCCCAAAAGGCTTTAATATAACCTTTAGGAGGATAAAAAAATTGTCTAAAATAAATTTACAAACATTAGGATTTTCCGCAAAATTCGCTGAAGAAGCAGCCAGTTTTGGCTGTTTCCCTGTCGGACGCGTTTCAGCCCAGTATAAGGATCTTTACCGTGTCATAACCGAAACCGGGGAAGTACTGGCAGAGGTTTCAGGCAAGCTGCGCTTTAATGCCGCCGCACTTTCAGATTTCCCTGCCGTCGGTGATTTTGTTCTGCTTGACCGCACAGATACTGTTGAAGGAAGAGCGATCATCCATCATGTACTGCGCCGCAAAAGCGCGTTTATCCGCAAAGCTGCCGGTACAGGTAACTCTGAGCAGGTAGTCGCCAGCAATATCGATACGGTATTCATCTGTATGTCATTGAACAGCGATTTTAATCTGCGGCGTCTGGAACGGTATTTAGCCATTGCCTGGAGCAGCGGCGCACTGCCGATAGTTACTTTAACCAAAGCTGATTTATGTGATGACGTAGCTGCTAAAACAGCAGCGGCTGAGTCCGTTGCCATCGGCGCTGAAATACTTGTCACTTCTTCACTGGCCGATGCCGGTCACGAGCAAATACTTCCCTACTTGAAGTGCGGCAGTACGGCTGCCTTCATCGGTTCCTCAGGCGTAGGTAAATCAACTCTTATCAACCGTTTGGCTGGCACCGAATTTGCTACCAATGGTTTGCGAAACGATGATAAGGGTCGACATACAACAACCAGACGCGAACTCATCACCCTTACAAACGAGGCTTTAGTCATCGATACTCCGGGAATGCGGGAACTGGGTTTAGAAACGGCTGATTTATCCAAAAGCTTTGCTGATATCGACGAACTGTCCCAGCAATGCCGTTTTCGTGATTGTACCCATACCCACGAAACAGGCTGTGCCGTTCAGCAAGCTATCACAGACGGAATACTTGCCGCGGACAGACTGGCCAGCTATCAAAAGCTGCAGAAGGAAGTACGCTATGAAGGCCTTGATTCCAAACAGATCGAACTGGAAAAATTCAGTACCATGTTCAAAGATATTGGCGGTATGAAAAAAGCTCGCAAATTTCTGCATGACAACGACAAGCGCAGACGCTGAAAACTGTGCCGGTAATATTATCAACCGTAAATGACCGACAATAAAAAGAAACCAGCGTGTACTATAAAGTACACGCTGGTTTTTTATTGCTCTTTAAATTTTACAAAGTCACCGATTCCCAAACCGGGAGTGACCATCGGCTGTACCATATTTTTAGGGTCAAGAGCAACTTCGATGATATAAGGCGCGTCCAGCTGCATAGCTTTTTCAACTGCTGCTGCCAGGGCTTCAGGCGTATCGACATGCTCTCCGGCTACGCCAAAGGCTTCGCCGTATTTGACAAAATCGACATAGCCGGGCATTTCGCAGGAAGTAAACCGTTTATTGAACTGCACGGTCTGCAACTGACGAATCATGCCTAAGCCGCTGTTATTAAAGACTATCGCCGTCACCGGCAATTTATAGCTGGCGATCGTAAACAACTCCGAGCCGGTCATTTTGAATCCGCCGTCACCGCTGATACTGATCACCCTGCTTTTGGGGCGGGCCAGCTGTGCGCCCATAGCCGCCGGCAAGCCAAAGCCCATCGTTCCCAATCCGCCTGAAGAAATCCACTGGCGGGCAAACTGGATCTTGATATGCTGAGCAGCCCACATCTGATGCTGCCCGACGTCCGTAGTGATAATATAATCCTTATCTTTGATAACCGGGTTCAGGGCCTTGAAAAACTGCGGAGCAGCTTCGCCGCCGAAGTCCTCGTCCATACTGGGCCAGCTTTCGATCAGCTGCCACCAGGCATCAAGATCATGCTTGACGCTGCCTGCCTCCAGCATTTGCAAAGTTGTGTTCATATGACCGGAAATACCGATACTGGAATAAATATTTTTATCCAGCTCCGCCGGGTCGATATCTAAATGGATAACAGTTTTATTCGCGCTATAACTGCTGCGTTCACCGGTAACACGATCGTTAAACCGGCTGCCAACAGCCAGAATCAGATCGGCTTCCTTAACGGCGTTGTTGGCGCGTTCGTGTCCGTGCAGTCCCGTCATCCCTAAAAACAGACTGCGGTAGGCACTGATAGCGCCTAATCCCATCAGGGTGCTGACAACCGGGATACGCAGCTTTTCGCATAAATGCATGGCATCATATTCCGCATCGGCATTGATAACACCGCCGCCTACAAGCATGACCGGGCGCTGCGAAGCATTGATTGCCGCCACTGCGGCAGCGATCTGTTTTTCTTCCGGCAGCTCTTTCGCCAGCGGTTCCAGCTCGCCCGGCTCATAATCAAGCAAAGCGGTCTGCACATCGCGCGGCACATCTACCAGCACCGGGCCGGGACGGCCTGTTTTCGCCAGCTGGAAGGCCAGCCGGATCGTCTGCGCTAAATGTTCAGGACGCTTGACCAGGAAATTATGTTTGGTGATCGGCATGGTGATACCGGTGATATCTACTTCCTGAAATGCATCGCGTCCGATCATTGCCACCGGCACCTGGCCGGTAATCGCTACGACAGGTATCGAATCTAAAAAAGCATTGGCGAGCCCCGTAACCAGATTGGTCGCTCCGGGGCCGGAAGTCGCTATACAGACGCCGACCTGACCGCCTGCACGGGCGTAACCGTCAGCAGCATGGGCAGCACCCTGTTCATGTGCCGTCAGGATATGCCGAATGTCAGCCGCTTCACGCAAAGCGTCATAAAAAGGCAGGATCGCCCCGCCGGGGTAACCAAAAACCGTAGTAACTCCTTGCTCTGCCAAACATTTGACCATTACTTCTGCGCCGGTCATCTGCATAAACTCACTTCCTTCCAATACTCAAAAATACATCAGGCCAGTTCTACGGCGATCAGCTGCCCCATCTGCGAGGTCGAAACTTTAGTCAGACCTTCACCGCAGAGATCAGGAGTGCGATAACCTTTTTCCAAAACTCTGTCAATTGCCGCTTCGATAGCATCGGCAGCAGCATCCTGATCCAAGGAATAACGCAGCATCATAGCTACGGAATAAATAGTTCCCAAGGGGTTAGCGATGCCCTGCCCTGCAATATCAGGAGCACTGCCGTGAATAGGCTCATACATACCGGTGCTGTCACCAAGGCTTGCAGAAGGGAGCATTCCGATACTCCCGGCAATCACTGACGCTTCATCCGAAAGGATATCGCCGAAAATGTTATTGGTAAGCACTACATCGAACTGGCCCGGATTGAGCACCAGCTGCATAGCACAGTTATCTACATAGAAATTATTCAGTTCGATCCCGCTGTAATCCTGCGCCTGCATTTCGCCAACTATACGGCGCCACATCCTGGATGAAGCCAATACGTTAGCTTTATCGACGGAAGTTACTTTACCGCGGCGCTTTTTAGCAGCTTCAAAAGCAAATCTGGCAATGCGTTCTACTTCCGGGCGGGTATAGATTTCAACGTCAGAAGCCGTCTCTACGCCATCAGCATCAGGAGCAGCTTCATTTTTAGCGCCGAAATAAATGCCGCCGGTCAGTTCGCGTACGATCAAAAGATCAGTGCCGCTGACGCGTTCATTTTTAAGCGGTGATAAATGTGCGACAAAACGGGAAACCTTGATCGGACGCAGGTTACAGTACAGACCCAACGCTTTACGAATTCCAAGCAGCCCCTTTTCAGGACGGATCTCGGGAGCAACATTATCCCATTTAGGTCCGCCCACAGCACCTAGAAGCACGGCATCAGCAGTTTTTGCAGATGCAATAGTAGCTTCCGGCAGCGGTACTCCTGTAGCGTCGATAGCGGCGCCGCCGATCAGCTGTTTATCATATTCTATAGTCATACCGAATTTTTTGGCAGCAGCATCAAGTACTTCCACAGCGGCGTCAACAATCTCGACGCCAATGCCGTCGCCCGGCAGTAAAGTGATCTTCATTCTTGGTGTTCTCCTTTGACATAGTTGATAAGGCCGCCGCAGTCAGCGATCTTTTGAATAAATTCCGGCAATGGTTTGGTTTGGATAGTAATGCCTTTGTTAACGATTTTGATCTCGCCAGCAGCCATATTTACATCCAATTCATCACCGGCTGCAATTTTTTCAACATCCTTGCCAATTTCCAGCACCGGCAGCCCGATGTTGATTGCATTGCGGTAAAAAATACGGGCAAAGCTGTCGGCAATAATGCATTTTACGCCTTTGACTTTGATAACGACAGGAGCATGCTCGCGCGAAGAACCACAGCCGAAGTTTTTGCCGGCAACAACATAGTCGCCCGGCTGCACGTTAGGAGCAAAAGTAGTATCGATATCTTCCATAGCGTGCTCGGCCAATTCGTCAAAATCAGCAATATTCAAATAACGGGCGGGTATGATAACGTCGGTATCGACGTGGTCGCCGTAACGCCATACTTTACTCATTTCATTACCTCCTCTGGGCTTGCGATATAGCCTGTGATCGCACTGGCAGCCGCCACATAGGGGCTGGCCAGATAGACCTCGCTGTCGACATGACCCATACGTCCGCGGAAATTACGGTTGGTAGTCGAAACAGCACGTTCGCCAGCAGCCAGAATACCCATATAACCACCCAGACACGGTCCGCAGGTAGGGGTAGAAACTGCCGCACCGGCATCGATAAAGGTATCAATATAGCCCAAACGCATAGCTTCTTTATAAATTTCCTGAGTAGCAGGAATAATAATAGCGCGGACATGCGGATGTACCTTACGCCCCTGCATCACCTCAGCAGCCTGCTGCAGGTCTTCCAGACGACCGTTAGTGCAGGAACCGACAACGACCTGATCGATCTTGATATGGCCGGACTCAAACGCCGGATGTGTATTTTCCGGCAGATGCGGATACGAAACGACCGGCACCAGATCATCTAATTTGATAGTGATAACACGGTCATATACTGCGTCAGCATCGGCAGTAACCGCTGTCCACTTACGGCTGACACGACCATTGAGATAGGCAATAGTTTTTTCGTCGACCGGGAAAATACCATTTTTGCCGCCGGCTTCGATCGCCATATTGCAGATAGTAAAACGGTCGGACATTGCCAGTTCGGCAACGCCGTCGCCGCAGAATTCCAACGATTGATAACGGGCACCATCGACACCGATCATACCGATAAGCGTAAGAATGATATCTTTGCCCTTGACATATTTAGGCAGCTTACCGGTCAGCTCGACTTTGATCGTGGCAGGCACCTTGAACCAGGTAGTGCCGCTGGCCATAGCCGCACCAATATCGGTTTGACCCATGCCGGTGCTGAGCGCGTTCAGAGCGCCATAAGTACAAGTATGAGAATCGGCGCCAATAATGATCTCACCGGGAGCAACAAGACCGCTGTCAGGTAAAAGCGCATGCTCGATACCCATGCGGCCAACTTCAAAATAATTGGTGATTTCATGCTGACGTGCAAAATCGCGCATGCGTTTACACATAGTTGCCGACTTAATATCCTTACACGGAGAAAAATGGTCCGGAACTAACGCGATCTTATCCTTATCAAAAACAGGACGTCCGATTTTTTCAAATTCAGCTATCGCCGGCGGTCCGGTGATGTCGTTAGCTAAAACCAAATCCACCTGAGCAACCAGCAGATCGCCTGCCTGGACCGCATCGCGGCCTGCATGTTGGGCCAGGATTTTTTCCGTCATTGTCATACCCATAACTATAACCCTCCTAAGTTTATACGAAGCAGATCGCGGGGCCTCAGCCCCGCTCTGCCTAAGGTGTGTACTGATTATTTTTTCATCCAGCTCATCATGCCGCGCAGATTTTTGCCGACTTCTTCGATCGGATGCTCGGCGCCTTTGCGGCGCATAGCATTGAACGCCGGACGGTTAGCCTGGTTTTCAAGGATCCAGTTCTTAGCAAATGTACCGTCCTGGATCTCGGCCAGAACCTGTTTCATAGCAGCTTTAGTTTCGTCGGTGATGATACGTTTGCCGGTCACATAGTCGCCGTATTCGGCAGTATCAGAGATGGAGTGGCGCATTTTAGCCATACCGCCTTCATACATCAGGTCAACGATAAGTTTCATTTCATGCATACATTCAAAATATGCGCTTTCAGGTTTATAGCCTGCTTCTACCAGAGTTTCATAGCCTGCAGTGATCAGAGCGGTAACACCGCCGCAAAGCACAGCCTGTTCGCCGAAAAGATCTGTTTCAGTTTCTTCGCGGAAGGTAGTATCGAGCACGCCGGCACGTGTACCGCCAATGCCTTTGGCATAGGCAAGCGCAATGTCGTAAGCTTTGCCGCTGGCATCCTGATGCACAGCTACGAGACAGGGCACGCCTGCGCCTTCAGTAAAGACGCGGCGTACGAGATGACCTGGTCCTTTAGGAGCGACCATGAACACGTCGATGTCAGCAGGAGGTACGATTTGCCCAAAATGGATATTGAAACCATGCGCAAAAGCAAGAGCAGCACCGGCTTTCAGATTAGGCGCGATATCTTTTTTATAAGTGGCAGCCTGTTTTTCGTCAGGAATCAGCATCATGACTACGTCGGCTGCTTTAGCTGCATCAGCCGCAGTCATAACAGTCAGACCTGCCGCTTCTGCCTTGGCCCAGGATTTGGAGCCTTCATAAAGACCTACGATAACTTTAGCGCCGCTTTCTTTTAAGTTAAGGGCATGTGCATGGCCTTGAGAACCATAGCCGATAATGGCAATAGTTTTACCATTAAGCATTTCCCAGTTTGCGTCTTTGTCATAATACATTTTTACCATTGTGTCTACATCTCCTTTTTGTTTACCAGATTTATTTAATTTTGAGAACTGACATATTACTAAATAGCTGAAGGTTTACAACTGCTTTCAGGCCAGGAATAACGCGATTTGCTGACATCCATAGCCGCATCGCCCCGTTCCAGCGCCACAAGGCCGGTCTGTACCATTTCCAGGATACCGTAGGGACGCATCACGTCGACAAAAGCATTCAGCTTATCATCGATGCCTGTAGCCAGAAAGATAAGCGATTCCCCGGTCACATCGACAGCGTGGGCCCTGAAAACATCTGCCAGCCGCAGCAGCTCGAGCCGTTTGTCACCGGCGTGCACCTTGACCATGACCATACTGCGTTTGGCACTTGCCTTAGGCGGCAGGACTTTCACAGCCTCTACCTCGACCAGCTTGGCCAACTGTTTGCAGACCTGCTTGATAGTTGCATCGTCAGCCTGCATGGTAACAGTCATCCGCGAAAATTCAGGATTCTGCGTAATGCCGACTGCCAGACTGTCGATATTAAAGCCGCGCCGCGAGAACATGCCCGCGACCCGCATCAGAACACCGGGCTGGTTACGCACTACGATAGATAGGATCTGCTCCATTTTGCCACCTCCCATGGAAAATTGGTATAAAAAAACGCCCCCACCTGCTTAGCAGATAGGGGCGACTTTCACCGCGGTACCACCCTAATTTGACCTCATTGTCTCAGAGCCTTCGCTCTAAACGCCTAACGCTGCGCCGGCGTCGTTTCCTACTGCTGGTTCAGAAACGCGGCTCCCGGGTGAGTCTTATCGCTGTACCGCTACGGCTTTCACCAACCGCCGTCTCTCTAAAATCGGTAACATCAGCAACTTTGTTCCCATTCAATGCCTTTATTATCAAGTTGTACAAACAAAAGCTAATTTGTTCGTGCTATGTTTTACATTATGCCAGCATTTTCTATGCTTGTCAAGATTTTTTTGTATCATTCTTTTGTGATTTTTCTGAATTTTGTTTTTCTTTTACAAAAACACTGGACTAAATGTCAATAATATCATATTCTATAATATTATAAGAAAGTAAAAAGTTCGAGGTGCTTGTCCATGAAACTGCTCAAAGAAAAAATCATGTCCGAAGGCTTGGTCTTAAACGACGCTATTTTAAAAGTCGATTCTTTTTTAAATCACCAGATCGACCCTGAATTGATGATGGAGATCGGCAAAGAATTCCACCGCCGTTTTTCAGGCTGCGGCATTACTAAAATCTTTACGATCGAGTCTTCAGGGATCGCCTGCGCCCTGCCTGCCGGTCTGTGTATGCATGTACCGGTAGTATTCGCACGCAAACAGAAATCGGCGCTTATGAGCAGCGAGGCTTACAGCACCAAAGTATACTCCTTCACCAAAAAAGTCACCAGTGATGTGACCGTGCTCAAAAAATTTTTACCGGCCGGCGAAAAGATCCTCATCATCGATGATTTTCTGGCTAACGGCGAAGCGGCCCTTGGTCTGGCTAACATCGTCCAGCAGGCCGGCAGCGAAGTAGTAGGTATCGGCATAGTTATCGAAAAATCATTCCAGCCGGGGCGTCAGCGCCTTATCGACGCCGGCTTCCGTGTAGAATCACTGGCCCGTGTCCAGGCCTTTAAAGACGGCAAAGTGATTTTTGCCGAATAATTTATCGGATATAGATACTAAAACACCCGTTACTCAATGAGTAACGGGTGTTTTTTTAATCGTTACGACGTTTATATTTGATGAACATATGGCAAACAGCAAGTCCCATCACGATATATGCAAGAAGGTTGATATCCTCGTTCAAGTCCTTAAAAGCGACATAACCCATCAAAACGACGATACCAATTTCTCTGTTGAAGCTCGTAATCACAGTTTTACAAGGTTGACCTGCAGGATACCGTCGAGCCCCTGCAGCAGTTTCAGTGTTTCTTTACCTACTTCACTGTCCACGGTCATAAACATCATAGCGTTACCGTCTTTAAGATTACGGCTGACCTGCATGGTCGCGATATTGACCTTGCTCGCACCTAAAAGCGTGCCGATCTGCCCGATCATACCGGGTTTATCCTGGTTGCGTGCCACCAGCATGAACGGAGCCGGAGTAAGGTCGAACTGGTAACCGTCGATTTCGATGACGCGGATCTCTTTTTCACCAAAGACAGTACCGGCTACGGTAAAGATATTACCTTTAGAATGGATCTTGACCTCTAAAAGATTATGTTTGCCTGCATGTTTGCTCTCTATAACGTCGACTCCGCGGCTTTCTGCAGTCAGCGCGGCATTGACATAATTAACGCGTTCCTTGAGGATGGGTTCAAAAACGCCTTTTAAAACAGCACGCGTCAGCATACCGGTTTCCATTTCTGCAACCTCGCCGGTATAGATGATCTCTACCTTTTCGACAGCTGCTTTTTCCAGCTGATAATAAAGCTTGCCCAGATATTCGCCCAAGGTCAGGTAGCCCTGCATTTCTTTCAGCTCTGTCGGCTGCAAAGTCGGCAGATTGACTGCATTCGGCACCATTTCTCCATGCAAAGCTGCAATGACCTCTTCTGCAATGGCAATACCCACATTATCCTGCGCTTCTGTTGTATCAGCACCAAGATGAGGCGTTAAGACACATTCCGGCAGATCGATCAGCGGCGAGATCGGTTTCGGTTCGTCTACCAGTACGTCGATACCGGCGCTGGCAACGATGCCTTCCTTGATAGCTGCCGCCAGGTCATTTTCATTGATCAGGCCACCGCGGGCGCAGTTTACTACACGCACGCCACGTTTGCATTTTGCAAATTCTTTGGCTGTGATCATATCAAAAGTTTCTTCCGTTTTAGGCGTATGGATACTGATAAAATCAGCTTGTTCCAGCAATTCATCCAGTGTTTCACATTTTTCGGCGCTGTATTTACGGAAACGTGCATCGGCAATATACGGATCATAAGCTACTATCTTCATCCCGAAAGCCTGCAGTCTGGTAGCCACCAAACCGCCGATACGGCCAAGGCCGATGATGCCCAGAGTTTTACCAAGCAGCTCGCTGCCTTTTAAACCGGTACGGTCCCAGACCCTGGATTCGATCATTTTATGAGCTTTGACGACATTACGGGCAGAACTCAGCAGAAGGCCGATAGTATGCTCGGCAGCCGATACGATATTAGATTCCGGGGTATTGACAACGATAATACCGCGTTTAGTCGCCCCTTCCATCTCAATATTATCAACACCGTTGCCGGCGCGGCCAACCACCTTTAAATTAGTGGCGTGCTTATAAAATTCTTCATTGATCTTAGTAACGCTGCGAACTACGATCGCATCATATTCAGGAATGATCTTCAGCAGTTCTTCCCTTTCGATATCAAAACGCACGTCTACATCAAAATCCGGCACTGCCTGCAGCAAAGCCACACCCTTGTCGGAAATTTTTTCAGTTACAATAATTTTCATTGTCCATCGCTCCATTCACCTGTAAAATAAAAAACTCCCGGCTTGATCAATTACAATCAAGGACGAGAGTTCTACTCACGTGGTACCACCTTTTTTCGCCGCACAGCGCGGCCTCATTGCCGATATATCGGTCGGACCCGGACAGGTTGCTACCCCTGTCTCCTCCGGAGCGGAATTCAGTTTTTAGACGTTACGGCTTGCACTGACCGCCGCTTCTCTTTGCCGCCTGCCAACTTACTTTTCTCCATCGTCGGATAAATGAACTATGTAATTTTCAAGCTTGTATCAATTATAGTCCGACACTTTTGGCTTGTCAAGCAGCACAAAAATGTTTTTGTGTAATACATCTTACAGTTTTTCCAACATTTTTATCAAAGGATAAATACCAACTGTCAAAGCAACAGCCATGCTGACACTGTCAATATCTATTTTGCCAATGTACAGGCTGTTCAGCCCTGCAGCAAAGATCATCGTCAGCCAGAACATAGCGTACAATGCCACAAAAATCTGCACCCACCAGGGCTGCTCCTTATAAAGCGGCTGTTCCTGTTCGTTATTATTCTCGTTCATGCAAAACCTCCTCCTGCCACTCCAAAGTATCTTCTTCGTCTTTCCTGCCGTCAAGACGTTTATTGATTACACGGCTGCGTCTGGCTGCAGCGTCGATATGCCCGCTGGCTTCCTGCAGTTTCTTTTTTGTTTTATCGAGCAATAAGCTGAAAGTCACAAAATCCTGCTTAACGGCAGCGATCGTTCGCCAGACTTCACCAGTACGTTTTTCGATAGCCAAAGTTTTAAAACCCATTTGCAGACTGTTGAGCAGCGCTGCCAAGGTAGTCGGCCCTGCCACGCAAACGCGGTACGTTCTCTGCAGCTCATCCAGCAGTCCCGGCAAATTTACCGCTTCGGCAAACAGCCCCTCGATCGGCAAATACATGATCGCAAAATCAGTCGTCTGCGGCGGACACAAATATTTATTCTGGATATCCCTGGCTTCACTTTTCAGCCGCCGTTCAAGCTGCTTGAGCGCAATATCGGCAGCAGCTGTATCAGCCTGCTCGCGCGCCTCCAGCAGGCGCTGAAAATCCTCCTGCGGAAATTTAGCATCAATCGGCAGCCATACCGTTTCATCCTTGCTGCCCGGCAGCTTCAACGCAAATTCAACCCTTTCCGCACTGCCCTGCTTCACAGCAACATTTTCGGCAAATTGCTCCGGTGCCAGCAAATCACGCAGCAAAACTCCCAGCTGCATTTCGCCCCAGATACCACGGTTCTTTACATTAGAAAGGATGCGTTTCAAATCGCCGACACCGCCGGCCAGGGTCTGCATTTCACCTAACCCTCGATGAACCTGCTCCAACCGCAGGCTGACCTGCTGAAAGGATTCTCCCAACCGCCTTTCCAAAGTCGACTGCAGTTTTTCATCAACAGTCAGGCGGATCTGTTCCAAATTAGCCGCAGTGCTTTCCGTCAGCTTTTCCAGTTTTTTATCCAGCTGCTCTCCCAAACGGTCAGAAGCTGCCTGACTTTCCATTCTGGCCGCACGGGCCAGAGTGTTTTGTTCGCTGCGCAGATCGCGTACATTCTCATAAAAACGTCGTTCCAGGCTTTCCAGCTGACTGTTCACCTCAGCTCCCAGTTCTTGTCCCTGCTGCCGCCGTGTCTGCAGAAGCCGCCACAGCATTATGAAAATCACCGCCTGCATTAAAACCAGCAGCAATAATAGTATCGTTTCCACTGTCATAGCCAAACTCTCTTTCCTTGATATTTATTAATTTATTATAGCAGATTAGCAAGTATTCTACACTGTCTTTTCTTATTTTTACATATTTACGTTACGATCCAGTTGGTGATATAATTATTAATAATTAATTGTTTAATTAATATTTAAAGGAGTGTTCTATATGAATCCAGTTGAAGCATCTGCCTCTTCAGCAGAAAAAATTCTTTTAGCAGCAACCGATTTATTTGCAGCTAATCACTTTAATGGCGTTTCCATCAAAGAAATCGCAAAAAAATCCGGGGTCAACAGCGCTTTGATCTCTTACTATTTCGGCGGCAAAAAAAATCTTTATCAGGAAGTTCTCAACGAACAGTCAAATTTATTTTTAAATCTGATCGCCCGAGTCAGCAGTAAGGACATAGCTCCTCTGGCTAAGCTGCGCGAATATATCACTGCAATTTCCGAGGTACAGAAGCTGCATCCTCACCGTATCCATCTCATTTACCGCGAGCTTTTGACCCCCACTTTTATGTGTGACAGCTTTATTAAAAACCGCTTATACAAAATCCATAAATTTATGTCCGAGCTGGTTACAGAAGCCATAGCTGACGGCAGTATCCGTAATAATATGCAGCCTACACATGTAGCTTTTACTTTGGAAAGCATCATCGTTTTCTTTTTTCTCACACATGATCAGATCCGTGATCTGGGACATTTTGAAAATGGTACTGAAAGCACTTATTTGGAAGAAGCTTTAAACACTTATTTGTCTTCCATTACCAATTAGTTCAGGAGGGCACCGACATGTCGATCAAAGAAATTTTCAGCAAGCTTCCATTTACAAAACGTCATTTGTATATTTTGGCAGCAACAGTGGCTATATTGCTGCTGTACCATATAATCAGCAATGTTTTAGCCAAGCCCGATATCGTAAAAGAAGTTCCTTATGTCCGTACTGTAACCGTCGGTAAAGAAACTGTCGATAATACATCTTCCTATCCCGGCGAGGTACGCGGTCGTTATGAAAGCGATCTGGCCTTTCAGGTTGCCGGTAAAATCATCAGCCGCAGCGTCAATTTAGGCGATACAGTAAAAACCGGCGATATCCTGATGCAAATCGACCCCAAAGACATCGAGCAGAGTTTTGAAGCCAGCCAGGCAGCTGTAACAGCCGCCGAAGCCAATTATAAGCTGGCCCGCGACAATGCATCCCGTTACACGGCCTTATACAACAGCGGTGGTGTCAGCAAAGCCATGATGGAGCAATATAATACGCAGATGGAAGCGGCCGCTTCCAGCCTGCGTCAAGCCCAGGCCCAACTGATCACCAACAGTAACCAATTATCCTATACGCAGCTTATTGCAGACCATGACGGCGTAGTAGCCAATGTAAGCGGCGAAGTGGGTCAAGTAGTAGCTGCCGGAACTCCTGTTGTGACAGTTGTCCAAAGCGGCGAACAGGAAATCCAGATCTATGTCCCTGAAAACCATTTGGATAAAATCTATCCTCAACAGTCAGCCAAGATCAATTTCTGGGCTTTAGAAAACGTTTCGGCAGATGGTTATATCCGCGAAATAGCACCAATGGCTGACAGCGTTACCCGCACCTACAAAGTTCGTGTAGCCGTACCGCAAATGCCTGCAGCAGTCAAACTGGGGATGACTGCCAAAGTACACCTGCAAAACGGTACTGACAGCAGTATTTTGCTGCCAGCCACCGCCATTTATCAAACAGGAGGAAACCCTCAGGTCTGGCTCGTTACCAATAATAAAGTACATACCCATGAAGTTTCTATCGGCGGTTATGAAGGCAATAACGTCAGGATCTCTGACGGTCTGCAGCAGGGAGATATCGTCGTTGTCGGCGGCGTCAACAAACTGGCAGAAGACCAAAACGTCCGTCTGGAAGCTGGTGTCAGCCAATGAAAAACAACTGGGCCGCCTGGTCGATCAAACATAAGCAAATAATTTACTTTTTTATGTTTCTCTGTCTGGTCATGGGCATCTATTCTTATAATTCCTTAGGCCGCAGCGAAGACCCCAGTTTTACTATCAAGCAAATGGTAGTTTCGGCAGCCTGGCCGGGAGCAACCGCTAAAGAGGTGGAAGAACACCTGACAGACAAGATCGAAAAACAATTGCAGACAGTACCTAATATTGACAGGATAACCAGCTATTCACGTCCCGGAACTGCTGTTATCAATGTTTATCTGCAGGATACAGTACCGGTCAAAGAAATCAAACAGCGCTGGCTGGAATTGCGTAATATTGTCAATGATGGCAAAGGTGACTTGCCCGATGGTGCTTTAGGACCGTTTTTCAACGACCGTTTTGACGACGTCTATGGAAATATCTACGCAGTCACCTCTGACAGCTTCTCCTATGAGGAAATGCGCGTAGTCGCCGAAAATATCAAAGATAAATTTTTTCAGATACCTGATGTCAAAAAAGTAGAACTGGTAGGAGTACAGCCTGAAAAAATCTATATCCAGATGTCTAATGCCAAGCTGGCACAGCTGGGCATACCGATTGATACACTGGCTTCTACGATCCAGGCAGAAACAGCTGTCACTCCGTCCGGCATGGCTGAAAGTGACAGCACTAATACCTATCTGCGTCTGACCGGTTCCCCTGATACACTGGCCAATATCAGCAATATTCCGATCCAGGCTAATGACCGTACCTTTCGTCTGGGTGATATTGCCGAAATCAAACGCGGCTATGCTGAACCGGCTGAACCGAAAATGTACTTTAATGGTCAGCCAGCCGTAGGTATCGCCATTTCTATGGAAGACGGCGGTAATAATATCAAATTGGGTGCAAATCTTGATCAGGCTGTTCGGCAAATCCAACAGGAACTGCCGCTCGGCTTCGAACTGGGACAAGTCGCCAACCAGCCGCAGGTAGTAAAAAACGCCATCGGTGAATTTACCGACAGCCTGCTTGAAGCCATCCTTATCGTGCTGGCAGTCAGTCTGCTCAGTCTGGGACGGCGCTGCGGCTATGTCATTTCGGTCTGCATACCGCTGGTACTTTTAGGAACTTTTATCGGCATGTATGCCATGAACATCGATCTGCACAAAGTATCTCTGGGAGCGCTGATCATTTCTCTGGGCATGCTGGTAGACGATGCGATCGTTGTCGTCGAGCTGATGGAAGTCAAAATGTCAGAAGGCTGGGAACGCACTAAAGCGGCCAGCTATGCCTTTGAAACCTGTGCCATGCCGTTGCTGACAGGTACACTGATTACCTGCACCGGCTTTATGCCGATATTTTTCGCCAAATCCAGTGCCGCCGAATTTGCTTCTTCACTTTTTCCTGTTATCTCAACAGCACTGCTGCTTTCCTGGGTCATTTCAGCAACCGTAGCGCCTGTTTTGGGACACGCCTGGATCAAGCCTAAACAGCTCATTAACGAAAACGATGTTTACAATACTGCTTTTTATAAAAAGTTTCGCAGCGTCCTTTCCTGGTCGATGCTGCACCAGAAAATAGTTATTCTGAGCACGGTCAGTATCTTTATCGGTTCCCTGTTATTAGTCCCGCTGATCAAGCAGGAATTTTTTCCTGCTTCTGTGCGTCCTGAACTTCTGGTAGAGCTCAATTTACCTGAAGGCAGCAGTATCAAAGCCACCGATGAAGCCGCCCTGAAACTGACCAATATGCTGAAGGATAATCCTGATGTTGAAAGCATCGGTTCTTATGTTGGAAAAAGTGCTCCGCGTTTCGTCCTCGTAATGGACCCTGTCCAACCGCGCAACAATTATGCACAGCTGGTAGTAGTTGCTAAAGATATTGATGCCCGTAAACGTTTAGAACCGCAAATACGCGAGCTTGTAGCAGCTAATCTCCCCAATGTCGTCAGTTATTCACGTTCTATCCCGCTGGGTCCGCCGGCAGCTTATCCTGTGATGCTGCGCGTAACCGGTCCGGATGACAATATTGTTAAAGAATATGCACAAAAAGTACGCACAGTTATGGCTCAGAATCCAGCCGTGACCATGACGCGTTTCGATTGGATGGAGCAAAACGGAGCTGCTAAACTTACCATCGACAACGATAAACTGCGGCAGATGGGATTGAGCCGTAAAGAAGTCGCCACTGCTTTGCAGGCCGAAATTTCCGGTTATACCGTAGCTCAATATCTGGAAGGAGACCAGGCTATTGACATGGTTTTCCGTCTGCAGCCTGTTGACCGATCTACCGTCACCGAGCTTGAGACCTTAACTATCCCCACATCTGCAGGTGCGGTGCCGTTGTCACAGGTAGCCCGTCTCAGTTACGAATCAGAAAACGGTATGATCTGGCGCCGTAACCTGCTGCCGACAATCACAGTCTGCGGCGGTATCGGCGAAGGCGTTACCGGCAACGATATCACGCAGCAGGTTTACGATGACCTAGCAGATCTGAGGCAAAATCTTCCGAATGGCGTTACGATCGAAATCGGAGGCAGTTTGGAAGACAGCGCTAAAACTTTAGGTTATCTGTTAGAACCTGTACCTGTAATGCTGCTGCTCATGATGATACTCCTGATGCTGCAGCTGAAAGATATCCGCAAGCTGTTTATCATTCTTTGTACCGCACCACTTGGCGTAACAGGCGTTATGCTGGGATTGATAATTTTCAACGCACCGCTTGGTTTTATGGCCGAACTTGGTATCCTGGCCCTGACTGGTATCATCATTCGTAATTCCGTCGTGCTGATAGATCAGATAGACCTGCATTTGCAGGCCGGCAAATCTCCCTGGGAATCCGTACTGGAATCAGCTATCGTACGTTTCCGCCCTATTATGCTGGCTGCACTTACAACGATCCTGGGACTGATACCGATGTTTACCAGCCCCTTCTGGAATTCGATGGCCGTAGCCATTGCCTGTGGGCTGTCCGCTGCTACATTGCTGACCTTGATCGTATTGCCGGTCATCTATGCGGCTGTTTTTAAAATCAAACCCGAATAAATAAAATAAAGCAGACTGCGAGCTACAGCTCGCAGTCTGCTTTATTATTGCAACAGCTTTAATCCTTTTTCAAAATAACACGTGCCAGTTTGCAAATAACCTTTAATTCTTCCATATCGGCTCTTTCAAGCACTGTTTTCAACTCATCATTAAAAATAACCTGACTGTTGCTGACAGTATCACTCAAAAATTCATCAACAGAAGTGTTCAAAGCATTAGCTATGGCAACCAGTGTCTCCAGTCCAATTTTAGTATGAGCAGTTTCAATATTGCTCATATGCGGTTTGGAAATACCGATCTTCTCTGCCAGATCTTTCTGCAGAACACCTTGCTTGATCCTCGTCAATTTGATTCTTTTGCCGATGGAACAGTAATCAATCATCATGAATAAGCCTCCCCATATATTTTCCTAATATTCATATTAGCATATAAATTTCACTATCAGGTATGCAAAATTTGCTATGCATAAATTATATAACATAAAATTTAATTTTGTAAAGTTCTTGAACCCTATTTATTGTTTATTTTTGATGTTTATATACTAGAGTATATTGAAATTAACAAAAATTAAAGCACAACCCAGTTGTGCTTTACATCTTTTACTTCTTTTTCAGTTTTTATAAGCTTAACCCTTTTCCGCCAGCGCTCTGAGCGCTAAAGCATAACCCTGGAAACCCAACCCGCATATCTGCCCCAGGCAGGCAGCAGCCGTTACTGATCTATGCCGAAATTCTTCCCTGGCATGGATATTGCTCAAATGCACTTCTATCGTCGGCAAAGCCACTGCTTTTATAGCATCCAGCAAAGCTACACTGTAATGCGTCAATGCCGCAGGATTGATAACGATACCGTCAAATTTTCCATAAGCCTGCTGGATCAGCGTGACTAATTCACCTTCAAAATTACTTTGCCTTACTTCTACTTCCACATTTAATGCCGCAGCTTCCTGCCCGATATATTCACACAAGGCTGCATAATCCTGTTGACCATAAATATTTTTTTCACGTACGCCCAGCATATTGATATTCGGACCATTCAAAACCAAAATTTTTTTCATCAGCTTTCTCTCCTTGCCAACTCCAGTAATGCCTGTAACGCTGCTTCCCGCTCACCGTTATTATCTATGATATGATCGTGATACCTGCGGTATAGTTCGATTCGTTCCGCATACAAGTCAAAAACTTTCTGCCGCCCTGCTGCTAATAAAGGGCGGCTTTCTGTATCTATGTCCTGTACAATTTTTTCTGGCAGCCTGTCTATAAAAACGATAATGCCGCCGTTTTTTAATACCTCGATATTCTCTGAGCGTTTGACTACACCGCCGCCGGCAGCGATCACACACCCTTCCAATTCTGACAGATGCCTGACTGCCCTGGTTTCAGCATCGCGGAAGCACGCTTCGCTGACTGCGAACAGCTCCTTGATAGTCTTGCCTTCCAGCTTTTCAAGCACATTATCAGCATCATAAAAAGGACGCTTCAGATGCTGCGCCAACAATCTGCCCAAAGTTGATTTCCCGCAGCCCGGCATTCCGATCAAGACGATATTTTTCATAGCTGTTTTTCCATCTCAGCGGCAACTTTTAAAATGACATCGTTTGAAATTTCTCTTTGCAGCCAGATCTCCTCTGCTGCTACAGCCTGAGCTACCAGCATAAGCATCCCGTTCACAGCCTTTTTACCCAGCTGCTCTGCCTGCTGCAAAAACAAAGTTTTAGCGGGATTATAAATCAGATCGACCGCTGTTTCAAAATGCTCGACAGTTTCCAGACCTACCGGCGATACATCGGTCTTGGGATACATCCCAACAGGAGTGCAATTGATCAGTAAATCACCGGTATAACGCTCTAAATGTACGTAGTTGACGAATTGCGTCGGTACACTACTGCACAAGGTTTTCATATACGGAGCTATGCTTTGAGTATTACGGGAAACTAAAAATATCTTAGAAACACCGTGATCGATCAAATATTGAAGTACAGCTCTTGAAACGCCGCCCGTACCTAAAACAGCCGCGCTTTTGCCCTGTACTTCGATGCCGTTATTTTCCAGCAAACGCCCAAAACCTGCATAATCGGTATTATAGCCGCGAATTGCACCGTTATGAAAATGGATCGTATTAACGGCTCCAATAGCCTGCGCTTCCATACTTAAAGTAGTCAAAGCAGCCATTACATTGATCTTGTGCGGAATGGTTACATTGACTCCGCAGTATTTACCACGCAATTCATGCACGCTCGCATATAATTCTTCAGGAGGTATCTCCAGCAGATCATATGTTCCTTCGACACCCAATTCTTTAAAGATCAGCTGATGTATCTGCGGTGATAAACTGTGTCCCAAACGCGCTCCAATCAAGCCAAAATGAACCATAACACAAACCTCCTATCTACCATCGGCAGGATAATTGCCTAATATCTTACAATATGCGCAGCTGTCGGAAAGCTGTTCTAATGCCTGACGTACTCTTTCTTCACGCAGGTTGCCTACCAGGTCGATGTGGAAGAAATATTCCCATGATTTACCTTCGATCGGCCGGGATTCCAAATTCATCATATTTAAACCGCTGTGATAAAAATGTCCTAAAGTCCTGTATAATGACCCCGGTTCATGTTTTACTGCCACTACTACCGTAATTTTATTAGCATTAGGCGCCTGTTCCGCTTCGTTAGAAATGACGATAAACCGGGTATAATTATTGGAATTATAGTTGATATTGGCGGCAAGAATCTGCAGCCCATACATTTCCGCAGCCTGCTTACCAGCCACCGCCGCCAAATGCTTATCCTGCTTTTCCCTCACTGTTTCTGCACTTTTAGATGTGCTGAAATAAGGCACTAACTCCATCTGCGGATACTGATGAAAAAACTCTTTACTTTGTGCAAAGCCCTGCGGATGTGAATAAACAGTAGTAACATCTTCGAGCTTAGCACCTTGAACGCCCAAGAGATTGTGCTCTATTTTCACGCACTGCTCACCAACAATAGAACAATCGTGATGCCGCAGCAGATCATAAACTTCGGTAATACCTCCGGTCGAAGAATTTTCGATCGGCAAAACACCGTATTTGATCTCACCGTTTTTGACCGCCTGCACTACATCCTCAAACAAAGCATAATGATGTCTGTTTATATGCTGTCCTGCAAAATATCTCTCCAAAGCCTGATGACTGTAAGACCCCGGCATTCCAAAACAGCCAACCTCCATGACCTCCTCCTGCGGCAGAACTCGCGGCTCTGCCAGCAGTACATGCTCCAAAGCCTTGCTCTGCTCCATGATGGTCGTCATCATCGCTGTAACAGCCGGTGCATACTCTTTATGCTGTAAACGCATACAGGCCTTTGAGAGCACCTGAGCTTCCCGAGCCGCATCAAGCACAGGCAGCCCCTGCTGTTTTTTATAGGCCGCAACTTCCAGCACTGCCTCCATCCGTTCTTCCAACGCCGCAACCAGCTGGGCGTCGATCTTGTCGATACGGCGGCGGATCGCCTCTAAATCCAATTTTTCCATGCTCACACCTCACCGTCAATATCCGCAGTCAACAGCATATCTAAAACAGTCCAGGCCGTAACACCTTCCACGACAGGTACTGCCCGCTGCACGATACAGGGATCATGACGACCTTTAATTTCCAATACCGTATTCGTATGCTCAGCCACATTTATCGTTTTCTGCGGCAGGGAAATCGAAGGCGTTGGTTTGAACCCTACCTTGAATACAACAGGCATGCCATTGGTAATCCCACCCAAAATACCGCCGTTATTATTAGTTTCAGTTCGCACAGAATCTCCATCATAATACAGCGGATCATTAGCCTGTGAACCGGTGCTGCGGCAGAAACCGAAGCCCATACCAAACTCCAGCCCCTTTACCGCCGGAATAGAAAACAGCACATGTGCCAGACGGCTTTCCAGTGAATCAAAAAATGGTTCGCCCAAACCAGCCGGCAAATTAAGCGCCATGCACTCAATACTGCCGCCAATAGAATCCTGACGCTCACGCGCTTCCAAAATCAGCGCCTGCATCTCTGCCCCACGTACATCGTCCAATACGGCAAATTCCTTCTGCCGCAGACTCATCAATAATTCAGCATCTTCTCCCAATGGGTCAAACTTCCTGTCAAAAATCTCACCCACATTATTGATATGTGCCCCTATAACAATTCCATACCGAGCCAGAGCCTGCTTGGCAACAGCTCCCATAAAAACCAGCGGCGCAGTCAGTCGTCCGGAAAAATGCCCGCCGCCACGGTAATCATTGAAGCCTTTATATTTGATCTTACCGGAATAATCAGCATGCCCCGGTCTCATATTATCTTTTAGAATACTGTAATCCTTAGAATGACTATCGCTGTTAGGGATCAGCGCACACAAAGGTGTCCCCGTCGTCCGCCCTTCAAAAACACCACTCTGGATCAAAAAAGCGTCTTTTTCCTGACGCTGGGTCGAAAGCAGATTGCGGCCCGGAGCCCGCCTTTCCATCTCGCGTTTAATAAAATCAATATCAATTCCCAGCCCCGGTGGTAACCCGTCAATCACAAGACCAATAGAAGCACCATGGGATTCGCCGAAAATCGTCATTTTTATTTTTCTGCCATAAACACCGCTCATATACTTTCACCCGTTCCCACAGTTTTTATCATTCCGCCTAAGGCTGTAAAATCCTGCCAAAATTCAGGATATGATTTTTGAACACATTCGCTGCCACTAATAATAACCGCCTTTTTGCAAACCAGACTCGCTACCGCTAAACTCATCGCGATGCGGTGATCGTTCCAGGAATCAACGCAGCCGCCCTGCAGACCTTCCGGCCGCCCCTTGATAATCAGCCCGTCAGACAGTTCTGTAACTGCAGCTCCCAGTTTATTCAATTCACTGGTCATCGCTGCCAGACGGTCACACTCTTTAATACGCAGCCGTCCTGCATTGATGATTTCAGTTGTACCTTCACTGACCGCTGCCAGTACCGTTAAGACAGGAATGATATCAGGACAGTCTGCCGCATCGATAACTACACCATTAGTCGACGCACTCGAGGCCGTATGATTACCTTCGGCATCACAGGTTATTTTTCCTCCCATCCGGTTGATAATATCCGCAACGACCATATCCCCCTGCAACGAGTCCCTGTTTAGTCCAGTACAGGTAATCTGCCTGCTCAGCGTGCCGGCAACAAGCCAGAACGCCGCCTGAGACCAGTCACCTTCCACCATGTTCCTGCCGCAGCGATACTTCTGACCGCCGCCGATATGATATTTATAATAATTTTCGTGTTCGATAACGATTCCGTATTTTGCCAGACACGACAAGGTCAGATCCACATAGCTCTGCGACTCCAGTGCAGAAGTAATTTTCAAAACAGAATCGCCTGCCAGCAGCGGCAAAGCAAACAGCAGACCGCTGATAAACTGCGAGCTGACATTACCGGGAAGCTCGTAATCGCCGCTTTTCAGCACACCGTTCACCGTCAAAGGCAAATACCCGTTAGAGGCAGTTGTATAAGACAGCTCCTGCCTGTCAAAAATATCATAATAAGCCTGCAGCGGACGCGTTACCAGCTTTCCGTGACCAGTAAATGTCAGCGGCTCACCGCACAATGCCCCTAGAGGGATCATAAACCTCAATGTCGAACCTGATTCTCCGCAATCGGCAGTACTTTGCGAAACTCGTACATTACCACTGCCATTAATAGCCAAAGCTGTGCGTCCTGATCTTTCTGAAGGAACTTTTTGAAAACCGATCCCCAATGCAGTCAGACAGCGTAGAGTAGCTTCCATATCGTCAGACATACTGATATTATCAACAATACTGGTTCCCGCCGACAGTCCGGCACAGATAATTTCCCTGTGCCCCATGCTTTTAGATGACGGCACGCAAACACTGCCGTTGAGCTTTGCCGGTGTAATCTTCAATGTCGTCATGAGCTCTCCTATCCAATATAGGCAGGTATATCCTGCCAGTCTATTTTATGCAGGCGTCCGACGCCTATTTTTTCAATAATTACCAGGTTAATTTTTTTACCACTCTTTTTTTTATCCAAAACCATTGCCTGTAAAATTTCCTGAGCATCAAATACTGCACTTACCGGCAAAGCAAACTTTTTCAGTACGCGGCTCAACTCCTCTGCAGTACCTGCTGCCGTAAGGCCCAGCTTCTCCGTTTGACGCGTCATTTGTACCATACCGATGCCAACGCCTTCACCGTGAGTATAAGTAGTAAAACCGCAGCATTTTTCAATAGCATGCCCGATAGTATGCCCAAAATTCAACAGCATACGTTCTCCTGTGTCAAATTCGTCTTTTTCAACGATCCGCGCCTTGATATTACAGCAGGTCTCAATAATAATGTCCGCCTGCTCCAGCAGCTCCTGATCACTTTTAACAGCAGCGATCTGAGCAAACAGGCCGGCATCGCGAATACAGCCGTATTTGATCGCTTCAGCCAAACCATCATGCAAAAACCGCAGCGGTAAAGTTTTCAATAAATCCGGATCTATAAATACTGCTTTTGGCTGATAAAAGCTGCCTGCCAGATTTTTGCCTGACGGCAGGTCAATAGCCACCTTGCCTCCTACGCTGCTGTCGATCTGCGCTAAAAGCGAGGTCGGTACCTGAATAAAATCAATGCCGCGCAAAAAGGTAGCTGCCGCAAATCCGCCTAAATCGCCCGGCACACCACCGCCCAAAGTCAGGATCAAATCACTGCGCGTCAAGCCTGCCCGTGCCAGTTCGTCATAAACCTGACCCAGCACAGTTAAATTTTTACTTTGCTCACCGGCGGCAAAAACTATCCTCGTAACCTCAAACCCGCTGGCAGCCAGGCTGCGTTCCAGCCTTTCGCCATATAAAGGATCTACGTTGCTGTCGCTGATGATTGCCGCTTTTACCGCCTGAGAAAGCACTCTGGCCTTTGCCCCGATCTGATCCAGCAGCCCGGCTGCGATTTCAATATTATATGTTTTCTCACCTAACGCTACTGTAATCGTACGCATCAGTACAAATCCTTTCTTTTAATCGCAGCTTCCCGCATCATTTCCTGCAGGAGCTGCGCGTCGGCAGCTGTCAGAGCTTCGCGCCAGCGTTCCAACTGCTGGCTGAATGCAGCTAATTCCTGCAGAACGTTTTCCCTGTTCGCCAAAAACAAATCGCTCCATAAATACGGATTGATATCTGCTACCCTTGTTCCATCGCGAAAACTGCCGGCAATAAAATATTTCGTATTTTCATTATAAGAAGCACTGTTGATCAGCGCTACCGCTAAAGCATGAGGCAAATTACTGGTATAGGCGATAATGCGGTCATGCTCAACGGCATCAACCTGCACTACCTGCCCGCAGCCAATCGCGCCTGCAAAGCTGCTCAGCCATTCGATCGCCCCACTGCTGTTAAAAGCTGCCGGCACCACGATATAATTGGCACCGTCAAAAATCTCGGCCTGGGACATACCAAAACCGCTGCCTTGACGGCCGGCCATCGGATGCCCCGCAATAAATTCCATCCTTCCGGTAAGCAGTCGCTGCACGTCCTCAGGCAAGCTGCCTTTAATGCCTGTAGCATCGGTTATCAAAACATCACTCTTCAAAAAAGGCACCGCACTTTTTACAAAATCCAGCGTAGCTGCCGGATAAACCGAACAGATCACTACATCTGCCGCCTGCAGTCCTGGACCTGCCCCGCAAAGAGCTTCGTCGATAACAGCCTGTTCCTGAGCCTGCCGCAGCACCTTGCCGTCAGTATCGACACCGATGATCTTCTTTACGCCCAGGCGCCTCAGCGCTTTGGCATAAGAACCGCCGATAAGTCCCATACCTACCACAGCAAAAGTAAGCTGCTGCCAATCCGTGCTTCTAAAACCACTTTCCACTACGTTCACCTCGTTAAACTTTCTCCATTCTACAATCCTACGATAATTTGAACGGCTTCTTGTTTTTTATCAAGCAAACAGCCGTTTTTAACATTATTATACTATATCCTACATCTCTCTGCCGATTATTTGCGCAATGCCCTTCAATTCACCCATCAGGTGTGCAAAGCGTTCCGGCTTCAGTGATTGTGCCCCGTCACACAGTGCATGCTCGGGATCGTTATGTACCTCAATGATCAATCCGTCTGCACCGGCTGCGATAGCAGCTTTGGCCATCGGTTCAACCATCCACCACATGCCGGAAGCATGGCTCGGATCAATGACGATCGGTAAATGGCTTAGTTTTTTTACTGCCGGGATCGCGCTCAGATCCAAAGTATTACGGGTATAAGTTTCAAAGGTACGGATACCGCGTTCACACAAAATAACATTATCATTACCGCCGGCCATAATATACTCAGCCGACATGATCCATTCTTCTATCGTCGCTGATAAACCACGTTTCAGCAAAATTGGTTTATTTGTCTTGCCAAGCTCCTTCAAAAGCTCGAAATTCTGCATATTCCGGGCCCCTACCTGAATAACATCCACATCTTCCACGAAACGTTCGATTTTATCAGCTGACATGATTTCGGTAACGATCGGCAGGCCAGTTTCCTGTTTAGCGATTTTTAAGAGCTCCAATCCCTTTTCTTTCAATCCCTGGAAAGAATACGGTGAAGTACGCGGCTTGAAAGCTCCGCCCCTCAGCATAGCGGCTCCGCCGAGCTTTACCGACTTAGCAACGGAAATGATCTGCTCTTCGGTCTCTACCGAGCATGGACCGGCCATAACAACGATTTTTTTGCCGCCGATCTTGATCCCGTTGACATCCACTACGCTGTCTTCCGGATGGAACATCCTGTTTGCGCGTTTGAACGGCTCCTGCACACGCATGACCTTTTCTACCCAATCGTTAACACGCAGCAGATTGATATCTAAAGTACTGGTATCTCCGATAACGCCCAGGATCGTCATATTCACGCCGACGATCTCATTGATCTGGAAGCCGTTATTGATCAGTCCGTTTTTAATCTTCTCACATTCCTGCATCGGTGCGCCTGGTTTCATTACAATAATCATTTTTGTTCTCTCCTTTTAATTTATATGGTTAAATTTAATTATAACCTGTTATAGCTCACGTCCAACGGCTCCTGCTATGATCTTCAAATCCTGCATCAACCTGCCGAAGCGTTCAGGTTTCAGGGATTGAGCTCCGTCACATAACGCATGCTCAGGATCATTATGCACTTCAATGATCAGTCCGTCAGCACCTACGGCTACTGCTGCCTTAGCCAGCGGCTCTACCATCCACCACATACCAGCCGCGTGGCTGGGGTCAACCACCACCGGCAAATGACTGAGTTTTTTTACTGCCGGGATCGCGCTCAGATCCAAAGTGTTGCGGGTATAATTTTCAAAGGTTCGGATACCACGCTCGCATAAAATAACACTATCATTACCGCCGGCCATAATGTATTCAGCCGACATCAGCCACTCCTCTATCGTCGCAGACAAACCGCGTTTCAGCAAAATCGGTTTATCTGTCTTGCCCAGCTCCTTCAAAAGCTCGAAATTCTGCATATTGCGGGCGCCTACCTGAATCACATCCACATCTTCTACAAAACGTTCGATCTTATCTGCTGACATAATTTCTGTAATGATCGGCAGCCCGGTAACAGCTTTAGCCTCCTTTAATAAATCCAGTCCGGTTTCCTGCAGTCCCTGGAAAGAGTATGGAGAAGTACGCGGCTTAAAAGCGCCGCCACGCAGGATCGCAGCGCCCATTTGCTTCACATCCTCCGCCACGCCGATAATCTGTTCCCGCGTCTCTACTGAACAAGGGCCTGCCATTACCGTGATCTGTTTGCCTCCCACCTTCACCCCGCATACATCTACGATACTGTCTTCCGGGTGAAACATCCTGTTAGCACGTTTATAAGGCTCCTGCACACGCATAACCTTGTCAATGCAGTCATATACTCTCAGCTGATTCATATCGAAGGCAGCCGTATCGCCTACTACACCGAACAGGGTAAAATTAGCACCGCGGCTTTCATGGATCTGAAAACCCTTACCTTCCATCAAGCTTTTTACTCTCAATTCCTCTTCTGCGGGAATCCCCGGTTTCATTACTATAATCATTTATCTCCACTCCTTAATTTCATTTTTATTTACACAAGATAATAAAAAAAATCAGGCCTCGTAAGAGAGCCTGATTAAAAATTCATCTTCTTATTTACAGCAGCATATCTCAGCTACGGTATCGGCATCTGTTTACGGTAATAGAATTATGCAGTTTTGAGCAAGTAAAATAACCAGCGCTAAAATAAAAATAGCCCCGGCTAAAGTCAAAAGCATATTCATTTACCCAATTAGTTCTCAAAACAGATTCCACGATCAACCCACCTAATTTAAATTTCTTGTGTAAAACTTAATTGTTGTTATTTTAGACCCGTATCAAAAAGGTGTCAAGCAAAAGCATAAAATTCAAAAAAATTAATTTTTATGCACCGTCTATTGTAAACAATGTTACAACAAAATCAATGGAGCACACCGTTGATGCCACTTCCCAAAGTCATTACCCCGCCTATCAATACTACAAGCAGCGCAATGCGCTTAAATAAATGCTGATTGATACGGAAAAACATTTTTTCTCCCAGCCACCAGCCTAAAAGTACTGCCGGCAACACATACAGCGACAAAGCAATCAAATTTCCACCCTGAAATGTACCCGCAACAAAAAAACTGCCTAAAGTACAAAAACTGCCGATAGCAAAGATCCAGATCATATTGGCGCGCAGCAAATTTTTCTCCATATTCTCACTCAAAAAATATAAAGCGATCGGCGGCCCGCTGATACTGGTAGTCGCACTGAAAAAACCGCTTAAAAAACCAGCAGAAACACGTCCCAGCTTTTTATTTTTGACCTCAGGCACAAAATTTAATTCCATCAAAAGCGTTACAAGCAAAAGCGCTATCCCTAATAAAATCTTTAAATGATTGGCATCAGCCACTTTCAGCAGATACGCTCCGGGAATAATCCCCAACAGACTGCCGGCAGCTGTTATCAAAACTGTCGGCCACTCAAATTCTCCCCAGGTACGCCACATCATGATCACCCGCACAATAACACCGGCGATAATAACAAATACAACTGTCTCTTTCGGCCCCATGACCATCGTTAATACAGGAGCTGCGATCAGCGCAAAGCCAAAACCAGTTACAGTACTGAAAAAAGTAGCAGCAAATAATATCAACGAAGCAACTGTCAAGACAAAATAATCCATGGTTTCTCTCCGCTCTTTTCTGAAATAGATATCTGCATTATAACACAAAAAAGAAGCCCCTACAAAACGGAGCTTCTTCCAGTCGTCTTATTTCAGCCATTGACGTATTATTTTTTTCAAAAGCCTTAGTTCAAACGGCTTGGCTATGTGTGCATTCATCCCCGCGGCCAGCGCCATTTTCACATCTTCCGAAAAAGCATTCGCAGTAATGGCAATAATCGGAATCCGGACCGCATCACTGCGAGAAGCAGCTCTGATTGCTCTTGCCGCTTCATAGCCATTCATAGTTGGCATCTGGATATCCATAAAAATCAAATCATAATATCCTTCAGGCACCGCCAGGAATTTTTCCAATGCTTCTGCACCATCACCAGCGGATTCACAAGTCAAGCCCAACAGCTTCAAAAACTCTAAAGCAATTTCCAGATTGATTGCATTATCCTCAACTACCAGTACCCGTTTACCGCTATAATCAATATCAGCAGCATTTTCGTTATCACCGGCAGGTTGTTCATACTCGACCGCAATTCCGTTCTGACGCTGCACCTTCAGACAAACAGAAGCAGTGATCTTACTGCCCTTACCAACACAGCTCTCAACATCGATCGACCCGTTCATCAGTTTTGCCAGGTTCAAACTGATCGTCATGCCCAGACCAGTTCCCTGTATTTTACTGACCCGAGAATCTTCTGCTCTTATAAACGGCTCAAAAATACGCTCGATAAAACTTTGTTCCATCCCAATGCCGTTATCTTCTACAATAAAATCAAAAACAGCCAGATCATGCGGTAACGGCTTAACAGTAACCGTCAGCTTTACCACACCTTCATCAGGCGTATATTTAACGGCATTGGACAACAGATTAAGTAATATCTGCTGCAGTCTCAACGCGTCACCCAGCACAGTTATATTTTTCAGTGCCTCTGTTTCCACAATCAGCTGATGCCGTTTCTCCTCAACAGCAGGTTTAATGATATCTAATGCTTCCTCAACTTTTTCTTTTAATAAAAATGCTTCCGAGTTCAATTCTGTTTTGCCGCTTTCGATCTTCGACATATCCAGAACCTCATTCAACAGCTCCAGCATATGTTTGCCAGAAGTGACAATTTTTTTCAAATAATCATCTACATGATCTTTGTCGTCGCAATGTGCCGCTAAAGCCGCCAGCCCCATAATGGCATTCATCGGCGTTCTGATATCATGCGACATTTTTGAAAAGAATTCACTTTTGGCCTGATTGGCCTGTAAAGCCAGCTGATATGCGTCACTGATGATTTGTTTATTTGCTTCCTCCTGCATCGTGCGTTCATGGATATCGCGCATCGTCAAAAGCAGCCGTTCTTTTAATTTACCAAAATATGAAAGCTTAACTTCTTTATATCTGTACCCGTCTTTAGCGGATGAACGGAAATACAGCATAACAGCCTCTTCCTGCTCCAGGCACTTCAGCAAACTATCAATACTCCAGCTTTTTAAATGCTCACAATCTTCTTCACAAACAAACTCTTTTATAAATACCGGCAGCTGTTCATTAATGCTGCCACGCAGCGGCAAGCCATAATGAGCGCAATAACCGGCAAAACGCATCACATAATCACCACTGTTTAAATCACAGATGCAAACAGCATCATAGTCATGTTCTATCGTAAAATTATAAATAGACTGCAGCTCGATTTTTTCAAGCTCCATTCCTTTTTGCTCGCTGATATCCTCAATGATACCAATGACAAAAGTCGGCTGCTGCTGATCATCCCATGACATAACAGTCATTGTTACCCGCACCCAGCACTGCTTGTTCTTGTCACAGAATGTGGAAGATGCAGTTTTAGCCCCATTATGAATAGCTTCGTACATCGCATAGCAATCTGCCTTACTTTCACCGCTCACAAAATCTTCCACAAAGCTTTCCGGAATATTCCTGTATTCCATACTACAGTTAAAATATTTACTGGTTCTTACCGGCATAACTTCCAGACGTTTTTGCGGATAATAATAAAAATGGAAAATTTTTGTTCCTTCCAGAACCTGGCGCAGCAGTTCCTGAGTACCCTTATCCTGCTCCAGCAATTCCTGATTAAGCAGCTCCATCTGCTTTCTGTTGTCAATATCCAGAAAAACACTTTGAATAACACGTTCGCCGTCAATATTTTTGATATATTCACCGCTGCCAATGATCCAGCAATAAGTACCATCGGCCCTCAGCGCCCGATATTCAAAAGACTGTTTCCCCTTGCCCAGCAGTATCGCGTTCATGCTCTGATATACTCTATCACAGTCTTCCGGCGCAGCCAGATCTTCTATCCGCCAGGATTTACGCTTCCAGAATTCTTCTTTTTCATAACCAAAAATCCTGATAGCTTCCATATTGGCATTTTGAAAAACAATACTTCCGTCAGCCTGTGGCCTGTATTGAACGATACCGCACAATACGGACTGAAACAGCTCGTCATAATAATCACGTTTACGTACAACTTCTATCAGCTGCCTGCTCTTTTCGATATTGGCCTGTCTTAAGACCTCAACATCGCTGGCATTCTGATGATAACCGCGAATATAATAAGCATTATCGTCTTCTTTATATAACTTGCCGCTGCAGCGAATAAAAATTGTGCCCCACCATGGATGCTTCCAGCGATACTGAACCTCTACCAGCCTTTTGGTCGTCAGCATCTGTTCAATATATTTCTGCACTATTTCCAGATCTTCTGCAAGCACGCCTTGCGCAAAATGTTTATAATTATCTTCCAGCGATAAACTCTTCTGCAGCCCTAAAAGTTCTAACATTTTATCATCGGCATACAGACGCACGTCAGTATTATTTTTGTTTATTTCCAAAAGCCATAAACCAATATTACTGATTTCCAATATTTCCTGCATCCAGCTGGAACTGTAAAAAATATCTTCTTTTAAGCCGCTAGAGTCCATAATAGTTCCTCTTTCTATTTCAAACTTCTTATTGTCTACATTATACCTTACTCTTAAACAATTTCCAATATTTGTTCTTTAAGAAATGTTTTTTAATATTCACAAATAACGCGCATAAAAAAAGACTCTCGCCCAAACGAGAGTCTTTACTTATTTTTCGCTTTGCAGTCCTTTTTCAGTCAGCATAGTCCAGCCTTCTTCCTGCACGATCAGGCCATCCTTCATCAAATGCCCCAAAGCACGTTTGAAAGCTGCTTTACTGATACCAAATTTTTCCTTAATGATTTCCATCGGTGTAGTATCACAGTAAGGCATTTTACCATTCCGTTTATGTAAAAAATTTAAAATATCTTCCGCATCGGCGATCATAGCGTTTTCTTTTTGCTGGCGTAAGGACAGATTTACCCTGCCATCCTCACGAATATAAGTGATGCGGGCCGTGATCTCCTGACCAAAATCCAAACGCCCGCCGGGAACTTCACTGCGATGCAGAAACGCCAAAAAGCGCTGATTAGTAAAAATGAAGAAGCCTTCCGGCAGGATATTATAGATAGTACCTGTCACGCTGTCGCCGACCTTGACACCAACAGCAGGTTTGGAAGCCTTCAGCATTTCTTCTTCCACCCGCATACTGACAGCAGGGCGTCCTGTTTTATCGCGATACAGCTTTATCCAGACCAGCTGACCCGGCGACACATGCCCTCGCATTTCGCTGTACGGCAAAAATACACCGCGTTCAGCGCCAATATCCACAAACCCGCCGTCCTTGGTCACACTTAAAACCTTAACGTAACCGATCTGCCCTTCGCGCATTTTCGGTAATTTCTGGCTCGCCGTCAAACGGCCATGCGGATCTTTATACAAATAGACTTTAACTTCATCGCCAACATTGACCGCTTCCGTCTGCTGCAGCTTATGCAGCAGGATATCATCAGAAGTATCGCCCGTACCAGCGTCAAGGAAAGCGCCCATTTCGCCCAGACGTGCCACTTTTAAAGTAACAACGTCACCCGCACGATATTTAAGCTGCTTTGCCATGTCTTTTTCATCAGTCATTTTTGCTCTCCACAAATTCTTCCGACGGAGCATCAGCCCACAGTTGCTCCAGATTATAGAACTCGCGTTCTTCTTCAATAAAGATATGCGCAACACAATTACCATAATCCATCAAAATCCAACGGCCTTCAGCATAGCCTTCTTTGTGAGTAACAAAAATGCCTGCCTCCGCCAATTTATCTTCGATATTGTCAGCAATAGCTTTAACCAGGATATTATTTCCAGCGCTGGCAATAATAAAATAATCAGTTACAGGAGAAATGTTCTCCATATTCAGCAGCAAAATATCCTTTGCTTTTTTATCGCAGGCTGCCGCCGCGATCTTGTGTGCAATTTCTTTAGTAGTAAAATCCATCTTATCGCCTCCTTTATTCTTGTTCATCTTCATCATCTTTCATATAGGGAATGCCGATTTCGTCCAAAGATTTTTGAACTTCCTCGCGTGATGTAGCCCAATAGCTGATACCTTCTGTATCGTCAAAATTACCATACAGCATACCCGACTTGACCTTTTCGTCACCAAACAGCTTAAAGCTGTTTGCAGCCTTGATCATCGTCAAAGTGTTCATATCGGTCTCCACATGTCTGTCAACAGTCGAAAACAGCGCCGGGATCTTAGTCACCGTATCGATATTGAAAATCTGTGCTGCCGCCGCTTTCATAAACTTCTGCTGCCTTTGCACGCGGCCAATATCACCCAGCTCATCTTTGCGGAAACGCACATATTCGCCTGCCCGCTTACCGTCCAGATGCTGATAACCATGTTTAATATCAATAACAAGATCGGCGTAAGGATCTTCATAATACATATCCTTTTCCACATATAAATCAACGCCGCCAATCAGATCGATAACATCAATAAACGCACGCCAGTCCACTAAAACATAATAATGGATCGGTACCTGCAGCAGATTGGCTACCGTTTGCTTGGCCATCATCACACCGCCGTAAGCATAGGCTGCATTCAGCTTATCCCAACCAGCCCGGCCCGGGATCTGCACCTTGGTGTCACGCGGCAGCGAAAGCAGCGCAACCTTATTATCGCCGGGGTCAAAGCTGGCCAGCATCATCGCGTCAGTTCGCTTTGGTTCATCCGGAGCAGCATCACTGTCACCGTCATCTATACCCAAAAGCAAAATATTGATGCGCTTGTTCAATTTTTCATTTTGGGTTATCTTGTCGCTGGCACCAACAACATCAACCTTCGGCGGATTGATAAAATTGTCATAGATCCAGACTGTTCCCCAAAAAGCTCCCGTCAGCAGTACCGCCAAAACCAACAGTACAAATACCAGCCTGCCCCAACGTAATTTACGTTTCTTGCGGACAGGCCTGATCTCTCTATTTTCTTCCACAGACATTGGCATCTCCTACAAATTCAATTTAAGCCTTTTAAACTTAGCCGCCAATTCGTTATACCCCTCTATGCAATGAGGGTGTACCAAAAGGTCGTATTCCAGCAAATAACGTATCGTCTGCGCATAAGCCTTTATCATGGCCTGTTCCAGGTCAACCTTAGCCAGCCGGCGCATTTCCTCGATACCTGCAAAATCACGAGTCGGCTCCAGCAGATCAGCCAGATAGACAACCATCGCCATCTTGCTCATGCCTGCCGCACCAGTAGTATGAAAACGGATAGCATCCAAAATTTCCTGATCGGTAACGCCGTATTTTTCCCGGGCGTAATATACGCCCAGTTTGGCATGCAGTAAAATAGGCTGATTCCTTTCGACATCATCCATTGGTAAACCCAAAGCAATTGTATGCATCAAAAGATCACGCGTAGGTATCTCACGCCCGCAATCGTGCAGTAATGCCCCAACGCCAACCTTTTCCTTATCCAGTCCGTAAACAGCTGCCAGTTCAAGAGCAGTATCGTATACAGCCAAAGAATGTTTAAAACGCTTATGAGGCAAAGATGCTTTAAGAAGTTTTTTCATTTCTGTGATATCCAGCATGATAACAACTCCTCTCACTACCATTAAGACTGGTAGAGATGCTCCTCTAAAATATACTTTTCTACACTTTCCGGCACCAGACCCTTAATAGAAAGTCCTCGTCTGACACGTTCACGAATGCCAGTCGAAGAAATATCTACTTCAGGAGTATCCAAAAGTATAATTTTATTCTTAGCAGGCTCGCCAAAAAATTCGCAAACCTTGTCAATAGTCTGCCCATAACCGGGCCTGTCAGCAGCTATAAAAGTCACTTCTGCCAGCAATTCCCTGATGCGGTGCCAGGTGTTCAGCATCGGCACAGCGTCGGCACCAATAATAAAATACAGCTCATATTCTGAATAGCGGGCCTTTAACTCCATAACCGTATCATAAGTATAGGAAACTCCGCTGCGCTGCAATTCAATATCAGTAACTTCAAAATAAGGATAAGGCTCCGTTGCCAGCTCCGTCATCCGATAACGGTCAGCAGCAGGTGCAAACTCCAGACCAACCTTATGCGGCGCAATAAACGCAGGAACAAAAATTATTTTTTCCAAGCCCAGATGCTCGTAAATAAACTTGGCCGTCTGCAGATGCCCCAAATGAACAGGATCAAAAGTGCCGCCCATAATGCCAAGCTTTTTGCTCTTCACTCGTTTACCCACCTTCCTTATTATCACTATATTATACCAAAAACAGGCAAGCTTGCACAACTATATGTAAATATTAAAATTACGAAAAACATTTTATATTTATATTACAATAAAAAAGTACCATATCTATTGTAGTTATGGTACAAATCAAATCTCTATTTACCTAACACACAAATGCCTTAATTATTTCTCGAAAAATCTCCTCTTTGTTCATATTTCCAGAACTACTTTTATGATACAAATAAAAAAAGTTATCCCTCTCTCTTTCAGAGCCGTTTAAAAGTGCAATTACATCTTTAATTTTCACAACTTTTTCTTCCGCTCTTGATTTAAAAACAATATTAATACTAGAAACATCCGGTTTATTAAAACCACTATAAAATTGTGCAGCACTTAAAATTACAAAATCAAACGTCTCTTTTTTAGATTGCGCATAATTTTTGAGAGCCGTCAACACTTTCATTATATCTGTTTTTGTATTTAACTGCATTTGGCGGGAATTCTCACTAATCTTGATAGCATCTGATGATTCAAGCTCCTTAATTTCATTATTAAATTTATCCATTAATTTTTCATCCAGAGTCCAACTATCATAACTCATAGTTACATATCGTTCTATTGCCTTAAAAGTTTTCTCTATTCTATCAAGGATTTCACCACCAGTTATTTTTGGTAACAAATATGCCTTATATTCAGCTTCAGATTTCCATAATGGATGTCTACGATCCCTGCGACTAAAATATTCTTTACTTAAATCATCTGTATGTTTATTTTTAATTAAATATATGATGTCATCATCACATAAAAGTGAAATTTTCAAATTATCTTTAAGACTTATTCCCGTTTCGCCTAACGCTTCAACTGAAAATAACCTTTTTTCTTCTGTACCTGTATCTTTATCAATTTGCAATATTATATTCTGCATAATATATATCTCATACAGGACAACTGGATGATTTTGTATCCATTTTCTTTCTGCATCATGAGCATAAACAACATTTTCAATTACACTTATAGCACTTTTCTTATAGGCTAGTTTGTACTCCATCAACTGTTTATCTTCATTTACCGGCTGCTTAATAATAGTCAATGAAGTTAATAATCTCTTATGGTCAATATTTATCGTCTCAAACCCTGTAAAAAAAGCATCCCTAATCAAATAGTCAAGTCGGTCAACATCAATTACTTTAGAATTAAGCAAAGAAATAAAACAATTCAACAAGCTATTTCTTTCATTAACTTCAGAATATTTATAACCGGTTATACATCTAGCAAAAAACTCTTTATTGAACGAAGATGGAAAGAACATATCAAATGTTGTAATTCCAATAATAGCACTCATTATTTCATGGGGTGCTGCAGAGCGACTATCTTCTTTTGGTACATCATTTGAAAAAATTTGGTCTCCTACTACGTTCTTTAACCTTTCATGCAGCTCTGTATATTTTCCACTTTGTAGGTCATTTAAATAAAATTTCTCTCCAGTATGAGAAAATGGAGCATGACCGACATCATGTAACAAACACGCTAATAAAAAAGTTGCTTTCACCTCTTCTAACGAGATTAAACTATCAATATTAGAATACTTTGATTGTAATTCTCCTAATATAGTATTAACTGCTATTTCTCCTAAATGAAAAACGCCTAATGAATGTATAAACCGATTATGGATAGAAGAAGCATATAAAGGCGAATAACTTGTTTGAGTTATTCGCCTTAAACGCTGGAAAGCAGCCGTATCTATAATATCACGCACATACTTTATTGGTATATCAATATATCCATATATTGGGTCTTTCCATTGTTTTACATCCATTACGCACAAGCACCTAGTTTCGATATGGATTGTTCGTCTACAAAAGCTCTTAAAACATCTAACGAAATATACCCTCTAAAATATTTTTCTAAGCTTTCTATAGAAATCCCTTCTTTAAGTAATATACCAAATTTCCCATTTGATTGTTGTTCTTCAAAAAAGTCAGAATAATTTCTAAACATTGCCTCAGTACAATCCCTTGATAAAATTAAAATAGCCTTTTCTCCCTTTTCACAAAGAAATTTCACGACTTCTGCACCATAATTTTCTAATTCCTCATATGAAACAAACCTTTTTTCGGAGTTCTTAGTTAAAATTTCTATTAATGCATTTGCTGCTAAATCTTCAATTCCAATGTAAAAACACATAATATACCTCCATATTCAAAACAAAATTAAGTGTAATCGTAATAAACACATTCACAAACTATTTTACTTATTATATCACATATTTGAGATAACAGGTGTATTTAAATATGTACTTTTTCATTAAAATACACCATTATTTTTTGCTTTTGCATGTTCTTTGTTTTTTCTTATTTTCTCTTCTCTATTTTTATTAAACTCTTTTTTCTGAAATTCTTTATCATAAAAATTTACTTTGTAGGTTTCCTCAACTTCACATCTAGTACTTTTAAAAAGGAAATTAAATGTAGCATAATAATTCTTATCTTCAATTGCATCAAAAATCTTAAAAATACTTTGAGTTTTCTTTTTTTGTTCAGTATACGGAAAAAGAATTCCTGAAAATATTAAATATCCATTTTCTGAACCATATGGATCTAACTTTATCGGTAATGTCAAAACAACTCTTTTTTTACTAGCAGAATATTCTTTATTATAGACAGACATTAATATGCTATCTATTTTTTTACTTCCACCTGTGCTGAAGTTAATTGATTCAATATTTTTTTGTGACATTAATTTAGGTGGTATCTGATTTCTATCATATTTTTCATCATACCGTACAGAAAAAACAGGATAATTAAGTAATATCTCAGTTATTTCAAGCGGCTGATTGGACTTATTTTCAAATCTTACCTCCCCTACTAATAAATGCATACCAGATAACTCGTTTTCATTTATCGGAATCAATTCAAAATTCTCTGCATTTACAACAAATTTAGCTTTTGTTTCACTAAAAGTATCAAACTGAATTTTCGCTAAGAATAAAGTTGCGATTAATGCTATCAGACTAATGCACAATGAAATATTACTTTTTATTTCTACACTCACTCTTTTCTTCTCCCGAATAATTTCATTTTATATACTGATTATCACAGCCTGCAATTCTTTATACTTAGGCTCAATAACAAAATTTCCAGCTTCGTCAATAATGCCCCATTGCTCGCCTTTTTTGACCACTGCCAGACCACGGGTATAACTTCCGATATCAGTAATACCCGACAACTCAGCCACCATATCGCCTTCTCTGCTGATCAGGCGCCATTTACCATTAAACTTGGCCGCAGCCACCTTTTCAGTAAAGAAATTAGCTTCATCAAATTTAGGCCGTACAATCGGTAAACCTTCTTTGCTCACATATCCCCATTTTTCTCCGATTTTATAAGCAGCGATGCCGTTGGAAAACTGCCTAGCATCATTATAAACGCTCTTTGTCACCGACTGCCCCTGCAAATCGATAAACTGTACTTTATCACCGGTTTTAGCCACGGCAATACCTTCGTTAAACGAAGAAAGCTCATCATATTCAATAGGAATGATCACTTCGCCATTCTTGTTGACATAACCGCTCTTCTCATCCTTCATAACCAAAGTCAAACCGTCGCCACCACCATTATAAGGCCCCACAAAATCATATTTAGTGGGGCCTTACCAGATCACCTTTAGTATTGATAAAACCACGTTTCTCATTATCAGCAACAGTATCAAACATACTGACATCGTATTTCCCTGGATGCTTTACATAATCATAGTGGTCAGTTATAGAACTCATCGCCATAGAATTTAAAATCGTATTGCCGATAAATCCCAGCGGCGAAAATTTGCTCACCCGCACCTTGACCTGTGCAACGCCATCATGAAAAGACGATACCTCTTTATATTTAGTTACAAAGGCTACCTGCCCCATCTTATCAATAAAAGTCACCTTACCGTCAACAAGCGTTCTGGCCAAGCCTTCGCTAAAAGGCGCAGCCTCTTTATACTTGCCACTGATAACCTCTGCCCCTGCAGAATCAATGTAACTCCAAACCTTGCCTTTTCTTGCAGCCGCTAAACCCTCTGCAAAGCTGCTGACATCGTCAAATTGTACCGGGATCACCAATTTACCGGTCACATCGACAAATCCCCACTGCTTGCCAATTTTTACAGCAGCTAATCCTTCGTTGAAAAGTTTCACATCATCAAACTTATTTTGACCTATTAGTATGCCATTAGCGTCATAATAGCCAAACTTTTTCTCTTTCGAAGCAAAATAACTGCCATCATCATTTTGCCAGATAGTGTCAAACTCCATTGGCAAAATCACCCTGCTGCCGGCATCATAAATAGCGAATTTTTTATTTTCGCCCTTCACCCGCATAATACCTTTGCCTGTAATAACTATCTCACTGAACTCGAACGGTAAAATCACCCTGCCCTGCTGATCGACAACGCCCCAATTTTTACCGTCTTTCACCTTCACCAGAGCAGCAACATCAGCAGCTAAACAGCTTTGCACCATCATCAACAATGCCATGCACATACCAACTAAAACCCTTACCATACTTTTCAACCCAATTCATCTCCCAATTAAGGTCTCCTGTGATTTAAATCTCTCATAGAAAACATTGCCATTATATTTTTACACATCTCTGGTCAAAGCCGCTTTAACGCTTCTTACCAAAAATCTGCAGCAGCCGTAAAAACAGGTTAATAAAATCAAGATACAAAGTCAGTGCACCCAGCACCGCAAATTTAGCAATACTGCTTTCATCGTCATCTATGCTGTGAGCGATTTTTTTAAGCTTTTGCATATCGTAAGCAGTAAGGCCAACAAAGATAACGATCCCCACATAAGTAAGAATCCACATCATAGTGTCATTTTTCAAAAACATATTGACGACCGAAGCGATGATCAGACCAATCAAAAGCATAAACAAGATACTGCCCATTTTGCTTAAATCCTTTTTAGTGACATAACCAAAAAGAGCGGTGGCGCCAAAAGTACCAGCAGTTATCCCAAAAGTCGTTGCAATGGACTCCTGCGTATACATAAGAAAAATTGCCGACAGTGTAACGCCGGTTACAGCTGAATAAACAAAAAACAGAAAGCTGGCCATACTCGCACTCAGCGAATTGATTTTGCTGCTGATGATCATAACCAACACGATCGGCGCAAACAAAAACGCATAAAACGTTATTTGACTGCCAAAGATCAGATTTAACAACGCCGGAGAATGTGCCGTATAATAGGCGACTATCCCTGTTGATAAAAGTCCAAAAAACATCCACCCATAAACCTGGGCAAAAAAGCTTTGCACAATACTTGCACGTTTAACTGATTCTACATATGATTGATTTTCCATAAATTTACCCTCCTTAAAATACTAATTATATAATACTAAAAATACTCCACTTTTCCAAATTTAGTTAATTGCAAAAAAACATACATTGATTAACCAAAGCACTGATTTCTTTCCCAATAATTTTATTGGAACTAACTGTGCTGTTCTTATGTGTAGTGCCATTTTCTTTTAGTTCGCCGATTCTTATTGCAATTCCAATATCAAAAGACTCCCACTACAAATACTGCAACTAAATAAATTATCCTAAGAAGAACAATAAATTCTGCTAATTTTAGATTCCTCAGTAGACAAATTTATTGTATCGCCAGCCTTAAAGCTCATTGTACAATCACTATTTTGAACAACTTGCACATTTTTATCTACTTTAGATTTTTCTAAAGCGTCTATATACTCTCTATCTTGAGCGGCTATTACCTCTTGCGACGTTTTTCCTCCCTGTGCTGCTAATTCAGCCTCTAGTTCATCATTATTCTTAGTTCCACTAGCCGCTGTACTTGAACCGGCTTTTGCATTGCCTGCCACTACATCCGACACTACTGCACCTAATGCGGCACTTAACCATTGATGCAACGCCGGATCGTCTCCGGCAATCTTTTTCAGTTCATCGCTCAACAGTTTGTTTACTGCCGCACCGCTGGCTCCCGCAAGGAAGCCACCATTTCTTTTCGTTCGGCTAATGCCTGTTTATGTTCCAACTAGTTCAGCACAATTTTGTCATCTTGAATTATAAACGAGACTGATAAAATCAGCCTCGTTTACCGAAATCACCAAAATGTTAAAATGAATAGCGCAATTATGCATAATATGCCTAAATTAAATTTTGCATCGGCAAAATCTCTCCAATGGTCTTTTTCATTAATTTCTGGTCTAATTTTTCTTATGATAAAATCTAATAAATAAAACTTTAGAAATAATACAAATATTAATAATATTAATATACCAATCCTTACTATAATCACTTTATCCATGATGTTTCTAACTCCTATCAATTAAGTAATTCTTTAACTCGATCAACGCCCATATCGGCAGCTTTCTCAAACGCTGGGCCAACTAATACGCCAGCAATAGCACCAACAGGTCCACCAATCATCCCCCCAACTGCAGCTCCACCAATTACGCTAGCTCCTGTTTTACTTATTTCCCTAATTGCATATTCTTTAAATTCTTCATCACTCATATTCTTGGAGGCTTCATTCAAAGTTACTACTAAAGTTGCTCCGCTTACCAGAGGAATTTTGCGTACATACTTTATTCCGGTTTTACTAACTACTGCCCACTGAAACTTCGATGCACTATCTTTTACAACTTTAATATTATCACCAACAATACCTAATGCTTCATATATTGCGGAATCACCAGCACCATTAAGAATAGAATTAATAGTTGGATTTACTCTATTAACAATACCATCTCTGTACTCTTTTTTTGTTGCGTCTACAATATCACCATTAATATCAACACCTTTTATGATGATTCCATTATATTCAGTTAAATCAGGATTTTCTTCCAATGCAGCATCCAATCCAGCTACAAAAGACGGATCTTGCAATGCAACTATCAACTCATCTTGTTGTTTCTTATCCAAGTCTGATAAATTTTTTTGGGCATCTAATATACCTCCAGTATTGTTTGGCGAAGTTGCTGAATCAGTAATTTTCTCCTCACCTTTTTCTTTTTGTTCTTCGCTTAAAATATTATCCTTAGTGCCACTAGCAGCACTACTGGAACCAGCCTGTGCATTACCTGTAACTACATCCGACACTACTGCACCAACCAAAGCGCTCGCCCATTGATGCATATCCGGGTTATCTTTAAACGCATCGGACAGTTGCTTTTGTATAAATTCATTTACGGCTGCACCGCTGGCACCAGACAAGAAACCACTGCCAGTCAGTTCACTCATAATGCCGCCTACGAAAGCGTGCAGAGCAACTTTTTCCGGCGAACCATCATCCCAGCCCGCCCGTTCGCTGATTCTATGAATTTCATTATACGCCAATTCGCCAAACAAAGCCGCCATTTCTTTCCGCTCGGCTACGGTTTGCTTGTCAAATATCTGCTCCAGCTTGTTCAGTGTATTTTTAGTGTCGCGGTTCAAATCTTCGATATTCTGTTTCTGATTTTCTTTGTCTTTTATTTCAATAGTACCCTGCGCTACACCTGCTTTAGTCGTGCTTTCGTCTTCGCCTTTAGCTGGCATGCCTATATTTGGCGTTACTCCTTTTTCGTTGTCTTTTGCACCGTTGTTGATATTGACGTTTATCCCAACGTCTTTACTGCTGTATTCAGCTTTATTATCTACATCTTCCCACGTCAGTGTACCTGTAGTAAGTTTGTTTTTATCAGGCGTTGCGTCGCTGTCGATAACGCCGCCTTTCAGGTCAGTATTTTTATCGACGGTGATATTGAAGCCGCCTTCGCCTGCATAAATGCCGCTTTGGTCGGTGACACTGTTGTAATCGGATTTAGTTGTGCCGTTGCTGGCCCCGCCGCTGATACCTACACCTGTAGCGTAGTTGATATTGACGTTTAAGCCGCCGGAAGTATATTTTTCATCATATTTCTGGCTGTCCTGCTGGCTTTCGATATTCAAATTGCCGCCTGCATGCATCTCCACACTGCCACCACTGACTTTGCTGCCACTGATATTGGTATCTTTGCCGCTTTCTACTGTCAGCTTGTCATTGGCAGTAACTGTGCTGTTCGTATGTGTAGTGCCGTTTTCTTTTACTTCGCCTTTATACTTGGAATATCCAGCATTAATATCGCTGATTCCAGACGTGTTGATACTGACCCCTATACTGCCGCTGCTGGCTTTGGAGTCGGAACTGGACGTATTTGTATTTTTTGCAGAAGTAATATTGACATCACCTTTTGCAGCAAGACTGACATCTTCGCCGCTGATATCACTGCCTTTGATGTTGATATCTTTTTCAGTTGCAGTGATGTTGACATTGCCGTCGGCTTTGACTGTGCTGCCCTGCGCAACAGTTGTAATGCTGCTGGATTCAGTTTTTGACTTTTGGCTGCCGATGCTGATATTAAGGCTAAAATCATCAGCATTGAAGCCATCTTTTAACCCGTCCTTAGTTTGATTCAAAACGCTGTCTTTTCCACTTTTGGTCAGGTCGTTTACTTCTTTGCCAACGATCAGCGCTTTTAAGCGATCGTCTTTAACGCTGTCTGCTTTTTTGATGGTATCATGTACGCTCTCGGCTACTGATAACGCAGGTGTGGTGAGAGACACCGTTAAGCCGCTCTTTTTATATTCGTGTTTTTCCTGCGCGTTGTAGGTATTGTCGGCACTTTCGATAGTAACGTTTTGCCCGGTCAGGTTGATGTCTTTGCCTGCCAGCACGTCGCTGGCACTGATGCTTACGTCTTTACCTGCTTCGACATTGACGCTGCCCTTGATACTGCCTACAGTGCTGCCAGCCTGTTCGACGTTTTGGTTGTCGTACTGGTCTTTGCGTTTTTCTTTGCCGATGGTAAATCCCAGTCCGCCTCCTGACAGCAGTCCCGATTTTTTGACTTGTTTTTTATAGGTCGAAGACGAGGTATCTTCGACTGCTATGATGTTGACATTACCGCCGGCTGTGATGTTGACGTCGTTATCGGCAACTACATTGGAAGCCGTGATATTGGTATCCTTACCACTTGTCAAATCAACGCTGTCGCCGCTGATATTGCTGCCTACATTGTAGTCTGCAGCTTTGGCGTCATAGATATCGGTTGTTTTACTGGAGAGAAAACCGATTTTTTTCTTGTGTTCTTCAAATATACTTTCGTGATGTTCCGTCATGGTATTCAGATTGACCGAACCTGCTGCATCGGCAGTAATTTTGCCCTGTTCGCTGGCAATATTACTGGAGATGATATTGATATCGCGGCCGCTTTGCAGGCTGATATCGCCTCCGGCAGACATACTACTGCCCTGGACTTTTTCGTCGTCGGTCATTACGCGGTTGTAGTAGAAGCCGCCGCGATGCCCAATTTCGGCATCCTCCATTTTACGGTCTTTGACGGCCTTAAGCTCTATGCTGCCGCCGGCTTCAGCTGTGATGCTGTCCGTTGCCGTTACATGCGAGCCTGTTAAAGCAAGATCGCCTCCCGCCTGTAGCTGCACGTTTTTGCCGCCGACAAGGGCGCTGTTATTGTTGACGTTGATACGTTTATCCCGATCAGTACCCACTACGGCGACACGGTCGCCGGTAGCGATGCTGCTGATATCGATTTTATTGCCGGCTGTGATGGACGTATTGCCATCTGCCGCCGTTACCGAGCCTTGCAGTTCAACGTTTTGGCCTGCTTTAAGGTTTAAATCGCCGCTGGCCGTGATGCTGCCGACCTGATCAACAGTTACCTGGTGCAGTTCACGGTACTGTACGTCACTGGTCGTAGTTTCGTTGACAATGTTATTGCCGGCTTCCAGGCTGATATTGGTGCCGCTGATGGTGCCTCCGGCATTGATAATATCCTGTTTGCCTGTAAGCGCAAGCTCCTTCCCTGCTTTGACAGTACCGCCCAGATTATTGATGCTGCCTGCGGTAATATCACTGCGGTCAGAAGCAACGATACTGCCGGTATTGGTAAGCGTATCACCTGTTACCAGATGGATATTGCCGCCGGCCAGTAATGCGCCGTCAGGTTTAAGCTCGCCTTTACGCACAGAAGCCAGATAAACGACTGGTACCAGTACATTTTGTCCGTTGACTTCCCGTTCTACCATCCAGACGATGTCGGTCGTTAGATTGGCCATTTGTTCAGCTGTCAGCGCTACACCTACCGTCAGGTCAAATTTATCAGCTGCTATAGCAGCATTGTTCATCAGCTCTTTAAATTGTTCTTCATCACTGGTAAAGCCTGCCAGATACTGTTTTCCTGTCAGGTTCAATATCTGATCGCGAATCAGCTGCTGTTCAGTAAAGCCATCACCCAGGCGTTTCATGACCTTTTGCGGGTCGTGGCTGATGCGTTCGAACAGATAGTCGCTGGAAAGGAAATTTTTATAATTGGTAAATCTTGGGTCCATTTCAATAAGATAGTCCGCAGTAGAGTCAGCCGGTTTTAGAAGCGGATTTTTAGAAGTGAGGTCACTGATTTGGGGCACACTGACAGACGGCTCGATCCCCGCCGGATTCTGGGCCGTTGGCGTATAGGTGACTGTTAAGTCTTCGTATTGGGCATCAATAGTGCGATTGACAGTAGTGGTGCCTACAGTAGTAGTATTATTGCCGCCGGCCGAAATAACGCTGTCGGCGCCGCCGTCAATCAGCTCACGGGTATGCAGATAGTAAGGTGAACGGTCTTGACCATAAACATAGTGACAATGACGGTGCCATCTTCTATGCTTTTTATATTTCCAGTATTTGACATCAGTACCAGTCTCAGTGGTACGTTTTATATTTTTATAACCAATGTTGGTAAGGCTGGCTGCTGCCAGGTCAAGATCATGACCGGCTGTGATAAAGCTGTATTCATTATCAACAGTATCGGCGTCAATAGTCATATCAGCACCGGAAAGAATATAGGCGGCAGGGCTGTCCAGATAAATGGTGCCATCCTGCACAACGCGATGAAAATAGCGCCGGGCATTATAATATTTGCCAGACAGGCTGAAGCCCGGTAAAGCTATATCATGATCTGTTTCTGTTACGTCCCAGCCGGTAATGAATTCACGCTTTTCATTAGTCAGGCTTTCGGCAGCAATATGCACATTTTTATCGCCCCTGATAGTGGAGGATTGGTTCAGCAGCTCGGCCGTTTTACCTGTTCCGCTGCCAATCGTTACATCGCCCTGGGCATAAATGGAAGCAGAATTGAGGTTTTGCAGTTTATTTTTGATCGTCAGGTCAATATCAGCTCCTGAAAAAATGACGCCGCCATTATTGGTAAGGTTATTGGCATTGACAACAGTACCATTACCGCCGATCATCACTCCCTGTATCTGGGTGATGTCTTTAACGGTATTTATATCAAGTTTTGCTGCTGCCGAAATAGTTCCTGTATTTTTAAGGTCATTCGCGGCAGTTACAGCAATGCTGCCTTTTTGGGCAACGAGTTTTCCTGCCTGCAATGCATCGCCGCCAGCCGAAACAGTACCGCTGCCATTGGCAAGAATGATATCTCCATATTGGCGGAAGGCAGATCCGGCAGTGAAATCGGCATTACCGTCAGTAACTGCGATTTGCCCATGCTGACGCAAGGTGCCTTTAGTATCAAAAGTAAAGTCACCTTCGCTGCTGATCGTGCCATACTGGCCGCTATTACCTTGCACCGCCAGCAAAGTCCCCCCCTGTTGTACAGATATGTTTCCATATTGGTAAAGATCGCTGCCGACGTTTATATTTAAAGCGCCTTTTTCCAGACGCACGCTGCCAGTTTGCGTAAAATCTCTGGCCGCAGTAAGGTTTATTATACCGGTTTCGCTGCCAATAGTACCTGTACTGAGCAAATCACCTTTCGTCTGCAGCTGCAGATCCGTACCGGCCAAGATCTGCTGGCTGTTATAGATATCTCCGCCCGCCGTAATGCTGACGGACCCTTTTTGAGCGGCAAGCCTGCCATGCTGAGCAAGTTTACCGTCAGATGCCAGCGTTATCCCTGAACCGGAAGCGTTGATATTGCCAAAGTTCTTGATGCCGGCATCAGTATCATTGGCTACCAGCGTTATTTTGCCGGCATACATGCCGCCTACTGAGGCAATGTCAATGGTGTTGTCCATACCGGCCGTACTGTTATTTAATTTTTGCGTTTGCAGGTTTTGGGCATCAACGCTGTTATGTCCGGTAACAACATTTATTTCATCCCCGCCCCAAACACCTGCGGTAACGGCTGCGTCAGCGCTTACAATATCCAGACGATCGGTAGTTTTGGCGTCAAGCCCCTGCCCGGTAATGATCACGCTGCCGCCATTGACCTGATAGGTATCAAGTCCGCCATTCACTACCGGTTTGCCTGTAGTAAACACGGCATGGCTGGTATTGATAAAGCCGCCATTATCCACAACGATCCCATTGGCGTTGGCAATAACAACACCGGCTCTGTGACCGGCAACTTCAATAAATCCGTTGATGCTGCTGGGATTGGCGCTTGTTACTTCGTTGAGGATGATTTTTGCCGGACGCAGCCCTAACCGATAGTTGTAATCAACATAACCACCCAGCTGGGTATTTACATATTCTGTGGCATTATTTAAAATAAGCCCGCTTTTATTGACGTCAAACCATGTATATAAGTTACGCGAAACGCCGTCACTGTTAGCGGATGCGATTTGAACGATATCAATGCCACTGTTGGTTTTCTCAACGATCGGCTTATATTCTGTTGCGGCATTTTTATCGGCTTCTATTTTTACAAAATCTGAAGCTGCAGCTTTGTCAGTGCTGACACCGGTATCCGGAGCCGTAAATTGCGGTATTTTATCGGGCTGCTCGGGCGGGATATCAACAACATTACTGCCGGTAAGCGTGCCCTCGTTAGTAAAATTATCCGGCAGATCGACATTTTTCTGTGCAGAAATCCGTCCTGTGGTCTGGTTGGCAGCGCTGCCGGCAGTAAAGATGATATCATTTTGAGCTAAAAGTACGCCTGCGTTATCGATCACGCCTGCAACAACACTGATATCGCCGCCGGCGCGCAAAACAGCATTTTTCGCCAGGGCAAGGCTGCCGTTATCAGTATTCGTAATGTCAAGATCGGTACCGGCATCAATGGTGCCGGTCAAAGAATTTTGTTTGCTGCTTAGAGAAAAAGCCTGCCTGGCTTTCAGAAACCCGCCATCGTTCTTTAAATTATCTGCTGTTATCGTCAGATTTCCGTTTTGGGCAGAGATAGTACTGTTTTCGTTGCTGATATCTGCAGCAGTCACTTCTGCTGCCTGTGAAGACAGAATGATACTGTTACCTGCGTTAACGATTTCCTGCGCAGTAAGTTTCAGGTCGCCCGATGTACGCAGTATACTGTTTTGTCCGCTGCTGGCTGCTGTATTGCTGAAAGCACCGCTAAGAACAACAGTTGTCACTCCCGTACCGCTTTGGTCGATACTGCCCTGATTGATCACATCTTTACCGCTGACTGTGATTGAGGCAGCACTGACAGAACCGCTATTTGTAAAGAGTCCGGCTGTAGTCGTTAAACTGCCTTCACTGCTGACAGCTCCGGCATTAGTGATAGTATCGGCAGCTGTCAAAGTCATTTTTGCTGCGGCATTAACAACAGGTTCCGGCTCCACTCCATCGTCTGTTGCGCTGGTTGGTCTGTAGATGCCGGCTGTAAGCTGTTTATCTGCAATGATGTTTTTAGCGTTTACTGTAAAATCAACTCCGGCAGTTACATCATCAGCAAATTCTATGGTATCTGAACTTTGCAGCTCAATATTTTTCTGAGCTGTAACCCTGCTGAGGACACTGCTTTCTCCGTTTTCTGTTTCTACGCTTTGGATAAAGGTTATTCTGCCATTGACATTAAGCAAAATACTGCCGGCTTCGCCGACAGCTTCCATAACGCCTGCATTTTTTACGCCGACACCGTTTTCTGTACCCACCATCGTTATTCTGCCGGCATACATACCGCCCAAAGCAGAAACATCAAGCGCCAGGGCTGGTTTTACTGTTGCTGCTGACATCTGCTCTGCTTGCAGATCGCTGTAGGCTACTTTGTTGGCACCGGTAACTACATTCAGTTCTTCGGCCTGCAAGGTTCCGTTTATTTTTACAGCTCGGCTGATCAGGTCAATTCGCGGCGTAGTACTGCTACCGTTAACAAAACCTGTTTCTGCACCAGCGGTATCTGTTTCAATTCTATCAGCAAAAGTGATTTTGGAAGCATTGTTAACTGTAAATCCTTCTAAATTTCCGGCAGCATCAATAGTGGGCACGCCAGTCGTCAAAACTGCCCTGTTAGTATTGATAAAGCCTACTCCGGCGGCATTGATGCCGTTGGGATTGGCTATGATAAGGCTCGCGTTCTGGCCGGCAATCTCCAGCATACCGTTCAAGGCAGAGGGATTACTGCCGGTAACTTCGTTCAGAATGATACCGGCAGGTCCGTTTGTAAGATTACTGTTGCCGCTTATGCTGCCTGCCAGTTGTGTATTTATCGCATTTTGACTGTTATTAAAAACAATGCCTTCCTTACCTACCTGCAGGTCGGTAAACTTGTTGTGCGACAGTCCGCCCGGCCTTTGTGGATTATTTATATTGACGACAACTGTACCGCCAATATTCTGTGAATTTACCTGCTGTCCTGCAGCAGGTGCAGACACTGTAGTAGTAGTATTGGCAAAAACAGCCGTGCTGAAATAAGGCTGTGCCGAAAAACTTAACAAAAGCAGTGAAGCAGTGATTTTTTTTGCCAGTTCTTTTCTTCTATAGTTACTCATTATTTACCCTTCTTTGCTCAAAATTGGTAGTACACCTGAAATCCTAAAGCTGTTTTCGATGTTTTAAAGCCTTCAGGTTTATAGATCGGCGTACCGATAAAGGCGTCATACTGCAGGCCTTTAAGCAAATTGCCCCTGATTCCGAAAACGGCTCCTGCCAGATTTTTCCCAAGCAGATATTCGTCTGAAGGTCCCCAAACATGTCCCAAATCCAGTCCAAGATAAGGCTCCAAACGCAGTTCAGGTATCGCAACACTCAGCTCATTGCGAATAATTATCCCATTTTCTGCAGAAAGAGTTTGCTCTCCATCAAATCCCCGCACCGTATAACGTCCGCCAATGCTGAACTGGTCTGCACCATACAGAACATCTGTCGTATACTGACCGCGGAGGTTAAAAGTATACCGCCCCTGTACCTTGCCCAATTTTACAGGCGCAGCAATATTCAGATTCAAACCATATAAACTGTAGCGTGTAGTAGCAGTGCCTTCAACCTGATCTGTCAAACCCGGTTCCGCCTGCCACCATGGCATACCCTTTTGATAATATAGCAGCATATCTATCGTGCTTGATCCCCAATACTGCCTGTGCAGCAGGCCGAGCTGATAAGCAGTGGTTTCCTGACGCTGCACTTCTATTTCCGTATCATTGATAAAGCTGTGACGTTTACGTTTGATAAGTTTAAATTGTCCCTGCGTCTTACGGGTCCGGTCACGGTATAAAAGCTTCTGTACACTGATTTCCATTCCATCTGTCTGACCGCTCGACAGGAATGGCACAATACTGGGAACAGTTTGATAAAAGCGGTTACGATATTTACTGACACTGAAAGTATAGTCTTTATATGGAAGCGAATAAGAAAAATAATAATTTTTAGTACCATAGGCACTGTCATTGCCCTCTGCGTCTTTGGTATAGCTATAACTCATAATATCATTCAATCCAGTTGGATTATATAAGGCAATATTAGCAGTAGCCTGTAATCTGCCAGTACTTTCAGTACCTGAATCATCTATGGATAATCCAACAGTCCATGGTTTATCGCCACGCTTGACATCTATCACAACGTCACTTTCACCAGGATTAGTTCCCGGAACCAGCTGCATGGTAACATCCTGATTGGGTACACGTTTCATTTGCTCCAGTCCCTGTTCCAAATCACGGATATTTAATAGTTTACCGGGACCGGCAGGAAATGCGTTACGCCAGGTACCCCATGTATCCTGTGCGAAACGGATATCATGTATAGTACCCGGAATAATAATAAATTTTAATGTACCAAGAGATAAGTCCTGTTCGGGAATAACTACTCTGCTTGTAACATAACCCTTATCAATGATGCTTTCGGATAACAGTTTTGCTAAAATATTTATTCCTTCAACACCAATACGATGATGCTCGTACTGTTTTAATACTTGATTCGTCCAGTTAAAACTGGCTTTATATTTTTTATTTGCACATTCTATTTCTATCTTTCTGATCAAAAAGCTTACTTTTTCTTTTGGTAACTGTACTGCTTCCGCTGTTTCCGTCTGTGGAGCCAGATTTACGTTAGGCGCGTTAATGCGCTCACGTTCTTCCCTGGCCTGCCTTTTGGCACTTTGCTGCTGTTCGATCTGATCTATCCGGCTTTGCTGTGAGAGCATATCTGCCGGTGCTGCCTGTACCTGAACAGCGTTGCAGCTCAAAATTAAAACAATCCCCGTTTTTACTAAAACTTGTTTCATCAAATTTGCTTCCTTTATTCCATTTCATTTATTTTAGTTTAATAATTTGTAACTTTATATAATTAATTATACTCTTGCTGTCAAGATTACCTTATAATATAATTTTTTATTTGTTTTCGTTTATATTAAGTATATTAACTATTCTAAAAAACTTTTGTATCAAATATAAATTTTCTCGTTTTTGTATAAAATTCGCTTATCAAAAAAGTGGCAAAAAAAAGACTGACCTGAAAACAGATCAGTCTTCTATATCAATGTTCAGTTAGAAATTTAGAAAAAAACTTTCAGCAGATACTGAACGCCAATAATGATGGCAACTAAAAGCAGCAGTGCTTTAGTACGGTCTTTTAAATCAAAAACAGTTTTAGGCCTTCTTAGATAATCCAAGAAGGCCTGCATTTTTTCGTGACAGGTTACTTTTTTAGTGATATTTTGCTTAACTTCATGCTCACTGCAATAATTTTTACTCATAGCGCAACGCCTCGATAGGATCTAAAAGTGCAGCTTTACGTGCAGGATAGATGCCGAAGAACAAACCAATACCAACGGAGAATACCACCGCAATGATAATAGTCGGTATGGAGATCACCGTTTGCCAGCCGGCAAAATAGCTGATAGCATAGGAGGAACCGATACCTAAAATCACACCCAGTGTACCGCCGACAACACCGATCACCATAGCTTCGATCAGAAACTGCAGCAGAATATTGTTGTAAGTCGCTCCAAGTGCTTTACGGATACCTATTTCCCGTGTCCGTTCGGTAACAGAAACCAGCATGATATTCATAATACCGATACCGCCGACAAGCAGGCTGATAGCAGCTATACAGCCTAACAGCAGGGTAATGGTATTAGCAGTTTCCATCATTGTTTCCATCAAAGCTGCCAAATTACGTACGGTGAAGTCATCATCGTCGCCTGCTTTGATTTTGTGCCGCTGGCGCAGCAGCTGTTCTACTTCGCCCTGCACCTGGTCGATAACATTTTCATTTTCGGCCTGGATCGTGATCCTGTTGATGTGGGTAATACCCATCATGCGGTTTTGCGCCGTTGTCAGCGGTATGTATACCACGTCATCCTGATCCTGGCCGCCAGCCGATTGACCTTTGGCTTCCAGGACACCGATTACCTGAAACGGTGCTTTATTGATACGCAGAGTTTTGCCAACAGCATCGCCTTCGGGGAACAGATTATCGACAATCGTCTGTCCGATAACACAAACTCTGGCTCTGCTGCTGAGATCACGTTCAGTCATATTACGGCCTTCAGCTAATTTATAGCTGCGGATATCCAGTACATTAGGCGTCGTTCCTTCAACACTGGCAGTCCAGTTTTGGTTGCCGACAACTAATTGATAAGATGAAGAAACAGCCGGGGCAATATAAGCAATGCCTTCGATCTGTTTTTCGATGGCGTAAGCATCTTCCGCCGTCAGACGCGCACCCTGACCAGCTGCCAAGCGTGCGCCGCTGGCAGTACGTCCGCCGGACATAACGATAAGCAGGTTACTGCCCAGACTGGAAATGTTATTTTTGACCTGTTCCTTAACGCCAAAGCCCAAACTGACCATGGCAATAACAGCGCCGACACCGATAATGATGCCCAAGAGCGTCAGCAATGTACGCAGCTTATTGGAAATCATTCCGTCAATGGCCATTTTGATAGATTCGTTAAACATGGTCAGCCCTCCATTCGTCGCTGACCAGCTTACCGTCACGCATAGTTAAAATCCGTTTGGTCTGCTCGGCGATATCCGGCTCATGTGTGACCATGACTACCGTTTTGCCGTTATCATTCATTTTTTTAAAGATATCCATAATTTCATAGCTGGATTTGGTATCAAGATTACCGGTAGGTTCGTCCGCCATAATAATGGCCGGGTCATTGATCAGCGCGCGTGCAATAGCCACGCGCTGGCGCTGCCCGCCTGACATTTCCGTTGGATTATGGTCGATCCTGTCACCCAGCCCCACTGCTTCCAAAGCTGTTTTAGCCCGTTCCAGCCTTTCCTCTTCGCCAATACCGGCATAAACTAAAGGCAAAGCTACATTTAATTGTGCTGACAGTTTCGGCAGCAGATTAAAGTTCTGAAAAACAAAGCCGATTTTAGCATTGCGCGTACGCGCCAGTTCATCGTCACTATAGCCGGCGACTTCTTTGCCATCCAGATAATATTGTCCGGAGGTTGGTCTGTCCAGGCAGCCCAGAATATTCATCATTGTTGATTTACCACTGCCGGACGGTCCCATAATAGAAGTAAATTCACCGACACCGATTTCTACGCTGACGTGATCGAGCGCATGGACTACGGCATCTCCCATAACATATGTTTTCATAATATCTTCAAGCCTGATTACAGCAGTCATATGCGCAGCTCCTTTCATTTTATCAGTGCATCGGAGGGCCACCCATGCGATTACTGTTAGTTTGCGTTGCTTTAGCGGCCTTGACCAAAATTTTATCGCCTTCTTTAAGTTCAGGGCTGCTGACTGCGACCTTATCGTCACCGCTCAGACCGACTTCAACATCTACGTTGCGGATCTCTTTTGTTGCTTCATTATAAACCTGTACATAACGGCTGGTGCCTTCAGTACGCAGGCAATTAGCCGGTACCATCAGTACACCGTCTGCTTCATTGACAATAATATTTGCGCGGGCTGTCATTGTTGGCAGCAATTTACCTTCCGAGTTGGCTACATCTACATAAACGGTGTAATAAATAACATTATTTTCGGTAACAGCTTTACGGGATACCAGTCTTACTATACCTTCAAATGTTCTGTCCGGATAGGAATCAACTGTAAAGTTTACTTTCTGCCCTACTTTTACCTGTCCGATATCAGATTCATCAACCATGGTTTCGATCTGCATATTATCCAGATTGGCAATAGACATGATGACCTGAGGTTCGGAAATACCAGAGCTGATCGTCTGACCAACGGGGGTAGGTTTGCCTATGACATAACCGGAAATCGGTGTAGTGATGACAGTATCATTAACATTAGAGGTAGCCTGGTCATAATTTGCTTTCGCAACTGTATAATCGGCTTCTGCCAGATCATAATCAGATTTTGAAATAGCTCCTTTGGCCAGCAGTGCACTGTAACGATTATAAGTCGCTAAAGCATTTTCCATTTTGGCCTGCATTTGTGTTTGTGTTGCCGCCAGCGAAGTATCATCTAAACGTACCAGTACCTGTCCGGCATTGACATGATCGTTCTCTTCAACACAGACTTCAACGATACGGCCGGTTATTTTGGAACTTATATCGACATTATCTACGGCACTTAAACTGCCGGTAGCTGATATGCTGTCCGATAAATGTCCATATTCAACGGTCGCCGTCCGCACCGTTTCTTTAACTTCGGTACTGCTTTTATAATAACCATAGCCAAAATAACCGATCGCTATCACAGCTATCAAAAATCCCAGCAGATACTTATTACGTTTTATCCATGCTAACATCATACATCCCTCTTTACTTTCGTAAAATTAACAATTCTTATCAGCTCGTACTATGTTTAAAATTATAACTTATTCCATTCTTTTGGTCAAAACCTATGATAACGAATTTCTGTGTTTTTTTAATGACATTTTTTGCAAAAAGTATGACAAAAAAGTGATTTCTAAAAACAGAAAAAGCAGTCTGCGCTGGGCGCAGGCTGCTTTTAGTTTAAAAATCAACCACGTATTTGTCCGTCGCCGCTGATAAGATATTTGCTGCTGGTTAGCTCCGGCAAAGCCATTGGTCCGCGTGCATGCAGTTTTTGTGTACTGATGCCAATTTCAGCGCCGAACCCGAATTCAAAGCCGTCTGTAAAACGTGTTGAAGCATTAACATAAACTGCAGCAGCATCGACACGCTGCTGGAACGTGCGGGCATGGTTATAGTCACTGGTGACGATACATTCAGAATGTTTAGTTCCATATTTAGCAATATGTGCAAGAGCCTCTTCCAATCCGCTTACTATTTTTACTGATAAACGCAGATCTCCGTACTCTGTGGCCCAGTCTGCTTCTGTAGCTGCCTGAATTCGTTTATCAAAAGCCTGTGTCTTACCACAGCCGATAATAGTGACGCCGGCGGCAAAATATTCTGTCAGCATCTGCGGCAAAAATTCAGCAGCAGCGTCTTCATGCACCAGTAATGTTTCCATAGCATTGCAAACTGCCGGACGCTGTACTTTAGCATTGATCGCAATCGCACGCGCCATATCATAGTCTGCACCTGCATCCACATAAGTATGACAGACACCGATGCCTGTTTCGATGACAGGAACCGTTGCATTCTGTACCACTGCCTGAATAAGTCCAGCACCGCCGCGGGGAATAACTACGTCGACCAGTCCGTTCATTTTTATTAAATCAGTTACTGCCTGACGATCACTGCTGTCAACGAACTGTATTGCTCCAGCAGGGATACCTGCCGCCTCTGCCGCCTGCGTCAGTATGCCGGCAATGACAATATTAGACTGCAGCGCTTCGCTGCCGCCCTTCAAAATAACCGCATTACCTGATTTTACGCACAAACCGATCGCATCAGCCGTAACATTCGGACGGGCTTCATAAATAATCCCGATAACGCCAAGAGGAACACGTACCTTAGTCACAGTTAAACCGTTAGGCAGCCTGCGCCCGTCTAAAACGTTACCGACAGGATCTTCAAGCTGCGCTACCTGACGCAGACCTTCAGCCATAGCATTGATACGTACCTGGGAAAGCGCCAATCTGTCTAACATCGATTCTTTCATATTATTAGCACGGCCGGCTTCCATGTCTTTGGCATTAGCCGCCAAAATTTCCGCAGCCCCTGCTTCAAGCGCGTCTGCCATCGCCAACAGAGCTTTATTTTTGATCACGGTAGAAGTTACTGCCAATTCACCGGCCGCACGATGTGCCGCTTCGGCTTTAGTACGCACCATTTCATAAGTTGTCATGTCAGATACCTCCTAACCTAAAATAACCAGATCATCACGATGAATAACCTCATCGTAATTTTTATGGCCTATTTTATCTTCTATTTCCGAAGTTTTTGCACCTTTGATCTGCTCCAGCTCGGCTGAAGAATAGTGACTTAACCCGCGGGCCAGTTCGTGCCCTGCCATATCGACAACGCTGACGGTATTTCCCGCTTCAAACTGTCCTTCAACTGCCGTGATTCCTGCCGGTAAAATACTGCAGCCGCCGGCTTTACGCACGGCCTTGGCACAGCCTTCGTCAATAACAAGTTTGCCCATGATACGGGCGCCAAAAGCCAGCCAGCGTTTACGAAACTGCAGCCTGTTCTCTTTCGAAACAAAAACTGTACCTATATTTTCACCTTGCAAAATACGGGCTATGGCATATTTTTCATCACCGCGGGCAATTGCCAGATGGATACCTGAACTGGTAGCGGCTTTAGCCGCCTGAATCTTGGTAAACATCCCTCCTGTACCCAAACTGCTGCCAACACCACCGGCACTGGCCTCAATTTCAGGAGTAATATCACTGACGATACTCACCAGTTTCGCATCAGGATGTGTCTGTGGGTTTGCGGTATATAATCCGTCCACATCAGAAAGGATAACTACCAGATCAGCATCGACGATGCCGGCAACCAGAGCCGACATATTGTCATTATCGCCTATTTTCAATTCATCTAAAGCTACAACGTCATTTTCATTGACAATAGGAATTACCCTGTTTTTCAGCAGCTCCATAAATGTGTTGCGGGAATTTGTATAGCGGTGCCTGTCCAAAGATTCTGTTTTAGTAAGCAGCACCTGCGCTACGATCTGTCCATATTCGGCAAAAAGCTTCTCATAGGTGTGCATTAAAATACCCTGCCCCACAGCAGCAGCAGCCTGCTTGCCGGGAATAGTCTTTGGTTTTTCGGACAGGCCCAGACGGTCTACCCCTACAGCAACGGCACCGGAAGTAACAAGGATCATTTCTTTACCCTGATTCTGTAAGTCGGCAAGTTCCCGGGCCAGTCGGTCTATCTGTTCAAAATTACGTTTACCGTTAGCGTAAGTTATGGTACTGGTACCAACTTTCACTACGATACGTTTAGCTTCTTTAAGTGCAGAGCGGTCAAAAGTCATCCAGCTCAATCCCCTCGTTAAAATCTTAGTATTCTTTGAATTCAAATACCATATCGCGGATACGTACGGTTTGACCTTCCTGAATACCTTTTTCTTTTAAAGCCGCATCAATCCCCAGGCTTTTCCAAATCAGCTGGAAACGATACAAAGCTTCGTCATTATCAAAATTGGTCATAGCTACCAAACGCTCGATATTTTTCCCTTTTACTTCAAAATCAGCATCCGCACAAGCCGTGATCTCAAAACTGTCCGGGTCTATTTCATCCATAATGATATTCTCTTCTTCGTCCGGTTCCGGTTCAAAGTTCTGCAGCATCTCATAAGCCTTATACATCAGTTCCTGCAGACCTTCGCCGGTAGCCGCCGAAGCCTTAACGATTTCATAGCCTTTAGCTTCAACATATTCTTTAACACGCTGGAAATTTTCCTGGCCTTCCGGCAAATCCATTTTGTTGGCAACTACCAGCTGCTTGCGGCGTCCTAACCGTTCGCTGTATTGAGACAGCTCAAAATTGATTTTTTCAAAATCCTCAATAGGATCACGTCCGTCGGTACCGGAAACATCCAAAACATGCAGCAGTACTTTCGTACGTTCTACATGACGCAGAAAGTCGTGACCCAAGCCAACACCTTCATGCGCTCCCTCGATAAGTCCGGGAATATCAGCAAGAACAAAGCTGCGTTCAGCATCGATACGCACCACTCCTAAAACAGGGGTCAATGTAGTAAAATGATAAGCGGCAATTTCAGGTCTTGCAGCCGAAACCTGTGCAATGATACTGGATTTACCGACACTCGGATAGCCTACCAGGCCAACGTCAGCCAGAAGCTTCAACTCCAGCTTTATCCAGCGCAGCTCGCCCGGTTCACCTTTTTCTGCAAAAGTCGGTGCTCTGTTGGTACTTGTAACATAGCAGGCATTACCTTTACCACCACGGCCGCCTTTAGCAATAACATATTCCTGTCCGTCCTCAGTTAAATCAGCCAGGCGCACACCGGTAGCATCATCGCGCACTAAAGTTCCAAGAGGTACTTTTACGATCACATCATCGGCACGTGGGCCTGTACAGTTGGAATTACCGCCGTGTCCGCCACGTTTGGCAACAAATTTTCTTTTGTAACGAAAATCTATTAAAGTATTGAGATTTTTATCAGCTTTTAAAATCACGTCGCCGCCACGACCGCCATTGCCACCGTTCGGGCCGCCTTTTTCAACAAATTTTTCGCGTCTGAAGCTGCTGCGTCCGTCACCGCCGGCACCTGCTTCGACATATATTCTCGCTCGATCAATAAACATGATATTCTCCTCTATCTTCAATAATTAAATATTCAGCATAAATGTCTCGTTAAATTTAACGCCTGCCTACTTATCTATTTCCTTATTATAATACAAAAAGGCCAGTGAAAGCAAAGTTTCTTTATTTACTATTATCTTTTTCCAGCCAGTTTCTAAGCAGCGGCGCAGCATATGTTCCCATCGCCCTGTAAACGGCTGCCGTCGGGTGTACGCCATCCAGATAAGCATCCTTCAGTTCTGCAGCAGTCAGTCCAACAGCAGGCTGCAGATCCAGCAGCAATGTCCGCTCTGCAAAACGTGCGCTTATTACATCCCGCAGCGGTAAAATATATTCGTTTAACCTGCTTTCCGCCGTTACAAGCGGCAAAACAATACCCAAATCAAAGTTTTTACTCTGACAATATCTCAAGGTTTTATCCAAATCTTCCAGAATAAATTTCTGCGGACGCATTTGAATGATATCATTAGCTCCTCCCAGAAACAAAATATGTTTAATATGAGCCGGCAAAGGCATTGTTTTCAGGCGGGATAAAATATCGTCTGTACAATCCCCGCATACTCCATAATTCAAGAATTTATCTCCAGTGAGTTTTTCAGCTTCGGCAAGCCACGATATACGCGGGCCAAAAGGGAAACCATAAATCAAAGAATCACCAAAACATGCCACTGTCTGCATTTTTCCACCACCTGCTAATTCTTAATGGCATTTTATCAAGCCTTCTCGTAAAAAGCAAAATAATTTTTTGAGGTTTAGCTTGAAAAACTTTTAGTCCTAATATAATTATGTAATTATATTAAACAGATTATGTAATCATTGTAAGATGCAAACCCTATTGCAATAATGTATTATATAGACAAGGCAAAAGCATTTAATGCAATTACCTCCTCCCTTCTCTCTCAATTATTTTCATCCTTTCAACCTCAAAAAGCGGTTGCGACTACGGTGGTGCGAGTCGCAGCCGTTTTTTGGTTTTATAAATAAAAGGTTCCGTACTTAACGTACGGAACCTTTTATTTATTTTGTGCATTGGTATTTACCAGTATAGCATCTTTAAACTGTAAATTTTTGACAGTCGTTTCTAAAAATGTTTTTTCGTCCGCTGTCAAAGCCCGTTCTTTACTCATTATCATCAGATAAATCAAATTACCGTTCTTAAGGGTGGCATAAATCTGTCCGTCATATTTCTGCCCTACGCTGTCAGCTATATAGCTGCTGAATTTAATAAAATACATCTTCCCATTCTGCAGCTCACCTGAGACTACCGGCTCCTGCCAACCGCTGTTTTGCAGATTTTCCGCAAAATAGTCCTTCATCACTCCGCCAGGTCTATAATTCAGGTCGGGCAATTCTTTTGTCAATTTACTGCTTTCCACCATAACATGCATTGTCATCGATTTATTAACAGGGTCACTTATTGAAAGCTGCGCGACCTGAACCCCAAGTTCGTCATTTGGATCGGTCGGCCTTTCCACAACTGTTACTGCATACTGTTCAGGTAAACTGACAGTACAACCACCATCAGGCACTTCATATGTTCTTTCAGCAGCGCAGACAACGCCAATTGAAAGTATAAAAATCAAATTCATCACTAATAAAATTTTCCGCAGCATCATACCACTCCGTTCTTAAGTGTTCTGTTTACCATTATAACAGAAAGTAAGGTTCTTTGTATAAACAAAAAACCTTACCGAAAAATTTTATTTTAATGAATCTTCAACATCCCGCAATCTTCCCTTACCAATATTCTGATACAGATTATCATAACGTTCTTCTGCTAAATTTCGTCCTTCTTCCATAGCTTTTTTTATATCTTCAAAATACGAATTTACTGCAGCAGGTGACCATGTCTGCAATTCACATAACGCATACTTTCTAAAAAGTTCCGCATTAGCCCGTTCTCTTTTAACAGCATGTGGATATTTAAAGGCTAATTCATTCATCCACTTTTCTTCTATATCAACGATCCTTTCGATCTGTGGATTGTCCCGCAGGGTTGGTATCTGATCACCAATCAAAGCATATTTTTCAGTCATAACATTACGTCCGTCTTTTTTCGCTGTTTCCAAATCGCACAGCCACAAAGCAACTGTTTTATCCGATAAAACAGAATATGTCATACGGCGCATTTCCTTAAATGCAGGTATGGTATTAGCAGGAACAGCTTCTTCCGCATTGACACTCATAAACATTTCGGTCTCCAAATCAATGATCCGCTGCATGATCTCATTTCTCTGCATATTTTTCACTCCTTTACAGCAGCACGCTTTTGTGCTAAAGCTTCAACTTCCTCCAAATCTTTAAATCCTAAATTACCATACAGATATTGGTAACGTTCTTCAACTAAATTACGTTTTTGTGTCGCGGCTAAAAAGATATCACGATAATATAAATTTAAAGTTGCATCAGAATACGTTTCCAATTCGCAAACTGCGTATGTAGTAAAGCCGCCTTCAACAGCTATTGTCAAAGGATATTTTTTATGTACTTCAGAAAGCCATTCTCTTTCGATATCTACTATTTTGTAAATCAATTCATTTTCATTTAACGATGGTATCAAATTTTCCATACGGGCATATTTTTCTGTCATTAAGTTACGCCCTGCCGCCGCTGCCGTTTCCAGGTCCTGTAAATACGATGTCAGTGTATCAGCCGCTAAAACCGAATGGCTCATTTCACGCATCAGATAAAAAGTTTTCAGCATTTCCTGACAATCAGCAGGTTCACTGGCTTTAACAGCGATAAACATCGCTGCTTCACGGGCGATAATCTTTTCCAAAAGCTGTTTTCTATCCATTTACAACACCGTCCTCAAATAAGCTTATCTGCTGCAGTAACAATCGTGCCAGTAAATTTGCCGCTTCTCTGGTAGGATGGATACCATCACTGCCAAAAATACATTTCCCATCCAGACTTTTTATCCTGTCATACCAGTCCAGTAGATTAACGCTTTTACCAAGCGTTAATCTTGTCAGCAGGTTATTATACAGAACGATCTTTTTTTCTAAACCTGCATGTTTTAACAGATGGACTTTCTCTACAGGAGGATTATTGATAACAATCACTTTGCTCCCTCTGCTCTTGGCAAAATTTAGAAAAAGCTGCAGATTATTTTTATATTCATCAGGCGTTACCCAAGGGTCACGACCGTATTGTTCAGAGTAAAGCGGCCAGATTTTTCTTCCTTCCGCCGGCCATAAATCTACCAGACCCAATTGTAATATCGTATAATCCGGGCGTAAAAATTCTATTTCATTGGCCTCGCCTTTTATAAGACTTAAGCTTGTATTAGCATGGCGGCAGCGATTTACCAGACATACATCCTCGGTAAAATTTGCGCTGAGCATCCTGCGCAGCTGCTCGGGATATGTTCCTGCGTAATCGAGTTCTACATTAAAGCTGTTTTTTGCATATCGCGGTAAACCGTAGCTGTCGCCAATTACCAATACTTTCATATTTCCAGCCCCTAAACAAATATTTTCTAAATACAGTACTGTTTTAAAATCTTATTTATTCTGTATAGTCTTCGTTTTCTTCTAAAACTACACCCTGTTGATCAGGCACTTTTATTTTCAGCGGTAAAATAAAAGCTATAATCGCCGAAAGAACAAAAGAACAGAGAGCAAATTTGATAGAAGCAATAAAGTTACCAGTAGTATCGGCAAGATATCCGCCCATAAAGCTGCCCAGCGCCGGTCCTATACCCATAACAATCAGGGTGGCAAGCCCCCACAATTTGCCCAGACTGACGCGCCCATAGATAGCACCGGCATAGCCAACGACGCCACCCGGTTCAATTGCCCAATAAACTGCAAACAGTACGCAGATCAAAGCACCCAAAGTGGTAGACTGCGGTCCCATTGTCATAAGCAGCAAACAAGCTACTGCGCCTACAGCCGGGCCGAAAATAAGCATTGTTTTTCTGGCTTTGATCTCATTTTTCATCGCTACAACTAATTTATCAGATACGATACCCAAAAGCGGCATCGTAAAGATACCGGCGATACCAATGATGATATAAAGGTTAGTTGCATTATCTAAAGTCATTTTCAAATCTTTGGTCCAATAGGTAACGACCTGAGTCCAAATCAAAAATTCAGCAACCATACTGGTCAAAAATGCCAGAATCGAACCCCAAATCGGAAACGTGCTAAAAGCCTCTCCAATTTTCCAGGGATACTCTTGTTGGGCTGCCGTGCCTTTAGCAGGTGGAACTTCGCCAAAAGCATGTAAGCCATACTGTTCCGGGTTCTTTTTTGCCAGTAATGCCGCCAGTAAAAGTGCTACGAGCGAAATCCAACCCAAAATTGTCATTGCATCACGCCATTGTCCTGCATTTTCGACCAGCATCGGTTTCACGCCCAAACTGAGTACGATCTGCGCCATTGGGGCACCGGCAAAAGCAATACCCCACATTTTGGCATAATATTTTCCAACGAACCATTTACGAATGGAAATGGTAGATGATACCCACAGCATACCTGTTCCGATACCGGCAAAAATAGCATAAGCCGCATAATAAGAATATAAAGATTCAACCTTCGCTGTCAGATAAAAGCCCAGCATACAAAAAACTGCGGCAATAGTATAAACAGGTTTTGTACCCCATTTATCCAAAATCATACCGCTAAAGAACGCTGTAATGGCATAAATGCTCATCATCAGCGAATAGCCTAACGATACCTGTGCCCCGGTCCAATCCATCGTCTGCGACATTGGCCCGGCCAGGATAGCAAAAGTAGAGCGGTAACCAAACAGGCAAAATACTGCCAGCCACGCAGCAACGACTACAAAATAAGAGGTTTTTTTCGCATCCATATAAACCATCCCTTCGTCTCACAAATCTATAAAAGATTATGAGTTAATAGTAATTACAAATTTCAGCTCCATTTTGAAAAGAGGCGGATGCAGGCTCCTGCATCCGCCAACTTACTTTAGTTAAGGAGGAAGTATTGTAATAGACTTATTTACTTGTAAACTGTTCGCAATATACGGCTTTCAAATCACCGTAAGTCCAGTCTTTTTTCTTAAAGCCATCGCAGATACCAATGTTGTTTTCGTCAGCTTCTATAAAGCATTTGCAGCATTTACATTTAGCAATAGGCGTAAACATCGGACAGGTTTCGCTGTCAATAAGGATAATACTATCGTTATTGGCATGGCAGATACCTTTAGCAACGTCAATAGGGGTAAAATTACGGCAATCAGCATGATTATTTTTAGCCATTGTGACTCACACTCCTTCGTATTCGGTTCTTGCAACAACTTCGTCCTGGATAGGTTTACCGATTTCTACCCAGTATTGAGTAAAGCCGGCTACACGTACCAACAAATCACGATAGTTATTAGGATGTTTTTGAGCATCTTTCAAAACTTTAGAATCGACGATATTAAATTGAATATGGAAGCCGCCTTTTCTCATGTAAGAACGGGTCAGATCCAATAATTTCTTAGAACCTTCGATACCTTTTACTGCATTCGGATGCAGTTTCAGGTTCATCTGTGAGTTTTGAGATCTGCTGTGATCCCAGCAAGTAGCGGATTCAAATAATGCATAGGCACCATTGCGGTCAGTACCAGGATATGCAGACATAGAAGCGTCAGCAAAAGTAGTACCGGAAAGACGCCCGTCAGCAGATGCAAGTGTTGCTGCACCTTGCGGAGCATGGGTAGATACAGACATCTGGCAAACATAGAACGGCTTAGCGTACAAGGATTCATATTTATCGCCGCAGCCACAGTACCAGTCTTCAAATTCAGCCAGAATTCCATCGACTTCAGGAATATCGTTGCCATATTTAAAGGATCTCAGGCAATCTGCGTGGATCTGATCGTAACGTCCGTCATCATCATCACGTTTTTCCTGAGCTTCAAGCGAGAAGCTGCCGATTTCATCAGCATTTTTGAAGCCAAAGTTATTAATAAGCGCATCTGTAAGTTCTTCCAGAGTATATTTCTTATCTTCGAACACCAATTTTTTAATGTTGTACAAAGAATTGACCATATTGATAGTGCCTGTGTCTTCAATGTTATAAGTAGCATTGTAGCGGTAGCCCATATTGCCAATATGCTGACCTTTTGCCAGGCAGTCAGGTTTCAGGAAGGAATTTACCAGCGACATGTTATGTTTACGCCATACATCATGCTGGATATTATTGGTAGTTACAAGGCAATCGATGACGATATCATAATATTCAAGGAATTGTTCATACAATTCTTCATAAGTTTTGAATGTTTTGTTATGAGGTGGCAGAACCTGCAAATCAATACGCCTGTCATAGCCATTGGTAAGAACCATTTCCAAAACTTTCGGATTGGAAATAAAATGTACACCTACGGAAGTCGGCTGGCCTGCGCCGCCCGGGATCCAATATTTCTTGCCATTCAATTCCAGTTCTTTCCAAATACCAGGCGAAGTTTCCAAACAGCCGCCGATCGAGAAGGCACGGGCATCTTCCAGGTTCATACCTTCCGGCCCGTAATTTTTCATGATAAATTCGATACCGCCGCGGTTATTCATCCAGGCCGGATAACCGGTACCGCTCTTTTCGCACTCTACAGCTTTCAACAGAAATTCTTCCGGCAATTTATCATCATACAGTACTGACAGTGTCGGTTGTGTGGTCTGACAAGTCATACCAGCTTCCAGCAGCAGCATTTCCAGTCTGTTGGCAGCCGGCTGACCGTCACGGGTCAAACCTCCCAGGCAGACATTATTGAAAGTATTGCCGGAAAGTACGCCGCCAACAACACCCATTGAAGCAAAACAATCAATACAGGTCATTTTTACACGGTAGCATTCTAAAAGTTCCAATACCTCAGCTTCAGTGATACGTCCGGCTTCCATATCCTGCTCAAACCATGGCCATAATACCTGTCCAATACGTCCGGGCGACATACCTGAAATAGCATCTTCATTAACAGAAGCCATATGGACCATATAAATCATTTGCAGAGCCTCACGGAAATTACGTGGTTGTTTATGAGCGATATGCTCCATGATCTCAGCTATCTCTTCATATTCTTTCTTTTGTTTAGCATTTTTCTCAGTTGCAGCCAAACGTTTGGCTTCATCAGCATAATGCAGATGCCATGTTTGGATACCTTCCAAAACAAGTTTGACCGCTTCGTAGAAATACAGCCTGCTCATACCGATAATGCCATCACCGTCAGGACGTCCTGCAGTTTCTGCAATACCTTCTTCACACATTTTGATCAAACCGTCATAACCATATTGCAGCGGGTAGAAATAATTGATTACTTCACGGCCCTGCGGCAGTGTATAGCCGGAATCAAACATACAAATCAGGCTGCGCATAACAGCTTCTTTAATCGGATATTCCGGAACCATTTGTTCATAACGATGACCAACATCATCCACAGATTTGCCAACCCACTCACGAGCCAGTTTAGTTAAAACACGAACTTCGTCTTTACGGATACCATATTTACCGGCAATGGAAACAACGTTACCAAAACTTTCAGTTACGTTGCCGCCACCAGCGCCATAAGCACTGACCTGGTCAGCACTGGCAGAACCGGAAGCTAAAGCGGCCTGGTACAGTTCGTCTTCCTTCGCCATAAAGAATCCTTCAGATAACCACGGCATCGGGAAAGAACCACGATAGTACTGGGTCTTAGCACCAACAAGCAACTCACCTGGATAAATACTGGGAGTCAAATGCTCGAAGCCCGCCTTTAATGCTCTGCCGCGGCGCACTTCCATAATGTCACCCTCATTAGCCTGAAATACACGGTTATACCAATAGGGAAATTCGCAGGTTACAGAAGACAATGTCTGCAGATAAATATCTTTCAACTTAGCAGCTCTTTCTGTAGCACCTTCTTTTACTTCGCGGTCAACCATCTCTTTCGGCGCTTCACCGCCAGCTTGGAGATTCAAGGACATACCTTGCTCTTCCAATACGTCAACGAGTTTTCTTGCCATAATAAATCCTCCTTTTTTACATAAAATTCACTATAAGACCTGCAGCATTTTTAGAAGCAGTCATCCATTCAGTATTCACGCTTGCTGCATCCTTAGGTTGCCTTAAGTGTACTATGCGAAAAATCTTAAGTATTGAGCCGCCAGTAGGAGTTGTAAGTCTGAAAAAATCAAACGCTGATACACCTCAGGTACTAGCAGGTCCTAAACACAAAAACAGCGGCAGCACACTGGTCCAAGCAAAACCAATGCGCTGCCGCTGTTTTATTGAGGAATTTTAAAATGGGGTGTCAGAACCAACATAGGCTTTGATGCCTAAATCAAGCAGCACCTTCTGCAAAGCTTCTAATTTTTCAGGAGGCGTAGCTTCATACATACTGTAAGGATAAACCATACCACAAGACTTCCATTTTGAATCGCCAAGACGATGGAATGGCAGAAGATTGAATTCCGTTAAACCAACACTGTGCATAAACTCTGCAATGGCCGCCATATTTTCTTTACTGTCATTAAAGCCTTCGATAACAGGCGATCTCAAGACCAGTCTTCCCGGCCAATCTGATTGTGCCAATGCCGCGATATTTGCTAAAATAAGTTCATTTGGAACTCCGGTTTTCTCTTTATGCTTATCAGAATCCATATGCTTCAGATCATTAAATGCAAAATCAACATATTTCATAGTTGTCAAATAGGTTTCCTGAGGGAAAAATCCGCTCGTTTCAATCGCTGTATGGATATAAGCATTACGGCACTCCTTCAGTACCGCCTGCAAAAAATCTTTTTGATACATAGGATCGCCGCCGCTGAAAGTAGCCCCACCTTTACCAGACCAGTAATGCCTGTCACGGTCAAAAATTTTCATCAGTTCGGAAACCTTCATATCTCTGGAAGCCGGGACAAAAGCTTCCTGTAAACAAGCACCCACACATTCATGACTTTCACAATGTCTGCACTTTTCCCAGTCTATTGCCAGGGGTATTTCTTTTTCATCGCTGATAGAGATTGCCTGATGCGGGCATTTTGGGATGCACCTGGTACAGCCTTGAGTCCTGTTGATGCATTTCATTACCCTAAATAAAGTCCGTACACGATTCTCTAAACCTTCCGGATTCGCACACCATTCGCAGCGCAGCGGACATCCTGATAAAAATACCAGCGTACGGCAACCGGGACCGTCATGTACAGAATAAGACTGGATATCAAAAATACGACCTGACAAATCCTGTTGAATACCTATAGGGGATAATGATCTTGCCATAAAAATCTTCCTCTCTGCCAAAAGCTTTGCGTATCATTACTTTCTGTTTCGATTGTACAATATTTTCCAGCTGACTTCTTGAGCCTTAGGCCGTATTATTAAATACAAAAAAGCCATAGGACTAAGACTTTAGTCCTATGGCTTCATACCAATTATTTATCTTTTAAACTTTTCATAAACAATTCATCATTGACGATTTGCTCCAATAATCTTACCACATCATCCGGGTAGGCATATTGGCTGCATTCCTGCCGCAGTTTTAACAATGCTTTGTTATCATCGCCGTTTTCACTTACTAAAATACTGCCATAGCGGTCTAAAACAAAACTGATACCGGCCAGCTTTTCTAAATGGCATTCCTTAATTTTTCTCTGCAGGGTTTCATCAACACCGTTCAAATAGCCGCGAATATACAGCAACAGTGGTTTAACCCATTTGTCCATTTTCAGCGGCTCTAAAAAAGTCATTTCATCCTCGGGGACAGTCCCCTTCTGTTTGCATAAAGTAGCGATGATATCCTGTATCCGTACCAGCAGCAGTCCCTGCTCAGTTTCATTTTTAGATAGATTGAGATAGTCACACAGCTTACGGCAATAATGAAATTTGCGGTCAGCAACAACCACAGCTTCCGAGGGTAAACACTGTTTCAGCAAAACATTCAGACTCTCAATAACTGTGCCTCTGCTTTCCATTTCATCAAACATGCTTTTTTTGCCAAATAAACTGTCTAAAATAGCATGCAGTTCATTGTAGTCTACAGGTTTTACCAAAAACTGGTCAGCGCCTATTTTATAGCCATGAATCCTGTCCGCAATATCATTAAGAACAGTAATCATTACCACGGGGATATGCTGCGTTTTTGTATTTTCTTTTAATTCCCTGCAAACTTCATATCCACTCATTCCCGGCAGCATGACATCAAGCAGGATAATATCCGGCAGATATCGTTCAGCTAAACTGATAGCATCTTTCCCCTGCTGGGCAGTAACAGTTTCATAGCCCCAGCTTTCAACAAAATCTTTAAACAAGTCCAGGTTTTTAATATTATCATCCACTATCAAAACAGTTTTCATTTACGCACCTCACCTTTCACTGTTTCTTCATTCCCTGCTGCAGCGGAATCAAAAAAATTACTTCCGTTCCTTCACCTAAAGCACTTTTTAAATAGACATATCCACCATGCATCTCAACCATCTTTTTTACCAGTGGCAGACCCAGTCCTGTACCTTCGTATTCACGGGTATAAGAACTGTCGACCTGTTCAAATTCCACAAATACTTTTTTCTGATCCTGCTCGGCTATACCTATACCATTATCGCGCACAATAAATTCTGCAACATCTTCACGCTTATAAACATAGATTTCTATCTGCCCGCCAGTTCCAGTAAACTTTACTGCATTTGATAACAGATTATATAAAATCTGTTTTAGCTTGGCCGCATCAGCTTCGATCATAAAATCATCAGGTTCAAATTTCAACTTTACTTTTAACTGTTTACTTGTCACATAACTTTTCACGTTTTCCACAGTCTGCAAAACAATTTCTTTCAAATAAAATTCGCTGTAATTAAGAGTCATTTTCCCGCTGGCAATCTTGGATATATCCAGAATATCATTGATCAGCTGCAGCAGATGAGTACTGCTGCTGAAAATATTAGCTACATATTTTTTCTGTTTCTGATTCAGTTCACCTAATATATCGTCCTTTAAAATTTCAGAAGAACCGATTATAGCATTTAGCGGAGTTCTCAATTCATGACTGATATTCGCCATAAACTGGGATTTCGCCACATCTACTTTCTTCAGCTCATTCAATGCTTCCTGTAAATATTTAGTTCTTTCCGCAACATTAAGTTCAAGCTGCTCATTGTTTTTTTGCAGTTCAAACGCCAGTTGCTTCTGTTGCTGATGCTCACATTCCAATTGCTCTAAATACAGTTTGCTCTCCTGTTTCCTAAGTTCTAACTGAGTTGTAAACTTTTCGAACATCTCCTGCAGCATAGCACCTTCGTCATCCTTTTTCCCATTAAGTATTGCTTTGTTACCAAAATTCTTTTCATAATAATCTCTAGTCAAATCGGTAACATGCACAATTGGACAGCTTATTTTTTCAGCCAGCAGCTGCCCTAAAATAAGCATGGCCCACAGACATAAGAAAAAAAGACCTAAGACATACTTATAATTATTGCTGACAATTCCCGAAAATTTTTCTTCTGGGATGCCAATTCCTACAACAGCGATTGGTTCATCAGCACTGTTAAAAATTTTCTGATCTAAAAAAACATGTATTTCATCATCGACATCCACTTTTCCAAAATACTGTTTATCGTCTTCCAAATATTTACCTGTTTCATGCGGGGCCCTGCTGCCGACAAAATTACTTTTAGTATCAGTCTGAATATTCGAGGCAATCCTTATCCCGTCAATGGAAAAAGCCAGAAATGAATTATCCAGATTTCTGCTGTAGCGCTCAGCAAAGTAGTTATCATTATTAAGTACATCACATAATACAATAGCTCCGATAACGTCGTTATCAGCAGATTTATCTCTGATCGGTACTACAACTATACCCATCAGAGCTTTATGCAGATACTCCTGCGCCCCCGGAGACTGGTTAAGTATTTTGATCGAAAAATTGTCATATTCAAATGAATCTTTAGTAAACAGTTCTTCAAGCCCGACAGCTTCTTCTGATACATGCGTTTTCCCAAACAGCATGCTGCTGGCAGCCAGGATTTTAACAGCACTGCCATCTGGATATAACAGATAGGGAGAACTGCTTGCCAATATACGGTTCTCTCGATCTACAATAACTACATAGTCAAGATAATTAAAATTACGTTTTAAATTATTTAAAGCCATAGCAAGTCTGTTTCTATCATCATACATGGCTTTATTAATATCTGAATCACCTGCGAAAAGCAATCCTGCTTTTCTCATCTCGTCCATCCTGTTTTCCATATCATTACGAACAGTTTTCATCGCAACCTGTAAATAGTTGCGTTCATTCTCCTGGATCTGTCTGTCAAAAAAATGCTGCGTTGAAAGTACTAATAAAAGCATGGGTACCAATAGCAAAACCAAAACAAAAATACTCAGTTTTTTCTTTATGCTCATCTTCTTTGCCCCATTCGATTTTATTACGCATTAGGTACTATCCTGCAATACTCCAAAATCAACTGCATCCGATCTTTAATATCAAGTTTGCTCAGGATATTGCTGACATGTGTTTTTATGGTTTTTTCACTGATAAAAAGCTGTTCTGCAATCTGTTTATTACTCAATCCCTGACAGATAAGCATTGCTACTTCTGCTTCACGCCTGCTCAAAATACCGTTAAAAACATTTAGATCAGCTTCAGTTTTTTCCGCCCCAATATTTTCAACAACATTTAAATCAAAATTTACCAGAGCCATTGTCTGCACCAGCAATTCCCCTATCCGTTGCAGCTTACGCTGAGGCATTAAGGGTATATTATAACGTTCTATAATTTCCTGAGGCACTGTATGCGCCTCTGTAGCAATGCCACCGCCGTAGGCAATAGCAACCAGCTTGTTATTATAATAAACAGGGCACATAAAATACGTTAACCCCAAATAACACGTAAACAATTTTATCTGCTGAGTTTTTTTGAGAAAACACATTGATTTTTCTTTTTCCTGCTGACAGCGTTTTTTATTATTTTGAATTATCTGGTGACAAAGAAGACTTGAGTTTGACCACACTGTTAATGGAGTGCCTTCTAAATCAAAAAAGCATAAACTGATATTATCAACACGGGCAAAAGAATCCTGAAAGGTTTGTAATTTTTCCTTCCCAATAAATTTCAACCACTCCTGTGAAGAAAAAGTGTTGCGCATCATTTTCATCTCCTTAAGTACAACATCAAAACAACTATACGGCAGTGTAAAATGATTATATCGTTTCAATTGCCTTTTTACAACAAAACAAATATAATCTCAAAGAATTTCAAATACTTATATTGCATATTTATTCCTTTAATATCACTTACAAATATTTGCATACTTTGCACTAAAAAAACTTTAAAAGCATCCATATACCAACCATGTGAATATTTTCGGCTTATACTTATATTTTAATAGAAGTCTCTATCTGCAAATAGACTGCCAAAGTTAGAATTATGGTATTTATTTTACTCCTTAGGGATGATTATAGAAACAAACACCAGGCTATATTACAACCAAAGATGTATAAAATTACTCCTGCAGTTGTAATATTTGAGCATAATTTAAGAAATCTTTGCTAAGTAAAAATAAAAACCACCCGTAAAACGGGTGGTTTTTACAAATACTGCCATACTTATCTGCTGCTATTTTTTTAACAAAAAAGCACTCACATAAGTGAGTGCTTTTAATTTTAAATTACATTGCTGCTTCTTCTACCGGATAAACACTGATTTGACGTTTGTCGCGGCCTTTACGTTCAAATTTAACACGGCCTTCGATAGTAGCGTAAATGGTGTAATCCTTACCCATACCAACATTGTTGCCGGGATGGAATCTGGTACCACGTTGGCGTACGATAATGCTGCCGGCAGTTACCAATTGGCTTTCGTGAGCTTTAGTGCCCAAACGTTGAGCATTGGAATCACGACCATTGTGAGAACTACCGGTACCTTTTTTATGAGCATGCAATTGCAGGATCAGTTTAAACATTGCGATTCACCTCCTGTATGTATGAATGCGAACGTACTTCGGATACTGCTCTGCTACTCCCAGCAAACCATATTCCATAGTTGCCAGAATAGCCTGAGTCAATTCATTCGGAGTATTATTCAAGTTTACTTCTAAAATGCCGTCTTCTTCATCTACGTGATATGACGGCTGACATTTCAAATGCTGTTCCAATCCAAGGATTGGTGTCTGCGTCAAAACAGAAACCGCCCCACAGACGATATCTTCGCCTGCTGCTGCAAAGCCTGCGTGACCGCTGACCTTATAGCCTGTTATCAATCCCTGTTCGTTCTTAAATAAATCTACTGTAATCATTGCTGTTAAGCTTCGATTTTAGAGATTTCAACTTTAGTGAACGGTTGACGATGACCTTGGCGTTTGCGGTAGTTGGATTTTGCTTTATATTTAAAAACAAAAATCTTCTCAGCCTTACCATGTTCAACAACTTTAGCAGTTACTTTAGCGCCGTCAACAACGGGTTTGCCGATTTTAACATCACTGTCAGCAACAACAGTCAAAACTTCGTCAAAAACGACTTCACTACCAGCTTCAACGTCCAATTTTTCAATGTTCAGAACATCGCCTTCGCTAACGCGGTATTGTTTACCGCCGGTTTTAATGATTGCGTACATCTATTTGCACCTCCCTTATGATAGACTCGCCAAATTCGGTACTCCTAAAGAGTTTACGGAACCTCTCTGCGCGGTTGGGGACAGACTTAATCAGTCTATACTCGAATATTTTATTACAAACGGCGTTATTTGTCAACACCGGTATTGTCTAAAATAGAAAAGGTTTCTATGTGCAGACCAGTATCTGCTTCTACCTTAATTTTACAGGCCAGTTCACGTTCCCACTGCCGCAGATCTTTAGCCCGCAGCCACTCTACCATCCAGGGATTGGCAGAAATCAAAATACTGCGTGATGCGCATGGCTTAGCCAGTAAAGTCCGCAAACGCCGTTTTATTTCCAATGCTACTGTTTCGCGTGATTGCACTCTGCCACCCCCCTGACAGATAGGACAGGGAGCATACAGAACCGTTGAAAGATTCTGGCGAGCTTTTTTTCTCGTAATTTCAACTAAATTCAAAACCGTAATATCCTGAACACGCGGCTTCATTTTATCATTCGAAAGCGCCTGCTGCAGCACCTGCAGAATTTCCTGCTGATGCTCCTGCGTATGCATATCAATAAAATCTACAACTATAATTCCGCCAATATCCCGCAGTCTAAGCTGTCTTGCAATCTCGACAGCCGCTTCACGATTGATCTGCATAATAGTTTCTTCCAAATTTTCACGGCCGCTGTAACGGCCGCTGTTAACGTCAATAACAGTCATAGCTTCTGTATAATCAATTACCAGATAACCGCCGCAGCTCAAGTCTATCCGCCTGTCAGAAATAGTATCTATTTCCTCCCGCAGTCCATAGTACGCAAAAACATCTTCCTGCTTTTCATGCAGCAGAACCCGGCCCGTTGTACCTCCTGGCATGTTCTTCAGTAACTCGCAGACACGTCCATATACTGCTTTATCATCCAGGATAATTTGGGAAACATCATTTGTCAGATAATCACGTACGATCCGTACTGATAAGTCTAATTCCCGATACAAGGTTGCAGGAGCTTTTTCTACTTTCCCGCGTGCTTCTATGACACGCCAGTTAGCGCACAAATGCCTGATATCCTCAAGCAATGCTTCCTCACTGGCACCAATAGCCGCCGTACGAATAACGATTCCCATACCATCAGGCTTTGCTTCCTCAATAATAGCTTTTAAACGGTTTCGCTCCTCTTTATTCTCTATTTTATGCGAAACTCCAATATAATCCGCCAGTGGCAAAAGCACCACATAGCGCCCAGGTAACGTCAGCTCGCGTGTCGCGGAAGGTCCTTTGCTGCCCCTGGCATCTTTCGTTATCTGAACTAATATGGACTTACCTTCAGTAATATCATTACTTTCACCCAGATAAAGAAAGGCATTCTGCTGCAAACCAATATCAATAAAAGCCGCCTGAATGCCAGGAACAACATTATTTACACGCCCCTTAAAAATATTACCGACAAGATGTTTTTCACTGCTGCGTTCCACTAAATATTCCATCAGTCTACCGTTTTCAGTCAGACCCATACGTGTTTCTTCTGACGTAGCGCTGATAATGATTTTGGTTTCCATACAAAAGCCCCTCCTTTCCTGAACTATTGAATAGACTTGTCCATATGTTCCAACATCGGCAATCTGCGGCCATCAGCAGCTGCACGATACAGATCCAGTCTGGTGATATCTGCCTTTTCAACAGGCAGCTGCATTCCAAAATGCTGATTTAAGGTATTTAACAGATCTGCTGCTTTCATACTGCCATTAGGTGTAATACGACAGGAAAATTTTAACGTCAACATATCATTTTCCTGCTTTGCACATATTTCCGGTATATAAAATTTTACATCAATTTCTTTGATTTTGTTTTTAAGCTTTGGCGCTGCCTTAGCATAAACGACACTTTCTGCCGCGTTAAAGGCAGCTACTGCCTCAACATACTCACCGGAATAAGGCAGCACAACAAGATAATCTGCACCTCCGGCGGAAGCCATCAGCGCCGGTGCGTTGTTCACAGTTACATCTGCGGCCATAATCTGAATGCCGCGAGGTAAAGCCGCTGTCATCTTCTGCACAGCCTCGTGTACTTCCATCGGCTCAGCCAGTTCTATCTCTACAAATTCAGCCATACTGATAACGCCAACACCAAGCGCCGAAGCCAGAGAAAACTTTAAATGCGGATTAAAGCCTTCGGAATAAGCAGCAGGCAGTTTAGCGCGTCGGATAGCTCTTTCAATAGTCCGCACATATTCTAAATGGGAAATAAAACGTATTTCTTTCTCTTTAGTTATCTGCATCCTTAATTTCATACTAAGCCCTGCTCTTTCCAGTCGATTATTTTTACGCCCAGCTTTTGGCAAACACCGCAACCTGTACAGACACCGTGACGACAATCGTTGGTCAATTCTTCTGCCAGGGCTTTTTCATATTCCCTGCGCAGAAAACTGCGTGCTACAGCAGGCTGGATATGTTCCCACGGGAATAATTCATTAGCTCCGCGTTCGCGGCCTATATAGAATTCTTTGTTTAAACCTGCGTCCTGCAAAGCTTCCAGCCAGCGATCATAAGAAAAATGTTCGCTCCAGCCATCAAATTTGGCTCCGCGCTGCCAAGCCAGATATAAGGCTTTTCCTAAACGGCGGTCACCACGGGCAAAAACAGCTTCAAGCACACTGGTCACCGAGTCATGATACTGGAAGGTGATATTTTTTACTTTTAAGGCATCTTTCAATAAAAATTGTTTACGCCTTAGTTCCGCTATATCATCCTGCTGCACCCATTGAAACGGAGTATAGGGTTTGGGTACAAAAGAAGAAGCACTCACGGTTACTTTCGCACCGCGCCGACCTGTCACTTCCTGATATTTATATTGTACTGCCTTCGCCAATTTAGCTATAGCAAGTACATCTTCGTCAGTTTCACCAGGTAAACCTATCATAAAATATAATTTTACCGATGACCAGCCTGCAGTAAAAGCAGCACCAACCGCATTCATTAAGTCTTCTTCTGTAACGCCTTTGTTTATCACGTCACGCATTCTCTGGCTGCCAGCTTCCGGTGCAAAAGTCAATCCGCTTTTACGTACAGCCTGCACTTCTTTCGCCAGATCTACAGAAAAACTGTCAATACGAAGAGATGGCAATGAAACACTAACCTTTTCATCTTTAAATTCTTCGATCATATCATGTATCATCGGTGCAAGACAAGAATAATCTGCCGTGCTTAAAGATACCAGTGAAATTTCGTTATAACCTGTATTATCCACCAGTTGGCGTGCCAGCTCCTTTAAAAGCTCCGGCCTGCGTTCACGCACAGGACGATATACCATACCTGCATGGCAAAAACGACAGCCGCGGCTGCAGCCGCGAAAAACTTCCAGCATAATTCTGTCATGCACGATTTCTCCAAACGGCACGATCGGAGCTGTCGGATAATTAACCGTATTCATATCAGAAATAACTCTTTTTTCAACTGCCGCCGGCGCAGCATCACAATTAGCTACTACTGATGCTACAGTGCCATCTTCATTATAAGCAACATCATAAAATGATGGTACATAAATACCTTTGAGCTTTACCGCACAGCGCAGGAAACCTTGCCGCCCACCAGGCTTACCTTCACGTTTCCATTTTTTATAAGCCTCCATCAGCTCGACCATAACTTCTTCACCTTCACCAACAACGGCAAGATCAAAAAAATCTGCCAGAGGTTCCGGATTATATACGCAGGGTCCGCCAACAATAATAAAAGGATCTTTTTCTGTACGTTCCTCTGTTTTTACAGGTATACGGCCCAAATCAAGCATATTAAGAATATTTGTATAAGAAAGCTCATACTGCAAAGTAAAGCCGACAAAATCAAAATCCTGCAATATCTTTTCCGTTTCCAAAGTTCGCAGCGGAATAGCATCTGCTCGCATTTTTGCTTCCAGGTCTACCCAAGGGGCGTAAACTCTTTCAGCAGCAACACCGTTTTCAAGGTTCAGGATATGATATAAAATTTTAAATCCCAGATAACTCATCCCAACTTCATAAATATCCGGAAAAGCCAGGGCGATACTTACTTCAGTTTCCTCCGGACTTTTTACAATACTGTTAAATTCTCCGCCTGTATAACGAGCAGGTTTCTGTACACTGCTGAGTATATCGATCGTTAATTCTTTTTCCATACTGTTCCTCCTCTAAAATTGCAGCTGCTGACGCCGCATATTGATGTTCAGCAGCAGCCCGGCCAACAGCATATTCGTAGTCAGCGAACTCACTCCATAACTCATAAACGGCAGCGGCACACCTGTAACTGGCATAATCCCAGCAGTCATTCCAATATTTACCAGCACATGGAACATAAACATGAAAGTAATGCCCACTGCCAGCAAGGTACCAAAATCGTCTTCGGCGTTCAATGCAATAGTCAGCCCGCGCCAAATAACGATCAAATATAATAATAAAATAATAAAAATACCAATGAATCCAAACTCTTCACCAGCTACAGCAAAGATAAAATCAGTATGATTCTCAGGCAGAAAATTAAGTTGGCTCTGCGTACCTAAAAACCAGCCCTTACCTGTCAAAAGGCCAGACCCAATAGCTATTTTTGATTGAATGACATGATATCCAGCCCCGAAAGGATCAAGCTCCGGATCTAAAAGTACACGAATCCTGTTTTTTTGATATTCTTTTAAAATATGCCACAATGCAGGCATCAAAGCGATAAGCGCGCCGCTCATATACATCAGCCACCTGACCTTAAACCCGCTGATGAGCAGCATCCCAAGCAAAATTGCCATAAAAACCAGCGACGTACCTAAATCCGGCTGCTTCATAACCAATATAAAAGGTACAAAAGCATAAGCCAGCGCCGGCAAATAATCAGTGAAACTGTCAAGAGTTTCCAATCTTTTATTTAAAAACGCAGCCAGACAGACAATCATTATTGCTTTAGAAAACTCAGAAGGCTGAATACTGAGCGGGCCGATCTGGATCCATCTTTGAGCACCCAGCTGGCTGTGTCCTAAAAACATTACCGCTAAAAGCAGGATAATATTAAAAACATATAAGGGAGTTGCAATATCTTTAAGCAGCCGATAGTCGAAGCGCAACGAAAAAATAACCAGGGCCAAATCTATTGCTAAAAACAGACTTTGCCGTTCAACATGCCATGCTTTACCTGTCGTTACGGCAAAAGAATGAGTAGCGCTGGCAATCAGGCAAATGCCTATTCCAACCAACCCAAAAATAGCTATAACCAGCCACCAGTCCAAATTACGAAAATATCTATTTTGCTGCATTTGCTATCCTTTCCGCAGTTTCTGCTTACTTAACCGCTTGTGACGGTATCAGACCTTCTTCTCTAAACCATTCTTCAAACACTTTATATACAATCGGACCAGCTGAAGTAGAACCAAAACTGCCCTGCTCAACTACTGCCGCAACTACCAGTTCCGGAGCATCTGTAGGTCCATAGGCTACAAATAAACCATGATCGCGTCCATGCGGATTTTCTGCCGTGCCTGTTTTCGCAGCCATTGGCTTCGGCAAATTGGCAAAATAAGAAGCCGTTCCGCCAGGTTGTGCCACACCCATCAAACCCTGTTTAATCAGTTCAAGAGTTTTTTGTGATACCCCCAAAGCATATGGTTCCTGATGCTGACGTACTTCAAAAACACTTCCATCATTATTAAGGACTTTATCTACTAAATACGGTTGGTGATAAATACCACCTCCGGCGATGCAGCTCATCATCACCGCCATCTGCAGAGGTGTTGCAAGGTCTATCCCCTGCCCGATAGAAGCGTTAAAGGTATCACCCAGAGTCCAGTCCTCCCCTGTAAATATCTTGCGTTTATTTTCAGGGGTCGGAAGCAGTCCTGAAGCTTCACCCTCAAGTTCAATACCTGTTTTCCTGCCCATACCGAATTTGCGTGCAAAATCAACCAGATTATTGATCCCTAAGCGATTGCCCATTTCATAAAAATATACATTATCCGACATGCTTAAAGCCTGTTGAAAGTTAATCCAACCCAGGGCTTCTCCGCCAGCGTTGCCCATAGGGATAAGCCAGTGCTGACCGGAGTCAAAAATCAATTCTTCCGGTGTTACCTTGCCAAGTTCCAATGCCGCCGTACCCGTAATGATCTTAAACGTTGATCCAGGGGGATATTCGCCTGATATTACTTTGTTGCCCATAGGATAGTTAGGATCATTATTTATAACCTGCCAATCCTTTTCCGATATCCCATTTACAAAAAGGTTAGGATTAAACGCAGGCCTGCTTACCATAGCTCTTACCGCACCGCTGCGCGGATCAATCGCAACAATAGCCGCTGCTCTGGCGTTAGGGGCAATCCCGCTGGACCGCAGATATGCCAATTGCTCATCTACAGCTTTTTCCATAACCATCTGCAATTCTTTATCAATGGTCAGCTGCAAACTTTTCCCGGGTATAGGGTCACGCTGACCCAGTTGTTTAACAACATTACCGGCAACATCTACTTCCTCATCAAAGCTGCCGTCTATTCCGCGGATAACTTTATCAAAAGTTTTTTCAATGCCAAATTTACCAACAATACTACCGCCTGGCATCCCTTTATAGCTGCCTTCAGTAATATCATATTCACTGGCCTCGCCAACATAACCTAACGCGTGAACTGCCAGTTCTTTATACAAATAATTGCGGATTGGCTGTAATTCCAACAAAACTCCAGGTAACTCCAACCTGCGTTCTTCTATTTTTGTTACGATCTCAGGGGAAACATTGCTTTTTAAGCGGGTTGGCTCATAACTGTTTTGATTAGCTGCAATACGCTTTCTAATTTGGTCTTCCGGCATATTTAATATTTCAGACAATATACCGATCACTTTTTCATTATCACGCTGCCCCTGACGCTGAAGTGCCACAGCATAACCAGGCAGATTATTAACTAATTCCTGCCCTTTATAATCAAAAAACAGGCCGCGCGGAGCAGTGATTTTTGTTCTGCGCAATCTGTTACCATCAGCCTGATTGCCATAATAATCGCCTTTATAAAGCTGCAAATAGGCCATTCTGCCGAGCAAAATTAAAAATATGCATACTGCTGCTGCCAGCATAACTTCCAAGCGGCGCGCGTATCTTTTGTTCAGCACAATTTGACCTCCTTTGTTTAATGCAATCCATCATCCAGTTCTATCCATTTCTGCAGTCTTTCTGTCAGAAGATACAACGGTATTACAAAAATAATATTTCCCAGGCAATAAGCAAACGTATCCTGCAGTGCCAGCTCTAACAGTAAAACAGAAAATCCCTTAGCCATAATAACCTGCAGAATAAAATAACAGCCTCGCAAAGCAACTGTTATTGTAACAATCGCCACAATATTGTAAAACATACTGTCTTTAAATACCTTTTCTTTTGTATAGCCAACATAATACCCTATCGCAGTCCTTGTCAAAATATGAAAACCAAAAATACCACCGGTTAAAAGATCCTGCAGCAATCCTACGAAAAAGCCAGCTATCCCACCGGCAAATGCACCTTTCAGCATAGCCAAACAATAAATAAGCAAAAGCGGCAGATCAAATTTAAACCACTGATTTTGCGACAAACTCATCTGTAAAGATAAACATAACAGAAACAGGACGGGCCAAATCAGTTTCCTCATTGTGCCTGTCCTCCTTCGGTATTACTATTTAATTTACCTGTTGCTGCTGCAGGGTTGCTATACCCGGTAACAACAAAAACTTCTTCTACTTTACTGCTGTCAACAGCAGGATCAACATCTGCGTTCAGTAAAAGTCCTGCCGCCTCTGGGCTGGTTTCTCTTACAGTACCAATTACCAAACCTGCCGGATGCCTGCCACTGAAACCGCTGGTAATAACAACATCACCTTTTCTTACATCCGCTTCCCTAGGTAAATGTTCCATTTCTAAAGGCATATTTTCCATGCTTCTTCCGCAGATAACACCAACCGCTCTGGAATCAGCCCTCAAAATACGTGCCCCGATCTTACAACGGCTGCTGGTAATCAGCATGACTTTAGCAGCAGCAGGATAAACTTCTTCTACCAGCCCTACGATACCATCACCCGTAACAACAGCCATCTCTTTATCCAGACCATCTGCAGAACCACGATCGATGATTACAACATCCTGTAAATCGCCCATATTCCGCCCCACAACTTTGGCAGGCAGTAATTTCTGTTCAGGCACGTGCTCTTTATATTGCAAAAGCTTTGTCAGCCGCTGGTTTTCAGCGTAAAACTCAGCCATAGCTATATTAGCCCTTCGCAATTCAGCGTTTTCTTTTTTTAATTGCTCGTTTTCTGCTTCCATTGTCGTAATAGCTTCCAGCTTCTTTTCCAAAGAAGAAGCTGCGCCTGTAAATGTCTGAATACAACTGTTGACAGGACTTATTACTGCAATCACCACTCTATTCAACACCGGAAATCGTACTCTTCCTTCAACAGCCAAGGTCATCAGAGCTACCAATGCTATCACAATCAGAAGCAGGCTCATATTTTTCTTACTCACAATAATAATTCAGCCTTCATTTATTATTAGATGCCATAAATCCTTTTTTATAGATATCTACATTTTCAACCGCAATACCAGTACCTAAGGCAACACAGGACAAAGCATCATCAGAAACATAGACAGGCATTCCTGTTTCTTTGCTCAGTAGACGGTCAAGATTACGCAGCAAAGAAGATCCTCCTGTCATAACGATACCGCGATCCATAATATCAGAAGCCAGTTCCGGAGGAGTTCTCTCCAGAGTATTACGTACTGCATCGACAATATTAGCCACCGGTTCACTCAACGCCTCGCAGATCTGGTTCGCATTAATAAGCAGATTTTTAGGCAACCCTGTCACGAGATCACGACCACGAATTTCCATTTCTGTAGCTTCTTCAAGTTCCATCGCAGTGCCAATAGTAATTTTTATTTCTTCTGCTGTCCGCTCACCAATCAACAGACTGAATGTTTTCCTGATGTAACGTACAATAGCATCATCCATTGCATCACCGCCGGTCCGGATAGAACGGCTGATAACGATACCACCCAAGGAAATAACAGCTACTTCGCAGGTTCCGCCGCCAATATCAACGACCATACTGCCGGTGGCTTCTTGTACAGGCAACCCTGCACCAATAGCAGCCGCCATTGGTTCTTCAATCAAATATGCTTCCCTGGCCCCAGCTTGTACAGTAGCATCAATAACCGCACGTTTTTCAACCTCAGTAACGCCAGAAGGAACGCCAACAACAATACGCGGACGGACTAAAGAATGTTTGCCAATTGCTTTTTTTATAAAGTATTTAAGCATCGACTGGGTAATATCAAAATCAGCAATAACGCCATCCTTCATCGGACGAATAGCTACGATATGTCCAGGAGTACGACCAATCATCTGCTTAGCTTCGGCACCAATCGCCAGCACCTCTTTATTCTCTCTGTCTACGGCAACTACTGAAGGTTCTCTGATAATAATACCTTTACCTTTAGCATGCACCAAAGTATTCGCAGTTCCCAAATCGATTCCCATATCATGAGCAAAACTTTTAAAAATACCAAACATTCTTCAACACCTCATTTATCTAAATAACCTTGCTCTCTAAAACTAAAAAATATTCCATCGCCAATTACTAGGTGGTCAATCAGCGGAATTCCCATAATTATCCCGGTCTCATTCAGACTACGAGTCAGCTCTTTATCTTCCTGACTAGGTTTAGGATCTCCAGAAGGATGATTATGTGCTACCAAAATGGCAGCAGCATGGTACAGTAACGCCGGGGCAAACACTTCCCGAGGATGCACAACCGAACTATTGACAGATCCTTCTGAAACTTGTTCCATTCTTATGACCTGATTTTTGCTGTCTAATAATAACACCAAAAATTTTTCATGTTGTTCGTAACGCAATCTTGGCAATAAAATCTCAGCACCTTTTTGCGGAGACTCTATTTTTAACTTGACCTGACTTCCAGCTGCTGCAATACGCTTGCCTAATTCCAACGCAGCCAAAATTGTTGCAGCTTTTGCGGGCCCCAGTCCCTTGACTTTAGCCAGCTCTGCAACACTGTGCACACAGGCTATATTTTGATATAACCCACTTGAAGCAGTCAATTCTTCTGCAATTCTTAAAGCAGAACGCTTCTGGGTACCAGTACGTATTAAAATAGCTAAAAGTTCAGAATTACTTAACCCAGCAGCACCTTGCTGCATCAATTTTTCACGTGGTCTGTCATCCAGCGACAATTCTTTTATACACTGGCTCAAAAGCCCTTCACTCCAATTTGTGCCATCATTTGATACAAGCGGGTGAGCGGCAACCCCACGACGTTATTATAGCAGCCCTCTATTTTCTCAACTAAAACTGCACCACGTCCCTGAATTCCATAGGCTCCAGCCTTATCAAAAGGTTCGCCGGTCGCAACATAAGCATTAATCTCAATTTCTGATAAGCTTCTAAACCATACTTTAGTCTCTACTATTTCTACTAAATTCTGAGTCTTATAAAAAACAGCAACACCTGTCAAAACCCGGTGCACTCTGCCAGACAATTTCCGCAGCATCACGGCTGCATCATTGCTGTCAAATGGTTTGCCAAGTATTTCATTTTCCAAAACAACCATCGTATCAGCAGCAATCACAGGTATTTCGCTGCCAACTTGTTCAACAACAACCTGCCCTTTACCTAAAGCATTTACTGCTACCACTTTTTCAGCGTTATCTCCACTAACCTCATCAAAGGCGCTGGTATATACATCAACCTCTAACCCAATCTGACGCAATAATTCTAAACGGCGCGGAGATCCGGACGCTAACCTTACCAGCATCAGCTCATCTCCTATTTTTTTTCATTTTCATCTTCAGTATCATCAAAAACTATTGGGTCAGGTGCTTCTATTTCTATAACAACAGGCTGTACACCTTCACGTACTGCATCACGTTTAAAAATACGCGCATAATTAACAGAAACCAACAGCCAGATAACTACACCCAGCATCACAGGCATTGTCTTATCAATATCGAAAAATACAGCGATACTGTTTCCAAAAACAGCACCGGCAATCACTGACAATACAGGAAAGCCATACAATATCATCTGCATCTTACGTTTATTCATTTCCTGATATTCAACACCGACTACATCGCCAACTTTGGCATTGATAGGACACCAGGCTTCTAAATATTTAGGTATTTTTTCCCCTTTACTTTTATCTTTATCAAGCTTTATTTTCGCTCTTTCGCCATGCTTCTCAATCAATAATCCTACTAATTCAGCTCTCATTTCTGCCATAAATACTCTCCTTAATTATAGGCGTGTATGAAAACATACCAATAACCAAATCCAAAAATAACGCCGTAAATAGCGACAAAAATACCTACACCCTGCCATGTAATAGGATAGCCAAAGTTAATATATTCGCCAAAAATACCTCTTTTATTGAAAAAAGTGTATTTCATACGTCTTTTGAACCATTTTGCCTTATTTTCTGATCCAACTGCCTTAGCAATCATAAAAATATAAAAAAAAGCGCCAACGAAAACTTGAATGATACGAGCACAAATCAAAGAACTATCTACATTTACCAATGCTTCCATTGTTTTCATCCTTTCTCAATAACTCAATTTAAGTTTAAAAATTTATCAGGCATCTGTTTGCGCAGTTCGCGCAAAAATTTTTCGCTGCATTTAAAAATAATACCAGCCAGCCTTTTATTATCTTTACCTTCAGTAAACACTAACAAACGCTGTTCATTAGGATCTACTGAAGAATACCTGTGAATATAATGACGGATTTTAGTTTTCTTAAAAAAACTTTTGATATATTTATTGGTATAACTTTCAGTTTTAGTCAAATCCACTTTAAAACTGCGTCTAATTCCCACGCCATGGCTTATGACTTCCATCTCGCCATCACGTAGAATATATGTATACTTAAAAACAACACGCCATATCCACATCAGCAGAAATAAAATATTAAAGCCCCAACCTAAAGGGCTAAAATATCCTGTATTGACATAACGATACCCTTCATAAATCCATAATAAAACTATAACGGCCAAACCGCCATATGATATCTGCATTCTGCGATCACTGACTTGAGATTCTTCTCTATATATTTCGTTCAAACAAAACAATCCCTTCATTCTCTATTATCCAAGGACTGAACACACCTTTAGACCATTTCTTATTATAACAAATTTTTGCTATAAAGGATACACTCTAAAGCCGTTCCTCTAAAAAAATTCACAAAAACAAGTATTAAAAAACAGGCGTGATATACACGCCTGTTTTTACATAATTCATTTTATAAAATTTACTGTTTTTCCGAAGTAAATTTAATTACCGGGGAAGAAAGGCCATACGATAGGAATTACAACCAGGGATACGATAAAGGATACGATAACAAGACCGGTACCTGCTTTAACATAGTCC